>OFLW01000001.1_pt1 | contig 1361897 bp, 1260 predicted proteins | sample 1541061 | NCBI WGS metagenome assembly OFLW01 (sample SAMEA4413045, study PRJEB24355) | metagenome | biome: human; feature: gut; material: faeces | place: United Kingdom | collected 2010
ATGAAATATATTCATTATATTAATTAGTTCTTAAATCATAATTAAGGACTAGTTCAATTTGATATTGCAATTTAGATTTATATTTTTTATTAGAGAATTAATTTAAGAGAAGATAAAAAAATAGAGATGGAATAAAATCCATCTCTATATGTAAAAATTAATGACAGCTTGAGCAAGAAGAGCATCCGCCTTCGCTTTCTTTAACTGGTTTTAATGATAATCCTCTACCACCATTTTCATCTGAAGAAAGCAGAGTGAATCCTTCAAAATCTTTAACAAGTTCTTTATCAACGAAGAATGTTATATCTTCAATTTTAACAACTTCATCATTATCTGATTGTTCATCCAGAACAATATTAAATACTGGGCCTCCTCAGCCAACTCCTGCTAGATTTATTCTTATGTCAAATTTTTCTACGCCGTTTTCTTGTAGAAAAGATTTGAACTCAGTATAAGCTTCATTGCTCATTTTAACAACTGACATATCTATTTCCTCCTAAATTTTAATTTAAAGCAAAATTGCCTTATATAGTTTATTATTAATATATTTTAAAATAATATCACACTAAAATAGAAATATTATAATTAGTGACAGCTACCACAGCTACCACAGTTTCCACTACAACCGCCACCTTCATAGTCGCTCATTAATGGATCAAGAGTTAATCCTTCTCCAAAGTTCTCTTCATCAGAAAGTATTGAGAAACCTAAAAATACATCGATTAAAGAAGAATCAATAACAAAAGTTAAGTCTTTTATTACTTCAACTTCATCACCTTCATTTTTTTCTCCAGCAGTTACATAAAACATAGGACCCATAGGTCCGTTCCCACCAAAGTTTATTCTAATTACATCACTATCTATATCATTAGATTTTAGGAACTCTTTAAATTCAATATAAGCATCATCGCTCATTGCTACCTTTTTCATTTGATCACCTACTTAATTTTAATTAATTAATAATTAATATTAATTGATTAAATTATATAATTTTAAACAAAATAAATCAAGACTATTTTAGTAGGAATTTAAATTGGAAGTTTTTATTTCATATATAAATAGTAAAAAGTAGAAAATATTTATGGTATTTTTATAATAATATGAAATTTTTTATAAAAAATCTGTTGAGAAGTTTCTTGCATCAAATTAAAATAAAAGAGTTAAATTTATTTTGTATTATTAATGATTTAAATCATAAAACTATATTTATATATAAAAAGTAATATTGTGTTAAAATATATATTAATAAAATAAATTGTTTTCTGAGAAGGTTAGAAAGGAAAAAGTATGATACCATATAACATAGATTATTGTGAGGAAAAAATAAAAGAGTATAAAGAGAAAATAAAAGAGAACAAAAAGGGTGACTTTACTATTAAGTATAGTGAGAAAAAAGAATTTGATGGTTATTTATATGAGCATAAGCAGATATTAAAAGAAAGTCCTATAGAATTATATGAAGGAGAAAAGCTTTGGATGAGAATTTCACCACAGGAGATTCAAGGAGCTTTTGAAGGTATAAAGAGAGCAAAGGGTAAGGTAGGGGTTCTAGGACTAGGCTTAGGATACTTTGTTCAGGAAATAGCAAAAAGTGATCAAGTAACAGAAATAGTTGTATATGAAATGAGTGAAGAAATAATCGACTTATACTTAGAAAACTTCGGAGAAAATCCTAAGATAAGAATAGTAAAAGGAGATGGATTTAAAGCTAAGAGAGAAAATTTTGACTTTTTCTATGTGGATATATATGAATATAAATTAACTACTAAAGTTGTTGAAGACTATGTTAAATTGACAAAACTTCATAATATTGTAGAATATAGCTTTTTTGGAGTAGAGTCATTTATATTAAGTTGTCCAACTAGTGAAATAATATGGGTTTATATATTAGAAGAGTGGATGGATATGTCAAAGGATTTATTTACAAGATTTAATCACAGTGAGTATATTGAATATTTTTCACCTATAGAGGAAAATAAGGTATTAGAGGTACTTAAAGAATTTGGAGAAGTTCTTTAACCTTTATGGTTAATTTATAAAGAGAAATATTCTAAATTTATTTTACTTATTAATTGATTTACTAATTAGTTAAAAATTTCAAATTGATAATTTTGAACTTAGGTTATAATATGATTTATTATGAAATTATTATCTTATATTAATTGTAAGAAGAATTTTATTTTGTAAAACATATTATAACCTTTTTGTATTTAAATTTTAACTTTCTAAATTATAATAGAAGATATAATTTAGGCTAATATGGAAATTTAAGATTATATTATTTAGTTTATTTGATTAAGAAAAGAAAAATATTTACTTACCATAATTTTTAATATTACTATTAAGATTATTGGAATTTAAAGACATAAAATATACATTAACAATTTATAAGATTTTAGTAGAGTTAAAAAAAATCTATGATATGTCAAAAAAATCTATAATTTATTTTTGAAAACCTATACAAAAAATGATATAATTAGTTCATAATAGAAATATAAAAAATAATAAGAAGAGGTGATTTTAGTATGGCACATAAAAAAGTGGCAAAAATAATAGCAACTGCTATAGTAGTAAATAACCTCTCCAGTAGCGTAGTTTTAGGCAAAGAAGTAAATTTAATAGAGAAAAACAAAGATAATTCAGTTATAAATCAAAGCATAAGTGATAGTAAAAGATATAATAAAACTTTTAGAATAGAAAAAACAGTAGGAAATACAGAAGAATTCTTAAAAATAATAAATGACGGGAACTTAGAAGAAATAAAATTATCAAGGGATATTGACCTTAGCAATTTAATTTCTAGTGGAGTAGATATTAAGACTTCAAATGTTGTAATAGATGGTCAAGGATATAGTATCTATGTTCCTAAATTAGCTGAAAATCTTAATAGAGATTTTTTTAAACTACAGGGAGATGGGATTGTGCTAAAAAATTTAAATATAGTATGTAAGGATCAAAATGAAACTTTAAATAATAAGAATAACCTTATTACTATATCAGGAGATGACATAACTTTAGAAAAAGTTTTCATAAATTCTAACTTTAATAGAGCAATAAACATTTCAGAGGGAAAGAATATTCATATTAATGATTGTAAAATAGTAAATAATCAAGAAAAGGGTAATGGATTAAAGGTTGAAAATGGTGTAGTAACCTTTAATAATCTTGATTTACAAAATAAATCTGGAGTTGGAATTGATATTTTAGGAAAAGATTCAAAGGCTTATTTAAAAGGAGATATAAAAATAGATTCTCCAATTGAAATAAGGGGACAATTTAGAGATGGTGGAATTTTAAATTGTGATAATAATCAATTAATCCACGAAAAAAAAGTCTTTGGATATACTTATTATAATGTTGCAAAGGAAACAGAGTTAGTTAGAAATAAAGATGAATTTTTAGAAGCAATAGATAATAATATAGTTAAGAATATAAAATTAATGGACAATATTGATTTAAGAGGACATGAATCAGAATATTATAAAGTTTTTGAAAAAGAAATAAAGGTTCATAAAAACAATTATCATATAACAATGTAAGAAAAAACTCTTTTTGTTAAAATGAAAATAGGTTGTAAGCCAATTTTCATAACAAAAAGAGTTTTTAAATTTATAAAAATTTACTTTTTGTATTTTTTTTATTTTTTAATTATTCTGAAAAAAATACTATTTTATAAATAATCTGTTAAAATATGTTTATAAAATATCTTACTGAAACTAAACTTAACATAAGTTGGTATTCTTATATATTTAAGATGTTTTATAAAAATAAAAAAGACTTACATCCATTAATATGGAGCAAGATCGGAGGTAAATTTAATGTTTAAATTTCAAACAAGACAAATTGCAGTAACTGGAATATTATTTGCAATTACAATCATATTAGGTTCAACTGGAATTGGATTTATACCAATTCCACCATTAAAATTAACCATAATGCATATTCCAGTAATTATAGCATCTATAATAGAAGGGCCTTTAGTTGGTGGACTTAATGGATTATTATTTGGACTTTTTAGCATGTTTCAAGCAGCTACAAATCCAACACCATTATCTTTTATATTTTTAAATCCTATTGTTGCAATAGTTCCAAGAATATTTATAGGTATAGTACCATATTATGCTTATAAAATAATAAAAACAAAGAAAGATAAATTAAATTTAAGTATTTCTATATTATTAGGTTCATTTACCAATACTATAGGAGTAATGGGACTTATTTATATACTTTATTTAAATGAATATGCTAAAGCTATAGGGATATCAATAGAAAGTGCTAAAAAAATAATAGATTTTTATATTTTAAATGGTTTTATTTCAGGAAGTGTGTCAATTATGATAGCATTACCAGTAATACTTACAGTTAGAAAAAATAGAAAAAAAACATTTTATAAAACCATATTTTGAGTTAAAACAAGTGTTGAATAGTTGTTGAATTAAAATTAGAGAGTGCAGAATAATTTAATATTTTACGTTAGTTATATAACTGGAATTTTTATTTCCAGTTATATTTTTTAAATGTTAATAATGAGTTAGTATATTAATTTTAGTATGTACAATTTTTATGCAAAAGTTAGGGATATATATAGTTTTCTAGATTGATATTTAAAAAAACTGTAGAGAAATTTGTTTTTAGACAAATCTCCTACAGTCTCTTTAGATACCTTTTTAATATAATATATAATTTGTTATTTAAAAGTGTTAATTATTAAGATTAGTATTAACTTTTAATCAATTAAAAAATTTGCAACGTTAATATTATATTACTTAACAACTATATTTACAAGTCTACCTTTTATAACTATTACTTTTACAACTGTTTTTCCTTCTGTTGAAGCTATGATTTTCTCATCAGCTAAAGCAGCAGCTTTTATTCCTTCTTCATCTAAATCAGAAGAAACCATTATTTTGTTTTTGATTTTTCCGTTAACTTGGATAGCTATTTCAACTTCGTCTTTAACTAAAGCTTTAGGGTCAAATTTTGGCCATGCTTCATTGAAGATTGAGTATGAATTTCCAAGTAAGCTCCATTGTTCTTCACTGAAGTGAGGGGCAAATGGTGCTAATAATCTTAAATAATCAGAAACTACATCTTTTAAGAAATCAAGGTTCATTTCTTTTTCTTGAGTATATTTGGATAAAGCATTTATGAATTCCATCATTCTAGCTATTGCTGTATTAAATTGAAGTTTATCTGTATCATCAGTAACAGATTTTATAGTATTATGTCTCCAATAGTTAAGCTCTTTTTCAGCCTTATCCATTGTAGTTTTATTATTTTCACCTTTTGAGATTGCTTCTCTAGCAGTATCTATAATTCTTTCAATTCTTTCAACGAATCTATTTACAGATTTGATTCCATCATCACTCCAAGCTCCACCTTCAGTGTAAGCAAAACCAAACATTAGGTACATTCTAAATACGTCTGCACCATATTCTTTTATATAATCGTCAGGAGATATTGTATTTCCCTTTGATTTACTCATTTTTAATCCGTCTGGTCCTAAGATTAATCCTTGGTGAGTTAATGAAGTAAATGGTTCATCAAAGTTTAGGTATCCCATATCTCTTAGGGCTTTAGTTATGAATCTTGCGTAAAGAAGATGCATACAAGCATGTTCAGGACCACCAACGTATTTATCAACTGGTAACATTTTGTTGATTAGTTCAGGGTTAAATGGAGCCTCAGTATTTTTATTATCAGGATATCTTAAGTAATACCATGATGAACATACGAAAGTATCTAAAGTATCAGTTTCTCTCTTAGCTGGTTTTCCACAGTGAGGGCAAGTTGTATTAACAAATGCTTCGCTCTTAGCTAGTGGAGATTTTCCATCTGGAGCAAATTCAACATCATATGGTAATTCAACTGGTAATTGACTTTCAGGTACAGGAACTATACCACATTCCTCACAGTAAACTACAGGAATTGGAGCTCCCCAGTATCTTTGTCTTGAAACTAACCAGTCTCTTAATCTAAAGTTAACTTTCTTTTCTCCAAGACCCATTGAAGCTAGTTTTTCAACTATTTTTTCTTTAGCTTCATCTGTAGTTAATCCATCAAATTCACCAGAGTTAACTAATATACCGTGCTCGCAGAATGGAAGAGTAGTTTCACTGCCATCTTTAGCTTCTATAACTCTATTTATTGGAAGGTTGAATTTTTCAGCAAAAGCAAAATCTCTTTCATCATGAGCAGGAACAGCCATAACAGCTCCAGTTCCGTAAGTTGCTAGAACATAGTCTCCAACCCATATAGGAACTTCTTTACCTGTTAATGGATGAATAGCATATGCACCAGTGAATACACCAGTTTTTTCTCTTGAAATAGATTGTCTTTCTATATCAGATTGTTTTTTAGCTTCTTCTTTATAATTTTCAACAGCTTCTTTTTGTTCAGCTGAAACTATTTCATCTACTAATGGATTTTCAGGAGCTAAAACAACATAGCTAACTCCGCATAAAGTATCAACTCTTGTTGTGAATACATCAAAGTTTAAATCCCTATCTTTAACTTTGAAGTTAACTTGAGAACCAGTTGATCTTCCTATCCAATGTTTTTGCATAGCAACTGTTTTTTCTGGCCAATCTAAACCATCTAATTTATCTAATAATTCATCAGCATAATCAGTTATTTTAAAGAACCATTGAGTAAGATCTTTTTTAGTAACTTCTGTTGAACATCTTTCACAAGCTCCATCAACTACTTGCTCATTAGCAAGAACTGTTTGACATGATGGACACCAGTTTACAGGAGCTTTTTTTCTATAAGCTAATCCTTTTTCGTATAATTTTAGGAATAGCCATTGAGTCCATTTATAATATTCAGGTGAGCAAGTTACAACTTCATTATCCCAGTTAAACATAGCTCCCATAGCTTTTAATTGCTCTTCCATTTTAGCTATATTTTTTATTGTAGAATCTTGAGGATGTATTCCTGTTTTTATAGCAAAGTTTTCAGCTGGTAAACCAAAAGCATCAAATCCCATTGGTTGGAATACATTGTATCCTTGCATTCTTTTAAATCTAGCCCATGAATCAACTGGTCCATAGTTAAACCAGTGACCTGCATGTAATTGGCTACCTGAAGGGTATGAGAACATTTCTAAAACGTAAAGTTTCTCTCCTTCTTTATTTGGATCAAATTTATAAAGGCCTGATTCAGCCCATTTGTCTTGCCATTTCTTATCTATGGCAGTACTATAGTTACCCATTAACTAATCCTCCTCTAAGTCTATATAATTAATATTATTTGCTAGAATCAAATAAAAACAAATAAAAAAACCTTCCATCTCTTAAAATTTAAGAGACGAAAGGATATTCGCGGTACCACTCTTATTAGGAAAATTTCTTTTCCTCACTCGATTTTATAACGGGTTTTTCCCGTATGTGCTTTTTTTCACACATATGCTCATAGGCAAGTTCATATTTTCATACCATTGTGTCACAGCAAACCACAACTCTCTTTAGGCTATGAGGTAATATTACTACTCCTAATCAAAGCTTTTAATGATTCAGTTTTTATATATTATATATCAAAAGTTTAAAATAAGTCAATTAAAGTTTCTAATAAATACCTAGGATGAAAAAAATATAATTACAAAAAATAAGGTTGAACAAGTTTCAATAAAAAATAGAAAGAGGTAATTATTCATGGGAAAAAAATTAAAATCAGCAACAAATAATCAATGGGTATCAACAACTGTAGATCCTAATATGGTTCCTGCAAAAGATAGACAGCCTAAAACAGCAGGAGATAACCAATGGACATCAACTTCTAAAAATCCAATGAAATAGTAAGTTTTATATGCACTTAGTTTAAATAGAGTAACCTTTAAACTGAGTGCATATTTTTTTTAGTTAGTTTTTAATGAAAAGGGTAAAACATAGCATTATATTAGAAATTAGAATTTAATATGGAATTAAATTGATTTTAAGTAAGTATATTATTTTAAAAGTCATAAATATCAAATAGTTAAAGTTTAATTAGGGGGATAGTTTTATGTTAGGTGGAGTATTAGGAGGGTTATTAATAGCTTGGATATTAAGTATATTTAATTTTGATCGTATGTTTATCAATACTTTATATGAACTTTTAGGATTAAGTATATCAACAGATGCATATTATGTGATTTTTGCCTTATTAGGAGCAATAGGTAGCATTATGAAAAAAGAAGATTAAAATATTAGAGAAATTAAAATATAAAAAGCTAAGTTTTAGATTAAGGCTGAAGAGTTATTTAAAATCATAATTAAATAAAAAATATTGTTAAATATATAAAACTTAGCTTTAAATTTATATTTTAATTAAAACATAAAATTAAAAATTAAAGAGTTGTTTTTAGTTTAAAATTACTAAAATAAAAAATCAAAAATATTTATTCTAGAGATTTAAGTTTTTCTATTAATTTTTCATAAATTGGAATCATATGAGGCTCACTACAATATTTACTTATTTCATTAAAAGGAATCCACATAACACCGCTATTTTCATCCTCTTTAAGCATAAGAGTTTCCTCTTCTGAGCATTCTATTAAATAAGTAAGATTTAAATGAAGATGGGATGAAACATATTTTCCTCTTTTTATGTGGCCATTTACTGTTAACACATCTAATGCAAAAGCTTTATCTAAAAGAGGAATAGGATTTTTAACTCCAGTTTCTTCTTTTAATTCTTTTATTGCAACTTTAAGTTGATCTTCTTCATTATCTGAATGACCACCAGTCCATGCCCAAGAATTATATAGGTTATGATGAATCATCAAAAATTTAGTTCTTTTTTTATTTACAGCAAAGGCTGAACTAGTTAAATGAGCAATTGTATTATCTCTTGTTAAAATATCATGAAAATTATTTAAGCATTTTAAAAATAGTTCTTTATCCCTTTCTTCTTGTTCGTTAAAAGGAATATAATTTTTTATATCTTCAATATAATTCACCTTAAACACCACCTAGTTTTTTTATTTAAATTATACATGAAAATAAAAAAATAAGCTTAAATAATAAAGGGTAAATTTCTTATTGTTAAGAAAAATTTAAATGAAAATTGGAAAATTATTTTCTTTTTTCTTTTTGTAGGATATAATCATATTACTGAGAATAAATATTTTATTATTTTTAGTGCTTTATTATAATTAGAATCCAAAATTTTTTATATAAATAAAAAAACCACACAAACATTATAATTAATTATCTTTAAAGAACTAATGAAAGAGTTAAGGAGATGATTTAAATGGAAAAAGACATAAAAATTAATGAGGGTTTAATTTCAACTTGTAATGATGATTATTTAAATGCTATGTCTTTAGCAAAAGAAAAATTAAATATATACTTAGAGGAGCCTAAAGTGTTTTCAAATGAATATGTTTTAGGAACACCAGGCTTTAAAGACAATTTAAGAGATAATTTAAAAAGAGCATTAGCAATAATTTTTGACTTTGTTGCAGTTTATAAAAAGTACGAAGTAAATGAAAACATAAAAAATATCTTAGAAAAGGCTAGAAATATTTATGCTATCTTAGAAGAAGCACTAGTAAATATTAATGAAGATGTTTTAAAATCATTAAAAGAAATTAGAGCAATAGAATTTAAATAATTTTTATGGAAAGGTTAGTAACATTAAAAGTTGCTAGCCTTTTTTATATAAAAAATTATTTTAAGATTTATATTGTAGACTTAAATATTAAAAAAGGTTGTCAATAATAGGCATAAAAAATATAATCAAGGAGAGTATTAATTAAAGAAAAGTAATTTTAATATAAATAACATAAGTGAATTAGGGGGCAAGTTAAGTGTCAGTTAAAGAGTCAGTACTTAAGATTCTAGAAGAAAATAGGGAAAGAAGTATATCAGGGGAAGAATTAGCTAAAGATTTATCAGTTTCTAGAGCAGCTATATGGAAGGCTATAAAATCCTTAAGGGGAGAAGGGTATAATATTTCAGCTGTTACTAATAGAGGATATCAGTTAACAAAGGATAATGACTTAATATCAGCAGAGGGAATAAAAATATTTTTAAATCCTAAATATAGTGAAAACTATATAAGAGTGTATAAAACTATAGATTCCACTAATCAAGAAGCTAAGAAGCTTCTAATTGATAAGGACATACCACATGGAACCATATTAATTGCAGAGGAACAAACAGCAGGTAGGGGGAGGTTTCAAAGAAAGTTCTTTTCACCTTCTAACAAAGGAATATATATGAGTGTTATTTTAAGGCCTAACATAGAACTTTCAAAAGCTATACATATAACAACTTCAGCAGCCATATCTGTTTGTAGAGCAATAGAAACATTAACTAAAAAAAGACCTAAAATAAAGTGGGTTAATGATATATTTTTAGATGATAAAAAAATTTGTGGCATATTAACAGAGGCAACAGGAAACTTTGAGAGTGGAAGAGTTGAAAATGTTGTTGTTGGAATTGGAGTGAATTTTAAAACTGATTCAAAGGATTTTCCAGAAGATATAAAAAATATTGCAGGATCAATATTTGAAGGAGAAAAACCAACTATTACGAGAAATCAGTTAGTTGCTGAAATTTTAAATGAACTTTTTGAATTATGTGAAAATCTAGAGGATAAAAGCATAATGACAGAGTATAGAATTTTATCTTTGGTATTAGGAAAAGAAGTAAGTTTTTTAAAGAATAATAAGATGAATAAAGGAGTGGCTATTGATATTACTGATGATGGAGCTTTAGTTGTTAAGTATGAAAATGGTGAAATAGAATACTTAAATTCAGGTGAAGTATCAGTAAAAACATTAAACAAGTAATTTTTCATGATTAAGTAAGGGTGTTAGAAGTAACTATTTTTAAATATGTTTCTAACACTTTTAATTTTATGATTTTAGCTTAAAAATACATTGTTAACAAAAAGTTACAAAATATGCTACAATGTGAATGGAATATTAATAGGAGGTAGTATATAAATGTTAAAGGAAATTATTTTCGGAATTTCTTCTATAAAGGGACCTACATGGCTTAAAGAATTTAATGAGAATAATAAACAATTAGAAGATTTAAAAATTCTTAGTGAAAAAAGTTTATGGTGAGAAAAAGAAATTAATAGATAGAGATAGTATGTATTTAACTTATGGTATGGAGGGAGAAAAAAATGTTAGTTATGAAATAAAAAACTCCTATATACCAATGTTAGCTTTACATGATATTAGGATAGAAGACGGGGAGTCAGTTGCCCAAATGGATTATATTCTAATAACTAAAAGTTTTATTTTAGTTTTAGAAACAAAGGCCTTAAGTGGAGATATAACTGTAAATGAGTCAGGAGAATTCATAAGATATTTTAAAAATAAAGCAGGAAAAGTTTATAGAAAAGAAGGAATATATAGTCCTGTAGCTCAAAATGAAAGACATGTTAGAATACTAACTGAGTATTTAAAGAAAAATAAAATCATAAAAAAATACCCTATATATTCCTTCGTAGTAATTGCAAATTCAAAAAGTGTAATAAACAAGTATAAAGCACCAAAGGAAATACAATCACAAATTATAAAATATGATCAATTAACATCTTTTATAAAAGAAAAATTGAACTATCATAAGATAAAGCAAGATTTTAAGTTTTTAGATAAAGTAGAATATTCAATAGGTAAATTTTTATTAGAAAATAATAAACCTATAGAATTTGATTATTATAAAAAATATTCCTTAAGTGAAGAGGATTTTATAGAAAAAGATTCAGAAGTATGTAGTGAAGAAAAAGTAAATAATGATAATTTTAATGAGGATGTTTTACTTAATGGAGATGATAAATCTTACGAAGTTAAAATATTAAATAGTAAAAATAAAGAAGAGCTAAGGAGAAAGCTTAAACAATTAAGAATAAATTTTGCAATAAAAGAAAAACTTTCTCCATATTGCATTTTTAATGATGAGACTCTAAATGATATTTTAGATAAAATGCCAAAGAATAAAGAGGAACTTATGAAAGTTAAGGGGCTAGCTAAGGTGAAGGTTAATAAATATGGGGAAGAAATATTAGGAGTTTTAAAGTAAAATGGATTTTTTAAAGAAGCATGAGTTATGGTTATTAATAATTAATGTTATTTTGTTTCTTGCAATAACTTCAGTATACTCTCAAATAAATAAAATAATATTTTTTGTAATATTTCTTGTGAATAATATTCTTATTTATTTAGTACAAAAAAATAATTCGAATAGATAGGTTTCATTTTAATGGATTAAAAGAAAAATTTTAGTCGTTTTTACTTAGTCTTTTATATGTTATAATTGGGTAATATTCAATATAATAAGGGGGAGTAAGTATGCCTTTTACCCTAGCGCATCCAGCAGCTGTAGTTTTTTTAAAGAATAAAAAATTTAATCTTACAGCTTTAATTTTAGGGAGTATGGCTCCAGATTTTATATATTTTCTTAACTTTAGACCTTATGGAAATTTAGGACACCAAATATTAGGCTTTTTTATATTAAATTTGCCTTTATGTATTTTATTAGCGTATATTTTTCATAACTTTATAAAATCTCCACTTATAAGTCATTTGCCGAGACCTTTAGATAACTGGTATGGTTACTTAAGAACAGAACAATTTGGCTTGCATTCATGGAAAGAAGTAATTGTTTTCATATATTCGGCTTTATTAGGAATGATTACTCATGTTTTATGGGATGGATTTACTCATAAAACTGGATTTTTTGTTGGGCACATTTCTTGGCTTAGACAAAAAATTATACTATTTGGTGGAGAAGAAATTTATAGATATAAGTTATTACAACATACAAGTACTGTTATTGGCATAATTATAGTTTTATTTTTCTTATATAAACTTAGAGATAGTAATACTAGAATTTTATGGGGACATAAAAGTTTTAAGGAGAAGTTTATATATGATTTAATAGTTATAATAACTGCAATAATAGTTTTAGTTATAAGTTACATAATATTTAAGTATTTAAGTATTCCTTATGGAATTGGAAATCTTGTAGTTTCAAGTATAAATGGACTTTTTATTGGAATTTTAATTGCTTCCTTTAAAAAATAATTTGTAAAATATATATTTTTATAAGTTTATTCTTTAGATTTATACTAAAAATGAAGAATATTATTACTTCTATAGATTATATGGATTTAAAGTCTAAATGATATATTAATTTTAATTGTAAAGTTCACTTCCTATTCTTTAAAATGGTATAATATAGCTATTAAGGATGGATTGAAAGGGAAGAAACTATGGATAGAATGCTTTTATTACAAAATATATTGGAAGCATTAGTGTTTGTTGTATCAACAATTCTATTTGCTGTTGTATATGGATTAATTGATAAAAAAATAAGATTAACTGATAAAATATTTGGAGCTTTTAAAATAGAGCATAAGTGGGAATGGATTATTCACATAGTTATAGCTTTAATTTTAATTGTGACAGTTCATTATTTTGGAGTTTATATATTTAAGATATGGAACTTAGTAACTGTATTTATAACAGGTGCTATTGCTGGAATTTGTATATATAACATTAATAGAAATAATTTTTAAAAATAATCAATAGTGAGGAAGTAACAGGTTAGAGAGATTAAACCTGTTATTTTTTTATAGAAAATTAAGTTTTTCTATAAAAAAATTCTTAATAAAAGTAATAAGTTGTAAATGTAAGAATAAAGAAAATATATTAACAAAATGTTAATAATACAACTTTCAATTAAGAATATGAATGATTTACACATTTGTTAATAAGGGAAATTTAAAATATAATTTTTACTAAAGATGGAGGTGAATTTTATGGCGGGAGAACAAAGAATAAGAGATGTATATATTCAATATGATAAAAATGGAGAAACACCTAAATATGAAACACCTTTAGCTGCAGGAGCAGACCTTTTTGCGGCAGAGGATATGGTTATAAGACCCTTTGAAAAGGTTGCAATTCCACTAGGGTTAAAGTTTGCAATTCCTGATAATATGGAACTTCAAATTAGAGCTAGAAGTGGACTTTCTTTAAGAACAAACTTGAAAATTTCAAACTCAATAGGAACTATTGATGCTGATTCAGTTAGTGATATATCAGTGATTTTAGAGAATAATTATAATATAGCCAATCTTCCTTATGAGATAGCCAATGATATAAGTATATTAGATAATTTAAAAAATAATTATACTGAAGTAAGATTAAGCGACTACTTAGAATCTAAAGGACATGATATAAGTTCTTATGAGGATGAAGGAAAAAAAGCTTATAAAAAGTTATTAAAGACATATATTTATTTAGATAAGAACGGAAATCCATATGGAACAATATACATAAAAAAAGGAAATAGAATTGCTCAAATGGTTTTAGCAAAATATTATAAAGCTAATTTTATAAAAACAGATGACGTTTCTAAACTTAAAAGTGTAAATAGAGGCGGTGGATTTGGTCATACAGGCTTTTAAAAATTCATTGTTTTGTAGAGAAAACTTAAATTATAATATATAAATCGGAATAGTTAGGAAAGTTTTAGAATGAGATAGGAACTTATTCTAAAGCTTTTTTAACTTCTACTTGTATTTAATTATAGTATATTTTTTTATACTTAGCCTAAATAAGTATTAAGTGTATTATTACTTATTTTTATAAATTTACTTGAAATTGAAAAAAATTGATAGTATAATTTAGAAAAAGTAAATATTTAATCGTAAGTGCTAGGGGTGCATTTTGTATGCTGAGAGGATAATATCTAACCCTTAAAACCTGATGTAGTTAGTACTACCGTAGGGAAGCAAAAGCTATTGTTTATTTATATTTATGCTTTAAAAAGTTATAAATGTATCTATATAAGTGTTTATTAAGCTTGCCTTAGGGCAAGCTTTTATTTTTTATAAAAAAATAGGATCCTATATTAATTTAACTGCGCAGTTAAAAAATTAAAATAAGGAGAACTAATATGAATTATACAACTCAAATGGATGCTGCTAAAAAAGGAATAATAACAAAGGAAATGCAAGTAGTTTCAGAAAAAGAAGGAATTAATATTGAAACTTTAATGAATTTAATGGCTGAAGGAAAAATTGTAATACCAGCTAATAAAAATCATAAGAGTATAAGTGCAGAAGGTGTTGGACAAGGGTTAAGAACTAAAATAAATGTTAACCTAGGAATTTCAAAGGATTGTGCCAATATAGAATTAGAATTAGAAAAAGTTAAAAAGGCAATAGATATGAATGCAGAATCTATAATGGATTTAAGTAATTATGGTAAAACTTATGATTTTAGAAAAAGACTTGTAGAAGTTTCTACGGCCATGATAGGAACTGTACCAATGTATGATGTAGTAGGTTTCTATGATAAAGAACTTAAAGATATAACTGTTGATGAATTTTTTGAAGTTGTAGAAAAACATGCAAAGGATGGAGTTGATTTTGTTACTATACATGCTGGATTAAATAGAGAAACAATTGAAACTTTTAGAAGAAATAAAAGACTTACTAATATAGTTTCTAGGGGAGGATCTCTTCTTTTTGCATGGATGGAATTAAATAATAGAGAAAATCCTTTTTATGAATATTTTGATAGATTATTAGATATATGTGAAAAGTATGATTTAACCTTAAGTTTAGGGGATGCTTGTAGACCTGGTTCAATAGCTGATGCAACTGATGCTGTACAAATAAAAGAGTTAATTACGCTTGGAGAATTAACAAAAAGAGCTTGGGAAAGAAATGTACAAGTAATAATAGAGGGACCAGGACATATGGCGATGAATGAGATTGAAGCTAATGTATTATTAGAGAAAAAATTATGCCATGGAGCACCATTTTATGTTTTAGGACCAATAGTAACTGATATAGCACCAGGATATGATCATATAACAAGTGCTATAGGAGGAGCTATGGCGGCTTCTTATGGGGCGGATTTTCTTTGCTATGTAACACCAGCAGAACATTTAAGACTTCCTAATTTAGAGGATGTAAGGGAAGGAATAGTTGCCACAAAGATAGCGGCTCATGCAGCTGATATAGCAAAAGGAATTTCAGGGGCAAGAGATATAGATAATAAAATGAGTGATGCTAGGAAAAGACTAGATTGGGACGAGATGTTTTCTTTAGCTATAGATAGTGAAAAAGCTATTAGATACAGAAAAGAATCTACTCCTGAGCATAAAGATAGTTGTACAATGTGTGGAAAAATGTGCTCTATAAGAAATATGAATAAGATTCTAGAAGGGAAGGATATAAATCTTTTAAGAGAAGACTAAAAATATTGGAGATATATTAAAAATATTATTCGTGACTTTTAATATATCTCTATTTTTATTCTTAAATACGAACTTTATTTGATAAAAATAATATAAAAATGCTTAAAATTGCATAAAAAACGAATATTTAAATAATTTTAAATGTTGACAATCCGTATTTTCGGTGGTAATGTTAAATTAACGAATGATTAATTTTTAATCATTAATAATATTCGTGTTTTGAATGGGGGATTAAAATGTCTGGTATTAGAATGGTATTTGTAGAAAAAAAAGCTGGTTTTAATGTTGAAAGTCAGATATTACTTAAGGATTTTAAAGATAATTTAGGAATTGAAGCTTTAGAAGATGTAAGAGTTTTAAATAAATACATATTAGGAGATATGGAAGAAGAACAGTATATAAGAACTGTAAATACTATTTTGTCAGAAGCTCCAGTAGATAGAGTATATGAGGAAAATTTTGAAATAGGACAAGATGAAATTGCTTTTGGTGTTGAATATTTACCAGGACAGTATGATCAAAGAGCTGATTCAGCTTCAGAGTGTATAATGCTTCTTACTGAGGAGGAAAAAGTTCCTGTTAAATCATCAAAAATAATTATTTTAAAAGGGAATTTAAATGAGGAAGAGATAAGGAAAATAAAATCTTATTACATTAATCCTGTTGATTCAAGGGAAGTTAGTCCGCTGTCAAAAGTCTTAGAAGAAAACTTAGAAGAACCTAATGAGGTTCAGGTTTTAAAGGGCTTTTTAGATTTAAATGAAGAGGGACTTAAAAATTTTCATAGGGATAAATCTTTAGCTATGAGTTTAGAAGATTTAAAACTAATAAGAGATTATTTTAAATCAGAGGATAGAAATCCAACAATAACTGAGATTAAGGTCATTGATACTTATTGGTCAGATCACTGTAGACACACAACTTTTGAAACAATAATTAAAGATGTTTATATAGAAGAGGGCAAGTATTCAGAACCTATTAAAAAAGCTTATGAAGATTATAAAAATTCAAGAGCTTATGTTTATGGTGAGAACTTAAATAATAAAGAAGTTAAGTTAATGGATTTAGCCACAATAGCCATGAAGGAGCTAAGAAAAAGAGGGAAACTTGATGATTTAGATGTTTCAGAAGAAATAAATGCTTGTTCTATAAATATAGAAATAGAAACAGATAAGGGAACTGAAGAATATCTTTTAATGTTTAAGAATGAGACACACAATCACCCAACAGAAATAGAGCCTTTTGGAGGGGCAGCCACTTGTTTAGGAGGAGCTATTAGGGATCCACTTTCAGGAAGAAGTTATGTTTATCAAGCTATGAGAGTTACAGGATCAGCAGATCCAACAGTTGGAATTTGTGAAACTTTAAAGGGGAAATTACCTCAAAGAAAAATAACTTTAGGAGCTGCTCATGGATATAGCTCATATGGAAATCAAATAGGTCTTGCAACTGGACAAGTATCAGAAATTTATCATCCAAATTATGCAGCTAAGAGAATGGAAGTAGGAGCAGTTATAGCTGCTACGCCAAAGGAAAATGTAATAAGACTTGAGCCTTCAAAGGGAGATATTGTAATACTTCTTGGAGGAAGAACTGGAAGAGATGGTATTGGTGGAGCTACAGGTTCTTCAAAGGAACACACAGAAGAATCAATAAATCAATGTGGAGCAGAAGTTCAAAAAGGAAATGCTCCAACAGAGAGAAAAATTCAGAGACTTTTTAGAAACAAAGAAGTAGCTCAAATGATAAAAAGATGTAATGATTTTGGAGCTGGTGGAGTATCAGTAGCAATTGGAGAATTATGCAGAGGAATTGATATAGATTTAAATAAAGTTCCTAAAAAATATGAGGGATTAGATGGAACTGAACTTGCTATATCAGAATCTCAAGAAAGAATGGCTGTTGTTATTTCCTCTGAAAATGCAGATAGATTTATAAAACTTTCAGAAGATGAGAATTTAGAGGCTACAATTGTGGCTGAAGTTACAGATACTGATAGGTTGAGAATGAATTGGAAGGATAAAACTATAGTTGATATAAAAAGAAGTTTCTTAGATACAAATGGGGCAAAGCAAGAAATTTCTTTAAAAGTGAAATCACCAAGTGCTTATCCATATGAAGTTAAAAACTGTGATGTTAAAGAGGAATGGCTAAAATCTTTAAGGAATTTAAATGTTTGTAGTCAAAAGGGATTAATTGAGAGGTTTGATTCAACTATAGGTGGAGGAACAGTTCTTATGCCTTTAGGGGGAAAATATCAATTAACACCAGCAGAGGGCATGGCTGCTAAAATTCCTGTACTAGGAGGAGAAAGTAGGGAAGCTTCTTTAATGACATATGGATTTAATCCATATTTAGGAGTATGGAGTCCATTCCACATGGCGTTTTATTCAGTTATTGAATCAGTAACTAAAATAGCTGCTATGGGAGGAGATTATAAAAAAGTTAGATTAACTTTCCAAGAGTACTTTGAAAAATTATTAAGAGATGAAGAAAAATGGGGCAAGCCTTTTGCAGCATTACTAGGAGCTTATAAGGCACAAATGGATTTAGGATTACCTGCAATAGGTGGAAAAGATTCAATGTCAGGAAGCTTTGGAGAGTTAAATGTTCCACCAACTTTAGTTTCTTTTGCAGTAGGTCTTGAAAAGGCTTCAAGAATTATTTCACCTGAGTTTAAAAATATAGGATCAACTTTAGTTCTTATGAAAGGTGAGAGATTAGAAGATGGAACTTTAGAAATGGAAGGATTTAAAAATAACTTAGAAAAACTTTATAAGTTAATAGGAGAAGAAAAGGTGGTTTCAGCATACTCTCTTAAGTTTGGTGGAGTATCAGAAGGAATTACTAAGATGTCATTAGGAAATAGAATTGGGGCAACATTAAATAACATTTCTAAAGAAGAACTTTTTGGATTTAATTATGGAAGTTTAATATTAGAGGTTAAAGAAGGGGTTAACCTTTATGATGAATTTAAGGGAACTAATTATAAGGTTATAGGAAGCACAATAAAAGATGGGGTTATAAAATGTGAAGAATATGATTTTGAGGTTTCTCTAAAGGAATTAGAAAAAGCTTATGAAGAAAAGCTTGAGGGTGTATTTAAATCTAAAACTGAAGATAAAGAAGAGTGCGTTTCAGACTTAATAAATAATGATAAAGATGGGGCTAATATTTTAGATAATGGACAAGTGCATATAGAAGAAAAACTTAAATCAAAGATAACAAGGGTAGAAAAACCAAGAGTAGTTATACCAGTATTCCCTGGAACTAACTGTGAGTATGATTGTAGAAGAGCCTTTGAAAAAGAAGGTGCCGAGGTAAGTGAAGTTATAATCAGAAATTTAAATAAGGAAGCCTTAATTGATTCAATAAATATGCTTAAAAGAGAAATTGACAAATCTCAAATAATTATGTTGCCAGGAGGGTTCTCAGCAGGAGATGAGCCAGATGGATCAGCTAAATTTATAGCAACAATATTTAGAAATCCTAAGATAAAAGATTCAGTTATGAAGCTTTTAAATGAGAGAGATGGATTAATACTTGGAATTTGTAATGGCTTCCAAGCCTTAATTAAGTTAGGACTTCTTCCATATGGAAAAATAATTGATATTGAAGAAGATATGGCAACCTTAACTTATAACAATATAAATAGACATATGTCATCCATAGTTAGAACTAAAATTACATCTAAGAAATCTCCTTGGTTTAATGAGGTTTCTCTTGGAGAGGTACACAGTATTCCAATATCCCATGGAGAAGGAAGATTTGTTGCACCAGAAGCTTTAATAAAAGAGTTAGTAGAAAATGATCAAATAGCTACTCAGTATGTAGACTTAGAAGGAAATGTAGCTATGAATATGCCATATAATCCAAATGGTTCATCTTTAGCAATAGAAGGAATAACAAGCAGAGATGGAAGAATATTAGGTAAAATGGGTCATTCAGAGAGAATTGGAGAGAATCTTTATAAAAATATACCAGGAGAATTTGATCAAAAACTATTTAAGTCAGGTGTAGATTATTTTAGAAAATAAGTTTATAAGTTTTAAATTATTTATTAGATAGAACTAAAGGACTAGCTTAATTAAGAAATTACGGTTTTATGTTATATATTATCTTTAACTTTTTAAGAAGAGTATAAATTTCTATCTTAAAATTTCATAAAGCATATATTTCATAAGCTAGGTATAACCAGTTAAGAAATTAAATTTTCACTTAAGTTTTAAGCTTTAGATATTGTGTGAGGATATATTTATATAAACTTTTTGAAAAATTAAGTTAGGTCTTTAGGGTTATCTAGAAGATAAGTATTATTAAAACTTTAAAATATAGGGAGGAAATTTTAATGAAGGTAGCAATATTTTTTGGAAGTAAATCAGATATAGATGTTATGAAGGGAGCAGGAAATGCTCTTAAAGAGTTTGGAATTCCTTATAATGCTTATATTTTATCAGCTCATAGGGTTCCAGAAAAACTTATTGAAACTTTAGAAAAGATTGAGAAAGAAGGCTGTGAAGTAATAATAGCTGGAGCAGGCTTAGCTGCTCACCTTCCTGGAGTTATAGCTTCTCATACTATACTTCCTGTAATAGGAGTTCCAGTGAGAGCTGCAGTAGAGGGAATGGATGCATTACTATCAATAGTTCAGATGCCAAAATCAATTCCTGTAGCCACTGTTGGAATAAATAATAGTTATAATGCAGGAATGTTAGCAGTCCAAATGCTTTCATTAAAATATCCAGAACTAAGAGAAAAATTAATTCAATTTAGAATCGACATGAAACATAAATTCATAGCAGAAAATGGAGAAGGAGTGGAATTATAATGGTAAATCAACTAGAAATGTTATATGAGGGAAAAGCTAAAAAAATATATAGAACAGATAATGAAGATATGGTAATTGTTCATTATAAGGATGATGCTACAGCTTTCAATGGAGAAAAAAAGGCTCAAATAGAAAGTAAGGGAGTATTAAACAACGAAATTACTAGTCTTATTTTTGAGATGTTAAATAAAGAAGGAATAAAAACTCACTTTGTAGAGAAGTTAAATGATAGAGATCAATTATGTAAGAAGGTTGAAATAGTTCCTTTAGAAGTAATAGTTAGAAATGTGGCAGCAGGAAGTATGGCTAAGAGATTAGGTCTTGAAGAAGGATATGAATTAAAGACTACAGTTTTTGAATTATCATACAAGGATGATTCTTTAGGAGATCCACTTATAAATGACTATCATGCTGTAGGAATTGGAGCTACAACTTTTGAAGAATTAAATAAAATTTATGAAATAACTGCTAAAGTAAATGAAATTTTAAAAGAAGCTTTCAAAAAACAAAATATCAACTTAATAGATTTTAAATTAGAGTTTGGAAGATATAATGGAGAGATATTATTAGCTGATGAAATCTCACCAGATACTTGTAGATTTTGGGATGCTACAACAGGAGAAAAAATGGACAAAGACAGATTTAGAAGAGATATGGGTAATGTAATCAATGGCTATAGAGAGGTTTTAAATAGACTAAGAAATTAAAACTTATAAATAATTTTTAGATATAGCGAATAAGAACATCTTAATGAACAATTAGTATTTCATCATATATGGAAGAATAATATCGTTAAGAAGCTGAGATGTTTGAAGCGAAGCAAGTTTCGAAGCTTTAGATATTATTCTGGAATATATGATAGAAATACTTTGTGAAATTAAGTAGTTCTTGGAGCATATCTAAAAATATTTAAGTATTAATTTCTTAAAAGTAATTAAGTAAGAGGAGTAGAAAATATGGTGAAGCCAAATTTTGATATTATGGATCCACAAAATGATAAATTCAAAGATGAATGCGGAGTTTTTGGAGTTTTCGCAAATAAACCAATAGATGTTGCTTCTATAAACTATTATGGACTTTATGCTCTTCAACATAGAGGACAAGAAAGTGCTGGTATTGCAGTAGCAAATGGAGAAGATATAAAAGTTCATAAGGGGTTAGGTGTTTTAACAGAAGCCTTTGAAGCTGAAGATTTAAAGAGACTTAGAGAATTTAATGGTTATATATCAATAGGGCATGTTAGATATTCTACAGCTGGAGCTAAAACTGTTGAAAATGCGCAACCTTTAGTTAGTAATACTAAACTTGGTCCTATATCTACTGCTCATAATGGTAATTTAGTTAATGCAGATGTAATAAGAAGTCTTTTAGAGGATGGAGGACAAGTTTTCCATACTAGTGTTGATTCTGAGGTGATTACAAGCTTAGTTGCTAGAGGAGCTAAAAAGGGGATTGAGAGGGCTGTAATTGATGCTATATCAGCGGTTAAAGGTTCTTTCGCTATGGTAATAATGACTAAGGATAAGCTAATAGGTATAAGAGATCCACATGGAATTAGACCTTTATGCTTAGGAAAATTTGAAGAAGGATATATATTAACTTCAGAAAGTTGTGCTTTAGACACAATTGGAGCAGAGTTTGTGAGAGATATAAAACCAGGAGAAATAGTAGTTATAGATAATGATGGGATTAAAAGTTATAGATATTCAGAGAATACTGTTTGTCAAACCTGTGCCTTTGAATATATATACTTTGCAAGACCAGATTCAGTTATTGATGGTTTAGATGTTCAAAGTACAAGGGTTAAGCAAGGAGAAATATTATTTAAGGAATATCCAATAGAGGCTGATATTGTAGTAGCTGTGCCAGATTCGGGAATACCAGCTGCTATGGGATATGCTAGGGCTTCAGGAATTACTTATGAGGTTGGATTTGTAAAAAATAGATATATAGGAAGAACCTTTATATCACCATCACAAGAAATTAGGGAGAGAGCTGTAGCTGTAAAGCTTAATCCTTTAAAAGTTAATGTAAATGGAAAGAGAGTTATTTTAATAGATGATTCTATTGTTAGAGGAACAACTTCAAAACATTTAATTGAATCTTTAAGAAGAGCTGGTGCTAAGGAAGTTCATTTTCTAGTTGCATCACCAATGGTTAAATATCCATGTTATTTTGGCATTGATACACCATACAGAAGTCAGTTAATTGGAGCAAGTAGAAGTGTAGAAGAAATTAGAGAAATGATAGGTTGTGATTCTCTAGGGTATTTAAGTTTAGAAGGAATGTACGAAAGTTTTGAAGGTAGAAGAAATTTCTGCGTAGGATGCTTTAATGGTGTTTATCCAGTTGCAGCGCCTATGGAAGCTTTAGAGGATAATCTTGAAAGGGTGGAGAATTAAATGCTAACTTACAAAGAAGCAGGAGTAAATATTGAAGAAGGATATAGATCAGTAAAATTAATAAAAGAATATGCAAAAAAAACAATGAGTGAATATGTACTAAACGGATTAGGATCTTTTGCTGGCATGGTTGAACTTCCAGAGGGATATAAAAAACCAGTTTTAGTTTCTGGAACAGATGGAGTAGGAACAAAACTTGATATTGCTTGTAAGAAAAGAAAGTTTGATACTGTTGGAATTGACTGTGTTGCAATGTGTGTCAATGATATTTTATGTCATGGGGCTAAACCATTATTCTTCCTAGATTATATAGCTTGTGGAAAACTTGAAGCTCAGGTTTCTTCTGATTTAGTAAAGGGAGTAGCTGAAGGATGTATTAAGTCTCAGTGCTCTTTAATTGGAGGAGAAACTGCTGAAATGCCAGGTATGTATAAAGAAGGAGATTATGATATTGCTGGTTTTGCAGTAGGAATAGTAGACAAGGATAAAATAATAAATGGTAAAGATATAAAGAGTGGTGACAAGCTTATAGGAATTGCTTCTTCAGGAGTTCATTCAAATGGATATTCTCTTATAAGAAAGGTGTTTAAAAACTTAGATGAAGATTTTAATGGAAAAGCTATTTGGGAAGAATTATTAACTCCTACAAAGATTTATGTTAAACCTGTATTAAGCCTTTTAGAAAAATTTAATATTAAGGGCATGGCCCATGTAACTGGTGGAGGATTTTATGAAAATCTTCCAAGAATGTTAAGCGAAGAAGGACTTAGTATAGTAATAAATAAAAATAGCTATGAGATTCCAGAAATATTTAAAAAGCTTATGGAACTTGGAGTTAAAGAAGAGGAAATGTATAACACTTTCAACATGGGTATAGGGTTTGTTTTATGTGTTGAGGAAGATGAGGTTGAAGAGGTTTTAAAAGAACTTTCAAAACAAGGAGAAAAAGCTTTTGAGATTGGGTATATAAATGCTGGAGGTGAAGGAGTTTGTATAAAATAGCTGTATTAGCTTCTGGCAGTGGATCTAACCTTCAATCAATTTTAGATAATATAGATAATGGGAATATAAAAGGAGAAATTTCCTTGGTTATTGGAAGTAAGGAGGGTATTTTTGCCTTAGAAAGAGCTGAAAAAAATGATATAAAAACATCAGTTGTTTCTAAAAAAGAGTTTGGAGATAAAACTTCAGATGAAATATTAAGACTTGCTAAGGAAAATAATATTGATTTAATTGTGCTAGCAGGATATCTTTCAATATTAAAAGGAAAGCTTTTAGAAGAGTATGGAAATAGGATAATTAATATCCATCCATCTCTTATTCCTTCTTTCTGTGGAAATAAAATGTATGGAATAAATGTACATAAAGCAGCTATAGAAAAGGGAGTTAAATTTTCTGGGTGTACAGTTCACTTTGTTAATGATGAGGTTGATGGAGGAGCTATTATTGCACAAGAAATAGTTGAAGTTAATTTTGAAGATACTCCAGAAAGTCTTCAAAAAAAGGTTTTAGAGAAGGAGCATGTATTGCTACCTAGAATTGTTAAGTACTTATGCGAAGAAAAAATAGAAATTCATAATGGAAAAGTGAAAATATTAAACTAAGGAGGTCTTTTAATGAAAAAGAGAGCTTTAATAAGTGTTTTTGATAAAGATGGAGTTTTAGAACTTGCAAAATTTTTAAGAGATAGAGATGTAGAAATAATATCAAGTGGTGGAACTTATAAATATTTAAAAGAAAATAACATAGAGGTTAAAGAGATAAGTGAAATAACTGACTTCCCAGAAATGTTAGATGGAAGAGTAAAAACTCTACATCCTTTAGTTCATGCTGGAATATTAGCAATAAGAGATAATAAAGAGCATATGAGAACTTTAGAAGAGAGAGAAATAAATACTATAGATTATGTAGTTGTAAATTTATATCCTTTCTTTGAAAAAGTTAGAGAGGATTTAAGCTTTGAAGAAAAGGTTGAGTTTATTGATATAGGTGGACCAACAATGTTAAGAGCAGCAGCTAAGAATTTTAAAGATGTGGTAGTTCTTTCAGATAAAAAAGATTATGAAAAAGTAATGAATGAAATTAAAGAAAATAATTGTGTTTCATTTAAATTAAGAAAAACTCTTGCAGGAAAAGTATTTAATTTAATGAGTGCTTATGATGCTGCAATTTCTAACTTCTTATTAGAGGGAGAAGAGGAATATCCAGAATATCTATCAGTTTCATATAAGAAAATTCAAGATCTTAGATATGGAGAAAATCCACATCAAGGAGCTGCTTATTATAGTTCAACAGAATTTGATGGAGCTATGAATAGCTTTGAAATTTTAAATGGAAAAGCTTTATCTTATAATAATATAAAGGATTTAGATATAGCATGGAAGGTTGCTTGTGAATTTGAAGAAACAGCTTGCTGTGCATTAAAGCATAATACACCTTGTGGGGTAGCTGTTGGAGAAAGTTCAAAAGAGGTTTATTTAAAGGCTTATGATGCTGATGCAGTTTCAATCTTTGGTGGAATAGTTGCTATAAACAGAAAGATAGATAAGGCTACAGCAGAAGAAATGGTTAAAATTTTCTTAGAGGTGGTAGCAGCACCAGATTTTGATGAAGATGCTTTAGAAGTATTAAGAAGTAAAAAGAATTTAAGAGTTATAAAATGTAAGAATACTCCTCAGGCTAAAAATTACATGGTAACAGTAGATGGTGGAATATTAGTTCAAGGAGAAGATAATAAACTTGCTAATGAGTATAAAGTTGTAACTGAAAAAGAGCCAACAGAAATGGAATTAAGAGATATGATCTTTGGAATGAAGGTTGTGAAATATGTAAAATCTAATGCCATAGTAGTTGTAAAAGATGGAGTTGCCACTGGTATTGGTGGAGGACAAGTTAATAGAATTTGGGCTACTAAAGAAGCTTTAGAAAGAGGAAAAGGCGGAGCAGTTTTAGCATCAGATGCTTTCTTCCCATTTAGAGACTGTGTTGATGAAGCTTTTAAAAATGGAATAAAAGCAATAATTCAACCAGGTGGATCTATTAGAGATGAGGAATCTATAGAAGCTTGTAATGAACATGGAATAAGCATGGTATTTACAGGAGTTAGACATTTTAAACATTAGAAATGAATAGATTTTAGGAGGTGAAGTAGGTCATATAGTTAATTTGAGTTTTAAATAGTTAAGGATATAAGTTAAAATCTATTTAAACTAAGTTTAATTTATATGACCTTTTATATATGAAGATACTTTTAGTTGGATCTGGCGGAAGAGAGCATGCCTTAGCATGGAAATTAGGTAAAAGTCCTAAAGTAGAAAAAATTTATGTTGCTCCAGGAAATGGAGGAACAGCTAATGAAAATAAATGTGAAAATATAGAGCTTACTAAGATTTGTGATTTATTAAATTTTGCTAAAAATAATAATATTGATTTAACTGTTGTAGGTCCAGAAGAGCCACTTATTAATGGGATAGTTGATGCTTTTAAAGGGGAAGGCTTAAAAATATTTGGACCTGATAAAGCAGGGGCTATGCTTGAAGGTAGTAAAAGTTTTTCTAAGGATTTTATGAAAAAGTATGGTGTTAAGACAGCTTGCTATGAAGTTTTCTATGATTATGAAGAAGCTAAAAGTTATTTAGAAAATTGTAAGTATCCAAGAGTCATAAAGGCTGATGGATTGGCAGCTGGCAAAGGTGTTGTAATATGTGAAAATAAAGATGAGGCAATAGAAACATTAGACTTATTTATGATAGAGGATGTATTTAAAGGAGCAGGTAAGAAAATAGTAGTAGAAGAATTTTTACAAGGTGTTGAGGCATCAATACTTTCAGTTACAGATGGAAAAGTAATATTACCATTTTTATCTGCTAAGGATCACAAACAAATATTTGATGGAAATAAGGGTAAGAATACAGGGGGAATGGGCGTTGTTTCTCCTAATAAATATGTTACTGAAGAGGTTTTAGCTGACTTTTATGAAAATATATTAGATAAAACTTTAATAGGTATAAGAGAAGAAGGTTTTGACTTTAAAGGAGTTATTTTCTTTGGAATAATGATAACAGAAGATGGAGCTAAACTTTTAGAATATAATGTTAGGATGGGAGATCCAGAAACTCAAAGTGTTTTATCCTTAATGGAAAGTGATTTAGTAGATATAATATTAAATGCATTAGATGAAAAATTAAATGAAACAACTGTTAAATGGAATGAAGGATATTGTGTTAATGTTGTTTTAGCATCAAAGGGATATCCAGAGGCTTATGAAAAAGGTTATGAAATAAGTATAGATGAAAGTCTTAAAGGAGAATTCTTTATAGCTGGTGCAAAAAAAGAAGATGATGCTTTAGTAACCAGTGGAGGAAGAGTACTTTCCGTAGTAGGTAAAGGAAAAACTTTAGAAGAAGCTAAAGAAAATGCATATAAAAATATAGAAAAAGTTAATTTTGAGGGAATGTATTTTAGAAAAGACATAGGTACTGCTAAATAGTCCTTAGAAATTAGTAAATTTGAATATATTATAATCATAAGTTATATATTTAGTATTTAATATTTTTAGATAGAATTTAAGCAATACAAGTTTTACTTTATAACTATAACTATAATTACAATAAAAATTAAGTGCTTAAATATAAACTATCTAAAGTTTAGAAGGTTCAATATTTTTTTAATAAGTATAAAGGAGCTTTAGACAGATTTACTTTAAAATGTGTTTAGGTGGTTCAATATTTCTTTAATAAGTAAAATTATTTGATAAAAACTAAAAGGCTTTATTAGAAAAAAATATTAGATATAGGTAAACAATCTAACAGCAGTGAAATTAGTTTGTTTTATCTATATCTAATAAAAATACTCTAATAGAGCTTTTGTGTTTGGACTTTTTTTAGTTTTGTCAAAAATAAAAAAACTCTTAAACTATGTTTAAGAGTTTTGGTGCCGAAGACCGGAATCGAACCGGTACGGTGTGTTAGCACCGCAGGATTTTAAGTCCTGTGCGTCTGCCAGTTCCGCCACTTCGGCATGTCCTGTTGACAATATTTATTATATATACATAAAAGATAAATGTCAACAAAAAAATTAAAAAATTTAGTATATAAATTTAAAAAGATTATAAATCCTTAAAAAATATAGAAAAATCAGTTGAAGTTAAAGGCGAAAGATGGTATTTTATTTAAAATACTTTTTGATTTGATTATATAAAATTAGTTTATTTAAAAAGATTAAGAAAGAATAGAACATCTTTTTAATATAATCAAAGTAAATATTATTATAAAAATTAAATATTTATTATTAAGGAGGAAAAATATTGAGTTGTTTAGGAAATCTTATTTGGATGATATTTGGTGGATTTTTTAATGCTTTAGGATGGTTATTTTGGGGATGTATATGGTGCATAACAATAGTAGGAATACCTGTTGGATTACAATGTTTTAAATTAGCTGGGTTACAATTAGCTCCTTTTGGTAAGGAAGTAGTAACTGTTGATGATGGAGCAGGAAATCTTATTCTTAATATATTATGGATAATTTTTGGTGGATTCACATTAGCTTTAGCAAATTTAATAAGTGCAGCTATATTTGCTATTACAATAATAGGAATACCCTTTGCAATACAGTCATTAAAATTAGCTAAATTATCTCTTATGCCTTTTGGTAAAGTGGTAAGATAATATTATTTTTTAAAGAAAATATATTAGTAGCTATTTTCTTAAATAATTGATATGGTAAAGTGATTTAAATCTATTAATTAGTTATATTATATACTCTTAAAACTAAGAAGTATTTTATTGAAGAAGGCCATATATCAAAATAACTTTTTATAAAACTTACAAATATTATGAGAAAAATATCTAGTGATTTTCTAAATATGTTTGTAAGTTTTCTTATTATATTTTGATAAAAATCCCTTCTTTTTTGTATGAAAAATTGAAATGATAAAATATGAATAGTTTTATTACAACAAATAATAATTTGAGCTTAATTTTTAATATAAAAAAACTTATAAAGGATTATTTTTTATTAAAAGTATAAATTATTTAAAATATGTTGATAATGGAAAATTATTATTATATAATATTGATAAAGGTTAAGAAAAAATTAACAGATTAAATCTATAGATTATAAAGAAAGAGATTTAGTAGGATAATTTTCTTAATAACCTATGGATGAAAAAATGGAGACATAATATTAGGAGGATTTTATTATGAAAAAATTTGTTTGTACAATTTGTGGATATGTTTATGAAGGAGAAAAAGCACCAGAAAAATGTCCAATCTGTGGAGCAGGTGCTGATAAATTCGTAGAACAAAGTGGAGATTTAGCTTTCGCTGATGAACATAGAATCGGAGTTGCTAAAGGTGTAGATGAAAGAATAATCGAAGGATTACAAGCTAACTTTACTGGTGAATGTACAGAAGTAGGAATGTACTTAGCTATGTCAAGACAAGCTGATAGAGAAGGATTCCCAGAAGTTGCAGAAGCTTATAAAAGAATAGCTTTCGAAGAAGCAGAACATGCTGCTAAATTTGCAGAAATGTTAGGAGAAGTTGTAGAAGCTGATACTAAAGCTAACTTAATGGCAAGAGTAAATGCTGAACACGGAGCTTGCCAAGGTAAAAAAGACTTAGCTACTTTAGCTAAACAATTAAACTTAGATGCAATCCACGACACAGTTCATGAAATGTGTAAAGATGAAGCTAGACATGGAAGAGCTTTCGAAGGATTATTAAAAAGATATTTTGAATAATTAAAATAAAAGATGATTTCTACATTTGTAGAAATCATCTTTTTTACTTTGATCTAATTAGTATTACTTGTTAAATTTATCTTATAATTTATAAAAATTAATTATTATATTTTAGTGCTATTTTAGAAAGTTAAGTTTTTCATTACTTTCTTGTATAAAATTATTTAAATGTTCAATTTGAATATTTATAGATGGAATACTTGGTCCACCTATTACCTTTCTTTCTTCTATACAAGTTAAAAGATTAATAGCTTTATATATATCATTTTCAAACTTATTTGAGAAAGTTTTAAATTCAGGTAGGGATAAGTTATCAATAGATTTTCCTTCATCTATACAATAAAGAATTAAATTTCCTACAATCTCATGAGCATCTCTAAAAGCTACACCTTTTTTTACTAGATAATCAGCTACATCAGTTGCGTTAGTAAATCCAGAAGAAGCTGAAGTTTTCATAATATCCTTATTAATTCTCATTGTTTTTATCATTCCATTAAAAGTTTTTATTGAAAGTAGAGTAGTATCTAACCCATCAAATAAAGCTTCTTTGTCTTCTTGCATATCCTTATTATAAGCTAAAGGAAGTCCCTTCATAACAGTTAATAGTGTCATTAAATCTCCATAAACACGCCCTGTTTTTCCTCTTACTAATTCTGCAACATCAGGATTCTTTTTTTGTGGCATAATACTGCTTCCAGTACTATAACTATCATCTAATTCAATAAATTTAAATTCATCAGTAGACCAGATGATTATTTCCTCTGAAAATCTAGAAAGATGCATCATAAGTAAAGAGAGGCAAGAAAGTGTTTCAATAGCATAGTCTCTATCAGAAACGGAATCTAAACTATTTAGTGTAACGTTTGAAAAGCCTAATAAATCAGCAACTTTTTTACGATTTATAGGATATGTAGTTGTTGCTAAAGCACCACTGCCTAAAGGCATTTCATCAAGTCTTTTATAACAATCTAGTAATCTAGAGATATCTCTTTTGAACATTTCACTATATGCTAAAATGTGATGAGCAAAGGTAATAGGTTGAGCCTTTTGCATATGAGTATATCCTGGCATAATAGTTTCTTTATTTTCTGAAGAAAGATTTAATAGAGTTTTTTCAAGGTTTAAAATTTCACATATTAAAATTTTAATATATCCTTTTAAATATAATTTTGTATCTAAGGTTACTTGATCATTTCTACTTCTACCAGTGTGTAGTTTTTTTCCCTCTTCACCAATGTAATCTGTAAGAGTACTTTCTATAAAACTGTGTATATCTTCTGATGAGTTATCTATTTTTAATACTCCTTGATTTAATTTATTTAATATTTCATATAAACCAGAAGCAATTTTTTTGCTATCTTTCTTTGGAATAATTTTTTCTTCACCAAGCATAGTAACATGAGCAATACTTCCAATTATATCTTCTTTATACATTCTTGAATCAAAAGAAATAGATGAATTAAAAGTGTTAACTAGATCATCAACTTGATGAGTGAATCTTCCGCCCCATAATTTCATAATAAATTCACCTCATTTATATAGTATGTTAGAGCATAAAATATTTAGCTCTAATTTAATATTAGCTATGTATTAAGTACAGTTATCTTTTTAATTTAACTTTTGAGCCATTTTAGCTTGTACTATAGATGGTAAGCTAAAAAGATTAATAAAGCCTTCAGCATCCTTTTGATTATATATTCCATCTTCACCAAAGGTAGCATATTCTTCGCTGTATAAAGAATATGGTGATGTCATTCCAGCATTTATTATGTTTCCTTTATATAGTTTTAATTTTATTTCGCCAGTTACAGTTTCTTGAGTTTTTGATATAAAGTCAGATAAGGCTTCTCTTAAAGGGGTAAACCATTGACCATTATAAACTAAATCAGCGAATTTTAAGGAAATTATTTCTTTGTAATGGGAAGTTTCCTTATCTAAACATAATTCTTCTAAATCTTTATGAGCTTTATATAAAATAGATCCGCCTGGAGTTTCATATACTCCTCTTGATTTCATACCAACCAATCTATTTTCAACCATATCTATAACACCAACACCATGTTTTCCACCAATTTTATTAAGTTTCTGCAAAAGAGTAACTCCATCTAGTTTTTCACCATTTAATGAGGTTGCAATTCCTTTTTCAAAACCTAAAGTAATATATTCAGCTTCATTAGGAGCCTTTTCTAAGGTATTACATAATTCAAGAATTTTATCATATTTAGGTTCATTTTCAGGAAACTCTAAATCTAAACCTTCATGGCTTAAATGCCATAGATTTTTATCTTTACTATAATTTGTTTCATAAGTAATATTTATAGGAACTTCATTATTTATAGCGTATTGTATTTCTTCTTCTCTAGATTTAATTTCCCAAGTTCTCCATGGAGCAATAATCTGCATTTCTGGATTAAAAGTTTTAATTGCTAATTCAAAACGAACTTGGTCATTTCCTTTTCCAGTACATCCATGACAAATAGCATCTGCACCTTCAAGTTTTGCAATTTCTACTAATCTTTTTGCTATTATAGGTCTAGCAAAAGAAGTACCTAATAGATATTTTCCTTCATATTTTGCCCCAGCTTGTATGGTAGGGAAGATATAATCTTCCACAAATTCTTTAGTTAAATTCTCAATATATATTTTAGATGCCCCAGTTTTTATAGCTTTTTCTTTTAATCCAACTAATTCATCAGATTGTCCAACATTTCCTACCACTGCAATAACTTCACATCCATAATTTTCTTTTAACCAAGGAATTATTATTGAAGTATCTAAGCCACCTGAATAAGATAAAATTACTTTGTTAAATTTTTTCATATACATTCCACCTTTAATATTTATTGTTTATTGCTTGTTAATAATTATACATATTAAAGTATAATTATGCAATATTTATTTAAAAAATAAATAAAAACATGTATTTTATGCAATTTATAATGAATATTATGCATGGGTGATTGATGTATAAGAGTGGTAAATAGAATTTGTTGGTTTAAAGTGGACATTAAAAATATATTTTTAGCTAAATATTAAAACATTATATAAGATATTATTTTGAAAATAGGTTTAAGAGATAAGACTTTGAATTGAAAATTAATTTATTTTAGATTAAATAGTATTTATTATTTTTACACAAAATAAAGAGGAGAAGATTAATTATATTATTTGTATATACTTTAAATGATAAAGGTTACATAAGTGATACTCTAATCAATGAATATGATACATTAAATTTCTAAAATATTATATTATAGCATAATATATAGAAAAAATAAATTAACAAAATGTAAACTTTGAATAAATATATTGAATAATTCTTTTTGTAATGTTAATATCTATCTGTGGAAACGATTAATAGAAAAGTATGGAATTCAAATTAATATTTTTAAAGTAATGAAAAGGAGATTATGAAATGAAAATATTTATCGATACTGCCAATGTAGAAGAAATAAGAAAAGCTAGTAAATTAGGAGTTTTAGCTGGAGTAACAACTAACCCTTCATTAATAGCAAAAGAAGGCAGAGATATTAAAGAAGTAATTGAAGAAATATGTAGCATAGTAGATGGACCAATAAGTGCTGAAGTTATGGCTTTAGAGTGCGACGAAATGGTTAGAGAAGGAAGAGAATTAGCTAAAATACATAAAAACATAGTTATAAAAATACCTATGTGTGAAGAAGGTTTAAAAGCTGTAAAAGTATTAGCTAGTGAAGGAATAAGAACAAATGTTACTTTAATCTTCTCACCATTACAAGCTTTATTAGCAGCTAGAGCTGGTGCATCATTCGTAAGTCCATTCTTAGGAAGACTTGATGATATAGGAAATCCAGGAATTGAAATTGTAACTCAAATCGCTGAAATGTTTGCTTTACATGGAATAGACACTGAAATAATATCTGCAAGTGTTAGAAACCCAATGCATGTTTTAGATTCAGCTATGGCAGGATCACACATTGCAACAATTCCTTATAACGTTATACTTCAAATGGTAAAACATCCTTTAACTGATGCTGGTATGAAGAAATTCATTGAAGATTATAACAAAGCTTTCAATAAATAATATAATCTGCATTTACAATATAAATTAATACACTAAATTAAATTTTAGCAATTTATAAAAGAATATATTTTACTTATAGTCAACAATTAACCCTTAAAAGAACTATCTTTTTAGATAGTTCTTTTATTTTTTTAGTTTATAATTTAAAATAGATTTATATTATTGACTTTAAAATTACAAAGTGTATAATAAATTTAAAAAAGTTTAGAGACAACTGTTTAAAAATTTTTTGGAGGATGTTATGCTAAATTTATTAGTAAAGGGATTAGTAGCACAATTTTATAGTTTTTACTCTAGCTGGGGCTTAAATTTTAGCGCTGGATATTTTATGTGCAACAAAAACTATGCTCTTTTAACTAATGGGTTTGTATAATTAGCTTGATAGATATTAATATTATAGGAATATTGTATTATAATTTATTTCATAGAACTCATTAAAGTGAGTTCTATTTTTTTGCAATAGTATAATTTAAACAGTTTAATTTTACATTTAGACTATTTTAGATAAAAAGGTTAAAATAAAAAAGGAGGGCGAATTATGATAGTTATATTAAAACCAGGAACAAAGGAAGAGGAGATTTTAAAATTGATAAAAAAAATAGAATCACTTGGAGTTGAGACTCAAAGGATTTCTGGAAGAGAAATGTGTGTAATTGGTTTAGTTGGAGATACAAGCAAAATAGATCCTGCTAAAGTAGAAGCAAACAAAAATGTAGAGAGAATAATGCCTGTTCAAGAGCCCTTTAAAAAGGCAAATAGATTATTCCATCCAGATAACTCTATAATTGATGTCTTAGGAAATAAAATTGGTGATAAGAAAATAGCATTAATAGCTGGCCCTTGTTCCGTAGAGAGTGAGGAACAAATAACTGAAATAGCCAAAGAGGTTAAGGCTTTAGGTGCAAGCTTCTTAAGAGGTGGTGCATTTAAACCAAGAACTTCACCATATAGTTTCCAAGGGTTAGAACTTGAAGGGCTAGAGCTTCTAAAAAAGGCTAAGGCAAAAACAGGCCTTCCTATAGTTACGGAAATAATGTCAACTAGTATGATAGAAAGATTTATAGAGGATGTTGATGTTATTCAAGTTGGAGCAAGAAATATGCAAAACTTTGATCTTTTAAAAGAGCTTGGAAAGACAAATAAACCTATTCTTTTAAAAAGAGGATTGTCAGCTACAATAGAGGAACTTATAATGTCAGCAGAGTACATAATGGCCGGTGGAAATGAAAATGTAATTCTTTGTGAAAGAGGAATTAGAACCTTTGAAACTTATACAAGAAATACCTTAGATTTAAGTGCAATACCTGCTATTAAAAAACTAAGTCATTTACCAGTAATTGTTGATCCAAGCCATGCAGCAGGAAAGTCATGGATGGTAGAACCTTTATCAAAGGCAGCCATAGCTGTAGGTGCAGATGGATTAATAATAGAAGTACATAATGACCCTGCTAATGCCTTATGTGATGGTCAGCAGTCAATTAAACCAGAAGAGTACGGTAAGCTTTTAGAAGATTTAAGAGCTATTGCAAAGGCTGTTGGTAGAGAGTTATAGAATATTATTTAATTTAGTGGGAGTGTTTAAACTCCCATTAAATTTATACTTAAATAGAAATAACATAATAAAATCAATGTTTTGATAAAACATAAAATTAAAGGGTTTGGAGTGATAAAAATAAAAGTTTTAAGAGTAAATTTAGATGAAAAAAGTTATGATATAGTAATTCAAAAGGATTTAAAAGATTATTTTGGAGAATACATAAAAACTGTATTTGATGGGAAAAAAGTAGCTATTATAACTGATGATAATTTAAATGATATATATGGAGAGGCTATAAAGAAAAACATAGAGAATGAAGGCTTTGAAGTTAAAGTTATTTCTGTTACACCAGGAGAAAAGAGTAAATCTTTTAGGGTATTACCAGGAATATATGATAAACTTTTAGATTTTAAATTAACTAGAAGTGATTTAATCATAGCTCTAGGTGGAGGTGTTGTTGGAGATCTTGCAGGTTTTGTTGCTTCAACTTTTTTAAGAGGAATTAGCTTTATACAAATACCTACATCATTATTAGCTCAAGTTGATTCTAGCGTTGGTGGTAAGGTAGCTGTTGACTTAGAAAGAGGTAAGAACTTAGTAGGAAGCTTTTATCATCCTGAATTAGTATTAATAGATCCTAATATGCTTGGAACACTTCCAGAAAAATATTTTAATGATGGCCTTGGAGAGGTAATAAAATATGGATGTATTAAGAGTAAAGAACTATTTGAAAAGTTAGAGGGCTTTGAAAATAAAGAGGATCTAAAAGAGAATATTGGAGAAATTATTTATGAATGTTGCAATATAAAAAGAGAAGTAGTTGAAAATGACGAAAAAGATTTAGGAGAAAGAATGGTTCTAAACTTTGGTCATACTTTAGGTCATGCCATAGAGCAAATTTATAATTATGAAACTTATTCTCATGGGGAAGCTGTTGCCATAGGAATGAATATGATAAGCAAGATTGCAGAGGAAAAGGAACTTACTAAAAAAGGAACAGCAGAAAGAATTGAGGGCTTATTAAAGAAGTATGGATTAAATACTGATGTTAATATTGAAGATAATGGATTAGCTAGAGAAGCTATTAAATTAGATAAGAAGAATTTAAATGGAAATTTAAATGTTATCCTTTTAAAAGACATTGGAGAAAGTTATATATATAATACAACTGTAGATTTCTTTGAATAAAGGCATAGGGGGTTAAGTGAATATTAATTTAAAGTTATTACTTTATAAATAACTTAACAACTTGGCTTCATAAAGGAATTTAGAGCTAATTTAATTATTTCTCTAGTTTCTAAATTTAGAAATATATTAATTTTTCAAAAAATTTCCTTAGAAAGGCTTTAGAGTTATATATGAAAATTAATATGGGTTTAAAACAGAGGATAAAATTTATAGTGTAATTTTAAAATAAGTATAGGGAGTGGGTAAAAAGTGAAAAAGGTAATTATAACTCCTAGTAAGTTAAAGGGAAGTGTAAAAATACCACCTTCTAAAAGTATGGCTCATAGAGCTATTATTTGTGCTTCTTTAAGCAAAGGAGAAAGTGTTATTTCTAATATAGATTTTTCAGAAGATATTATTGCAACTATAGAAGGCATGAAATCTTTAGGTGCAAATATAAAAGTAGAAAAAGATAAACTAATTATAAATGGAGAAAATATTTTAAAGGATTCTAATTATAAAGTTATTGATTGTAATGAATCAGGTTCCACTTTAAGATTTTTAGTTCCAATTTCTTTAATAAAAGATAATAAAGTAAATTTTATTGGTAGAGGAAATTTAGGAAAAAGACCATTAAAAACCTATTATGAGATTTTTGAGGAGCAAGAAATTAAGTATTCCTATGAGGAAGAAAAGCTTGATTTAAATATAGAAGGAAGCTTAAAAGGTGGAGAATTCAAAGTTAAGGGAAATATAAGTTCTCAATTTATAAGTGGTTTATTATTTACTCTTCCTTTATTAAAAGAAGATTCTAAAATAATAATAACTACAGAACTTGAATCTAAAGGATATATAGATTTAACTTTAGATATGATAGAAAAGTTTGGAGTTACAATAAAAAACAATAATTATAGGGAATTTTTAATAAAGGGAAATCAAAGCTATAAGCCTATGAATTATAAGGTTGAAGGTGATTACTCACAGGCTGCTTTTTATTTTTCAGCAGGGGCCTTGGGCTCAGAAATAAATTGTCTTGATTTAGATTTAAGTTCTTATCAAGGGGATAAGGAATGCATTGAAATATTAGAGGAGATGGGTGCTAGACTTATAGGAAATAAAGAAGAGTCTTTAAGTATAATTCATGGAAATTTAAATGGAACAATTATAGATGCTTCACAATGCCCAGATATAATTCCAGTTTTAACAGTGGTTGCTGCTTTAAGTAAAGGAGAGACTAGGGTTATAAATGGAGAAAGACTTAGAATAAAAGAATGTGATAGATTAAATGCTATATGCACTGAGCTTAATAAACTAGGTGCAGATATAAAGGAATTAAAAGATGGCCTTATAATAAATGGAGTTAAAGAGTTAATAGGAGGAGAAGTATATAGCCATAAAGATCATAGAATAGCTATGAGTTTGGCTATTGCTTCTACAAGATGCAAGGAAGAGGTTATTATAAGAGAACCAGATTGCGTTAAAAAATCTTATCCAGGATTTTGGGAAGATTTTAAGAGCTTAGGTGGAATTTTAAGAGAAGAATAATATATAAAGAATTTAATTGAAAGGAGGAAGCTTTTAGAGATAATAAACTTTAAAAGCAAAGAAATGGGAGGAGTTTGGGGTAATAAAATAAAATTATCTATATTTGGAGAATCTCATGGAGAAGGAATAGGAATAGTAATAGATGGGATAGAACCTGGAATCAAAATAAATATGGATAATATAGAAAAAGATATGGAAAGAAGAGCACCAGGAAGAAATAGTTTATCAACTCAGAGAAAAGAAGGGGATAAACCAGAAATTTTAAGTGGAATATTTAATGGAATCACCACAGGGGCTCCTATTTCAATGATAATAAGAAATACAGATAAAAGATCTAGAGATTATTCAAAAATAAAAGATGTAATGAGACCAGGGCATGCAGATTTCCCAGGGTATGTAAGATACAATGGCTTTAATGATTATAGAGGGGGAGGACATTTTTCAGGAAGAATAACAGCACCCTTAGTTTTTGCTGGAGCCTTAGCTAAAGAAATACTTAAGGAAAAAGGTATAATTATTGGTTCTCATATTAAGCAAGTTGGAAAAGTTAAGGATTCTTCCTTTGATTCATTAAACTTAAAGAAAGAAGATTTAGAAGAACTTTTAACTAAAGAACTTCCAGTAATAGATACAAATAAAATAGAGGATATTAAGGAAGAGATTACTTCATATAGAATGGAAGGAGATTCTGTTGGAGGAATTGTTGAGTGTGCCATAGTAGGACTAGAGGCTGGTATAGGAAATCCATTCTTTGATTCTTTAGAAAGTACTATAGCTCATTTAGCCTTTTCAGTGCCAGCTATAAAGGGAATTGAATTTGGAGCAGGTTTTGACTTTGCAAGTATGAAGGGGTCAGAAGCAAATGACGAATACTTTATAGAAGATGAAAAAGTTAAGACATACTCTAACAATAATGGTGGAATAACTGGAGGAATATCAAATGGAATGCCAGTTATATTCAGAGTTGTTATAAAACCTACGCCATCTATTTCTAAAGAACAAAGAACTATAAATATAAAAAATATGACAGAGGAAGTTTTAAGTGTAAGTGGGAGACACGATCCTTGTATAGTCCAAAGAGCTTTAGTTGTTATAGAAGCTATTGCAGCTATTTCTATATTAGAGCTAATAAAATAAAATGTTTAAAGTATAGTAGACTTTTATGAGAATGAGATGTTGATGAAAATTAATCTTTGTCTACTATATTTTAAAATATTTCAAAGGGATTCACTTTGGAAAAGTTATAACTTAAATTAATATTTGCTTAAAACAGAGTAAAGAAGTTAAAAGAAAAGAGGTGAAATTTTTGAGTGACAAGTTAGCTCAATGTAGGGAAGAAATAGATAGAATAGATAGAGAACTTATGAAACTCTTTGAAGAAAGAATGAGTGTTGTTTTAGAGGTTGCAAGATATAAAAAAGAAAATAATATGGCAATTTTTCATAAAGACAGGGAAAAACAAGTTATAGAGAAAAATCTAAGTCTAGTAGAAAATAAAGAGCTTTTACCTTATGCAGAGGAAATGCTTCATGACTTAATGGATATAAGCAAAGAATATCAACAATATAAAATAGGACTTAGAGAAAATAATAGAGCATAGTTTAATTGGAATTAGAGGGAATAAAAATATTTTAGCGGGTTTAAGAGATTAAATAGATGATTATAGGATTTTAGTATGTTATAAAAAAGCGGAATTTTAAAATGTTAACAATAATTGGTGTGAAATTAACAACACATCCATTTGTTTTAATAAAGCATAAACTTTTTTTGAAATACCCTATAGAAAATGAATAACAGAGTAGAATAATGATTGTCAACAAATAATTACTATAGAAAAAGAGGGTATCAAATTTGGAAATTAAAGCTTTGATTAAATTTTTGAAATTATTAATGATAATAACTCTTATATATACGCTAATTACTACTAATTTTGCCATAAGAGCATTTTTAATTGTTGTGGAATTAATTTTTATTATTATGTTTTATAAGGTGAAAAATATATAAAAATTAAAGTATAAGATATTTTAAGAGGATTAAATTTATGATTTTTTAAACCTCTTTAAAATGTAAAAGACACCTAGTAGGGTAACTAAGTGTCTTACATGAACTTGTGTATTTGGTTTTGGATATTTAAACAAAAACTTAAAATTATTATTAATCTTTCAACAGGGGATGTAAAAAGATTATTATAAGTTTTGTATGGTAATTTAATCATAGAATTATGGATTAATTATGGAGTTTTATTATTCAAGTTTAAATATTTTATTGTATAGTGTAAGAGTTTTATTTTTGTTTATTGTTTTTTTAGAAATAAATATTAAGGAGGTGAAGTTTTGGAGTTATTTGGATTAATAGGAGAGAAATTAGGACATAGTCTATCTCCAGATATACATAAGAAGGTTTTTAAAGATAATAATATAGATGGATTATATAATCTTTTTTCTGTAAAAAAAGAATTTGAAAATAATATTGTAGAAAGTCTAAAATGCTTAGGAGTAAAGGGAGCTAATGTTACAATACCATATAAGGAGAAGGTTATTGATCAGTTGGATTTTATTTCAAATGAGGCTAAAGCTATAGGAGCAGTAAATACTATTTTAATAAAAGATGGAAAATCCTATGGTTATAACACTGATTATTATGGTTTTGGTAAGATGCTAGAAAGAGCAAAAGTTAATATTGAAGGAAATAGCTTTTTTGTTTTAGGTGCAGGGGGAGCAGCTAGAAGTATTTTGAAATATCTAGAAGATAGCAAAGCTAAAAAAATAGTTTTGGTTTCTAGAGATAAAAAGAAAGCTTTTGAGAAATTTAAGGGTTTCAATATTGATTTTATGAGTTATAGTGACCTTGAAGAAATTCATGAGGAGTTTGCTTTAATTAATACAACTCCCTGTGGAATGTATCCTAATATAGATTCAGTAGCTGTTTCAGAAAAGACAATTAAAAAGTTTAAGGTTGCTGTAGATATAGTCTATAATCCTTTAGAAACTAAGTTTTTAAAAATGGCAAAGGATAATGGCCTTAAAACAGTTGATGGATTATTTATGTTAGTTGGACAAGGGGTTAAAGCTGAAGAGATTTGGAATGGAATAAAAGTAGATAAATCTACAGAAGAAGAGATATATGAAGAATTGAAATGTAGATTTTAAAATTAATTTTGTAATAAGAAAATGTTAATTTAAGATTTTCTTTTAAATCAGCACTTATTTTTAGGTATAATTAGAAATAAATAGTTATTTAAAATATGATAAAAACTAAATAATATTATTGGATAAAATACAAAAAGGGGATTAGGATATGAAAAAGAGAGGAGTACTTTTAATTGGAATGCCTGGGTCAGGGAAAACAACCATAGGAAGAGAACTTTCAAAGGTATTAAAAATGAATTTTTTAGATATGGATGAATTCATAGAAAGAAGTACAGGAAAAGAAATAAAGGAACTTTTTGCTCAAGGAGAAGGGGTTTTTAGAGATTTGGAAAGTAAAAGTTGTGAACTTTTATCAACCTTAAAAAATGTGGTTATATCTTCTGGTGGCGGAATAGTTACAAGAGAAGAAAATATGGGGAATTTTAAGGAGTTTATAACTGTTTTTATAAACAGGCCTTTAGATTTAATTATGGAAGATATAGACACAGAAGGAAGACCTCTTTTATGGGATGGTAAAGAAAGACTTACTAATTTATATAGAGATAGAATTGATTTATATAAAAAGCATAGTGATATAGAAATTATAAATGATGGTACTGTTAAAGAGGCTATTAGAGAAATAGTTAAAGCTATTTCTCAGTGGAGTTTGCAAGAGAAAGAATAGTTTTTTAGTAGGTAAGAATTTTTTTAGGGATTTAATATTATAAATTATAATCTTTCAAGAAGTTATTATTTAAATAAACTTGTGAAATTTTCTATGAAAAAGTTTGTTTTTAATAATATTATTCTATTAAAAATCCTAAATGGAAAGTAGGTGGATTTTAACCAAAGAAAAAATAATAGTTTGGTTAAGGATATTATGAAAATAATGGTTATAAATGGTCCTAATTTAAATCTTTTAGGAATTAGAGAAAAAGAGATCTATGGTGCTAAAGATTTTAATCAGGTCATTAATTATATAAAAGAAGAAGGAAAAGAGTTAGGATTAGAGATAAACTGCTTCCAAAGCAATATAGAGGGAGAAATAATTAATTTTATTCATAATGCATACTTTGAAAAATATGATGGAATAATCATAAATCCTGGAGCATACACACATTATAGCATAGCTATTTATGATGCTTTAAAAGGGGTTGAAATACCAACTGTTGAGGTGCACTTAAGTAATATTCACAAAAGAGAAGAGTTTAGACATAAATCAGTTACAGCACCAGCTTGTATTGGTCAGATAAGCGGATTTGGTGAATATGGATATATTATGGCAATGAATGCATTAAAAAATCATATTAAATCTAAATAAGATTTAAAAGATTAAAATCTATTTAAATTAATAATATGGATGCTTCAGTTATAAATTTTATTAATGGTTAAAAGGGGATTTTTATGGAGGAGAGAATTGAGAACTTACAGAGAATAATAAAAAATATTTTGGCATCTACAGATGAGCAAATTCAGGGTGATTTAAGGGATTCCTTAAGGTTAAGAATGTCTGTATCAGAAAATTTATATGGGGAAGTAAGGGTATTAAAATGCTTAAGAGCTTTAGCAGAAGAAAAATTTCAAGAATTTTTTAAGAAGAAAAACTTTCCAAAAGATTATAATGATTTTGTAGGAATATGGTCAAGCTTATCAGAAGAAGCAAAGTCTTTATGTAATGACCCAAAATATGATTATGATGAAGCAAAGTACAAATATGAATTTATATATTTTGAGGTTTATTGCAATGTTTATTTAAGATATTCTTTAGGACTGCTTTTTAATGGTAACAATAAAGCTATAATTGATGAATTAAGCCAATATAATAGTTTAGAAATAATTCAGATGTATAGATATTATCTTCATCAAATAACTCTTAGAAAGTTAGAGAAAAGTTTAAAGGTAGATAAAGTTAATAGTTAAAGTAATAATTACAGTATATGTTAATTAAAATAGATTAGAGAAAATTAAAAAGTGTAAAATAAAATTATAAGTTAATGCTTTATTTTTGATTTGAATAAAGTATTAACTTTTTTTATTTAGTATTTATGGGATTTATTAGGATGCTAAAATAGAAAAAAAGGAGGGGGGAAATGGTTAAAATTAATAAAAAAGTAATTTGGATATTTGTGATTATTGGAATTATATTTGTGGGAATTAGCTGTACTGACTTAGTTGAAGAAAATGAAACTATAAGTTTTCCTTATGAGTTTGAAGTTGATAATTACAACATTGAAATTGAGTATTCTAAGCTTTATGATAATTATTTGCTAACTAAATATAAGATATGGAGAAAGGATGGTTCTTATATAGGGGAAAATGAAGCAAATTTATCTACATTCATAAATACTTATGATAGTGCATTTGCTTTGGGACCACATATTATTTCATCAAAAGTAATTGATAATAAAATTAAAGAAGAAATAAGTATAGATTTTGTGGCGGCAATAGAAAAGCCCTTAGAAAAAGTGAAAATTAGACATGCCTTAGCTGTAAAGTATATTGATGGAACTAAGGAGATTAAAAAAGAAGGAGTTGTTAATTTAAGTAATGAAAATTATACACCTTTAAATAAAAAAATTAAAATAGATGATATAAATTTAACTATTAGCAATTTAGGGAATTTTGAATTTGGATCTATTTTAAATTTATTTACTGAAAACTTAGAAAATGAAGAAGCTGAAAATTTTCATGAAAATTATAGTATTAAATTAAAATCAAATGATTTTAGTAAGATATATGAAATTAAGCAAATGATGATTCTTCGTGGCAAAGCTGCAGAGGAAGTTATTAAATGGAATAAATTAAATAAGGATACTAAGCTTATAGAATTTTTTATAGTTGACTTATTATATGATGTAGATTCAATTGATTTTAATAATTTTGAGCTTTTTGTTGTTAATAAAAATACCAATGAAGAAACAAAAATTTATTAAGTAGTTAAAAAGTAATACTTTAGTCCTATATTATTTAATATGTTTAAAAATAGTGTGAAAAATGGTAATATTTTATGTAACAGTAAATTTTAACATGTTTATTAAAATAAAAAGGGGGACTTTTAGTGAGAGTTGAGGCTCAAAGCATAAGCAAAACCTTTGGTGATGTACAAGCTTTAAAAGATTTAAGCTTTGTGATTGAAAAGGGAAAAGCTTTAGGGTTATTAGGAAGAAATGGAGCAGGAAAAACTACTGCAATAAGAATATTACTTGGAATATTACCAAGTGATACGGGAAAGGTTTTAGTAGATAATAAAAAACTAAGTTTTGATGAAAATGCTTTTGGATATTTACCAGAGGAGAGAGGATTGTATCTTAAGTACACAGTTAAGAGTCAACTTATGCATTTTGGTGCGCTTTATGGAATGAAGAAAAAAGAAACATTAAATAGCATAGAGTATTGGCTTGAAAAGTTTGAAATAAGTGAGTACCTAAATAAAAAGGTGGAAACTTTATCAAAAGGAAATAAACAAAAAATACAGTTAATAGTTGCAGTAATGCATGATCCAGAGGTTATAATCTTAGACGAGCCATTTAGTGGATTAGACCCTGTAAATGTGGAATTATTTAAAACTGTAATAAGAGAACTTTTATCAAAAGGCAAAACATTGATTTTTAGTAGTCACAGAATGGCTGATGTGGAAGAGTTTTGCGATGATATAATAATGCTTAAAAAGGGAGAGACCATACTTCAAGGAAATCTTGATAAGATAAAAGAAGACTATGGAATTAAAGGTCTTGTAGTTGAAGGAGAAGAAAAGATACAAGATTTCTTAAATGAACTAGGTTTTGAAGTTTTAGAATTTAAAAAGGAAAGTTATAGAGTAAATCTTAAAGATGTAGAAAAAGGAAAAGAACTTTTAAGAAAAATCACTAACACAGATTTAGATATAAGGGGATTTTATTTTGAAAGACCATCCTTAAATGATATTTTCATAGAAAGGTTAGGTGATTAGTATGAAAAAGTTTTGGAGTATTTTTAGTTTTACTTATAAAGAAACTATTAGAAATAAAGCTCTTATAATATCAACAATAATTACTTTAATTGTAATGCTAGGATTCTTTAATATGGATAAAATAGTAGGACTTTTTAATGGAGAGGGATCTAAAGATTTAATAATGATAAGCACAGAGGAGAATAATAAATTTTTTGACTCTAATACTTTAGAAAGTTTAAATGATGATGACTTTAAAGTGGTTTTAAGCAAAGATTCAGAAGAAACTAATAAGGTCAAAAAGGAAATTGAAAATGGAAAGTCAGATTATAAAGCTTTGCTTGAAGTTTCAACTGGTAAGGATGTATCAGGAAAGTTATATGTTAATGAACTACCTGGAGATTCTTTAATGAAGAAGATAAATGCAATTTTAAATGATACTAAATTTGCATTTTCAATGGAGAAGTTTAATATAACTCCAGAAGAGTATGCTAATATAATGACTCCAGCTAATCTTGATGTGGTTCAAACAGGTAATGCTTCACATGAAAGAATGATTTTAGTTTATGCACTTGTTTTTGGAATTTATATGATAACACTTACATTTGGTGCTATGGTAGCTAATTCAGTTATAGAAGAAAAGAGCAATAGAATAATGGAAACCTTAATAACTATGGCTAAACCAATGGAACTTTTCTTTGGTAAGGTATTAGGAGTTTGTGCTGTAGGACTTACGCAAATAGGGGTTATTTTAGGAGCTGGCTTAATAATGCTTAAAACTTCAGGTACAAGTTTAGAAGTTTTAAGTTCATTAAATTTAAATGCTAGTATAATATTTGCATTTATTGCTTATTTCCTTTTAGGATATTTAACATTCTCAATGCTTTATGCAGCAGTAGCTTCCCTTGCTACAAGTCCTCAAGATGTTAATTCATCAATGGGAGCGATTACCTTAATCTTTGTTGGAGTTTTCTTGCTTGCAATGAACTGTATGTTTAATATTGAATCAACCTTAGCTAAGGTCTTTAGTTATGTACCATTTGCCTCTCCTTTAATAATGTTTGAAAGAATAGTTTTATCAAAGGTTACTTTTGGTGAAATTTTAATAACTACCCTTATTAACCTTGGATTTATAATTTTAGTTGGATTCTTTAGTAGTAAATTATATAAAAAAGGAACTTTACACTATGGCAAAAAAGCTTCATTAATAAAAATTATTAGAGGTAAAGAATAAAATTTTAATAAAAATCATAAATTCTTGGAAATATAATAATTAAGTATGATTTGAATTCGCAAATCAATATAGTATTATTTACTTATACAAGTTTATGAGGAGTGAGTATTTATGTGTACAGGATTAGCTTTAGAAACAAAAGATGGATTACACCTGTTTGGAAGAAATATGGATATTGAATATTCATTTAATCAATCTATTATATTTATTCCTAGGAATTTTAAATGTGTAAAGAAATCAAACAAAAAAGAATTAACAACAAAATATGCTGTTCTTGGAATGGGAACTATCTTTGATGATTATCCTACCTTTGCAGATGGTATGAATGAAAAGGGATTAGGATGTGCTGGCTTAAATTTCCCTATTTATGTTAGCTATTCTAAAGAAGATATAGAAGGTAAAACTAATATTCCAGTATATAATTTCTTATTATGGGTTTTAGCAAATTTTAGCTCAGTTGAAGAGGTAAAGGAAGCATTAAAAAATGCTAACATAGTGGATATACCTATTAGTGAAAATATTCCTAATACAACTCTTCACTGGATGATAAGTGATATAACAGGAAAGTCTATTGTTGTTGAACAAACAAAGGAAAAGTTAAATGTATTTGATAATAATATTGGAGTATTAACTAATTCACCTACTTTTGACTGGCATGTAGCAAATTTAAACCAATATGTAAGTTTGAGATATAATCAAGTTCCAGAATTTAAGTTAGGAGATCAAGCTTTAACTGCTTTAGGTCAAGGAACTGGTTTGGTAGGATTACCAGGGGATTTTACACCTGCATCTAGATTTGTAAGAGTAGCATTTTTAAGAGATGCAATGATAAAAAATGATAAAGATTCAATAGACCTAATTGAATTTTTCCATATATTAAATAATGTTGCCATGGTAAGAGGATCAACTAGAACTATAGAAGAAAAAAGTGATCTTACTCAATATACAAGTTGCATGTGTTTAGAAAAAGGAATTTATTATTATAATACCTATGAAAACAATCAAATTAATGCAATAGATATGAATAAAGAAAACTTAGATGGAAATGAAATTAAAACATATAAATACAACAAAACTTTAAGTATTAATCATGTAAATTAATTTTTTGTATGGGCGTGTATCAAAATTTGTTTTGATACAGCCCTATTTTTATATAAAAAACAAATTTGCATTAATTTTTATAAAAAAATATTGAATTTATTAAAATTTGTGTATATAATTATAAAAAACGAAAAAATCATGAAAAACAGTGAAGAGAAAGAGTAAATTAGGTGGACTTTTCAGAGAGCTAAAGTTTGGTGAGATTTAGTAAGAAAGCTTAATTGAAGCAGTCTCGGAGTTTCTTGTTGAGAACTAAAGGTTAAATAGAGTATTTTAGTAAGTATGTTTTAGAGTTAAAATATACATAACTTTTAATTAGATTAAGACGATTTCCTCCCGTTAAAGAGGATAGAAATTGAGTAATAAGTAAGGAATAAATTTATTAAAGTTTAGCCATACTATTAAAGATTTCTAACTGAGGTGAGTAAAAGTAATTTTACTTATTAGGGTGGTACCGCGAAGTAGTTCCTTCGTCCCTTTTTAGGGATGGAGGAACTTTTTTTATTAATTATGCTAAACACAATCAAACAATTTAAATAAAAAATAAGCAATAACAAAGGGGGCCAATGTGTCATGGAAGAAATTTTAGAAGTTTTAGAAAAAAACAGTAGATATACAGATCAAGAAATTGCAGTTATGACAGGAAAAACAGTTGAAGAGGTTAGAGAGGCTATAAGAGATTATGAAGAAAGAAGCATAATCGCTGGATATACTACTCTTATAAATTGGGAGAATACAGGAAGAGAGACAGTTACAGCCTTAATAGAAGTACAAATAACTCCTCAAAGAGGTGTTGGTTTTGATAAGGTTGCAGAGAGAATATATAAGTTTCCACAGGTTAAAGCTTGTTATTTAATGTCTTCTGGGGGATTTGATTTAACTGTTATTGTAGAAGGAAAAACAATGAAAGAAGTGGCAATGTTTGTTTCAGATAAACTTTCAATTCAAGAATATGTAACAGGAACAGCAACTCACTTTGTACTTAAAAAATATAAAGATCATGGAACAATATTTAGAGAAAAGAAAACAGATGATAGGGAGATGTTATTTATATGATACTAGAGAATATGATATTAGATAATGTGAAAAATATGCCGCCTTCAGGTATTAGAAAATATTTTGATTTAATAAATGAAATGGAGGATGTTATTTCTTTAGGGGTTGGGGAGCCTGATTTTGTAACTCCTTGGAATGTTAGAGAGGCAGGAATTTATTCTCTAGAGCAAGGACATACTCACTATTCATCAAATGCTGGATTTATAGAATTAAGAGAGGAAATATCAAAGTATTTAAACAGAAGATTTTCTCTTAGATATAATCCAAAGGATGAAATACTTGTTACTGTTGGGGGAAGTGAAGGGATAGATTTAGCTCTTAGAGCTTTAGTAGGACCTGGAGATGAAGTTATAATACCTGAGCCAAGCTTTGTAGCCTATAAGGGATGTACAGCATTTACAGGAGCAACAGCCAAAACAATAGATTTAAGAGCTTGTGATGATTTTAAACTAACACCAGAACTTTTAGAAGAGGCTATAACTGAAAAAACAAAGGTAGTAATAATCCCCTTCCCTAATAATCCTACTGGAGCAATAATGAATAGAGAAGAGCTTCAAAAGATTGTAGATGTTTTAAAGGATAAGGATATAATAATTATTTCTGATGAAATATATGCAGAATTATCCTATGATGAGGACCATGTTTCAATAGCTAGCTTCCCAGAGGTAAAAGAGAAAACTATAGTAATAAATGGATTTTCTAAAGCTTATGCCATGACTGGATGGAGATTAGGGTATGTATGTGCTCATAAAGTTTTAATAGATGCCATGAAAAAGATACATCAGTATGCAATAATGTGTTCACCAACAACAGCTCAGTATGCTGCTATTGAGGCTCTTAAAAATGGTGATGAGAGTGTTTTTGAAATGGCAAGGGAATATAATAGAAGAAGAAGAGTATTAGTTGATGGATTTAGAAGTATGGGATTAGATTGTTTTGAACCCTTAGGAGCTTTATATGTATTCCCATGTATAAAGTCAACTGGTATGAATTCAGATGAATTTTGTGAAAGACTTCTTCTTGAAGAGAAGGTACTAGCTGTTCCTGGAAATGCTTTTGGTGAGTGTGGAGAAGGCTTTATAAGAGCTTGTTACGCAGCTTCAATGGAAGATATAATGGAGGCTATAAAGAGAATAAGAAGATTTGTTGAAAGAAATAATATGCAAGGGAAATAGATAATTCTTTTTAATAGGTAGTAGAGGCTTAAATTTAGCTTTTACTGCCTTTTTTAAGGTTAAATATTTTTTATGGCTGGTGCTATAATTGTATTTAGGTGGGAGGCGACAGTCATGGATAACATGAAAAAGATATTAAAGAAAATGCCAAAGGTTATGAAAAAGTCTTTAAAAAAATCCAATACCCATGATATGTTATTAGAACAAGCAAATAGAATGGTTATTAATGATAATAACTTATATTTAAATAATAAGTGGTTTTCTAAATCTCTTAAATGGTGCATGGATATACTTGAGCTTAATTATAATGTTAGTAAGAGCTTAGGTTGGATTAGGCCTTCATATTCTAGAAAGCCAGACATAATGCTAAGGTCAGTAGTAACCTTATTCTCTTTTCATTTTTATCATGGTGAAGATAAGGATAATTACTTTGGAAGAATTGGAAAAGGCAAAACAGCAATGTGTAAATTTATTTTTTTTGGACGAAAAGCATTAAAGTACAGAGATAAAGGTAAGAGAAGAAAATGTATGAAGTATTTAAGTTATTCTTGCCACTATTTAGCTGATATGAGTGAACCACACCATGTTACTCATCATATTGCTAGCCCAAATGAAAGAATAATGAATGTATTAAAAAAATTTGATATAAATAAAATAGGAAAGGGAAACTTTTCTAATCATCGTAGGTTTGAAAATTTAGCTCAAGCTTGGATAAAAGGAGATGAAGATATAACTCTTTTATTAGATAAAAATAAGGATAAAGATGAAAATATTCTTTTAAAAGGAGTGCCTACTAAGGGAGAAATTTTTTCTTACATATTAAAAGATGAAGGTAGTAAGGTATTTAATGAAGGTGATAAGCAAAAGGTTTTAGATATATATTATAAAAATAGTAATCTTGATTTTGAAGATTACTGTAGATATTTAGGAAATGAAAGTTCAGAATATGCAAAAGAGTTAATTTATGATGCCTTTAAGGATGAAACAAGAGAACAAGCCTTAGCAGCTATTAGAGCACTTAATATGGCAGAAATTCAATTAGCTAGATTTTTATATTATTTCTGCAACTATAATCTTAAAGAAGAAAGATTTGTTGAGCCTAAATTAAAATTATACAACTTAAGTTTAGGAGTAAGTTAATAGGAAAGACTATCTAAACACATTAATATTTTAGTGTGTTTAGATAGTCTTTTGTTTATAAATTTATACATAGAACCTTACCATGAAGTGCATTTAAAAGCTTTTTCTTTTTTAAATAATCTAGCTTAAAATATAATGTGTTGGCTCCTTTTATGTATATTGTTATAGTAAATTTATTTTTAATCTTTTCAATTTCTATTTTTTGTATATCTTTAAAGTTGTAGCAATTATATCCATAGATTATAGTATCTTCAGTTATATAAAAACATGATAATTTATAAGATATAAAAATTAAAATAAATAAATAAATAATTGATACTATTAAATTTAGTATGTTCTTATGATGTAAATAAGACATACCACCAAATAAAAGTATTAGTAATGACAATATGAACATAATTATAGAAATAAGACTCATTATTTTTATCGTTACGGTCTTCTTACCTTTTCTAGCTTTTTTTGTTCCATGAAGTAAAACTATATTTATTAAAATATATATTCCTAAAATAATAAATGCCAATAGAACCACCTGTATTCTTAGATTTTATTTATAAGTTTACAATACTTTTTTAAAGGAGTCAAAGACTATTATTGTCACTGTTGTATTGAATTTCATGGTATTTATTTATTAAAAATTCACATATATCATCTGCGGCATTTATATTAGAATTAAGTTTTTGAGATGATACAATTTTTTTATAAAAGTTTTTATCAGAAATAAGTTTTTCACAAATTTTTAAAGTTTCATGAAGTGAGTTAGATTTAATACCTAAGTTGTGCTTCATAAAAAAGTTGCAATTTGCATTTTCAACTCCAGGAATAGGATTAATCATTATTATTGGAAGTGACTTATTCATGGCCTCTGTAGAGGTTAAGCCACCAGGTTTAGTTATTAATATATCTGCAGAATCCATAAGTTCATTCATCTTATGAGTAAACTGAAGCACATGAATTCTAGAGTTTGATTTTTCTATTTCATACATTTCTTTAAATAATTCTTTGTTGTTTCCACATATAGTAGTTATGTTACAATCTTTAAGATTCTTACTTATATAAAGTGTAGTATCTTTAACTGAGCCAGCTCCCATACTTCCACCCATTATTAAAATATGAGGCTTATTTTTTTCAAGACCTAAGCTAACTTTAGCTTTTTCCTTAGGAGTCTTTACTTTAAATTTAGAATCAATAGGTAAGCCAAAAGCTATTAGTTTTGAATAGTCTAAACCCTTATTTTTAAATTCTTCTATTAAATCTTTATGTGGTAAAAAATAATAATCTAAATCAGTTTCTTCCCAAAATGGTGCACAAGTATAATCAGTTACTATTGATGCTGTTAAAGCTTTTATTTTATTTTTCTGCTTTAAGTAACTAAGACTTTGAGTAGCAAAGATATGAGTTGAAATTATTATATCAGGTTGTTCCTCCTCTAAGACTGTCAATATATTGTCAGCATAAAAAGAATTTAGCTTATAAATTATAGATTTTTTATTGTGATCACTAATTTTTTCTCCGGCATTATAAAGAGCACCAAAAAGTTCAGGAACAGATTTAACTATATAAGTATAAGCAGAACATACTTCTTTAGATACAATATGACCTGCAAATTCTAGAGAGTCTAAAGTTACTACAGGTATATTCATGGAATTTAGACTTTCTTCTAATGATTTACAAGCAGATAAATGTCCACCACCAGTTTTTGCATAAAAAATTATAACCTTCATAATGAACCCTCCTATTTAAGTATCTTTTGATAAATTTTAACAGAAAATTTACTTGAGTAGATTAAGAAAATATTAAAAATGTAAATAAATTTTGAATAAATAATAAAGCGATTCAGTTAAATTTAAAGCTTAAATATTATAAAGATTTTTATTGTTATAGCTTTAAATAAATAAATTATTACCATTGATAAGATGTGTTAATGAATTTGGCATGAATACTCAGTTTGTAGCATGAAACTATTAGTTTCATAATGTTTACAATAAAGATAAAAGGTGTATAATAAATTTTATCATAAGAGAGAAGTTCGTAAATTTATCTAAAAGTAATAAATTTACATTAAATTGGATATTAAAAGTGAGTTTTCTTAACTTTATAGACAGTTTAAAACTAAAAATAAATCTAATATAAATATAATTTTAAAATAAGTTAAAAAACTCAATTAATATATTTTAGGGTAATTATTAATTTAGGAAGTCAGGTGAATTGTTTAATGGAGGATTTAAAAGTACGAAGATTTGAGGAAAAAGAAGGGGGAGAAGTTTCTAAACTTATTGAAAGAAATTTTTTAGAGATAAATATAAAAGGTTATTCAAAAGAAGATATGCAAAATTTAGCTTCTAATTATACTGAGAACAAAATTTTAAATATGGCTAAAAACTCACATATGTATGTAGCAGTTCTTAAAAACAAGATAGTTGCTTGTGGAGCAATAGCTAGTTTTTTAGGGGAAGAAGATGAAAGTATATTATTACCTATATTTGTTTTGCCAGAATTTCAAGGTAAGGGAATAGGCAAAAAAATTATGGAAGCCCTAGAAAAGGATGAATATTATATAAGAGCAAGAAGAATTGAAGTTAAATCTTCAACTATTGCCTGTGATTTTTACAAGAAAATGGGCTTTAATCATAAATATAATCTTAAAGAACTAGATAAGGATGGAAACTATAAATTAGAAAAGTTTAGATATAGACTTCAATACGATCAAAATTACTAGAATATATAAAGAAATGAATTAAAATATAAAGATAAAACTTATAATTTCTTAGTAAATTTCATTAATTCTAAGAATATATTTGTAAGTTTTATCTTTTTTTATTGAGTTAAGTTTTAAAGTTTTAAGATTATATGCTTTTTAACAATTTTTTTGGCTAATATAATTATAAATTTAAACTTTGTAAGTTTAAATTTAGTAATTATTTATAAGTTTTAATTTAATAAATAAATGATATAATTTATTTTAGAGCTAATTTTATAAAAATTAAGCTTAAGATTTTATTATTAAGAAGACAATTGAGGTGTTGATATAAAATGACAAAACTTTATTATGAAGATCAATATATGAAGGAGTTTAAAGGAGAAATAATCGAGGTTAAAGAAATTGATGGAAAATTCCATGTTCTTTTAGACCAAACTGCCTTTTTCCCAGGAGGGGGAGGACAGATGGGAGATCTAGGACTTATTGATGGAATTAAAGTTCTTGATGTTTATGAAGAAGAAGGAAAAGTATATCATGTTCTTGAAAAAGAGCCTAAAAAATTGAAAAATCTACAATGTGAGTTAGATTGGGAAAGAAGATTTGATGGAATGCAACAGCATTTAGGACAGCATTTACTTTCTGGATGCTTTTATGATTTATTTGGTGCAAATACTTGTGGTTTTCACTTAGGAAAAGAAATAAGTACAGTTGATATTGTAGGCTTTTTAGATGAAAAAACTATAAGAGAAGCTGAGAAAGAGGCAAATAGATTAATATTTGAGAATTTAGAAGTAAAAAGTTATGCTCCAAGCAAAAAAGAATTAAAGAAAGTAAAAACCAGAAGAGCATTGCCTAAAACTGAGGAAGAAATAAGAATTGTTGAAATTGTAGGCTTAGATTTAAATGCTTGTTGTGGAGTTCATCCAAGAAATACTAGGGATCTTCAAGTTATAAAGATAAGAAGATGGGAAAAGCATAAAAATGCTACAAGAATAGAATATGTAGCTGGAAATAGAGCTGTATGTGACTTTTTCATTAAGGATGAAATTTTAGGGGAAATATGCAAACTTTTAAAATCAGGAGAAGGCGACACTTTAAATGCTGTTAAGAATCTTTTAGAAAATAATAAAAATCTTGTAGATGAAAACAGAAAAGTTAAAGCTGAAATAGGGGATTATAAGATAAAAGAGATGTTAAATAAATCAGAAAGAATAGGAAGTATAACTTTAGTTAATGAAGTTTTTGATGGTGAGGATACAAAACATATAGGAAAGTTAGCTAATAAAATAACTGAGGAATATGAAGCAATAGTTTTATTTGCAGTGAAAAATGGGGATAGAGTAAATTTAATTTTTAATAGTTCTAAAGATATTAAAAAAGTTAATATGAGTGATATATTAAAAGATACCATAACTTTAATTGATGGAAGAGGTGGTGGAAATCAATTTGCAGCTCAAGGTGGAGGGAAAAATAATGGGAATACAGAAGTTGCAATTGATTATGCTACTAATAAAATAAGAAATATTTTAATTTAAATTTTAAAACTATTTATAAGCTTAATTTAAAAACTATAATGGAGTTGAAGTGAGATGGCATTAATGAGTGATAAGTTTTTAAGTATAGTAATTCCTGCATATAATTCAGAAAAATATATTGAAAAAAATCTTATGTTTTTATCAAGACAAACATCAAATGATTTTGAAGTAATAGTTATTGATGATGGTTCAACAGATAATACATGTGAAGTAAGTGAAGCTTGTTTGGAAAAGTTTGGAATCGACCATAGAGTTATTAGACGTGAGGAAAATAAGGGGCAAAGTGTTGCTAGAAATATTGGGATTGATTATTCAAGAGGAAAATATATATTGTTTTTAGATTCAGATGATTTTGCAGAGAATAATTTAGTTCAGATTTTAGAAAGAAATATGTTTAATGAACCTGATATTGTATTTTTTGATTATAAAAGAATTAAAGAAGATGACAGTGTAAAGGTCAATATAGCTCAAAACTTTGAGTTTGGAAAAATAAAATCAGGAGAAGAAGTCTTTAATGCTTATAAAGATAATAAAATAAGACTTTGGACTGGAAGCCTTGTCTATAATAAGGAGTTCTTAAATAAAAATAATCTTAGATTTTTAGAAGGTGCTCATGGGGCAGAGGATTTAAACTTTATATTTAAGGCACTTTTAAGTTCTAATAAGGTTAGAGGAATAGAAGACAGTTTAGTATTCTATTGTCAAAGAGGCGATTCTTTAACTAATAATCCTGATATATACAAGAATATAACTGTAGTAGAATCAATGGAGGATGTAGCTAAATTTATTGATGAAAATAAATTAGATAAAAAGTTGAAAGAAGCTATAGAAAAAGAATTTACTAGTGAGCATATTATGTATCAAATTTTAGGGTATTTAAATAGTGAAACAAAGGAAGATACTTTAAGTGTTCTTAAAAATAAAAATGTTAAAAAGTACTTAAAAAAAGCAACTATTAAAACAAATAGATATGGAAGAAGTATGTACACTTATATGAAGATGGCTGCATATTTTCCAAATTTATTTATAAAAACATATTTAAAGAATACGGGAAAATAGAGAAGTACTATTTTATCAATTATAAAAGAAAATATCATTAACAAAAAATTAACATTATGGTATATTTAAGAAGAAGTAAGTTATTTCATTAATAATAAAATTATTTATTTTTGAAAAGATGAAAAACATCTTAAAATAAGGAAGTGAAAATATGTTTTTTAATGATAAAAAGTTAAAAGGAGCCTTAATAGTTGTTACTTATGCTATTATTTTACACTTTGTATTTATGAAATACTCTACAGTTTTTGGAGGACTAGGGTATATTACAAGCCTTGTTAAACCATTAATTTTAGGTATAGCAATAGCCTTTGTACTAAACATACCTATGAAATTTTTTGAGAGAAAGCTATTTAAAAATTTAGAAAATAGTAAAAAGTCATGGGTTAGAAGTGCAAAAAGGCCTTTAGCTATTACAGTAACAATAATAGTTTTAGTTGGAGCTATAAGTGCTATAATCTTATTTGTTGTTCCTCAGCTAACTTCAAGTGTGGTTAAACTTACAGAGAGCATTCCTACTTATTTAAAGTCCTTTGAAGTTAATATGAATAACTATGCTGATTCCACAGTGCTTTTAAGTAAAGTTTGGGATCAAGTTATGAATACTTGGCAAGAAATATTAAAAACAGTTACTCATTTATTTGGTGGAATTGCATCTTACCTTGTTGGTTTAACAGTTGATGTGACAACAGCTATAATTGATTTTTGTTTAGCTTTTGTATTAGCTATATACATGCTTTCAAGCAAGGAAAAATTAATATGTCAAATAAAGAAAGTTATGTATGCATATCTTAGAGGAGATATAGCAGATAAAATATTAGATGTTGGACAAACTACCAATAGAGTATTTTCAGGTTTTATTATTGGCCAATGTACTGAAGCATTAATAATAGGTACTTTATGCTTTTTAGGTATGTTAGTATTAAGAATGCCATATGCTTTCTTAATAAGTGTTCTTGTTGGTACAACAAGTTTAATTCCTATTTTAGGAGCATTTATAGGAACAATACCTTCATTTTTCTTAATATTTATAATAAATCCTATTAAGGCATTTTGGTTTATTGTATTTATATTCTGCCTTCAAAGAGTTGAAGGAGATTTAATTTATCCAAGAGTTGTAGGAGGATCTGTAGGATTATCATCCTTATGGGTAATGCTTGCAATTATGATTGGTGGTAGTGCCTTTGGATTTATTGGAATGTTAGTAGGAGTTCCAACAGCAGCTGTTATATACTGCGTATTTGGAAGTGTTACTAACAAGAGGTTAAGCAAAAAAGGCATAAAAATAGATGAAGAAGAAATAGAAGACAGTGGAAAAATTCACGTATAAACAATAAAAGAAGAGATTATATCAAGTAACTTAAAATAATACATTATATCAAAAATTAATAATAAAACTTACAAAGAATATGAAGAGAATATCTAGATAAGCTTTAGAATTTAAATTATTACGGAGAAGATATTACGTTAAAAAGCTGAGACTGTTCGAAGCGAAACAAGTTTCGAAGCTTTAGTAATATCTTCGAAGTAATAATTATAAATTCTTAGCGAAATCTAGTAATTCTCGGAATATGTTTGTAAGTTTTATTAGGTTTTATTTTGATATATTTACTTTATAATAAAGTCTTGATATAATGCCTTCTTTTTATTTTTTGCATATATTATCTTAAAATAAAGCTTTATGGGAGAGAGGAATTAAATAAGTGGACAAATGCAGAGTTATAGTTTATAATTGAAAATAATTATCAATTGATTACGGGGTAAATATGAAAGGAGGAGATAATATGAATAATGTACTTATGGCTTTTCTATTAACTTTGTTGGCAGGATTAGCTACAGGAATAGGGAGTTGCATAGCTTTTTTTGCAAAGAAGACTAATAAAAAGTTTTTGTGTGTAAGTTTAGGTTTTTCTGCTGGAGTTATGATTTATGTTTCAATGATAGAAATATTTCAAACAGCTAAGGAATCCCTTGTTGGAGTTATGGGTATTAAAGCAGGAAATTGGGTTACTGTTATTTCATTTTTTGCTGGTATAGCAATAATTGCTTTAATAGATAAATTTGTACCTGAAGAAGAAAATCCTCATGAGGTTAGAACTGTTGAAGAAGTGGAAAATGGAATTGAGGAATATAAGTGTGAAAATAAAGAGGGAAAAGCAGATACTAAAGATAAAACCCTTATGAGGACAGGAATAGTTACGGCTTTAGCTATAGCCATACACAACTTCCCAGAAGGATTGGCTACCTTTGTTTCTGCACTAGAAGGAGCAAGTTTAGCAATTCCAATAACTATTGCTATAGCAATTCACAACATACCAGAAGGAATATCAGTATCAGTTCCTATTTTCTATGCTACTGGAGATAAGAAAAAGGCTTTTTTATATTCTTTCTTATCAGGTATGTCAGAACCAATAGGAGCAATAATAGGATATACTTTACTAAGAAATATTTTTAATGATATAACTTTAGGAATATTATTATCAGCAGTAGCTGGAATAATGGTTTTTATATCTTTAGATGAATTATTGCCAACAGCAAGAAAGTACGGGGAGCATCATTTGGCTATATATGGTCTGATTGCAGGAATGGTTGTTATGGCAGTTAGTTTATTATTATTTATATAGATTAATTTAAACCTTCGTTGATTTAAAGGGCTATTTCAACGGAGGTTTTTATTCATTATTGCTTTTTTAAAAATAAAAGAATATAATAATAAATAAGAATAAATGATAATGAAAGATATTAAATAATAAAAGATTATTCTTATTAATAAGGGGTTATTTAAGCGTAAAGGAATAGCGGTATATTGTAATGTTTATGGAAGAAAGATTAGAAGAGATTTTAAGAATATTAAAAAAGGATGGAAAAGTTTTAGTTAAAGATTTAAGTGTTAAATTTAATGTTACTGAAGGAATGATCAGAAAAGATCTACAAAAACTTGAACAAGAAGGACTATTAAAACGAACTTATGGTGGGGCTATATTAGAGAGGCAAACTATTCATGATGATAATATAATGCCTAGATTAATGAAAAACTTAGGCGAAAAGGACATTATAGCAAAATTAGCATTAAAAGAAATTAAAGATGGAGATTTTATATTTTTAGATGCATCAACAACAAACTATTCAATTGCTAGTATGCTTTTAAACACAAAAAATCAGGTAACTGTAGTAACAAATATGAACAGGATAGCAATACTTTTTGATTCACATCCATCTATAGATGTAATTTGTATTGGTGGAATTTATAATAAAAACTTAGGGGGAACTATAGGAAGTAAAGCTATAGGGGATGTTAAAAGTTATAGATTTCATAAGTCATTTGTAGGGGTTGGAGGAATAAACTTAGTAGAGGACTTCATAAGTAACTTTAACTTAGAAGAAGCTAGTATGAAAAATGCTATAATTAAATCTAGCTTAAAAACTTATTTAGTTGCTGAAAATGAAAAGTTTTATACTGATGGTATTTGTGAATTTGCTAAATGTGAGGATATTGACTTTATAATAAGTGATAAAAAGCCTAATGAAGAAATTTTAAAGCTTTTAAAAGAAAGAAATATTTCTATAATATACTAGGACTTAATACTTTACATCTAAATTTATACTTTGATTATTTTAAATAAATGATTTTAGAATTTATATTAAATATATAGAATTAAACATAAAATTAACTTTAATTTATACTTTTACTTAGGAGGATATATATATGATAAAATTTATAGCAACAGATATGGATGGAACTTTATTAAATAGTAAGAAAGAGTTAAGTCCAGAATTCTATGATGTATTTGAGGAACTAAAGAAAAGAAACATACTTTTTGCAGCTGCAAGTGGAAGACAATATTATACTTTAGCTAAAGAGTTTAATGATATAAAAGAGGACATGTTATTTATTGCTGAAAATGGAACTTTCGTTGTTTATAAAGGAAAAGAGCTTGTTGTTAATGGATTAGATAGGGAATTAGCTAATGAACTTATAAGAATAGGAAGAACTATAGAAAATTCAAATGTAGTTTTATGTGGAAAGAATTCAGCATATGTTGAAAATAGTGATGAAAGATTCTTAGGCGAAGTTAGAAAATACTATGAAAGATGCGAAATAGTAGATGATTTAGAAAAGGTTCATGATACAGTTTTAAAAGTTACTATGTGTGATTTTAATGGTTCAGAAGAAAATAGTAATAAATATTTTGATAAGTATAGAGAGAAGCTTCAAGTAACTGTTTCAGGGGATATATGGTTAGATATAACTGCTGGAGGGGTTAATAAAGGAGTGGCCATAAAAGAAATTCAAGATCTTTTAGGAATAGACTTTAAAGAAACTATGGTATTTGGAGATTATTTAAATGACTTAGAAATGATGGAAAGTGCTTATCATAGTTATGCAATGGAAAATGCTCATGAAGATTTAAAGAAGGTTTCAAGATTTATAACTCATAAAAATAATGATGAAGATGGAGTTATGCATCAAATAAAAGAAGTTATAGGATTATAGAATTAATTAAAGAGTTGTGTTAAAGCAGCTCTTTTTTATTAATAGTATTTACTCCATAGGTGAAATTTTCTATAGTGCATATAAAATATAATACATTTTATATATGAAAATTAAGAATAATAGTAGTGTTTACTACTATTATTTTTTTTATTTATATTTAGAAAGTTAAAAAAATACTATGAATGGAGATAATGTTTATGTTTAAGCCAAAAAGAATTTTATTTGAGAAAAACTCATTAAATTATGAAATGGGAAGAAATATCTATAATTATTTTAAGGAATATAAAGATATAGAGATTATTGAGCTTAAAAATAATAGAATAAAGCAAAATATACCTGGAGATGATATAAAGGAATTTTATAAAGAAGGAAAGAGTACAATTGTAGTTGGGGTTAAGAGAGTAGGAAAGTTTCAGTCCTGTAAACCATCAGCACATTGGCAATTACCATTGCTAAGTGGTTGTGTTGGCAATTGTCAATATTGTTATTTAAATACTAATTTAGGGGATAAACCTTATGTAAAAATAAATGTTAATGTAGAGGATATATTAAAGCAAGCTCAAAAATATATTGATGAAAGAAAACCTAATATTACTATATTTGAGGGTTCAGCCACATCTGATCCTATACCAGTTGAGCCATATACAAATTCCTTAAAGAGAGCAATAGAGTTTTTTGCAAATAATGATTTTGCAAGGTTTAGATTTGTAACAAAATATACAGATGTTGATTCATTATTAGGTTTAAATCATAATGGCAAAACAGAAGTAAGATTTACTATAAATACTGATTTTGTAATAAATAATTATGAGAGAAGAACAGCTTCTCTTTGTGAAAGAATAAATGCAAGTGTGAAAATGGCTAAGGCTAATTATCCATTAGGATTTATAATTGCTCCAGTATTTATATATGAGGGATGGAAAGAGGATTATGAGAATTTATTAAAGGATTTAAAAGAAAAATTACCAAGGGATTTAAAACATAAATTAACCTTTGAAGTTATTTCCCATAGGTATACTACAAGGGCTAAAAATATAATAATGGATATATTTCCAGATAACAAGTTACCTATGGAGGATGAAAAGAGAACTTTTAAATATGGTCAATTTGGTTATGGAAAATATGTTTATAAAAAAGAAGATATACTTGAGATAAAAGAGTTTTTTATGAATATAATAGATAAATATTTTCCAATGAGTGAAATAAAATATATTATTTAAAAATTAATAAACTGAGAGTTTTTAAAAGGAACTTATTTTATATAACTTTTAAAAGTATCTAAAAGTTAAAATGAATTAAAAAAGCACCTTCAAATCTTTAGAAAATTATTTTCAATAAATTTTATTTGCGAAAATAATTTTCTTTTTACTTAGAGTTAAGAAATAATTTCTCTCTTTAATACCAAGAATAATTCTTTGAATAGCAGTAAAGGTTAGATAACAAGTATTTTAAAATAAAATTTTAGAGAGGAATAATTAAAGAATAATAAGAAACAAAGTGAAAAGTTTATAGAAAAACTTACCATAAAAATATCTTTATTATATTGAAATTTCTTTAGAAAAGGATTACAATGTTAAATATAAGAAAAATATTTTCAGATTATTTTTGTTTTGAAAATACTTTTCATAAAAATGAAATATTTTAGTATTCAAATTTTAATCGTTGCATTTCAAGAAGCACAGTCATAAAAGATTTAAAGAGAGCTAAGAGTAAAAAATCTTTTTTCAAGTTAAGACAAAATTCTATTAAAAGAAGCATTTAATATATTCTATGTTATAAATCCAAAATTACAAAGAAAATAATAAAAATTTTACTTCGTATGTCATAGTATTTTTAATCAATACTATTTCAAAATAATAAAAAATTATTTATGGGAGGATGTAAAATGAATTATAAAGGGATAACTTTAATTTTAACAGCTGCTATGGTTATAAGTGGTGGTAATTATGTATTAGTTAAAGGAAGTACTTTAGACTCAGGGAAAAATAATAGTGGGTATGAGATTAAAGTAAATAATAGTGAAAGTTTAAGTTCACTAGGAGAATATAAGGATATAAATTTACAAAGTTCAAATGCTTCTAATATTACTTATGATTTAGAGAAATATAAAAATTTAGATGAAGGTACTATTGTTGTAAGATTTAATTCAAAAGATTCTAAAATACAAAGCTTATTAGGAATAAGTAATAGCAAGACTAAAAATGGGTATTTTAATTTTTATGTTACTAATTCAAGAGTTGGTTTTGAGCTTAGAAATCAAAAAAATGAGGGAAATACACAAAGTGGAACTGAAAATATAATACATATGTATAAAGATGTTGCTTTGAATGAGGATGATAATACTGTTGCCTTAAAGGTTGAAAAAAACAAAGGTTATAAGCTCTTCCTTAATGGAAAAATGATAAAAGAAGTTAAAGATACAAATACAAAGTTTTTAAATAATATAGAAAATTTAGATAGTGTTTTTATTGGAAAAACTAATAGATATGGACAATCTAATCAATATAATTTTAAGGGTAATATAGGTTTTATGAATATATATAGTGAAGCTTTAGGAGATGATTATTTACTTAGTAAGACAGGAGAGACAAAAGCGAAAGATGAAATTCTTGTAGAGGGAGCTGTAAAGACAGAGCCAGTTGATTTATTTCATCCAGGATTTTTAAATTCTAGTAATTACAGAATACCAGCCTTATTTAAAACAAAAGAAGGAACTTTAATAGCTTCAATAGATGCAAGAAGACAAGGGGGAGCTGATGCGCCTAATAATGACATAGATACATCAGTTAGAAGAAGTGAAGATGGAGGGAAAACTTGGGATGAAGGACAAATAATAATGGACTATCCTGACAAATCCTCTGTTATAGATACAACTTTAATTCAAGATGATGAAACAGGAAGAATATTCTTATTAGTAACTCATTTCCCTTCAAAATATGGTTTTTGGAATGCTGGATTAGGAAGTGGATTTAAAAATATTGATGGGAAAGAATATTTATGTCTTTACGATTCATCAGGTAAAGAATTTACTGTAAGAGAAAATGTAGTATATGACAAAGATGGTAATAAAACAGAATATACAACAAATACTTTAGGAGATTTATTTAAAAACGGAACTAAGATAGATAATATAAATTCTAGTACAGCACCTTTAAAAGCGAAGGGGACAAGCTATATAAATCTTGTATATAGTGATGATGATGGAAAGACTTGGAGTGAGCCACAAAATATTAATTTCCAAGTTAAAAAGGATTGGATGAAGTTCTTAGGAATAGCTCCAGGTAGAGGAATACAAATAAAAAATGGAGAACATAAAGGAAGAATAGTAGTTCCTGTTTACTATACAAATGAAAAAGGTAAACAATCTAGTGCTGTAATATATAGTGATGATAACGGTAAGAATTGGACAATAGGAGAATCTCCAAATGATAATAGAAAATTAGAAAATGGAAAAATAATAAACTCTAAAACCTTATCAGATGATGCACCTCAATTAACTGAATGTCAAGTAGTAGAAATGCCAAATGGTCAACTTAAATTATTTATGAGAAATTTAAGTGGATATTTAAATATTGCTACAAGTTTTGATGGGGGAGCTACTTGGGATAAGACAGTAGAGAAAGATACTAATGTTTTAGAGCCATATTGTCAATTAAGCGTTATAAATTATAGTCAAAAGATTGATGGAAAGGATGCTGTTATTTTCTCAAATCCAAATGCAAATAGTAGATCAAATGGTACTGTGAGAATTGGATTGATTAATCAAGTTGGAACATATGAAAATGGTGAACCTAAATATGAATTTGATTGGAAATATAATAAATTAGTTAAACCAGGTTATTATGCTTATTCTTGTTTAACAGAATTAAGCAATGGAAATATTGGATTATTATATGAGGGTACACCAAGTGAAGAAATGTCTTATATTGAAATGAATTTAAAATATCTACAAAGTGGAGCTAATAAATAAGAATTTATTAAAAATATTATTTTATGGTTTGAAAGGGGTAAGAGATTATGAAGAAGATTTGGAAGTATGGGGTATTACTTGCATTACCATTAGTTTTAGCTGGATGTGGGAATAAGCCTACAGAAGGGAGTAATAAAAATAAGGAAATTACTTCAATTAAGTGGACTGTTGATGGAGAGTTAGAAGCTCAAAAAGGTCAAAACAAGAATATAGGAACAGCAGGGTTACTTTATGGAAAAACAAAAGATTATATAGTTGTTGGAGGGGGAGCTAACTTTCCAGAGGAGCCAGTAGCAAAAGGAGGAGCTAAAAAGCTTTATCCTGATATATATGTATTAAAAAATGAAAATGGAAGTTTAAAGCAAGTAGATCATACAACATTAGATTATGAAATAGGTTATGGAAGTTCAATAACTACTGAGGAAGGAATTTATTATGTAGGTGGAAGCCCTGATAAAGAAGAAGGAAATAACGTTTCTCTTATTACAACTGATGAGAAGGGAAAAGTTAGTTTAAAACATGTTGGAGATTTACCTTTTACATTTAGCGATGGCTTTGCAGTTAAAAAAGATAAAGATATTTATTTAGGACTTGGAAAACAAGATGGAAAAGCTAGCAATAAGGTTTATAAATTTAATGTTGAAACAGGAAAAACAGATGAATTAAAAGAAATACCAGGAGAACCTACTAGAAATCAAGCTGTTGCTCAATTATTAGGTGATGATATATATGTATTTAGCGGTGGAGATAAGATTGCTTACACAGACGGTTATAAATATAGCATTAAAGATAATTCATGGACTCAAGTAGCTGACGTTAAGATAGGAAATGAAGAAATTTCACTTTTAGGTGCTAATTCAGTTAAACTAAATGAAGACGAAATGCTTGTTATAGGTGGATTTAATAAAGCGGTTTATGATGATGCAGTAAAAAATTTAAATACATTAAAAGATGAAAGTCTAGCTGAATTCAAGAAAGAGTATTTTGGAAGAGACCCTCAAGATTTTGCTTGGAATACAAAAGTACTAATTTATAACTCAAAGAATAATGAGTGGAAATCAATTGGAGATGTACCATTTAATGCTCCATGTGGAGAAGCATTAATATTAGATGGGGATAATATCTTCTCAATAAATGGAGAAATTAAACCAGGAATTAGAACAAATAAAATTTACTCAGGTGAATTAATCTACAAAAAGTAAATAAAATGAGAGTGAGAAAATAAATAAAATAGGCGTGTATCAAAATATAATTTGATACATGCCTTTTTAGTCATTCAATTAAAATGTTTTATAGTCTAATGGAGAACTTAAGAGAAGATAATATTTTGTAAAAATTTTCTAAGTATAATATTAAAGCCCTAAAATAGAAAGTATAATAGTGACCATAGATATTATAATTAAGAATATTTTTATTAAGGATAATTTATAGCTGAAAGCTGATAAATAAAGGAATGCAACTAATAGTTGACAAAAAGAAATTGTTAGTTGGTAGACCAATATATAAGAATTTTGTATAGTTTTCCACGGAGGTGAAAAATATGAAGCTAGCTGAAAAATTACAATTAATGAGAAAACGGGAAGGATTATCTCAAGAAGATTTAGCAGAAAAATTAGGTATATCAAGACAAGCCGTTTCAAAATGGGAATCAGGTCAATCAGTACCAGATTTAAATAAGCTAATAATACTTTCTGAATTATACAATGTTACAATAGATTATCTAGTTAAAGAAACTTACGAATTTGAAGGAAGCCAAGAAAAAGAAATAGGTAACACAGGGAAACAATATGGAGAAAACTTAGAGAATAAAGAAACACAGTTGATTATTCACTTTAATAATAAATATTCTTTAGAATATGAATACAAGAGTAAAAAAAACATATGTGGTGTACCTGTTGTTCATATTAACTTGGGAAGAGGCTTAAAAAAGGCAAAGGGGATAATTGCTATAGGAAATATATCTTGTGGAGTTATATCTATAGGTTTTATTTCTCTTGGAATTTTTAGTTTGGGATTTTTATCAATAGGGTTAATCAGTATTGCACTTTTAGCAATCGGATTTTTACTTTCAATAGGTACTATTTCATTAGGAGGTTTTTCAATTGGTGCAATAGCTGTGGGAAAATATTCAATAGGCGCAAGTGCAATAGCATCAGATATAGCTATAGGAGATTATGCAAAAGCTAATATAGCCATAGGAAATATAACTGAAGGATCAAATTTAATTTCATTAGGTACATCAGGAGAAGAGATAGAAGAATTAATTAAACATGAATATCCTAATTTAGCTCAATGGTTTATAAATAAAATTAAATTTTTTATTGGGTGTATTAGATAGCTTTATTAAATTCATTTATTGTTTTTTAGTTTAAAGGTATAGAAATTGTTGTTATAGGAAAAATAATTTCATTATATGAATTAAGTAATATGTTTATTAAAGGTTGTTTTTAGAAAGGTTTTAGACTTATATATTTAATACTTTTAGTAGGAGGATAAAATGAAGAAGAAAGTTATTTTAATTACTGGAGCAAGTTCGGGGATAGGTTATTCAACTGCTAAATTATTATTAGAAGAGGGACATATAGTATATTGTACTGCAAGAAGAGTAGAAAATATGAGAGAGCTTAAAAGGTTAGGTGGAAAGGTAGTATTTTTAGATGTTAAGGATGAAAGGACAGTGCAGAGGGTTGTAAATACAATAATTAGAATGGAATCTAGAATAGATGTGGTTTTTGCTAACTCTGGATATGCCTGTGCTGGGGCATTAGAAACTGTAAATATAGATGATGCAAAGGAAGAATTTGATGTTAATTTGTTTGGAGTAGCAAGAGTGATTAAGGCTGTAATGCCTCAAATGAGAAAACAAAAATATGGATATATTATTGTTACTTCTTCTCTAGCTGGAATAGTTTCAACACCTATGATGTCATTTTATCCAGCATCCAAACATGCTTTAGAGGGAATGATAGATGGGTTTAGAATGGAAAATAAGGAAAGTGGAATTAAAATAGTGAAAATACAACCTTCATTTATTAATACAGAATTTATTAACCCCTTTATGAATTCGCTTAATAAATCATCAAAAGCTAAAAATGCTGAGGCTTATAAAAAAGAGTTTGAATTTTTTAGAAAGAGTTCTACTAAATTAATCCTTAGTTCACCACCTCCAGAAAAGGTAGCTAAAGTTGTATCCAAAATAATTTCTAAGAAAAACCCTAAAAAACATTATTCTATAAATATTGATTGTAAGTTATGTAAATTAATAAAAAGATTTTTAGGAGATTCTGCAATAGATAAATTAATGGCTAAAACATTTTTTAGATAAGATATTGAATAAGCTAATAAATTTTTTATAAAATGAAGATACAAAGTATAAAAAAGATATTTTTATAAAAGATTTAATAATTTAAAGATGTTATAGGAATAGTATGGGGGAAAGAGTTTTGGAAATTAGAGAACTTAAAAATTGTGAAATAGATGATATTATGAGAATATGGTTAGAAAGTACAATAGAAGCTCATTATTTTATTGAAGAAGAATATTGGAAGAAAAATTATGAAGTTGTAAGAGATATGTATATTCCAATGGCTAAAACTTTTGTTTACTGTGATGAGGAAAAAAATAAAAGGATTTATAAGTGTAATAGATAGTAATTTTATAGGTGCTTTATTTGTTCACACTAAAAATCAAGGAAGTGGAATAGGAAAAAGTTTAGTTGAATATGTTAAAAATAAATATGAAAATATAGAATTAGCTGTTTATAAAGACAATAAAAAGGCAGTTGAGTTTTATAAGAAAGAGGGTTTTAAAATAATAAAAGAGCAAGAAAATGAAGATTCAGGTCATTTAGAATATTTAATGTCATATTCTAAAAATAGAAACGAGAATAAATAAAAATTATAAACACTTAAGTTTACTTTAGATGAGCTTAGGTGTTTTTTTGTTAATATTTTTAATGAAGAAATTAAATTTAGAAAGAGATTAAACTTTGTAGAATTTAAAAATTTATACAGATAATTATTGAATTTTTTAATTGATAATTTTTTATATGAATATAGAAATAGGTAGTGTAATTGTGCAATAATTTACATATAGGAAAAATTATATGGAATGTATCAAAATAAATTTTATTATTATATTTTTATAAAGCATTTATTTATAAATCAAGTGAAATACAACCTTAGGTTATGAAATACATGATATATAACAAGGCTAGAAAGTATATCATATATAAAGGAGAGAGTAAAATGAAAAAATGTTTATATTGTGGAAAAGATTTAGAGAAAGAACCAAAAGAAAATTATATAGAAAATAAAGTAGGATATTTTTGTAGTGAAGATCATTTTGATAAATACATACTTTCTTTAACTCCAGAAGAGTACATAGAAGTTCAAAACTCCTTCTGCGTATGTAGTGATGATTAATAAAGATAGCTTTATAATTAAAGTAATTTTGATTTTAGAGAAAATTTAATTTAAAAACTATTTTTTATAAGGAAGGAGAAACTACTTAATATATTTTTAGTAGCATTAGTAAAGTATGAAAAAATGGAGTAATGGTGCAAAGAATAAAAAGTTTGTAGCATCATATAGTGGGGGTAAAGATAGTACTTTAGCTTTATATAAAGCTATGGAAGAAGGAACAGCTGTAGGAATAATTGTAATGATGGAGGAAGATGGAGAGAGGTCAAGAGCACATAGTCTATTTCCATCTGTGTTAAAAGCACAAGCAGAGGCTATTGGATTACCTTTATTTACAGCAGCTACAAATTGGGAAGAGTATGAAAAAAATTTTGTTAAGAAATTAAAAGAAGCAAAAGATTTAGGGGCAGAAGTGCTTGTTACAGGGGATATTGATGTTCCAGAAGAGGAATGTTGGCATGAAAGGGTTACTAATAGTGTTGGACTTGGACTAGGTATGCCACTTTGGAGAAAGAATCATAAAGAAGTAGTGGAAGAGTTTGTAAGTTTAGGCTTTGTAACTAAAATTGTTACTGTTAACCTAAAGAAAGGCATGAAAAAAGAAGACCTTGGAAGGGTTCTTACTTTTGATTATATTAGAGAATTAGAAGAAAGAGGAATAGATCCCTGTGGTGAAGCAGGTGAATTTCATACAACAGTTATAGATGGTCCACTTTTTAAAAAGAAATTAAGAGTTAAACATGGAGAAATTATATCAGAGGGAAACTATATGTATTTAACTTTAGATTTAGAGAACCTTTAGTTATTAGAGAAGAGGTATTTAGAGGTATAATTTATTACTAAGGAGAAAATAATGCATAAAAAAGTTATAATAAATCTATCTTAAAAGGAATTTCAATTATTATAATAGTAAAAAATTATATCTGGCTTTTTAATTAAATCTAATAATATTAGTAAATAAGAGTCAAGGTAAGTTTTATAAGACTTATCTTGACTCTTTATAATTAAACAATATTAATAACAAAAACACCTTTTTTTTGAGGTTAGAAAATCTACAAATTTTTGTTCGTAATAATCTAATTTATAGTTTTTTCTAAGTGCAATATAGTATTGGAAAGGAAGTTTTAAATCATTTATATCGATTTTCTTTAATTCACCACTTCTCAATTCATGGTTTAAAGAAATTGCAGGTAAAAATGAATATCCTTGTCCAAAAGATACAGAAGATTTTATTGATTGAGGAGAATTAAGTGATAAAACAAAATTAAGATTATCTATATTAATTTTATTTTTCTTTAAGCTTGATTCTACCAATAATTTATTAGCTGATCCATCTTCTCTTGTTATTAAAGGAAGTTTATAAAGTTCTTCAACATTTACTGATTTAAATGAAGTATTTCTACCACCAACTAAAACTAGCTTATCAGTCATTAATGGAATAAGTTCTAAGTTTTTACAATCACTAGGTTTACCTTGAATAATACCTATATTTGTTTCATGATTAGTTAATTTTTTTAATATATCTGAAGTATTATCTATTTCCATAGAAATATCAGTCTTATAATGAATTTCTTTAAATGTATATATACTACAAGGCATTACATGTTCACCTAAACTTTTGCAACAAGAAATAATAAGCTTTGAATTAATATTTTTTAATTCATCTAATTTTTTTTGTAAGTTATCTTCTATTGATAACATTGATTCAGCAAATTCAAATATTATTTCACCAGCACTTGTTAAACTTACTCCTGTATTACTTCTATTTAAAAGTTTAAAATTTATATCATTTTCAAGTTTTTGAATTTGCATACTAACTCCAGGCTGAGTTAAATGCAGTTGTTTTGCAGCTTTAGAAATACTATTACACTTAACTGTTGTGTAGAAAGATCTAAGATAAGTTAAATTCATGAGTTCACCTCCTAAATATTGTTTTCCTATTTATATTAAAGGTAGTCTTTTTATTATTTCATACTTTTATATAAAAATAATGAAGTTTTTTAGATAATTTTAAAAGTTTAGTTTGTTAAAATAATTAACATTAAAAAATAAATAGTATTATATAAGTCAATTTTAAAGTAAATTCTTTGCTTAAAGCAAGGTATATAACAAAGTGTTATTAAGTATAACATACTTTTATTATGGTATAAACCTAGTTATATGATACTATCAAGTAGAGGTAATTAAATTACACGCATATTAGATAAAAATTTAACAAAGAGAATTTGTTTAGATATTCACTAAGAAAGGTGGAAATATAATGAGTAAAAAGATAGTTATTGTTGGAGGAGTAGCAGGTGGAGCTTCAACAGCAGCAAGACTTAGAAGATTAGATGAAAACAATCAAATCATAATGTTTGAAAGAGGTCCTCATGTATCCTTTTCAAACTGTTGTCTACCATACTATTTAAGTGGAAAAGTTGAAAATCATGAAGATTTAGTTCTTATGACTCCTGAAAAATTTTATAGCCAATATAGAATTGATGCAAGAGTTTATACAGAAGTAGTATCAATTAATAGAAAAACTAAAGAAGTAACAGTAAGAAATGTAGTAAGTGGACAAGAATATACTGAAAGCTATGATAAGTTAGTTCTTTCACCAGGAGCAAAGGCTATAGTACCACCTATAAAAGGAATTGAAGATGTTAATGTGTTTACAGTTAGAAATGTTGTGGATATAGCAAAATTAGATTCTTTTATAAAGGATAATAATAGTAAGAACATATCAGTAATAGGTGGAGGATTTATAGGAGTTGAAGTTGCAGAGAATTTACATGAAGCTGGATATAACGTAACTTTAATAGAAGCAATGGATCAAATAATGAAGCCATTTGATTATGATATGGTTCAAGTTTTACATAAAGAAATGTATGATAAGGGCGTAAATTTAATAGTTGGAGATAAAGTAAGCTCTTTTGAAAGTGGAAAAGTTGTATTAGAATCAGGAAGGAAAATAAATTCAGACGCAGTTGTTATGGCTATAGGGGTTGCACCTGAAACAGATTTAGCTAGAGAAGCTGGTTTAGAAATTGGACAAACCGGAGCAATAAAAGTTAACCAAAATTATTTAACTAATGATAAGGATATTTATGCAGTTGGAGATGCTGTGGAAGTTTATAATTCATTAACAAACTCAATATCTAGATTACCATTAGCAGGACCAGCACAAAAACAAGCGAGAGCAGTAGCAGATCACATACATGGAAGACCATCAAGAAATAGTGGATATATAGGTTCATCCTGTGTTCAAATATTTGATTATAATGGAGCTTCAACAGGCTTAACAGAAGGTCAAATAAAAGCTATGAATTTAAGTTTAAACTATGATGTTGTAAGGGTTATACCACAAGACAAGGTAGGATTAATGCCAGGTAGTGAGCCATTACATTTTAAATTAATATTTGAAGTTCCAACAGGAAGAATTTTAGGAGCTCAAGCAATTGGTAAGGGAAATGCAGACAAGAGAGTTGATATAATAGCAACTTTAATAAAAATGGGTGGAACTGTAGAAGATTTAAAAGATTTAGAGCTTTGTTATGCACCTCCTTTTGGAACAGCTAAGGATGTAGTAAATCATGCAGCATTAGTTGCATCAAACCTTTTAGAAGGAACATTTAAACAAGTTTATGTACATGAAGTAAGGGATTTAGTTGAAAGCGGAGCATGTATAATAGACGTTAGAGAAGTAAGTGAATATGAAGCAGGACATATAAAAGGAGCCAAAAATCTTCCTTTAAGTGAAATAAGAGATAGATTAGATGAAATACCAACTGATAGACCAGTTTATTTACATTGTAGAAGTGCTCAAAGAAGTTATAATGCATGTTTAGCATTACAACATTTAGGATTTGATAACATTTATAATGTATCAGGTGGATTCATGGGAATAAGCTTCTATGAATACTATAATGATAAAGTTCAAGATAGAGAACCTATAGTTACAGAATACAATTTTAATTAGAGTAATCCATGGTGTTTTAATTAATTTTAAAACACCATGATAAAAATAATATTATTAAAAAATAAGATAGTTTGTTAATTAACAAATTAATAGGGGGAATTAAGTTGAAGAAATATACGGAATATATTATTGGATTTATATTACTAGCAGCAATAATAATCATAGGTAAAATTAATCTTGGTAGTTCAATGCTATTTTTTAGATTACTTGCAGGTTTAGGATTAGGATATGCTCTTACAAGATCATTCTTTGGATTTGCAGGTGGAGTAAACAGAAGTTACAAAACAGGATCTACAAAATTAATGAGAATGTTAATGGTATTATTTGTAGGAACAGCAATAGTAAGTGTTTGTTTCTTTATAGGACAAGACCCTACAGAATATGATTTATGGGTTAATCCAATTAACTTAGGACTTATATTAGGCGGATTATTATTCGGATTTGGTATGGCATTCTCTAGCTGTTGTGCATCAGGTGTTCTTACTGACGTAGTAACAGGATTACCACGTGCTTTTATAACATTAATATTCTTTGGAATGGGAGTATATTTAGGATTCCCAGTTCAAAACTCAGCATCTTGGGTAAAAGATACAATGATATCTACAGGAACATTTGAAAATGGTGTATTCTTACCAGATTTATTTAAATGGGATGGCTTAGAAGGATATTTAGGAGCGATAATAGTAACTATTATATTAGCTTGCTTAACAATTTGGGTAGCAAAGCTATATGAAGAAAAGAGAAAAGCAAATAATACTTATACTGGAGTTGACACAGAAATTCTTCAAGAAAAGAAACATGAAGAAAAAGGTGAATTTAAATTATTTAGTGAAGCTACATATGAAAAGTTATTTGTAAGACCATGGACTCTTGCTACTGGAGCTTTAGTAATAGGTGGTATATTCATACTATTAATGGGAGTAACTAAAGCAGGATGGGGAGCATCAACACCTTATGGATTCTGGTTTGGTAGAGCACTTGTAGCTGTTGGAATTTCACCAGAGAGTGTAGCAACTTTTGCAGGAAAACCAGTAGAAATGTTTACAGCTCCATTTTTCTCAAATGGAATGAATGTACAAAACTTTGGTATAATATTAGGAACATTAGTTGCATTGCTTTTAGCTGGAAGCTTTAAGAAAACTTTTAAAGCTGGTTTACAAATAAGTTTTAAAGAAGCTTTATTATACATAGTTGGTGGTTTTGCCATGGGATTCGGAACAAGATTATCAAATGGATGTAACGTAGGAGCACTTTATACACCAATAGCTAACCTTTCATTATCAGGTTGGATATTCCTTGTATTCCTAGTTGCAGGAGGAGTTTTAGGAAATATAGTTTATAAAAAGATTATGGGTAATAAGTGCTGTAAAGTAGAAGTTAATAATAAATAGAGATAAAAGTAGTTTAAAAAGCTATAATTGGTTAATATAAAATAAAACTAATTATAGCTTTATTTTCTTAAATGAATGGAGATAATGATGAAAGAAATTAAACTAAATAGAATAGATATATTTTCTATAGTTTTAGGAGCTATAATTGGCTGGGGATCATTTATGCTACCTGGAACTAAATTTTTAAAGGAGTCTGGGGTAATAAATACTTTCTTAGGTCTCTTTTTAGGGGTAATATGTATAATTATTATTGAAAAAAATTATTTAATAATGATGCAAACTCACGATGAAGAGGGAGGAGAATTCTCTTTTACTTATAATAATTTAGGAAAAAAACATGGATTTATTGTGGGATGGTTTTTAACTTTGGCTTATTTCACAATGATTCCATTAAATGCAACTGCATTTCCACTTGTAATCAAGAAGATATTTGGTGGGATTTTAGAATTTGGTTATTTATATAATGTAGCTGGATATAATATTTATCTAGGAGAAATATTAACATCAAGTATAATAATAATTGCTTTTGCAGCATTAAATTTAAATGGAATAAAGAAAACAAGTAAAGTTCAGAACTTAATAATTTTTAGCTTAATATCAATGACTTTTATTGTTTTAGTTGGAATGATAATTAAGGGAAACAGGATAGATTTTATTAATACATATATTAATAAATATTCTTTTGATTTAAGTCAAATAATAAAAGTATTTGCCATAACACCCTTTGCCTTTATAGGTTTTGATGCTATTCCGCAATTAAGTAAAGAATTAAACTTCTCTAAGAAAAAGGCATCAAGGGTAGCAGTGATTTCCTTAGTTATGGGTGCATTAATTTATAATGTATTAAATATCATAACTGCCTTAGCTTATTCACCAGAACAAGCAAGTTCTTTAGAATGGGCAGCTGGAAGTGCTGTATTAAGCACTTTAGGCAAAGGAGCCTTCTTTTTACTTATAATAGCGTTAACTGCCGCTGTATGGAGTGGGATAAATGGATTTATGATTTGTAGTTCAAAATTATTAGGATCTATAGCAAATTATAAAATGCTTCCCTCTAAAATAGGAAAGGTAAATAAAAATGGAGTCTTTAGCAATGCTATAATTTTCATAACTATAGTAAGCTTAATAGCTCCTTGGTTTGGGAGACAAGCAATAATTTGGATTGTAGATATGTCCTCTTTAGGGGCTTCAGTTGCATATTTTTATGTTTCCTTTATAGTTTTAAAAGAATCTAAAAATACTAAAGATAAAATTTTAGCGGGAATAGGAGTGATAATAAGTATAATTTTTATGCTTTTATTAATTTTACCTATTTCACCAGCAGCCTTGTCTAAAGAATCTTTAATAGCTTTAATAATATGGTGCATAATAGGTTTTATTGCATACTATAAAATTCAAAAGGATAATATAGAAGCATAACCTTTATTTTATGATAAATAAAACATATAAAGTTATTTAATTAATATTTAAAATAGAAAATATCATCTTGAAACAAACATGAAAACAACCTAAGGTAAGTATTATAAGCCTTAGGTTATTTTTTGATATTATCAATATTACACTTTGTAAGATTTCAATTATTTCTTAATATTATTAACATCTTTCAAAAGTTTTTCAAGCTTATCAGTTGAAGTAATTCTTTCATTACATTTTTCACTGTCTAGACAAATATCAAAACCTATTGATCTATAAGTTCCTTGCTCTGGATTAGAAGTTTTGCAGAGTGCTGAAACAAATGCTACTTCAGTATCATTTTCAATATGATTACAAAGAGTACAAATGTGATTATTGCTTGAATTATAGCTTGGTATTTTACATGCCATACCAGTAAGCTTACCATTTAAGTTATATGCTATAAATAACTTTCTACTTCCCTCATCAATCCATCCTAAGTAAACTTTTTTTGAACTTTCAAAGTCTAAATTAGGAATTTTTAATTTTTTTTCTTTTCTAAATAATTTAGTAATTGCATTGCTTTTAATAGCAGTCATTCCATATACATATTCATTTAAATCCTCTAAATATTTATCAATATGTAGAGGATCAGTTATTTTATTAATATCAATTAATTCTTTTTCTTCATTAGATAATTCTGAAAATCTACTTAATATTTTTTCATTTATATACGCTTTATTTGTTTCTATAATATTAGGGTCAGTACAGTTTCTTAGGGTACCATGTAAATCAGTGATGCATTTTTTTATAAAATTAAAATCTTCTTTTTTTATAAAAGGTTTCATTAAAATATACCTCCTTTTAGAAATTTGATTTTTTATATTATATATTAACTATTAAATTCATAGATAAAATTAAATAATAACTAAAATAAAAAATGATTATTATTACTCAAAGTAGAGAAATAATAATCATCTATATTTAAAATGTAACGAATTCATAATCATATTATTTAATAGCTTGTTTTAAATTTAGATGTTATTACTTTAAGTACTGCTTTAATGAGATAATAACATCTTTTAAAATAAGTATTCAATCTAATAATTAATTCTGTAATGATTATGAGCATAGTTTCTTTTTATCACTTATAATTCTTCTTATACTTTTCTCAGAAAGAAAGTACTCTTTTGCAAGAGTATTTATGGAGGTTCCGTCTTTATATTTTTTGAATATTTCAGTATTTCTAGCATTAAGGCTTTTTCTTATTCCACTATTTTCACCCCAAGCTTTTTGATTTTCATTCTTTCTTGGAATATAAAGATATTTTCCATCCACATATTCTTGTAATATTTCAATGATTTCCTCTGGTAACACATCTTGTGCTTTTACATATTTCATTTCCTTGCTCCTTTAATTTACGTAATATTATTGAAGCAAAGAATACTAAAAGCTATGTGTCACAGAACCTAATTTATATTCAGCTAACTCAACATATTAGGCTCCAAACAAAGCATAGCTTACTTTTAGTAATCTTTGCAAGGAGCAAGATGATTTATAACTGAATGTATTATTTACCTTCAAGAAAAACACCTCCTTTATTTAATGTGTATTATATCACATTAAATTTAAGTGGCAACTAAAAAGTATTTAATCATTAAGTTTAACTAACAGATAATACAAGGTCATAAGTTCTATTTAGACTTATTTAAAGTAAATTCATAATATTTACATATAATTTTAGTAATTTTAGGTTAAATTTTAATTATGTTTTATAAGGAATTTAGGAGAATAGACACTTATAAAGTAGAGAATGATACTTATAAATACATATTTTAATCCTTATTAAATAAAAGATTATAAATTGTAAGGGATAATCAGAAATAAAGGGGGAAAAGGTTTAGTGGAAAATATTAATTTTTTTATTGTTTTTATAGAGGGAATTTTATCAATTTTCTCGCCATGTATATTACCAATACTACCTATATATTTAAGTATGTTATCTAATAGTAGTGTAGAGGATATAAGGGATTCTAATTTTAAAAGTGGTGTTTTAATAAGAAATACATTATTCTTTACTTTAGGAATATCAACTACATTTTTTATATTAGGTTCATCAATAAGTGCTTTAAGCTCATTCTTTAATACTAATAAGAATATTATAATGATTTTAGGTGGAGTTATTATATTATTTATGGGCTTATTTTATTTAGGTGTAATAAATTTAAATATATTAAACAGAGAAAAAAGATTGAATTTTAAATATAAAAGTATGTCACCATTATCAGCCTTTGTGTTAGGATTTACATTTAGTTTTGGATGGACACCATGTATAGGGCCTATATTAGCATCAGTACTTGTAATGGCATCAAGTTCAAAAAATCTATTAATGTCTAACTTATTAATATTAGTTTATACAATTGGTTTTATATTACCATTTATAATAGCATCATTATTCTATGGTAAATTATTTAAAAAGTTCGATGGAATAAAGAAGCATATGGACTTAATTAAGAAGATAAGTGGAATTTTCATAATAATAGCTGGTTTAATAATGCTTGTAGGTGGAATAAGAAACATTAATAATGAGATAAAGATTAATAATAACCCTCAGATAAATCAAAAGGAAAGCGTAAATAAGGGAGAAAAAAATGAAAGTAATAAGAGTAATCAGGGAGAGGAAAATAAAATTCTTCCAATAGATTTCACTTTATATGATCAGTATGGAAATAAACATACTCTTAGTGAATATAAAGGGAAAACTATATTTTTAAATTTCTGGGCAACTTGGTGTCCTCCATGTAGAGGAGAAATGCCTTATATAGATGAACTTTATAAAGAATATAATGAAAATAAAGAGGATGTTGTAATTCTTGGAGTAGCTTCACCTAATTTAGGAAGAGAAGGTTCAGAGGAACATATAAAGAATTTCTTAAAAGAAGAAAATCATGTTTTTCCAGTTGTACTTGATGAAAATGGAGCTATGGTTTACCAGTATGGAATAAATGCTTTTCCATCAACTTTCATTATAAATAAGGAAGGATATATAAATAAATATATTCCAGGTGCAATGACAAAGGAAACAATGAAAACTTTAATTGAAAGTGAAAGATAACAAGAGGATTAGTACATTATTATTAAATTTTAAGTTTTGTTAATTTAACTTAGAATCTTATTTGGATATCTTAATTAATTTATTGTTATTAAATCTTAAGATAATTATATAAAAGAGATTAAATTTCATTAGAAAGAGGATTTATAAGTGCTTAAGTAGTTTCTTATATAATAAAGCGTGATATTTAGCTAGAGGGTTAAAACTATTAAGAATTTATGGTTATACAAATTTAAAATTTTCATATCAATATTTTATTTAAAAGTACTGTATCAAAACAATTTAATAAAACTTATATATTAGGATAATAAAAATTTTTATAAGTATAATTTATAGGTTTTATAATTGAGTTTTGGTACAGTTTTTTATTATACTTAAATAAAGATTAGTTACAATAAATTAATCTTAAGACTTAAGTATAGTGCTAAAAAATATCTGTAATTAAACAGATATAATAAATGGGTTTTAAGTTTATTAAATAATTAAAAGTTTATTAGTTTTATTTATTAAAGAGAGGATATGAGGTTATATGGACAAAAATTTAAAAGATTTTAATGGGATTAAAGGTACAGAGGACAACTTAACTGGAATAGCTAAAGCAAACTTTAACACTGAACATGGAATTAGAAAGCTAGTTCTCTGGGGAAAAGAAGTAGGTGAAAATTCTTATTTAGCCCTAGGAATTTTAAAAAGATTACATAAATACTATGGTACTGATAATTCAGAAATAAAATTTGAAAGAGTTTTATCTGATAGATTTGAGGAAGAGGTATTTAATAAAAATAATGCTAATTTAGTTTTAGCTGTAAATAGTATTAATGGCTTAATTAGGTTAGAGAGCAATAAATTAAAAGAAGATGAGGAAATTTTAAATCTAATTATAAAAAGATTTGTGAGATTAATAGAGATTGCTCATAAAAATAGGGCGAGAATCATATTTACAACAATACCTTCATTTAGTGATGAAAATAAAAGTTTAGAGAGTATAAGAAATGAGATAAATTCTTGGATTAGAAATAGCACATTTTTAGATGGATATTTAGATTTAGACAAAATTGTTGAAAAGAGACTAGATGTTTCTAAAGAGAAGAAAGAAATTAATTATAGTAAAGAGTTAGAAGAATATATGGCAGAAAATATTTCTGTAGATTATATAGCAGAAAGACTTAAACCTTTTGAGCTTGATCACATGAGCCAAAGTGATTTAATAAAAGCTATGAATGAGAATTCAAGGTTTATTAATGAAGATGGTGTTGATATTTTAGTTAAGCCAATACCAGATCCAGTTGAAGGGACAAGAATAGATAGAAGAATTAAATATTTTGATCAGTATAAAAGACCTAAAAGATCAGGGAATCCTTATGTATTTGCAGGGGAAGAAGTTGGAGATATGAGAGATAATATGGGGTTATTAAATTTAAATCTCTGCAAAAGTAATATATTGATGAGTAAAGAAGATATAAATGGAGTTAATTGCAGAGTTTATAAGAGAGAAGGAGTAAAAGAGAATTTACCATGTATAGTTTATATACATGGAGGGGCGTTTATTGGAGGAAGTTTAGATGTTTCTGAAAATCCTTGTAAGCTTATAGCTGAGGGAATTAATGGGGTTGTAATAAGCGTTGATTATTCCTTAGCACCAGAAAATCCATACCCTTTAGGATTAAATGATTGTAGAAAAGTTGTTGAATATATTGAAGAAAATAATTTTTTATATGGAATAGATAAAAATAAAATGGGAATAGTAGGGGAAAGTGCAGGAGCTAATTTAGCAACAATTGTAGCTAATGAAAATTCAAATATAAAGTTTCAAGGGCTTGTATACCCTGTAGTTACTTTTATAGAGAAAAATCCATTTTTTAATTGGGATATAGATTTATATGAGAATCCATATAAGGAAGAAAAAATATATAATTTTATTAATTCTTTAAGAAATTGTGAGGATTTAGTACAAAGACTTTATATACAAAGAGAGTTAGATCCTAGAAGAGAAGATTTATCACCAATATTTAATAAAAATCTTTCAAAGGCTAAAAAAACATTAATTGCAGTTTCTGAATATGATTATTTAAGAGTACAGGGAGAAGCTTATGGTAAGCTTATTCATAAAGCAGGAGTAGAAACAAAAATAATAAGATATGAGGGAGTAAACCATGCATTTTTAGATAACCTTGGAATATACCCTCAAGCAGAAGATACAATAAATGAAATTGTAAAAGAGTTTTTAGATGCTATAGGAAATAAAAATTAATATGAGAGCATAATAAATTAGAAGAAAATTAACCTTAAAAAAGAAACTTTGAAAAAAATAGTAAATAGTCAAAATTTAAAGTTATTACCTAAAATTTCAAGGGTATTCAGTCTGAAAAGGCGATTTTATGGTAAAAAAGAATTGTGAATACGTTTTCTGAAAGAGGTATAATTAAATTGTAACAATTAATTCAATAAACGAAGGGGATGAGAAAAATGATATCATTTTTATTATCATTAGTATTATTAATTGTGGGCTACTTTACTTATGGAAAATTTGTGGACAAGACCTTTGGTACAAATGATTCAATTGAAACACCTGCTGAGTCTATGGCAGATGGAGTAGACTATGTACCAATGAGTTGGCCAAGAATTTTTTTAATTCAGTTTCTTAATATTGCTGGGCTTGGACCTATATTTGGGGCCATAGCTGGAGCATTATGGGGACCTGTAGCATTTTTATGGATAGTTTTTGGATGTATATTTGCAGGAGCTGTTCATGACTATTTCACAGGAGTTTTATCTATAAGGAATAAAGGGGTATCAGTTGCTGAACTTGTAGGTAAATATCTTGGAGAAATACCAAGAAAAATAATGGTTATATTTTCTGTAGTATTATTAATTTTAGTTGGGGTAGTTTTCTTAACAGGTCCAGCAGATCTTTTAAAAACTTTAACAGGAATAGACAGAGATATATTTATAGTTATTATAGTAGTATATTATATAGCAGCCACTGTTTTACCAGTAGATAAGGTTATAGGAAAGATTTATCCTATATTTGGACTTTGTCTTTTAATAATGGCTGTAGGAATAGGTGCTGGAATTGTAATTGAAGGATATAATATTCCAGAAATTCAATTAGCCAACTTCCATCCAGAGGGAACACCAATATTCCCATTCTTATTTATAACAATAGCTTGTGGTGCTATATCTGGATTCCATGCTACACAATCACCTATTATGGCTAGATGTGTAAAAAAAGAATCCGAAGCAAGAAAAGTATTCTATGGTGCAATGATTGCAGAGGGAGTTATAGCTTTAGTTTGGGCAGCTGCAGCTATGTCATTCTTTGGTGATACAAATGGATTACAAGAAATTTTAAAAGCTGGAGGACCAGCTACTGTAGTTAATACTATTTCTAATACTGTAATGGGTAAAGTAGGTGCCGTATTAGCAATATTAGGGGTAGTAGCTTGTCCTATATCTTCAGGAGATACAGCTTTTAGAAGTGCTAGACTTACAATTGCTGATGCTTTTAAACTTAAACAAGACAAGGTTATTGATAGATTTAAAATAGCCATACCACTATTTGTTGTTGGTATAGCATTAACTTTTATTGATTTCGGCATAATATGGAGATATTTCTCATGGTCAAATCAAACTTTAGCAATGATAATGCTTTGGGCAGCCTCTGCTTATATGTTAAAGGCTCATAATAATTATTGGATAACCTTAGTGCCAGCAGTTTTCATGTCAGCAGTTACTTGCTCATATATATTACAAGCTCCTGAAGGATTTAGATTAAATGCAACATTTTCTAATATAGCAGGTGTGGTATTTGCCTTGGTTCTTTTTGGAATTTTCATTAAGTACTGTAAAAAAGAAAATAATGAAAATTGTGAGATTGTAGAAATTGAGGAATTAGAAGAGGTGATTAAAAATAAATAAGACATCAAATAGCTAATAATAAAACTAAGAGGGAATTATGAAAAAACTCATAATTCCCTCTATTATTTTAAATTTATATTAGAATTATATAGATAAATATAGTATTATAAGGGAAATGAAATTAAATTAATGGAGTAAAGATTATGTCATTAGAAAAGAATTTTGAAAAAGAGCTTATTAAGAAATGTGAAATAGCAGAGAAAGAGTGTGGTTGTCCTCAAAAAAGACTTTTATTAACCATAGAGAAGTTTGGTGGAGTAAGAATAGTTCAAGAAATTTTACGTAAGGGTAGAGTTTCAGATGGCTTTGATAAATTACAAAAGGCAAATCGTTTAGATCTTACAATGGAAGCTACTATTGTTGAAAGTAAATACAACGAACTTTTCACAGATGAGGAAGTAAATAGTTGCCATGAGCTTCTTTGTGAGTATGGATATTACAGATAAAGATGGTATAGAAATTGGTTGAGACTATAGAAAGTTTTGTTTTATGGAAAGCTTACTATAGTCTCAATTATTTTGAATATATTTTAGCTACTCATTTGATTTATACCATTAATTATTTGGACAAGCTCCTCTGGAGATTCAGGAAGATCATTTTCTAACCATGTTTCAATTATTGAAATACACCCTCCAACAGAATATCTCATATAGTAATTAGCAATGGTTTTATTTATTAAATTATGATTATTAAATAGCTCCATTACATCTATTTGATCTGCAATATTTAAAATACGATTTAATATACTACTATCTCTCTGATTGCAAAATAGAACTTTGCATAAGTCTTTATTTTCTTTAATTAATTCAAGTACCTTAAGAAGCAATAAACTATTATATTCTTCTACGGGAATTTCTTTTATATATTTTAAAATTTGATGGAATAACTCGTCTTCCATAGATTGAAACAAGTCAAAGGCATCTTTATAGTGAGTATAAAATGTTCCCCTATTAATATCAGCTTTTTTACAAATATCAGTAACAGTAACTTGATGAATTTCTCTAGTTTTAAGAAGTTCTATTAAGCTTTCCTTAATAACCTTCTTAGTATATAAAGTTCTACGATTTCCACTAACACCAGCCATATATACCTCTCCTTTTAACATCTCATTTATAGAATAACAATATATTTCTTTTAGTTTATATATTTTAAAAAGTTATTGATTTTAAAGAAATTTTTAGACTTACGTAATCTTTGAAAGAGTGTTTACTATCTATTAAAACTTGTCTTTAAGCTAAATTTGAAAATAAATTTTACCTTAAAACATAATTTAGATAATTTAATGTTAAATGTTATTAAATCAACAAATTAATTTTAAATGTACATTTAATAACGTTAAGAAATTATGTGATTATTGTTTAGCATATTTTATTAACTTATACTATTTATTATAAAATTAAACGAACAAAGTGTCTATTTAATAACTTTGAGTATATAGTAAATTTTTTATGATGTAATTGTTAGTTTAGGGAGGAATAAGATGGCATATATAGATGTAATAGATGTTCACAAGAGATATAAAATTGGGGAAAACATAGTTGTTGCTAATAATGGAATTAATTTTTCTATTGATAAGGGAGAATTTGTTGTTATTTTAGGACCAAGTGGAGCAGGAAAATCAACTACTCTTAATATTTTAGGGGGAATGGATAGCTGTGATGAAGGTAAAATAATAATTGATGAAACTGATATATCTAAATTTAGTAATAGAGAGCTCACTAAGTATAGAAGATATGATGTTGGATTTGTATTTCAGTTTTATAATTTAGTACAAAACTTAACTGCAAAGGAAAATGTGGAACTTGCCACTCAAATTTCAAATAATGCCTTAGATGTTGAGAAAACTTTAGAGTTAGTTGGACTTGGGCACAGAAAAGATAACTTTCCAGCACAATTATCTGGTGGAGAGCAACAAAGGGTTTCTATTGCGAGAGCTATTGCAAAAAATCCAAAACTTTTACTTTGTGATGAGCCAACAGGAGCTTTAGATTATAGTACAGGTAAGCAAATTTTAAAAATACTTCAAGATACATGTAGAAAGATAGGAACTACGGTAATAATAATAACTCATAACTCAGCAATAGCACCTATGGCTGACAAGGTTATTAAGATTAATGATGCAAAAGTTAGAAGTATTGAGATTAATTCTAATCCAATCTCAGTTGAAGAAATAGAGTGGTAGGAGTGAATAGTTTTAGATGAAGGCATATAAAAAGTCCATAGTAAGAGAAATTCTATCATCAAAAGCCAGATTCTTTTCTATAATGGTAATTATATTTTTAGGGGTTGCCTTTTATTCTGGAATAAAATCAGCAGGCCCAGATATGAATAAAACCATAAATAAGTTTTATAATAGTGAAAATCTTATGGATAGCAAGGTTATTTCAACTTTAGGATTAAGTGACAAAGATTTAGATTTGCTTAAGAATAATCCTAAGATTTTAGCTTATTATGGTACTCATAGTATAGATGCAAATTTAACTAATATGAGTAATGTGGTTAAGTTTATGGAGTATGATGGAAAAAGCAATATAAATAATTTAGTTGTATTAGAAGGTAAATTACCAGAAAAAAGTGGTGAAATAGCTTTAGATGAAAGAGCTTTTAAGCTTAATAAAAACTTAAAAATTGGTGATGATTTTATAATTGAGACTGATGAAAATACAATGAAGAACTTTAAAGAAAATAAGTTTAAAATTGTTGGGGTTGTAAAAAGTCCAATGTATATTGAAAAAGAGTCAAGAGGATCAACCACTGTTGGAAAAGGAACTATTGATTACTTTGGTGTACTAAATAGTAAAGATATAAATATGGATGCTTACACTGAAATATATGTAAGATTTAATAATGTACAAGGTCTTGATGCTTATGGAGATGAGTACAAGGAATTAATGGAAGAGAATAATAAATATCTTGAAGATTTATATTCTAATAGAGAAGTAGAAAGAGTTGAAGAGATAAGAGAGGAAGCCCAAAAAGAGTTTACTAAGGCTTATGAAGAGTTAAATGAAAATGAAAAGTTACTTTTAGATAAGGAAAAAGAATTACAAGAGGGAAAAGTACAATTAGTAGAAGGAAAAAAACAATATAGTGATAAAAAGCTAGAGTTTGAAAAGGGAATTAAAGAGGGAGAAGCCAATATTCTAAAGGGTGAAAAGCAATTAGAAGAAGGGCAGGCTGAAATTAAAAAGCAAAAGTCTAATATGGAAGAGGGAGAAGCAAAGTTAAATAATGTAAAAACTACCCTTCATAATAGTAGACAAGAATTTTTAAATCAGGGAATTAATCCAGATGAAAGCACAAATGGATTAAAGGATAAAATAGAAAATTTAAAAAGTTTATCTAAAACAATGACCTCTATATCTAATGATATAAAAAATACAGTTAATAATCTTTCAGAAAATGAAAAAATACCAGCTGAAAAGATTCAGTACTGGAAAGGCATAGTAGCTAACTTAGGATCAAATGAGTTAAGTGGAGCAATAGAGAACTTAGAAAAAAATCCAGAAAATAAAAATATTGCTTTAGGACTTTCTGATTCTTTAGATAAAAGTATTAAGTCAATTAATGATAATGCTTCAAAATTACAAGTATTGTTAGATGGAATTACTAAATATCAAGAGGGAAAGAAGCAGTATGAAATTCAAGTGGCTTTATTTAATGCAGGTAAAAGTAAACTTTATGAAGCTGAAAAACAATTAGAAAATAGCATGGCAGAATTAGCTAAGGGAAAAAAATCTCTTGAAGAAGGAAAAGCTACAGGAGAAAAAGAACTTCAAAAGGCAAAAGAGAAGTTAGATGAATCAGAAGAAAAGTTAAAAGAGGGGCAAAAATCAATAGAAGAAAATAAGGAAAAACTAGCAGAAGGAAGAAAAGAAATCGAAGAAAAAGAAAAATCAACTTTAAGTGATTTAGATGAATGTAATTACTATGTATTTGATAGAACTGATAATCCAGGATACTCAGGATACAAGGATTCTATTAATAGTTTAGATAGCATTGCATCAGTATTACCTGTGTTTTTCTTTATAGTGGCAGTCTTAATTTGTTTAACAACAATGACAAGAATGGTAGAGGAAAAGAGAATAGAAATAGGTACTATGAAGGCCTTAGGATATGGAGATTTTGAAATTTCCTTAAAGTTTGTAATATATGCAGCCTTAGCAAGCATTCTAGGATGTTTACTTGGAATATTAGTTGGAAGCAACATTCTTCCTAAGATAATAAGCAATGCTTATACAAGTGTATATGCTCTTCCAAGTATAGATACTTATTACTATCCATCTTATATAATTCAAGCTTTAGTAATATCTATATTATGTACAGTGGGAGCAGCTTTATTTGTTGTAAGAGTTGAGCTTAAAAATAAACCATCAAATCTTATGAGACCAAAGGCTCCAAAACTAGGCAAAAAGATATTATTAGAAAGAATTACACCAATTTGGAAAAGATTAAACTTCAATCAAAAGGTAACATTTAGAAATATATTTAGATATAAACAGCGTATGCTTATGACTATATTTGGCATTTCAGGATGTATGGCACTTCTTGTTACTGGTTTTGGACTTAAGGATTCAAATACTGGAATGGTTGAAAAGCAATTTGATAAGTTATGGAACTATGAAACTATGGTAGTCTTTGGATATAATCCTACAGAAACAGAGATTCAAAAATATAATGAAACTTTAAAAGAATTACCTGGATATGAAAATAACTTAAGAATGCACCAAGAATCAGTAACTTTTAACAAAGAAGGAATGAATAAGCAAACAGTTAGTCTATATGTACCACAAAATAAAGATGAGCTAGATAAGTTTATAGTTTTAAATGATAGAATTTCAGGAGAAAAATATGAAATTTCAGATGAGGGTGTTGTTATTAATGAAAAGTTAGGAAAACTTTTAGGGGTATCCATTGGAGATACAATAACCTTTAAGGATGAAAATAATAATCCTCATGAGGTGAAAGTAGAGGAGATAGCTGAAAATTACCTTATGCATTCAATGTATATGTCACCATCATATTACGAAAAAGTCTTTGGGAAGAAAGCTACCTATAATACAGATCTTATAAACTTTGATAAGAGTAAGATCAATGAAGATGAAATATCCTCAAAACTTATGGAATGCAAGGATGTTGTGAATGTAACAATGACATCACAAATAGAAAAAACAACTAAAGAGTCAGCGGCTAACATGAATGTAGTAATGCTAGTAATAATATTATCAGCAGGATCATTAGCTTTTGTCGTTTTATACAATCTAAACAATATAAATGTATCTGAGCGTATAAGAGAACTATCAACCATAAAAGTTCTTGGATTCTTTGATGATGAAGTTACAATGTATATATTAAGAGAAAATATAATCTTAACCTTATTAGGAATATTGGCAGGATCAGTTTTAGGAAAGATTCTACATGCCTTCATAATAAGGACATCAGAAACAGACACTATGATGATGTATCCTAAGATACATATAGCAAGTTATATATTCTCAGCTTTAATAACTATACTTTTCACAGTAATAGTTATGATACTTATGCATGTTAAGTTAAGAAAAGTTAATATGATTGATGCATTGAAGTCAAATGAATAAAAAAAGAAATGAGATGTATTAAGATATAACAATGAAACTTACAAACATATTCATACTGTTTGTAAGTTTTATTAATGTTTATTTTTGTATACGCATTTTTGCTTTAATTGCTTATAACTAAAAAAATATGTGAATTTTTTAGTTAATTAGTAATCTATAAACTTCAAAAAATGTAATTAAATGTTTGAGTGATGATATAATAAATACTGGGGAGGGGTTTATTATGCGCTTTGAACAAGATTATATTAAACGAGTTATAGATTCGATAGGGAAAATGTGTGTTGCTATGGTGTCTGGGAAGAACGCTATTGAAAGTAATATAGAAGATAATAATTATGATATGAAAATTTCAGAAGATGATTTATTAGAGATTATGGTTAAAAAATATGTTAATGAAGGAAATATAAATGAAGCTGAAAATATAATTTTTGAAGCTATAAAAAGTCACAAGACTAAAAAGAGTTATGAAATTACTTTAGATTTTTATAAACATATAAATGACTATAGTGATGAGAAGTTAAAAGAACTTAATTTTTCAAGAGAGGAAATAGTAGATGGGTTAAATGAAATTAAACATACATTTAGATAAGTTTTTAATTAACTATAAACAGAATATATTAATCCTTAAGTGGTAAAAGTTTTGAAGAGTAATTAAAAGTTAAAGTTCAGATGATGAATTTTTAATATATTCTTTAAAAAAATAAGTACATTTAATTTATTTTTAAGCGAATTGTTAAAAGGGGAGAGTATTATGAGATTAGAAACTGATAGAACAATTCTTCGCAATTTTAAGAAGGAAGATTTGGAGGATTTTCATGAATATTGTAGTCAGGAGGGATTAGGAGAAATGGCTGGATGGAAACATCACAGCGATTTATCAACTTCTAAGGAAGCATTATATAGGAATATTAAAAATACAAATATTTTAGCAATAGAGTATAAAAAAGACAGCAAGGTAATAGGTCATATATCAATAAATGAGGATTCTGAGGAGGGAAGAGATGACACAAAGGAACTTGGTTTTGTATTGAATAGCAATTATCATAATAAAGGCATAATGACAGAAGTGGTTTATGAAATTCTTAATTATTTATTTGCTAATGATATAGAATATGTGTATGCTTGTTGCTTTAAAAATAATAAGGCATCTAAATGTTTAATTGAAAAGTGCGGGTTTGTTTTGGAAAATGAAGGGTCCTTTTACTCAGAATCACTTGATAAAACTTTTGAATCATTTGAATATGTTTATAGAAAAAGTCAGGGGAATATATAAAAGTAAAATTTGTAAAAATACAAGACTTCTAAAATTATGAAATTAATGTTAAAATTATACTGTTAAGTGTTTTAAATTTATTAATAAATAAAAGAAAGATTAATAAATATAAAAAATAATCAGCAACTATGAAAAATCTGCTGATTATTTTTATAATATCTTGATTTTATTGGGATTAAAAAACTATGGCAAGGATATTGCATTATGAATGCAATATTCTAATGAGTTTTAGGAGGTATTTTTTTATGGAAAATTCAGAGAAATTAAGTAAAAAAGAAAAAAGAGAATTAGTGGAAAATAATTTATTAGCACGAGTTTATGATTTAATTTTAAATGAACAAACTTCTGAAGAAGAACGTAGTAACTTAGTTGAATTTAAAAATGCAATTGAAAGTGGAAAAGATTTTCAATTAGAAACAATGAAATTAGCAGAAACTTTAAGACAATTAGCACTTCGTAAGTTTAAAAATAAAGAAAAACTTAGTGATGAAGTTAGTAAGTTTTATATGGACATTTCTACTACAGGACTATTCGAGAAAAATTTAGCTATTGGTTTGTGTGCAACTAAACTTTGGTTTCAATAAAAGTTTTCATTGGAAATATAGTTATATTTAAACTCCCTTTACTTTTCATATAAAGTATATCTTATTGTATAAGAAGTAAAGGGAGTAAATTTATTTAATATTAAAGTAAAGCTGAGAAGAGTTTTGAAAATGATTCTTTAATTTTAACGGAAGTTCCTCTCTTAAGATACTCTTTCTTAGTTAATTCTTTTGAAATAAGCATGTCCTTTTCAAACTGTTTACGTTGTATTTTTGCTATTTCATCTGAGTATAGCATAGCAATTACTTCAAAGTTTAGTTCAAAGCTTCTTGTATCCATATTGGCAGTTCCTATTGAACAAACTTCATCATCTATAACTAAGGTTTTAGAGTGAAGGAAAGCATTCTTGTCATAATGATATATTTTTACTCCAAAGTTTAGCAAATCTCCAGCATACTTTAAGTTTGCCCAATAAACAAAGGGGTGATCACCTTTACCAGGTATCATTATTTTTACATCAACTCCAGAGATAGATGCAAGTTTTAAACTATCAGCTATGCTGTTATCTAAAATTAAGTATGGTGATTGTATATAAATATATTTTTTAGCTTTTTGAATCATTTCTAAATATGATAATTTGATTTCATAAAAGTTATCAGGGTTAGGGCCGCTAGATATTATCTGCATACCACATTTTGAATAATTAGCCATTGTAGAAGGGGCTTGTTCATTTTTATAATCTATTAAGTGGCTTAAATCAATATCTTCCTTAGTAGCATATCTCCAATCAGCCCAAAATCTTAAATCTAAGTCTCTTACTGAGTCACCCATGAATTTTATATGAGTATCTCTCCAGTAACCAAACTTAGGATTTTTACCTAAATATTCATCTCCTACATTAAAGCCACCAACATAGCCTATTTTATTATCTATAACTACTATTTTACGATGGTTTCTAAAGTTCATGTTTATGTTTATTAATCTAAGTAGAGAAGGGAAGAATTCACCAACTTTTACACCAGCATCAATTGCAGACTGAAGTTTTTTTCTATTAGTGGTTCTACTGCCTACAGAGTCATATAACAATCTTACCTCAACGCCAGATTTAGCTTTTTCTTTAAGAATATCTAAAATCTTTGAACCAAGATCATCATTTTTAAATATGTAAAATTCTATATTTATGCTTTTTTGTGCTTTCTTTAAGCTTTCTAAAATATCATCAAATAATTCTTTACCATCAAAAAATACTTTTGTTTCTACATCTTTTCTATAAGGTGAATATTCCATACTTTCAATAGCTTTAATCATATCAGAATGCTTGGCTCTTTTTAAATCATCATTTGAATTAGCAACATTTTTTAATTTCTTTATATATTTATCGAAGAGAGTAAGTTCAGATTTTTTCATGATGAAAATATCTTTAGTATTAACTTTTCTTCCTAGCATTAAAAATAGAATAAAACCTATGTATGGTAATATAATCAATACTAATGTCCAAGAAATTATACTCTTAGAAGAACGATTCTCTTTAAAAATCATATAAAAAATAGTTAATAAATTTACAATATGAACTAAATTAGATAAAAAAGTAAAAATCATAATTAAGAAGTCCTTTCTATATTTTTTGTACTTGTAAGTTAATAATATTATATACTATTTTAACAAAGTATTTGTAATTAGAGATATATAAATGGATATTTTCTGTAAAGAAGTTCTTATTTAAAAGAAAATAATGATATGTAAAATAGTCTCAATATAAAATAAGGATTAAAATAAAAATATAAGTTAAAATGGAAGAAAAGTTTGGTTATATTTAACTATAATAATAGATAATAATATAAGTACTTATGAAATTCTTAATTTGAAGGTGTAGGTTTAATTTTGAAATATTTAAAGGAATCTATAGAAAAGTTGAGTATAATAGAAAACTATATAGAGTAATATAATACATATAAAGTTAAATTAAAACTAGAAAAGTACTTTAATTAAATAATCAAGAGAATTTTAAAAAAACAAATTTTTAAAAAAATACAACATATTTCGACAATAAAATGTGGATAAAGATGGTATAATTGTTAATAAATAATTAAAAATAAATGATTTTATTAACATTTTAGGAGATGATCAAATGATAGTAGTACTTTTTATACTAGCTTTAATATTTACTTTTTTGGTACCACCACTTGGTATAATATTATGGATAGTATTTACCATTTCTTTAATATTTAAAATTTTTAAAGGATCTGTTAAGGGAGTTGGAAAGGTTGGAAAAGGAATATATAAGGTTTCAACAGAATATAGGTGTCCATATTGAAAATCAATAATTAAAAGGGGAGCTATTATTTGTCCTCAGTGCGGTGAAAGGTTGGAAGAATCTAAACAGGATATAAAAACTTTTATTAATGATGAAGTAGAGTGTGATTATGATAATTTAGAAATTAGTGCAGAAAAAATTTATAATAAAATGTTATATGAAAATTCTCAAAAGATTAGGGATTATAAAATAAAAATTAATAAATTAAAATTTGATAGAATGGTTTATAAGTTATTTTGTATAGATAAATTAATTAAGAAGGAAAGAAAATCAAATAAATTTTTCGAATACCTAAAGAAAAATGAATTTATTTTTACTATTATATTTGTAGTAATGTCAATTTTATTTTTATATACCTCTATTTACAATGTAAAAACAGTTAAAAATGGAATAAGTAAAATAGTAACAGAAAAATGTTCAGTTGATGGACTTGTTATAACAAATAATTCTAATTATTATATTAGAAATTTAACTTATGTTGAAAATGAAGGATATAGGAATGAAAAGCACTATTGTATAACAAAAAAGCTTGCTCCAGGTGAATCATATACTGTAGACATTGATGGATATAATTATAAGCCTAAAATAAGTATTGATACAGATCAAAGTAGCAATACTGAACTTACAAGAAACACTTATTATTATATAGTGATTTTAATAATAATGCTAATTTTATATTTAATAAAATTAATTTATATAGATGATTTTAAAGAAATAGACTTATTAAATAATAAAATAAAAGAGTTAGATAAGTTTAATAATAGTAATAATTTAGAAGAAAATATAAAAAAAATTAAATTGGAATTAATGAAAGATCAAATAATTAAAGAAGAAAAAAGAAAACAAGAAAAGTTAGAATTAGAAAGAATTAAAGAAGAAGAAAAAAAGAAAATTAACTTAGAGATTAATGAAAAAAAAGAAAGAGAAGAACTTTTAAGAAAAAAAGCTTTAGAGGAATTAAAATTAGAGGGGAAAATAGATTAAAAAATTATTATATATACTCATACATGATCTTTTAATTGATATGATTTAAGCATATTCTTTAATTTTTAAATGATATAAGAAAAATGATTTTTATTATAAATTTACTAAAATAATAACTATATTTTAAATGTATGAAAAACTAATAAAAAATATAGTTATCTGCATATAAGGTGATAAAAATAAAGTAAACTAATAAATTATGATTTTATAGAATATTAAATTGTATAGATTATATCAAGTTAGAAAACAAAATTAAGGATATACTTTTAAAGTATATCCTTAATTTATATGGTGATTATCTTAATAAAGTTATTTTTGTATCTATTACTTCTGGTTCTCTCTTGAATAGGAATTCTCCTCTTCTTACAGAGCAGTTAACTCCAACTCTTTCAAGGATTGCATCAAATTCATTTTTAGCATTTAAAACTATGAAGTTAGCATCTTTTCCTACTTCTATACCATATTTGTCTTGTATATGAAGAGTTTTAGCACCGTTTGTTGTGATTAAATCTAAGGCATTATTAATTTCATCAACAGACATCATATGGCATATATGAATACCAGCATCTAATATATTCATTAGGTTACCATTTCCTAATGGGTACCATGGGTCTGAGATTGAATCTTGAGCAAAACAAACATTAATTCCTGCATCATTTAATTCTTTAACTCTTGTAAGACCTCTTCTCTTTGGATAAGTGTCATATCTTCCTTGTAAGTGAATATTTTCTGTTGGACATGATATGAAGTTCATTTTTGATAATTTTAAAAGTTTGAATAATTTAAATGCATAAGCATTGTTATATGAACCCATAGCACAAGCGTGGCTTGCTGTTGTAAGTTCTCCAATTCCATTTAAGTAAGATTCAGCTGCTAATAATTCAACAAATCTTGATTGATCATCATCAGTTTCATCACAGTGAACATCTATTAATTTATTATATTTCATTGCAAGTTCTATAGTCTTCTTAACTGATTTTTCTCCCATTTCTCTTGTGAATTCAAAGTGAGGAATAGCACCAACTACATCAGCACCCATTTTTAAAGCTTCCTCTACTAATTCATCTCCACCTTTATAAGAATACATTCCTTCTTGTGGGAAAGCTATAATTTGGATATCTATAATATCTTTATATTCTTCTTTTAATTCCATAATAGCTTTTAATCCTGTAAATTTAGGATCTGTTACATCAACATGTGTTCTCATATATTGAGTACCATATAAAATCTCTTTTTTAAGAGCTATTCTTGCACGTTCTTTAATTTCATCTATTGTCATGTTTCCTTTAGTTTCAGACCATCTTTGAATTCCTTCAAAAAGAGTTCCTGTTCCGTTGTTTGCACCAGGCATACGAGCTGTATATACATAGTCTAAATGAATATGTGGATCAACATAAGGTGGTACAACAAGATCTCCCTTTAAATCATAAGTTTCTACATCTTTATATTTTTCAGAAAGATTTGGACCTATTTCCTTATAAACTCCATTTTCAACAAGTAAATCAACTAGTGTTTCATTTCCTTTTAATCTAGCATTTTTAAATAAAATAACTTTCATTTAAATAATCTCCCTTCAGTTTTTGGTATTTTACTAAAAAAATTTACTTATATCATTATTAATAAATTGAAATTTCTATTATTTTTAGTAATGACTTGTCAATAAGGAAAGTTTAGCATGAAAGATTTATCTAGTCATTGTATCAAATATACAATAATAGGTTAAGATTACTGTGCACATAAAGAACATATTTTGGTAAATAGATTTGTATTTTTAGTACATTGTCACTAAAAAATACTCATTGTATACTGAGAGCATAGCAAAATTCACATAAAGAATTTTCAATTAAAGCTACATTTAATGAAGTTTTGATTTTTAGCTAGATCTTTAGGCGTATTTAATTTTGCAAAGGATTACTTTTGTAGAAATGTTTCTTATAGTTCTAGCTAAAAATCAATCTTTAATAAAGATAAGCTGAATAATAAGACAAGAAAAGGGGACTTTATTATGTATGAAAATGTAAAAATGGAAAACATGACATGGAGAGAATTTGCGAAGAAAAAAGATGATGTAATTATATTACCAATAGGATCTACAGAACAACATGGACCTCATCTTCCAACTTGTGTAGATACTGTAATAGCAAATGGATTTGCTTATAGAATTGCTGAAAAAATAAATGGGGTAGTTGCTCCTGCTTTATCATATGGATACAAATCAAAACCATTAAGTGGTGGTGGCCCATTATTCCCAGGAACTATAGATTTAAATGGAGCTACATTACAAGCTTTAGTAATGGATATAATAGACGAATTTGTTCGTGATGGATTTACAAAAATATTTATATTAAGTGCTCACTTTGAAAATGAAGCATTCATAGTTGAAGCTATGGATTTATGTTCTGCAAAATATGGAGATAAAGTACAATTACTTCTTACTAACTGGTGGGATCCAATGTCACCTGACGTAATTGATAAGGTATTTGATGAAGTACCATTCCCAGGTTGGGCTTTAGAACATGCGGCAGTTACAGAAACATCATTAATGATGTATTTTGCACCAGAACTTGTTAGAGAAGATAAAATCATGGATACAGAAAATGCTAGTCCTGCAACTTACTATAGATACCCAATAGAAAAAGACATTGTTCCTGAAACTGGAATACTTGCATCAGCTAAATCTTCATCAGCTGAAAGAGGAAAAATAATAGTTGATGATGTTATTCCAAACATTATCGAAATTATTGACAAAGCTTTTAAATAATATTAAATTAGTATTTGATAAATTTAAGCATAAAAAGTAGGGGATACTATGAAATTAAAAGGAATTATTTTAACTATGCTATCTTCAATTACCTTTGGTTTTGCCTTTACACTTGGGCCAATGACCTATGGGCTTGAAGGAAGCAACCCTGTGACATTAACTTTTTTAAGAAACTTTTTAAGTTTGCCATTTTTATTAGTGATTATTTTACTTTTAAAAATAGATTTAAGAGTAACAAAGAAACAACTTAGAGATCTAATAATACTTGGTTTCGTTGGAAATGCAATAACAACTTTAATGTTAAATATGGCATTTGCTTATATAGATGTTGGAATAGTTACACCAATACATTTTACTTATCCAATATTTGTAACATTAGGCTGTGTAATATTCTTCCATGAAAAATTAAGTAAACAAAAAGTCTTTGCACTTATTATTGCTATGTCAGGTATAGGATGTTTCTTTATTACAGCGTTAAATTCAGCATCTTTTGGAAAAAGTACATTGTTAGGATTAATTTTAGCCATAGCATCTGGAATGTTCTATGCATTCTATATTATATTTATGGATAAAAGTGGTTTAAAAAGTGAGCCACCTTTTAAAATAACATTCTATGTAGCAATAGCCTCAACAATAGGTATGTTTATATATGGAATGGTTACAAAGGAACTTGCATTAACTTCATTAACACATAAAGCATGGGTATTATCAGCAATATTTGCTTTCTTATGTACAGTGGTAGCATTATCATTATTACAAGTGGGTATAAAATATATTGGTGCTAGTGAAGCTGCGGTTATAAGTACATTTGAACCTATAACAAGTGTTATATTTGGAGCTATACTTTTAGGTGAAGAAATAACAGTAATGAAAATAATTGCATGTTCATTAATATTTGCGGGAGTATTAATACTATCCTTTGCAAAAGAAAAGTCAAAAGCTAATATAAAAATAAAAGAATCAGTTACCAATTAATACAATTCGCCAATTAATTACAATAAACTATGGACTATATAAAAATTGTTTGTAGAATTTTTATATAGTCCATTTTAATATTTTAATTAATCTTTATTTAAAGGGCTGTCCAAATTTATAATTTATTTTGTAAATTAAGAAATTCAAAAATCAATATGCTATTAAAAAGTTCTAAGTCAGTCATAGCATCATCTAAATCTCTTTGTAAAAGATTTTTAATTGTGGATAACCTGTAGAGCAAAGTATTCCTATGAATAAAAAGTTCTTGAGAAGTTTTAAGTAAATGTCTATTATTTTTAAAATAGCATTTTAAAGTTTCTAATAAATTCATTCCATGACTTTTATCATATTCTAAAATAGGGCCTATATTTTCATAACAATATTGATGAACATCCTTAATTTCAGCTAATTCAATAAACAATCTTATAATACCTAGTTCGTTATATTTAATAACCTTTGAATCGTTATCATACATATCAATCATGGATAGAGCTTTAAAGGCTTCCTTATAACTTGCTTTAATATCAGAATTAGTTTCTCTTATGCGGCTAAAACTTAAGTTCATTTCAATATTTTCTGAATATCTAGAACACATAAGATTAAAACCAGATTCAATATATTCTAAGGATTTTTTTGCTTCTTCATAATCATTAGCAAATACCAAACTTAATAGATAATTTGCATACTCCATATGGATTAAAGTATAATTTTTCCCTTTTAAGCCCTCATCTAAAGAATTTGCTATATGTTTGCTAATATTCTCTGTATCATAAGGCATATTTGAGGATTTTCTCATTTTAAGTATGCAAATATAATGAAAGGGTCTTAACTTTATATTATAAAATTCCGCTAAGGCGTTTATATCATCATTTAATTGATCTTGTGAAAAAAGAAGTGATTCAAGAAAATGCTTACCATTTTTTGATTCCTCCCTTTTTTGTTCTATTTTCAGAAAAATTTCCTGTATAATATCAATTAACTTTATATCCCAAGGCATTATAAATAGGGGAAGAGCCTCATTATTTGCTCTATCAATCATGTTATCTGTTATTTTATCTATATTTTTATCATCAATTAAAATAACAATACCTGCAAGTTTCTTTTGAATACATTCTTCAAGTAAAAGTGAGAGATTTTCATCATTATCTTTATAAATAACAAAGAGTAACTCTCCACCATAAAGCCAATTTGAAATAGATTCTGTTGTCCTTACATAGGGCAAAGAAATTTGGTTATCTAGACCATTTTCTCCAGCTAGCAATTTTGCTTTTGAAAAATACTTAAGTTGAAATAAATCTTTGCAACAAAAACTCATAAAGTCACTCCTTTTAATCCCATTTCATTCCATCTTATTTATTTTACCATTTTTTATAAATATATTAAATGTTAATTAATATATTTACATATTTGTTTATTACATTTATATTTTAAGTATGATTTTTTAAAAAGATTCTTAATTTTAGACCTTATTAGGGCTAATAATTAAGAGAGTATGATATTAAAATGGAAAAGATAATAGAACCAATATTAACAGCTTTAACTTTAGGAATAGTTTAGCTATTATTAAAAGTGTTGGAGAAGTTAATAAAGGTAAAAAACAATTATTTGAAGATAGTTTAAAACAACAAGCTACACAATTAGTAGAAAAAAATAAAAAACTTAAAGAACAATTAAAAATTCTTAGTGGTAAGTTATATGAAAAAATATAATATACACAATTTGATTATATTCAGTATTAAGCAATATAAATGTTCTTTGAAAATTGAATAGTATGGTGTTGGGAAAATATGTTATAATTGAATCTTAATAGTATTACTATAGGAAGCAAATATTAGTGTATATGAGAAGGTGATTATTATAAATAAAACAGTAATAATAGCAGTGTCAGGTGTTACAGCAAGTGGAAAAACAACTATTATAAAGGAACTTAAAAAATATATAAAAAGTGCTAAATCACTTCATTTTGATGATTATGATTTTGAAGGAGAAGTTGAAGATTTTTATCAATGGGTGATTAATGGAGCAGATTATAACGTATGGAATTTAGAACCACTAAAAGAAGATATATTGAAATTAAAAGGAGATAATGAGACTCAATACATTTTATTGGATTATCCCTTTGCATATAAAAATAATTTGATTAAACCATTTATAGATTGTGCAATTTTTATTAATACTCCATTAGATATAGCGATGGCAAGACGTGTATTACGTGATATGCATAGTAGTACTGGGGATGAAATCAGGGAAGATATGAGCTTTTATTTGAAATATGCGAGAATTGCATATGAAGAAATGTTAAATACTATTCTTCCAAATTCAGATTATGTTATAGATGGCAGCATGCAGTTGGCTGAAATTGTAAAACAAATCATGGATATAATAAAAATAAATTATGAGTGCAAAACTAAAGAAAGTAAGTGGTAATTTTAATATGCAACTAACATAAAATTAAATATTAATTAATGAAGATACTGTATTATTCAAAAAGAATATGGGGTATTTTTTAGTACGCAATTCAAAGAAATTGTGTGATAATTATAAAATAATTTCATTATAGGTTAGATAAATTATATGTAGTCTATGTGTAAAGTTAGTAAAATAAAGTAGTGTATTTTATATATACACCAGATATAATAGAAAGGTTGGAATAAATATGATAAGACCAATTGTTAAGGATGTATTATTTTTAGGGCAAAAATCAGAAGTTGCGACTAAAGAAGATATAGGAATTATTGATGATTTAGTTGATACCCTAAGAGCAAATTTAGAGAATTGTGTTGGTATGGCTGCTAATATGATAGGAGTGAAGAAACGTATACTTGTATTTAGTATAGGAAATATTATAGTTCCTATGGTTAATCCAGTTATACTAAAGAAAGAGAAAAGTTATGAAACAGAAGAGAGTTGCTTATCTTTAACTGGCTTTAGAAAAACAACAAGATATGAAATAATTGAGGTGGAATATCTTGATAGAAATTTCAAGAAACACAAAGAAACATTTTCAGGATTTACTGCACAGATTATTCAACATGAAGTTGATCATTTTGATGGCATAATAATCTAAGACATGATTCGGATTAGTGAAGGAGAAAGCAAGCAATTTTATATTAATTATATAACAAATCACGTTTAGAGATGATATAAAGAGCTGTAATCATAAATAATAGATATTTTTTATACCAAGAATAAATTTTGATTTGAAAGATATACTTATTAATTTAAGTATATCTTTTATTAATATAGTATTTAATATTAAAAATTTACAGAAAGGTAAGCACTTGTCTTCCATATGGATAACCGTATTATAAAGAAATATTAAAATAGTCTTAGACAAGTTATATCAATATCTAAGACAATTTTTATAATTAAATAAAATCATAATTTAGTAAATTAAAATTATGCTATTTCACTAACTGATTTAATATATTTTTCTCCTTCTTCAGCATTAAATTCCTTTTCCCATTTAGATATAACAACAACAGCTAATGAGTTTCCAAGTACATTAACAAGAGTTCTCGCCATATCAACGATACGATCTATACCAGCAATAAATGCAACTCCTGCTACTGGAATTCCTAAAGAACCAACAGTTGCTAAAAGTACTACAAAAGATGCACCAGGAACTCCAGCCATACCTTTTGAAGTAAGCATTAATACAAGTACTAAATTAATTTGAGCAGAAAGTGGTAAGTGAATTCCATATATTTGAGCAATAAAAAGTGCTGCAATAGATTGATATAAAGTAGATCCATCTAAGTTAAATGAATATCCTGTTGGAATAACAAAAGATGTAATTGCCTTAGGACAGCCAAACCTCTCCATCTTTTCCATAAGCTTTGGTAAAACGGCTTCAGAACTTGCTGTAGTATAAGCTAAAATAAGTTCATCCTTTAAAAGCTTTATAAGTGATATAATGCTTGTTCCAGCTATTTTTGCAATAAAGCCAAGAACAAAAAATGCAAAGAAGAACATGGCTCCATAAACAGTAATTATTAACTTTCCTAAAGGAATTAATGAAGCTAATCCAAATTTAGAAACTGTTACACCTATTAATCCAAATACGCCAAGTGGCGCAAGCTTCATAATTTGATTAGTAATCCAAAACATTGAATCAGCTATACCTTGACATATTGCAAGGACAGGTTTTCCTTTTTCTCCAATTGCAGCTACACCTAATCCAAACATAACTGAAAAGAAAATAATAGGAAGTAAATCTCCTTTTGCAAGAGATTCAAAAATATTAGTTGGAACAATATTTATAAATGTATCCATAAATCCATGGTTAGATGCAGCTTCTGCTGTACTCATATATTTATCAATATTAGTAGTTGCAAGAGTACTAATGTTTACTCCGCTTCCTGGATGAAATAAATTAGCTACAACTAAACCTATTATAATAGCGAATGTAGTTACAATCTCAAAGTAAAGTATTGTTTTTCCGCCGATTTTGCCTAATTTTTTAACATCTCCAACTCCAGCAACACCAACAACAAGTGATGAAAAGACGATAGGTATGACAATCATTTTAATTAATCTTATAAAAATATCTCCAAATGGTTGTAAATATGAAGTAACAACTGGATTACCATAAAAAACAGCTCCTACTATAATACCTAGTATAAGTCCAAGTACAATTTGAAATGCTAGTCCTAATTTTTTCATTTGTTTAATAGCCTCCTTGAGTAGTTTATAACTTAAAAATCATTTGTTTGAAATTTTGTTAAATTAAATATATGCAAGAAAAGAATAATTGAAATTTCATTTTATAGCATATAGTATATCACAAAAAAATAAACTTAGCTTTATATTTTTTAAAAAAAATTAATTTAATATATGTATTTGTTAATTGAAATTTAAAAAAATTAAATTGATATAAAAATAATTGATGGAAATCTTTCGTTAGATTAAAAAAATGCAAGTTTTGCATTAATAAATATAATATCATAACGAATAATATATAAAAATGCAAAAAAAATATACGTTTTAATATTAAATTCCGATTAGATGTACTTATGAAGTTTTTATATAATATTCAATACGAAATTGCAGTTTTATTATATAGAAAATTGCAATTATATTAATAATTTATTTTAGGGTGAGAAGTTTATGAAAGAAGTATTACACTTAGTAGTTGATATAGGATCAACTACTATTAACCATATAATAAATGAATAAGTCTTTTGCAAATATTTAAAAGGTATAGAATTAGATCTAATTCTATACCTTTTTGTTATTATTTATGAATTAATTAGTAAAGATTTTAGTTCATCAAAGCTAGAAATTTCATAAGTAGGTTTTATTGATGTTTCGTTTTTTAGCTTGTTAGGGTTGTACCAACAAGTGTCGATACCAAAGTTTATACCACCTTGTATATCAGAAGTTAAGCTATCTCCAACCATTAATACTTTACTTTTATCAGAAAAATTCATATGTTTTAGAGTATGTTCAAAGATTTTTGGATCAGGTTTTGATATTAGTATTTCTTCAGAAATTACTATAGGGTCAAAATATTTTGCTATAGTAGATTGTCTTATTCTTTTATCTTGAACAGAAATAAGACCATTAGTTATTATAGAAAGTTTATAAGATTTATTAAGATTTTCTACAAGGTCAGTACTATCTTCATATAAAAAAGAAGCATCAGCTAAATGATTCATATATGATTTAGCAAAGTTAGTTGCATCAAAATTTATATTTAATTTATCTGATAATCTTTTAAATCTCTCTACTTTTAATTTCTTTTGTGTAATAAGTCCTTGCTCAAACTCTTTCCATATAGCAGTATTTATTTCCTTATATACTTTTAAATGATAGTTTTCATCATACTCTATATTAAAGTCAAGCATGGCATTTTTAAAAGCTTCCTTTTCAGATTTTTTAAAATCAAATAGGGTTTCATCTGCATCAAATAGTATAACTTCATATTTCATAATATATCCTCCAGCTTTTGTATAGTTATATAAATAGTTTCATTATTAATTGACTAAAAGATTTTTTATTTATCTTTTTATGATATTTTACATTAAAAGGAATGATTATTAAAGTGTTTTTTGTTTACACACTCTTTACAAATATCTATAAATAAAATAATATATTTGTAAAATATAACACTTAAGTTATATTGAGTTATTTAAATTTTTAGGGGGAAGAATTAAATGAAGGGAAAAAATTAGACGTTTTAGGGATTATAGTAACGGCAATAAGTTTTTTTATTTATATTGCTTATTTAATTTTAAGTAATACTTTATTATCTAATGGTATGGAGTTTAGAGAAAATGTTATAGAATTTATTGCTTGGGATAAGTTTGTATTTATAATAATGCTGAATATAGTGATTATTAGAATAATTAGAAGGAGAAAAAACATAGGAAAGGACATGAAGTTACTTTTTACTCTTATATCTTTTTTTACAAGTGTTATTATAACTTTTCTTTTTGTTTTAGTACCATATGTGTTTACTTCAAGAGGAGAAACTTTAGCGTATAAAGAAGGGAATTTATTATTAGCTGTATCCTCATCTGCACTTCATGATTCATGGGTAAACTTTTATGAACCTATAAATTCTATAGTTATGAAAAAGCTTGATATTGAGGAAGTACGTGATAATTCTCCTGGCAATTGTTATTATTATGGAAAATCTAAATTTTTAGAAAATCATGATTTTGATATAAGTGATGAATCTGATTTTAGGGATTTAAAGCCATGGAGTGCAAAAGAAAAATTTGGAGGTGAAGTGTTTAATTATTTAGGAGACCAAACTTATGATTTGGGTGGTATAGTAATTAAATTTAATAAAAGAGAAACATGGGTGAAAGAAGCTTCTATAGAAAGAAATATAGTTAAGTATGAGGATGTAAATATAATAGGTGAAAATATTGAAACTATTAAAGAAAATATAAGTAAAGTAAAAAGAGAGTATGATAGCAGTGCTATATACAAGGAGTTTTTAGATGAAAAAGGTAATATAAATGTTAGAATTGGTAGTAAGTATAGAATTGATCATGAATATGATTATAGCATACATTATTATGACACTACTTTAATTCTTGATGATAATGGCATAGTTACTTCAGTTAAATATTTAAATAATATTTTTGAAGATGTAGATTAAGAACTCTACTTAGTAAATAAAAACTGACTAACTTATTAAAATATAATTTATATAAAAACATAAATACAAATGAGGTTATTTTAAAGTAAGTTTTGATTTAATAAAAATCTCTTTTTATCTTAGTTTTAAGAAATTTTTATAAGTCATTACTAAATTTTAAGGTGGATTTATTTCACTTTAAATCAAACACTTAATTGATAAAACCTCATTTGTATTTTTTAGTTTATGCTTAATAGGAATAGGTATATAAAAATGTTTTTAAACTTGAGTCTACAGTTTTTAAATAAACATCTACTTCATCTAAACAATTAAAACCTTGGCTCTTATAAAATCCATAATTACACCTATCATCTGTAAATAAGTAAAGAGAAGAGGATTTCATAGAGTTCATATATTTTAAAGAATAATTAAGAAGAGTTTTTCCAATTCCAAGGCCTCTAGCTTCTTCAGATACAATAAATAAATTAATGCAACTATCAAAAAGATTTTCCTTTCCATTTAATAATTCAGAATAAGCTTCTTTTATTTTAATGAATTCAGCTATTTCATTTTCATCTCTGATATTTTTTATAGGAAGAGTAGTTGGGTATTTTTCTTCATTTAAAGGGTTAAAAAGATGGTTATAATTATTTGAATCTCCATCAGCCTTACACAATATAAATCCTAAAACTTTATCACCTTTAGATGCCACTTTAATAAATGAACTTTCACAAATACTTTCCTTAAGGTAAGAGCTTGTTATTACCTTTAAAAGTTCTTTATTATGAATAAACTTATCAAAGTTAAAGGCATCCTTGATTAAGTTTTCAAACTCACATAAATCCTCTTTTTTCATATCTCTATATATTACATCTTTCATAAATATATCATCCTTTCTAAATAAATTTTATCTACAATAAGAAAGTATAAAGAGTGGAGTAACTCCAATGTCAATGCCTATTTTGAAAATATATTCATATGAATAATTTAATGAGATATAATTGAATATATAGTGAGTATAAGAGGTGAGAATATGAAGTTATCTATAGGTGAGGTAGCTAGATTGTTTAATATAAGCAAGGATACATTAAGATACTATGATAAAATAGGAATTTTAACACCAGAGGTTAATAAAGAAAATGGTTATAGATTCTATGATATAAGACATTTAGAGCAATTAGGATTAATATTAGGAATAAAATATTTAGGAATTTCATTAAGCGAAATAAAAGAGATTACAGAAAATGGGGATATAGAGGATTATTATAATTTGATGCAAAAGCAAAAAGATATAATAAAAGAGAGGATTCTAGAACTAAAAAAATTAGAGGAATCCTTAGATAATAGTGGACAAGTAATTAATAAAATAATAAATTTTAAAAATCAGTATGATTTTTCTAAAGTTAATGTAGAAAATTTAGATTTAAATCTCTATGAAGTGAAGGTAAGAAGTGCTTTAGACTTAGAGAATGAATCTAAGGTAGAGAAAAAATTAATAGAATTAAAAGATGAGGCCTATTTATATTTCTATGAAATAAAGGATAACAAACACATTATAGAAGAAGAAAACTTACTTTTTATAAAATCTAATGAGAATATAGAAAATTTTTTAGTAAAATCAAAGAATAAAGAAAAAATTACCTTTAAAAGAATACATGGAAAGTTTGCTTTAGTAGATTTTTATGGAACTGTAGAAGAAATTTATAATTATATACTTAGTATGAATAAATATTTTAAAGGTAATAAAGATAATTATGCCTTTATAGAATATGAATTTTACTTGCCTAAAAAAAGAGAGGAAGTAAAGTACTTTTTAAGAATATACTTAAGTTTATAGGATAGTGAATTATTGGCTATTTTAAAATATAATAAAACTTACAAACATATTCAGAGAATTACTAGAATCAAAAATTGATAATTGAAGAAAAGGATAAAAATATAACTGGAAATAAAATTTCCAGTTATATAAGCAATATAGGATATTAAATTCATATTCTCTTATTATTAATTAACCTAAATTAAATCATCTAATCCATTAACGGTAGTTTGTTCATCCTCATTAACAGGAATAACTATGCACTTTTTACCATCAATTATTTGAGATTTTATTTCAGGTATTTTTTCAGGCTTTACTTGAAGTACAATATCATATTCGCTAGTAATAGTATTATTATCTTCAGATTCTTCTAAATTACTTTCTAAAATTTCTTCTGAGTTAGTCTCTAAAGTTTCATCAGAAACTAAATCATCATTTTCTGTAAGAGAATCTTCTTCTTTGTCCATGGCAGCTTCTTTTTTTACTTCTTCAAGTCTAGTTTTTAGTATTGCCACTTGCTTTTCAAGATGTTCTTCTTTTTTTCTCTGTTCATTTGCTTTTAGAGTTTTGTTATCAATTAAGTTTTCAGCTAAAGGAAGATCTTCTCCAAAGCTTTCCACATAAGATTTTTCAATCTGGCTAGTAATATCTTCAGGTATTCCACTTTCTATTAATATATTTTGAACATCTTTATCTGTTAAAGCAATAGGTTCACAGTCAGGAGTATCTTCATACATAGAATTATGTTCTTCTATCATATTATTTAAATTTTCTTGTACTTCCATAAATACTTTTTCTGCTTTTTCTTCATCTAAGAAAGAATCCTTAATAATTGATTGGAAGGTTTGCTTTTGAATAGTAGCAGTTTGTTTTGAAGTACAACCTAATACATTTTCCATTAATTCTGGATGAGTATCCTTAGCATTTTTAGTATAATACATAACAGAATTCACATCTGAGCTACGATCTATAAAAGCTGGGAATACAAATCCATTGGCAGGGGCTTCAACTACCCAATCTCTAATACGTGCTTTTATTTGATTTTCTTCTTCAAAATATCTAAGACCAGGACCAGAAAGAGAAACTGGACATACTGCACATAAAATATATTCATATACTTCTTCAGATTCATCTACCTTAAGGTTATCCTTAGTTTTAGTGATAACATCATAAGCATCATGGAAAAGAAGTATTAAAAAGTTGCCTGTGTAATCATAATTATCTATGACTAATTTATAAAAATCATTAAGAAGTTCATCATCCTTTAATTGACTATTTTTTAATTGCATAAGAGAAACTTGTCTCTCGTTCACAAGATAATCATTTAGTGGAAAATTAAGCTCTAAAATATTGTTTCCAATAGTTCCAGACATTACTTTTTTAGCAATTTCTAAATATTTAAAGTATTCATCTTCATCTAAGTTAAGAAAAGTTTCTCTAAAGTTTAAAATAATATTTTTTTCTCCATTGACATAGCATCCACACATTTTAGTAAAGGTGCAATGGTCTTTTTTTAGACGTTTTTTTAATTCAAGTATATCTTTTTTTCTCATATATAAACTCCTCAATCTAAACTAATTAATATATTTTCATTATTAAGTATAGTATTTTTTATACATTAATTAAAGATTTTATTAAATGAATTCAGTGTAGATTACAACATATTAGATAAATGTAAAATGGCAAAAAACTTTTTATTAATAATTATTTTTAAAAAACAATTGCATTAAAGTAAATAGTATGTTACTATAAGAGAGTAGCAAAGATGCTAACAAAAAAAGTTTCATTTAGGTAAATAGTTTCTCGTAAATTAGAGATTATTATATCGATTTAGAATCTTTAATTTCAGGAGGAATATTTATGACAGATAAAATAATGACATGTAGAGATTGTGGAAGTGAATTCGTATTTTCAGTAGGAGAGCAAGAATTCTACAAAGAAAAAGGATTCGATAACGAGCCAACAAGATGTATGTCTTGTAGAAGAGCTAAGAAACAACAACAAAATAGAAGATAATTTTGAAGTGTTATAGGCTGTAGTTTTAAACTACAGCCTTTTTTATATTTCCATAAGTTAAGCTTCATTAACAATACACTTATCATTATTTAATTGATTTTTAAATACATATCTAAAAACAAATCTTACAAAAGGTTGTATTAAAAATAATTGTGTGAAAAATGCAAAGGGAAAATTAATTACAATGTTTTGTAGCCAATTGGCAATAAGTTCTGAATTAAATCCTTTAAAAAGTAAAGCTGAAACAAAGGACATCATAGGGCACATTAAGCAAATTGTTGAACATGTGATTGCTATATTTACTATATAAGGTTTTTCCTCCTTAGGATTTACAACACTAAAAGCTAATTTAAATGCAAGTGGACCTGCAATAAAAATATCAAGCAAAAATGCAAATAAAAATTCAATTGGGACTATATTTATAGAATCTATAAATACTTGATTACACATACCTCCCATCTCTATAGCAAGATTATAAAATACGAATAAGTGAACAGTTATTAGCACTGTTAAAAAAGCAAAAAATAACTGTTGAAATTTTGTCTTTGGCATATAATACCTTCCTCCATTTTCTAAAAATAACTATTTTTGTATTGTTGAACGACAAAAAAACACATGTATGCCTTTGTACCGTAATCAGATTTACGTGCAAAGCACTACATGTGTCGTTTCATTAAGGATTATACTACATATTTTCTTTAAAAGTCAATTTAAAATTTAATTTTTTGATTTAGCTGACATTTAATTAGGAAATATAAATCAATATTTTAGAAACTTAATTCTATTTGATTAATAGAAAAATTTTGCAATAATATAAACGAAGATTAAGAAATCGATTTCTTTTTTGAAGGTTTAATTAAACGGGTATTTATAAGATTTTATTATTTAAATATAGAGGTGATGGTTTGGATACATTAATAAATAAAAAAGTAGAAAAAAGTGATGATGTTTCTATAAAAACTTTAATTACTTATAGTATGGGAAGTTTAGGAAACAATATGATATATGCATTGATTAGTTCTTACCTTTTAATCTTTTTAACAGATAGTTTTAAAGTAGGGGCAGCTGCCATAGGAACCTTATTTTTGGTAGCAAGAATTATAGATGCAATAACAGACCCTATAATGGGGGTTATAGTTGATAATACTAATACTAAAATCGGAAAGAGCAGGCCCTATTTATTTATCGTTCCTATTTTCATGGGAATAGCAACAATCATGTGTTTTTCAGCACCAGATTTAAGTTATAGTGGTAAAATAATATGGATATACATAGCATATATTTTCTGGGGAATATCCTTTACTGCAATGGATATACCATATTGGTCATTATCTGCAAATATTACAAGATCTTCATCAGGAAAAACTAAGATTGTTACATCAGCAAGAACAGTAGCCTATGTAGGTAATTTTATAATTTTAACTTCAACAATTCCGCTTGTATCAATAATTGGAAACTGGCAAACTGTGGCTATAATATATGTTTGTTTTGCTACTATATTTACTTGGGTTACAGCCTTTGGAATTAGAGAAATTAAGGATAATGTAGCAAAGAAAAAGGAAAAGCAAGGGTTTAAACAATTTATAAATTTATTAAAGACAAATAAGCCTTTAAGAATAGTTTTATTATCAATGTTAGTTTTAGAATTAAGTGGATCAATAAAAAATACAATAGCTATATATTATGTAAAGTATAATTTTAATGCGGAAATGATGATTCCAGTGGTTAGTTCAGTTGGTATGGGAGCTAGTATATTAGGTGGAATAATGTCACCATTTTTAACAAAAAAATTAGGAAAAAGAAATACAGCTCTTTTAGGATTATTAGCTGGTGCAGCTGGATCATTTTTAGTATTTTTATTATCCTATTCTTCATTACCTTTAATGATAGTTATAAACTTCATAAGTGGAATTTTTGATGGAGCAGGTTATATTACCTTAACATCAATGGTTGCAGATTGTGTTGAGTATGGTGAATGGAAAACTGGAAAGAGATCAGAAGGAATGATATTCTCTTTAAATATATTTAAAAGTAAAATTGCCAGTGCTATTGGGGGATCCTTATGTGGATATATCTTAGCGTATATTGGTTATACAGCAAATGAAAGTCAATCTACTTTTACATTAAACGGAATTCATTTAATACAGACTTTAGTTCCATGTGCCATTGTAATAATAAGCTTTATGCTACTAAGAAGATATAATTTATCTGAGGCAGAATATGAAGCTATAGTTGATGACTTGAAAAATGGTGTTACAAGAATAGGTTAACATTAATATGAAAAGTATAATTTTAGACTTTAGAAAATAAATTTAATATAATTTTAATTCTTATAAAAGATTTAAAAGTATAACAGAGGTTTTAATTTACGCCTCTGTTATACTTTTTATTTTTGAAATTTTTTTATTTTAAAGCTTTATTTTAAAGTTATATACTTGGTTTATTTACTTGATTATTTCTGTAATTTAGTGGAGACATTGAAAAATGTTTTGAAAAAGTTTTTGAAAATAAAAGGGAGTCACTATAACCTACACTACTTGCAACTTCACCTATAGGAAGTTTAGTGCTTTTCAGTAAAAGTGTGGCTTTGTACATTCTAAGGTTTATTAAATATCTTTGAGGAGAAATTCCAAGATTTTTTATGAACATTTTATATAAATAACTTCTGCTTAAGTTTACATAATCAGCAATTTCTTGAACAGTTATGCTATGCATATAATTAGAATTAATGAAATTAAGAGCATCTTGAATATATGTGTGTAATTCCTTATCTTTGTATTCAAAAGGTTTTGGGAATTCTTCTATAAGTGCGTACAATAATGAATAAAGTTCCTTTAGTAATAGAATGTCATCAGATTTTGAAGGATTATAAGTTTTTGATATTTCGCACATATTTAATATTATTTGTGGAATTTTTGAGTTTTCTTCACAATTAGCAACACAAGAGTTAGTAATAGAGGTTCTATTTAAATATTCATTAGCGTTTGAACCACTAAAGCCTATCCAGTAGTATTCCCAAGGATCATCAATAGAAGCCACATACTCAACTTGCATACCTTTTAGTAGTATAAAAATATCACCTTTTTTTAAGTTATAGACTTTACCATTAAATTTAAAAGTTCCATATCCCTTAGTTACGTAATGAATAACAGCATTTTTCAATACTTCATAGTTATATCCTAATCCTGGAATGCCTTGTTCTATACCACATTCATCTACATTCATTTCAAAGTTTTCTTTCACATACTTTTTCCACAATATTTGCATTTGTACCTCCTAACCTATAAAATTAGTTAATTTTATAGTAAGTTTTATATTAAACATTTACATTAGAGCTTTGTAAAGTAATCTATCAAAATAAAAGCTTTTTATTTTAAAATAAATTTTTCTAAATATAAGAATATTTCAAAGAAACATTCTCATATATTAATTATTGAAATTTATAGGTTTACATGAAACATTATAACATATTTTAGAACTTTTTAACTATTTTAAAAGATTAATTTACATATTAACATTGAATTATGGGTAAAAACTATTTTGAAAAATGATTTATATGGAATAATGTTTCTTAAATATATAATCATGTTTCATGAATACATAATTATTTTAAATGTATTAGGAGGGTAAAATGATATTAAAAAATGAATACCATGAAGATATTTCTAAACTACATGTAAATATGATGCCAAGAAGAAGTTATTATGTTCCCTTTGTGGACAATGATGAGGCTTTAAATATTAAAGATAGAAATAAGCAACTTAACTTCTTTTCACTTAATGGTAAATGGGAATTTAATTACTTTGATAGCTTACAAAAAGTCAAAGAGTTTGATGATATAAATCAAATTAATTTTTCAGATAATATTGATGTGCCATCTCTTTGGCAATTAAATGGATATGATTACAATCAATATACTAATGTAAAATATCCAATTCCTTTTGATCCACCTTTTGTTCCTATAAACAATCCATGTGGAATTTATAAGAGAGATTTTGAAATTGAAATACTTCCTGAAAATTATGATTATAATATAAACTTTGAAGGTGTTGATTCCTGCTTTTATTTTTGGATAAATGATAATTTTGTTGGGTATAGTCAAATATCTCATAGCATATCTGAGTTTGATATTACAGAATTTTTGGTGAAGGGTAAAAATACAATTACAGTCTTAGTTTTAAAATGGTGTGATGGAACTTATTTTGAAGATCAAGACAAGTTTAGAATGTCTGGAATTTTTAGAGATGTATATATACTAAGAAGAGCAAAGGAAAGAATAGTTGACTATAAAATAACTCAAAGTATAGATTTTTCAGCTAAAGAAGGAAATTTAGACTTTGAAATTTTATCTAATATAGGAAATCCAAAAGGAAAATACTATTTGTTAAATCCTAATAATCATATGATAGCATCTGGAAATATAGATAATAATAAAGTCCAAATAAATATTAAAGATGTAGAGCTTTGGAGTGCTGAAACACCTAATTTATATACATTATTAATTGAAACAGAGCATGAGGTTATAAAAGAAAGAATAGGTATGAGAGAAATTAAAATAGAGGACTCTATTTTAAAAATTAATAATAAAAAAATAAAGTTAAGAGGAGTTAATCATCATGATAGTAATCCAACTAAGGGATATGTTATGACATATGATGATATGATTCTAGATTTAAAAATAATGAAAGAGTGCAATGTTAACTCTATAAGAACTGCTCATTATCCTAAATCTCCGATCTTTTATGAGTTATGCGATGAATATGGTTTTTATGTTATGAGTGAGGCTGATATTGAAATTCATGGGGTTGTTGAACTATATGGATTAGGATATTTAGATAATTATAATATGATAGCTGATGATAAAGTTTATGAAAAGGTTATTATTGATAGAGTTGATTCATCTATAGTTCCTTTTAAGAATAAATCTTGTATTTTCATGTGGTCTCTTGGAAATGAGTCAGGATTTGGATGTAATTTTGAAAGAGGATTAGAATATGCTAGGACATTAGATCCTACACGTCCACTTCATTATGAAGGTGCTCATTATGCTAGTAAAGAAAGAGAAAATGACTTTACAAATATTGATGTTATTAGTCGTATGTATATAAGTATAGAGGAAATCAAGGATTATTTTGAAAAAGGAATAGACAAGCCATTAATATTATGTGAGTATGCACATGCTATGGGAAATGGACCAGGTGGATTACAAGATTATGATGAAATGATACAAAAGTATGATCAGTTTGCAGGGGCATATGTTTGGGAGTGGTGTGACCATGCAATACTTATTAATGAAAATATTAATGGTAAAAAAGCATATGGATATGGCGGTGATTTTGAAGAGGAAAATCATGATGGAAACTTCTGTGTAGATGGTTTAGTTTATCCAGATAGAACTCCTCATACTGGATTATTAGAATATAAAAATATCAATAGACCTATAAGAGCAATAGAATTTGATGAAGTTAAGAAAAGAGTTAAGCTTAAAAATATGCTTGATTTTAGGGATGCTGGTGAATTCTTAGATGTTACTTATAAAGTACTTTTAGATGGAGAAATAATTTTCGGAGATAACATAGATTTAGAAAACTTAAAAGCAAAAGAGGAAAAATGGTATGATTTAAACATATCAGAATTGCCAAAGGGAATTATAACTATATTATTTCAGTATAAAGTGAAAAATAATAATTATCTTTATGAAAAAGGTGAAGTTCTAGGCTTTGACTATTTTATTATAAAAAATGGGGTAGATAATATTTCATCTGTTAATAAAATTATAAAAGATACTATTGATAAACAAAAATTTTATGTAGAAGAAACAGTTAACAAGATTAAAGTTATAAATAATGAGTTTATTTATAATTATAATAAAAATACAGGTTCCTTTGATTTTATTCAGGCATTAGGAGAAATATTTATAGATGATCCAATGAATTTTATTATTTGGAGAGCACCTACAGATAATGATAGAAAGATTAAAAATCAGTGGATTGAAGCCGGCTTTAATCAAATTACTACAAGAGTGTATAATAGTAAAATTAAGGAGTTTTCAAATAGGGTGGAGATAACTAGTGATTTAAGCTTGATACCACCATATAGAGAAAGAGTCCTTGATCTTAAGGTAACATGGAGTATTTATTCAAAAGGGTTAATTAAGTGTCATGTTGAAGGAAATAAAAATATGAAAACACCTTATTTACCAAGGTTTGGTGTAGAACTTAAGTTAAATAAATCCTATGAAGAGGTAAGTTACTTTGGATTTGGACCATATGAAAATTATGTGGATAAAAATTCATCTTGTTACTTAGGAAGATTTAATTCTAAGGTTTCTGAAATGCATGAAGATTATATAAGACCTCAAGAAAATGGAAGTCATCATTATTGTAGAGAAGTAGCTATTAATAATGAAAAAGGAAAGGTTTGTGTTTTATCAGAAAATGACTTTGCCTTTAATGTTTCACATTTTTCTTTAAATCAATTAACTAATGTAAATCATAATTTTGAGCTTCATGAAGAGGATGCAACTTATTTAATTGTAGATTATAAACAAAGTGGTATAGGATCAAATAGCTGTGGACCTGATTTAGATGAAGAATATAGACTAAATGAAAAAGAGTTTTCTTATGATTTTTACTTAAAATTTGTAAAAGATAATATAAAGGATAATTAAATATAATAATTTTTAAAATTAATTGCTGTTTTATATAGTGCTTGAAAACACTCCATAAGACAGCATTTTTTATTTTAGTCTTAATACTAAATTTAAATTTATTTTTGTATATAGGGTTTCATTAATAACTAGGTTTTAAACTTACATAGGGTTTATAAATTTTTTATCTGAAGTATTAGATTTAAATATGATTATTAATTTGTTTTCAGCAATTGTTTAAGTAATTAATTTATATGAAAAGTTTTAGCTTAGTTTTAAAGCATATCACATTAATACATAAGGGAATTTTAAAAAGTTATTAGTTTATATTATGTATGGATTTAATTTTAAAGGAAGAATATCTTTTAAAATTTTTGTGGGATTTTAAATATATTTATGTAAATATGCAAAATATATCTTATATATTATAAAAAATAAATGAGGTGAATTTATGAAATCCCTATGGAGTGAAAGTTGTAATTTTAGAAAAAGAGAAGCTTTAAATAAAGATATAAAAACTGATGTTTTAGTTATTGGAGCTGGAATAGCAGGGATATTAACAGCATATATGTTAAAGCAAAAGGGGAGAGAGGTAGTTGTAATTGATGCAGCTGAAATAGCAAGTGGTAATACAAAAAATACAACAGCAAAAATTACATCTCAACATGATTTAATCTACAGTAAATTAATAACAGAGTTTGGAGAAGAAAAAGCTAGGCAGTATGCAAAGGCAAATGAGCTTGCAATAAAAAAATATAAAGAAATAATTGAAGATAGGAGAATAGAATGTGATTTTGAAGAAAAACCAGCATATGTTTATTCTTTAAATGAAGTAGAAGTTCTTAAAGAAGAGGTAGAAGCTGCTAAAAACCTTGGAATTGATGCTGAATTTGTTCAGGAAGCAAATTTACCTTTTAAGATTAATGGAGCTCTTAAATTTAATAATCAAGCACAGTTTAATCCACTTAAATTTTTAAAAGATATTTCAAATGAATTAGTTATTTATGAAAATACTAGAGCTTTAGAAATAAAAGAAAATCTAGTGGTTACAAGTGGAGGAAATATAACTGCAAAAAATATAGTGGTAGCCACTCATTATCCAATAATGAATGCTCCTGGATATTATTTTATGAAAATGCATCAAGAAAGATCCTATGTTTTAGCCTTAGAAAATAAGAGTGAAATTGATGGAATGTATATAGACCTTAATAAAGAGGGATATTCTTTCAGAATTTACAATAATTTATTATTACTTGGAGGAATAAGTCATAGAACAGGAGAAAATGAAGAGGGTGGAAGTTATGATGAATTAAGAAAAGTTGCTAAAAAGTTATATCCAAAGGCAAAGGAAAAATATCATTGGTCAGCTCAAGATTGTATGACTATAGATGGAATACCTTACATAGGAAGATATTCTAGTGAAACTCCAAATATATATGTTGCCACAGGCTTTAATAAATGGGGAATGACAAGTTCTATGGTTTCAGCAATGATAATATCAGATATGATATTAGAAAAAGAGAATGATTTTTCAGAAATATTTTCTCCAAGAAGATTTGATTTATCCTTATCAATAAATAATATTGCTAATGATTTAATTGAAACAGCTAAGAATTTTATTGCTCAAAAAGTATATATTCCAAGTAGTGAAATAGAGCATATTAAGAATGGTCATGGCGGAATTATTGAATATAATGGTGAGAAGGTTGGTGTTTATAAAAATAAAGAGGGAAAAGAATTTTTTGTATCAACAAAATGTACCCATTTAGGATGTCAACTTAGTTGGAATGCAGATGAATTAACATGGGATTGCCCTTGTCATGGATCAAGATTTGATTATAAAGGAAGGTTAATAGGAAGTCCAGCTACTAAAGACCTTGTAGAGGATTAATAATATTATGAATGTAAATAAGAATACTAACCAGGAAGGTACTACTTTACGGGCTAGATAAGTGAAAGATAGGTTTCAATTGGTTAATATTTAAGTAATAATGACACTATTATGACAATAGTAAAAGATTTAGCTAAAGAACTTAATAGCATTTTTTTTAAAATAGAATAAAAATTGTAAAAGAGCTGTATCAAAATATAAAAATAAAACTTACAAATATGATAAATAGAATTTCTAGATGTGATTTATGAACATATGTAAATCAATATAATTATTATATAAGCTAGTAATTCTTAAAATATATTTGTAAGTTTTATTGTTAAGTTTTAAAAAATTAATATTTAAATTTTTTATATTAAACAGCAAATTTCATAGAAACCAACAAGACTATTACAGCTGTTGTAAATATAGGAATAAGGACAGAGGTTACAAACATATCCTTATAGGCTTCTTTATGAGTTAAACTACAAATGGCTAAAGTAGTAATAACTGCTCCATTATGAGGAAGAGTATCTAACCCTCCAGAAGATAGAGAAGCTATTCTATGAAGGATTTCAGGTGAAATATTCATAGCCTGACTCATCTGTAAGTATGTTGGAGCAAGAGCATCTAAAGATATTCCAAGTCCGCCAGAGGCTGAGGCTGTAAGTCCACATATTAAGTTAACCGATAAAGCTTCAGAGATTATTGGGTTTGATGAAACTCCAAATATAACTGATTGTATAAGAGTGAACACAGCTAGTGATTTTATTACACTTCCATATCCAACTATAGCACTAGAATTTAATAGTGGTTTAAATGAGTTAGTAACTCCTTTATCTAATACTGATTTTAAGTTTTTTATTTTTTTAAAGTTAGTTATTATTAAAAATAAATCTGCTAAAACTATAGCAATTATTACACTCCAAGTTCCAGAAACATTACTTAAAGTGGTATTAAATTCTTTAAGATAACTTCCATCTATATTTTCATAATAAACTTTTGAAAAGAATAAGTTAACTATAAAAATTATTATTATAGGAATTATTGCTTTAAATATACTAGGTAAGTTTTCATAGTTTTCATTAACCATTGAATCATTATGATTTCCATATCCCTCCCCCTTAGCTTTAGCTGATTTTGCACGGCGTGTAAGCCAAATCATACCAAGAGTTAGCATCATAATACTTGCTAATAATCCTATAAGTGGTGCTGCAAAAGTATCTGTACCAAAATATTTCATTGGTATAACATTTTGAATTTCTGGTGAACCTGGCAGAGCAGTCATTGTAAAAGTAAATGCTCCAAGAGCAATTGTTCCAGGTATAAGTCTTTTAGGAATGTCAGCTTCTCTAAATAATGTAGAGGCAATTGGATAAAGGATAAATGCCACTACAAATAAGGAGACACCACCGTAAGTAAGCAATGCACCAGACAGAACAACTGCTAATATTGATTTTTCTTTTCCAAGTTTTTTGGTTATAAAGTGAGCTATAGATTTAGCATAACCCACTTCTTCCATTAACTTTGCAAAAATTGCTCCTGTCATAAAAAGAGGGAAATAATTTTTTATAAAACTTGCAAAGCCAGACATATATATTTCAGTATAACTAGCCATTAAATGTGCATTTAATCCAGTAGTAAGAAGTATGGTTACTAATGCCACAATAGGAGCTGTTATTATTGTTGAGTATCCTTTATAAGCAAGATACATTATAAGTATTAAGGATAATATTAAACCTAAGATATTTGTCATTATGATTAAATAGCTGCATTTTAAAATAACTTTTTATAAAACTCACAAAGAGTATAAAGCCATGTAAATATTCTCCATATGGATATTTTTATTCTAAAGACATATTATTTATACTTTTTATGATTTTTGTTGTTAATTTGTATACAGCCACATCTCCTTTCTTTAGTTAAATTCATTTATTATTTTTTCTATTTTATATTTATAAATTCATAAAAATTAATTTGAGAATTTTAATTAGTTAAAATATTATATCACATAATAATTTATATTAAATAAAATCAGGAGGCGAATAATGGAAAATATCTTCTGTGTTAATCGTTTACTGATAAATATCTCATTAAAAGAGATAGGACATGGACAATATTATATATTTGTATAGTTTTTTTATTTAATTTTTTCAATGTGACCCCAGTCATATTTAATATAAGCACTTTGAAATTATAATAGCATCATAAGAGAGAGGCAATAAGCCAAATAAATAATAAGAAATTTTTATTTATAGGAGGAAGTAGTTAGCATAAATTTATTATGCTATTGAAATTTATATATGGAAAGTAAAAAAGTAATATTAAAAGATGGGCAAGCAAAAGTTATTGATTCTGAAAGAATCAACATGTTAACTGGATTTTTAAGAAGAATAAATAAAGAAGGTATAACTAAAGAATTAAGAGAAGAAGGATTAGATATAGTAAAGTCAATTGATCCCTTAGAATTATCAATTGCAGAGCAAAACTTAATAGATGATGGAATGGAACCTAGTGAGTTAAGACATTTATGTGATATACATATGGAAATACTTAAGGACGAACTTGAAAAGTTAAAAAGCAATATATCAAGGGGACATGTCTTAGATACTTTAGTTGAAGAACATACAAAAATATTAGGATTATTAGAAGAACTTGAAGTAGTTACTAGTAAAATAGTAAAAATGGATAAATATAATAAAGAAAATGCAGAATTTTCAAAGGCTTTAGAAATAGTACAAGGTATTTTAGATGCAGAACTTCACCATAAAAGAGAAGAAGATGTATTATTTCCAGAGCTAGAAAAGAGAGAAATTACTGGTCCAACAAGAATAATGAGATTAGAACATAATCAATTAAGAGAGAAAAAGAGAAGATTAAAGGAATTAATAAAAGTAGTTGAATATCTTGATTTTGAAGACTTTAAAGATAATCTTCAATCTTTATCTAAAGAAATTTGTTTTGAACTTAAGGATCATATATTTAAAGAAAATTATATTTTATATCCAACAGCTTTAGAGGCTATAAAAGATGAAAAACTTTGGGAGAATATGAGAGAAAAATGTGATGATATAGGATATTGTCCATTTACTCCAAAAGAATGTATAGAAAAATAGATTGAGATTATATTTGGGATTAATGTTGATTTTAGCTGGTTCTTTAGATGAAATTTAGTTTATTAAAGTATTTTTATTACTTTATTATTAAGCTTAACTTAAAGTTCTATGTAAAAATAAACACTAGTAAAAAATAGTTTGTTATAAATATTTGATTAAAAAATTAGGAGGAAATCACTATGGAAAAATTAATTAGGAAAGACTATAGTTTAGGAGAAGTTGTTACTGTTTACCCAGCAGTTGTTAAGAAATTTAATGATATGGAATTAGATTATTGTTGTGGTGGAAGTAAGAGTTTAGAAGTAGCACTTAAAGAAAAAGGTGTTGATGTTGATAAATTTGTTGAAGATTTAAATAAAGAATTCAAAGAGTTTAAATTTGAAAACTCTCAATATGTAGATTGGAGAGAAAAATCTTCAGAAGAACTAATTAATCATATAGTTGAAATCCATCATGCAGAGACTTTTAGATTATTAAAAGAAATAGATCCATTGATGGTTAAGGTATTTAAGGTGCATTTTTCACATAATCCAGAACTTTTAATGAAAGTTCATAGCCTTTTTGGAAAGCTAAAATGCGAATTAGAAGAACATTTACTTAAAGAAGAGAATATTTTATTCCCATTAATGATTAAGTATGACCAAGCAAAGGATAAAGAAGAAAAGAAAGAAATAGAAGGGGATATAAGAATCATAGTTAATGAACATGAAGCTGCTGGTGATATATTAAAAGAATTAGCAGAAGTAACTGATGATTATAAAGTTCCAGAGTGGGGATGCATAAGTTTTAAATTATTATATGATTATTTACATGACTTAGAAAAAGATTTATTTATACATATACACAAAGAAAACAATATATTATTCCCAAGATATTAATAGTTATAAACATTATTATAATTATATATGAGAAGCAAAAATATTGAAAACATTTTCTGAATATGATATTTTTAAATAAAGAAAATAGATTGTGTTTAATGATTAATTTACACAGAAAGATGTTTTAGTTATTTAATATTTTTTCTAAGGAGGTATTTATGAGCTTTCAGTTTAAATTAAATTTAGTTATTTCAAAAATAATAGCTTTTTTAGGGGTATTAAGTATATTAACTATAATTTTAGAGCTTTTAAAAATACTTCCTCGTGAAATAATGTCTTATTTAGTTTGATTTAGTTTTGTAGTATCTCCAATATTATTTATATCATCATTGATTAATTATATATTGATTTTAATATTATTTATTAAAAAGTATAATCATGAAAAAAGTTACGGTAATATGAAGTGGAGTATAGGGCTTACTTTCATAGGATTAATACCATTTATGTTTTATTTTATTATGATATTGATCTTTGGTTTTTAATATTGGTATTTTGGATTAGAAAAATCAAATATTTTTATAAACTTTAAGTTTAAAAGAAACATAGAAACTATTTTATGTTTCTTTTTTTATTAAATGTTAAGTTTTATAGTAGAATATTAAATAAAGAAAAAGGATAAATAAAAGAGTAAGGAGGAAGATATAAATGGAAAAAACATGTACATGTGGGTCATGTAAAGAACCTTGTGCTAAAAATATATCTATTTTCTCAACATTATCCAATGAAGAGTTGTTAAAAATAGTTAATATGACTGAACATAAAAGTTTTAAAGAAAATGATGTTTTATGCAGAGAAGGAGAAAAATCAGATAAGCTTTTCTTAATTAGAGAAGGAAGAGTAAAGATATGCAAAATAACTAAAGAGGGAAAAGAACAGATAGTTTACGTATTATCTAAAGGTGATTTCTTTGGAGAAAATAATCTTTTTACTAGTAATAATATTAGTAACTTTTCAGCTTATGCAATAACAGATGCAAAGTTATGTATTTTAAAAAAGGAGAATTTAGAAAAAATACTCATAAAAAATCCAGAGATATCATTAAAAATAATACAAGAGATGGCAGATAGAATAAATTCTGCTGAGAATTTGGCACAAACTTTAGCTACTAGGGATGTAGAAGCAAGATTAGCCACTGTATTAATAGAATTTATGGATAAGTATGGTGAGAAGAATAAAGAAGGAATATACATAAGTTTACCTCTGAATAGAGAACAGATAGCAAATTATTGTGGTATAACAAGAGAAACTGTAAGTAGAAGACTTTCAAAATTTGATAAGTTAGGAATAATAAAGTTACAGGGGAATAAGGGTCTTATTGTTAAGGACAAAGAAGCTTTATTTAGCTTAGCTGAATAGTTAAAAGGGTATTATATATTAGTAAGTTGAAAATATTTTAACAAGGCTATATTTTTAAGTCTGATTTGATTTTAGACTTCACTTAATGATTTAGTTATTAATAAGTGGTTTATAGCTTTAATCAAATTTACTTTAAAATATAGCCTTTAAATAGATAATAATCTTTATAAAACTTTTGATTTTTATAATAGAACTAATTAGATATACTGTCTTAGTTTAGGAGTGTATTATAAGGTTTTATATACACTTCTAAATTATTCAACTTTAGAAAAATGAGTTTTATCTAGTTTACAAAGTGGACATACCCAAGTATCTGGAATATCTTTAAATTTGGTACCAGGAGCCACACCATTATCAGGATCTCCTACAACTGGATCATAAATATATCCGCAAACATCACATACAAATTTTTCCATTATTAAAACCTCCTTAGAATTAATAGATATGTTATTTTATTATGTTTAATTATTAAATAAATTATGTCTAAAAATATTAATTAGTATTAGATTTATTAGAAATTATAATATATGTAATTTTAAAAATCCCAATAAGTATAGAAGAATTAGTATTTTTATATTTGGATAGTATATTATTAAAGTCAAAGACTTGTTTTGGGTAAATATAATTTTTAAATGTGATGCCAGTCATATTTCGTAGCAATTATTGTAGATATAATAAATCTATAATAGAGAAGTAAAGACTAAGATGTTAATATTAATAGCATATAAACACATATTAATAGCTTTATATATATAATATTTAAATAAACTTATAATTTTCGTTTTTATTTTTATAAAACCCTAAAGTAATATATAAAACCTATAAATTAAGAATTTCGATGTACAAATATAAATTAGTTTCTACTTACTCTATTAAATTTATATAAAAATATAAATTTAAAATTATAGGTTTAACTGTAAGTAACAATATATGAAGTTTCATTAAGTATTAATTTAAGTCATATATTGTTACTTATTTAATAATTATAAACTTATGATAAGTGTAATGAGGTGATAATATGGAAAATGTTTGGAATGGATTTAGACAATTAGAAATATTTAAAATAGAAGAAGAGGCAAAGGATATAAAATCATTTTACCTAAGAGCTACTGATGGTAAACCATTAAAAGAATATAAATGTGGTCAATTTTTACCTCTTAAAATAGAAACTGATGATGAAGTTATAAAAAAAGAAATGAGAAGATATAGTTTATCAGGTGATCCCAAAAAGAATTATTATAGATTAACAATAAAAAGGGTGCCTAATGGAAAGGTAAGTGGATATTTTCATGAATCTATTAATGTAGGTGATACAATATTAGCAATGCCTCCATTTGGGAATTTTACATTAACAGAAGATAGTAATAAGCCTTTAGTTTTACTATCAGGAGGTATAGGAATAACACCTATTTTATCAATGCTATATGGAGCTAAGGAACAAAGCAGAGATGTATACTTTGTGGAAGCTGTATTAAACTCAGATAATCTAGCTTTAAATTCAGATGTTCAAGGAATTAAAAAAGTAAAGAATTTTAAGGAAATAAAGATATTTAGTGAGCCATTAGAAAGTGATATAAAAGGTAAAGATTTTGATGAAGAGGGATTTATAACAAAAGAATGGATAAAAAATAACTTGCCTTTAAATGGAGAATTTTTCTTTTGTGGTCCAACTTTATTTATGAAAAGTATAAGAAATAGTTTAAAAGATTTAGGCGTTAAAGAAGATAATATTAATTTTGAATTCTTTGGAAAAGAAGAGTTTTAATAATTATTTTTTAGATTTTAATATAATAACACTTAGTATATTAAAAATTTGGATTTAAAATGTTATAAAAAGTAGTTAATTCTTAAGAATTAACTACTTTTGTTTTTAATAATATTATATGCTTATATTTTTAAAAACTTATGATATATTGATAGTTATTAATAGCATTTGTTAAAATTGATATGAAATACCAAAAGATAAAAGGAGCGTATAAATTTGTGATTAGATTATGTAATTGTGCATCAGATAAAGGACCATGTGCTAGGAATATAGCTATTTTCTCATCATTATCAGATGAGGAACTATTCAAAATAGTCCATATGACAGAACATAAGGAATTTGATGAAAATGATACATTATGTAGGGAAGGTGAAATATCAGACAAGCTTTTTTTAATTAGAGAGGGAGAAGTGAAAATATGTAAAATTACTAAAGAAGGAAAAGAACAAATAGTATATCTATTATCCAAAGGAGATTTCTTTGGAGAAAATAATCTTTTTGTTAATAGTAATATTAGTAATTTTTCAGCTTATGCAATAACTTCAGGTAAGATGTGTGTATTAAATAAAAAAAGTTTAGATAAAATACTTTTAGAAAATCCAGAAATATCAATAAAAATAATAGAAGAGATGGCTAATAGAATAAACTTAGCAGAGAATTTAGCACAAAATTTAGCAACTAAGGATGTAGAAGTGAGAATAGCATCAGTGTTGGTAGAATTTATGAATAGATATGGAATTGAAAAGGAAGAAGGAATATATGTAAAGTTACCACTTAATAGAGAACAAATGGCAAACTACTGTGGTGTTACTAGAGAAACTGTAAGTAGGAAACTATCTAAATTTGATAAAACAGGAATAATAAATTTACATGGAAATAAGGCAATTATAATTAAGGATATAGAAGCTTTATTAGATTTAGCAGAGTAAAGTAAAAAGCCTAATAAATCTATATGATTTATTAGGCTTTTTACTAATATAATATTATTCAGTTTCAGAGAATTGAGATTTATCTACTCCACAAAGAGGGCAAACCCAATCATCAGGTATATCCTTAAATTCAGTTCCAGGTTCCACACCATTATCAGGATCTCCTACAGCTGGATCATAAATGTATCCACAAACATCACATATAAATTTTTTCATAATTAATTCCTCCTAAAATTTAACGATTATATTATTGAACTGATATAATCAGCAGCTCTTACAACTTCTTTTTCTGATTCTTCATTTAGTGAGAATCTAATTCTTACTGGGAAATGAACATCAATCATACCAGTAGATTTTATTATTGATGAAGTATTTAAAACATTACCATTTGTAGAGTTTAAGTAATCCTGAATTATTTCTATAGGTTCACCACTCCATCCAAATGAACCAAAAGCACCTAAAAGTTTATTGCTTAAATCTAATTTAGGTAATTCTTTTAATATATCTTCAATAGAACCTATTAAATCTCCATATTTAGTTGAAGTACCAAATAGTATTGAATCTGATTCTTTTATTGAAGCTAATATATCTTCTTTAGTACTTTTATCTGCATTAAATATATAAACTTCAATATCCTCATTTTCTAATTCAGATTTGAATTTTTCAGCTATTTTTTTTGTTGCATTTCTCATTGTAGTGTAAACTATAGTAGCTTTTTTCCCTTTTTTAGTTTCTTTACTATATTTATCATATATATCAATATATGATTGAATATTTTCATCTAGTATATAACCATGTGATGGAGCAATAACTTCTATATCTAAATCTTTTAATATATCAATCAGTGGTCTAATGTATTTTCTATGTGGTTCCATTATAAGTTTATAGTAAGTTAAAAAGTCCTCTGTAATATCTTCATTTGATTTACTTGAGAAATGTTCCTTGGCAGTAAGATGAGTACTAAAAATATCACAAGGAAATAATATTTTATCTTCCACATCATATGTAATCATTGTTTCCTCAGTGTGAAGATAAGGAGTCATTTTAAATAATAATGTTTTTCCTCCTATATCAAGGGTATCCCCATCATTTACTACTATAAAATCTCTATCATGTAATTTATATAATTCTTTTAGATGATATACGGCTTTTTCACTGCAAACTATTTTAGCATTAATAGCTTGTCTAGCTAGTCCACCTAATGCACCTGAATGATCTGGTTCTGTATGATTAATAACTATGTAACTTATATCTTTTAAATCAATAATCTCTTTTAAATTATTTAAAAAATCTTTTGTATATATTAAATCTACAGTATCAATAACTGTTGGCTTTCTAGTTTTTAATAAATAACTATTGTATGTAGTTCCTTTTTCTAATATTAATCTGTGAAATGGAACAGGTCTATTGTCAATTACTCCTACTGAGTAAATATCATTTCTTAGTTTAATTTCTTTATTCATAAGTACCCTCCTTATTAAATTTCTTTTGTGAAAATCTACAACCTTAGTTTAAAACATAATAAAATATCTGAATGTGATTGCACACACATGATAAAAATAATATAAAAATTTTTCTAAAAAGTATTGACTTTTTATTAAATAATAATTATTATTGATTATAAGAAATAAATGATAAATAGAATCAATTGAAAATAAATATCAAGGAGGAAGTGCAAATGTCATTAATAAACAAAAAAGTTTCAGATTTTAAAGTACAAGCATACCAAAATGGAGAATTTAAAGAAGTTACATCAGAGGATTTAAAAGGACACTGGTCAGTATTCGTATTCTATCCAGCAGATTTTACTTTTGTTTGTCCAACTGAGTTAGGGGAGTTAGCAGATAATTATGAAAGCTTTAAAGAAATAGGATGTGAAGTTTACTCAATATCAACAGATACTCACTTTGTTCATAAAGCATGGGCAGATGCTTCAGATACTATAGGAAAGATTAAATATCCAATGTTAGCAGATCCAACAGGAAAATTAGCAAGAGATTTTGAAGTTATGATAGAAGAGGAAGGATTAGCTTTAAGAGGATCTTTCGTAATTAACCCAGAAGGAGAGATAAAAGCATATGAAATCCATGACAACGGAATTGGAAGAAATGCTGAAGAATTATTAAGAAAGGTTCAAGCCGCTCAGTTTGTTGCAGAACATGGAGATCAAGTTTGTCCAGCTAAATGGAAACCAGGTGAAGAAACATTAGCACCAAGTTTAGATTTAATAGGAAAACTTTAATAAAAATAAATAAAAGAGTGGCTTAATTACCACTCTTTTATTAAATTAATATATAGTTTGTATAAAAATTATTTTATATTTAGGTGTTTTATAAAATTTATTAAAGATTAAATGCTTAGGTAATAAGAATTTATTTTATATAGTTTTTTAGTTAATTAATTGAAATTAAAACATTTTTAAGTTATTTCAAAGTAGATAGTTTAAAAATATTTTGAATAGTAAGGACTAAGGAGGAGACGTAAATTTATGAGTAAAATATATGATTTGGTTATTATTGGGGGAGGGCCTGCAGGACTTTCAGCAGGTATATATGCCGGAAGAGCTAAGATGAATACCTTGATAATAGAAAAGGGAGAATTAGGAGGACAAGTCAATAAAACCTTCGACATATCTAATTACCCTGGATCTAGAAATACAAATGGTCCTAAACTTATGAGTGAAATGAGAGCTCAGGTAGAGGATTTTAAGGTTAAGTTTATGAATGGAGAAGTCCTTGAAGTAAGTTTAGAGGGAGATATTAAGGAAATAAAAACTGACAAAGGTTTAGTTCAGGGAAGATCTGTAATAATTGCTACTGGGGCAGCACCTAGACAACTTGGATTTAAAGGGGAAGAAGAATTTACAGGAAGAGGAGTTGCATATTGTGCAACTTGTGATGGTCAGTTTTTTGAAGGATTAGAGGTATTTGTAATAGGAGCTGGTTTTGCAGCAGCTGAGGAAGCAATATTCTTAACTAGATTTGCATCAAAGGTAACTGTAATAGCTAGAGAACCAGAATTTACTTGTGCAAAATCTATAGCAGATAAGGTTCTTTCTAACCCTAAAATTGAGGTGAAATTTAATACTGAAATAATTGAAGCTAAGGGCAAAGATATGGTAAACTATGCTAAGTTCAAGAATAATGTAACAGGAGAAATTTTTGAATACAGAGCAAAAAAAGAGGATGGAGCCTTTGGAATATTTGTATTCGTTGGTTATGCCCCTAAAAGTGAATTGTTTAAAGATATTTTAGAGTTAGACAAGCAAGGATATATTATAACTAATGATGATATGGAAACTAATATTAATGGGGTTTATGTTGCTGGAGATTTACGTCCAAAATCTTTAAGACAAATAGTTACAGCTGTATCAGATGGGGCTATTGCTGCTACTACAGCAGAGAGATACGTTAAAGAGCTAAAAGAAAAGCTTGGTATAGAAGATGAATATTTAGAAGAAGAGGAAAATATTCAAGAAGAAAAAAATAGTGATGAAAATAATGATTTAGGAAATATATCAAGAAAAAGTTCACTATTAAATGATGGATTAAGAGCTCAGCTAAAAGGAATTTTAAGCAAAATAGAAAATGAAGTAACTTTAGTTTCTATAGTTGATAGAAATAATACAAAATCTATAGAACTTAGAGACTTAGTACTAGATATATCAGATTTAGGAGAAAAAATTAATGCTAAGATATTTAATAGAGGCGAAAATAAAGAGGTTGAAGAGAAGATAAATGCTGATAAATATCCAATAGTTGCACTTTTAGACGAGAATGAAAATTATAGTGGAATTAAGTTTCATGGTGTTCCAGGAGGACATGAGTTAAATTCATTTATTTTAGCTATATATAACTTAGGTGGTCCAGGTCAAGGTATTGATGAAGGAGTGCTTGATGAAATAAAGAAATTAGATAAAAAGACTAATATTAAGGTTTGTGTATCACTATCATGTCATTTATGCCCTGATGTTGTAGCTAGTGCACAAAGAATAGCAAAAGAAAATAAAAATATAGAAGCTGAAATGATTGATTTAGCTAATTTTAAAGATATAAAAGATGAATTTAAAATAATGAGCGTACCAGCTCTAATAGTAAACAATAAAGATGTTTACTTTGGAAGCAAAAAAATAGAAGAAATTTTAGAGATAATAAAATAATTTTATTATAAAACACCACAAAAGGCTGTATGAAAGTAACTTATAAATTATTTTCATACAGCTATATTTTTTATTAATTTCTCTTTTCATTTTAAATTTAGTAATTTTCTTTAAATACTATATAAAGTTCAGAAAATATTTTTAAAATGTGAATTTTGTAAAATAATTTGTTATATTTTTAACTTTTATGTCTTAAATATATTGCAATTTATATTTATATTATGATATATTTATAGCAGAAAAATTAGTTGTACATACAAATAAGTAGAAATTTGTATGTATTTATAGATTAAAACAATTAATTTAAAAAAAATTACTAGTAATTTATAAAAAAAGTGGAGTTTGACATGAGAATCTATAAAAATATAAATGATAAAAAATAAACAAAGACTTTGAATAATAAATATTTTTAAAGAAATAATATTTAATGAATTTTGTATTGTTATAGATTTTAACTAACAAAAAATTTTATAATAGGAAGAAGAGAGATATGACACAAAAGAATGTTTCAAAGAAAGATAAGTTAACACCAAAAGATTATTTAAATAAAGTTTTGGCAGGAACTGCAACAGGAATAGTTGTAGGGTTAATTCCTAATGCAATATTAGGATCAATTTTTAAAGGGTTAATAGGTGTTTCACCTATATTTTCTACTTTTTATAATGCCGTGAATATTATGCAGTTTATAGTACCTGTACTTGTGGGAGTTTTAGTTGGATTACAGTTTGGGTTAAATGCTATGCAATCAGTTATAGTTGGAGCAGCAGTATTCTTAGGTTCAGGGGCATTTAAGGTTACTGAAGCTGGCGTACAAATGGTTGGTATTGGAGACTTAATAAATATAATGTTAGTTTCTTGTATAGCTGTATTTGTTATTAGATTAATAGGAAATAAATTAGGATCTTTAACTATATTATTACTACCTATTATAGCTGGTGCTGGAGTTGGTATAATAGGAATGTTTATGTTACCTTATGTAAGACAGATTACTATAGTAATTGGAGATATAATGAATAACTTTACTACTTTACAGCCATTATTAATGTGTATTTTAATAAGTGTTTCATTCTCAATATTAATTATTTCACCAATTTCAACTGTAGCAATAGGTATAGCTATTGGAATAACTGGATTAGGAGCTGGAGCAGCTGCCATAGGAGTTACTGCTTGTACAGCAGTTTTAGTTGCAGGATCAAGAAGAGTAAATCAAAGTGGGGTTACTTTATCAGTATTATTAGGAGCTATGAAAATGATGATGCCAAACCTAGTAAAATACCCAATAATAGCAGTTCCAATAATAGCAAATGGAATCCTAAGTGGAATAGGAGCTTATTTATTTAATATATTAGGTACACCTAATAGTGCAGGATTTGGTATAGTTGGATTAGTTGGACCTTTAGCGGCTATAAATACTTCAGGGGCTACAAATGCTATATTTGGAGTAGTAATGGCATTTTTCGTAATACCTTTTGTGGGAGCATTTATTATTGAGTGGTTCTGTAGAAAAGTTATACATTTATATGATGAAAATATTTTTAAATATATTTAATTTACAAAAAAGATAATAGAGGAGAGTTGATTTAAATGAAAATCGCAATTGTTGGAGCAGGAGCAATGGGCTCACGTTATGGATATATGTTACATGAAGCTGGAAATGAAGTTATGCTAATAGATGCATGGAAGGACCATGTAGATACTATAAATAAAGAAGGATTAACTGTTGAGGAAAATGGAGAAATTAAAAAAGTAAAAATACCAGCAATGTTACCTCAAGATGCTAAAGAAATTCCAGAATTAATAATATTATTTACTAAATCTATGGGATTAGAACCAATGTTAGAATCTATAAAAGGTATATTAGGAAAAAATACAAAGGTATTATGCCTATTAAATGGATTAGGACATAATGAAACTGTAGCAAAATATGTTGATAGCAAAAACATACTTATGGGAGTAACTTTATGGACAGCTGGATTAAAAGGTCCAGGACATGTTGTATTAACAGGAAGTGGAAGCCTAGAAGTTCAAAATATTGATCCAAGTATGGAAAAAGAAGCAAAAGAAATTTGTGATATATTAAGTAATGCAGGATTAAAAGCTCACTATAGTGAAAATGTACTATTTTCAATATGGCGTAAAGCTTGTGTAAATGGAACTTTAAATAGTGGATGTACAATTTTAGATTGTAATATTAAAGAATTTGGTGAATTAAAAGAAGCTCCAGAGCTTATACGTAATATCATAAAAGAGTTTGCTGATGTTGCAGCTAAATATGGAGTAAAGTTAGATGTTGAAGAGGTTGCAAGGGGAATAGAGGCAATATATGATCCAAGCCAAGCAGGAGCTCACTATCCATCAATGCATCAAGATTTAATACAAAATCATCGTCTTACAGAAATAGATTATATAAATGGTTATGTATCAAGAAAAGGTAAAGAGTTTAATATAAATACACCATATAATGACTTACTTACTACTCTTGTTCATGCAAAAGAGCAATTACTTATTAAATAAGAATATATAGTAAATATAGTATTTTAAAAGTTGATTTTTATGTTTTATAGAAATCAACTTTTTATATTTTATAACTTAGTATGAATTTATTTTAATATAGAAATAAATCTTTTATATACATTATTAAATAATAGCTTAGTAAAATTTTATTTATTTGAAAATAATGGAATAAACTTGGTTGCAAATTTTAAAATTTATATTTAATATAATATATAGACAAAATTTTAAGAGGTTAGGACTGATATAATGCTTGAAGAAAATTTCTGCCAGTGCTTGTTTTTCACTGTAACCAGATTAAAAAAAATAGCAGCTAAAATAGCTGAAGATGAATTAAAACCATTAGGAATGTCTCCAACATATGTATATATACTTCTTGGGGTAAAATTTAAACCAGGAATAACTCAAAAAGAATTATGTGAAGAACTTCATTTGAAGCCCTCTACAATAACTAGACTTATAGATAAACTAGTTATAAATGGATTGGTGGAAAGAAGATCAGAGGGGAAATTATCTCATATATATCTAACTGAGAGTGGAGAAAATATACAAGAGGATATTAAAAAATACAGATTAAAATTACATAATCGTTATAAAGAGATACTTGGAGAAGAAGAGTATAATTTTTTAACTAAACTAACAAATGACTCTGCAAGAATATTAGAGTCTGAATAAAACATATACTTAAAAAATAAAAAGTAAGTTCTTATAGTTTCAATTTATTTTAAAACAAGTAGTAATGCACAACTTCTTACATTTTTAATTATGAGAAGCTGTGCATTATTATATATATCAGTACTTATTTTAGATTAATAATGATATAATAAATTTATTATTTAATAAGATATTAGAATATTAATTTAATGATTTAAATATTCAAAAGGAGATATACATATGAAAGAATTAAGAATAAAGAAATTTACTGTAGAAGAATTTAAAAATAAGTTTAACTTAGATAATATAGAAAATATTTCAGCTTATGAAATAAGTGAATTAGGAAGTCTTTTTGAGAATTCATCTGAAGAGGTTTATTTCTTAATTGAAGATAAATTATATGCTGAGCCAAAGGAAGCTGTATGGGAAGGAGAACTTTCTAGAGAACATATTGAAACTATAGAAAAATTAAATGAAGAATTTAGAGATTCTTTAATAAGCTTAAGAGAATTTTTATATCATGGAAATGGAAAATTAGATTCAGAAGAGGCTAGAGCTATTCAAGTTTCAATGAATAATAATATAAAATCAGCTAAAGAACTTTTAAATAGACATAATATAGTTGATAAAGACCAATTAAAGAAAATGAGTAAAAAATACTTTATGCCAGATTTCTTAAATGGAGTATTTGGTAATGAAGAATATAATTTTGAAAATGAAGTAGAAATAGACTGCGGATTATAAGAGAAAGCTATATCAAATCTTTATTTGGTTTGATATAGCTTTTTTATTTAAATAATTATATTTAAGGTTGACAATATCACTAATTAGTGATAAATTTAAAACATGGATAAGATAAAAGATTTAATTAAAGAAAATGAATTAGAATTATCAACATTGGTTGTCTTTACAAGAGCAGAGCATACTATTCATAAAAAAGAATTTCAGACAATCAAGGAAAGTGGCTTAACCATAGCTCAATTTGGAGTTTTAGAAGCTCTATACAATAAAGGTGACTTAAGAATATGTGAAATAATCGAAAAGATATTAACAACATCAGGAAATATAACAGTTGTTATAAAAAATCTAGAAAAGGATGGACTAGTGAAGAAAAATGCAGATCCAGAAGATAAGAGATCTTGTATAATATCATTAACTGATGAAGGTAGAAAGGTTATAGAAAATATTTTACCTAATCATATCGATAATATTAGAAACATTTTTCAAGTTTTAACTGATGAAGAGAAAATCACATTGAAGAATATATTAAAGAAATTTAAAAATGTATAGTCATCAATAAAAAAATAAAAAATTTTTAGGTATTTATCACTAATTAGTGATAAAAATTATTTTAGATAAAAAGGGGGCAAAGTAAATGAAAAAATTCAGAACTATAGAAAATATATTTAAAGCGCCAGAACCACATATGGTTGGTGATGGATTTAGAGTATCTCAGTATATACCAACAGGAATAAAAAGTATGGAGCGTTTATCACCATTCTTATTATTAGATTATAATGCACCATATTATTTTAAGCCTTCAGAGACTAGATTAGGTGTTGGAGCTCATCCTCATCGTGGATTTGAAACAGTAACAATTGCTTATGATGGAAAGGTTGAGCATCATGATAATAAAGGAAATCATGGGATTATAGGACCAGGAGATGTTCAGTGGATGACTGCAGCCTCAGGTATTATGCATAAAGAATATCATGAAACTGAATTTAGTAAGAATGGTGGTATCTTTCATATGGTTCAACTTTGGGTGAATCTACCTAAAGATAAAAAAATGATAGAGCCTAAATATCAACCTTTATTAAAAGAAGAAATGGGAGTTTTAAAACTTGATAATGATAAAGGAGAAATAAGTATAATTGCAGGGGAAGTTAATGGGGTAAAGGGACCAGCTAATACCTTTACTAATATAAATCTTTATAATATAAATTTAAAGAATTATGGTAATACTACATTAAGTGAACCAAAAAATTTTAATACTGCAATTCTTATATTAAAAGGTGAAGCTGAAGTAAATGAAGATAAAATATGTAAAGAAGGAGATTTTATCGTATTTGATAATGTTGAGGGAGAGATTTTACTAGAGTCTTTGACAGAAGAATCACTATTTTTAGTGCTTAGTGGAGAACCAATAAATGAGCCTGTTGTTTCACATGGACCATTTGTTATGAATACACTAGGAGAAATACTTGATGCATATGAGGATTTTAGAAACAATAAGTTTGGAACAGAGAATTTTTAATAATTTATATATAAATTAGAAGGAGTGAATACAATGAGTAAAGTATTATATATTAAAGCAAATATAAAAAATGAGGGAGAATCAAGAACTTTTAAGGTATCTGATAGTTTTGTAGAAGAATATAAAAGAAATAATCCAGAGGATGAAATAATAACATTAGATTTATATAAAGAGAATATAGACTTTTTAAGAACAGATGATTTAGGAAAATTATTTGGACCTAAAGATGAAGAAAGCAAGAATAATTCAATATTAAAATATGCATATGAATTTGCTGCTGCTGATAAATATATAATTGCAGCACCTATGTGGAATTTAAGTTTTCCAGCTATATTAAAAGCTTATATTGATTATGTAAGTGTTTCTGGAATTACATTTAAATATACTGCTGAAGGACCAGTTGGTTTATTAAATAACAAAAAGGCAGTGCATATAGTATCTAGAGGTGGTGCATATAATAATTCACCATATGAAATGGGAGATAGATATTTAAGAACTATATTAGGTTTCTTTGGAATTAAAGATATAGAAACTATTGCCATAGATAATTTAGATGTTATTGGCGTAAATGTTGAGGAAAAGGTTAAAGAAGGAATAGAAAAGGCTACTTCACTTGCAAAGAAATTTTAAGTTAAAGTTAAATGTTAGAACATAAAAAATAGTGAGTTTATATAGAAGACTTCTTGATAATTATATAATTCATAAATATGAGATATAAAGAGATAAACTAAAGGAATATGATTTACATATAAAGTGTTTAGATGTAAAATAAAATTATAATATTAAAATGCAGATAATTATTAAGGGAGTTTAGGGAATAAACTCCCTTCTTTTTGTATTTATGGGTATATTAATTTCTTTAAAGGGGTGAAGATATGTATTTTAATAAAGTTCTAGGGATGAAAGAGTTTGGAAAAGATGAAAAGGTATTTTATAGAGTTGCCATAAGGGCAATTATTTTACAGGGTGATAAAATACTTATGGTAAAATCTAATACAGGAGATTATAAGTTCCCAGGTGGCGGAGTTGAAAAAGGGGAGACTCCAGAGGAAACTTTAAGAAGAGAAGTTCAAGAAGAAACAGGATACATATTAAATGAAGTTAAAGAAAAATTTGGAGTTTTAATTGAAAGAGATAGAAGAAGGAGAATGAGTTGTACAATTTTTGAAATGACTTCTCATTATTATCTTTGCAGTGTTATTGAAGAAAGAGGAGAACAACATTTAGATAAGTATGAGGAGGAGTTAGGTTTTACTCCTGTATGGATTTCTTTAGATGAGGTAATTAGAGAGAATGAAAATGTACTTAATCAAAGAGGAAAAATTAATCCATGGGTGAAAAGAGAAACTTTTGTACTTAAAAAAATTAAAGAATATTTAGATGAAAATTAGTTTTAAATATAAAAATACTTTATCAAAAAGATATTAAAATTTTTGATAAAGTATTTTTATTTATACAGAATTTTAATTTAAGGAGTATATAGTATAGAAATTAAAATTCACTTAAAAATTAGCTCTTTATTTAAACTTTAGAGTTTTAGATTATTTAACTAATTTATTTAAAATTGGTATATGTTTTTCAATTGAAAAATAAATTTTTTGAACGCTTTTGCTTAAGAACTTTATGTAAAGTACGTTTAGTATAATTACAATTAAGAATGAAGCAACAACGTGTTGAGGGTAGTGGTGTCCAACATATACTCTAGAAATTCCCATTAATATAGATAAAATTACGCAAAGTGTTCCAAGAGCTTTATTATATCTATTTAATCCTAAAGCTATACTCATGCTTCCAACTGAATGACCACTTGGAAAAGAGGAATCAGGCTTGTGTGGATATAATAGCTTTGCATTAGGATCATTTACAAAAGGTCTTGGAGCATAAAAAAAGTGACCTACAATAACTGCTAAAATTAAATTTATTACAGTAAAAACAATGGTGTCTACAGCTATTCCTCTAGCTTTTTTATTTTTACGTATAACTCCTATTAAATAAACAACGATTACTGTAGCAAAAAGAATATAGGGAAGTCTTTTTGAACTAAAAAGCATAATTGAATCTAATAAGTGATTTTTTCCAGCTAACCCATTAATAGAGTTAAAAATGTCATTCCAAAAATTCATGTGTAATTCTCCTTAATAATTTCTTCTTAAGTTATATTTGTAAAATTTTATGATGCTTGTACACAAAATTTAAAACTAATTATACATAGTTTATTTTAAAAAGAAACTACACAAAAGTTACAATAAATGAATTTTTATATAAAAATAAACAATAATATATGTTGAATTAAGATTATATTATGACTATATTTATTTTATAAGAATATTATTTGGAGATGTTAATATGAAAAAGACTTTATACGATTATGAAGAAGCAATTAAAAAACTACCTTTAAAAGATAAATATACAAAAGAAGAACTTTTAATAGATGATTTTCTTGTTGATAAAGAGGGGAATATTGAAATTTATTATGCTCCACATAATGAATATATAAATCCTAAGGCTAAAGTGTTTATAATTGGTATAACTCCAGGTTTTAATCAAATGAGTACAGCTATAGCTACAGCAAGAAAAGAATTAGAACTTGGTAATAATATTAAAGATATTCAATATAAATGCAAGGTGGCAGGACGTTTTAGTGGAACCTTAAGAAAAAATATAATTAGCATGTTAAATGAGATAGAGCTTAATAAGGCTCTAAAAATAAATGATTGTGGAGAGCTTTTTGGAGAAAAGGATTATTTATTACATACAGTATCCTTAATTCCTTACTCTGTTTTTGTTAAGAAAGCCAATTATACAGGCCATACTCCAAAACTTATAAAGAGTGACTTTTTAATGAAATATGTTTATGAGAACTTTATTGAGGAAATTAAGAGCTTAGATGATTTTGAAAATATATTATTAATTCCTTTAGGAAAAGCAGTTGAGGAAGTTTTATTTAAGCTTAAGGAAGAAGGATTTATAAGCGAAAGGCAAATACTTAAGGGATTTCCACATCCATCAGGTGCAAATGTAAATAGAATACCTCAATTAAAAGAAAATAAAGAAAGTATGATTAAAAAAATTAAAGAGTTTTATTAACTTACACTAATTAAATTTCAAGTTCTTATTATAGAAAGTTAACCTTTATATTTAATTTTGAAAATTTACTTACAATAGTCTTTAATATAAAAAGCTTTAATTAAAATTTTCAATGGGATAATATGGTGTGATAAAATGATTAAGTGAATTAAATTATTTTATCTAAGAGGGAAATGTATAATGAAGAATGTTAAAATGAGGTATCCAATATATCTTAAAGAGTTTAAGTGTATTGGAGGAGCATGTGAAGATAGCTGTTGCATAGGCTGGGATGTTGATATTGATAAGTTTACTTTTTATCAATATGAAAATGTAAGTGATAGTGATATGAAGAATACACTTGAAAGTAATCTTATTAAAAATAAGAAGTATCAGTGTGATGAAATTGATTTTGCTAAAGTGAAGCTAGGAGAAAATAAAAGATGTCCATTTTTAAAGAGTGATAACTACTGTGTTATCCATTCTAATCTTGGAGAAGAGTATCTTTCAAATGTTTGTACATCATTTCCTAGAGTAACTAATAAGATTGATGGAATTTATGAAATGTCTCTTGCTGTGGCATGTCCAGAGGCTGCTAGAATACTTTTACTTAAGAAGGAAGGTGTTGAGTTTTCAGAAAGTGATGAAAGCTTAGGAAAACACATAATATCAAGTGAGGTTAATACTAAAGTAAGTGAAGAAGCTTATCTTCCAGTAGAGTTTCTTAAAGAAATTAGAGAGACTAGTATAAAGATAATGAAAAATAGAAAGTTTTCATTAGATAAAAGGCTTTACATATTAGGTGAATTTATAAATGCTTTAGAGGATGAGTATGAATATAATTGCCATAATACTCTAAGCTTTATAAGGGAATACGATATAAATACTATTAAAGATTCATATGAAGAAAATTCTATGAATTATATTATTCAGGTGGATTTCTTTAAGAAATTACTTACTATGCTTAGAGTAGAAAAAGACATAGATAGTGATAGATTTAAGGAGTATTCAAAGGAAGTTAAAATAGGGCTTAATTTAGATGAAGAAGATTATTTATCTAAAAATGCTAAAATGTATATAAAGACTTTTGAAGAATATGAAAAAGAATTTATAGAAAAAAATACTTATATATTTGAGAATTACATAGTTAATTTTATTTATAGCAATTTATTTCCATTCTGTGAGAGAGAATCAATCTTTGATAGCTATATTATGTTGCTTATAAGATATACATTTATGAGATTTTATTTAGTTGGTATGTATATATATCATAAGAAAAATAAAGAGGTCTTAAATAAAGCTCTTTCAAAGGAAGAAGTAGTAAGATTTATTCAGTGTTTTTCAAAGGTTGTAGAACATCATAAAACTTATTTAATTGACTTATTAAATTATATAAAAGAGCATGATTTTAATAATTTAGAATTTGTGAAAACTTTACTAACTGCATTAAAAAATTAAAGAGATAGATATAATTTTAACTTCGTCCTATTTATATTTAGGATGGAGTTTTTTATTATATTAGGATTAAAAATATAGGTAAAGCTTAAAATAATATTTTATTTCCTATTTTAATAATTTATAATATAAACTAATATGCAAAGATATGGGTATCTTGTCTATCTTTTAAGTAGTTTTTTAAATTTAAGTATGTTTCTGCTGAAACTTTTGATTTTATGGTTACATTTTGAGCAAAGTTTACTTCTATAATTAAATCATTACTGCTTTCAATTAAGCTTTTTATTCCTTCATAAAAACTATAAGAAGTTTCTATGAAGATAGAAATCTTTTCTTCTTCATCTTCAGAAATACTTTCATCTCTATAGTTTGCTCTACAAGCACTTTGATCTTTTGTTTCTAAAACATATACCCTAAGCTTATTACTTCTAGGAAATTCAATTTTTTCTATGGTTCTTAAAAGCTTTTTTAATTCTTCTTTTGAAATATTAAGGAATTCTCTTTTTTCATATCCATCTTCATATACATTAAAAGTATCTTCGAGTTTTTCTATAATCACTTTTCTATTTTTCTTATAGGATCTTATATCTAAACAGTTATATAATTTTAATTCATCTAATTTTTTTATAGAATCAAAAGCGAAATTATTAATTGTAAACATAAATATTCACCTCACTTTAAGAATCTTTCCTAAAGTATATCATTTTTTAGTTTAGACTAAAATAAATTCACTTATTTGAATTATTTATAGTTATTATAGGTTTTTTATAATTTTATAAAGTATAATATTAATATGATTTTATTTATATAAGTTTTTCTTTATATAATTTTATGCAGTTAATAGGATTATGCAATAACAAAGGATGGCAAAACAGAATATTAATAAATCCATAGTAATAGTCACTTCCTTAAATATTAAATAATTTGAAAAAATTAAAGTGGGAGTTTTTAAAAAGATTTGTTAGGATTAAGTTAATAGTTTATTATAAAACAAGGTTATATTATTAACTTTAAATTGCATATTATTTTATTTTATGAAAGAAAGTTTTAATTTAGAACTTTATACTTTAGTGAAAAAGAATAAATTAAAGTATATATATGTAACAGTTTAAAACTTATTTACAAAGAAACTTTAAATTGATAATATTTATATAGGATTTAAAAGTTTTGGAGGAGAGAATGAAGAGTTACGAGAGAAAACTAAAGATTGAGATTATTACTATTTTGGTAATGATTGATTATATACTTATGATAAGAAGGGCAAGTAGTGATATAGAAGAATCAGTACTTGCAGGAATTGCCCTTTTATGGACAATTTTTGCTTTAGGATACCATATATGGGATTTAAAGAAGCGTGGATTAACTTTAACAGATGGAATTAAAAGTTTTACTGATAGAATTAAAGGACTTAAGCATTTTAGTAGAATCTATACAAGAATGTTTAAATACGGTACAAGCATAATAATTATCTTAGGTATGGTATTAGTTGCTTTAAATGTAATTAATACAGAGGTTTTAAATGCTTCATTTATAAAGTACATTATAAACATAGGAATGGCCTTAGCTTTTTCATTAGGAATGACAGAAGCTATAGTATTTTGTATGGCTGGTATAGTAAGAATTATGGAAGAAAATAAAGAAATATAAAAAGATGCTTCACAATTTTGTGAAGCATTTTTTATTTATATGATCTTTATGATAAAAATAAAATTTAAATAGCATTATTTGGTATGATTAATTTTGTTAAAATGTGAAAATTACAGAGAGGTTTTTATGAGATTAAAATTTCAATATGAAAATAAAATTATAGATTTTGAATTAATATTAAGTAAAAGAAAAACTATGAGCATAGAGATTTCAGTAGAGGGAGAAGTGAAGGTTAGAGCTCCTATTTGTGTTTCAGAGGAAGTAATTATTAGTCAGGTTAGTAAAAAAGGAAAGTGGATTCTTGAAAAGAAGGAGGAAGATTATAAGCGAAATTTTAAAAAGATTGAAAAAAATTATAAAGATGGAGATTTATTTATGTATTTAGGAAATGAATATCCATTAAAAATAAAGTTTAGTCCATTTTTAAAGAAGACTTCTGTTAAGATAATAGGAAAAGAATTAGTTGCTTATATGACTGAATATAATAAGGAAAAATTAAGAAAAGCAATTGAATTATGGTATAGAGATGAAGGACTAAGAATAATTAAAGAAAGAGTTGAGCATTATTTGAAGTTTTACCAAGTGAAGCCTAGAAGTATCAAGGTTAAAGAACAAAAAAGAAGATGGGGAAGCTGTACATATTACAATGATTTACTTTTTAATTGGAGATGCATCATGGCACCTTTAGAAGTAGTTGATTATATAGTTGTTCATGAAATGACTCATATGGTTCATAAGGATCATTCAAAAAATTATTGGAATTTTGTTTCAAAAGTTATTCCAAATTATAAAGAGCAAAAAATGTGGTTAAAAGAAAATGGAATTAGAATGGATATATCATAGGAATAAATAGTATTAAGATTAATATAAAGGATAATTTTAGCATTTTATAATTAATAATATAGAAATTATTCAACTAATATTATATACTGTATATGGATAAAATGTTAAAATTTTATCGAAATATTAATTTATATTTGTTATGATTGTTAAATCATATACTTCACAAGTGAGGGTAAGATATGAAAAACTACTATTTAGAAAAGGCTGTGGATGAAATTTACTATAAAGAAGGTAAAGAAAATAGAGAGCTAAAAATGGATATCTTAAGTATTAAGATAGAAAATGAATTGAAGTTAATAGAAAATTTATGTGGTAATTGTGAAAGAAAAAGTACATTATACGAAGCTATAAAGAATATAAAAAGTCTGTTAAAACAATATTATATAGTTTTTAATGGAACACAAGATGCGCTATTTTTAGTTGAAATGCTTAAGAATGGAAATTTTAGATATGTAAGAAATAATAATGCATATCTTGAGGAATTTGGACTTAAAGGAGAAGAGATTACAAATAAGACTCCAAAGGATGTTTTTGGTGAAGAGCTTGGAAAAAGATTCTGTAGTTATTATAAAAATTGTATAGACGGTAAAAAAGTAGTTGTCTTTGAAGATGATTTGGTCTTGAATGGAAGAAGAAGGGTATTCCTAACTAAACTACTTCCTATTATAGATGAAGATGATGGAGTTTTTGTAGTAGGTTCAAGGGAAGATATTACAAAGAGAAAAGAAATGGAAATAGAGTTAGATAGAATGGCTAATTATGATGAATTAACCAATATTCCTAATGTAAGATTGTTTTTTAAATCTTTTAGAAATACTATAAATGAAAGTAGAAAAATGGACAAGAAATTTGCAGTTCTTTTCATAGATTTAGACTGGTTTAAGGAAATAAATGATAATTATGGCCATGATGTAGGTGACGAAGTTCTAGTTTGTGCGGTGAAAAGGATATACAGATGTTTAAGAAAGGGCGATATCCTAGGAAGAATAGGTGGAGATGAGTTCGCAGCTATATTAAAGGATATAAGTGATAGAGAAGAAATTGAAAAAATAGTTAAAAATATTCAAAACTCCTTAAGAAAAAGAATAAAAATAGGAGATGTTACATGTAATATTGACTCATCCATAGGTATAACAATATTTCCAGAGGATGGAGAGAAAATAGAAGTACTTATGAGAAATTCTGATAAGGCTATGTATAAAGTAAAAAATAGAGAAAAGGGAGGATATAGATTTTTTAATAATATGATTAGGGAATATAACTTTAAAAATAAAGATGGTCATGTCCATACAAAATATTGCCCTCATGGTAGTGATGATAAGATCGAAGATTATATTGAAGAAGCTATAAAAGCTAAATTAGATGAAATAAGTTTTACTGAGCATCTTCCTCTTCCTGAAAATTTTACTGATCCTTCGCCTTTAAAAGATAGTTCTATGAAATTAGAAGAGATGGAAGCTTATTTAAAAGAAGGAAAAGAGTTAAAAGAAAAATATAAAGAGGAGATAAAAGTAAATATCGGAGTAGAAGTAGATTATATAGAAGGCTATGAAAGCGAGACTAAGTGCCTTTTAAATAAATATGGAAAGTACCTAGATGATGGAATTTTATCAGTTCATATGATAAAAGGAAATAATGGATGCTATTGTGTTGATTTTAATGAAAAGGAATTTAAAAAAATCATAGATGATTTAGGGTCCTTAGAGAAAGTGTATAACAAATATTACGATACATTAATTATGGCTTTAAAAAGTGACTTAGGACCATACAAACCTAAAAGAATAGGGCACTTAAATCTAGTAAGAAAATTTAATAAAGAATTTCCGTATAACTATGAAAAACATATTTCAAAGATAGAGGAAATATTAGATCTTATAAAAGAAAAAGGATATGAGCTTGATTTTAACATTGCAGGTTTAAGAAAAAAAGAGTGTAATGAATTTTATATAGAAGGAAAAGTTTTAGAAATGGCAATTGAGAAGGGGATACCTATGGTTTTAGGAAGTGATTCTCATTCTTCTAAATATATAAAATGTATAAAAGAGTTCTTATAGTATAAAAGTAAGTAATACCAACATTTTTTGATGTTGGTATTTTTAATTTAATACTTATTGAGCTAAAGAAGGATTACAAGTTTAATTAAAAAGTCGGAAACGATTTAGAAAAAAACTTTCATTTTAAAGGGGTATGCGCTGATGTATAATAAGCTTATAATATAAAAAATTGCAATTTTTAATATTAAATCTATATACCTAAAAGGAAGAGATTTATGAGTAAAAAAATTAAAATGATTTGCATAGCACTTGGAATTACTATATTACAAGGTTCTGTTACTTTACCTATTTTTTCTAATGTTCATACAGTATATGCAGCTGAAAAATATTCAGACGATGCATCTGTTGATAATAAAGTGAATTTTAATACAGATGTTATATATCAAATTGTAACAGATAGATTTTATGATGGTGATACAGCTAATAATCCTAAAAATGGAATGTATGATGGAAATAAAAAGAATTTAAAAAAATATTTTGGTGGAGATTGGAAGGGAATAACTGATAAAATAAAAAGTGGATATTTAAATGATATTGGAATAACAGCTCTTTGGATTTCCCAACCTGTTGAAAATATTTATAGTGTTTTCTCTGATGGAAGTACATCTTATCATGGATATTGGGCAAGGGATTTTAAAAAGACTAATCCTGCTTTTGGTAATATGGAAGATTTTAAAAATTTGGTTAAAACTGCTCATGAAAACAATATAAAAGTAGTAATAGATTTTGCACCTAACCATACATCCCCTACAAGTAAAGGTGCTGAAGATGGAGCACTTTATGACAATGGGAAGTTGATAGCTACACATTCTAATGATCCAAATAAAATATTTAATCATAATGGTGGAACTGACTTCTCAACAATAGAAAATGGAATATATAAAAATTTATATGATTTGGCAGATTTAAATCATGAAAATGCTACTGTAGATACATATCTTAAAGAATCTATAAATAAATGGTTAGACATGGGCATTGATGGAATAAGAATGGACGCAGTTAAACATATGCCAGAAGGATGGCAAAAAAACTTTATGGATAGTGTCTATAATCATAAACAAGTTTTTACTTTTGGTGAATGGTTTTTAGGAAAAGGGGAAAATGATCCTAAAAATATAGAGTTTGCTAATAATAGTGGAATGAATTTATTAGATTTCAGATATGCTCAAAAAATTAGAGAAGTTTTTAGAGACGGATCAGATAACATGTATGGACTAAATAAGGTTATTGAGGATACAGCCAAACAATATGATCATGTAAATGATCAAGTTACATTTATTGATAATCATGATATGGATAGGTTTCATACAGAAAATGGAGATAAGAGAAATGTTGATGAAGCTTTAGTTTGTACACTAACTTCAAGGGGAATACCAGCTATATATTATGGAACAGAACAATATATGACTGGAAATGGAGATCCTTATAATAGAGCTATGATGACTGGATTTGATGAGAATACAACAGCTTATAAGATAATACAAAAATTGTCCAAATTAAGAAAGACAAACCCAGCAATAGCTTATGGAACAACAGAGCAAAGATGGATTAATAATGATGTTTATATTTATGAAAGAAAATTCGGTAATAATGTAGTTTTAGTTGCAATAAATAATAGTGAGTCAAATAGTTGTAATATAAAAGGTGCTATGACATCGTTACCAAAGGGGAACTATGAAAGTATTTTAAATTCAGTAACTACATATAATAATATTGAAGTTGGTGACAATGGAAATATTAAAGACTTTACTTTGAAACCAGGAGCAACTGCTGTTTGGAGTTATATTGCTAAAGAGAATAATCCTATAATTGGACATGTAGGTAATTCTACAGTAGAACCAGGTAAAACTTTAACAATAGATGGTAGAGGATTTGGTAATTCTAAAGGAAAAGTTAACATTGGTGGAAAAGAAGGAGAAGTTTTATCTTGGAATGATAGAGAAATAAAGGTTAAAGTTCCTAATGTAGCGCCTGGAAAAGTAACTGTTAGTTTAACAAGTAAAAATGGAGTTAAATCAAATGAATATAAAGATATAAATGTTTTAACAGGAAAACAAGTGTGTGTAAGATTTGTAGTTAAGAATGCAAAAACTTTAATTGGAGAAAATATATATTTAAGTGGAGATGTTTCTGAACTTGGTAACTGGAATCCAGATAGAGCTATTGGAGCTATGTACAATCAAATCGAATATAAGTATCCAAATTGGTATTTTGATGTAAGTGTTCCAGCAGGAAAAGAAATAAACTTTAAGTTTATTAAGAAAAAAGGAAATCAAGTTATATGGGAAAGTGGAAACAATCATGTTTATAAAACTCCAACTGATTCAACAGGAATTGTTACAGTAGATTGGCAAAATTAGAGAGCAATATAATTAGTATAAATCTTTAAATATTAACCTTAGTATTTTAAATATATTTTTTATATAAAAAGCTGTATGATACATAAATAAAACCATACAGCTTTTTAAAAAGTAGTTTTAAATCAAAATTAATTTAAAACTAGAGAATTTATTTAATTTGTATAGAATATTTTATAGTAAAACTCGGAAACGATTCCGATAAATAAAATGGTAAAAACTTATTGAAGATTTAGATCTTCAGGAATATAATTACATATGAGAAAATAAATTGTTAAAAAATAAAATTTTTTGAGAATTATATTAATAAAAAATTATAATTTAAAGTGCTTTTAATTAAATGATGTTTTACTTTAATTATTTTAGCCTAATTTATCTAAGTAAATAACAAATAACAGTAATATTACCTAGATTATAAAACTTTAAAAATTTAAGTTTTATTTGATAAATTAAACTTATGGTTATTGTTATAAAAGGGGAGAAGTTAAATTGACTACAATTAAAGATATATCAAAAAGGTGTCATGTATCTATATCTACAGTATCTAGAGCATTAAATGGATATGATGATATAAATTCTTCTACAAAGGAATTAATATTAAAGGTAGCCAAAGAATTAGATTACATACCGAATAAACATGCAAGAGCTCTTATAAAAAGAAATAACAATAATTTAGTTATAATAACTAGTAGCTTAAATGAAAAAGAGTCAATTTTTGATATATTGAGAGGATTATATAGATTTGGAGAGGAAGAAAATTATTCTATATCCATATTTACCTCTTCATTATCAAAAAAACATGGTAAATCTTATTATAAGTTTTGTAGAGAGAATGATATTGCTGGAGCTATGTTATATGGACTAGATAAAGATGATAAAGATGTTATAGAATTAATTAATAAAAAGTTCCCTGTAGTTACTATTAATTCAGATATTTCTGGAGAAAAAGTTGTTAGTATAAGTATAGATAATTTTAAAGCAGCCTACGAAGCTGTTACAAGTTTAATAAAAAGTGGTTGTAAAAGAATAGCAACAATTCAAGGGAAAAAAGAATTATATGTAACTAAGGAAAGAATAAAAGGATATATTGAAGCTTTAGCTAAAAATAACCTTGAAATAAGAAAAGATTTTATTTGTTATGGTGATTTTTCTAAGGAGTCTGGAGAAGATTCAATAGAAAGGTTAATAGATAATAATATAGATGGAGTTTTTTGTGCTTCAGACAATATTGCTATTGGAGCATATGAAGGCTTAAAAAAACGTAAGATAAAAATTCCAGAAAGTGTTTCTGTAGTTGGATTTGGAGATAAAGAAATAGCTAGATATTTAACGCCTACTTTAAGTTCTGTTAAAGAAGATATGTATAGATTAGGATATGAAGGTGGTCAAATATTAGGAAACATAATAAAGGGTAAAAAGCTTAAAGCAGGAGTTAACGTAGACTATGAATTTATAAGAAGAAAATCAATTAAGTAATTATTTAAAGTGTGAATAGATTTTTTTAAGTAAAATTGGAAACGTTTCTAAAGAGTCTTAAGCTTAATAATTCATTAATTTAAGGGGAAAGAAACTAGTCTAGTGCTATAAGAGAATCAGTAAAAAATATAATGGAGGAGAAGGAATTTATGGGTAGTAATAAAATTACAAGAGAGGCCATACATCATATAGCTCAAAGCAATTATTCTTATGGATACGATAATGAAACTTTGCATTTAAGGGTTAAGACTAAAAAAGGTGAAGTAAATAAAGTAGAAATAAGAATTGGAGATCCTTACATATGGGATGAAGGTGGTTGTGATGGAGGAAATATGAACGCCACTGGAGGAAGATGGACAGGTGGAAAAAGTTATCCTATGAGAAAGGAATGTGAAACAAAATACTTTGATCACTGGATAGTTGAATATAAACCTTTAAGTAAACGTTCAAGATATGGATTTATATTACATGGAGATGAGGAAACTCTTTTATTCACAGAAAAAAGAATAGAAGAGTTAGATGGAAAGTATGATGAAGCAAAATTAAGTGCTATAGGAAACTTTTATTGTTTTCCATATTTAAATGCCATAGATGTTGCTAAAACACCACAATGGGTAAAGGATACTGTTTGGTATCAAATATTCCCAGACAGATTTTGCAATGGAGATAAATCAATAGATCCAGAAAATGTTGAGCCATGGGGGACAGAGCCTACTAGAGATAATTTTATGGGAGGAGATTTACAGGGAGTTTTAGATAAGTTGGATTACTTATGCGATCTTGGAGTTAATGGATTATATTTTTGTCCAGTATTTGAAGCTACTGAAAATCATAGATATGAAACTATAGATTATTTTAAAGTAGATCCAGCCCTTGGTGGAAATGAAGTCTTCAAAAAACTTGTAAGTGAAGCTCATAAAAGAGGAATGAAAATAATGTTAGATGCAGTATTTAATCATATAGGTTATTTTTCACCCAAATGGCAAGATGTATTAAAGAATAATGAAAAATCAAGATATAAGGATTGGTTTTGTATAAAGAAGTTTCCAGTGCTTGAAAATGGATTAGAAAATGTTGACGGAAATAATTTGAATTATGAAACCTTTGGAAGAATAGCTACAATGCCTAAACTAAACACAGAAAATCCAGAGGTTGTAGAATATTTATTAAAAGTTGCTAAGTTCTGGGTTGAGGAAATGGATATAGATGGTTGGAGACTTGATGTATGTAATGAAGTAGACCATGTATTTTGGAGAAAATTCAGAGAAGTAGTAAAAGGAACTAATAAAGAGGTTTATATATTAGGAGAAGTTTGGCATGATGGGCTTCCATGGCTTATGGGAGATCAGTTTGATGCAGTTATGAATTATCCTGTTACAGATGCAGTAAAAGAATATTTCTGCTTAAATCAATCTAATCCAGAAGATTTTAAATATATGATAGAAGCTAATAAGGTTAGTTATTTAAGACAAATAGGAGAAACAATATTTAACTTATTAGATAGTCATGATACTCCAAGAATATTAACTGTTGCTGGAGGAAATAAAGATAAGATGAAACTAGCTTATCTATTTATGTTTACTCAAGCTGGTTCTCCATGTGTATATTATGGAGATGAAGTTGGTATGGAAGGTAATCAAGGAATGGGTATGGAATTCCATAGAAGATGTATGATTTGGGATGAAAATAAACAAGACAAAGATATGCTTAAGTTTATGAAACAAATAATAAAAATAAGAAAAGAGAATAAGGAATTAAATTTATTAGATAACAATTGGATAAGAGCTAATAGAGATGAAAATATACTTATTTATTCCAAAGAAAATATATTTATCATTATGAATAATTCAGAGAAGGAAGAAAAGATATTTTTACCTAAGGAGCTTAAAAATAATAAGGTTAATGATTTATTTGAAGAAAAAATTGAACTTTTAAAAGAACATATAGAATTAAAGCCCTTTGCATTTAAAATTTATAAGAAGTTTTAAATGATAAATAAAATCCTCAGTTAAATAGATCTTAATTTTAATAAGATTTATTTAGCTAATACTTGAAACTTGGCTCTAAAAAGTTACGATTTTTTTAGAGTCAGTTCAAGAATGATTATATATGCTAAAAGTGAACTTTAAATTTAGTGAGGGGATTAGTTAAAGGATTTATATTTAAATTTATGTAAATGTTTACATAAATTAAATTAAAATAAAAATAAAACTATAGTATAAAGTTTTGGGAGGTATTTAAAAATGACCAAGAAAAAATTATTAGCAACATTATTAACAGGAGCTATTGTAGCTACCATGTTTATGGGGTGTTCAGGTAATAAGGATAAAGAAGCTGGAGCCTCTGGAAGTGGTACAGAGTTAACAATATGGACAAAGCTACCAGAACAAGAGGTGCCAGTATTAAAAGATGCAGCAGATAAATGGGCTAAGGAAACTGGCAATAAAGTTAAAGTTGTAAGAGATGATGGGGATTTCCAAGCCTTTTTGCAAGCTGCTAACTCTACAAAGGGGCCAGATATTTATTTTGGTTCAGCACATAACCAGTTAGCTGCATATCAACAAGCTGGTGTATTGACAGAAGTTCCAGCTAAATATGTTAAGGAAGATGAGTATGCAAGTAAAAGTGTTTGGGATGCTGTAAGTGTAGATAATAAAAAATATGCTATTCCAATATCTGTAGAAACAACAGCACTTTTCTATAACAAAGATTTAGTTAAAGAAGCACCAAAAACAATGAATGATCTTGTTAATGAAGCACTTAAAAAGGGAAATGGAGCTTTCCAATTTAATATAAATGATCAATATACTGATTTAGGTTTCTTATTAACTAATGGTGGATACATATTTGGTAAAAAGGATGGTAAATATGACACAAATGATATAGGACTTAATAATGAGGGATCAGTTAAGGGGTTACAAATGCTTCAAGATTTTGTTGTTAAGGATAAATTTATGCCAGCAGATATAAGTGGAGATATAGCCTTAACAAACTTTAAAGAAGGAAAATCTATGTTTTATATATCAGGACCTTGGGATATACAAGGATTAAAAGATGCTAAACTTAATTTTGGTGTATCAAAAATTCCTTCAATAGACGGTAAAGAATTTACGCCAATGTCTGGAGTACAATGTGCTTTTGTAAGTTCAAAATCTAAAAATATAGATTTATCATGGGAATGTTTAGATTATTTAGTAAAAGAAACACAAGAAGGTTTATATGAAAAAGGAAAAATTCCAGTAACTAAAGCTATGTTAGATAAGAAAGAAGTAAAAGATAATGAGTATGTTGAAGGTTTCTTAGAATCAGTTAAAAATTCAGAACCAATGCCAAATATTAAAGCTATGGATGCTGTTTGGGAACCATTAAAGAATATTCAAAGAGTACTTCAAGGTGAAAATCCTCAAGAGGTTGCAAATGAAATAGTATCTGGAGTTAAAAAGGGAATAGAATTACAAAATAAATAGAATATAAATTTAAAGGGGGAAATTGCTTCCCCTTTTTAAATAGAATTAGCATTGAGGTGAATAAATTATGGTGAGAAAGAAAAGTAAGAATAAAGATAACTTAACTGCTTCAAAGTTTTTAGCGCCTGCACTTATAAGTATGCTTATATTATCAATAATACCTATAGCATTGACAATAATAATTGCATTCACTAATTATAATCTAGAGACAGTAAATACAGGATGGAAATTTGTTGGCTTAGAAAATTTTAAGAGTGTTTTAACAGGACCTTTAAAAGAAGTGTTTTTACCAGTGTTTGGATGGACAATAGTGGCAGCAACATTAATAACTTTTGGAAGTTTTGCATTAGGATTAATTTTTGCAATAATACTATCTAATGAAGATATGAAAGAATCTTTTATATATAAAGGAATATTAATACTACCTTGGGCTTTACCTGCTACAATTATAATAATAGCATTCCAAGGATTATTAAATAGTCAATATGGGGCTATAAATCAACTTTTAATTAATCTACATATTATAAAAGAGCCTATTATGTGGCTTACTACAGTAATGCCAGCTAGATTAGCTTTAATTTTAGTAAGTATTTGGATTGGTTTCCCATATATGATGAATGTATGTTTAGGAGGATTATCATCAATTCAAGATACATATTATGAAGCTGCAGATATTGATGGCGCTAATGAATTTCAAAAATTCTTTAAAATAACACTTCCATGTCTTACAAGAACAGCTTATCCTTTATTAATTGGATCATGGGCAATGAATTTTGGTAACTTTGGAGTAGCATTCTTATTATTCAAAGGGGGACCTGTTAGACCAAACTCACCATTTGCTGGATATACTGATATATTAGGATCAGCAGCATATAAAATGTCAACTCAATTTGGTAGATTCGAATTAGCTGCAACACTATCAATATTAATGTTTATTATTGTTGGTGGAATTTCATTTATTCAAATGAGAGCATCAGGACAGTTTAAAGAGGTGGATTAATATGAGTAGTAATGTTATAAGAAATAAAGAATTAGAAACACCATTGGTTTATAAGAAAAAAATAAATAAAAAAAGAAGAGCTAAACTTTGGGTAAGTAGATTGTTTTTATGGGTATCCATACTTATAATAATTTTCCCAATATGGGCTATTATATCAGCTTCGTTATCTCCTGGGACAAGCTTTTATGAAAATGGAATAATTCCTAAGGCAGTAACTTTTGACAACTATAAATATATATTTCAAGAAACAGATTTCTTAATATGGATTAAAAACAGTTTAATAGTATGTTTATTTGTATCCATTGTACAAGTTATAATGACTTTGCCAGCAGCCTATGCCTTTAGTAGATTGAAGTTTGCAGGAAAAAAATATGGATTAATGACACTTTTAATACTTCAAATGTTCCCAGCAACAATGGCAATTCCAGCTATATTATCAATTGCTTATAAATTACCATTTGGTATGGATAATATACCATTTTTAATAGTAGTTTTATGTGGTTCAAGTGCTTATAATATATGGCTTATGAAAGGTTTCGTTGATGGAATACCTAAAGAGCTAGATGAATCAGGATATGTTGATGGAGCATCACATTTTACAATATTTATAAAGATAATTCTTCCATTATCAGTGCCTATGTTAATAGTAATATTCTTCTTCTCATTTATAGGTACTTTCGGTGAATTCATGATTTCAGCTGCTCTTTTAAAAGCTCCGGAGGTAAAAACATTGATGCTTGGTTTAAATGGTATGATGAATAGTGGATCTACCACAAGTTGGCCTATTTATGCAGCTGCTTCAATTGTTTCTACGATTCCTATAATGATTATATTTATATCAATTCAAAAATTTATAGCAAAAGGTTTAGTAGCCGGAGCTGTAAAAGAATAGAAGGTACTAGGAGAAAATATGCAAATAAAAGATATAGCTAAAATAGCAGGAGTTGGAGTTGGTACTGTTTCTAGAGTTATAAATAATTGTCCTGATGTAAGTGAAAAAACTAGAAGGAAAGTTAGCAAAATAATTGAAAAATATAATTATGTACCTAATAATAATGCAAGACTTTTAAAGATGAATGATACTAAAAATATATGTGTATTTGTAAGAGGAGTTTATAATCCATTCTTTTCAGAAATAGTTAACTATATAAGAGAAGAGATTTCAAAGGCTGGATATTTTATGATACTTCAACAAGAGGAGTATAAAAATGGAACTGAAGAAATAAAAAGCATGTTATCTTTAATTAAAGAGAATAAGCTTAAGGGAATTATTTCTTTAGGAGCTCAACTTTATAATATAGATAGCAAATTGTTTAATGAAATTAAGATTCCTATAGTTTTTACTTCAGCAGATGTATTAAAGGATAATGACATAGATTCAATATCAACAATTAAGGTTGAAAATAGATATTCATCTTATAATGGAGTAAAGTACTTAATAAATAAAGGACACAGGAATATAGCTATTTTATTGGGTGATATAAATGACAAAGGTATAAGTATAGAAAGGTTTAATGGATATAAAAGAGCTCTTTTTGAAGAAAATTTTTTAGTAAATAAAAAATATATAAAGTATGGAAAATATGAGTGTAAGTCTGCTTATGAAAAAACTTTAGAATTATTAGAAGAAAGCAAGGAAGTAACAGCTATATTTGCGATTTCAGATTTAATGGCAGTAGGTGCTGCTAAAGCCATAACTGATAAGGGCCTTAGAGTTGGCGAAGACATAGCTTTACTTGGGTTTGATGGTATGGATATGACAAAATATTATTTTCCAGGCATATCTACAATAGAACAACCTAAGGAAAGATTAGCCAAGGAAAGTATAAATTTATTATTAGATTTAATAAATAAAAAAAGTAAAAATAGAAATATAGTAATAGAAACAAATTTATTAGAAAGAGAATCTACAATTAAAGAATTTTAAGTGAGATTACCTTAAAATAAAAAGACTGAAATATCTAATTGATTAGGTGTTACAGTCTTTTTATTTGTAGTTTATCATAGTTATCAAGAAGTAAGAGAAAAGTTAATTTGGCTAAAGTTTATAGTTAATAAAAAAGTTTTAATAATTTTAAAGATAAATTATGTAAATGATTACTAAGGAAGGTATATAGTGTTATAATAAAAATATAAAGGAATTTATAAGAAGGTGAGAAAATGAGAGAGTTATATTTAAAAACATTAAAAAAGGAAGTAGTACCATCAGAAGGCTGCACAGAGCCAATAGCAATAGCTTACGCAGCATCTATAGCAGCTGAACATTTAAAGGGAGAAATAAAAGAAGTAAATATTTATTTAAGTAAAAACGTAATAAAAAATGCCTTAGGAGTTGGAATACCTGGAACTGGTGGAGTTGGAATAGAAATAGCAGCAGCTTTAGGAATCTCAATTCAAAAATCCTATAAAAAGTTAACTATATTATCTAATTTCACAGAGGATGAACTTAAAAAAGCTAAAGAAATTGTAGATAAAAATATAATAAATATAAAGCAAAAAAATACTCATAAAGCTCTTTATATAGAGGTAGAACTTTTAGCTGAAACTTTAAAATCTAAGGTTATTATAGAGGATACTCATACTAATGTAACCTTAATTGAATGTGATGATGAAATAATAATGGACAACAACAGTGAGGTAAGTGAAGATTTAGAGGAAGACTATAAATTATTTAAGATAGCAGATATATATAATTTTGCTAAAGAAGCAGATTTTGATGACATAAAATTTATTTTAGAAAGTGCAAAAATGAATGAAAAGGTATCAGAAGAAGGGTTAAAAGGAGATTATGGGCTTCAAGTTGGAAGCAAAATAATTCAAAAGGGTAATTTTAATTTGTTTTCTAATGATGCATCTAATAAGATAATTGCAGCCTCAGCAGCAGCTTCAGATGCAAGAATGGATGGATGTGCAATGCCTATAATGACTACTGCAGGAAGTGGAAATCAGGGAATAGCTTGTTCAATACCAGTAGCTCAAACTGCTAGACTTTTAGATAAGTCTGAAGAGGAATTAGCAAGAGCTTTAGTTTTAAGTAATTTAGTTACAATAAGAATAAAAAAACACATGGGAAGACTTTCACCTTTATGTGGTGCAGGAATAGCAGGGGCAACAGGAGCTTCTTGTGGAATAACTTATCTTCTTGGAGGCGATTTAGAAAATATAAATTATTGTATAAATAATATGATTTCAGATCTTTCAGGTATGATATGTGATGGAGCAAAGGAAACCTGTGCTTTAAAGATTGCCACAGGAACTAATGCTGCAATACAATGTGCTAACTTAGCTATGAATGGCATATCAGCAACAGCTAATGATGGAATAGTGGCAAAGGATGTAGAAGAAACAATTGAAAGTATAGAAACTTTAATACAAAATGGGTTTAAAAATGTTGATGATACTATACTTAATATAATGCTTGAAAAGAAAAAGAATAATAAATAATTAATATAAAGATTAAAATTAATAAGTTACTAAGGGTAGATATAATTTTAATATGCTATTTAGAAACAGTTAAAAGAAAAGATAAATAAAAAAAGATTGTATTAATTGACTTTATAAAACTTTTAAATATATTTTTGTATAATTATAAGTTTTCTTTAAAGTTTTTAATGCAATCTTTTTTGTATTTTAATTAAGTAATAATTATATATTTTAGTTAAGTTTAAATAATAAAATAAGTTTTAAATAAATTTTATTTAGAATTTTATATGTTTTTAAATAAATTTTTCTTAGAAGCTAGTTTTACCAATAAAGTTGTTATTAATAAGGATAGTAATAATATAACTAATGGACTTAGTCCTGTTACTTCTAGTAACTCATCTAGTTCAGTATGTAATCCAAGATCAGTAAATAGAGATATTAATGGGTAGAAAATTAAGCATACTGAAATACTTAATACTGAACACATAAAAAATATAAGAGTAAATTTATGATATAAGCCATTTCTTAGTGAATTATTAAATATAAGTACTAGTACAAATAAGAATAATACTGGTATTGATATGCCTAATATAAGATTAAGGATATAAGAAAAATTGCCATAATTAGCTTTTACTATTGTAATTCCATGATTAAATTCTAATTTTCCTCCACATAATAATCCCACTATGGCCTTTGAAATATCATGTAAAAGGTAGATTATTAAAAATGATAAAGCAATCATAATTAATGTTGAAATAGTCTTTTTAAATGTCTTTGTTGTCTTCAATTTTTTCAACTCCTTAATATAAGTAAATGGTTAATTTGAAATAGCTTTTATTATTAAATTAAAGATTATTTGGTTTAGAAAAGTAGTTTTAAATCATTATAAAAATGAATAAAATGTTAACTAATCCTATATTAATATAAACTTTTTGTAAACATAAGTAAAGGATTAAATAGAATTTTTTACATTTAATTTTATAGAAGAATAAAAAAGTAACTTTAGTGAATTTAAAATTCTAAGAAAGGGTAAGTGAGTAAATAAAAAGTTCTTTATATACAAACGTTTTCATAAATGCTATAATGAAGATGAATAAAATGTAAATGTATTTTGTAGCTTTAAAGGTGGAGATTTGCATGAAAAAATTTATTACGACTTTATCAGTTATTATATGTTTAGGATTAGGAGGATTATTAATAGCTAGTCATTATACAAATTTAAAAGAAGAAAGATTTAATAACATTATAGAAAATGCTAATAAAGCTATTGAAAATAAAGAATATAAGACAGCTGAAGTGCTTTTAGAAAAGGCTAAACTTATGGATAATAAGACTCATGTAATATGTAAAAAGATACAGAATTTAGAGTTTCATAAAGAGCAACAGGAACTTTATGATCAGGGATTAAGATTAGAAAAGATGAAAAGGTACTCTGAGGCTATAGATGTTTTTTATGAAATTCAGGATGATTCAGATGATTTAAAAATAAATAGTGATAAAGAAATAGAAGTTTGCAAAAAATATATAATAGATGACTTTTCACGTAAGGCAGATAAGGCCATAAAAAGAGGAGATATAGAAGGGGCAAAATATATTATAGCTAAGATTGAAAAGTTAGATAGTAATAGTCCTGAAATAAACATATTAAATATGAAAATAGAGAGTTTTAAATCAGCCAAATAAATATCAAGAGTACTCTTGATATTTATTTGGCTGATTTTTTTAAATAATATCTTTTGTATCTAGAAAAGCTTCTTGCAATAGTAATTTAATCATAGCAGGAAACTCTCTAACCATATATTGAACTCTTAAAGATATAGGAGTTTTTGAAGGAAGCCCCTCATTTTTAATATTAAGGTAATCTGCGATTTCCTTAGCTCTAAATAAATGAAAATCACTTGTTACTATTAACACTTCATCTTTATCAGCATTTTTTTCTTCAAGGATTTTTTTGCTGAATTCTAAATTTTGAAAGGTTGATTTAGATTTATCTTCTTCTATAATTCTATTAGGATTAATTCCTTTATTAACAAGAAAATTTTTCATAGCCTGAGATTCTGGTATTGGCTCGTTACTTCCTTGTCCACCTGAAACTATTACTTTAGTATTAGGATGTAATTCTAAGTATTTCAAGCCTTCCTCTAATCTTTCTTGTAAAATTGGACTTGGCTTGTCTCCATATAATCCTGCACCTAAAATTATTTCATATTCTACATCCTTAAGTTGATTTATATCCTTAAAATTCATCATTTTATATGTCAAAAAAACTTCTAAAATAAGAAAGATTAGTATAAGTAGTCCTATTAAAACAGCTAATCCAACTAAAATCTTCTTCTTTAGCAAATAATCACTTCCCCTGTTTATTATTTTAATTAATACAAATTTTATCCTTAATATCATTCTCTCATATACAACTTACATAATTATGATTTAAATGTTAAGGAACTATTACAATAATATGTAGGTAAAAATTGGAGTTGTGAAATTTTTGATAATTATATTGACTAGGCAAAATCTGATGATATAATAAATCGTGATTATATGAAAATGATTATCATTGATGTGGGAGTCGAGGGTAATCTAATAAGGAAATTGGGAGGACTAAAGATGAAAGGACTTAAAAAATTAGCGATTTTAGGGATCGCAACACTTACGGTTGGAATGTTTGTAGGATGTTCTAATAGTAAAACTAGTGAAGAGGGCAACACTAGTAATGAAAAAAGAATTGTTCAATCTGTAAAAGGAGAAGTTGAAATACCAGCTAATCCTAAAAAGATAGTAGACATTTCAGGAAGTACAGAAGAGTTAGTTTTATTAGGACATACTCCTGTAGCTACAGCAAATGTAGACTCATATAAAACTGATCAAGTACCAGAATATATGGCTGAGAAGTTAAAGGATACAAAAATAGTTGGTCATTCTATGATGGATACTGCTGATATAGAAGGGATATTATCAGTAGAGCCAGACTTAATAATAATGTCACCTAGACAAGAAAAAATATATGATCAATTAGCAGAAATAGCTCCAACAGTTATAATTAATGATAATGCAAATGATTGGGAAGCTAAGTTTAAAGAGGTAGCAAAATTATTTGATCAAGAAAAGGAAGCACAAAATTGGTTAGATAATTATTATAAAAAAGCAAAAGAAGTTGGAGAGGAAATAAAGAAAGCAAATGGTGATGGAACTTATTTATCTGTTTTAGCTTCTTCAGGTCAATTCATGGTATTTACTGAAGGTGGAATAGGAACAGTTTTAAAGAGTGATATGGGATTACCTCAACCAAGTAAAATGCCAGAGCAAGATAGCATAACATTGCCTACAGTTACACTTGAAGGACTTACTGAAATAGATGCAGATCATATTATAGTTTTAGGAACAGAATCAGATAAGGCTGATTTAGAGTCAAATAGTGTTTGGAATGAAATGAGAGCTGTTAAGAATGGAAATGTAACAATACTTGATGTAAGTCCATATTTTAGCCAAGCTTATAACCCAATGGGAAGAGAACTTTTATTAGAGTCAATAAAAAATGAACTTGTAAAATAATTAAAATTTTTAGTAGGGGCTGTATCAAAATATAAAGATACAGCCCCACTATTTAAGTTAAAATAGAAATTTTGGTGATACTTTAAGGAGGGCAACTTATGAAAATAGGAAGGAAAAAGATCTTGGCTTATGGATTGATGTCTATAGGTTTATTACTTTTGCTTGGTGGAATCATTCTATCTATATCTATAGGGGCAAAAGAAATTGATTTTTCTATGATAATAAATGCTGTTTTTACAAATGATGCAGATATAAATACTAATATAATTAGGGATGTAAGAATACCTAGAGCACTTGCAGCAGCTTTAGTAGGAGGATTTTTAGCTGTAGCTGGTGCTATTATGCAAGGAATAACTAGAAATCCAATTGCAGAACCTTCTGTAATGGGTATAACCCAAGGGGCTACATTTATGATAGCTGTAGCATTTGTTTTACAAAGAATATATCCTAATTTAGTTATAAATAGTTTTGCTCTTATGATTTTTGCATTTTTAGGGGCAAGTATAAGTGGTCTTTTAGTATATTTTATAAGCTCTAGAGCAGCTAGAAAAGTTGACCCTGTTAAGTTAGCCCTTGCAGGAACAGCTTTAGGAACTTTACTTATATCCTTAGCAATGGGAATATCAATGTATTTTAATTTATCTCAACAGTTAAGTTTCTGGGTATCAGGTGGACTAGTAAGTGCTAAATGGGAAGGTGTAATTTTATTAACTTTAATAGGAGGAATAGCATTTATTGGAGCCATGATTATGTCACCTAGAATAACAATTTTGAGTTTAGGAGAAGAAGTAGCCATAGGACTTGGTGAAAAAACCAATCTTGTAAGATTTATATCCATAATGATAGTTATATGTCTAACAGGGGCTTCTGTTTCGGTAGCTGGTAATATTGTCTTTGTAGGATTAATAATTCCTCAAATATGCAAAGGAGTAGTAGGTTCAGATTATAGATATATAATACCTAGTTCAATGATATTAGGTGCTGTTTTATTAGTGTACAGTGATATATTAGCAAGGATTATAAACCCTCCTTATGAAACACCAATAGGATCTTTAACTGCCTTATTAGGAGTTCCAGTGTTTATATACTTAGTTAGAAAGGGAGGTAAGTAATTTATGAATATAAAAAAGAATCATAAATTTATATGGGTAACGGGAATTTTGATAGGTTTAATTTTTATTACCTTCTTAATAAGTTTAAACATGGGTTCACTTTCAATAGAACCAGGAGAAGTTATTAAAACTTTAATTGGACAAGGTACAAAAAGTAATGAAATAGCTATATTTAAGCTTAGACTTCCTAGAATAGTCATAGGAATATTAGTAGGAACAGCTTTAGCAACTGCAGGTACAATTCTGCAGGGGGTTACTAAAAATGATTTAGCTGATTCAGGAATACTTGGAATAAATTCAGGAGCGGCTTTATTTGTTGTAGTTTACATATATATAATGAATGGAAATGTATATGATGGTGTAAGCAATTTAACTATTTTTACTATGCCTATAGTAGCTTTAAGTGGAGCCATATTTGGAGCATTTTTAATATACATATTAGCATGGAAGAATGGAATAAATTCATCAAGATTATTATTAATAGGTATAGGCATAAATATAGCTTTCACATCCTTATTAACAATATTTCAGTTAAGATTTACCACTCAAGAATTTAATAGAGTTATGGCTTGGATATCAGGAAGTATATGGGGCGCAAGTTGGAAATATGTATTAGCAATATTACCATTTATAATTATATTTATGGCTTTAACTATATATAAATCAAGATATTTAGATGGATTAAATTTAGGAGACGAAGTTGCCACAGGTATAGGGATTGAAGTAGAAAAAGAAAGAAGAAAACTAATTATATATGCAGTTATATTAGCAGGGGTAGCTACATCAGTTGCAGGTAGTATAGGTTTCTTAGGGTTAGTATCTCCTCATATAGCAAGAAAACTAATAGGGCCAAAGCATAAAAAATTAATTCCTGTAGCAGCCTTTATTGGAAGTTTAATATTATTAGTTTCAGATACTATAGCAAGAAATTTAATTGCACCAATGGAAATGCCAGTAGGTATAATAGTTTCTATAATAGGAGTTCCATATTTTATTTATTTAATGTTATCAAAATAGATATTTATATACCTAGGAATAAATATCTATTTATAAATGAAAGGCAATTAAAATTAAATTTTACATTAGATAAATTGATTTTAAATAAAATATAAAGATTAAAGTAACAAGTATTTTAAATTTTATAATTAAAAGTTTTCACGAAAGTAGAAGGAGATAATTATGAACTGTATAACTACTGATAATTTAAATATTTCATATGGAAGTTTAGATATAGTTAAAAATTTAAACTTAAAGATACCAAAAGGAAAAATAACCACAATAATAGGTGCAAATGGATGTGGAAAATCTACAGTGCTAAAAACAATAGCTAGGATTTTAACTCCTAAAAGTGGTGAAATATATATAAATGAAAAAAACATAAAAGAGCAAGGAGCTAAGGAGTTAGCAAAGGTTATGGCAGTTTTACCTCAAAGTCCTCAAGCACCTAATGGTCTTACTGTTGAAGAACTAATAGCCTATGGAAGATTCCCTCATCAAAAAGGTTTCGGTAAATTAAAAAAAGAGGACAAAAATATAATTCAATGGGCTTTAGAAGTTACAGGATTAATTGAATTTAGGGAAAGAGACATAGAAGACTTATCTGGAGGACAAAGACAAAGAGCTTGGATTGCTATGGCCTTAGCACAGCAAACAGATATATTAATACTTGATGAGCCAACAACTTATTTAGATTTAGCCCATCAATTAGAGATTTTAAATTTACTTAAGGAATTGAATGAGAAGCATGGAACCACTATAGTTATGGTTATTCATGAACTTAATAATGCTGCTAGATTTGCCGATTATATGATAGGTATGAAATCAGGAAAAATAACTTGCCAAGGTACAGCATACGAAGTTATGACAAAAGAAAATCTTAAAGAGTTATTTAATATAGATGCAGAAATTATAGAGGATCCAAGAAATAAAAGACCAGTCTGCGTAACTTACGATATGCTATAAAATTAAAATTATAATTTTTCAAATATAAATGTAATTCTAATAATAGTATAAGTATAGTTTAATAAAAATAAATCTTAGGAAATATTTTATTTTCTAAGGTTTATTTTATTTATTCAAGTTTTTATGATTAATGGAAATACTTAATATGATATAATATCACTTAATTGGTTTAAATTGGAATTTGAATGAGGTATAATATCTATAAATGTAGATATATTAAAAAGGATTTTTATATAAAATAATTAGTATGAAAGAAAGGTATAAGTATATTAATTAATTTTTAAATTGACTTACTATAAAGAGTAGAGAGGATAATTTATGAATTTAAAGATTAGAGATATTGAGATAGAAGATTATAAAGAAATTAGTAAAATTAGAAAAATGCCTGGAGTTATGGAGAATATACTTTCCAATAAGGATGAGGAAGAGGAATCAATTAAGGAAAAGATTATAAATAGGGGCAAGAATCAGTACTGGTATGTTGCTGAAGAAAATGGAAAAGTTATAGGATTAGGAATATTAATGAATCATGGCAATTTAAGAAAGAAACATGTTGGAGTAATAACCTTAATGGTTAATAGTGATTATCAAAATAAAGGTGTAGGAAGTTTATTAATGGATAAGTTAATAAATTTAAGCGAAAGTCTTAATATTATAAGATTAGAATTGTGTGTATTTAGAGATAATTATAAAGCAATAAATTTATATAAAAAGTTTGGATTTAAAGAAGAGGGAATAAAGGTAAAGTCAGCTTTGAAAAATGGAGAATATATTGATGAAATTATGATGGCAAGGATAAACTTGTAGATTTAATTATAGGGATAATATATATTTATAATTTTAAATAGTATAAATATGTTTAGGTAATAAAGGGGGAGAGGTTATATGTATGAATATAAATTTATAAATGTGCCTGTTGATAAATCATTTAAGTGCAAAAGGGGAGACTCCTTTGAAAAATGTAAAGATATTATAAGAGAAGAAGCTAAAAGTGGATGGAGGTTAAAGCAGATTGTTACTCCAATTAATGAAAAGACCGGTGTTAATATTATTTATGATTATGAAATAATATTTGAAAGAAAAGTAGAAAATTATGCTTAATAAAAAAATTTTTAATAAGATAGATTTAAGGACTATAACTTTAGCTATAGTTCTTTTTATTCCTTTTATATGGGGAACCAATTTAGCTGTAATATGGTTCAGTGATATGGGAAAAGAAAAAATATCTATTATTAAGAAAATAGTAATTTCATTTTTAATATTAGGACCTTATTGGGTAGTGGCTATAAGTGGATTTTATAAAAGATTAAGAAGAATATTAAATTACAAATTATTTAATTTGATGTTCTTTATTATATATTTCTATTATTTCTTTCTTATAGATAGTATTGTAAATAATTTAAGTAAGTAGATTGTAATTAAAAATATAAATAGTTATATATTAATAAAGTTATTAGAGAAGTTTCTTAAATAAAACATTTAAAGATTGCATTACTATATTCTTTTTAGGTAATTACATTATAGAAACGTATTTGATATTAATATAAACTATATGAAATCTAGATGGATAACAAAAATAGTTGCTAAATAATAGCAACTATTTTTGTTTATTTAAATATTACTTAACTGATTTTTTTGTTTATTTCAAACATTTCTGATACGTAGTATATAAAACAACCTATAAGAGGTATTAGTAAATAAGCATCTTCAAATTTAAAAACAAAAAATACGCACTCTGTTAAAACTAAAATGGTACCAATAATTACAAAGGTCATACCTATTAAATCTGCAATATGATCTTTATTTTTTATTTGGTTCACATCACAGTAATTTTCAATTCTTTTAAAGTAGAAAAGATAATATCCAAGTTTAAATTTCTTATTTTTAAATATATAAAGGCCTACAAATAAAAATATTAATCCAACTATAAGAATAAGAATTAAAACCATAATATTTTCTCCTTTCACACTTACTTTTTATTACCAAACTTTTATTATAGAAAACTTTAGCAATAAAAAATAAGCGTATATGAAATATTATTTTTAGTATTTTTGAAATTTTATAAGAGTTAACTTTAAGAATAGGATTTTGTTAAGTTTATATATTAAATAAAAACTTAAATTTAATTTTAGTAATATTAAATAACAAGTAATATTTAAACAATAATATATTTATAATTATAGTACTCTTTTGAACCAATTTAAACATGATAGGACAATATTTTCCAATAAAGAGGGAGTTACTTTGAAAAAATAAAATTTTCCTAAAAAAAGTTTTGTTTTTTTGTCATCTTATTATTAAGCCACTATTATACAAAATTTAATCTTAAGTAGTTCTTACCTTTATATTCTAAAATTATTATAGGGTTAAATTTATAACTACTTATAATATTTAAATTTGGAGGACAATAATATTAGTTTTCAAAAGTCATTTGTTGAAAGAGAGATCTTTTAACAAATGGGTTTTATTTTACTGTCTTTGAATAATATTTAGATATATTGTATATTAGATAAAAAAGGTAATTAATGTTTTTAGCATTATAGAAAGAGGTAGTAAATGGAGTTATTTGTTTCAGATTTAGATGGGACTTTATTAAATAAGGATCAAGTTATATCAGATTATTCTAAAAGGGAATTAAATAGACTTATAAACACAGGGATTAACTTTGCAATTGCAACAGCTAGAAGTCCAGCTACTGTTTCAGATATTTTAGATGGAATAGATATAAAAACACCTGTGGTTCTTATGAATGGAGTTATTATTTTTGATATTGAAAAGAAAAAATATATAGATGTTAAAGAAATAGACAAAGAAAGTGTTAAAGAGATTATCAAAATACTCCAACAATATGACAAAACATTCTTTCTTTATGGGATAAAAGATGAGCATTTATGGGTTTATCATAAAGACTTTACTTATGATTTTGAGAGAGAATATTATGAGGAAAGATGCAATAAAAAACTTAAGTCTTTTAAAAAAGTTGAGAATTATTTAGATATTTTAGATGATAATCAAATAATAAATTTTGTGTTTTTTGAAGATAATAAATTTATAGCTGAAGAGTTGTTTGAAAAGATAATGAAAGTAAAAGGGGTTACTGGAAATTGTTATAAAGATATATATAACGAAGGAGCCTTCTTTTTAGATGTATATAATGAGGATGCTTCTAAAGCTAATGGAATAAAATTTTTAGCGGATTATGTAGAACATAGTAAGGTTATAACTTTTGGTGATGGAGAAAATGATGTTCCTATGTTTGAAATTGCAGATGAATGTTATGCTTTAGAAAATGCTTCAGAGGGGTTAAAGGCTATTGCTACAGGAATTATTGGCAATAATAATGATGATGCAGTTGTTAGATTTTTGATTAAAAGATTAAAATAGAAAAAATGCAAAATGAATAGAAAAAATATAAAAGAAGTATAATTAATAGGTGTACTTCTTTTATAATTTGTCAAAATAAAGTTTGAATTTTTTGAAAAATTTTTTAAAATGGCTTAAGGTATTGTCACTAATAAGAAAAATGTTCTTTATATAGATAAATACTTGCTTAAAGAGGTGTTATTTATTTAATAGAATTTGTATTTTTAAAAAATATATATATGTTTAAAATTTACATAAGACTTGTAAAACTGATGCAAAAATTGTAAAATTAACGTAAGATAAAGTGAAAATTTGTCTTAAAGAATAAAAAAATAGGAGGTATACATATGGTAGGAATTATTCTTGCTAGTCATGGGGAATTTGCTAAAGGCATATTACAATCTGGCTCAATGATTTTTGGAGAACAGGAAAATGTAAAAGCTGTTACATTAATGCCGAGTGAAGGACCTGATGATATTAGAGCAAAAATGAAAGAAGCGATTGCTTCCTTTGATAATCAAGATGAGGTTTTATTCTTAGTTGATCTATGGGGTGGAACACCATTTAACCAAGCTGATAGCCTAGTTGAAGAACATAAAGATAAATGGGCAATCGTAGCTGGTATGAATTTACCAATGGTTATTGAAGCATATGCTTCTCGTTTCTCAATGGAATCAGCACAAGAAATTGCTGCTAATATTTTAAAGACAGCTAGAGAAGGAGTTAAAGTTAAGCCAGAATCATTAGAACCTGAAGATTCTACTAAAGCTACTACAGATTCTGTTCAACAATCTAACAATGTAGGTGCGCCTGGCTCTTTTGAATACGTTTTGGCACGTATTGATTCACGTTTACTTCATGGTCAAGTAGCAACTGCTTGGACAAAAACTGTAAAACCAACAAGAATTATTGTTGTATCAGACGATGTAGCTAAAGATGAACTTCGTAAGAAATTGATTCAACAAGCAGCTCCTCCTGGAGTTAAAGCGCATACTGTTCCAGTTAGTCAAATGATTAAGCTTGCAAAAGATGATCAACACTTTGGAGGACAACGTGCATTACTTCTTTTTGAAAACCCAGAAGATGTACTTAGAGCAGTAGAGGGAGGAGTACCTATAAAGACAGTTAATGTTGGTTCTATGGCTCACTCTCCAGGTAAGGTTCAACCAAATAAAGTACTTGCTTTTAATCAAGAAGATATTGACACTTTTAATAAACTTAAAGAAGCTGGATTAGATTTTGATGTTCGTAAAGTTCCAAATGATACAAAAGGAAATATGGATGAAATTCTTAAAAAAGCACAAGAGGAATTAAATAAATTAAAATAATTTGATTTAATATAAATAAGTTATTTTAATGAAAAGGAGGATTAATAACAGTGGATTTAAATATAATTCAAATAATATTAGTTATTATTATTGCATTCTTAGCTGGTATGGGAGGGATCCTAGACGAATTCCAATTTCATCAACCATTAGTTGCTTGTACTTTAATAGGTTTAGTTACAGGTAATTTAATACCATGTTTAATCCTAGGCGGTAGTCTTCAAATGATCGCTTTAGGTTGGGCAAACATAGGTGCTGCCGTAGCACCAGACGCAGCATTAGCATCTGTTGCAGCTGCAATTATCTTAGTTCTTAGTGGAGAAGGGCAAGCTGGAATATCTTCAGCTATCGCTATAGCAATTCCACTAGCTGTTGCTGGATTATTATTAACTATTATTTGTCGTACAATAGCTACAGCATTTGTACACCTTATGGATGCTGCTGCTAAAGAAGGTAATATAAGAAAAGTTGAAATGTGGCACTTCATTGCTATCCTTATGCAAGGTGTACGTATAGCATTACCAGCTGCATTAATTTTATTAATCGGTGCTGGTCCAATAAGCGCATTACTTGCTTCTATGCCTGCTTGGTTAACAGATGGTTTAGCAGTAGGTGGTGGAATGGTTGTAGCTGTTGGTTACGCAATGGTAATTAACATGATGGCAACAAAAGAAGTATGGCCATTCTTTGCAATCGGTTTTGTATTAGCAACTATTCCTCAACTTACACTTATAGGATTAGGTGCAATTGGTGTAGCTTTAGCTCTTATTTACTTAGCACTTAGCAAAAAAGGTGGCTCAGGTAATGGTGGATCAAACATAGGAGATCCAGTAGGCGATATTATCGATAGATACTAAGAAGGGAGAGAAGACGAAAATGGAGAAAAATTTAAAATTAACAAAAAAAGATCGTCTTTCTATTTGGTGGCGTTCAACTTTCATTCAAGGATCTTGGAACTATGAAAGAATGCAAAATGGTGGTTGGGCATTCTCATTAATTCCTGCAATCAAAAAATTATACAAAACTAAAGAAGAAAGATCAGCGGCATTAACACGTCACTTAGAATTCTTCAACACTCACCCATATGTAGCTTCACCTATCATTGGTGTAACATTAGCATTAGAAGAAGATCGTGCAAATGGAGCTCAAGTAGATGATGTAACTATTCAAGGGGTTAAAGTTGGTATGATGGGACCTTTAGCAGGTATCGGAGACCCTGTATTCTGGTTTACTGTTAGACCTATATTAGGAGCATTAGGTGCTTCACTTGCTATGGCTGGTAACATATTAGGACCAATTATATTCTTCTTAGGTTGGAATATTATCCGTATGGCATTTACTTGGTACACACAAGAGTTTGGTTATAAAGCTGGTTCTCGTATTACAGAGGACTTATCAGGAAACTTATTACAAGATATTACAAAAGGTGCATCTATACTTGGTATGTTCATACTAGGATCACTAGTTAATAGATGGGTATCTATTAAATTTGCTCCAGTAGTATCAACAGTTCAATTAAGCCCAGGTGCTTATATTGATTGGAATAGCCTTCCAGCAGGTGCAGAAGGTATTAAGCAAGCCTTATTACAACAATCAGCTGGATTATCTTTAACTGCTGAGAAAGTTACAACATTACAAGGAAACTTAGATTCATTAATTCCTGGACTTGCAGGATTATTATTAACATTCCTTTGTATGTGGTTACTTAAAAAGAAAGTATCTCCAATTGTAATTATTCTTGCTTTATTCGTAATCGGTATTGTTTTCCACGTAATAGGATTAATGTAATATTTTTATTTAGCCTAGGTTAGTATAATATTTTTACTTAGCCTAGGCTTTTCTTAAAAATAAAAAGCTAAAGGAGAGCTTAGAAAAATCTTTACTAAGAGCTATTTAGTTTTGAGGGAAATAAGTTTATATATTTAAGTAGAAAAGAGGTATATCTATGGTTCAATCACTTAACACAAAAGTGGATTTAGTAGTTGATGCAACATCTTTCTCAGGTCTTGCTGATTATGGACAAATAATGATTGGTGATAAAGGATTTGAATTTTATAATTCCAATGATTATAGAAAGTTTATTCAAATTCCTTGGGAAGAGGTTGACTATGTAATTGCATCAGTAATGTTCAAAGGAAAGTGGATTCCACGATATGCAATTAAAACTAAGAAAAATGGTACATATTCATTTTCTTCTAAAGATACAAAGAAAGTACTTCGCACTGTTAGAAAATATGTTGATCCAAGTCGTATAGTTAAGTCCTTAAGTTTCTTTGATGTTGTAAAAAGAGAAGTAAAAGCACTATTTAAAAAGAAATAATTTAAATTTGTTTATTTTTTAGTATAAAAGTAAACAAATATTAGTGTGAATAAGAATATTGATTAATTTTACTGATTTAAGCTTTCCATGTAGGTTTGATTGAGAAAATATAGAGGAGTATAATAATTTTTAAGATACATAAGTTAATTAATGTATGAAGTCTTTACTTATAGGATATAAATGTAATGATATGTTTATACTTAAGGGGGAGAATTTTATGTTTAAAGAAAACCTTAAAAATTTATTAACTAAATGTGGTACTGTAGAGTTAGTTCTTTATGATGATGAGCTAAACTTATATGCCATGACACTATGTGAAGAGTGTCAATGCGATGTAATAAAGGAGCTAGGTATAAGAGGATCTGGAGTAGAAAATTTAAAAGATACAGTACATTCCTTAGGATATGATTTTATTTCTTTAAAAGAATATTATGAAAAAGGAACTTATGATGAATATGGCAATAAAATGACTTGTTGCTGTAATGATAGTTCTTATAAAGTTGTTAAAGTCAATTTTAATAAGGATAATGAGGATGACTATTACATGGCATGGGCAACCATATAAAAAGCTGCTTAAATTAGTGGCTTTTTATTTTTTTATTTAATTTATCTTATGAAAGTGTGTTAAGATAGTAATTGAGTATTAAAGTTTAAGTTTAAATAGCTTATTTTTAAAGATAAAATTAAAAAGTAAAAGAATTTTAAACTGTTTGTTTCTATTTTGTATTTTTTTATATTTTTTATTTTTATATAATAAATTTGCAATAATCAATTATACGGGGGATAAATATATGAAGAAAATAATGAAAATGGGTCTTATTCTTAGTGTGTTAATATGTTTGGGATCTTTTGTAGGATGTAATTCACTAAACAAAAAGCAGGTTGAGGCCACAGAAAATAAAGAAGCTGTAGAAGCTAAGGATACAACAGATGAAAAAAATACAGAAGGTAAAGATAAGGCAAAGACAAATGAATTAGAGTATTTACCTTTTGATAAAGATCCAAATGCTGAGGATGGTAAAGTTGTATCAGAGTACACTAATGGTCTTTTAAAGGGAACATTACAGTATCCAGTTAGAAAAGATGGTAAAAAGATAGCATATTTAACTTTTGATGATGGTCCATCAACAACTAATACACCAGAAGTTTTAAAGATATTAGATAAATATAATATAAAAGGAACTTTCTTTGTAACAGGAAATTCTATAAGTGCTGGAGAGAAGTCAAAAGAATTATTAAAGCAGATCGTTAAAAATGGACATGCTATAGGAAATCATACATATAGTCACGATTACAAATATCTTTATCCTAACAGAAAGATGAATGTAAATAACATAATGGCAGACATAAACAAAAACGAAAACTTAATGAAAGAAGTTTTAGGTGAAGATTTCTCAACAAAAGTAGTTAGATTCCCAGGTGGATACTGGTCTTGGCAAGATAGAACACCTATGAAGGAAAAAATGATTCAAGAGGGAATACAAAACATTGATTGGAATGCCTTAAATGGTGATGCAGAAGGTAAAAAGAAAAATGCAGATGAATTAGTTGAATTTGCTAAGAAGAGCGTAGAAGGTTTAGGGCCTAATGCAGATAATGTAGTAATTTTAATGCATGATACTTATGGAAAAGAAGAAACAGTTAAGGCTTTACCAAGAATAATAGAGTACTTACAAAGTAAAGGCTTTGAATTTAAGAGCATTAAATAAACATATTATAAGGTTTATTTAAAAGATAATATTTAATAAAGTATACAAATAAAAATAATATTAAAAACAAACAAATAATAGAAATAAAAAGCTACTAATTTTATGCATTTATAACTTAAGTAATAAAATTAGTAGCTTTAATATTTTATAATAAACAAAATATTTTAAAGAATAAATTTAAGAAATAATTTGTTTTTAATATGATAAAATAGATAATATAATTAAAAAAATAAGTTTATTAAAAAATAAGGATGTGATTATATAAGGGTTTATTAAGAATATGAGTATAAATTCTAAAAGGTATATAAATTTATAGAGTTTTAGAATTGGGTTTAAAAATAAAGTTAAAAAGGAGGAAACTACTCATCATAATATTTTGAGTAGGGAGAATACTTTGAATAGATTGTTAGAGCTTAGCAATGAAATATTTAGAATAAAAACAGATGATTATACTTTTCCATTATTCTCATCTTTACATTTTAAGATTATTTTATGTGTAGTAATAACCATATTTATAGCAATTATATTTAAAGAAAAAATAAAAAAGTGGAAATATAGAAGAGAATTTGAAATAACTACAGCAATTATTTTGTTATCAACTCAAATTTTTTTAGCAATATGGTATTCTAGATTCCCTAATTTTTATTTGAAGGAAAGTTTACCCTTGTATCCATGTAGAATTGCAATAATTATGGCAGCAATAGGGTTGATGTGGAAGAGGAATGACTTTGCAAAATCAATAGCTTATTTTTGGGGAACAATAGGAGCTATAGGAGCATTAATAATACCTATAACTAATTCTTATATTTTTCCACATATAACTTACTATACATTTTTTATAGGACATTATTTTTTATTAATAGCGTCATTATATCTAATATTAATAGAGGAATTTAAAGTGAAAAGTAAGAATGTAAAACAGGCACTTATTTTTTCTTTTATATTTGCAATTTGTGCTTTTATAGCAAATTATTTATTTGATGCAAATTATGCCTTTTTAAATCCACCAAATGGATATGAAATACTTAATCTTATAAATGTTGAAAGCAATATTATTACAACATCAATTTTTGCATATTTTATTTTTGTATTAGGAATATTCCTTATGTATTTGCCATTTAGCATGAGTAATTATAAAAAATATAGCTTGTTTGAATATTCCTTAATTAAATATTAGGATTATGAAAGAAATTTATATAAATAATATGGGTTTGATTATTTGAATTTAATAGATCTTAGAAATAATTATAATACTAAGTTAAATAAATTTTAGGATATAAATATATTAGGGTTTGATTTAAAAATGTATTAAATACATGTAGAAGATTTTAGGGAGGTGAAAAAGGGTATATTAAATGCTTTATATAAAATTTAAGAAGGTATTATCTAAATATTTTTATAGAGTTATTTTTATGTACCCTAAAAGTAGTTATGCTTAAAGATTTAAATGAAAAAATAGAAGAATGCCGTGAAAATATGGCCTTAAAGGAAATACTTGAAAAGAGAAATTTATCACTTAAAAATGAATTAGATAATAAGGAGAAAGAATTACTAGAGCTTGAAAAGAGTTTAAATAAGGAGCTTAAGGATGTTCAAAAGTTAAAGAGTTTATCTTTTTCTAATTTAATAGCTAATATATTAAGAAATAAGGATGAGCAGCTAGAAAAGGAAGAAAGAGAGTATTTAGAAGCAAAACTTAAGTACGATAACTTTAAATTTAAGGTGGAAAAACTAAGATATGATGTAGAAGAAAACAACAATAGATTAGGAGAATTAAGTAATATTGAAGGTAGGTATAAAGATCTTATAAATGAGAAGAGAGATTTAGTTAAAAAGTTTAATCTAAATATAAGAGATGAAATAATTGAAATAGAAAAGGAAATAAAGGACTTACTAAGTAGTAAAACAGAAATTTCAGAAGCCTTAAGAGAAGCTAATAATTGCTTAATGATTAGTGAAGAAACCTTAACATCCTTAAGGAGTGCTAAGAATTGGGGCATATATGATATTGTTGGAGGAGGAATGATTTCTTCAGCAATAAAACATAATAGAATAGATGATGCTAAAACTTATATGGAGAGACTTAGTTATTCAGTAGATAGATTGAATAAGGAATTAGGGGATGTAGATACCTCTATCTTTAATGAAGGTTTAAATATAAGTGGATTTTCTTATACCTTTGATATTTTCTTTGACAATATATTTAGTGATTTTTCAGTTCAAGGAGAAATCAATGATTCCTTATATAAAATTGAAGACTTTAGAAATAAGGTTTTAAATTTAATAAGAAAGTTAGAAGAAAAAGAAAATAGTGTAGGTTTAAAGGTGAATCTATTAAATGAGAGATTAGAGAAATTAATAGAAGAAAGCTAAATTTGCTTCTATTATATTTAAAATAAATTATAACTTAAAATATTAAAATAGATTTTAAGTTATAATAAATGATTAAAACACTTTAACTTAAAGTTAAGAATTATCTTAATGTGGTTAAAGTGTTTTTATTTTGGAAAAATTTTAGTTTTTACTGAGGTTTGTGATTTATTAAAAGAAAGTTCATAGTAAAACATGTATAATTAATATGTGGTAATAATTAACTTAGAATTTATAGGGAATTAATCGCAAAATTAGGAGGGTAATTTATGAGGAAAATAATTCATATCAATGATCAATGGTTTTATGCAAATGATTACAAAGATGAGTATTTAACAAATGAGTTTGATTTTAGTAATTTTGAAAGGGTAGATTTACCTCATACCAATATAGAGTTACCATATAATTATTTTGATGAAAAGGCATATCAATTTGTTTCTACTTATGTTAAAACTTTAAAATTTGATAACATTATTAAAGGGAAAAAAGTATTTTTAGATTTTGAAGGAGTTATGATAGCTGCAGAAGTATATTTAAATGGAATTCATGTTGGTGGACATAAGGGTGGTTACACTAATTTTTCAATAGATATTACTAATGCTATAAAAATTAAGGAAGATAATATATTAAAAGTTGTTGTTGACTCAACAGAAAGGTCTGATATACCTCCTCATGGATATGTTGTTGACTATTTAACTTATGGAGGAATATATAGAGAAGTTTCCTTAAGAATAGTTGAACCTATATTTATAAATAATTTATATGCAAGGGCATATGATTGCTTAAAGGAAGAAAAAAGATTAGAACTTGATATAGAAATAAACAATTTTGAGAAACATAGAGATGATTTAGAAATTGTTGTAGACTTTGGTGATGATACTTTTGAAGAAACTTTAAGTACAAAGTTACCAATTGAAGAAGGAACAAGTATTAAAAATATAGAAATAGACCAATTAAATATGGTTAAGTTGTGGGATATAGAAAATCCTAAGCTTTATGAAATAAAAGTTAAGTTATTAAAAGATTCAGAAGTTATAGATGAATATACAGATACATTTGGATTTAGAGAGGCTGAATTTAGACCAGATGGGTTTTATTTAAATGGAAGAAGAGTAAAGCTTGTTGGATTAAATCGTCATCAGGCTTATCCATATGTAGGATATGCTATGCCTCAAAGGGTTCAAGAAAAGGATGCTGAAATTTTAAAATATGAATTAGGACTTAACATAGTTAGAACATCTCACTATCCACAATCAGTACATTTCCTAAGAAAATGTGATGAGATTGGATTATTAGTTTTTGAAGAGATACCAGGATGGCAACATATAGGAGATGAAGCTTGGCAAGGAGAATCTATTAAAAATGTAGAGGAAATGATAAAAAGAGATTACAATAGACCTTCCATAGTTTTATGGGGAGTTAGAATAAATGAGTCTCAAGATAGTCATGATTTTTATGTAAAAACTAATGCTATGGCAAAGAGTTTAGATCCTATTAGACAAACTGGTGGGGTTAGATACTTAGAAAATAGTGACTTCCTAGAAGATGTTTATACCATGAATGATTTTATACACAGTGGTGGAGAAAAGGTATTAAGAACTCAAAGTGAAGTAACTGGACAGGCTGATAAAGTTCCTTATTTAGTAACTGAATATAATGGGCATATGTATCCAACAAAAAGCTTTGATCAAGAATGCAAAAAAGTTGAACATGCTTATAGACATTTGAGAGTTATTAATGAATCCTTTGGCTTAGATGAAATAAGTGGAGCCATAGGTTGGTGTGCTTTTGATTATAATACACATAGTTCCTTTGGCTCAGGAGATAAAATTTGTTACCATGGAGTTTCTGATATGTTTAGAAATCCTAAGTATGCAGCTTATTCCTATGCTAGCCAAAAGAAAGTAGAAGATGGGGTAGTTTTAGAGCCTATTACTTTAGGGGCGAAGGGAGAAAGAGATGGAGGAGCAATACTTCCATTTACAGTGCTTACAAACTGTGATTATATAAAAATATTTAAAGATGGAATATATATAGATACTTATTATCCTAACAAGGAGAAGTTCCCTAATTTACCGCATCCACCAATAGAGGTTTCACATATTTTATCTATGGATTCAGAAATACCTCTTACTGAAGAAGCAAAAAAAGAAATTAAAGACTTTGTATTAAATAAATTAAAAGATTCTAATTTAACTAATTTAGCTGAAGAAGATTTTAAATATATTGAAGAGTTTAGTGAAAGAGTAAATATACCTGTATTTAAAATAATGTCTTTAGTTTACAAATTAGCTGGAGGATGGGGAGATAAGGAAAACTCCTTAATAATAAAAGGCTTTATAGATAATAAAGAGGTTGCTTCTAAAGAGATAGGTGAGCTTAGAAGCATGAATAAACTTGAAGTTACACCAGATGATTTAGAACTTTCATTAGATAAAACAAGTTATGATGCTACTAGAATTGTAGTTAAGCTTTTAGATAATTTAGGAGAAGTTCTTTTCTTAAATAATGATTTTATTGAAGTAGAAATAGATGGACCTTTAAGTATAATGGGACCAAGTAAGTTTGGAATCTCTGGTGGAGCAGTAGCTTTCTGGGTAAGAACTCAAGGGAAAATTGGGCTTTGCAAAATAAAGGTTAAGAGCATGTACTTTGAAGAGGAAATTTCTATAGAAGTTAAGTAGAGTTAACTTATTAGTACTTTTATAGAAGGTCTTAAATAATTTAAAATTAAAGAAATATATTCTAGGTAAAAGTGAAGTTGTACTTTAGATTAATTTAGGATTAAAGATATATTAAAAATTTAGCATTTAATTAAGAGATTTAAAATAAAAAGAGGGAGTTATATCAAAACTTAGATATAAGAATTATAAACATATTTGGAGAGTTAGTGAATTATACTAAGAATTTATAATTTTTATTTATAAGTTTAAATTGATATAACTCCTTTTTATGTAACTTTTGAAAGGACGACAACTGTCGAAATTATAATTTTTAAGAGTAAGAGGGTCCATTAATATTATTAGCTAAATTAAGAATAAATATCCTTGAATTTTATATAGGAATTATGAGGAAAAAACAGGGGGGAGGTGAATAATTTATTATTATAGAATTATTTTTACTGTATAACCAGTAATAATATTGGGGAATTTTAGGAGAAAAACTGGATGATGATTAAATATTCATATATAATTCATTTAAAGTCTATGGACAAGACTTTATAATTTATTAATTCCTAAGTTAGAAAAAAGTGTTGATCTTAAAGGTTACAAGAAGATGTAAAAGCCAAGATGACTTATACATATAGAGGTAGTTAAGATAGAACACTTTTTTTATTTAATAGTTAAATGATTTTTAGTTTTATTCTTACTTAAATATAATAAATTATTTAAGTAGTAATAGCCTCTACAAAGAAATACTAAAATGATTTTAGTTATACTTATTAGGAAAAACAAAGGATAACTAGGAGGGAAAGAAATGAGTAAAATTTTAATTTCTATATTATTATCTTTAGGATTATGTTCTGGAGGTGCTGGTGTGAGATGTTTTAATAGTAATAATATATCTCATAAAAATGTACAAGCTAACCCAAGTGTTTCAAATGAAAGTACAGAAAAGGGAGAAGCACAACAAGGAGAGAAATCCAAGGAAGAAACTAATATTTTAAGCAGTAATCCTTTTACTAAAGTTTTTGAGAATATAAGTAAGAATTTTTCTAAGGATAAAGTAGCAGATACTACTGAAAAAGAAGAGAGTGTTAAAAACACTTCACAAGATGAAAATTCAAAGGTAGAATCTAATAATGACAATGGAAAGTTAGAGATTATTCAATCAAATAGTGAAAATAAAGAAGTTGCACAAAATAACAATGAAGAGGCAAATCCTTCAAAGGATAAACAAGAAGAAAAGCCAGTTGAAAATAATAAAGTAGAGAAAGAAGCTAATAAGGATTCTGTGCAAAAACAAGAAAATAAGCCTGTAGAAAATCAAGTTGAGAAACCAGTAGAAGAGTCAAATAATAGTAGTTCTTATATAGCTCAAATTGAACAAATGATATTTAATAAGGTTAATGAAGAAAGAGCTAAGGCAGGGGTTGCACCTTTAAGTTATAGTAACACTATGCAAAAATATGCTCGTATTAAGTCAGAAGATATGGGACTTAGAAAATATTTTTCACATGAAGATCCAAATGGACAATTAATAACAGCTAAAATGAAAGCTGATGGAGTTTCATATAATGCATGGGGAGAGAATATAGCTTATTTAAGTGGATATTCAGGAGATTCAAACATAGCTAACCAATTTATGACTAATTGGATGAACTCATCAGGACATAGAGCTAATATACTTTCTCCTAACTTTACTTCTATTGGTGTAGGAGTTTATAAAATAGGAAATACATATTACGCTACACAAGAGTTTATGAAATAGAATAAGAATTTTAAAAGGCGTGTATCAAAAGTTATTTTGATATACGTCTTTTTTATAAAGGTTTTTAGTTTAATAAATTAATTTTTTATAAAAAGTCATATGAATTTTTATGGGATTTTTGGTATATTGTGTATAATGTAAGTAGGTTTTATTTTTTAGTAATAATATTTTTAAAATTTACAGTTAATCTATATGGAATAGCCGTTGTATTAAAAAGTAAATTAGATAGGGTAAAGGAGAGGAGGAGAAAATATAGTTTAATAAATTAGAGCTAAAGATGAGAAATAATAGGGTTTAATTGGAATTAGGGGATGGAAATTTATGAGGAGTAATAAGAAAAAGGGGACTCTTTTAAGTAATCTTAAGTATATTATGGGATATGCTTGGAGTCAGGACAAGGTTTTGTTTGCACAGTGTGGTATTTATACTATTTTGGCATCTATTTCACCTTTTATAGGAATTTTTTTACCAAAATTTTTGATTGATGAACTATTAGGACAGAGAAGAGTAGAAATAATCTTAATGACTTTAGTTGGATTTTTTCTTTTATCTTCAGTTATGAACTACTCTATAGCTTGGCTTAGATGTGTATATAGTCCTAGGGTTACTAAAATTAGATGTGACTATATGACTATGATAAGTGAGAAAATAATGAAAATGGATTTTAAAAATACGGAAGATCCTGAGGTTCTAAATAAAATAAAAAGTGTTATGAATGCAGTTATGAATAACAATACAGGGGTTGAAGGAGTATATCACACAATTTTAGGGCTCTTTGGAAAGTTAACTGCCTTTGTAGGATATATATCTATAGTATTATTTTTAAGTCCATGGATTTTATTATTTTTAATAATAAATGTTTTAATAAGCTATGCTTTAACTATGAGGGTTAAAAAGTATGAGTATAGCCAAAAAGAAAAGGCAGCTGATAAGGATAGAAGAACTTTCTATGTCTTTGATACAATGTATGATTTTGCATATGGTAAAGACATAAGAATATATGACTTAAAAAATATACTCATTGAAAAATTTAAGAAATTTAGGGGAGAGAGAATAGATATATCTAGGGATGTCCAAGGAAAACAATTAAATGTTAAGATTGTTGATGTAGTACTTCTTGTAATAAGAGAATGTGTAGTTTATGGGTATTTAATATATGATGTGCTTTTTAGAGGAATGGGTATAGGTAATTTCACAATGTATTTTTCAACAATAAATGGTTTTGGAGATTGGATGAAAGGTATATTAGATGATTTAGCACATATTAAGGCTCAAAATATGTATTTAGATGATATGAGAGAGTTCTTAGAAATAAAGAGTGAGGATAAAGAAAAAACTAGGGATATACCTATTGATAGCTCTTATGAAATAGAGTTTAAAAATGTATCATTTAAATATCCAAAAACAGATAAATATATTTATAAAAATCTTTCATTAAAGATTAAAAAGGGGCAAAGACTTGCTATTGTTGGAATTAATGGAGCAGGTAAAACAACCTTTGTTAAGCTTTTATGTAGACTTTATGAGCCAACAAGTGGTGAGATTTTAATAAATGGGATAAATATACAAAGCTTTTCTAAGGAAGAGTATTATAAAATCTTATCAGTAGTATTCCAAGATATTAAAACCTTTGCATTTACTGTGGCAGAAAATGTTTCTCTAGAGAATTTAGAAGAGGTTGATAGGGAAAAAGTTTTACACTGCATAGAAAAGGCTGGAATAGGAGATAAAATAAATTCTCTTGAAAAGGGAATAGATACCTCTCTTTTAAAAATCTTAGATGGAGAAGGGGTTGAATTATCAGGAGGAGAAAATCAAAAGTTAGCCTTAGCTAGAGCCTTATATAAGAATGGAAAAATAGTAATCTTAGATGAACCAACCTCAGCTTTAGACTCTGTAGCTGAATATAATATTTATAAGGGATTTGATCAGCTAATTGGAGATAAAACAGCAATTTATATATCTCATAGATTAGCAAGCACAAAGTTCTGTGATGTTATAGCCTTCTTTGAAAATGGTGAAATTGTTGAGTATGGAACTCATGAGGAATTATTAAAGAAAAATGGCAAGTATAGTGATATGTTTAATATACAAGCACAATATTATAAAGAAGAAAGTGGGGCTTTAGCATAATGGAGAATAAAGAAAAGTACACAAGTGATTTATATATAATAAAGCATTTCTTAAAGTTAGCTCATGGAATATCAAAGACTTATATACCAACCTTATTCTTTTCATCTATATTTGCGGCAGCAGTTCCTTTCTTAAATATAATAATGCCAAAGTATATTATAGATGAACTTTTAGGAGCTAGAAGAATAAAGGTTCTTATTATGTTAGTTTTATTAACTGTACTAGGTAATGGAGTATTAAACTTAATAAATAGAATTTTAGAGAAAAAATGTAATATTAAAAATGAAGAGGTAGTAGCAGGTTTTGATTTGCTTATAGGAAAGAAAGTTATGGACTTGGATTTTGAAAATATTGAAGATCCAGAGATTTTAAACTTAAAGGAAAGAGCCTTATTTCCCATAAGAAATCAAGGAGCTATTTGGCAGCTTACCTACAATATATCTAAGGGATTAACAGAGATATTTAAAGTAATTGGATTAATAGGTCTTATTTTAACTCTAGATTGGATCATTATAGCTCTAATAATTTTAATTGTTCTCTTAAGTTCATTTATGTATAAGAAATCTCAAAGATTACAGCATAAATTTTTTGATTCCTTAATTCCACTAAATAGGGAGTTTGGATATTATATTAATACAATAAATGATTTTTCAGCAGGTAAAGATATAAGACTTTATAATGTAGCTCCATTATTTGTAAAGAAATTAGATGATTTTAATATAAATAGCACCAAGGCATTTATTAAAATGTTTAGCAAATCAGGTAAGTATGAAGGATTCAATGAAATAGTATTACAATTTCAAATGGTTATAGTTTATGGATATATAGCTTATAGAGTTTTAATAAATAGTATAGGGATTGGAGACTTTACAATGTACACTAATGCTGCTATAAATTTTAGTAACTCCATATCTAATCTTTTTAGAAGTTATGTAATGATAAGACAAATGTGTAGGTATCTTCAAGCCTTTGTGGAATTTGAAAATATAGAGTCAAAACATACTAAAGAGGGTAAGAAGATTGGAAATTTAGAAAAGGTTAATATTGAATTTAAAAATGTATCCTTTAAATACCCAAGAAGTAAAGAATTCACCTTAAAAAATGTTTCAATAAAAATAAATGAAGGTGAAAAACTATCAGTAGTTGGATTAAATGGTGCTGGAAAGACTACTTTTATAAAGCTTTTAGCAAGGCTTTATAATCCAACAGAGGGTGAAATTTTATTAAATGGAGTTAATATAAATGAATATGATTATGATGAATATATGAAACTTCTATCAGTGGTATTTCAAGATTTTAAACTAATGTCCTTTTCAATTAAGGAAAATATAGCTTTAAATGATTTTAATAAGGTTAAGGATGAGGAAATAGAAGAGGTTCTAATAAAGAGTGGCTTTGGAAAAGACTTAGAAAAGTTACCAAAGGGAATAAATACTCCTGTATACAAAAACTTTGATGAAGGTGGAATAGAGTTTTCTGGAGGGCAAGCACAGAAATTAGCTATAGCTAGAGCAGTTTATAAGGATGCACCAATAGTAATCCTTGATGAGCCAACGGCAGCTTTAGATCCAAAGGCTGAGTATGAAATATATAGTAAGTTTAATGAGCTTATAGGCAAAAAGACAACAATATATATTTCTCACAGATTATCTAGCTGTAGATTTTGTGACAACATAGCAGTATTTCAAAAAGGAAAGCTTATTCAATATGGAACTCATGATGAACTTGTAAAAGATAAAGGCAATGAGTATGAAACTATGTATAGTGCTCAAGCACAATATTATGTTTAATATTTATATTTAGAAAATAAAAATATAGGGTTTAATCACTTTCTTAGGTAAATAGAAAAAAGCTTCTATGAAATACCTAGGAAAGTGATTTTTTATATTATAATAACTTCTTTCTTAAACTTTGCTTAATTCTTAGGTTTTAAATTGACTTAATAAGCCTAATTATGATATTTTAAGGAAAAGTTAACAGAATTTGAATGGGGGATGGACTAATGGACAAAAAGTTAAGCAATAAAGCTATTAAGTCATGGATTTTAGGGAGAACAATAGGGTTAATTGTTTTAGTGGTTATTTACTTAGGAATTATATTTGTTTTACCTAAGATGGATATTCAATGGGCTAATTATATTTTAAATAATCACATGAAAATAGTGAATATTTTAAGCTTTATAATTATAGGGCTAACAGTTTTAAGCACTTATATTGAGCCTTTTTTTGAATACAAACAGTGGAGTTACAGAATAGATGAGGAAGAGATATTCTTTACTGAGGGAGTTTTTTTCAAAAGAAGTGTAACTATTCCTATAGTTAGAATTCAGAATATAAACTTAAGTGAAGGGCCAGTAAATAGAAAGTTTAATTTAGCAGATGTAAAGATAGGAACTGCTGGGGGAAGTTATAAGATTCCTAATCTTGATAAAGAGGAAGTTGAAAAGATTAGAGAGTTTTTAAGAGTTAAGATTAATGAAAATGTTAGAGAGGAGCTTGAAGCATAATTATGAATGAAAAATTAGATAATAAAGAAATAAATCAATGTAATTATGAAAAAGAGAGCCTTAATAACAGGGAAATAAAAATAAAAAATAGTGTAAGGAGTTTACTATATAATATAGTTAAGGAAATAATAAGTGATTTGGGGTTAGGGGTTATATTTGTAGTGCTTTTAAAGCAATGGTTTTACATAGTAATAATAGGTGTAGTACTTTTGGCAATTATAGTTTCAATCCTTAAGTGGAAGAAGGAGTATATGATTTTAAAAGGAGATGAAGCTTATTATCATAAGGGCATTTTTTCTAAAAAAACTACAATAATTCCAAAGAAGAGCTTTAAATCTATGGATATTTCTCAAAATTTAATAGAGAGGATTTTAGGATATAAGATTGTAAAAATTGAAAGTCCCTCTAGAGAGGTTGGAGAAGAAGATATTAAAATGAGCTTAAGTGATGAAGATATAGCTTTGCTTAAGAGTTTTGCTTTTGGAATTAACAAAGAGCTTAATAATGAAGTAAGTGAAGGCTTTGACTTAGAGGAGAATATACTTAAAAAAAGTTTTTTAGATTCTGAATTTGAAAAGTTAAAAGAGAATTATGAGAGTACTTTAAATAATAGGAAAAATATAAATAAGAGTAAAAAGTTACATATAAATAATTGTGAAAAAGTAAATATTAAAGAAAAGAAAATAAGCAATAAAGATTTAATTTTATATGGATTTACAAGTTTTAATTTATTTATAGCTACTATTTTAATATTTAATGCTTGGGGTAAGATTGAAAACTTTATAAATTCAGAGTATGTGGATAGTGTTATAAATGGGTATATTTCAAATGAGGCTTCTAAAATAGGAGTTATATTTGCAATAGTTGGATTATTCGTAGCTTTAATTATATTAAAAGCCATAGCTACAGTATATTATTTTATAAAATATTATAATTTTACCCTTTCAAAGCAAGGAGAAAATATAAAAATAAAATATGGATTCTTTAGTACAAAGGAATTTTCTTTTAAGGAAAATAGCATAAAACTTATAAAACTAAAATCAAATCCTTTGAGACAACTTTTAAAAAGATATGAAATAAATGTAGTTATAAAATGCTATTCTGGAGAAGGAAAAGAGCAGATAATAATGTATCCTATAGGTAATATTAAAGAAGTTCAAAATATAATAAGAGAATTTATACCTAAGTGGAGCATAGAAGGTGAGGGAAAAGGAATAAGACATGGAAAGATATTTATGATTCTAAAACCAGTTTTAATTATGTTCCTTATATCTTTAGTGGCCTATTTAATATTAAAAATAAAATGGGTATGGCTTATTAATATAATTAGTCTTATAATAATTCCTTCATCAATTTTAAAAGGAAGAAATATCAATCTTAAGGTTGAGGAAAATAAAGTTCGTGCAGTAACAGGAGGATTCTTTAGAACAATACATATTCTTAAGGGAAAGGACATACAAGCTGTAGGCTTTAATACAAATCCTATACAAGAAAAAAATAATATAGGCAAAATTGTAATTGATTATTATAGTGAAAATTCAGAGGAAATAAAGTTACCTTATATGAATAAGAATTATGTGGAAGTATTATTAAATAGTTCTAAGGGAATTGTGCATAAAAGATAGAATAAATGAAGCTAAAAATAAGAAAACACCACCATAAGTAATGCTTTATAATAAACCAAGACAAGCTCATTTATATCAATAAATAAGAAAACAGCAGTTTATATAATGCACCAGAGAGAAGAACTCCTAGTAATCCTTTTTCTAAAAATTTAATAAAAGAAAAAAATAAAAGGTTATATAAGTTAAATTAACTTATATAACCTTTTTTAGTTGTTTTTAAATTGGAGATTTAAAAATACAATAAAGACTATAAATATATTTTAAGAATTATCCGCTAAGTTCAAAATATACAACATTGACAATTATCGATATATAACTATAATGAAATATAGTTATATAAAGTTTTAGTATTAGGAAGTGAAAAAATATGGAGGATAAGTTTGAAATTAACTCAAGGGTTTTTAAAGCATTAGGAGATTCGAATAGACTAAAAATAATAGATTTATTATCAAGTGGAGAAAAGTGTGCTTGTGAAATATTGAAGTTTTTCGATGTATCTCAATCTACATTATCACATCATATGAAGATTTTAAGTGAATGTGGCCTTGTTAAATGTAGAAAAGAAGGAACTTGGAATCATTATAGTTTAAATTTAAATAGTGCAAATAAATCTATATTATTTCTTATGGAAATAATAACATCTTTAGATTAGTATGAATTATTTAGAAAATATGATAAATGGTGAAAATTAGTTTAAGCTAATTAGAATTAAAATATTTAAAAAGATATTAGTTTATTATGAAAATAGTTTAGTAAAAGGGGAAGAAATATGAAAAAAGTAGCTTTTATATGTGTACATAATTCTTGTAGATCACAAATGGCAGAAGCCTTTGGGAAAATACTAGGATTAAATGTTTTTGAAAGTTATTCCGCAGGTACTGAGGAAAGAGATAAAATAAATCAAGATGCTGTTAGAATAATGAAAGAAATTGGAGTAGATATGGAATTAACTCAAAGACCAAAACTATTAAGAGAAATTCCAGAGGTAGATATAGTTATAACTATGGGATGCAATGTTTCTTGTCCAACATTACCTTGCAAACATAGGGAAGATTGGGGCTTAGAGGATCCAAGTGGAAAGAGTGATGAAGAGTTTATATACACAAGAGATAAAATAAAAGAAAAGGTAGAGGATTTAGCAAGTCGTATAAAAAATGGGCAAATTTAAATAGGAGAAAGGGTAAATGAAGAAAATAGATTTAACCAAGGGTAAGGTACTAAGTGTGCTTACCACCCTAGCTCTTCCTATTATGGGAAGTTCATTCCTTCAGTTTGCTTATGGGCTTATAGATATGTTTTGGGTTGGAGGTCTTGGAAGTAGTGCAGTGGCTAGCATTGGTTCTTCAAGCTTCTTTTTAGGACTAGGATATTCTATAAATGCTTTAGTAGTAACTGGAACTGGAATTAAGGTTTCTCATGAGGTAGGGAGAAAAAATGAAATAGAGACAGAGGATTATATAAGAAATGGTCTTATAATGAATTTTCTTATAGGACTAATATATGCATTAATCTTAGTTGTTTTTGGAAAAGGATTCATAGGATTTTTAAATTTAAATGATCCTTTAGTTGAAAGAGATTCTTATATATATTTAGCTGTAAGTGCTCCAGTATTATTCTTTAGCTTTTTTAATTATCTTTTTACTAGAATATTAGCTAGCTTTGGTAATAATAAATTAGCTTTAAAAATAAGTGCTACAGGTATAATTTTAAATATGATATTAGATCCAATATTAATATATACCTTTAAACTTGGTGTTTTTGGAGCAGCAGTGGCAACTTTACTTGCTAATATACTTATGTTTTTTATGTATATATATTATGGAAAAGGAATATTTAAAATAGATTTAAAAAAGAAATTAAATTATGAAAAAGTAAGAGAAATAGCTAGATTAGGATTTCCTATGGCATCCCAAAGGGTACTTTTTACCTTAGTGAATATTATATTAGCTAGAATTATAGCTAGTTTTGGAGCAGATGCTATAGCAGCTCAGAAAATAGGTCTTCAAATAGAGTCTGTAAGCTTTATGGTAGTTGGAGGATTAAATGGGGCTATAGCAGGATTTACAGGACAAAATTATGGAGCTAAGAAATTAAATAGAGTAAATGAAGGGTATAAAAAAGCCTTACTTTTAGGAGCTATATACTCATTACTTGTTTCATCTTTATTTATTTGTATTCCAGGATTATTAGTAGGATTATTTGTTAAGGATGAGGCTACAATAATGATTGGAAGTAGTTATTTAAGAGTACTTGGAATAGTTCAGATATTTAGTAGTTTTGAGATGATATCAAATGGAGTATTCTCAGGATTAGGACTTCCTAAAATACCATCAGCTATAAGTATAATCTTTACTATGTTAAGAATTCCTATGGCCTTAGTTTTAGTAAAGTTTTTGGGTATAAATGGAGTTTGGTGGAGCATTGCAATATCGAACATATTAAAAGGAAGCACTTCTTGCATAATTTATAGATTAAAAATTTATAGAAACTATATTGTGTAATTAATAATATTTTTCATTATAATTGTATTAAGGTACTTAATTTTAAAAAGTGCTTTAATACAGTTTTTTATATAATAAAATAGTAATAATTTAAAAACTTAATATATATCTTTAAAATTTTATCTATTAAGAATACTATAAAATTATTATATATGGAAGGAATGGTTATTATGAAGAGAATTCTTATAATTGAAGACACAGATACCATAAGGGAAGAGCTTACAAAACTTCTTACTAGATATGGTTATGAAGTTCTAGCTCCAACAGATTTTGAAAATATATTAGAGTATGTTAAAGAAAATAATTCAGATTTAATCTTATTAGATATAAACTTACCTTATTTTGATGGATATCATATTTGTAGAGAAATAAGAAAAGATTCTAATGTGCCTATAATAATAGTTACAAGTAGAGATAGTGATATGGATGAAATTATGAGTATGAATTTAGGAGCTGATGATTTTATAACAAAGCCTTATAATACTCAAGTTTTATTAGCTAGAATAGCTTCATTACTTAGAAGAACCTATTCTTTATCAGAGCAAGAAGTTTTAACATATGGTGATTTAAAGCTTAATTTATCTAATGGAACAATTTCTTGCAGAGGAAAAGAGGAAGAGTTAACTAAAAATGAACTTAAGATATTATCACACCTTTTAAAAAATAAAGGAAATGTTGTTTCAAGGGAAGATCTTATGGATTATATGTGGAACTCAGATATTTTTGTGGATGATAATACTCTTTCAGTAAATGTAACTAGACTTAGAAAAAAATTAGAAGAGGTTGGAGTAAAAGGTGCTATAGAAACTAGAAGGGGATTAGGGTATATTATGCCATGAAACTAAGGGATTACTTTGAGGATAAAACATTCTTTTTAATTGTAAACTTTATAATTTTTGCCACTATAGCAGTTTTATTGTTCATAGGCAATGTTGGTTCAGGAATAATATTTTTAATAGGATGCTTTTGGTTTATTCCTCTTTTTACATATATAATTTTAGATTTTTATAAGAGTAAAAAATTCTATGATAACATAAGCATTACTTTAGATAAATTAGACAGAAAGTACTTATTACCTGAGGTAATAGAAGAGCCAAATTTCTATCATGGTAAATTCTTATATGAAGTTTTAAAAGAAACTGATAAAGATATGCATGAGCATGTTAAAAAATATATACTGGAGCAAAAAGAATATAGAGAATATATAGAAACATGGGTTCATGAGATAAAAACTCCAATAGCTTCCACTAGGCTTATTTTAGAAAATAATGAGAGTGAATCTAGTGAAAATATTAAAAAGGAAATAAAGAAAATTGAAGAATATATAGATCAAGCTTTATATTATGCTAGAAGTACAGATGTTAGCAAAGATTATATTGTAAAAGAATTTTCCTTAGGGAAAAGTGTAAGAAATGTAATTAAGAAAAATTCTAGAGATTTCATAAATAAAAGAATAGCTATAGACTTAGAAGATTTAGATTACAAGGTTTATAGTGATGAAAAATGGGTTGAATTTATAATAAATCAAGTTATAAATAATGCAATAAAATATAGTGCTAAAAATAGTAGAGTTAAAATATTTGCAAATAAATCTAAAAACAGCATAACTCTTAAAATAAAAGATAGTGGTGTTGGAATACCTAATAAAGATTTAGGTAGAGTCTTTGAAAAAGGCTTTACTGGAGAAAATGGAAGAAAATTTACTAAATCTACAGGCATGGGGTTATACCTATGCAAAAATCTTTGTGATAAGTTAGGGTTAGGTTTAAAAATAACTTCAAAAGAAAATGAGGGAACAGAAGTTAGCATAATTTTCCCAATAGGAGATGCTATAATAGCTAATTAGATACTTTATACCGCATTATTCAAAAATGAGTATGCGGTATTTTTATTTTAATATAATTAATAATTTAAATATATAATTATATTAAAAAAATAAGTTATTATAAGAATTTATTATAGCTTTTTTTTATTATCATAATATTATATAATGTTAAATAATGTTAATAAGGGTAAGGTGATATAATTGGGAATTTTAGATTTGTTTAAAGCTAAAGAAAATAACGAATTAAAAGAAGAAATTAAGGAATTAAAAAAGCTATTAAATCCTGAACAACAAGAAATTGCAAATTTAGTAAAAGAAATTGATAAATTAAAACTTGAAAAAGATAAAATCTCAAAGGAGGTAGATAAATTATTAAGTAAAAAGCAAGACTTATCAAATAAAATTAAACTAAAGAAAAAAGATTTAATACTTTTAGATGATGAAATATTAATGCAAGAGTTTGGATTATATAAACCTATTTATGATTTTGAATCATCAGAAAAGTATAAACAAGCTATAGATAATCTTAGAGTTGTTCAAAAAGAAATGATAAAAAATAAAAGTGCTGTTATTTATTCAAATAACTGGACAGTGGATGGAAGTAAAGCAAAAGGTAGAAAAATGACTAATGATAACATAAAGCAAATTATCATGGCTTTTAATATTGAATGTGATAATTTAATTGCTAAGGTAAAATATAATAATATACAAAGTATTCAGAAGAGAATAGAAAAGACTTTTGAAAGACTAAACAAGTTAAATGAAAGCAATCAAGTACGACTTACTAGTAAATATTTAGAATGTAAATTATCAGAACTTAAACTAGTACACGAGTATCAAGTAAAAAAACAAGAAGAAAAAGAAGAACAAAAAAGAATAAGAGAAGAATTGCGTGAAGAAGCTAAATTGAAGAAGGAGCTAGAAGAAGCTAAGAAAAACACTTTAAAAGACATTACTCATTTTGAAAATGCATTATCTAAATTAAATGAACAACTTAAATCTAATAATTTATCTGATGAAGAAATTAAAAATTTACAACTTAAAAAAGAAGAACTAGAAAAAAATATAGATAATTTAAATTTGAGTTTAAAAGATATAGACTATAGACAAGAAAATCAAAGAGCTGGATATGTTTATATAATATCTAATATAGGTGCTTTTGGTAAAGATGTATATAAGATAGGTATGACTAGACGTTTAGAACCTATGGACAGAATTGATGAGCTTGGGGATGCCTCAGTGCCATTTAATTTTGATGTACATGCTATGATTTTTGCAGATGATGCTCCAAAATTAGAAAATGCACTGCATAAAGCATTTGAGAATAAGAAATTAAATATGGTGAATCAAAGAAGGGAATTTTTTAATGTTACTTTAGAGGAAATAGAAAAAGTTGTTAAAGAAAATTTCGATAAAACTGTAGAATTTAAAAAAGAACCAGAAGCAGAGCAGTTTAGACAAAGTTTAAAAATTAAAGATACTGTATTAACTTATTAGATTTTAATATATAAGGTAAATATCAATAAAAATAAAAGACCAGAGTTTTATCTAGTCTTTTATTTAGTTTTAGCTATATATTCTCCAAAAATTAAATACTTTTTGTATATTTATAAACTTAAATAATAGATTATTATAACCAGTTATGTATAAATTTTGACCAGTTATGCAAATTGTATTGAAAATTTCATATATTAAATTAATATTAAATTAGTGTTAACTTAATATTAACTTAATGTTAATTTTCAGGGGGGATGTATATGTTTAAGAAAAAGTTATCATTATTGATGGCTACTATTACCATTGGTAGCGTTCTACTAGGGGGAGCTTCAACAGTAAGTGCTGCTCCACGACAAAAGCATAAAACTGTATCAGAGAAAATTAAAGAGGCTGAAAAGACTGAAGGTGATAAAAAACTAACGGTTATGGTGTATGCTGATTGTGATAATAACCTAGAAGAGTACATACTTAATGATATTGAAGAAATGAAAGAGGGTTATAAAAATAATCCTAATCTAAATATTATAGTATTAGTTGATAGAATTCCTGGTTATTCTAATGATTCAAAAGTGTTAGGTTCTAATTTTGAAGACACAAGACTTTATAAAATAGGTGAAAATTCTGCTGAAAGAATTAGTGGGAAAAGTGAATTTCCAGAGATAACTACTACAAGTAATTATGAAGCTAACATGGGAGATGCAAATACTCTAAAAAAATTCATTAAATTCTGTAAAAAGAACTATGAAGCTGATAAGTATATGTTAATAATGTCTAACCACGGTGGGGGAGCTAAGGATGATAAAGATAGAGCTAGTACTGTAAATAAGGCAATATGCTGGGATGATAGTAACAACAAAGATTGTCTTTATACTGGAGAAATTTCAGATGTTTTAAGTAAGGAAGAATCTGTTGATGTTTTAGTATTTGATGCTTGTTTAATGGGAAATTCAGAGGTAGCTTATCAATATAGACCTAATAATGGAAGTTTTGAAGCTAAAACACTTGTAGCATCAGCACCAGTTGTTTGGGGGTTTGGATATCCTTATGATAAAATATTCTCACGTTTAAGATCTACTAAAGGTGACAATGGAGAAGTTGATTCTACTTTAGGAGGAAAAGAAAAAATATTTGATCCATCTACAGTTACAAATAATGAACTTGGTGCCTTATTTGTAGAAGAACAACGTGATTCTGTAAATAGCTATGGAGCAAGTAGTCAACAATTAAGTTGCTATGATCTTTCAAAAATAGAAAAGGTTAAAAAATCAGTTGATGCTTTAGCTAGAAATTTAAGCAAAAATAATAAAAAAGATGCTATTGAAAAATTAAGAGGTACAGGAAAAAATGCACCAACTATGCATTATTTTAAGAATTATGATGAATATGAATGGATTGAGTATCCATACTTTGATTTATATGATTTATGTGAAAAAATTAGTTTAAGTGATGAATTTAATGAAACTACTAAAAAATTATCAAAGAATGTTATGAAAAATGTTGACCAATTAATTTTATATTCCTTTGCTGGTAAGGACTTTAAAGGCTTCAAAGAAGGAAAAAATGGTATAAGTATTTTCCTTCCAGATGGTAATAGAAATTATTATGATCAATATTCTGGACAAGCAATACCACATTGGGCTATTCAAAGATGGTACAACCCTCTAGACACTAATGCTTATAGATTAAGAAGTGGATATGGAAAACTAGCATGGTGTAAAGATGGATTAGATCCAAAAATAAATAAAGTTGGTAACTGGTTTGAACTTTTAGATTCTTGGTTCGATAAAGATAATACTTCACTTGGTGGATATAATAGATATAGATATTAAAAAAATAATTTCTTAAGAGTATATAAAAGAAATTAAGTTAAGAAATAACTCTACTTATAATGTTTAAGTAGGGTTATTTCTTTTTGTGTAATTTTTATAATAATATCTTGAATATCATAATCATTTTTTATTTTAACATTATTTATTAAATATTTTCTTCTAAGGAAATTTTACAAGATGTAGTTTTTACACTTCCGAGTCTAAACTAGCTAAAATATGGGGCTGAAGTAGAAAGAAGGTCAGAAGTTACCTTGAACTATTATCAAAAGAAGGGATGTTGATTAAAAAGGTACAACGAAGGGTGAGACGCTAACCCTTGTAAATTACGATTTCTATCAAGATGAGGTTACAACGAAAGGGACATCAAGGGAACATTGAAGGATATACAAAAGAAGAAAGGGAAGAAATAACATAAACAATCCGTCTTTTCTATCCTTCTCCAACTCATAGATTATTAGCTAATTACTTAACAGATGTATTTTATAGAACTTTCTTTAACAATGCAGATATTAAAGAAGATGGTGAAGTTATAAAAATTAAGCTAGAGAATGATTTTTCTAGAGGAGCTATTAAAAAATATATTCCAACATTAGAAATTCAAACTCATAAAAAATAGAGGTGATTTAAGTGAAAGTTAATTTACTATAAGTTTATTCAGTACATGAACTAGCATTAAAGATCTAAAGAGATTTAGCTAAAAGAAAAATAGAAATAAATAGAGAGGTAGCTGCTTATTTAAAAGTTAGAGAAATAAGTTAAAGAAAGGGAATGTTAGATTGGGAGTATATAGATGGTAGTAATTACAGGAAGTCCTATATAAGAATTTATTGTTTGGAAACTTAATGTTAATATGGTACGATTTATATGTTATTCAATAAATAGGGGGAATATTATGAAAAGTTCTGTTTTTTTAAGTTATCCAAGACCATACTTAAAAAAACAAGAAGAGTTTATTGAAAGGATTAAAGAGTATTTGGAGGAAAGAAATCTTGCACCTAGAACTTTAGGAGTAACTGATTATGATATGTCTGAACCATTAGTAGCTATAAGAAGATTAATGTTAGAATCGAATGGATTGTTAACAATAGCATTTAGACGTGGATTCATTGAAAAGGGAAGTGGAAAGCCTAAGAGTGATATAGGAGAAAAAAATATGATTTATCTGGTTATTGGTTAACTAGTCCATATTGTCATATTGAACCTGCGATGGCTTTTCAAATTGGACTTCCAATTCTTATATTAAGAGAAAAAGGAGTAATAGCAGATGGAGTTCTGGAAAAGGGGGTAACTGGTACATATTTACCAGAATTCGATTTAGATAAAAATCTTGATGAATATTTTAATTCTCAAGAATGGAGACAAGTAATATCTAAATGGAAAACTAAAGTTCAACAAGTTGTAGCAAATAAAGGTCTTCCACCTAAATTATATTAAAAGTATATAGAAAAAATACCGTGCTATTAATAAAAGAATATACGGTGTTTTTTTATCTGAATTTATAGATTAAGAGAAGTAATATATGATAAATAATCAAATAGGTTTCTTTGATAAACCTAAAATAAAGTTAATAGAAGATTGGACAAGGCGTCATCATCTATTAATTTAAAATAGCGTACATGAGGTTTTTATAGAGAAAGAGGAGTTTTAGTATTAATAGATAAAACGTTCTATGGAGTTTATAAGAAGAGTATAGCGAGGTTAAATTAATGTGTTTAATGGGGATTACATGAATAAAGAATTATTTAAAGAAACTGAAAATTTACTTGAAAATTATAATAAATTAGATATTGAAATTAAATTAATAAAATCAGAAATTGAAGGTGTTAAATAATCTTATACTTGGTATGTAGCCATTGGATATAGTGAAAAAAGTGTACTAACAAATAAATTTAGTAGCATTGTTGAAGATTAAGTTATAAGAAAGGAAAAAGATTTATTCTATCTTAAGAGAGATTTAGAATATAAGATTAAGTTAAAGAGGAAAATTAATTTAGCTATACAAATTCTTAGGGCTAAAGATGAGAAGGACTTAGTTAAATTAAAGTATATTAATTAACCTAATATGAGTTAGGGAAATGTAGCTTATATTTTAAGATATAATAAGGATTACTGTAGGAAAGAATTAGGGACAAGATAATAAGAAAGATTGCTGATTTTGTTAGGAGTTCAAGATAGGTTTATTATTATGATACTATGTAATGAATATTAATAAGTTCTAGAGCTTGTTATATAGTATAATTAAAATAAATTGTTTGGAGTTTGAAGGTGGAATTTGATGAAATATTTTGATTGGAAAAATAAATTAGCAAGAAGAAGTGATATGACAGGATTTCTGGTACATCTTACAAAAGGCAAAGAAACTGCCGATGGTATGTCGGCAATTAATAATCTTGTAAAAATATTGAAAGATAAAAAGTTAAAGGGGAGTGATACTAAAAGTGGTTTCATAGTTGGAAATCAAACAGCTGTATGTTTGCAAGATACTCCAATTTATTCTTTGACTGAGAATATATATTATGAACAAATGTTGAGAAAAGAAAATAAAGAAAAGAAAATAAGGTATTTAGGATTTGGCATAATGTTTGAGAAAACATTTATTTATAAAAAAGGTGGTAGACCTGTTATATATGAAAAAACATCAGATGCAAAACTATTTCTACCGAAGGATCAATGGTGGAGAATTGTAAATTTTGATTTAGAAGATGAAGATAAAATAATTGATTGGACACATGAAAGAGAATGGAGAGTTTGTGGTGATTTAGAATTTAATCTAAGTGAAATTAGAGTAATTGTACCTAATCATAAAGCATTAAAAGCTTTAATAAGTAAATGTAATTATGAAGGAATCAATATAGTTGAAGATACAAAAAGCATAATAAATTTATCAGATACATTTTTCTAAAAAAGCTATAAATTATTTAATACCCCTATAAATATACTAGTAATAATAAAAATATACCTTTTTTTATACCTAGTTAATGTCCAACATACCACTTTTTAATTATGTTAATATGTAATTGTGCTAATGCATTTGTACAAAGTTTCATAAGAACCTACTTAATATGTAAATTAAAATTTAACTATGAGCAAACGGAAAGCAAGGCGTAAAAGCCTTGCTAACATGGAAGGTCTATTGGATATCTTAAAGATGGTTCTAATACATTTCCTTCCTAAAAGATATGTTCATCTTAAGTTTATTTAACAATTAACCTTAAGCAGGATTAAGTTCCTATATAGCTTAATAAGGAAGAGCACAGCTTGAAGAAGTTCCTAGGCAAGTAAAGCGGAGATTAGAGATTCCAATCCTTTTATCTCTACCAATAAAAATTAAATATCCTTTGGAGGTTTTTTATTATAGCAGGGATTACAATAATAAAACGGATGTGTCTTAAAGAGTCTAGTTTAAGCTAGATTCTTTTTATTTGCTTGATATAGTGGTAAAATATGTATTGGAAGAGGTGGTGTTAATGAAAAAAGCATATATAAATTCACCAAATAAAGAAAGTGCTGCAAGCGATTATCAAATTCAAATAAAATATGATGATGGTGAAGTTTTAAAAGAATTTATAACAGCATATTCTTATTCAAGTGTTTTTGATTATATTAAGGAAAGACATGAAAATGAGAATGATAAAAAGGTACAAAGTATAAAAATTGATTTCATTAGATAATAAGAACCTGAAAGGGTTCTTTTTTATTTTGAGTAAAAGGAAATATAACTATGAGCGATTTAAAAAGGAAAGAACTTTACGTCATATGATGTTGAGTTGCTAGATGCTTTATTAGTGGAAGACTGGGTTAATGAATATAGAATAGGACAGAGATATATTATGGATGGTCAATAGAATTGGAAGATTAACTAAGACAGGAGCTAAAGAAGCTATAAAATATAAATTAAAAGTTAAAAGAACTAAGAATCATGTTTACTTAATTGAATAATAAAATATTACATTATTAACATAATTTTGATTTTTAAATAAATTGCTTTATAATTTTTATGAGGTGATTATTGTGGAAGAAAAACAAATGAAATTGGAATATATAGAAAAATACCCCAATTTAGAGGGGTATGAATTTAATATTGATAAAATGTTAAGTATGGCAAAAGAAATAGTACCGTCTATGAAATTATATAAATATAGAAGTGGTAATTATAATAGTGATAGTACAAATTATGATTTGCAAAATTTAAAAGATAATAAAATAAGATTTACAAATATAAAAAATTTTAATGATCCTTTTGAATGTAAGTTTGTATGTAGTGATATAGTTAATTCTTTAAATGAAAAATTAGATGAATATAAAAGATTTTTGGATATTGCCCAAAAGAATAAACAGGAATATATAGATAAAGCTCATAATAAATTGATTGAAGATTCTAGTGAAAATTTCTTAGATAGTTTGTTAATATGTTCTTTTAGTGAATGTAAAGATAATATTCTAATGTGGAGTCACTATTCAAATTGTCATAAAGGCTTTTGTATAGAATATGATTTTAGTCAATTAATAAAATCAAAAGCATTAGTACTTCCGGTGATATATTCTAAAACAGTTCCTGATATTGCTGATACATCTTTAAAAAATAAAAAGAGATATAGTAGTATATATACAAAATCATCAGATTGGGAATATGAAAAAGAGTGGAGATTTATATTGGTTGGTGATTCAGAAGGAGAAAATTTAAGAATAGATAAGCCAAAAGCAATTTATTTAGGTTGTAATATTGCCAAAAGATTAGAAGAGGATTTAATAAAAATATGCAAAGATAAAGAAATAAAGTGTTATAAAGCTAAAAAAGATTCTTATGAATATAAACTTAACTTTGAAGAAGTTTTAATTAAATAAAAAAATAAACGAGGTGTTGTTATGAAGCTTACACCAAAACAGAAGACGTTTTCTGAATATTATATTGAAACAGGTAACGCCACAGAATAAGCTGTTAAGGCAGGCTATAGTAAAAAGACAGCGAGAGTGGATAGGACAAGAGAACTTGCTAAAACCTGCCATAAAATCTTATATAGATGAAAGAATTAGAAAGTAAAAGGATAGCTAAAGCAGAGGAAGTGCTAGAGTATTTAACTAGAGTTCTAAGAGGAGAAGAAACAGAGCAAGTAGTGGTTACTGAAAATATAGGTGATTTTATGAGTGAAGCTAAAGTTGTTGATAAGCAAGTTTTATAAGAATAAAATTACTTTGTTTAAGAGATAAATAGAAAATAAAAGGCTAGGATAAAACCTAGTCTTTTATTTCGTCAAAAAAATGTCGAAAATTAAATTATTTTCTTTCAATATGTTATAGTGAGTTAAACTTATAATAGTATTTATGAGATTTTTTATATTAGTCTCTATTTTATTCTAATATAGAAAGCTTACAAAATTGTAAGGTGTATGAAAGATAAATAAATATGTGATTTTTCTTAAAGAGGATAAAATAACATTGTAAGATGAAACGAGGAGGAACAGGATATGAAAAATATTTTAAGTGTTGAAAATATAGAAAAGTATTATGGAAACAAAGATAACATAACAAAAGCAATAGACAATATTAACTTTAAGGTTGATAAGGGTGAGTTTGTTGGAATAATGGGACCATCAGGAAGTGGTAAGACAACATTACTTAATTGTATATCAACTATAGATAATGTTACTACAGGAAGTATAGTTATTAATGGAAAGGATATTACAAAATTAAAAGCAAAGGAACTAGAGAAGTTTAGAAGAGATGAATTAGGATTCATATTCCAAGATTTTAATTTATTAGATACCTTAACAGCTTATGAAAACATAGCTTTAGCCTTAACAATACAAGGTAAAAAGCCTAAGGAAATAGATGCTCTTATTAAAAAAGTTGCAAAGAGTTTAGGTATAGATGGAATATTAAATAAATTCCCATATCAAATATCAGGGGGACAAAAACAAAGGGTTGCTTCAGCTAGAGCAATTGTTACTAATCCATCTTTAATCTTAGCTGATGAGCCAACAGGAGCTTTAGATTCAAAGTCAGCTAGAATGCTTTTAGATTCTTTTGAAAGTTTAAATAAAGATTTAGAAGCTACAATACTTATGGTAACTCATGATGCTTTTACAGCAAGCTATGCTCATAGGATTTTATTTATAAAAGATGGGAAAATATTCAATGAATTAGTAAGAGGAACAGATTCAAGAAAGGAATTTTTTGATAGAATCATTGAGGTTATAACACTTCTTGGAGGTGACGATAGGGATGTATTTTAAGATTGCTTTAAACAATGTTAGAAAAAGCTTTAAAGATTATTCAATATACTTTCTAACATTAACTCTTGGAGTATGTATATTCTATGCATTTAACTCCATAGGAGATCAAAAAGCCTTTTTAGAACTTGGAAAAAGACAGGCTGAGTATATAAAAGTATTACAAGGGTTAATATCTGGAATATCTGTATTTATATCTTGTGTTTTAGGTGGATTAATTCTTTATGCAAATAACTTTTTAGTTAAAAAGCGTAAAAAAGAATTAGGTATATATATGACCCTTGGTATGGGAAAAAACAAAATTTCAAAAATACTTACATATGAAACAGCTCTAGTAGGAATTATATCATTAGTTGTAGGCTTAGGAGTAGGTATAATAGTTTCTCAAGGAATATCTGCTTTTGCATCTAAATTATTTCAGGTATCACTAAGTGATTATAAATTTTTATTATCAACTGATGCTATTTTAAAAACTGTTTTATACTTTGGTATAATTTTTATCTTAGTTATGATTTTTAATACTTTTGTAATTTCAAAGTATAAACTTATAGATATGTTAACAGCTGCAAAGAAGAATGAGGATATAAAAATAAAAAATCCTATATTAACAGCAATAATATTCTTTATATCTTTAGGATTATTAGGAGTTGCGTATAAATTAGTAATTAAAGTTGGATTAAATCCTACAGATAGAATGTTTTTAGTATCAATAGTATTGGGGATTTTAGGAACATTACTTTTATTCTTTAGTTTAGCAGGATTTGTTTTATATGTTTTACAAAAGAATAAGAATATTTACTTAAAAGGATTAAATATTTTTGTATTAAGACAAATGAATAGCAAGATAAATACTAACTTTTTATCAATGACAGTAATATGTCTTATGTTATTCTTAACAATAAGTACATTGGCAACTGGTTTAAGTTTTAAAAATGCCTTAGAAAAAGGATTAGAAAATACAACTCCTTTTGATGCCTCTGCTACTTATTACATTGATGAGGATAGTAAAATAAAAACTGCTGAAGAATCAATAAAAGAGTTAGGATTTAAATTTAATCCAGAGGATAAAATTGTTTCATATAATGAATATAAATTAGAAAAAACTAATTTAGAAAGCTTATTAAATAAAAATGCAGAAGGTAAAAATATAAAAGATATAGTAGAAGCAATGACTTATAAAGGAACAAACGCCATAAGTATAAGTTCATATAATGATATAAGAGCTTTAAGTGGTGAAAAACCAGTAAATTTAAGTAACAATGAGGTATTAATTTCATCTAACTTAGGTGAAGTAGAAAATGTTTTAAAAAATATTCTTAAAAATAATGAGAAAATAGAAATTGATGGTAAAGAATATAAGATTGCCAATAATGCTTTAATTGGAGAGGGGAAAGTTATAAAAGAGGCATTTGAAAGTACTGGAATGACAAATAACTTTTTCACTTTAATAGTTCCAGATAATATTGTTTCTAATTTAAACCCTATTGCAAATAAAATTAATATAAACTTCCCTAAAAACTCAAATGAAGAAGAAAGAGTACAAAAATTATTTAATGAATATAGAGATGGAGTTGTTGATTCAAGTAAATATGGTTTTGTAAATGGATATACAAAAGCACGTATTTATGAAGATAATAATGGAATGACAAATATAGTATTGTTTATAGGAATATATTTAGGAGTTATATTCTTAATATCAAGTACTGCAGTCCTTGCTCTTCAACAATTATCAGAGGCTAGCGATAGTATTGATAGATATAAATCCTTAAGAAGAATTGGTGTATCTCAAAAGATGATAAATAAATCAATATTTACACAGGTAAGTATTTATTTTGGATTACCATTAGTTGTAGCCTTAGTTCACTCAGTAGTAGCAATAAAGGTTGTAAATGGATTCCTAACTATGTTTAACAGACCAGATATAGGAGTTTCATCCTTAGTAACTGCCTTAATAATGGTAATTGTTTATGGTGGATATTTCTATGCAACATATACTGGATATAAATCAACAGTAAAAAATGCTTTAAAGCAAAAATAATATAATAAAAATAGTTAAGGAGCTTGAATTTAATCAAGCTCCTTAAATTATATTCTATTTAAAATATAATTTATATTTACCCTATTATTCATATTAAACTCCTTGTATAAATTAATCAAAAATAACTTTATATTTTCTAGATATAAATTAACTTAAAATGAAAAGAAAAGCTAAAATGTATTTATTGATAAATTTTACAGATTATGTTTTTATAAAAGTATAATTTAATGAATTGAGAGGGTAGGCTATATGGGGAAGTTAAAAAGTTATATTTTTAAAATGTATAAAAATGAATATTGGTATGGGCCTGTGGTTAATGATGGCATTAAATATCCACTTAAATTTGATTCTAAATATGAAGTTGATATATATCCAAATAAGAGTCCTAATCAAGTTAATACAATATTACTTTCCAATAAAGGAAGATATATATGGTGTGATTCAGGATTTATTTTAAAAGTTTATAGTGGGGTTATAGAAATCTTAAGTGAAAAATCTGTTCCACAATTGTATGAAAAGGGAGAAACTTTAAAAGAAGCTTTTTTACATGCAGCAAATAAGTTTTTTAAGCCTAATGGTAAAGTACCACCTAAGAGTTTTTTCACTAAACCACAATATAATACTTGGATTGAACTTTTATATGATCAAAGAGAGAAAAAAATATTAGAATATGCTAATTCTATAATAGAAAATGGTATGCCTAAGGGAATAATAATGATTGATGATGGATGGAGTGACTATTATGGAAGGTGGAAATTTAACGGGGAAAAGTTTAAAAATCCTAAAGGAATGATAAATAAATTACATGAGTTAGGTTTTAAGGTAATGTTATGGACATGTCCCTTTATTACTCCTGATACACAAGAATTTAGATATTTAAGAGATAGAGATTGTTTAGTAAAAAATAAAGATTGTTCTGTTTCAATAAAAAAATGGTGGAATGGTTATTCAGCAGTATTAGACTTAACAAATCCTGAGGCAGTTAAATGGTACTTAGATCAAAATGATTTTTTAATTGAAGAATATGGAGTTGATGGATTTAAATTTGATGCTGGAGATGCTGGCTTTTATAGCAATGATGACTTAACATATAAGAAAATTGAGGCTAATGAACATAGTAAGCTTTGGGCTTTATTAGGAGTAAACTATAAATTTAATGAGTTTAGAGCTTGTTTTCAATGTGCAGGATTACCTTTAGTACAAAGGCTAGCAGATAAAAATCATAGTTGGGAATATAATGGTGTTTCATCTCTTATTCCTAATCAGCTAGCACAGGGTATTTTAGGATATTCATATACTTGTCCAGATATGATTGGAGGGGGAGAATATCTTAACTTTTTAGAAAATAGTTCTAATTTAGATGAAGAATTATTTGTAAGGTATGCTCAATGTGCAGCCCTTATGCCAATGATGCAATTTTCAGCAGCACCTTGGAGAGTATTATCTAAAGAAAACTTTGAAATTTGTAAAAAAGCAGCTTGGGAGCATGTTAAATACTCAGAATATATTTATAAGTTAGCGGAAGAATCTAGTAGAAGTGGTGAACCAATAGTTAGATATATGGAGTATGAATTTCCAAATGAGAATTTAGAAGAAATTAAAGACCAATTTATGTTAGGTGAAAAATATATGATAGCACCTAATATAAAAAAGGGAGCTAGAAAAAGAATAGTGAACTTTCCAAAGGGAAAATGGAAATATAAAAATGATGAATTTATTATAGGGCCAAGGATTAAAGAGTTTAATTCACCCTTAGAAGAGATTTTAATTTTTGAAAGAGTAAATTAATAAATTGTATTAAAACAAATTTTTATAAAGCTTACAAACATATTTTGAGAATTACTAGATTTTAAGTGAAAGTCCAAATTTTTAATTTGGAACTTTGAACTTATAAAGTGGAACTTTAGTTACATTGAAGTCATTTGAATAATTATTACTACGAAGATATTACTAAAGCTTTGAAAGTTAAGTGAAAGCCCAAAATTTAAATTTGGATTCTTGAACTTATAAAGTGGAACTTTGAGAGATTGTACTCCTAAGAAATTAACATTCTCAGCTTTTTAAAGTAATATCTTCTACTTAATAATTTAAATTCTAAAGTTAATCTAGATATTATCTTCATATTGTTTGTAAGCTTTATTATTATGTTATGAACTTAAACCTCGTAATCTACAACAACTCTTGATGATGCTACCTTTTTTACAAAAGAACCTGCTTTAACATGGTCAGGATTTTTTTGATATGAATCTAAATCTTCTAAAGAATTAAATGTTGAATATAAAACCACATCATAAGCTTGCTCTGACTTATTAATGTCTATGCCTACTTCAAGGTGAATTATTTCATTGATTTTTCCTTTTAAATCTTCTAGTGAGTTTTTTATTATTTTAGCGTTTTCGGCTTTAGAATTTCCTTCAGCTTCGTCTTTTAATTTCCACATTACTATATGCTTTATCATAAAAATCATCTCCTAGTTTAAATGTATTTCTATAAGTTAATTATATACTAATACCTTTTATAATAAAAATATGAAATTAAGAGTTTAGATTAAGGGTAAATTTAAAAAATTATACAAGTGTTTACTTATGAGTTTTATTATTTAGTTATTTTTATATACATTCTTTTAAAATTTTTACATTGTATCGATTCTATTTGAGATTTTTAATAGTTATGTTATTTTCTTATATAAGAGAGTAATGAGAGTGTTTGGAGGGATGAATTATGAATTGTAATAAAACTATTTACACACCAGGTCCTACTAATTTAAGAGAAAATGTAAGAAGAGCAAGGGCTTTAAAAACTACAAATCCAGATGTTGATGTGGATTTTGTTGAGTTTTATAAGGAAACTTGTGATAGGTTTGGAGAAATTATAAATACTAAAAATGATTGCTATATACTTTCTGGAGAAGGAATTTTAGGATTAGAAGCTGCCTGTGCATCCTTAACTGAAAAAGGAGATAAGGTTTTAGTTATTGATAATGGTTTATATGGAAGATGGTTTGATGGTTTTGTAACTATGTATGGGGGAGAAGTAACTTATTTTTCAGGTGATTATATTAAAGAGATTGATGTTGAAGCTTTATCTAAGTTTTTAGAGAAGAATAATGATTTTAAATATGCTACAGTTGTTCATTGTGATACTCCAACGGGAGTATTAAATCCTGTTGATAAAATTTGTCCATTACTTAAGAGTTATGGAATTTTGACAGTTGTTGATTCTGTTTCAGCTATGGTAGGAGAAGAATTTAAGGTGGATAAATGGCAAATAGATATAGCTTTAGGTGGATCTCAAAAGGCCTTTTCAGCAGAGCCAGGACTTACTATGGTTAGTATAAGTGATGATGCAAGAAAGGCTATGGAAAATAGAAAAACACCTATTGTAGGTTTTTATTGCAATTTGAATATATGGAAAAATTATTACAAAGATAAATGGTTCCCATATACAATGCCAACAAGTGATATTATTTCTCTTAGGGTTGCTATAGATAACATTCTAGAGGAAGGAAAGGAAAAAGTTATTGAAAGACATAGAAAAATTGGAGAAGCAACTAGAAAGGCAGTAAAAGAATATGGGCTAGATTTATTCTTAAAAAATGGATATTCTAATACAGTTACAGCTGTGGAAATACCAGAAGAAATAGGTGCTTTAAACTTAAGAAATCACCTAAATAAAGAATATAATGTACTAATGTCAACATCTTTAGATAGATATGAAGACAAGCTATTAAGAATTGGACACATGGGAGAAAATGCAAATATAGAAGATATAACCTATGTTCTAAATACTATAGACAAGGCTTTAAAAGATTTAGGCTTTTCAAGTGAAAAACAATTAGATAAATTATTTATAGAAAATATTTAATAGGTTTTACTAAAATAATTAATTTGTATTTAAGTGCTTAATAAAGGAAATATTATACCTTTATTAAGCATTTTTTTTGTGTTTGTATAAATTTAACAGTGAATTTAAAGTTACGATATAAAAAAATGATATTATGTAGAAAATGAAATAGTAAGGAGAGTTTTCAATGAAATCAAAGAAATTGATAGTGTACTTATTAATTGGAATAGTTTTATTTTCTATAGTCATTTTTATTGGATTTAAGTTAAAAGATGAATCAAATAAAAAAACAAGTAACTTTGAAAAAATTTTAGAAGTAAATAGAAAGTTAGAAAAAGAAAATGAATTAAGTGGAGGTTTTCCATACACACTAGAGTTTTTAGATTACAACATAACCATAAATTCAGTAAAAGTATTTGAAGACTATGCATTATTTGATTATTCAGTGAAAAAGATTGATGGAGGATATATAAACATTACAGATGTTAATATTACTGGAAATGTAAACTTTAAAGGGAGAGAATTTTATATATCTTCAAATGATGTTGAAAGAAGATGGGAATATTCTAGTGTACGTATTATTTCAACTGGAGAAATAATTGCCAAAGAAAATAAGGATTCACCTGCAAATTTAAGCTTTTCAATTAATGCTAGATCAGCTGATGGTAGTTATATATCAAAGTCTGTATCCATAAAAGAAGAAGTTTATTTAACAGATGAAGATTATTTAAGTTTAAATAAGAAAATTACTTTTGATAATATTGATTTTGAAATTCGTAGTTTATCAAATTTTGAATTTGGTTCATTACTGTATATTTTTGTTGGTAATAAGGATGAAGAGGAATGTAAAAGAATTGCAAATCAATATTCCGTAAAGTTAATAAGTGGAGATTATGAAAGAAGTTTTGATTTAGAAAAATGGGTTGGGTTTACTGAGTTAGCCATAAGAAAATATAGTAGTATTGATGAAAGATATAATAAGGATTCAAAGCATGATCAGTTTTATATGTCAAGAATGTTCTATAACTTAAATGAAGTTAATAGAGAGGATATGGAAGTTTATTTAATTAATAATAGAACTAAAGAGGAAATACGTATTATATAAAAGCTTAATAAGTTGAAATTATTTATGAGGTTTATTTATAGATTTTTTAATTTAACTTTATTATGTATTTATTAATGAGAACTTTGTTTTATTTTAGCTAAAAATTTTAGCTTTAAATTTAGAATATAAAACCTCAAAAAGGGAAAAATTAAATTGTACTTATATTTTTAGAAATAAGAGTAGATAGACTATAAAATTAAATTTTGAGGTGGAGTTCATGAATTTAAAAGGAAGTAAAACAGAAAAGAATCTTTTAACAGCCTTTGCTGGAGAGTCACAAGCTAGAAATAAATATACTTTCTACGCAGAGAAAGCAAGAAGAGAAGGATATAATAAGATAGCTGATATATTTGAAGAAACTGCTCATAATGAGATGGCTCATGCAAAGATTTGGTTTAAGTTTTTAAATGATGGTACAGTTGGAGAAACTTTAGATAATCTAAAGGATGCAGCTGGTGGAGAAAACTATGAATGGACAGATATGTATGCTGAGTTTGCTAAGGAAGCAAGAGAAGAAGGTTTTGATGAAATAGCATTCATATTAGAAAAAGTAGGAGAAATAGAAAAGCACCATGAAGAAAGATATTTAGAATTATATAATCTGTTAAAGAATGGTGAAATATTTAAAAAAGATGAAAAACAATTATGGAGATGTCAAAACTGTGGATTTATTTTAGAATCAACAGTAGCACCAGAAAAGTGTCCTGTTTGTCATCATCCAAAAGCATACTTTGAACTAGTTTGTGATAAATTCTAATTATAGTATTTAATAAGGATTAAATTATATTGTTTTATAGAATTAACTTCTTCCGCAAATTAGCATATTACCTATAAAAGATTTATTTTAATCCTTTTTAAATAAATTGAGATCAAGGTTTAGGTTTTAAGATTTCTTCCTATCCTTGGTCTTATTTATTTTATACCTTTTTTATTTCTAGAATAAATTTTATTTTTAGAAGAAAGGTTTAAAATATAAAATTAAAAAGTTTTATTTAAATTTAATTTTGGTTATATAAAGTATCTAAAAATTAAACCGGTTAAAAATACAATCTGAATTTAAAAGTTAAAATTATAATTGAAGAGATTTTAAATTGAATTTCAATTATTAAAAATATGAACTATAAAACTAATATTTGTCCACTTTACACTTAATTGCTTATAAGATATCTTTAAAATAGAGAATTTAGATGAATCCAAAGAAAAGAAGCCCATTAATTTAACTATTAAGGTAGGATTCTAAAGATTTGTTTTATGATTTTTAAATTTATCAAGGGGTGAGATGAATGTTATTTCAGATAAATGAACGCAAGAATATTGTAAACGGTTTGTGTGAGAAGCTAGAAAAGGCAATATACAATGTGGTTGCGCCTTTAGAAATAGATATGTATATAACTAAGGAGCCAGTAAGTTATGAAAATAGACTAACTGGAGAATATAAAAAAGGAGTTATAGGAGAGTCTTGGGGAGAACTTTGGGACTGTGGTTGGTTTAACTTTAAGGGAGAAGTACCTAAAAGTTATGAAGGAGAAAAAATTGTCCTTTTAATAGATATAAGTGGAGAAGCCTTTGTGGTAGATAAAAATGGAAATCCTATGAGAGGGCTTACAACTTTAAACTCAGAGTTTGATTTAAGCTTAGGAATGCCAGGTAAGAGAGAGGTTCCTATGTTTGAGAGAGCTCAAGGTGGAGAAGTTATAGATGTGTGGGCAGATTGTGCATGCAACGATTTGTTTGGTAAATATAGAGATAATGGAATTATAAAGGAAGCTTATATTGCAACTTGTAATGAAGAAGTAAAGGCTCTTTACTATGATGTAGAGGTTTTACAGGAACTTATGAATCAATTACAAGAAGACAGTGCTAGATATCATACCATATTAAATGCTCTTTATGAAGCATCAAAGGTATTAAGTATTAAAACTGGAATGAGTGGATGTGATTTCTTAAAGGACGGAGTTGTTACTCAACAAGAAGTTACAATTTTAAATGAAGAAGAAGTTAAAAAAGCTAGAGAAATATTAAAGAAAGAATTAGATAAAAAAGGTGGAGATCCTTCACTTTCAGTTTCAGCTATTGGACATGCTCATATAGATTTAGCTTGGTTATGGCCAATAAGAGAAACTATAAGAAAAGGAGCTAGAACATATTCAACAGTTTTAGCAAATATGGAAAAATATCCTGAGTACGTATTTGGAGCAAGCCAACCTCAACTTTATCAGTGGATGAAGGAATACTATCCAGATTTATATGAAAGAATTAAAGAAAAAATAGAAGAAGGAAGATGGGAAGCTCAAGGAGGTATGTGGGTTGAACCAGATACTAATGTTCCATCAGGAGAATCTTTAGTAAGACAATTATTATATGGAAAGAGATACTTTAGAGAAGAATTCAAAAAAGAGATGGATACTTTATGGCTTCCAGACGTATTTGGATATTCAGCAGCTCTTCCACAAATTCTTAAAAAGAGTGGTGTAGATTATTTCATGACAATTAAATTATCATGGAACAATCATAACCAATTCCCACATCACACCTTTGTTTGGGAAGGATTAGATGGAAGTAGAGTATTATCACATATGCCACCAGAAGGAACTTATAATAGTTCAGCTGCACCAAGGGCTGTTGCTAAGTCAGAGAAAGCTTTCTTAGATAAAGGCTTATCAGATGAATGCTTAATGCTATTTGGAATTGGTGATGGAGGCGGTGGCCCAGGAGAAGAGCACTTAGAGAGATTAAGAAGAGAAAGAAATATAAATGGAATAGCTCCTGTTAAGCAAGAACCTTCAAGCAATTTCTTTAAGAGAATAGAAAAAGACATAGATAAATACAGTGTGTGGAGTGGAGAGTTATACTTAGAGAAACATCAAGGAACTTATACTACACATGGTAAGAATAAAAAATATAATAGAAAGATGGAAATAGCTCTTAAGAACTTAGAGTTAGCAGCAATGCAAGCTAAAGTTTTAGGAAAGGGAGAATATCCTCAAGAGGAAATAGAAAAAGTTTGGAAGGAAGTTCTTTTATATCAATTCCATGATATTTTACCAGGTTCATCTATAGGCAGAGTTTATGACGAGTCAGTAGAAGCCTATGAAAAGATGCTTGCTAAGGTAGAAGGAATGACTGAAAAGTTATATAGAGATATTTTAGAAAGTGCAGATAGCAAAGAAGATGGAGTTATATTAATGAACTCTTTATCATGGAGTAGAGAACAATGGATTAAGCTTTATGATAGATGGACAAGGGTTAACTTAAACTCTTTAAGTGGAGAAATAATTAAAAAAGAAGAAATTGAACCATATTGTGAAATTTCAACTTTAAAAGTTTCAGAAAATAACTTAGAAAATGGATTGGTTAAAGTTGAGTTTAATGAAAATGGAACAATTGCAAGAATTTTTGATAAAGAATTAAATAAAGAAGTTTTAAGAGATGAAAAAGGAAATGAACTTAGAGTTTATGAAGATAATGGAGATGCTTGGGACTTCTCAGGAGTTTATGAAGATAGACCATCTGAAATTTTTGATTTAGTAAAATCAGAAGTTATTGTAGATGGACCAAAGGCAACTATTAAGCAAAACTATAAATATGGAGATTCTACTTTAGTACAAGAAATAAGTATTTTAGAAGGTAGTAAGAGAATCGACTTTAAAACAAAGGTTCATTGGAAAGAAAATGGTAAGATGCTTAGAACATCTTTTAATACTAATGTTTATACTAGAGAGGCAGATTGTGAAATACAATTTGGTACAATAAAGAGACCTACTCATGGAAATACTTCATGGGATATGGCTAAGGGTGAAATATGTGCTCAAAGATGGATAGATTTATCACAAAGGGATTATGGAGTTGCTTTAATAAATGACTCTAAGTATGGGCACAATGTTTCAGAAACTAAGATAGATTTAAATCTATTAAGAAGTCCAGGATACCCAGATCCAAATGCTGATAGAGGAGAGCATGAATTTACTTATTGCTTATTCCCACACAGAGGAGACTATATTGAAGGAAATGTTGTTCATGAAGCTCATGAAGTTAATGCTCCAATACAAGTAATTTATAGTGAAAACTTAGGTGAAAACCTAGTTAAAGAAGCAATGGCTTCAATAGATTGTGAAAATGTAATAATCGATACAATTAAAAAAGCTGAAGATGGTGACCAAATGATAATCAGATTATATGAGTGTCATGGGGAAGATGCTAAGGCTAAAGTTAATATAAATATTCCATATGAAAAGGTAGAAATGGTTAACTTAATAGAAGATAGCATAGATGGAAAAGAATTAAACAAAGAAACAATGGAGCTTACATTTAAACCATTTGAAGTTCATACTTTAAAAGTAACATTAAAATAATTAAGAATTTAAGTAATATTTATATAGAAGATAATACTAACAGACAATAAGAGAATTAAAAGAAACACTTCTAATTACTTAAAGAAAATGGTGAGCATAGATAGCTTGCCAAAGGGGAAATTAGGTATAAGGAAAAGGCAACCTTTGAGGGAGGGTTGTCTTTTTTGTTTGATTAGAAAGTGTATTACTAAATTTTATAATACTTATTTTAAATCTGTTTTTAATATAGCATATTGAGCTATATCAAAAAATTCACCTTTATTATCCTTTCTAGCTTTTCTAAGTATGCCCTCAAATTTCATGCCACATTTTTTCATAACTTGTCCAGAAGCAGGATTAAGAACATGGTGTATTGCTTCTATTCTTGTGAAACCACATTGGAATAAATAAGAAAGAACTTCTTTTAAAGATTCACTTACTATTCCTTTATTCCAATATTTTTTGCTAAGACAATAACCTATATGAGCTTGTTCTAAATAATTATCAATAAATACCACACTAATACTTCCAATAACTTCACTTGGATTTTCTTTTAGGGTTATTGCCCAGTTATAGTTTTCATCAGATTCATAGGCTTTAATCCAAGTATCTAAGCATTCCTTAGTTACATTTAAATTTCTATGGGGAGCCCAAGACAAATATTTTGTAACTTCAGGGTCGTTTACCCAGTTTTTAAACATATTTTCAGCATCATCATAACAAAAGGGTCTAAGAGTTATTCTTTCCGTTGAAATGCATTTTGTTCCTTTATGATTTATCAAATTAATCACCTCTCATAAGAATAATTTAAATATATTATATACTTTAAAATGTATATTTCAATATTTTCCTATTATATTGCTGGTTTTTATTTTAAATTTATATGAATATACATATTTTAAACATAATTAGAGTTTTAAAATATATTTATATAATCTTTTACTTAAAATTAAAAGTGATATATAATATTGTAAACGTAATTAATTTAAATAATATGGAAAAAAGAGAAAGGGTGAGTCAAATGAATAATTTTACTTTTTATAATCCTACTAAAATTAACTTTGGTAGAGGAGTTGAATCCTCTGTTGGAGAAGAAATTAAAAGTTTAGGAGCTAGTAAAGTACTTTTTCATTATGGTGGAGGAAGTATTAGAAAAAATGGGTTATATGATATAATTTTAGACTCTTTAAATAAAGCAGGATTACATGTAATAGAACTTGGAGGAGTTAAGCCTAATCCTAGATTAAGTTTAGTTAAAAAGGGAATAGAGCTTTGCAAAAATAGTAAAGTTGACTTTATACTTGCAGTTGGAGGAGGAAGTGTTATTGACTCAGCTAAAGCCATAGCTCTTGGTGTTCCTTATAATGGAGATGTATGGGATTTCTTTACTAAGAATATTAAAATAGAAAAAGCTTTACCATTAGGTACAGTATTAACAATACCAGCAGCAGGAAGTGAATCAAGTTCAGGAACTGTTATAACTAATGAAGATGGATGGTATAAGAGATCAACAGGATCACCACTTTTATATCCTAAATTTTCAATGTTAAATCCAGAACTATGCTTTACTTTACCAGAATATCAAATAGCAGCTGGAAGTGCAGATATTTTAGCACATTTAATGGAAAGATATTTCACAAACACAAAAAATGTTGAACTTATAGATAGATTAATTGAGGGAACAATGAAAACAGTAATAAATAATGTTCCTAAGGTATTAAAAAATAAGGAAGACTATGATAGCTTTGCAGAGGTTATGTGGGCTGGAACAATAGCACATAATAATCTTTTAAGCACAGGAAGAGAAACAGATTGGGCATCACATGATATAGAGCATGAATTAAGTGGAATATATGATGTTACTCATGGTGCTGGATTAGCTGTTATATTCCCAGCTTGGATGAAGTTTGTTTATAAGCATGATTTAGATAGATTCAATCAATTTGCTACTAGAGTATTTGATGTTAAAGTTGAAGATAAAACTAAGGAAGAGGTTGCCTTAGAAGGAATTAAGAAACTTGAAGAATTCTTCAAATCAATAAATCTTCCAGTAACTTTAAAAGAGTTAGAAATAGGTGAAGATAGATTAGAAGAGATGGCTAAAAAATGCACAGATAATGATGAGCATACAGTAGGTCATTTTGTAGAACTAAACACAGAGGACATCCTTGAAATATACAAATTAGCTTTATAGGATATTTTACCCTTAAGAAACTAAATAATAGCAAGCAGGAAAATAGTGTATGTAAAATATTATGGTATGTATCAAAATAACTTTTTAATAAAACTCTTAAGTATATTATAAGAATTAATAGATTATATATTTTATAAGTTTTATTATTTAGTTTTGATACATATCCTTTTTTATTTTAAGTGTTGTAAATGTTTAAATATTTTGCTAGTATCAGTTTATCTAAGCTTATAGAGAATGATACAAAGTTTAATTATGGGAGGTTCAAAGAGAGGAGGAGTTAAGTATAAACAGGGGATATACTTAGCGTAATATAATGTTAAATAGGGAACTGGCTCAAAACATAGTTAATAAAATGATGGAGGTTATTCCTTACAATGTAAACATAATGAATCATAAGGGAGTAATAATAGGGAGTGGTGATTCAAGCAGAATAGGAATGATACATAATGGAGCTTTAGAAGCCTTAAGGGTTAAAAAGGTGGTTGAAATATCTAAAGATGAGGATAAGGTGAAATCTGGAGTTAATTCACCAATATTTTTTAGAGAAAAAGCTATAGGGGTTATTGGTATAACAGGAAATCCTAAAAATGTTAGGCAATTTACACAACTTGTAACTGTTACTGCTGAACTTTTAATAAATCAAGAATACACTTTGAATAAACATATAGTTAAAGAAAGATTGAAAGAAGAGTTTATTTATGAGTGGCTGTATTCAAAAGAGGCCTATGACTTAGAATTTATTCAAAGGGGAGCTAATGTAGGTATTGATATTTCCTTAGACAGAATAATACTTGTATTGGAGTTTCAAAAAGATAAATTTAAGGAGATAATTAAAAAAATAAAAAGGTTCATAAAAGAAGATGAGTATTATATAAATTTAACTTCAAATAGAATAGTTGTAATTTTGTTAGATAATAATTTGCTTTATAAAAGGTTAATGGAATTAAAGGAAATTATGAGTGACACAAATTCTAAAATAGGGTTAAGCTCAAAACATAAAATTATATCAAAATCTATGAATGAGGCAGTGGAAGCAGTAGACATAGGAAATAAATTATATAAAAATGAGTTTTTTTATGACTATAAAAAAGTAAAGGTTTTTAGCTATCTAGATAACTTTTTAGATGAAGAGGATTGGAAAATTATTAAAAACAAGATATTACAGGAAAATATGGGAGAAGAATTATTAGAAACCTTTATATCTTATATGAAACATAGTGGAGAGAGAAAAAAGACCGCAGAATCCTTACATATACATAGAAATACATTGAATTATAGACTAGAGAGAATTGAGGAAATAACAGGCTTAAGCTTTGATGATTATTTAGATTTATTTCAATTTTTAATTGCATATATAGTAAGTCAATTAAAATAAAAAAGGTTTTCTTTGTGCGTTTGCATAAAGAAAACCTTTTTATTTTAGTAATATTAGATAATGATTTTGAATATGAAAACTTATACAATAAAATTCGTCAATATAAATAAGGTTAAATAAGAAATGGAGGAATTTATTGTGAATGTAACAGTTACAGCTTTAGGTGCAGTAATTGCATTAGTTATTGCAATCACTCTTATCATAAAAAAGGTTCATCCAGCATACGGACTTATACTAGGAGCTTTAATAGGTGGACTTGTTGGTGGAGCAGGACTAACAGGGACAGTTAATTTAATGATGGATGGAGCAAAAAATATGATGCCTGCTATCCTTAGAATACTTACAGCAGGGGTACTAGCTGGGGTATTAATTGAATCAGGAGCGGCAGCAAAGATTGCAGAGACAATAGTTGAGAAGATTGGAGAATCAAGAGCTCTTATAGCTTTAGCAATAGCTACTATGGTTTTAACAATGGTTGGAGTTTTTGTAGACGTTTCAGTAATAACAGTATCTCCAATAGCTTTAGCAATAGCACACAAATCAGGTTTAAGTAAACCAGCTATATTATTAGCTATGGTTGGTGGTGGTAAGGCAGGAAATATAATGTCTCCAAACCCAAATACCATTGCAGCAGCAGATAACTTAGGAGTTTCATTAACTAATGTTATGATAGCAGGTATAGTACCAGCTATATTTGGAGTTATAATTACATGTATATTAGCAAGTAGAATAAAACAAAAAGGTTCTTTAGTAGAATCTGATGAACATATGAAAGAGTTAACAGATATGCCTGGATTTTTACCAGCTATGGTTGGACCATTAGTAGCAATAATCTTATTAATGTTAAGACCAATAGCAGGCATTGCTATAGACCCATTAATAGCTTTACCAGTAGGTGGTATATGCGGAATACTAGCTATGGGAAAAATTAAGTATATTAACAAATATGCAACGTATGGACTAGCTAAGATGAGTGGAGTAGCTATACTTTTAATAGGTACAGGTACTTTAGCAGGAATAATTGCTAACTCAGGATTAAAGGATGTTATCATAAGTGGAATAAACGCATTAGGATTACCAAGCTTTATGCTAGCACCAGTTTCAGGAATACTTATGTCAGCGGCAACTGCCTCTACTACTTCAGGAACAGCAGTAGCTACATCAGTATTTGGACCAACAATTGTTCAATTAGGAGTGGCACCACTTGCTACAGCAGCTATGATACATGCTGGAGCTACAGTTTTAGACCACTTACCACATGGAAGCTTCTTCCATGCTACTGGAGGAAGTGCTACACTTCTAATTTAAACAAAAAATCAATTGAAAAATACTTCAAATTTATCTGTTTTATAATCATATACTATTTCTTTGAATATATTGATAGCTATGTTTCTTTTCTGATCTACAGATAAGTTAGTGTTAAATTTAAGAATGTTTTCATAAATGAATTCTTCTTTTCCTTCAAGGTTATCTAAAGATTTAAGTTCTATTTTTATCATCTTATCTTTTAAAGCTTTTTTTTCTTTAACTAAAGTTTCGATTTTATCAATTAAAATCATAGCTGCATCATTACTAAGTAAAGCAATTTTATCTGTTAAGTTATTTATAGTTTTATCTAATTTTTTCATATTTAATTCAAGTTCTTTTAATTCTTTAGCAGGATTATTAACTTCACTTTTGTAATATTTTTTTTCAAAAATATTTCTATCTTTAAGTATATAAATTAGCTCTTCAATTTTCTTTTCTAAATCCTTTTTCTTTAATCTTTTAGTATTTTCACATGTTTTTAACCTACCTCTAAACATATCTCTACACATATAATATTCGTAAGTTCCTATATATTCTTTACTATCTCCATCTTTATTTGTATATTTGCTCTTAACAATTTTTGTTTGTCCACAATAAGTTTTTCCACAATATTTGCATCTAAGAGTTTTTGTAAGCCAAAATTTCTCGCTAAATCTATTAGTTTCACCATTAGAATTATCATCCATAGCTTTGTTTATTGAAATCCAAACGTAGGGATCTATTAAACCCTCTATATCATTATTTACTATAGCGTAATCTTGATTATTATTTTTGTAAGTATAATATGAATTTGAGTTGTTCTCTTCTCTTAATATTTTATATCCTTTTGTTTTTAAGTAAGTAGAAACCTCTTTAGAGCTTTTAGTATAAATAGGTTTTCTAAGCATACTAGCCAAAGTAGTGTTCACAAACCTATGATTATACTTAGATTCTATATACTCTATAATTTCAGTATTTTTATATTTTTTAAACTTCATATTGAATACATCTAATATTAAGTTTTTATTGTCTATTTCAATACCACCTTCTTTAACTTTAAAACCTAATGGTGGAGTTCCGCCAGTCCAAGCACCTTTTTGAGCTAAAGAAAACATACTATCCTTAACTCTTTGTTGGATATTAGTTCTTTCCATTTCCGCAAAGCTAGCTAATAGTGTTAACATAACTTTTCCCATTTGTGTATTTGGATCAAAACCTTCTGTTATTGATACAAGTTCAACATTATTTTTTTTGAATATTTCTAATATGTTTAGAAAGTCCAGAGTGTTTCTTGCTATTCTATCTATTTTATAACAAACAACTATATCTATTTCTTTCAATTCAGCTAATTTAAGCATCTTTTGAAATGCAGGTCTATTAGTATTTCCTCCACTAAATCCTTCATCTTCAAAAATTTCAAAAGTAGCATCAGGAAATTTATTTATCATATATTCCTTACACATATTAATTTGTGTTTCTATTGATATAGAACCTTCAATAAAAACAGATTTTCTACTGTAAATTGCTATTCTTTTCATACAAGAACCTCCTAAACTATTTTTCTATTTGATTTTTTATTGGAAACTTTTAATACTATAGACATTTTTGTATAAATATAGTAATATAACCTATGGATAATTGGAAGGGAGTTATTACATATGAAACTAAAACATTCAAAAGCATTATTAGTATCAGCTATTATAGGAACATTATATATGATTTTCTTAATTGCTAATTTTGGTGGAGCAATGGCAAATTCAACTGATGCAGCAGAACAAGCTGGAGCAGCAATTGCAACAGCATTAGTAACACCACATATGATATTAGTTGCAATAGCATTAATATTTAACTGGGTATCATACTTTACTAATAAAAGAGGATTCGCATTAACTGCAGGTATATTATATTCAGTTGCTGGTGTAGTATTCCTATTATACATTTTCTTTGTTGTTCCAAGTTTGGTGTTGAGTTTTGTTGGATATGCTAAACTAAAAACTATAAACGAAGAAAATTCTAAAATAGCTGAAAAACAAAATTAAATTTTTAAAAATGCTAGATATTAATTTATCTAGCATTTTTTTTATAATATAAGTTTTTATTTGAAAAAGGATAAACTTCTTCACCATAAAAATTGAGTAGTTTTAATGGCTCAAAATACAATAAATAATCGTTTCCAACAAAATATATACCATATTTACGTTTATAAAATTCAATTGTTTTATAAAAGAAGTTTTCAGTAACATTGAAATATTCTGTTATTTCTTCTATAGAATTAATACCTATTGATAACGCTTCTATTAAGTTATTAATAGGTATTAAGTTTTCATAAGACCATTTTCTAGCCAATAATTCTTGTTTAACATCTTTTACATCTTGTAATTTTGTTATATTACCAACGGTTAGTTTATAATGTCCTAATTCTTCTGCTAGCAAACAATATTTTTCTTCTGTAGTAGTATTTTTATTTATATATATTATGTTTCCTTTACATTTAGCACAGGGTTTATTACTTTTACAATCAACTTCAACTACAAGAACTCCTTCGTTTTCTGCTTTTATTAATAATTTTTCATATTTGTTCATTGTAAATATTCCTCCAAGTTAAAAGCTATTTTTTATGAGTTCTTTCGTATTCAGCAATAGCTTCATCCATAAAGTCTTTTTCTTCATCAGTAAGATTATCATCATGGCAAGCAATAGGCATAAGATATTCTTTACCTGGTTCCTCCCATATTTGTTTTTCTCTTTTATGAAGAGTAGTAACATTATCTTTTTGATACTTAGGCATTTCTATTAAGTCTTTAGTATAATTAATAACTTTATTTTTACCTATATTATTTAATTTTCTTAAATCTTCTATATGTTGTTGTTCTTCATCAGATAGTTTATTGTTATTTTCGTTTTCATCAAAACCTAAAAGCCATAATGGGCTTACATCTAAAGCAGTTGCTATAATACCAAGTTTATCAACAGGCATATTCTTTATTGAACCAGTTTCATATCTTTGTAATGTAGATTTGCTCATATTAGTTTTTGAGGCTAAATCTTGATAAGAAAGTTTAAGCTCTAAACGTCTACTTTGTATTCGGTTCATTATATTTTTTATTTTTGAATCATCAAGTAAGTTATTCATTTAATCACCTCATAACTTAATTATAAAATATTTTTTCATAAATGCAACGATTATTTTAAAAAATATAAAAAAAAGTTGCATAAATGGGTTGACATGTAAAAAACGAGGTGTTATGATTTAATCATCCCAGATATGCAACGAAAGAGGTGAAGCTATGGCTTACAATAAATTAAAAGGACTTATGAAAGAGAAAAATTATTCTCAAAGTAAACTGGCAGAGATACTGAAGATATCTACTCAAAGTTTAAATGCTAAACTTAATGGAAGAAGTCAATTTACTGTTCAGGAAGCCTTTGAAATTATTTCTATTTTAAAAATAGAAAGTTCAAATGATATAGTAGAAATTTTTTTTAAAAACAATATCCCAAATATGCAACGAAAAATTAGTTAGGAGGATAAGCGATGAATAGCTTAATGATTTTTGAAAATAAACCAGTAGAGGTATTTGGATGGAATGGGCAAGTTTTATTTAATCCATATAATGTAGGTGAATGTTTAGAAATAAGCCAATCTACAGTAAGAGATCATGTGAAAGGAATGAATTTAAAGAAGAAGATTATCTTAAAAAATTCAGATGTCGGTTCAATCGACTTCCGAAAATTAAATAATAGAGGAGAAACTTTTATAACTGAAAGTGGAGTATATGATTTAATTTTTAAATCAAGGAAGAAAGAGGCTATAGCCTTTAAAGATTGGGTAACGGATGAAGTATTACCACAGATAAGAAAGACTGGAGGATATATTCCAGTTAACGAGGAAATGTCAGAAGCTGAGATAATGGCAAAAGCACTTTTAATATCTCAAAAGACAATTGAGAAAAAAGACGAGCTCTTAAAAACTAAAACAAAAGAACTTGAAGAAAAAAATAGATTCTTAAATCAAATATCAGCAAGTTCAAATTCAATTTTAGTTAGAGATGTAGCTCACTTAGCTACTAAGCAAAATATCAAAATTGGAGAAAAAAGACTTTGGAACAAACTTAGAGAATGGGGGCTTATTCAGAAAGGTTCAACTAAACCAATGCAAAGAGCTTTAGAGCAAGGTCTATTTGAAAAAGCGGAGTTTGTAATTCAAAGAAGTCATGGAGTAGAAACTAAGTTTACTACAAGAGTCACAGGAAAGGGACAAGTTTATATTATAGAAAGATTATTAAAAGAAAGTGCATAGACCATATTAGTAAGGTCAAGAAAATGGTATTGGACAAGCATTAGTTAAACAGTATATCCCTCTAATGTCTAAGGGAATGAATAGTACAAGCTTTAATCAAAATCCCATTAAAGCTAAGGGTAAATATTTTAAAGGAGGAAAGCAGAAATGGCTAAGAAAAAGCTAGGTTTAGAAGATAATAGCAAACTTCCAAAGCCAAAATTAACTTGGATAGATAGCAAGCCATTTGTAAGTGATGGGTGGATTGATGGTTCTTACTTTGAAATTAAGCAACAACCATCAATAAGAAGTATAGAGTATGTAAATGAAGTTTTTGCAGAAAATGCCCATAAATGCATAAAGGAGAAAAAGATATGTTAACTCCAGGAGGAAAAATAGTATTTGGAATAATAACATCAGCAACAACTTTATTTTTAAGTGTTTATTTTTTAGATAAATCTATAAATGAGAAGGATCCTAAAAAAAGCTTTAAATATTTAATGTTATTTGTTGGATGTACTTTAAGTTTTATCTTTTCAATAAATGTATGTTAGGGGTGAGATTATTGTGAATTATAAAGATATACAGAGCTTAAGGAATAGACATACTAAAGAGGAATTTGAAAATATCTTATTATCTGTAGAACAGGACCTAAAATTTAATAATCTTAGATTCAAGAAGCCTATTCCAGAAAAGTATTTTTTAGAAGTACTTAACATAACAGAAAAATTATATAGGAGGATTATATGAAAAAGTTAAATATAGGATGCTTAGGAGTTACATTATTAGCATTAATTATTTGGACATTTTTCTTCTATATATCATGGAGGATATTGTGTTAGTAATGTATTTAATAAGAGTAGCTAAAAATATTGCAGATAGAGTACAAGAAAGACTTAGTAACTTAACAGTAGACAAACCTCTAAACGTTTTAATAGAGGAAGAAATAAAAAGAGAGTGTCAAGACACCGACCAAAGTAGCCAAGACACTCAAGAAATAAATCTCAAAGATATCTTACCACCAGGAATGGATTTAGACAATGGTGAAATTTATGATATTGAAACTGGAGAAACAGTAAAGGAGCTGTAACTTATGGGCAATTTACCAGATTGTTGTTATGAGTATAGATTCAATAGAGAAGAGCCAAGAGCTGTAGAAACTTGTACTGAATGTGGTTATAGCATATATGCAGGTGAAAGCTATTACTCTATTGGAGATAAGATAATATGCTGTGAATGTATAGAGGATTTTAAGGAAGAAGCTAAAGATACCGAATTTTAAAATAGGAGGAAAAGGTTATGCCAGAAACAAAGAAACTTAACATATATCAGAAAATACAAAAGGCTAGAGTAGATTTACAAAATAAAAAATTAAAAAAGAGTGGGAAAAATACTTACAGTAACTATGAGTACTTTGAATTAGGAGATTTTCTACCAGGAGTAAATGAAGTTTGTAATAGCAATGGATTATCAACAATATTCCATTTTGAAAAGGATAAGGCAAGTTTAAAAGTTGTTGATGTTGATGAACCAACAAGTTTTATAGACTTTGAAACGCCAATAGAAATGGCAGCTATAAAAGGAAGCTCAATAATGCAACAAATAGGTGGAACTCAAACATATGCTAGAAGATATTTATATATGATGGCTTTTGAAATCGCTGAATCTGATGTAATAGACGGTGGAGAAATTGATGAAGATGCGGAACTAGGAAAACAGAAAATAGGACAGGCTCATGTATTAACAATTAATAGTTTAATACAAGAAACTGGAACAAACAAAAAAGAATTTTTAGCTTGGGCAGGAGTTAATAGAGTAGAAGATATAAAAAATGAAGCGGTAGGAACTTGTTTAACTATGCTTAAGAAAAAGAAAGCATTGAAAGAGAAAGAGGAACTGAAACAGATTAAAGAAGAGCAGCATCAAACAAATTTTGATTTTTAGGAGGGGTGAGAAATGAAAGAGATACTAATAAGTAAAGAATTACCAGTAATAAAAATGAACTTTGAAGAAGTTAAAGGATCATTACAAGAAACTATGAAAAAGTTTGAGGGGATTATAGTTACAGAAGAAGGTTTAAAAGACTGTAAAGCAACTCAAAAAGATTTAGCAGGTCTTAGAAATAAGATAGATACCTATAGAAAAGATGTTAAAAGAGAGATGTTAGTTCCTGTCGACATATTTGAATATCAATGTAAAGAGCTAATAAGCCTTATAGCAGATGTAGAAAAACCAATAAAAGAAGGAATAAAAGTATTTGATGATAAGCGTAGGGAAGAGAAAAGACAAAAAGCATTGGAGCTTATTAATGAAAGCATAACTAAGCATAATCTAAGTAAAGAATATGCTTCAAAACTTACTATAAAAAATGAATATTTAAATCTAAGTAAAAGCTTAAAAAGTGTTAGGGAAGATATAGAATCAAGAGCTTTATTATTAGAAAGAGAGCAGGAAGATGAAAAGCAAAGAAAAGAAATACTTAGAGTTTCAATAGAAAATGCTATAAGTGTAGCTAATGAAGGTATTAATACTAAGTTAAAATTTGAGGACTTTACTAAGTATATAGAATTTGGATGGCCTTTAGATAGAATTTTAAAAGAAATTAATGATAAGGCAACTATGATAAAGGAAGCTGAAAAACCAAAGGAGCAACCTAAAGTTGAAGTTAAAGAATCAGTTCAAACACCTTTAGTCTCTAAACCACTTGAAAATGTCAAAAAAGAAGTTGAAGAAATTAGGCAAGATAAATTCTTTGTGGATGTTTATGTAGAACATAATTTTGAAATGATCCAAGCTTTAAGTAAATTCTTAAAAGATAATGGATATAACTATGAGGTTCATAAAAAAGGAAAAGTAGGAGGTGCTTAAGTTGGAAATAAAGCTAGATGAAGTTAGGAAGTACGGAAAAGAGGAGAACTTCTTTATAGATATAAAAGATACTGAAAGAGTTGTATTAAGCATAAAGGATAGGGATGACATTATAGTACCAATGGATGAAGCTTCTTTTAATGAGCTAAGAGAAAAGCTTAATGAAGCTTATGAGTTAAGACAAATGTAAAACGGAGGATGTTAACTATGGCAGAAGGATGGATAAAGCTTTATAGAAATATCCAAGAGCATTGGATATGGCAGGATCCACAAAAGTTAAAATGGTGGCTAGATATCATCCTTCTAGCTAACCATAAGGAAAATAAATTCCTATTAGGGAATGAATTAATGGAAGTAGAAAGAGGGGAACACCACACTTCCGAGTTGAAATTAGCTGAAAGATGGGGAGTATCAAAAACAACTGTTAGAAAGTTCTTAAAGTTGCTTGAAAGTGAACAGATGATTGAACTAAAAAAATCCAAAAAGGGTACCACCTTGAAAGTAAGTAATTACAACGAATATCAAGATTTTTCAGAGGGTGAAAAAACCATAAAAAAACCACAAAAAAACCATAGCGTATACCATAAAAAAACCATAGAAGAACCATATGGTATACCACAAAAAAACCATGAGGTATACACAAACAATAATGAAAAGAATGATAACAATGAAAAGAATGATAAAGAAGGAAAAGAAGAGGCATCAACATCACCTTACTTCTATCCTTCTCCTATCCATGAGTTATTAGCTAGTCATTTAACAGATGTTTTTTATAAGACTTTCTTTAATAATGCAGATATTAAAGAAGAAAACGGAGTTATAAGAATTAAACCAGAGAATGAATTTTCTAAAGATGCTATTGAGAAACGTATTCCAATATTAGAAGTTCAAACTCATAGAAAAATAGAGGTGATTTAGGTGAAAGTTAATTTACTAGAAGTTTATTCAGTACATGAACTAGCAATAAAGACCTACAGAGATTTAGCTAAAAGAAAAATAGAAAGAAATAGAGAAGTAGCTGCTTATATAAAAGTTAGAGAAATAAGCGGAAGAAAGAAATGGAATGTTAGATTTGGAGGATATAGGTGGTAGTAGTTACAGGAAAGATAAGAGGAAAGGCTAGACCTAGAGTGTGTAGAGGTCATGCCTTTACTCCTAAAGATACAGTTCAATATGAAAAGTTAGTAAGAGATTGTTACCAGGAGCAAGATGGAAGTTACTTAGAAGGTTCTGTAAGAGCTTTAATAATTGCTTACTATAAAATACCTAAGTCTTATAGTAAAAAGCGTGTACAAGCTATAAGAGAGGGATTAGAAAAGCCAAGGAAGAAACCAGATGCTGATAATATAGGAAAGATTATATTAGATAGCTTGAATGGGATTGCTTACAAAGATGATGCTTACGTAGCGGATTTCAGAGTTATAAAAGAATATACGGAAGAACTTGAGAGGGTTGAATTTGAATTAAGTGAGATTAAATAGGAGGGTTTAAAATGCAAGAATATATTTACAGAATAAATAAAGGTTCGTTTAGTTTTGTATTTATTAATGATAATAATGATGAAAGACATAGTTGGGATGATAGAAACGAGTGGTCACATTATCCTATTTTACATAGAGTTTTAAACTTTATGAAGGATAGGGGATTTGAAGTAGGAAGGGATTCTAAGATATTAGAATATTATAAATATTTAAATAAAGATCATTGGTATGGAAGAAAAGGAGATTTAGAATTTAAAGCTAGAAGATATCCAAGAGGATTTGAAATTAAATTTTTTCAAAATATTAACTTTGAAAATAGAAATGGTGGAGAATATGATTTTGATAAGTTTGAAAAAGCTCCATATTTAATAAAGTTAATGTGGATTAATGAAACTAAAAAGATAGCTGAATTTATAGAATCAATAGTTCCAGGAGTTAAAAATAATACTAAAGAAGATAATAAATTAGCTATAGATTTTATTAAGAATGATTACGTTGAAAGTTGTCATAAACCACAAAAAGATATGAATTTTAATCTTAGTGAGTTAGATGGTACAACTTGTGAGTATAACACTAACAATAAAGATAGAGATGGAAAAGTAATTTATAACGGTGATATTAAATATTTTAGGAATCGCTATACAGGAAGGTTACAAAGAGGAAAGATTTATCACAATATAAATAATATGTGGTGGGTTATTTTAAATGATACAGAAGTAACTAATGTAGCTGATTTTGAGTTCTTTGATTTAACTCCAGAAGATATAAATATTAGAAGGTTGAAAGAGGACAGAAAGCCTAAGGAATATATTGATAAGTTAAATTCTTTAGAAAAGCTTACTACTAAAGAATTAGAAAGAGAGCTTAAGAGAAGAAGAAAATCAGAAAAACTATAGGAAAGTAGTTATGAGTAATCAAATAAGTTTCTTTGATAAACCTAAAATAAAGTTATTGGAGGATTGGACAAGGCTCCATCCTCTATTAACTAAAAATAGCGTGTGGGAGGTTTTCTTAGAAAGAGAGAACTATTGTATTATCTTAATAGATAAAACGTTTTATGGAGTTTATAAGAAAGATACGGAGAGGTGTTGAAATGATAAAAATACTAGAGTTATTTGGTGGAATTGGTTCTCCTAGAAAAGCTTTAATTAATCTAGGTGTACCAGTAAAAGCAATAGATTATGTAGAAATAGATGAAAAAGCAGTAAGAAGTTACAATGAAATGTTTAAGAAGGATTTAGAATATAAAACTCAATCAGTAGTTGCATATAATCTTAAGCCAGATTTTTTAGTTCATGGTTCGCCATGTCAAGACTTTAGCATAGCTGGAAAGCAAAAAGGTGCAGATGAAGGTTCTGAAACTAGAAGTAGTTTGATGTGGGAAACTCTTAATATTATTAAACAAATGGGAGTTTGGAAGCCGAGAGTGGTTATTTGGGAAAATGTTAGGAATGTTTTATCAAAGCATATGAGACATAACTTTAACAGATATTTAGATGAAATGGAGAAAATGGGTTATACAAGTAATTATGCTACTTTAAATGCAATGGACTTTGGACTTCCTCAAAATAGAAATAGAGTATTTACTATAAGTTGTTTAGATGGAACATTTTTTAATTTTGAAACTTTAGAAAGAAAAGAAATGAAGGATATTAAAGAGTTTTTACAAGATAATAATGAGCTAGATGATAGATATACAATAAAATCTCCTAGTATGAAAAAAAGAATAATGAAAACTGATAGTAAAACTTTTTCAGGTGTACTAAAGGTAATAGATAAGTATGCGGAATGTATTACTACTAAGCAAGATAGATGTCCTAATAGCGGGATAATACCTTTAGAAAATGGAGAGTATAGATTGTTGACTGAATTAGAGTGCTGGAGATTACAAGGTTATGATGATGAAGATTACTTTAATGCTCTTAAAGTTAATCCAGGAAGAGAAGGTAAAAAGAATGGAACTTTATATCATCAAGCAGGGAATAGCATTCCAGTTCCTATATTTGAGAGTATATTTAAGCAGTTATTAAATATTTAAAAGAATGTGGTGAGGTGTTAAAGTGCAATATGTAGCTAGTTTTAGTGGAGGAAAAGATAGTACCGCTATGATATTAAAGATAATTGAATTAGGACTACCTTTAGATAGAATAGTGTTTTGTGATACGGGGCTTGAGTTTGGAGAGCAAATAAACATTGTTAAAATAGCTGAAAGAAAATTTAAAGAACTTAAACCAGGTATTAAATTTGATTGGATTAGGCCTGAAAAGAGTTTTGAGGATTATTTTTATACAGTTAATACTACTGGAAAAAGAGAAGGACAAATATGGGGATGGCCATTCATGTTAGGAGCTTGGTGTAATAGCAGGTTAAAAATGAAACCATTAAATAAATACTTTAGAGAAATTGGTGAACATAAGAGGTATGTTGGTATAGCTTATGATGAACCAAAGAGATACAAAAGACTTCCTAAGAATTGTATAGCTCCATTATATGAATTGAAAATGACGGAAGATGATTGCTTAAACTATATAAAATCAAAAGGATTCAAGAATCCTATGTATTGGAAGTTTGAAAGATTAGGATGTTATTTATGTCCTAAACAAAATTTAAATAGCCTTAGAAGTTTAAGAAGGCATTATCCTATGTTATGGGGAAAGATGCTTAAAATGGATAAAGATAGCCCTATACCATTTAAAGCAGATGGGACAAGATTAGTTGATATAGAAGAAAGATTTAAGCGAGAAGATATGAAGAGTAGAAAGGGTTATCCATTGATTGAACCTAGACTATTTTGTGAAGCAAAACAACTTGCTATGAATTTATAAGAAGGTGAAGTAATTGGAAGTGTTAGAAGGACAAATTAGTGCATTTGATATACTTCAAAACAGGGTGATTAAACAAACAGAAGAATATGAGATTGTCAAGTATGGTGAAGTGTATAGAATACATTTCTTTGATAAGAAAGATAGAGATAAATGCAGAGTAACTAAGAACTTTGAATATGTGAAGAGATATTTATAAGGAGGAATAAGCATGAGTAGAGAGCTTAAGTTTAGAGTGTGGGATAAAACATCAGATAGTATGTTATATCAAGATGATTTTGAAAGAGTTGAGTTGGATACTAAAAATAAAATGGTTACTTTAATAGCTGAGGAAGAGAGCGATAAATCACATTATGTATTAGATTATGAAGATGGTATAGAAGCAGAAATAATGCAATATACATGCTTAAAGGATAAGAACGGAAAAGAGATATATGAGGGAGATATATTATCTATAAAAATATATAGTGGAGATAAAGTTATAGTAGAAGGTAAGACTGTAGTTGAATTTAAAGATGGTTGCTTTGGAGTTATATGGGGACATGATAAAGCATTCTTGAGTTTAAATAGTTTTTTTAAGGCTAAATTTGAGGTTATAGGAAATATATATGAGAATCCAGAGCTACTAAGAGGTGAAAAGTAATGAAAATAAGAGCTATAAAAGAAGCGATTGAAGCTTTGAGAGAAGGTAAGGAAATACAGAGTTGTCTTAATAAACTTAAATATAAGATGAGAGAAGGGGTTATTTTAGAGCAGGATTCTACTGGAGTTATAACAGAATATGAAGAAGATGAGCCAATTTTTTCGTTGGATGAAATAATGACGAATTGGTATATAAATGATTAATCCAGAGTTATTAGAAAGGGAAGAGCAATATGGACAAGGTATTATTTAAAAAGACAGAAAATTTACTTAGAAATTACAATACATTAGAAACAGAAATAAAACTAATAGAAGCAGAAATTAAAGATATTCAAGAATCTTATACTGGTTGTGGAGCTATAGGTTATAATGAAAAGAGTGGCCCAACAAATAAGTTTAGCAGCATGGTTGAAGATGAAGTAATAAAAAAAGAGAAGGACCTATTCTATCTTAAGAGAGATTTAGATTATAAGGTTAGATTAAAGAGAAGAATAGATTTAGCTATACAAACTCTTAGAACAAAAGAAGAGAAGGATTTGATTAGATTAAGATATATAAATCAACCTAAAGTTAGTTGGGGAACAGTTGCTAGACATTTAAAATATAATAAAGATTATTGCAGGAAGGAATTAAGACCTAAGGTTATAAAGCAAATTGCAGATTTTGTTTTCTATAATCCAGGAGTTCAAGAAAGATTTATTATATAAATATACCCCCTATTTATGCCCGTTTAATACCCACCATATACCCACTTTTATATGTTATTATGTAATTGTGGATAGGGTAAAGCGTTCATTGATGATCCTCCTGGATGTAAATTAAAACTTAACTAACGGAAAGCAAGGTGTAAAAGCCTTGCGCATGGAAGGAAGAGTATTAATAAAGGTGCAACTCCTTTACCTTCCTAAATAATACTTCCTCTTAAGTTTATTTTATCATATAAAGTCTAAGCAGGATTAAGTTCCTGCTAATATGGGGAGATAGTTTAATTGGTAAAACATTGGTCTCCAAAACCAAAGTATGAGGTTCAAATCCTTGTCACCCCGCCATTAAAAAAATTAAATAACCTCTGGATTACGGAAAAGAATCTAGTTTCGGCTAGGTTCTTTTTATTTTATTTAGAAAGAAGGTGATAGTAATGATGAATAAAAGAAGGATAGTAATGTTAAGTAGATGGAATGGTTGGGAAATGAAGTGTGCTTGTTTACAAGGGAATCCTTTGTGTGAATGTTATAAAGAATGTGAAGAGATTGAAGTTACTATTAAGCCTTACCAAGATATAGAGGAATGCTTAAGAAACCAAAGAAAGTATAAAAGAGTTAATGGAGCATTAAGACAAAAGTAATAAAATAATTACATTATTAACATAATTTTGATTTTTAACATAAATTGCCTTATTATTATAATGAGGTGATTTATATGAGAAATAAAGAAAAAGTATTAATAAGTATGTATAAGGAATATCTAAAGGATGATTCTAATATGCAAGAAAATATTAATTCTGAAAAATTGGGGATAAAACAAGATGAGTTTTTCCAAGCATTAGATAGACTACAAAATGAGGGATTAATTGATGGCATTTTTATTACTAGAGGTGGGATAAATAACTCGATTATATATGCTGAAGCTAGAAATGCAGTTGTTACAAGAGATGGAATGGATTATATTGAAAATAAAGTAGGTATAGAAAAGACGTTAGATAGTAAAGAAAAAATAAAATATTTATCAAAATATCTTTTGAGTAAAACTTGGGATGAAGTAAAAGATATTGGCACAACAACTATGGCTAAGATACTAAAGGACTAAAAGATAAATATAAAAAGTGAGGTGGTGATGTGGCTAGAGCAAGAAGTCCAAACAGAGATAAAGCATTTGAGATATATAAAGATCATGATGGAAATATCACTAATAGAGAAATTGCTGATATGTTAGATGAAAATGAAAAGACAATAAGCAATTGGAAGTGTAGAGATAAATGGAATGTAGTACTACAAAAAAATGAATGTAGTACTACAAATAAAAAAGTACAAAAAAATATTGATAATAATATGAATAAAGAGCCTATTGCAGAAGAGGTAAAAGAGGTATTAGGAAATACTGAACTTACTGATAAGCAAAGGCTTTTTTGTATTTATTATATAAAGTATTTTAATGCTACTAAGGCTTATCAAAAAGCTTATGGATGCAGCTATGAAACGGCTATGGTTGAAGGTTTTAGAACCCTAAGAAACCCTAAGATAGAATTAGAGATAGAAAAGCTTAAGCAACATAAACTTAACCAGGTAATGTTAAGTGAAGAGGATATATTTCAAAGATATATGGATATAGCATTTTCTGATATAACTGATTATGTTAACTTCGGAAAAAGGGAGATAGAAATCCTCGAAGATAATCAATCTAAAACTATTGAAGTAAACTATGTTGATTTTAATGATAGCTATAATGTTGATGGAACTATAATAAGTGAAGTTAAACAAGGAAAAGATGGTGTATCAATAAAATTGCATGATAAGATGAAAGCTCTTCAATGGTTAAGTGACCATATGAATATAGCTACTGATAAGCAGAAAGCAGAACTTGAAGTATTAAAATCTAAGATAGTTAATAATGAAAAGACCAAAGAGGATAAGATTGACGAATACTTTGCTAAGCTAGAGGAAGGTATAAGAAATGCTTAAAGACTTATATCATCCTAAACAGTTAGAAGTAATGAAGTTTGCTATGACTAATGATTATTTCATGTTAATTAATCATGGAGCAAAAAGAACAGGGAAAACTATTTTAGATAATGATTTATTCCTTTATGAGCTTAGAAGAGTTAGGAAGATAGCTAATGAATTAAATATACCTCTTCCCCAGTATATCCTTGCAGGAGCAGACTTAGGAGCAATACAAAGAAACGTATTGAATGAGCTTACAAATAAATATGATATTGAATTTAAATTTGATAAGCATAATAGATTTATATTGTTTGGTGTTCAAGTATGTTGCTTTGGTCATAGTAAGATAAATGATTTAGGAAGAATAAGAGGTATGACAGCCTTTGGAGCTTATATCAATGAAGGTACTATGGCTAATGAAGAGGTATTTAATGAAATAAAAGCTAGATGTTCTGGTGAAGGTGCAAGAATCTTAATAGATACTAACCCAGACCAACCAGAGCATTGGTTAAAGGTTAATTTTATTGATAAGGCAGATGGAAAAGTAATTCAAGCTTATCATTATGAATTAGATGATAATACTTTTTTAAGTGAAAGGTATAGAGAGAATATTAAAGCTTCAACACCTTCTGGAATGTTTACTGATAGAGATATTAAAGGTTTATGGGTATCGGCAGAGGGGATTGTATATAAAGACTTTAGAAAAGATGTTCATTATATACATTCTAGTAAGTTAAAAGGTATTAACTTTGTAAAATACTTTGCAGGGGTTGACTGGGGGTATGAACACTTTGGTTCAGTAGTTGTTATAGGACAAGATGATAAAGATAACCTATATTTATTAAAAGAGTATTCTAGGCAATATGAAGAGATAGACTACTGGGTAAATGTAGGTAAAGAAATTAAGTCTAAGTATGGCAATATTACCTTTTATTGTGATAGTGCTAGACCAGAACACGTTGCAAGGTACAAGAAAGAAGGTTTAAGAGCTAAAAATGCTGATAAGGCTGTATTAAGTGGAATAGAATCAGTTGCAAAAAGGTTTAAAACTAAAACATTGTTTGTAGTTGAGGATCAAGTTGATTTATTTAAGAAAGAAATATTTATGTATGCCTGGAATAAGAAAACAGGTGAACCTATAAAACTATGGGATGATGTTTTAGATGCTCTAAGATATGCAATATATACAGAAAGTAAAGGAAATACATGGCTAGTATAGGAGGTGATTAAATGGAGTTAAAAAAGCTAGGTGATTTAATTAGTAAAGATAGAGTATCATCTATTAAAGCTAAGGCTAAAGAAGGTATAGCGTATTACAAAGGACAACATGAAATACTGAATTATAGATTATTCTATTATGATAGTAATGGAATGCTTAAAGAAGATAAGTATAGAAGTAATATACAAATACCTCATCAGTTCCATACAGAGCTTGTAGACCAAAAGGTACAGTATTTATTATCTAATCCTATAGAAGTCATAACAGAAGATCAAGAGCTACAAGAAAAACTGAAAGAATATATTAATGAAGATTTTCAAGAGGTGTTACAAAATGCTATTGAAGGAGCATCTAATAAAGGACTTGAATATGTTTATGCTTATGTAGATTCTAGTAATAAGATTAGCTTTCAAGTTGCAGATTCTCTTAATGTTATTCCAGTATATGATGAACTTAATAATTATGCATTAAAATGTATAGTTAGGTATTATGATACTAAGATACAAGATAAGGACAAGCAAGTAACTATAACAAAAGCAGAGGTATGGACAGATAAGGATGTAACTTATTATGTGAAAGATGGGGATAGTAAAGACTTTAAGCTAGATGATAGCGTGAAGCCTAATCCGAGACCGCATATAGTGCTGGAGGATGAAAAGGCTTTTTACAACGGAGGAAGCTTAGGTTATATACCATTCTTTAAATTACAGAATAATAAGTATGAGAAAACAGATTTAGAGCCTATAAAAGCTTTAATAGATGATTATGACCTTATGGCTTGTAGTTTATCTAATAACTTACAGGACTTTCAAGAAGCAATATATGTAGTAAAAGGTTATCCAGGAGATAACTTGGATGAACTAACAACTAATCTTAAGACTAAAAAGACAGTTGGTGTAGATGAAGGTGGAGGACTTGAAGTAAAAACAATAGATATTCCTCATGAAGCTAGAAAAGTTAAATTAGACTTAGACAAAGAATCTATATATAAGTTTGGTATGGGTTTTGATTCCTCACAAATAGGTGATGGAAATATTACTAATGTTGTTATTAAGTCAAGGTATGCTCTATTAGATTTAAAATGTAATAAGACAGAGATAAGACTTAGAAAGCTAATAAGACAGTTGTTAAAGGTTATAGTAGAAGATATTAATAAGAGGTTTAATAAGGCTTATAACTTTAGAGATATTTCTATTAATATTATTCGTGAAACTATGGTTAACGAGAATGACATTGCCAATAATGAAAAGTTAGAAGCAGAAAAACAAGGACAACTTATAGATAATATTCTTACTGCTGCAACAAGACTTGATGATGATACAGTTCTTAAATGTTTATGTAATATTCTTGAACTTGACTATGAAGAGGTAAAAGAAAAATTAGAGAAACAAGAAATTAAAAATGTAGATTTTAATTCTTTATCTGAACAGATGCTAAATGATCCAGGTGTAAATAATGAATAAGTATTATAAAGAACTTTTAGGAATGATGAATAAGAATGAGAATGAAGTAAAAAGATTACTTATTCTTAATTATGCTAATGCTCTAACAGAGATAAAAAAAGAATTAAAAGATTACATGAGTAGATATGATGATTTAACTTATGCACAGATGTTGCAATGCAATAGGTTAAAATCTTTAGAAGTACAGATTAATAGTATTCTTGATAAACTATACAATACAAATAGTAAAGATATAAGTAATCACGCTTTTAAAACTTATGAAGAAAATTACTTTGGTTTATTTTATGAGTTAGAAAGTAAGTATAAAATAAATCTTAGTTTCTCTATGATAAGTGAGGACTATGTGAAGAAAGCTATAGAATATCCAGTAGGTGGTTTAAAACTATCAGAAAGGCTATATGAGAAGCATTTAAATGATTTAAAGATTAGGGTTAAGGCTTGTTTAACTGACCACATGATTAATGACAAAGGCTATAAGGTTATGGCTAAGAAACTATCAGAAATATCTAATGCAGATTATAAGCAAAGCTTAAGAATTGCTATAACAGAAGGTAATAGACTTAGAAGTTTAGCAAGACAAGACTCTTATGAGGAAGCAACAGACTTAGGAATAGGTTTAAAAAAGAAATGGTTAGCTAATTTAGATAGTAAAACAAGATGCTTACATAGAGCTTTAGATGGACAAGTTAAGAATGTAGATGAAGAGTTTGAAATTAGTGGATATACTGCTTTAGAACCTCGTCTTTTTGGTGTTGCTAGTATGGATATACATTGCAGGTGTGACACTATAAATGTAGTTGAAGGTATTTCTCCAGAGCTTAGGAGAGATAATGAAACTAAAAAAGTTATACCTTATAAAAACTATAATGAATGGTATGAAAATAGAGTTGTTGGAGAGCAACTTGAAATGTAGGTGATATGATGCTAAAAGTAAAGCATTTAAAAGGAGTTTTAAGAGTAGGTATTTGCATTTTATATAAAGGAAAAGAGGAATTATTTATTCCAACTATAAAAGACAAATATCTTTTGGTAAACAATGCAGATGAATCTCTTTGGGAAAAGTATGGTGAAATGAAAGTTAAAGAAATCTATAGTGAAAATGATGAAAATATATTAATAGAATTGAGCTAGGAGAGGATATTATGACTACAACTTTAAGTAAAATGCATAAGAGATGCAATGAATGTAAACATAAAGATAATTGTGATAATAAAAGAATGGTAGCTTGCAATATAGCTGAATTTTCACAAACTAATACGAAGAATAATACTTTTAGTAATGATATACCATGGAACCAATCTATAACTATTAATTGTAAAGTTTCTAAAGATGATGTGGAAATGGCAATTAATATGTTAAAAAATAATAGAAGAATTAAAAAAGGGAGGGTATAAATAATGAAGTTAAATGAAACATCTAAAATGATGGTTAGTGAAGATTATAAAGAGAGATTTAAAGCAGAATATTTACAATTAAAAATTAGAATAAATGGATTAAGTAATATGCTTAAGAAATACAAAGAAGGAACATTAACATTTAAACCTACTTGTAGTTATGAATTACTACATACTCAATTAGTCTATATGGAATGTTATTTAAATACACTTGAGGAAAGAGCAAAAATAGAAAATATTGATTTAGGAGTGAATAAATAATGAATGAAAAAGAATTTTTAGGCTGGTGTAGGCAAGAAATATGTGACTATACTAATAAGCATTTAGATAAGACGGATAAAAAGGAAATTACAACAGATGATGTATTTGTTGTATGGAGCTGTAAAACACTTCAAAACAATAAAGCTCTATTAAGTACTACTTTATTTGATGGAATGTATTACGAGTGTACTTATAATGGAGATAAGAAGGAAATGTACGTTGATGCATATAAGAAATGGGAAAACTTTGCTGTTAAAAAGGAAGATTAGAAGGAGAGGCGTTAGATGAAAGTTTATGTAATAGAAGGAGATGTAACTGAAGATGGTCACAATTATTTTGGACTTATCTTTTCAGTTGTAGATTCAGAAGAAAAGGCTAAGGAGTTAGTAGAAGAATGGAACTCTAAATATAAAGATGTAAATTTAAGTGAAGATTTTAGATTTGATTCTGAAGAACCTTTTCACTATTCAGAGCAAATATTAAATAAAATACCAACTAATTTATTAAAGTCTTAGAAATAAGGCTTTTTATTTTGCTCTTTTTTAAGAGTTGCAGAGCATAAAGAACAACAGTACTCCTAACTGGGAGCAACCAGTATAAATATGCTATTGGAGGTAAGAAAGATGGAATGGTTAAGAAAATTATTAGAAGGTGCAACAATTACTGATGGAAAGTTAGATATTGATGGATTAATGAAGTCAATTAATACTGAATTTCCTAAGAATGCAGTGCCTAAGGATAAGTATAATGAGGTTTCAAATGACCTTAAAACTGCAAATAAGACATTAGATACTTTAAAGAAAAATCACAAAGATGTTGAGGACCTGCAAAAAGAAATTGAGGGTTATAAAACTAAGATGGGTGAATTAGAAGCAACTAGAGCTAAGGAGCAAAAGGAATTTACTATTAAGAGTAAGTTAAAAGATTTAGGTTGTACTGACTTAGATTATATGCTTTATAAACTAGGTGATATTGATAAGCTAGACTTAGAAAAAGATTGGGAAAATAAAGCTAAGGAATTAAAAGAGAATAATGCTACATTCTTCCCAGTAGAAGAGAATAAAGGTGATAATAATAAGAATAACTTTAACATTTTAGAAAATAAGTTAAGTGAAGGCTCTACAGGAAGTGAAACAGAAACGATTGCAAGTGCTTTTGCAGGTGCTTTAAGTGGAAATTATTAAAGAAAAGGAGAGATATAAATAATGGCAAATAATTTACAATACTCAACTATATTCCAAAATGAACTAGATAAAATGGCAGTTCAAGAAATGGTTACTGGTTGGATGGATGGAAATGCTGGTAAAGTAAAGTACAAAGGAGGGAAAGAGGTAAAAATACCTAAATTATCAGTAGATGGTTTAGCTGATTATGGTAGAACAGGCAATTCTGGTTTCGTAGATGGAGATGTAACATTTGGTTACGAAACAAAAACTATGACACAAGATAGAGGAAGAGCATTTTCTATTGATGCAAATGATGTTGATGAAACTGGATTTGTTGTGACAGCAGGAGCAATAATGGGAGAGTTCCAAAGAACGCAGGTTATACCAGAGATAGATGCTTATAGATTATCAGCTTTATCAGCTTTAGCTTTAGATGATAACAAGAAATATTCTTATACTCCAGATAAAAGTTCAATAATTCAAGAATTAAAAACTGGTATTAAGAAAATAAGACAAAAAGGGTATAATGGTCAATTAGTTATACATATAACTTATGATGCTCTTATGGAATTTCAACTTGCTATGTTAGGTAACATCAAAGACACAGATTTTAGTAAAGGTGGTCTTAATACTAAAGTGCCTGCTATAGATCAATGTCCATTAATAGAAACTCCTGAAAATAGAATGTATTCAGCTATACAATTATATGATGGTAAAACTCATGGACAAACACAAGGTGGATATACTAAAGGTTCAAAAGGAATTCAAATGAACTTTATTATAATGGCTAAAGAAACACCACTTGCAATTACTAAACAAGATAATATGAGAATATTTGATCCACAAACTAACCAAAAAGCTAATGCTTGGGCTATGGATTATAGAAGATATCATGATTTATGGATAAAAGATAATACAGCTAATTCAATATATGTTAACTATAAGGAGGCTAAGAGTGAATAATGTTTAGAATGAAAAGATTAAACGTTGAAAGAGTAGTAGATGATGAACACTATAAAGAAATATTAGAAAATCAAGGGTTTACAGTTGTAGAAGATAATTGTGATCCTTTAGAAAATGCAGATTATGATGCTTTAAAAGTAGAAGATTTGAAGGCTTTAGCAGCTGAAAAGGGAATTGAAGTACCTTCTAAAACAAAAAAAGAGGAAATTATACAATTAATAAAGGATAGTGAGTAGTAACTTGCTATCCTTTTAGGTGGTGATAAATTGATTTTATCTTTAGAAGAAGCTAAGAAACTTTTAAAAATAAAAGATGATAGCCAAGACTTTGAATTAGAACTTAAGCTTGAAGCTTTAGAAACAATGATAAGAAATAAAACTAATAATAAGTTTTTAGATACTAGAGTTAGAGTAAATGGACATTTACTTTTTAATGACGGTAATACTATAACAGGAGCTAACTTTGAAGCTTTAGGCTTTAGAGTAGGCAACACTATAGATATAGATGATAGCATACAAAATAATGGTGTCTATACTATAACTGGAGTATCTGAAACTTATATAAAAGTTAAGGAAGAGTTACAAGAAGAGGAATGTAATTGCCTTATAACTAAAGTTGTATATCCTTCTGATATTAAATTAGGTGTTATTAAATTGCTTCAATATGATAATAAAATGGCTGATAAGATAGGGATTAAGCAGGAAACTATAGCTAGAGTATCAACTACTTATTTTGATATGGGAAGTAATGAAAGTGTAGAAGGTTATCCAGCATCTTTATTAAAATTCTTAAATAAGTATAAAAAGTTGAGGTGGTCATAATGGACACTTCAAAGGCTCCTAGTTTTTCTGTTAAAGGGATTGTTAAAAAAGATAATGGTATAGGTGGATATACAGAGAAAGAAGATGAAGTATTTAAGATACAAGGCTTTTTAGATTTAGCACAAGGGTTTGGAGCTAATGGAGAGAATAGTAACTTAAATTCTTTTTTACAAGAGAGTACACATATTCTAATTACTGATTATAGAGAAGATATATCTAATAAGAATTGGATTATAGACAGTAAAGGGAACAGATATAATATAGTTCTTGTAGATGATCCTGTATCAAGGCATCACCATTTAGAAATATATTTGAAATTCATAGGTGATTATAATGTTTAAGGATAATAGTCAAGCTTGTAAAAATGCTATAAAAATGGCTGAAATAAAATGGCTTAAAGCTGCTGCTTTAGCTATCCAAAGTCAAGCTAAAGCATTAGTTCCAGTAAATACTTCCAATTTAAAAACAAGTATAAATCATAAGGTTCAGGTATCTAGCTTAGAAGCTTATGTTGGTACTAATTGTGATTATGCTATATATGTAGAATTTGGGACTGGTGAGTTCGCAGAGAATGGCAATGGTAGAAAAGGCGGTTGGGTTTATACTGATCCAAGTAGAAAAACTCATTTTACTATGGGTATGAAACCAAAACCTTATTTAAGGCCGGCTTTTCGAAAAGTTAAACCTGAAATTAAACAACTGCTAAATAAATATTTAGCTGAACTAGGTAATAGTGATAAGGTTACTTGGAATAGAATACAATACAAAAAATAGGTGATGTTATGATACCTTTTTTAAAAGAACTAACTAAAGAGTTTAGAAAAGTATGTAAGGAGAGCTATTTAGAAGTTAATAGTTCTGAAAAAGTTATATATCCATATTTGACCTTCTCTTATTCTAGTGAAGCATTAGAAAATACAAGAGAAGGTTTTTATATTGATGTGGATATATTTGATAATTGTGGAGCTGACACTTTAAGATTAGAACAATTAACAGAAGATATAAGAAAGCATTTTATAAAAAACAGAATTTTAATAGATCAAGTTCTATTACAATTTAAAGTTGGTAGTAGAAAAATGATACCTACTTTAAATGAACAAATAAAAAGAAGGAATATACAATTATATTGTAAAGTAGATTGGAGGTAATGTAAGCAAATGACTAAAAAATTACAAACAACAGGTTATACAGAGAATACTCCTAATAGCTACTGGGTAGATGCAGGAGCAGTATATAAAAACTTAAAATGGGATAATTCAGCTAAGGAATGGCAAGGTACTTTATTAGGAGCAACAAGTGATGGTAATAAGGTATCTATAGAACAAGAATACAGAAAAATAGATGTAGATGGAGTTTTTGTAGATGCGGTAGGACAAAAGGTTTTAAAAGGTTCTAAGGCTTCTATGGAGATTAATGTTAAAGAAATTACAGCAGAGAATATTAGATTATCTATTAATGGATCTGTTAGAAAATTAGAAGCAGATTCGGAAGAAGGACCTCAAAATTATACAATTATTGAGGGAAAAGGCAAACTGGAGAATAAGGATTATTTAGAAAACATAGCTTTAGTTGGTACTATGAGTGGAAGTGATCAGCCTATTATAATCATTTTAGATAATGCACTTTGTACCAGTGGACTTGATACCGAAACTAAAGATGATGATGAAGCAGTTTTAAAAATGAAATTTGAAGCTCATGCAAGTGCTGAACAAGTGGCTGATAGAAAGTTACCAGCTAGAATTTACTTCCCACCAATAAAGGAAGCCAGTAAAACAGTTGAAGAACATCATTAATAACTAAGAACTCACATTATGTGGGTTCTTTTATTTTAAGGAGGAAATTTAAATGGAAAAGAAATTAGAAATGAGAAAATTAAGTGGACAAGATACATTCTTAATGTTAAAGATAATGTCTAAAACTGGAGCTAAAAAAGGAATAAAAGAATTTTTAAGTAAGCAAGGAAGCTTTGGAAAAGGAGATAAGACAGAAGAGGATTATCAAAAAATAGGAATAGATGTAATGCTAGATGTGGTTGATACTATAATGTCTAATTTAGAAAACGCTCAAGAAGATATAAATAAGTTATTAGCTAATTTATGTGGTTTGAAAGTAAAAGAAATAGAGCAGCTAGATTTTATGGAGTATAACACTTTAATTATGGACTTCTTTAAGAAAGAAGAGTTAAAAAGTTTTTTCAAACTTATATTCTCATCTTTCAAATAGGAGAGAATGAATTTAAAGATTTAATTTATAAAAGATATAGTAATCCGTTAGAACTAATATCCAGTATGGATTTTGAAGAGCTAACGGATTTTCTTATGCACTTAATTAAGAAACAGAGAGAAGAAGATCTATGGCAAATATGGCTACATAAAGACATAGATAAAGAATTTGAAGAATTCAAAAAAGAAGTTGAAGAATCTAACTCAAACAGAAGAATGAGTAAAAAACAAGAAAAACAAAATATTGAAAAAGCAGAGAGAATCCTAAAGGGATAGTAAGGAGGTGAATTGATGGAATTATTCACTCTCTTTGGAAAGATAGCAGTAAATGATAAAGATGCTACAAAAGGTATAGATAATGTTACTGGCAAAGCTAAACAAGCAGAAGGGCAAATGGGTGCAACTTTCGGTAAGATTGGTAAAGCGGTAACAACAGCTTTTACTGTAGCAGCAGTAGGAGCTTTCGAAAAGAAGATAGTTTCTACTTATGCTACATATGATGACCAAATGAGAAAGGTACAAGCGGTTTCGGGGGCTACTGGAAAGGCATATCAAGAACTTAGGGCGAAGGCAGAAGAACTTGGAGCAAAGACTAGATTTAGTGCAACAGAAGCGGGGCAAGGTATGGAAAACTTAGCACGTGCTGGTTGGAAAACTGGACAGATAATGTCTGGGATAGGGCCAGTTTTAAGCTTTGCAACTGCAAATGCTATTGACCTTGGAAGTGCAGCGGGAATCGTGGCAGACGGTTTAAGTCAGTTTGGACTTCAAGCTCAAGACACTGGAATGTTTACTGATGTTCTTAGTGCTACTGCAGCAGCAGCTAATACAGATATAGGACTTTTAGGAGAAACATTAAAATATGCAGGTGCTCCCGCGGGTGCGTTAGGATATAAGCTACAAGATGTTGCAGTTGCTATGGGATTAATGGCCAACAAAGGTATTAAAGGTTCACAAGCTGGTACAACACTTAGAAGTGCAATGACTAGACTTGCTAATCCTACTGGTGCCAGTGCTAAAGCTATGAAAAAACTTGGTATTAGTATTACAGATAGTTCAGGTAAGGTTAAACCATTTGCAACTCTTATGCAGGACTTAAGAGGGAAGTTTAGTAAATTGAATGATGCTCAAAAGGCACAAATGGCAAGTACTATTTTTGGACAAGAAGCTATGTCGGGTATGCTTGCAGTAGTTAATAGTTCTGATGAAGAGTTTAATAAAATGACTAATGCAATTAAGAATTGTGATGGTCAAACTAAAAAAATGGCTGACACTATGGATGGAGGTCTTGGTGGAGCAATAGCAAATGTTAAAAGTGCTTGGGAAGGACTTTTAATAAAACTAGGCAATATGCAAGATGGCTTTTTAGTTGATGCCTTTAATGGACTAGCAAACGTATTACAAGAGCTACCTGAAAAAATAGAATATCTAAGTAATAAATTTAAAGAGTTTAATAATTTTTTAAAAGAGCATAAGACAACTATTAAGACTTTAGGAATAATTTTTGGTGTGCTTATGTCTGGATTCGTTTTAAATTCTTTAAAACTAAAAATAGCAGAAAAAAGTGTACTAGGATTTATAAAGACTTTTAGTTTAATAAAAAACTTAGGTGGAATTATAAGTACTCTAGGAAGCTTTTTTACATTTTTAATTTCTCCAGTAGGTTTAGTAACTTTAGCTGTAGCAGCTTTTGCTGCGGTTGCATATTTAATATATTCTAATTGGTCAACAATAGGGCCTTGGTTAGCTGATTTGTGGAATAATATAAAAGAAACAGCTATTAATGTATGGAATGGAATATGTGAAGCTACTTCTAACGCATGGAATAGTATTTGTGAAACTATTTCTAATGTGTGGGAATCTATAGTAACAACTGTAAGTACCTTTATTAATACGTGTAAAGAAATAGTATTAGGAATATGGAATAGTATATGTGAAGTTACGTCTACAGCGTGGGAATTTATAAAAAATATAGTAACTGTAGGAGTTATGACCATAGCTTCTATTATAGAAGCTATGGTTATATTAATATCTACTCCATTTATGTTTATATGGGAAAATATAAAAGAGTATGTATTTATGGCATGGGAATATATAAAAGGCGTTGTTAGTGCTGGTATTAACTATATAAGCAATATAATTAATACAGTTTTAACAGTTGTATTTAATACATTTTCGAGTGTATGGAATTCTATATTCAATGTTTGTTTTACAGTTTGGAATACTATAAGTAGTGTTGCAAGTACCGTTTGGAACATGATTAAAACTTTCTTTATAACATGGTTTAATTGGTATATTTCTATAGCAACTAATATATTTAACAAAGTGTTAGGTGTAGTAACTGTAATTTGGAATAATATAAAAAATGTTGCTAACACTGTTTGGAATGCTATTAAAACATTTTTTATAACATGGTTTAACTGGTATATGAGCATTGCAACAAGCATATTTAATTCAGTTAAAAATATTATTGCTAATGTATGGAATACAATCAAGAGCATAACAAGTTCTGTGTGGAATAGTATTAAGAGTGTTATATCTAGTGTATGGAATACTATTAAAAGTGTAGTTTCAGATGCTATAAATGGAGTTAAAAGTAAAATTTCAAACGTTTGGGATAGCATTAAGAGTATAACAAGCAATGTTTGGAATGGTATTAAAGAAAAAATACAAACACCAATTAGAGCTGCTACAGAATTTGTAAGCGAACAAATAGAGAAAATAAAGAATTTCTTTAGTGGTTTACACATACAATTACCACACATCAAATTACCTCATTTTAAACTAAGTGGAGAGTTTAGCCTGATGCCACCATCAGTTCCGCATTTAGGTGTTGATTGGTATGCAGAAGGTGGAATACTTACAAAGCCTACTATGTTTGGAATGAGAAATGGTAGACCACAAGTAGGTGGAGAAGCTGGACCAGAAGCAGTACTTCCAATCGAAAAATTGGGTGGAATACTTGCAGATACTCTAAGAGATATAGGTTATGGAGGACAACAACCTATAATAATAAATATAGATGGTAGAGAAGTATTTAATGCAATGTCACCTTACATGGCATCAGCAGTTAGAGGAAGGAGATAGAAATGTTAATAAATAATTCGGATTCAAAAGTAAAATACAATATGGTTTTGAATGAGAAAAAAATATCTCCTTCTAAAACTGATTGTAATTTACAATGGTTAAAAGGTGCATTAACACCAATGCTCTTGGACACAGAAACTAAATTTTGTGATATAGAATGTAAATTTACTATGGAAGCTAATACAGAAGATGAATTTTGGCAAAAGTTTAGCGAATTTAATAAAGATACAATAGAATGTATCTTAAAATTTGATGATATAAATATGCTTTATAAGTGTTATATACAAGGGGCAAAAGAACCTACAAGAATTACTCCTTACAACTGGGAGTTTACTTGTAACTGGGTAGGATATAAGTATAAAGATGAAATTGTAGTAGATATTAGGAAAGAACTTTCTAAGACTATTGATGTGAAAGGTACTCTTAAAACACCATGTATCTTAGAAATTACTCCGAGTACAGATTTGATAGATTTGATTATTAGTGGTTTGGCTAATGATCCTATAAAAATTAAAAATTTACACGCAAATAAAAAAATAATAATAGATGGTAAAGAGGGAACTGTTACAGAAGAAGGTATTAATAAGTTTAAAGATACCGACCTTTGGGAGTTTCCTTTTTTGATGCCAGGAACTAATACAATTATTCTAAGTAAGAATAGTTGTGATGTGGCCATAAAATATGAGCCACGATATTTATAATTTTATATTTTAAAACATATATTATAGTGGAGGTGAGTTACTATGAAACTTGTAATAACAATAAGTAATTTAGATAAATCAAAAAAAGAAGTTGATGAAATAATAAATAAAATTTCTGAAATAAGTAATATAAAAGAGGTAGGAAATTCAATGACCAATAATCGTTTTGAAAGAAATTTTGTGGAAATTGAAGGGAAATAGAAAAAAATGTCGAATTATCTTTAAAGAAAGGAGTTGGTTAAATGTCAATAATAACAACTGTATATGTTCCAGAAGGAATAGTTATGGCTGCTGATAGTAGATTAACAGGGACAACTACATATCAAGATGGAACAAAGGATAGACATACTTTAAGTGATAATTCACAAAAACTTTTTTTAATTAAAAATAATAGTATAGGAATAGCTTGCTGTGGTGATGCAGAAATCAATGGAAAATCTGTAGGAGATTTTATTAGAGAGTTTGAAATAGGTTTAGTAAAAGAGAGTGATAGTGTTGAAGATATTGCAAATAAGTTAAAGGAGTATACAATGCAAACACATGGTAGAGGAGTATTATATCATGTTTCTGGTTTTATGAATGATGTTCAACATGTATATTGTATATTAGATGGAGATATTAGTAGGCAAAATTTAACTGGAAATTCTGTGGATTATGGTGTGTGTTGGAATGGAGAGCAAGAAGCACTACTTAGATTATTAGCGGCACAACCTAGTGTACCTGTTGATTTCAAATTTATGCAACTAAAAGATGGGATAGATTTCGCTGAATTTTTAGTAGATACAACTATAAAATATCTAAGGTTTAGAACAGGAATAGCTACTTGCGGAGGAGCAATAGATATTTTATTAATAACTAAAGATGAGGCAAGATGGATAAAACATAAAATTTTAAATCCATAAAAATTAGAAGAGCTTACAGTAGTAGGCTCTTTTTTATATGAAAATTTAAAAAAAGAAAGAAGGAATATAAAATGGCAGAATTAGAAAATACAAATGAAACAAAAATAACAAGTGAAATAGTTGAAAATACAACTTTAAATGGAACTATAAATGCAGAGGTTAATGGAATGCAACAACAAGTTATGACAATGAGCTGCATTTTAACTGAAAATAGTGTTGCAAATCTTCAAACTTACATTACTAATAAAGATTTATTTATGGCTAATTCTCAACTTGTTGCAGCTGAAGTTCAGAAGTTCAGAACAAAAGCAACAGAAGTGGGGAAAAGCTTAAATTGTTTTGTATTTTAGTATAAGAGCTTACATTTTGTAAGCTCTTTTTATATTTAAAGTTTAAAAAATTTTAAGAAAGAAGGTTTAAATTATGGCAAATAAAAACAATAGAAAGTTTAACAAAAATAATAAAGGGAATAAGGAAAATGTAGTTGATGTTAACTATACAGAAGTTAAAGAAAAAGAAGAGAGTAAGCCAACTTTTGAAGAAGGGAATTATGTAATTACTATAGTTTCTAAGGGGGAAATAATAAAAAAACTTGCAGTAGCTGGAGCAGAAGTTTATGTAACTAAATTAGCAGATGGAGGTCTAACTGTAGACCTTAAATAAGGAGGAGTTAGACTATGCTTAAACTTAAAGATAAAAATAAAAAGCTTGTAGCTGGACTTATAAATTATAAAGATTTATGTATAGAGAGTGTTCTTGCAACTGGAGATAAGAAGCTCTCTTTTTCTTTACATAAAGAAGATAAATTTTACAATCTTATAGAAGAAGAATGCTATATAGAAACTAAAGAAGCTGAATTTGTTATTAAAGCAAGAGATGTAGGTGTAGATTACACCAGGTTTGATTGTGTTCTTAATTTAGAGGAACTTGAAGCTAACATATTCGATAGATTTGAAAGTGTAGAGCAAACAATAACTAATGCCCTTAATCTCGCTATTGTTGGAACTGGTTGGACAGTAAAGGATAATACATTAAAGAAAAAGAGAACTGTTAGATGCACTAATAAAAATGCTTTAGAAATAGTACAAGAAATAAAAAAGACTTATAGGGTAGATATAGTTTTTAATACTCTTAAGAGAGAAATAGAAGTATATGAACATCTTGGGGAAGACAAGGGAACTTACTTTATAGATTCTCTAAACCTTACAGCTCTACAAGTTCAATCAGATTCTTATAAATTTGCTACTCGAATAATAGCAGAAGGTAAGGATGGATTAACTTTTGCAGATATTAACGGTGGTAAAAACTATGTGGAAAACTATCAATACTCTCGTAAAGTTAAAACAATTTACTGGAAGGATGAAAGATACACTATTAAAGAAAGTCTTTTAGAAGATGCTAAGGCTAAATTAGAAGAAATATCTAAACCTTTCGTCTCTTATAACGCTAGTATTCTAAACTTAGCTGAATTAAATCCAAAATATAAGTCTATTTTAGATTATTCATTAGGGGACACCATTACTCTTATTTCTAGAAATAATAAAGTTAAAGATAAACAGAGGATAGTCAAAATATTAGAGTATCCTCAGGATCATTCTCGAGATACAGTGGAACTTGCTAATGCAGTATTAAAGTTCGAAGATATACAGCAAGAAAATCAAGAGACTACAGATACAGTTAATAACATTACAACAGATAATGGAACTATTGATGGAAGTACTATAGATGGAATTAAAGTTAAGCAAATAGAGGACTTTAAAGCTAACGTAGTTGAAGTTGTAAATCTTAAAGCTATTAATGCTAGTATAGATAATCTACACGCTAATAAGGCAGACATACAAGATTTACACGCTGTTACTGCTAAGATAGGTACACTAGAAGTAACTAAGGCTAATATTACTCAACTTAATGCAGTAAATGCAGAAATAAGTAAGCTTAATTCTATAAAAGCTAATATTGTAGATTTAAATTCAGCAACTGCTAAAATTGGAGTGTTAGAATCTAAAACAGCAAGTATAGATAATCTTTTGGCTGGTAACTTAACGGCAAATAATTTTAAAGCTAATTCTATAGTAGCTGGTAGTGCAATAATAGCAGAAAATGCTATAGGTTCATCTCAAATAAGTTCATTAACTGCCAATAAAATAACTACTGGAACAATAGATACAAGCTTAGTAACTGTAGCAGGACCAAATGGTCGTTTAAAAATATTAGGGAATAGGCTACAGATTTTTGATGATGTTAACAATAGATTATTTGAAAGAATAATGCTAGGAATAAATGATAAAAATAGAGCTTGTTTAACTTTAAGAGCTACAGATGGCCAAACAGTATTATTAACTGAAGAAGGTTTAACCAAAGCTGGTATAACAGATGGATTTGGAAAAGCTGATGATAATAGTTTAAGTGCTTTAAAGCTAGATAAAAATTCTATAGTAAGGCAAGTTAATGGAGCAACAGAAACTATTGCAGGTACTAGAATACAAGTAGGAGATAGAACCTTAGATGTAGAACTATCTACACAAAAAAATACTATTACAGAACATAGTAAAGAATTAAGTACTCAAAAAGCTTCTATACAGGCTTTAGATAATGCTATTAAGTTAAAAGTAGATTCACAAACTTTTACTCAGAGTACAACTACTATAAATAATAATATTAATAAAGCTAAAGAAGATGCTATTAATACAGCAAGTACAGATGCAACTAATAAAGCCAACAATGCTTTAAATAGTGCAAAAGCTTTTGTTAATTCAGAAATTAATACTGTTAATACACACTTAAACAAGAATACTAGCGAGATAAATATCTTAAAAGGTAAGATAGAAAGCAAAGTTAGCCAATCAGATATAGATAAAAGTATTGAAAATATCGAGCTTGGTGGAAGAAACTATGTTAGATATAGTAATTTCCCTGCTTTAGTTCCAGCAACAAATAATATTAAAGGATGGTGGACTTGGGGGGATATATCAGTTTTCTTTAATCAAGGAAAACAAAATTATAATGAGAGTGGAGTCGCTTATTTATCCTCTATAAACGGAGGCGGAATATGGCAAGAAATTAAAGCAGATTTAATAAAGCCTAACGAAGATTACACCTTGTCTTTACTTTTAGGACAAGAAACAAGTGTAAGAGATTGCCCATGCTATATTGAATTTTGGAATAATAGTGTAAAAGTAAAAGCTATTTTGCTATTTGGTAATACAGGTTATTTAGACTTAAAAAGAAGATCTTATACATTTAAAACAATAAATGAACATTATACATCTATAAGATTAGTGTTTGTTCATAATGGCTCTTCAAACGGAAATGGTTGTTTACAAGTTGGATTAATAAAATTAGAAAAAGGGAATAAAGCTGGGGATTGGAGTATAGCACCAGAAGATACAGACAAGTTAATAGGAGATAATATAAAAATAGTAACAGATAAAATAACTACAGTAGAAAGTACATTAGTTCAAAAAACTAATAGCATAGAAGCTGGTGTTAGAGATTTAAATTCTGCTACACAAACAATTACTACAAATGTAAGTAATTTGAATAGAGATTTAACAAGCAAAATAAATTCTAACTTGGATGTTGCTAAGAACTTTGCGATGGATATAGCAACTAATAAAGCTAATGCAGCTAAACAAGAAGCTCTTAATAGTGCTAAGAGCTATACTAATGCAGAGATAACTACAGTTAATTCTAAAGTGCATAATTTAGAAAGTAATCTTAGTATTTTATCAGATAAGATTTCTACTAAAGTAAGTCAAAGTGATATAGATAAATCGATTTCTAATATTACTATAGGTGGTAGAAATTTATATCTAAATACAAAAAACATTAATAGGGATAATTGGGTGAATATACACTTTTGGAATACAGATGAAATTATAGATGGTTTCAATGTGTTTAGAAGATATGGAACTTGGGGAGGAATTTTTCAAGATATAGAAATTAAAAAAGATTCTTGCTACACTTTATCAGCTTATGTTAAAGGTGACGGAACTTCAACAATTTGTCATTATGCAAGTGAAAAATTTAAACTAATAAATTCAAGTTTTGTTTCAGGACAAATTGCTCCAAATGAATGGACAAGAATTAGCGTAACTTATAAAGCTTTAGAGGGTGGAAGAATAAATAAGATAAGATTTGAAAATTCAATAGATAACGCTACTATAAGATTGTACGCTTTAAAGTTAGAAGAGGGGAACAAAGCGACCGATTGGACACCAGCACCAGAAGACTTTAATGCTCTTATAGCAGATAATATACAAATAGTTAATACAAAAATAAGTGATGTATCTTCTACAGTAACACAGTTAAAAAACAGTGTAACAACAGAAATTAATTCTATTAACTCTAAAACTACTACACTTAACGGAAAGATAGTTAATGCAGAAACTAGATTAAATAGTGTAGAAGCTAAGATTACAGATACAGCTATTATTAATACCGTTAGGAGAGAATTTTATAGCAAAGGCGAAACAGATAATATGTATTCCAGCAAGACAGAAGTTACACAACTTAGTAACTCTTTAGAGTGGAAAATTTCTACTCTAGGAGCTGGAAATTTAATTAAAAACTCTAGTTTTAATGGTGGCTTTGATTGTTGGGAAAGATTTAGAAATCCAGTTTTATCTACTAATACAGAGTTCCTTCCAGACCGTTACGGAAAAATGATAAGTATAGAAGGAGATGGAGGTATATACCAACGCTTTCCTACTATAGTTGGAGAAAAATATACAGTTTCTTTTTATGCAGAAGCTAACCAGCTTAAACCACTAGCCACAACTATAGGAATAGAAGGAATTAACTTAATTACTCTTAAATTCGAACCAGGTTGGAAACGTTGGAGTTTTACATTTACAGCTACAAGTAAAGAGCATACTTTTATAGCTTATTTAGGAGAAGTAGGTAAGTTTTATCTAGGTAGAGTTATGGTAACGCGAGGAACTATATTGCAAGAGTATAGAGAAGGCCTAGGGATTTATTCTAATATAGCTAAATTCGATACTAACGGATTTACTGTAGAAAGTAGTTCTACCAACACAAGGACAATTACAGATTCTTCAGGCTTTAGAGTGCAAGATAAGAGAACTGGAGAAAATCTTTTAGAAGCTAACGTCAAAGGAGTATCGGCTCGTGGTGGTAGATTCTTTGTGGATGGCCCAAATGGAAACTATACTCTGATGTGGGGTAGAGATATTGTAATAAATGGACAGAGAGCTTTGGTAGGAACACATAGTCATCCCGAAGCTTCATTACAACCTAACAAAGTATATCTTAACTATAATAACGACTTTAGGAATGGAGTTGAGATAGGGGGCAAGCTTACAAATAATACATTTGATGTACTTAGCCTTATTTCTTCTCAAAAATCTGAAAGTGGATTTAGAAAACTTTCAGATGGCTTTATGATCGTATGGGGAAAAGTTAATATAAACATAAAAGATGGATGGATAATAGAAGGTACTATACCATTCCATACCAAATTCCCTAATGCTTGTTTCTTATTTAATGCTAACTTAGAAAAAGTAGATAATAATGATTACTGGACTGCGAACTACACTTTAAATAGTTATGCTTTAGATAAGAACGGAGGTAGGGTATATGGATTAAACTTACAAAAATATATAGGAAAACAAGGAGCTATCGCACAGATAAGTTACATTGCGATAGGATGTTAAAAGAAAGGAAAGCGATATGAATGTAGATTTAATAGCACTAGTAGGATTCATAAGCACTATAGTAGGTATAATCTTAGGAATCTTAGGATATAAAAAGAAAAGTGAAACTGACATTAGAGAAGATACTCAAAAAGAAACTATTTTAAGTACTAAGCTTGATTATATAAGTAAAAATGTAGATGACATTAAATTAGACTTAAAAAGTAAAGTTGAAAGAGATGCTAAAATAGCTGAACGAATTGTAAAAATAGAAGAAAGCTTAAAGGTAGCTCATCATAGAATAGAAGATTTAGAAAAGAAAGAAGGAATGTAAAATGGAAAACATAATAAAATTTGTACCAGAGCAACTACTTATACTTGTAGCTGCTCTTTACGTTATAGGAATGTTTTTGAAGAAAACACCTAAAGTTGTAGATTGGAGTATTCCATGGATATTAGTTGTATTAGGTGTAGGATTTAGTGTAGCTATAATGGGTATAAATCCTAATTCAATTTTACAAGGTATTATATGTGCATTTGGAGCTATTGCAACTAACCAATTAGTAAAACAAACTAGTCAATATAACAAGCAAATTAAATAGAAATTAAGTAATAAATATTTATTCTAAATTTGTTGTGTAAGAAATATTAAATTATAATATAATGTATGTAGATTAAACAAGGGGGAATATTATGATTGAATTAGTATCTTATTTATCATCAGTAGCTACATTAATTTTATTTATTCTATATTTCATAGGTAGAATATGGGTTATTAATAAAAATAAAAAACTATTATTAGAAAATTTTGAACTTGAATATTTGGAGAATGATGATTTGGAACGTAAAAATCAATATAATTTAGGTGGATCAGAGTTAATAACTATAAGTTCAACACAAGGAATAAACTGGTTGAAAATTTACAGAGTAAAATTTGATAGTAAAAAGAATAAAATGGTTATTGTAGACAAAAATCCAGTGATTTATCATAAATTCTTAAACGTAAATGAAAAATTATATATTAAAGACACTATACCTTGTGGTATACCTATGTATAGAATTGAATATGAAAGACTTGATTATATTCAAGGGGAATTTGATATTAGTCTTGATGGAAAGTATGGTGGATTATTTATGGATGATTTTAAAAGTAAGCTAACAATTAAAAGTTATTTATATTACATATGCAAATAATATTAGATTAATTTAAAAGTGGAGAAATCCACTTTTTTTTATTGCCTTTAATTATAAAAAATTAAAAATGAAAGGATTGATTAATATGAAAATAGCAGTAAGAGGTGGACATAATTTTCAAGCTAAAGGAGCAAGTGCATTAATAGATGAAACTACAGAAGATAGAAAGGTAAAAGATTCTGTAATTTTAAATTTAAGAAAAGAAGGACATGAAGTTCTTGATGTAACACCAGGTAATTGTGATGTTAATACAGACTTAAGATATGGAGTTAATAAAGCGGAGGAGTGGGGAGCAGATTTATTTATCTCAATTCACTTTGATAAAGCTTATGATACTTATGCAGGAGCATTAGGAACAGCAACATGGATATATGGAACTGGTGGACAAGCAGAAGTATTTGCTAAAAGAATAGTAGATAGTGTTGCTAATGGTACTGGTTTAAAAAATAGAGGTGTAAGAGTTAACTCTAAGCTTTATGAACTTAGAAAGACTACTATGCCAGCTGTTATAGTTGAAGTATGTTTTTGTGAAGCAACTGAAGATGTAAGAATTTATGAAGAAAAAGGAGCTAACCTAGTAGGTAAATTAATAGCAGAAGGTATTTGTAATAATTCTATAGAAAATACTGTAGAAGAAACAAAACCTAATGTTGAACCTTCAAAACCTTCAAATTCTTTTTCTACTAATGCAAGAGCTTTAGTAGCTTTGGATCCTAGAGATAACCCAAGTGATAACTATAGTGATTTAGGAGAAATTTATAAAGATGAAAGATTTAGAGTTTTAGCAGAAGTATGTGACAAAGGAGATTTTCTTCCTATAGTTTATTGGAAAGATTCAGAAGGTAGAGAATCAGGAAAAGTATGGATTAGAAGTAAGCAAGATTATATGATGATAGACACTTATCATAGAGTAGTTAATGTTGTTACAGAGCTAGATGCTAGATATGAACCTTCTCCTAATTCAAGTAGAATGGGCTATGTTACAAATGGGGAAAGACTATATGTGCATAGAATAGAAGGGAATTATGCACTAGCAACATATTTCGCAGGTAATGGATATAAAACAGCATGGTTTACAGCTAAATATTTAGAAAGAATATAACAAAAAGGCTAGGTGGGTTAATTCCTACCTAGCCTTTTTTTATTTTGTAAATAAAAATAGCTGCAATAAATGCAGCTTGAAAGAGAGTAATATAAATCTTTATTCATTAACAAAAATGTTATATAATGTTAATGAATAAAGAACTAGGAGGACAAAATAATGAAAAAAGGATTAGTTGTTTTATTAAGTGCTATGGTTATTTCAGGAGCATTAGTAGGATGTGGAAGTGATACTCCTAAAAAGGTAGAAGATCAAAAGCAAGAACAGCAAAGCAAAGTAGAAACTTTTAAAGTTGGAGATACTATACAAACTAAAGACTTTAAGATAACAGTTAATAAAGTTGAAACATCTGAGGGTGGAGAGTTTGTTAAACCTAAAGATGGTAATGAATTTATAAAAGTTGACATAACAATCGAAAATACTTCTAAAGAAGAACAGAATGTTTCATCAATGATTATGTTTAAAGTTGTAGATAAAGATGGAAGATCATATAATCAGGCTATAGTTGAGGACCAAAACGGTCAATTAGACGGAAAAGTTGGACCAGGCAGAAAGCTGACAGGAGAGTATGTAGTAGAAGTACCTAAGGGAGCTACTGGATTACAATTAGAATTTGATAGCTCTCTATTAACTGGTGGACAAGTTATAGTTGATTTAAATTAAGAAGTAAAAAAGACTAGGAAATCCTAGTCTTTTTTTGTTAAAATAAACATTGGTGGAAGTGTTTCAATGGACATGAAGGAAAGACTTAAACTTATACCATATGAATCTTTAGTTGGATTAACAATGACAATTGTATCAACTATAATATTTGGAATAATATTAAAATAGTTATTTGATGAATAAAGAAAAGTTTTAACTATATAGTTATTATCGCTAAGGTAGAAATATTTTGTTACTTTATAATAAAGAAAATTTTTAATAAGGTTTAATTTAAACTTAGTATGAAATTTATTAATTTTTAAGAGTTATGCTTTAAAATAGAGTTTTTAGTAAAAGCACAGTGTATTTTAAAATGAAAAGTTAAGATAAAATCTAGTAGGAGGAAATAAAGATGAAATTTGTATTAGCACCAGATTCATTTAAGGAAAGTATGACTTCAATGGAAGCCTGTAATGCTATGGAAAGAGGAATTAAAAAGGTCTTTAAAGATGCAGAATGCATAAAGGTTCCAATGGCTGACGGTGGAGAGGGAACTGTAGAAGCCTTAGTTCATGCTACCTTTGGAAGAATTGAAAGAGTAAATGTTACTGGACCTTTAGGAAACAAGGTGGAAGCTTTTTATGGAGTTTTAGGTAATGGAAAGACTGCTGTTATAGAAATGGCTAGTGCTTCAGGGATTCAACTTGTTAAGAGAGAAGAAAGAAATCCTTTAATAACAACAACTTTTGGAACTGGAGAGCTTATAAAGGCTGCATTAGATCAAGGAATAAAACACTTAGTTATAGGAATAGGTGGAAGTGCCACTAATGATGGAGGATGTGGAATGCTTCAAGCTTTAGGTGGAAAACTTTTAGATAAGGATGGAAATCAAATAGCCTTTGGTGGAGGGGCATTAAAGGATATAGAAAGTATTGATTTAAGTTCTTTAGATGAAAGATTAAAGGAAGTATCCATAGAAGTAGCTTGTGATGTAACTAATCCATTAGTAGGAGAAAAAGGAGCCTCAGCAGTATTTGGTCCTCAAAAGGGAGCAACTGAAGAAGTGGTTAAAGAATTAGATAATAATTTAGCTCATTATGCTTCAGTAATAAAAAAAGACTTAGGAAAAGAAGTTTCACACATAGAAGGGGCTGGTGCTGCTGGAGGATTAGGTGCCGCTTTATTACTATTAGGTGGAGAATTAAAAAGAGGTATAGAGCTTGTAATAAAACATACAGAGTTAGCTGAAAAGGTAAAGGGAGCAGACTTTGTATTTACTGGTGAAGGAAGTATAGATGATCAAACTATATATGGAAAAACACCAATGGGAGTTGCTACTGTAGCTAAGGAGAATGGAGTTTCTACAATTGCATTTTCTGGAAAAGTTGGAGAGGGAATAGAAGGTCTTTATGAAATAGGTATAAAGAGTATATTTAGTATAATGACTGGAGTTTCAACTTTAGATGAAGCTTTAAAAGAAGGAAGTAGAAATTTAGAATTAACAACTGAAAATGTAGTTAGACTTTTAAAATAAAGTTTAATACTTACTTACAGATAGATAGTTTAAGGTGAACATAAGCAATAAAAAATATATTGTTTGTGTTCACTTTTTTATTATAAAGAAAAATCTTTATAATAAGATATTTTAAAATATATAAGTTAATAAAGGAGAAAACATAGTATTATGTTATTTTTTTAATTTTAAGAATTGTAACTTCTTCCCTCTTTATGATATATGAAAAAGTGTAGTATCCTATTTTCTTAGGATTTTAAAAATTAAAATTAGTAGAAAAAATGAATATATGGTATAACTATAAGAAGACTAATAAAGTTTTAAAAAAGGAGATAAACATAATATATGAAATTTAATGAATTAAATTTAAGTGAGGATATTATTAAAGCACTTAATAATTTAGGATATAAAAATCCATCAGAGGTTCAGGAAGCTTCTATTCCAAAATTATTAAAGGGTGAAGATATAATAGTTAAGTCTCAAACTGGTAGTGGTAAAACTGCAAGTTTTGGAATACCTATTTGTGAAAAGATAAATATTGAAGAAAAAAAGGTTCAGTGTCTAGTTTTAACACCAACTAGAGAGTTAGCAATTCAAGTTAAAGATGAGCTTTCTAATATAGGAAGAATAAAAAAGGTTAGATGTGCGGCTATATTTGGGAAACAACCTTTTAATGAACAAATTAGAGAGCTTAAACAAAGAGTACATATAGTAGTAGGAACTCCAGGAAGAGTATTTGATCATATGGAAAGAGGTACTTTAGATTTAAGTGAAGTTAACTATGTAGTTATAGATGAAGCTGATAAAATGCTTTCAATGGGATTTATTGATCAAATAAAGGACATATTAGGAGAATTAAGATTAAACAAAACCACTGCATTATTTTCTGCTACATTTTCTAAGGAAATAGAGGAAATATGTGAAGAGTACATGAGAAATCCTATGCTTTTAGAGGTTAAATCAAAAGTATTTAATAGGGATAGAATAGAAGAAAGTGCTATTGAAATAGAGGAGAAAAATAAGGGAAAAGCTTTATGGAAATGCCTTTACGCTTATCATCCAGAAAGTGCTATAGTATTTTGTAATACAAGAAATAAGGTTAAGTCTGTTTATAAGATGCTTAAAGATGAGGGAATAACTTGCAATGAGCTTCATGGTGATATGGAGCAAAAGAAGCGTATTGAGGTTATGGAAAACTTTAGAGATAAGCACTTTAAAGTATTAGTTTGTACTGATATAGCTGCTAGGGGAATTCACGTAGATAGTATAGAACTTGTTATAAACTATGAGGTCCCAATGGAAACAGAAAGTTATGTTCATAGAATAGGAAGAACTGGTAGAGCAGGAAGAGAAGGAAAAGCTATTACCTTTGTAAATCATTATGAGAAGAAATATTTAGAGAATGTTGAAGAATATATTGGTTATGAAATAAGAAAAGCAAGTCTTCCTTCTGATGAAGAAGTTAAAGCTGGAAGAAAAATATTTAAGGAAAGTCAAAAGGTTCAATTAAAAGAGAGTAAGAAACCTAAGAAAGAAGTTCATGGTGATATAGTTAAAATACATGTTAATGGCGGAAAGAAAAAGAAAATAAGAGCCTTTGATATTGTTGGATGTTTTAGTAATTTACCAGGTTTAACAGGGGAAGACATTGGAATAATAGATGTTCAAGATGGTTTCTCTTATGTTGATATATTAAATGGAAAAGGTGATAAAGTTTTAAAGAGCTTTAAGGAAGTTACTATAAAGGGTAAAAAAGTAAAAATACAAAAAGCAAGAAAATAAAATTATTATTTAAGTATGTATTTATAATATTAAATTGTTTTGAAGTATATAATGACCATGTAATATGTGGTAAAATTAAAGTAAGATATAGTAAAATATATCTTACTTTTTTTAAAAGGAAATTTTATTTTTGAGAGGTGGTCTGTATGAAGAAAAAGGTTGCTATCTCTATTACAACTTTAGTAATAATATTTTTAATATCTATAGTATATCTAGGGTTGTATCATAATGACTATGTTGGAGAAAATAAGTCATTAAACAAAGAAGTTATAAGTATTATAGAAGGTGAAGAGGATAAAAAGCTAGACTTAATTTCTTTAAATAAAAATATAGCTTTTGAATGGGATGAGGTTTATTTAATAGCTCCATACCAAGATGTAAGCGATTTTTTTAAAGAGATGAATGCTTACGCACCAGAAAAAACATACACCTCAGAAATAAATGATGTGTACATGCTAGCTTTTACTAAGTATTCTGACAAGCTAGGGAAAAACAAACTAATAGAATATACTTATATACCAGGAAATTATATCGATTCTGAAAAGTTAAAAGATATGGAAGTTATAAAGGGAAATTATTATTATGCAAATGATAATTTAGTTTAGATTTTAAAGCTCTAAGTTTAAAACTTAGGGCTTTTTTTAATTAAGAATTAATTTAAAAATAAAAATATTAATAAAATTGCTTTAATATTCATATATTGTTAAATTTAAACACATATTATAAGTTAGTACAGAATGCTATAATGTACATTGACTTTTATAAGAATAGATTTTAAGTAGGGGGGCTAATTATGATTATAACTAGAGACAAAAGATTTTATAGGTTGCTTTTTAGTATTGCTTTGCCAATAGCAGTACAAAATTTAATAACCTTTATGGTAAGTATGGTAGATACTTTGATGGTTGGAGCTTTGGGGGAAATTCAACTATCAGCAGTTTCTATAGCTAATAATTTATTTTTTGTACTTACAATTTTAATGTTTGGACTAGCTGGGGGATCTAATATTATGATTTCGCAGTATTGGGGAAAGGGAAATGTTAAAACAATTCATAAGATTTTGGCCATAATGTATAGAGTATGTTTATTAATAACTGGTATTTTCATATTTATAGCAGTATTTTTACCAAAATATTTTATGGGGATTTTTACAACTGATAAGGCTGTTATAGATTTTGGAGCAAGTTACTTAAGAATTGTATGCATAGGGTATTTGTTCTATTCCATAACAAACTGTACAATAATGATGCTTCGTTCAGTAAAAACTGTTAGTATATCGATTATAGTTTATACTGCTTCTTTAGTGGTAAATTCAATATTAAATTGGATTCTTATATTTGGGAATTTAGGTGCTCCTGAGCTTGGCATAAGAGGAGCTGCCATAGCTACTGTCTGTGCTAGAATAACTGAGTTCTCAATAGTTTTAGTATTTATGTTTATATATGAAAGAAAGATTGGACTTAAGTTAGAACATTTATTAAAGCTAGATAAAGATATTTTAAAAGACTATGTTGGATTATGCACTCCTGTTTTATGTAACGAGTTGCTTTGGGCAATTGGAGCTTCTATGATATCTGTAATAGTTGGTAGAATGGGAACAGAGGTTGTAGCTGCTAACAGTATAAATGGAGTTGCTCATCAATTTGTAACAGTTTTTATATTTGGTATGTCTAATGCTACAGCAGTAATTATAGGAAATACCATAGGAGAAGGGAAAAAAGAAAAGGCAAAGGAATATGCCTATAGCATAGGAGTTTTCAGTGTTGTTATGGGTTGTATATCAGGACTTATGATTTTACTTATAAAGCCATTGGTTGTTAATTTCTATAATGTATCTTATTCAACAAAATTAATAGCTATGGAAATAATGACTGTAACTTCAGGAATAATAGTATTTCAATCTCTTGCAAGTAATTTTATGATGGGTGTACTTAGAGGTGGTGGAGATGCTAAGTTTGTTTTAATAAATGATCTTATTTTTATGTGGCTTGTTGCTATTCCAGGTGGATTTTTTGTAGCTTTTGTTTTAGAACTTCCAGTTGCCTTAGTATTTTTAGTTATAAAATGTGATGAAATATTAAAATCTCTTACCAGTGTATACAGGGTGATTAGTGGAAAATGGGTAAATGATGTAACTAAGGATTATGAATTTGAGGATGTAAAATGTTAATTCACTTAGGAAATAGTCAACAGTTTTGGAAAGTTGTTTTAAGGATATAAGAGTTATTAAAGTTAAATACTAATTAAGAACTTAATTTGAAAGGAGTGTTTAACTTTGTCTCATAAAAATAATAAAAACAGCAAAGATAACAAAAAGACTAGTCAAAAGACTAAAAAAGAAGTAGAAAAAATGAAAAATGAAACTGCTAATGAAATAGGATATTCTAAGGAATCAAGAAAACTTGGAAAAGATAAAACTAGAAATAACCCATATATGGGACCACAATAATTAAAAAATTGTACTAAAGTAATTAAGGGAATGTATTAAAAGCTATTTTAATACACTCCCTATTTTATTAAATATAGTTTCTTACCTTAACTATTTCATTATTCTTTTTATATATTCTAGGAACTCTGTGGCTAATCATACAAAGTATTTCATAGTTTATTGTTCCCATAATTTCAGCCATATCATTAGCATCAAATTTTAATCCATTTTCTTCACCTAGAAGAATTACTTCATCACCAATTTTAACATCTTCTATATGAGTTACATCAATCATACATTGATCCATACAAACTCTTCCTATAACATTAGCAAATTGTCCATTTATTATAACTTTGGCTTTTCCACTAAGAAGTCTTGAGTATCCATCAGCATATCCTATTGGAAGTGTAGCTATTTTACTTTTCTTTTCAGTTTTATAAGTTCTTCCATAGCTTACATACATATCTTCATCTAACTCTTTAACAAAGGCTACATTGGTTTTTAGGGTAAGTGCTGGTTTAAGTTTTAAGTTTTCTTTTTTTACTTCTTCAGAGGGATAGTATCCATAAGAAATAATTCCACATCTAACTCCATCTAAATAAGTTTCTGGTAAATCCATAATAGCACCACTGTTAGAAGCATGTTTTAAAGGAATGTGTATTCCATTGTCTTCTAAAGCTTTATTAAAAGCAGTTAATTTTGAAAATTGTTCATAAGTATAAGTTTTATCTTTTTCATCTGATGTTGAGAAGTGAGTAAATAAGCCTACTACCTCAATTCCTGGTAAGGAGCAGATCTCTAAAACTTTATTTAATCCTTCTTCATTTGGAAGGAAACCTATTCTACCCATTCCTGTATCTATTGCAATGTGGATTTTAGCTTTTTTGCCAAGTTTTAAGGCAAAGTCAGATAATTCCTTAGCATATTCCACATCATAAACTGTCTGTTCAATTTCATTATTGATTAAATTTTCAGCAAAACTTATAGGAGTGTAGCCTAAAATCATAATAGGTGCAGTTATTCCAGCATCCCTAAGCTCATCAGCTTCTGTTATTATAGCTACTGCCAATCTAGAAGCACCATTTTCTAAAAGAGTTGAAGCTATGTCTAAAGCTCCATGCCCATAAGCATTAGCCTTAACAACGGCTATTATTTCCTTTTCACCAACTAGGTTTCTTATTTCTTTCATATTACTTGCTATTGCATCTAAATCTATTTCAGCCCATACAGGTCTAACACATATATCCATTTTTAAACACCTCAAATTAATTACAGCTTTTATTACTTTCATTTAATTAATTTCAACTTAAATCATTAAATTAATAAGTTGTAGCTAAATTATTATGTTCATATAAAGTATTACATATAAATTACCATATTTTTTTATTAAAAACTCAACTACATATACTATTATAAGATATTGTAGCATAAAGTGAAGAACCACCATAATTGTAATTTTTATATGGAGTGGTTTCAATAAGTTTCATTTATATAGAATTACAAGTATTTTAGCATTAGAACTATAAGTTTAATGATAAAATTAAATATAGAAATGTAGAAGAAATTACTTATATAAGCATCTTTAATGCTAAAATTACCTTTCAATAGGTTATATGGTTTATGTGGAGGGATATATAAATGTTAGATAAAAGTATAGAATTTTTTAAAATAATTTTAAAAAGAGAAAAGGGAAAAGAATTAAAAAATCAAACTTTACCAGAGGGTTTTAAATTTGTTAAGTTTAAAAACGGTGATGAAAAAGCCTGGGCAGAAATAGAAAAATCTGTACTGGAATTTGAAAATACTAAAGATGGAGAAGAGTATTTTAAGAACAAATATTTACCTTATATAGATGAGTTAGAAAGAAGGACTATATTTATAGAAAATAATAATGGGGAAAAAATTGCTACATTTACAGCTTGGTGGAGATATACAGGGGAAAGAAGACATCCATTTATGGAATGGGTTGCTGTGAAACCTGAATATCAAGGAAAAGGATTAGGAAAAGCTCTTATCTCTGAAGGAGTTAAATTGATGGTAGCTATTGAAGGGGATTGTGATATGTACATACCAACTCAAACTTGGAGTTATAAAGCAATTAGATTATACAGGTGGGCAGGTTTTGAATTTGAAACTAAAGAAAAGTTTCCAGGTGGAATTAAAAATGAAACTTTAGAAGGCATTAACGTAATAAAAAACTTAATGTAATATATATTATAAAATAAATTTAAAAAAGAAACAGAGTATATAACCCTGTTTCTTTTCTCATTTTATTGTAGGTAAGGATATTGTAAATTCGGTGAATTTATCAGTACTACTTACTTGAATTTTTCCATTATATGATTCTACTAGCTCTTTTACTATAGCTAGTCCAAAACCATTATTACTTTCTTTATTTTCTTTTGTGGTAAACCCATTATCAAATATTTTGTCTAAGATTTTCTTAGGAATTTTAGGACCATTATTTTGGATTTTTAACACAAAATAATTAAAACTATAATAGGTATTAATTTTTATTGAACCACTACCATGTAAAGCTTCAACAGAATTTCTTAAGATATTAGAAACTATACGTTGAAAATCTAATTCATTTACATTAGTGTCTAATAAATCAGCATTTTCATCTATAAATACAGTAATATCTTTTAGATTAATAGTATTTATTATCATTGATATATTTGAATTATCCTTAGACATAACTATATTATTAACAATATTATCATGTCCATCAATTATATTTTTTAATAATTCTCCTAATTTATCATGGTTCCCCATAAGATGTAGTCCATATAAATAAGAAATTTGAGAACCATAATCATGTTTTAATTTTTTTAAGGATTTAATATTTTCTTCTAAGTTTGAATTTAACATTTGTATTTCCTTTGATTTTTTTTCTATATTAGAAGAATATATTATTATAAAGATTATAAATATAAATAACAATATTAATACTATTTCTTTAAATATAGGATTATTCTTTGCATTAGTAATAGAATTAAATGAAATTATAAAATCTAGCACTATTGTAAAAAGTATTAAGTATATAATAGAACTATTTCTAGATTTTATGGTTTTATAAATTAAGTACATACTTTGCTTTTTATAAAATATGAAAAATGAAATAATATATTGTGGCAAATACATTATTAGTATGAAGAACATATTATTAGTACTTAAAAATGGAATCTTTGATGATAACAAAGTATAAATAAAAGATGAAATAAGTAAAGTTATAAAAATAAAAGCATAAACTAAGCTAAATCCAATAGATGCAGCTAGAAGATCATTTTTATATATTATTCCACCAAAAATAAGAATTATTAAATGAAGAATTAAGGTTGAAAAACTGGAATTCCCTAAAATTAAAGTTGATAATGATATCATTGCCCATAAAAGAAATATGTATAAGAACATCTTTGACTTTGGTTTCTTAAACTCATCTTTACTGAATAAATTTATTGTGCTTATAAACAATAAGCTTTGTAAAAAGGAGTTTATTGTATCAGCTAAAAATATAGATATATCCATACTTATCTTATCTTTTTCTCTGAATCAAGTATTTTTACTAATATAATTTTTTTTAAAGAATTAGTTGTTGAAGTTAAATTTAATTTTGCTAATAATATTGACTTTTTCATTTTAAGAAACCCCCTTTTAAAATAAGTAAGACACAGTTCATAAATTTAAAAGTTAAAAATTTTCAATTATAGCCAATGATTTTTAATTCTTCATTTAAGTTTTTATAAATAATATTTATTAAGTTTAAATCATTTATTATAGAAATATTTTTTATAAATATTAAATAAGTTTAAGATGCTTACATTATAATAAAAAAACAATTAATTTACATGAAATCATAATTTTTTAAAGGTATATTAATATAAATTTCATAAGTTTATAGGTATATATGCTAAATATTGCAATTTTATGATGAATTATGTAGTTTACTAGTGAAAATTCTTAAATTCATTAATTCTTTTTATTAAGAGAGTTAATTGAAAATTTTTAATTGGTATTTTTAGGAGAATATTTTTATGTTACTATTATTGAAAGCATAAAATTAAATTGAAGTTTGAAATTAAAATCAAATTATCAATTTAGATTAAAAGATAGGGGGCTATAATTATGAAGGTGACTGAAAGATTAGAGAATCTAAGGAAATTTATGAAGGATAAAGGAATTGACTATTATATAATTCCTAGTGAGGATGCTCACCAAAGCGAATATGTATGCGAACATTACAGGGGTAGAGCATATATGTCAGGCTTTACAGGATCAGCAGGAACTTTACTTGTTGGTTTAGAAAATGCTATTTTGTGGACTGATGGTAGATATTTCATACAAGCTTTAGAGGAGTTAAAGGGTTCTGGAATTGAAATGTTTAAAATGAGAATTCCAGGATGGCCAAGCTTATTAGAATGGCTTAAAGAAAATGCAAGGGCAGGAGAAACTATTGCTTTTGATGGTAAGGTATTTTCAGTAGGAGAGTATAAAGATTTTAAAAAGTTAGAAAAAGAAAATAAGGTTAATATAAAAATAGATGAGGATCTTTTAGATGAGGTTTGGAAAGATAGACCAGCTCTTCCTAAGGAAAAGGCTTTTTTACACGAAGTTAAGTACTGTGGAAAAAGTGCTAAAGAAAAATTAAGAGAAGTTAGAGAAGAAATGAAAAAGATAGGCGTTAATAATTATATTATAGCCTCATTAGATGATATAGCTTGGCTTTATAATATTAGAGGAAATGATGTTAAATGCAATCCTGTAGTTTTAAGTTATGCCTTAATTAAAGAAAATGAAGCACATCTTTACGTAGATAAGTCAAAGTTCACTGCTAAAATGGAGGAAGAACTTTTAAATGAAGGGATAAATTTAAAATCATATGAGGAAATTGGAGAGGCTGTTACCAATTTAGAAGGAAAGATTTTAATTGATCCAAATAAGATAAGTGCTTATTTATACGAGTGCATTAAGGATAAAAATAATATTGTGGAATTTGGAAACATAACAACTAAGCTTAAGGCTATTAAAAATGAGGTTGAATTAGATAACTTAAGAAAGTGTCAAGTTAGAGATGGAGTAGCCATGGTTAAATTTATGAAATGGCTTAAGGATAACATTGGAAAGATAGAAATAAGTGAAATATCAGCTTCAAATAAGTTAGAAAAGCTTAGAAGTTTAGATAAGTTATTTAAAGGAATTAGTTTTGAAACTATAGCAGGTCATAAAGAACATGGTGCTATGATGCATTATTCAGCAACTAAAGAGAGTGATTACACTTTAGAGCCAAGAGGATTTTTATTAATAGATTCAGGTGGACAATACCTAGACGGAACTACAGATATAACAAGAACCTTTGTTTTAGGAGACTTAACCGAGGAAGAGAGAAAAGATTATACTTTAGTTTTAAAAGGGCATATAGGACTTATGAGAGCTAAATTCTTAAAGGGAGCTACTGGATCAGCCCTTGATATAAAAGCTAGAGAGCCATTATGGAATGAAGGAATTGATTATAAATGTGGAACAGGACATGGAATTGGATTTTTCTTAAATGTTCATGAAGGACCACAAAGCATAAGTCCAGTACCAAATAAAGTAGCCTTAGAGCCAGGAATGATCATAACTAATGAACCTGGAGTTTATAGAGAAGGAAAACATGGAATAAGAACAGAGAATACAATGGTAGTTGTTAAAGATACTTATTCAGAAGAGTTTGGAGAATTTTATAAGTTTGAAACTATTTCACTTTGTCCAATAGACTTAGAGGGATTAGATATAAGTTTATTAAATGAAGAGGAAAAGGCTTGGCTAAATAATTATAATAAAAAGGTTTATGATTTATTATCACCATATTTAAATGAAGAGGAAAAAGAATTCTTAAAGAATGAAACAAGGGAAATATAATTCAACATATGAATAGATTTATAAAAGAAGATGGAATAATTTTTCCACCTTCTTTTATATTTATATAGTTTCCAAATTTTTATAGGAGTATAATAAAATTGATAGATAAAACTTATGAAATAGATAGAAACAAATGGGGGATTTTAATTACTTATAATTTTTATTTCTTAAATTTAAATATTAAAGCAAGAAAAAGATTAGGATAAGATTAGAGAACTAGCTTTAAAAATTTATTGTTCTCAATAAAAAAAATAATAAGTAAAAATAGAATTTAGAAATTAAAATACATAAACTTGTATGTTTAGGAGGAATATATATGGCAGATCAAAGATTAAATAAGTTAGCTAAACTGCTTGTAAATTATTCAACAGGAGTTAAGGAAGGGGACTTCGTTTTTGTATCTTGTAATGAAGTCGCAAATCCTTGGCTTACTGAAGTAGTAAAGGAAGCTACTAAGGCAGGAGCTCATGTTGAGTATATTTTAGAATCAGAAGAAGCTAAGGAGGCAAGGCTTAAGTATTCTACAAAGGATCAATTATTATCAGGTAATTTAATAATGGAAACTATGCTAGAGAGGGCAGATGTTTGGTTAAGTGCATGGGGAGCTAGAAATACTAGAGCTTTTAGTAATATAGATTCAGAAAAAATAAAAGATAGCAGAGCTGGAGAAAAGGGATGGAGAAAATTCTATTCAGGAAGAATGGGAGATGGCTCTTTAAGATGGTGTGGAACTCAATTTCCTACATATGCAGATGCTCAAGAAGCTTCCATGAGTTTTAGTGAATATGAAGACTTTGTTTATGGAGCAGGGCTTTTAGACCATGAAGATCCTGTGGCAGAATGGAATAGAGTAAGCAAAGAACAAGAAAGATGGGTTAAATATTTAGATACTAAAAAAGAGCTTCATATATTAGCAGAAGGAACTGATATTAAGGTTTCAGTAGAGGGAAGAAAGTGGATAAATTGTGATGGTAGAGTAAACTTCCCAGATGGTGAAATATTTACATCACCAGTTGAAAATAAGATAAATGGACATATAACTTTTTCATTCCCAGGTATTTATGCAGGAAAAGAGATAGAAGGTATAGAGCTTGAAGTTAAAGATGGTAAAGTTGTTTCATATAAAGCTAAAAAAGGAGAAGGTTTATTAAAGGCTTTATTAGAAACTGATGAAGGAGCAAGCCACTTTGGTGAAGTAGCTATAGGTACAAACTATGGAATTAAGAAGTTTACTAGAAATATGCTATTTGATGAGAAAATAGGAGGAACAGTTCATATGGCTATAGGAGATTCTATGCCAGAGGCTGGTGGCAAAAATAGATCATCACTTCATTGGGATATGCTTTGTGACATGAGAAATGGTGGAAGAATATATGCAGATGGAGAGCTTTTCTATGAAAATGGAGAGTTTAAAAAAGAAATATTAGAAAAATATAATCTTTAATATTATAGAATAATAATTAAATTAGGGGATGAAGAAACTCATCTCCTAATTTAATTCTAGTTGAATTTTGAAATAATAGGAGTATAGGAATTATGAGTAATATATATGAGTTTAAAAAAGAAGACTTAAATGAATGTGCTGAGCTTTTTGTTAAAACCTTTAGTAAGGAGCCATGGAATGAACCTTGGGATTTTGAAAATGCTAAAAAAAGACTTAATGATGTGGTTTTAACTCCAGGATTTAGGGGAGCAGTTTTAAGAAATGATGAGAAAATAGAAGGGGTTATTTTAGGAAATTTAGAACAATGGTATGATGGAGAGCATTTTTGTGTTAAGGAATTCTTTGTTGATTCAAGTTCACAGGGTAAAGGAACAGGAAAGAAACTTTTAAACGCTTTAGAGAATATACTTATGGAAAAGGAAGTAGGGGTAGTTCACTTTTGGACTATGAAAGGAAGCACAGCTGAAGCCTTTTATAATAAGAGAGGGTATGAAATTCCAAAGGAATTAATAATGATGAGAAAAAAGTTAAAATAGTAAATTTTTAAACAATGAAGTTCTAGTGGGGTAATTAAAAGTATTTTAATACACCTAGAAATTAAAAAGATTTAAAATAATACTATATGTTAAAATTTAATATATAAAATATAAAAGAGCATGTATTAATATATTAAGATTAATACATGCTCTTTTACTATTTAATTTAAATTCTATATATTATTAAACTGTAAGAGAACCATTTTTCTCTAAAACCTCAGCTTCTTTATTTTCATCCTTAGTATCAATACCATCATTTTTGTATTCATAGATTACGCTTATTAGTTTACCACTTATACATACTGCTATTATTGAGAAGAATATTTGTTTAAAGTCTAAATAAACTAAAGACATTAATAAAACAATGGCATCTGTTAACATGTAGACATGTTGTACCTTAAGAGGAGTAAATTTATTACCTAATAAGGCTATTACATCATCTCCACCAGAAGCACCACCACCACGCAATACTATTCCAGCACCAACACCAACTCCAATACCTGCTAAAACACTAGCAACTAGCATATTATTAGTAAAGTTAGGTGTTAAAAAACCTATGCTTTCCCAAAATCTATAGGATACTGAAAAGCAAAAAGTTGCAAATAATGAGCAGGCTAAGAATTTTTTGCCAAAGAATTTAGAACCTATAGCAAATAATGAAAAGTCAATGATTAAGTTGGTTATAGATGGAGATATATCAAAAACATTTTTTACTAAAAGCAATAAGCCTAAGACTCCACCTTCTGTTACATTATTTTGATAGTTAAAGTTATAGCTACCAAAGGCTAAGATACTTGAACCTAGTGCAATTAATAAAACACTTCTCAAGATCTTCTTTTTCGATTCCAAAATATCACTCTCCTAAAATTAAGGTAATTTAACTATAAAGAAAATAGCAGACCTAATATGTCTACTATATAGAAATAAAAAATTATGAATTTTAAATTATATTTTATAGTAAATTACTGTATATTTTAATTATAATATTAAGAAATATTAAGAGCAAATCATATAAAATAAGAGTAATAAGGATTAAAGGGGTAATTCTGTAATAGCAATAAATAGCCTCTGTGGTCATCTGTTTTCCTTTAAAGTCTTCATTTTTACAAGGTTTTCCGAAAGGTTAAAATATTGTTGTTAATAGCAAGAAAACTTAACATGAATAAATGGTTAATATATATAAATTTATTTTTATTTGAAATACTATAAAGGAAAGCAAATACATAGAGTGTTCTTAAATCTAAAAGTTAGTATTTTACATAAAATATATCTTAATTTTTAAGTTTAAGAATAAAATATATGAGAAGGGATGTTATATTTATGAAAGTAATTGTTAGAAAAGAGTTAGAACAAGATCATAAAACAGTAGAACTTTTAGTAGAAGAGGCCTTTAAAGATGCTGAGTACAGTGATCATATGGAACATGTTTTAGTTAGTAAACTTAGAAAGGGAGAAAACTTTATTGATGGCTTATCTTTAGTTGCTGAAAGAGAAGGAGAAATAGTAGGCCACATATTATTAACTAAAGCTAATATAGAAAATGAAACAGAAAAATATGAAACTTTAGCCTTAGCACCAGTTTCAGTGTTACCTAAATATCAAGGTATCGGAATTGGAGGAGAGCTTATAAGAGAAGGTATGAGAATGGCTAAGGAACTTGGTTATGACTCAATAATAGTTTTAGGACATGATAAATACTATCCTAAGTTTGGATTTAAAAAAGCTGGTGATTTTGGAATAAGAGCTCCTTTTGAAGTGCCAGAAGAAAACTTTATGGCAATAGAATTAAATGAGGAAGCTTTAAAAAATATAAGTGGTGTTGTAAGATATGCCAATGAATTTTTAGCAGATAATAATAAGTAATGACTTTTTATATTTATTTTATACTTATTAAATATTGAGATGTTATTTTAATAATTTAAAGTAAAAAATAAAGGTGGTTGTATAAAAATAATTATAAGTTTTATGCAACCATCTTGTTATTTTTTTATATTAAAGTTTTTCCAAAAATAAAAGAAGATAGTAAAAAAGTTAAGTTACTTTTTACATTAAAGTTTTGTTGATTTTTATAACCTTTAAAAAATAATTGTTATTTAAAATTATATTTATTTAAATAATTTATTCCAAAGTAAAGATAAATTATTGATACTAAAAAGCTTAAGGGAAGAGTAATAAACATATTTAAGCTTAATAAATTTAGTAATGATAATAATACTAAGCATGGAGTTATTCCATAAGCACTTAGTTTTATTATTTCCAAAAATCCAATAGGGTTATTTTTTATGCTACATATAATTTTAGTTATTATGGCTAATATTAAGACTATAATGTATGAGAAAGCAATAAATATAATAACCATTAAGGATAAATAGGTATTTCCAAAGGTTCTCTCTAAACTGTTTATAGAATTTTTTAAGTCATTATCATTTAAAGATAGATTCATATTTGAATAATTAGCTTCAGTAATTTTATTATTGTTATACTTAATTATTAAAGATTCATTTCCAAAGGCAATTCCTGATTCATAATCCTTTAGTAGATCTTTTGCAGGTTCTTTATCATTTAATACAAAGGTCCAATTTTCTTCTTGAAAAACTACAAAGTTAGAATCTTTTAGGTCTAAAACTCCATCCTTAATTTCAAAGGGAGGGATTTTATCTTCAAAGGCAGATTTTCTAGAAATTAAAAATCTATTAAGTTCAGTGTAATTTCTACTAAAAGCTAAAAGTCCTAATAAAAGAGATAGAATAAGTAAATAAAAGAAAGTACTTATTCCAGAAGTTTTAATAAGGTCTTTATATCTTTTAGGAGTAAATAAACTTATATAAAATCTTTTAAATAGGTTCATATAATCACCCTTTCTATTTTTTATTAGTTTGTTCATTAAATAGAAATTTATTAATTTAAAGGGTGATATATACTAAACTAAAATTAGTATTTTTTATATTTTTCGTGATCAATTTTTTCACGTTTTTTTTCTTTAATTCTACTATTAATTGTCCAAATAATTAAAATTATAGAGCCTAGGATTATAGAGCCATAAAACAAAGCAATTAGTCCTAATATAATCATAAAAACACTTCCCATCTAGGCATCTTCATAAATAACTGCTGTACCATAAGCAACCATCTCAGCAGCACCAGCAGCAAGAGAAGAAGAAACAAGTCTCATTCCTATAATAGCATTTGCACCTAAAGCTTCAGCTTCATCAACCATTCTTCCTATAGCAATTTGTCTAGCTTCTGTAAGCATTTCTGTGTAAGAATTCATTTCGCCACCAACTAAGTTTTTAAAACTTGAAGCAATATCCTTACCTATATTTTTACATCTTACAGTACTTCCTTTAACAAGTCCTTTAACTTCTTTTATTCCTTTACCTGGTATTGTTTCAGTTGTTAATACTAACATAATTTATACCTCCTGAAAGTATTTTTATATTTATTATATAAACTTATTTAATAAAATAATAAATTGAAAAATAAATCAACTAAATTGTTAGATAAATCATATCATAAGTTAAAATACAGTTCAATATATAGTAATAAAAAACTTATTAAAAGATAAAAGAAAGTTTATATGATTCTAAATTTTGTTAATTGTTAATTGGAATATTAATATTGTGTGAATAAGAATGGTAGTGTAAAATAATGCTATAATGTAAAATTTTACTTGAAAAGTTATTTGTTTGAGGCTATTTTAGTGTATTTAAAGAGGTTTTAAAATTAAAAAAAGAATTTTAAAATTTCTTTAAAAAACTTCATTAACAATTACCTTATAGGTTTGGGTTTTACATTAAATAATCTTAGAAAAGAGGATAAGAAGATGAAAAATATTGATAATTACACAAGTAACAAAGAGGCTAGAAATAAGATTCTTAAAGAATCTTCTGAAATTGTTGCAGATGAAATGAGAAAGTTACAAGAACAAGAGGATGAGAAGAAAAGAGAAGAAGGTATAAAAGAAACTTCTCAGAAATTAGCTAATTATATGAGAGAGCTAGAAGAAAAATAATTTTTAAAATAAGGTGGATAATTAGTAAGGGTTTTAGGGACAAAAATTATAAAATGGGGGAAGTATTAGTGGCTTTAGAAAATTATAATGAGTTAATTATAAAAATAAGAGATTTGAAGATGAATTTTGGAACAAAAGAGGTTTTAAAAGGAATAAATTTAGATATACACAAGGGAGAAATAATAGGCTATATTGGAACAAATGGTGCTGGAAAAAGTACAACAGTAAAAATAATGTTAGGCATTATAAGTGGATATACAGGAACAGTTGAAATTTTTGGAGAAGATATTTTAAAGGGTGATGGAAGTTATAAAAGGAAGATAGGGTATGTTCCAGAAATGGCAGATATATATGATACTTTAACTGCTAAGGAATATTTAACTTTTATGGGACAATTATATGGTATGGAGTATAAAGATGTTTTATATAAAAGTAAGCAACTTATGAAGATATTAGGCATAGGAGATGTTTATAATTCAAGAATTTCAAGCTTTTCTAAGGGAATGAGACAGAAAGTTCTTTTAATATCAAGCCTTATACATAATCCAGATATATTATTTTTAGATGAACCTTTAAATGGCTTAGATGCAAATAGCGTTATGGTTATAAAGGAAATTTTATCTGAGCTAGCTAGAAATGGAAAAACCATATTCTATTCATCACACATAATTGATGTTGTTGAAAAAATAAGTCATAGAATAATTCTTTTAAACAATGGAGTGGTTGCAGCTGATGGTAGTTTTGAAGAGCTTAAGAAAATTTCTAATGAAGAATCCTTAGAAGAAATATTCAATGACTTAACTGGTTTTAATGATCATAAAAGATTAGCAGAGGAATTTACTGCACTTATAAAGGGGTGTAGTTTATGAAAAAGGATAAATCTTTAGCTGTAGTTCATAGACTAAGAGGGGTTTATGAAAAGCTTGGTGTTGATTATGAAATGATGAGATTAATATTAGAGACTAAGCTTACAATGGACAGAAGAAGAGAGCATACAATAAACATGAATAATAAAAGTAGTGATGAGAAAGATAATAGTTTTGGCAAGGCATTAATTCTTTATGGAGTAATGGGAGCTTTTATGTCTATGCTTATAATTATTAAGCAGAATATAATGCTTCAGATGGCTGTTTATTTTGGATTTTTTATGTTTGTAATAGGTAGTAGTTTTATAGCTGATTTTGCTTATGTTCTTTTAGATGTTAGGGATAAAAATCTACTTGGAATTACTGGTGTAAGTTCTAAAACCATAAATGCAGCTAAAATTACTAATATTTTGATTTATATGACAAAGCTAAGTTTAGCTTATGGGGGAGTAGGAATACTCGTTTCTTTAAGGTATGGTATATTATTTACTCTTGTTTTTATACTTGAGATAATACTTATTAATTTATTTATGATACTTATAACAGCATTTATTTATTATTTAGTTCTTAAGTTTTTTAATGGAGAAAAGCTTAAAGACATAATAAATGTAGTTCAAATAGTTCTTACTGTTGGAATAATGGTTATGTATCAACTTGTAGGAAGACTCTTTGATATTTTAGATGTAGGTAGTAGATTTACTATAACAAGTTGGTGGCAAGGATTCATAGCTCCTTTATGGTTTGCTGCACCTCTTGAAATAATAGAAAGTGGAGTAGTAGATAGAACATTAATAATATTTACAGGGTTAGCAGTTTTAGCACCAATATTATCAATACTTATTTATTTTAAAATAGCTAAAAAGTTTGAAGATTATATTCAAAAGTTAAATGATAATACTTATAAAGGTAAAGATAGAATTCCATTTTCCTTTAGGATTGGAAATTTGGTGTGTAGAAGCAATACTGAGAAAAGTTTCTTTAATTTTACTGTAAATATAATAAAAAGTGAGAGAAACTTTAAGTTAAAAACATATCCCAATATAGCAATGTCTTTGGTTTTCCCTTTCATATTCTTATTTAATTTTATTAGAAGTTATGAGAGTTTTGCAGATTGGAAAAATCATATGGCTAATTCAAATGAATTTTTCACTTTGTATATATGTATATTTATGTTGACTCCTGTAATTCTTATGGTTAAATATTCAGATCAGTTTAAAGCATCTTGGATTTATAAAGCTGTTCCTATAGATGATATGGCTTCAATATTTAAAGGGGTATATAAAGGTGTATTTTATAAAATGATTCTACCTGTATATATAGTATTGTCTTTAGTATATTTATGGGTATTTGGACTAAGGATTATTCCTCAAATTATAGCTATATTATTTGTAATAATTATTCTAAACCTAATAACAGTTAAGTTAATGGATAAACATCTTCCATTTTCGGTAAGCTTTAAAGATGGTGAAAAGATGGATGATTTAGGAATAACCCTATTTATTTTTATGCTAAGTGCAATATTTGGAGTAGTTCATTATATAATTAATAGACTTAATTATGGAGTATATATCTTTATCCTTATAGAGTTAATATTAATAGGAATTTTATGGACAATAATAAGTAAGAGCAAATATCATAAAATCAATTAAAATAAAAAGAAGTTAGAATTTAATAGTTATAGAATATATAAGCTAGAGTTAAACTAAAAATAAGCTTAACTTTATATATAAAAATAAATTTAAAAATCTTAACCTTATTTTAAAGAAGGTTAAGATTTTTATTATATATTTAAGTGGTAAGATATTTAAATATTAGGTAAGAATATATCTTCACCTAATGGAAGAATATCATTGTTAAATGGGTTGATATCCATAAGAAAATCTATAACTACCTCATGATTATACTTAGGGTAGTGTTTTCTAGCTATGCTATACCAAGTATCCCCTTCTTTTACAGAGTATTTTTTTCCATCTTGAAAAGCGTTAACAGGAACTAATACTGTATCCCCTGATTCTAGTGATGAAGTATTGCTTATTTGATTGAGAGATTTTATAATATTCAAACTAGAATTAACAGTACAAGTATCCTTAAACTTTTTAGCCACGTCACTTAATTTTTCATCCTCTTTAAGAGTATATTTTTCTGTTTCTAAATCTTTTAAGTAAGAAGAGTAGCTTATTGTATTTTTACTTTCTGATTTAGAATTTTCAGATTTATTTTTATCATTATTTAATGTTTCTTTTGAATTAGTATTTTTATCAGAAGTATTTTTTTTGTTTTCATTAGTAGAATTCTTTGACTTATCAGTAGTAGGTTTATTTTCTGAACTATTAGAAGTTTTTTCTGATTTCTTTTCATCAGTATTCTTTTTATTTTCTTCCTTCTTTTCGTCAGTTTCTTTTAGTCTTTCGCTTAAGTCATTTTGTGAGTTTTTATCTTTATTCTCAGAGGAGGTATTTTCAGTAACAGTAACATCTTGAGAAACTGATTTAGATTTCATCAATGTAGAAACAGTTGAATATGTAAAGTAACCTAATAAAGCTACACATGCCAATGATCCTACAAGTACTAAAATATTTTTTTTATTCATTTAATAGCCCTCCTAATATGAATTTATACTGAGATTATTGACATTAATAAGAAAAATATACATAAAAAAGAATCTTAAAAAATATATTAAATATATTTCTAAGATTCTTTTATAATCAATAAATTTAAGGGGGATACAAATATTATATTTAAAATTTTATCCTTTGTGATGGATAAAAATAACTATTTTTTTGAAAAAAGCTTGATTTGGTCTAAAATTAGAATTATAATGTAAACGTATTAAGATATTGGTTTATATATGTATAGATTTAGTTATATAATTTATTTTTAGCCTTCCAGAGCGGTTAAAGGAAGGCTCTTTTTTTTATCTTTCTCCAATTAGACAAAGTAGTTCATTTGAAAGTAATACCTCTTCAATAGGAGAAAAGGCAGCTTCTTTCATATCTGATATAATAGAATCCTTACTTAAGGCTCCTTTATGCATACCTTCTTTCCAATCTGCAATGAAAATTTTCCCTTCTTCTTTTAATACTCTATAAGCATCTTTTAAAAGTTCCTTAGGAGATAATAGCTCATGGTGAAGGTTTATCATGACTATTAAGTCAATGGAGTTATCTTTTAATGGAATATGAGTTTCTTGCATTTTTCCAATTTTTAATCTGTCACCATAATATTCTTGAAGATTTATATCCATATAGTTTAGGAATTCATCTGAAATATCAAGGGCATATAAGGTGCAATTAGGAAGCTTTTCTAAAAATGCACGAGAAAATAATCCAGTGCCTGCCCCTACATCAGCAATTTTAGAATCATCCTTTAAGTCTAAAATTTTTAAAAGTTCTCTTAAATCTATTAAGTTTAATCTTTCTGGATTATTAAGTTTTTCTAAGTTATCAGGATTAAATTTTTCACTCATAATGTTTATACCTTTCTTATAAGATTTATATACTTTATATTATTAGCAAAGTAGTTAAATCTTATTATTTATAATATTATCTAAAATAAAATTTATATATTTTAATGTAAACATTAAAATAATATTGTGATTTTATCACATTATGATAAAATAATTGAAGTTAGATTAATAGAGTTAATTTTATAGTTAAGTTTATTATTAATTTTCTTAAGCCAATAAATAAAATAACACAACTCAATGTAATAAAAATAAATTTAATTTTATAATATTGATAATAAGAATTGAAATAAGAGTAGTGGTATTAAGAGGTGAGTTATACTATGAATAATATTGAGAATATAAAATATGTATTTAGAGATTATAAAATGGGTATAAATGGAGAAGAGGACATGAAAAGATGTTCTGTTTTAATTCCAGTTGTAAATATAGATGGGGAAGATAATATTATTTTTGAAATAAGAAACAATAAATTAAATAGTAATCCAGGAGAGATATGCTTTCCTGGTGGTGCCATAGAAGAAGGAGAAACACCTAAAGAAGCTGCTTTGAGAGAATGCTTTGAGGAAATTGGTTTAGGAGAAGAAAATTTAGAAATCATAAGCCAGTTAGATTTTTATGTTTCACCTAATAACATATTAATTTATCCTTTTTTAGGAGTTGAAAAAAATCAAAAAGAGGATATAAAAAATTTTATTTCAATCAACAAAGAAGAAGTATCTCATATATTATTAGTTCCTTTAAAATATTTATTAAATTATGAACCTGAAATTACCTACAGCAAAATTATAAATATGCCAAAGGAAGATTTTCCTTTTCATAATATAATAGGTGGTAAAGATTATAAATTTAGAGAGGGAATATACAAAGTTATGTTTTATAAATATAATAATTTTGTGATTTGGGGAATGACAGCTAGAATATTAGAAAATTTCTTAAATGTATATAAGAAAAATTATAATAAGAAAATCTAATATATTAATATAAAAACAAACTAAAACTCTTATTAAAATATTGAGTTTTAGATTTTACAAATATATATACATTTTTTAAAGGAGCGATTAAGTGGACCAAAGAAGTTTAGAGAAAAAGTGTAAGTTCAATAAAAGGGTTATTCTATTTACATTTTTACTTACAATTGCTACATTAATAGCAATTTGGATTTCTACATTTAAGTATTATTACAATGAAATTAAATGCAATAATGTGACTATGGAAAAGTTACCCATAGGAAGCTTTCAAGAAGAGTATAAATCTCCAAATAAAAAATATACTATTAATTCTTATATATGTAGTTCTGGAGGAGTACCTGATTGGGCCGTAAGATGTGAAGTGGTTAATAATATAAGTGGAGAAGTAAGAAATATATATTGGGATTATAAGATAAAATTAATTGATGTGAAATGGATCAATGATAATATTGTCTCAATAAATGGACATAAAATAAATGTTAAAAATGAGGTTTATGATTGGAGAAAAATATAATTAAAATAAAAAAGACAAATACTAAAAGTATTTGTCTTTTTTAATCACATTCAATAATACGTAAATAACACAAAAGTGCATTAAAAATGAAAAAATAATTACTTTTATCGATGATAAATTAAGAAAAGAGGGTCTCATCGATAAAACCTTTACATTTATTATAATACATTGTTTTTTAAAATGCAAGAAAATGTTTTCAAGAATAAGAAACTTTTTAGTAATAAATTAAAAAGAATAATTTGTTATTATTATTTATGTAGTATGATCATAAAAATAACTTGAAAAATATTGGTTATTTAGATGTAAAATACATATTTAAGAATTAGTTTATAAATTAATACAAAGGATGGGAAGGAAAATAGTTTATGGGGTTTTTAGAGAGCTTTGTTAGCTTTATAGTTTATTTAGCTAGCACTTGTGGATACATAGGAATATTTATATTAAACATGCTTGAATATGCTTGTTTACCATTTCCAAGTGAAATTGTATTACCTGCAATTGGAGCTAGTGTAGCAAGTGGTAAATATAGCATGATATATGTTTTGCCCATATCTGTCATAGGAGGCGTAGTTGGTACCCTAATAAGCTATTCTGTGGGAATGTATGCAGGAGAAAAAGTAATTTCCTTTGCTGAGAGAAAACATAAAAAAAGTAAATCCATATTTGAAAAAATAGATAGATTATTTTCTAGGTATGGCAAAATAACGATTTTCCTAGCTAGATTATTACCTTTTACAAGAACATATATATCACTTTTTGCAGGAGCTGAGAAGGTTAATAAAATTATGTTTGTTATATTTTCAGCTTTAGGTATAACAATAATGGATAGTTTCTATCTTCTATTAGGATATTTTGCATATGATAACAAAGCATTTATAGAAAAAGCTCTAAGACATTATTCAATAGCATTAATAATTATAATAGTAACAGCTATTTTTTCATATTATATCTATAAAAATCTAAAATTAAAGAAACTTAAAAAAGAGAATTAAGTTTTATTGACAAGTTTTTTTAAAAAGAGTATATTAAAAATAACACGATGTGGTGTTTAGAGAGCAAAGAAGCTCCATAGGAAATCCCTATGGAGCTTCTTATTTTTTTATAAGTATATTTTTAGAAATAGCCAATTTTTATTTATAATTAAAAATTCATCTTAATTATATTAAACAAGAAAGATCAACAAAAACCTACCCATAAACTAAAAATATACTTATAAATAAGCTCTTACCCATAATTAATAAGAAGAGGGGAGCTAAAAATGAAGAGGTTTAAGATTAAGACAGAAATACTTTTTGGAGAAGGAGCCTTAGATTACCTAAAAGAACTTAAGAATAAAAAAGTTTTTATAGTTACAGATCCTTTTATGGTTAAGTCAGGAACTATAGAAAAATTAACTAATAACCTTACATCATCTGAAGTTTTTGTATTTAGTGAAATAGTTCCAGATCCACCAATTGAGTTAGTTGTAAGTGGAATAGAAATGCTTAAAGATTTTAATCCTGATGTTGTTATTGCTTTAGGGGGAGGATCTGCTATAGATGCAACTAAGGCTATAATAGATTTTTCTAAAAAGCTAGTTAAATTAAATGATATTAAGTTTATAGCTATACCAACAACAAGTGGTACAGGTTCAGAGGTAACTTCATTTTCTGTAATAACAGATAAGCAAAAAGGAGTTAAATATCCTTTAGTATCAGATGAATTATTACCAGACATAGCAATTTTAGATCCAGAACTTGTTAAAACAGTTCCAAACTTTATAACTGCTGATACAGGAATGGATGTACTTACTCATGCCTTAGAAGCATATGTTTCTAAGAATGCAACAGACTTTTCAGATGCTTTAGCTGAAAAAGCAGCTACTTTAGTTTTTAAATATTTACTAAAAGCTTATGAAAATGGAAACGATATAGAGGCTAGAGAAAAAATGCATAATGCTTCATGTTTAGCTGGTTTAGCATTTAATGAGGCTTCTTTAGGAGTAAACCATGGTATTGCCCATGTTTTAGGAGGAAAATTTCATGTTTCTCATGGAAGAACTAACTCAATATTATTACCTCATGTAATAGAATATAATGCAAACATAACAAGTTATAATTCTAAGGAGTTTAGTGAAGCAGCAGAAAAATATGCTAAAATAGCTAAAATGGTTGGACTGCAAGGATCAAATACTAGAGGATTAGTAAAAAATCTTATAAATGAAATTAAAAATATGCAAAAGGCCATGAATATGCCTACAACTTTAAGAGAGTGTAAAGTTGATTGTGATGAGCTAAAAAGTTTAGAAAATGAAATAGCTCAATTAGCATTAAAGGATGCATGTACAGAAAGTAATCCAAGAGTGCCAGATGAAAAGGATATAATATCTATTTTAAACAAAATTAAATAGTTTTTTTATAAGCTTCAAAATAGGATCGGTGTGTTAAAACTTGTCCTTTTTTGGAGCTTGTTTTAGATAAGCATAGATATATACTTAATAAAGAATCAAGCAAAAGACAATAAATTTGATAATATGACAAAATAATATGAAAAATATGTGAATATATTGACAAGGGTCCTATTAAAATTTATAATAAAGATATCACAAAGGTGTGATTAAGTTTTCGAGCAATGTAGCTTCTTAAAGGTATTTCATTTACTTAAAGATAGGAATGAAACTTTAAGGAGCTTTTTTATTAAATAGTTATGAAAAGGATTTAACTAGTCAATAATTTAACGTGGGAAAGTAAGGTGAGAAGCATATGGGAGAAGAATCAAAACAGAGAATTATACAAGAATATGTACCAGGGAAACAAGTTACACTTGCTCATATAATAGCAAATCCTAATGAGGACATATATAAAAAATTAGGTCTTATAGTGGACAATAAGGATGCCATAGGAATATTAACTATAACACCAAGTGAAGCCTCTATTATTGCGGCAGATGTTGCTACAAAGGCTTCAGGAGTTTCATTAGGTTTTATAGATAGATTTAGTGGATCTTTAGTAGTAACTGGTGATATAAGTTCTGTTGAGTCAGCCTTAAATGAAGTTTTAGATGTTTTAGGTAACATTTTAAATTTCTCATCAACTAAGATCACGAGGACTTAACATATGGGAAGAGTAATATTTATGGGTAAGACAGGTTGTGGGAAAACAACCTTGTGCCAAGCCTTAAACAATCTAGAAATAAAATATAAGAAAACTCAAGCCATAGAACTTTATGATAATGCCATAGATACTCCAGGAGAATATATGGAAAACAGGGGATATTATACTGCTTTAATAGTTACAGCAGCAGATGCTGATATTATAGCTTTAGTCTATGACTGTACTTCAGAAGAGAATTATATTGCCCCAGGATTTGCAAGTATATTCTGTAAAGATGTTATAGGTATTATTACAAAGATAAATCTAGCTAAGGACAAGTCACAAATAGAATTAGCAGAAGAGAGGTTAAATTTAGCTGGAGTAAGCAAAATATTTAAAGTTGATACAGTAGATGATGTGGGAATTAAAGAGTTATTTAATTATCTAAACAAATTTTAATTTGAGGTGAACTGTTAATGAAAAGAACTATAGTAATAGTCGATGATGAGCCTATTACAAGAATGGATACAAGGGAAATTTTAGAGGCTAATGGATACGATGTTGTAGGAGAGGCTTCTGATGGTTTTGAAGCGATTGAAGTTTGTAAGAAGTATAATCCTAGCTTAGTTTTAATGGACATAGATATGCCTTTATTAGATGGAATAAAAGCTAGTAAGGTATTAACTAAGGAAAAATTAGTTGGGGGCGTAATATTATTAACAGCATTTGAAGACAAAAAGTATATTGAAATGGCTAAGGAAGTAGGAGCCTTTGGATATATGATTAAGCCTGTAAATGAGAAGGTATTTATTCCTACTGTAGAAATGAGCTTATCAAAGGCAGAAGAATTTGATGAACTTAAAAAAGATTATGACAAAATAAATAGTAAATTAAATGATAGAAAGTTAATAGAGAAGGCAAAAGGAATACTTGTTAAGCAATTGAACTCAAATGAGAACGATGCTTATAACAGAATAAGAAAATTAAGTATGGATAGAAGAACTACCATGGCTGAAATAGCAAAAATAATCATTGTTGGTTATGAGGGATAATTAATGATTGGAACATTATGTAAAGAATACACCTTTTTAAGTCAAGAGGAGATAAATAAAATAAGAGAAGTTTCAAAATCTCTACAAATTATGGCTGACTTTTATGAAAGCGATGCATTTATAGATGTTTTAGATAAAGAGGGAAACTTTGCTATTGTAGTAGACCATGCTATTCCAGAAGATAAGCCTTCATTATATAAAGAAAAAGTCGTTGGGAAAAAAGCTTTAAAGGAAAATGAGCCAGGTGTTATAGAAACACTAAAAAATGGAACAGTTAATAAGGATATAAAAGCACTGACTCAAGAAAATAAGTTTGTAAAACAAAGAATACATCCAATTCTTAATGAAGAAAAGGTTGTAGGAGTTGTTATAGTAGAAAAAGATATTAGTAATGAACTTGAAAGTGATTTCAAAATTGACATAAGTTCTGCAAATGAAAGTTCAGAATCAAAGGGTTTTTTAAATCTTTTAAGAGAAGGTACTTTAATAACAAACAATCTTCATGATGGAATACTTGTTTTTGATAAAAAAGGAAAGCTTGTTATAAAAAATACTAAGGCAGATAATATATATAGTAGTTTAGGTTATAAAAGTATAGACTATGGAGATGATTTCGATAAATTGTCTTTAGATAATGCCAAGTTTGAAGATATTTTAAATGTTATTGGAGAAAAGAGTGACTTAAAACAAATAATAGAAGTTCAAGTGAAAAATTCTTATTTTGAATTAAGTAGAGCTTTTATAGATAAAGAAAATTTAAGAATAATTGAGATAATAAAGGACATAAGTGATGTTAAAAACAAAGAAGCTGAGCTAGTTTTAAAATCGGTAGCATTAAGAGAAGCTCATCATAGGGTTAAAAATAGCTTACAAACAGCAGCGGCATTACTTAGAAGTCAAAGTAGAAGATGCAAAAGTGATGAGGCTAAGGAGTATTTACAGGAAAGTGTAAATAGAATACTTGCTATTGCTACAACTCACGATTTATTATCTAAATCTCAAGGGAGCAATGTTAAGGTTAGAGATGCTCTTGAGGTACTAACAGAAAACATTAAGAAAAGTTGGTATGGATCTAATATAAACATTTATATAACAGGAAATAATTTTTATATAAATGGAGAAAAGTTAACTGGATTACTCTTAATAATGAATGAACTTATACAAAACTGTTTTGATCATGCATTTAATAATAGAGAAGAAGGTACAATACAGATTCTTATACAAAGTGATGGAGAAGATAAGGCCATAGCTGTTGTGGATGATGGATGTGGATTTGACTTAGGTTTGATTAACAATAATAATTTAGGATTATTCATAGTTAATAGTTACATAAAGGATCAGCTAAAAGGAAGTATGAATATAACGTCTAATAAAGAAGGAACCAAGGTACTATTAAATTTTAAAATTGAAGAAAATGAAGAATTTAAATAACTATGAACTGCGAAGTAGTGGTTTGAATTGAGCAATGAGGCTTAAGGTTATAGAAAATAAAACTTAGATTTTTAAATCAGGTTTATTTCTGTAGCTTTAAGCCTTTTTAGTTCTTTAAAATAATTATTTAAGTTAAGAAATTTAATTAGAGTATTATAAGTTGATATGAAAAATAACAGCTTATAAATTTTAAAAAAATATTAAGGGGGTGAAAGGATGAGAGAGGAACTTTTAAGTGTTGGAATAGATATAGGCACAAGTACAACTCAGCTTATATTTTCTAAGTTAATAGTTGAAAATGAAGCATCAGCTTTTACCGTTCCAAGAATAAGCATTGTAGATAAGGAAATTATCTATAGAAGTGATGTTTACTTTACACCACTTATTTCAAATACTGAAATAGATGGAAGAAAAATAAAAGAAATTATTGAAGAAGAATATAAAAAGGCTGGAATAAATAAGGATGATATTCAAACAGGTGCTGTAATAATAACAGGGGAGACAGCTAGAAAAGAAAATGCAAACGATGTATTACACACATTGAGTGGATTTGCTGGAGACTTTGTTGTGGCAACAGCTGGACCAGATTTAGAAAGTATCATAGCTGGAAAGGGTGCTGGAGCACATATTTATTCTAAGGAACATTCAACCAGTGTTGTAAATATGGACATTGGAGGAGGTACAAGTAATCTTGCACTTTTTTTAAGAGGTGAAGTTAAGGAGACTGGCTGTCTAGATGTAGGTGGAAGACTCATAAAGATTAATCCAAATACAAGAGAGATAATATATATTTCACCTAAAATAGAAAAAATAATAAAAGAAAAGAATTTAGGTCTAGAAATAGGAACTAAGGCAACAGTAGAAAACATTAAACCGGTAGTCAATATGATGGTTGCTTGGTTAGAAGAAAGTGTTGGTTTAAGACCTAAGGATGAATACTTTGATTACATAGTAACTAATAAAAGTATAGCTTTAGAAAATGAGATAAAATGCATATCCTTCTCAGGAGGAGTTGCAGATTATATATACTATGAGGGAGAAATCCAAGACTATTTTAAATATGGAGATATAGGAATAATACTAGGACAAGCTATTAAAAATTCAGATTTATGCAAGAAGCTTAAAGTAGTAAAATCTATTGAAACCATAAGAGCAACTGTTGTGGGAGCTGGCTCTCATACAACAGAAATAAGTGGAAGTACAATTACTTACACAAAGGATAGCTTCCCAATAAAAAATTTACCAATATTAAAGCTTAGTTTAGAAGATGAAAGTCAAGGTTCTTATGAATTAGAAACAGCTCTTAAGAAAAAAATAGAGTGGTTCAGGTTAGAAAATGATTTTCAAAAGATAGCAATAGCTATTAATGGTAAAAAGAATCCATCCTTTAAAGAGATACAGGAATATGCAAAAGGTCTTGTAAATGGAATGAAGGATTTGATTGAGAAAGAGGGACAACTAATAGTAGTTGTTGAAAATGATATGGCTAAGGTTTTAGGACAAGCAATATATTCCTTACTTAATTTCCAAAAAGAAATTATATGTATTGATGGTATTAAGGTTGAAAATGGAGATTACATAGACCTTGGAACACCAATTGCAGATGGGAAAGTATTACCTGTTGTTATAAAAACATTAGTTTTCAACTAGTTGGAAGGAGGATAAGAAATGATTTTAAAAACAAAATTATTTGGAAAAGTCTATGCTTTCAAATCTTTAAATGAGGTTATGGCTAAGGCAAACGAAGAGAAATCAGGAGATAGATTAGCTGGATTAGCAGCAGAGTCTTCAGAAGAAAGAGTAGCAGCAAAGGTTGTATTATCAAATATAACTTTAGAGGATTTAAGAAATAACCCAGCAGTTCCTTATGAAATAGATGAGGTAACTAGAATAATTCAAGATGATGTAAATGAAAAAATATACAATGAAATAAAACATTGGACAGTATCTGAATTTAGAGAGTGGATATTAGATGAAAATACAACAGGTGCTGATATAAGAAGAATTTCAAGAGGGTTAACTTCTGAAATGGTAGCAGCTGTAGCAAAATTAATGTCTAATATGGACTTAATATATGGAGCAAGAAAGATAAAGGTAACAGCTCACTGTAACACAACAATAGGTGAAAAAGGAACTTTATCTGCAAGACTTCAACCAAACCACCCAACAGATGATCCAGATGGAATAATGGCTTCATTATTAGAAGGATTAACTTTTGGAGTTGGAGATGCAGTTTTAGGATTAAACCCAGTTGATGACTCTGTTGAGAGTGTTACTAAAGTATTAAAGAGATTTGATGAAATAAAAAGAAAATTTAAAATACCAACTCAAACTTGTGTACTAGCTCACGTAACAACTCAAATGGAAGCTATAAGACAAGGGGCACCTACAGACCTAATATTCCAATCAATAGCAGGTTCTGAAAAGGGAAATGAAGCTTTTGGATTTAATGCAGCAACTATAGAAGAAGCTAGACAATTAGCTTTAAAACAAGGAACAGCTACAGGACCAAATGTAATGTACTTTGAAACAGGACAAGGTTCAGAACTTTCATCAGATGCTCACCATGGAGTTGACCAAGTAACTATGGAAGCTAGATGTTATGGATTCGCTAAGAGATTCCAACCATTCTTAGTTAACACAGTTGTTGGATTCATAGGACCAGAGTATTTATATGATTCAAAACAAGTTATAAGAGCAGGTCTTGAAGACCACTTCATGGGTAAATTAACAGGAATACCAATGGGATGTGATGCATGTTATACAAACCACATGAAAGCAGACCAAAATGATATAGAAAACTTAGCTGTATTATTAACAACAGCAGGATGCACTTATTTCATGGGAATTCCACATGGAGATGACGTAATGCTTAACTATCAAACTACAGGATACCATGAAACAGCAGCTTTAAGAGAAATGTTTGGATTAACAGCTATTAAAGAGTTCCAAGATTGGTTAGTTGAAATGGGATTCGTAGATGAAAATGGAAAGCTTACTAAAAAAGCAGGAGATGCATCTGTACTTTTAGGATAGGAGGGAGAAGAGAGTTATGAACGAAAAAGATTTAAAACTAATGGTTGAGCAACTAGTTAGCCAAATGGTTGGACAAGTTGATATGCAATCAGTAGAAAAAGTTGTTAAGGAAGTTTCAAAAAATCAATCTCAAGTGGAAAGTGATGAGTTTATACCAGATATTACAGAGATAGATATAAAGAAACAACTTTTAGTTGATAATCCAGCTGATAGAGAGGCTTACTTAGAAATGAAAGCTAAAACACCAGCTAGATTAGGATCAGGAAGAGCAGGAGCTAGATATAAAACTATAACAGCTTTAAGAATGAGAGCTGACCATGCTGCTGCACAAGACTCAGTATTCTCAGATGTTTCAGAGGAATTCATAAAGAAAAATAACTTTATACCTGTGAAAACTATGTGTACTGATAAGGATGAATATGTAACTCGTCCAGACCTTGGAAGAAGATTTTCACCAGAAACAACAGAGATCATAAAAGAAAAATGTGATAAAAATCCTAAGGTTCAAATAATGGTTGGAGATGGTTTAAGTTCAACTGCAATAGAAGCTAACGTAGAAGATATTCTTCCTTCAATAGAGCAAGGATTAAAAATGTATGGTTTAAATGTTGGACCTATATTATTTGTTAAATATTGTAGAGTTCCAGCTATGGATGCTGTAGGAGAAGCAACTGGAGCAGATGTTGTTTGCTTACTAGTTGGAGAAAGACCAGGTCTTGTAACTGCTGAGTCAATGTCAGCATATATAGCATATAAACCAAAGGTTGGAATGCCAGAAGCTAAGAGAACTGTTATATCAAACATTCATAAAGGTGGAACAACTGCCGTTGAAGCAGGAGCTCACATTGCAGAGTTAATAAAAACAATGTTAGATAAAAAAGCTTCAGGAATAGATCTTAAATAATAAGTTTGGAGGGAATTAAGCATGAAAAATGATTTAATACGTCCTAATGTTTTAAGCGTTAAGATAATATCAAATGTTAGTCCAGAAATGGCTAAAAAATTAGAATTAGAACCACATCATAAGAGTTTAGGCTTAATCACAGCAGACTGTGATGATGTAACTTATACAGCTTTAGATGAGGCTACAAAGGCAGCAGAAGTAGATGTAGTTTATGCTAGATCAATGTATGCTGGAGCTGGAAATGCTTCAACAAAATTAGCTGGAGAAGTAATTGGTATCTTAGCTGGACCAAGTCCTGCTGAAGTTAGAAGTGGATTAAATGCTACTTTAGATTTCATTGATAGTGGAGTTGGATTTGTAAGTGCAAATGAAGATGATTCAATTTGTTACTATGCTCAATGTGTATCAAGAACAGGGTCATATCTTTCAAAAACAGCAGGAATAAGAGAAGGTGAAGCTTTAGCTTACTTAGTAGCTCCTCCATTAGAAGCAATGTATGCTTTAGATGCAGCATTAAAGGCTGCAGATGTTGAAATGTGTGAATTTTTTGCACCTCCAACAGAAACAAACTTTGCAGGAGCCTTACTTACAGGATCACAATCAGCATGTAAAGCAGCATGTGATGCCTTTGCAGAGGCAGTACAATCAGTAGCTAGTAATCCATTAGGATTCTAATAGGCTAAAGATATGGGAAAAGCTTTAGGATTAATAGAATTTATAGGATATGTACCAGCCATATGTGCTGCAGATACAGCCTTAAAAGCTGCAAGTGTTGATTTGATTGGAATAGAAAAGGTTACTGGAGGAATTGTAACTGTAAAAATTACAGGAGATGTAGATGCTGTACAAGCTGCAGTGGAATCTGCTGAAAATTATGCAAGTAGAATTGGAAGTTTAAGAAGTGCTCATGTAATTCCAAGACTTGATGATGAGGTAGAGAATCTTTTAATGAATAGTAAAAGTTCAGAAGAAGAGATAGAAGAAATTCAAGAGTTGGAAGAAGATATTAAAGAGGTTTGTGAAGAGATAAGAGAGGAAATTACAGAAACTATTATAGAGGAAACAGAATCTAAAGAAGAAAGCCTAAAAGAAGATGTTGTTGAATATGTTAAAAATGTTAATGATGAAGTAGAAGAAATTTCTGAAAAAATAGAAGGTGAATCTCACTTAGATGAAATAGAAGTTTTTGAAATCTCTCAAAATAAAGAAAACTCAAAAGAATCTTTAGAAGAAGTTATTATAAAACCTGAACTGATAGAAGGTAAGGAAGAATATTCAGAGGATAAGACCACAGAGAATAAAGAAGCTGATTCTATAGATATAAAAGAAATATCTAAAATGAGTGTTAAGGAATTAAGAAAGAAAATAAAATCCTTAAATATGAACATAACTTCTAATAAGCTTAAGTCTCTAAAGAAGAAAGATTTAGTAGATATATTACTAAAATATAATGAAGAAGGTGACAGTTAATGGAGTTTTTAGATAAAGACTTAGTTTCCATACAGGAAACTAGGGGGCTTATAAGAAAGGCTAAAGAAGCTCAAAGCAAGTTAGCCCGTATGAGTCAACAAGACATAGATAGAATAGTTAAAGCTATATCTGATGCTGCTTATGAAAATTCTGAAAAACTTGCTAAGATGGCAAATGAGGAAACAGGATTTGGTAAATGGGAAGATAAAGTATTAAAAAATGTTTTTGCTGCAAGAACAGTTTATGAATCAATAAAGGATACAAAAACTGTTGGAATAGTAGAGGAAAATGTTGAGAAAAGAGCATTTAAAATTATGGTGCCAGTAGGAGTAGTTGCAGGACTTATACCATCAACAAATCCAACTTCAACAGCAATCTACAAAGCTATGATTTCAATAAAAGCTAGAAATGCAATTGTTTTATCACCACATCCAAGTGCAAAAAAATGTATTATTGAAACAGCTAAGATAATAGCTAAGGCTGCTGAGAGAGCAGGTTGTCCAGAAGGAGCTATAGGATGCATTACAGTACCTTCAATAGAAGGAACTAATGAACTTATGAAGAATAAAGATACTTCATTAATCCTAGCAACAGGTGGAGAAGCAATGGTTAGAGCTGCTTATTCATCAGGAACACCAGCTATAGGTGTTGGACCAGGAAATGGACCTGCTTTCATAGATAAGAGTGCAGATGTTAAGTTAGCAGTTAAGAGAATATTAGATTCTAAAACTTTTGATAATGGAACAATATGTGCTTCAGAACAATCAATAGTAGTTGAAAAAGCTATGGAAGATGAAGTTGTTAGAGAATTAAAAGAACAAGGAGCTTACTTCTTAACTGAAGAACAAGCAAATCAACTATCTAAATTTGTAATGAGAGCAAATGGAACTATGAACCCACAAATAGTTGGAAAAACTCCACAAGACATAGCTAAGTTAGCTGGTTTAGAAGGAATTCCATCTTGGGCAAGAGTTTTAGTTCCAAGAGAGTGCCATGTTGGACATAAGTATCCATTCTCAAGAGAAAAGTTAACAACTATTTTAACTTTCTTTGTAGAAGAGAATGTAGATGCTGTATTAAATAGATGTAGAGAAATATTACTAAATGAAGGAGCTGGACATACATTCTGTATGCATGCAAATAATGAGGAGCTTGTTAAGAGATTCGCATTAGAAATGCCAGTTTCAAGAATGGTAGTAAATTCACCAGGAGCTCTTGGTGGAATAGGAGCTACAATCAACTTAGTACCTGCCTTAACATTAGGATGTGGTGCAGTTGGAGGAAGTTCTACATCACACAACATAGGACCATTAGATTTAATGAATACAAGAAATGTAGCTTATGGAGTTAGAGAACTTGAAGATATTAGAGAGTTAGCTGTAGGAGCTACAAAGGAAGTTTCCGCAAGTTTAGACTTAGGCGACAAGGAAGAGTTAATAAACTTATTAGTTAAGAAGATTATTGAGGAACTTAAGTAAGTTTTAAGATAATTTGATTCTACTATAAATTAAAAACTTATTTAATATTAAAGATAATTTTCATTACATAGAAATGAAAAGATATAAAAAGGCTTAATATGTTTTAGTCTTAGGAAAATTACTCTTAGGACTAAGGCTATATTAAAAGTCTAAAGAAAGGTTCTTTAGACTAATAGATAAATATAAAACTTTTAAATAATTCAAATTAAAGAGATGTAAAAAATACAATAATACTAAGATTTTGGAGTTAAAAGCTCTATGTTAAATTTTAACTAAAAAGGTTTAAAATTAAATTAAAGACAAATTAAAGTCTAAATTAAAAAATTAAGAAGGATATTTTGAGGAGGAATTTGTTATGGCAAACGCAAACGCATTAGGAATGATCGAAACTAGAGGATTAGTAGGAGCAATAGAAGCTGCTGACGCAATGGTTAAGGCTGCAAATGTTCAATTAGTAGGAAAAGAACAAGTTGGTGGAGGATTAGTAACTGTTATGGTTAGAGGAGATGTTGGAGCTGTTAAAGCTGCTACTGACGCTGGAGCTGCTGCTGCTGAAAGAGTTGGAGATTTAATATCAGTACATGTAATCCCAAGACCACACTTTGAAGTGGATGCTATATTACCAAAGGCACCAAAAGCTGAATAATAAAAAGTTGTAATTAGGGGTTGCATAAAGAGTCTTTTATGCACTCCTTTTATACATCTAATAGGGGATGTGATAAAATGGCTGTTTTGACAGAAGGTGAGGTAAGAAAAAGATTAAGTAGAGAAGACCTAAAAGCTCTAAAAGAATTTAAGGTTGTAAAGGGAGAAATAATAACTCCATCTGCAAAATCTTATTTAGCTGAACATAATATAAATTTAGTTTATGTTAATTCTGAAGAAGAAAAATTAAATAAAGAAACAGAACCTAAAGAGATAATAAGAGAAGTCGTTAGGGAAAAAGAATACAAGTATGAAACTGTTTTTGGAGCTAAGTTAGATGAAAAGCCAGAGCATATGACACATCTAACAGGCAATCTTCTTGTATTTAAAGATCATAAGAGAATAATATTCAGAGGTAAGATAGATTCTCTTGAAGCAAGAATTGTTGAAACACAAATTCTTTGTCATAAACAAGGGATGAATAAACTTGTAGAAGACCTTCAAGAAATACTAACTCTTATAGGAAGAATATTAAGATGCGAGGTTTTAAGTGAGCCTTTAGAAGGTTTTTCTCTTCAAGGAATGACAGAAAAGGATCTTAGAGAAAAATCACATAACCCTAAAAAATACTTTGGTATAGGACATGAGATGCCAACTTATGAAATGGGTGAAATAGTGGCTGCACTAAATATTTTAAGAACTTTAACTAGAGAAACAGAGCTTTCAGCTTATGAAGCTTTTAAAGGTGAATATGGACAAGTTGAGAGAGAAGATTTAATTAGAGCTTTAAATAGACTATCCTCAGTATTTTGGATTATGATCTTTAAAGTTAGAACAGGAAAGTACGAGAAATAGGAGGAAGCTATGGACAATCTATTACAGGACATTATAGAGGAAGTAGTCAGAAGAGTTAAGGATGAAGCTTTTATAGAAGTTGAAGCTTCAGGTAGACATGTTCATTTAAGTAAGGAGCATATAGACATATTATTTGGAGAAGGACATGAGCTTACTAGAATAAAAGATTTATCCCAACCAGGTCAGTATGCTTGTAAAGAGAGAGTTACCATATCAGGACCTAGAGGAAGTATAGACAATGTTGTGGTTTTAGGACCACCTAGAAAAGAAACTCAAGTGGAAGTTTCATTTACAGATGCTTTAGTACTAGGGTCTATACCTCCAGTTAAATTAAGTGGAGATTTAGATAATACTCCAGAAATAACAATTTCAACAGAGAGAGCTTCTATAGCTTTAAATAGAGGGCTAATGGTGGCTAAAAGACATATACACATGACACCAGAGGATGCAAAAAAATTTGGTGTTAGTGATAATGAAAGTGTAAAAGTTAAGGTTTTAGGAAAAAGACCTTTGATATTTGATGATGTAATCATAAGAGTAAGCAAGGATTACAGAACATTTATGCATATTGATTATGATGAAGCAAATGCCTGCGGATTTTCAAAGGGAACTTTTGCCTTAATTGTTGGAAAAGATGAAAAATAATAATTTAAGATAATAAGCTTATATATTAAGTTAAAAGTTAATTATACTTTAGAAAGCTTCGTACTAATTTAATGATATAAAAGGTTTTAAAGAGTTATATTCATTTAGTATAGTAAGCTTTTGTAAAGGGTTATATAGTTTGACTACCTAAAATCTTAGGTGTATTTAAATAAGGTTTTAGGTGATGTAAGTGAGAGGAAGCCTCTAAATGAAAGGGGGTAAGGATAATATGGACTATGAAAAGTTAGTTGAATTTTTAGTAGATGAAATATACAAAAGAATTCAAGAGGAAAATAGTAAAAGCAATTCTTTAGAAAAGAGAAAATCCATTGTTGTAATTGGAGAGAGTAATGTTAGCTTTTATAGAGAAGCTTTAAAAGAATTTGATATAAATCCATTAACATCAGAATGCAAAGATTGCGACATACTACTTATATCAAAGCTTTGTATTAAGGGACTTAGCAACATAGCTCAAGGAACATGCACAACAAAGGCAGAAAATTTTGCTTTAGAAATGCTTTTAAAAGGTAAGAAAGTTTATATTCTTGAGGATGGTATTGAGTATAGAAAATACAAAAATACAGCTCCAAAAGTTTTATACAATAAATACATTAAGTTTGAGGAAGAGCTTTTAGCTTATGGTATAGAAGTTATAGATGATTTAAATAGGATTTCAATAGAAAGCAAGGATGAAAAAGTTTCTTTTAGTGGTATTAAAGAAGAAATAAGTAAAAATCTTTGTTTATGCAGTGAAAATAAGGTTGAAGGAAAAAAGGACTTAAATACTACAGTTATTGCAGATGAGTTCACAATAAATCTTTCAAATAAGAAATTAGTATCAGAAAGTGATCTAAGAAAGCCTCACATAAATGGAGTAAGAACCTTAATAGTTGATAAAAAGGCTATAATTACTCCTTTAGCAAAGGATTATATTCGCATAAATAATTTAAATGTTGTGCTTTCTTAGAGTAGCTTAACTCTTTAAAATATGGATGATTTTTGTTTATGGAGATAATTAAACTTAAAAGTCATCCATATTTAAAATAAATAACCTTTAAAAAAGGGTTAAAGTATTTAGGGAAAGTAGCAATAAGAGGATTGGGAGTGAATTATTATGGAAATAGGAAGAGTAGTAGGAAATGTGTGGGCAACTAGAAAAGACGAAAAACTAAATGGACAAAAGTTTTTAATAGTTAAGCTTCTTATAAGTAAAGATAAGGAAAAAGAAGGCTTATTTGTAGCCGCTGATAATGCTGGTGCTGGAATTGGAGATACTGTTCTTATAACTAAGGGTGGTGCTGCAAGACAATCAATTGGAGATAGAGAAGTTCCTATAGATGCTGCCATAGTAGGTATTGTAGATTCTATAGATATTGAAGAGGATTAATATGAAAAAAAGTATAGGAGCTTTAGAATTTAGAAGTATCAGCAAAGGCATTGAGGTTTCAAATGAGGTTGTAAAAAAAGCTTTTGTAGAGGTTTCTTACCTTAAAAGTATTTGTCCTGGAAAATTCTTTTTAATTGTTAATGGAGATGCTGGAGAGGTTAAGGAAGCCATAGAATTTGGAGAAAAACTTGGAGAGAAATATTTAGTTGGAAGCTTTATTATAAACTCTATTCACCATGACATAATAAATGCTCTTAAGGGAAAATATTCTCAAAAAAACATAGAGGATAAAGCAATTGGAATAATGGAAACAGGAAAGGTTTCTTCCGGTATATTAGCCCTAGATAAAACATTAAAAAGCAGTGAGGTTAATTTAGTTAAGCTTCAACTGGCTTTTGGAATTGGTGGAAAGCTTGTATATATAGTCTCAGGAGATTTAAGCAGTGTAGAAAATGGAATGAGAGAAGGACAAGCTATTTTACAAGAAAAGGACATTATAAATGTTTCTATAATTCCTTTTGTACATAGTGAGATAGCAAAAAATTTAATTAAATAAATTTATGAAAAATAATTAAGTCCATATTTTGAGAATAAGGGGGAAGAGAAATGTCTATCAATGAAATTATCGTTTATATTATGGTTGCATGTATGGCTTTAGGAGCTATAGACAAATGCCTAGGAAACAAATTTGGAATAGGTGAACAATTTGAAGAAGGTATAATGGCAATGGGTTCTCTAGCTTTAGCCATGGTTGGAGTTATATGCTTAGCACCAGTACTTGCTTCTGTTTTAGGACCAATAGTAACACCAGTGTTTAATGCTCTAGGAGCAGACCCAGCAATGTTTGCAGGTTCAATACTTGCAAATGATATGGGTGGAGCACCACTTGCAGCTAGCTTAGCACAAGATCCACAAGCAGGAATGTTTAGTGGTTTAATAATAGGAGCTATGATGGGAGCTACTATAGTATTTACAATTCCAGTATCTTTAGGAATTATAGAAAAGAAAGATCATAAATTCTTAGCAACAGGAATTTTAGCAGGAATAATAACTATACCAGTAGGAGCTTTTATTGGAGGATTAGTAGCAGGATTCCCAGCAATGATGGTTCTTAAAAACTTAGTTCCAATAATAATATTTGCAATTTTAATAGCTATAGGCTTAGCCTTTGCAGAAGAAGCTATGATAAAAGGATTTAATATTTTTGGTAAGATAGTTGTTATAATTATAACTTTAGCTTTAGCAGCTGCTATTATAGAAGCTTTAACAGGAATAGTAATAATACCAGGAATGAATCCTATAAGTGAAGGTATAGAAATAGTTGGAGATATTGCTATAGTTTTAGCTGGAGCATTCCCACTAGTTTATATAATAACTAAAGTATTTAAGAAACCTTTAATGGGACTTGGAAAAATATTAGGAATCAATGAAATAGCTGCAGCTGGTATGATTGCTAGTTTAGCAAACAATATCCCAATGTTCGGAATGTTAAAAGACATGGATGATAGAGGAAAAATAATAAACGTTGCCTTTGCAGTATCAGCTTCTTTCGTATTAGGTGACCATTTAGGATTTACAGCTGGTTTTAATCCAGAGATGATATTCCCTATGATAGTTGCTAAATTAGTTGGAGGTATCACAGCAGTTATTCTTGCAATGTTTATAGCAAAGAAAACTTTAGGAAAAATAGAGGAGGCTAAATAATTATGGAAAACATAAGTAAGGAATTATTAGAAAAACTAGTAAGACAAATAATTGAAGAAAAGCTTGCTGGAGCAGGTAATAATGATTCAGTTGACTTTATAAGAAATAAAGACAAAAGTGGAATAATGTCAATTAAGCTTCCAACAGTTAAGGTTGATGAATCTAATAGATTAGATACTGGAAACCCAAGAGATGTAGTTTATACTAAGGATTTATTTACATTAGAAGAAAGTCCAAGACTAGGTGCTGGTATAATGGAAATGAAAGAAACTACTTTTGACTGGACTTTAAACTATGATGAAATTGATTATGTTATAGAAGGTCATTTAGACATAATAATAGACGGAAGAAAGATTTCAGCAGATGCTGGTGAAATGATTTTAATACCTAAAGGATCAAAGATTCAATTCTCAGTTCCAAACTATGCTAGATTCATTTATGTAACTTATCCAGCAGATTGGGCAAGCCAAGCTTAAAATTTAAAAAATAAGATTGAAGTATAAAACATAGAGCTTACTTTTTGATAAAAGTAAGCTCTATTTTGGTATTAGGTTAGGTAAATATTAAGATTTTATTTGATGTAGAGTTTGGCGAATTGTGATGTGAGAAGTTTTTTTTGCATAATTCATGAAGAAGCAGACAAATTAGTACATTATCAAAAAACTCCCCTACTATGATATTTATATGCAGAGAATTTCAAAATTATAACTAAAATTTGGAAAAAAATTAAAGATTAATAAAAAGGTATATTGACATATTAAGCATATAGAATTAAAATGATTGTATAAAATTAAATTTTAAAAAATATAAATTTTTAATATATGGGGTGAGTAATATGGAAATTTATGATATCAGCGTAAAAGATATTAATGGAGAAAATGTAAGTTTAGAAAGATATAGAGGAAAGGTTCTTTTAATAGTTAATACTGCTAGTAAATGTGGTTTTACAAAACAGTTTGACGGTTTAGAGGAGCTTTATGAAAAATATAAGGATGAAGGCTTTGAGGTTTTAGGATTCCCTTGCAATCAATTTAAGGAACAAGATCCAGGGAGTAATTCAGAAATAATGAACTTCTGTAAATTGAATTTTGGAGTAACATTCCCTATGTTTGAAAAAATTGATGTTAATGGAGAAAATGAATCTCTATTATATTCATACCTAAAAGAACAGAAAAGTGGAATCTTTGGAAGTAAAATCAAGTGGAATTTTACTAAGTTTTTAGTGGATAGAGAAGGAAATGTAATAAAGAGATTTTCCCCACAAACAACTCCAAAATCAATAGAAAAAGATATTGAGGAACTTTTAGCTTAAGGTTATTTATTAATTTAATATTACTTTTAAAGAAGCTTTATTTATTAGGGTACTAATAGTTCTTTGGTAGTTACTATTAATGTAATATTACTTTTAGACTAGAAATTTTAATCACATATAAATCCTTAAATGAGAACATAGTATGACATTGTTTAAGTATTAGGGGAGAGGGTATAATTAACATTGTATGAAAGAGAGAATCTTTAAAGGATGCAAGGTTCTCTCTTTTATATAGGTGTAATTAAACTTACATGAAAGAGGCTTGTAAGATTTAGTGATTTATTTGAAGTTAGGAGGAATTTAAAATGAATCTTAAAAGAATAAATTCAAATGATTATTGCTTTAATAAGGCAATGGAGATATACAAGGGAAGCTTCCCAATATTTGAAAGAAGAACAATGGATGATCAAATAAAGGCTTTAGAGGATACAAACTATCATTTTGATGTTATATATGATAAAGAGGAAATAGTAGGAATATTACTCTATTGGGATATGGGCAGGTATAAGTATATAGAGCACTTTGCTATAGATTCTAGGTTAAGAGGAAAAAATTATGGGTCTAGAGTGCTAAGAGAGTTTTGTAACCATAATAAAAATGTAATTTTAGAGATAGACCCTCCAATAGATGAGATATCAATAAAAAGATTGAATTTTTATTTGAAATTAGGTTTTAAATTACAAGATTTTGATTATACACATCCATCCTACAGAAAAGGATGTAAAAGACATAGTTTAAAGATTATGACCTTTAACCATAATATGCCTAAGGAAGACTATGATACTTTCAATATATTTTTGAAAAGAGATGTTATGAAGTATTCTGAATTTAAGGATAGATTAAATAATTAGTTTAAATCATATTTTATAAAAATTAAATATATAAATTTATTTAAGTAGATAATACAATGGTACTAAGTTTAAGGCCATTGTATTTTGTTTTTTAGAGCAATAAAACTTTGTAAGACTTTGAAAAATCATAAGCATAATAAAAATATGATATAGATTTTAGGGTAATAAGGCTTTAGAAAGGCTAGTACAAAAGATTTTTAAATTCCTAGAAAAAAAGGTTATTTTTATTTATAATTAAAAAGATGTAGATTTTAAAGTGGTAATATAAATACTAATAGCAAAGGAGCAAAATATGAAGAAGGTTTTAATTGGAGTTTTAGTGTTTTTAATTTGTATTATTTCAGTTTTTTTGTTTTTTGATAGAGAAGAGGAAAGCATAGTTACTGATGTGGTTGAAAAGACTCAATATGGTCTTTTGGTGAATTATGAAGATGGACTTATTGCTGTGGATACTGGGGATGCTAAAATAATTGATAGAGATGGAAAAGAAAACACTTTAGATTGTATAAATGATGGAGACAGAATAGAAATTATTTATGATGGAAAAATAGAAGAAACTTATCCAGCTCAGATTAGTAATGTTTACAAGATAATAATTTTTTAGTTTATATTAAGAGTTTATAATAAATATATTTTAAGTTTTGTTGAAAGTTTTATAAGAAAAAGCACTAAATTTATTTCATAGATTTAGTGCTTTTTATAAATATTTATATTATTTAAATTTTAATATAGTTTTATATTTATTTATCAATTTATATAAAGAAAAATTAGTTAATTGCTTTAATTTCAAAAAAGAAGCAATAAAAATATCAATTGATTAAATAAGATATATTAGGAAATTATGTTAATATTTAAATAGAGTAGAAATTTATAAACAATGTCATATGAGAGGCTAGGGAAGTGTTACTTTATGAAAAAAAGGGTATTTTTAATAAGCATAATATTTTTAATAATTGCAACTACTTTAGGTATTATAATTAAATTTAATAGTAAAAAAGTTAATTATGACAGAAAGACAATTAAAGTAGGATTTTATGAATATTATCCTTATTACTATCTTAATAAAAATTCCATACCAGATGGATATTATAATGAATTGTTAGAATTAATATCTAATAAGTTAGATTTAAATTATAAATATGTAGATTGTAATATAACAAATGCTTTAGAAAAACTTAAATCTGGAGAGATAGATTTAGTTTTTGGAATAAGTAAGACCCCTGATAGAGAAAAGGAATATGCATTTACTGACCATTACATAAATAACGATAACTTTGCTATATACACTAATAAAGATATAAAAAATGGTGATTTAAAAGCTTTAAATGGACTAAGGATGGGATATTTAAAAGGGGAAAAAAATAATGAGTGGCTTTTTAATTTTTTAAAGGAAAAAGGGATAAATGTAAATATTATATATGTATCTAACTATCCTCAAGATGAGGAATATTTATATGAGGATAAGGTGGATTTTGTAGTAGAAAATACAAAAAGCAATATAAATTATGAAAATAAAAATATTAAAAAGATTTTTGAATTCTCTTCTGGACCTGTTTATATAGTTAGTAGAAAAGGTAATGAGAAGTTAATTGAAGGAATAGATTCTGTACTTGGAGAGCTTGAAGAAGATGGAGAACAAAAAGAAGCTAATGTATACTCTAAGTATTTTGATGAGCATTTAGACAAATTAAAAAATGAAAAATTAATAATAGGAATATTTTTAATTATAATAATAGCCTTTATTTATATAAAAAGAAAAGATAAAATATTTGGAAGAAGAATTAGAAAAAAAATTAGGGATTATATGAAAGATGATAAATATATATTATATTATCAACCTATAGTAGATCCAAAGACAAATACTGTAAAAGGATTTGAATCTCTTTTGAGGTTAAATAAGTATGGTAAAATTTTAAGTCCCTATAGCTTTATAAAAGAAATTGAAGATAATAATATGTCTCTAGAAGTATCTTTATGGCTTTTAAAGAAGGTTATTTCAGATTACAGAATAATAAAAGAGTATAAGGTGGTTAAAGGACGTGACTTTTATATATCCTTAAATGTTTCCTTTAGAGAAATAGAAAATCCTAAGTTTTTAAGAGCCTTAATGAAAATTGCAAAAGATTATAAAATTGATGATTGCAATATTTGTTTAGAGATAGTAGAAAAGTTTGGCATGGAGGATATAAGAAGAATACAAAGTGCAATAAGAATAATAAAGGAATATGGATTTTTAATAGCTATAGACGATTTTGGAGTTGAGTATTCTAATTTAGATTTATTAAATAAAATTGATTCTAATATAGTAAAGCTAGACAAGTACTTTGCTGATAACTTAGACAAGTCTATTATAAATGAAAAGACAGTGGAGTTTATATCAGAAATATGTAGTATATCAAATAGAACTATAGTATTTGAAGGAGTAGAGGAACAATATCAAGTTGACATTGTTAAGGCATTTCCATATGAAAAAATATATATTCAAGGATATTTTTATTCAAAGCCAGTGGATATTAATACATTAAAGGATTTTGAAGTTAAGGAGAGTGGATTTTAAAAGCATAGAAATAGTAAGAATTAAGTAGAAAGATATATAGTATAATAAAGTGGTTATAATTAGGAGGTACAAAAAATGAAAGTATTATTAGTTAATGGAAGTCCTAATAGAGAAGGATGTACTTATACAGCATTAAAGGAAGTAAGTAAAACTTTAGAGGAAAATGGAATAGACACTGAAATATTTCAAGTGGGGAATAAGCCTATAGGTGGATGTATAGGATGTGGTTCTTGTAAAAAAACAGGGGAATGTTTTATGGAAGATGGTGTAAATGAATTTGTAGAAAAAGCAAAAGAGGCAGATGGATTTGTATTTGGTTCACCAGTTTATTATGCAGCAGCTTCAGGTTCAATAACTTCATTTTTAGATAGAGCATTTTATTCTGGAGGTAAACATATGGCATTTAAGCCAGGAGCAGTTATATGCAGTGCAAGACGTGCTGGGACAACCTCTACTTTAGATCAATTAAGCAAGTATCTTACAATATGCAATATGCCAGTTGTAAGTTCACAATACTGGAATATGGTTCATGGAAATACTCCAGAGGAAGTTAAAAAAGACCTAGAAGGTATGCAAACAATGAGAGCTTTAGGAAGAAATATGGCATGGCTTATTAAGTGTATAGAATTAGGTAAGAATAATAACATTCTTAAACCAGAATTAGAAGAGAGAGAAAGAACTAATTTTATTAGATAATATAAAGATTTAAAAATAGTTTTTATAAGTAGAGACTATTAGTGAAGAGTGAATATAAAAGTGAAATGTATCAAAGTGATTTTAAGTTTTGATATATTTCACTTTTTTTTATTTAGCTAAAAATCTTAGTTATAAGAATTCATAACTGAGATTACTTTTGAAAATAACCTTTGTAAGGTGGGAAAAGTCCTTGCTTTCTAAAAAATAATATAAGTTACTTTAAAATATTAATAAGTGAAAAAGCATGATTGACTTATTATAATATTTAAGCATAATAATTTAAGATTATATTAAATTATTGAACTTTGTATTAAATATCAACTTATATGTAATTTTAAGGGAGGCATCTGTATATAATTATAATATAGATATTTAACTAATTAGCTAAATATCTATATATTGTAGAAAGGATATATTTTATGAGTAAGGTATTTAAAGCTTTAAGTGATGAAACAAGAAGAGAAATATTAAAACTGCTTAGTAAGAAAGACATGAGTGCTGGTGAAATCTCTGAGCATTTTAATATGTCTAAACCATCTATATCAAAACATTTAGAAATTTTAAGAGAAGCTGAGCTTATAAGTTCTGAGAGAAAAGGCCAATTTATAATCTATTCTATTAATACATCAGTAATTCAAGAAGTTCTTGGGAATTTTTTAAGTCTATTATCAAAATAAAAGGGAGGGAATTTTATGAAAAAGTTTAATTTTATAAATATATTATTTTTAATAACATCACTTATTATATTAATTGGTGGGTTCATGGTTAAAGAAAGCAATTTAACAATTTCTATTATTGGAGCAGTGGTGATTTTTACTTTAATTATATTTGATGTAAATGCACCTAAAATTGCAAAGCTATCAAAAGGGAATGTGAAAATTAAAACTATGAGAACTTTAAATAGACTTACAATTCTTATTATCATAATTGGTTGTATGTTTTCTATATTATCTCCAATTAAAATTTCACTAGATCCTAAGACTAATGAAATTTTACTTGTTGGCTTATGTTCAATATTTATTATGTTCTTTGGAAACTTAGCTCCTAAAATACCATTTAATAGATATATGGGTTTAAGACTACCATGGACAGTAAGAGATGAGGACACTTGGAGGGTAGCCCATAGAATATTAGGCTATGTATCTTTCCCTATTGGAATAGTGATGTTTGTTTTATCATTTTTCTTTAAGATTGAAACTATTGTGGTTACTGGTGTTTTGACTTGGATTATAATACCTAGCATATATTCATTAGTTTTTTATTATAAGAAAATAAAAGGAATAAGTATATAAGTTGATTTTTTATGTAGAAGTATTATAAATAGTTTGTTTTTAGTTAATTTTATAATTTATAAGTGATAAAAGTTTAGTTTTTATTGATAGAGTAAGGTTTATTTAATATAGAACCTTACTTTGTTTTTGGTGAGTAAATAAGAATACAATGCCAATTGGTTTAATATAAGGAGAAGATAAATTTGAGAGGAATAGTTTTAGATAAAGGGCAAGAATATTACACAAACTTAAGAATGGTTTTTAAAGCTGTTAATGATATTCATCTTGAGTATAACTGGCTTATTACAGATTGCTGTGCTTATCCAGAGGATAAGGATATAGAGGAGCTGTTATCAAGAGAATATTGTTTTATATCTGGAGAAGAACTAGATAGCATAATTAAAAAGGAGGATTTTCAATTAATTTGGGGTGTTTTAAGTGGATTCAATAAGAAAATTACTTTAGAAGAGATTATGAAATATAATTTGCCTTATGCAGCAGGTAATAAAGATATTTGGGAGAATCCAGTTAGTATTCAACATCCTCTTTCAGATATAGAGATAATTTCATGGGATGGTGATAAAACAGTTTTAATAAGCAAAGATGAAAGTTTATTGGAGTGTTTTAAAAATAACTTTCCATTAAGTGAGGATCTAGAAATTTATAATGAAAATTTAGGGGGATTTTAAAAAGCATTATTTTAGAATGAAAAAAACATTATTAAATCTCATATAATTTTACTATAGATTATTAATAAAAGGTGAATTTATGAAAGGGAGAAAGTCTTCAAAGTATAATAATAGGAGTTCAAGAGTTTTTGCACCTGTCCATATCAATTCAAAGGGAGTTATAGACTATAAGCTTCCTTTATGTGATCTAATGGATAGAATTCTTAGTAAAAAGAGATTTAACACAAGTGTAATAACAGAAACATTAGATGGAAATCAATATTATTATGATTATAACTTTGATGGAAAGAATATTATAGTATCTAAAAGCCAGATAATTAATGATTCTCCTGGATTAAAGTTAATTGAGACATATAAAGGGAATCACTTAGAAAAAGAATTATATAATGACTCAGTTGTTTTAGTATTATATAAGGATAATAAAAAGGTTACAGACACTATATCTTACAAGAAAGATTTAAGGTTAAATGCTGATATGGTTATAGAGGTAGGGAGTTATTTTTATAGACTACCATTATGTGAGTTTATGGATAATATTATAAGGAAAACTCCAGATATTTTAAAATTTATATATTTTGGATTTGAAGGTGATATGTATTATATTACTCTTGAGTTTGATGGAAAAGATATAAATTATACTAAATACAGTGTTAATAATTCTAAGCTAGATGAAATTGAAAAAGCTATAGGTAATAGATTAGTTAAAGAAAGTAGTGGTCATAATAATATTATTTTTAGTTTATATGATGATAATACTCGTATAAAAGATATTGTTGCTTATAGTAGTAAGTTTTTATATTAAATATTATAAGTAAGCAAAGTATCTATAGTGATATTTTAAAAGGATGTCTTATTGAAAAATATAAAAATAAATGATTATATTTTAAGATTTGATAATCTTATTGAAATAATATTAGAAGAAACTCAGTTAATACTGAGTTTCTTATGTGTTTTATAAAGAAATCTTTTAGTAGATTTCTTTAAGATTATTAAATATATTCTTGCATTCATTTTTAAAATTTTCAATTACATATGTAAAACTGGCAATATTTCATAAATAATTAGGCAAATAGAGAGTTTTATAGTGATTAAAAGTGTAATATTTGATTACATCATATCTTTCAAATATGTAATCTAAGTGTAATCTAATTAAATATGAGATTTTTATTTAAGAATATATAATTAAGTCAAGGGTTGAGAGAAAACAAAGATAAAAAAATTAAGATACACAAAAGGAGAGAATAGGTTATGAAAAAAGCAATGGATTTAGTAAGAATATTAGTTAAGGTAACATTTTTAGGATATAACGAAAAAGAAGATTTAAGATAATAGAAAAAAAGTGTACAAGCTAACAACGAAGTTGAAAATTTAGAAAAGAAATAAAAAACTTAAAATTAAAGAATTAAAAAGGAGAGATAAGATTATGAAAAAGGCAATGGATTTAGTGAGAGTATTAGTTAAGGTAACATTTTTAGGATATGATGAAAATGAGGATTTAAAATAATAAAGATATATAGAAAATATAAATAGATTAGAAAAGAGAATTATTATGTATATGTTAGAATGAAAAAGATTTAGAGCAGAGTAAGCTTTAAATCTTTTTTTTATCATAAATTAGGATGATTATTTATATTAGTGGAAGGATAATTAACATATAAATTAATTATTTACAGTATTTTGTAGATTGTATATAATAGGTTTTAATTACTTAATTTCAAATATTTTCATTAGACTTAAAGGGCTATTTGATTTTAAGTAATTAAGGGTGAATAAAAGTTTTTAAGGTACAACCTGGTTTAAATCTTAGTTTATTTTAAAGAGAATTAAGGGAAGAGTTTTATTAATTTCTTAAGGTGAGAATATGGGTTTTACAGGGTAAAATAAGAAAATTTATGGTGTAAAATAGGGGGAGATATAATGAATAAATGTGAATTATTATTAAGGGTAGAAGGGGATACAATTGAAGTAGAAGCAAAAGTAACATTAGAAAAAGAAATGAAGATTAGTTTTGCATTAAAAGACTCTTTTAATATGTTACATTCTTCTGTTAAATATGAAACAGAACTTATAGAGCCTAATTTTACTGGGAAGTGCAATAAATATATTTTAAAGGAAGAAACTGATAATTTTACTTTAAAATACAGGGGAAAACCCTATGGATTTTGCACTGAATGCAGTGATGAAAAAGTTTTATTATCATTTTATTGTGCTTGGTATCCACTTTTAGATGATTTTTTATTTGATGATATTAAAGTAATTATAAAAGGTTTAGAGAATTTTATAGTATTAGATGCAGTAAAAGAAAAGGGTTTCTGGATTTTTAATAATAAAATACCCTTTGATTGCAATATAAGAGCCTTTAATAAGGATAAAGTATTTTCCTCAGAATGTGATTTTATAAAAATATATTCTGGAAAGGAAAGCGAAATTAGGATATATAAATAAAATAGTTGGAGAGTTAAATAAGATAAATGAATATTATAAAAGAATATTAGGAGAAAAGGAAAATAATAAGCTACAATTAATTTCTACTGGTATAGAAAATAGTGGTGGATATTTTAGAAATGGATTTATTGTATTACCATGCTTAGAGGATAATGATAAGTTTATATATTCATTTTTAGGCCATGAATTGGCTCATGCATGGCATATGGGGTATTCTGTTACAACATATGATGATTGGCTTAATGAAACTGGAGCTGAATGGAGTAGTTTATCATATATATTAAGTATTGGTAAGAATGATTTGTATAAGCAACAAATTCAGTATGCAATAAAAGCCTTTGAAGAATATCCTATAATGAAACCAGAGGATGGATCAAGACCTAGAACAGCACACTTTGGGGGAGTTTTGTTATTTGATAAAATTTATAAAAAGTATGGGTTAGATACAATAAATAAATTATTAAGATTAGCCTATGAAACAATTCCTAAAAATACTGATGAATTTTTAAAAAGAGTAAAGAGTGATTTTCATACTGAAATTTATAATATATTAAGTGAGCCTTTTAGATAAATTTTGATTTATAGAAAATAACTTAATAGTTTCAATAATGTTTGTAATAATCTATGCAAATATAAGTAATCGTTTCTAAATAAAATTTTATTAGTATATAATATCAATTTAAATTAGAGTAATCTTATTAAGATTAAAGTTATTTGTGTATTAAACAACCAATGAATTAAATAAAATTTGTAAGGGGGAGTTGGCATTGAGAACATATGAGAGTAAAGAAGAATTAAAAAAAGAAATTGACAAGTATTATAAAAAGTATATTGCTGAATTTGATAATATACCAAATGATTTAAAAGATTCAAGGTGTGAAGAGGTGGATAGAACACCTGCTGAAAATCTTGCATATCAAATTGGATGGACAACTTTAATTTTGAAGTGGGAAAGGGATGAAAAAGCTGGTTTAAAAGTAAAAACTCCATCGGATAAATTTAAGTGGAATCAATTAGGGGATTTATACAATTGGTTTAATGAAGAATATGCTTTTCTTTCATTGTCACAATTAAAGCTTCTTTTAGCTGAAAATATAGAAAATATATATAATGATAGATTCTATGTCAAATGATGAATTATTTAAGCCACATCAAAGAATATGGGCAGATGAAGCCACAAAAACAGCAGCCTGGGAAGTATATAAGTTTATTCATGTCAATACAGTAGCTCCTTTTGGTACATTTAGAACAAAGATAAGAAAATGGAAAAAGTTAATGTTATAAATTTATGCACCTTGCGATGTTAAGCCATTTCCAGAAAGCAAACTCTTTCTGAATACAGATTGTTTAATTATAGAAAATACCATTGTAGGGTAAGTATTAAAGGATGGTTTTATTTTGAAAGAAGATAATCCTTTAATAGATGAATTATTTACTTTAGGTGACATTGAAGAGTTGAAAAATAAATATAATATTAAGAGGGTAATAATAACTCACTTAGAAGAGGATTTGGGAAAATCCTATGATGACTATGTTGAGCTTGAGAAAGAATTAGATGGTATAAAGTTTGCTTATGATGTAATGAAGATAGAAATATAACTTATGAGGTGATTTTATGAGTATGAAGATATTTATGATTGCTTTATTTATTTTATTAGGAATAATGTTCTCTTTAGGTAAATGGTCATTTTTAATAGCAGGATTTAATACTATGACCAAGGAAGAAAAGGCAAAATATGATGTTATGTCTTTATGTAAATTTATGGGTAAACTTATGTTTATAATTGCTTTTTGTATAACATTATTTACTTTAAGTGATATTTTTATGATGAAGATATTATTTAACATTGGAACTGTTATATTAATAGTTTCAATAATATTTGTAATAATATATCTAAATACAGGGAATCATTTTGAAAGAAAAAATTGAAATTACTTCTAGATAAATTACGAATATTTTAATAGATAAGACTAGGTGAGAATTTATTTTATAAGTTCCCATCTAGTCTTAAGTTTTGTGAAATTCTATTAATTACTTTGATTTGCCTTAGTATAATGGGGTATTTTATTATTCTTTATCAATTAGCAAGTAATAAGGTGTTAAGTCTTGATATTCTATATTGCCGTTGGCTTCATAAACAATGCTTAAATGGCCATTTTTAAAGGATAGACAAGAGTATCCACCACCTAATTTGTTACCATCTTTAGGGTAGGGAATACATATTTCCTGAACGCCTTTAGATAAATCATCAAAGTCAATTATATAAACAGCAATATTGTCTCTTATATATTCACCTTTAGTGTTTTTAGGTGCTGAAATTAAACCTATTCTATGTCCATTTGAAGTAGTGGCCTTAATAAATGAGCCTTGGCATCCAGATCCCTTACCAGTTAAAATTTTACCGTTTAAAGGTTCATATATTTCCCAAGTGGTTCCTAAATTATGAGAGATGTATGCTGCTCTATAACCAGAGTAATCATATCTTGTACTCATAATTAAAGCTCCATCTAATTCTATGACCATATTTTCAGAAGTGTTTGAATTAGGAACTTTGTTTCCCATTGTCCATGTTTCACCATTATCCTTTGAGTAGATAATTAATGAATAATAGTTATTTTCATTATTTTCTCTTAAGGAAATTTGTGCTGGCATAACTATTGTTCCGTCATCCATTACAATACCTGAGCCAACTCCCCCTAGCCATCCAATTGTATTACTTGGTTGATTTTTTACTTTTGAGGAGTCTGTAGTTAAATCTATTTTGTTAGACCAAGTTAATCCATTATCATCAGAATAAATCATTTGAACAGACCAATCACTCCTTCTTGTGGAGGTTGTCATTGCCCAGTTTCCATTTGTATTCCATGAGCCTGCAATCAATATTATTCTACCTGTATTTGTAATAACTGTTGTGGAGTCCATTACACGAGAATAAGTAGAGTCAATACGATTGTTTTTCATTGCTATGTCATAGCTCCATGTCTTCCCAAAATCAGTACTGCGGGCAGAAGCTATATCTATATAAGCGTGGTCATCAGGGCCATTATAACGAATATCTGAAAAGGTTAAAATTGTACCATCATTTAATAATTGTATATTGGGAATTCTAAAATACTTTGAATTCCATATGTTATTATCCTTGTTAAATAGTATTAGTGGTTCTGGTTTATGGCTTATATCTAGATTCTTTTCAAAGGTATTGTTTTTGTTACACATAAATAAAATCTCCTCCATAAATTCATATTTACCCATTAATTTAAAAGTTATTTTTCATATAAATAGGTGTAGAAACCTAACTGTAAAAAACTTCTATATTGAAAATTATAGAAGTTTTTCAAATAAATTATAACAGTATTTGAAAATATTTACTATGGAATAAGGCAAATATAATTCTTTTTGGAGTTTTCTATAAAATTTTAGTTTTTATAACTTTAAGAAGGTTTAAGTTTAATAGCTTTAATTTAAGGAGATTTTAATAAAACAATAGTTTTTAAAGCAAGGAAATGGGAGTAAAAAACTTTATATTTCAAGAATCTTTAATAAAGTAATAATTTCTAGAGAAGTTATTAAAGATAATTAGTCTTCTTTTAATATAGTTAGCCTCCTTTTGTCTAGTCCTAAACTAATAAAAATCAAAATCTTTTATTATAGTTATTCATATTTAAGGAGCGGAAAATAAAATGAGAAGTAGAGTAGAAATTTAGCTTTGTACTATTATGGATCCTTTACTTTAATCTTTTTTTAGAGAGGAGATAAGAAGATTAAAAAGAGGATGTAAAAAGGAAGAAGTGAATGGTGGGATTAAAAGTTGTATATAAAAAGTGATATATAGTTAGGATGATATAGAAGGGGTGAACTCTAAAAGTTTTAAAATATAAAGGATTAGACAAAGGACTTATATTTTTTGATATAATTAAAAGGTCAGACTTAGAATTATTATAAACTGTGAGGAAAAAGATGAAATTAAGAGTACCAAATTATTTTAATGAGTTTAAATGTATAGCATCAGAGTGTGAAGATACTTGTTGTGCTGGATGGGAAATTGTTATTGATGATGAAACCCATAAGCGTTATGAAAATGTAAAGGGTGAATTTGGAGATATCCTAAGAAGCAAGATGGTTAAAAGTGATGGGGAGAATATTTTCCTTTTAAATAATGGGAACTGTTCCTTCTTAAATGAAAAAAAGATGTGTGAGATTTATATTAATCTTGGAGAGGACCATCTTTGTTATACTTGTCAGCAATTTCCTAGATATACTGAAGAATTTTTAGATTTAAAAGAGGTAGGACTATCTTTATCATGTCCAGAGGCTGCAAGAATTATTTTAAGAAGAGCTGAAAACACTACTTTTAATTTAAGTGAAGAGGGTAAGTGTGAAAGTAAGATACAAAAAGAGGTGGAAGATGATTTAAGCTTATCATGTGAAAATATAAATCCCTCAAATTGCACTTTAGGGAAGTGTTATAACTCAAAAGATAATGAAAATAGAGAGTCTTTTAACTTAAGTGAAAGTGAAAATAGACAGTGCCTTAACTTAAAAAATAGTGAAGACATTGAGGGTAATAATAGTGAAGTGGATAGCTTTACTGAGGAGGAAGACTACTTAGATGAGGGTATTGATGCAGAGGTTCTTTCAGAGTTTTTAGAGTGTAGGAATATTGTATTTAATATTATAGAAAGAAATGATTTAGATCTAGGAACAAAGGCAGCCTTAGCTCTTGAATTTGTTAAAGAGGTTCAAAACAAGATAGATTTAGGTGATATGGATGAAATCCCAGAGCTTATGGAAGAGTATAGGGATGAAAAGTTCATAAATACACTTATAAAGGAACTAGAAAGTTTTAAAGGAAAAGAAAGCATAAAACATAAAAATCTATGTGAATATTTAAAGGTTTATAAGAGTATAAAACATATAAATTCAAATGATCCACTAGGATTAGAGAAAGCATTAAAGTGTTTTGAAGGAAATGAAGAGTTTTATTTAAGAAAGCACAAGGAGTTTAATGAGTATTACAAAGAAAACTTATATAAGTTTAAAAACATACTTGTATATTTTATCTTTAGATATTTCATGAAAGCTATTTTTGACTATGATGCCTCTGCTAAGATAAAGTTAGCCATAATCAGCACCTTAATGATCAAGGAACTGGCTGTAGTAAGATTTATAGAGAATAATAATGAATTTACAGAGGAAGATATGGTAGAGGTTAGCCGTATTTACTCTAAAGATATTGAGCATTCAGATGAAAATATAGAGAATCTACAAGAGATATTTGAAACAGAAGAAATATTTGAAGTAGATGAAATACTACCTATGTTAATGAATGACTTTTAAGTTTAGATAATAACAATTAGATTATTTATGGAAATAATACTATAGGTAATTAAGAAAGTTTTTTGACTTACCTATAAATACTTACAATTTAAATCTTAATTAGTTTTCTATTAAAGAGGATATTTAATAAAATTATTAATTGAAAAAGTGTTAAACTTCTAATGCCTTAATTGGAGGTTAAAAACTTAAGATTTTAAAAATTATGCTTTTAAATTTATTAATGATTCTCATATAATATAATTTGCTTAAGTTTTAACTTGTTTAAAAGTGTTTATTTAATAAGTTGTAATCTTATATAGGTTTTGTGATATTTTAAAGGGCTAAAAAATTAAAGAGAAATTAAAAGAGAGGCTATATACAAAGTTAAATAATAAAAAAGAGTATTTTAAATTGTATATTTATGTAATTTAAAACACTCTTTTTATTTTTAGTTTTGTTTAAAAGGTTATTTAAACCATTCACTTGGAGAAGGATTAAAATAGTGGGCATTAAATTCTACAAATTTATAATCCTGTATTCCATAAAGTTTAAAGGGTTCCTTTGATAAATAATCTTTTAATTTTTCTACAGATTCTGCTTTAATAACAAATATGCCTCCACTCATATCTGCTTTAAGGCCAGAGACTAATATCATTCCTTCATCCATTGCTCTTTGAGTATAGGCCATATGTTCTTTCATTATTTCTTCATTAATTTTATCTGAATCTTTTAATAGACCTTCAACAATAAAATATTTCATTTCTTATCCTCCAAAATTAAGTACTATAAATATATTATAAACTAATAGTTAATAGTATTTAATAATATTTACTGAAATAACCTTTTCTTTTAGAGTTTAAATTTATTTTAGATATTCATGGATTTTAAAAAATGATTCTAATAATAAATTCATTATTGTATTAATTTAATAAGCTTAAATGCTTTATTATTTTATTACTAGTCCATAAAGCTTTTTTAAGTTATACTTTTAAGAATTTAGGCTTATTTAAAAAGTTTTTATTATTAATAGAGGAATTTTAACTTAGCATTAAATAAGATGTTTTTATGGACACTTTAAAAATATCTTAAAATTAATAATCATAAATATATTAAATTAATAATTATAGATAACCTTAAATTAAGGGTAAGTTTAGCTTGTTAAAGATCCTTTTTTGTATAGCTTGTATAATAGGTAGACCATTGGAATTACGCTAATTATTTGAAAGCCATTAACAAACTGTAGTATTTCATGCTTAGCTAGTGGTGGTGGAGGGGTTGCAACTAGATTATTTAGCATGTGCATGAATATAACTAAAGGAAGAGAACGAGTTTTACTATATACAAAGCCTAAAATAATTCCTAATATAGAGGCATAAACAACTTGGACAGGTTCCCTATGGAATAATCCAAATAAAAGTCCAGAGAGAATTATAGGTGCTGCTCCTCCTTTTATCTTATCTATTTCATTAAAGATTAATCCTCTAAAAAGTAACTCTTCAACAATTGGGCCAAATAAAATTACAGATAAAAATATAAATATATAAGCTTCATTATTTAAGCTTTCAGATATTTGAGAAAAATTTTGCAAGCTATTTTTTACAAGGGTAATAGAGGATAAGATTTTGTCTGCAAATATGAGCCATAGAGCAGAGAGGCCTCCCATACCCATAGAAATTAAGGCATATTTAGGAATATCTTTTCTTGGAAGTTTATTAATATGTCTATTTTTGTTGTATTTCTTCAATTTATATATAAGAAGATAAACTAACAGGGTTAAGAAGCAAGCAAATCCATCAATCATAAAGAAATTTGAATCAATAAAATTAGGTGGTAATAGTCTTAAGGGTGTCTTTGTTATAAAGCAGCAGAATAATAAAAATAAAAGAGAGCCTATAAAGGATAAAATGTAATATAGGGCTAGAAAAATAAATATGTTTAGTATGGCTTGAAATAGTTTAATGATTTTTTTCATGATTCACCTCAATTTATAAAAAATAGTCTAATAAGCTTTTGTTATAAATCTTTCCTTAAATTTTCTTCTTAAAGAAACTTACATAGCAAGGGTTAAGAAGATATTATTATAAATTCTTTTTTAAATGGAGGTTAATATATAAAGTATATAAAAATAAGTTTAATAAGTTTTTATTACAAATCCTTACTTTTCTTTGTGGAGATAATAAAGATCTTATATCTAAATTTAATAAGCCTTATGATAAATCCTTAATTTTATTTTTAAGTAGTGCTATAAGTTCCATAATTTTTAGCTTGGGAAATAACCTAGATGAGATAATATATGGAATATAAATTAATTATATGCATACTGTTTAGAGTAAAATGGCTTAGCTATTTATAGAATTAATTAGGAAATAACTGATAGTGCAAAGGATGTTAAATCTTATTTATTTAAACTGCAATTTTTATGGTATTAAGAAGAATAGATTTTACAAAGAAGCTTAAGGATAAAAGATAATTACTGTTTATAATACATTTATTGATAATATGTATAAGAAAATGGGGATTTCAGAAGAAAAAAACTTGCAATAATCTATATTTATTGATAATTACTATTTTAAAATAAAGTTTTATGGTATATAATGTAAGAGTAGTAAATTTTATTGAGAGATTTAATTTTTAGGCAGCTTAATATTATGGCCTAATATACAAGATTATTACTCGACATAATAATTTTTTATGGGCTAACTAAAAGTTAATATTTTCATAAAGAGAATTAAGCAGTTATAGGATGAATTAAAAGTTTGTCTTATAACTGCTTATATTTTTTCGTTGTCTTAATTTTGTAATATTTTCTATCTAAAATATTAATATAGATATATTAGAGGAGTAAATGGTTTTTATAATTAAAAAAGGGATTGGCTTTAAAAATAATTATGAGTAATTAGATCTTAAGATGAGGTGGTAGTATGGATTCTATTAAGGAACAAATATTTCAGCTAGAGAATGATTTAATAAAATCTGAAGTGAGAAAGTCGGCAGAGAAAATAAATGAAATCTTATCAAATGATTTTGTTGAATTTAGTAGTTCAGGAAGTGAATATCACTATAAATGTGGAGATGTTTTTCAAGATGAAGAGGATGAGAGAATATTAAATTGGGAAATATTAAATTTTAAGGTGAAGAAGGTTGCAGAGAATTGTATTTTAGCCACTTACAGGGTAATAAAACATGATGAGCTAGATGAGAAAAAGAGATATTCCCTTCGTAGTTCCCTGTGGACAGAGGAAGATGGAAAGTGGAAGATGTCTTTTCATCAAGGAACCCTACTAACAGGTAAAGAAGAGAGAGGTATTTTTTAATTAAAATAGAGAATAATTTTAAAAGAGAATTGAATTTTTCATTCTCTTTTTTTATATTTATTTATAAGATAAGAATTTTTATTTTGGGTAAATTATTTATAAGATAAAGAGAGAGTTTGAAGTAGCTAAAAAAGGAAATATAATTGAAAATATTAAGATATTTATAGACTAGAGAGAAAAGATAAGCTTATGATTTTTACAGATAAGATGTTACAAAAAAGATTTATGGATTAAGATAAAGATATGATATAAAATTAAGGAACACATAGACAGCAGTTTGCATATGCATAGGTGAATTATTTACAAATTGAAAATTATATAGAAGGTGTTTTTATATGGATAAGATAAAGAATGAAGTTACTGAGGAAGTTAAGGACCTTACAAAAGAGGATTATTTAAGCATATTAGAATTTTTAAAGAATCATGCAGGGGAAGAATATAGTAACCCTGAAAATGAGAAAAATCTTGAGGAAAAGAATAAATACATAGCTTTGAGAGAGGAGGCACAGGAGACTTTAAGTAAATTTAGAGCTATTGGGGATTTATTTAAAGAAGAGGGATTAGTTTATGAAAAAAAGGGAGCTTCAAAGTGGTTAGTTGCTGCAAGGGTTACAAGGGTTAGAAACTATCTTTGGATTGAACTTAAGGAGCCAGAGAAGATGGGCTTTTCAACTAGCATATCCATATTTGCAGATAAGATTGAGGAAGGAAATAAGCTTAGATTTAGGGTGGTTTTAGAAACTAAGGATTTAAAAAGTGATGAAGGGGACTATGTTAGACATTTTAGATTTTTAGAGAAGCTAGATCCTTATGAGGATAAGTTTGAGTATTGGGATAATTACAGTGATTATAGCTATTTAGAGAGAGGAAAAACAAGTGATATAAGGGCTTTAATACAGGATGTTAAGGAAAGAAAAGAGTTAAAACTTCAAATAGGAAGAACCTTATATTATGAAGAGGTTAAGAGAAGTAGCAAAGAGGAAATAAAAGAGTTTTTTGAAGATGCAGTTAGAGAGCTTAAGCCTTATTATGACTTAGCTGTTGAAGGAGAGTATTCCTTATTAGGAGAGGAAAAGCTAGGAATTAGTGAGGAGGGAGAAGAGTATTTAGAAGAATCAAAGATACTTAAGGTGAAAAATCAAATTCTATATGGTCCGCCAGGAACAGGAAAAACTTATAATGCCATAAATAGAGCCTTAGAGATTATTGATTTTAAAAAGTATAAAGAGTTAATAGAGAATGAAGGGAAAAGAGAAGAGGTAATTAAGGTCTTTAATGAGCTTTTAGAGGAAGGACAAATAGCCTTTTGTACATTTCATCAAAGTTATGGATATGAGGATTTTGTGGAAGGCTTAAGAAGTAATGAAAGTGGAGCAGGATTTGTTCCTAAGGATGGAATTTTTAAAAAGCTTTGTAGAAAAGCTTCAAAAAGCCCTAAAAAGCATGTGCTTATTATAGATGAAATTAACAGAGGAAATATTTCTAAAATCTTTGGAGAACTTATAACCTTAATAGAGGATGACAAGAGACTTGGGGAGAAAAATCAGCTTAAAGTTACTCTTCCATACTCTAATGAAAGCTTTGGAGTGCCAAAAAACTTATACATAATAGGGACTATGAATACAGCAGATAGATCCATAGCCTTACTAGACACAGCCTTAAGAAGAAGATTTGAGTTTTTTGAATACATGCCTAAGGAAGAACTTTTACCTGAAGATGCTTGTGGGATTAACTTAAGAGAGTTTTTAAGGGTGATTAATGAGAGGATAGAATACTTATTTGACAGAGAACATACAATTGGACACTCTTACTTTTTAAAAGAAGAACTTACCTTTGAGGAGCTAGTTGACATAATGAAAAATAAAGTTATTCCTTTGGTGCAGGAGTATTTCTATGGAGATTGGGAAAAGGTAGAGCTAGTCCTTGGAGGGGCTTGCAAAAAGGGAAGATCTAATAGATTCATAGAAAAGAGTAGAATTGACACAAGAAAACTTTTCAAGGGAATGAGAGTTGATTCTTATGGAGAAGAGTATAAGTATTCCATAGTGGAGAATCCAGAAAAAGAGGCCTTTCTTAATATTTATGAAGATGAGGAATAGAGAATGAGGCATATAATTATTAAGGAAAGCTATGAGTCCCTAAGGATTGTAGATGATTTTATACTAGATAGAATAAGGGAACAAAGGGATTTAGAGAGTAGAAAAGACTTTGAAAAAGATAGAAATCACTTGGAAAGGCTAAATTTAGGTGATGAAAATTCTAATGGCTTTTATAATCTTGGAGAAAAGAATTATTGTAAAGAGGATTATGGGAACGAGCTTTTAAAAAATAAAAGTGACTTTCTTAATAAGAATTTTGGAAGAGATTTTTATAAAAACAAAGGTGATTTTAGTAAGTATGGAGAGTATTTTAAAGAGGAAAGTTCTTTAAAGAGTAACTTTAAGAAAGAATTTCAAGAGGAAAGGGCTTTAGGTGGAAATTTTAAGAAGAGGGTTAAAGAGAAAAGTTTTCAAAGAGAAAATGATTTTTATAGAGATAAAGAAGAGGATTTTTATGATTATGAAGGAGAAGATTTTTATGGGAAATATAGCTGTGAAAAGATAATAAGCAAAAGAGAGGCTCATGAACTTTATAACTATGCTATGTCTAAAAATTTAGATATGGATAATATCCTTTGGGAAAGGGATACCTTAAGGTTTATAAATTATGTTGGATATATAAGAATTTCAACAGTTTCCATAGAAATACTTCCTAAAATAAGCCTAAATGATAGTACAGAGCTTGAGAGAAAAGCCCTTTTAAATATGATTTCTAAGTGTGGAATTTTGAAGGTTAATTATTCAGAAATCAGTTCATTAAAGCTATATAAGGAAAGTTTAAATGAGATACTGGCATATTTATTTGGTAAAAAACTTCAAAAAGAGCTTAGAAAGGGAGTATATGGTGAGTATGTTTATATTGAGGAGAATATAAATTCCTTAAAGGGAAGCTTAAGGGTTCAGGAGCAAATTAAGAACATAGCTTCCCATAGTTCAAAGGCTTTTTGTAGATTTGAGGAGTTTTCTAGGGATAATAAATTAAATAAGATATTAAGTTTCTTTGTAAAAGAAGTTATGAAGAATGTGAAAAACAGAGAAACCTTAAAGCTTTTAAGAATTTCAGAGATGATTTTAGGAGAAGTGGATGAAAGAAGTGTTACCTTAAATGAGGTGAATAATTTTAGCTTTAACAGGTTAAATAAACCCTTTGAGGATGCTTTTACCTTAGGAAAGATGATTGTTTTAGGAGAGTCAGCTCTTGGAAACTTAGGAGGAAATAAGGCTTATTCAATACTTTTTAAGATGAATGAAATCTTTGAAATTTATATAGGAAAGCTTTTAAAGGAACTTCTTTATGCAGAAACTGTTCATATGCAGCATTCAAAATACAAGCTTTTAGTAAAGGAAGAAAGTAATAGAGGGGTGTTTAAACTTATTCCTGATATAGTAATTGAAAAGAATGGAATAGAGAGTGTAATAATAGATACAAAGTGGAAAAGTGTGGAGAGTAAGTTTAATAGGCATGGAGTTAAGAGAGAAGATCTTTATCAGATGTATGCCTATCTTACTAGATATAAGAATGCAAGGACAGTTATACTTATTTATCCTTATAATGAAAGAATAGAAGGGGAAGATGGAGAATATTTAGAGTCTTGGTATTTAGAGGATGATCAGCATAAAAGGCTTAGAGTTTATGCAGTAAACCTTGAAAATGAGAAGGAAACTTTAAAATCCTTAGATAAAATAGTTAGAAAGTATGTTGAAGAATAAGTTAAGCTAGAAGTTTAGCCTTTTAAGGTGGATTTAAAGTTACGAGAAGAAGAGGTTGAAGAAAAATTAAAATCCTTAGTTGTTTTAGGAAAAAAGAGAAGTGAAAATGACTTTATGAAATAAGTTGAGTTAAAAGTTTAGCCCTTTAAGGTGAATTTAAAGTTATGAGAAGAAGAGGTTGAAGAAAAATTAAAACCTTATTTGTTTTAGGAAAAAGAGAAGTGGAAATGACTTTATGAAAAAGTTAAGTTGAAAATTTAGTCTTTTAAAGTGATTTTAGAGTTATTAGAATAAGACTTTTAAGTAGAGAAGTTAAAAAGCTTAGTTATTTTAGGGAAAAGAAAAGTTAAAATACTTAGTGTTTTAAGAAAAGAGGGGAAAATATTTTTAGGAATAATTAAGTTGAAAGTATAGCAAGTGAACTTAAGAGGATGTAAAATGAGTTTAGTGAATAAAGGTGAGTAAAGGGGAGATAGAAAATGGGATTTTGGATCTTTGTGATGGTTATGGAATTATTAATACCACTTATAATGATTATTTTTGGTAAGCTATTTAGCAAAAAGGCACCAAAGGAAATTAATCATTTTTATGGTTACAGAACCTCAATGTCTATGAAAAATAAGGACACTTGGGAATTTGCACATAAATATTGTGGAAGGCTATGGCTTAAAATAGGATGGATTATGTTTGCTATATCTTTTATTATTATGTTATTTGTCCTTGGAAAAGGTGAGCAGGCTATAGGAACATTAGGAGGAGCACTTTGTATGATTCAGTGCGTAGTTTTAGTTGCCTCAATATTTCCTACAGAGAGAGCTTTAAGGAAAAATTTTGACAGATATGGTAATAGAAAAAATGTGTAGTTTTGATTTATTGATTAGTTATTATTAATTAAAGAAATTATAGGTGGATTGTCCACCTATAATTTTTTATATAAGAACTTTGAAATTACTATTTAATATTTTTTCCTATATTAAAAGCATTACCAATAAAGTCACCTATTTCCCAATAATTATTGTCCATAGAGTAAATAAGGGGATTTATCTTCTTTGTATCTGGAAAACCATTAGTGAGCAAGTCTTCTTTAACATAAGTTTCTATTATTTCACCAATAAATACTTCCATATTATAAATTTCAATTACCTTTATTACTTTACATTCCATATTTATTGGACATTCCTCAATCAGTGGAATTTTATTATTACTTTCATAAAAACACTTAAAAACCTGCGATTTATCAATATTGCTTCCTGAAACAAGCCCGCAATAATCAACTTTTTCAACTAAATCTGCTGAAGGTATATTGATACTAAATACTTGGTTTTCCCTTATACCTTTATTTGTATAATGATTCTTTTCCATTGATATATAAATAACAGCAGGGTTAACACTTATTATTCCACAGTTTCCTATGGTTGCAAAATTAGGCTTATCATTTATAACTGTTCCTATTAATACTGATGGTATAGGATAAACTAAAGTAAGTTTATTAAATTTAATTTTTGACATTTTACCACTCTCCAACCCTTTTTATTCCATATTAATATATTAACTTACAATTGTTCTAAAAAGTAGTATTAATATATAAATTAGAACAGCTCCCCAAATAGTTCTAAAAAGTATTTTAGTTTTTCTTATTCCTCTTTTTTGAAGTCCCTTATCTTCATCAAAGGGAAATATTATATTCAAAGCAACATTTAATAGGAGAAATGCCATGAGAAAGCCTCTTTCCATAGGAGTATTTGTAGAAAAGAAAGCCATATTAATGAATAGAAGCAAAAAAATTATTGTATATAGAATTTTTAATGGATTTTTAATTTTTTCTCTTTGTTTCATATATTTTTGGTATTTAATATTGCAAAGTTCAGAGCAACAACAGCTTTCACTTGTTCCTTCATAGATTTTATTACAGTATTTACATCTCTTAAGTATTAGATTATCCATATATTACCCTTTTCATAAACTAGAAGATTTTCACTTTATAGCTATTATAATCCTAAGAAACATTAAAGATTCCTTTTTATATTTAATATTACAGTTATTGTAAAGATGATTTTTGAAGATTTGTGAAAAATATAAATGAAAAATAACTATTTTTAAATATATGTTAATTAATGTTATAAAATAGAAAAAAATACATGGGATTTGGGGTTAAATAGAAAATTTGAGGGAAAAATTAATATTTTTAATTAGTATATAATTTAAAAGACAAAAGGAATAAATACATTTTAAAAGGAGTTATTATATGAAGAAGAGAAATTATTTAATTAGTTTATTGGCTGTGGTACTTAGTTTAGGAGTTTTAGTTGGGTGTGGAGATAAGACAAGCTCTTCTAATGAGGGGGCATCTGTAAATAGTTCAGAAAATAGTGAGGCTTCTAGTGCAAAAGATTCTTCTGATGTGGCGAAGGATACGGGGGAAGGAGATAAAGCACAGGCTAAAGAGGATGATTCTAAGGATAAAGAAGCTACAAATAAAGCTGAGAGTGAAAAGAAAGAAGAGAATAATAAAACTGATAGCAGTTCAAAGGAGAAGGATACTGCTAAAGTAGACAATTCTAATAAGAAGGAAAGTAAAGAAGCAAGTGATTCTTCTAAGAAGGAAGAGAGTAAGAGTACTTCTAAAAATGAGAGCTCAAAGGCTGAAGGTAGCAAAGTAAAATCACAGTATATTCAAAGGATGAAAAAGATAGATAGTGAATCTAAGAAGCTAGATAAAGAGTACGATAGTGATAGAGGATCAACACAAGCAGGAATGAATGGTATAAGTGGTGAACAAGCCAAATTATATGATGATGAGTTAAATGAAATTTATGATTACTTAAAACAAAATTTAAGCAAGGAAAAAGCTAAGGAACTTGAAAAGAGTGAAATGGCTTGGATTAAAGAAAAAGAAAATAAAATAGCTGAAATAAAGAAACAATATAATGGTGGTTCAGTTCTTCCTCTTATGGTAAATTCAGAGGTAGCAAAGGAAAGCAAGGAAAGATGCTATTATTTAATAGATAATTATATGAATTAGCATAGAGGGGGAAAGTTTTAAAGCTTTCCCCATTTTTTAGTTTCTATGAAATTATTACATACTTGATTTGATAAGGAAACTACTTCCTTATTAAAGTTCATTGCTTTAAGGAGTTTTAGGGCATTTCTTGTATTGGAAGGCCCTTTTTTCAGTTTGTAATCAAAGGTTACTCCATCCTCTGTAACAGTTTCACTAAAGTGATAGTTTTCATAGGTTTCAAGGATTTGAGTTAGTTCCATATCATGAGTGGCTACTAGCAACCTTCCATTGGTGCTTTCAGCATATTTTAATATGGAGGCTGAGGCTGAGATTCTCTCTATGGTGTTTGTCCCTTTTAATATTTCATCAACAAAGGCTAAAACTCTAATTTCTCCATTTAAAGAGTCAAGGAGCCTTTTTAAACTTTTTATTTCTGCAATGAAGTAGCTATCACCAGCTAGAATATTATCTTTTATTGCCATAGAGGTTATAACCTTAGAAAACTTACATCTATATTTTGAACATAAGGCAGTGTTTAAACTTTGGGCAAGTATGCAGTTTAGAGCCACTGCTTTTATAAAGGTAGACTTACCAGAGGCATTTGATCCTGTAAAGAGAATATTATTCTTTATAAGTATGGAGTTTTTCACAGGGTTATGAATAAGAGGATGGTATAGATTTTCTAAGATTATATCCTCACTTTCAATAAATTCTGGGGTAGTGTATTCACTTAGACTTTTTCTATAGTAAGCAAGACTTAAGGCAAAATCTAACTTGGCCACTATATCATATATCTTATAAAGATTCTCCTTGTTTTCCTCTAAGATTTTAACTGAGTTTTGGTAAGCTATAATATCCACCATAAAAAACATCTTTATGTAATCAAAAATAATATCAATATCAGCAGAGGAGTTTTCCTTCTTTTGAAAGCTATTACCATAAATTTTAACCTTATTTAAAGCCTTGAAGTTATAAAGGGCAGAGATTGCTTCCTTTCTAAAAAAGTCAAAATCCTTATCCTTAATTTTAGAGAGACTTCTACAAAGATTAATGTTATTTAATAGATAAATCATAACTTTAAACCTATCTTCTAAAAATATCTTTTCACTTTGGTATAACAATATATTTATGCATAAAAAGATAAAGCTAAGTATAAGACCAACCTTTGGGTAAATAAAGCATAGGAGTAGTGAAAATATAAAACCTAAGGATAATAAGGGATATTTATAATAACTAGGTATTTTGCTAAACTTAGGATTATAAATGAAATTAGTTAAGTTAAGGTTATTTAACTTTCCAACTTTCAGTAAAAGCAGTGATACTTTATTTCTTAAATCTTCATTGGTGGTGAAGAGGTTTATAAGTTTTTCTAAGCTTGTCCACTCATCTTTATTGTAACTAATTTCTCTAAGTTTATAGTATAAATAAGCTTCCCCTAAGCTTGTCTTTGTGTAGTTTATACGCTTAAAGACTGCATCCATATCTAGGTCATTCCAAGTTAGCTCATCAATTGATTCACCAGAGGATTCATTTTCCTTACGAATATCATAGTGATTTTTTAGAAATGTCATATCAAAATCTTCAAGATAATCCTTAGGCTTGTGTCCAAAAGTTTCATTTAAACTTTTAATAAACTTACCTTTAGATTTCATGTTGTAATAAAGCACAGATAGGATAACTATGGTTATTCCAATAAAAATATATAACTGCATTGGTTTGTTTCTCACTTTCTTTTTAATTTTCTTTAGTTAATGTAAAATCACTTACTATTCTATCATAATTTTCCATATAAAGCTGGGTTTATTGTTTAAAAATGTATAAGTTGTAAATAAATTTTAAATATATTATAATTTCTTTAAAAGAAATGTTAGGAGCAGAGCTTATGAAAGAATTTTTTTTAGATATTTTACCTTCAATATTACTTATAATTGTTTTTGTTATAGTTTTAAATGATTTTAGGAATAATAAAAATTTAAAAAGGAATAAAAGATATTCTAAAGAATCAGATGATATAAATAAGAAAGAAGGCAAAAGAGTAGATTATATGTTTATTGGAATGTGTTTTGGAGTAGCAATAAGCATATTTTTTATAAGAAAAGAGGGATCAATTGCTATTACTTATGGAGCTCTTTGTGGAATGTTACTTGGAAAGTTTGTGGGAGTAGTAGTTAAAAGAAATTTTTAAAAGGGAGAATTGTACAAGTTTTATAAAGGAGATTCTAGAAAATTTTTATGAGAGGAAGCAGGTATAAGAGGGGATGTACAAGCTTTAGAAGGAAGATATTGATGAATTGGTAGGATGAGAAGTAGGTATAAGAAAGTATGGATAAGCTTTAGAAACAATCTATTAATTAAATAAGAATTTTATAATATAGTTTATAAAGAAAAGAAGTGGTTTAATTTTAGATTAAATCACTTTTTTACTTAAATAAATATAATTAAATTGAAGCTTAGGTAGATATGATTTCCTTTAATTAAGGATTTTAAAATATAGTAATAAATATTTTTATGTAAATAGTAAGGAGAGAGGAAGGTAAGGGTTTTTATAGGTAAGAGATTATTATAAAAATCTAACCTATAAAAACTTAATCTTTATTAATATTTTGTTTTGAAGCGAATTTAGAATGTAATTTTAATTTATAATCCTTTAAATTTAGCTAGTAATAATGTCTTTTAGAGAGTTAGACTTTACTTTCCTTGTAGAGTTTCTTCAATAAATATATCATTGGAATTATGCAAATTACTTGTATTACAGAAATAAATGTTGAAAGTGGCTCAGGGGCAAAGGTAAGTAGATTATTTAGCATATGTAAAAACATTACAATAGGAAGTGAATGAGTTTTACTATATACAAAAGCAAAAATAAGTCCAATAATAAAAGCATATACAATTTGTATTGGTTGCATATGAGCTAGTCCAAATAACAATGCAGATATAATTATTGGAAAGGCACCGCCTTTATATTTAGAAGCTTCGTTAAAGATTACTCCCCTAAAAATAATTTCCTCAACAATTGGAGCTAGTATTACCACTGATATAAAATTAAGAATAGGATTAGCGTTAAATATTTCATTATGCTCAAAAAAACTTTCTAAGCTTCTTTTAATAAGAGGAGAGTAGGGGGATAGAAATTGTACAAGAAGAAACCATAAATTTGATATTCCACTACAGCCAAGAGAAATTAAAGCATATTTCCCAAAGGCTTTTAAAGACATATTAGTATCAATCTTTGATACATTGAATTCCTTTTTTCTATAGGTTTTAGTAAAGAAATATATTCCTAAAATTTGAGAAATACAGTTTATTGCCAGTGTTTTTGTGTTGTTATTAAAATCTATTAAACCCCATCTTTTAAATAATAGATTCCATATAAGAGAAATTAGTACAAGGATAAAAAATGCTAAAAATTCTATTCCTATATAAATTAGTATTAATGAGAAAATACTTTTCGTAAGTTCTACTGTTTTATTTTTAGATAAAGTCATAAATATCCCTCCTTTAAATTGTTTTACATGAAATATTTTAACATTATTTAACATTATATTCAAATATTATTAAAATGTTATGTTAAATATTGTAAAAGGGGATTGTAAGTATTATAGTTAATATAGAGAATAAAATTAACTATAAATTATGGGTACTAAGGAGGATTTATATGAATTTGCAAGAGCTTATAAAGGATGCAGGTAGTTTTCAATTAAATAGAGACTACTTTATGAGGTTAAAGGAAGGAAAAGCATGGTTTAGAGAAGAGTTTAAATTAGATGATTTAGATAATATGGACATAAAGAGATATATTGTGCAAAAGGATAATTATCCTACAACTTATGATAAGACATTTACTTATGAATTAGAAAGAGGAAAGAGAATTGGTGGTGGAATAGGAGGTGGAAATGCAAGTAAGTCTTATATTTATATGGATGGAACAGGAAAGTATTGTATAGGTGCTGGAAAAAATAAAAGATATGTAGAGGGAAATGAGCTTCATAGGGAATATAAAACTCTTATGACTAAGATTAAAAAAGCCATAGAGTTTGCTAAGGAGAATAAGTTTGATCAGATTGAAAAGCTTGATATTCCAATTTTTAAAACTATGCTTTTAAAAATATTAGCCATATATGTTCCAGATAAATTTTTAGATATATATTCTAAGGACAAACTTGTGGAACTTGGTAAAATAATTGGAGTTAAGGATGAGACAGATAGTGTTGTGGAGCTAAATGCTATTATAACTAAAAGGTTAAAAGAGATTCCAGAGTTTAAGAATTTTGATAACGTATGCCTTACAGGATATTTATATTCAAAGATTCCTGATCCAAATAGAAAACCTACTTACTGGTCCTTAGGACATAGTTATAATGGACAAGATGTTTTAGGTAAGTTTAAAGAAAAATCTAAGGTGTGTATAGGATATGTTAAGGAAAATTTAGAGGATGTTATTGGAGATAGTAAACTTTTAGATCAGTATTTATCCTCTATAGGAGCTAATGATAATGAAAGAAGGTCTTTAAAGAAGTTTAGCCATATAAAAACAGGAGATATTATATTTTTAAAGTCTTCATTTACAAGAGGAGAAAAGGGAAGGACTACAGTTTATAGAGTTGATGCTGTAGCAAAGGTTTTAGAAGACGTAAGAGAAGGATATGAATTTGATGCAGAACTTGGTCATTGCATAAATGTTGAGTTTTTAGATTATAAGCCTTTTGAACTTGAGGGAATAAACTACTTAAGACCTATAGAAAAAATAGCTAATAAGAAAATTTTAGAGATGATTAATAGGGCTTTAAAAGGAGAAAAACCTGAAGGTAGTGTTGTAGGAACAGTTACAGAAATTATAGATTCTAATGAAAATGAGGAGTTAGATGAATCAACTAAAAACTTCATATTATATGGGCCTCCAGGAACAGGAAAAACTTATAATGTTATAAATAAGGCTCTTGAAATTATAGATAGGGATTCTTATGGTGAGATAAGTGATTCTAGGGAAAGAATATTAAATAGGTATAAGCAGTTAGTTGAAAGTGGACAAATAGAGTTTTGTACTTTCCATCAAAGCTATGGCTATGAGGAGTTTGTTGAGGGGCTTAAGTCTGATGGAAATGGAAATTTTGTAACTGAGGATGGAGTTTTAAAGAAAATAGCCATAAGAGCTTCTTATGATTCTTTGAAAAAAGATTTAAAGATGGAACTTCAAGATGGAGAGGAGCTTGGCTATGAAGAGAAAAAAGAAATTGTTTTAAAGAATATAAATAGGGAAGATGCCTTTAGAGATAATAAAAAATATGTTCTTATTATAGATGAGATAAATAGAGGAAACATATCTAAAATTTTTGGAGAGCTTATAACTCTTTTAGAAGAGGACAAAAGAATTGGTACAACAAACCATGTAACAGTAAGTCTTCCATATACTAAGGAGCAATTTGCCCTTCCAAGTAATCTTTATATAATTGGGACAATGAATACCTCTGATAAATCTATAGCTCAAATAGATGTTGCTTTAAGAAGAAGGTTTAGCTTTGAAGAAATGATGCCTTCTTATGAGGAGTTAGGAGAAATAGATGAAATAGAAGTGGATAAGCTTTTAGATAAAATAAATAAGAGAGTTGAATTTTTACTTGATAGGGATCACTTAATAGGACATGCTTACTTTGTTAGAGTAAATACCTTAGAGGAGCTTATTTTTACTATAACAAATAAGATAATACCCCTTCTTCAAGAGTATTTTTATGGAGATAATGAAAAGGTTGGTATGGTTTTAGGGGGAATTGATAATAAGGAAAATAACAAATATATAGTTTATAAGGAAAATATTAAGGCTGAGGATTTATTTAGTGGATTTGATAATATCTCTGATTTAGGAACAAAGGAAAACTTCGTTTTAAATAGAGAAATTACAAAGGAAATGTTAAGAAATATTTATGAGTAAAAAATATATAACCCTAAGGGAGGGCTTTGATTACCTTTATGTTGGAGAAGGTGAAAATAAGGTAACAGAGAGAGAATTTCAAAGTCTTTCAAAGTATATAGAGGATAGTTTAAGCTCTCAATTGGTGGTTTTTGGATATAAGAAGTTGAAATTTATAAACTATGTAGGAGTTATAGCCTTAGATAACTTAGTAATAGAAATTTTGCCTAAAATATCTCTTTCAGGAGAGGTTTTAGAGGATAGAAAAGTCCTTTTATTCATGCTAAGCAAGTGTAGAAAGATAAATATAAAAACATTGGATTTTATAGGAAGTAACCTTAAAAACAATACCCTTATAGATATTATGGGAGAAATTTTTTATAGGGATCTTTCAAGGGAACTTCAAAGGGGAGTTTATAGTGAATATGTTTCTGTAGAAAATTCCATAGGTAATATAAAGGGAAAACTTTTAGTAACTAAGCATTCTAAGGTAAATAGATTTAATAAAAATAAGGCTTATTGTGCATATGATGAATTCACAGAGGATAATTTCTTTAACAGAATTCTTAAGAAGGCTTTAAGGTATCTTTTAAGAGAGGTTAGAAATGAAAGATTAAAAAGTAACTTAAGGATTTTAGAGAGAAGCTTTGAAGAGGTAAGTGATGAATTTATAAATAAGCATGCCCTTAATAGATATAAATTAAATAGAAGAAATGAAAGGTTTAAAAACACCTTTGAGCTAGCTAAGATGATATTAAATGGAAGTATTGGAGATAACTCAAAGGGGAAGGAATTTGGATTTACACTATTATTTGAAATGAATTATCTTTATGAGGAATATATAGGTGTAGTTTTAAAAGAAGTAATAAGTGAAGAGAATATTTTTGTAAGCACTCAGGAAAAAGCAAAATATCTTTTATACAATGAGAAAAGAAAAAGAGAAGAAATAGCCTTAAAGCCAGATATAGTCATATATAAGGAGAAAATTCCTAAAATTATAATAGATACAAAGTGGAAAAAAGGTAGTAGGAATGGAAAGGAGAATTATAGCCAAGGGGATGTGTACCAGATGTATGCATATATAACTAGCTATAAGGAATGTGAAAAGTGTGTGCTTCTTTATCCTAAGGAAGAGGAGGAAGGAAATGTTATCTGGAATCTTAAGGAGTGTCAGGATAAGAAAATTTTCATGAGAAGTGTGGATTTAAGCAGTTATGAGAGAACTAAGGAAAGCTTAAAGGATATTGTCAAATTAGAAGCTTTTGAAAGTAATAGTTGTTTAGTGATGTAAGAATAATAAGAGAGTTATAAGTAGAAATTTAAATCTGCTTATAACTATTTTTTTATAAAATAAATATATATTGATATAAATTTGTATTATTATGTATTATAAGGTTTTTATAGATAATTTATGAAAAGATAATCAATAAAATTAGTGATAATATATAATTAATTTATAGTTATGATTAGAAATTTATATGGATAATAATTTAAATTGATAAAATTAAGGAGTAATTATGGAGTTAATTTATTTATATATAGATAAATTTGGTGGCAGTATTAGAAAACAAGGGATTAATTTTTCACCAAATTTTAATGTTAAAATTGAAAATAATATGTTAATGGTTGATGATTTAAGAGAAAAAAATAAAGGAGAATTTCAAAAGAAAATTTATCCTGAAAATATAGAGAATATAACATTGCTTTTGGGTAAAAACGGGTCTGGGAAAACTACTATTTTAAATTTACTTGGAATGAATAGAGAGGATAGATGCGATCTTTCAATAAAGGGAGATATTATTAGAGATAGATATTTTATACTGTATCATATAGAAGACAATAAATATGCATTAGAACTTTTATGGAATACAGATTTTAAAAATTTAGAAAAGGCTATACCTGATTTTATAAGAGATATAGAAAATATATCAATTAAAAACAATAAGAATATGTTTTATAAAATTCCAATAGGTGTTGTCTTGGAGAAAAAAGGAGAATATTTCAATGTTGTTAAAGATTTGTATGAAAAAATTAATATTTATAGTAGTTGGAGTGATAATATTAAATTTAAATATATATTAGATAATAATAGTCAAATAATAAAAAAAAGAAGAGATTTATTAAGTATAACTGATATAGGAAATTATAATTATTTATATGAAAGAAATTATATTATAGAATCAAAAAAGTGGATTTTATATAAATATTTAGCTAAAATAATAGGAAATTCAGATTTGAAGTTTTCTTCTACAAGGGCATTTATTGAAGTCGACATATCTTTAGATTATAATACTTCAGTTTATGAAAAAAAGTTAAAAGAGAAATTAAAAAAATGGATAAATCATCTTGAGAAAATATTAGAAGTATACAATAAACCGTTCTTTATGAGAACAGTAAATAAAACTATAGAAATAGAGAAGACAGATAAAGAAATATTTCTAAATGATATTATTTCAAGATATATATTAAATATGTTTGAGGTAGCAATATGTAGGGATTTTAAAGATAAAGATTTTGAAAATTCAAAAGGTAAAAAATTAGAAGATATAGATTATAAAGATTTTCTAGATAAATTTAAAAATGACGAAAACAAACAGTTAGATTCAACAGATTTGATAGGGGATATAGTTAATCTTGATATTGAATATAAGAATTTATTAAAGGTTATATTCTATTTTAATCATAAACAAATAAGCAAATATAATCAATTGATATATGTAAGTAGATATTTGTATTCAAGGATTCATAAAAGTATAAATGATTCAGGAGCAATTAGTGAATATCAAAGTTCTATGGAAGAAATGTTCGAAAGAATTAGAAATTTAGATGAAAAATATTTCTATAAAAACTCTTTAAAAATAGAATGCACTAATAATATTGATGAAGATGTAAAAAACTTTCTTAAAACTTATGATAAATATAAATTATATGAATATGATGATTCGGGCAGGGGAAGTGATGTTGGATGGAGATTTAAATTTAATATTAGTAATTTATCTGAGGGGGAGGAGAAGCTTGTAGAATTATTAAGTAAAATTTTTGATATTATTGAAAGCTCAGAAGATAATAAGTTGAATATAATATTATTAGATGAGCCAGATCAAAGTTTACATCCTGAATGGAGTAGACAATTTATTGGATTTATTTGCCGTGGTATTAAAGATTTCAAGAATAAGAATATTCAATTTGTATTTAGCACACATTCTCCATTTATGGTTAGTGATATATTAAGTGAAAATATTTATTATCTTGATAATAAAATTAGTGAAAATAGAAATGAAATTACAATAACTAAAATGAGTGGAAAAAATAGTCTATATAATAATAGCTTTGGTGCAAATATTTATAACATATTAAAAGATAATTTTATTTTAGAAAAGACTATAGGACAATATGCTTATGAAAAAATTTCTGAATTTATTAAAGAGATTCAAAGTGATAATACTTTAGATGATGAATATGTTGATTTTTTTATTAATTCAATAGGCGAAGAATTTTTGAGAAAAAAGTTAAAAGACATATATAGAAGAAAAAGAAATGATGAGAAAACTAATTTAATAAATAAAATTAATTTGCTTAATGATGAGGAAAAATTAAGTAAAATAAAAGAAATTTTAAATGGTGGTAAGAATGATTAGAATAAATTTAGATAATAAGAAGGAAAAAATAGAAGAGATTTTTTGGAAATGGTTTAAAAAGTGTTGTTTAGATGAATTTTGTAGTATTTTAGAGAATGATGTAGAGTTACAGAAGATTATTTTTAAAACAAGTTCAAAATATTATAGTTGGAAAGAGAAAAACACACAAAATTTTGAAAAAGACTATTCTATTTTAAGAAGATTTTTTCTATCAACACCAAAAGAGCATATTGAATTATCTCAAAAAATATTTAATATCAAGAAAAATACAAAGAATTTTTTTTTGAGAAAGTATGATAATTTTAGGAGAATGAAAGCAAGTGAGATAGTAGAAGCTTTAGGAATAAAAACTTGTCCTTATTGTAATAAAAATTTTATTGATATATACATAAATAAATCTGGTCAAAAAAAACTAAATGGTGATATGGATCACTATCTACCTAAGAGTAAATATCCTTATTTATCAATTTGTCTTTATAACTTAATTCCTGTTTGCAAGAGTTGCAATCAAGAAAAGGGAAAAAATTCATCAGAAAAACTACATTTTCATCCATATGGAGATAGTGGGAAATTTGGGTATAGTTTTAAGACTATATTTGATGAAGAAAATATTGATCTAAATTATATTTATGGATTAAGTAATAATTTTAAAATTGAATTAGATTGCACTGGAAATGAATATATGGAGAATTCAAAAGAGATATTTCATTTAGAGGATAAATATAAAAATTCAAAGGAACAAGCCAAAAGTATTATAAGAAGTGCTTATATTTATAATAGTAGATATATTAGGGATATGCTAAAAAATTATTTTATTAATAGCAATGATGAGAGTTGTATAAAATTAGGGTGTGAGGAAGAAATTGCTAAATTAATATTTGATTATGAAGAAGAAGAGTCCATAAATAGACCACTTGGAAAATTAAAATATGATTTGCTTAAGGAGTTTGGTGTAATTAAATAAACAGGGTAAGAAGGGATTATAAACTAATAGGTTTTAAAAAGATATATAAAGTTTTTATTATATTATAGGAGTTCAATTCTTTATAGAAAAATATAATTATGATAGAGGAAGATTTTAAGGAGGAATTTAATAAATGTATTATATATTAGTAAAAGATTTTAATTCTGTTGGTTCAGTAGTATATGCATCAGAAGATTCAAAGGAAATAGATATTATAGATGATTTATTAAACTATAAATTAGATAGTCAAAGTAAGCAGGTAGTGTTATTGTCTAACTTAGAAATGTGGAAAGAGTATGAGCCTTTTGACATAGTAAAAAATGCAGGTGAATTTATTGATAAGGCTATAATGAATTAGAAATAATTTGTTATAATTAGTGTGATTTTAAAATATAACATTTAATAGCAAAGGTATATAACTGGAGCTTAAATTTCAGTTATATACATAATATTTAATGATATAGAGTATTAAATTATAAAGTTAGAGATTGCAAGTTATAGACTATAGATTAAGAATGTATAGTCTATAACTTTTTATGTTTTTTATTTTGTTTATGCTTTGTGGAAGTTTTTGAATGAATTTCTTAAGCTAACTTTTTTATTTAAGTATATTATAAAATTCTTCAAAAATAGGTTTATAATTAAATTTATTTGTGGTCTTAAAGCCAACGCATTGCTGTGTAGGCGTAAACTGCACTACCACTTGATAAAACTTCTTCGTCGAATTTAACCATTGGGTGGTGCTGTGGGTATGGATAGCCCTTATCTGGGTGTCCAGCAGCTAAGACTAACATGATAGCAGGAACTTTTTGGCTTATGTAAGCAAAGTCTTCTGAACCAGAGGTTTTAGCAGCTTTTTGGTTTCCTGCCATAGAATTTAGTTTAGAAACAGAGAAGGTTTTATCTTCCCCTAAAAGTTCTTTTATGTATTTTTCAGAGCAGATAGTTAAGTCTTTATCGTTAACTAGGGTTGGGCAGCCACTTCCCCAAATTACTTCAGCTGAAGCTCTAAAGGATTTTGCTGTATATTCTGCAATTTCTTCAATTCTTTCCTTTATAAATGAGCGTGTTTCTTCATCAAAGGTACGAATAGTTCCTCCCATAGTAGCTGTGTCAGGGATTACATTGGCAGCAATACCAGCATTCATTGTTCCAATTGTTAAAATTGCTTGATCTCCTATGGCAAGTTCTCTAGCATGAATTTCTTGTAGTGCAATTAAAATGTGAGCAGCTACATTAAGTGGGTCAACTCCAGTATTAGGCATAGAACCATGACAGCCCTTTCCTTGAACCTTTATTTCAAAATAATCAGCAGCTGGAGCTCCAATTCCAGGTACAGGAACAATAACAGTACCTGCATTAAAAGGCATTCCTGCCATTACATGAATCATTAGGGCTTGATCAACCTTTGGATTTTCTAATACTCCTGCTTCAATCATATCCTTAGAACCTTCAAAAATTTCCTCAGCAGGTTGGAACATAAGTTTAACAGTTCCTTCAATTTCATCTTCATGTTCCTTTAGTAATTTTGCAGCTCCAAGCATCATAGATGTGTGCATATCATGGCCACAAGCATGCATTGTTCCACTTTGACAAGAAAAATCAACATCTGATTCTTCTTTTATTGGAAGTGCATCCATGTCACCTCTAATTAAGAAGACCTTTCCTTCCTTTTTTCCACCTGCTAGGGCAATAAGTCCTGCTTTTCCACATTCTATTGGCTCATAGCCCATATCAATTAACTGTTTTTTTACAAAAGCAAGAGTGTTTTTTAAATCAAATCCTGTCTCAGCATGTGAGTGTAAATATCTTCTGTTTGAAACAATAGTTTCTTGAAGTAAATTAGCCTCTTTTAGTAATTCTTCTGGTGTCATTTCTGTTCTCCTTTCAAAGTTCTTTTTTAGGGTAATAGTATTATTTTATCACATTCATAAATTTAAATCATTTTTAAAAATTTGAATAAACAGACTTATTATCTCCAATTAATTAAGAATAAAACCATTATTCAAAACTATATTAAAAATTATAGGTTAATAATGGCTTTTTTAAAATTTTAATTATTACTAAAGATAAGATGTTAAAAAACAAAATTTCTATAAGGTCCTTTTAAACAATGAGAAATTAAATAGAGTTAAGAATTTTTTAGATAATTATTATAAATAAATTTATGAAGGTGGAAAGAGAGGTGTTCACATGGTATATTTAAAGAAAGCGTTTTAATTATATGAAAATGAAGTTTTGCAAGGGCTAGTTTCTATTTGAATTATACTTTTATATTTAAATTTTCCTAGTTTTTATAGAATTTATATTTAACTAATAAGATAAAACATTAAGGTGAGGATTAGAGAATGGATGTTAGAATATACAAAATTAATACAGGAATAACAGGAAGAAATTTTAGTAGTGATAAGAGGAGTAATTTTCCTATAGGGGGAAAAAGTAATTCTTTTTATTCAATTGGCAACTTAATGAGGGGAATAGAGGATTTTTATTTAGAGGGAAATCTTTATTTTATAGATAAGGAAGAGGAATTAGAAAGGTTTTGTAATCCTTTGGGGGATAGATGGGTTGCAAAGAAGAAATATTACATAAGTCATCCTAAGAAAGAGAGAGAAAACTATCTTTTAGAGGCTAGTAAGTTTCATGAGTATATATTTAGGGAGCAACTTTTGGAGATAGCAAATTATATTCATTGTGAGCTTAATATAAATTCTTTAAAGATAGAGGTTGAAGAGGGAAATGACTTTTCATCATATAATAATGTACCTATTGAGGAGATGAAGCTTAAGGATCATGGGAAAGCAGAACTAAAGGGAGATAAAACTTTAGAGATTAAGTGGAGTGAAAATGTAAATTCACAAAATGAATTTCTTTGGATAGAGGATTTTGAAGGTTTAGTTAATAAGGTTCAGGAACTTAAAGCTTCTAATAAAAGTAGAGAGAAGGATAATTTTTATGAAACTTCCTTTGAAGGGGAGAAGTCTTCTTTAAGAGAAGCTTTAATTAAAGAAGATGAAGTAGTGAGTTCTTTAGGTGAAAGAGGAATTTCTTATATCTTAGAAATAGATAATTCCTTTGGAATTAGTGAAAAAATAGGTAAGAAAATAGGAGTTAATCCTACTTGGCTTAAAAAATGCTCTTTTAAACTGGTATTTTAGAAGTCTGATTTAATAAAGGGTTATTATGAAATTTTAAAGATAAAATGGATTTTGAAGGTAGAATTTTTAGTTGGATTTAAAGTTTTTGAGACAGAAATCCTATCTAGAGTTTATAGTTTTTAAGGTTAGAGTTTCTAATTGAGATTAAGAAAAGTGGTATTAGAGAAGGGGTTAGAAGATATAATAGAAAAAAGCTAAGAAGATTTAAAATGTCTCTTAGCTTTTTCTTTTTATTAGGTTTATTAGAGCTTGTTTAATTTTTAGAGGCGTATAGAGGGTTTGCAGTACGAACCATTCCCTTAAATTCTTTATTAAGCTCTGAAAATGCTAGGTTAACCTCATGAGGTATAGAAACATGGGCTATAAAATTTTTACCTTTAGGGCCATATCCATTTGAATTATCAGAAAGCCTTGGGATTTCACCTAGTAGAAGAGTTATATAATGGTTCATGTCCCACATTCCTAAAATGTTGTTTTCATAGGCAAGCTCACCATTTTTTAGGGTTACTTTTGCATCATATGTAGCAAAATTTATAATCTTAACATCAATAGAAACATATTTACGAAATCCAGCTTCCATGCGGTGTTGCATAGTTGCATCTTGCATGATTATTATGCTATTAAAGTGTATGTTATTTTCCTTTAGTAGTTCTAATAAATATGTAATATTATTACCACAGTTTGTGGAATTGCATTCTAAAAGATCTGCCTTTAAGTTGTACTTATCCTTTAAATATTCATTAAAAATTTCAGCCTCTGTTAATTTTGAGGTGTCTACATTTGGTAGTAGATAGTGCATTTTTTGGCGTAGTACTTCTGTTGTGTGACCAGCACCTCCAACAATTACATACTTTTTGGCTATATTATTTTTAATTCCTTCTGCTAAAAGATCTCCACCACAGAGGATACTTCCTCCAAAGAGTACCATTACATCAGCTTGTTCTATGTTATATTTATTTTTAAGTTCTTCTTTGCTTAAAGAGGGAAGATCTCTTTTTCCACAAAACCTTCCTAGCACATTAATATATTCTGCTGTTTTTTCCTTCATAAATTAACCTCCCAAAATAAAATTAACCCCATTAAGCTTAGGAAAGTATAAGATTTATAAATTTTATAAAGGTCTTTTATTTCCTAAAAAAATATCATGTTTATTATTAATAAAATTATAGCTATGGAGCTAAAGCCTATGGAAAAATAGTCATAGTATTTTTCCTTTGAATTTTTAGTTTCTTTTAAAAGTCTACTTGATAAGATTAATTGATCCCCTAAAAGTACTATTAAGAGTAAGTTAATTTTCCCTTTTAAAAATACATATTCTGCAAAGCCTACAATTAATAAAAATATGTAGATATAGCTGTAGGCCTTTGGTAAGGTTTTTCTTATCTTACCTTCTAGTTTTACATTTCTTTTGATTTTAAATCCAAACCTTAATACTATAAGAGCAATTAAATATAATGATAATAAGATTAATGCTATTATAAGTTCAATTTGATTTTTAGACATTAAAATTCCTCCTTATGAATATTATTCTTTTGTAAAATTAAATAAACTTTGTTAATAATTTATATTTTTATTATACAGAATAGTATGGGGAAAAGCCTAGAAATAATTATGAAAAATAAGCTTAAGATTTATAAAAGTCTATATAAAGGAAGTTGAAAGTCTTTATAAAAGTTTTTAAAAGGACTTAAGAAGAAGTTTAGCTGTGGAATCTTAGAAGATGTTTGATTAGGGGGTAATTAGGGTTTTAAAAGGCTTTTTAATTAAGATTTTAGCAGGACTTTGGTTAGGATTTTAATTAAGTAGGAATTTAATTAGGATTTTTAAAGGGGAAAATTAGTGCTTTAAAATTTATAGAGATAAATAATTTCACACCAAAGAAACATAGTTACATGAATATTTTTAGATTTATATGAAGATAAATAATTAGTCAAGTATATTAAGGGTTTTTACAATTGAGTTATATAGTAATTTATGTTAATATCAAGGAGTTTTAGAGAGTGCTTATGATTTATTTTAATTTAATAAGTTTTAGGAGAGTCTTAAAACTATTTTAGGTTGTAAGGAGTTTATTTTCTTTAATTTAATAGGCTTTGGGAGGAGATTTATGGAGAAGTTAGTTAAGTATAGTGTTAAGAAAAATTGTGGAATTATTGATAGTAACATAAGATTTAAACATATATATGAGGTTTGTAATAGCTTTGGGAAGAATTATAAAGGGTTTCAAAGAGGGTATTGTAATTTGCCCTTTGAAGAGGAGTATGCCTTATGGTTTCCTAAGTTTTATGAAGATAAGACATGGAAAAATGAGCTTAGAGATAATAGGGAGTTTATATTTGAAAAGTTTATTGGAGATTTAAGTAGAAGTTTAGAGATGCTTGAGGCTAATATACTTAAGCAGAGAGCTAAAAGGGTGGTATTTACTAAGAAAAATGGGATGTATGAATTTATAGGTATATATGAGGTGCAACCTGAAATGAGCAGAAAAGAAGGATGTTCAGTTTATAAGAGAATAAATGAAACAATAGAAAAGATTAGGGATTAAAGTATATTAAAAAGAGAGAAGTGCATTTAGAGCTTTAATAGAAAATATTTAGCTGAAGTCTTAAAGCATATTAAAAAATATATATGAAAGTGGAAAAGACTAGTTAGTAAAAACTAACTAGTCTTTTATCATTTTAGGAGTAATAAAACCAACCTAAATAAAGTTAACTTGTGGTTTTATAAAAGTTAATTTATGACTTTAAAAAAGTTGCTTTGTGTTTTATATCTTGATTATAGACAGAAATAAGAATTTTATACATTTAAAAGTAAATTTATAATTTATATTTTTCGAAGGCCTTTTTTGCGCTAATATGGACATCTTTAAAAAAGAGAATTAGCCAGATAATAAAGGCTGGGATTGCAAAGTAGGGGCTTAAAAAATAAGAGAAGAGTGCCCCTATAAATAAGATCATTGCCCATAGGAAAAAAGAGTTTCTCATATCTAGGCTTATTCTTTTTTGATCATATTTTTCTCTTTCAGCTTTTGAAAAAGAGTTAAAGCCACTAACAAGGATTGCCCCTTTTTCCTTTAAAATAGCAAAACAGATTGAAAAGACTAAGAAAAATATACCTAAGGTTAAACATGCGACCATACCTACATTCATAATACCTATCCCCTTTAAAATAAATTTTTTCTAAACAATGCTTATAATTAAATATATTATACATTAAAAAAACAATTCATTTTTAGGTTTTTAAGCAAAGCCTTAAATTTGAAAGCAAAGTTTTTAAGTTTAGTTTTCAAGTAGAGTTTTAAGTCGGAAAGTGAGTTTAAGATTTTTAAAGAGAGTAAAAAACAGAGGTTTAATTTGAAAAAGAGTTTTTAGGTTTTCAATCAAGGTCTTAAGTTAAAAGTAAGTTTTAGGATTTGAAGTAAGGCTTTAATATTGAAAGTAAAGTATTGAATTTAAAAGTCAAGCTTTAGAGTTTTAAGTAGAGTCTTAAAATTGAAAGCAACGTTTTTAAGTCTAGTTTTCAAGTAGAGTTTTAAGTCTGAAAGTGAGTTTAAGATTTTTAAAGAGAGTAAAAAACAGAGATTTAAGATGAAAATGAGTTTTTAGGTTTTCAAGCAAGATCTTAAGTTAAAAATAAGGTTCAGGTTTTGAAGTAAGGCTTTAAGATTGAAAGTAAAGTGTTGAATTTAAAAGCAAAGCTTTAGAGCTTCAAGTAAAGTCTTAAACTTGAAAGTAAAATTTTTAAGTTTAGTTTTCAAGTAGGGTTTTAAGTCTGAAAGTGAGTTTAAGGTTTTTAAAGAGAGTAAAAAACAGAGGTTTAAGTTAAAAATAAGGTTCAGGTTTTAGAGTAAGGCTTTAAGATTGAAAGTAAAGTGTTGAATTTAAAAGTCAAGTTTTAGAGTTTCAAGTAGAGGTTTAAGTCTGAAAGTGAGTTTAAGACTTTTAAACAGGGTAAAAACAGAGGGTTAAGCTGAAAACGAGTTTTAGGTTTTAAAGTAAAGCTTTAATTTAAAATAGAGCATTTACTTGAAATGAAAGATGGTTTTTCTTTTCAAGCAAAGCTCTAATTTAAAAGTGAGGTTTTATGATTTTAATTTTTTATGGTTTTAATTTTTTATGATTTTTTAATTCTTGAGTTTTAAGCTTTGTTTATTAAATTTGGGTTTTAGGTTTTTAGGCAAAGAGCCTCCAAATTTGAGTGGTGATAAAGCAAATAACTATGCCTGCTACTGTTGGGATTAGGAAGCTTAGGGCTGTCCATTTAAAGCTCTTAGTTTCCTGTTTAATTGTCCAGAGGGTTGTACCGCAAGGGTAGTGCATTAGGCATAGTATCATAACATTAATTGCAGTTAGGATTGTCCATCCATTAGCAACTAATAATTCTTTAAGCTCATATAGGTTGTCTAATTCTAACATTGTTGTGGCTCTTAAATAGCTCATTATTATTATAGGCATTACTATTTCATTAGCTGGTAATCCTAAAATAAAGGCCATTAATATATATCCATCTACCCCTATGGCATTAGCAAGTGGGCTTAAATAGTTAGCACATATTGTTAGAATTGAAGAATCACCAATCATTATATTAGAGAATATCCATATAACTGCCCCTGCTGGAGCTGCAATTGCAATGGCTCTACCTAAGACATATAGAGTTCTATCAAATATTGATCTTACTATGACCTTTCCTACTTGAGGCTTTCTATATGGAGGTAGTTCTAATATAAAGTTTGAAGGCATTCCTTTTAGTATTGTCTTTGATAGAATTTTTGATACTAGTAATGTCATTAAGACGCCTAAAATTATAACTACAGTTACTGTAAGAGCTGATATGAAGCTTTCTTTTATTCCCACAGATATTCCACCTATGAATATGGCTGCTATGGAAATTAGCATAGGAAATCTTCCATTACAAGGCATAAAGGCATTAGTTAGTATAGCTATAATCCTTTCTCTAGGAGAGTTAATTATTCTACATCCTATGATTCCTGCTGCATTGCATCCAAGTCCCATGCACATGGTAAGGGCTTGTTTACCACAGGCACAGCATTTTTTAAAGCATTTATCTAGGTTAAATGCTATTCTTGGCAAGTATCCTAAGTCCTCTAAAAGGGTGAACATAGGGAAGAAAATTGCCATAGGAGGTAGCATTACTGAAATTACCCAAGCTAAGGTAACATAAATGCCGTCTATTAATATTCCTGATATCCAAGGAGGGAGGTTTAGTCCAGAGAAGAAGTCTCTAATGTAAAGTTCTCCATGGGCGAACATATTAGCAAGCATTTCAGATGGGTAATTTGCTAGGGTTATGGTTATCCACAAGACAATTAATAGGGTCATTATCATAATAGGTATTCCTGTTGACTTTGACACAAGTATTTTATCTATTTTTCTTTGGGTGTCAGTGTATTCTTCTCCACCTTTAACAACCTTATTTCCTATTCTTTCAGCTTCTTTTATTATGGATTTTATTATTATATCTTCTACTGATTGATCCTTATAATTTTTATTAAGCTCATCTTTTATTTTACTTATCATATTTATATACTTTTCTTGAATATTATATTTATTGTATAAGGATTTTAAGATGCTTGTATTTCCTTCTAAAATTCTAAGGGCTATCCATCTTTTCTTTCTTTTAGGAACTTCAAGGGTTTCATCTAGTATGACTTCTATTTCTTCTACTACTTTTTCTATAGGGGAATCATAATTTATTGCATTTTTTTTGGAAGTTTTTAGGGTGATTTCTTTAAAGATGGCTTCTTTTAATTCTTCTATGCCAACTCCATTTCTAGCAGAGGAGGAAAGAATAGTGGAATTTAATTCCTTTGATAACAAATCTAAATCTATTTTTATGTTATTTTTTTCTGCTTCATCAATTAAGTTTACGCAGAGGATTGCCTTTTCTGTTATTTCAGATATTTGTATAAAAAGGTTTAGATTCCTTTCTAGGGAGGTTGCATCAGCTACAACAACCACTATATCTGGATCATTAAAGCATATATAATCCCTTGCAATTTCTTCTTCTTCTGAATTTGATAGCAATGAGTATGTTCCAGGTAAATCTACTATCTTTATGGTTGAATCCTTAAATTCATAGTATCCTTCTGCCTTAGCTACTGTTTTTCCAGGCCAGTTTCCAGTATGTTGATTTAAACCAGTTAGAGCATTAAAAACTGTACTTTTACCTACATTGGGGTTTCCTGCTAATGCTACAACATAGTCTTCCTTGGTGTTTCCTTTTGTTTTATCTTTAGATAATAAGCTAATTCCAGTAGAATTTTTGTTTAAACTCATATCTTCTTCTCCTACTATTAAATTACTTCTATCTCTTCACTTTCTTCTTCCCTTATGGCTATTACAGTTCCTCTTATTAAATAGGCTCTAGGATCTCCAAAGGGACCACCATATAAAACTTTTATCTCTGTTCCTTCTATTATCCCTAAGTCAAAAAATCTTCTCCTTAGTTCTCCCTGTGCTTTTATGTCAATTACCTTAACAGTTGACAGTATTTTAGCTTCATGTAATTTCACCTTTATTCCCTCCTAAGGCTTAATCTAAGATTATTTTTATGAAAGAAGTTTAGTGCTTTTATTAATTAACAGTACTGTCCATATATAATAAACTATGATGAATAATAATTTAGTGTGATTGAAACTTTAGGGAGGATTGAAAGGGGTCTATATGTGGATTAATAAGGAGTTAAGAGACTATGCTTTAAGCTTAAAGGGATTTTAGTTAGATTTTTTTAGTAAGTGTATTATTGAAAAAGATTTATAAAGCTTTATCTTACATATATGAGTTATTTTCTTGTCTTAAATGAGTATGTAATTAAAGAAAGTTATAAAAAATTTATAGGGAAGAGTTATAAGAATAAAGAGTAATAAATTTAAATTATTAACAGTTTTGTTATATAATGTTAGTAACATTCTAGGGTTTTATGGGGTGATTTTTAATGAGTAAATTTTATGATGAAGCAATTAAGAAACTTGATTATGTGGAGAAAGACCATTAAGTTATTTAAAGTGTTCTTTTTTAGCTTTTATATGCAGAAAAGGTTATTAAAGCAACAACAGCATGGAGTGAAGCTGGGTTCTCTTTTAACTTTTGTATGAATAAGAGGATATAGATAAGAGATACTCATTACAACAAATAAAAGAGTGTTTTTTATGAGTTAAATTTAGGTTTTTGGCATACAGAAAGCTTTTTATATGAGGATATTTCTTCTATTTAAGAAAGTGAGGGAATACTAAGGAAAGTTATAGTTATGAATGTAAATGGAGAAGTAGTTAAAATATGTAATATACTTTATGGAAATGTTTAAAGGTTTATTTGTATTGTAAAGGATAATATTAAGTTAGGAAAAGGAAGAGGTTAATGAGGAATAAAAAGTTTTTAAGAAGAATTATAGAAATTTTATTTATATTAGTACTAATAGTGCCTTCACAGCCTATTTATGCAAGAGCAGGAGGAGGCGGAGGAGGCGGTGGAGGAGGCGGTGGTGCCAGTTTTAACTCCGCAAATAGCAGTAGTGGTGGGGGAAATGGGTCTAGTGGTGTAGATTTTACATTTATTATGAAACATAAACTTCTTTTTGGATCAGTAGCTTTTTTCTTGCTGTCTGGAGGGGGAGTTTTAATGTTTGTTGAGATGGATAGGTATAGTAAAGTGGTTAAGCGTAAAAGTGATAAGCTAAAGGAGTTAGCTTTAAAGGATCCTTGCTGGAATATTAATTATATAAAATCTGTTGTGGAGGATACCTTTTATAGTATTCAGTATGCTTGGAATGATGATGAATATGAAAGGGTGGAGAGTTTACTTACAACTTCATTATATAATAAGCATCTTACGGTTTTAGAGGAGCTTAAGAGGGAAAATAAGAAAAATGTTTTAAAGGATATTCAGTTTAAGGGGTGTAGAATAATAAGTCTCTTTGAGGGGGATGAAAAGCAATGGGGATTTATTTGGGTTGAGGTTAATTTCTCCATGATAGATTACATAGTTAATACAAAGGGCAAAAGAAGGATAATAGAGGGAAATGATAATTGTAGCAGAAGTGACTTTGAGTATTGGAAGTTTGTGTATATTGAGAATACATGGCTACTTTCAAATATATTGCAGAAAAATGAAGTGGGTTCAGGCTATAAGAAGTTATATAGAGAGGCTGAAAATGCCTATGGCTCTATTAATATGAAGAAAAGTTAGAACTTAGGAGGGGGAGAAATATGACTGTTGATATGGGATGGATGATTTTAGGCTTTGGCGCATTTATGTTTTTAATTGCTTCAGTAGGTCAGCTAAGAAATGAAGTTAAACTTATGAGAGGAACTTTAAATAGGATTGCTGAAAGGGTAGGAGTAACTGAGATAGTAACAAAGGAAGAAAAGGAGGAATTAAAGAGACTGGTTTCAGAAGGAAAAAACGTCCAAGCTGTAAGAAGATGCAGAGAGATTACAGGCCTTGGCCTAAAGGAAGCTAAGGAGTATGTTGATAATATAAGAGAAATTTAATTAGTAAAGAAGAAATAAAATAGAATTACTTATTTATAATAAGTGATTCTATTTTATTTTAAAGATTTATCTTAGTTTATTAAATAATTGTATAAAAAAACACTTTAAAATTAAGAATATTATTCCATTTAAATTTGAAATAATTTGATTGATATGATAATTTTAACATATAAGGTTTGAGGAGGAATTTATATGAATATAAATGATTTAGGAAAAGAATTAAGAAGAATGTATGACGATGGAAAGGTAAGAAAAGAACAAGTTGCAATGATACATCTTTTTGCAATTAAGTATGCTGATGAAATTATTATGCAAGATGAAAAACAAAATAGAGTGTTTGAACAAATTTTAAGATATGCAGAACTTAATAATTCATATAAAACAGAATTAAGTAAGGGGTTAAAGCTAGCAAGTTATGTTGAAATAAAGAAAGATATTTAACAACTAGGATATGTTTAATATAGATAAATTTATAATATTATAAAGTGATATATGCTTTAAGCACAGTAGTGACTAGCATTAAGGAGTGAAAGTATAGTGTTTAATAACTCGGTATTAGAAGCATTTAAAAGATTTAAGTTATATAAGAATAGTAATGAGATAAAATTTACAAATTTAGAAGAACAAATTTTAAGGTGTACAAGTCATGAAGAGAAAGGAAATTATCTTTTTATAACTCCGAAAGATAATGATTATTTTTTGTTAGTATCAATAATATATAATGCATTAAAAATGAGTTATTATAATATTTTTGAAAGTGAAAATGACATTTTAGATATTATAGAAGTAGGTGATATTCTTAAATATAACAAATTATTATGTAAGCTTAAGGATAAAAATGATAAATATTTAATTCTTGAATTTAAAGATGGAACTTTTTATTTGCCAATAGGATTTAGATATAAACTAAGTAAGTATAATGGTGATGCAAAAGTATTAAACAAAATGCAAAATAAGCCTCTTAAGACTAATAAAAAAACAAAAAATTTATTAGCAGAAATTATGGGGATAAATATAGATGAAATATGTAAAGTAAATAAAAAATCAATGTTAATTATAGAAAATAAAAAAAGGATAAGCGAATTAGTGAATTCATTATATATAAAGGTAGGGAATAATGAAAAAGTTGCTTTAACAGAGATCTTCCCAATGGCATATTATTCATCAGTAGACAATGTATATAATTTTAAAGGAAATTCAAATAAAGAGGAGCCTATTTTAAAGTTTACTTCAAAAATTTATGTTGCTGATGAATTATGTAAAAAAATACGAAATATTAATTTTGTATTGTTTTTACCTAAAAAAATTAATAATGACGATTTATATTATTTAAAAGAAGTGGAAAGAAAAAAAAATGTTAATAAAGTTTCATCTATTATTTCACCTTTAGAACTAGAGAGACAAGTAGGAAATCAATATTTACATGAAGATTTTATAGTAAGCAATATTGACATAGATGTTAAAACTATTATTGGAATTAATAGTTTTAATGAAAAGCAAATTGAATACTATAAAAATTATACAGATAAAAATATTGAGGTTAATGTTGTTAAAGGTAAAGATATCAATAAATTAAGGAAGGAAATTAATAGAGTTTGTTCAATATTATCAAATTCATTTATAAATGATGATGAGATAATAAAATTTATAATTAGTGCTAGAAAAATAACTAAAAGAATAGTTTCAGTTCCTATTCCATTAGAAGATTTTGATAAAATAATTAAAATAGAATTTCAAACTGAAACTATAAAATATTTAATAAATGAATTTGAGAAAATTTACAGTGAAATATTGATGAGAAATATTACTTCTGAGAATAGGAATAATATTTTTAGAATATATAACCTTGTGAAAGAATTATATTCCAAAGTAAATAATGAAAATTTAAAATGGAATGAATTGAAATCTATAATTACATATTCAAATACAAAAACTGTTTCAATTATTAATGATAATAGTATAGTTAGATATGCTATTAAGAAGTATGTAAGAGAGAGATTTACTTACAAAAAGAATATAGAAGTAAGCAATATATCTAAAAATGAGAAACAAAAGAATATATTTGATGTAACAGTTTTTACAGGATTGTTGGAAGACAATATGTATAATAATTATTTAAGATATAACACAAAGTCAGTAATTTGTTTATTTTATCAATTTGAAAAGAAAATTTTTGAGTTTTTAAGAAAGAGATATATTTCATTTTATAGAAATATTACTCAAGAAGATAAAGAGGTAATTCAAGTTGGATTAAATGAAGAAGAAATATATACAGAAGAAGATGTATATAGAGAAGTTGAGTTAGATAATAAATTAGAAGAGTTAACTACAATTAGTTATGCAAATCATATAATTAGTAATGCAGATTTACAAGGAACTAATGAATGTTGTAAAGTATTAAAGTTTACAGATGGTAAAAAGGCATTTATAACAAAACAGTTTAATGCATATGAACTTAATGAGGATAGAGAAGAAATATTAGTAAAAAAGCCAAATGAATTATCAGTTGGACAAGTATTAGTATTTGTCAATGATATTGAAAGAGATATAGTAGACTCAACTATAAAAGATCTTTTAAATATAGAGAGAATTAGAGAAGTGTATTATGTTTCTTACAAACATTCGAAAAAATGGAAAAAGATATTGAAGAATTATATGGAGTTAAATAAATACACTTATAATGATTTGAAAAAAAGCTTAAATACAAAATGTATTTATAGAACAACTGCAACAATTAGAAGTTGGGTTGTTGACTCCATAGTAGGGCCTCAAGAAAAAGAAATTTATCATGCTTTAGCAGAGATAACAGGAGATCGTTATTTTTTAGATAATTATAATGATATTTATGAATCATGTAATATTATTAGAAGTTTTCAAATTAAGGTAAGAAAAGCAATTGCTAAGAGTTTATTGAAAATACAATCAAGGGATGAAAATGATGAAATTGATAATATTATAATTGATAATTGTTCTGGGGGATTTAATCATGTTATTAAAGTTGAGATAGCAAAGATTTATGATAAAAAAATAGAAGTCCCTTGCTATTTAACAAATACCGTTTTAGAGGAGTAAAGTATGGATTTAAGAGAAGTTAGAGACACTATATTCAATTCAGTTAAAGAAGAATTAATAGGTCCAGGATCAGAGCAAACAGGTATAAATATAGAAGAAGAAATTATAACAGATTTGCCAAGTAAAAGATATGTTACTGGTATTTTATTTAATAAGAATGTTGATTCTTTAATTGAAGATGATGTTAAAAATAGTGAAGATAATGATGAAGATATTGCTGATGATTTACAAGAAGATGAATATATAAAATTTAAAGAAACTATTATAACTAAGAGTAAAGAAGATACTGTTATTAGAAATGAGTTTGAAGCTATAGATGATGAGTATTATGAAGATATGAATAATGCTCATATCATAAAAAAAAGTACAATGGGTTTAACTTTTTTTGTTGATAGAGATATAAATGAAATATTAGTAAATTTAAAAGGAGCCAGATATAGAGAAGTAAGGATTTCTGAATGTATGGTTGCTTATAGGGGAGATGTTCTACCTTTAGAAAATAAGGATATTTCTAATTATATTTATAATGAAGGTGAAATGTTAAAGTTAAAGCAAAGATTTAAGAATAGAGATATTCAAAGATGGGATTCTATTGGGTTATTCAATAATAGAGAAGAGTTTAAAAATAAAGTTTATAAATTATATAATCAATGTTCAAGAAAAAGCTATAAAAGATGTGAGATAAATTTTGATAATCCATTTAAAATAAAATTTGAAAATTTTAGGCAAGGAAAAATTTTAATTGAAAATGAAAAATTAAAGCTTTTTGCTTTAAAAAGGAAATATAATGATAAGTACAGTATTACTGTAATTCTCATAAATGAAGAGACTGAGGAAAAGCAAGAAAAATATGTTTTTCAACCAGAAATATATATTAGCTCAAAGGAAAATAAATTTAAATTTTTAACTTCAAATAATTTAGAAAAATCAATAAATCCAGAAATAGATTTACTATATCGTAATAAAAAGACATTTGGTATAGGACATGGGGTTTCAGTTGATTATTTAGGAATTAATTCGAAAACGGGTGAAGGAATAATTAGGACAAGTTATTTACCAAGATATGAAGTTCCTAACACTAATTTTGAGGTTCCTAAAGTGGGAGATTTTGATATATTATCAATGTTTAATCTTTCAGATTTAAGTGACATAAATAAAAAAAGTATTATTGGTGGATTAAGCGAATTTATAGATAGATATGAAGAATGGATAACGGATATTAAAAAACAAGGAGAAAATATAGAAAAAAGCTTACAAGATGCTATTAAGCACAATATAGAAAAGTGTAATATTGCTAAAGAAAGAATGAGAGAAGGATTAAATTTATTAATTGATAATAAAGATGCTTTTAAATCGTTTCAACTTGCAAATAAAGCTATGTATATACAACGAATTCAATCAAATCATAAAGGAGAGGTAGAATCTACAGGAGGATTTGATGTATATAAGAATTTTGATGTGAATTCATGTAGATGGAGAGGCTTCCAGCTGGCTTTTTTATTGATGGTTATATCTTCAATTAGTGATAAAAATAATAAATTTAGAGATATAGTTGATTTAATTTGGATTCCAACAGGTGGAGGTAAGACAGAGGCATATTTAGGTGTATCAGCATTTACTATTTTTTATAGAAGAATAACAAGGAAAGAGAAAGGCTTAGGTACAACTATAATAATGAGATATACATTAAGATTATTAGCTGCTCAGCAATTTGAGAGGGCTTGTAAGCTTATATGTGCTTGTGAATATATAAGACAGGAAGATGAAAAGGTCGATTTAGGTGATGAACCTATTACAATTGGACTATGGATTGGATCTGAACAAACTCCTAATTCATTATCAAAAGCTAAAGAATATTGGGATGAAATGAAGAGGAATAAGTATGCTGAAAATAAATTTCAATTATTAAAATGTCCTTGGTGTGATGAAGTTTTAACAAGGGAAAATAAGAAATACGAAGAAAGTGAAGGGATTGGCTATCATATACCGGGAGGTAGAAAGAGTAAATTTATTTTTAGGTGTACAAATAAGAGATGCTACTATTCAGAAGAATTACCAATTCAAGTAGTAGATGAATGTTTATATAAGGAACCTCCAACGTTATTATTTTCAACAGTGGATAAGTTTGCAATGCTTCCATGGAAAGGTGAGGCTATTAATTTCTTCAAATATAAACAGTGTGATCCACCAGAACTTATAATTCAAGATGAATTACATTTAATTTCGGGTCCATTAGGTACATTAGTAGGTTTATTTGAAACAGCTTTAGATTATTTGTGTACTAATAATGGAATTGGCCCTAAAATTATATCTTCAACTGCTACAATATGTGAAGCTACTGAGCAAGTAGAAAATTTGTATAATAGAAAAACACTTCAATTTCCACCACCAGGAATTGAAATTGAGGATTCTTTTTTTACTAAAGAAGAGAATTTAGAAAATAAGGCAGGAAGATTATATGTTGGGGTAATGGGAAATGGACAAACACAGATAACTACAGAAATAAGATTATTTGCATCACTTTTACAAAGAATAAGTAAATTAAAAGTTTCAGATGATATGCTTGATAAATACTGGACTTTAGTTTCATATTTTAATAGTATTAGAGAATTAGGAAAAGCATTAACATTAGTAGATGATGACGTTAAAGACTATATGATTAGAATAGCTTCTAGAACAGGTGTTTTAGGTGATACTAGAAAAATATATAGTGCATCTGAATTAACAAGTAGAGTACCATCATCACAAATTGTAAAAATATTAGATCAACTTGAAAATAATTATCCGAAGAATGCTATTAATGTTTTATTAGCCACTAATATGATATCTGTAGGTGTAGATGTATCCAGATTAAATTTAATGACAATAATAGGACAACCTAAATTAACTTCAGAATATATACAAGCTTCAAGTAGAGTTGGAAGAAAAGATCCAGGTTTGGTATTTACTTTGTATGATGGTAGAAAATCAAGAGATGAATCTCATTATGAAATATTCCAATCATATCATCAAGCGTTTTATAAATATGTAGAACCGACAAGTATAACTCCTTTTTCAGAACCAGCACTAGATAGAATGCTTCATTCTGTATTTATAACAATGATAAGGCATAATAATGTGTGCTTAAATGGTGAAGATTCAGCTATATATTTTGATGATTCATCTGAGGATGTAGTAAAAATAAAGAAATATATTTTAGACAGAGCATGTAATAAAAATCCTGAGGATAGGAAAATAATTGAGAATAAATTAGAGAATATTATTAAAAAATGGAAAGATAAATCAGAAATCGAAACTATACCATTAAGATATTCTAAAGGGGCAAATCCATTAATGAATAGATTTTATGAAAAGTCTAGTGAAATTGAAGGATTTGATACAATGACATCTATGAGAAATGTAGATGGAGAATTAAATATAAAAGTACTAAAGAGGGAGGATGAATAATGAGTTCATTAAAAGAAAATTACAATTTATTTGATAGAAAAATAAGAGCTAGTAGTGTTGTCTTTCCTTTTGGTGTTGGAGCAATGATGGATATGCCAGAAGGGGTATTTATGACAACAAGTTGTGATAATTGGAGTAATAAAAATTTAACAATAATACATGATGAAAGATTAGAAAAGGTATTAAAAGTTAAATATTTTAAAACCCCAGTAATTAAAGAGAATAACAATAATACATTTATTCCATTAGTTCAATTTCCAGAATGGATGTTTTGTCCAAAGTGCAGGAGATTTAAGCCTTTAAGTGATTGGGAAATGCAATACAAAAATATAGCAGGTAAAGATAAAGTTATGTATAAAAATATTTGCCCTAAATGTAGAGTGAAATTATCACCAGCAAGAATTGTAACTGCTTGCGAAAATGGACATATAGATGATTTTCCGTGGCTTCAATGGGTACATTATAAAAATAATAAAAAAGTATGTGAAAAGCCAGAAATATATATTAAAACTAATGGTGTAAGTTCAGGTTTAGAAGGTATAAGAATAGAATGTAAAACTTGCAATATTGGGGCTAATATGGCAAATGTATTTGATAAAAGTAGAAATTCTCTTGAAATTCTAGAAAAAAGAGCTAAAAAAGAAGGAGTTTTAGAAGAAAAGTATCGATTGAGTTGCACTGGTCATAGACCATGGGAAGGAAAATATGAAAACTGTTCTGAATATCCAACTGTTTTGCAAAGAGGAGCTACAAATATTTATTTTTCTAAAGTGGAGAGTTCTATTTTGATTCCACCTTATTCAGAAAAATTTAATATAATGATAGAGGAAAGTGAAGAATATAATAAGTTATTATCAACTTTAGAGTTACTTGAACAAAGTAATGCTGATAAAATGTTGATAGAAAATATAATATCAAATTCATATGTTAATATAGCAAAAGAAATAGATTTACCATTTGATATAGTTAAGAGAATAGTAGATAGAAAATTAGTAGATAGTGATGAGCATGATGAAATTGAAAGTAGGACAAAATATAAAGAAGAGGAATATAAAGCCTTAATTGGTGAATTTGGATACAATATAATCAATCAAAATGATTTTAAGATAGAAGATATAGATGGCAAAAATTATTTTACTAATAATATAAATAATTACATTGATAAGGTTGTTTTAATTCATAAATTAAAAGAAGTTAGAGCATTAGTAGGATTCAGTAGATTAAATTCTCCTGATAATAATATCATGGATATAGATGACGGTAATGGAAAATCAAAATTAATTAAGCCTTTAAATGATAAAAATTGGTATCCAGCTGTAGAAATTAGGGGTGAAGGGATATTTATTAAGTTAGATGAAAATATGATTAATAAATGGATTGCTTCAAATACTGAAATAAATTCTAGAGCTAATGACTTAGATAAAAAATATAATAAAATTCTTTATAAAAGAGGACATAGTTCAAGAATAATCACTAGCAAATTCTTATTACTTCATACTTTAGCGCATATAATTATAAAAGAGCTTAGTTTTAAATGTGGATATAGTTCTACATCATTAAGAGAAAGAATTTATTGTAATATGTTAGAAAATGATTATAATATGAATGGAATATTAATATATACAGCGAATGGAGATAGCGAAGGAACACTAGGTGGACTTGTTAGACAGGGAAGAGAAGATAAACTGCCAAAAATAATAAATTCTGCAATAGAAAAAGCAAGATTTTGTTCATCAGATCCAGTATGTATTGAAAGCAAAGGGCAAGGACGGGATGCTTTAAATTTAGCGGCTTGTTATTCATGTACATTAATTTCAGAAACAAGTTGTGAAGAATTTAATACTTTATTAGATAGAGCTATGTTAGTAGGAACTTTGGATAACCCATCCATTGGATTTTTTAATTATATAGATAGTAAGTAATTTAAATATAAACTGAAATTCTATTAATATAAATATAATAAATACTGATTAGAGAGGACAGAATTATGAACGTTATTGATTTATTTTCTGGTGGAGGAGGTCTTACTGAAGGATTTGTTAGACAAGGCTATAAAATAATAGCTCACGTCGAAAAAGATAGATGGGCCTGTGAGACTTTAAAAACTAGAATTATATTTCATTATTTAAAAGAAAAAAATGATTTGTATTTGTACAATGAATATTTGAAACTTGCAGGAAATTATAGAGAAATTAATAGTAATAGAGAAATAATATATAAAAAATATCCTGAATTGAAAGAAAAGTTAGAATATGAAGTTTTAAATTGTACATTTGGAAATCCCAATGAAGATAAAAGTGCAACAGGTATAGATGAAATAATAAAAAGAATAAAAATTTCTATGAAATACAATAAAGTTAGAAAAATAGGGTTAATTATTGGAGGACCTCCTTGTCAAGCATATTCATTAGTTGGAAGAGGTGTGATGAAGGAAAAGGTTGAAGATGATAAAAGAAATTATTTATTCAGATATTATAAGCAAATAGTAAAAGAATTTTCACCTAAAATGTTTGTTTTTGAAAATGTACCTGGTATAATAACTGCAAAAAATGGACAAATACTTAAAGCTATAAACGAAGAATTCAATGAGATTGGATATGCTTTATTATCAGGAACAAATGAATGTGTAAGAGATAATATTGTTGAATGTGATTTATTGAATATTCCACAAAATAGAAAGCGTGTTATATTATTTGGATTTAAAAAAGAACTTAACTTACATTATCCGAATTTTTATAATTATAAATTAAATATAAATGATATTACCACAAAGGCGGCGATAAGTGATTTACCTAAAAGGAAAAGTGGAACTGGAGAGTACGGAGAGATATTAGAATATCCTAAAAATGTTGAGTTATCTAAGTATCAAAGTTTAATGAGGGTTGATTCAAAGTTTGTTACATTACATCAAACTAGGTATCATAATGATTTGGATTTAGAAAATTACAAAGATGCAATAATTAAAGCTTCAAGAGGAGAGAATTTTACATATACAGATATTCCTAAAGAGAGAAGGACTCATAAAAATACAGAATCATTTATAGACAGATACAAGGTTCATTGGTGGGATGATATACCACATACTATATTAGCTCATTTATCTAAGGATGGTCATTATAATATTCATCCAGACATAGATCAATGCAGATCTTTAACAGTAAGAGAAGCAGCTAGGATTCAAACATTTCCTGATAATTATTTTTTTGAGGGTCCAAAGACTGCACAATTTATGCAGATAGGAAATGCAGTACCACCACTTTTAGCTGAAATAATAGCAAAAGCATTAAATAAATATTAATATATAAGAGTTTTAAAAAAAAATATTTTCTGTAAGAAATTTTGATGAAGTTTGTATTAAAGATGATAGTTTTAAATGGAAGAATAAATTTAAAATTTAATATTGAACAGAAATTTATAATTAACATTGAAAGCTAAAAGTACTTAGGTGTTTTTAGCTTTTTTCACGATTTTGATTGTGGAATATTTTATAGTGAGTGTGATTAATATAATATTTTTTATATAGAATTTATATTCAATGATATAAATCTTATCAGCTTTTAGTAATAGTAGATAATTATATATCTAAAACTGTTATTTTAGAATGTTACTATTTTTTTATACATTGGTTATAAAAGTTACAGATGTTTTGGAAGCTGATAAAGGGTAATTTTTAAGAATGGTATCTAATAATATATAATAGATTCTTCTTTTTTATAATTAAATTAGGAAGAGCTTTATATTTATTAAAGTTTTAAATAAAGAGTTAATATAATTTTAAAAATGTTAATATTTGTGATAAAATTGAATGGTAATTTAATACTTAGGAGGTAAAAATGGAGACTTTACTTATAGGATTATGGGTATTTCTTACCATAATAATTGAAATTATATATCATAAATATGTAAGAGTAGTATATTTTGATATATCAAGAGGAATTTTACAGGAGCTTATTGCATCAGGTTTAGCTGCTTTATTTATATTAATTTTTACGCTATACTTTTTGTTTAAGTATATATCAATAATAATTCCAATAGTTATATTAATAGTATTCGGTCTTATCTATAAAAAGCAAAGAAATAACAATGTGATAATAACAGGTGTTGTTATAGCAGTTTTAAGCTTTGCTGGTCTTAAATATTTTACAAAAGAAGTTGATTTAGATAAAGATAATTATAATATTAGTAAGATAGAAGAACAGCAAACAGATGAGAACAGCGATATAGATGTTGATAATAGCTTTAATAAATCAGATAAAAATGATTTAAACTCTTCTGAAAGTGATAGCACAATAAAGGATAATACAATTAATAAAAATTCTAATGTTAATACAATAATAAGTGATAATGTTAAAGGTTATATTAATTCATTTGTTGATGATGTTAATTCAGGACAAGCTAATTTATGCTTAAATTATTTAGTTAATGATGGACCATTATATAGAGAACAAGTTAAGAATATTCCTGAAATATCTAAGCAATTTAAGGAAAGAGTGGACTCTATAGATGTTAAAGATATTAAGCAAATTGCTGATAATAAATATTCCGTACAAGTTACAGAAAACATAGCTTTAAGTAAAGATAATAATGCTTTTGAACAAAAAGAGTTTCATAATTCATATGTTGTTTCTAAGTATGGCAGTAACTATTTAATTGAATCAATGAATATAAATAAATCTTAAATAAGATTTTTTACTTCAGGTAATTAATATTATTAGGGTAAGTATTTAGAAAATTAAAAAATAAATATAATTATATAAAAGACTCTTTATCTTAAAGAATTACTTAGGATAAAGAGTTTTATTTTTATAAGAAATATCTTAAGAATTAAGTTTAATCAAAACTAAATCCAAAGGTAAATTTAAGGAGTTAGCCATATCTTCAGCACTTTTTCCTTCATACTCTTTTACCATCTCATCTGATATAAGTAAGTGTGCTGCAAAGATTCGGGCATACCTTTCAAAGTCATCCTTTGGTTCTAATGAGGAATCAGTTACAAGGTGTATTTCTTCTTTTGGGTGAATTAGAAGGTATCCTAATTCATGGGCACATACAAGCCTTTTTATTTTTAATGAACAATTCTTATTTAAGTGTATTAAACTTTGTCTTTTATAGGTATGGGAATAGCCATATACTTCTCCTAAGTCTTCCTCTAAAAGTATGATTCCCTTTGCTAATGCTATTTCTAATGGATCATTTAATCCATATTTTTTAATTAATTGCTTTGCTAAGTTTTTTATATTCATATATTTTGGATTGCATCAATGAAACCTTTTAATTAATTTTATTGGTTTTGATGCAAGTCCTTCACCTACCTTTCAAATATTTTATAATGAAAGGATATTGGTGTTTTAAGCATGTTTAATTGATTTTAATTGGCTAATTTGCTTTAGAAGAGAATTTGTTTTTGGCAATTAGTTTTGCCATTTTCATTGAATGTTCTAAGCTTTCCTTAAAAGCCTTTCTTGTTTCACCATCTAAGAGAAACCCCTCAAAGGATATATGCTTTTCAAAATTATCTAAGTTATTTAGAGTTTTCTCTAAATCTGCTTTAATATTTAATATTTCCTTTTTTGAAAGGGAGCCAGTTGCATAAGGAGTGTTCAAATCATTATTAATTATTTGCTTTTCAACAATCTCATTTTCAGAAAGCTCCTCAATTTCTTCAAAGCTTTCATCTTTTAGCTCCTCACTTAGAGGTTTTAGATAATAATCTTCTTCTAAGAGAGTATCGTCAAAAAATGATTTTAAATCAAGCTTTAGAGCATTGGCTAAAGCCTCAATAGTGTCAAAGCTAGGGTTATACCTGTTATGTTCTATATCTGAGAGATAAGAACGAGATATACCTGTCATTTCAGCTAAAGCCTTTTGAGTTAATTTTCTCTTCTTTCGCAATTTTTGTAGCCTATAACCAATAAACATAAGTTAAATTCCCCCTTTTGTTTTAAAGTTTTGATTTTTTAAACTAGTGTTGATTTATAAAGATATATTAAGGCCTAAAAAGTTTTTGTTATTTTATTTTTTACTCTCTCATAGAAGAGAATACATTGTCTATGACTTCTACTATTTATATCTTTAAATAGTAGAAAGGGCTACCATAGAGCTAAAGATATGGTCTATGACCTAAAGAGTTTCTTTTATTCCTTCATAAATAGGGAAGATATTTTTTAATTAAACAGCAAAATTCTAATTAATTATGAAATAGCAAAGATCTAAGGGTATAGATTTTACTATGTCTATTATAGAAGTTTTTAATTTAATTAATAAATATTGAAGCTCTAACTACTTATTAATATGGCCACTTATCTACATTTATAAACCAAACTTAGTTAAATTGATTATGGGTTAATTAAATTTTCACATTAGAACCTTTTAAGATACTTATACCTTATATTCTAAGTTTATAAATTTTTTTTTAGGTTTTGAAAAATTAAAATTTGTGTAAGGTAACACCTGTATTTTTAAGAAAATAGTGTTACTTAAGTCACTATAAGTTTTAATAGTTCAATTAAACTGTATTTTACTAGATTAAATGTAAAATATTGTTATAATATTATTTTAACAGGGTAATTCCGAACAATCAATAGTTTTTTGTGTGAAAAAGTAAAATAATACAGACTTTGTAAGGAAATTAAAGTATAGGAGAGAAAGGGGGAAATAAAGGGGATTAATTTCCAATAATAGGATAATTTGAATTTTGGAATTGGAAGAAAAAGGTATTATAATGCGATTGTAAGGAATTGGTAAGGAGAATACTAGGAGTGTTTGTAATACCATACATTATTTTGGAGAAGTGATACAAATTTTAGGGAAATACTTATTTTATATTTTTAGTATTTACGGTGTTACAAGTCATTGTTTAGCAAGATATTCTCTGAACAGAGAATGTTTAGAAAAATATTCTTTAGGAAAAGGGTGTTTAGAGAGGCATTCTTTAGTAAAGTATAAGTCCTTATTTGGATATTGGTATTTAATAAGTAAGAGTTAGAAGATCTCTTTTATAAGGTTTTAAGTAAAGGTTTTAATTAATTGGGAATTTGGAAAATTTATTATTTGTGTAAAGTTTTAAATTAACTAGCCAGGAAGAATCCTTTTATATAAACTAAAGAATTTAAATTAAGAATACTTAAGCTTATTTTGATTATTTACTATGGAAAATGGGAGATAAACTTATTTTTAAGGAGTTAAAATTTAAGGTTTAAAGGATAAAAAACCCAAGATGTATTTTTTATCATTCTTATAAAGGGGTTAAAGGGTAATAGTCAGAGGATAAAAATCTTAAGTGAAATAATTGAAATTTTTTATATAAGGAGAGAAGTTATGGGAAATTACAGGGCTGTTTTTACTATTAGTGAGGTTATGAAGTATTTAAACATTCATGATAAAAAGGTTGTGGCCTTTGATATTGAATGTGCACCAAAGAATGAGTGGTTTAGATTAAATGAGAAGAAGGCTGCTTTAGATCCAAATAAGGGACATATAGTTGGTATTTCCCTTTCTGTTAAGAAGGGTACTGGTATTTACATTCCCTTAAGGCATAGAAACGGGAAAAATGTTAAGGAGGTTCATAGAATGATAGCTTGGCTTAAGGGCTTTGTCTTTCACAATGAGAGCCTTATAAAGGTTGCACACAATATAGCCTTTGAATCCTCCTTCCTTTATGAGTACGGAATTGTTATTAAGGAGCCTGTTTTTGATACTATGCTAGGTAGTATGCTTACCTTTAAAAAGTTCGGTGAGTTTAGAACTTTAAGGGAGTGTGGTCTTAAACTTCTTGCAAAGGAGATATTTAATGAGGATTTGCCTAGTTTTTCTCATGTGGTTAATGGAACACACTTTGATAATTTGCATTCTGAGCATAAGGAAACTGTAAGGTATGCCTGTGCAGATAGTGATTATGCCTTAAGGCTTTACAACTGGTGCTTAGAGTGGTTTGAGACTTATATACCAGAGCATAGGCTTGTATGTGAAAGGGTTGAAAGTCCAGCAGCTGTTTATACTGGTATTATGAAAAAGAATGGTATTACCCTTAATAAGGAGCTTTTACAGGAGTTTAACAGGAGAGGAGAGGAGGAGCTTGAGTTTTGTAAGAGGGAGATTTTATCCTTTGCAAATAGGAATGTTAACCTTGGGGCTAATCTTCAAACTCAGGATTTTAAGGATTTTCTCTTTAAGGATTTAAGGCTACCTGTTCTTAAAATATGTGAAAAGGGTGATCCTTCCTTAGATGATGAGAGCTTGATTCTCCTTGAAGAGTGGTGTCTTAGAAATTTTAAAAGGGGGACTTATCTTATAGAATGCATAAAGAGGCATAAGAGGGTTAGTAAGCTTAAATCCACTTATATAGAGGCTTTGGGGAAGCTTTTAAACTCAGAAACAGGGAAGATTCATACAGATTTTTTCTCCATGGGAACTGAAACTGGGAGATTTTCTAGCAGGAATCCAAATCTTCAAAACCTTCCTAGAAAGGATAATGACCATTTAGGTATTAGAAAGCTTTTTATTCCTTCCCCTAATCATGTGTTTTTGGATTTTGACTTTTCTCAGATTGAGCTTAGGGTGGGAGCTTATTATTGCAGAGATAGGAAGATGATTAATGCTTTTATGAGGGACTTTGATATTCATGGAATAACAACTTCTATTATATATAATATTCCTTTAGAGGAGGCTATAGACAGGAATCATGAGGATTTTAAGAAGAGAAGAACCATAGCTAAAAACTGTAATTTTGGTGTTTTCTTTGGACTATTTCCTAAGGGACTTCAAAAAACACTTATGTATAAGGGAGGAATTAATATAAGTGAAAAGGACTGTGAAAGGATTATAAGAAATATAAAGGACGGATATCCAAGGCTTTCAATTTGGCAAAAAGATACGGTAAAGGTGGCAGCATATAGGGGATATACAAGGAGTAGAACTGGTAGAAGACGTTATTTAAAGGATATAAAATCTAAGGATTGGAATAAGAGGGCTGTGGCTGAAAGGTGTGCCTTAAATACTCCAATACAAGGAACAGCAGCAGACATAATAAAAATAGCCATGGCAAGGATACTAAGGGAATTACCAGAAAGGGACTATATAAAACCACTACTTCAAATACATGATGAACTTTTGTTTGAAGTTAGGGAAGACAAGGTTAATGAGGCTATAGCCTTCATAAAGGATTGTATGGAGAGAACTCCCTTTAAGGATTTTAATATACCTATAAAGGTGGAGTATTCTGTGGGATATAACTTTGATGAGGTTTAATTAAAGGGGGGAATTGGAGTTTTAAAAGTATAAATAGAAGTTATTAATTTAATAATTGACTTAATAAAAGAGTTTTTATGGTGCTTAATCATTGGACAAGTAATAAATTAAAGAGTTTATGAGTTTTTTAATAAAGCAGTTATAACATGAAAGTTTTTATGAGATGCCTTGGACAACTATTTGTTAAAGGAAGGAAGTGTTTAGGAGATACTTTAGACAAGGTATTAGTTAAAGAAAATATTTAGGAGATGATTTAGACAAGCTATTAAGTGAAGTAAAAAAGTGTTTAGAGAGAAGCTTTGGACAAGCTATAAAATAAAGGTTTTTAGGAGATTAAATATGTAAGGTATAATATAAAACTCTATAGATTAGATGTTGGACAAGTTATTTAATTATTAAAGAAGTGATTTTATATGGATGGTATATGGAAGTTTGTAAAGATGGACAGGCTACCTAATTATTAGAAAAGCTCATAATAGTTTATTTTATATAAGGAATTTAGTAAGAATTTAATAAATAGAAACTTAATAATAGTTTGGGTGGACAAACTATAAGTAGTAAGAGGTTATTATAAGTTAGGTGAAAAAGTCTATCTAAAGTAAAAGGATCTAAAAAAGAGAGATGAAAGGGTGTTTGAAAATTGAATAAAGAGGAATTTGGAAAGTGGGATTTAAGGGAGGCAAGAAGGTTTTTAGAATGTTTTTGCAAGGGGGAAGGTTCTGAGGGGATAAGCTATCCTGGTGAAAATATTAAGGAGAAAGAGTTTTCTAGGAAAGGCTATAAAGATGTAGAAGTACAGAGGAAAGAATATAATTGGACAAGCTATAATGGGAAAAATAAGAAGGTCAAAGGATATGATAGGACAAGCTGTGATAGTAAAGGAAATGACTTAAAAGGCTCTGTAAATTTTTGTGGAAGGATTAATATTAGAGTTTTTTCTGATAAGAAGGGGACAGGCTTTAAGGGTAAGAACCTAAGCTTTAATATGAAGGATTTTCCCTCTAAGAGCAAGATTTTAATGGCTCATAATGAGGCTAATAGAGGCATATTTTTTGTGGTTAACTCTGGAGGGAACAGTGATAGGAAGATAAATAAAATTAATGCTCAGTTTTTTGAGTGTGATACTCTTTCCTTAGAGGAGCAGATGGAGAATATAAGTAAGTTTTCCCTAGAGCCTAGTATTATAGTACAAACTAAGAAGTCTCTACATGTATATTTTCTCATAAAGAATGGAAAGGTGGAGAAGTTTAGGGACATACAGAAGAAACTAGCCAAGTATTTTAATGGAGATGGAAGCTGTATAAATGAGAGCAGAGTAATGAGAGTACCAGGTTTCTATCATTGTAAGGAGGAGCCAGTAAGGGTAAAATGCATAAAATTTAATCCAAACTTATTTTATACCCAAGAGGATTTAGAGAGAGAACTTAGTTATAGCGAAAGTGAGTTCATCGTAAATGATGATAATTATATAAGGAAAGAAGAAACAAATAAAGGAGAAAAGAATTTAAGTAGGGGTAATTTGGAGAAGGAAGGACATACAAGTAATAATTTAGAAAGGGAAGAGCATACAAGGAATAATCTAGCAAGAGTAGATTCTACAAGGAATTTAAATAAAGAGAATTTAAAATGCTTAGAGCCAACAAGGGATTTAAATGAGGGTAAATTAGAAAAGGTAGAGCCTGCAAGTAATTTAAGTAAGGGGAATTTAGAAAGGAGAGAGGATACAAGGAGTTTAAATGAGGAGAATTTTGGTGAGTCAGGGTGTACAAGAAGTTTAAATGAGGAAAATTTAGAGACATCATGGTGTACAAGTAGTTTATTAAGTGAAATTAGTGATATAGGCATTGAAAACAATAGTGAGAACTTAGAGAGTTATATTTCAAATTATCATAGCAATTTACAAGAGAGTACCTTAGTAAATAAAGAAAACATTTCAGAGGATTATAGAAAAAGCATTTCAGAAAAGAAAAGTGAAGGTAGAAATAACAAATCTAAAGAGCAAGTTTTATATGAGAGTGAAGAAAACTTGCATAGCAGGTCAGAGGATAATATTTCAAAGAATAATCAACTTAACATAGAAAATACTGTGGATGAAGAAGTAAAGCGTGAAAATGGATTAGAGGTTGTGTGTTTTAAGTGTGATTTTATAAGGCACTGCAAGAAGAACTCAAAAACTCTTTCTGAGCCTTTATGGCATGGAATGATTACTAATCTTGTTCTTTTTAATGGTGGAACTTATAGGATTCATGAGCTTAGTAAGGATTATAAGACCTATAGTGAGAAGGAAACTGAGGAGAAGATAAGTAATTTTCTAAAGTCTGGTGCAGGTCCTATGACTTGTGAAACCCTTAGGGATAGGGGATATCCTTGCAAGAGGTACGGTAAGACCTGTTATGGAAAAAGTCCAGCCTCTTTAGCTTTTAAGCCTTTAACTGTGAAGGATATTAGGGAGTGCATAAAATTTTTGAGGGTTAGTGAAGTTTCTAATGCCACCAATGTGGATACTGCCCTTAGGTTCATAGAGAATTATATGTATAACATTGGAGTAGCTTTAGGGAAGAGTCTTATTGAGGAGGATTTGGCTAAACATTTAAAGATTAAGAATCCAAAGGATCTTATTTCATTTTATAGAGAGGTTATTAAGAAGTTTAAGAAGGAAAGGGGGGATAAGGCTAAGAGTAAAAATCATATCAAACCTAAGAATTTTCAAAGTCTTCCATGGTATGAGGAGCAGGAAAAGGGCCTTAAGTTTTTGCCTTTTGTTTTGGCAAAGCATTTAAGTGAGACTAGGGATGTTTACTATGGTGGAGAATCCTTTTTGATATATGAAAATGGAGTTTATAACATTAGTGGAGAGAAGGAAGCTGGAAGAATCATTATGGATTATATGCTACCTAATTATTGCACCATGGCTTCTATTAGGGATTGTAGAGATCAGTGGGACATACTTGTTTCTATGGATTTTGATGTTTTTAATAGAAATCCTTATTTGGTTAATGTAAGAAATGGACTTTTAGATATTAGGGATATGAGCTTTAAGGAGCATACCCCTAGTTATTTAAGTACAGTTCAGCTTAATGTAGAGTATAATCCTCAGGCTCATTGTCCACAATTTGAGAAGTTTTTAAATGAGGTTTTAGATTGTAGACTAATACCCTTAGTTCAGGAGATATTAGGGTATTTACTTACCACAAATACTTCTGCTCAAAAGTCCTTTGTACTTTTGGGACCAGCTAGAACAGGGAAAAGTACACTTTTATGGGTGGTAGAATACTTACTCCTTGGGAAGAAAAATGTAAGTAATATACCCTGGCAAGAAATTGGAGATAAGTTTAAAACAGCAGAGCTTTTGGGGAAATTAGCAAATGTATTTTCAGACCTTCCAAGCAAATCCATAGATGATACAGGCATATTCAAGGTGGTAACAGGGGAGGACTATTTAATGGCAGAAAAGAAAAATAAGAATCCATTTAAATTTAGGCCCTTTGCAAGGCTTGTCTTTAGCTGTAATGAACTACCTAAAAACTATGTGGATAGAACAGAAGGCTTTTATAGAAGACTTATAATTGTGCCATTTAATAGGCAAATAGATAAAAATAAGATAGATAAGGCATTAAAGTACAAGTTCCAAAGAGAAAAGGAAGGCATATTAAATTGGGCCTTAGAAGGATTAAAAAGGCTTTATGAAAATAACTTTGAGTTTAGTGAAAATGAGCTGACTGATGAGGTTAAGAAGGAATATAAGCGTGAGAATAATAATGTTATTTCCTTTGTGGAGGAGTGCTGTGAAATTGATAGTTTGTTTTCATGTAGTAGGATAGAGCTTTATGAATCATATAAGGAGTTTTGTGGAGAAGCAGGTTTAAAAGCACTTTCTCACATAAAGTTTAATAAGGAGTTAGAAGGTAATTTTAACGTTACTAGAGCTAGAAATAGAAAATTAAGATTATGGAATGGGATAAGAATTAAGTTAGATGATTTAATAATTAGGTAGTGTGACAGATTAGTGACTGATTTTTGACGGACTTTGAACCAGAGTTTTCTTAGTGATACCAAGGGTTTTGACATAAGTGACGTATTTTTTTTACTCCTATATAATAGGGAAAAATAAAAAATAGTATAAAAAAAAACACATTTATTAAATACCCTATATATAGTGAGTGAAAAATAGCAAAAGTCTGGCAAAGTCTGGCTAAAGCTAGTTATATCAAGGTTTTAGAGTGTGACTGACTTTTTAAAACTCCGTCGCAGTAGATGTTTTTTAAGAATTTATTATGAAATTAGGTGAAAAAATAGTGTTTTTCAAATAAAATGGACACGCTCTAGGATAAGAATAATATGCTTAGAATTTTTTTAAATAAAGGTGTACAAAGATTTTTATAAGAGCAATATGCCTTAGGAGTTTTTTATAAGATAGAGAAACTTTTAAATTAAAAGGGAGATGATTTTTATAAAGATTTTTCTTTAAGATATAGGAGCCTTTTTAAATAAAAATGGACAAGCATTTTAAATAGAATTCTAAATAGATTTTTAAATATTATTTTAAATAGATTGTTAAATAGGATTTTAAAGAGGGTGTGTATAGACCTTTTAAAAAGATGGATAGGCTTTATAAGCACTTAAAATCAATTTAAATATAGAAAGTAAAATATATTTATTAGGGGTATGGAAATTTATGAATAGGGAAATAGTTGATCTTTTATTAATAGAGGGGAAAAAGGGAAATAAGGAAGCTATGGACAAGCTTTTTGAGATTCACAAAGGATTGATTTATAAGTATTCAACTAAGTATTTCATAAAGGGGTATGACAGGGAGGACTTAGAGCAGATAGGATGGATTGAGTTTATAAATGGGGTGAAAAAGTATGATGGAAGCTTTGGCATAGATTTTGTGGCCTTCATAACAATTCTCCTTAGAAATAAGTATGGCTCCATGCTAAAAAGAAAGGAGTTTACCATGAAATTTTCAAGCCTAGATACTCCAATTGGGGAGGATATAACAATGAAAGACACCCTAGAAGACTCCTTCTCCATGGAAAAGGATTTTGAAAATAGAGAGGAAATTGAGGCGTTAATAGAGGCTGTTAGTGCCTTAGAAGATGAGGAGAGGGAATTTATTCTCTACATCAATGAGGAGAGAGGAAATATGCAAAAGTATTATGAGGCACATAAAAATGAAATGACCTTTAATGCTGTTAGATATAAGAAGAAAAAGATTATGGACAAGCTCCAAAGAGGCCTTAAAAGAAAGAGAGTAAACTTAAAATAAACTAAATTCATAGAGAAGCTACCAAAGTATATTAAAATAAAATTTTAGCTTTGAAAAGGAGTTAGATAAGGTATTTAAAGTATGTTAGATGCACTATAAAAATAGAAATTTATGTTATAATAATTAAAATTAGATGTAGATAAGACATATTTTAAGGGGTGAATAAATGAAAAATAAAAAGAGGCTTTTTGTAGGGTTTATTTTTGTAAGTACAATTATAGTTTTAAGTCTTATATTTGCAGGGCTTAAAGTATTGGTAAAGAGGTTAGAGGCAAAAATTAATGAAGAGCCAAAAGTGGTGGAGGCACAATTTCCTTACAATACAGAATTTGATAATTATAATATAGAAATAAAGAAGCCTAAGTTAGTAAATCACTACATTCTCTTTGATTACACTATTTCCACAAAGGATAATTCTCCTATAGAAGAGGATGATTTTCACATTACAGGTAGTCCAAGCTTTCCAGACACAGCATATTTTGTATCAGCCCACGATATTTTAAGAAAAGTAGAGAATAATAAGATGAGAATTGTTAATGTTGGAATAATTGTAGCTAGAAAAGACTATGATAAATATGTTAATAATTTTGATTTTTTAGTAAGTGCTAGAGGAAAGGGAAGCAGTAAAAATCTCTTTGAGGAAAAAAGGGTAGACACAACCATAAAAATTGATGGAGTAGTTTATCCAGATAAGGAAAACTACAAAGAGATTAAAAAGACTTTTAAACTAGATGGTATCGATTTTGAAGTTTTAAGCATAGGAGACTTTGACTTTGGAAGCTGTATACCTATCTTTGTAGGAAATATAAGTGAGGAAAAAGGCAAAGAAATAGAAAATAAATATGCTCTTAGAATTGAAGGGAAAAATATAAATGCAATGTATAACCTGGAAAAATGGGTTGGATTTTATGAGCAAGTAATAAAAAGATACAGTAATATCGACACAAGTTATGATAAAAACTCACAGTATGACCAGTTCTACATGGGAAAAATCTTCTATAATCCAAAGGAAGTAAATAAGGACAATGTAAAAATATATCTAAGAAACAAGGAAACTAATGAAGAGGTAAGAATAAATTAAACTTACATATATAAAAGAAGTAAAGGTAAATTAAGTTTACAAAGGAAGTAAAGATAAATTAAATTCACATCCATAAAAGATTTGCAGTAAAAACTTTATTGCAAATCTTTTTAATATAAAGTAAAAAACATCCACCAAAGAAAAATCTATAAATCAAAATTATCTCTAAGTTACCCTTAAAGTAATAAAAAGCTAACCTAAATAAAAACTTTTATTAAGTTGATAATGCCTTATAATGAAAATCACCCTAAGAAAAAAATATAAAGTGTAAAAAACTATAAAAGTCCTAAAATATCTAATGCAAAAAAGTATCTTCAAGTGAAAAAATGCTTTCAAATAAAAATCTCTTAAAGAAAATATATTTTAAAGTTAAAAAATACATTGAAGTAAAAATACTTTTACAGAAAATTATAGGCTATGAAGGAATAAAATCTATTGGTATTTATATATATTTGAATAAATGAAGGAAATTTCTTTATAAGAAAAATATTTTTAGGAAAAAAGACAAAAATAAATTTTTAGGGGAGTAGAGACTATGGCTAGAAAATGTTTTTTTATTGACTTAGATGATATGCCAAAAACTGATGAAGATATTTGTTTAGGTGTTGAAAAATATTGTGGGGAAAATAATTTGCCCTTTGTTTTTATGAAAAAAACCTCACCTGTAATTGCTAAAATTAAGGGCAGTAACTATGAAATAACAAAGAAATATGAAACTGGAAGGTTTATAAACCGCTGGATTTTAAGCTGTAAGGTAGTAAATTAAAATAAATACTCTAGGAGCCTTTTTAAAATGCTTATAAATTATAGAAGATAAAAAATAATTTTAAAATTAATTACCAATATATTGAAAAATATCAATAAAAAGTATATAGTGAGTATAACAGAATTTAGAAAGACTTTATGGGGAAAATTCAGAAATACCAATAAAGGGGTAGAAGATTTTCTGGGTAAGTTCTGAAATACTTATAATATAATTATAAAGCACATATGCCAGCTAATTTAATAAGGTGTGAAATAACTAATTTAAAATAGCGCAAAATAGCTAATTTAAAATGGTATAAAATAGCTGCTTTTAGGGGCTTATGGGTTATATAATCAACTTAAAATATGAATGTTTTAAATATTACTATGGAGCAAAGCATTAAAAATAAGCTTAAAATAGAATGCTTTAAGTTATTTAATAGAACTAAATAAGTTTTATTAAATAAACTTAAAAATTAATTTTATTAAGGGAGATTAGAATTTATGTTTAAAAAAGGCTTTTTAATTGACTTAGATGTTGAACCTAAAACAGATGAGGATATTTGCTTAGAAGTTGCAAAATACTGTGGAAAAGATGGCTTGGCCTTTGAGTTTATTAAAAGAACTTCACCTGTAATTGCCATGATTGATGGAAGAAAGTATGAGATTAAAAAGACATATCAGAAAGTTAGATTACTTAATTGTTGGGTTTTAAGCTGTAGGGAAATAGACTAAGATTAATTTATCTTAAGATACAAAATTTATACTTACAAAAAACTCTCCATAAGAAAGCTTTTACATGGAAGGGTTTAAATAAAAGGAATATGAAAAAATCTTTAAATAAAAAGGTATATTAAAAAATTGCCCAAACTTCTTCATAGCTTTAGCACAGCATAAAAATAGGTAGATTCCACTTGGAGATCTATCTATTTTTTTATAACTTAATTAATAGGGCATTGATTTTTATAATAAGCATGTTATAGACTATTTTTATAATTAACAAGAGCATAAAGTATAACTAGAGATAGCAGATAATAAAGAGGCACAATTATTAGCCTATATGTGCTTAGGAACAGGAATCTTAGAATTAAATGCAAGAGGAATGGGCTATGTAAACTATAGATGAGTTATTTAACCTCTAAAGCATTAAAAAAGCAAGTTTAATAAGGTAACTATGCTAAACTACAGATTAATTATTTAAAAGAGTTTTGAAAATAAGGGAGAGAGAATTATGGGGAAAGAGTATTTAAAAGCAGATGAAAAGGACTATGAGGAGTTAGTTGACTTTATAAATTATGTATTTAGTCATTCAGGGGGGAAAACGGATTTTCCATCCTTATTGCCTAAGGTATATAAGAACAAGGACAAAATTAAGTACCATCATATAATAAAAGTAGATAAGAGGATAAAGGGAGTAGTAGGGGCTTTCCCACTAACCTTAAGCATATTAGATGAAAAAGTAAATGTTGTAGGAATTGGAAGTGTATCAGCTCATCCTTATTCAAAGGGACAGGGGTATATGAAGGAGCTTATGAATAAAGCTATTTGTGAGATGAAAAATGAGAATGTGGATATGAGTGTTCTTAATGGATATAGGCAAAGGTATGAACACTTTGGATATGAGCCTTGTGGACAAGCAATAAACTTTAATATCCTAGATTTAAATATAAACTATAAGCTTCAGGAATTAATTCACAAGGAAATAAACATTAATTTATTAGATGAAAATAATCCTAATATAGTAGAAGAGGCATACAAACTTCATTGTAAGAAAAATGTAAAAATAGAAAGAAAAAAAGAAGAGTTCTTAGATATATTAAAATCATGGAACTGTAGCATTTACTCTGTCTTTAAAAAGGGTGAATTTATTGGATACATCGCCTCAAATAATGGGATTATTGAAGAGATAGTTATAAAAGATAACAAGGATTTAAATTTTGTCATAGCCTCATACATAAAAACTTTCAATCATAATGAAGTAAATGTAAAAGTTCCAATCTATGAAAAGGAGAAAATATCACAGTTTTTAAAGATATGTGAAAATTACTCCATTACCAAAAATAATAATTTTAGAATATTTAACTATGAAAAAATAGTGAGAATAATGCTAAAACTAAAAGCCACTTACTCAAATCTAGAGGATGGGGAGTACAACATAAAAATAACAAACTATGGAATTTTAAAGATTAAAGTCCACAAAAATCAAGTGGAAGTAAATAAAATTGAAGAGAAAGCCTATAAAGCTAAAGAAAATTTCAAAAATAGTGAAGAGAAAATCCATAAAGCAAAGGAATATTCCTATAGCATTGGGGAAGAAACCTACAAAGATAAGGAATCTTTAAAGAGTAGTGGAGAGGAAGACTATAAAGGCAAGAAAGTTTTAAATAGCAGTGAAGAGAGATTTAATATTGAACTAAATGAGCTAGAAGCAATGGAATTTCTATTTTCTCCAATAAAGTCCTACTTTAACTTCAACAAAGATACTCCAAGCTTTTTAAATAGCTGGCTACCACTGCCCCTATATATAGAAAATTTAGATTGCATATAATAAATTAGAAAGAGCTAAAAAGCCTTTAAATAGTGAACAAGCATTTCACTAAGCTTATTATGGCAAGAGCTAATAAAGAATTCTTAGATAGAGTAAAGAAAATTGCATATAATCATAAAATAAGATTAATAGAAAATAATAAAAAACCTTATCATTTGCTTGAAAATGATAAGGTTTATTTGTTTTTTAATATATTCATTTAGTAAAGAACCTTATGATTTAGGCTAAAATCATAAGGTTCTTTTATCTTACACAAGGAAAAAGCTTTATTATATCTTTTATGAATATTTTAAAAGTGATTTTCTCTATCTTATATAATAAGGGGTTATTATCTCATATAACAATGTGAGAATTTCAATAACCTTAGAGAAAGTAATTACTTTTATATTAAAGTAATTTTCCTAAAATATATGCCCTGCAAACTTTTCTTGTATAACAAAAAGTGCCACAACATCTAAAATACAAAGAATAAATATACTAAGCTGCATTTGTGCAAAAGTTAAAATTTCAGTAAAGCCTAAAATAGAAAAGCCTATAAATACTACGCCTAAAAGGAATAAACATCCTCCCATAAAGCTGCAATAATTTTTAATGTCCTTTACTCCCCTTAGGTGATAATCATGTATTAAGCTTGTTTTTTTCTTAACCATTATCAAATACCCAAAAACAGAGAAAAGTATTCCTACAGCTCCTATAATAAACTCAAACATAAAATCACCCTCTTAAAAAATTATACTTATCAAAATGTTCTATATAATTTATTGTAACGAATTATACATTATATTTCAATTATTTCCCAGAGGTATATAAATTTAGCTCTCTATTTTTATAAATTGATTTACATCTAAACTTGGCATTGTAGTTATTAGAAAGACGGTTACCATTTCTATTTTTATAACTTAATTTGTATTTAAACTAAGATTTAGTAATAGAAGATTTACATATTTCATTTACTTTCCATGCTATAATATTAAAAAGTAATTTACTGGTATTTTATTGAGGAGAAGTAAAATGAAATATTATAGATATATTATAACTTCAATTGCAATTTTCGCTGTAGCAATAGGAATAATGAAAAGTATATCCAAAATAGATGGGGCATTAGGAAATATGTTTGTTACAATGCTATTTTCAGGCATAATTATGTTTACCTTTGTTATTATATGTATAAATATTTTAAAGTTTATTAGAGTGAGAAAGAATCTGCAAAATGAAAAAATAATAAGATGGTCTTTTACTAATAAAGAGTGGAGAAGATATATAAATAATGAAACAAAGGAAAGATTAAAATGCTTAGGTAATGGATTGAAGTATGTTTATATAATGTATATAGTGTACGCTTTAATTATTTTAGAGCCAATAATAATAGATGCTATAGAAGGAAATATATTTATTGATACTGCCAAGCCAGTTATAATTAAGCTTATAGCAATAGTTTTTTTAGTAACTATATTAGTATTGATTTACAACTCTATAAAAACAATGTTTTTCTACTTCACTAATATAAATTCTAATGGTGAGATTATAATGACAGACAAGGCTATACTAATAAATGGGGAGCTTAATGAGCCAGATAATTTTACTAGAATATTTCCTAAATCAACCACAGTAAAAAGACAATATTCTCTTTATTATGATGATTCTACACAGTTTAACATGTTAAAGATAGAGAGTGGAGAAACTGAAAGAACAGATTATAAGGGAGATAACTTAAATATAATTAAGGTTATTAGAATTCCCATAAAAGATATTTTTGTTATGAGTAACATTAAAAAAACTTTTGGCATAAAGTTGAAGAAAAATAATCAAAAATTTAGAAAATATTAAAGCCTTTTGCATAAAAAAAGATAGAATTGGCTTAGATCATGGAAAAATAGTGGTTCAGAACTTGTCCTTTAGTTCTGAGCCATTATTAATATACTATAGATCTATATTAACACTCTTATACAGAATTGGTATTGCCAATGCTATTAGAATTACACCCATAAAAGCAGACACCCCATATTTATATAAATTTAATTTATTTATGTAATTATTGGAATTATAATCCATAAATTGTATATATAATAAGAATATAAAGTTTTGGACAACTGTATTAAATTTATAACAATAGTAATTATGAGGGGGATATATGAATAACAATCTAAGGTTTATATTAAAAACAACAGGGATACATATTTTAACCTATATTTTATGTGGAATAATTTTTTCTACCATATTTAGTTATAATAGCTTATTTTCTATGAATGGGGTAGAGGGATTCATGAAAGGTGTTGGAGGGGTAAGCACCTTATTAGGACCTTTAGTACAGGTTATTCGTGGAATTTTATTTGGATTAGTGTTACTACTATTTAAAGATACTTTTATGGGGAAAAAATATGGATGGTTAAAATTGTGGGCTATATTAAGTATAATAGGAATAATAAACACACCAGCACCAGCTCCCTTTTCAATAGAAGGTATAGTGTACACCAAGTTACCATTAGAGTTTCATTTAAAAGTAGCACCAGAAATTCTTATTCAAACATTACTATTTTCATATCTATTAGCAAAGCCAGCAAAAAAGAGAAATATAAAATTTATTGAAGATAACAAAAATGAATTTGTTTCTGCAATAGTTTGTATGGTGCTTTTTTCTTTATCAGGTATAGTATTAGCATTTATAAAAGGAATAGATATTAAATCCTCAGTAGGTGATAGGGGAGCCTTTGGAGTTATGTTTATAGCTTCAGTATCTACATTTTTTATCTCTAAATATTATCCAAAAATAGAAAGTAAATTCAAGGATATTATAGCCATACTTAGTTTATATTTTTTATTAGCAATTTTGCCATATATATATAATTTAATAACTAATTCTCCTTTTAATACTAATTTAACTTTATTAATAAATATAGTACCTACTGCAATAGTTTTATTGGTTATAAAGATAAATTATAAGAATAAAAAATAACATAATGAATCAAAAAGTTCTAGATCATTTATTTGGTTTAGAACTTTTTATTATCTATATTTTAATGTTATGGGAATTTGTGGAATAAAATTTAGGCTTGTGATATTATAACACTTATAGATAAGCAGAAAATTTTATGGTAGGGGTTGGTTTAATGAATTTTATAGATACATATGATGAAATTTTATCTTATTTTTCATCAAAGGAATTTAATATATCACTTTGGGAAAATTATTCAAATATGATTTCAAAGGAATTATCTAATAAAGTTAAAAGGGATATTAAAGATTATAATTACAGAAAAGATATATTGCCTGTAGTTGAAACAGCTCTAAAAAGTAGGGAAAAATTAAAGCAAGTCATGAATCATTTATAGCAGTTTCACATAATATAAAATATAAATTCAAGGAATTATTTGAAGAGGATTTGGATTTAGACATTATTCTATACTTAGGTCTATGTAATGGAGCTGGTTGGGCAACATCACTTCATAATAAGAATGTTGTTCTACTTGGAATTGAAAAGATTATTGAACTTGATTGGTGTAATGAAAAGGATATGTTTGCTTTGATAGCTCATGAAATAGGCCATATTTGGCATAAAACTAAGGGTGGATGTTTTGGAAAACAAAAAAATATTAGTGAAAAAGCACTTTTTCAACTTTATAGCGAAGGAGTAGCTATGTTGTTTGAGCAATTACTATGTGGAGATGAAAATTATTATCATCAAAATCAAGAGGGATGGATAGATTGGTGTGAAAATAATTTAATTGAACTAAAGAGAGAATACTTAATAAGAATTACTAATTCTGAAAGTGTACAAGACTTTTTTGGAGATTGGAATAGTTACAAAGGTCATTCAGATGTAGGATATTTTATAGGATGTAAATTTGTTAGATTTCTTCTAAAAAAATATTCACTTACAGAAATGCTTTCTATGGAAATGGATTTAATGTTAAAAGAATATATTAGCTTTTCAAAGTTAGGAAGGTAATTAATAATAAAATAAGAACAAAGGAACTTTAAGTAGCTTTCCTTTGTTCTTAATTTATATAAGTTAAATAGTTCTACTTGTAGATTTATATAAAATTGGTATTGCCAATATTATTAGAATCACACCCATAAAAGCAGGGGAGGAATGCCCTAGAGATACATAGATTTGCCCTCCTAAAATAGGACCAATTATTCTTGCTAGAGATTGAAGAGCTTGGCTACCTCCTTGAATCCTTCCTTGTTCACTAGAATCAGCAGACTTAGAGAGCATTCCATTAAATGAAGGGCCAAAAATTGAATCTCCAAAACCAAATATAAACATTCCAACTATGAAAAAAGGATAGAATATGAAAATAGCTGATGCTGCAATAAGAGCATATCCTATAATTTCAGAGACCATCCCAAGAATTGCTATCTTTACATCACTAAGTTTCATTAAAAGCTTTGGCATTATTAAGCCCTGTGAAATAATATCTTGAATACCCATAATTGAAAACATAAGTCCAATTAATGTAGGTGTCCAATTGAAAGTATCCATTGTAAAGAGTGAAAAAATTGATTGTAAAGATCCATTAGGTATCCAAATTAAGAAAGCAGAAATAAGTAGTCTTTTTAAAGTTTTCATGGAAAGTACACTCATAAGCTGTGTAAAGGGATTAAGTCTTACAAGGGTTATTTTCTTAAGTCTATTATTTTCATGAAGACTTTCAGGCATATATAAGATTCCATAAATAAAGTTTAATAAGGTTATTATTGCTCCAAAATACATTGGCACAGCATAGCCAAATTTGGCAAGCACTCCACCTAGAGTAGGGCCAATGGCAGCACCTATACCTGCAATTGCACTTATCCATCCAAAATATTTAGTCCTCTCTTCCTTAGGAGTTATATCTGCAAAATATGCAAAAATTGTGCTTATGCTCCCACCTGTTATACCATCTATTATACGTCCAAGAAATAGTACCAATATAGAGCCACCTATACCAAAGATTAAGTACCCAATTGAGGAACCTAAAAGGCATATTAAAAGTATGGGACGACGGCCATATCTATCACTTAAAGCCCCAAGTCCAGGAGCTACAAAAAATACACAAATTGCATAAACTGAGGTTAGTAGAGTAACGAAGAAAGCTTGTTCACTAGCATTACTTACATAGGGCTCCACTAAAAATGGAATAACAGGGGATATAATACTAAAGCCCATTCCACAAAGAAATACAGACATAAGACCAAAGAGGAAAGCCTTCTTATCCACTGTTTCTCCATTCTTTTCTTTATTATATGATTTAAATTTAGTCATTTAAAATCTCCTTTCAAAATTTATTATTGTTTCCTTGTCAACAATAATAAATTAATTTTGTTTCTTTGTCAACAAAATTTCCAAAACAAAAAAGCAGTTCCTTCTCACTAGAGTTGGACTGCTTGTATTTTTATTGTTTAAATTTGTTATATGTTTTTTTATTTGCTTTAGGTAAAGCTCATTTTAAATTATTCTGACTTAATATTTACCCATGTTATCACAGAATTAGACACTAGATATGAACTATTTTAATTTATTCTGATTTAGTATTTAACCCAATCTTCTTTATTTCTTCATCTAAATGATCACTATATTTTTTTGCAAAGTTAATCATATAATCAAATTGTTCCTCAGTTATCTTATCAAAGACAGCTTTATCACGCTCTTGAAACTCTTTATGGAGATCATCATGAATCTTATTAATTGCCTTTCCTTTTTCAGTAAGTTTAAAATAGATTTCCTTTTTGTTATCTTCCTTTTGGTAACTTTCAATAAGGCCCTTTTCCATAAGTTTCTTACTTAACTTACTTATTGCACCCCTAGTCATATAAAAGGACTCTGCAAGTTTTGTTACATTACAATCTACATTATTAGCAATATATTCAATACAGTGTATTTCAGAAGGCTTATATCCCTTAAGACACTTTTCCATCTTAGATTTATTAAGCCAAGCCAGCTTGTTAAATAAGTCCCTAAAATCACTTATAACCTGTTCCTCTTTGTTCATGGTCTGTCCTCCCATCCCTTGATTCATTAAGAACATTATATTAAACTTTTGTTTCTCTTTCAACAATACTAAAATAGGTTATCTTAGGAATTTCATGGAACACTTAAGGAACTTTATGGAACACTTAAGAAGTTCTTTTGAAATTTCTTAAATATTCCAATATATATTTAACTTTCATTAAAATTTATACTACAGGATTTAAATTTAGTAGACTTTTAATAAGTTTTAAAAGTGAAAGTATTAGGCTATAATAGGATTAGGAATAAAATGAGGTGATTAATATGACAGAATCGGACTTCTTAGAAAAACTAAAAAAGTTAAAAAATATAATTTGTGTAGTTGAGTTTGGAAGTTTTAGAACAGAAGCATGGATTAAAGATAGAAGCGATATTGATTTATTAGTAATTACAGCACCAAATGTAACTTTTATGGACACCTTAGAAATTGAAGATGATGTTTTAGAAATTGCAAAAGAATTTTATAAATATCCTAATATACATTTAACTTTCCTTTTATTTAAGGATTTTCATAATAAGTTTGCAAAAATAGCAATAGACAGTGAGAAGAAATACATATTAAATGAAGAAAAATGGTATGATTTCAATCATAACGTTTTAAAATATATAAGAATTAATGAAAGACTAAATAGAAATTTAAAACTAGACGAGCAGTTTAGTTATTTTGGAGAAATAATAGATGATTCCATATTATAGATATAAAAAAACAGGAGATTTCTCCTGTTTTTTTATTTCTCACTTACTAATTGCTTTACAGCTTTAATATCAGCAGGAGCCCATGAAAGAGTTTCAAGGTAATCTACTGGAAGCCATATAAGTTTCGCATGTTCACTAGCTTTTGGAGTCCCATTAACAAGTTTACATCTTAGTGTTATTAAGTTAACTATAACTTTCTCATATTCATGAGTATTATCATTAAATGTAGATATGTATTCTATATCACAATCCAACTCTTCTTTAATTTCCCTAACAATTGCTTGTCCTACAGTTTCCCCTTCCTCAATCTTTCCACCTGGGAATTCCCATTGCTTAGGAAGAGTCATATCCTTTGATCTTAAGGCACAAAGAATTTCCTTCTTTTCATTTTCAATTATAGCGCCAACTACTTTTACTGTTTTTTTCATAATGTTTTTCTCACCTCGAAGATTATTTTATCATAATTACAATTCAGAGCAAATTTTTAATTGGTTATTAAGATAATTAAAGAGATATTCAATAATAAATAGATCTTATAAATACTTAAACTAAGAAAATAAAGTTTAATATTAGATTTATTTACAAAGAATTTGTTGGTTATATTGGGATAAACAATGTGATATTAGATTATCTGAATATAAAGGAAAGAGATTTATGTTTGCAATATTAGGAGCAATCTTATTTTTAGGTATAGCTATACTTTCTGTTTTAATAAAGTAAAGTTGATTTTAATCTATACTAAAATCAACTTTTTTTATTTAGTAAATTTTAAAAAGATAAACCTAGAACTTATTTTCTAGCTAAATAGAGTTCCATGGTGTCATATACTCTTAGTAAATTATTATGTTCTAAAATAGCTTCCTTAATTTCTTCTTCAAATTTTGCCTTTATGGCTAAGTTCATGGTTCTATGATCTGAGTAGGTGTTTAATAATGAGATATAATCACAAGCATTAAAGGTTCTAGTTTTGTGATATAGCTTAAGTTCAACATCTTTAAATCCGTATTTCTTTAACTTTTCTAAAAGTTCTTTATAATGCTCCTTATCCTTTTCTATAGGTTTAGCCTTTGAGGGTTTATATTTCTCATATATATTTTGGATTTTTTTGTGCAATAAATCATCCTTACGACCTATAAAGGGTTTATTCCAAAATAATGCTAAGGTTCCACCAGGCTTTAAAAGTTTAAAGGCTTTAGGGTACCCTATATTTTCATCAATCCAATGAAAGGCAGTTGCAGAATATATAAGGTCAAAGGTATTTTCATCACCCTTAAAATCCTCAAAGGGAACATTTAATATATTAAAGTTTTTATAGTCTTTAAACTTATTTTTAGAAAACTCTGCAAGATTCTCTCCAAGTTCAATAGCTCTTAAATCACATCCAGTTTTAAGAAAGGGAAGAGTAGCTTGTCCAGTACCAATTCCAATTTCTAAAGCCTTTTTATGACTATCTATTTTTGAATATTCCATAATATCATGAAACAATTCCTCACAATAATTAGGCCTCCATTTCTCATAATTCATAGCATCCTCATTAAAGGTAAAACGCTTATCCATAATACCCCCCTTAAAAATTAAATTTATACCATAATATTTTTATACAATCTTTATTATATATTATATGTTGAAATAAACATAACATTAGGAGTATTATATATTGCAAAGGAGGGATTTAGTATGAGTGATGAGAATAAAGAACTAATCATTGAAGAAGTTGAGATAAAGAGTAAAAAGCGTAAAATAAATTTAGAAAAATACGCAAAATTCTTTTCTGATAAGGACTTCTTTGAGAAATTAAGAAAATTTGCCAAAAAAGCAGGTATCAAGGTAGTTTATACATGCCTATTGCTATATTACACTTTAAAAAAGGATACAACCCCTAAGTGGGCTAAAAGTATAATCATAGGTGCCTTAGGATACTTTATCTTTCCTATAGATTTCCTTCCAGATATTGCACCAATTGTTGGTTACACAGATGACTTAGGACTTCTAATACCTGCCCTTGGAGCAGTAGCCTTTTACATTGATGAGGAAGTAAAAGAACAAGCAAAAAACAAACTAAAAGATTGGTTTGGAGAATATGAGGAAGATTCCCTAGAAGATATTAATAAAAAAATAAATAGGGGCTAGAATATAAAGCTAAGAATTAAATTTATGGCATATATAAGTAAAATAAAGCCTATAGGTTTTATGTGTTACATAATTAGATTTATTAAGCAAAGAAGATAAATCTTAAACTATAACTTAAACTAAGTTTGCTGTTAAACAATTAGATTTATTAATTAAAATATTAAGCAATTACATTTATTAAGTAAAAGCAAGAAGAGCTAATTTATTGGTTATTCTTGCTTTTTTATTTCCATAATATAAATATATTAAGTTATACTGATTTTAAAAATTTTTAGGTCATATGAAAGGTTTTATAACTCTTTTCATATGACCTTTTTATACTTTCAAAGAAAAGATTTAAATAAGGCATCTAAAAAGAGAGTTAAAGAATGAATTAACAGTATAAACTTTAATAGCCAAGATCAAAATTCTTAGGATTACTGAATCTTAAGAATAAATTAGCAGTTTAAGTTTTAACAGATAATGGACTTTATAATTCTAATAATTTAATTGAAAAATAAATTAATAGTACAAGTTTAAATAGGGTGTTTATTGGTTTTAAAGATTAATAAATGGATATACTTAGGACGTGTAATATACAACGAAATTTTGGTGTTTATGGTAAAGAAAGGTTAAAACTTTTATGTTCAAAATGGTGGAAGCTACAACAAACTTTTAGTGCTTATGGTAAAGGATAATAAACCCATATAGTTAGTGTGGTGAGAATCTTTAAGTTTAAAAATTTATTTGGTTATAAAGTGGAATAAACTTAACTTATTAACAAAATTGCTATATAATGTTAACAAAGTATAAAATAAAGAGGTAAGTATTATGAATAAGAATAAAAAATTTAAGTTTATAGTGTATTTAGACAACAAGGAGTTAGCAAAGCAATTTTTTTATACAAACATTGCTCCTTTTACATATTACACTTTACCTGTCTGTGGGATACCTGCTGGCAAAGTTATTTTTGAAATAGAAAATAGAAAGATTTACTTAAAAGCAAAGTTAAATGATTTTGAACAGGGGGAACACATTGAAACCTTAAGTGAAATAGACTTTGAGGATTTAGAGGATTTCAGCATTAATAAAACAAAGAATAAGGATATGTACCACATTACAATGGCCAAAGGAAAACACAAAGTAGGCTTAAACTGTAGCAATGGTTTAAATGATGATTTGGTTAAAGAAATAGTTCAGTATGTAAGGGAGAGTGCTTAAATGCATAGTTCAAAGAAGTTAAATTCATATATTGTGGCAAACCTAATAATCATAGGAATTATTTTCATAAGCAGCATCTTAATACATAGAATTAGTATAATATTTTTCTTGAATTTAATTTTAATAGGAGCTTTAAATATGGCACTTTTAAATAGAGCAAAATATTCCTTAGATCTTTTAAGAAAACTAAGGAGCCTAGAAGAGGTAGACTTCCCAAGATTTAAGGATGTTTCAATGGTGCTTTTAGGAATTTTATTTTCAATAGTTACATATACAAGCCTATTTTTAGATTCTCTTGGAATCATAGATATATCTAAAACCTTTGGAAATAGTGGACAAGCTAATAATACACTTATATATGCCCTATTTTTAATAATTTTCCTTTGGGCATTTATAACGAATTTATCAGGTGCAATTGTAACAGAATCCACTAACAAAGGAAGAAAAATCTTTGATCTTAGTGAAAACACAGTAGCCCTTGGAAGTGAAGCTCTAAGTAGAGCAACAGGCTCCTTTAAGGATGGAATTATACTTGGCTACTACATTTTCTACTTTAAAAACATACAAGTAGCATACAGAGATAAATCAGGAAACATTATTGTAGAAGGTTACGACAAAAGCCCCTTCAAAATAACCATTGCAGCAAAAAGAAGCAAGAAGTACTTCTCCAAAATTTTAGATGTAGATTAGAAAATATTTAATATTATAAATTTATTCAAATAAATTACTCCTAAAAATATAATTTTTAGTATTTACAGGATTATTTTTCTAATATAAACTAAGTAATGGAACAAAAGAAAAAGGAGACAAAAACATAAATGAAAAAAACAAGACTTATAACTATTACTTTATTATTTATTATTTCTATAGTTTTTATAGGCTGTGGATCTAAAAATAATTTAGAAAAAGTATTAACTTCAGATGGAGGAACTTGGTTATTTAATGAGGCTGATAAATCTTACAATATAAAGCATGAAGAGGCTGATTTAAAGATATCTTTTTATGAAAATAATTCTGCAAATGGATATTATAAAAATAATGATGGAGAAGAAAATACTATAGAGCTTTTTTATAAAATTATTGATGGAAGTATAGAAATTTATCCAAAATTTAATGAAAAAAATATAGATATAAGTGATAAAAAAACTACAATTAAAAATATAACTATTAAAGATAAAAATTTAATAGAGGCTCAAATTTATGAAAATAACAGATTTGAAACAAATATTGTTTTAAAAAAGATATTAAAATAATTAAATGATTAAGATTAAGCTAAAAAGCTATTTTATAATAGTTTTTTAGCTTTTTAAATTTATAAAAAATAAATTTATATCAAGCAATAAAGACTTTAATTATAATAAGTAAAGAGAGAAATTTATATGGCTAATTAAATTATTAGATAAAATAGAGGAGGGGTTGAGAATTAGATGAATAAATTAATAAACTTAAAAGAAGCTTGTAAAATATTAATAATATACTTTATTACTACCATTGCTACTATGATAGTTGCTGGAGTGATTGTAGAACATGAGTTTTATAATGAATTGAAAAATTATTTATGGGTTTTAATTATATTTACATTATTATTTTTAGTGCTAATAAAATTATTTAGAGTAAAATTTAAATCCGTATTAATTTTTTTAGGAATAATTATGTTTTTACTTTTATTTATACTTTTAAACTTAGATTTTTTTGTTTCAATAGCAAGTGAACCTAATGCAGATATATTTCCAACAATGTTTTGGATTGCTCTATATACAACATTGCCATTTCAGAGTGTAATAAATCTTTTAGTAGATTATAACATAGAGAGTTTGTCATACTTAATACTTCCAATATATATGATAACATTAAGCTTATTAAGTTATAAAGCACTTAAATTTAAACCTTAAAAGAAAAATAAACAAGATGATTAATTTAAGTTTTATAATAAGAATTTAAAAGTAAAAATGGACATTATATCTGTCCATTTTTACTTAATTATTAACATATACCTATTAAATTTAGAACTTTGTATTTAATAATATATGTATTTAGCAGCTTACATCTAGTAGCTCCCTTGAAATTTCCTCAAATCTTTCATCAGATATACCAAGTTTTTTCTTAAATACATCATCATCAATTCTAGCAACAATTACCTTGTTAGGAGATATTGTTTTTATAACTTCCTTCAGTTTATTAACTGATTCAGAGTCATCATTATATCCTTTAACTATGGTTATTTCAAATATAAATTTACCATTATATTGTTTATTAAAGGAGGCCATATTTGATATGTAGTCATGAAGGGTATAGCCTTCAATTGGTCTTTGAACCTTCTTAAAATCTTCCTCTGTTATTACCTTTATTTCTCCAATAACTTCATCACATTTATTAGCAATCTTTATATATTCATCCTTTCCTAGGATATATCCATTAGAAAGTAGTCTTACAGGAACTCCCTTTGATTTTATAAAATCTATAATATCTTCAATTTTATCATTTATTAAGGCTTCCCCCTTTGAATTAATAAAAATTAGATCAGGATTTGTATCATTAATCATATTTTCTAGTTCAATTAATGCCTCATTCACATGATCAAAGGATTTTTGAGTATCTATTTTATTCTTTGATCTTCCTATAGGACAAAATATACAATCAAAATTACAGCACTTTTCTGGAAGCACATTAATCTCTAAAACTCTCTTTCCATCCTCAATATAAACCTCTTTATAGGTAAAATTATTCATAAACTTATCCTCCGTAAATACTTAAATTATAGCTTCTTTATTATTAATATGAAGTATTGAAATCTCAGATTTTCCACCTAAGTTTTCCTCTACTAATTGAGATAACTCTTTTAAGGCATTTTTAAAATCTTTTTCTTTATTTTCATCAACTAACTCTATGCATAAGAAAGCATTTTTTGTGTCTTCTGTTAACATAGTTCTTACTGACTCACGCCAATTCCAGCATCTGCAAATAGCTCCTTCATCATCTTTATAAACTATTTCTCCCTCATAGGGTGGCTCACTTTTATCTGATCCTAAGGTAATAAAACTTTCATCTCCTGTTGCCTTAGTTAATCTTATATCTCCAACAAACTTATCCATATCCTCTCCACCACAAGGCATGGCATATTTTAATGAGATAGAGTTGTAAATATCAACTAGTGGGTTAATTGTTCCTAATTCTTTACCAGTAGAAACCCTCTTTAACAAAGCTTCAATTGATGACCTTGCCCCTTTTTTAGTCTTAAACTTCTTAAATGCATCTCTCCATACCTTAATAACTTCATTGCTGCTAAATTCTTCATTAGGTAAGTGACTTAAAGCTTCCTTTTCTCCTTGAGAAATCATGTCCTTGTATTGATTCTCATTTTTTATAGTATTATCTATGCCATTGCAAGTGATAATACCTATCTTTGCATTAGGGAATAGCTCCCAAAAATCATCCTCAATAATAAACTTTTTCATAACAATATACCTCCTTTAAAATAAAAAAGCCAGAGAAATATTATAAAAATATCTCCCAGGCTTTTATCCTTCCGTGTTCACAATCTTTCTGTGCGTTTTCTCTTGGACCAGACTAACTAAAAAGCTACGGAACCCTAGAAAACCATATATTATTAAACTTTAATTAACAAATTCAAAATTATAAGTTAATTTTAGCATAGTATAAGGGCTAAATCAAATTAACTGAATTATTATACATATTTCAATTACAATTAAAAACCCTATATGAAAAATTTCAAATATAAAAGGTTATATTAATTTTTACAAGAATAAAATATTAAGAATTACTAAGAATAGATATAGTGTTAAAAGTTATTATAGAGGAGTTGGAATAATGAAAAAGAGAATAGAACGCTTAATAATTTTTTGTATGCTTATAATTATAACTATTCCCAATATAGCATATGCAAAAACTAATATGAGATATGAAAAAGAAAAAACAAATATTGTAGAACCTTATGGCCCTAAAATAGAAGATTTAAAAAGTAAGGATGTTATTATAAATAACTTACAGGAAATAAAGAGAATAAGAGGAAATTTAATTGCTGTTAATATAAGTGAAAGTTCTACACCTAATGAGTTAAAAGATATATATAATCGTTTAGACTTTTATATTCAAGAGTTCATTGAGATTAAAAAAAATTTAGATAATAATATAAAGACATATACAAATTCATTTTCAGATAAATTTTTTTCTGAGCAAGTTTTATTTATAGCTGAAAGTTATATTGTTAGTTTAAGACAACAACAAAACTTAATAATTGCATTACAAGAAAAAAAAGTAGATGCAAAAAAACTGGTTTATTCAAGTTATTTAATACCTATATATCATTATATTACTTTAGGAGACCAAATGACGGCATATGTTGATACTTATTTTGTAGTAATATAAGTGCATTAAAGAATTTATTTATAGCTAATAATAAATATTTAAAACTAGATAACTTTTAACATAAACTTAGTTTTATTATTCATTTTTAGAAGCAATATATTACTAAAATAGTATTAACTAATATATAATTAAATAAAAAATAATATATAAAATTAAAAATTTCTCAATTACATTAAGCTGATAATTGAGAATTTTTTTATATACTATTTATATAGTATATAATTCAACTAATAGTTAATTTATTTAATTTTAAATTAACTATTATTCAAGGGAATTTAAAAAATTTCCATATATTAATCCAAAATAATTAATAACAGATGAAATTAATAAAAAAGGTTAAATTTAAATCTTTTTTATATTTTAGATTAATTTTCATTAATTATGAAGAAATAGCTATTTTACAAGCATTAAAACTTAACATGATATGTATTTAAATATTAATACTGAATTCACTAAAAATTAAGTATCTAATTTATATTATTTTTCAGTATAATATAATTACTTAATGTCTTTCTATATAAAGTTTTATAATTAAGTAGGGGTATAATATGAAAAAACTAGCTTTTATTATAAAAAATATTTTGAAATTCTGGTGGTGGCAAGATATAGAAAAGTCTAATATTTTTATAAGGCTTATGAATCTTGGAATGGCTTCCTTTTTAAGTTTTTGTCTCTTAGCATGGATGTATGGAGAAAGCTTTAATATTATATTAAGATCATTTATAAGTATTTATGGAGTTCTATGTTTCATTTCTTTTTGGCCTGTTTCATATTTATTTGATGAAAAGGATAAAGCAAAAGGAAGTACATTTTACATATTTCAAAATATTTCAGTATTTTTCTCTATTATTATATTAGTGTTTATATACTAAAAAATTATGATAGAGTTAAAAGCTAGTAATATAATCAAAAGTAAACAAATATAATTTTAAAAATATAATTTTAAAATCAAAAGTTTATAATATAAAAATAAACTGATAAAATATAAAAATAGTATTTTATCAGTTTTATTTTTTATCTTAATACTCATAAAAAAACATTTCTAGTATTTTTTACATTTTATTCAATTTATAATCCATAAGGAATGTATAATAAAAATATAAATACTTGTACCAAATCTTATAAAGATAGATGCAAAGTTACAAGCGCAGTGAATTTAATAAAGATTATTATCATAGTATTTTATCTATGATTGCTATAGAAACTTAAGAAAAATATAAAGCAAAATTTAATTAAATGGTGGTGGTGAGGCTATTTTAGGAACACCTTTTAAAATCTTTGTAAAATGGAAAATAAAAAAGTTAGCAAAGGCTATTTATAACAATACTACTGAAAGCCTAAGTGTTACCATGCCTATATCAAAAAATATGTATCTTAAGGCCTCCACAAATTATTGGATTAACTATGGAAAAAGAAATGGTATTACAAAATCACAGATGGAAACCATGAAGATTGAATAGTTAGTTATTTTATTCTTGTGATACTTAAAAAATATTTATTAAATACAATCCTTATAAATGTGAATATTATTATATTTTAAGACATTATATTTATAGAATAGTATGTTTTATAAACTTAAAATAAATATATAGATAAATATATTTGTTTATTAATAAAAGGGGGAGTATAAGCATGGTCAATAGGATTGTATTAAATGAAACTTCTTATCATGGAGCAGGTGCTATTAAAGAAATTGTTACAGAGGTAAGAGGAAGAGGTTTTAAGAAAGCTTTCTTGTGTTCTGATCCAGATTTAGTTAAGTTTGGAGTTACAGGAAAGGTTACTTCTATATTAGATGAGGCTAATCTTAATTATGAATTATATACAAATATTAAAGCAAATCCAACTATAGAGAATGTAAAAAGTGGTGTAGAGGCTTATAAAAAATCAGGTGCAGATTATATTATTGCAGTTGGTGGTGGATCATCAATGGACACTGCAAAAGCCATAGGAATTATTATAAATAATAAAGAATTTGAAGATGTAGTAAGCTTAGAAGGGGTTGCACCAACTAAGAATAAATCTGTTCCTATTATTGCTGTTCCAACAACAGCTGGTACAGCAGCAGAAGTAACTATAAATTATGTTATAACTGATGTTGAAAAGAATAGAAAATTTGTATGTGTAGATACTCATGATATTCCAGTAGTAGCAATTATAGATCCTGAAATGATGCAAAGTATGCCAAAGGGACTTACTGCTGCAACTGGTATGGATGCATTAACTCATGCAATAGAAGGATATATAACAGGGGCTGCATGGGAAATGACAGATATGTTCCACTTAAAAGCTATTGAATTAATCTCAAAGCATTTAAGAGGAGCAGTAGAAAACACACCTGAAGGAAGAGAAAAAATGGCATTAGGACAGTACATTGCAGGAATGGGATTTTCAAATGTAGGACTTGGTATAGTTCACTCTATGGCACATTCCTTAGGAGCTGCTTATGACACACCTCATGGGGTTGCAAATGCAATTATTCTTCCAACTGTTATGGAATATAATGCAGAGGAAACTGGAGATAAATATAAATATATTGCAGCTGCTATGGGCGTTGAAAATACAGAAAATATGACAGTTGAAGAATATAGAAAAGCAGCAGTAGATGCAGTTAAAAAGCTTTCAGAAGATGTAGGAATACCAGCTAATCTTAAAGACATAGTTAAAAAAGAAGATATAAGATTTTTAGCTGAGTCTGCTTATAATGATGCTTGTAGACCAGGTAATCCAAAGGAAACATCTGTTGAAGATATAATAGCTTTATATGAATCTTTAATTTAAAAAGAAAAATACTCTCTTAGTGAATCTATTTTACTTAAGAGGGTATTTTTTTATTTACTAAGCTTTTAAGGGTTTTAAATATTGTTTTGGTGTTACCCCTTTATGTTTTTTAAAGGTTTTAATAAAGTAACTTACATCATTAAAGCCGCAATTTAAAGCAATCTCAGTAATGGAAAGCTCTGTTGCAAGGAGTTTTTCACAAGCAATTTCAATACGATAGTAATTTAAATATTCTATGGGAGTTTTATTAATCATTTCATGAAAAAATCTACAAAAATATTTTGGAGACATACCAGAAGCTTTAGATAAATCATCAAGGGTTAAAGGATTTTGATACTCATTTTCTATTAAGGTTATAACATTTTTAAATTGAAGAAATCTTTCTTTAGTCTTTTTAGTATATTTATTATTTTTCACATATAATTGATGCTCTAAAATAGTTCCTATTAAATAATATAAAGCACCTTGAGCTATAAATTCATAGCCTGTACTTTTAACGCTCATTGCTTCAAACAATGATTTACAACAATTATTCAAAGCTTGTATATTGGAAGGAAGTTTAGGAGCTATAACTTTATTATGATTTACAATATCATATATTTGCTTTGTGCAAGCATTATTGTCTTTTAAAAATAATTTCATATCAAAAACTATACATTCATAAATACAATCCTTAGGCAAACCACCATGAAATATTCCACTATGAACAAAAATAATATCATTCTTTTTAGCTACTATTTTTTCTTTATCTATAAATAGTATAAATTCTCCTTCTAAAATTCTAATTATTTCACATTCAGTATGCCAATGATAAGACATGTTGTATCTAGGATGATTAGGAGTAACGTGGTAAAACTCTATTGGAAAATCAAAAGTTCCGTGTTGTTTTTTCTCTTTATAATCAAAAAACCTCATAAATTCCTCCATATAAAAAAGTGAAGATTATTATATTTTTTGACTATTATAACACAAGAAAAAGTTTATATAAATATATGGAAAAAGGTCCTTTTATTAAAGAAAATATTAGATTTAATAGGTAGAGGTGGGAGAGATTAAAATCTAAATTATATAAGTACATAAAAGATAAAAGGGAAGAAGAGGGATTTAGTGAGTAACTTCTTTCTAACTTTGTAAACATCCTAAAAAAATGATAATAGTGAAGAATTAAATTTTTAAAAGGAAAATGAGAAGTTTCATAAGTTGTTAAACAATACTTTTAAATAATGTTTATAATATGTTAAATACTTATAAATAAAAAAGTATTATAATTTCACATATATTTAAAAACTTAAGGAGAAATTATGAAGTTATTAGCAAGTGATTTTGATGGAACATTATTAGTAGATAAAAAAATTAATAAGAGAGATATTGAAGGAATTAAAGCTTTACGTAAGGAAGGTCATAAATTCATTATATCTACAGGTAGAACCCTTCTAACTATGGAGGGGGTAATTGAAAAATATAACTTAGAGTTTGATTATTTGGTTCTTTGTAATGGAGCAGTAATACTTGATAAGAATAAAAAGGTAATAAAAAATAACCTTGTTGATTTTCAGGCAGTTAAAAAGATTATAGAAGAGTTTGCAGATCAAGATAAAATAATGATTTATTTTGATGATGGAAGTGGAATGAAGCTAATAGAAAATAAAAGTGTTGATATGAAAAACCTTTATTTTTCTGAAGAAATTGACTTTGATTTAGTAAAAAAAGAGGAGATATTAAACTTGAAAAGTGGAGCAGTAATCTTAAGCATATGCACCTCAGATGCCTCTATAGAAAGAGGAGAAGAAATAAAGGAAAGATTAATAGAAATCTTTGGTGATGAGCTTTCCATCTTCAGAAATCAGTTTTTTGTGGACATATCCTCAAAAGGCTCATCAAAAGGAGAGGGTCTAAAGGAAGTTTTAAAACTAGAAAATAAAACTCTTAATGATATATACACCATAGGTGATTCTTTTAATGATATATCTATGTTTGAAATAACAGATAATAGCTATACCTTTAACAGAGCAGAAGAGGGAGTAAAGGCACATGCTAATAATCATGTAGACTATGTCCATGAAATTATTAACCATATAATAAAATAGGGATAAATACTTTGGGAGTTTATCTATTGTTCTTAATATTGTATAGAAATTTGTTAAATATATATCTTGATATAAACTTTACTTTATGTTAATTGTTTCCAATATATTCTTTTGATATGATTAACATAAAGTAGATTAAAAATATGAAAAGAAACTAAATTTTTTATCAGCTAAATATAAATTATAAGCTTCTTCATAAATAAATCATAAGATTTCACATATATAATATAAAGTGAAGTTAGTTATGAGATTTAATTAAAGCAACTTTAAAGAAAGGTTTGTAAAGTTGTAATTAAATATTGGGGGAATAATAAATGAAAAGTATAATAACTATTCAACACACTGAATCTATTCATCATACTAATGGAATGGTGGGTTCTTGGACTGAGTGGGATTTATCAGAGCTAGGAATAAAGCAGGCAAATAATATTGGTAGAAATCTATCAAAGGAGTTAGAGAACAAAAAGTATGTTATGTATTCTTCAGATTTATTAAGATCTAAGCATACGGCAAAAATTATAGGGAAGTATTTAGGGATTGAACCTATTTTAGTTAGGGAATTAAGAGAGAGAAATCTAGGAAGATGTGTTGGAAAATCAGTAAAGTGGCTTAAGGAAAATATTGAAAAAGAAGAAAAGTCTATTGATGATAAAATGTTTTCTGATGCAGAAAGTAGAAGAGATGAGTGGAGTAGATTGTTACCATTTTTTAATGAGTTAATGGTAAGTGAGCATGAAAATATAATTATAGTTTCTCATGGGGATTTATTAAGTGTATTTAATTCAATGTGGTTAGGAATGGAAGTTGAAATGCTAAACAAAAGTGAACTTTTTGGACTAGCTGGTGGAGTTACTTTTATGGAAGAAACAGCTAGTGGAAAAAGGGTTATAAAAAGAATGAGTGATATGGCTTGCGTAAATGATTACACTTATTGAAATAAATGTTAAATTTTTAACTGAGTAGTATTATTAAATCATATATATTAAAAGTTATACCAAAATATTAATTGAAAATTTTTAAAATAAATTTTAATTATATTTAATTTTAAATTTATTCTTATTTTTGAGTATAATCGTTTGTTTGTGGGGTGAAAATGTTATCTTATAATATTTTTGAATTTTATATTTTAAAATAAAGTGTTAAAAATGTTAAAAGTTGTTTTAAAAAAATTATTAAATATGCTATAATTTGTGGAATAATGGATAAATTTAAATAATATAGTGGGAGTTAATTTATGAAAAAAAATAAGAGGTTTATAATGCTTATCCTCTTTTTTCTTGTATTTATAATGTTATTCCTATGTCATGGATCAATTATAAATAAAGAGCAAAGAAAAACCTTAGTGAAAATTGGATTTTATGATGACTACCCTCATTTTTATATTGACCATAAAGCCAATGTTTGTGGATATTATAAGGATATAACTGAAAGATTAGCTAAAAAACTTAATTTTAAGATTGAATATGTAAATGGAAAAGCTCCAGATCTTTTAAAAGAACTTAAAAATGGAGAAATAGATTTAGTATTTGGAATAAATAAACTTCCTGAGAGAGAAGAATTCTTTGAGTTTACCAATAAACCTATAAATGATGAGCTAAAGCTTATATATACCAATACTGATATAAAATATGGTGATTTAGAAGCCTTAAATGGCATGAAAATGGGATATATAGAGGGCGAATTAGATAATGAATGGATATTAGAGTATCTAAGAAAAAGAAATATAAATGTTGAACTAGTTAATGGATATTCTTATAAAGCAATAAAAACTTTATTAGCTGATAATAAGGTGGATTTTATTGTAGATAATCCAGATAGCGATATAAAAAATAAAGGAGAAAATATTAGAGAAATTTTTCAATTTTCATCTGGGCCAAAATATATTGTAGCAAATAAGAATAATAATGAGTTAATAAAAAAAATTGATGGAGCCCTTAGTACAATTAATCTTAATGGATATCTTGGTAATAATCATTATTTTAAACAAATTCATAACTTTATTATTGCTACTACTAATAAGAATGTAATTATTTTAATTATTTTTATTATATGTATAATTATGTTCAAGAGGGTTAAAAAGATAATAGTTAAAATTCTTAAAAAGAAAAAAATATGTAATGATCTAAAAAAAGATAATTATACTTTGTATTATCAACCAATAGTGGATTTTAAACATAATATAGTAAGGAGCGTTGAGGCTTTATTACGTTTAAGAGAAGATGGCAAATTACTAACTCCATATTATTTTATGAAGGATATAGAAGATGCCAATATGATGAAAGAAATCACCTTGTGGGTTCTAAATAGAGTAATTAAAGATTACAATATTATAAAGTTTTACGAAAATATAAATGAAAAAGATTTTTATATTTCTCTAAATGTATCTTTTAATGAGATAAAAGATAGAGAATTTTTAAAGGAAATAGTAAAAATAGTTAATGATAGCAAAATAGTAAAAAATAGCATCTGTCTAGAGATTATAGAAAAGTTTGGAGTAGAGGAAATAGAAAAAATACAAGAAAATATCAAGTTTTTACAGAATAATGGTATTTTAATCGCAATAGATGATTTTGGAGTAGAGTACTCAAACTTAGATTTATTAAAAAAAATAGATTCTAACATTATTAAACTAGATAAGTTTTTCGCAGATGGAATTAATGATTCAGAAATAAGTCTTAAAGTAATAGACTTTATATTAGATATATGTAGATTATCAGATAAGTCTATAGTTATTGAGGGGATAGAGGAAAAAGAGCAGGTTGATATAATAAAAACCTTTCTTTATGAAAAAATTTATATTCAAGGATATTATTTTTCAAAGCCATTAGATATTGAAAGTTTAAAAATTTATACCTTTTAGAATAAACTTATGGATATAATTACTTAAATTGATAAATAATAAAATAAGCAAATATTTAAAGGAAATAAGGAAGAAGAATAGAAGTAAGTAATTAGTCTTATTTTAGGAGGTAAAAAAGGTGAAGATTGGAAGAGTAAGAGAGGATGCTAATGATGCCTTTGAAAGTCTAATTGGGTTTGAATTTATTTTATTAGATTTAAAGATTAAAGATAAATTCATGGTGCTGAATCCTTTGACCACAGAGGGCTTTGAAAAGTTTTATTATGAGATTTTTAAAAGGTTTGGGAAAGATGTAATCAATAAAAAATATAAAGATTTCTTAAAATATATGATGAGTGAAGAGTGTGGGTTTGATATTTGCTCAGATATAGACAACTTTAAGAATCTAAGAGATTTTACTGAGGATGACAAGAAAAGCTATAATTTTGCTCTAGAAAACTTCAAGGGTAAATATGGTTTGCAATAAGCTTAATTGAAAATTAAATACTTGTTCTATAGGCTTTTCCTTTACAAAGGTTCTTTGTAACCAATTTGAACTCTAACTTTAGAAGAATCTTTTATTGATTTTCTTTTACAAAGGTAATCTTTGTAATAAACTTAAGTGAAAGTTAAAGACTATTAATATCTAAGGGGATATTTGCACTTTTATGCACAGCAGTTGTATTTTTAAAGCATATATTAAGACCTAACTTAATTTTTTTAAGAGTTTCTATACAAAATGAAACTTTAATGAATTATTAAGTAGGTCTTTTCTTTTTAGAATGAAATTAAGTTTAAATGAAAGATAAATAAAAAAACTCTATAAAAAGCAGAGAAATTTATACTTTAACATAATTTTAAAATAAGATCTAAGTATTTAGAAATTAATAGTGCTTTAAAAGAAGGGGCTAACAGGAGATAAAAATACAGCTTGAAATAGGTTAAAATGAAATAGGTTTAAAATTAAATATTAGCTAGTTTAAAAAAGATAAATCAAAGGATTAGATTAAATCAAATATGTAACATCCTTTTATACATAGGCATAGTATATTACTATAACGAAATTACCATATATGTAAAGGATGGATAAAAAATATGTATGATTGTACTGATGACAAATTTAAATTAGAGTATGCACGTGCATATATATTACCTCAAAAATATGAAAATTTATATTCAATCTGTAAAGGTTTCTGGAAGGGAACAATTTTTAAAGACTTATACAGACCATATAAAGAAAAGAAAGAATGTTAATGAGGTGAAATTATGAAAGCACTAGAATTATTAGATGATATACAAAAGTTACAATTTTATGCAGTGGAATTAAATCTTTATCTTGATAATTTCCCAGAGAACAGAAAAGCTACTGAGGACTATAAAGAAATATCTTCAAAATTAAGCGAATTAATAGAAAGATTTGAATGTGAATATGGACCTATAAGAAATTTTGGGCAGGCTTATGTGGAAAATCCAGTTGCATGGATTGAACAACCTTGGCCTTGGGAAATTAAATATTAGGAGGATTTAATTATGTGGTATTATGTAAAAACTTTAGAATATCCAATAAACTTAAAGTGTAATGATCTTAGAATGGCAAAGTTTTTAATATCTCAATATGGTGGACCTGATGGAGAGTTAAGTGCAGCACTTAGATATTTAAATCAAAGATATACAATGCCAACTAATAAAGCAAAGGGATTATTAACTGACATAGGAACAGAGGAAATGGCTCACGTAGAAATGATAGCAACTATGATTTATCAATTAATGGAGAATGCTTCTCTTGAGGATTTGAAAAAGGCTGGACTAGCTGAACGTTACACAGACCATGGTAAAGCATTATTTTACTCTGATGCTCAAGGAAATCCATGGACAGCAACTTACATTCAAGCAAAGGGAGATGTTGTAGCTGATTTACATGAAGATATGGCAGCAGAGCAAAAGGCTAGAGCAACTTATGAGTGGCTTATAAACTTAACTGATGACCAAGATATAAAGGAAATCTTACGCTTCTTAAGAGAAAGAGAAATTGTTCACTTCCAAAGATTTGGTGAAGCATTAATGGATGTTCAAGATAAGATGAAATGTAAAAAATAAGTAGAACAAAAGGGCTATATCAAAATTGATTTTGATACATGCCCTTTATTTTATTTACTAATCTAAAATTAAAGCTTTTAGACTCTATAATTTTAAAAACTTTTCTTATTTAAACTTAAACCTTTTGTTAGTAGTATAGTGCAAGATTTTTAAAAACTTTTCTATTTAAATTTAAGCTCTAGAAATTAAGATTATAGAATTTAAGGACAAAATTTAATCTTATAAATATAATTTTTTTTATAAATATAGGCTTAAGTAATCTATATATTAAAGTTTTGAAATTATAATTAAGTAACTATAAAAAGCTGAATTACTTAAGCTCTTTACATATTAATTCATAGCCACCTCTAGCAAGTGTAATTTCCACCTCATATATTACATTGTCTAATTTAAATATCACTGGTTTTTCTTTACTTATAAATTCAACATTACTTTCTTGTTTTAAAATAGTATCACATATGCTTTGAGCTGATGGATATTGAAATGAATCTTTTAATTCAACAACAAAAGCTTTTCTAAAAAACTTCATTATTAAAACCACTCCTTTATTATAAAATAATATATTTAGATGTAATATTTTTATATTTAATATAAGAGAATATATTTAAATGTAATATATTTACGTTTATTATATTAAAGTATTATTTGTTATTAAAAATTTTAATAAATTATTTACTTATAATATATAATAAGTAATAAAAATACATGTTACAATAATAATTGTAAGAAAAGTAAAAATATGTATGTTGATTGGGGGATTATTTTAAATTTAAAATACATTTTCCATAAAAATATACAATTAATAAACAATTAAATAATATATTGAGCAGTTATAAAAAAAGTCTGGATATATATAGATTTAATGAGTTTATTAAGTTTTACTATATTATTTTTAGGGGGTGTTATAGAGAAAATAGCCTTGTGTAAACTATAAAATTTATAATAAATTTTATAGTTTGAGAAAACGTTTCAAAGCAATCATAAATAAATATATTCTAATTTATAAGCTGTTAATTTACTATGAAAAATTAGTTTGATTCTTTCAGAAAAAAGGGGTTCTTAAAGAATCAATTTAACAGGCAGTGGAATTTATAGGGGGAATATTAATATGATGAAATATTTTCAGAAATTAGGTAAATCTTTAATGCTACCAGTTGCTGCACTTCCAGTAGCGGGTATATTAATGGGAATTGGATACTATATAGACCCATCTGGATGGGGTGCTAACAATGTTGTATCAGCATTCTTATTAAAATCTGGTGGAGCTATTATAGATAACATGGCCATCTTATTTGCTATTGGGGTAGCTGTTGGTATGTCAGATGATAATGATGGAGCTGCAGGTTTAGCAGGTCTAGTATCATGGCTTATGATAACTACGTTATTATCTAGTGCCGTTGTTGCAATGATGCAAGGAGTAGAGGTTGAAGCTGTTAACCCAGCCTTTGGAAAGATACAAAACCAATTTATAGGTATCGTAGCTGGTTTAATAGGAGCTGGTTGTTATAATAGGTTTAAAAATACTAAATTACCAGATTTCTTAGGATTCTTTAGTGGAAGAAGATGTGTTGCTATAGTTACAGCACTTGCTTCAATAGTAGCATCTTTAGTTCTATACTTTGTATATCCTGTAATCTATAATGCATTAGTTTCATTTGGTGAATCAATAATAGCTATGGGACCAATAGGAGCTGGTGTTTATGGATTCTTAAACAGATTATTAATACCACTTGGTTTACACCATGCTTTAAACTCAGTATTCTGGTTTGATGTTGCTGGTATAAATGATATAGCAAACTTCTGGACTGGAACAGGTACTTTAGGACAAACAGGTATGTATATGTCAGGTTTCTTCCCAGTAATGATGTTTGGTTTACCTGCTGCTGCTTTTGCAATGTATCGTTGTGCAAAAACTAATAAAAAGAAGGCTGCTGCTGGTATATTATTAGCTGCTGCTTTATCATCATTCGTTACAGGAGTAACTGAACCATTAGAATTTGCATTCATGTTCTTAGCACCAGCTTTATATGTAGCTCATGCTTTATTAACAGGAATATCTATGGCAGTTGTTGCTGCTTTACCAGTAAGAGCAGGATTTAACTTTAGTGCTGGTTTAGTAGACTGGGGATTAAGTTTTGCAGCACCAATGGCATTAAATCCATTATATTTATTAGGTATAGGTTTAGTATTTGGAGTTATATACTATGTAGTATTCGTAGTTATGATAAAGAAATTTGACTTAAAGACTCCAGGTAGAGAAGATGATGAAGAGGATGATTCAAATGCAGTTTTAGCAAATAATAACTATACTGAAGTTGCAAAAATCATCTTAGAAGGGCTAGGTGGACCTTCTAATATTACTTCAATTGATAACTGTATAACTAGATTAAGATTAGAAGTAAAAGACAGCACACTAGTTAATGAGAAAAAGATAAAATCATCTGGTGTTTCAGGAGTTATAAGACCTGGAAAAACAAGTGTTCAAGTTATAGTTGGAACACAAGTACAGTTTGTAGCTGACGAGTTTAAAAAGCTTTGTAAGTCTAAAAATTACGTATAATAATTGATAGATTTTAAAGTTTTAATATAAAGTCTTTAAAATAAAAAGACTAATAACTTATATATTATATTTAAAAAAGGATTCCAGTGGAGTAGTTATATATTTCTACTGGAATTTTTTTATAAGAAGTCAAAGTTTTATAAATTTTAAAATGCTTTCATAATCTATAAATTTTAATTCTAATTAATTTGTATATATTGTAAAATAAGTTAATATAGTTATTAAAATATAGATTGGGGAGATTTTATGAAACCAGCAGATTTAACAGGGATTTTAGTAATTGCTTTTTTAGGAGGAGGAATAATAACATTTTTAGGGGTAATAATTAAACACTTTAATGCAGGAGATATTCTTAATGGCTTTGATGAAAAGAAGCATGATAAAGAGAAAGTATCTAGAATTGTTGGGATGGATTTTTTGATAATTGGATTAAGTGTAATAATAATTGCTTTAATTAGTATATTTATAGATAAGAAATATTATAATGCTATAATGATAACTCAAGGAATTATAATTGTTTTGGAGTTAATAAAAGCTTTATATGATCAATTCTTTAAATGTGGTAAAAATTAATTAAAAATAAATATGAAGATGGGGTGTTTTTGTGTTTAATTTAAATCTAAGAGAAGAAGATATTATAATGAAGATCACAGTTATGAAACAGGTGAGCAACAAAGATGTCGCTATAAATTTTATATCAAATTTAGTAACTAGAGCTGGGGGAGATGTGGCTTATAAAGTTAATCTAATTGCAACTAAGGATTCTCTTTATTTAGAGCATGTAGGACATGCATCACTAGGGTATGCTGAAGAAACTAGAGAGGTGGATCATATACCTTTTAAAGATTTAAAAGAATTTTCAGTAACTAATAACGATAATAATGAAGAACTAAAAATAGTAACTATTAATAAGGAGTTTAATCTTTTTAGAGATAATACAAAGGGAGACAATTTATCTTTAACTATGGTTAAGGTTTTAGAAGATATAAAGTAAGCAATATAAAATTATAAAAATACCTGTGTTTATTTAAATTCACAAATTAATAATATAATTAATAAATGAAAAGCTAGCAAGAAAAAATAAAAAAACTTGCTAGCTTTTTATTTATAGTGAAAGTTCTATAAACTAATATTTTTGAAATTTAATTTTATTTATAAAGTAACTTCATAAAATATGAATAAAATGTAAAAGACTACAAAAGGTAGGTCGTTTTTTATAATATTATATAAAAATTTGTAATATGTCATATTGAATATAGAATTAAATTTTTGTATTATATATATACAAAAATAATACAGTGGCAAATCTAGGGAAATCTAGAGACGCAAAGCTAAAGGGGCTAAGGTTATATGATAACTATGCTAGCCAGTTGCCGAAGAATTAATATTCTTTGTTTTAATAGAGTTAATTTATAAATATATACTTAAGTATGTATTTATTTTTAGAAATGTTTTTAGGCAACTATCCTTTAATTTATATTAAGGATAGTTTTTTTTGAATAAAAATGCTTTATTAAATGGTATAGGCGTAGAGAGATAACTTTTAGTTACATATTAATATGAGGGGGAAGATTATGAAGAAAAAAATATCTAAAATTCTTATTGCATCCATGATAATATCAAATGCAAGTCCTGCTTTAAATGTTTATTCTAGTGAGGTTATGAAGGAAAAAATAACTTCTATAGAGAAAAGCGTAATAAATCAAGCATCTATAAATCAATTTACTTTAAATAGCTATAAAAATTTTGATGAATACAATAAAAAATATAGAGTACAAAGAAATGAAATAGTTTCAATAACAAATAATGGGGGACAATATTCATCAAGCTCTATAGATAAAGCTATAGATGGTGATTTATCTACTCACTGGGAAACAGGAAGACAAAATAGTTCTAATTTTACAAATGAAGTTGTAGTAGAATTTAATAATTTAGAATCAATAGATAGAATAGCATATGCAACAAGACAAGATGGAGCAAGGGGAAAGGGATATCCAACAGAGTTTGATATATATGCTTCATCAACTGGAAATGAAGATGACTTTAAACTAGTTTCTCAAGGAGCAAGTAAGTCAACAGGAAACATTATGGAGTTTAAGTTTGATACAGTACAAGCTAAGAAAATCAAATTTGTCTTTAAAGTAGCAGATAGAGATTGGGCAAGTGCTTCAGAGTTTTGGTTTTATAAGGAAGATAAAATCATGGATAAGGTGAACTCTATATTCACAAATGAAGAGAAAAATAAGGTGAATCCAGAGTTTGATACTGTAGAAAAATTAGATATTTTTGAAAATGAGATTAAGGACCATCCATTTTATGAAAAGTTTAAAGAAATAATAGAAAACGCTAAGTTGGTTTTACAAGGAAACAATGTAGTTTATAAGGATGCCTTAGTAAGTAAGTTTAAAGATTTTAATGATGAATCATTAAAAAAATATAACGAGCTATTTAAGATAAATGCATCATCAATAACAACTAACGGAGGAAATTATGCAGAAAATTCAATAGAGAGAGCTATTGATGGGGATGTTAATACAAAATGGCATTCAGGAAAGCAAAATAGTTCAGATTTTACAAATGAAGTAGTAATTACTTTAGATAAATTAGAGACTTTAGATAGAGTAGTTTACACAAACTTAAATATGAGAGGATTTGCTGAGGACTTTGACATATATACATCAAAGACAACTTCTGGAGACACCTTTGAAAAAGTTACTTCAGGAAACAGTGAAGTAACAAAGGGCTCAGTAGAAATTAAGTTTAATCCAACAGAGGCAAGAAGAGTTAAATTTGTATTTAAAAAAGGATATGAAAATTGGGCTTTAGCATCAGAATTTACTTTCTATAAAGAAGATCAATTAAGAGATAAAATGGGTAGATTATTCACAGATAGCACTATGAGTCAGGTATCTGAAGAATTTAATACTCTAGAAAAAATAGAAAAGTTAGAAGCAGAAGCTAAGGAGCATCCTTTTTATAATGATTATAAAGAAGAGTTAGATAATGCTAAGTTAATTATTGAAAATAAAGAGGTTCAATATACTGATGCTAGAGTATCTGATTTCTTAAATCCAGATAATGAATTACTTAAAGCTTATGATGCTGTTTATAAGTTAGATAAGAGCAAAATAAAATCAATAAAAACTAATGGTGGACAATATGCATCAGAATCTATAGATAAAGCTATAGATGGAGATTTCAACACAAAATGGCATTCAGGAAAGCAAAATACAGAAAACTTTACCAATGAAGTTGAAATAGAATTAGAAGAATTAACTACATTAGATAGAATAGTATATACAGCACCTCGTGGTTCAAATAGAGGATTTGCTGAAGCTTTTGATATTTATGCATCAAGAACAACTAAGGGAGATAATTATCAAAAGGTAACTAGTGGCACTGCTAATATAACTCAAAATTCTGTAGAAATAAAATTTAATCCAACAGAATTTAAGAGAATTAAGTTTGTATTTAAAAAAGGTTATGAGAACTGGGCTTGTGCTAGTGAATTTGGATTATATAAAGAGGATAAAACATCAGATAAAGTTGATAAACTATTTACAAATGGATTAATGAATGAATTATCAGAAGACTTTAATACAGAAGAAAAATTATCTTCATTAGAGGAAGAGGTAAAAAATCATCCCTTAGTAAATTTATATAAGGAAAAATTAGAACTTGCTAAAGAAGTATTAGCAGGGAATGCAGGATCTACTGTATTTGAATTAGAAAGTAGAGGAAACTCAATTAAAGAATCTCAAAAAAGAAAGGTTTGGAATTTCCAAGACTGGCAACCAACTGGCTATGCAGTAAAATCTGGACAAGTAATAACAGTTTATGTTGATGTGGAAGATGGAAAGCCAACACCAAAATTAGTATTTAAACAAATGGATAGTCAGCACAATGGAGATATTACTATAAGTTTAAATAAAGGTAAAAATGTAATAACTATACCTGAAAAACCTACAAATGAGTTAAGACCAGGAACAGCTAAGGCAGGTGTACTTTATACAAGTAATCCTTACACTTCTGAAGAACAAGGAAGAAAACCTAAAATAAGAATAGAGGGTGCTATAAACTATCCACATTATATAAAAGGCATTGATAATGATGAAGAAGTTATGAATGAGCTTGAAGAGTATGTGGAGTTATTAAAAAAGGATCCTCAATTACCAGATGTATTTGATGTATTTAGTGATAAAACATTAGTTAACGTTACTGCAACTTATGCTTTAAATTGGTATAAAGATAATAATAAATTACCAAGTGAAACTGCAAATAAAAGTGATGAAGTAATTAAAGAAACTATGAGATATTGGGGATTTGATGAATCAAGTGAAGTTAACTCTGATTTTAAATTTAGATATATAAGTATGCTTAAATGGTTAGACAATGGAGGCTTTATGAATGCTGGAAACGGAATAACAGGATTTAATAAAGCAGAGCAAGGTGGAGCTTTAGGTGTAAATACTGGATGGGGCTTTATGCATGAAATGGGACATAATTTTGATACTAATAATAGAACTATAGTAGAGGTAACTAATAATATGCTTCCACTTCATTTTCAAAGAATTGAAGGCACACCATCTAAGATAACTGAACAAAATTTATGGGAAAGAAACATATTACCAAAGGTAGCCTTAGATGATTATTCTAATAATGAATATTATCCAGAAAATGATAAATCCTTATTATCTCATGTAGCACCTTTATGGCAATTACAGTTATATGATGAAACTTTCTGGCCAAGATTTGAACAAGAGTTTAGAAGCAGAGATATAGGTGGTGGAAGTTGGGAAAACAAACACAATGCATGGGTTATGGCTGCATCAGATGTGTTTAAGCTAGACCTATCAGAGCATTTTGAAAGACATGGAATGGATGTATGGAAAGAGACTAAAGAATATACATCTAAATATCCTAAACCATCTAAGAAATTATGGTACGCAAATGATAAAATGTACTTAAATAAAGGTGGAGTATTTACAGAAAATCTTAAGTACGAGGCAGAAGCAAAAATAGTAAATGGAAATGATGTATCAATTTCTTTTGCTATAGATGAAGAAAATAAAAACAATGTTATAGGATATGAAATATCTAGGGATGGCAAAACAATAGGATTTACATCAACAAATAATTTTGTTGATCACGGAGCTACTATAGGTGAAAATCATGAATACAGTATAGTTGCTTATGACAATGAAATAAACCCTAGTAAGCCTTATAATTTCAAATTACACACTCCAAGTATTAGTGCGCAACAAAAGGCTTTAATAGCTCTTAATGAAGAGTTTAATCCATTAGACTACGTAAAAGCTTATAATTACGAAGGAAATGATATAAGCAATAAAATTGAAGTAACTAAGAATACTGTTGATAACACCAAAAAGGGTGAATATGAAGTTGTTTATAAAGTTACTGATGAAAAAGAAACTAAAGAAAAAACTCTTAAAGTTGAAGTAGTTAGTGCTTATGACTATTTATCAGATGAAGAGTGGGAATCAGTAGAAACTCAATGGGGAACTCCAAGAAGAAATACAAATATAAAAGGTAGAGTAAATGGAGAAATTAAAACCTTTGAGAAAGGCATAGGAATTCATGCTAATGGAAAAGTTGTATATGATTTAGAGGGAAAAGATTATGACAGATTTGAAGCATTATTAGGTGTGGACCAAACAATAGAAGCTAATAATAATTCAAGTATTTCATTTAAAGTTATAGCAGATGGAAAGACTTTAGAAACAACTAAGGTTTTAAGATATAACGATAATATGGTAGAAATAAGTATTCCTGTTAAGGGTGTTAATAAGTTAGAAATCCAAGTTAGTGATAGTGGAAATGGAAATACATCAGACCACGGTATAATAGTAAATCCAAAGTTATCAACTAATAATGTAAAACCTACAATAACAACTGAAGATGCAGTAATAAATGTTAAGGATAAATTTGATATATTAGATGGTGTTACTGCTAAGGATGTTGAAGATGGTGATTTAACATCAAGCATAAAAGTAAAGTCAAGTGACTTTGAAGCAAATAGAGGTGGATTATACACTGTAGTTTATGAAGTTTCAGATAAAGATGGAAACACAGTTACTAAGGAAAGAAAAATATATACAATAACTACAGCTGAAAGTTTAAGTGATAAGGATTGGAAATCAGCAACATCTGGATGGAGAGAAGTAAAAAAAGATTTAAGTGTTGAAGGTAATAGAATAACTTTACTTGGTGAAGATGGACAAGAAGTAGAATATAATAAAGGTCTTGGAACTCATGCAAACTCAGAGATAGTTTACGATTTATCAGGCAAAAATTATGGAATGTTTGAAACTTATGTTGGTGTAGATAGAGAAATGAGAAATTCTAATGAGCCATCAGTAATCTTTGAAGTTTACGTTGATGGAAAAAAAGTATTTGATAGCGGTGTTATGAATGTAAACAGTGAAAGAAAGCATGTCTTAATTCCAATAGCAGGAGCAAGTGAACTTAAGCTAGTTGCTAAAGATGGTGGAAATGGAAATGCAGGGGATCATGCAGATTGGGCTGATGCAAAAGTTTATACTACAAGTGATAAACCAATATTAACTGGTGAAGAGGTAGCCTTAAATATAGGTGATTCATTTGACCCATTACAAGGAATGGTTGCTAATGATCCTGAAGATGGAGATATAACAAAGAATATAAAAGTTATAAATAATAATGTAAATACTAAAAGAGGAGGTAACTATGTAGTATCCTATGAAGTTACTGATTCTCATGGAAATAAAACTACACTAGATAGAAAAGTAGCAGTTGTTAATGCTTATGATTATATAAGTGATAGGAACTGGAAATCAGCTAATTCAGGTTGGAGAAGTGTACAAAAAGATAGAAGTGTTGAAAATAATACTATAACTTTACTTAGTGAAGATGGACAAGAGGTAGAGTATAAGAAGGGTATTGGAACTCATGCAACTTCAACTATAGTATATGATTTATCTGAGGGAAATTATAAGTTCTTTGAATCATATGTTGGTGTAGATAGAGAGATGAGAAATTCTAAGGTATCATCTTTAAGCTTTGAAGTTTATGCTGATGGAAAAAAAGTATTTGATAGTGGTGTTATGAATTCAGATACTCCAAGAAAGCATGTTTTGATTCCAGTAGTTGGAGTAAGTGAACTTAAACTAGTAGCTAAAGATGGTGAAAATGGAAATGGAGGAGATCATGCAGACTGGGCAGATGCTAAGTTATTATATGCAGACTCTAAGGATTTTACTGCTTTAGAAAAAATAGTTGAGGAAGCAAGAGGAGTAGAGGGAAATCTATATACTGAAGAAAGCTTTAATAAATTACAAGTTGCTCTAGAAAAGGCTAATAAAGTATTAGAAACTCCTAATCCAGAACAAGAAGTAATAGATTCTACTATTATAGAGCTTAGAAAGGCTATGGATAATTTAGAGGCAGCTATTGATTTAACAGAGGAAGTTAATATACCAGATAATGAATTAAAAAGGGCTATAAAAGATCAATTAAATCTATCAAGTGATGTAATAACAAGAGGAGATATGAATAAGTTAACAAGCTTATCAGCAGTTGGATATGGAATATCAAACTTAGAAGGCTTACAATATGCTGTAAATATAGAAGAATTAAATCTTGACTGCAATGAAATAAGAGACATATCTAAAATAAAAGATTTAAAGAAGCTTAATAATGTAAGTATAAAAGAACAATATATAGTTATAAGATCACCAGAAGAAATTGAAGGAAAATATGTTATAAATGAATCCTTTGTAGGAAAAGATGGAGAAAGATTGTCACCTAAAGAAATAAACATAAGAAGAAATACAGGTGGACAAAATGTTGATATATCAAATGTTGATGTTGAAAGTTCTTTAAATAATGGAAATTTAGAGCTAGATACTAAGCTTTTTCAAGAAGGTTTTAGTGGTATAGCAGCAGTTTATGAGGATTTAGATGGAAGATATGTAGCAACTCTTTCAACTATAGTAAGCAAATAAAAACAACTTATTTAAATTTAAGTAAAAGTAAAGGGGTTCGTATTTTAATACGAATCCCTTATTAATTTTATATAGATTAAAATATTTAAATTTGTATTGGATTTTACATTATGATTTAATTGATTATTAACTTAAATAAGAGTTTATAACCAGTTTTTATTTTAAGGGTTTTAATATATAGTATTGCAAAAATATTATAAATAATATGGTTAAAAACATCGGGAAGAAAGTACTAAATTTAGAATATACTATAAATATACATAATATTAAAATAATAAAATTTAAAAAAGTTGAAAATAATATCTTTTTATATTTTTCTTCATCTAAATTAGTATATAGAATTCCATTAAATCTAATTTCAGTATCGCCACTAAAAAATGAACAAATTGGATTAATAATTCCAGTCATCAGCATAGTTAAAAGCATCATTAAAGAAATACAATAATATATAAGCATTTAAATCTTTCCTCCTTACTTAGAATATTTATTTGAATTTTAATCTTATCTTAAAAAATAATAATAAATTAATCAATAGGTTTTGCGTAACTGGTCGAAAAATTAACAAAATTGGCATAAAAGTAAGTAAATGTATTAATAAAGGGTTAATAAGGTGTGAATTTTAAGTGTTTAATGTATAAGTAATATTAATAAATTTATTTTTTATTAAGCAGTTATTAGAGGAGTTTTACATATATTATTGAATATTTAGTTTGTTAAAAATTGGTGGATTTAACGGGAGAAATTATATAAAATTAATCTAAGGTTTATATTTTAATATGTTAGGAGCAATATTATGGAGGAAAATAATAATAAATATTTAAAGAATAAGAACTTTAGATTGGTAGTTTATATTATTGCTATTTTAATATTTTTAGGTGTAGCTACTTTTAAAATATCATCATCAATGAGGGAATTTAATGATAGTTTTAAAGCCTCTAAAGTAAGTGAAGAGCTTTTAGGAGAAACAGTATCTAGTGATGGAAAATATAAGGTTGAAGCTTATCTTATTAATGGAGGGGCTACAGTAGATTGGGCAGTTAAATGCTATTTAAGGGAAGGAGATATTAAAAAAGAGATATATAGGGATTATCACATAAATGAGGCAAATATGATTTGGATTGATAATGATACTATTTCAATAAACAATCATAATATAGACTTGCCAAATGGTAAATATGATTTTAGAGATGAATAAAGTGGAGAGTAAGCTTTAAAGTAGACTTCATTAAATTATTAGACTTGAGATTAAGTAATTTAAAGGAAGTATATTAGGCTTACTCTAATTTTTTGTTAAAAAGCATTTTAAATAATAAGGTTTTAATGGTAGATTTTTTTATTATGAGAAGAAGCTTAAAGTTTAATAAGGTTATTGTATTAGTGACATAGAAGATTTAAAACTTAAATATCCTAATAGGTTTAAGTTTATTAAGGTTATTATATTAGTTAACATAGCTATAATAAATATAAACTAGAAAAAGATAAATTAAAGTTTATAGATAAAAGCTATAGAGAATTAGAAGTATATTAAAATAAAGTTCATATTATTAACAAAAAGTTAATAAATGCTCAAAAAATAAATAATAGTATTTAAATACATTAATTGAAAAAATATGTATTGAGGTTTAACATTATATGGAACAAGAAAACAAAAGTTTAAGGTTAAGGGGAGGGAAAATCAATGAGTAAACATTTAGCTACTGATATTCGTGTAGCTATTGAAAAGGACAACCCATCTATTTGCAGAGATGAAGAGAAATGTATAAAATGTGGATCCTGCAAAAATATATGTACAGATTATATAGGAGTAAATGGTCATTATTCTTTAGAAAAAACTAATGATATTGCTGTCTGTATTAATTGTGGTCAATGTGCAAATGTATGCCCAACATCTAGTATTACAGAGGTTTTTGATTATAAAAAGGTGGAAGATGCAATAAATGATAAAGATAAAATAGTAATAATTTCTACATCACCAGCTGTTAGAGTATCCTTAGGTGAAGAATTTAGTATGAATGATGGAAGTTTTGTTCAAGGTAAAATGATAGCATTACTTCGTAAGTTAGGTGCAGATTATGTTCTTGATACTAATTTTGCCGCTGATATGACAATAGTTGAGGAGGCCAGTGAATTAGTAGAGCGTATAACTAAAACTAGTAAACCCTTACCTCAATTTACTAGTTGTTGTCCTGCCTGGGTAAAATATGCTGAAACATTTCATCCAGAAATATTAGATCATATTTCAACCTCAAAAAGTCCTATAGGAATGCAAGGACCTACAATAAAGACTTATTTTGCAAAGAAGATGGGAATTGATCCCTCTAAAATAGTAAATGTAGCCTTAACGCCATGTACGGCTAAAAAGTTTGAAATCAAAAGAGAAGAAATGAATGCCTCTGGCAGATATTATGGCATAGAGGACATGCGTGATATGGACTATGTTATAACAACTAGAGAAGTAGCTATTTGGGCTAAAGAAAAAGGAATAGATTTTAACTCTTTAGAGGATAGTAACTTTGATAAATTAATGGGAGAAGCTTCAGGTGCTGGTTTTATATTTGCTAACACTGGAGGGGTTATGGAGGCCGCTTTAAGAACAACTTATAAATATATTACAAAAGAAGATCCACCTAAAAATTTTTATGATTTAGAGTCTGTAAGAGGGATGGAAGGTGTTCGTGAAGCTAGTTTTAAGATAGATGATTTACAAATAAACATAGCAGTTATTTATGGAACTGAAAATGCTTCAAAGTTTATTTCAAAGATGAAAAATTTAGATAAGAAATATCACTTTATTGAGGTTATGACTTGTCCAGGCGGATGCATAGGTGGAGGTGGACAACCTAAAGATAAAAAATTTGAGGGTGATAAACTTAGAGAAAAACGTATAGATGGATTATATAAAAGAGATTCAAGTATGAAGTTAAGAGTTAGCTATGAAAATGAAGAGATTAAAAAGCTATATGAAGAGTTTTATGGAAAACCTTTAAGCAGTCTTGCTGAGGAAATGTTACATACAACTTATTTTGATAGAAGTAAAGATTTAGGAGGAGAAAAAATGAGTGAATCAGTAAAATATCGTTGTACAGTTTGTGGATATATACAAGAAGGAGAATTACCAGAAGGATTTATATGTCCAGTTTGCAAGAGTCCAGCTTCAGCCTTTGTAAAAGTTGAAGAGAAATCAGAGGCTTCTGATAAAGATTCTAATAAATCAGAAGTATCTAATGAAAGTAATAATAAATATAAAGGAACAAAAACAGAAAAGAATTTAATGGATGCATTAGCAGGTGAGTCCATAGCTAGAAATAAATATACATTCTTTGCAGAGGTAGCTAAGAATGAAGGATATGAGCAAATCTATGAACTATTCTTAAAAACAGCTGGCAATGAAAGAGAACATGCTAAATTATGGTTTAAGGAGCTAGGATACTTAGGATATACTAAAGAAAACTTATTACATGGAGCAGAAGGAGAGCATTATGAATGGTCAGATATGTATGCTAGATTTGCAAAGGATGCAGAAGAAGAGGGCTTCTTTGATTTAGCTGAAAAATTTGTAGAGGTTGCTAAAATAGAAAAATCTCATGAAGACAGATATAGAAAGCTTTTAAATAATATAAAGTTACAAAAGGTATTTGAAAAATCAGAAGAAACTATGTGGGAGTGCTTAAATTGTGGATATCTTGTTATTGGTAAAAAGGCTCCAGAGGTTTGTCCAGTATGTAATTATGCCAAAGGATTTTTTGAAGTAAGAGCTGAAAATTACTAATAAAGATTTATGTTTACATAGTTTAAGCTTATAAAAAATCACAAATTACAAAAACAATTCTTATGACAAATAAAAATATAGATATAAGAAAATTACTTCCTTTAAAGTAGATAAAAAGTATTAAAATCTATTTTAAAGGGAGTATTTTTTTGTTTGAAATAATAAATATAGTAATTTTATTTTATTAAAGGAATAGTTCAAAAATAGTGAAAGAGGAGTTTAAAGGATAAATATAAGTGATTTTATAGGAGAAGTAAAATAGAAATATTTATTTAAATGTATGTACAAATTATATAATTTATTAACAAATTATATAAAGTATTCTTTTTGTGTTAAAATGTTAGTCTTAAATTATTGATATTGAATAGTTTAAATAGTAAAATTCTTATATAAAACGTTTTCGAAAGCGGATAAGATATTATTAGGAGGGGGACAATATGATAAAAAGAAAAAAAGTATTATCACTAATTTTAAGTGGTATTGTATGTTCATCTTTAATACTTACAGGCTGTGGAAATAGCAAAGAAGAGGAAAGCAAGGAAACTGTCAATTTAACTTGGTATGTTATAGGGGACGAGCCAACTGACAATGACATTGTGGAAGAGGAAGTAAATAAATATTTAAAAGATAAAATAAATGCTACAGTAGATATAAAACACATACCTTTTGGGGATTATACTAAGAAAATGAGTGTTATTAGTAATTCAGGGGAACCATATGATCTAGCCTTTACATGTTCTTGGGCATTCCCTTATTTAGAATATGCTAGAAAGGGAGCCTTTTTAGAATTAAATGATTTATTAGATACAGAAGGAGCACCATTAAAGAAAGAAATAAACAAAGATTTATGGAAGGGTGCAGAAATAGATGGAAAGATATATGCTGTTCCAAATCAAAAAGAAATAGCATTAGCACCTATGTGGGTATTTGATAAAGAACTTGTTGAAAAATACAATATTCCTTATGAAGATATACATTCAGTAAATGATTTAGGTCCTTGGTTAAAATTAATAAAAGAAAAAGAACCAGATTTTATTCCATTTTATACTCATGGAGATTCAATTCCTTTAGACTTTGACGATATAGTAAATCCATTAGGTATATTCTATAATGACAAGAGTTTAACAGTAACAAATAAATTTGAATCAAAAGAAATGAAGGATATGTTATTAAAATTAAGAGAATATTATGAAGCTGGATACATAAATCAAGATGCAGCAGTAACTGATATGAAACCAGAAGTAAAAAGATTTGTATGGAAAGCAGATGGACAACCATATGCTGAAAATATATGGGGAAAATCTTTAGGTAGAGAGGTTGTAACTTCATCAATAATACCACCATATATAACTAACAATTCAACAACTGGTGCAATGACTGCAATTTCTGCTAATTCTAAACATCCTAAAAAAGCAATGGAGCTATTGACTTTAGTAAATACTGATACAACTTTAAGAAACTTATTGATGTTTGGAATAGAAGGAAAACATTATGAAAAAATAAATGACAAGCAAATAAAGAAGTTTGATGGTAAGAAATATGATGTTGTTAGCTGGGCATATGGAAACTTACTTGGTACTTATGTTTCAGAAAATGATCCTATAGATAAGTGGGATGCTTTTGAAAAATTCAATAATTCAGCTAAGGTTTCTCCAATACTAGGATTTAAATTTAATACTGAAAATGTTTCAAATCAAATTTCCGCTATAAACAATGTTTTACAAGAATTTGAAAGAGCATTATATACTGGTTCAATAGATCCTGAAGTTGGACTAAATGATTTAAACAAAAAATTAAATGATTCAGGTATAAATGAAGTTAAAGATGAAATACAAAAACAATTAAATGAATGGAAAACAAAAAATAATTAGTGTTATTAATAAATAGAGGGTAGGTGAAAACTTACCCTCTTTATCTAGTTAATAAGCTTGTCTATTTATGATGTTTGGGTGAAATTTCAACTGTTATGCTAATACCAATACCTGCTACTATTCCAGTTAATATGTAGTAAGTTAAGTCATTCATTGGTATTACATATAACCCTAGCAGTCCTATTATAAGTAAAAGTAAAAACATACATACCACAAAAAATAGTGGCTTAAATTTAGGTGTTGTGGGAATAATTTTTGCTATTTTATCTGATAACTTTAAACTTTTATTTATAGGTATAAAAATAAAAGTTGCAATTACTAGTGATAAAATCATTGGAATAAAACTCATTAAAGATTTCATCTTAAGTTCCTCCTTTATTAAAAACTTCATTAATTTTATAAGTTAATATTGGTATTTTAAGAAGGCCTTATAATTCTTACCTTCATAATAATCACCTCGATTTTTCTTTAAATATAAGTAAAAATATACTCTTAACAATATAAATTAGAAAGTAATCAATTTTAGTTTATATGGATTACTTTGTTTATATAAATTATACATTATTTATGTTTTAAGTTGTTAAATTCTGTACAATATCATAGTAAATTTTTATTTGAATTATATTAGTTTTTATAATTAAACATTAATTTGTATTATTAATTAAAATAAATAAGTAAAAAATAAATTTTATTAAGAAGAAGATGTTAAATGAATATTAAGGAATGTTAAGAAAAAAATAGAAATTTTGTAGTTAAAAAGAGTTTAAATAAGTTAATTTAATAATATATACATTTATAAAAATGATTAAATTTAACTTAAAATAGATTTTATGGTATTATTAGTTGCAAAATTAAACTAAGGAGGAATTATATATGAAGAAAAAAATACTATTAATTTTAACTGCAATTTTTATGCTTACTTTTTTTTTGGTAGGTTGTGCAGAAGAGCAACAATCAAAGGCTGAACAAAATAAGGAAACAACTGTTCAAGCAGAAAACAATGAATCAACAAAAACTAATGCTGAGACGGAAGTTAGTAAAGATAATACTAAACAGGATGATTCTACAAATAAAATAAGTAGTGATTCTTCTAATAGTACATCATCAACATCTAATGAAAAGTCTAAATTAGGAAATGATAATACTAAAGCAGAGAGTAAAAGCTCAATAGTATCAAATGAAAGCTCTAGCAAAAAATCTTCAAGTAGCTCCAATAATCATAATAAGAAAGTTACTAAAGAATCAACAGCTTCAGCACCTGCTAAAAATGAATCATCTAAAAAAAGTACATCAGATAATTCAGCACCAGTAAAACAAGAAAGTTCAGATTCTACAGGTTATGTATATGCTAATGGAGGAAGACATAAAAGTAATAAATACCATAGTACTCCAACAGCGCATAGAATGGAAGGTGCTATAAAAATGACTAGACAACAAGCTGAAGCTCAAGGGTATGTAGCTTGCAAAAAGTGTTTTTAATTAGAATATAAATAATTTAATAATAGATAAAAAAATGACAAGCTTTTAAGTTTGTCATTTTTTCTAAGATTAATTTTTATAATACTGGGGATAGGAAAATTTCTATTTCAGTATATTATAAATTTCTTAAAGAAATAAGAAGTAAACACATTACAATTGGTTGTCTGGGAATTTAATAAAGGGGCTATAAATTTTATGAAGCTTTGGGAATGCAAAAAAGAAATATAAGAATGGAATTAGATTTGTAAAAAATATTACTTTATGAAAACAAATTAATAAGATAAATTTTTATTAGTAAATTAAATACTTATGAGCTTTAAAAGATAGAAATAAAATAGGATGCTATTACTTAGCATCCTATTTTATTTAAATAACTCATATTACTAATCTTCCACAACTACATTTCCTTTAGAATCAAGTAAAGGGGTTAAACCGCAACCATTTGGTCCTTGAGCTAAAAGATAATTTACTCCAGTTTTTTTATCCACTAAGATAAATATTGTTCCAAAATCTAAGTTTTCTATAAACTTATTTTCAAATCTTTTTTCTTTTTTAGAAAACATACAAAAACTCCTTTTAATATATTTAAATTAATAAGCTTAAAAGTAAGATGTTAATTTTAAAACTTATGTAAGTTAATATAAAAATTATATGTTTAATTCATAAAGCATAATTATTTTATTATTTTAAAATTTGCATTATTGTTACAATATATAAATTCTAATTTTATATATTCAAATTAGTTTTTAGTTAAAGTTTTATATACTTTTCATTATCATTATTTAAATAGATTATAAATAAACTTCATAATGATTTCAGTAATTTTAGGATACTATAAAAGTATATAAAAATTTTATTAAAGGAGGGAAGAAATATGGCACTTGGATATTTATTAATATTCTTTGTATTTATATTAGTAATAAGTATATTAGGAATTTCTTTGCTATTTTTCTTGAAAAACAGAAAGATAAAAAATGTACTATTTTATTTTTTAGCTGTATGGTCAATTCTTATAGCTTATCTTAACGCATCTAGTTTACCAACAAATTATTTAGGACAACAAATTATGGCCTGGTTATTTGGATCTATATCAATAATTGCAATCATTATTAATTTAAAAAAAACAGGGGAAACAAATATTCCCTATATACTTGTAACAATTTCAGTTTTTCTTGGAATATTTATGATGTTTTTTTAATTAGTTAACTATATTTATAGTAAGTAGTGATTTAAAATTAAGTTTTTTAATAATATATAGGGATAAATATTTCTTAAAAGAGATATTAAATTAAAAATTCTTTAAATAATAGGTTTTTAAATTTTAGTTTATATAATAAATCCTAGCAAAAAAAGTCTGTAAAAATATATATTGTTACAGACTTTTTTCTTTTAAAAATTATAAAGATTATAAATACCTATGAATATGTTTAATAAATAAAGGTTTAGATAATTGAGCTTAAATATATAAATAATATATTCTTATTAGATTCACTAAAAAAACAATGTTTTTATACTTCAAATACTGTATTTTCAATCTCTGGATTTCCTATATAAAGTCTTATTGCTACTAGTGGTATATAAAGTATGAATATTTGAGAAAAAGCTGTTATCTCTAAATATAATGGTATGTCAAAGACTTTATTTATAGAGCTAAAGGAATAGATTATTGCGCCAGTTAGTATAACTCCCATAGATGTTACACAAATATAGTTAAAGTGTTTTAAGTTTTCTCTATTCCTTATATTATGATCTGTATAAAGATTGTATAAGAGAACTCCTAAGACTATAAGAACATATAAATAAGACCATTTAAAGTAAGAATTAAATTTATTAAATGCCCAATTTATAAACTCAAGATTTACATAATCATAAAGTTCATTATGGATTCTTAAGTTATTTAAAAATATACTTTTTATTAGAAATGAAGTAATTATTCCAATTAATATTAAGAAAGAGGATAAAGTTAAAAATAATTTTTGTTTTACTAAGCTTTTTCCTCTACCTAAGAAAATACTTATTGCAATTATTAGAAAGAAAGATAAATACAGAATGATAAGCACCTCCAATTCTTTTAAGTTTACATATTAATTATAACTTAAGTTCCAATAAATTACAAATAATGGAAATTAAAAAGATATAGTATAGTTTAGCTAATAATAGGCTAGACTATACTATAGCTTTTTATTTTATATAATCTGTGTTTGTTAGCATAGATAAATTATACCCTGTTAAATTGATTTTTATTTCCAAATAGACATTAAAAAATATATTAATAAGAAAAAAGTTTTTGAAAAATGTTTTTATAGAGTGTTAGCTTTTATATTTTTTTAAGCGTTCTTTTAAAAGAATAAATGTGTTAATGAGAATGTATATAACTAGGATGTTTGATATTAATCCTAATAAGTTAGTTGAAGTAGAAAATAAGAGAGTGTTACTGTCTTGTGGAAACTCATATGTTGTAAAATATTTTACTGGATAACCCCAAGTTTTAAAGCCAGAAGAATTTAATTCATAGGGGGTTATAAAGGTTAAAAGTAAGCTTATCCAAGCAGCTTGGTTAAGAATTTTAAAATTGATTCTTTCTTTCATAAAATCCTCCCATATTATGAATTTTAATAATAATATAACATTAAAAATATGTATTATAATTTACAATTAGTAAATTTTTGTTTAATAATTTAACTATTAATAAAAAGTGTTGATAATTGAAGGATTTATTTATATAATGTAATTAGGTAGAGATTTAAAATCTACTTTTGAAATAGGCGCAGTGATGCTTAATAGGGAATTTAGTGTAAAACTAAAGCTGCCCCCAGCAACTGTAAATGACTTCGACTTAACGATATACCACTGTGATCGATCATGGGAAGGTGTTAAGAAGATATAGTTATGAGCCAGGAGACCTGCCTAATTCAAAGCAAACAGTTTATCTTTCTGGGGAAAGAGGCAAGTGATTGAAATTTTATCATACTGAAGAGAGACAGAGCCATATTAATAAAGTTATGACTAGTATGGGTTAGTTTATTTAACTTTTTTAAATTTAAGTTAATTATGGTAAGCTACAATGAGGTAGCTTGAGTTAGTATGATTAAAATATAGAGATTCATCAATTAACTTGTAGAGATTTTCCTAGATAGGTATTCAAATTGAGTATCTATCTTTTATTTTTGGGTAATTTAAGCTAGGATTACTCAAAAATAACATCAGAAAGCAAATCCAAGACAGGTAAAAATCTCAATGGTGAGTAAGGTGCTTTGTAAAGTACCAAGGTTCAAAGAGGAATCAAAAGTAAAATTAAGTTGTTTTAAAGGCTAAATAAAAAAGTCTTACTAACAAAGAGGTTAGTAAATAGAGTAGGATACTCTAAAGTAAATAACTTAAAATGTTTAAGAGTTATATGATAGAGGAATTAAAAGTTAAAGTAACTTATGCTTAAAAAACTTTTAATTTAAATCATATAACTCTTTTTTTATTGTACTGTTAAAATATTTAAAAGATGATTTATAATTTCTTTTAATGTAAATTATTAAGAGTTCTTTTTTATATAAATTTTTAAAGCTTTTATAAGTAAAATAAGTGCATATATTCCCAAAAATCCAATAGTTAAGATAAAAATTAAATAAAATATAGAAAAAACACTGAATAAAGCCATGGAATATCCCCCTTAAATATAATTTAGAATTTTTATAATATAATACAATAAAAATTTGTTGGTTTTATATATATGTTTTAAATTATATATGAATGATAAACTTAGAAATAGATTTTTAATCTTTATATGCAAGAATGATTGGTAAGATTTGAATTAAATAACTTATTTAAATTATACTACCTTATTTATATACTTAGTAATATATAGTGTGAATTAAAAAAATAGACATAATTTATAGGATTTATTATCTATAGAAATAATACTTTTTATAAAATAAAAATCTCTAGCTTATAGCTAGAGATTTTTTCTGCCAAAACTTAAATGCATAGATTATTTTTATATGTGAGATTTTGTCAAAACTTAAATGTTTACTTATGTTCATGTTTTTTTGAGCTTGAAACTACTAAAGCTATACCACCTACAATAATAGCTACTAATATAACATAATTAAGATAAATCACTATGTTACCTAACATATATCTCACTCTCCTAAATCTATATTTTATTTTAAGTATTAACAATTTAATTATAATTTCCTTTGTACATAGTATCAAATTTTAAACCTTGTGTAAAAAAGTAAGAAATTTAATTTTTAAGTTTAATTTCAAGTTTATTTATAAGAAAAGTTTAGGTTTATTATTAATTGATAAATTTATAACCTTTATTTTAAAAAGTTGCAATATTTAATATATAGTATTTTTCTTCAAAGGAACAATGACATAGAGAAATAAAAAAGGAAAATTTTTGAATATTTTTTATCTTGAAATATTTATAGAGTAAAGAGCTTTTTTTTGTAAATTTAAAAAATAAGAACATATAGAAAATGGCTATTTGAAAGGTGGTATGACCAATTTCAGTTGTTGAAATCGAATTAGATAATAGAGTGCCTAAATAAAATGAATATTTTAACGAAATTAAAAGTTAGATGAGAATAATGTCAAAAAATAATTTGTTACTGTAATATACGTAACAATTTGTTAATTTTAGAACATTGTTAAATTAAAGAGGGAGTGGTAACATTTATAAGTAAAATAAAGTATTAATTTATATTGTATATATTGTTGAGTGAGTAAATGAAAAGCTATTCAGTGGGAGGAATAGCTTTTCTTTTTTTCAAGACAAAAAGCTTATAGGCTTAAGAATCTCTTTGAAAGAGAGGTATTCTCCTTAATTAAATGAAGTGACAATAATTTTGAGAGAGTTAAAGTTGATTGACTAATTAATTACACTTTTAATAATCGTAAGAGATAGGCTATTAAATCTTAAACCTATAAGCTTAAAAAGTAAGTAGTTAAGAAAAAGGTTTAATCAATTCCTTCTTCATGAATTATTATTTGCTTAATCTAAATTTATATTCAAATATTCAATTAATTTATTTAAATTTGTATCTTATTATCCAAATTATCCAAAACATGAGAAATATAAAAAAAAGTAATGGGAATGAATGGATTTTAAGGATAATGGATGAATTTAACTGGATTTATTGAATGAAAACCGTGGTAAATAGTGGTATTATATAAAGGCGATTGAAATTTTTATTTTAATTTTGGTGTTTAAACAAGAAGGGGGAAAATTTTTTTGGTTATAATTTTTATGGGAATAGTTATGTTTATTATTGGGCTTATTTGTAAAAAGCTACATGATGACTATGAGGAATATCCCAATCTTTTTGTAGGATACAAGCTAAAGTATGCAATGAGAAATAAGGAAACATGGGAAGAGGCAAATAACTATATTTTTAAACCATGTATTTTTGTATTTATATTCTCAATAATATTCACCTTGATAATTAGATTTTTTAATTTAGAAATTTCTGATATAGGGTATATCTTGGTTAGTATATTAATTTTAGTTAGTCCTATAATTTGTACTGAAATTCATATAAGAAGATTCAATAAAATTAGAGAAATTTAATTTTATAATAAAAATAATAACTATTAATTTTTAAAAAGGACTGTATCAAAATATATTTTTTATTATGTTTTGATATAGTCCTTTTTTTATCCTTTTAAATTAAGCATGAAAAAATAAATTTAAGAAGAGAATTATAGAATTTAATAATAATTATAATTTTCATAGGACTTTTTAAAGTTGTGTTGAATTATATATTTAAAGAAACTAAATTTTCGTTTTATTAAAGGGGTTGAAAAAATGAGAATATTAATGTTAGATTTAGACACTTTAAGAGCAGATCATTTAGGTTGCTATGGATATGAAAGAAATACATCTCCTAATATAGATAGTGTTTCAAGGGAGGGTATAACTTTTGATAATTATTATTGTTCAGATGCACCATGTCTTCCTTCAAGAGCTGCGCTTATGTCTGGAAGATTTGGAATACATACTGGTGTTGTAAATCATGGAGGCGTTTGTGCTGATTTTAGAATAGATGGGGAGAATAGAGGATTTAATGATAGAATGGCATTTAACAGTCTTCCTATGTTCTTAAGAAGTGAAGGATTTTATACTGCTTCTATAAGTACTTTTGCTGAGAGGCATAGTGCTTGGTGGTTTAATGCTGGATTTAATGAGCTTCATAACGTAGGTGGATGTGGAGCAGAGTCAGCAGAAGAAGTAACTCCAACTGTATTAAAATGGATAGAAGATAATGGAGATAAGGATAACTGGTTTCTTCATGTAAACTATTGGGATGCACATACTCCTTATAGAACTCCAAAGACTTATGAAAATCCCTTTGAAGGAGATGGCTTAAAGAGATGGATAAGTGAGGAAAGATTTAATGAACATCGTAACAATAAAATTGGACCACATGGAGCTAGAGAAATAGGAATGTATAATAGTGATACATCACCAAGATTTCCAAAACATATGGGAGAAATTAAAAATTATGATGAGCTTATAAAATTCTTTGATCAATATGATTCAGGGATAAACTATATGGATTCCCATATTGGACAAATACTCAAGTTATTAAAAGATAAGGGGTTATATGAAGACCTTGCTATTATAATAACTTCAGACCATGGGGAGGCAATAGGTGAATTTGGTATGTATGCAGAGCATGGAACTGCTGATTATGCAACTACTAAAATACCAATGATAATAAAGTGGCCTGGAGCTATGAAAAATTATAGAGATGATGGATTTCATTATAATTTAGATTTGGCACCAACTTTAGCTGAGTTATTTAATAAGGAAAAGAAATATTACTGGGATGGTAGAAGCTATGCCCAAAGTATTTTAAATGGAGAAGATACAGGAAGAGATTATTTGGTTTTAGGGCAATGTGCTCATGTGTGCCAAAGAGCTGTAAGGTTTAAAGATTATATTTATATTAGAACTTATCATGATGGATATCACTTATTCCCAAAGGAAATGCTTTTTAATGTAGAGGATGATTCTCATGAAATAAGAAATTTAGCAGAGATAAGAAAAGAACTATGCATGGAAGGGGCCTATCTTCTTCAACAGTGGCATGATGAAATGATGATGAGTAGTGAAAGTGATGTTGATCCCCTTTGGACTGTAATAAGAGAGGGAGGACCATATCATGCTAAGGGGCATTTAAAAGAGTACTGTAAAAGATTAGAGCAAACAGGAAGAGGCTGGGCAGTTCCAGAGCTTAAAAGAAGACATCCAGAGGAATTTAAATAGAAGATAAAAATATAATTATTAGTAGTGCATATAAAGAAAATTTATTATAAATTTAATAAGCTTAAATATTATAGGTTAGATATATTAAAAAACTTATAAATAGATTTAGAGTTTAAAAAATATAAGCTCTTTATCTATTTATAAGTTTTATTTATATGTGTAGTTATTTATGTAGAGTTTAATTTGCTTATTTTAAAAACTATTAGAGGCTCTTAATGGTAAAAAGAGCTAGTCCATTTTTAGAGTAAGTTTTATTTGCTAAAATAAGGTTTAGATTTATCTTTAAAATACTTTCTTATACGTAATAAGTAATATGTAAAGAATATAATACTATATAATATTATTTCAAAAAGTTTCTTATCAAATTTTGGTATGTATAAAAGCATTATATGTACATACATTAAACCATAAAATAAATATGCTGACCTTTGAATCTTTTTCCATGTTTTATAGTTCATTTTTTTTCTTACACATTGGAATGAAGTAATCATTAAAGGAATCATTAAGCATATCATGATTAAACTTAATAAAGTTGCAAAAAACTTGTAATAAGTTAAAGAATGTGGGTTAGTAAAGAATGTAGGGAAATAGTATATTCCATATAAAATATTATGACCTAAGGTTAAGATACAAGCGATTATTGAAAGTTCGCCTCTTATAGCCATTAGGTTTTTCTTATATTTAAATGAATTACTTAAAGCTCCAGTGTACATTACTATGGTAAATAAAGCTAATGAAAAAGTACTTTTAGAGAATATTCCTATGGTGTATTTACTTATGTGTTTAGGAATATAGTTATGTAGATCAGTTTTCATAAATACTATAAAAAATACAGCTATTAAAGTAGCTATTATGTAGAGTATTGAAGAATATTTTTTTATTTCTTTATAAAAAACAATACTCAAGAATGTTGTTATTAATAATGAAATTATAAGTAGCATTATTATGTCCGCCTTTCTGTTATTGATAATCAATTTCAATTAGATTATATATGCAAGTTTGAATTTAGTCAACAAAAAGTTCATTTTTATAACAATTTATTTTTATTTATCATAAAATAATCTTTTTAGTAGGATATTTGATTTTTATGTGGAATTATATAGGAAACGTCTATTTTAGTATGAGAGGGGAATAAAGATGAGAGTTAAATTAGTTGGATTAAATGAGGAAATGTTAGAAGCTGTCAAGGGATTAGAAGAACTAATTGATTTTCAGCTTTATAATGAGAAGGAAAGTGAAAATGAAAATTTAGAGATTATAAATGTTTCTAAGCTTCCTGAAGAATCAGAAAATGTAATAGAAGTCCTTAGAGGAAAAAATAATGAAATAAGATATAAGAAAAAGCATCACTTTTTTAGGGCATTTAGTTTATATCTTCAATTTCTTAAAAAGGGAGAGGAGAGTTTTAGAAAAAGTGAAAAAACTTATATTGATTCAGTAGGAGTAATGATAGATGCCTCAAGAAATGCTGTTTATAGAGTTTCTGAGGTTAAAAAGATATTAGGATATATGGTCTTAATGGGACATAATAGGTGTATGCTCTATACTGAAGATACTTATGAGATTGATGGTTATCCATACTTTGGTTATATGAGAGGAAGATATAGCAAAGAAGAGTTAAGGGAAATTGATGATTATGGATACTCTTTAGGTATAGAGGTTGTACCTTGTATTCAAACTTTAGCTCACTTAAAACAAACTTTAAGATGGCCTTATGGGGAAGGTATGAAAGATACCCAAGATGTACTTTTAGTAGGAGAGGAAAAGACTTATAAGTTTATAGAAGCAATGATTTCTTCCTTAAGAGAATGTTTTAGAAGTAAAAATATTCATATAGGTATGGATGAAGCTTTTGATTTAGGAAGAGGACATTATTTAACTAAACATGGACATGTCCCTCACCAAGAGCTTATGGTTGAGCATTTAAATAAGGTTAATGAAATAGCAAAAAAATATGATTTTAAGCCAATGATTTGGGATGATATGTTTTTAAGATGTGGAGCTCCAGATGGTGGATATTATGATTTAGATATAGTTATAACTTCTGAAATCGCTAATAATATTCCAGAGGAAGTTTCCTTAGTTTATTGGGATTATTATAATTCTAATGAAGAAAAGTATAAAAAGCTTTTAGATATTAGAGATAACTTTAATAATAATATTATCTTTGCAGGAGGATGCTGGAGGTGGAGTGGATTTGTTCCAAACTATTCAAAGACCTTTGAAACAACAAATGCTGCCTTAAATCAATGTAAGGCTAAAGGAATAAATGAGGTCTTTGCAACTGCTTGGGGTGATGATGGATCAGAAACACCAATATATTCAATAATGGTAGGTCTTATATTATTTGCAGAGCATGGATACTATGACAAGGTAGATAAAGAATGGATAGATGAAAGATGCAAATCTTTAACAGGGCTTAGCATGGAGGATTTTACTTCTTTAGAAGAGTTAGATCTTGTTCCAACAGTTAATATTCCTAATATGGAAGTTTGTAATCCTTCAAAATATATAGCTTATCAAGATTTTCTTTTAGGAGCCTTTGATAAGCATTTAGAGGGTTTAGATTTAGAAGAATATTATATTAATCTTTCTAAAAAATATGAGGAAATAGGAGAGAGAAGTGAGAAGTTTAAATTAATGTTTACTATGTATTCTAAACTTGCTGCTTACCTTTCAGTTAAAAGTGAAATAGGACTAGAGATAAGAAAAGCTTATTTAGAAAATGATAAGGATGCCTTAAGGCTTATAGCATATAACTTTATTCCAGAAATAGAAGAAAAGCTAAAGAGTTTTCATAAGAGCTTTAGGGCGTTATGGTATAAAGAATGTAAAGGACAGGGCTTTGAAGTTATAGATATTAGACTTGGCGGAGTTATGGCAAGGTGTGATTCAGCTATGTATAGAATAAAAGATTATCTTAAAGGAAAGATTGATAAAATAGAAGAGTTAGAAGAGGAAAGACTTTATTTTTCTGAAAAATTTGGAGGAGACGATTGTAAGCTTATATGTTGCAATGAATATCAAAAAATAGCAACACAAAATATTTTAAGTTGGTAATTAATTTCTATGATACAAAACTCAGAAGTATAAGCAATAGATAAAATAATTAAATTGGGGATATTATGATATGAAAAAAATTATTATAAGTATAATCACAATAGTAATTATATGGGCTATATTAATGTCTACTGACTATTATCTGATAAAAACTAATGAAAACCCAATCTTTTCAGTAGAAATTGCTTCTTATAAAGATGGAGGGTCTAAAGAATATTGTGGGTTGGGATATAAAATTATTAAATATGTAAAAATGAATAGTGAAAATGATGATATTTCTACAGAAGTACGTTTAGGACCATGGTTTATGAAGTATTCACCCTAATATACTTAATTAAAAAGCATAAAAGATTAAAGTTTATTTTAGGGGGAATATGCTTTTAAATCTTATTAGAAATAATAAGATTTAAAAATAGTACTATTGAGTTTGTGAAAATTTAAGGAGGATTTTAATTGAATACCTTTATTAGATTGTATGAAGGGCTAGAGCCTTTTATACTAAGCATCTTATTAGTTTTATTTTTGATTTTTGTAGATAGATATTTTAAGTGGAAAATAGGAAAAAAGTAAGTGATATGAAATATGGGGAAGGATTTTACTAAATGGAAAATGAAAATATTAAGTTGATTTTAGTAGCATTAGGGTCTTTTATGCTTGTTCTACTTCAAACAGAGATGTTTCAAAGAGCCATAGAAATTTTTAGCTTTATTGGATTAACTTTAATAGGGGATATAATTCTTTTATTAAGTTCTATTTTATCCTTTGTAGGCTTTGTGATTTTTGCTTTTACATCTTTTAAACTTATAAGAAATAATATTAAATAAAAATAGATGGCTATACCTGAAGTTTCTTAGAAGGGGGAAATGTAAGGTATAGCCATCTTTAATTTAAAAAGGCATATAGAAAATTTGAGAAATTAAGACTTTTAGGAGGTGATGAACATCAATCACAAAAATGAAGTCTTAACCTCTATAAGGATATATACTTAGATTTCCCTTAAAAAATTCTTTTATACTAAATCTTTGAAATGTTAATTTGAGTTTGAAGAAAAGTCTCTATGAAGAGGCTAAAATTTAAGTAAATAAAAAATTTTATTCCACTTGATTTTAATGATTAATCTGCATAAATAAAGATTAAAATAAATAAAAACTTTTGTTTGACAATAATTTTTATTAGGAGTAAAATAGTTTGCATAGGAACAAAGAGTTTTCATGCGAACCATTTTAAGATGGAATGCATCTAATAGAATAAAATTATTTTGTAGGAGATGACAATTATGGACGGAATTAAAAAATTTACTCCAAGAGTTAGTAAGAGAATTTTACTTTTTATAGCAGGACTAGTATGGGGATTTGCAGGATTTAGAGTATTTACTTTAGGTTTTGGAGATGTTATGTCCCATCACGGAAACTTAATTATAACAATTATTTTTGCAGCAGTTATATTCTTTGTGTTTTTTAAATTTATATTTAGTAAAATGTTTAAGAAGCATACAACAAGAATAGTAAATAGTAAGCTTGATAAACATTGTGTATTTTCTTTCTTTGATTTTAAAAGTTATCTTATAATGGGATTTATGATTTTCTTTGGAATTTCAGTTAGAAACTTAGGAATATTTAATCCAGTTTATTTAGGAGACTTTTATATGGGATTAGGAGCAGCACTATTTATGGCTGGCGTATATTTCTTTGTGGGATTCTTCACATTTGATAATTTAAAAGTAAAATATAAAATTAGCTAATTTAGTATAAAGGTATTAAATGGTGCATAGAGTTTAAAGACTTTATGTACCATTAATTTTATATGGAAAATCTTTTATACATTTTTCATATGATTTAGACTATGGGGAAATATAATTTGAAATTTATTTTTTAGAAAAGAGGGACTTATATGAATTATGATTCATTTGAAATAGCTATGCTAATAAAAGAAATATATTCAAATACCATGGGGAAAGTAAGTGAAGGACTTAAAGAAAGTGGGCTTACTCATCAACAGATAACAGTGATTAAACTTATAGCTCATAAAGAAAAGATTACAGTTAAGGAGCTTTGTGATGAAATGTCTTTAGCTAAAGGAACTGTGTCAGGAATAGTATCAAGGCTTGAAAATATGGGGTATGTGGAGAAGTTTAAGGATGAAAAGGATAAGAGAAATACCTATATAGTTTTCTCTAAAAAAGGATTAGACTTTGCAAAAACTTTTAGATGTGATATAAATAATAGCTTTGATAGTATATTTGAAAACTTTACTCCTGAGGAGGTTAAGGAAATAAGAGAGGTACTTTTAAAGATTAGGGATAAGATAAAGTAATACTTAGTTATTTAAAAGAACTTAATTAATTATTATGGTATATAGTATCTCTCATAGTTTTAAAGTCCTTTTAGAATTAAAATGGTTAAAATATGGTTTGTAACTATAATGTTGTTGATATATAATAGTTGAAGGTTATTTAAAAATGAAGGAGACGACTTAAGGAATGGAAAATGAATTTGATATTGAATTTAAAAACTATTTGTATCAGGTTTTAGGAAAGGACAACCTTCAGGAACTAGAATCTAATGATGAAGATGGTGATTGTTATTTAGAGGTTGGTAGCAAGCTTTCTATAGATCTTTCAGAAGATATGGTTAGCCTTTTGACGGATAAGGATAGTCTCCTAGTTATTCTAAGGTTTCCAAATGAAGCTAAGAAGAGTTTTAGAGGCGTAAGTAAAGGGAAGGTTGATTTTGGCTTTCAACTTTTTAAAAAAGAAGATTTTGATATTAATTATGATTTTGTTGGATTTACCTTATCAATAAAGGATGCTGTTGATTATAGTGATATGAGGCTAGATTTTAATTTTACTCCTGAAGGCTTTGAATTTTCTGATAAAATGAACTATGCTTTAAATATAATTGCTATAGACGAAAAGCATATAGTAAGAGCTATGAGACATATTAGGTTTCCAAGGGAGCTTTGTAAGATTATTAGGGAGTATTATTTGAAAATTACAAGGGAAGATTATGATAGAGAAGTTGCTCTAGAAGACTTAGAAAATCTAGATGCTATACTTTTTGATGGGATAACATCAAAGCAGGTAGAAGAAAGTTTTAGCCTATATAAGTTTACAGATGAACCAGAAGAATCTAATTTAGATAAATATATTAAAGATTAGAACTATATTTATATTAGACTATATCAAAAGTAATTTAATTATAAATGCTTATATATTGTTCAAGTTTTATGATTAAGTAAATGCTTTGGTATGGTCTTTTTCATTATCTGTACCAAAAATAGATTTTGGTATATAATGGATTTGGGATGACATGTAATAAATGGGGAGGTTTTTATGATGAATGAGAAGCTTAGTGATGTTAGAGATTTCGTCAGAGAACTTATTAAAAGAGATGAATTCGAAGATAAACTTTTCTTAAGTGCTATTGATAATGCTAGAGATGAGCTTAAAAATAGTGAAGAAGAGGTGTGTTATGATGATGAGGGGGTTATTGTTGGTATAGGAGATAAGACCTATATGGATATTAAGGGAGATAGTGCAATGGTTCTTCAGAATAAAGATGAATTTAACCTATTATTAAGATGGGATAATTCAACACCAGAAGATCATTTTGCTATTAATTACGGAAAGTTAGAACTTGGATTTCAGATTTATCCCAAAAAGGAGTTTGGGCTTTCAAGAGATTTTATAGGCTTTACTCTAACCATAGATGGAGTTTTGGAATGCAGTGCTTTTCCAGTTGATTTAAATTTTGCTTCTGATGATTTTTATTTATCAGAGGATTTAGATTATACTTTTGAAATTCTTTTGGTTGAAGGAAAAGAAGGAATAGTTAGAGCTATGAGAGATGTAAAAATACCAAGAGAGTTTTGTAAGGTTATTAGAGAATGCTATCTTAAAATAAAAAGTGATGAATATGAAGAATTAGAAGGCTTAGAAGATAGAATGAACATACAATGGCATGTTAGAAAGCTTGGAGGAAAAGTAGTTGAAAGTAAGTATGGAGTCTATAAAATTAAAAATGAAATTCAAATGTCAAAATTAAATTCTTACATAAATTTAATATAAAACTGTAGGGAATTATAAAATAAAAAAAATATATAATGTTACATATTTAGGGAGTAATTTAATGGTATTAAATTACTCCCTTTAATTTTGCTATGTTTTAATTAAGGTTTTATTTGTGTGTTTTAAAATTTAACTAATTATTCATTATTATTTTTTATTAGTTAAGAATATTTACTTATTATTAAAAATATGATACTATTTATTTGGGATAAAAAGGAAATTGAATAAATTATAGAAATATAGGAATTTTTATAGAATAATAATTTTATTTTAATTATTTTGATAAGCTAAATTAAAACAATGTAGATTATTTGACAGGAGGTTAATTAGGTGAAAAAAAGTATTAAGGCTTTAATATTAGGGGGATTAAGTACAATTTTATCATTAAATCTTATTGCTTGTAGCAGTAGTTCTAATAAAGCATTAAGTAAAGGAAAAGAACTAATTAATGAAAGGCAATATGAGAAGGCAGTTGTATCTTTAGAATTAGCTTTAGATGAAAATCCTAAAAATAAAGAGGCAAAAGAATTAAAAGATATGATTGAAAATTATTTAGAAGCAAGCAAGGCTTTAGAAGAAGGAAAGATAAGAAAAGCTGAAGTAAAGGTTCAAAATATTGGAGATAAATCTAATGAATTTCCTACTTTTAATCAATGTGTAGATGCTTTAAAGAAAAACATAGATGAAAACTCTGAATATGATAAAGATATAAAAAGTGATATGGAGAAACTAGAAAAGTTTATAGATAATAAAAATTATTCAGATGCAGTATTGCTTACAAAGAGTTTAGATGGAAGAGTAAGAACCAAGGAGCAAAAAGAGAAGCTTGAACAAATAAAGTTGAAATTGATTTCAGTATTATCTATAGAAAGTGCTAAGAAATGAGAGCTATTTGTAGAAGGATATATTAAAAAGAAAAGTATTTCATATGATTATATAAATGGAAATAAGTTGAATTATAGATTTTTGGACTAAAATCTAACTCTAGTTAAGATTTTTAATAAGGATTATAAGGTATTGGTATCGAAATAACTTTTTATAAAACTTACAAACATATGCCGAGAACTACTAGATTTCTCTTCATATTGTTTGTAAGTTTTATTTATTATATTTGGATACATATTCTATTCTTTTATAAATAATAGTCTGTTAAATTTATCTAAAAATTTACTGAAGAATCTAGCTACACCATCCCTAGAGAGAATAAATGTTACTATTAGAGATCCTACTATTAGTGCAAGTAACTTTCCTGAATTACTTGACATTAAGCTTGTTAAGCCTAAAATACTACCTATAAAATAAGTATGTAAAAAATAAACTGAAAGAGTATTTTTACCTATTTTTGATAGGAATGTTAGTTTGTCTGGCATTAAGTTTATAAAAACATATACAAAAGCAAATCCAATTATATAAACTGCAATATAAAGTAAGATTCCAGTGAATATTTCTATATTAAAATTACTATAGGACCTATCTGCCCAGAAAAATTCATCTGCAATATTTGAGTAGTTAACAAAAATTAAGGCTATTAAAACTCCAATAATTACTATGATTATTGAAGGGAGTTTATTTAAAATATTAAATCTTGTAAACTTCCTAAATCTTTTTAATTTTTCCTCACTAGAATAATAACCAGCTAAGAAAAATGGAGCAAAGGTTATGGTTCTAGAAAGAGCCATATAAGAGCCAAATTCACCAGAGAGTTTTACAAAAATACCTGCAATAATGCTAAGAATAAAAATATTTTTAAACTTTAAAAGATCAGGTAAAAGGATTTTCCATAAAAACATTGCAAATATATACCATAGTGCCCAACCAGGAGTGAAGAAGGAAAATGCTTTTTCACTAGGAAGTTCAGTAAATTCACCTCTTAAAAATAAGGGACCTACTAATGTGATTAAATTCCATATTATATTGAATAGTAAAAAGGGAGTGAGAAAATTTCTTACGGCATTTTTACGTCCTTTCTCTACATTTTTTGAAAGATATCCTGAAATAAAAACAAATACAGGCATATGAAATTCATATATAAATACATATAAAAGTCTTGCCACTTCATAATCTTTTCTAATAAATTCTAAACTGTGTCCTAAGACCACTAAAAATATTAAAAGGCCTTTACTATTATCAATTAAGTAATTCCTACTTTGTGTTTTCAAGTAATTCACTTCCTTAAATAAGTTTGAATATCTCTACTATATTGTTCTTAGTATAATAAAAAGTATCATTTTTATAACAATAATAATTAAATAAAATAAATATACATTAAAATTATTCTTAATAATTATGTTAAATTTAGGTATTAACAAACTTATTATAAAGAAAAGTTTTTAACTATTATTGAATTTTTATTATACATTATATTAAGAGTATTTGAGTAGAGATAAGGATTAAATTTATAGATTAAACTTAGGATAGATTTTTGAAAAATAGAGAGTCATATTTAAAATATAACTCTCTCTTTTATTATTAGTATTTTTTAATATCTTTTTAAGTATTTAATGTTAAAAGTTAGAGTATTTAATTTTTATAAGTTTCTAACTTTTCTGTGACCACATGCTGGACACTTAAAGACAAGTTTGTTTTCTGAATCATAGTCATAGGCAAAAGGATTTTCATCCATTTCTTCTCCACAGATTTCGCAAATCTCTTTTATTTCAATATCCTTATTGTTTGGTGAATTACTTCTTTTCAATTTAATTTCTCCTTTTAAATATAAAGTTTAAAATTATATAGTTAAATTTAATCTATATAAAAACAATACATCTTTTTTATTTTTACTTCAATTGTAATTTTTTTAATAAAATATATAAAAAATATTGTGGAAAAAATATCAATATATATAATTAAATGTATATATGGGATAAGGGGGAGTATTAATGAAAATTAAAAGGTTCAGGGATTATTTAAAGAAAAATAAAGTAGTTGTTTTATCAGTGTTATTAGTAGCAAGTATGGTTTTTGGAATTTATAAAAGTATAAAGGTATATTCATATGAAAAAAGATTAGAGGAAGAACTTAAGTATGACATTAGACAATTTGCTTATACAGCTTTAGATACAAAGGAGAATAGAAATGAGGAGTTATATGCTAGTATAAAAGCTTGTAAGGAAGTTGTTAGCATTTGGGACGGTAGAGGGGGTTACGTTGAGGATGAAATAACCTTGTTAAGAGCTTTTTGCAATTTAGATTATTATTGGAAAGTAGATCGTGAAAGAATAGAGTTGTTATTGTCTAATAGTGATTTTGGATGGCTTATATGTGATATATCTGTAAATTTAGAGAATAGTAAATACATTAAAGATTTTATTGATTTAATAAATGGAGATGTTAAAATAAAAGCTTGATATTTTTCATAAATAAAAGTATGTAGTAATTTTAGAAAACTGGTAAAGTTTTACTGCTTATGTTATTATATAAAATATAATAACAAAATGTTAACAAAAGTCATTTTATTATTATATTTTAAACTTTTATTGAAAATAAGTATTAGTTTATATAATAGAAAAAACTAGTTAGGGTTAATAATATTATATAGTAAGATAGTTATTTAAATTGATAAGCTATAAAGCTTAGTATGGCTAAAGACTAAATAGATTTAAAGAAATAGTATTTCTAGACGAAGGAGAGCAACAATGGGAGTTACTACATATAAGACAAAGAATGGAAATTTTATAATTGATTCTAAAAAACTAAATGAAAAAGTTACTGAGGTTTATAAAACTTATGGATTTGATCTTAATTTATATGAATTTGAAGATGAGGTAGATAAGGTTTTTTATCTTAGATATGCAGTTATGAAACTTAAGGAAGAATTAGTTGGAAGAAAGGGTAAATCTGAAAAGCAAAAAATAGCTGAAAATTGGTACGATATTATGTCAGAAAAATTTGGTGCTGATTGGGATAAAGAAAACGCTTGGTGTAAGTATATTTCAGAGAAATACATATTAGCAGAAGTTACTCCTAATGGTAAAGAAGTGCCAGAAGCTTATTATGATACAAAGGTAGAAGCTATTATGGAATTTTTAAAAATGGGAGCTTGTGATAACCTTAAGGTTTTTAGAGGTACAGTTGTATGTAAAGATATATTGGGGGAAGAAGTATTAATTTCACTTAGAAAAAAAGATGATTATGTATTCCCTCCATTTCGTAAAGGATTTTAAATTTATAAGTTCATAGGACTTTAAAATAAGCTTATTAGGTCTAATATTTTATTAAACCTAATAAGCTTATTTTTATTCTTGTAATTAACGTTATTAATGATTTATTAATAAAATATTAATAATGTTAATTATAATTTATGAAATAGAAAAATAGATGTTTTTAAAAAAAGTTAATATATAGTTAGGTTTAAGAATTAAAGCAATACTGCCTTTTAAAGGGATTTCATAGAATTTATTTACAAAAAGTTAATAAAAAGAATGCTTTCAAAAAATTAACTAATAATGTATAATCTATTGAAAATATAAATAAAGTGTTAAGTAACATTAAAGGATTAAGGAGTAATGAAGTAATTAAATTCATTTGTTCTTATTATAAAGCTTAAAATTTTTTTATAATACAAATACTTGGTAGGGGCAACTAAGTATTTATTATAAAAATTTTATAAATAACATAATAAAAAGGGGGACAAATTTAATGAAGGAACAGAAAAAACAGATGAAGAGGTTTTTATCCTCAACGCTCAATGGCTTGGTGATATTAGCTCTTATAATTCCTAGTAGTGTAGGAACTAATGTAATGGCAGAAGAAGTCAATAATGGGACAAGCCAAACAGTAAAAAATTTAGAAAGCATTGCTAGGGATGAACTTTATTTTAAGTATCAAAATCCAAATGAAGTGGTAAGAGTTATAGTTGAGCTTGAAAAGCCAGCAGCTATAGAGAAAGCCAAGGCTGAAGGTGAGAAAAAACCATCTGAAGCAAAAATTCAGGAAGTAAAAGAAGAACAAAAAGATGCTAAAGATGAGGCAGAAGAAATCACAGGAGAAAAGATAAACAAAAGCTTTGGAACTTTAATAAATGGATTCAGTATCGACACAAAGGTAAAAGATATAGAGGAATTAAAGAAAATCGATGGTGTAAAAAGTGTAAAAGTTGTAAAGACTTATTATCCTGCTATGAATTCTGCTAAAGATTTAACACAGGCAGTGGAGACTTGGAAAGATTTAGGCTTAAAAGGTGAAGGAATGGTTGTTTCTATTATAGATTCAGGAATAGATCCAAATCATAAAGATATGAGAATAACAGATTCATCAAAAGCTAAGATTAAAAAAGAAAATTTAAAAGATGGACCAGGAAAATATTTTACAGAAAAAATTCCATATGGATATAATTTTGCTGATGAAAATGAAAATATTATAGATACACATCCAAAAGTAGATATGCATGGAATGCATGTAGCTGGAATAGTTGCTGCCAATGGAAGTGATGAAGAGGTTGCTAAAAATGAGGCAATAAAAGGAGTAGCACCAGAAGCTCAATTACTAGCAATGAAAGTTTTTTCAAATAATCCTAATAGACAAGGTGCTGCTGAAGATGATATAGTAGCAGCTATTGAAGAGTCTGTTAATCAAGGTGCAGACATAATAAATATGAGCTTAGGATCTTCTGCTGGCTTCCAAAAAGAAGATGATCCAGAACAAATAGCTGTTAAAAAAGCTGTAGATGCTGGGGTAGTAGTTGTTGTTGCTGCAGGAAATTCACAATATTCAACAGCTCCATACAAGGTTCAAGATATAAAGGATACTGGTTTAGTAGGTGCTCCTGGAACTGCAAAGGATGCACTTACAGTAGCAAACTATCATAATAGTAAGATGCTATTACCAACAATAAGTTTTGAAGAAAATGGTAAAGTAGTTAATATACCATTTATGGTATCAGGAGAAGAAAATAGTCTTAATTTAGATAAAGAGTTTGATTTAGTAGATTGTGGACTTGGAAAGGTACAAGATTTTAAAGGCAAAGATTTAAAGGGAAAAGTTGCCTTAATAAAAAGAGGGGAAATTACTTTTATAGATAAAAATTTAAATGCACAGGCAGCTGGTGCTGAAGGGGTAATAATATACAATGGAGATGGTGATGAGTCATTTATAAATATGGCAACAGATCCAAAGGTAAAAATCCCATCAGTATTTGTTAAAAATTCAGATGGAGAAAAATTTAAAAATGCTATTAATAAGAGTTTAAAGATAAAATTTACAAACAATAAAATATTAGTTGCAAGTAGTGATGCAGGTGATTTTGTTGAATCATCATCATGGGGACCTACTCCAAGCTTAGACTTTAAACCACAAATATCTGCACCAGGTGGAAATATATATTCAACTATAAATGACAATAAATATGGTATTAAAACTGGTACATCAATGGCTGCACCACATGTTGCTGGAGGAGAAACATTAATAGTTGAAGGGCTTAAAAAGGAAAATCCAAATCTTAAGGGAAGGGATTTAGTAGAATTAGCAAAAAATACAGCAATAAGTACTTCAAAGATAGAGATGGATAAAAATAATCCTAAGATACCTTATTCACCTAGAAGACAAGGGGCTGGATTAATTCAAATAGAGGAAGCTCTTAAAAATAAGGTGGTAGTATTAGATGAAAATAATAATTCTACTGTGGCATTAAAGCAAATAGGAAATGAGAAAGAATTTACATTAACATTAAAAAATTATGGAGATAAAGAGGCTGAGTATGATGTTGAAAATCTAGGTGGAGTTTTAACAGAAACTAGTGATACTTTAAAGACTATGTCTCATGATGTAAGGATTGAGGGTGCAAATCTTAAGTTTGATAAAAATAAAGTTGTTGTTCCAGGTAAGGGTACAGAAACTTTAAAAGTAAAATTAACAATACCTAAAGCCGTTTCAGAGGATAGATTTGTTGAAGGATTTATTAAACTTACAGGAAAAGATGTTCCATCCTTATCAGTTCCTTTCATAGGATATTATGGAGACTGGGGAAAAGATCAAATAATAGAAGCTATGAATTGGGATAGTAAAAATCAAAAGTTCATAGTTCCATCAGAAGTATTAACCAATTTAAATGGATCAATTGGGTACAAGCTAGGTTTAGGATCAAAGGATGAAAAGGGAAATCTTAAAGTTGATCCTAGCAAAATAGCAATATCTCCAGATGGAAATGGAAATGGTGATGTAATAGCTCCATATTTATATTATTTAAGAAATGCTAAGGTAACTGAATTAGAGTTATTAGATAAAGATAAAAAATCCTTAGGAGTTATAGGACATGAAGATTATATAAGAAAAGAGGAATATAGTGAACCAAGTGGAAGTGGAAAAGCTCCAAACTTATTTGAGAACTTAACTTGGGATGGAAAGCTATATAACCAAAGTACAGGAGAAAAGGAAGTTGTACCAGAAGGACAATATTATTTAAATATAAAATCAAAAGTTGATTATGATAATGCTAAAGATCAAGAGGTAGTTGTTCCAGTACAAGTTGACCTTACTGCACCTAATATTGAAATAACTTCAGGAGACAAAGTATTAGGCAATAAGGAGGATAATGAAGTAGATTATAAATTAGAATGGACTGCTAAGGACAATGTTTCTATTATACCAGATATAGCTACAGTATATGTAAATGGTAAAAGTGTAAAAGCTAATATAAGTGAAGATAATGGCACTTATAGTTGTGATATAAAGTTAAAAAACAATGCTTTAAATGAAGTTAAGGTAGCTATGAACGATACAGCATTTAACTTAGGTGAAGTGTCTAAAAATATAAAGGTTGAATCTTCAGATCCATTAATAAAATTTGAAGGTAACTTTGGAACTTCTACTTTAAGTGTTGATAATTCTTCAGAGTATTTAGTAAAAGGAGTAGTATTAGGTCCAGTAAAAGAATTTAAGTTAAACAATGAAGATGTTAAGGTAAATGAAGATGGAACTTTCGTACATAAAGTTTCTTTAAAAGAAGGAATGAATAAAGTTAATATTTATGCGAAGGATGAAAATGGAAATGTATTATATAATTATGCTAGCAACATATTATGTGATACTAAAGCACCTATAATAAATTTAACATCTCCAAAGGTTGGATCAGATGGTATAGTTATAACTAATGAAGATAAAATTAATATAAAAGGTACTGTTGAGGATAATACATTAGGATATAAGTTCTATAAAAATGACACTATTGAGTTAGAAGTTGAAGAGAGAGCTAAGCCAGGAAACGATAGTACAAGAAGAGAATTTTCATATGAAGTTCCTGTAAAAGATGGAGATGTTATAGTATTAAAAGCTGTTGATGTATTAGGTCATGAAACTCTTAGAAAACTTACTGTTAAGGTTGATAAAAATGCTCCAGAAGTAACAATTGGAGGAGTATCAGATCAAGGAATATATAATAGTGATGTAACTCCAAAGGTGGTTTCTAATGAAGATGCAGAAATTAGTTATTTATTAAATGGAAGAGATTATGATGGAAAAACTCCTATTTCAAAGGATGGAAACTATGAGTTAATTGTAAGGGCTACAGATAAAGCAGGAAATAAAACCGAAGTAAAAACTAACTTCATTATAGATAAAACACCAGCAAATATTTCTATAAATAACATTGAAGATGGAAAAGTATATAATGAAGAAATTATTCCTGAAGTAGCTAGTAATGAAGAAGCCGCTTTAAAATATACTTTAAACGGAAAAGAATATGATGGTAAATCTAGTATAAAAGAAGATGGTGACTATGTTTTAAATGTACAATCAACAGATAAAGCTGGAAATATATCAAATAAAGAAGTTAAGTTTTCTGTAGATAGAACACCAGCTAATATATTTGTAACTGGAGTTGAAGATGGAAAAGTTTATAATGAATCTGTTACTCCAATAATTGAGACTGATGATAAGGACGCAACTTTAAAATATACTTTAAATGGAAAAGAATATGATGGAAAATCAAGAATAGATGAAGATGGTAAGTATATATTAAAGGTTAAAGCTTTAGATAAAGCAGGAAATTCATCAGAAAAAGCTATTAACTTTGCTATAGACAGAAGTGCCTTAAAAAATTCAGAAAATGATGATCCAAATAATAATAAGAAATATAATGAACCTATTGATGAGGAAATAGTACAAAAGCCTGAAGCTAAAACTGATTCAAAAGAGGAATTAAAAGCTAACAAGCTTAAAGAAGAGAATAAAGTTAATGAAGAAAAGAAAACTAATGAAGAGAATTCAGTTAAAGATGAAAAACTTCTTAAGAAAGAAGGAACATTGCCAACAACAGGACAAGTTCTTGGAGGATCTATGCTATCTTTATTAGGAGCTATAATGGCTTCAGTTGGAGCTGTTTTCTTAAAAAGAAAAAATAAAAACAAGGAAGAATAGTTAATAGAAAGTATCAAAATAAATTAATAAATTTTAGTTGGTTTTAAGGGGATTATTTAAAAATATAAAGTATATAAAGAGTTTTCTTATAGGGTAAACAAAGAAATTTGTTTATACTTAGGAAGACTCTTTATTTCCTTATTAGTAAATATTGTTTTCTTGTAGAAAATAGATTATATTAAGAGTTTTACATTTAATTTTAGTGTAATAATAAATTTTTTTGAAAGTTTAAGTATATATTTTTTTATAAATCAGGTTTTTAAATAAGAAAAAAATGCCATATTTATTCTATAGAAAATGTTTACATGAATGGTGCAGAGTAGTATAATAAAAGTGTAAAGAGAAAGAGATATTGCTACAAAATAAGGTTTAAAGAATTTTAGCATATAAACCTAAAATGGATTATTTTAAATTTTGTAAACGTTTATAGAGTCCTGGATTTTGAATTTTGCTTTTTAATTAACAGTGATCTAATTCTCTTTTCATAAGATATAGCTTTAATGAAAATTTATGTGTTTTTAGGACTTTACATACTAACATGATTCATTTTATAAGGAATTTATGATTATTAAAAGGGGTGTTGTAATATGTTACACAAAGGCAATGAAAAAATAAAAATAACTTTTAATGAACATTTTTTAAGTAGAGTCGATTTTATGAGAGCTGTTGTTAGATACTTAATGAAAAATGATAGGGACTGTAAAGTAATAGATTTTTATCATTTAATAGTTGATGATAAAAAATATTATCTAAGAGATCAAAATCTAACACCTGAAGGGGCAAAATGCATCCAAAATGCAATTTTAATTCCAGTAGATGAGTAAAATTTTATATTTATATATAAATTAAAAAGATTAAGAGATTTTAAAGATAATTCTCTTAATCTTTTTAATTTTTATTTAGTTAACTTCATAGGAAGTTAGTGAGATATAAGTAAATAGAGAGAGTTAAAAATAATATTTTCTAAGTTTATATATAACATTTTAAATTGAAATAACCAAGAGACTATTGGAAGGAGATCTCTTGGTTATTATAATAATTATAACTAAATTAAATAATTATAATTAGAAGGCATATTTAATTTATTGAAAACCTAGTAATAATCCAACTTGATAGACAAGTGTTGATAAAACTAAGGCAATTACAAATGTATATACAGCTGAGAATATAGTCCATTTCATAGAGTTAGTTTCTCTTTTTATTGCCCCTAAGGCTGCTAAACAAGGAGTATATAAAAGGGTCATAACTAAGAATGAAACTGCTGAAAGTGGAGTAAACACCTGTTGAATTACATTTATTAAGGCTTCTCCTTCTTCAACTCCAGCATAAACCATACCCATTGTTGCAACTACTGATTCTTTAGCTAATATACCAGTTATTAATGATACACCAGCTTGCCATGTTCCATATCCAGCTAGTACAAATAATGGAGCAACAAAGCTACCAATCATACCTAAAATAGAGTGTTCACTATTTGGCTCAACTCCTAGTGGTAATACAGATAAAGCCCAAAGAACTATCATCATTGGGAATATAATCATTCCAGCTTTCTTGAAGAAAGCACCTGCTTTTTCCCACATTAAAAGGAATACATTCTTTATAGATGGCATTCTATACGCAGGAAGCTCCATTACAAAATATGAAGATTCACCTTTAAATAAAGTTTTGCTAAATATTTTTCCGCTTATTAAGGCAACTATAATACCTAGTACATATAAACTAAATAAGACTAAACCTTGATGAGTAGGGAAGAATGCTTCAACGAATACAGCATATATAGGCATTCTAGCACCACAGGATATAAATGGATTAATAAGTATAGCTATCATTCTATCCTTTTTGTTTTCTAAGGTTCTAGTAGACATTATTCCAGGAACATTACATCCAACTGAAACTATCATAGATACAAAGGTTTTTCCATGCAATCCTAAACCTCTCATAAGTCTATCCATAACATAAGCAGCTCTTGCCATATATCCACTGTCTTCTAAAAGTCCTAGTAAGAAGTACATAACCATAATTAATGGTAAGAAAGAAAGAACAGCACCTACACCACCAAATAGTCCTTTATCTATAAAGCCTACTAGTAATTCAGGAGCGCCCATATTAGCAAACCAGTCGGATACAATTACACCTGCTTTAGCTATAAGGTCTCCAAACCATTCTTGAATTCCAGCACCAATAATAAAGGTTAATTCATATAAACAATACATAATAAGTGCGAAAATAGGGATTCCTAAATATTTGTTTGTAACTATTTTATCTATTTTTTCAGTAGTTGTTACCTGTTTTTCACTAGGTTTTTTTATTACATCTTCAGTAATTGATGATATAAAAGAATATCTTTTATCAACAATTGACATATCTGCTTCAAAGCCTACATTTTTTTCTATGGTCTTATTACTTTCTTCAAGTTTAGTAAATATACTTGGAGCATTTAATTGTTTTACTTTATCTTTTATATATTCATCATTTTCTAAAAGTTTTAAAGCTGTCCAATTAACAGGGAACTCCAATTTGTTTTTATATGTTTCTAGTAAAGAAGAAAGGTTTTTTATTTCATTTTCAATATCTTCACCATAATTTATATTAATAAGTTTTTCATTCTTTTTTGAATGTATAGAAGTTTCTATTAATTCTTCTATTCCTCTATTTTTTAAAGCTGATGTTTTTATAATAGGAACACCTAATCTTTTAGAAAGTTTATTTGTATCAATTTCTATATTTAAAGCCTCAGCTTGGTCAATCATATTAAGGGCAATAACCACATTTGCTCCCATTTCTATAAGCTGAGTAGTAAGGTAAAGGTTTCTTTCTAGATTAGTTGCATCCACAACATTTATAACCACATCAGGTTTGTCCTTTAATATGTAATTTCTAGCAACAATCTCATCTTCTGAGTATGCTCCTAAGCTATAGGTTCCTGGTAAATCAATTACCTTGTAGCTTTCACCTTTAAACTTTAAAGTACCTTCTTTTTTTTCCACTGTAACACCGGGCCAGTTTCCTATATGTTGTCTTGATTTAGTAAGTAAGTTGAAAAGGCTTGTCTTACCACAGTTAGGATTACCAGCTAACGCAATAGTTAACATTAATTTTCCCCCTTAATAAAGTTTTAAATTTAGTAAAATACCCAATACCAACTCTAAAAGATTTTTATTTAGTCTTTTAGATAAACCATTTATATATTAATTAAAAAATAAATTATTATATTAAAGTATGTTTCTTATTAATACATAAAATATCTCAATACACCATTTAAAATATAATAATATTCATTATCAATTAAAAACGAAAATATATAGCTTAGATTTCTTTAACAAAGATTTTATTTGCTAAAGTTTTATCTAAAGCAAGACGTGATCCACTTATACTAATTATTAGTCCTGTAGTATCATTTTTAATTACATCTATAATATTTCCCTTTGAAATTCCTATTTCCATAAGTCTTTTTCCTAGGGAATCATTAATAAGCATTTTTTCTATCTGAATAGAACTGCCTTCTTTAGTTAAAGACATAGGTATCATAAAAAGTTCCTCCTTTTAAGATATTAAGTACTAAACCAAAATGCTTTTAGCTTCATTTTTTCTTAAAGTTAACTTATATCCTCTTACAATAACTTCAATAGGATCACCAAGAGGAGCTTTACCTGTTATTTCTAAAGTAACTCCAGGGGTAATTCCCATATCTAATAATCTTCTTTTTACAATACTGTCTTTTTGAATTCCTTTAACAATAAGCTTTTCACCTACTTGCTTTTTTTCTAAAGTATCCATTTTGTATATCCCTCCTAATTATAAAACCTTAATTTTATCTAATTAAAATTATTTTTGTAAAACTAGTAATCCTTTTTCAGTTATTTCCCAGCCTGAAATTGAATTTAAACTTTTAGAACTACCACAGCCACATCCACATGAAGAGCATTGTTCTTGAGAGCAGCCAGATAAAGAAATTTTCCTTATATATCCTTTTTGTTCTAGTTGTTCTTTGTAAATCTCAACCATTGTTTCACTTATATTAAGTTCTTTAGCAATAGTAGAGGATGAGAATTCATTTGAATTTTTCATTATTTTTAAGATTGCTTTTAACATTCTATCACCTCTTTACATATCCAAGAAACAAATGATAATTAATATCAATTGCTATTATAAGGAATTTGATAATTATTTTCAATTGAGTTCTGCTATAGAATATTTCTATTAGAGCAAAATAACTCCTTTAGAAATAGATATCCTAGTAAATACTGGTATTAACTTAGATTTTTATTTTAAAGGAATAAAATAAGTAGGAAATTAAGTTATTTAGGGATGATATAAAATAAAAGATATTAGTTTATGAGTGAAACTATTTAAATAAATTTTATTTGAAGTGAAAATAAAAAAAGTGAGAAATATATTCTCACATAATAGTAAAATAAATTAATTTAAAAATAAGTTTTGAAATGAGGTTACTAAAATAGCAATATAAGGTTTATACATAATTTTATTAAAGTGAATTTGCTGTGTAAGTAAATTTGTATGGAATTTAAATAAAGGAGATGTGGATAGTAAAAAAGTTTTTAGGTAAAACTATACTGTACAAAAGTAAGGAGGTGTTTATGTATAAACCTATATGATTATTTATATGTAATTTCTAGGTTTTGGTGAATAATTTTAAATATACTATTATATTTAAAATTTTGAATTAAGTTTAACATTATTTCGCATAATAACAAATAATATTTATAATTTATAGATTTAATTATATTAAGCAATAATCTTTATAGAAGGATTTAATTTTAAATCTAACAATTTGATTTTATGTTAATTATAATAAATAAAGTTTAAAGGAGGAATTAAGTTGGAAAATTCATTAATGTTTTGTTATCAATGTGAGCAAACAGTTGGAGGAAAGGGATGTACTAAAAGAGGGGTGTGTGGTAAGACGCCAGAAATAGCAAATCTTCAGGATTTATTAATTTACCAATTGAAGGGAATATCATGTTATGCAAAAGAAATCCTTGATAAAGGAGGAAATATTGATCAAGAGGTGGTAAAGTTTGTAGAAAATGGGCTATTTACAACCTTAACCAATGTAAACTTTGATCCAGAAGTTCATATCAATCTTCTGAAAAAATCTCAAAAAATAAAAGAAAAACTTAGAAAGATTGCTCCAAAAGGAGAATATCCAGAGCACGCTATATATAATTTAAGTGATAGTAAAGATGAGATGTTAAAAGATGCTATTAAAGCTGGAATAATGTATGATGATAGCTTAGATCAAGATATAAGATCTTTAAGATCAACAATTTTATATGGATTGAAGGGAATAGCAGCATATGGACATCAAGCTAGGTTTATTAACTTTATAGATAAGGAAGTAGATAATTTTTATTTTAAAGCCTTAGAAGCCACTACTAATAATAAACTAAGTTCAGAAGATTTAATAGAATTAACTATGAAAACTGGAAATATAGCTATTGCAGTAATGAAGTTATTAGATGATGCTAATACAAGTAAATATAAGAATCCGACTCCTCATAAGGTAAATATAACTTTAAAAAAAGGACCTTTTATAATAGTATCAGGACATGATTTGAGAGATTTAGAAATGCTTTTAGAGCAAAGTGAAGGAAAAGGAATAAATATATATACACATGGTGAGATGTTACCAGCTCATGGTTATGATGGATTAAAAAAATATAAGCATTTAGTTGGGAATTTTGGATCTGCATGGCAAAACCAACAGAAGGAGTTTGATGACATTCCAGGATGTATTTTAATGACAACAAATTGTTTAATGCAACCTAGGGAAAGCTACAAGGATAGAATATATAGTACCAGTGTAGTTGGTTGGGAAGGAATAAAACATATAAAAGCTGATGAAGATGGATATAAAGATTTTTCAGAGATTATAAACAAGGCTCTTGAACTTGGTGGTTATGATGAGGATGAAGAATATAAAGAAATTTTAGTTGGTTTTGGACACAAAACGACTTTAAGTAATGCAGAAAAAATAGTCTCTGCAGTTAATGATGGAAATATAAAACATTTCTTTGTAATAGGAGGATGTGATGGAGCAAGACCTGGAAGAAATTATTATACAGACTTTGCAAAATTAGTACCTAAGGATTGTATAATTTTAACTTTGGCTTGTGGAAAATATAGATTTAATAAATTAGAGTTTGGAGAGGTTGCAGGGTTACCAAGATTATTAGACATAGGACAATGTAATGATTTGTATTCAGCAGTTAAAATAGCAACAAGCTTAGCTGATGCTTTTGATACCAATGTAAATTCATTGCCTCTTAGCATAATACTTTCATGGTATGAACAAAAAGCCGTGGCTGATTTATTAGCACTATTAGCTCTTGGAATAAGAGGAATATATTTAGGACCATCATTACCAGCTTTTTTATCACCAAATGTACTTCAATATTTAGTTGATAATTTTGACCTTAAACCAATAAGCACTCCAGATGAAGATCTTAAAAGTTGTTTAAGACAAAATTTATAATAAAATATTAAGAAGTCATATCAAAAAGGAAGAAATGAGTTTTATTTAAATTATAACATTAAAAAATAAGAGAAAGTTAATTCTTTCTCTTATTAAGAGTGATTTTAAAAAGCAAGACCTAAGTCTATAGGTTTATACTTTTTATTTTGATTAAGATTTAGATTAGTTTAAAGGAGATTTTAGGGTAATATTATTATAGGAGTCTTTAGTTTATTATGTTTATACTTTGGTTAATTTCTTTTAAGCAATTCTTAGGTACTGGATAAATAAGATTACTTAAATATAAAGTTCTTTGGTTTCTTATTATTTAAATAGTTTATTCTATCATAAACTTTATGTAATTATGTAAAATGGATTAAATCCATAATTGAGCTTGTAAAATAAATGCGTAGCTAATTAGCAAAAAAGAATTAGAGGAGAGCATTAACATAGCTACACATTTAATTAACTATATTTTTAGTTGTGTTATTTTACATGTCTATATAAAATCAACACTATTTTGAAAATTGTCTATTAATAAAAATATAAACTATTTAGGTTTAATCTTTATAATATATAACTTTTATATCTTCATTAAGGATTATAGACATAGTTTTAGATTTCTATACAATTTACATAAAATAATTTTAAAATTTAAAAAGGATTATTATTACCTTAGTTTTTTTATTAATAAGGTTCTACCATCTTGCAAAAAGATTCTAGTGTTAGAAAAGCCATTGTATTTCCAAAAAAGTTCATTTCTTTTGTTAGTAGGGGTAAGTTCTATAGTTTTAGCACCTTCTTTTATCATTTTTTCTTGAAGTTTACTATATGCAATTTTACCTAAGCCTTTATTTCTAAATTCTTTGTTTATACAATACTCTAATATTATAGATTTCCCACTTTCATCAATGTATATAATGTAAGTTGCAAAACCTATTATTTTATCTTTCTCCTTAAAAAATATTATTTTTAGAGGGTTAAAATCTCTTTCAGAAAGTTCTAAAACAGAATCTTTATATTCTTTAGATAAAAAATATTCAAAGGTTTCTTTAGAGAGTGGACTTGTTTCAAAAATATAGTTTATATAATCATGGAACATATTCCAAAATAGATTTAAATCTTTAAAGCTTTCAATTTCATAAATTTTAATACTCATAATTAAATATGTAAAGTTTATATTTAAATATAAACTTTATCAAAATCCTCCTTTCAAAATTATAAACCTATACATTAAGTAAAATAAATTAAGTAAAAAGTAGGGTTCTCTTAAATATAGAAGGAGATTTTAAAATGAGAACCCTTAATAAGTATGAGTTTTAAATTATATATTTATATATATGATTTTATATAAGGATATATTAATATATGGATTAAATTAAATAATTTTCAATTGGTTTGATTTACCATGACGAAAAATGGAGGTTTTATGGTATAATAAGGGAATAGAGGAAAGTTATTTCATAAACCTTATATTTTTATATAAGGTTTATATTTATGTGCCTAGAATTTCATTAAAAAGTTATTAATGAGCAGTATAGTGAGTTGTTATTTGGTATTATATTTGAACTTTATCTATAATTTAAAACAAATGGGGAGGTGAATGTCACTAATATTATAAAGCAAGTATTTAGAATACTTTAATTTAAGGCATTTTAAGACATGCTAGGATAAGTTGTAGTTAATTAAATTACAATATTATTTAAAGGTTTTATTAGATTAGTGGCTAAATTTTTGAAGTTAATTTGGAAAGGGAAGTTTAAGGGGGTAGAAGATCTTCCAATAGGTGAATTACCTAAAAATGCTGTAAGGTTTGAAGAACCAGAAACAGCTGAGGAGTTAGCCAAGGAAACTAGAAGATTTTTAATACCTGTTGTAATATTTTTGCTTATAGTTATTTTTCTTAGAATAAAAATAAATGGATTTTTTGAAGTAAGAGATGTATTAAACGTTTTTGGAATTATTTTAATACCCTTTAGTATATTACCACATGAGTATTTGCATGCTATATTTTTCCCAAAAGATGCAGAGGTTGAAATGTGGTATTCCATAAAGCAAAGGTTGGCTCTAGTTACATCTACTACAGCCATAACAAAGAAAAGATTCATATTTTTAAGTCTTTTCCCCAACATAGTATTTGGGTTTTTACCCCTTATAGTATGGATTTTTATACCTAGTGATATGAGTTTTATATCAGGAATTTTATTTACCTTTGGTTTTATAAGTTTAACCATGGGATCTGGAGATTTTATGAATATTTATAATACCATAAAGCAAGTTCCTAAAGGAGCTATGACTCAAATTTCTGGATTTAATTCTTATTGGTTTTTTGAAGAAAAATAAATTAAATATATATAAAATAAGTTTAGGCATGTATAATTAAGAAAAATTTTAAGATAAAAAAGCAAGTGAAAATTACTTGCTTTTTTATTATTTTTTAAAGAAAAAATAATAAAAAAAATGATATAATAAGTTAAAGTTTTATTTTACTCAATGGATAAAAATTAGAATTAGGAGGAATTCAAGATGAATTTTTTTAATAAAAATGAAGAAGAAAAGAGTGCAGTAGAAGAAAAAAGTGCTGTAGAGGTTGCTGTAAATGAAGAAGGTAATGTAGAAAATGTTACTTTTGATAAAAGCGAAGCTGTAGCATATGGGGTTGATTTAGAAGCAGAACTAGAATCAGAGAAAAAAGATGAAGAAAATAATGAAGTAGATGACCAAGGAGAACTTTTAAATCCAATACCTACACCTGTTAAGCAAGGTGAAAATATGTTAGACTACGTTGTTACTCTTTCAGATGAACAAAAAATTAAGTTAAATGAGCTTATACAAGCTAATGATTTTTCAGGAGTAAGTAGATTACTTTCAGAGCATAAAAGAATAATTTCAACTCCTAAAGAGTTATTTAACATAGTTTTAAACTTTAATGATAGCAAAATAATTCCTTTTAAATCTGCTATGGTACTAGGATTAGATGAAATAGATGCATTTAATGTTTTAGCAAGACAATATCCTATATTAAAAGAACTTGAAAGAAATAAAATATCCATAAAGAGAATAAATAGAGTTCAACAATCACAAGTTATTCTTGTAGATGGAGAAATGAAGCTATCTTAAGTCAACATTTAGAGTTTAAATAATCTTTTATTGAGATATTAGATTATTTTTTTAATAGACAAGCTTTAAAAATTTATAAAAGAGATTTTATGATTATAGTTAAATCATAAAATCTCTTTTAACTTATCTTAAATAATATAAGATTTTAATATTTAGTTTTTAAATATGTTTTTTATTTTGGCATGAAAGGATAATCTTAAAGATTACTCCTAGTATAAAAAAGCCAAGAAATATACTTAAAATACTTAATGTATATATGTGAGTTGATAACAGTAAGTCAAAAAATAGACCCATGAACAATCCAAATATAACATATGCTAAAATAAAAATTTTGTTTTGTTTATAAGTAGAATTTCTCATAAAACAACACCCCTTTAATCCCCTTTTATACTTTCATTATACAACAAAATATAGAGTAATAGGTTATATATGGAAGTGGTTTGTTAAATATATAAGTATTTAGATATTAGTTACTTTTATTTATAAGAAAGTCATTTTAATGTCTTTGATTTTGATAATTATGTAAAATTTATGATGTTTTTTTAATAGGTATAATATGGCATAAAATAATACTTTTTGAAAATAAGAGTATAATTTTATTAATAAAATTGTGGGAGTTAATTTTTGTAATATTATACATGAATTAATACTAAATATTAGTTGTATTACAGTAGTTAATTTGCACTTATTTATAATTATTTTTTTGAAAAAGAAAGGATGATTATTATGATTAGCGAAAGGGTAGATTTATTAATTAATAATGGTGAAATTTTAGATGATATTGAAGGGACTTCTGAGAGAAATATTGATAGAAAATATAGTGCCTTAAACTTAACATTAAGAAATGAAATTGCTAACATAGATAGAATAGAAAAAGCAATAAAACTTATAAAAGAGAATACTTCAGTTTTTTCAGAATATAGAAGAAGAAATTTACTGAATTTAGCTGTGAATATATCCTTAGAAGAGGATATGGATAGAGCTTTAAGTGAAATAGAAAATATTTATATTAATCTTAAAAGTGAATTTTCACATAGTAGATATTTAATGTTAGCAGCAGAAGAAATATTCTTTTCAAGAAACTTCATTAATGTTGAAGAAGTAATAATGAATACAAAGACTGCTTATAAATATATGAAGAAAAATCATAGATTTGAGACTAAAAGAGAAGATCTTTGTTCAGCAGCAATGATTGCTATGACTTCAGAAAATCTTGAAGAAACCTTTGATGAAATTAATGAATGCTATGATGTTTTAACAGATTGTGGTTTTTCAAAAAATAATGATTTAGAATTATTAAGCAATGTGTTATCAATAATAAATATGCCTATTGATAGAAAATGTGCACAAGTAAGAGATTTAGCAACTAATTTAAAAGAAAATAAGATTGAGTTTAAGAAATCTTATCTTCCAATACTAGGAATAGCAGCCTTTGTAACTGATGATTATAATAAGTTAAGTAAAAATGTTTTAGATGTTTCAGAGACTTTAAAAGAAAATGAAGGATTTAGATCAGTTACTGTGGATGAAAAAGCTAGAAATATTATGGCTTTAGTTTTAGTGGTTAAGGAATATTTAGATAATTTAAAGGATGATTCTAAGCTAAAGATTATAAAGAAATCTTCAGATAAATCCTTAGAGGCTGTATTTGCAATAGCTTCATCTGGTAGTGTTACCATTGAAGAAGTTGATATAACTACTGCACAATAATTAGGTTAAAATTTATTATATAATTAATTTATAAAGTAAAAAGTATTTTTAACAAAAATGGAATGGAAATTTGTATTTGTGATAAAGAAATCTATATTAAAGTTTTTAATATAGATTTCTTTATCTTTATAATTACATCCAAGTTATTTTAGCTTCTTTTCTTGGTACAGTTCTTTTGTATTTAACTTTAGGGTAACCAATAACCATACAGTTTACTAAGGATTCATTCTCTTTTAAGCCTAAGAATTCATTTATTTTAGGATTTACTTCAGAGGCTCTTTGTAAAAATCCACTAAAATATGTTCCAAGTCCTAAGGCGTTAGTCATAAGCTCCATATTAGATGCTGCAAGAGAAGCATTTACAGTAGATTCTGATTTAACAATTATAAGTGCAGGAGCTTTAAAGAATAGTTTATCTTCACCATTTGGATCTTCTAAGAAATCATTATACATTTTAATCCACATATGACAATATCTCTTTATATTTTCAGGAGTAGTTTCTTTATTTAATAAGTTTTCTCCTAGAGATTTTAAGGTTTCTAGAACTATTTTTCTAAGTTCTTGAAGTTTGTCTTTTACAACTACATAAGAAACATTTTGCATATTACTACCTGTTTGAGTAAATCTTCCAGCTTCTATTATTTTTTCAAGTTTTTCCTCTTCAACATCTCTATTTTGGAAAAGTCTTGTACTTCTTCTGAACTTAATAAAGTTTAAAAGTCTATCTGAATCTATATGAAAACTTTCTTTCTTATATTCTTGAATTTTACTCATATCGTAATTTAAATCTGAAACAGCTTCCTTAGGACAAATAGCAATACAATGTCCACATTCTATACAACTTTCATTTTTTATATGGGCCTTACCATCTACCATTTCTATATCACTAACTATACAGTCTTGCATACAAAGAGTACAGCCTATACATTTATTAGTATCCACATTCATCATAATAAATCAACCTACCTATCTAATAATTTATATATCTAAATAAAATTATAGTAATCATGAAATTTTAAAACAAGTACGCAATATTTTTTTACTTACTTACAAAAAGTTAAGTATTGAAATTAAGTTTAATGAGTTTAATATTATATAATTTATAATGGATTTAAAGTACATAAAACTTTAGAAAAGTGGAAGTTATTTGTATAAATGCTTTGTTTAAGAAGAAGCAAAATAGACTATTAAGAGATATTATTATGTGATATCATTAAGCAGTAAAATAAATTTTAGGACCGGTGCTATATGAAAAAACATACTAGAAGGAATATTAATGAAAAGTATATAGAACACGCTTTAAAGGTTTTAAGTGGTAAATGGAGATTAAAAGTCTTATGGGAAGTTTATAGTTATGAAAGCATAAGGTTTAATCAGCTACAGAAAAATGTTGATGGAATATCTAGTCTTATGCTAACAAGAGTTTTAAAAGATCTTATAGATAATAATCTTGTTATAAGAACTCAATTTAATGAGGTGCCTCCACATGTTGAATATTCTTTAACAGATTTAGGGAGAAGTCTATGTCCTATAATAAGACTCTTAGAGGATTTCGGCAAAAAGACATTAGAGTAAAAAATCAAAATTTACTTAAAATACAGTTTAAAATTAAGGTTTAAAAGAGGAGTTTTAATATCCAAATTAGGAGGAATATTAAAACTTCTTATTTTTTTGTTTAATTTTAACTCCTTAAAATTTACTTATGAAATATAATTTGAATAAGTGATAAAATATGAACAAATTGTAACTAAATGTGATACAATTTTTATAGGAGTATATCTAAAATAAGCAAATAAGATTTTGAAAGAAGGAGAAAGCCTTGGAAGTAAATAGTATAAGAAAAACTTTAAAAAAGGCATTACCACCAACTATTTTATCTATGGTTTTACTTTTAGTAAATTTAAAGTTTTTTGGATTAAGTAATATAATTATTGCAACTTATATGACTTTAACATTTATAAGAATGAGGACATATCTAATAATTGAAAATAATATTTTTAAGCCCTTATTTATACAATTAGCCATAGGGGTATTAGCCTCTGTTGCAAGTATGGGAGGAGTTTTAGAAGTATTAATAAACTTTTTTGGAATAATAATATTGGTTTATTTACTTACAGATGAGTATAATCCAGATAGTTATTTTCCTTACTTAATGGCCTTTGTTCTTCTTCAAATGTTTCCAGTAAAGTTTGATCAAATTTCTAATAGACTTTTAGGGATTTTTGTATCATACTTAATAGTTTATTTAGCTTTAATGATTGTATCACCTAAGGGAGAAGATAATAAAATTCAAGAACTAATAAAAAGTGGATTTGAAAATATTCATTCTCAATTTAAGAATCTTTATTATGATGATATAGATAAAGTGAAAAGTGAACAGATAGAGCTTTTTGATATTTGCAGGGAGCTTAATAGATTTGTGTATTCAGGTGGAAGAAGAAAGTACTACCAAATTATGATTGCTTTTCAACATATAAATAATATTATACATGATTTAAAAAGTTCAAAGGAAATAATTGAGGAAAATAAAAAGGAATTTAAAAGATTTTATAAGTTATTTAAATATCTTGAAAATAATTTTAATGAGTATAAGTTATGTAATGAAAAGTTAGAGGGATTTAAAAAAGAATTTAAATTTCATAATAAAAATCTCACTTTTTATACAAATTTAGTCTTAAAATATTTATCAGAATCTATAGAACATTTGAATTATCATAGATTTAACTTAAGGAAGTTTTTAAATTTTAAAAATAATAAGGATTATTTTCAAGTTTATAGTAAATATAACTTTAAACTTAATGAATTTAAACTTAGATTTGCCATAAGAATGTCAGTTATAGTGACTTTATCTTTTTTTGTAATTAGAAGATTTTCCTTACCAAAGGGATATTGGCTACCAATGACAGTCTTTATTTTAGCTCTTCCTTTTTATGAAGATAGTAAAGCAAGGGTTTATGCTAGGTTTAGAGGAACTATTTTAGGGGTTATAGTAGCATTTTTACTATTTTCTGTTTTTAAAGGACAAGAGATGCATTTTGTTATAATTTTAGTTACAACATTTTTTATGTATGCTTTTAAGGATTATGCAACAATGAGTATATATGTAACTTGCTATGCTTTGGCTATAACTACCATATCTATGAGCGACGGGGAAGCAGTTATATTAAGACTATTATATACAGGTATTGCTGCTATAGTAGTATTATTTGCTAATAAATTCATTCTTCCTAATAAAAATCATGTTGAGCTTATAAATATGGTGAAAAGGTTAATTGATTTAGATAAGGTTATGATCACTAAAGTAAGAGAAGCACTAGAAAAAGATTTTGATGAAATGGAATTAAGAAGAATTATTTATTCTTCATATTTAATTAGTGGGAGAATACAAATGCATACAAATCCTAGTGATGAAAAAGAAGATAAAGAAATTAAAAAGTTTATGCTTTCAAATAGTGAATTTACAACTTCAATTATAAACTATGCAGTTGTTTTAAGTAATTCAAATAAAGGGGCCTTAGATTATGAATACATAAAGGAAGGTATAAGCTTAATTGAAGAAAAACTAATGAACTTTAAGGAAGAATTTTTTTATAATCCTCAGTGTATAGGAAGTTATTGTGAAAATATTCAATTAATAGACCATGAGGATAATTACAAGAATTATTGTTTAATTAAGTGTGTAGACAGGGTTTATAACCTTGAAAAGAATTTAAATGCATTAAAGAGAACAATAATAAATTAAGATAATAATTTTAATATTTGACTTAAAAATTTCTTTATTTTAAAAATAAAATTAACTTTTGTTTAACTTAACATATTTAATAATTTATATGCATATATAAATAATAGTTGCTTAAATTTTATCTTTAGGTAAGACTTAAAGGAGGAGTAGAGATGGAGTTAAATTTAATATGCAATTATAAGAAAAGCAATTATCAGTTAAATAATAAAAAACAAGTTGAAGAAAAAAATCAAAGTGCAGATGCTTTTTGTTTTAATTGTGAAAAAGGTTTTAGTGTAAATGATGGAGGATACTTCATAGTAGATGAACCATATTGCTCTTTAGAATGTGTTATAGAGGCAATAATAAAAGAAATAAATAGTGATCTAATGATTAAAAAGATGGATAGAGAGAATATTAATCTAAAATATTTATATAATAGTTCAGCTAAGAAAAATTTACTTCACTTGAAAAATCATTATAATTTAGACTCTACTCAAAAGGAAAGAATAATAGAATTTGCTAAAGAAAAGGGAGCAGTATATTTAGTAGAACTTTTAGAAAAAGTTTTATATGATGCTTAAAATCTGAAGAATATATTGGTTTTAAGTAATATTTTAAATTAAATATAAGACAATATATGTATATAAAATATATGGATTAGAAAAATGCATAACTATTAGTTATGCATTTTTTTTATTATTAATTTTAGGTTTAAAGGTGAAAATTAAACTAACAAGATATTATTTAACTTAACTAATTTAAAATCGTTAAGCTTGTGTAAAGGAAGTGGTGGTACAATAATTAGAATGCTAAAATATTTAATGTATTTACATAAAAATTAAATTTGAAAAATGTAAAATAAGGAGAATATTATGATAAAAGTATTACTTGTTGAAGATAATATAGAGATTAGTGAAAATATAGTTGAGTATTTTAAAAATGATGTGGAGATAGACTGCGTTTATGATGGATTAGATGCCATAGAATATTTAAATACATATTCTTTTGATATAGTTATATTAGATTTAATGCTACCAGGAGTTGGAGGTATGGAGGTATTAAACTTTATTTCAAAGAAGAGGCTAAATACAGGGGTTATAGTTCTAACTGCAAAAGAAGAGCTTGGTGATAAGCTTAGAGCCTTTAATTTAGGAGCTAATGATTATTTAACTAAACCTTTTTTTATGGAAGAATTAAAAGCAAGGGTAAATGTTATACTTAAAAGCTTAGGAAAGATAAAGGATTCAAACATACTTCAGTTTAAGGATATGGAAATAAACATGAAGACAAAGAAGGTTTTTATAAATCATAAAGAGTTAGAATTAAATGAGAAATTATTTAATCTATTAGAATATTTAGTAATAAATAAGGGGGGTGTACTTTTTAAAGAGCAACTTTTTGATAATATATGTGGATATAATAGTGATGCATCTACAGAAATTATAGAAGTTTATATGAGTAGACTTAGAAAACAATTAAGCCCCTTTGGATATGATAAATATATAATTACTAAAAGAGGAATGGGCTATTTAATAGATGAGAGCATAGAGGATTAGAAAATGAAAAGGAAAGATATATTCTTTAAAACAAAGAGAAGTGTAACTTTAATTAGTGCAGGAATAGTTTTTTTCTGTCTTTTAATATTTGCAACTATAACTATAACTTTATATAAATCTAGAGTATTTATAGAAGTTGATAATAGTTTACTTCAAGAGAAAGAAAAGGTTCAAAAAGTATTTGTTCCTAATCCACAGGATAGACAGTTTTTTGAAGTTGGTAAAAATATTTTACCTCCTACTCCACCTAATATTATAACTATTTTATATAGGGGAGATAGGGTTTTATCAATGAATCCTAATCCCTATTTTGATGAAGATAATTTACCAGATTTAGGAGAAGAATCTAAGAGTAAGGTAGAACAAATAACCTTTAAAGGCTATAAGTTTAGGGAAGTTACCATATCAAGTAGAGATATAAAAGTACAGTTACTTATGAATATTGATTCTGAAATTCAATCAATAAACCAATTAATAAAAACCATAATAATGGCTTTAGTAATATTAATAGGGATTGCATTAGTTTTATCATACATTCTTTCTTCAAAGGTAATAAAGCCTATAAAGAAAGCTTATGATAAACAAGTATTCTTTGTTCAAGATGCATCCCATGAGATGAAAACCCCTTTAGCTGTTATAAAAGGCAAATTAGAGCTTTTAGCAAATTCTTGGGATGATAAAATAGAAGATCATTTTGAACATATTTCTAAAATGATGAGTGAAGTTAGAGATCTTGAAAAGCTAAATAGTGACTTATTATTATTGTCAAAGGAAGATATAGATAATAGCGTAAATATAATTCCCCTTGAGCTAGAGGAATTTATAGAAGATTTAAGTGAGTTTTATGTTGATTTAGCAGAAGTACAGGAAAAGACTTTTATTGTAAATAGACCTCTTACTCCTGTAATAGTCAACTGGGATTATAGTAAGGTGAAAAAAATGCTTATAATACTTCTTGAAAATGCATTTAAATATACAGAAAAGGGTGGTAAGATAAGCCTATCTTTTGAGGAAGTAAATAAAAATATAAAGATAATAGTTCTTGATAATGGTATAGGAATTAAAGAAGAGGATATAGGACGTATTTTTGATAGGTTCTTTAGAAGCGCAGATGTTAGAGGTAAGAATATTAAAGGTAGTGGAATTGGATTAAGTCTATTAAAAGCTATTAGCAAGACACTAGGAACAGATATAAAGTTATATTCAAAATATGGTATAGGAACAAGATTTGAAATTACAATACCTAAAATATTAGAGTAGTACTTAAGAAAATAATTAGGGAAATTAAATTTTAAAATAGTAGTTTTATTAAAGCTATAAAAATAGAAACTTATAAATATTATGAAGATCATAGCTAAATTAGTTTTTAATCAATTATTTAGATTAGCTCTTTTCTGATTATATTTATAAGTTTTTTTGTTTTTTAGAAAAATATTTTTGTTTTTTATAAGCGTTAAGGAACTATTAAGGTTAACTATTTAAAATAGATTTTGATGAGAGATTGGAGGTGAATTTTGTGAAGGAGAAAAAGTTTAGGCATGAGATTAAGCATTATATAAATTATTCAGATTACAGAGCTATTAAAAATAGATTAGTGCATATTATGAAAATTGATGCAAATGCTAGTGAAAATAATGAATATAAAATACGAAGTCTTTACTTTGACAATTTAAATGACAAGGTTCTTATGCAAAAGATTAATGGAGTAAATTATAGAGAAAAATTTCGTATAAGATTTTATAATGATAATCACTCTTTTATTAAACTAGAAAAGAAATCTAAGATAAATGGATTATGCTCAAAGGATAGTGAGTTAATAAGTAAAGAGGAATGTGAAAAAATTCTTAAGGGAGATATAGAATTTTTAAGATATAGCAATAAACCTTTATTTATTGAATTTTATTCAAAAATTAAGGGAGATTTATTAAAGCCTAAAAGTATAGTTGATTATGTAAGAGAAGCTTATATATATAGATTAGGAAATGTGCGTATAACCTTTGATAAAAAAATAAGAACAGGAATATACAGCACTAATATATTTAATAGTGAAGTGCCTACAATAGAAGCTATAGATAATAATATCGTTGTTTTAGAAGTAAAGTATGATGAGTTTTTACCAGAATTAATACAGGATATTATTCAAACTAATGAGCGTAGAGCATCAGCTATTTCTAAGTATGCAGCTTCAAGAATATATGGATAAGCTTTTTATAAGCCTTGTTTAAATTAAGATAAATAAAAAAATAATATCTAAAAAAACATTAGTTTAAAATATAGGATTAAATTAGGAGGATAAATAAATGAGCAATCAAGCAGTTAATTTTAGTGACATATTTAAATCAAGTTTTGTTGATAAAATGACATCTATTTCATTTTTAGACATGTTTATAGCAATGATCCTTTCTTTTGCAGTAGGGTTATTTATAATGCAGGTTTACAAAAAAACATTTAAGGGAGTTATGTATTCATCAACTTTTGCAATGTCTTTACTGGCACTTACTTTAATAACTACATTAATTATACTTGGAGTTACTTCTAACGTAGTTCTTTCACTTGGTATGGTTGGTGCACTTTCTATAGTTCGTTTTAGAAGTGCTATAAAAGAACCTATGGATATTGCATTCTTATTTTGGTCAATAAGTGAAGGTATAGTTTTAGGAGCTGGACTTATTCCTTTAGCTATTTTAGGTGCCGTTTTTATAGGAATAGTAATGGTTCTATTTGCTAATAAGAAAACAACAGATAATCCATATATATTAGTAGTTAATTGTAAAAATGATATTAGCGAAAATAGTGTACTTAACATATTATCTAAAAATGTAAACAAATATTGTGTTAAATCAAAAACTATTTCTCCTTCAAATGGAATTGAAATGACAATAGAAGTTAAGTTAAAAAACATAACTACAAGCTTTGTTAATGAAGTATCAAAGATAGAGGGTGTTTCAAATGCTGTTTTAGTTAGCTATAACGGAGATTATATGGCTTAATCTTTAATTTATATAGATAAATATAAGTAGGAGAGGGTAAATTTATTCTCTCCTATTTTAAATAAATTGAAATTTTGTTAGGAGGGTGAGTTTAAGTGATAAATGAAAAGGCAAGCAAATATATTTCTCTAATAAGTATTTCTTTAGCTGTCATATTTGTTTTTGTATCTGTATTTGCTTTAAAGTCATTTAATTCTACAGAGGCAGTTAGTACTAGTGGACAAGCGTCTACTATTGAGACGGTTTTAAATAAAAATATTGTAACTAATATAGATATAAAGATAAAAGAGAGTGATTGGGAATGGTTAATTGAAAATGCTACAGATGAGGAATACAGAAGTGCAGATATAACTATAAATGGAGAAACCTTTTATAATGTTGGGGTTAGACCTAAGGGAAATTCAAGTTTATCCTCTGTTGCAAATGATGATACAACAGATAGATATAGTTTGAAAATAGATTTTGGGCAATATGTTGATGGACAGACCTATCATGGAATAAGAAAACTAGCTTTAAATAATAATATATCTGATGCCACTTATATGAAGGAAGCAATATCTTATGACATATATAATTTCCTTGGGATTCCTACTCCAGAGTATGCTTATTCAAACATAAAGATTAATGGAGAACAGTGGGGATTATATTTAGCATTAGAAGTAATTGAGGAGAGATTTGTTGAAAAAAATTATGGTGAATTAGAAGGAAATTTATATAAACCTGAAACTATGGGAGTAGGGGCTAAAAAAGATGAAGGAAATAAAGATGCCATGCCTGATATGAAAAATAATCAAGGAAAAGAAGGGGGAATGATGAATCCACCTAATATGCCTAACAATGAAGGAAATAATAAAGAGGGTAATAAACCTATGAATATTCCTAATGAAAATCAAAATATGGCTGGCAATATGAATAAAGAAAATGCAGAAATGGGACAAATGTCTCCTATGATGGGAGGAAAAAATAATGAAGGTGCTGATTTTAAATATATAGATGATAATATTAGTAGCTATTCTACTTTAAGAGATAGTGCAGTATTTAAGAGTACAACGGATGAAGATTTTGAAAATGTAATTGAAATGATGAAAAGTTTAGAAAATGGTAGGGATATAGAGAAATATTTAAATGTTGATGAAGTTCTTAAGTACTTTGCAGTAAATACTTTTTTAGTTAACTTAGATAGTTATTCAGGTGGAATGTATCATAATTATTATCTTTACGAAAACAATGGAGTTTGTGAGATACTTCCATGGGACTTAAATTTATCCTTTGGAGGATTTGCAACAAATAGTGGAAGTAGAGCTGTTAATTTCCCTATTGATTCTCCTGTTAAAGGTAATTTAGAGAATTTTCCTCTTATAGGAAAACTTTTAGAAAATGATGAATATAAAGAGAAGTATCATGAGTATTTAGAAAAGATAGTAAATGAATATTTCAAAAGCGGTATTTTTAGTACTACAGTTACCAATAATGATAAGTTAATAGGAGATTACGTAAAGATTGATTCTACAGCATTCTATACTTATGATGAATACAAAAATGCCATTAAAGAGTTATTAATTTTTGGAGAAGATAGAACAAAGAGTGTAGAAGCTCAGTTAAATGGAGAACAAACATCAACGGAATATGGAAACATTGAAACTTCATTAAATTTAAAAGCCTTAGGTGAACAAAATATGGGTGGAAAAATGCCTAATAATAAGATGAATGAAGAAAACTTAGTAAATAATAATGAAGAAAATAATAATGGACAAGCTATTCCAGAAGGTGGAAGACCTTTTAATGGAGGCAACATGGGAGAAGCCCCTAATAATATCAATAATCCTAATGGTAATATGGATAATAAAATGCCTAATATGGGAAATATGCCTACACAAGAAAATATACAAGAGGCTATGAAGATATTGAATAACAGAGATTATTCAAGCTTAAGCGAAGAGGAAAAGAAACAATTAAATGATTTAGGAATAAGTGAAGAAAATATAAATATGTTTAATAATATTCCTAAACAAGGAGAAAGAGGAGAAGTTAGAGAAACCTTTAATAAAACATATTATGTAATATTAGGAGGAGTTATCCTAACACTATTAATTTCCCTAGTTTTTGTAACAAAGTATAGAAGAAAAAGATACTAAAAAGATACTAAAAAGATACTAAAAAGATACTAAGTATATTAAAAAGCTACACATAAACGTGTAGCTTTTTCTTGTAGTAACATATAAAAATAAAATTACATATTATATAACTAAAGTATTTTTTATAATAGTTAATTATCAATTGATAATATAAATTATATATATGCCTTGATTTTTATATATTTTATTTAAGTTTTAATATATTAATTGATAATATTAGGGGGATAAGTATGGAGTCAAGATATTATGAGGCTAATAAAGTGACAATTATATCTATATTATGGAATATAGTTTTAGCTATAATCAAAATATCAGCAGGTATAATAGGAAAGTCTAATGCTATGATAGCAGATGGAGCACATTCAGCATCAGACATTATAAGTTCTGTAGGAGTATTAATTGGAAATAAAATAGCAAGCATACCAAAAGATAAGGGACATAATTATGGACATGAAAAAGCTGAAACTTTAGTATCTTTTTTATTAGCTATCCTACTAGTAATTCTATCTATAAAGATTGGATATAATGGTGTTTATTCACTTTTTCATTTAAATGAAGTGCAAATTCCAACTGCCTTTCCTTTAGTTGTGTCAGTTATATCTATTCTTATAAAGGAATATCAATATAGAATTACTATTAAGGTAGCTAAGAAGACAAATTCACCAGCACTAAAGGCAGATGCATGGCATCATAGATCAGATGCCTTATCTTCCGTTGCAGCTTTTATAGGAATAGGTGGAGCTATTTTAGGATTTAAATCATTAGATTCCATAGCTTCAATAGTTGTTGCTCTTTTTATAGCAAAAGTAGGAATTGAGATTTTAATAGGTTCAGCAAATGAGCTTATGGACATTTCTATTGATGAAGAGAAGGAAAAGGAAATAAAAGCTATAGTAGATCAAATTGAAGGTATTAAGTCTTTAAGAGAGATTAGAACAAGAAAGTATGGGGCTATGGCTTATGTAGACTTAGTAATATGTGTTGATAAAGATATTTCTGTTTTTGAGGGGCACAGGATTGCCAGTGATTTAGAAAGTTTAATATTAAAAAATATGAAGTTTATTAAAGGAGTTACTGTACATGTTGAGCCTTTAATATAATTTAAATATTTATATTTAGTTAAAAAGAATAATTGCAATTTTAACTGTGATATTTTAAAAAGTGGATTATTAAAAAATCCACTTTTTAAATTTTGATAGTTGTATATTAACTTAAGGATGTTCTTCCTATAGAAGTATTGTCAGATTTTCTATCTCTTAAAGCAACAATTGGATTTTCTTTTGTTTCAAATCTATAATCTTCATTGTTTTTTGAAATAAAGTCAACTATGACCTTATGACTTGGAACTTCTTCAACATTTTTATTAACTTTATTTTGGAATTTATGGAATGATGAATCAGGGCCTAATGTACTTACATCAACATAATCATCTTTTATAGTTGTATTATTAACAGTGTTATTTAATATGTCTCTAACATAAGATATATTTTCTCCAAGAGTTAAAAGTTCTGGGAACTCACCATTTGGAATAACTTCTTGCCATTCCTTATTTTCATATTTTTTAAGAAGATCACAAGCTTTATGTAACTGAGCAACTTCTTGAACAAAGCATTGTTCCCATAATCCTTTAATATATGGATCAACTTCAGAATTATAGCAAGAATAATATAAATATGCCTCAGTGTATTTATGCATAAGTAGATTTTCAAGCCATGTACAGTTAGGATCTAAAAGACTTCCATAGTGAGAAACATGTTGTTCTTCTATTAAGCCTATCTCTTGATAAAGATTTCTTCCCACATCATTAGTATAGAAACCAGCTATATTCATGTAATAATTCATAGTTTGCTGTTCTGCTGCAGTTATTATTGATATATCTAGTTTAGTAATAAGGTCTGCTGTTTTAAAGTCAACAAAGTTTCTTATGTTATCATTAGGGCATCTATGATGAGCTATAGTTGGTCTACCTGGCATAATTTCTGTATAATGTCCAACTAAATTTTCTGCCTTTGTTCCTTCTTCCATAAATAATAAATCTGAATATCTATATAAATGGTCAAAATCTTCAAGTAATGCAAAATCTAGAGCTTTTTTAACATGTTCATTAGGTTCACGTTTAGCAAGTCTAGCAGTTAAATCTACAGCTAGTTGTTCATAGCTTATAGTAGTCTCTAAAATACTTTCATTAGCAGGTCTTAGCGAACTAATTAGCATTTGTTGTTGTTTATCTAATCTTCTAGCAAGGGCAAGTTCTCTTCTAAGTTCATTGTTATTACAATTTCTAGAGAATTGATGAGAAAACCAGTTTGCTTCAAATTCAGCTCCATTCATTAAAATTATTCTAGTTTTTGTGTAAGGATCAACTTCATTTTTATTATAAGGTTTTGCGTAAATATTTCTCCAGTCTGTGAAATAGTCTTGGATTTTTGAGCTTTTTTCTAAAAATGGATTCATAATAAATAAATCACTACCTTTCCAAATTTTAATATATTTTTAGTATTACAAATTCTATTTTTAGTATTCATTAATTGTGAAAATAATCATTTATTTGTAATCATATGGTACAATTAACTTAATAAAAGACTATTTGGAAAGAAATATATATTATTAAGGGGGGAATTATTTGAAAATAATCGATATTATATTAAGCATAACTATATTGATTAGTAGTGCAGTTAATACAATTATTGGCAAAGATAATAAACTAATGAATTATTCAGAAGATAAATTAAATGAATTAGAAATATATAATTCTATTGGTTTAGAAAAATTTATTTTTGAGAAAAGTTTTGAAAGCTTAATAAATAAGTCTAATAATACTCTTGATGCTAAATCAAATTTTGAAGAGGATCTAATAGATGAAAATTTAAATAATAATGAAGAGGAAAATAAGGATTTAGATAATGAATTTAATAATATTGAAAATTGGAGTGATAATAAAGCCTATAATGTTGATCCTAAAGAAGAGGAGAAAAAAAGTGTACAGAGTGAGCAAAACTATGATGTATTAAGAGTTGTTAAACAGGAATATCCTCAAAGTTGGAATGATAAATTATATTTAGAAGAATGTAATTATAAAGAAACAAAAAATTATGATAATACATATGGGTATTTGATAGGAAAAAATTCTACTAGTGTAGGAGAGTTGTACGGTGAATATGAATATGCAACAGCTATGATTTTAGGGGCTTCAGCTAAGTATCCTAATATATTTATTTTAGATAAAAGCTATGGATTAGAGGATAAATCGGCACTTTCTTTTAGAACTAGTGATGAAAGTATTAGATTTGTTATAAATAGTAAAAAAATCACAAGTGGATTGACTGCTGAAACTGTTTATAATGAAGAGACAAAGGGTAGGAATGTAGTTGAATCTAAAATAGATAATAATAAAGTTGAATATTATATAAGAATAGGAAATATGGGATATTATAAAATCATTAGCTTAGAATGTGGAAGGATAAGCTATTTTATATATGAGTTTCCTGATAAATATAAGGATATTCTCAATCCAATGTTAGAAGAAAGTAAAAAAAGCTTTCAGGTGTTTAATGGGTATCCAGAAGAAATAAAATAAAAAAAGTTGAATATATAAGTTGAAGTAATATTAATTGTTTAAGAAGAAAGTTTATATTTGTAAACTTTCTTCTTGTTTATTTTATTAAAAATAAAGCTAAATTTATAAGTTATTATATAAATAAAGTTATACATAAGTAGAGTAGAATTTCTAATTATGTTAGAATAATTTTATTGAAAATAAGGAGGGATATGCCTTTGAACTTAGATATTTTTATGAAGAACTTAGTAAGGCGAACTTCCAGTTTTACTAGAGAACAAGGTAAAAAGTTAATTAAGGAAGCATATGTTAAAGATGTTAAGGGTAAGAGCATAGATGGAATTTATCATATTTATGGGAATGTATTAAATGATGATAAAAACTGGGACTATAATACACATATAAAAATAAATATGAAAAATAGTGATATTATTGGTACTAATTGTAGTTGTGAAACCTTTAAAGAGAATAGTAAACATATAAAAAATTACGTGTGTAAGCACATTTCAGCAACTAATGATGTTTTTTATTCTTTAGTAAGGAAAAAGGTACAAAAGAATAAATTAAAAAGTAATAATAAAACTCAATTAGTTAAAGAGAAAAATGATGAACATAAAGGGCAAGAAAAGAGATTTTTATCCTTAGATATAAATATTAAGCACATGGTAAAAGAGGGAATTACTTTATTTAACTGTGAGTTTAGAATTGGTGCAGGAAATTTAAATTTAATACTGGATTTAAAAGATTTCTTATATAAAAATAGCTTAAAAAAGCCTTTGAAATTTAATGATGTATTTACTTATAATCCATTAAGAGATGAATTTTTAGAAGAAGATAAAAGAGTTCTTCAATTTGTAGCAAGCCATAAGGATATGATAAGTGGAAGATATTTAAGGCTTAAACAAAATAATTTAAAGGATTTTCTAAAATTAATTGATGAAAAAAAGAAAATAAATTTTAATTTTAACTCAATTAATTATGAGGTTAAGATTAAAAAAGAAAATGTTCCAGTAGCTCTCACTTTAAAGGAAGGTAAAGAGGGATTTATATTAAGTCACCATAAGAAATTCCCTGTTCTTTTAAATAACTTAGGAGATGTGATGTTTTTTGATAGAAATTTATATCTTCCAAGAAAGAGGCAGTTAGAATACTACATTCCAATTCATAAGTTATTTTTGAAAAATAACACAATCACATATAAGAAGAGCTTAGAGAATCTAAGGAACCTATTAGAAGAACTTAAAAACATAAGCAAGAATATAGTTCTAGATGAAAATGTTAGGGCTTTTAAAGAAAAGCTTATGAAAACAACCTTTAATTTATATAAAACTAAGGGGAAAATTTATTGTAATGTAAAGATTGATTATTGTGGATACATAATTGATTTAATAAGAGATGAAAAAGATAATAGCTTTTTAAGAGATTTAAAAAGTGAAAAGTATATAGAATTTCAACTTGAAAGATTTAAGTTCATAAAGAGAGAAGAAGATTTTTGTTTTATAGGAAATGAAGAGGGAATGTATGAGCTTTTATCTAAGGGAATTAAAAGGCTAAAAGAATTTGGAGAAGTTTTATTATCAGAAGAACTTAAGGAGTTTAAGGTTTTAGATTCATCACTTATTTCATCAGAATTTATAGAACTTAGCAATTTCTATAAGCTTAAATTTGATTTTGGAGATTTTGAATTAAGAGAACTTAGGGAAAGCATAGAAGCTATGAAGAAGGGAGAACGCTTTTATAGAACTAAGAAGGTTTATTTAGATTTAGAAGACCCTGGTATAGTGAACTTTTTAAATCTTTTGGAGGATTTAGGGTTAGAAAATATAAAAGATAATGAAGTCTATATAGATAAGAGCAAGGTTTTATATATTCAAGAAAAATTAAAGGATAGAAATCTCTCCTTTATAAAAGGGGGAAATGTTCTTAAAGAAATAGTAGGAAAGCTTCTAAATAAAGAATTTAAGAGAAAGCTTGTTCCAAAGGCTTTAAATGCAGAGCTTAGACCTTATCAAAAAGAGGGATTTAAATGGATTAATGAAATTACTGATTTAGGTTTTGGTGGAGTTTTAGCAGATGATATGGGACTTGGTAAAACCCTTCAAATAATAGCTTTTTTATTATCTCAGAAAAAAAGCAAAAGCATAGTGGTTGTTCCAACCTCTGTTATATATAACTGGATGGATGAGTTTGAAAAGTTTGCTCCAAGCATAAGGGTTGGATTAGTCCACGGTAGTAAAGCTAAGAGAGATAGGGTTTTAAGAGATTTTAAAAGAGGGCTTGGTATTAAGGTAGAAGAGGAGAATTTAAAAGAAAAGTCCTATGAAAAATATGATGTTTTATTAACTACCTATGGAACCTTAAAGAATGATGAAAAAGCTTATGAAAACTTAAGTTTTGATTATTGCATAATAGATGAGGCTCAGAATATAAAAAATCCAGCAGCACAAGCAACTTTATCTGTTAAAAATATTAAATCAAGATGCAATATTGCCTTAACAGGAACTCCTATAGAGAATAATTTAATGGAGCTTTGGTCAATATTTGATTTTGTTATGCCTGGATATTTATTTACTAAGGAAAGATTTAGAGAGAGATTTATTTTAGATGAAAGCAATTTAAGTGAATTAAAATCCTTAATAACGCCTTTTATTTTAAGAAGACTTAAGGAAGATGTTTTAAGTGAACTTCCAGAAAAACTTGAGAAAAAATACTTAGTAGAAATGAAAGGAAAACAAAAACAGTTATACAGTTTCTATGTAAAGGCAATAAAGAATGAATTAAATGCAAATAAAAGCTCTGAAAAGAGTGGAAAAAATAAAATTAATCTGTTTGCATATTTGACAAAATTAAGAGAAATTTGTTTAGATCCTTCAATGGTTGTACCAGATTACAAGGGAGAGAGTAGTAAGCTTACTGTGGTAAAAGAAATTGTAAAAGATGCTAGTGAATCAGGAAAGAAGATTTTACTATTTTCTCAATTTACTTCAGTACTAAAAAAAATAGAGGAAGACTTTAAAAAAGAGGATATTTCTTATTTATACTTAGATGGAGAAACTTCTGCTAAGGAGAGAGTAGAGAGAGTTAAAAAATTCAATGAAGATAGTAATATTAAAGTGTTTTTAATATCCCTAAAGGCTGGTGGAGTTGGACTAAATTTAACCTCTGCTAGTGTAGTTATACATTTTGATCCTTGGTGGAACCCAGCTGTAGAAGACCAAGCTACAGATAGGGCACATAGATTTGGACAAGAAAATAAAGTTGAAGTTATAAAGTTAGTTGCAAAGGATACTATTGAGGAAAAAATAGTATTAATGCAAGAGGATAAAAGAGAACTTATTCAAAGTTTAATGGATGGAAAAACTATGGATGGTAAGGGACTAAAACGTCTTACGGAAGAGGAAATTAGTAAATTATTTGAGTAAGGATTTAATAAAAGAAAAAAAGCTAAGGTGCTTAAACATCTTAGCTTTTTTTCTAATCTTACTATTATCTGTAGTTGGTGGCAAACCAAGTTAGAGAGTTTAAAGAAATAAGACTAAAATTAATCTTATTTATACATAAAAATCATCCAAGTTATTTTTAAAGCAAAGAAGGTTGTTTACTTTAAAAATACAATATAAAAAACAGGCTAACAGAAAATCCGAAAAGTTTATAGTATAACCATACGTTCCTAAAGTATGTTATTAAATTTTAAATATACTATAATTACATTATAAACTACTATTTGCAATATATAAACTAATTTTTAAAATTTGGTTAAAATAAATATTTTTACTAAAGAAAAAGTGTTTACTTATATACTAATTTTGAAAATTATTAATTAATTCTGTTATAATTAATCAGATGAATTTAAAATCAATATAAATAATAATTTCACTTTAGGAAGGAATGTTTATAATTACTAATGAGAATAAACAAGCTTTTTAGCAATTTTGGAATATGCTCTAGAAAAGAAACTAATAAAATCATTAGAGAAGGAAGAGTTATTGTTAATGGCAAGCCATGTATTGAGGGGCAATGGGTTGAATTAAGTGATAAAATACTTTTAGATGGAAAGCCCTTAGTTCCAAAGGAAAAGATTTATATAGCACTTAATAAGCCTGTAGGAGTTGTATGTACTGCTGCAGAAGAAGTTAAGAATAATATAATAGATTATTTAGGCATAGATGATTATGTTTTTCCAATAGGAAGGTTAGATAAGGATTCGCAAGGATTAATAATTTTAACTAATGATGGGGATTTAGCAAATGAAGTTTTAGCAGCAGAAAATAACCATGAAAAGGAATATATAGTAACCTTAGATCAGCCCTTTTATGATGATTTTATTGAAAAGATGGAACAGGGGGTTGAAATATTAGGACAAGTAACTAAACCTTGTAAAGTAAAAAGAATAAATGAAAATACTTATTCAATAATATTAACTCAAGGGTTAAATAGACAAATAAGAAGAATGAGCAAAGTTTTTGGCTTTAATGTAGTTAAGCTAGAGAGAATTAGAATTCTAAATATAACTATTGATAATATAGAATATGGAAAGTGGAGATATATAAATAGGGAAGAAATTGAGGTTTTGAAAAAACTTATAAAATAATTAAGGGAATAACAATGGAAAATAATAAGGTTGAATTTTTCTTATTCCTGGAGTAATATTTTCATTTTCATTGATTTATTATGAAATAATTTTAGGGAATTATGCCCTAGAACAGTTTGACTTTATAAGTGCATTAGGTACATTTATGTTTTTATTAGTTTATATTATTATTGCTTCTAGTTTTATTAAAAGTAATAAGAAATTTCATAAAGTTTAAATAAAACAATGAAAAGATCAAGATAAACTGAAAGAGTGCATTTATTAAATAGTTTTTAGGGTTGACACTTTGAAATTAATTGCATAAAATGAAATTAACAATAGAATATTAATCGGTAGGTGAGGTTACCACCGGGATACGGATTGCTGCCGCAAAATAGTGGAGACACTATGAGAAGGTTAGCAGGCTATGTCGAGAAACAAGGCATAATCTAATGCAATTTCATTGCCCAGTGAAGCTAAAACTTGAACGATATTATACTTAAGCGAATTTTTTGCTTATAGGTTTATTTTGTTTGAATTTAATCCTTGCCTAATTTTAGGTGAGGATTTTTATATTTAACTCAAAAATTATTTGAAATTATTTTAAGAAAGTTGAGGTGGTAGTAATGGATACGGGGAGTAGTAGAGGCATAGAAGTTACAGGCGAAGTACTTTTTATGAAAAAATGCTTTAAGAATATTTTATTTCATATTCTTACTGCCATTTTTTACTTAGCTTAATATAATTAAATAATGTAAAAGGATACTTTTGTCCTGTACAATGTCTTTACTTCCTAAAAATTATTTAGAAAATTAGGAGGTAAGAAGGATGAAAAAGAGAACAGAACAAAAAGTTATAAATGAAGTTTTAATCAATGAAAGATTAATTAAAGCAAGCAAGATGAGCAAAGAAAACTTATTAAATGAAATGAAAAATACTTTAAGTGGATATAGCAAAGAAGAAGTTGAAAGAAGAATTTATAAATATGGAAAAAATGTAATTTCACATGAAAAGGGTGATTCAGTTTTAAAAAGACTTATTGAATCCTTTATTAATCCATTTACAGTTGTACTTTTTATTCTTGCAATAATATCAGCATTTACAGATATTATTTTACAAGCTCCAAAGGATAGATCCTATAGCACAGTAGTAATAATAATCACAATGGTTACTATTAGTGGAATATTAAAGTTTGTTCAAGAAAGCAAATCTAATAATTCTGCTGAAAAATTAAAGGATATGATAAAAACAACAGCTACAGTTGAAAGAAGAGGTAAAAAAGAAATTGAGCTTTCACAAATTGTGCCAGGAGATATAGTTTATCTATCTGCAGGAGATATGATTCCAGCAGATGTAAGAATAATATCTTCTAAGGATTTATTTGTTAGTCAAGCTTCATTAACTGGTGAAAGTGAACCAGTTGAAAAGTATGGAAAAGAAATAACTTCTAATATAAATAATCCTTTGGAAATTACAAATCTAGGGTTCATGGGAAGTAATGTAATAAGTGGCTCTGCTATTTGTGTTGTAATTTCAACTGGAGATTATACTTACTTTGGTTCCATGGCAAATACAATTACAAAGGACAAAGTTGTTACTAGTTTTGAAAAAGGAGTAAACTCAGTTTCTTGGTTATTAATTAAATTCATGATGTGTATGGTGCCAGTTGTATTTTTTTCAAATGGATTAACTAAGGGAGATTGGGGTGAATCATTTTTATTTGCATTATCAGTTGCAGTAGGTTTAACTCCAGAAATGTTACCTATGATAGTTACAACAAATCTTGCAAAAGGCGCTGTTAAAATGGCGAAGAAAAAGACTGTTGTAAAGAGTTTAAATTCAATGCAAAACTTTGGAGCTATGGATGTGCTTTGTACTGATAAAACAGGAACATTAACTGAAGATAAAATTGTTTTAGAATATCATCTTGATGTTCAAGGAAATGAAGATGAAAGAGTTCTTAGACATGCTTTTTTAAATAGCTTTTTTCAAACAGGATTAAAAAATCTTATGGATTTAGCAATAATAGATGAAGCTAAAAAATTAAATCTTAATTATTTAAAAGAAAAATATATTAAAGTTGATGAGATACCTTTTGATTTTAATAGAAGAAGAATGAGCGTTGTAATAAAAGATAAAGAGGGAAAAACTCAACTAATAACTAAAGGAGCAGTTGAAGAAATGCTAAAAATTTCTTCAAAGGTAGAATATAGAGGAAAAGTTGAAAGTTTAACAGAGGAAATAAAAAAAGAGATATTAGAAATAGTTGAGAGATTAAATAATCAAGGTATGCGTGTAATTGCAGTTTCACAAAAAACTAATCCTTCTGTAGAAGGTGTTTTTTCAGTAGCTGATGAAGCTAATATGGTTTTAATGGGATATCTTGCTTTTTTAGATCCGCCAAAGAAATCTACATTATCTGCAATTAAAGCTCTTAATGAAAATGGGGTATCAGTAAAAGTTTTAACAGGAGATAATGATGGAGTTACAAAATGTATTTGTAAACAAGTTGGAATAGAAGTAGAAAATATTCTTTTAGGATCACAAATAAGTGAAATGGATGATGAGGAATTAAAGAAAGCTGTTGAAAAAATTAATGTTTTTGCAAAGCTTAGTCCAAAGCAAAAGGCTAGAATAGTTGAGACACTTCGTGAAAATGGACATACAGTTGGTTTTATGGGAGATGGAATTAATGATGCAGCAGCAATGTGTGAAGCTGATGTAGGAATTTCAGTTGATACAGCAGTTGACATTGCTAAAGAATCTGCAGATATAATACTTTTACAAAAGGATCTTATGGTATTAGAACAAGGTGTTATTGAAGGAAGAAGAACCTTTGGAAATATAATTAAATACATTAAAATGACTGCAAGTTCTAACTTTGGAAATATGTTATCTGTAGTTATAGCAAGTGTATTCTTACCATTCTTGCCAATGTTACCTATTCAAATACTAGCATTAAATTTAATCTATGATATTTCTTGTATTTCAATTCCATGGGATAATATGGACGAGAATTATTTAAGAAAGCCTAGAAAATGGGATGCTTCCTCAATAGGTAAGTTTATGATATGGATAGGTCCTACAAGTTCAGTTTTTGATATAGTAACTTATATTATTATGTTTTTCATAATTTGTCCAAGCGTTGCAGGAGGACATTATGGTGCAACTGGCGTAGATAATTTATTATTTATTTCAGTATTTAATACAGGATGGTTTGTTGAGAGTTTATGGTCTCAAACCCTTGTTATACACATGATTCGTACTCCTAAACTTCCATTTATAGAAAGTATTGCATCATTACCAGTATTAGCAATTACAACCTTATCAATAATTATTGGAACAGTTATTCCTTACACTTTTTTAGGAAACTCATTAGGAATGAGTAGATTGCCATATACTTATTTTCCTTGGTTATTAGGAATAGTATTATGCTATATGGTTCTTGCAACAATAATGAAGAGTGTATTTAGAAAACATTATGGAGAGTTACTATAAAAAATGCATATAAATTATCTACTTATTTAGAATAATAGTTATATACATTGTATTATTATATAAATAAGAGAGTTATTAAATTTATAGTATGTATAAGAGGTGATGAGAATGGATATTTTATCAAAAAGCATAAAAAATAAGGTGGTTATAGTAACAGGTGGTACTAGAGGAATAGGATTTTCTACTGTGAAAAAATTTCTAGACCATGGTGCTAAGGTTGCTTTATGTGGTTCAAGAAAGGAAACTGTAGATAAGGCATTAGAAGAATTAAATCATATTAATCCTAATTATGATGCAATTGGATTTTATCCTAACTTATTAGATAGTAATGAAGTAAAAGAAATGGTAGATAAGGTTTTAGAAAAATGGGGAACTATAGATGTACTTATAAATAATGCAGGAGTTAGTGATAATAAGTCAATATATACTCAAAGTGATGAGGATTTTTCAAAGATAATTGATATTAATGTGAAGGCTATCTTTAATTGTACAAAAGCTGTTTCAGAAATAATGAAAAATAAAAAATCTGGAGTGATTTTAAATACTAGTTCCGTTGTAAGTTTATATGGACAAAAAACAGGAGTAGGATATCCTACATCTAAGTTTGCAGTAAATGGATTAACAAAGTCTTTAGCAAGGGAACTTGGAAAGGATGGAATAAGAGTAAATGCTGTAGCCCCTGGAATTATTGCTACAGATATGGTTGCAGCTTTAGACAAGAAGTTGGTAGAGCAAATAGCTCAAAATATACCTTTAGGAAGAGTTGGAGAGCCTGAAGACATAGCAAATGCTTTCATATTCTTAGCTTCTGATATGGCAAGTTATATAAGCGGAGAAATATTATCTGTAGACGGTGCTGTAGTACTTTAATATTTTTAATTTTATATACAAAGCATATATTCAAAACTTAAACTTTAAATATTTTATTAGCTTAAATTTATTTAAAATTAATTGAATCATTTATTAATTATATATAAGGATGCTTAATTTAAAATAAGCATCCTTATTTTTTTTATATTTAAAGTATAATATGGTAAAAATTTGATTTATTTAGTCCTTGGGTATAAACTTAAAATATATATTACAGGTTTTTACATAGAAAGATTATTTTATTTCATAATTATATTTTTAACAAAGGAAGTTGGGGAGGAAATGAACATAAGTCAAGTAATAATAAGAATAATATTATCTATAATTATAGGAGGTCTTGTTGGATATAATAGAGAGTATAAAAATAGGCCAGCGGGATTTAGAACTCATATGTTAGTATGTTTAGGAGCTACTATTGCAGCTTTAATTCAGGTACAAGTTGGTTATTTTGTACTTGAAGAAATAGCTAAAAATCAAGCTATGTCAAGTATATTACATGTTGATGTAGGGAGAGTTATATGCCAAGTTATATCAGGGGTAGGTTTCTTAGGAGCAGGAGCTATAATTCAAACTAAAGGCACTGTAAAGGGTTTAACTACAGCTGCATCTATGTGGGCAGTAGCAGGTGTTGGTATTGCCATAGGAATGGGATTTTATGTTATTAGTATTTTAAGTGGAGTTAGTATATTGATAGTTTTAATTTCTCTAAAGAAATTTGAGGATAGATTTATAATAAATACTAGAAACTTAAGTATAGAAATAAGGTGTAAAGATCTTAAAGCATTAAATGAAATAAATGATTTTTTTGAGGAATATCAAATAAAAATAAGTAATATTGAGTCAATTAGTGAAGGGGTTTATCAATATAAAATAGAAGCTCCACAGTTTGTAACAATAAATGAGATTATAAGTGGGCTTATAGCTAATGAAAATATAAATAAAGTAAAAGAAATAAATTGTAGTTTATAAAAGTTTTTTGATTTCTAAGAATATTTTTGATTTTACATAATGTAACTTTTTATTTAAGAATAAAATTTATGAAAGTAAAGTGTATTTAATAATATTTTTCTTTTAAATACACTTTATTTTTTATTATATTAAGGAATTATATTTTAAATATTATAATTTAGAATATCTTTAAATACTTTATTATGTTCTAGATCCTTACTTAGAGCTTGAATTACATATATTATATTTTTTTCTGAAATTTCATTTTGTGATGAGATGTTCCAAAGTATTAAATAGCCTTTTATTAGTTTATAAGTATTTATAAGATTATCAATACTTTCATTTAAATTACCACCTGTATTAAAGGGGATTATATCCTTAAAAATTTGATTTACTAAATAATTTTCAAATATGTATGAGTACTTCTTAAAGTAATTATCAAAGGATTCTAAGTTGTATTTATTTATATTATTAAATAAACTTTGATCTTTATTTAAATCTGATAACAAGTTTTTTAGTCTATTACCAATGACTTTGTTTAAAAGATTTTCATCTAAAAGAATCTTAAAAAAGTTATTAGTAATACTAAGTGGAATAATTTTTTTAGAATCAATAAATCTAGTTATATTTGATGGATCTTCAGTTATTCTTTCAAGTAAATCTTCAATTTCATAAAAGTTTTCTTCATCTTTTAAATTTTCTAGGTTTTTATAAAAGGCTTTTAATAGACTTAGTCTCTCTTCAATAGAGAAATTTCTGTTTTGCATAATGTTTATTGATATAATTCTTATATCCCAAAAATATTGAATTAAATTATCTGAACCTATAAAAGCTTCAGTATCTATTACTCTTCGTATTTCTAAGAAATCTTCATGAAGCTCTTCTTCTATTTCTATAAACTCCATTTTTTCTTTATTTAAAAAAGCTTTAGAACAAATTTCTTCACAGGAAGGAAGGCCACTTTTCTCATATATATCATCTATAATATTAAAAACTCTAGGATATCTTCTACAGGTTATAGATAAGTTTTCTTCACCACATTTACCGTGAATTTCACAAAGTAAGTTTTCATTTAAAAAGGGACACTTATTCTCTTCTGTTATTTTCATAAATCCATAATTAAAAGAATCATCTGATTGAGAGTTTTTTATGTATTTTCCAGTTGTTAATTCTTTTAGATTTCCTTTATCATCTTCATACTTTTTAAAGGTATTTTCATCTATGTTAATGTCCCAGCCAGCACAACAAGTATCAGTGCAATTAGGGCCTATACATTTAAAGTTTTTCATATATTTTGGAATAAAAAAATTTGTTTTCAAAACAACACCATCTTTCGTGTAAAATTATACTGCCTTAATATTTTATCACTTAGTTTTATAAATAGTTAGTAATTTTTTTAGAAAGTAAAATTAGCAAAGAAATAAATTAATATATTTAATTTTCATTTGTAAAATTAATGAAAAAGTATAGTTTTTTTAGAGGATTCATGATTAAAATAATGTTATTATTTAGTTGATTGGAAATTTTTATAAATAAATTCTTTTGATTTATATGATAGGGGGAATAGTTTTGAATATTGAAATTAGAAATATGATAAAATCAGATATTATTAATTTTAATAAAGAGTTTAAATTACAAGGGTGGGAAAAGCCTATTTCATTATTTGAAAGATATTATAAAGAGAAAGAAAAGGGATGTAGAAGAGTTTTTGTAGCATGCAATGAGAATAATGTTCTTGGCTATGCAACACTAATTCCAAATGATGAAAATGGACCTTTTGCAAATAAGCAAATTCCTGCTCTTCGTGATTTTAATGTTCTTGAGAAATATCAGAATAAGGGAGTAGGAACAGCTTTACTTGATAAAATTGAAGATACTGTTAAAGAATATTCTAAAAGCATTTGTTTAGGTGTTGGGCTTCATTCAGGATATGGTTCTGCTCAGAGAATGTATATAAAAAGAGGGTATATTCCTGATGGTAGTGGAGTTTGGTATAATAATATGCTTTTAGAGCAGAATGCTCAGTGTAAAAATAATGATGATTTAGTATTGTATCTGATTAAAGAATTTATTTAAGGTAAATAAGATGTTAAAAAACTCGTCTGTATAAAAATATGTTAATAAAACTTATTTTGATACACACCCATTTTTATTACATTAAGTACTTTTGAATTTTAATATTTTACAAATAGAATTATTTGCTATAATAAATATTTGATAATCAAAATAATTCGTGATATAATAATGACTTACAAAATTCTTTTATGAAGGAGAGTATATGAATACAACATATGTAAAGCAAGAAAATAAGACTAAGAAAAGAGGTCGTAAGTTTAAAAAATGGATTTGTGGAATATTAGGAGGAATAATACTATGTATTATTTTAGCTTTAGGATTTGGAGGAAACTATTTATATAATTTAGCTATAAATCCAGATACACCAAAGGATATAGTCTTTGAATCAACTGAAAGTAGTAAAGATGTGGTTACAATAAATAGTACAAGTGGACCAGTAAGTATTTCAAGTGAAGAATGGCTTTTAAAGGAAAGTGGTTACGAAGATTTATATATGACTTCAAGAGATGGACTAAAATTACACAATTATCTTATAAAAAAACCAAACTCTAATAAGTGGGTTATTACAGTACACGGCTATACATCTCAAGGGAAATTAACATCATACTATGCAAAAAACTTTTCTGATATGGGATATAATGTTATAATTCCTGATTTAAGAGGTCATGGCACTAGTGAAGGTAATTATATAGGAATGGGATGGGACGAGCGTTTAGATATAATAGATTTAATTAATTATATAATAAAAGAAGATAAAGAGGCAGAGATTGTTTTATATGGTATATCAATGGGAGCAGCTACAGTTCTTAATACCTCAGGAGAAGAACTTCCAGAGAATGTTAAAGCCCTTGTAGCAGACTGTGGATATACTAGTGCATGGGACGAATTTGCTTATCAGTTAAATAAACTTTTTGGTCTTCCAGCTTTTCCAATGATGCATATAGCAAATTTAATAACAAAAATTAGAGCAGGCTATTGGATAAATGAATCATCACCTATTGATCAAACTGCAAAATCAAAAACACCAACATTATTTATTCAAGGAGATGAAGACACCTTTGTTCCTTCTTTTATGGTAGAAGAACTTTATAATGCCTCTTCTGCTGAAAAGGAAAAATTAATAATAAAAGGAGCTGGACATGCTAAAGCAAGTAAAGTTAATCCAAAACTTTATTGGGAAACAATAGATGGTTTTTTAAATAAATATGTTAGTTAATTTAAGCGATAAAAATTAACTATAAGTAGAGAATAAAGTAAAGTTACACATAGAAATCTTTAGAAAATTTAATATATCAGATTAAATAATATCTAAAAAAATAAACAGTAATAAAATATTACTGTTTATTTTTTATCTTAAATATATTATTTAAATCTTCTTATTACATAGCAGCTTTAGGTGAAAATCTAGCTTTAAGTATTCCTACTATAGCAGGTAAAATAGAAACTACTATTATACCTATAATAACTATTGAAAAATTTTCAGCAACTATTTTTATATTACCAAAGAAATATCCTAAACTTGATACAAGTATAACCCAAATAAATCCACCAACTGCATTATAAGTTAAAAAGTTTTTATATTTCATTGTTCCTATGCCTGCAACAAAGGGTGCAAAGGTACGGATTATAGGAACAAATCTAGCTATTATTAAGGTTTTTCCTCCGTATTTATCATAATAAGTATTAGTTTTATCAATATACTCTTTTTTTATAAGCTTAGAATTAGCAAGTAATTTGCTACCTAAAAATTTACCAATACTATAGTTTAAAGTATCTCCAAGTATGGCTGCAATTAATAGTAATGGTACTAATATGTAAATATTAATCATACCTAAAGCGCAGAAAGTAGCAGCTGCAAATATTACTGAATCTCCAGGTAAAAAAGGAGTAACTACTAACCCAGTTTCTGCAAGAATTATTAAGAATAAAACCAAGTAAGTTAAGGTTCCATAATTATTAATAAAAACACCTAGATATTTATCTAAATGCAATATTAAATCAAAAAAATTGCTTATTAAGTTCATAAAAAATCTCCTAACTAAAATGAATAAATAAATCTATCTTTTATTATATTACTAATTTAAAGATTATTCATTAACTTTTTGAATAAAATGTTAATTGAATCTAGCGGTTGGATTAGATACACTAATATTTTTTAATCCATATATAAGATTTTACTTATTAACATTATAAATAAAGAGTATATTAGTTATTAGTGTTTAAATATTATAATAAATATATGGAATAGTTGTTCATGATTGTACATGATTTAAGAGGAGAATATAAATGGATAAATTAACAGTAAAAGAAAAGCAAATATTAAAAGCTAAGGGTATATTAAATCAAAAGCAAGAGGAGTTTTATGCTATAAGGTTTTTAAGTAAAGTTGGATATTTTAAAGCAGAAGAGATGATTGCTTTATGTGAGATTGCTAAAGAATATGGAAATGGAGAATTAAGTTTAACTAGTAGATTAACTGTGGAAATACCTTATATAAAGGAAAAAAATATAGATGAAGTAGTAGAAATATCAAGAAAAAAAGGCCTTAGAATTGGTGGAGCAGGAAAAACTGTTAGGGCTGTAGTTGCCTGTAAGGGAACTGTTTGTAAGCATGGACTTGTTGATACAAGAAAAATTGGAGAATTATTTGATGAAAAATTCTTAGGTAGAGAGGTTCCAGCAAAATTTAAAATAGGAGTTTTCGGATGTATAAATAGTTATGGTAAAGCTCAAAGCAATGACTTTGGTATTGTACCAATTATGAATTCAGAAAGTAAGGAAGTAGAATTTCTAGTTTTTATAGGTGGAAGAGCTGGGAGAAAAGCTAGAAAGGCAGAGCCTATGAAGAGAAGATTTAAGGAAGAAGAATTATTAAAGCTTTTAGAATGTACTATAGATTATTATAATGAACTTGCTTATGAAAAAGAGAGACTAGCAGAAATTATTGAAAGAATTGGAGAAGAAGAATTTGAAAAAAATATAATAAAAAGATTTAATGCTTAAATATTATAAGAGTTACAAATGTTTTGAAAAGAGATGATATGCTTGATTGAAAAGAAAATAGTTATTGAAGAGAATATTTATTTAGAAAAGTTTTTTGAACACAATAGAAAATATGAAGATTATATAAGAAATAGAATATATAAATGTACATTAGACTTAATAAATAATAATCCTCATAAGATAAAGAAAGTAAGAGGGTATAAGTATAAGAGTAAAACCATATATGAATATAAGATTCCTCTAGAAGCTGGATTAGACTGCAGGGTAGCATACATTTTTCATAAAGAAGAGATAATTATATTTTTTATTTCAAATATAATTATAAAAAATGAATTCACAAAATTAGTTTCAAAATTAAAGGGTGTAAAGAAAATATAAAAGGAGATATATAAATTGGTAAGTATAACAGACTTTATAGATGTTGCTTTATATACAGTAAAAAGAATAGAAATAAATGATAAAGTTAATTTTAAAACATTTAAAAAAGATAGAGAAGTTGAAATAGAAAAAATAGATAAGGATTTATTTAATGTAAGTGAAAATGGGTTTCATAGAGAAGTATTTTTAAAACTTGATGAAAAGGACTTAAAGAGAACTTTAAAATATTTACAAAAGAAAGAGTTTCCTAAAAGCAATAAACTTTGGTATAAAATAATAAGAACAAAGAAATAGAAATATGATTTAAATATTATATAAACTTTTTGACTATTTTAAAATAGAATATAGTGTAATTAATAATATTAAGGAAGAATTTATATGGTTAATTCAAATGATAAAATAATTTTAGATTCTAAATTAGGAAATATTATATCAAAAGACGGTAGAGATAAAGTTATTTTACTTGGATCATATTATCAAAGTGGGAGCAACTTTGTTGAAAATATTGAAATAGTTATAAATTCAGAGAATGATAAAAAAAGTATAGTTACTAAAGTTAACTATACAGGATATAATTTAGAGCTTTTTTTAGGAGACTTTGATAAAGATGGATTAGATGAAATCATGTTAAGAGGGGCTTATGGAGGCTCAGGAGGATATGAAATAGCCAGTGTTTATAAATATAAAAATGGTAGTCTAGAGGAAATTTTTAGTCCGGAAATCTTTGAAAATAAATATACCTTTAAAGCTAAATATTTACCTAGGAATTTAGTAGAGGTTATTTCACCACAATTAGAAGAAAAATTTATCTTTCACATGAATAATAAACCTAAAACTTACTTAGACATGATTTATGAAGAAAATGGAGAGGTAAGAAAGGGTGTTACACCTGTAATTTCATCTATTAATGAAGCCTTTCCAATAAAAACTGTTTATAGTAAGGAGAATTATCTATTTATAAGACAGAGATTAGTTGGTGTTTCTAATGCAGATACAATTGGGTATATTGAAAGTTTTATCAGTTTAGAGGATGATAATATAACTATTCTTAATATTGGAGCTTTTAATTTTGGAGAAAAGTATAATAAAAACCTTGGGGAAGAAGTTTTAGGAGAAAGAGGAGGATTTTTAAAAGAAGACAGGAATTATCCACAGTGGGATGATGACTATTTTAAAGGAGATGAATTAAAAGAGAAATCTTCAATAGACTTAAGTGGAGTAAGGTGCATAAAAACTATGGAATCTTCATTTATAGATTTTTACAAAACTTATGAAGAAGAGTTTTCATTAAATAGAGAGGCTAATTTAATACAAAATTCTAAGATTATTGAAAATAGAAGAGAAAGTAAGTTTAGTAGAAGTCAAAAAAAGAATAATATTCCACTTAATATAGCAAATAAGTTCCCAATTGAAACTGAATTTTTAACCTTAGAAAATTTAGAGCATAGTAATCTTATTAGAATAGTAGATGAAGGAAAAGAAAGTATCTTAATACCTTATTTATTAGATAAAACTCCTTATTTAGCCTTATTAAACAAAGATTATGAATCTTATATGCTAAAACATAATTTTAGGGGAGAAGGCTTAACTATAAAGGATTTATTTATTTTGAATTTAGGAAAAGAAGTACTGGTATTCATAGGTTTTCAAGTAGACACTAAGTTAAATAAACTTCATATTTTAAAGGTTAAAGATGGAAGGTTAGTTAAGGCTTTTAATGAAAATGAGTATTATTATAGCAAGGTCTTTCTAGAAAATTTAAACAGTGATAAGGAAGCTGAACTTATTATTTGGATAAATGAAATAGAGGAAGCTTATAAAATAGAGATTTACTCTGTTAAAGAAAGTGGATTAAAGAAAACTAATAAATTAGATAAATATTATTATGGAAAAGTAGTAGACTATTATAAAAATCTCATAGATAATTATGGAAACAAGAGTATATATTCTTATTATTTAGCTTTAGCTTATGAAAAGGTGAGAGAGTATAGAAAGGCTATAGCTGTAATTGATGATGCTTTAGAAGAGGAATTTCCATATCCATCAGTAGAAAAATTAAAAGAATTAAGAAAGAATCTAAAAAAATTAATTAAATAGTTTAAGTTTATATATAATAACTATATCTAAGTATTAGAATTTAATTAGATATAGTTATTTTTTATATTTTATATAATTAAATTTATACATATATATAAATGTTGCTTTTATAAATTTATATTTTAATATAGATAATAATTTTAATTTTATCATACACTTGTTTTTTATGATAAAATTAAAGTCTAATAGTATATATAAGTAAAGAAGGATGAAGTTTATGAATTCAAATTTATTAGAGGTATTATTAGATAACATACCTTATTCAGTATGGTTAATAGGAAGAGACAGTAGATTTATTTTTGTAAACAAATATTACTCAAATGCTTTAAATTTGAGTAAAGAAGAGATAATTGGAAAGAGCTTAAGTGAAATTTATACTAAAGAAGTAGCAAATGAATATATTGGAAATTATAAGTTAGTAATAGAAGAAGGAAAGCCAAAACTTTTTTCGGGATATGAAAATGGATTGGGATATCCAAAAGGAGCTTTTCTAGAATGCTATTTAGCGCCCATAAAAGAAAAGGGAGAGATAAATTGTTTTTTAGGAATTCTTCAAGATCAAAGTGAAAGAAAAAAATATGAAGAAGAGCTTTTAAATCAAAAGGAGCTTTTAAATACCATTGTAGAATCTATTCCAGATGGAATTTATCATAAAGATAATAGGGGGAAGTATTTAAAATGCAATGATGCTTTAGTAAAAGAATACTATAAAAAAAGTAAAGAAGAAATAATTGGGCATGATATAAAGAGCATTTCAAATGAATCTCATAATAGAAAGAAGCTTTTTAAGGAAGAAAATATACTAGATGATTTTATAGCTCAAGATAAAGAAGTTATCAATACAAAAAAGAAAGTAAAGGAAAAAATACGAGTAAAGCTTGATAGAAAAGTAAAGTATATAGAGTCTATTAAGGTGCCTGTTATAGATAACAATGGAAGCGTAACAGGGATTGTAGGTGTAGTTAGAGATGTAACTGAGAATGTTGTTTTAGAAAATAGATTGAAAAAAATGAGTTACAGAGACAAACTTACAGGACTTTATAATAGAGCTTATTTTGATGAAAAACTAGAGGAATTAAATAATGAAGAATTTTTCCCTTTAAGTTTTGTAATGGGAGATTTAAATGGACTTAAAGTTATAAATGATGCTATTGGTCATTTAGAGGGGGATAAGATTTTAAAAGAAATTTCAAGGGTAATAAAGAATTCTTGTAGAAAGGATGATCTTATATTTAGATGGGGTGGAGATGAGTTTTGTATTCTTTTGCCAAAGACAACAGAGGAAGAGGCAGAAGCTATATGCAATAGAATAAGAAAAAATTGCAAACTTAATCACAAAACCATAATTCCTTTAAGTATAGCCCTTGGAGTATCTAGTAAAAAAGAGGCCAAGAAACCAATAGACGAAGTCTTAGTAGAAGCTGAAGATAAAGTTTATAGAGAAAAATTAGTAAATGAAAAACGTATAAAAAAGAATATAATAGACTCATTAAATAAAGAGCTTTTTTTAAGACATAATGATATTAAAGATCATATAAATAGAGTTAAAAAGTATGCTGTTGAACTAGGTAGGAAGATGAACCTATCAGAAAAGGAATTAAAAAAATTAAGACTCTTAGCTAAACTTCATGATATAGGAAAAGTAGGAATTGCAGAGGAAATATTATCTAAGCCAGGTGAGTTAACAAAGGAAGAGTATGAAATAATACAAACTCACGCTGAAAAAGGATATAGAATTGCTATGTTTAATCCTGAGTTTGAAAAAATAGCACCAAGCATATTAGCTCATCATGAAAGATACGATGGTACTGGTTATCCTTTAGGATTAAAAGGTGAGGATATACCTTTACTTGCTAGAATTATAAATGTAGTAGATTCTTATGATGCAATGACGAATAAAAGGATGTATAAGGAAAGACTTACTACTGAAGAAGCTAAAAAGGAAATTAAAAATAATTCTGGCACTCAATTTGATCCTAATATTGTAGAGGAATTTTTGAAGTTAAAAATAATTTAGGTATATAGTAAAGAAATTTATTGATAATTTCTTTAGGTTACTATGATAAAAATTCATATAAGAAAATATTGATTAGATATGTTATTTAAATAAATATAAGTAAAGAGCAAACTAGAAAATAAAAAAACTAGTTTGCTTTTTGTTTTACAATTTTAAGAAATTAGAAGGTTTATATGGTATGTAAATGTGTACAAAAGGTTAATACAATGATATAATTAAAATGTAATTATATGGTTTTGTTTTTATATTTAATGACTAGGGGTGAGGATATGGTTTTTACAATTAATGCTTATAAAATACCTTTAGAGTCAGTTTATAGACTGAAGAAAAATAATAATTGGGAGCCACAAGAACACTTTTTAACTATTGACTTTGAAAATGATATGATATTTAACACACATGAAGAAGCTGAAAAATGGCTTGCTGATAATAATATTCTTTTTATAAATGATGAAAAGGTTAATACTTCAGAATTTCAGTTAAATTGTTATGGTGTTGAGAACTTTAATATTGAAATAGTAGTACATAGAAAAACAAAGCCTAATATTTTTACTGAAAAAGACGTAAGGAAAGTTTTAAATGAGGGCGATGATAGATATAATAATTCCTTAATAATAGACTTTGAAGGCAATTTAAAGTTAATACAGAGCAATCCTGAAGAAATAATATATCATTCTAACTATGCTGTTAGCAATGAGGTTTATAATAGTGGAAATGGCTTTGTGGGAAGAGAATTTAGCGATTTGTACATTAAATATATTTATTTAAATTTGTTAGACAATTGGGTTTTACATTTAGAATCAGGAAGAAGTATTTATGTAACCTGTTATGAAGATAACATTGATGAAGAAAATACAATTTATAAAATAAATAAATTGTTATCTCATATGAATTGATTATAAACAAAGGAGATGTAAATATTATGGAAAAGTCAAATGTATTTTCCAATGATGAAATAATAAGATGTACTGTTTGTGGTAAAGATTTAATGGATGATATAAAAATGTCCATGGTACAAATAATAACTGATGAGAATGATAAGATAGTAAGAGTTATTCCATGTTGCAAGGGAAAATGTGATCAAATTTTACAAGATGAGATCAAAGAATCAGAAGGAAATGGATTTAGAGATTTAAGCACCTTTATAAATCCATATTTATATATAAATAACATCATGCAGATGATGGACAGGATGTTTGAAGGAAAAGGCTTTGCAAATCAAGAAGCTTTTAATGCATATTCAGATTTAATATTAAATTGTTATCAATATGTATCAAGAAATTTAAGTGAAGAGGAAAAGGAATTTTCTAAGAATATAAGCTTATTACCATTATAGTGTTTTTTAGTTAAAAGCTTTATTATGTGAAAACTTAATAGAGCATTTTCTTTTAATAACTTTGTATGCTTAAGTTAAGATTATTTTTACTATTAATTATTATAGTTAAATTAACTTTAGTATATATTTAGAGCTAGGTTTAAGTTATAGTTGTTATTAATATTTTTATAGTTTATTTTAGTTGTTTTTAGTATAAAGGCAGTTTGAGATACAAGAGGAGTGAGTAAATTGAGAATAACTACATTAGTAGAAAATACAAAAATATCAGATGAATATGAAAATAAGCATGGCTTATCATTTCATATAGCAACAGAAAAACATAATATACTTTTTGATTTAGGACCTAAAAATACATTTTTAACAAATGCAAAGAAGTTAAATGTAAATTTAGAAGAGGTTGATATTGTAGTAATATCTCATGGTCATAATGATCATGGTGGTGGATTAGAAGAATTTTTAAAAATAAATAATAAAGCTAAGGTTTATATACACAAGGATGCTTTTAATGAGTATTATAGCATAGCAGGAGTTTTCAAAAAGTATATAGGGTTAGATAAAGACTTAAAGTCAAATTCAAGAATAATATTGACTGAGGGAGATATGAAAATAGATGATGAGTTATATCTATTTTCAGTAGTAGAAAACAGACATAAAGTATCTAAATTTAATAAGGTGCTTTATAAAAGAGTAGATGGTATGTATTTAGAAGATGATTTTGTACATGAACAAAGTCTTATAATAACAGAAAATAATAAGAATGTACTAATGGGTGGTTGTGCTCATAATGATATAAGAAACATAATTGACAAGGCAGAGGTTATAATAGGAAAAGACTTAGACTATGTTATAAGTGGATTCCATATTTTCAATCCTAGCACTGGAATAAGTGAAAGTGATTTATTTATAAATACTTTAGGAGATAACTTAAATAAAAGAAATACTAAGTTTTATACTTGCCACTGCACAGGAATGAGAGCATTTAAAATGCTAGAGGAAAAATTACAAGATAAGATAGAATATATTTCTACTGGACAAATTTTAAATATATAAAATACAAGGGATTATATCAAAAGGATTTAAAATTTTTAAATTAAGAATTTGATATAATCCCTTGTTTATTTATTAAATAATATTTTTATTGTGGTATAAAATTTCTAAATTTGAAAAAAGTATGAAATTTAATTACAATATTAATATAAATAAAAGAGTAAAATGGAGGAGTGAAATGGAATTAGATTTTTTAAGAATGTTTTTGACCTTATTAAATATAGCTTTAATAATTTTAATTGCATATGTAGTAGTTAAAATAGTAAGACACATCATAAAGTCATTCAATAGGTTAGAGAGAATAGAAAATAAGTTAAATGAGATTTCAGAAAGTTTAAAAGAAAAAGAACATTAAAATGTTGAAAATTTAACTAATTTAAAATATTTACATGGATAAATTTTCTTGTAATAGAAAGTGTTTTTTAGTCAAATTAACAAAATTATTAAAAATAAAAGAAATTTTTAATTATAAGCTTGACTATTTTTTAACATGTGTATTATAGTATAATTGTTGTTAAAAGAATATTAAATGTTTATTAAAAAGAATTGTATTTGTGCCATAAATCATAGAGGGAGTATAATTTATGGCATCATTATTAGCAGAATTAATAGGAACAATGCTACTTATCATACTTGGTGATGGTGTTGTTGCAAACGTAGTTTTAAAGAAAACAAAGGGAAATAGCTCAGGATGGATAGTTATAACTACTGGATGGGCCTTAGCAGTTGCTATACCAGCAGCTATTTTTACTAGTGTAAGTGGAGCATTATTTAATCCAGCATTAACAATAGCATTAGCTATAGTTGGTCAATTTACATGGTCTCAAGTTGTTCCTTATATAATTGCACAACTTTTAGGAGCTTTTTTAGGAGCTGTTATTGTCTACATAACTTACTATAATCATTTTGAAGAAACAGAAGATCAAAATTCAAAATTAGGAGTATTTTGTACTATTCCAGAAATAGAAGATCATAAAATAAACTTCTTAACAGAGTTTATAGGAACTTTTGTTTTAACTTTTGCTGTATTAGGAATAGGAGCACAAAATATAGATTATGGTGTTAAAGTAATTATAGTAGGATGCTTAATATGGGCTATAGGATTAAGCTTAGGTGGTCCAACAGGATATGCAATAAATCCAGCTAGAGATTTTGGTCCAAGATTAGCACATTTCTTACTTCCAATTCCGAGAAAAGGAAGTTCTAAATGGGAATATGCTTGGATTCCTATAGTTGCACCAATAATAGGAGCAATATGTGGAGCCTTAGTTTATGTAAATATATTTTAATAAATTAAGGTAAATAAGTTTAAAATTATTATCTATAGATCCATATAGATAATAATTTTTTTTAATTATAAATGCTAAATTTCTTATAACTTTAAAAATACGTTATTTAATATTATGTTTTTAAGTATTATTTTTTTATAGTAAAATATAGTGTGTATATTATTTAAGCTCTTAAGAGGAGGAAATATGGCAAATTTATTAGATATTAGAGAGATTTTAGATGTTAATTCCTTTCAAAAAATACAAGATGATATAGCTAAAGCAACTGAGTTTGCTATGATTACAGTAGATTACAAAGGAATACCAGTTACTAAGCATAGTAGATGTAGTGAGTTTTGCAGGTTAATAAGGGAACAAAAAGAGTTCTCGAAATTATGTGAAAAATGTGATTCAAGAGGTGGATTAGAAGCTGCTAGAGAGGGAAGCTTTTACATATATAAATGTCATAGAGGTCTTGTAGATGTGGCTGTTCCAATAATAATTGATGGACAATATCTAGGGGCAGTTATGGTAGGACAAGTTTTATTAATGGATGCAGATGATCATGAATTAGAAGCTGTTTTGACTAAGGAGTTAGAATATGATTCAGAAATAAAAGATAAAATTATTGATGCATATGAAAAGATACCAGTTCTTAGCTTTGATAAAATAAAAGCTGTTTCAGAGATGATGTCTCATGTAAGCAATTACATTGTTGAGGAAGCCTTACTTAAAAGAACTCAAAATGAGATTTATACAAAAAATATAGAAATTGCAAGAGCAGAGAGAAGTAAGCTAGAACTTGAAGAAGAATATAAAGCTTGTCAGCTAAAAGCTCTTCAATCTCAAATAAACCCACATTTTTTATTTAATGTATTAAATAGCATAGCATCTTTAGCAATTATAGAGGATGCCCCTAAAACTCAAGAAGTAATTTATAATTTGTCGTATATTTTAAGGTACACTTTAAAGAAAGCTAATAAAATTGTAAGACTTAGTGAAGAAATAAATCATGTTAAGGCATATTTAGAAATTCAAAAAGTTCGTTTTGGTGATAGAATACAATATAACATAGATTTTGATGAAGAGGATTCAAATGTACAAATTCCATTTATGGCACTTCAAGTTTTTGTTGAAAATGCAGTTTTGCATGGAATTGAGGAAAAAGAACAGGGAGGAGTCATAAACCTATCAATTAAGAGTAGGGGAGATGATATGATTATTACTATTTCTGATGATGGTGTTGGAATATCAGTTGAAAAACTCTGTGAAATTAGAAATGAAATAAAAAGTAGAGATAAACTAGATTTAGATAAAGTCGGCATAAATAATGTAAATAAAAGAATGTTCCATTATTATGGTGAAGAATATAGTATAAATATAGATAGTAAAGTTAAAAAAGGTACTAAAGTAGAAATTGTAATACCTAGAAAACTTTAAATAAAGGAAGTGTATTTTTGTGTTTAGCATAATGGTTGCTGATGATGAGCAATTAGAAAGAAGTGTTTTAACTGCTATATTAAAGAAAAATGTAAGAGTTAAGGATATTATTGAAGCGAAAAATGGAAAAGAAGCTTTAGAATTAAATAGAGAATTTAATCCAGATATAATAATAATGGATATAAAGATGCCAGGAATAAATGGCATTAAAGCGCTGGAGCTTATAAAAAATGAAAATCCTAACAAGGAAATAATAATGCTTACAGCATATGATGACTTTGAGTTTATACATAAAGTTTTAGTGTTAGGAGGATCAGACTACATAATAAAACCAATAAAGCCAGATAAATTAATGGAAATTGTTGATAATATTATGGATAAGATTGAAAATAAGAATATAGAATTAGGAGTAAAAAATCATAGTGATGAAAAGACTCTAGATAGAAACTTAACAAATGAAGAGAAAATAGTAGATAAGGTTTCTAAGTATATTGATGATAATATGGATAAAATGCTGAAGTTAGAAGAATTAGCTTCAATTTGCAATTTAAGCCCAGGATATTTTAGTAGGGTTTTTAAAAAGGAAACTGGAAAAACAGTAATAACATATATAAATGAGAAGAAGGTAGAAAGAGCAAAGAAACTTTTAAAAGAAAGTAAAGACCCTATAATAAATATATCCTTAGATTTAGGTTTTGATGATTGTGGATATTTTATAAGGGTATTCAAAAAGATAACAGGAGTAACTCCTAAGGCTTTTAGAGAAGAATAATTAATTATTAAATTAACAAACATAAGATTTTTGTGAGAAATGTTACAGAAGAAAAAAATAATATAAGATAATATATTGTTATAAATAAAGCAACTTTTATAGGAAAATATAGTTATAAATCAATAAATATATTAAAAAAATGACATAAAAATAGGATTATTTTAATTTTTACACAGGTAGAGTTAAAATAATCCTATTTTTTTATTTGAAACACGACAAAAATTTAACATAACACATGAAGATTTTCCAATGGAATTTGATTAAAATTATATTAAAATCTAGACATAGACAAAAAATTAACAAACGAATTTGAATTTGAAAGTGAGGAGACGTTAAAGTGAAATCTAAAAGATTCCAAGTATTATCAGAACGTCCTGTAAACCAAGATGGACTTATAGGAGAGTGGGCTGATGAAGGCTTAATAGCTTTAGATAGTCCAAATGATCCAAAATCATCAATAAAAATAGAAAATGGAATAATTACTGAATTAGACGGCAGATCAAGAGATGAGTTTGATATGATAGATAAATTTATAGCAGAGTACGCTATAAATATAGAAGACGCAGAAGCATCTATGAAACTTTCATCTAAAGAAATAGCAAGAAGATTAGTTGATATAAATGTTAGTAGAGATGAAATAGTAAAAATCACTACTTCAATAACACCAATGAAGGCTGTAGAAGTTATTCAAGAAATGAACGTTGTTGAAATGATGATGGCTCTTCAAAAAATGAGAGCAAGAAGAACACCTGCTAACCAATGTCACGTTACTAACGTAAAAGACAACCCAGTTCAAATAGCAGCAGATGCTGCAGAGGCTGCTTTAAGAGGATTCGCAGAGCAAGAAACTACAGTAGGTATAGTTAGATATGCACCTTTTAATGCATTAGCTATCTTAGTAGGTTCACAAGTAGGTAGAGGAGGAGTTTTAACTCAATGTGCAGTTGAGGAAGCTACTGAACTTGACCTAGGAATGAGAGGACTTACAAGTTATGCAGAAACAGTTTCAGTTTATGGAACAGAATCAGTATTTACAGATGGAGATGATACTCCATGGTCAAAAGCATTCTTAGCATCAGCTTATGCTTCAAGAGGACTTAAGATGAGATTTACATCAGGTTCAGGTTCAGAAGCATTAATGGGATACTCAGAAGGTAGATCAATGCTTTACTTAGAATCAAGATGTATATATATAACTAAGGGAGCTGGAGTTCAAGGATTACAAAATGGTGCAGTTAGTTGTATAGGTATGACAGGAGCAGTTCCATCAGGAATAAGAGCAGTTCTTGGAGAAAACTTAATAGCTGCAATGCTTGATATAGAGGTTGCATCAGCAAATGACCAAACATTCTCACATTCAGACATAAGAAGAACAGCAAGAATGTTAATGCAAATGCTTCCAGGAACAGACTTCATATTCTCAGGATATAGTGCAGTTCCAAACTACGACAACATGTTTGCTGGATCAAACTTTGATGCAGAAGACTTTGATGACTACAACATACTTCAAAGAGACTTAAAAGTTGACGGTGGATTAAGACCAGTTACAGAAGAAGAAACTATAAAGGTTAGAAATAAAGCCGCTAAATGCATACAAATAATCTTTAGAGAATTAGGCTTCCCAGAAGTTACTGATGAAGAAGTAGAAGCTGCAACTTACTGTCATGGAAGTAAGGAAATGCCAAACAGAAATGTAGTTGAAGACTTAAAAGCTGCAGAAGAAATGTTAGAAAGAAGAATAACAGGATTAGATATAATAAAAGCTTTAAGCAAAAATGGTATGGAAGATATAGCAAACAACTTATTAAACATGCTTAAGCAAAGAGTTACTGGAGATTACCTTCAAACTTCAGCAATCTTAGATAAAGATTTCAATGTTATAAGTGCTGTTAATGATGTAAATGACTATATGGGACCTGGAACAGGATATAGACTAGATGGTCAAAGATGGGAAGAAATCAAAAAAGTTCCTACAGTAATGAGACCAGAGGATATAGAGTAGGGGGAGAATGACAATGGAAGAAAGAACTTTTATACCAGAAATAACAGTTGAAGAAGTTGGAGAAGCTAAGGTTGGTTTAAGATCAGATGAAGTTGTTATAGGATTAGCACCTGCATTTTTAAAATATCAAAATAAAACAATAGTAGATGTTCCTCATACTGAAACTTTACTTGAAATCATAGCAGGTATTGAAGAAGAAGGATTACATGCAAGAGTAGTTAGAATTTTAAGAACATCTGATGTATCTTTTATAGCTCATGATGCAGCTTGTTTAAGTGGATCAGGAATAGGTATAGGAATACAATCAAAAGGTACTACAGTAATACATCAAAAAGATTTATTACCATTAAATAACTTAGAATTATTCTCACAAGCTCCACTTTTAACTCCAGAAACATATAGATTAATCGGAAAAAATGCTGCTAAATATGCTAAAGGTGAGTCACCAACACCAGTACCAGTAAAAAATGACCAAATGGTTAGACCTAAATTTATGGCAAAGGCAGCTTTACTACACATAAAAGAAACTAAACACGTTGAACCAGGTAAGAAGCCAGTTCAATTAGAAGTTAAGTTTTAATTTAGAAAGGATTGAAATCATGGAAAATAAGAGAATGACTGCTGCAGATTATCCTTTAACTTCTAAGAGAAAAGGAGATATAAAAACTCCTACAGGAAAAGCTTTAGAAGATATAACTTTAGAAAAAGTTTTAAGTGGAGAAATCAATGCAGATGATATAAGAATTTCACCAGAAACTTTAGAAATGCAAGCTCAAATAGCTGAAAGCATGAACAGAGATGCTATAGCTAGAAACTTTAGAAGAGCTGCGGAGCTTATAAGAGTTCCAGACGATAGAATATTAGAGATGTATAATGCTTTAAGACCATATCGTTCAACAAAAGAAGATTTATTCAAAATAGCTGATGAACTTGAAACAAAATATGATGCTAAAGTTAATGCTGATTTTGTTAGAGAAGCAGCTGAAGTATATGAAACTAGAAATAAATTAAGAATAGAAGAGTAAAATCAGAGGTGAAAAGATGAAAATCATAGCAGGAATTGATATAGGAAACTCTTCTACAGAAACTGCTTTAGGTAAGGTTTATGAAAATAATGTTGAATTTCTGTCTAGTGGGATAATTCCCACTACAGGAATCAAAGGAACGGAAGAAAATATAAGTGGGGTAATAGCTTCTTTAAACCAAGCTTTAAAGAAAGCTAACTTAACTTTAGAAGATTTAGATTTAGTTAGAATTAACGAAGCAGCACCTGTTATAGGGGATGTTGCTATGGAAACAATAACTGAAACAATAATAACTGAATCAACAATGATAGGACATAACCCTTCTACTCCAGGAGGATTAGGTGTAGGAATAGGTAAAACTATAAGATTAGAAACTTTAGAAACTTTAAATATTGATGAAATCAAAGAGGAAGATAATGCTTTTATTCCATTGGTTTTAGGAAATATAAGTTTTTTAGAAGCTGTATTTAGAATAAATCAAGCAACTAGAAGAGGTATTAATATAACTGCTGCCATTGTTCAAAAGGATGATGGAGTATTAATCAATAACAGATTAGATAAAAAAATACCTATAGTTGATGAAGTTTCTCTTTTAGAAAAGGTTCCTGTAGATATGAAAGCAGCTGTTGAAGTAGCGCCACAAGGTTCTGTAATAAGACAGCTATCAAATCCATATGGAATAGCTACTGTTTTTGACTTAAGTCCAGAAGAGACAAAAATGATTGTTCCTGTATCAAGAGCCTTAATAGGAAATAGATCAGCTGTTGTAATAAAAACTCCTCAAGGGGATGTTAAGGAAAAGAAAATACCAGCTGGTAAGATTAACATAACAGGAATGAGAAGAAAAGAATCTGTGGATGTTGAAGAGGGAGCAGATAAAATAATGGAGGCTGTTAGCCTTTGTTCTCCAATAGAAGATTTAAGAGGAGATGCTGGTTCTAATGTTGGAGGAATGCTTGAAAAAGTTAGACAAGTTATGGCTGATTTAACTAATCAAAGCATTTCAGACATAAAGATTCAGGATTTATTAGCAGTAGATACTTTTATCCCTCAAAAGGTTAAAGGTGGACTTGCAAAAGAGTTTTCAATGGAGAATGCTGTTGGAATAGCAGCAATGGTTAAAGCTCATAAACTTCAAATGCAAATAATAGCTAATAAACTTGAAGAAAAGTTAGGTGTTCCAGTAGAAGTTGGTGGAGTAGAAGCTGACATGGCAATAAGAGGAGCATTAACAACTCCAGGTACAAATACTCCTTTAGCTATTTTAGATATGGGAGCTGGATCTACAGATGCTTCTATTATAAATAAAGAAGGTAACATAACATCAATACATTTAGCTGGTGCAGGAAACATGGTAACTATGCTTATTAAATCAGAATTAGGTATAGAAGACTTTGGACTTGCAGAAGATATAAAGAAATATCCTTTAGCTAAGGTTGAGAGTTTGTTCCATATAAGACATGAAGATGGAACTGTAGAGTTCTTTGAAAAACCTTTAGATTCTTCAGTTTTTGCTAAGATTGTAATTATTAAAGAGGGAATGCTTATTCCTGTAGACGGACAGAATTCTTTAGAAAAGATTAAAAATGTTAGAAAAACTGCTAAGGAAAGAGTTTTTGTAATTAACTGTTTAAGAGCATTAAAAAGTGTTTCACCTACAGGAAATATAAGAGATATAGAATTCGTTGTTTTAGTTGGAGGATCATCATTAGACTTTGAGGTTCCTGAATTAGTAACAGATGCCTTATCTCATTATGGAGTAGTTGCAGGAAGAGGAAATATAAGAGGATGTGAAGGTCCAAGAAATGCAGTTGCAACTGGATTAGTATTAGCCTTTGACAGAAAGGGTGTCAAGGAAAATGATTAAGGATTATAATCATCCAAGCATATTTGTATATTGTTCTTTAGGAATAAATGAAGTGGATATAGAAGAAATTCTATGGGGAATAGAAGAAGAAGGAATCCCTTTCATATTAAAAAATAAAGATTTAAATGATGCTAAGGAACTTGCTAATTTAGCTGCTAATGATTCCAAACTTTCAGTTGGAATAGGAGTTAATAGTAAAGGTGATGTAAGTTTAACTATTAATAAGTTAAAAGAAGAAGAGCCTTTATTCTTTATAAACTTAAAAAAAGGAAATACCTGTTTAAGAAGTTTAGGAGCTAATGGAGCAAGATTAGTTAAAGGGATGCCTTTAAAAAATATTTAAATTGAAGAGGTGTTTAACATGAATATTTACACTAAAACTGGTGATAAAGGAACAACTTCTCTTTTCGGAGGAAGTAGAGTAGATAAATGTGATTTAAGAGTAGATGCTTATGGAACAATAGATGAATTAATATCTTTCATAGGACTTGCTTATGCTGAATTACCTGATGAAGAAGAGAAGGAAATACTTAATAAAATACAAAAGGAATTGTTCATGTTAGGAGCCGAGCTTGCTAGTGATGAAAAAGGACTTGAGCTTTTAAAAGATAAAATCCAATTAGAGCATATAGAGTATTTAGAAAAATTAATAGATAAATATATGGGCATAGCAGGGCCTTTAACTGCCTTTGTTATACCAGGTAAAAATAAACCTTCAGCAACTCTTCATGTAGCTAGAACTGTAGCTAGAAGAGGAGAAAGAATAATGACTGCTTTAAACGAAGTACAGCCATTAAGAGAAGAAATTAAAAAATATATAAATAGATTATCAGATACTTTATTTGCATTAGCAAGATATTATGAAGAAAAATAATTAACCTAAAGGAGGAGAAAAATATGAAAAAATTAAATGATGTAAAAGAATTAAGCTTAGAAATAGTTAAAGAAATGGCTAAAGCTGCTGAAGCTAAAGCTTGTGAAATGAATGTTCCAGTTATATTTGCAGCAGTTGATGCTGGTGCTAATTTAATGCTTATGCACAGAATGGAAGATGCATTTTTAACAAGTATTGATATAGCTATAAACAAAGCTTATACAGCTGCATGCTTAAAGCAAGGAAGTCATGAGATTGCAGAATGCGTTCAACCAGGACAAAGCCTTTATGGACTTCAATTAACAAACAATTGTAGAATAGTACCATTTGGTGGTGGATTCCCAATTATAGTTGATGGAAAAGTTGTAGGAGCTGTTGGTGTAAGTGGTGGAACAGTTGAAGAAGACATGGCTATAGCACAAGCAGCAGTAGATTGCTTTAACAATAAGTAATAAAAAGCTAATAGTATTTAACCTATATAATAGATTAAATATTTAAAATATATTTTAATAGATATAAAATGTTTGAAAATGGAGGAAAATGAAATGAGAATGTACGATTATTTAGTACCAAGTGTAAACTTTATGGGAGCTAACTCAATATCAGTAGTTGGTGAAAGATGTAAAATATTAGGTGGAAAGAAAGCTTTAATAGTTACAGATAAATTCTTAAGAGGATTAAAAGGTGGAGCAGTTGAATTAACTGAAAAATACCTAAAAGAAGCAGGAATCGAAGTTGCTTATTATGATGGAGTTGAACCAAACCCAAAAGATACAAACGTTAAAGATGGTTTAAAAATATTCCAAGACGAAAACTGTGATATGATCGTTACAGTTGGTGGAGGAAGCTCACATGACTGTGGTAAAGGAATAGGTATAGCTGCAACTCACGAAGGAGATCTTTATGACTATGCTGGAATAGAAACTTTAACAAATCCACTTCCTCCAATAGTAGCAGTAAATACTACAGCTGGAACTGCAAGTGAAGTAACTAGACACTGTGTTATAACAAACACTAAAACTAAAGTTAAATTCGTTATAGTAAGCTGGAGAAACTTACCTTTAGTTTCAATCAATGACCCAATGTTAATGGTTGGAAAACCAGCAGGATTAACAGCTGCAACAGGAATGGACGCTTTAACTCATGCTGTAGAAGCATACGTATCAAAAGATGCTAACCCTGTAACAGATGCTGCTGCAATACAAGCTATAAAATTAATATCAAGCAACTTAAGACAAGCTGTTGCTTTAGGAGAAAACTTAGTAGCTAGAGAAAACATGGCTTACGGTTCATTATTAGCTGGTATGGCATTCAACAATGCTAACTTAGGATATGTACATGCTATGGCTCACCAATTAGGTGGATTATATGACATGCCTCACGGAGTAGCTAACGCTATGTTATTACCACACGTATGTAAATACAACTTAATATCTAACCCACAAAAATTCGCTGATATAGCTGAATTCATGGGAGAAAACATAGAAGGATTATCAGTAATGGACGCTGCTCAAAAAGCTATAGATGCAATGTTCAGATTATCAACTGATATCGGAATACCAGCAAAATTAAGAGACATGGGAGTAAAAGAAGAAGACTTCGGATACATGGCTGAAATGGCTCTTAAAGATGGTAATGCATTCAGTAACCCAAGAAAAGGTAACGAAAGAGACATCGTTGAAATATTCAAAGCTGCATTCTAATAAAAAATTAGCTTTATAATAAAAAAATAATTAAAAATATAATAAGTGCTAGCTCTAATTATTAGAGCTAGCAAATAATAAAAGGCATAAATACAATAGACTTTTTATATAAACTTAATAAACAAACAACAGTAAAAATTAATATATGTAAATCGGATAAATGAAATAATTAAGTTATAAATACCCAATAACTTAAATTAAAAGATTAGTTTAAAATAATTTTTTATATACCCAATTAAATTATTTTAAAAAGGAATTTTTCATAATATATTTAAAAGACTCTTTCAATATTGAAAGAGTCTTTTAAATATATTTATTATTTTTCATTTTAAAATTATGCAGTATTTTGTATAAATTATGCATAAAGAAAAATCTATTACATATGAAAATCCTTAATATACTAAGTATTTGTATCTAAAATAACGATTTCATAAATAAACATACATAATTTATGCATTTTTATTCAAAAAATATATTGTATATTTATTATGTTAGTAGTATAATTTTAACATATTAAATGTGAATAATAAATTAACAAATATTAAATGAAGTTTAAAAATGTAAGCTAAGGAGAGTTTAAAATGGGAAAGGATAAAAAAATAAAGTTATGGGCATTGGTAATGCTTATTTTCGTACCAACATTTGGATTTGGTAATATAGCAAGTAATGCTGTGTATTTAGGGCCAGCAGCTATTCCATCCTGGGTAATAGTATCTATTCTTTATTTCTTACCTTTATGTGGAATAATAGCAGAAATGGCTTCAGCAAATAGAGATAAAGAAGGTGGAATATATTCCTGGATAAATAAAGCTTTAGGAGAAAAATGGGCTTTTGTAGGAACTTGGACTTATTTCATAGGAATATTATTTTACTTACAAATGGTTTTTTCAAGAATACCAGTAGCTGCATCATGGGCAATACTTGGAAGAAATATATTTACTGATTCTAATGCATATTTATTACCTATTTTATCAATTGTAATATGTATAGCAATGACATATATAGCAACTATAGGGGTAAGTAAGTTTTCAAAACTTGCTGACTTTGGAGGGCAATTTACTTTAGGAGCAACTGTTATCTTTATATTAATGGCAATAGTAGGATATTTCATGGGAACACCATCTGCAACAGAATTTACAGTTCAAAATGTAATTCCTGATTTTAATGTAAGTTATTTTTCAACATTTTCATGGTTATTATTTGCAGTGTCAGGATCAGAAGTTGCTGGTACTTATATAATGCAAACAGAGAACCCTAAAAAGACATTTCCAAAGGCTATGATAATTGCAACAGCTTTAATAGCATTTTCATACATTTTAGGTTCTGTAGCTATACAGTTTATAGCATCACCAGAAGTTTTACAAAAGGCAGGAATTCAAGATGCAGGGTATGTTGTATATTATATATTAGCTAATAATTTTGGAATAAATGGTAAAGTTATAGTACAAGTATATGCAGCTATCAATTTAATAACATCAATAGCAGCATATATAATTTGGATGGAATCACCAATAAGAGCCATGTTTGGAGAAGTTCCAAAGGGAACATTCCCAAGTTTCTTAACTAAGAAGAGAAAAGACGGAACTTTAGTAAATGCTTTATGGACACAATGTGCAATTTTAGTAGTATTAATATCAATACCTTTATTAGGAATAGGATCAATTAATGATTTCTTTAAATTGTTAACAGATTTATCATCTCTAGCAGTTGTAGTTCCATATGTAGTATTAATATGTGCATTTATATCCTTTAGAAAGCACAATAAAGATTTAGATTTTAAGTTTTTTAAAAGTGATGCTTTAGCATATACAGTTGCAGGAATAGCTTTAGTACTTTCTTGTGCAGGATTCTTTGGAGCTGGTCTTCAAGACATTGTTGGAAGCTCAGGGAAGGAAGCAGCAATTTTAATAATAAAAACTTATGGGGGACCTGTTATACTTATGGCTTTAGGCCTTGTTTTAAGATCTCTATCTGAAAAATCATATAAAAATAAGAGTTTAGGCAAAGAGGATATTGAAGTTGAAATTGTTGAAGAGAGTATATGCGAATAGATTAAACAATAGTTTTTAAAAAATTAAATATGATAATCATATTTATGTAGAAAAAAGATGGATTATATGCTTTATCCATCTTTTTTTTGTATTTTATGATAATTAAATTAAAAATAATAAATATTTATTAATAATATTTCTAAATTTTTAATTGACTTTTAATGAATTGTATAGTATTATTCTAAATGAAAATGATTGTCAGTAACATATGGAAGGAGAAATCAATGGAATATCTAATTTATTCATTAATAGCAGTAATAATTTTAACAGTAGGTTTAAACAACATTTTTAAAAAGCAATCTAAATATTTTTATATGTTGGCTACTTTAATATCAGTAGTAGTTACATCATATGAGATTTTTAAAATATGGACAGGCTTTAAATTAGAAGGAATTATATTTGTTTTAGAAAGAAGCTTTATGAAGGGCTTTGTATCAACAGCATTATTTATTTTAGTAATGTTTGCAGGAGCTTTAAGTAAAAAATGGGGAATTACTAAAAAACTTTTAAGAGTTAGAGCAGAAATGGCAATTTTAGCATCTATACTTATATTACCTCATTTTATAATCTATACTTATAAGTTCTTAGTGAGATTATTTAGTGGAAAGCCATTAAGCATTTTATACATATCTTTTATAATAGTAGGATTAATAGCATTTATAATAATGATACCTCTATTTATAACATCATTTAAGAAAGTAAGGGTTACTATGTCACCAAGCAAATGGAAAATGGTTCAAAGATGGGCATATCCTTTTTATTTTCTAGTGTATGTACATATAATATTAATCTTATTTAATAAGAAAGTTTTTAATTTAAATGCTGTAATATTATATACAATTATATTCTTAGGATATTTTGTTTTAAGAATATGTAATAATAAAAAAAGCTATTAAATAATATAAAAGTTAGTATTCTTACAAACTCCCTTTATAGTAATAATTAAATTATTTACTATAAAGGGAGTATTTTATTGTGAAGTTAAAAGATAAAATAATATAAGAGATAAAATAAATTATATTAGAGTAAGATTTCATTTTTGTAGTTAAATATTCTTAAGATTAAGTTTAATTTTTTTATATTTAAGAGTTGATTTTTATAATTAATAGAAATTTGATTTTTATTTTAATGTAGACAAAATATGAGTTTTAATATAAAATTTCATTTAAACTTTAGAAATTAGGGGGAGTAAATTTGGAATTTAGACAAGCAAAGATTTCTGATTTAGATCAGATTGTGGAAATAATAGAATTATCTAAAAAATATCTTAAAGAAACTAAGGTTGATCAATGGCAAGATGGCTATCCAGAGAAGGAAGATTTAAGAAGAGATATAGAAAGTAGAAATAGTTATGTATTAACTAATAAAGATGAAATTGTTGCTACCACTGTAATATCCTTAGATGGTGAAAGTACTTATAATTCAATATTTAATGGAGAGTGGATTACAAATGAGGATTATATTGTTATGCATAGGGTTGCTGTTCATGACAAATACAAGGGAAAAGGAATTTTTAAAGAATTAATAAAAGAAGCAGAGGTTTTAGCTTTAAATAAGGGGATTTCTAGCATAAAAATAGATACTCATAGAGATAATATCTCTATGCAAAGAGCAGTAGTAAAAAATGATTTTAAAAAATGTGGAATAATATATTTAGAGGATGGAAGTGAAAGAATAGCTTTTGAAAAAGTATTGAAGTCTTTTTAGATAAAATAAAAGTACTGGGATTTTTATTCCAGTACTTTTGTTTTATAAATTAATTAATTTTTAGAGTCTATTCAACTTCATCAGCTAAAGCAGCAGGAATACCAGGAACTGTTACAGTAACAGGTCTAAGTTGGAAGATAGAAATTACTAAGTTAAGATTTAATTTTTCTACTACTGTATCAAATAAATCTTCATTAGTAAGTGAACAATTTGTTTTGCTTATAACAGCTTCATTAATAGTATATCTATCTAATTCACAAGAGAATGGTTCTTGTAATACAACTGCTTGAGAGAATAATCTTTCACAATCAGATTCACTCATAGTACCATTATCACATGGTTTCATACAGTCTTTTAATAATGCTCTTTCTGTTTCAGTTACAGGAGTAACTACATTAGCATTAGTTAAAGTTATTGGAACTGAAAAATTAAAGTTAATTTTTGCTGTTAAATCTCTATAATCATTTCTCATAACAACACAATCTTCACATGGGTCAGCAGCATTTTGATCAGCGCTTGGAGTAGCGTATTGAACATTTTTTAAAATATATCCTTCAACAAAAAGTTGACCACTTGTTACTGGAGTTGCTGAAATTGGAACTATATAACATTGAGTTAAAACTAATCTTCTAGATATTCCTTTTATACTATAAAATCCTTCAGGAATTACAATTGAATCAGTTAAAGGATGATTTATATTTACAGCAGCAACCCTAACTAGAGCTTTAGCATTTCCAACAGTTACAGGAGCTGTACCTAGTGTTGTATCAAAATTATCAACATTTACATCTATATCATCAGCACAAACAGGAAATCTTCTTTCGCAACATGAACTCATTTAACTTCACCTCATAACATAAAATTTTGATTAATGACCTTATGTTATATAGTATTCTATTTTCTCCTAAAAGGTTCTGTTTTTATTGTTGAAACTTTAAAAATTTTATAAAAAATCGTAGAGTTCAATAGAATAATTAGCTATTATGGAGAATTTAAAGATTTTATGCAATTGAATACAGTCTTCTATAACTTTTATGTTGCTAGATTTTATGTCAGTAGTAAATTTTGTTTCTTTTAAAGATATGTTAGTTTCATTAAAATACACCTTATTCCCCATTAATGGATAAATAAAATTAATGTGAATAGAACTATTAAAAGGAATCCTAATTACATAGTTATTCAGCTTAGATATAAGAGGAATTTTGTTGTTTTCTGGTGTTGAATATGTTAAATCTATTTCTAAGTACCCATCTAAATATAAAAATCCAGACTTTCTACTAGATGCATCTAAAATTAAGGAACTTGAAGATAATTTTAGAGTGTTTTTTATTGGATTTATATAGGTAATATGTTTAGGAAATTCTACATCCCCCTTAAATACATCAATTATGGAGAAGTGACTTAAGTAAATAGGTAGCTTATATTCTTGAAGTTTATCTTTTAATATTTTAAAATCAGATTTATTTTCAAAAATATTGTTATTTATATTTTGTAGATAAGTAGAGTTTTTTAAGTGAATAATTGATACCTTTAGTTTATTAGAAGGAGTATTATCTTTAGTTTTTATTTTTGATAGATTATATATATGTGAAAAATTTTTTATATTAATTTTATTTTTGTGTTTAGTATGCTTATTTGGAGTAGTTATTAAAAGAATAATTTGACAGTACAAAAAGCTAAATAATACTTTGGTAAATTTTATTGATAATAAGTCTTTGCAATACAAAATAAATATGGAAAAAACATACTTTAAATTCATTTAATTTAACCTCAATAATTGCTTATTTAATACATATTGTTACTTTTTAAGAAATAGTATAATTATGAATAAATTTTAATATACGTCTATTAAATAAAAAAAGAAAACCCTTTAAGAGTTTTCTTTTTTAGAATTAGAATTTGCATTGCTTGACTTAAGTTCTTTTTTTAGAAAGTAAGAGATTACAGTTCTTAATGCAACTGTTGATCCTAAAAGCAATATATCATATAATGTAGGTTTTAAAATGGATAATATAATACCTGAACAGACTAGTATTTCTAGTCCTAATAATATATAACTACCAAGAAAGTTTTTAGCCTTATTTAATGCTTTAACCTTTAAGATTCTATTTCCCTTTGAAAATTCAATTTTGAAGAATTTAAATATAGTTAGTAGAACTCCATAAATAATTACTGTAACAGATATTCCTTGCAAAATAAGAATCAACCATTCTAAAGTTTTGTGTACCAAAGAAATCACTTCCTTCATAATAATCTAGAATTTAATTTTCAAGGTGCTCCTTATTAGATTCTATTTCTTTATTAAGAAAGTAAGAAATTACAGTTCTTATTACTACGATGGATGCTAAAACTATAATATCGTGGAAAGTAGGATTTAATATAGATTCAATTATATCAGCACATATTAGAATTTCTAATCCAAGTAATATATAAGTTCCTAAGCAATTTTTAACAATAGTAATCTTTTTTACGGCTTCAATTCTATCTTTAGATTTTATTTCAGATATAACAAAATCCTTTACTGTTAAAAGAACTCCCCATAAAAGAACCATTATTGAGACTGCATTTATTATCCATATAGCACCTTCTAAGATATGTCTAAACATATTAAATTCACCCCTTATATTTAGATTGTAAAAAAATTATTTTTTTATTCAATTTTATATAGATAGTATAGCATAAAGCCTTTAAATGATTTTAATCTTTAATAAATATTTATTTTTAATAAGTAGTATAATTATCTTAAGGAAAATATATAATCTATGAACATATAAAAAGGGGGAACTTTATGTGTAAAACTTTAAATAGAAAATATATTTATAAATATGGGGAAAAAAAAGAGGATGTAGAAATAGTTGAAAATATGTTAAATAACATGAGAAGTAGTGGAACTTTTAAGGGGGAAAATGGTGCTAATATATATTATGAAAAATACATAGTGGAAGAATCAGATAAGGCAATAGTTATATGCCATGGGTTTTCGGAATGTATAGAGAAGTATCATGAAATAATATACTATTTTCTAAATGAAGGTTTTTCAGTTTATATAATGGAACATAGAGGGCATGGTAGATCAGGATGTTTAAGTAAATCTTGTAATACACAGGTGGAAGTAGAATCTTTTGATTACTATGTTAAAGATCTAAAAACTTTTTTAAATGAGGTTGTATTAAAAGATAAGAGATTTAATAATAATTTATATTTATTTGCACATTCTATGGGGGGAGCTATAGCCACTATATTTTTAGAAAATAACCCTGGGTATTTTAAGAAAGCAATTTTAAATTCTCCAATGTTTAGAATAAATACAAGAGAATACTCTCATATAAAATGCAAATTAATAGCTAAAATTTTAATTCTTATGGGAAAGGGAGAGAATTTTATATTTGGACAAAAACCCTTTGAGGAAGAGGAGAATTTAGAAGCATCAGGAACATCAGATAAATACAGACATGGCTTATATCATAAATTTCTTCTAGAGAATCCTATTTTAAGAAGAGGTGGAGGTTCTATTCATTGGTATAAAGAAGCTGCAAAGGCAACTGACTATCTAATGAAAAAGAGAAATATAGAAAGAATTAACACACCTATTTTATTATTTAAAAGCGAGTTTGATTTCTATGTTGACACTAAATTTCATGATGAGTTTAAAAAGGTAGCTAAGGATTGTGAACTTATTGAAGTAAAGGGAAGTAAGCATGAGGGATTTTTTGAAAAGGATGAAATTCTTTATGATTATTTAGATAAGATATTTAAATTTTTATCTATATGAAGATTAAGTTTGAAAGTTTAAAATAAGGTATAATTGTATATAATCAGAGAGAGTTTATATCTCTCTGATTATAGCCTAACTATTTATAAATTTCTATAATAAACCTTCATTTTTAAGCTTAGTAATAGCTTTATCTATGTAGCTTAAAGTACAGAACTCTCTATCGATTTTTTCAGCAGAAAGTTTAAGACCTTCTATAAGCATATTTTCTTTATGATTCTCAAGAAGTCTAATTAAACTTAAGGTATTTAATTCACCTTCTTTTGTATCTAAAACCCTAGATTTTTTAATATATTTATTTTCTAAGGCCTTTAAAGCAGCTTCCTTAAGAGAATCGCTGATTTCAAAAGATGGCATATCTTCATAAATTTTAACTTCCTCTTCTTTAAACTTCATGCCAGATGTTTTACTTATATCGCTATTTATAAATATTACATTTTCAAAGGTAGCACCTGAAAAATCAACGCCATCTAAGTTAACACCTTCGAAGATTACATTTTTAAATTTAGATTTTTTAAATTTACTTTTCTTAAGGTTACTACCTATAAATTCTGTAGAGTCAAATTTGCATTCAAAGAAATCACAAGATTTAAAATGTGCACCTCTAAAGCTTGCATAACTAAAATTAGAACAAGAGAAATCACAGTTATAGCAGTTTCCTCTTCTAAAATCCATATACATAAAATTTTTATTTCTTTTTTCCGCCTTATTGTATTTGAAAATTTGAGTGTTTTTTTGAGTTTGTGTCATAATAATCGTTACTAAGTCTTAGTTATATGTTATAAACTTAACTAATATAGTAACGTATCCACCACCTTTCTAAATAAAAATATCTTTAATTTATTTAAAATAACTTTATAAAGATAAATTATATAATTACTAATTTAAAAGTCATATTTTTTTATTCTATCACATAATATTACTCTTAGAGAAGAGATTATAAGCTTTTAATATAAATATTCTTATAAAAAGGCAACTAAAATTTTATTTAAGTTGCCTTTTTACTTAAAGTTTAAGATCTTCCTCTATCTTTTTTCTAACCTCTTCATCATAATCATATATTCTAATATAGGATTCACTTATAGAATTCATAAATTTTTTGTATTCATCTATACTCATAAAAGAGTTTTTAGATAATTTAATAGGAATAACCTTACTTTCTGCAATATATTCTTTTACGTTTACAATTAAAATTATAACTGTAAGTATATCTGTTGCATTAGCATAATCTAATAGTCTTAGTGGGACATCTTCAAAATATAATGACTCTGATGAAATTAATACTAACAAATTTCTGATTTCATCTTTAAATTCTAGAGGCTTTAATTCTAGTTTTTCAAGAAAATTTTTTATATCAATTGATTTTTCATAGACTTTATCTATATGGTTTTCTAAAATTGCTTTAACAAAGGCTTCTTCATAGTTTGTCTTTTTCTTTATACAGCAATTATAAGAAGATAGAAAAATAAGAGATGATATAAAGTTGAGCAAGTTTAAATTGTACTTAGAGGTTAGCTCGTTGTATGAAGATTTAAAATCTTTATAGTAATCTTTTTCTAGTGTTGAGTTTTTGAATATAGAACAGTGTTTAAAATAAGAGTAAGGGTTGTTATTAAACCAATTTCTAAATTCATCTTTATTTTCAAGTAGAAATTCTAAAATTAATTCTCCTTCATTTAGTAACCTTTTAAAAAGAGTTAATTGTTGAAGGAGAAAAGAGCAACCAGTTAAGGTTGTAGAAGCTACTCCAGAAAAATCAGAATTTAGTCCTCCCATTATCATGTTTCGTTCACCAATTTTTTCATAGAAAAAATCTGAAAGATTACTTTTTGATAACCTAAAAATAATATCATCTAAGGCTTCATTATTAAACAGATCTTTTTCCATAAAATCTTCAATAAGAGTATAAAATCATTAGATAATATTCACCTATTGATTAGGCCTCCCTTCCTATAGTAATGTAGACATCGCTATAGTATATGCATAGGATTTCTAATATGTTTATATAGGACTTTTCTTTAAAAATTAATATTTATAATAATTGGTCATAGTTAAAATCTTTAAACTAAATTTAAAATAAAAAAGTAGAGCTTGGAATCCGGCGAAGGACTTAACCAAGCTCTACAAAAGAATTAGCACTATACGTACCAACTGCTTTATAATAATACCATTTAAAATATGAAACTGTCAAGAAATAATTTAAGTTAAAAAATATGTTGACTTTAAAAAATAAATAATATATTATTTAAAACAAGAAAAATATTTGTTTAAATGCGTTGAAGAGGGAAAGTAAATATTATAAGTTACTACAGAGAGAGGTTAGTTTGCTGAGATAACCTGTAATGAGTATTATTGAAGTGCCCCTTGGAGCTTAAGTGCCGAATTAAGTAGGTATTTATGGGAACTCCCATTATAGAGTTAGGGTATGAATGTACCTAAATAGAGATGGATATTATTATATATCTAATCAGAGTGGAACCGTGGAAGTATAGTCTTCTGCCTCTGTAATTTACAGAGGTAGAGGGCTTTTTTTATTATATATTTGCTGGCCAGCATATAAAAATAAAATTATACTTTATAAGCTTTGCTTTTACTATAAAGCTTAGCAATATTAAATTAAAAGTAATTTTATAGGAGGAAATTTTTTATGATTAATATTAAATTAATATTAGCAATTGTGCTTTCAATATTAGCAACATATGCTATATATAAAATAAGAAAAATTACAAATAAATTTTCATTTGCTACGCTGACAGCATTAACTTTAGGAGTAGTACTTGGAATTATATTTAAGGAGAATATATTATTTTTAGATACAGTAGGAAAGGCTTATATGTCTTTAATTAAGATGATAGTAGTTCCCTTAGTAGTGACATCCTTAATAACTAGTATTGTTAGATTAGAAAACTTAGATACATTAAAATCAATAGGATTAAAAACATTTACTGTTTTATTAGGAACTACAGGCGCTGCAGCCTTTATAGGAATTATTGTAGCTAGTTCTTTAAATCTTGGACAAGGTTTAAGATTTATAGGTGCTGAAAACTTTAAGGTAAGAGAAATACCAGGTTTTTCTAGGGTGCTTATAGATATGCTACCATCAAATCCTTTAGCAGCTATTGTAGAAAATAAAATAATACCAATAGTTATATTTTCAATGTTTATAGCAATTGCTTTAGTTATTGAAGATAATATAAATAAAGAAAAAGCAAAGCCATTTAAAGATTTTATTTTATCAGCTTATGATATAGTTTTAAGAATCACTAAAATGGTATTAAGGATAATACCATATGGAGTATTTGCCTTAATAGCTACAGCAGCAGCTAAAAATGGAATGGATACTTTGATGTCATTAATATGGGTTATACTAGCTGTTTATATAGCTGCTTTTCTTCAATTTTTATTTGTATATACTCCATTAATAAGCTTTGTTGCAAGAATGAATCCATTAAAATTCTTTAAAGGAATTTTCCCAGCGCAGGTTGTAGCTTTTACAAGTCAAAGTAGTTATGGTACTTTACCTGTTACAATAAAATCTTTAGTAGAAGGTGTAGGAGTATCAGAAAATATAGCAAGCTTTGTAGCACCACTTGGATCAACAATTGGATTAAATGGATGTGGAGGTTTTTATCCAGCAATAGTTGCAATATTTGCAGCCAATGTTTTTAATGTAGAACTTACTATTTATTCATACATACTTATAGTTTTAACTGCTATAATATCTTCCATAGGAATAGCAGGGGTACCTGGATCAGCAACAATGTCAACAACTGTAATGTTAGCAGCTTTAGGATTACCAATAGAAGCATTAGCTATGGTAATAGCAGTAGATTCTATAATTGATATGATAAGAACTGCTACAAATGTAACAGGAGCTTCGGTTGCTGCGTTAGTAGTTGATCAAACAGAAAAAAGAAAAGAATATAAAGTTGAAGCATCAGTACAAAGAGCATAAAATTAAGACTTTATTTTAAAAGATAATACATAGATATTTAATATAAGGAGTTGAATTAAAGACTTAATAAAGCTTATTATTTATAAGTTTTAAATTAAAGTTTTTTCAGCTCCTTTAATCTTTATTTCATATAAGTGTATAGAAAATTTATTGTTTTTTACATAGAATACATTCTTTTCAATCTTTAATTTGATATTTATATGTGGAAGTTTTATCCTATATTAAGGATTAAATTAAATTTAAGATTATTTTAAACAAATCTAACTATAGTATTATGATATTATTTTGGTATAGAAAGTTTTAAAAATACAATTATTAATTTGTAGGGGAGTTATAATTATGATTAATTCAGAAAGTATTTTAATAGTTGAAGATGATATAGATATAAATAATTTGCTAAGCAAAATTTTAGAGAAGGAAGGGTTTAAGGTTAGACAAGCATTTTCAGGATCTGAGGGTAAGATGTGTTTAGAATTTTTTGATTTTCATATGGTGCTTTTAGATCTTATGCTACCAGGTATAACTGGTGAAATATTTATAGAGGAGATTAGAAAGATAAAGAATACTCCAATAATAGTTATATCAGCAAAAACTGCAATGGAGGATAAGATAAATGTTTTAAAATTAGGTGCTGATGATTTTATAAGCAAGCCTTTTGATGTTAATGAAGTTTTAGCTAGGGTTGAAGCTCTTTTAAGAAGAAGTAAAATAACAAATTCAAGTGAAGGTGTAGAGACAATAAAATATAAAAATCTTATATTAGAACCTAGAAGTAGAGAAGTTAAGGTTAAGGGAGAGGAAATACAACTTACTTCTAAAGAGTTTAAAATATTAGAACTTTTAGTTTGTAATCCAAAGAAAGTTTTTACTAAGGCAAACTTATTTGAAACAGTATGGGAAGAGGAGTTTTTAGGTGATGATAATACTATAAATGTTCACATAAGCAATCTTAGAAATAAGATAAATCTTTTAGATAATGAAAATGATTATATAAAAACTATTTGGGGAGTAGGCTTTAAAATGGATTAGCTACATTGATGATTCATAATTTCCTTAATAAGTTGATTTGAATAAATATCAAAATATAGAGGAGTTTATATTTTAAACATACATTTAATTAAGGTTTAATATAAAAATTAAGACTTTCTTAAGGTTTTCTTTAAGGTATTTTGAGACTTAAGGTTTATTATATAAGCATAGAGAAAAATAAAGAGAAAACTTGTTAGGAGGTAAAGAATTTGGGGAATATAATTTCTATAAGAAATTTAAACAAGAAATATGGAAAGAAAAGTGTTCTTGATAATTTAAGTATGAATCTAAAAAAAGGAGATATATATGGTTTAGTTGGGAAAAATGGTGCTGGTAAAACAACTTTAATAAGAATTATTTTATCCTTAGCTAACTATGATTCAGGAGAAATAGAGCTTTTGGGTAAACTTGATGAAAAAGAAAAGCTTTGTGATCATAAGAGAATAGGAAATATAATAGAAACTCCATCATTTTATTCCTTTCTTACAGCGAAGCAAAATCTTGAATACTATAAAATTCAAAGAGGAATAGTAGGAGAAAAATCTATTGATGAAATATTAGAGATGGTTGGACTTGGAGATGTTGGAAATAAAAAGTTCAAAAAGTTTTCACTAGGTATGAAGCAAAGATTAGGCTTAGCCCTTGCACTTTTAGGAGAACCAGAATTGCTTATTTTAGATGAGCCTACTAATGGAATGGATCCTATGGGAATTAAAGAAGTAAGGGAAATACTAATTAATTTAAATAAGAAAAATGGAGTTACAATATTAGTATCAAGTCATATTTTAGGAGAGTTATCACAACTTGCAAACTGTTATGGCTTTTTAAAGGATGGAAAAATAATAGAAGAGATTTCATCAGAGGAACTTAATGAAAAATGTAGGCATCATTTGCTTATTAAAGTTGATGATTGTAAAAAGTCTGCAGTAATATTGGAAACGGTTTTAGATAATAACTCATATGAAGTTTTACCTGATAGATTTATTAAGATTTATAATAAGTTAGATGAACCTCAATTAATAAACAGAGCCTTAGTAGAAAATGGAGTTGAAGTTTATTCTTTAGAAAGAGTAGGAGTTAACTTAGAAGATTACTTTGTAGATTTAATTGGAGGTGAATATAATGCTTAATTTAATAAAAGCAGAACTTTATAAGGTAGCAAGAAGACCTTTATATATTACAATTTGTATAATATTTAATTTACTTATAATTTTAGCTGGAATAGGCATGCATTATGCTTTCTTAGAAAGTTCTAGAATACCTGATTTTTCAGCATTAGTTTTTATAACAATTAACTTTATGGGAGCTATTCCATGGATAATGCTTATGTTTATAGATATAGTTTTAGAAGAATATAAAGAAAATACTCTTAAAAATTTAATTTCTTCAAGTATATCAAGGGAAAAAGTGTATTTAAGTAAATATATAGTTCAGGTAATTATATTTTTAATTATAGAAATAACAGCAGTATTAACTATGATAGGAACTTCCTATGCTTTAGGATTAGTTGGTCCTAATGGATTTTCAGATTTTAAGGAAGTAATATTAAGATTACTAATAGCCTTCCCAATATATATTAGTGCATTAGCTATATATGACTTTATTACCATAATAACTAAAAAGGAAGGATTAGCTGTTGTAGTTATCTTAGGTATTGTCTCTGGAGTACCAATGATATTTTCTATATTATCAAGCATATATGAAGGAATTTTCACTTTAATTTACCCTTATTTATTATTTAATCCTTTAAAGGGGTTAGTCAGTGAAGTTTTAACCACAAAAATAATAGGAACTAATATTATAGTAGGAATAATAAATACAGTAGTATTTTTAATTTTAGGAATTTTAGTAATAAGAAAACAAGAAGTTAAATAAAGGAGGAGGTATATTGGAAGAATTTATAATAGGATTGTCTTTGACAATCCTTATTGTGCTTTTAATAATATTTATTTTAAAAACTAAAGAAATAAATAGGCTAACCTTGGAGTTAAAAAAGTTAAACAGGGAGGGAAAAATAGAAAAATTAAGATTATCACTTCCAAATAAAAATATTGAGAATTTAGTAGTAGAAATAAATACATTAATAGATGATAAAAGAAAAATAGAGAATATTTATAAGGAAAAGGATATGGAGTTAAGAGAAGCCATTGCAAATATGTCTCATGATTTAAGAACTCCTTTAACTTCTATAATGGGATATGTTTATTTATTAAATGATGATAAATTAGATAAAGAGGAAAGAAAAGAATATTTAAAAATAATAGAAAAAAGATCTTTAGTTTTAAATGACTTAATAACAAATTTTTATGGATTATCTAGAATACAAGCAGATCAGTATGAAATTAAATTTGAACCTGTTAATTTAGAATTAGTCTTAGGTGAAATTATTGCAGCTTTTTATGAAACCCTAGATTATAAATTTGGAGAACCAGAAATTAATATTGAAGAGGGCTTAGGACCTGTATTAGGTGATAAACAGGCTTTAAATAGAATATTTACTAATTTAATTGAAAATATCATAAAGCATGGTGAAGGGGAAGTAAAAATATCCTTAAAGAAGAAAAATAAATATATAGTAATGGAATTTTCTAATAAAGCAGAAGAATTAGAATCTAAGGATGTAAATAGAATTTTTGAAAAGTTCTTTACTAAGGATAGGATGAGAACAGGGCAAAATACTGGATTAGGCCTAGCTATAGTTAAACTATTAGTAGAAAAACAAGGACAAAAGATAGAGGCTAAAAAGGTTGGAAATAGGCTTGTTATAAATATAATATGGAGTTTAGAAAGTTAAAAGGATTTAGACTTTTGAAAGAATAGAAAAATTAATTTTTAGAAGTATAAAATAAGCAATTTGAAATTAAATTGCTTATTTTTTTATTTTAATATATACACTTCTAAAGTTTTTCGTAAACTTTTAGTCCTTCTCGTATTTCATTAATTGCTTTAATTCTTAGATCAACTTTTTTATTTATATGCTTTAAAAATGCAGATTCTAAGGTTCTCTTTTCTGTATATGATAACTTATCCCAAATTATTTTAGGAAAAAGATCTTTTATTATGAATGTTTCTCCAGAATTTATATAACTTAATAGATTAACTGCTTGTGGTAATATTGAATTCATAAGAAAACCTCCTTAAAACGTAAATTAAACTACTAAGTATAATATATGATTAAAAAATTTTATTAAGAACTTTGGAAGTAATTTTAAGTTAAATAAAAGATTATAAAGTAATTGATCTTAAGTAAAAATATTAAGTTGAGTTAAATTATTATGTAGTTTTGCTCACCTTTTTTAGTGTATAATACTTATATATTTTTTTAAAATTAAATTATTAAAAGTAGAATTTAATTTCAGTGAATTATAAAGAATAAGATATAAATTTTTGGAGATATTTTCAAAATAAAAATTTGGAGGAAACAAATGAGTAAGAAAAAGGTAATAGTAGTTGGTGGAGGACCAGCAGGAATAATGGCATCTTTAACAGCATCAGATAATAATGAGGTTGTGCTTATAGAGAGAAATAATGAGATCGGTAAAAAGCTTAGACTTACTGGTGGTGGAAGATGTAATATAACTAACAATAGAGAAATAGAAGAGTTTTTTGATAAGATAGTTACAAATAATAAGTTCATGTATAGTGCATTATATACATTTTCAAACTATCAACTTTTAGATTTCTTAAGCAAAAAAGGTTTAGAGTATAAAGTTGAATTAGATCAAAAAGTATATACTAAAAGCGATACAGCAGAAGAAGTTATAAGCATATTTAAAAATGAATTAAATGATTGTAGAGTAAAAGTTTTATACAACACTAAGGTATGTGATTTTATAGTTGAGGAAGATGAAATAAAAGGAATAATCACAGAGCAAGGTAAAAAGATTTTAGGTGATAAAATCATAATAACTACTGGTGGCAAGAGTTTTCCTAATACAGGATCAGATGGAGAAATGTACGGTATATTAGAGAAATATGGTCATACAATAACTCCTATTCATGCAGCCTTAATTCCTCTTGTTACTAAAGAAGATTTCGTTAAAAATCTTCAAGGAGTAGCTATGAAAGATGTGGTTGTTTCAGCTAAAATCAAAAAGAAAAAGTATGAGAAGTTTGGAGATATGATATTTACTCACTTTGGAGTATCTGGTCCTGCAATATTAAAGTTATCTTCTTATATAACTAAGGCTTTAGATCAAGGAGAGGTTGAGCTAAACTTAGACTTTTTAAGTGATAAATCCAAGGAGGAATTATCACAAATAATAAGAAGCAATCCTAATAAAACTGTATTAAATAATTTAAAAGGAACATTACCACAAAACTTTTTAAAACAGATATTTGAAATGCTAGGATTAACAGAGATTAAGGCTAGTGACTTAAAAAAAGAAGATGAAAATAAAATCATTTCATATATTAAAGAGATGAAACTTACTGTAAGAGAAACCTTAACTATAAAGGCAGCTCAGGTAACTTCTGGTGGAGTTAAGGTTAAAGAAATAAATGCCTCTACTATGGAATCAAAGATTATAAAAAATCTTTATTTTGCAGGAGAAGTTATAGATATAGATGCAGAAACTGGTGGATATAATCTTCAAATGGCATTTTCAACAGGATACTTAGCAGGAAGTGATTTTTAAATTCTTTAATTAGAATTAATCATATTAAAGTAAAAACTTACAAAGGATATGGGAATTCATCTAGTAATTCTAAAAATCTCTTTGTAAGTTTTTTATATTTTAAAGGTGGAATTAGTTAATTTTTATATAACTTTAAAATTTTTTAGTATTTTTGGATTAAAAAAATTTTTATAGGATAAATTAAAAAGGTATTAAAATACATTAAAAGGAGAGATTTAATTATGCTATATGATTTTAAAGTTAAGGATATTGAAGGAAATGAGGTTTCTTTAGGGGAGTATAAAGGAAAGGTTCTTTTAATAGTTAATACTGCAACAGGATGTGGATTTACTCCTCAATATGAAGGATTAGAAGTTCTTTATAAAAAATACCATGATAAAGGATTTGAAATATTAGATTTTCCATGTAATCAGTTCTTTGAGCAGGCACCAGGAAGCAATGAAGAAATCGTTGGGTTTTGTAAATTAAACTATGGAACTACATTTAAGACCTTTGCAAAAGTAGAGGTTAACGGAGAAAATGCTTGTGAGTTATACAAATTTTTAAAGAAAGAAGCTCCAATGGCAAAGGAAGACGAAACATCTTTAGGATTTTATGATAAGTTAAAAGGATTAGGATTTACAACAGAAGGAGAAGAAATAAAGTGGAACTTTACTAAGTTTTTAATAGATAAAAATGGTGAAGTTGTTGCTAGATTTGCACCTACATTTGAACCTGAAAAGTTAGATGAATTAATAGAAGAGTTATTAGAAGAATAATATAGTTTTTAAAGAAAAGACCTATGATTAGATTTTTAATACCAATCATAGGTCTTTTAATATTTTAATGTGAATTTTATAAATTAAAGTTAACTAATTATTTAATTGATCTTTTTATTAATCAGCTACTCTAACTATTTGAACCCAAGATCCTATTCCTGAATTTATTCCTGTAGATTCTCCTAAAATAGCTGGAGTTACAGAAATTGGTGAAGATATTATTTGTGATAAAACGTTTCTTGTAGAATTGTTAATTAAAGCAAATACATCACCAGCATTAGCATTTACGGCAATACTTCCGTTTACTACACCTATTTCACCAGGAGCTACTCTAGGAGTTCCAGATAAAAATACTCTAGAACCATTTCTAAATAAAGATACTATAGCGCTAGCTGTGGTATTATTTGTGTTATCTAAATTAAATGACCACATAAATAAATATCTTCCAGGTTCATTTATTGTGAATGTTCCATTTGCTATATTTGCAGTTATTGCTGTAAAAGTTGAGCCATTAGGATTTTGGATATTATAAGTGAATATACCATTAGCATTAACATTTTGAGAAGTTAATGAGGAATAACTAACTAATAGGGTATCATCCAAATCTGCTCCAGGTTCACCTTGAGGACCTTGTGGGCCAACAGGACCTTGAGGACCAGCAGGACCTTGATTACCTTGAGGACCCTGAGGGCCAGTAGGACCGGTAGCACCTTGAGGACCTTGTGGGCCTTGTGGACCTTGAGCTCCTTGAGGGCCAACAGGACCTTGATCACCTTGAGCTCCAGTAGGACCTTCAGGACCTTGAGGGCCAGTAGCACCTTGAGGACCAGTAGGACCTTCAGGGCCTTGAGAACCAGCAGGACCTTGAGGACCAGTAAGACCTTGTTCACCCTGAGGACCTTGAGGACCTATTGGACCAACAGGACCTTGCTCACCTTGTGGACCTTGTTCGCCTTGTGGACCCGCAGGGCCTTGAGGACCAGTAAGACCTTGCTCACCTTGTGGACCTTGAGGTCCCATAGGACCCATAGGTCCAATAGGGCCTATTGGACCACGCTCACCTTGACATCCCATAGGACCTCTTGGTCCTTGAGGACCCCTAGGACCTTGAGGGCCTCTTGGACCCCTTGGTCCAGGTTTGCAACAATCACAACAATTACAATTTATTTCTAAATAGCAATCATCTTTACAATAACAGTCTTCTTTGCAATAATAATCTTCTTGACAATACTCATCCTCATAGCAATTATATCTATCGTAACAATTATATCTATTGTAATCATCATAATATCTATTAGGATTATAACCTTTTCTTATCATAATAAAACTCCTTATATACTATTAAAATCAATTTTATAATATTAGTTTATGAAAGTTTTATTATGTTGTTCCAAAATATTTTATATAAAAAGTAAAAGCACTCAAAATAGAGTGCTTTTATCTAAAAAACTTAATATGTTTATTCCTAAAATATCAGATAAAATTAAGGTTATGTTATATAAAATAAGAAGAAAATTAAATATTTTTAGTATTTTATTTATTATCTTTTCAGTTTTTGATCCAGTTTTAATTTTAGCTATTTTGAAATTAGCTTTCCATGGGTAAAAAAGTTCGATTCCTTCTGAAGTTAAAAAATCCAAAGTTAAGTGAGATATGTATCCAGCTATAAATCCTATTGAAATTATTAAGAATATTATGTTGAAGTTACTAATATTTAAAATAATATATAAGGTTAATACTAGTAAAGATAGGCATAATAAACTATGAGTAAATCCACGATGTCTACATTTACTACCTATATGCTTTGAAAGAAAAGGATACATTTGACTAATTGAAGATTTTCTTTGATCTATATCAGGGAATAGAGATCCTATATAAGAAAAATGAAAAAATAATGCTATTAATAAAATTTTATAAGCTATATCATAGGGAAATAAAAATAAGCTTAAAACTGTATTTAGCATTATTAAAGAAATGCATACGCCTCCAGTTGAATGTGTTTCTTTTGTCATAAAATCTCCTTTAAAAATAATTATCATTAGTTTATATTAAAAATATTATCATAATATTCATTTTACATAAAGAAGAAAAAAATTAAAAATCCTAAAAATAGAGTGGACAGTTCTATTTCTAGGATCAATAGTTATGGTGGTAATTTTATGTAAGGTTTTTTACTAAATTAAAGTAAAATAATTAATTATTTATTTTTAATTGCAATTATGGAATAGGCAATTAAAAATATTGATATTAAAGCAAATAAGGGACTTAAAATATTTGAAACAATTTTTAAAGATGTAAAATAAGATACTCTTTGTTCAATATAGATAGCTGTGCTATTTTTAAGTATTAAGGGAGAAAAAAGAGTTATTAACGTAATTAAAATTGCACTTATTAAAATTCTTTTTGTATGTTTCAAATAAATCACCCCTTGCTTAATAAAACAAATATTTACTTAAGAAATATTACAAATGTATTCTAACAATAATTTAAAGGTGATGGAATAGTTTATGCGTAACTGGTCAAAAAATAGGTAAAAGTGGGCAAAGTATGTAAAATGTAATCTTTAATTTAGAAAAATCTATTACAATTAACTTATGAGAATTTTAATTTGAATTGGAGGTTTTATTGTGAATAAATTATTAAAATGGGCTACAGAGATAGATTCTATTGCTCAAGCAGGATTAACTTATTCTAAAGATGTATATGATATAGATAGATTTAATCAATTAAAGAGTATTGCAGCTGATATTATTAGCGAAAGCACTAATTTAGAATTACATAAAGTTAAGGAGGTTTTGCTTGAGGAAAGTGGATATTTAACTCCTAAGGTTGATGTAAGGGCTGCTATAATAAAAGAAAATAAAATTTTATTAGTAAAAGAAAAATTAGATGGTAAGTGGAGTTTACCAGGAGGGTGGGCTGATATAAATTTATCAGTATCTGAAAACATAAAAAAAGAGTCCTATGAGGAAGCAGGTGCAAAGGTTGAACCTAAAAGCATAATTGCAATTTTAGATAGAAATAAACATAATAAACCTTTAATGGTACAAAGTATTTATAAAATCTTTGTTCTTTGTGATCTTTTAGATATTAATTTTAATGAAAATGTTGAAACTGAGAAATTTGGATTTTTTGAGCTAAATAGCCTTCCTAATTTATCTTTAACTAGAAATACAAAAGAACAAATAGAGATGTGTTTTGAAGCATATAATAATCCAAGCTTTAAGCCTAAATTTGATTAGTTTTTTATTATATTAAAAGCCATAATATTTTAAGTTTTATTTTAGAATTAAAATATTATGGCTTTTAGATCTTAGTTAAATAAGAAAGAAGATATTTAGAAGCCTCTTTTTTTTGCTTCTATTCCACTTTCATTTATTCCTGGCTCTTCTATACTTGTGTTAATATGATTTTTAGCCCATTGATTTTGAGTTTTATGGCCATTAGCTAAGTAATTTTCTTTAGAATATTCTTTTTTGTTTTTACTTTTCATAAAATCAACTCCCTATATGTTTATATTATTAGTATGTAAAAATTTTTAAAAATTATATTGTAAATTAGAGCCATATTTGTATGATATAATTCATATTAAATATAATTTTTGTTTTAGGAGATACAAGTATGAAAGTTTGGAAAATAGAGTTACCTAAAATTCCTTTAGAATTAAATAAGGTAGATGATGTAACAGAAGAAATTTTAAAAGAAGAAAAATTAGAGGAAATTATAATAGAAAATGTAATTATAGAAAATTTAGAAGAGAGTTCAATAAAGTTTGATTCATGTATATTTAAAAATGTTATATTTATAAACTGCAATTTTAATAGAATAGATATGACAGATGTAAAATTTGAAAAGTGTGATTTATCTAATTGTGAATTTTTTGATGGTGGTTTTTATAGAGTAGAGTTTAAAGGATGTAAAATCATAGGAAGTAGATTTGATGAATCATCATTAAATAATATCTCTTTTAAAGATTGTTTAGGAAAATATATTAATTTATCTTTTAGCACTTTAAAAGAGGTGGAATTTAGAGAGTGTGATTTAACAGGAGCTGTTATTCAAGAAGCCAAACTAAATAAAGTGAATTTTCAAAATGTGAATTTAAAAGAGTCTATATTTAGAGGGACAAATATTAAGGATATTGATTTTAGAACTTGCAATATAGAAGATATAGATTTAAATATGGAAAACTTAAAAGGTGGAATTTTTACAGCTTATCAAGCTTTAGAGTTAAGTAAATTTTTAGGAATTATAATAAAATAGATAGAGATATACGGATAAATGTAATTATATAATTACATTTATCTTAGAGTAGTTGCCTATATACTTATATCATTAATCATTACTAAAAACTGATATTATAAATCTAATGTATATTGACAATATAACAAAAAAGTAATATCTTAATTTTATAATTAATTGTATAAAATTTAATGTAGCATATTTAAAGGATTAAAGGGAGCTAGTATGGATAAGTATAATATTTTAAAGTTAGAAAACCAACTTTGTTTTAGATTATATGCTTCTTCAAGAGAAGTTATAAAGAAATATAAACCTATTTTAGACCAATATAATTTAACTTACACACAGTATTTAACAATGCTTGTTTTATGGGAAAATGAAAAAATAACAGTTAAAGGAATTGGTGAAAAATTGCATCTTGATTCTGGAACTTTAACACCTCTTATAAAAAAGTTAGAAAAGATGAATCTTGTAACAAAATATAGATCAAAAGAGGATGATAGAGTTGTAATAGTTGAATTAACAGATGAGGGAAGAAAGTTAAAAGATGAGATGATAGATGTTCCAAGAAAAGCTTTTTGTTCTTTAGGAATAGAAAAAGAGAAAATATTAGAACTTAAGAAAAATTTAGATTCATTACTGGAAATATTAAAGTAAAAAGCATGTATATAAGCATATATACATGCTTTTTTATATTAAATAGAGATTTATATAGTAAATTTTATTCTTTAGTCAAAACAAGAGCAAAAAATAAATAGGAGTATAGGTAAAGCCTTTGAGATTAATTCTTAAAGACTTTTTTTATAAAATTTTAAGAAGAAAATCTTTATACAATCTTAATACTAACAAATGAAACTCTAACGCCATCTTAATGTGCTTTTAAATATAATAATTTAAGAAAGGGGAGAGAAAGATGAATTTAATTTTAATCATCACTGGATTAACATTTTTAATACTGTTTATTTACCTTTGGTATATATTGCTTAGGGGGGAGAGAAATGAGTAATGCAATTTTACAATATTCTTTATACTTAATAATTTTAGTTTTATTAGCGATTCCTTTAGGAAAATATATAGGAAAAGTTATGAATGGAGAAAAGGTATTTTTATCAAAATTAATAGTACCTTGTGAAAATTTTATATATAAGCTCCTAGGAATAAATGATGAGGAAATGGATTGGAAGAAATATTCATTTTCAGTTTTAGCATTTAGTGCTATAGGATTTATATTTTTGTTTGCTTTGAATTTGTTACAAGGAGTATTACCATTGAATCCTGAAGGGATAAGTGGAAGTTCATGGGATTTGAGTTTTAATACAACAGCAAGTTTTATTACAAATACAAATTGGCAGGCTTATTCTGGGGAAAGTCAATTAAGTTATTTGACTCAGATGCTTGGATTAACAGTTCAAAACTTTTTATCAGCAGGAGTTGGTATTGCTGTTTTGTTTGCTTTGATAAGAGGATTTACAAGGGTAAACCAAAATGGATTAGGAAACTTTTGGAGAGATTTAACAAGGATTGTTCTTTATTTATTAGTTCCTCTTTCAATAGTGCTTTCAATACTATTAGTTTCACAAGGAACAGTACAAAATTTTAAACCTTATGAAGAAGTAGCTTTATTAGAGGAAATTGTTTTAGATGATGGAAGCAGGGTTACTAGTCAAATAGTACCACAAGGACCAGCAGCAAGTCAGGTAGCAATAAAACAGTTAGGAACTAATGGAGGAGGTTTCTTTGGAGTAAACTCAGCTCATCCTTTAGAAAATCCTACAGCTTTTTCAAATTTATTAGAAATGTTATCTATACTTTTAATTCCAGCAGCTCTTTCTTTTACCTTTGGTAGAAATATAAAGGATAAAAGACAAGGGAGAGCTATATTTATAGCTATGTTTACTTTGCTTATTGTTGCATTATGTATAATCGGAGTAAGTGAAGCTAATGGAACACCACAATTAGCTCAAAATGGAGAGGTAAACTTGGGATATATAGATCAGAGTGGTGGAAATATGGAAGGTAAAGAAAGTAGATTTGGAGTAGTTGGTTCTAGTACCTGGGCAGCTTTTACTACAGCAGCATCAAATGGTTCTGTAAACTCAATGCATGATAGTTTTACTCCAATAGGTGGAATGGTTACAATGCTTTTAATGCAGCTTGGAGAAGTTGTATTTGGAGGTGTTGGGTGTGGTCTTTACGGAATGATAGCATTTGCAATAATAACTGTGTTCATAGCAGGGCTTATGGTTGGAAGAACTCCGGAATATTTAGGTAAAAAAATAGAACCTTATGAGATGAAAATGGCAATGCTTATATGTTTAGCAACTCCTATTTCTATTCTTATAGGAAGCGCTTTAGCATCTATTAATCCAGAAATACTAAATAGTTTAACTAATTCAGGAGCTCATGGATTTTCAGAAATTTTATATGCTTATTCTTCAGCAGGAGGAAATAATGGATCAGCTTTTGCAGGCTTAGGAGCTAATACTGTATTCATAAATGTAAGTATAGGATTAATCATGTTATTTGTTAGATTTGTACCTATGATTGCAACACTTGCCATTGCAGGTTCCTTAGTAAAAAAGAAAAAAGTTGCAACCAGTGTAGGAACATTGTCAACTCATAATTTATTATTCATAGGACTATTAATTTTTGTAGTCTTACTAGTAGGTGCTCTAAGCTTTTTCCCAGCACTTGCTTTAGGTCCTATTGCAGAGTTTTTACAGATGATTGCTTAAGGAGGAGAAAAATATGAATGGGAAAGAAAATTCTTTATTTAATAGTAAAATGATTAAAAGAGCTATGAAAGATTCTTTTATAAAATTAAATCCAAAGATTCAATTACAGAATCCAGTAATGTTTATAGTATATATAGCTTCTATATTAACAACAGTTTTATATATTTTTTCACTATTTGGAATAAAAGATAACTCACCATCTTTTATATTATTTATTTCAATTTTGCTTTGGTTTACTGTTTTATTTGCTAATTTTGCTGAGGCTATTGCAGAAGGTAGAGGAAAGGCGCAAGCTGATGCTTTGCGCTCTGCTAAGAAAGATATTTTAGCTAACAGAATAGAGTCCATAGAGAAAAAAGATAAGGTTAGTAAGGTTAATTCAACAGAGCTAAGAAAAGGAGATTTAATAATAGTTAAGGCCGGTGAGCAAATACCAGCTGATGGTGATGTGGTTTATGGAGCTGCATCAGTAGATGAAAGTGCAATAACAGGAGAATCGGCTCCTGTTATAAGAGAAAGCGGAGGGGATAGGAGTGCAGTAACTGGAGGAACTCAAGTTATATCAGATTATATAGTAGTTAAGGTAAGTAATAACCCTGGTGAAAGTTTTATGGATAAAATGATAGCTATGGTAGAAGGAGCTTCTAGAAAGAAGACCCCAAATGAAGTAGCACTTCAAATACTATTAGTTTCTCTTACAATAATATTTTTAGTTGTTACAGCCTCATTGTATGCTTATTCAGAATTTGCTTCTAATCAGAATGGAGTTATAAATAGCACTTCAGTTACATCATTGTTAGCTTTATTGGTTTGTCTTGCACCTACAACAATAGGAGCCTTATTATCTGCAATTGGTATAGCAGGAATGAGTAGATTAAATCAAGCTAATGTTCTAGCTATGAGTGGAAGAGCTATAGAAGCTGCAGGAGATGTTGATATTTTAATGCTAGACAAAACTGGAACAATTACCTTAGGAAATAGACAAGCTAGTGAATTTTTACCTGTTGCTGGGGCTAATATAGAAGAACTTGCAGATGCTGCCCAATTATCATCTTTAGCAGATGAAACTCCAGAAGGAAGAAGTATAGTTATTTTAGCAAAGGAACAGTTTGGAATTAGAGGAAGAGATTTAAGTTCTTCAAATGCTAAGTTTATTGAATTTACTGCTAAAACAAGAATGAGTGGTGTTGATTTTAATGGAGATGAAATAAGAAAAGGATCAGCAGAATCTATTAAAAAATATATAACTGAACATGGGGGAGATTTTTCTGATGAATGTGAGAAAAAAGTTGAAGAAATTGCTAGAAAAGGAGGAACTCCCTTAGTAGTAGCTAAAAATTATAAAGTTTTAGGAATAATATATTTAAAGGATATAGTAAAAAGAGGTGTTAAAGAAAAATTTTCTGATTTAAGAAAAATGGGAATAAAGACAATAATGATAACTGGAGATAATCCACTTACTGCAGCAGCAATTGCAGCAGAGGCTGGCGTTGATGACTTTTTAGCAGAAGCAACTCCAGAAGGTAAATTAAATATGATAAAAGACTTCCAAAAGAAGGGACATTTAGTAGCTATGACTGGAGATGGAACTAATGATGCACCAGCACTAGCACAGGCAGATGTAGCTGTAGCTATGAATACAGGAACACAAGCAGCTAAAGAGGCTGGAAATATGGTAGATTTAGATTCATCACCAACCAAATTAATAGAGATAGTAAAGATAGGAAAACAACTTCTTATGACTAGAGGTGCACTTACAACTTTTAGCATAGCTAATGATATAGCAAAATATTTTGCCATAATTCCTCCACTTTTTATAGGTTTATTTCCTGAATTATCAAGGTTAAATATAATGAATCTTCAAAGTCCAGAAAGTGCAATATTATCTGCAGTTATATATAATGCCTTTATAATAATATTTTTAATTCCTTTAGCTCTTAAGGGAGTTAAATACAGAGAGGTTTCAGCAAATAAGTTATTATCAAGAAACTTATTTATATATGGATTAGGAGGAATTGTAGCTCCATTTATAGCTATAAAAGGTATAGATATTTTAATAACAATGTTAGGGATAGTTTAGAGAGGAAGATTAATATGAAAATTATTAGAAAGTCTATTTTAGCTGTTTTAATTTTTACAATATTATGCGGAATAATTTATCCAGTATCAACAACTGTGTTAGCACAAGTTCTATTTAAAGAAGAGGCAAATGGAAGCATTATAGAAGTAGATGGTAAAAAATATGGAAGTGAGTTATTAGGTCAACAATTTACAGATAATAAATATTTGTGGGGAAGGATTATGAATATAAATGTAGAAATGTTTAAGGACGGCAATGGAAACCCATTAATGTATTCATCTCCATCAAACTTAAGTCCAGCAAGTGAAGAATATGAAAAGTTAGTAAAAGATAGGGTAGAAAGAATAAGAAGTTACAATAAAGGTAAGGAAGAAGAACTTATTCCTGTAGATTTGGTAACTTCATCAGGTAGTGGATTAGATCCACATATATCTGTTGCCTCAGCAAAATATCAAGTAGATAGAATTGCTAAGGAGAGAAATCTAAGTGTAGATTATGTTAATGAAATAATAGATAAATATACTACGGGAAGATTTTTAGGTGTTTTTGGAGAAAAAACAGTTAATGTTTTAAAAGTTAATCTTGCTTTAGATGGTATATTACGAGAATAGGAGGATTATAAATGAGGGAAACTCGTCCTAATCCACATAAAATATTAAAAGAAATAAATAAGAATGAAAAAGATAGTAAAAGAGGAAAACTTAAAATTTTCTTTGGATATGCTGCTGGAGTTGGGAAAACATATGCAATGTTAGAAGCAGCACATTCAGCAATTGCTATGGGGTTAGATGTTGTAGTTGGATATATTGAGCCTCATACAAGACCAGAAACTCTAGCACTTTTAGAAGGTTTAGAATTATTACCTAATTTAGAAGTTGCATATAGGGGATTAGTGTTAAGAGAATTTAATTTAGATTTAGCTTTAAGTAGAAAACCAGATTTAATCATTGTGGACGAGTTAGCTCATACCAATGTTAATGGTCTTAGACATGAAAAGAGGTATAGTGATATAGAGGAATTATTAGATGCTGGAATAGACGTTTATACTACTCTTAATGTTCAACATATAGAGAGTTTAAATGATGTAGTGGCATCTATAACTAATATAGTTGTTAAAGAGAGAATACCTGATAGAATATTTAAAAATGCTTTTCAAATTGAATTAATAGATGTAGATCCATCAGTCTTAATTGAAAGGTTAAATAGTGGAAAAATATATGTTAAAAATCAAGCGAAAAGGGCATTAAAAAACTTTTTTATAAGAGAAAACTTAGTTGCTTTGAGAGAGTTAGCTTTAAGGGAGACTGCCAATAGTGTAAACAAAGAGGTTATGATAAATAAAAATGAAAATTTTTATCACACTAGTGAGCATATATTGGTATGTTTAAGTTCTTCTCCTTCCAATGGTAAAGTAATTAGAACAGCAGCAAGAATGGCAGAAGCCTTTCATGGAAAATTTACTGCTTTATTTGTTGAAACAACTTCCTCAAGAGAATTAAAAGAGGGAAATATTGAAAGGTTAAGAGAACATGTTAAATTAGCAAAAGATTTAGGAGCTAAAATAGAAACAGTTTATGGCGATGATGTTGCATATCAAGTTTCAGAGTTTTCTAAGATTAGTTCAGTTTCAAAAGTTATAATAGGGAGAACAAAGAAGAAAAGACATCTATGGTCAAGATTTGGTATTGTAGACAGATTAATAGAATTAGCTCCAGAGCTAGATGTTTATATAATACCAGATGAAGAAGAAAATGTAGAAGATATAAATAAAATTTGCTTAAATAAAGAAAAAATAACAATTAAAGATTCTATAAAAACTTTTGGGATTTTAATCATTACAATTATTATAAGCTTATTCTTTGAAAATTTAGGTTTTAGTGAAGCTAATATAATAATAGTATTTATTTTAGGTGTTTTAATTATAGCAAAAGAGACTTATGGAAGGATATATGGAGTTATATCTTCCTTATTTAGTGTTTTACTTTTCAACTTTTTCTTCACAGAACCTAAATTTACTTTTAATGCTTATGATTCAAGCTATATATTTACGTTTTTTATAATGCTTGTATCAGCTTTAATAACTAGTACTCTTACAAATAAAGTTAAAGTACAGGCAAATAAATCAGCAATAACAGCATATAGAACAAATATTTTATTAGAATCTAGTAGTGAGCTTGGAAGATGTTCAGATTTAGAAGAAATTATTTTAAAGTCTCAAGAGCAAGTTAGTAGATTAGTAAAAAAACCTGTAGTAGTTTATAAGGCGAAAAATAGTCAAATTGAAAATATATATAATTATAAATTCAAAGATGGAAGTGAACTAAGTGATAAATATATTAACCTAGACGAACAGGGAGTAGTACTTTGGGTTATAAATAATAGAAAATATGCTGGAAAGGGTACAGAAACATTGCCTGGAGCTAAAGCTATGTATATTCCTGTATTAGGACAAGAGGATATAGGAATAGTAATAGGGATAATTTTAGAAGACGGAGAGGAATTAGAGGAGGGAGAAAAATCCTTACTAATTGCAATGATAAATCAATTATCTTTTGTTATAGATAATTATATTTTAGAAGAAGCAAAAAAGAAGGCTTTAATGCAAGCTGAAAATGAAAAATTTAAAGCAAATTTATTAAGGGCTGTTTCTCATGATTTAAGAACACCCTTAACAAGTATATCTGGAAGTGCAAGTTTGCTTTTAAATAATAATTTTGACGAAGAAACTAAAAGAAAGTTAACATTAGATATATATGATGATTCAATTTGGCTAATAAACTTAGTTGAAAATTTACTTTCTGTTTCAAGAATAGATAATGGAAATATAAATTTAAATAGAGAAGCTCAATTAGTAGAAGAAATTATTTTAGAAGCTTTGCAACATGTGCATAGAAATGCCTGTGACTATAATATAGAAATTGATTTGAAAGATGAATTATTAATGGTTAATGCTGATGTAAGACTTATAATACAGGTAATAATAAATATTGTTGATAATGCAATAAAGTATACAGAAAAAGGATCAAATATAAAAATAAGTGCTTTTTCAAAAGGAGAGAATGTAATAATTGAGATAGCAGATAATGGTGTAGGAATTAATAAAGAAGATAAGGAGCATATATTTGATATGTTCTTTACATCTAAGAAAAATATTAGTGATAGTAGAAGAGGGTTAGGATTAGGATTAGCCTTGTGTAAATCAATTATAAATGTACATCAAGGAGAAATATATGTTAGAGATAATAAACCTAGGGGAACTATAATTGGTTTTAGTTTGCAGAGATTTGAGGTGAATAAGAATGAAACCATCAATTTTAGTTATTGAAGATGAAAAAGCCATAAGAAATTTTGTAACAGCTACATTAAAAATAAATTCATACAAGTGTCATACTGCTTTTAATGGTTCACAAGGAATGATTTTGGCAATATCAAAAAGACCAGATATTATAATACTAGATTTGGGATTACCTGATATGGATGGCATAGAAATAATTAAAAAAGTAAGAGAGTGGTCAAATTGTCCAATAATTGTAGTTAGTGCAAGAAGTGAAGATAGAGATAAAATTGAAGCTTTAGATTTAGGGGCTGATGATTATTTAACTAAACCATTTAGTGTAGATGAGTTAATGGCTAGAATAAGAGTTGCTATAAGAAAAATGAACTATGATAGAAACAATACACAGGAAATACAAGAGTTTGTAAATGGAGACTTAAAAATTGATTATACTTCAGGATGTGTATTTCTAGATGGAGAAGAGATACATTTGACTCCAATTGAATATAAATTATTATGTTTACTTTCTAAAAATGTTGGAAGAGTTCTTACTCACAATTATATATTAAAAGAAATTTGGTCTAGTACTTGTGAAAGTGATATTCCTTCATTACGAGTTTTTATGGCAACTTTAAGAAAAAAATTAAGTAAAAAGGCTATGGATAAAAATTATATACAAACCCATATAGGTGTTGGATATAGACTACTTAGAATTCAAGATAAGGATAGTGAACTTTAATATGAGTATTATAATTTCAAAGTGTTTAATAGATGATTTAATAGAACAAATTGACTTTATAATGAAAAAGGTAGAGGGGTTAAAAGAGAGTACCTATATAAGAGAATCTTTAAAGAAAGCAAGAAAGTATATTTGCTCTAGGGAATATGATAAGGCTGAGTTATTATTAAAAAATGCTTTAATAATTAATAGTAGTTCAGCAGAAATAGAAAACTTACTTGGAGTAATTGAAGAAAAAAGAGGAAATCTTTTGTTAGCACAAAGATATTATAGGGCTGCATTAGCCTTTGAACCTTGTTATTTACCTGCAGATAACAATTTAAAGAGAACTGTTTTATATAATAGTGGTATATCAAAATTTGATTTAGGATAAATGAGTTTAGAAAGATCTCCTATATATTAAATTAGTTATTTGGTATATAGGAGATTAATTATTGAAAGTTTGTTAATAAAACTAATTTTAAGTATTATAATAATTTTTATATAGCATATTTATTGATAGATTAAAAAATGAAAATGTTTAAAAATATTATAGAGATAGTTGTTTTATTTTTAACAAAATACTTTTGGTATGATAAAATTAATCTGAAATTTTTAAACAAAGGATGTCGTAATATGAAATATAAAAGATATTTTATATCACTTGTACTTATATTAGCTATGGTAAGTATTGCAGAAATTACAGGTGAAAGAGAGATAATATTTCCAGAGGTAGCTGCTTTAGTTGTAGGATCTTGGGTTTTAGAAAAACAACCTTGGAAGGTTAGTAAAGTAGGGTTAGTAGGTCTTATGACACTATGCTCTATAGTAGGAGTACTTATTGTAAGATATGTTAACTTAGGGTTAACTATGGAAGTTTTAATAGGATTAGTTTTTACTGGGCTTATATTAAAGTTATCAAAAACAACTCTTGTTCCAATTATTTCAGCCTGTATTTTGCCTATTGTACTTAGAACTGAGACTTGGATTTATCCAATATCAGTATTTATACTTACTATACTTATAGTTTTAGTTAAGTGTTTTATGGAAGGTTATGGAGTAAATGAAGAGGTAAGAGAAGAATTTAAAGAAGAGATTACTAAACTTGAAAGAAATACTTCACTTAGAAAAAAAGAATTTATTAGATTATTGAAGATATTTATTACTGTAGGTATTTTAACATATTTTTCAGTTAAATTTAATATTACTTTATTAATAGCACCACCTTTAATAGTTGCTTTTATAGAACTTACAAATGAACATTGTAAATTTAGACAGCGTTCAAAAAGTTTATTATTATTGTTTATTGTTGTAGCTATTTTGGGATTTATATTTAGAATTGGATTTAACGAATATTTAGGAATGCCTCTATGGCTTTGTACTATTTTTCTATTAATTAGTTTATTTATATCTTTTGAAATATTTAATATTTACTTTCCACCAGTTGCAGCAATTGCTGTTTTACCAATGCTATTAAGTAGTAAGCAAGTAATGTTTTATCCATTTCAAATTGCTATGGGGTGCTTTATATTTATAACTATTGCTATGATTTTCTTTAGAGAAGAAAAATGCATTATTAAGACTTGTAATAATTAAAATAAACAAAAATAGGTCATAGAAATCTATGACCTATTTTTTTTAGGAGTTTTTATTTTTATAATTAATTTTATATCATATTTCTTTTAGTTTATTTAGAGTCATCATCATGAACATCTATATCTATTACGCCTAGTGTTTCACTTGTAACTTCTTCTTCAGCCTTTTCGATTTTTTCAAGTTCTGTATTAATTTTATTATCAATATTTGAAATTTGTTTTTTTAATACATTTTTTTCATATCTTCTATATATTAACCATGCTAATAATCCAAATATAATAGGACCAGAAATTTGGAATATTACAGCGACATAGTCCTTATTTTCTGAAGTAAGAGGTTGTATTATTGTAAATATATTAGCAAAACCAACTGTTAATGTTACTATGATAGACCAAACTAAAGCACTCTTATAATTTTTATATACTTCAAAAGGTTTTACAATTTCTTTTTTCTTCTTAAAGAATGAAAAAGCAAAGGATAAAAACATATAAGGCAATGTCATGGCTACATTTCCCATAAGTATTAAATAGTTAAAAAACTTAGATGAATCCTCTCCACCCATTGAACAGCATAAAACAAATATAATTACTGTTATGCATTGAATCCACATAGCTGTAGCTGGCATATTTTCTTTATTTAATCTTGTCCATTTTTCAGGCCAAATATCTTTAGGAGTACCCTCTATTAATTGTTTTAAAGGAGAGTAGCTTAAAGCAAAGAATGCACCTATAAGTGCTAGGAACATTGAAAGTCCTATAAATCTAGCAAAGAAATTACCTAACATTGTGCAAGCATTAGCACTTAAGCCAAGTGCTTCTCCTATGTAATAACCAAGATAGTTTACTACAATATATGCTATATTGGCCATATTTACATCAGGACCAGTTAAGTCTCTATTCCAATTAACAAAGAAACCAATACATAAAATTCCTATTGCATAACCAATAACTATTACGAAGGCGGAAATTTTTATTCCTTTAGGAAAGTTCTTTTTAGGATTTTCAGTTTGGTCAACTAATCCACCAACTACTTCTATTCCACCATAAGCAAATATTGCAAATACAACGAAGCCAAGTACGCCTAAAGGGGATTGATATGCAGGGTTTGGAGAATGTATAAACTGTTCAATATTAAAACCTTGAGCTGATTTAAAACCGTTACTTGCTAGTACGAAAAAACCACCAAGAATTAAAACTACATTAGCTAAGGCTACAACGGTTCCTCCTATAGATGTAATTTTTGAAATTTTATTTAATCCTTTAGAAGAAATAAATGTGATTGTTATTAGTAATATTATAGCTAGAACAGCCATTGCACGAGGACCTGTTAAACCAAATATATTCCAAGTGGAAGTTGTATCTTTACCAAAAAATACATTAGATAAAGGAATCCATATAGATGAGGATACAGATACCATCCATATTAGATTTGAAGAAAACCACATAAAGGTTACTATGAAAGCAAACTTAGGGTTTACTGATTTGGCCATCCAGGAATAAATACCTCCTTTTTCTTTTCTAAAGGCTGCACCATATTCAGCCATCATAAAAGCATAAGGAATAAAGAATAAAATAGCTGACATTATATACCATATGATTCCGCTATAACCCATTAAATAAAAGGTTCTTGGCATATTAGTAAAGCCATAAACTGATGTGAAGATCATAAGTATTAAGGCTGTTAGGGTTAATTTACTTTTTTCTTTTGATTCCATATAAAATCACCTCTCATATATACTTTTAAAGCCTTATTTTTCTTAAGTATACAAATAATACACATTAAATTAAAGTAAAGTATGTTAATAAATTAATGATTTGTTAATAGAAAGAAGGTGAAAATATATGTAAAAGTATATATTTTTATAAAATAAGTAAATTTTCAAAGGTTTTCATATAAAAATAATAAATTTACCAAAATTTATAAAATTAATTAATATGTATAATTTTAAATTGGACTTAGGATTATTTTGCAATTTTATTTAATTTTAAATTTTTAGGTATTAAATATTTATAGATATTATCTTAAATAAAAAGTACTTTTAAAAATGAATTACATAAAATGGACAACTTAAGATTTGTAAACATATAATTTATATATAAAAAATTTTGGGGTGGTTTTATGCCATTAGAAGATCAAAGATATTTATGGATTTTAGGGTTAATATATTTCTTAATAGTAAGTATAGTTTTTCTTATAAAAGGTTCATACTTAGGGTGGCTTAGCATAATAACTTCTTTTATATTGGGGATTACTGTTTTTAAGGTGAAGAAAAATTTAAAAGATACATAGGTATTTTTTAGAGAAAATTAAATTATTAGAAGATTATAATTTCATAAATAGTTAATATATGCTAGGAATAAAGAGAAGGGAAGTACACAAACTATTTTTGAGGTGATATTAATGAGTAAAAAAAATAACAATAAAAAACATATAAATCATAATCCTCAAAGTGAAAGTGTAAAAGCTGTTTTTGGAGAACCAAAGGCAAAGGGAGATGAATTTACTCCAAAAACTTTTAAGTAAATTAAGATTCACTCCAAAAATCAATAAAAGTTTTCATTAATATAAGGAAAGGTTAAGTTTTACAAATTACCTTTCCTTATATTAAAATAAAGCAAAAGAATCAAAGAGAGGAATCTTCTAAATAAGTATAAGTATTTCTTCCTTTGGTTTTAGATATATAAAGTGCTTTATCAGAAAACTTAATTGAATTCTTTAAATCATTTTTAGTATATGTAGTATATATTCCAATACTAAAGGTTACATGGTCTGAAACCTTTGAATATTTATGAGGTATATTTAGATTATCTAAATTTTCCTTAATTCTTTTAGCATAGTTAATGGAAGAATACTTAGAAGCACCCTTTAGTAAAACGCAAAATTCTTCTCCACCATAACGTGCTACTATATCTTCTTTACGAGAGTTCTTCTTAAGGACAGATGCTATGTTTTTTAGTATAAAATCACCTGCTTGATGACCATAATTATCGTTATAAAGTTTAAAATAATCCACATCTATCATTAAAAAAGATATAGGTAAATCTTTTTCTTTTAAATTATTTATATAAGAGTCTAAAAAACGTCTGTTATAAATATTACAAAGCCCGTCTTTTAAAGAGTCTAATTTTGATTCTCTTGCTTTTTTTAAGTAAAAAAGCACTAATAAAATAGAGGTTAAAAATAGGATTATTAAAACAATAATGGTCTCTTTTAAGAATGGTAATTCGTGATTATTTATAATTTTATTATCTATATAATATTTAAATTCATAGTTATTTATATCATTTATTGAAGTTTGTTTTTCATAATATCTATTTATTAAAGAACGTGCATTCTTATTATCATTTAGTTTTTTATAAATTGATATTCTTTCGCTAATAGAAAAAAGTGAAATATAAGAAGCACCTTCATTATCAGCTAATTCTTCTAATTTTGAAAAATAATCTAATGCTAAATCAAATTCTCCAATACTTTCATAGTACATACCATAAGAACGAGTCTTTATCATTTCTAATTCAGAATATATAACGTCTTTATTTTTAATCTCTAACTCTTCTATTTCAGAAATATAATTTGGCACTAAATCAAGATTGTTTTCTGAAATTACTTTTATTATTAAATAGGAATCTAAAAGTATTTTTAAGTCTTCTAACTCATTTTCAGGTATGTAATAATATGTATTATATACCTGCTCTATTGTGGAGTTAAAATCAGTCATATCATTTACAGCAAAATAAGTTTCAGCTAAATTTAATAAAGTATATTCTTTAAGATAAGAATTTTCATTTCTAAATAATAATGATGAATCTAGCATTTTATCTAAAATATTATTATCAGTAACATAGGCCCCCATATATCTATAAGCAGTTGCCATATTTACTTTAATAATTATCTTTGACTCTTTATCAGCATATTTAAAGGCTTCTTCATAATAAGTTAACGCATTTAAAAATTTTTCTTGCTGAAGATTTATTATAGCTAAATAATTATAAATTTCGAACTTTATATTATCTGGTAGACTATAAAACATATCTTTATTATCTATAATTGAATAAAGTTTATTCTCAGAATCCTTAAAATTTCTTTTTTCCATTTCTAAATTGGATTTATTTAAAATATCAATAGTTTTTTCTATATTTATTTGATCTTTTTTATTTGCTTTAATTTTATAGAAAGAAAATAAGGCTAAATTAATAACTATTAAAAAAATTAATGAAAGTAAAAAATATTTCTTTTTTTTATTTTTCATAAATACTCCTAAAATTAATAAAAGTTAGAATTTATGTTTTTCATTAACATACAACACCAAAAAGTATACCATAAATATTGAATAAATGTATATAAAATGAATAATATATTAAGAAATGATTTTTGTGATTTAAGTAAATAAAAAGTGATAAAAAGTTAACCTTAAAGATGCCAATAAAAATTCATAAATGGTTAACTCTTTTGTAATTTGATAATATTTTTTTGGTGATTTATGCAAAATTTTAAGTTTAATAATGAAATTAAAGGAAAATTTTAGAATTTAAATTATGGTATATTTTAAATGAAATTAATGGATAATAAAGATGAAAATGTTTTTATCTTAGGATAATGAGGAATTAACCTAATTGACTTAGTATATTTAGGTTTATATAATCAAATACGTCATTGAGAAAAAATATATAGGTAAGGTGATAAAATGTCGAAAAAAGTAAAAATGATATTTACTATATTATTAGCATTATTAGTAGTTGGAGGATTAAGCAAAATATTCCTAGGCAAACATAGCAGTGAATATGCTTATAATATAGGTGATACAGTAAAAGTTAAGGATCAAAGTTTAATAGTAAATAGTGTTAAAACAAGTATGGGTGAAGGGAATGATAAACCTAAAGAAGGCAATGAGTTCCTTATTTTAAATTTAACTCTTAAAAATAATGGAGATTCAGAATTAAATTATAATCCATATAGTTTTCAAATTGAAAATGCCAAAGGCGAAATAAAAGATAGAACATTTACTGCGATTGATGGTAAGGAAGCTTTAGATAAGGGAACACTAGCTCCAGGAGAAGAGGTTACAGGAACTATAGTAGTTCAAGAACCTATAGGAGCTAAGGATTTAAAATTAAATTATGTTCCAAATATATTTAAAAAAGATGTAGCAACAATTAAACTATAATATTCGACATTTATATATAGCAAAATTTATACTAACAGATTATATTTTATATACAACAAAATATTTAATATTCAAAAAGGTAATATATTAATAAATATTACCTTTTTATTTACATTTTTTTAAATTTATGTTGACTAAGTACAGAGTTTAAAATATAATAAAGTTAATTTATATAAGAATACTAAGAATTAACTTTTATAATATTAAAAGCTGTGATTAGAAAAGTAGAATTAATTTCTTTATTCAGAGAGAGTCTTCTAGGCTGTAAAAGACTTTAAAGAATTTTTTCATGAGTGCATCTATGAGCTTGTTTCCAGAAATAATTTTAGCTTAGAGTAGGGAAATACGGGTATGCCCGTTATAGCAAAGTGGTATATTTGTACCTAAAGAGATTTTGTAGTTTAAGTTTATAGTTTACTACTTAAAATCAGAGTGGAACCGTGGAATTTTACTTCTGCCTCTGTATAAGGGGTAGAAGTTTTTTTATTTATAAATAATTCTTTACATAAAAGTATAAAGTAAAAAGGGGGGATAAATTGTGAAGAAATTATTTAATAATCTTATTTTTAAACTTGTTTTAGGTGTTATATTAGGAATAATAATAGGAACATACTCTTCAGAGGGGCTTATGTCAACAATTGTGACAATTAAGTATGTATTGGGACAAATTATATTTTTCTCTGTTCCACTTATTATTTTAGGATTTATAGCGCCATCTATTGCTAAATTAAAAGATAACGCAAGTAAACTATTAGGATATGCTGTTTTAATAGCTTATTTATCTTCAGTTTTTGCTGCTATTCTTTCAATGATTGCAGGATATGCATTAATACCTAAATTGTCTATAGTATCTAATATAGCATCATTAAAGGAATTACCAGAACTTATATTTAAATTAGATATACCACCAGTTATGAGTGTAATGAGTGCGTTAGCTTTAGCTTTACTTTTAGGGTTAGCTGTTGGATGGACAAAGGCTGATTTAGTAGAAAAGCTTTTAGATCAATTTCAAGCTATAGTACTTAGTATTGTAAATAAAATAATAATACCAATATTACCATTTTTCATAGCAACTAATTTTGCAGCCTTAGCTTATGAAGGAGGACTAAGTAATCAACTTCCTGTATTCTTTAAAGTTATATTAATTGTATTATTTGGTCATTTTATATGGTTAACAATTTTATATTTAATAGGTGGAGCAATATCAAAAGAAAATCCATGGGAAGTTGTAAAATATTATGGACCAGCATATCTTACTGCTGTAGGAACAATGTCAAGTGCAGCAACATTACCAGTAGCTTTAGAGTCTGCAAAGAAATCAAAGGCTTTAAGAGAAGATATAGTGGATTTTGCAATACCATTATGCTCAAACATACATTTATGTGGTTCAGTTCTTACAGAAGTGTTCTTTGTAATGACAGTATCTCAAATTTTATATGGTAAGATTCCTAGTTTACCAACTATGATATTATTCATATTATTATTAGGAGTGTTCGCAATAGGAGCACCAGGAGTTCCTGGGGGGACAGTTATGGCATCATTAGGTTTAATAATTAGTGTGTTAGCCTTTGATGAGGCTGGAACAGCTCTTATGTTAACAATATTTGCTCTTCAAGATAGTTTTGGAACTGCATGTAATGTAACTGGTGATGGGGCAATAGCTCTTATGTTAACAGGTATAGCTAAGAAAAGAAATTTATAAGAAAAAAAGGTGTACTTTCATAGTACGCCTTTTTATTTTTATGGTGTAGTAGAAAATCTCTATGAAGTTAATTTTAGGGGAATAATTACTTTAAATAAATATATATAAGCTATAGAAACTTAAAAATTTATAAATAATCTCTTTAAATTCACAAAAATACAGGATTTGACTAAAATAAATAGTAAGAGAATTTTTGAACAAGAGTATATTTTATTATTTAGGGGATTTAACTTTAAAACATGAAGGTTAATATGAATTTTTTATAATAGTTTTATATTTATGAAAGGAGGTAATTATCAGCTTTAAATAGGTTGATAAGTATTTATGCGAAGCAGAGTTAATAAAATAAATAATCGTACTGTTGCTGCTTTAGGAATAAAAAGTTTAGATGAAAATTTAGAGAAAAGTATAGTTAATATAATAAATTGTAAACCAGAATATATTATTTTAGGGTGTAGTGAGATTCCTTTTACAGAAAGAATTTTGAAAGCTTTAAATAATGCCAATTGTCCTAAAATTTTAATACTCCCATTTAACTATAGGTTTAGAAATCAAAGAGAGGTAGTTAATGAAATAAAATTAATGAAAAATTTTACAGAAAATAATATAGCAATTATATTAAATTCAGTAAATGATTCTAATTTTATTTTAACTGATAAAATTTGTTATATATCTTCAGGAAGCTTAAACAATAATGGTATAGCAAACAATGTAAATTCCTATGAAATAATGAACGAGAAGGATTGTAATTATAAATTATGGGAAGCGGAGATCTTTAATTTTATAAATAAAGAAATAATAAATTACAGGAGCAATGATCAAAGAGAGCAAATAGAATACATTTTAAAGGAACTTAAAAAAAGATTGTTTATTAATATTTCTAACAGTTCAAATATATTAAATGAAGAGTATATTTATATTCTTCTAGATATATTAAATAGTATAGATAGATTTATTATGATGGGAACTGATGTTTATCAATATTTTGATAGGGATTTTTTAGATATAATAAAAAGTAATAAAAAAATATTAGCTAAAATAAATTCTTTAAGAAATGAGTTGTTCAGATTACTTTTAAACATCAATGAAGGAAAGAATAGTAGTAACACTAATATTTTTAATTGCTTAAAAAATGAATTTTTAATTCTTTTAGAAGAATTAGAGGAATTAATAAATCTAAGAGAAAATAAATATCATAATTCTATTATGCCTTGGAGAAAGGATGAAAGTATAAGCTCATTTTTATCAGCTAATAATACAATTAATAATTCTTTGATTAGGGAATTCTATGAAAGAATTATTTTAAATTATCAAAGATAAGGATTAGTGATAAAAAAAGAGAGTTTAAATTAAACTCTCTTTTTTATTCCTCTGGCAAAGTTAAATCGCAGGTTGAAAGCATATTAAGGGTTTCATTTACATCATGCTTAACACCAGCAAGAATTACTAGGTCATTTTCCTCTAGGGTTGTATTAGCATTAGGCATAAACTCATGGTCATCTCTTACCATTGAGAAAATCCTACATCCTGTAGGCAACTTACAATCCTTTAAGGCTTTACCTATATACCACTGGCTACTAACAAGTACTTCACGTATTATTATTTTTTCATCTTCTTCTACAGTATCATTAGTATCTCCATTAAGGGCAATTAATTTTTCAAATAGTATTGGGAAGAAGATACAAGTTATTACTGTGGTAACTACAAAAGCAGAGTAGTCTGCAGCAGTTATGTATCCTAAATTCAATGCCATTTGAGAACCAACTATAACTAAACTAAGTTGAGCTGTTAATAACATAGATGCTGCTAAGGAATTTCTCCTTCCATATTTATTTTTAAGTAAAAGTGATGGAATGAATTTTACTAAGAAGAAAATTAGTATAAACAAAGGTATTTTAGCAATTGATTGAGGATTTTCAACAACTGCTTTTAAATCAACATTAACTCCAACCATTATAAAGAAGATAGGAATTAAAAAACCATATCCAACCACATCTAATTGGTGAGAAATTTCTTCTTTAGCTTTACCAACTATTAATGAAAATACCATACCAGCTAGGAATGAGCCTAGAATTATCTCAGAGTCTACTTTTTCAGCAACAGCAACAAGTACCAAAACAAGAACAAAGGCACCTCTTACACTAAGGTGAAGGTTTTTAAAGGCAATAGTAGAAAAATCATGAACTTTAAATATAATCTTTGATAAGAAATATACTACTATAGCCACTGCAAATATTATTAAGAAAGTAAAACTCTTTAAGGTAATACCATTTACTGCAACAGAGGCCACAAAAGTAACACCTATTAAACTTACTAATTGAGTTATTATTCCAAAAACAAGTAAAGTTTGACCATAACTACTATTTATTATGTGTTTTGTTTTTAAAATAGGTACAAGTAATCCTGGGGCAGCAGCTGTAAATAGAAGTGCAAAGAATATATACCCTTCTGAAATACCTGCAAATTTTAATGTAAAGGATAAAATTATAGCTGTTATTATAGATACAATAAACATCTTTATACTAGTAAATAACTTAGAATCCTTTAAAAGTTCTCCCTCTTTAGGTTTAAGCTCATCAAAGTCTATAGCAAGACCACTTAAAAACATTAAATAAGCTAATCCTAAGTTTGATAAAAATAAGATCCAAATATCTGGTTTAATTATGTTTAAAAAACTTTTACCCAATAATATACCTATAAATATTTCCCCTACTTGATAAGGAATATTTACTCTTTTTAGCCTTGAAACTAAAAATGGAGTAAAAAAGGCTACTACAGATAAGATTAACAATGAATCATAATTTATAGTTTCATTCATAAATAAATCCTCTCTTTTCTTTAGTATTTTATATTAAATTTAAATAACTAAGTTCATATATAAGGATTTTTTCTCTTGAGTCATATTCATACTTATTAGGAATCTTTATTTCCTTCTTTAAAGAAAATGGAGTGTAGTTTTCTAAATAGTATATGTAATCATCAGAGGGATAATAAAGTATAATATCTACTGGTCTCTCATGATTAGATACAGAATCAAGAATATTTCCAACAACTTTTATAAATATTTGCTCTGAAAAGGGATTAAAAAAGTAAAATTTATTATCCTTTGAATCTATAGGATACCTTTCAGCAAAACAATTTATAAAATTTAATTTATCTTCCTTAACTTTATTTTGTGATAAATAAGATTTTTTATTTCCTAAGCATTCATTAAAAAAGAAGTTATTCATCTCTATTCCTGTAACTTTAATATTTAAAAAGTAATTTAAGTAGAAATTAAGCCTTCCCTTACCACAGCCAAAATCTATTAAGGAATCTTCTTTAGAAAATTCATATTGAGAACACATAGCCTCTAACACATCATAAGATGTAGGTTCATACCTATTGTAATGTAGAGATTCATTAAATATTTTTTGTTCTCCAGAAGTTTTTATGTTTAGTAATTTTTCAAAATATTGTTCTTTCATTTTCTCCTCTTTCATAAAAATTTAGTATTTAAATTTACAATTATCAGTATAGTATTTTACCTTAAATAGGGCAAGGTAAAATTTAGGGTGAGGAATTCTTAGTTAATTGAAAATACTTTATGTAAATTAAACTAAAGAAGAGATAATAGATTTATAGAATGGAAATCTAATGTTGGTCAAATTTTTATAATTAGATACAATAGTAAATGAATGTTTAAATACATAGGAGGAATTTTAATGAGAAGCAATTATCATACACATACATATAGATGTAATCATGCTACAGGTACTATTGAAGATTACGTTAAAGAAGCTATAAAAGCTAATATAGATGAAATTGGAATTTCTGACCATTTACCACATCCAGGTAAGAATATAGATAATTATCACAGAATGGCTTATGAAGATTTAGAGGAGTACTTTAGAAAAATAGAAGAAGCTATAGAAAAGTATGGAGATAAAATATCAATAAAAAGATCCATAGAATGTGAGTATTTCCCAGACTTTGGGTGGCTTTATGAGGAGCTAAAGGAGAAGTATAAGGCAGATTATTTAGCTTTAGGAGTACATTTCTTTCCTTATAAAGGAGAATGGGTATATGTTGGCACAATAGAATTAACTCCAGAAATTTTAATGATTTATGCTGATTTTGTAGTAGAAGCAATTAAGAGTGGATATTTTTCATATTTAGCACATCCAGATTTATTTGGAATGACATATAAAAATTGGGATGAACATGCAGAAGAGGCCTCAAAGAGAATTTTAAAAGCTGCTGAAGAAATGAATATGCCTATAGAGATAAATGTAAATGGAATGAGAAAAAATAAAATCTCTTATAATAATGGAGAAAGATATCAATATCCAATAAAAGAGTTTTGGGAATTATCTAAGGAATACAATGTTAAAAGAATAGTGGGAATTGATGCTCATAATCCAGAAGAAATGCATGATTTAGATATGGGATTAAATTTTGCAAAAGAACATGATTTAACTGTTATAGATAGATTAGAATTTAACAAATAAAAAAAGGAGCATTAGCTCCTTTTTTTATTATATAAAATTATTTTTTATTTAAACTTTATACATGTAGGAGATGGAATAAATATATCATTTTTTAGAAGTTTTAGTGTTCCATCTGGATTTTTTAAATAAATTGTTAGGTTATCAGATTTTTCATTTGCAATGATTAAGAACTTATTACATGGACTGATTTCAAAATCCCTAGGGAAATCACCATGTGAACTATAGTGATTTATAAGTGATAAAGAACCAGTTTCCTCATTTATTCTAAAGGCTGATATTCCATTAAATCCTCTGTTAGAAACATATAAGAATTTATTACAAGGACTTATTTTTATTGCAGAACCAAAATTTTGTCCTCCAAAACCATTAGGAAGTACATGAAGATATTGAACTAATTTAAATCCTTCTTCACCTAAATATTTTAATATAATAATTTCAGAACTATTTTCACATATAACATATGCAAACTTTCCATTCTTTGAAAATTCTATATGCCTTGGACCGCATCCTTTAGTACAATAAAAACTTAGATTTTCAATGTAACTTAAGGTGTTATTAGAATTGATTTTAAAAAGTTCTATTCTATCCATACCTAAATTTACAGCACATACAAATTTATTATCTGGAGTTATTGATGCAAAATGCATTTTTGAGTCATCTTTATGAGAAAATGCACTTAATGAAGTATCTATATCAAAATTCTCATTTAATGAATATGTATTAATTGATTTTTCATGATAATTACTTGAAACTATTAAGGATTTATCTGGGATTATATTAATATGACAAGGTTTTTTACCTTGAAGTAAACTAGCACCTGTTAATTTTAATGAATAATCCTCTTCTATATTATAAGAAGCAACACCACCTAGTGTATTTAGAGAAAGTGGGTTCCCAACTGTATATAGTTTATTGCTATGTATGCACAAATAAGTAGGATTACCAAATCTAGCTACTACGGATAAATCTTCAATATTTCCTTTATCAGTATCTAGACATAATCTATAGATACCTTCACTAGCCCCATTTGTGTAAGTACCTATATATGCAATAGATTTGTTCATTTTTAAAGCCCCCTCTGACTTGAGTATATTGTTAATTTTATGTTTTATTTGTATGATATAAGATATATTAACAATTTTTATAAATAATATTAAAGATTAAATATTATTTGTTATACCATATAAAACAAAAATAGTAAAGAATATAAAAGAAAAAACATATATAAATTTTAATGTTTAGATTTTTTTAATGGAGGACAAAGATGAAAAAGACTATTGGTATATTAGCTCATGTTGATGGAGGAAAAACCACTTTTTCTGAGCAACTTTTATATCATACAAAAAGTATAAGAAATAGGGGAAGAGTTGATCATAAGAATTCTTATTTAGATAATAATGAAATAGAGAGAGATAGAGGAATAACTATATATTCTGAGGTGGGAAGATTTTCTATAGAAAATCAAGAATATTATCTTATAGATACTCCAGGACATATAGATTTTTCACCAGAAATGGAAAGAGCTATTAGTGTTTTAGACTATGCTATTTTGATTATAAGTGCAGTAGAAGGGGTTCAGGGGCATAGTGAAACAATATGGGAATTATTAAATAAGTATAAGGTTCCTACCTTTATTTTCATAAATAAGATTGATAGAGAAGGAGCAGAGGTAAATAAGGTTATAAATGAAATGAAAAAGAAACTTAGTGAAGATATAATTTTCTTTTCAAGTAAATTAGAGGACGATACTATAGAAGAAGTAGTTGAAAGAGATGAAGATTTACTAAACTTATATTTAGAAGGAAATTTAAGTGAAGAAAAATTATTAAATAAAATACAGAGCATGATAAAGGAACTTAAAATTTTTCCTTGCTTATGTGGTTCTGCTTTGTTAGATGAGGGGGTAGAAGATTTTATAAGGTGGTTTCATAACTTATCATTTACTAACTATGAGGAATCGGAAGATTCTTTTAAAGGAAGAGTTTTTAAAGTAAGACATGATGAAAAGGGAAATAGATTAACCTTTATAAAAGCTTTAGATGGAACTTTAAGAACTAAGGAAGAATTGACATATTTAAAAGAAGGAAAAGAATTTTTAGAGAAAGTAAATGAAATTAGAATATATAATGGAAGTAAATATGAACTTGTAAATGAAGTTAAGGCAGGAGATATATTTGCAGTGGTAGGAGTTAAAGGACTAGAATCTGGAGATGGGATTGGTATAGAAAATATTGATTCATATGATATGGTTCCTACTTTGAAATCTAAGGTGCTTTATAGAGATGGGTTAAATCCAAAGGAAGTACTTTCATGGTTTAAAATTTTAGAAAGTGAAGAGAGTACTTTAAGTGTATCTTGGGATGAAAGATTAAAAGAGATACAGGTGAATATTATGGGGAAAGTTCAATTAGAAGTTCTTAAGGAAGTTATGAAAAATAGATTTAATGAAGAAATAGAATTTGGAACTCCAGAGATATTATATAAGGAAACATTAAATGAAGAAGTAATAGGATATGGTCATTTTGAGCCTTTAGGACATTATAGTGAGGTTCATTTAAAAATTGAGCCTTTGGAAAGAAATTCAGGAATAGTATTTGAAAATAAGTGTCATGCAGATGATCTTACAGTTGGAAATCAAAATTTAATAAGGACTCATATATTTGAATGTGAGCATAAGGGAATATTAACAGGTTCTCCTATTACTGATCTTAAAATAACCTTATTAACAGGAAGGGCTCATAATAAACATACTAGTGGTGGCGATTTTAGAGAAGCTACAAAGAGAGCTTTAAGACAAGGATTAGAAAGTGGAGAAAATAAACTTTTGGAGCCATATTATAAGTTTAAAATAGATGTGGATATTAACTTAATAGGAAGAGTAATGAATGATATACAAAAGATGCATGGAGAGTTTAAGGATCCAATTATAGATGGAGAGAGAGCAATCATAGAAGGAAAGGGTCCTGTTTCTACATTTATAAATTATGGTATGGAGTTTCAGTCATTTACTAAGGGAAAGGGAGGACTTTCTCTTAAGTTTCATGGGTATGATTTATGTCATAATGAAGAAGAGATTATTGAAAAGAGGGCATATGATAGAAATGCAGACATTGATTATACTTCTACTTCTATATTCTGTTCAAAAGGTCAAGCTTATTTAGTTAAAGGAGAAGAGGCAAAAGAACATATGCATTGTTTAGTTTAGAGAAACTTTTGTTTTATATTGCTTTGTAGAACCTTTAAAGAAATATATGAAATTAAAATTTAACTAAATTATATTCATTAGACAAAAATATATAGCTTAGTTATAATTTATAGAGAAAGTTTAAACTATTTAAGATGAATTAATTTTCTATGAGGTGAAGAAATGGAATTAGTAAATATTTATGATGAATATAGAGAAGTAAATAAAAATTATGTGGATTTTATAGAGGAACTAGTAAATAAAAATTTTGAAGGATTCAGCGAAGATTTTGTAATGGGTAATTTAGAAAACTTTCAAAATTCCATTGGAGATTTAAAAGTAAAGGCTGATGACCTTCAGGTTGAGGAAGAAAATAAGGATAATTTAAAGGATTTAAAATATTTAATTGTTGATACATTATTCCTTACCTTTGATTTAAATAACTTTTATAAGCTTAAAGAATTTGAAAGATTTAAAATGAGATTTGCAAATTATGTTAATAAAAGAAGAAGAGATGAGATGTTAAAATCTTTTTAGGATAAAAATAATAGGGCTTTTATCAAGAAATAATAAAACTTACAAACAACATGAAAAAATATTGTTTGTAAGTTTTATGAAAAGTTATTTTGATAAAAGTCCTTTATTTATAAACACGTTTTAGAGTAGTGTGTTCAGTAAACCCTAATATTAAAGGAACATTCTCAATTTCCATTTCACTAGATTCAAGGCCAAACCATTTAGCTGGAGAAACTGTGAATTTTTTTATGAAAAGCTTAGCTCTAATTATCATTGAATTCCATGATTCAAGCTTGCTTTCTGATGATAAACATTCATTTATAAGAATAAATCTAAAATCTCCTACATTTCTGTTAGGAAGTGTAGTGTACTTTCTATTTTGAACCTTAATATCACCATTATTTATAAGTTCACATACTATTTGACGTAAAAATACATTTAGTTTTTGGTTAACTCTAAAACCAAGTTTAAGTTGTACCTTAACCATATAATCAGTGCCAAATGTATTTACAGTATATTCAGCTGTATAAGGTTCATCAGTTACAATTACATTTACAAACCAATATACATCTGCTCTCTTAGGCCTTTTATCTAATATAGAATACATTATTTTTCTTTCTATTCTTTTAGATTTTTCTGAACTTGTTAAATAAACAAGATTTGTTGCATATTTAGGTCTATCTACATCATTTTTTAATTCCTTTAATTGATTTTTATAATTTTCAATAGGAATATAGTCTAATAGACTCATTTTTATATAATGACCTTTTATCCATATATACATTATGCTTAAAATACATAAGGCTATTAATACTGAAACAAAACCACCTTTTTCAAATTTAACTGCACTTGAAATTAAGAATGAAAATTCTAAAGAGCCAAAGAAGACTAATATAATAAGTGCAATTGGTAATGGGGTTTTTCTTTTTAATAGGTAATTAAATAAAAGTATGGATGTCATAAGCATTGTTACAGTTATTGATAATCCATAAGCTGCTTCCATATTATCTGAACTTTTAAAATATAAAACTATAACTATACAAGCTATCCAAAGTATTCTATTTATAGCTGGCATGTAAATTTGTCCCTTAGAATTAGAAGGATAAAGACATTGTAATCTAGGGAATAAATTTAATTTAATAGCTTCTGAAACTAAAGTATATGAGCCAGAAATTAAAGCTTGAGATGCTATAATAGCAGCTAATGTAGAAATTAAAACTCCAAATAGTAAAAGCCAACTAGGCATCATTTGAAAAAATGGATTTAAACTTTCAATTCCATATAATTTAGTATTATTTTTCTGAGATAATATCCAAGCAGCTTGACCAAAATAATTTAATAGTAAGCATATTTTTACTAAAGGCCAAGTAAGATAGATATTCTTTCTACCAACATGACCAAGATCAGAGTACAAAGCTTCAGCTCCAGTTGTTGATAAAAATACTCCACCAAGAATAAAAAAACCTAAATGATTATTTGGACTAAATAAAATTTTTACTGCATAATGAGGAGAAAGTGCTTTTAAAAGATATAAATTTCCTGATAAATTTACAATTCCTAATATGGCTAAAAATGCAAACCAAATAAACATAACTGGTCCAAAGATTTTACCTATTATTTCTGTACCAAAATGTTGAATAAAGAATAAAAAACTTAGTATTACTAGCACAATGATTATAATTATATCTTGATTATTTCCAAAGATATTATTAAAACTAGGTAAGATTTTCAAACCTTCAATGGATGAAGTAACAGTTACTGCAGGGGTTAGCATTCCATCAGCTAGCAGAGCAGAACCTCCTACCATGGCAGGTATAATAAGCCACTTAGCACGACGACGAACTAAGGTATAAAGAGAAAATATACCTCCTTCTCCTTTATTATCTGCTTTTAAGGTTATAAGAACATACTTTATTGTTGTTAATAAAGTCATAGTCCAAAAAATAAGAGACAATACTCCAAGGATAAAATCAGGAGTAATGCTTTCTAAACCTCCATTGCCATTTATTATTGACTTCATAACATAAAGAGGAGAAGTCCCAATATCTCCATAAACAACTCCTAAGGCTATTAAAAAGCTTCCTAAAGTAATTTTTTCAATAGAACTTTTATTAGTACTCATATTTATTCTTCCTTTATTATCATAAGTTAATTATTAAGCTAAAAATATTAATAAATTATTAATGTGTACACATAAAATTAAAATCTAATAAAATTTATACTAGCACCATTATGAAATGATGTAAAGTTATAAATTAAAAAGAAATTACTTCTATTTTATTAAAACGTTTACATTAGGAAGTTTATTAAAAAATACATAAGTTTTTTGAAAAAATTATAATGAATTACTGATGAGTATTAAAGTAATCTAGTAAAATAAAAAAGGCTGTATCAAAATATAATAATAAAGATTACAAACATATTCCGAGAATTACTAGATTTCACTAAGAATTTATAATCATTACTTCGAAGATATCACTAAAGCTTCGAAACTTGCTTCGCTTCGAACAGTCTCAGCTTTTTAACGTGATATCTTCTACGTAATAATTTAAATTCTAAAGTTCATCTAGATATTCTCTTCATACTGTTTGTAAGCTTTATCAAAAGGTATTTTGATACACGCCCTTTGAATTGATAACTTTAAATTTAATCTATTTTGTAGTTGTTGGAGGAGTGAATACTCTTGCTGCTAATTCATCATCCATCATATATAAGGCAGCAGGATTACCTTCAGATCTTCTAACTTTCTTTAATAATGAGTGGAAGTTGTTTTCTTCTTCAACTTGTTCATCTATAAACCATTTAAGTAAACTCATAGTTGCATGTTCTTTTTCTTCAAAAGCAACATCTGCAAGACCATATATTTTACGAGTTACTAATTGTTCATGTTCATAACCTTTTTCAAAGGCTTCAATTATATTTGCAAAATTAAATTTAGGTTTATCTATTTGCTCTAATTCAACAACGCCATTTTTTTGGAATATATAATCGTAAAATTTCATTGCATGGAATAATTCTTCTTGAGCTTGAACTCTAAAAAAGTTAGCGAAACCGCTTAAGTCAACTGATTCAGCATAAGCAGCCATAGCTAAATAAGTATATGATGAATAGAATTCAAAATTAACTTGTTCATTAAGTCTTTGTAATAGATTTTCACTTAACATATATGTACACCTCTTTTTATTATTTCTATAAAATAATTGTAGTCTTAAAAAGAAAATTAAGCAAACTAATTTATAAAAATTATTAACAGAAATTATTATTCTATTAATAATAGATGGCAGAATCTTAAGATTACTTTATAATACTTAAATTATGTAATTTTTTCTTCAGATGGAAGTAATCCCATGTACTTTTTATAAGTTTTTGAAAAATAAGATAAGTTATTAAAGCCACTTTTATAAGCACTTTCAGATACAGTATATCCATTGTAGAGTATTAAATTTCTAGCATTAATACATCTAATATGATTAATATAATCTAAAATAGTTTGACCTGTTACTTCCTTAAAGGTACGACAGGTATAATATTTGCTAAAAGCAACATGGTTACATATATTATCAATTGAAATTTCCTCTTTATAGTTTTCCTTTAAATAATTTATTATTTCTTTTACCATTAGTATTTTATTATTATCTTTTACCTTTATTAATGATGAGTTTTTTTCAATATGGTTTCTCTTAATATGAATTAAAATTTGAAGTACATTTGATTTTATAAATTCTTTAAAATAATCATTTTTATTAGTTAATTCCAGACTTATTTCCTCAATTTTAATCTTTAAAAAGGAATCCCTAATTAAGTTTTTAAATTTAAAGCTATCAAAATTATTTAAATTATCATTAAGTAAATCTTTATCTATAATAAGACAGTAATATCTACAGGAATCAGATATTTTTTCTATGGAATGAAGTTCCTTTGAATTAATTATTATAATATCATCAGCTTTAGCTTGAAGTATTTTATTATTACAAAGTACCTTAGCATGTCCATCTAAGAAGTAGAGAAGTTCTATGTTTTCATGATAATGCATCAAAAAGCTAGGTCTAGTTTTATTTAAAATATCACAATGAAATATTACTGGGAAATTAGGATCCCTATGAAAGTGATTTTCATATATGTAATTACTCATAAATCCTCCTGTATAAAAAGCAATATTGTGTTAAATAACAGCAAAATACTTACTTAAATAACTAAAATCATTTTATATAATAATAGTAAACATTTAAATTCTTTATTACCATTATGAGCAAATTTTTGTAGAAAGTAAAGGATTATTAGGGGGAAGAGAAATGCATTTAATACCAAGACCAAAAAATGTAATTAATCATGAAGGTGAATTTTTTATAGAAAGAGATACTGAAATTATATTAAGTAGTGAACTATCCTTTGAAGATTTAAATTTGGCAATTATGATTCAAGAGGAAATAGAAAAAGTATTAGATTTTAAACTTAGCATAAATAAATTGTTTATGGATAAGAAATATAGTAACTCAATAATTTTAAGAGAATGCAAATTTGAAAATGAAGAGGAATATAAAATAGAAATAAAGGAGAATAAGGTAATAATAGAAGGGGATGGTGCTGGATTATTCTATGGATGTCAGAGTTTTAGACAACTTGTAAGGGAGTTTGGAGCATGTATTCCAAATCTAACAATAGAAGATTCTCCATACTTTAAATATCGTGGATTTTATCATGATGTAACAAGGGGAATGGTACCAACCTTAGATACATTAAAAAGCTTAGTTGATAAGGCAGCCTTTTATAAAATAAATCAGTTGCAACTATATATAGAGCATACCTTTGCTTTTAAGGGAATGAGTGAAGTTTGGATGGATAAGGATCCATTAACAGCAGAGGAAATATTGATTTTAGATAAATATTGCAAAGAGAGACATGTGGAACTTGTACCATCATTATCAACCTTTGGTCATCTATATGAAGCTTTAAGAAGTAAATCCTTTAGAGAACTTTGTGAATTAGAAATAGGAGATGAAGAATATTCTTTTGTAGATAGAATGGCACATCATACTTTAGATGTTACCAATCCTAAAAGTTTAGACTTTGTTGAATCAATGCTTTTAGAATTTATTCCTTTATTTAGTTCAGATAAGTTTAATATTTGCTGTGATGAAACCTTTGATTTAGGAAAAGGAAAGAGTAAAGATAAGGCAGAAAAATTAGGAGTAGGTAAAATATATACAGAATTTTTAAATAAGGTATATAACATTGTAAAAAGGTTCAATAAAAATGTTATGTTCTGGGGCGATATAATAGTTGGATATCCAGAGCTTTTAAGTGATATACCAGAGGATTTAACTTGTTTAACTTGGAATTATCATCCACAGGCTAATGATGTAGCCACAAAAATTATAGCAGAGCATAATAAAGTACAATATGTTTGCCCAGGTGTAGGTGGATGGAATATGATGATGAATCTTATAGAAGGTTCTTTTAGCAATATAAGAAGAATGGTTAACCACGGAATGAAATATGGAGCTATAGGTGTTTTAAATACAAACTGGGGAGATTATGGAAATATAAATATATTAGCTAATTCAATACCATCTATGATTTATGGAGCAGGAATTTCATGGAATCCAAAGAAAGAGGAGTTTAATGAAATCTTTAAGTCTATATCCCTTATGGAATTTGGAGATCAATCTATGAAAGTGGTATCTTTAATGGATAAGCTTTCTAAAAATCAAGTTGCAGGTTGGGGAGAGCTTGTTAGATGGAAAGAAAAGTTTAATGAAAGAGAAGAAACTAAGGAAGAAATTAAGAATATAGATACTTTAAAAGTTTTTGAAGGATATAAGGTTGCTTCAGAGGTAAGAAGAGAGTTTATTAAATTACTTAAAAATACAGGAGATAAAGAAGCTATTCAAAGCTTTATTGTGTCTTCAAAGGGATGGGAGCTTATAGATAAATTCTTTATGGTATTACTTGAAAGAGAGTTTAATAAAAAAAGTTTATTAGATATTGATAAAAAAGACTTAGCTAAGGATTTAGAACTTTGGTTTTATGATTACACATCAATATGGAGAAAATATAATAAAGAAAGTGAGCTTAATAGAATAAGAGAAGTTATAGTATATATGTGCTCATATTTAAGAGAGTAAGAGAAGTTTTGAAGGCTAAACAAATATAAAATTAAAGAGTATAATAAATTATAAAGTAGTATTTACTTTGTTGATAACTTTATTTTTATACTAATAGAATGAAAGAAGGTAATAATTATGAATTATTGGCAAATATCAGCAGAGATAGGTAACACAAATTTAATAGATATATTCTTTGATTTAGGCGTAGCAATTGTTGGCCCTGGAGATAAAGGAGATTATTTTGATAATAAAGAAGAGTATGACATCTTAGGCAAAGAGGGAATAGTTATAAAGAGATTTGCTGAAGAAGTTAAGGTAGGAGATGTACTTATTTTAAAACAAATAAATTCAAGAGATGGAAGCTTTACTATTGTAGCAGCGGGAAAAGTAACAAGTCCATATAGATTTGAACCTGTATTTAACAAAGTTGGATTAGATGAATTGCCTATGCAGCACTGTAGAAGGGTAAAATGGTATATTCCTACTGATGGTTTAGTAATAGATAAAGAAGGGTTAAGTATTGGGTTACAAAAGCTTAAGGATGATAGCCCATTAAAAATAAAAGCTCAAGAATTTATGAATGAATTAAAAGATGAAAATTAGCAGTTAATTATAAAAATTAAAAACCAAGCTTTAGCTTGGTTTTTTAGTTTATAGTTTATAAATTTTCATAATGTTTTTATAATTATTATTTATTAAATGAAAAATTAAGAAATTTAATATAATGTAATTAATAAATTTGATTATTCTTCTTTTTGCTTAGGTACTAATCTTACTCTAAATATAAGTGCTTTAAGTGCTTTCCAGTCAAGGGGAATAAGAGGATACAGGTAGGAATCCCCAGTTAAAGTTTTATTGCTTGCAATTAAAACTAGGCCTATTATTAATCCTACAAAAAATCCTATTACATTAAATAAGCTTGTTAATATAAGCAAAAGAGTTCTCCAAAACTTTAAGGCATAGCTAAGTTCTAAACTAGGTTGAGAAAAGCTTCCTAGTGTAACTATAGCCATATATAATATGGTTTGTGGTAAAAACCACCCAGTATCTACAGCAAATTGACCAAGTATTAATCCTCCAATAACAGATAAGGACATACCAAGGGCATTTGGCGTATTTAAAGAGGCAAGTTTTAATCCATCTACAGCAACTTCAAGAAGTAAAAATTGAACTATCAACGGAACTTTATAGCCATCAACAGGTAATAAAAATTTTAAGTAATCAGGTATTCTATAGGCGTTTTGGATTAAAAGTAAATAAAGTGGTGTTATAAAAATAGTAGAAATTAGTATGAAATTTCTTATTAAACGAATAAAGTTACCTGTTATTACAGGAAGATAATAATCATCAACATCCTGTATAAAATCAAAGATAGTAGTTGGTAAAATTATAACAGAAGGAGAGTTGTCTATAATAACAACTATCTTTCCTTCAGTTATATGGGCAGCGGCAACATCAGGTCTTTCTGTATATCTAACCTTAGGAAATGGATTATACCATGAGGCATTTGAAAGAGATTCAACAAGGCTTTGTTCGCTCATGGTTAATGCCTGTATATCTAAGTTTTCAAATTTCTTTTTTATTAGATTAAGAGTTTTTTTATCAACTACTTCGTCTAAAAATGATATAACCACATCTGTTTTTGACACATTTCCAATAGACATCATTTCGAAGGTAAGTCTAGGATCTCTTATTCTTCTTCGTATTAAGGCAGTATTAAATACAATAGTTTCTACAAAACCATCCCTAGAACCCCTTAATACTTTTTCAGTTTCTGGTTCTTGAGGCCCTCTAACTGGATAGGTTCTTAAATCTATCAATATTGCACTGGAGAATCCTTCTAAAATTAATGCTGTCTGTCCACAGAGAACTTGAGATACTATTTTATCTATTGACATCTCCTCAGCTACTTCTACATAGGGAATTTGTCTTCTCATAAAATCCTTAGGTGACTTTATTAAGTTCATTTCAGTTTTGCTTAAGGAAAAGAAGTCACTCATGATTAATTCCATTACGTCATCTTTTACAAAGCCATCAATATAATACATTGTGGCTTTTTTATCACCAATTATTATTGAACGCTCAATTATATCAAAACTTTTTCCAACCCTTAAAGCTTTAGAGAAAGTATTTATATTTTTATCAAAATTTGATGTTAAGTCCAAAAAAATTCCTCCTTAGTAAATAATATAAACTTATTATTTCAAAGGAGAATAAATAATATTCCTATAATAATTTTAGACTTTAGTATTCTTATAATAAAAAAACTTACAAACATATTTAGAAAATTACTAGATTTCACTAAGAGTTTAAATTCTAAATCTTATGTAGATAATTTCTTCATATTGTTTGTAAGTTTTATAAAGAAGTGATTTTAATACACTAATATTTTAAATGTTCTAAAAATGTACTTGTACCAATAATAGTAAGGCTGCAAAGGCTGCTATAATTCCCATTAAAGGCATAATAAATTTCAACCATTTATTATAGGTTACATCAACCATAGCAAGGGTAGCTAGAATTAATCCTGTTGGAGTTATAAAGGAAATTAATCCTTGACCAAATTGATATGCACTAACTATAACATCCCTTGGTAAACCAACTGTATCTGCAAGTGGTGCCATTATTGGAATTGATAAAACAGCAAGTCCAGATGAAGATGGAATAAAGAAGCCTAAGATTATAAATATAATAAGCATTAATATTATAAATATATTCTTATCCATACCTTGAATTCCATTTGAGGATACATAAAGTAAAGTATCTGATATCTTACCATTTTCAAGTATTAAGTTTATAGATCTTGCAACACCTATAACTAAGGCAACTCCTACTAAATCAGCAGCTCCAGCTATAAATGTATTAACAAATTTCTTTTCTCCAAGTCCTGAAAGGAATCCTAAAATTATTCCAACTACAAGGAATAGAGCAGTCATTTGTATAAATCCCCATCCTTTAGCTGAAACTCCATAAACTAAAATTATAAATGAACCAGCGAAGATTAAAAGCATAAGTTTAAGTCTCCAAGTAAATACTGGCACATCATTACTAGATTCATGAAGGAATTTAGAATCTATTTCATCTTTTTGATCATATACTAGGGACTTAGAAGGATCATTTTTAACTTTTTTAGCATATCTAAGTATATAAATTATTGTTATAAGTGTAGCTAAAACTAATCCTATCATCCTAAAATCAAGGCCTTCTTTAAAGCTTATTCCAGCAGCTGTTGAAGCTATTACTGAAGAGAATGGGTTTACAGTTGAGAACATTGTTCCTATAGATGAACCCATATATATTGTTGCTATACAAACTATAGCATCATAGCCTGAAGCTAAGAATATTGGGAGCAGAATTGGATAAAGAGCAATTGTTTCTTCTGCTAATCCAAAAGTAGTACCACCAAGAGAAATAAGTATTGATAATAATATTATAAGTATATATTCTTTTCCCTTAGTGATTTTAGAAAGGCTGGCAATTCCAGCATTAAATGCTCCAGTTGTATTTAAAACTCCTATTACTCCACCAATTATTAAAACGAACATAATTATATCTATAGTGTCATAAGTCCCTTGAATAGGAGCTTCTATTATTTGAGCAATACCTTGAGGATTTTGAGCAACCTTTTCATAAGTGTTTGGTATAGCTATTGGCTTATTTATACTTCCATCAGTAAATTTACTTAAGTCTATTTTTATACCAAGTTTATCTAAGGTATTTTGGGTTGCGGCTTCCTTAGTGCTTTCCCCTTGAGGATTTGTAACAATAAAGGTATTTTCAGCTTCATTATAGGATAACTTTGAATATGATCCTGCTGGAATCACATAAGTTAAAACAGCTGATAAAATTAAAACAATGAATAATACAGTAAAGGCTGTAGGGAATGAAATCTTTTTCTTTTTACTCATTTTTTTTACCTCCTTTTAAGTTTTGATTTTATTTAAAATTTACAATTAATAATATTAATAAATAAATTTTATTAATTAAATACTTGTATTATTTTAATTATACTATTTTGTAATTTGGTGGTAAAATCAGAAAAAATTATTAAAGTAATGAATTATTGATTAAACAAATATATACATACTATTAATTAACTTTAAATGAAATAATTTGAACTTGACTTAATATAGAATTTAATGTAGAAAATATATTTAATATATTTATCTATCATATTTTTACATAATTAAAATAAATTTAATATATTGTTTTGAAGTTCCAAAATGAATATAATAAAAGTTAAATAAGGGAAAGAATGTTTTAACTTGAAAATAATTGATTTTCATAACTTAAAGGGGAGTTATACTATTATGAAGGATTTTAATTTTGAAGAAATATTAGAATCATGTCCTATGGATTATATTTATGGGAAGCTAAAGAATGAAGATTCTAGTGATTTATTTGTACTTAAGTCTAGCATAAAAGAATTTAATAGCAAATTGTTAAGTGAAGTACTAGTTAGTGATATAGATTTTAAAACTATATTTAGTACAAGTAATATTGAGGGAGAAGGATACTATAAAGATTTAAAGGAAAACCTTACTTTAAAGTTACTTAATAATGATTATGTGATTATTTGGTTTAGTCAATATTTATTGGATAAACATAATAAACTAGAAATTAATCTTAAAAAAGAAAAAGGCATGTTAGATTTATTTTTAGATTCTTTAACAGATTATGTGTTTTTTAAGGACATTGATGGAAGATATATAAATTGTAATAAGGCCTTTGAAAATAAAGTTGGAATTGAGAAAAAATATATAATAGGAAAAACTGATAAAGAAATATTTTTTGATGATCCAATAAAGGCGGAAACATTTATTAAAACAGATAGAGAGGTTATTAATTCAAGAGAAAAGAAAGTTTATGGTGAAGAATGGGGATTTCAAAATGAAGAGGGTTATTTAGAGGAAACTATAAAATCTCCATATTTTGATGAAAACAATGAAATTAAGGGGATAATTGGATTAACAAGAGATATTTCTTATAAAAAAGCTATAGAATATAGTCTTAAGAAAAATGATAAAATGTTTTTTGAAGTTCTTAATTACTTAGATGATGTTGTAATCATAAAGGAAGGAGAAAAAACTATTTATGTAAATCATGCTTTTGAAAAATTATATGGATTAAATTGCAAAGAGTTATACAAAGAAAAAAGTATGATTGTGAAATTAGATAGAATTCATCCAGAAGATAGGTATAAATTTAGTAACATTGATTTTGAAGATTTTTTTATGGAGAGTGCTAGAATTGTTAGAGCAGACAATGAAGTTAGAAATGTTTTATTTAGAGCAAACTCAATAAAAAATGAAAATGGAGAATCTATAAGGAGAATCATAGTTATAAATGATATTACAGATACTATAGAAAAAAGTGATGAGATGGAAAAGCTTAGGATGGAGTTTTTTGCAAATATATCTCATGAATTTAAGACGCCTGTAAATTTAATATACAGTGTACTTCAACTTTTAGAGTTAAAATTAAAAAATAATATAGGTAAAGATGTAAAAAGTTATATTAATTACATAGAAATGGCTAAGAAAAATATTTTTAGATTGTTAAAATTAATAAACAATTTAATAGATAGTACTAAATTGGAAACTGGTTTTTTTAACGTTAATATTAAAAATCATGATATAGTAAGTTGTGTGGAAGATATAACAATGTCTATATGTGATTTTGCTGAAAAAAATAAAATTTCCATAACCTTTGATACAGAAGAGGAAGAAAAAGTAATTGCTTTTGATTTGAATCATTTAGAGAGAATATTATTAAATATTTTATCAAATTCCATAAAGTTTAATCGAGAAAATGGTAATATAGATGTGAATATGAGTTTTGATGAAAGGTATGTAAATATAAGTATTAAAGATACAGGAATAGGAATACCAAAGGATAAAATGGGATTGCTTTTTGATAGATTTAAGAAAATAAATAATAGGTTAACCAAGATTAATGAAGGAAGTGGAATAGGACTTTTTATAGCTAATGAACTTGTAAAAATTAATGGTGGCGAAATGATAGTTAATAGTGAACTAGGAGAAGGAACAGAATTTATAATAAAACTTCCAATTAAAAAGATTGAAACTGAAGCTTTAGATGAGATAGCTTTAACATCTTGTGAAAGAGAAAACAGAGAAGAACTTTACAAAGTAGAGTTATCAGATATTTATAGCCTTTAGAAGGAAAGCTGTATCAATTGATACAGCTTTTTATTTTTTATTATATTATTAAAAGTTTAAATATAAACATTTATATGATTTATTATACAAATTTTTAATAAGTAAAATAAATTGTAAATTATACCATGAAAACCTTTTCTAGTGTGGGATGCTGTTGTAAAATGATTTTACTAATAAAATGATTTTACCATTAAATTAAACAAAAAAATACATAGGGGGATTTTATTATGCAAATTTTAACTGGAACATTATTATTATTATTAGTATTAGGAGGTTTTACATTATTTAGTTATAAGGCACCACATGGAATGAAGGCTATGGGTGGATTAGCAAATGCTGCCTGTGCCAGTTTCTTAGTTGAAGCCTTCCATTTAGCATTTTTTGGAGATGTATTTCAAATACCTTTTTTAGCAGAAGTAGGTGCATCTAATGGAAGTCTTGGAGGAGTTGCAGCTGCAATTTTAGTACCTTTAGCGCTTGGAGTTTCTCCTGTATATGCAGTATTAACAGGTCTTGCATGTTCAGGATTTGGAATATTACCAGGATTTATAGCAGGTTATCTTGGTTCATTTGTTATAAAGTTTTTAGAGAAAAAAATACCAGCTGGTCTTGATTTAATAGTTATTATTGTTCTTGGAGCTCCACTTGTAAGGGGAATAGCAGCAATATCAAATCCACTTGTAGAAACAACTCTACAAAATATTGGAGGAGTTATAACAGCTACATCAACAGCTAGTCCAATAATGATGGGAATTATACTTGGAGGAATAGTAACAGTTGTTGCAACTGCACCTTTAAGTTCAATGGCTTTAACAGCTATGTTAGGATTAACTGGACTTCCAATGGCAATTGGAGCATTAGCAGTATTTGGTTCATCATTTATGAATTTTGTATTCTTTGGAAAAATGAAATTTGGAAGCAAAAAAGATACTATTGCAGTAGCTATAGAGCCACTTACACAAGCAGACATAATTTCTGCAAACCCAATACCAGTGTATGTAACTAATTTTATAGGGGGAGCATTATCAGGAATAGTTGTTTCATTAATGGGGCTTACAAACAACACACCAGGAACTGCTACACCAATAGCTGGTTTTGCTGTAATGTTTGCATATAACCCAGCTATTAAAGTTTTAATTACTGCTGCAATAATAATAGTTCTTAATGTTATTGCTGGTATGATAGGATATTTAATATTTAAAAATTACAAAATAATGAAAGCAGACGAAATTAGAAATAATAAAGAGTCTGAAAATAATCTAAATGTTGAAGATGAAGAAATTTTAGCAGTTTAAAATGATGGATAAATAAAGGTAGGGATAGTTATGAATAATCTTTGTGTTTTTGATATATTAGGTCCAGTAATGGTTGGACCATCATCATCTCATACAGCAGGAGCAGCTAGGCTTGGGAAGGTGGCTAGAGCTGTTGCAGGAGAAAAAATTGTAGATGTTAAATTTTTGCTTCATGGATCTTTTGCTAAAACCTATAAAGGTCATGGAACTGACAAGGCTTTACTTGCAGGTATATTAGGAATGAAGCCAGATGATGAAAGACTTAGAAGTTCCTTATCTATTGCTAAAGAGGAAGGATTAAACTTTGAATTTATAGAAAGAGATTTAGGAGATTACCATCCAAACACAGTTAAATTTGTTATGGAGTGTGAATCTGGAAATGTTTGTGAAGTGTTAGGATCATCAGTAGGTGGAGGAAGCATAGAAATAGTTGAGGTAAATGGAAATGAGGCTAATTTTAGTGGGGCATATCCAACACTTATTACATGTCATGATGATAAATTTGGTACTGTAAATAAAGTTACTAAACTTCTTTCTGAACATGAAATTAATATTGCTTTTATGAATGTTTCAAGAACTCAAAAGGGAATGAATGCTACAATGACTTTAGAAATAGATAATAAAATTGATGAATCTGTTATAAAGAGAATGGAAGAAATAGATGGAATAAAAAAAGTTATACTTATAAATTTAGAAGAAGAGGGTGAATAACATATGAGAGTTGCGAAAACTGGAGAAGAACTTTTAGCTATATGTAAAGAAGAAGGGATTAAGCTTAGTGAATATGCCTTAAGATGTGAAATGCAAAGTAAAAACCTTTCTAAAGAAGAGGTTTTAGAGAAACTTTCAAAAACTTTAGAGGTTATGAAACAATCATCATCAAAAGGAAGGGAAGAAGAAGTATATTCACTTAGTGGATTAATAGGGGGAGATGCTTTTAAACTTCAAAAATATTTAGAATCTGGGAAATCTTTTACAGGTAATGGAGCTATATTAGCTATGGCTATGGCTATTTCTTCATCTGAAGTAAATGCTTCTATGGGAAAGATAATTGCTTGTCCAACAGCAGGCTCTTGTGGAATCCTTCCTGCGGTAATGTTAACAGCTAAGGAAAGATTAAATCTTCAAGATGAAGAGTTATTATATGGACTTTTAGCAGCTTCAGCTATTGGGCTTATAATAGGAAAAAATGCTACGTTTTCTGGAGCAGAAGGTGGATGTCAAGCAGAATGTGGCTCAGCATCTGCCATGGCAGCTGGTGGACTTGTAGAACTTATGGGAGGTACACCAGAAATGTCATTAAATGCAGCTGCAATAGTAATAAAGAATATATTAGGGCTTGTTTGCGATCCTGTTGCAGGGCTTGTTGAAATTCCTTGTGCTAAAAGAAATGCATCAGGTGCTGTAAATGCTATATGTGCAGCAGATCTTGTAATGGCTGGAATAGAATCAAAAATACCTTTTGATGATGCAGTAAGTGCTATGGCCCAAGTTGGAAAAGCTCTTCCAGAAACTTTAAGAGAAACAGCACTTGGTGGAGTAGCTATTACAAAAACAGGAATTATGTTGAAGAAAAAAGTATTCGGCAAGTAATTCTAGCAATATAAATTTATATTATGTATTTATAAAGAAAGTGTACAAGCAGTAACTTGTACACTTTTTACATTTTCTTTATTATTTCTTTATCCCACACAAAGATTTGATCTGTATTAGTTAAAGATTTAAATAAATTTTTCTTAAAACCAGGCATAGTTTTATCTAAATTTCTAATAAGATTTTTAATATCTTCTCTTTTAGTTTTACCATCTGCAGGACATGGGTTTTCTATTACTGGGAAATTATATTCTTTTGCTGCCTTTCTTATTTGGCTTTCCTCAATAAATACCATAGGTCTTATAAGAGTTAAGTTATTTTTATGCATAAAGCTTCTAGGAGAAAAACAGTTTATTCTTCCTTCATAGCTTATGGAAAGCATAAGAGTTTCTATAGCATCATCCTTATGGTGACCTAAGGCAACTTTGTTACAACCAAGTTTTTGAGCATTATCATTTAATGCACCTCTTCTTAGATTTGCACATAAGGAGCATGGATTTTTTTCTTTCTTTATATCAAAAACTATTTCCTTTATATCTGTTTGAATTTCATAAAAAGGGACATCTATATTTTTACAAAGTTCATGTAATGGACTGTTATCAACTCCTCCAGGATTTAAGGTTATAGCTATTAATTCAAATTTTTCAGGAGAAAATCTTTGGTAGTTTTTTAATATATGTAAAAGTGTTAGACTATCTTTTCCACCAGAAAGTCCTACGGCTATTTTATCACCATCTTCAATAAGGTTATATTCTTTTATAGCTTGTCTGGTTTTACTTAATAATTTTTGCATGGTTTTCATAAAAATCACCTCTTAATGTTTATTTAATTATCTTATAATAAAAAGGTGAAAATTAAAAGAGTGAAAATTTTAGAATAAAATTAAATTTGTTTGAGACATTTAAATTGATATTCCAATTTAAACATGTTACATTAAAACTTAGATTAAGTATTAAAATTAGAAATTTAAATTTATAATTTTAAATTATTTTTGAAAGGAATTTAAAATGAGGAATATAAAAATTACTTTAGATTATGATGGTAGTAAGTACAAGGGATGGCAAAAGCAAAACCAAAAGGGAAGTAATGTTTCAACAGTTCAAGATAAATTAGAAAAAGTATTAACTAAAATGACTAATGAAGAGATTCAATTAATTGGTTGTGGAAGAACTGATAGTGGTGTACATGCAAAGAATTATGTAGCAAATTTTAAAACAAATTCTTTTATGACTTTAGAAGAAATTATTGAGTACATAAATGAATATTTACCGGAGGATATAAGGGTAAAGGAAATAAGAGAAGCAAGTGAAAGATTTCATGCTAGATTTAATGTTAAGTCTAAAACTTATGAATATACCATTGATAACAATAAGTTCAAAGATGTATTTTTAAGAAAGTATGCATGGTATGTTGAAGAGAAGCTAGATTTAGAAGCAATGGAAGAAGGAGCAAAGTATTTATTAGGAACTCATGATTTTAAGAGTTTTACAAGTTTAAAGTCAAAGAACAAATCAACTTTAAGAACCATAAATAGTATTGAATTTCATGAAAATAATAATATATTAAGTATAAAGATAAATGGAAATGGCTTTTTACTAAATATGGTTAGAATAATAGTAGGAACTTTAGTTGATGTAGGACTTGGAAAGATTGAACCACAATATATAGATGATATACTTAAAGCTAAAGAAAGAGCAAAAGCTTCAGAGAAAGCACCAGCCCATGGACTTTGTCTTTTAGAATTAAATTATTAAATAAAAGGCTGTATAAAAGACTTATAAATTATTGATTTATATTTATTTTCTTTTATACAGTCTTTTAATTTTATAACTTATGAATAAATATTAAAATAAATTAATGGTGAAAAAATATGAATAAATATATTATAATTAATACTAAAGATATAGGATTATAAATAAGAAGTTAGGAGAGAGCTATGAAAAAATGTGATTGCAAGGGCTATAAAAGTTGTTTATGCAACAAGGAGCTTACTATATTTAAGGATTTAACAGAAGAAGAATTTAATAAATTAGCTACTGGAATGACATGTTTTCATTTTAATAAAGGGGAATATATATGTTATGAAGGTGAAAAGCTTTCGAAGCTATTTTTAATAAGTAAGGGAAGTGTAAAGACATCAAAGCTTACTAAGGGAGGAAAGGAGCAAATAATGCACATATTTTCTGTAGGTGATTATTTTGGAGAGACAAGCCTCTTTAATAATGAAGGAGGAATTTCCTTCAATGCTATTGCTTTAAATGATGTTATAGTCTGTGCTGTAGAGAAGGATAAAGTTGATAGTGTTTTAGAAGAAAATCCTAGAATAGCCATAGTTGTTTTGAAATCCTTAACTAATCGTTTAAAGGATACTGAGGAATTTGCTCATAAATTAGTAACTAATGATGTTAGAGTGAGAATAGCATATATGTTAAAAGAGTTTAAGAGAAAATATGGGAAAATAGAAAATGGAGAAATATTTATTGATTTACCAATTAATAGAGAGGATATGGCCAATTATTGTGGTATAACTAGAGAAACAATGAGTAGAAAGCTCTCTATATTTGAACATGAAGGATTAATAGAAATTAGAGGTAATAAATCTCTAATAATAAAAGACATAGAAAGATTAAATAAAATAATTTCATAGGAATAAGTTTTTCCTATGAAATTATTTTATTTTAAAAGGTCACTTTGTTTAAAAATCTATTTTTTCATAACTCCTTCAAATTTAAAGGAAGGAACATAGGCTTTTGAGTTAGTTCCACTTTCTTGTATAAAAGCATTTTTTACTCCTAAAGATGCGGCATAATCCACAAGAGATTCATAATGTTTAGGGTTTAAAGGTTTATTTATTTCAGGATAATCACAAGACTTATTCATAGGAGTATATTGATTCATAATGCTTATGTAAACATCATCTCCAAATTTAGAAAATATAGTATCTATAACTTTCTTTGAATCAAATAAAAGACCTGGAAGCATTAAATGTCTAATTATCATGCCTTTTAAAAGTTTACCTTCCTCTGAAAATTTTGGAGAACCTACCTGCCTAAACATTTCATCTAATACTGGAATTAAATTGTCCTTATAATTTTTTATCTTTGAATATTTAAGGGCATAATCATCCTTAAAGTATTTAAAATCAGGAAGATACACATCTATGTAACCATCTAATAATTTTATTGTTTCTAAACTATCATAGCCATTAGTATTATAGAGAATAGGAATACTTAATCCTTTTTCTTTTGCCATTTTTAAAGCTTCTAGTATTTGAACTGCATAATGAGTTGGAGTAACTAAGTTTATATTTTCAGCTCCCTTTTCTTGAAGTTCTAAAAAGATTTCTGCTAACCTTTCAATTGATATTTCAAGTCCTTTAAAATCTTGACTTATTTCATGGTTTTGGCAAAAAACACATTTTAAATTACAATGAGAAAAAAATACTGTTCCAGATCCATTCTTAAAGGAAATTGGAGGTTCTTCCCAAGGATGAAGTTCTGCTCTAGCTACCTTAACTTTTTCGCTAGCCCTACATGCCCCAAGAGATTTAAATCTATTAACTTTGCAATTTCTAGTGCAAAGAGTACACTCTTCTAATAGTTCTTTATTTTCCATTAAAACACCTCTAATCTATATTCAATATTAATTATATATTTTAAGAGATTAAGTAACAAGATTCTTAAAAATAGGAATAGTGATTTATGGCATTATATGGTCTATATGTTATAATAATATATAAATAGAGGGGGCGAAATATATGGTAAGTATAAACAAAGATTTCATTTTAGATGTAGCAAAAGAAATTTTAAGTTTCCATAGTCCAAGTGGATTTTGTTTTGAGATTATGGAAAAGGTAGAAAGAATAGTTAATAACCTAGGATATGATTTAGAATTGACTAACAAGGGATGTGGAATAATAACCATTCTTGGAGAAAGTGATGAAAAGGTTATTGGATTAGCTGCTCATGTAGATACCTTAGGGGCTATGGTTAGATCTATAACACCAAAGGGAACTTTAAAGTTTGATTTAGTAGGAGGTCCAATAGTACCAACTTTAGATTCAGAATACTGCATAATAAGAACAAGGGAAGGAAAAGAGTACACTGGAACTTTCTTAAGCACAAGCCCATCAATACATGTATTTGATGATGCATCAAGCAAGCCTAGAGATCCTAAAAATATGGAAATAAGAATTGATGAAAGAGTTTTAAATAAAGAGGATGTAAAGGCCTTAGGAATAAACAATGGAGATTTTATTTTTATAGATCCAAAAACAACAATAACTGAAAGTGGATTTATAAAATCAAGATTTATAGATGATAAGGGAAGCGTATCAGCTTTAATAGGATTATTAGAGCTATTAAAAAGAGAAAATATAAAACCTAAATATAAAACAAAAATCTTTATATCTGTATATGAAGAGGTAGGACATGGAGCATCCTATTTACCAGAGGATATAACTGAATTTATAGCAGTAGATATGGGATGTATTGGTGATGATTTAAGTTGCACAGAATATGATGTTTCTATTTGTGCAAAGGATTCAGGAGGACCATACGACTATAAAATTACATCAGATCTTATAGAATTAGCTAAAAATAATAATTTAAGTTATGCAGTAGATATATATCCTAGATATGGCTCAGATGTTGGAGCTGCCTTAAGAGGTGGAAATAATATAAAGGGTGGTCTTATAGGCCCTGGAGTTCACGCTTCACATGGTATGGAGAGAACTCACTATGATGCTTTAGAAAACACCATAAAACTAATATATTTATATTTAACAAAATAAGAAAAGTCATTAACAAATTTTAGTCATCTAAAAGTAAAAAATACTTTTAGGTGACTTTTTTACATTATTATCTAACTATTTATTTAAAAATATAAGATATGAACTACATAATTAATAATTTTTTTACTTGAATTAAGAGTTAGCTAATATTAAAATTAATAAAACTAAAAATAGTTAAATTCAATTAAAACTTTAACTTTTTCCCTTAGATAATATTAGAATTAAATGAAACTACTCTATGAGGTGATTAATAAATAGAACTTTTGTAAATAATATACTTAAGAAAAAGTTGATTGGAGTGTAAAAAATGAAAGAGTTTTTAATAGTAAGTATTTTAGTTTCTACTTTATTCTTAAGTGAAGGATTAATTTATGGAAGTACTTTTTTTGAAAAAGAAGTTGATCTAAATGAAACTACAAATATTTCATTAGAAAAAGAGGTGTATAAAGATTTGAATTATGCTGGAGAAAAAGTTCCATTAAATAATGAAGAAAAAAAGTTAATAGAGAATTATGCTTTAAAATATAGGGAAAGAGCTACTTTTTTAGATTTAGGAGCTAATATAGATGGGTTTAAAGAAATAGGAAATGAAAGATATTATCAGATAACTTTATATTCTAAAAGTGTAAAAGGTAATGATTTAACGGGAGCAGTAAATAGAATTCTTATAAATAAAAAGGGAAATGTTTTAAAGGGTGAAAATGGTGAACCTTTAAGTGGAATAGAGGGGATTATAACAAATTTAAATATAAGTAATAATGAGATCATAGAGCTAGAGAATATTGCAAGAAATTATGAAGCAAAATTAAATAATAAAGATTTAGATGTAGACATATGGGGAGAAAAAGAAATTAATAGTAAGATTTATTATGGAGTTAATATATACTCTAATACTTTGAAAAAAGAAGGGATTTTTGAACCTTTAGAAAAATTATATATAAATAAATCTGGAGAAGTTATTAGAAATACAGATGCTTAGATTAGGAGAGTATAAATGGAGTATGGAGATATTAAATTCTTAGTTAGGAAAAGTTTAAATAAAGAAGAGAGTTTAAATATAAGGCTTAAGATTAAAGATGTTAATTTAAGAGATATTCAGCTTTATAAGGGTAAAACAAAAATAAAGAATATAAAGTGTAAAGAGGAGTTTTATTGCGATTCAAACTTTATATATATTAATAATAAAAGCAGGGATTTGATTTTAGAATATGAGGTTTTAATAGGTAGCTTAGGGAAGCATGGAAAAGGTGGAGAAATAGGAGAGGATTTAATAAGCTTTATGGGTGAACAAATACTTCTATTACCAGTTGAAATGCTTACAATGAGTGATGAGCTAAAATTAAATTGTAGTCTAGAAATAGATTTTACTAAGCTTATAGAAGAGATAAAGAGTAAGGTTTATAGTGAAAAGGATTATAAAAGTATAATACCTTTTAAAGAAGGTGATTTTAATTCAAAGTGTGTAGGGGGGGCTTGGAGCGATCTATATGAAATAATGAAGTCTTCATATACCTTTGGCTTTTTTGAAGAAGTTATTTTAAAGAAAGAATATGGAGAAGTACATTTATATTATAGTGTTGAAAATGAATTCTTAAATACAATTAATAAAGAAGAGCTTGTAAGAAATATAAAGTCTATTTGTGATTATTATTATAATTTATTTAAAATAGATTTTCTAAATAAGAAGGATTTAAATATAGTTTTACTTAGAAAGAGTAAAAATAAGAACTCTTATATATTAGGTGGAAGTGGAAAAAATCTTATAAGTGCTACCTTTGATATGAATAAAAAGAGAGATTGGCAGTTATTATCACACAGAATCTTTCATGCCTTTATGGACCATGTTTTAAAATCAAGAGTTTATCATCTTCCTCCCAATCTTTGGTTAACAGAGGGATTAGCTACCTATTATGAAAACTTAGCTTTAGAATCCTTAGAAGAAGAGTTAAAAGAAAGACTAGATATAAAGTTTAAAAAGGAAATAGCAATTTTATATACTAGATATTTATATATGACTTTAAAGGAGCCAAGCAGATTTAAAATAATTCCTATGGAAGAGGGAAGTATAAGAAGTCATGGTAAAATTGAGTTTTTACATTATACAAAGGCTCCCTTATTGGTATATTTTTTAGAAACTTTAAATAATTCATGTGACAATAAAAATAAAATAATAGAATATTTAATTAATAACAAAGACAAGAGTTTTTCTATGCAAAATCTTTTTTATAACTTATTAGGTTTTCAGTGTGATAGCTTTGCAGCTAAATATTTATTTGAAAATAGTATAATTCCTCTATGGGATTTAAAAGAGAAGTTAGATGATAAAGATGTTATTTGTACTTTGCAGGAATATGAATATATTTTGTGGACATGGTTTATAGGAGAAGAAGAAAATTATATTGAAGATGAGCTTAGGGCATATAACAAAAAGATTGAGGAAATTATAAGTTGTAGAGATATTAACATTTATAATGCTTATTTAACAAAACAAATTGAGGATTATTCTAAGGAATTAAGCTTTTTACTAAAGGCTTGGATTATTAGAAGTAATATATGCAGCATTTCTTCTCAAGATGAAAATATTAGATATAAACTTTTAAAAGATAAAGTGAATCTTAGAATTTGGAATGAATTTTTAGAGCAATCTATAAAAAATAAGGTGAATATATAATATAAAGCATATATTAATTTTATGAAGGTTATAATATGATACTTTACTTAGAAGATAAAATGTTTAACAAATTAACATATTAATATAAAGTAACAAAATGATATAAATGAGTTTTTAGTAAAGATACTTATTATATTAACTTTATAATAAATACAGTATAATCTTATTCATTGTGTTTAAATATAAAAATATATGAAGATAAAAGTTAAATATCAATAATTTTAATAAGGGTATTTTAAAAGAAGTGAAATATACTAAATAATAGTAGTAGGTTATTTATGATATAATGATTTATGAAATAATTATATTTAAGAGTGCTAATATTTTTGTTTACAACTTTAAAGAATCTGATATAATAGAGTTTGTTATTTAAAATGAAATATTTTATTGCTGTGATGAAGAAGAGTATATAAGCAGTTATTTTAAAGCGATTTAGGGAGGGTGAGAGCCTAAAAAATAATCTTATAGAAAGAAGCTTCGGAGCTTAGACTGAAAATCTTAAATTTTAAGGAGTAGGTCTAGGGGTAATTCCCTTAATTGATTATGAGTGAGTTAGTTTAGCTAACTAATTTAGGTGGTAACGCGGAAGTTAAGTCTTTCGTCCTAATTTTTAGGACGAGGGACTTTTTTTATTACATAAATTTAGAAAGGAAAGTGAAAAGAATGAGTTATGAAAATTTAGCTAATTTAATATTCCCAAACATAGACAAAACACCGGAATATTATTTTGAAAAATATCCAAAGAGAGATTTAAAAGAAGGGGCTAAAGTATTAAGATATGCACCAAGTCCAACTGGATTTCAACATATAGGAGGAGTTTTTGCTTCATTAATAAATGAAAGATTAGCTCACCAAAGTGGAGGAATATTCTACTTAAGAATAGAAGATACTGATCAAAAGAGAGAAGTTGAAGGTGCTATAGATGATACTATAAAAACTATGCATAACTTCGGAATGGATTTTGATGAAGGAATAACTGGTGAAAACTCAGAAAAGGGAGCTTATGCACCATATAAACAAAGTCAAAGAGCTGATATATACAGAGCTTTTGTTAAGGATCTTTTAAGAAAGGGATTAGCTTACCCATGCTTTATGACTTCTGAAGAATTAGAAGCTTTAAGAGAAAAACAAATTGCAGAAAAATTAACTCCAGGATGTTATGGAGAGTTTGCTAAATACAGAGATTTATCACCAGAAGAGGCTATAAAGAGAATTGAAGCTGGTGAAAGTTATGTTATAAGAATGAAGTCACCTGGAAATCCTGAAAAGAGAGTTGTTGCTCATGACATGATAAAGGGAGAGGTTTCATTCCCAGAAAATCTTCAAGATGTAGTAATAATAAAAGGTGATGGCCTTCCAACTTATCACTTTGCTCATGCAATAGATGATACATTAATGAGAACTACTCATGTTATAAGAGGAGAAGAATGGTTATCATCACTTCCAATACATCTTCAAATGTTTGAAGTTTTAGGAGTAGAAGCACCTAAATATGCTCATATTCCAACAATAATGAAAATGGATGGAAGTTCAAAAAGAAAATTATCAAAGAGAAAAGATCCAGAAAGTGCAGTAAGTTATTACAGCGAAAAAGGATATCCATCTCAATCAGTTATTGAATATCTTTTAAATATAATAAACTCAGCTTTCGAAGAGTGGAGAGCAGAAAATCCAGATGCGGATTATCATGATTACAAAGTTGAACTAGATAAAATGAGCAAGAGTGGAGCTTTATTTGATTTAGTTAAATTAAATGATGTAAGTAAAGATGTTATCTGTAAAATGAAACCAGAAGTAGTTTATGATTTATATACAAACTGGGCTAAAGAATATGATAAAGAAATGTATGATTTAGTTACTTCAAAAGAAGCTATGATGAAAGAAGTATTCAACATAGATAAAGAAGGTCCAAAGCCAAGAAAAGACTTTGCTAAATGGGATGAAGTTAGAGAAAAAATATTCTACTTCTTTGATGAGTTATTTGATAAGGAAACAGCTAATGATGTTGAATTACCAAAGACTTTAGAATTAGAAGAAGCTAAGAGAATAATAGAAGCTTACGAAAAAGCATATAACTTCAATACAGATAAGGATACTTGGTTCTCAGATTTAAAAGAAGTTGCTGTAGAATTAGGATATGCTACTGATAGAAAGAAATATAAAAAGAACCCAGAAGAATATAAAGGAATGGTTTCTGATGTTGCAGGTGCTGTAAGAGCAGCTTTAACTCACAGAGCTAATACTCCAGACCTTTATACAATAATGCAAATTATGGGAGAAGAAGCTGTAAGAGAAAGATTTAAAAAATTCTTAGCTCTATAATTTGATTTTAAGAAGTTTTAACACAATGCTAATAAAAGGCTTGCAATGTTAATTTTTTAGTGGTATAATTAGAACATAACAGAAAAAGCTTTAAAAGATGAATAAAATTTTCCTTAAACTTAAAGAAAATTTTTATTAATCCATTTAAATCTTTAAATTTAAGGAGGATGTCAAAATGGCAGATAGAACATTAAAATGTAAAGACTGTGGAGCAGATTTCATATTCACTGAGGGAGAGCAAGCTTTCTACAAAGAAAAAGGATTTGAAAATGATCCAGTAAGATGCTTAGATTGCAGAAGAGCAAGAAAAGCTCAAAGAAACAATAGATAATAATTTGTTTATTATAAGGTTGTAAGATTAGTCTTACAACCTTTTTTATTTTTATAATAAAAAATTCTTCCTAAATTTAAAGTAGGTATAATTTTTAACATATAGTGAAAAAGCTATATTGTTATTAAATAGAGGTTGGAAACTTTAAAGTAAGCCACTTTTCTGAAAGAGTTAAAATAAATATTGATTTTAATTGAGTATTATAATTAATTTTGGAGGTGTTTTATATGGAGATATATACTATAGGACATTCTAATTATGATTTAAGTAGACTTGTTGACATGCTAAATAAATATAATATAAATTGCGTAGTAGATATAAGGGGAATACCTTATTCTAAATATAATGTACAATACAATAAAGAAACAATTCAAAAAACTTTAAATGATTTAGGTTTTACATATATTTATATGGCAAAGGAATTTGCAGCAAAGAGAGATAGTAAAATATCTTATAATAAAGAAGGCTATGCTGATTTTCATAAGGTTATTAATGAGGAATCTTTTAAAAATGGAATAGAGAGACTTAAAGTAGGAATAAGCAAAGGATATAGAATAGCTTTATTAGGTGCTATGCAGGAACCTATAAGATGTCATAGAAGTATATTAGTTGGAAGAGAATTAGAAAGATATGGATTTAAGGTTAATCATATACTTCACGATTATTCAATATGTGATCAAAGAGAAATAGAAAATATGCTTTTAGATAAATATTTTAAGGATAGAGGGCAGATTACCATAGATTCACTTATAGGCAATGAAAAGAGTGAAGAGGAAATGATAGAAGAAGGATATGACTTAGCAAATAAGGAAATTGGATATAGGATGGAAAAGCTAAAATAGTAGTTTAGAATAACTACTATTTTAGCTTTTATTAATTGAAGTTTAATGATAATTATAATAAATAAAGTTAGATTACCATAATATTTTATTTATTTGAAGATTTCCAATTATGAACAAAGTCCTCAAGGATTTTTCTAAGTACAGTTCCTATTTCTGAATAGGCATCATCATCTAAATTAGCTAAAGATATTCTTACTGACCATTCAGGCCCTTGGAATCCACCACCGCTTAATAAGACAATAGATGATTCTTCAGCTAATTTATATAATACATCTACAGGCTTATAATTTGATTCTAAATAATTTGCAAATTCAGCACCATAATTTTTAAGAGCCCATTGCAATAAATCAAATTCAGTATAATATGATGCATCATATGGATTTTCTTTAATTGGCAAGTCTAGTCCTTCAAATAATAATCTTTGACGTCTATGGCATATATCAATAGTTTGATTTTTATATCTATTTTCTTTATCCACTAAAGAGAATGCAGAAAAGAAGGCCATTTGCACCTGTTGAGGTGTTGAAAGACCAGCAGTGTGATTAAGTGCTACTTGGCGACTATCAGCAACTATTCTATCAATAAATGGAATTTTCTCTGGGTCAGTTGATAGAGACTCATATCGCTTATTTACCATTTCTTTTTTATCACTAGGCAATTCACTTATTAGTTTATCAAATATATTATCTTCATAAAGAGCCAAAGTACCAATTCTCCAACCAGTTACTCCAAAATATTTAGAATATGAATAAACACCTATGGAGTTATGAGGAAGATCAGCCACTAATGATTGAAACTTATTAACAAAGGTTCCATAAACATCATCAGAAATTATCATTAAATTTGGATTATGGTTAGTAACTATATCCTTTAAAAGCTCCTTGCTTTTATCATGAATAGCCATAGAAGGAGGATTGCTTGGGTTAACTAAAAATAAAGCTTTTATTGAGGTATCTTTTAATTTGTTTAGTTCCTCCTCTGGATATTGCCAAGTATAGCTCCCTTCCTCATTTACCTCACTAGCATGAATATATATACTTTCTAAATCATACCTAGGGATTTGAGGAATTTCTAAATAAGGCGTAAAAATAGGAGTCATTATAGCTATTTTATCTTTTCTTTGAAGCAATTCATTTGCTATTAAGGAATCAAAAATATAGCACATAGCGGCAGTAGCACCTTCAACAGCAAAAAGTTTAAATTTTTTTGAAGGTGGAAGATAACAAAGCTCTTTTAAAAGATAATCATGAACTATAGATTCTATATGTGGAAGCATCCTATCTGGATAGGGATAATTATCTCCAATAATTGCATCACATAATTCATATAGAAAATCATCAGGATTAAATCCTTTTTTCTTTATTCCATAGTCAATTATTTTTTCTAACAATTCAATGGCTGGAAAACTTTTATTTTCTTCTAGAAACTTTAAAAATCTATTATATATTCCTTCTTTATGAGGAATTCCAGCTAAATCACAAGATTCAAAGGTTCTTTTTGTTTCAGATACAGCAAAATGTCCAAAGGTAAAAAAGGCATCACGGGGTGTAGATGCAGTCCAGTTAGGATTTCCACGTCCAGCATCTAAAAGAATATGGGCACTTTTTCTGTCTTTAGCTAAATCTATTAATTTATTTTTAAATTCAAAGGGACTTATTTTCCCATATATTTTTTTCAGTTCTTCTAATTGTAGATTTTTATTTGTCATTGTCATTCCTCCTAAAAGTGTGATTAGTCATAGTATAGGTATAAAGAGGAATTTCTATAATTATAAAATAAAAAAATCTATCTCTAAGGAAGAAATAGATTTTTTAGGGATTATTTATTTGACATTGCTTGAAAAATTTCTAAGAAAAATTCTTCAAGTTCATTTATTTTCTTTTCAAGATTACAAACACGCTCTTCTAAAGATTTATCATTATTATTTTCTACGAAATCAGAATTTATATTTTTTATAAAATCAGAATTAAGTTTTAAATCTCTAAGGTCTTTTTTTAATTCTTCTAAGGAATATTCCTCTGGATTTAAAAATTTAGTTTCATTTAACTTAAAATCTACTTTAGGAGCCTTCCTTCTGCCTTTAAAATTTTTAGGAAGTTTTATTTCAAAAGGTAACTTACTCTCAATTTTAAGATCGTAAGAAGTTATTTCTCCATAATTAGGAGTAGAAGATTTTTCTACAGCAACTTCCTCTAAAATATTATTAGACTTTATATTAATCTCTTCATTGCTTAATTTATTATTACATTCTATATTGTAATCAGAAGAAGTTTTATTTTCTTTCTTTTTAACTAAAAATATTTTAGAAAACCTATACCTTAAATATGAAATCATTCTTTTAAATAGAGTTTTCTTTTTCTTCTTTTTTCTCCTAGCTGTTCTAGATACTCTAGGAATTTCTAAAGTCATACTTTGAGAAGCTCTAGTATTATCCTCTGAAGTATCTTCCTTAGAAACACTAACTTCTTCAATTGTTTTAATTTCAGGTAATAACATACTAGTGGTTTCAATATCTTTTAAGTTTAATTTTTCGTTTATAGAGTCTATTATAGATTGAACATCTTCACGTTCTGGTGTTGAAGGAGATGAGTCTTCACTTTCTTCAACTGAAGGTTTTATATCTATTGAAGTAGATGCTTCTTTATCTTTTTTAAAATAACCATCCATATTATCAAAGAAAAAACCTTCTTCATTCATAAACTTTATTATATCTTTCTTTTGTATATCTATCTTTTTTGAAAGCTCTTTAAGAGAAATTCCATCTAGAACTAAAGAGTTATTTATTAATTTAACCTTATCTGAATTGTTCATATTTTTAAAGCTTATTTTTTTGTTACTCATAATTTCTCACCCTTAATACAAATATAAATTATGTCAATAGTAATGTGAGCTTTGCCATATTACAAAAGTTTCTAAAAATATTATAAAATAAAAACGAAGAATTTGAAATATATTACAATTAAAATAGGGAAAAATTTCAAAGATTTTTACATAATATATATAATTTTTATATATATTATAATTTAATTCTCATTTAATGAAGAATTTAGTAAGAAAGATTGTTGCTAAAAAATAGATACAAATGTAAAATAATATTAGAAATAAATTAAATCAAATTAAAGTTATACTAAAAAGGAGAATAAACATGAATATAGATGAATTAACAAAAAGAATAAATGAATTACACAAGAAGCATAAAGAAGAAGGTTTATCAGAGGATGAACACAAAGAAAGAGAAGAACTTAGAAAAGAATATATAAATAGATTTAAAAGTAACTTAAGAGAACAGTTAAAAGGAATTGAGCCGAAAAATAAGAAAAATTAAGGGTGATTTATGTGGGTGTTACAATAGAGAAGTTAATAAAGGATTTTAGTTTAGAGGTAATTCAAACTGGCGAAGAGAATGTTCCTATAAATGTTAGTGATGTAAATAGACCGGGATTGCAATTAGCTGGCTTTTATAACTATTTTGCTCCAGAAAGAATTCAAGTTATAGGGAAAGCAGAATGGAGCTTTTTAGAAGATATGTCTCCAGATCTTAGAAAAAAAAGATTAAATAAATTTTTTTCATTTGATATATCTTGTCTTATAATAACTAGAGGTTTAGAGATACATGAGGAACTTTTAAAAGCAGCTAGAAAGAGAAATTTATGGATTCTTAGAAGTGATATGGTAACTACTAAGTTTATAAGTAAAATCACTATGTATTTATCAGATAAAATGGCTCCTGAAACAAGATTACATGGGGTTCTTGTTGATGTATATGGTATAGGAATGTTAATCACAGGGGAAAGTGGTATAGGGAAAAGTGAAACTGCCTTAGAACTTATTAAAAGAGGACATAGATTAGTAACAGATGATGCTGTTGATATAAAGGAAATAGATGGAGATTTAATAGGTAGATCGCCAGAGATAACTTTTGGAATGCTTGAAGTTAGAGGTATGGGAATAATCGATGTATCAGCATTATATGGATTAAGTTCAATTTTAAATTCTAAGCAAATAAAGATAATAATTCATTTTGAGCATTGGAAAGACGATGGAGATTATGATAGATTAGGTGTAAACGACGAATATCAAGATATATTAGGTGTTAAAGTTAAAAAACTAAGGGTTCCAATAAGACCTGGAAGAAACATAGCAGTAATAATAGAAGCTGCAGCAGCTAATTATAGATATCAACGTATGTCAGACATTTCACCAGTTGATATAATTGAAAAAAGAATGCTTGAAAGCATGGAAAAAGAGAGTAAAATTTAATAAAAAGTATAAACTATAACCATATCAGAATTAAAGGTGATGATATGGTTATATTTAATATTGAGGAAAATTTTAAAGTAGTTGAAGAATGGAAAAAGGATGAATTCCCAGCATGGATTTTAATGGAAGAAGATGAAGTTAATCTTTTAGAAAAAATGTTTTCTTATGAGTGTATAAATGAATGTATTGACTACAAGCAGGAACAAAGAATAGACTGTTTCAAGGATTATACATTTATTTTAATTAATATAATAGAGCAAGTTGAAAAGCAAATTATCTCTAAAGAACTTGATATATTCTTAGGAAAAAGTTTTATAGTTACTGTTTATAAGAGCAATATCTCACTTCTATATGATTTAATTGAAGACATAAAAGAAGAAAAGAACTGTCAGTTATTTAAAGTAGATAAGAGTCCCTCTATTATTCTTTATTATATTTTAGATAGGATAATAATAAATAACTATAATATAATATCTGAGTTAGAGACTGAAGGAGATAAGATTGAGTTAGAAATACTTAAAGATCCTGAAAGCAAACATTTAAATTCCCTATTATTTATAAGAAGAGAAGCTTATAAGCTTAGAAAACTTATAAAGCCAATTAGATATATTGGAGATACCCTTGTTATAGATGAAAATGAAGTCATAGGAGAAAAGAATAAAGTTTATTTTAAAAATATAAATAGTAAAATAGAAAAGTTAATTACATCCTTAGATACATTATCACAGGAGTTAGCAATTGTGAGAGAAGCTTATGAATCAGAACTAGCCAACAAGACAAATGAATTAATGAAGGTATTTACAATAATAACAGCAGTTTTTTTACCTTTAGAATTAATAACAGCTATATTTTCTATGAGCTTTGAATCTATGCCTTTTAAAACATGCCCTTATGGATTTTATATTTTAGTTGCTATATTGAGTTTAATGGCTCTAATTTTGCTATTAATATTTAAAATAAGAAAATTTCTATAGTTTGACAAAATATTACCAAAAATATAGAATTGAATTAGAAGATAAAATAGATTGGAGGGCTATATTATGAAAGATGTAAAAGTTTTAAAAAAAGAATATGAAAATGCTTGGACAAAATATGAAGAGGCGGATTTAAAGCAGGTATTTTCATTAAGTGATAGATATAGGGAGTTCATGTCAGTTGCTAAAACTGAGAGAGAATGTGTTAAGGTTTTAGCTCATATGGCAGAAAGTAAAGGATTTAAAAATTTTTGTGAAGTTATTGAAAATGGAGAAAAAGTGACAGCTGGGGACAAACTTTATTCTATAAACATGGATAAAACAATAACTTTAATAAAAGTAGGTTCAGAACCATTAGAAAAAGGATTAAGAATAATAGGTGCTCACATAGATTCTCCAAGAATGGACGTTAAACAAAATCCGTTATATGAAGATTCAGGATTAGCATTATTAGATACTCACTATTACGGAGGAGTAAAAAAATATCAATGGGTAACTATACCTCTTGCAATACATGGAGTTGTTGTAAAAAAAGATGGAACTAAGGTAGATATTAAAATAGGTGAAGATGAAAATGATCCTGTTTTAGGAATTTCAGATCTTTTAATACATTTATCATCAGATCAATTAGATAAAAAAGGAGCTAAAGTAGTAGAAGGAGAAGACTTAAATATTTTAGTTGGAAGTATGCCATTAAAAGGAACTGAGGAAAAAGAGGCTGTTAAAGCTAATATATTAGTTTTATTAAATGAAAAATATGGCATAACTGAAGAGGATTTTGTATCAGCTGAGTTAGAAGTAGTTCCTGCTGGTAAGGCAAGAGATTACGGTTTAGATAGAAGTATGATTTTAGCATATGGTCATGATGATAAAATATGTGCATATACTTCAGCAGAGGCTTTAATGGATTTAGAAAGTGTTGATAAAACATGTGTAGCATTATTAGTTGATAAAGAAGAAATAGGTAGTGTGGGAGCTACAGGTATGCAATCAAGATTTTTTGAAAATATAATTGCAGAACTTATGGATAGAAAAGGAGAATATTCTGAATTAAAACTTAGAAGATGTCTTCAAAATTCAATGATGTTATCAGCTGATGTTACTGCAGCTTTTGATCCAAATTATCCTTCTGTATGTGAAAAGAAAAATACAGCTTATTTTGGACATGGAGTAGTATTTAGCAAATATACAGGTGCTAGAGGAAAAGCAGGTTGTAATGATGCTAATGCAGAATATATAGCTCATTTAAGAAATATAATGGATAGAAATGGTGTTGTATGGCAAACTGGAGAGCTTGGAAAGGTAGACCAAGGTGGCGGTGGTACAATCGCTTATATCTTAGCTCAATATAATATGGAAGTTATAGATTGTGGAGTAGCATTACAAAACATGCATGCACCTTTAGAAGTAGCATCTAAAGCAGATTTATATGAGACTAAAAAATGTTATAAGGCATTTTTTGAAGAAGCATAATTAACTAGTTAAGAAAGGCTGTATCAAAATATCTAATATATATGATTTTAAAGATTATATTTTAGATCTAATTATGATACAGTCTTTTTATATTAAAATAATTTATTTGATAAGGATTTATATATGAATAAGGTGTTAAAGGGAAATTTGATTTTTTTAAGTTTTATACTGTTAGTAGCATTATTTTTTATGAAAAAATATAATGGTGAAAATATTCTTTTTGCTTTGAGTTTGTTCTTTTATGTTGAAATAATATTTTTAACAATAGAATTTCTTAAATACATGAACTTAGATAAAAATGTAAAGGGGAAGAGTATTTTTAATAGAAAATATAAAAATAAATTTATTAAGAAAGCTTTATTAGAGGAAAAACTTGATCCTATAAGCAATATTTATACTAGATTTGAATTTAAAAATAATCTTGAAATATGGAAAGGACCATATACACTTTTCTTAATTGATTTAAGAAAATTTAGTTTAATAAATGATGCTTTAGGCAGAGATAAGGGAGATGAAGTTTTAAGGGAGTTTGGTAAGGGATTAATTAAGGTATCAAAAAGCTTATCTTCTAAAAATTTATATGGTGTATATGGAGGGGAAGAATTTTTAATTGCAATTAATAGTAAGGATAAGGAAGATATAATAGAACTTTTAGATAAACTAGATAATTTTAAAAGAATAAGATTAAATAGTCTAAACAAAGAAATTGACATAGAATTTAATATAGGATATTCCAGAAATTGTGGGAATAAGAGTTTTGAAGAAATAATTGAAGAAGTATTTTTTGCTAAGGAAAGGGCTAAGAAAGAAGCTTTTAGTTCTTCTATAGAATATACAGAAGAACTAAAGGGCATGAGAAAAAAGAATAATTTAATAAAAAGAGATATTAAAGATGCATTAATAAATAAAAAGTTATATACTGTTTATCAACCTCAAATATCATCTCTAGATAATAAAATAAAAGGTTATGAAACCCTTATACGATGGGATCATGAAATTCTAGGTTCAATATCAGCTAGTGATATAGTTGAAACCTTAGAAGAAATAGATTCAATTAAGGATTTAGATTTATATGTATTTGAATCAACCTGTAAATTTCAAAGTAAGTTAATTCAAAATAATATTGAGTTACAATGTTCAGTTAACATATCAATAAACACCTTAAAACATAGAGGGGTAGGATCTAATATTTATAAGATAAGCAAAAAGTACAACCTTAAACAAGAAAATATTACCTTAGAGATTCTAGAGAATGTTGATATAGAGGTTAGTGGAAATGCTATAAGTGAAATTATTAAACTAAAAAAATATGGGTTTAAAATATCTATTGATGATTTTGGAAAAGGGTATTCATCTATAAATAGAGTGTTGAAGATACCTTTTGATCAAATAAAGATACCAAAGGACTTTATATCAGATATACCTAATAATAAATATATAGCCATAATAAATTCAATTTCAAATTTTGCTAAGACTTTAGGAGCAGAACTTGTTATTGAAGGTGTTGAAAGTAAAGAATACTGTGATTTTTTCAAATTATTAGATTTTGATGTTATTCAGGGCTTTTATTTTTCAAAAGCATTAAATGAAAAAGAGTTTTTAGAGTATGTAAATAATTTAGGTGTTAGTATATCAATATAGGATTATTTAAATTTAAGGGATATAATTTATTTTTGCTTTAATTTAAGTTGTTATTTCAATATGTTCTTATTTAGTATATAATTAATTATGTAAATGTTTAGAAATAGCAAAGAAATTTTACGAAAAATAAACATATTTATTTTGTTTATTTAGGGAAAAAAGGGGAGAGTCAAATGAAAATAGCATTAATAGCACATGACAAGAAAAAAGAAGAAATGATAGAGCTTGCAAAAGATTTTGAAGATAAGTTAAGTAAACATATACTTGTTGCAACAGGTACTACAGGACTTAAAATTATGCAAAATACATCTTTAGAAGTTAAAAGATGTAAGAGTGGCCCACTAGGTGGAGATCAGGAGATAGGAGCAATGGTAGCAAACCACGATGTTGATATGGTAATTTTCTTAAGAGATCCATTAACAGCTCAACCTCATGAACCAGATATAAGCGCATTACTTAGACTTTGTGATGTTTACAAGGTTCCACTAGCTACAAACACAGAAAGCGCTAAGCTTATAATGGCTGATATATAATATAGAATATAATAAAAAGTTCATAGAAAAGGTACTTTCTTATATTAAGTTACTTCATGGTTGAAAAATAAAAATTCCATGATTAAACAATATAAGGAGGTATTTTTTTATTAGAAAAAGATTAGATAATAACCATAAAATTCTACCAAGAATATAATGAATTATAAAACATTAAAAAAGGAAGAGATTATATGCATGATTGGAGTATGTTAAAGAACTATAGATTATGGTTAGCTATCTTTGCTTTAATACCTTTAATACTTGAAGGGTTTAATTTGAGTATTTTACCGTCAAATTATAATGAAATAGTAACTTTATTTTTATCAATATTAGTTATGGGAGGAATATTAAATAATCCTAATCCTGATAAGGTAGGATTGAAAGAAGATAAAGGATCAGAAAATTGCACAAAAAAAATAACTGGTTCAGAGGAAGAAGAAGATAAGAAATAGTAATAATCCATTGAATTTAAAATTTTGCTGTATTAAAATTAAAGTATCAGAAGTAATGTGTTGAAGAATAGGAGATGTTTTATATGGCAAAAGAAATAATAAAAACAAACAAAGCACCAGGTGCAATTGGACCTTATTCACAAGGAATAAAAATAGGGGATTTTGTTTATACTTCAGGACAAATTCCACTAAATCCTGAAACTGGAGTAATGGCAGGATCAATTGAAGAACAAACAGCTCAATCTTTAGAAAATGTAAAGGCTATCTTAGAAGCTGCGGGAACTTCTATGGATAAAGTAATAAAAACTACAGTATTTTTAAGTGACATGAATGATTTTGTAAGAATGAATGAAGTATATGCTACTTACTTTACAGAAAATCAACCTGCAAGAAGTGCTGTAGAGGTTGCTAAATTACCTAAAGATGCTAAAATAGAGATTGAAGTTATAGCTACTTTAAAATAGTTTCTATATCTTCATAATTAGCAAGATAGGGGAGATTTTACTTATGAATTATAAGACTACAGGAGTTTGTGCTAAGGAGATTAATTTTGAAATCGAAGATAACAAAATAAAAAGTGTTAGCTTTGTAAATGGATGTCCAGGAAACTTAATGGGAGTTTCTAAGCTTGTTGAAGGAATGGATGTTGATGAAGCTATTTCTAAATTAAAAGGAATAGATTGTAGAGGAAAAGGAACATCTTGTCCAGATCAACTTGCAAAAGCTTTAGAAGAATATAAAAAAAGCTTATAACAAGCACAAAGAGCATATAGTTTAAGTAATTTTTGCTTAAGTTTAATATATTTCTCTAAATAAAAAGTGACTATATAAAGTTTATATAGTCACTTTTTATTTTATTTATAGTAAGTCATTTGATAAAGCAGCTGCTTTAGATAGTTTATTATCTATTGCTATTATTATTTGTCCTGCCTTAGAAATATCACCAACTATAATTCCTCCAACTAAGATGTTATCTTTGAAGAATAGTTTAGTATATTGACCTTTTGATTCATCTTTAGAACTTATTTTTTCATAAGAAGAATCGTTAAATCTTATTAAGCCAGCTGAGAATACGTGAGTATTTAAAGCATCTAATATTATAGATGGTGTAAAGTTTTCAAATGCTTTTTCTGCTCCTGTTGCATTTGCACCAGCAGTTTTACCCATTTCTATAGCTGCAGGCCAGTTTCCGTAAACAAGACCATTAAATTCAGCTACATCTCCACAAGCATATATATCTTTAACACTTGTTTCCATTCTTTCGTTAACAATAACACCTCTATTGCATTCAATTCCAGTTTCTTTAGCTAATTCTATATTACTTCTAATACCTGTTGAAACTAGAAGAATATCAGCATCTAAAGTTTTTCCGCTCTTTAAGTTTAAAGAAGTTAATTTACCATCTTTAGCTATTATTTCAGTACATTCCTCTGATGTTATGAATGTTATTCCGCAATCAGAAACTTGATTTCTAAAGATATCAGCACCTTCTTGATCTAATTGGTTATTCATAAGATTTGGTAAGAATTCAACTACTGTAACTTCTAATCCAGCAAGTTTCATTTCCCAAGCCGCTTCTAATCCAAGAGGACCAGCACCTATAACAACAGCCTTCTTAGCATCTTTCATTTCTTCTTTAACATCAAAAGTATCTTTTAAATCTTTAATAGAGTAGATACCTTTAAACTCATGAATATTTTCACAATTTAAAGTAATTTCTTCCTTATTATTTTTAACTTTAAATGGTGGAATAAAGTTATGGCTACCATTAGCTAATATAAGTTTAGTATATGTTATTTCAGTACCATCTTTTAAGATTACTTTTTTAGCATCTTTATCTATAGAAGTAACAGTAACTCCTAGTAATTCTTCTATATTGTTTTCTTTATACCAAGAAGATTTAGCTAAGTAAAAAGTATCTAAATTCATTTCTTCATTTAAAAGGTCTGAAAGATTTGGTCTTGAGTAAGAAGATACTTCTTCACTTGAAAGTAATTTAACAGAAGCTGTACTGTTTATTTCTCTTATTGTTTTAGCAGCGTAGAATCCAGCAGCTCCATTACCTATAATAACAAAGTTATCATCAGTATCATTCTTTTCAAAAGTATCCATTTCTACTTCTATAAATTGTTCTTTTCCAGCTCCACAAACAGGGCAAACTTCAGGACATACTGGACTTTCAAATATTTCACCACAAACTAAGCATTTCCAGTATCTTGTTTTACCATTTCCAGTTAATACTTCTTTAGTTTCTGTAGCATTATTTGGAGCATAATCAAGTTCCTTTTCTCCAAACATAGTTCTTGAGAAATCTCTACCAAATTCAAAAGCTTCTTTTAATTCAGTTGTTGATGGTTTAAACTTAATTCTTAAACCAGGTCCAAATATATTCATTTTTAATTCTTTTAATCTAGCTTCTATTCTTGGAACAGCTTCACCACTCCAACCAAATGAACCAAAGGCAGCAGCATATTTTCCACCATGAATAATAGGGTTTAAGTTAGCTAAAAGAATTCTAATAGGAGGTAATAATTCTCCAACTATTGTTGGTGATCCAAATAATATACCATCTGATTCTCCTATGTCAGCTAATACATCTTCTTGCTTGCTATAAGTTAAATCATATAATTTAACTTCAACATTGTGTTCAGATTGTATTCCCTTAGCTATTTCTTCAGCTAATTCTTTAGTATAACCATAAGCTGATACGTAAGGAATAGTAACCTTTTTATCTCCTTTTATTTTAGGTTTTACTGGAGTACTCCATTCCTTATAAGTATTTATTATCTTCCAAGGATCTTGTCTAAGGATAGGGCCGTGACCTGGGCATACAAGTTCTATATCTAAATCTTTAATCTTATCTATAGCTTTTAAGACATATGGTTTGTATGGTCCAAAGATACAATCATAGTAGTATCTTAAGGCATCTAAATATTCTTCTTCACTAGGAACTAAGTCATTAAATACTTCTTCACAAGAGTAGTGGCTTCCAAAAGAGTCACAAGTTATTAAAGCTTTATCTTCTGGAATATAAGTGTACATTGAATCTGGCCAATGTAAAAATGGTGCAGAGATAAATTGTAATGTTTTGTTTCCTAATGAAATTGTGTCATTGTCTCCAACAACTATATATTCAAAATCTTTATTAACTATATCTTTTAAAAATTCTATAGCTTGCATTGAACCTATAACTTTAGCTTTAGGAGATAATTCAAGTAATTTTTCAACAGATCCAGCATGGTCAGGCTCTGTATGATCAACAACTATGTAATCTATTGATTTAGGATCAACACCTAAACTGTTAAGTTTTGATAAGTAATCATCAAAACATTTTTCTTTTACTGTTTCAAATACAGCTATTTTTTCACTACCTTTAACAACATATGAGTTATAAGTAGTTCCATAAGGAGTGTACATAATAATATCGAAAACTCTTAACTCAGGATCTAAAGATCCAACCCAATAAATATCTTTTTTTACTTCTAAATAATTCATAAAAACACCACCTAATATATGTTAAAATTATAACAATCAAAATCAACTAATATTAATTATTAATTAATACCTACAATTAAATTATATTCTTTTTCATTGAAATGTAAATACTTTTTTTAATAAAATATTATATTATTTGAAATTATAAAAAAATAATGGTAATTTGGCAGTTAAACCATATTACCATTATTTTAATCATTAATATTATTTTTTATTACAGTTATATTTTTTAAGAAATTTTTCAAGATATTCTTCTGGCATACTCATACATCCAATATGACCATGTCTTTCATCTCCTTCGTGGTCTCCATGAAAATCTGAACCACAGGTTATAAGAAGATCATGATGAACAGCATATGAAATAAAGAAGTCAGTATCTTTTTTAGTATTTTGATAGTAAATAGCTTCTATACCATCGAAAGGAAATTCCATAACTTCCTGTACAGGAACTCTTTTTATAAGTTTTGGATGAGCAAGTACTGTTATAGCATTATTAGCTTTTAATATATTTATTCCTTCTTCTACAGAGATTTTTTTGTTAGGAACATAGGCTGGGCTATCATTTCCTATGAAGTTATCAAATATATATTCCCAATCATAAGGATAACCAGCTTCTATTATACATTGAGCTATATGAGGTCTAGCAACAACACCTTTTCCCTTTGCTAAGACATCTTTATAGTCAAGTTTGATATTAAAATATTTTTCTAAATTAGCTACAATTTTTTTTGCTCTACCTATTCTAGAATCCTTTAATTCATTTAAGAACTTTTGAAAATTTTCTGATTTATAAGAATCATCTCTAAAATATCCTAGTACGTGAACTGTAGAACCCTTATGCTCGCAACTAAGTTCTATTCCAGGAATAAATTGAATATCTAGTTCTTTTGCTGCTTCCTTTGCTTCCTCAAGACCAGAAGTTATATCATGATCTGTTAAAGCTATTAAGGATATACCAGATTTTTTAGCTTCAGCAATTACCTCTCTTGGAGATAGTGTTCCGTCAGAAGCTAATGAGTGACAATGAAATTCTGCATTAATATTAATAGTAAACCCTCCTTTAAAACTGAAAAAATCAATGTATGTATAATAATTATTTCAATAATATTGTTAATTTTAAAAAATTTGTAGTATAAATATTTTAACACATAAACTAGAATAAAATAAATTAATTTTTAACTTTAAATTAAGTAATAACAATACTTAAGATTATTAATTAAAAGATTCAAATATATAAATGGTATAAAATTCATATTTTTTTTTAGGTGTTTTTGATATAATGATTTTAAACTAAATATTTTAGAGGTGAATTAATGTTTTTAATGATAGATAACTATGATTCCTTCGTGTTTAATTTGCTTAGGTATTTTAAGGAATTAAATGAGGATATAAAGATAAAGAGGAATGATAAAATAACTATAGAAGAAATAAAAAGATTGAATCCAGAGGGAATAATAATATCTCCAGGACCTAAAGCACCTAAGGATATGAAGGAATGTTTAAATATTATAGAAGAATTTAAAGGAAAGATTCCTATTTTAGGTGTATGTCTTGGTCACCAATGTATTGGATACTCCTTTGGAAGCAAAATAAAAAAAGGAGATTTCCCAGTCCATGGAAAAGTGAGTAAAATAACTCATGACGGAAAAGGGGTTTTTAAGGGAATCAAAAATAATATAAATGTAACTAGATATCATTCTTTAGTAGTTGATAAAAATTCTTTAGGAGAAGAATTAGAGATAACTGCCTTAAGTGATGATGGGGTAGTTATGGGCATAAGACATAAAGACTATTGTATAGAAGGAGTACAGTTTCATCCAGAGGCTGTTTTAACTGAATATGGTCATGAAATGCTTAAAAACTTTATTGATAATTCTAGGAAATTTAACATTATAGAAAGGTGAGTAATTTGAATTTTAAAATTAAGGAAATAGAAAATAAGCTTAAGCCACATGAGGTATATTCTTTATTTAAAGATGAAATAAACAGTATATTTTTAGATAGTTCAAAGGAAGATAGCGAGTTTTCTTTATATTCATTTATAGGATTAAATCCTTTTAAAAAGTTTAGCTCTAAGGGAAATGAGATTTTTATAGATGAAAAATTAATCTTAGGAGATCCTTTTGAAAAATTAGAAGAGCTTATTTTAGAATATAAAATAAATTATAATAGTGAGATACCTTTTTTAGGAGGTGCTATGGGTTACTTTTCTTATGATATAGGAAGGGTTATTGAAGATATGCCTAAAAGCGCTAAGGATGATGTGTGTATTCCAGATAGTTATTTTTTATTTTATGATAATGTAATAATATTTGATTTGAGAAATCAAAAAACATATATAACAGCCCTAGGAATTAAGGAAGAAGCAGAAAAAAGTATAGATAATATTTATGAAAGAATAAAAGATAAGTATATAAATTTAAATATCAGCTTAGATAAAAATACTGAGTTTACTTCAAATTTTTCAAGGGAAGAATATATAAATTCAGTAAAAAAGGTTAAAGAGTACATAAAAGAAGGGCATACATATATTTCAAACCTAACACAGAGATTTTCCTGTGATTTTAATTCTGATCCTTTTGATACATATATAAGTTTAAGAAGTATAAATAAAGCTCCTTTTTCCTGTTATTTAAATTTAGAGGATTTTCAAATTATAAGTTCTTCCCCTGAGAGATTTTTAAAGGTACTTAATAATAAGGTTGAAACAAGACCTATTAAGGGAACAAGACCAAGGGGAAAAGATAAATTAGAAGATGAAAAGAATAAAAAAGAACTTTTAAATAGTGAAAAGGATAAGTCAGAGCTTTTAATGATTGTTGATTTAGAAAGAAATGACTTAAGTAAGGTTTGCAAACCTTTTTCTGTTAAGGTTACGGAATTATTTAAATTAGAGGAATACGCAACAGTATTTCACTTAGTTTCAACAGTTATAGGAGAGCTAAAGGAAGATGTTAGTTCTGTAAAATGTATAAGAGAATGTTTCCCAGGAGGTTCTATAACAGGAGCTCCTAAAATAAGAAGTATGGAGATAATAGAGGAACTAGAAGGCCTTAGAAGAGGAATATATACTGGAGCTATAGGTTATTTTGATTTAAGAGGAAATTGTGATTTTAATATAGTAATAAGAACTATATTAGCAAAAGATAATAAAGCTTATTTTGGAGTAGGTGGAGGCATAACCATTGAATCAGAAGAAGAGATGGAGTATGAGGAAACTTTAGATAAGGCAAAGGCTTTAATGAGAGTATTATAATTAGGTTGTGATATAAAGTGATTTATATAGGCGAAAATAAAAAAGGTTATAGTATGGTTAAGAAAAATTCACTTATCATAGACTCTTCAGTTTTTTTTGGAAGGGGAATTTTTGAAACTATACTTATATTAAATAATGGAGTATTTTTAAAGGAACATCTAGAAAGACTAAAAGATGGATGCTTAAATTTAAATATTCCTTTTAATATTAATGAAGAGGAATTAAGAGAGTTTATTAAAAATGAAGAAATAAGAAATAAAGCTTTAAAAATAACTCTTACTGAAAAGAATATAATTTACTTAACTAGAGATATTCCCTATAGTATAGAAGATTACAATAGAGGATTTTCCATAAAGCTTAGTGAAGTAAGAAGAAATAGTACCTCTAAATTAACTTATTTAAAGAGCACCTGCTATATTGAAAATATTATGGAAAAGGAAAAGGCTAAAAATGAAGGCTTTGATGAAGTGATATTTTTAAATGAAAGAGAAGAGCTAACAGAGGGGGCTACTAGTAACATATATTTTATTAAAAATAATAAGATATATACTCCAAAGGTTAGTTGTGGTCTTTTAGATGGAATAATTAGAGGATGGATAAAGAATAACTTTCAAGTCGAAGAAGGGTGTTATAATATAGAAGACTTAAGAAATAGTGAAGGGATTTTTATAAGTAATTCTCTTCTTGGAATAATGAGAGTAAGTCAATTTGAAGAAGAATTTTTTGGGGAAAAAGATTTAATAGAAGAAATAAAAAGTAAATATGAAAGTTCTATTATACGCTTTTAAATATGGAGGGCAAAATGATCGATAAAGAGAAGATAAAAGAAGGAATGAAACTAATACTTGAAGCAATAGGAGAAGATGTTAATAGAGAGGGATTAATAGAAACTCCAGATAGAATTGCAAGAATGTATGAAGAAATATTTTCAGGCATAGGAATGAATGCAAAGGAGCATTTAAGTAAAACTTTTGAAGTTCATAGTAATGATCTTGTTTTAGAAAAGGATATAACTTTCTATTCTATGTGTGAGCATCATTTAGTACCTTTCTATGGAAAAGTTCATATAGCATATATACCAAATGGAAGAGTTGTAGGTTTATCTAAGCTTGCTAGATGTGTTGAGGTTTATTCAAAAAAACCACAACTTCAAGAAAGGCTTACGACTGAAATAGCTGATTCTATAATGGAATACTTAGATGCACAAGGTGTAATGGTAGTTGTAGAAGGTGAGCATATGTGTATGACTATGAGAGGTGTTAGAAAACCAGGTGCAAAAACAGTAACAACAACTTATAGAGGAAAGTTTTTAGAAGATGAAAGCTTAAAAAATGATGTTTTTAGAATGATCTCTATGTAGATATTATTCTTTGAGGTGTTTATTATGGAGAGAGTAAATAAGATACTTAATAATAGTAAGTATAAAGACTATTTAAATAAGAATTCTTTCTGTGAAAAGGAGAGGATTTTTTGTAAACATAATTTAGAGCATTTTTTAGATGTATCAAGAATTGCCTACATAATGGTCTTAGAAGAAAATATGAATGTACCTAAGGAAATTATATATGCAATAGGACTTCTTCATGATATAGGACGATGGGTAGAATATGAAGGGGGAGAAAAACATAATAAAGCTTCTTATAAATTGAGTTTGGATATTTTAAAGGAATGTGATTTTAATAAAGAGGAAATAGAGATTATTTTAAGTGGAATTTTAAATCACAGAAATAGTGAAGCAAAAGGATTAGATAAAATTATTTACTTAGCTGATAAAAAATCAAGAAGCTGTTTTTTATGTAATGCTGAAAAACTTTGTAAGTGGAGCAAAGAAAAAAAGAATTTAGACATAATTATTTAAGGGGGAACTTTTGTGAAAATAGGAAATAAAGAGTTTGAAATAGGAAAAAGAACATATATAATGGGGATTTTAAATGTGACTCCAGATTCATTTTCAGATGGTGGAAAATATAATGATATTGAGTTAGCACTAAAGAGAGCTGAGAAGATGATTAAAGATGGTGTTGACATAATAGATATTGGAGGAGAGTCAACAAGACCAACTCATACACCTGTTGGTGAGGAAGAGGAATTAAATAGAGTAGTACCTGTAATAAAAGCCTTAAGAGAAAAGTTTGATATACCTATATCAGTTGATACATATAAGGGTAAAGTGGCAGAGGAAGCTATAAAAGCAGGTGCAGACTTAATAAATGATGTATGGGGCTTTAAAAAGGATAAATATATGGCTACTGTAGCTGCTAAATATGGAGTGCCTTGTTGCATAATGCATAATAGAAATGATAATGAGTATGGTGATGACATCATAGAAACTATGAAATCAGATATGGAAGAATGTATAAAGATAGCCCTAGATGCTGGAGTTAAGAAAGAAAATATAATTTTAGACCCAGGTATAGGTTTTGCAAAGGATTATGATCAAAACTTAGAAGTATTAAATAGATTAGATGAGTTTTGCAATATGGATTACCCAGTTTTATTAGGAACATCAAGAAAATCAGTAATAGGTAATACTTTAAATCTTCCAACAGATGAAAGATTAGAAGGAACTTTAGCTACAACTACTCTTGGAATAATTAAAGGCTGTGAGTTTGTAAGAGTTCATGATGTTTTAGAAAATAAGAGAACTGCCCTTATGACTGATGCTATGGTAAGAAGATAGGAGTTAGATTTCATGGATAAAATTATTATTAAAGATTTTGAGGTTTTTGGTAATCATGGAGTCTTTGAAGAGGAGAAGAGACTTGGACAAAAATTTGTTTTAAGTATAGAACTTTTCTTAGATACTAGAGAAGCAGGAGTTACTGGTGATTTAAGCAAATCTGTTCATTATGGAGAACTTGCACATAAGGTTGAGGAAGAGTTTAAAAAGCAAAGCTATGATTTAATAGAAACTGCAGCAGAAAAATTATGTGAGTTTATATTATTAGAATACTCTCTTGTAAAAAAAGTGAAGGTTTCTTTAAAGAAACCATGGGCACCTATATTAAGAAGTTTAGATACTGTATCTATAGAAATAGAGAGAGGATGGAACGAGGCATACCTTTCATATGGTTCTAATATAGGAGATAAAAAATATTATATAGAAGAAGCTTTAAAGGAAATAAATAAGGCTTATCATACTGAAATTATAAAAAAATCTAATTTAATTGAGACAGAACCTTGGGGATACACTGAGCAGGATGAATTTTTAAATGGTGCTTGCAAAATAAAAACTCTTTTAAGCCCAAAGGAATTAATAAAGTTTTTATTAAGTGTAGAGCAAAAGCTTAAAAGAGAGAGAAAGATTAAATGGGGGCCTAGAACTATAGACTTAGATGTAATATTTTTTAACGATTTAGTAAGTGAAGATGAAGAGATCATACTTCCACATCCTAGAATGCATGAAAGAAGTTTTGTTTTAGAGCCATTAAATGAAATTGCTCCATATAAGATTCATCCCTTATATAGAAAGCGTGTATTTGAACTTTTAGAAGAATTAAACAAAAACAAATAAATTTGTTAGAATGAGATTGAGGAATTTTAGCTGGTAAGGTTGTTTTTGATGTAGATGTAGCATTAGAATTAAGTGATATAAGAAGTGCTATAGCTAGATTTCTAGATGCTCATGATACATATCCTAATAATGGGTGGATAGGTTAATGAAGAAAAATACTAAACAAATATTAGTTTCATCAATACTTGGAGCTAGTATATCATTAATAGTATGTTTATTATTTGACTATTTTGGAATACCTAAAAATATATTTTCTTATATTATTGTTTTAATAATATTTTTAGTAATTTCACGTATTATAAATAATAAATATATATAAGTGAAAAGCTTATAAGTAGAGATACATATAGCTATCATACCAAATAAAAGTAAATTTAATAAATTAGCTATTTTAGGATTAAATTATAAATTATTTCTCCTAAAATAGTTTAAATAATATATTATTAATAAAGATATAGAATTTAGTATAAATCACTACTAAATCCTATATCTTTTTTTATTGTTTTTTATTAAAAACATACTGGCAGAATGGTTCTAATTTAAAGGAATTAGGAATGTCTTTTAAACTTAAGTAATCCTTGCTTACATCACTATCCCAAGGATAAAGAGTTATTAAGTCATCTCCATAAATATCTATTACATATTTTTCACTGTTTAAATCAATAAAAATTTTATATAAAGGTTTATTAGGTAAAGGTTCCTCATTTATAAAGTTAGAATCTTTTAAGCTTTTTAATAGGTCATCAATAATTCTTATATCTTCATTATCAACAACAACTTCACTATAAATATTCATATCTAATAATCTAATTTTTATATTATTCTTAGAAACTAGTTCACTTAAATTTTTAGTGTGGTAGTTTAAAGAAGGTTTCTCCTTAGAAGGAATATTAATTTTAGAACATGAAATTAAAAGAAGAGAAAAACATAGGGTTATTAAAAATATTTTAGTAATTTTTTTCATCAAATTTATCACCTCCTTCAGTTTAATTTATGAAACTTATGTTTTTAGTAGAACTTTTTTTAAGAAAATGAATAATATATATTACAATTGTCCTTAGAATTAAGGAGGTGATTTATAGTGAAATATGCATTAGATATAAATGACTCCTATTTAAGAAAAGTTTTAATAAAAAAATTAAAGGAAGAAGGAGATCTTACTATAGATTGTTTTAATGAAGAATGTTGTTTAGGAGAAAGTTTTTTTAAAAAAGTGTTATTATCTAATAATACAAAGGCAGATATATTTATAAGAATAACTAAGAGCATAGGAGAAGATAAAAGAATAGAAATCTTAGGTGATGATCAAATTCTTAGGCGTGTTGTATCTTTAAACTTAGAAGATATGGTTGATTATATAGGCCTTTCACAGATAAGTATTAAAAGTGGAAAAGGATTATATTTAGTAAAAAATTTAGACTCTTTATGCTTAATTATAAATATAAGTGATACTGAAGTAGATAGTATAAATAAAGAAAAGTTAGCAGATGCATTATATAAAATAATTAAGGAAGTAAGCTAAGCTTATTTTTTTAATTAATAGGTTTAGTTATCCATATTTTACTTTAAGCTTATTTTTAGTTAATATCCATTTTAAAATAGATATTTAAAAATTAACAATATTTAGATGATTAAATATAGCCCTGTTTTAAAGAAGTTTTATCAAGACTTAAACGGAGAGTTTACAGTCTATTGACAGAACTTCTTTAATTATAGTTTTTTTGAGAAACTTTTTAGGAGTGAACTTAGTAATACTATAATCAGTGCTTTAAGAAATGTAATTAATGATAACAAGTATTATTATGTTAAGCATTTTTAATTGATAAGGTATATAAATAATATTTAAAGCTTATTATGCATATAAATCAATGAGTAGCAATATTTATGGGGGAAGTTATGTATATTATAGGCAGTATAAACACCAGATTCATAAGCAAAAGTGAACAGAGCAAAAAGGAAATTTTTAATAAAATAGATAACATAGTAAAAGGTGGAGGAAATATAATTAGGATGAATTTATCCCATGGAAAGCATAGGGATGTAGAGTGTTGTATAGATTACATAAGAAGCAATCATAAGGACGTAAAAGTTCTTTTAGACTTACAGGGAAATAAGATTAGGGTAGCTAATAATATATATGGAACATTTAAAGTAAACACAGGAGATTTAGTTTATTTCTGTTCAGAGGATACTTATGATGTTTATCTTAAAAATGTTGATAGAAATAAGCTTATACCTTTAAATATAAAAAATAAGTTTATATACAATAATAATTTTAAAAAGATATATATGAAAGATGCTACTATGGAATTCATAGTAATAAGCAATAATAATGGATTAATAAAGACTAAGGTAAAATTAGGTGGTGTGGTTAGAAGAGAAAAGGGATGTAATCTTCCAAATTTAGATAGGAAAAATTGGGGGATAAGCGAAAAGGATTTAGAAGATATTAAATTTGCAATAGAGAAAAATGTAGATATTATAGATTACTCTTATTGTTCTTATATGGAAGAATGTAGAGAATTTAAGAATATTGTATTTAAAAACTTAAAATCAAATCAAGTTATTCCTAAGCTTTGGGGTAAAATTGAAACTAATGAAGGGATAAATAATATTAAAGAAGTTGCTAAAGAATTAGATGGAATAGTTATAGCAAGGGGAGATTTAACAGCAGAAGTTGGGATATTAAATGTTCCTATAGTTCAAGAAAAAATATTATATGCTTTAAAAAATGAGAATAAAGCAATAATAGTAGCTACAAATTTACTGTCATCTATTAGAAATAAACAAAATAAACCTACAATAAACGAATTAAGCGATATATATCATTTTGTTAGGTGTGGTGTTACAGGTTTTATGCTTACAGGAGAAACTAGTACTGGTGAAAACGAAGAATATGTTGTTACTAACTTGAAAAATAGTATAAAGTATTATGAAAAGTTATTATCAAAAATAAAAAAGAGATCAAAGAAAGTCTAAAAAGACTTTCTTTGATCTTTTATTTTAGATTTTTCTATACGTTCATATGATTTTAAAACTATTAAGAAGCTTAAATATCCTAGTAAAGCACCTGTTAATACATCACTTGGGTAATGAACAAGCAAGTATAATCTAGAAAAAGCTATTAGGACAGCTAATGAATAGATATATACTTTTATATTCTTAAAATAATAAGCTAACATAAATGCTGCTGCAAAGGATGCAGAGGTATGACCAGAGGGCATAGAGTAACTACTTGGTTTAGTTATAATTATATGTAAGCTTTCATATGTAGCAAAAGGTCTAGATCTTTCTATAATATGTTTAAGAATTCCTTCGCCAAGCAGGGTGTTAACAATTAAAACAGCCAAGGTTAATAATCCTATTTTTCTATATTTTTTTGATATTATAAGTAAGATGCTTATGGCAATCCATATAAAGCCTAAATTACCTAATGAAGTTAAGAAAATCATTATTGGGTTAAGAAATTTATTTTGTATATTATTTTGTATAAAGTAAAGTATATTTATATCTATATTTTGAATAAAATGCATCTTATTACCTCCTAAAATTAATAAATATATTTTATTACTAAATTTTTAAGAAGTCTACTATAATGAGGTAAACAAGTTTATAAAAAAAAGTAATATTATATAAAAAATATTCATTTAAAGAATTAGAGAAACAAAATATAATGTAGATGTAATAACAAAAAGGAGGTCTAATATTGAGAAGATTAGAAAAATCTCTTTTAATTATTATAAGTGCATTACTTATGATATTTCTAATAATATTTAATATAATTAAGAATGGAAACTATATTAAACGTTTAAATAATGAAAATACAGAGCTAGTTTGGTACACAATTGGAATAGAACCTGATCATATGGATAGGGTTGAAAGTGAAGTAAATAACTATTTAACTAAAAAAATAAATGCAACTATTGATATTAGGTTTATAGATTATGCTGATTTTACAAAGGTAATGAATAATAAAACTAAAGAGGGAGAAAATTTTGACCTTGTATTCACATCTTCTTGGGCCAATGATTATTATCTTAATGCAAAGGAAGGAAACTTCCTTAATTTAAATACCTTGATTAAAGATTATGGAAATGATGTTTATAAAGCTCTTGATAAAAAGTTTTGGGAGGGAGCAGAAATAGATGGTTGTATATATGCTATTCCAAATCAAAAAGAGATAGCTAATATGCCTATGTGGGTGTTCTCTAAAGAATATGTAGATAAATATAATATTCCATATAAGGATATAAAAACTTTAGAAGATTTAGAGCCCTGGTTAAAGTTAATTAAGGAAAATGAAGAGGGCGTAATTCCTTTTTACGTTGATGATAGTTATTCAGTTCCTATGATTTGGGATCAATTAAGTCCTGCTTTAGGAATAAATTTAGAAAGCACAAGCTTTGAAGTGGTAAACATATTTAAAACAGAAGAAATGCTTAAGAGTCTAAAGACTATGAGAAGATATAAAGAACTTGGATATACCAATACTAAGATTGGGAATGCTGGTGATTTTTCTGCTAAAAAGTTTGTAACTAAAGCTGATGGTCAGCCTTATGCTGAAAAAATATGGTCTATTAAAAGTGGAGGAGAGGTTGTTGCTACACCAATTTTAGAAAGTTATATTACAAATGGATCAGTAAATGGATCTATGATTGCCATATCAAAAAATTCTAAAAATCCTGAAAAAGCTATGGAGTTTTTAAATCTTTTAAATACAGATAAGTATTTAAGAAATCTTATTAATTATGGAATTGAAGGAGTTCACTATGAAAAGATCTCAAATAATAAAATTAGGCTTTTAGATGAATCTAAAAATTATATGGTTGATTACTATACTTTAGGAAATTTATTTATAACATATGTATTAGAAGATGAACCAGAAAATAAATGGGATGAATTTAAAGAGGTTAATGATAATTCTAATGTATCTCAAGCCTTAGGATTTAAGTTTGACACTAGTGGTGTAACTGATGAATTAGAAGCTGTAGATGCTGTTTTAGAGGAGTTTACAAGAAGTTTATACACTGGATTAGTAGATACAGATGAATATGTTCCAAAGTTTATTAACAAACTTGAAAGTGCTGGAATAGACAAGGTTAAGGAAGAATTAGAAAGACAATTAAATGAGTGGAAAATAAAAAAGCAGACTTTTTAGTCTGTTTTTTTATTTAAAGATATTACTTTAATATTATCTATAACTGTAATGGTTCCAGTTTCTATCATAGGCTCAAGTATTTCTATTAATTCATTTATTTTTTCATTGCTTTCAATAACTTCTATAACTATAGGTAAGTTTCTAGCAAGTATTTCAATAAAATCAGAATGTATCTTATGATGGCTATCTAAACCTTCAATTCCTCTTATTACAGTTGCTCCTAAGACATTTTCTTTTTTTAGTACTTTTAATATTTCTGAGTAAAGTGGTTCCCCCTTATACTTATCAGATTCATCAATAAATATTTTTAAAAAGCTACCTTTAAATTCATTTCTCATAAAATATTCCTCCTAAAAATTAAAATAATATTCTAGCAAGTTTTTGGCCTATTACAACAAATAATAAACTACAACCTAAGTTTAATATTATATTTTCTATTCCTAAGGTTATATTGCCATTACTTAACATACTAATCGTTTCATAGGAAAAAGTAGAGAAGGTAGTAAGACCTCCCATAATGCCAGTAGTTAAAAAAAGTTTCATATTAGATGAGATTAATGCACTGTCCATACTAAACTCCATAATGAAGCCTATTAAAAGAGCACCTAAAATATTTGCAATTAATGTACCATATGGGAAGTTTCCTCCAAAATTTTTAGCTGCTAAAGTTGAAATAAAATATCTAAAGGATGCACCTAAAAATCCACCAAGACCTACTATTAAGGCAAGTAAAAGTTTTTGCATTTTAACCATCTCCTTAAAGGGTTAATATTCTATTTAAAATATACTTTTTTTTATAATATTAACAAATTTTTAACATAAAGTAAAAGGATATAAAGTTTAAACTCCATAAAAATATAGCTCATATTTTAATCATATGTGATTAAAGAAAGAATAAAAATATTCAATATTTAATAGTTATATTACAAATATTTCAAACTTTTTAAAATATTTAAAAAGTTAACAGAATATATATATAAAACATTTTGTTTTTAAAAACTCTTAAAAGTGAGTAAAATAGCCTGTTTAGGAGATGATTCTATGTATTTTTTGTGAAGTTGACTTTTTTATTGTTATGGTATAAATTAACTATAGAAACTTTAATTTACTTAAAGATTTTCAAACATAATAGCAAAAATATATGATTATCATATTAATTTTAATTTACATTTAATAAAACATAAAATCATTGTAAACGTTTGTTTGAGCTTTTAAATTAAGGGATCTAAATGGTATAAAAATAGGATATGAGGGGGAAAAAAAATGCTTAGACACAAAAAATTATTAGCATTAATTTTAGGAGGAGTAATGACTACATCTGTAATGCTTACAGGATGTGGAGCAAGTGATCAAAAAGCAGAGGGAGGAGCAGCAAGTGAGGAGCCAGTTAATTTAGTATGGTATGTTATAGGTCAATCTCAAACTGATGGAGAATTAGTAGAAGAGGAAGTAAATAAATATATAAAAGATAAAATAAATGCTACTGTAGACATAAAACATATTGACTTTGGTGATTACACTCAAAAAATGAACGTATTAGCTAACTCAGGAGAAGATTATGATTTAGCATTTACATGTTCATGGGCTTTCCCATATTTAGAAAATGCTAGAAAAGGTGCTTTCCTTGAATTAAATGACTTATTAGATAAAGAAGGAGCAGATCTTAAAGGGGTTATAGATGAAAGACTTTGGAAGGGTGCTGAGGTTGATGGAAAAATATATGCAGTTCCTAACCAAAAAGAAATAGCATTAGCACCTATGTGGGTATTTGATAAGGAGCTTGTTGAAAAATATGATATTCCATATCAAGATATACACTCAGTAGAAGATTTAGAACCATGGTTACAAATCATAAAAGAAAAAGAACCAGATTTTGTACCATTCTACACTCAAGGGGATTCAATTCCATTAGAGTTTGATGAAATAATGAGACCTTTAGGAGTATTCTTTAATGATGACACTTTAACTGTACAAAATATGTATGAGACAGAAGAAATGAAGGCTATGATGACTAAATTAAGAGAATACTATGAAAAAGGATATATAAATCAAGATGCAGCAGTTAATAACATGCAAAATGAAATTAAGAGATTTGTATGGAAAGCTGATGGACAACCATATGCAGAAAATGGATGGGGACAAGCTTTAAAAAGAGATGTTGTAACATCATCAATAATCCCTCCATATGTTACAAATAACTCAACAACTGGAGCTATGACTGCTATATCTGCAACATCTAAGCATCCTGAAAAAGCTATGGAGCTTATAAACTTAGTAAATACTGACTCTACATTAAGAAATATGTTAATGTTTGGATTAGAAGGAAGTCACTATGAAAAGGTTAGTGATAACCAAATTAAGAGACCTGAGAAAAATAGTTACAGCGTAACAAGTTGGGCTTATGGAAACTTATTTGATACTTATGTTTTAGATGTTGACCCAGCAGATAAGTGGGATGCTTTTGAAGAATTTAACCAAAGTGCTAAAACTTCAAAAATCTTAGGATTTAAGTTTGATACAGAGCCAGTTACAACTCAAATATCAGCAGTTAATAACGTATTACAAGAGTTTGAAAGATCTTTATACACAGGTTCAGTAGATCCAGTAAAAGGATTAGAAGACTTAAATAAAAAGTTAGCTGCATCTGGATTAAATGATATAAAAGATGAAATGCAAAAACAATTAGATGAATGGAAAGCTTCTAATAAATAATAAATTTTAATATAAAAAGGGTGGTTTTAAGCCACTCTTTTTTTAGTTTTTAAATATTTAATTTAAAGTGATTCTAATATAGAAAAGAGTAAAATATTAAAAAAATAAATTTAATTAAGAAAATACTTAATTAGATATTGAATTTCTAGAAAAATAGGAGTAGAATTTAATTAAGGAAATGCTTAATTAAAATTAAGAGGTGGCTTATGGAAGAAAAGATAAAAATATTTAAAGCACTAGGAGATGAAACGAGAATAAATATACTACATCTCATAAATAAAAAATCCATGTGTGCAAAGGAGATAGCTAGAGAACTTAGCATTTCAGAATCTGCTGTTTCTCAACAAATAAAAGTATTAAAAGATGCCAATCTTGTAATTGGATATAAAATAGGTTATCACATTGTTTATGATTTAAATATAGAGCAATTAGAAAGCATTAATATCTTAATTGATTATATCGTAAATGATGATAATAATATAAAAATAAAAGAAAATACTTATGAAAAATGCAATAAGATATGTAAACATGCTAAATGCATAAATAATAAAAATTTGAAGGAGGAAAATATAATGAGAATTTGTTTCCCAGTTAAAAATAATGAAGGAGTTAAAAGTGTACCATATGGTCATTTTGGAACTGCTCCAACTTTTGTAATATGTGATTTAGAAAAGGAGGAAGTAACTACTGTAGGAAATGGTGACTTAGGTCATGAACATGGAAAATGTCAACCAATAAAAGCTTTATCAGGTGAAGTTGTAGATGCTGTAGTTGTTGGTGGAATTGGTGCTGGTGCTATAAGTAAATTAAATTCTATGGGAATTAAGGTTTACAAAGCTATTGATGGAGATATAGAAGCTAACTTAGAAGCATTAAAAAAAGGCGAATTAAAAGAGTTTTCAAGCACACATGCATGCAATCATCATGGATGTAGTCATTAATAAAGAAAAAGTGAGTTATTTTTATTATCTAGAGTAAGATATTTATAATGGAACTAATAAAAAGGTATTACATTTTAAAGATGTAGTACCTTTTTATTTTAAATAAATTAATTTAAACATTAATAATTTTTTAAAAGGTTTATTATACAGAGAAGTTAAGTATTAATAAGTATATGTATTTTTAAAAATTATTTAATGTGGAGGATTAAATTTGAATATTGAGAAGTTTTTAAGGGAGATTAAAGAAAAAATAATTAATTATAGAAGGGATTTTCATAAATATCCTGAAAGTGCATGGAGAGAATTTAGAACATCTTCTTTAATTGGAAAGTATTTAAGGGAAATGGGATATGAAATAAAAATAGGAAAAGAAATAATAAGTGAAGAGCATAGGTTAGATGTACCAAATGAAGTTGATTTAAAGAAAAGTTATGAAAAAGCATTAAAGCAAGGTGCTTATAAAGAATTAAGTGATTATATGGTTGGTGGCTATACAGGGGTAGTTGGTATTTTAAAAAATGGAGAAGGACCAACTATTGCTTTAAGATTTGATATAGATGGAGTAAGGGTAATTGAATGCGAAAATAATGAGCATCTTCCTTTTAAAAATGGTTTTTCTTCTTTAAATAGGGGGATTATGCATGCCTGTGGACATGATGGTCACATAGCCATTGGCCTTGGAGTTGCAGAAGGTATTATTAAATTTAAGGAATATTTTAATGGAACAATAAAGCTTATTTTTCAACCTGGAGAAGAAAGTGTATGTGGTGGAAATCCAATGGCTCAATCAGGAATCTTAGATGATGTAGATTATTTATTAAGTGGTCACATAGGAATAAAGGCAAGGAAATCAGGTGAAGTAATCTGTGGAACAAAGGGATTTTTAGCAACATCTAAAATTAATGCTGAATTTACAGGAAAGTCTTCTCATGCTGCAGTTGCACCTGAAAAAGGGCATAATGCTTTGCTTTCTGCATCTACGGCAGTGTTAAACTTAGATGCTATACCAAGAAATGGTGAAGGTATAACAAGAATAAATGTAGGAAAGTTAATTGCAGGTAGTGGTAGAAATGTAATTCCTGGAAAAGCTTTTATGGAAGTAGAAACTAGAGGGGAAACTACAGAATTAAATGAATATATGGAAAGTTATGCTACTAGAATTTTAAAAGCTTCTGCAGATATGCATGATAATCATGTGAAAATATCCTGCTTAGGAAGATCTATAAGTGGTAGTAGTGATAGAGAGCTAATTGATATTATTAAATGTGAGGCAAAAAATATAAAGGATTATAATAATATAATAGATGAAGAAGACTTTGGTGCTAGTGAAGATATATGTTATATGATGAAAAGAGTACAGAAAAATGGAGGAAAGGCATCTTATATAATGTTTGGAAGTGAGTTGAAGGATGAACATCATTCTATTAGGTTTGATTTTAATGAAGAAGATATGTTTCCAGCAATAAATTTATATTTAAGAGTATTAATGAATCTTTGTAATAAAAAATAATAAAATTTTTAAAAGTTTTATTTAATAATTATTGTATATATGGACGTTTATCAAAATAACTTTTTATAAAACTTACAAACATATTTCAAGAATTACTAGATTTTAAGTGAAAGTCCAAATTTTTAATTTGGATTCTTGAACTTATGCAATGGAACTTTGTGAGACTGTATTCCTAAGAAATTAACAGTCTCAGCTTTTTAACGTGATATTTTCTACGTAATAATTTAAATTCTAAAGCTTATCTAGATATTCTCTTTATATTGTTTGTAAGTTTTATTATTATATTTTGATATAGCTTCTTATAGAGTGGATAATAAATCATCTATGATCATATTTCCACCTAATTTATAATCATATGTAGAATTAGTATTTAAAGACTTTAAGAAGCTCCAAGAAGCATTCCAAAGCTTAACTACGAAAAGGTAATTTTCTAATTTTTCCATTAATTCATAAGAGTAGTAGCCGAAATAACTTTTTATTAAAAAATACCTCTTTTTTTCATCAAGCATCCAAGATACAGTAGCTAAATCAAAAAATATATCACACATAGCAGAAAATTCAAAATCAATAAAAAGAACATTTTTATTATAATATAGTACATTTGAAGAATTTAAATCGTTATGACAAAGGCCAAGAGTCATATCTTTGCTTAATTTCTCTTCAAGAAGATTTAGCTTATTTAATACTAAATCAATGTCCTCATGAAAATTAAAGTTTTTAGATTTTAAAATATGAAAATTTTTTCTTATATGTTCAAAAGGATTAAAAATATGTTGGCACTTAAGAATATGTAGTTTTTTCAAATTAATTGATAGTTTTTCAAGGAATTCTAAAGATGTAAATGTACTCATATTTACCTTTGAATCTTCTAAAAATTTGCTTATTAGTATTCCATTATCCTTATTATGATATATAATAGGGGGGGATAGCTTGTTCAAATTAGCAAATGTTAAAACAAAATTTTCCTCTGAAAAATTATTTTTATTATCTTTACTAGGTATTCTTAAAACATATTTATTATTTTCACACTCTAATAAATAATTTGAGTTATTAAGACCACCTAGTTTGGTTATCTTATGATTTTTCATTTTGTTAGTCATCTTAATCTCCTTATATTCTAATGAAAATATTATATCAAAAAATAAGAAGGGATGGAAAAGGATAATGTTAAATGAGGTGTTAAAAGGAATAAAAGGTTTAGATAATGACATAATTTTAAAAGCTAAAAATAGAGTAGATTCTTTAGCTAAACCTTTAGGAAGTTTAGGGAAGTTAGAAGATATAGCCATTAGGTTATCTGGAATAACTGGAAATATGTTTAATAATATTGATAAAAAGTGTGTGATTATAATGTCTTCTGACAATGGAGTTGAAGAAGAAGGAGTAGCCTCAGCACCTCAATGTGTAACCTTACTTCAAACAAAAAACTTTATAAAAGGTACTACTGGAGTAGCTACATTGGCAAAAGCTAATGGAACGGATTTAATGGTTTTTGATGTTGGAATTAATTCAGATGAAATCATAGAAGGAGTTATAAATAGAAAGATATCAAAGGGAACTAAAAATATTTATAAGGAACCAGCTATGACTTATGAAGAAGCCAAAAAATCCTTGGAAATTGGAATAGAAGCTGTAAAAATAGCTAAGGAAAAGGGATATAAAATACTTGGAGTAGGTGAAATGGGAATAGGAAATACAACTACTTCAGCAGCAGTATTAAAAGCTCTTATTGGATGTGAAACTTCTCAAGTAGTAGGAAAAGGTGGCGGAATAAACAATACTTCTTTTGAAAAGAAAAAAAGAATTGTAGAAGAAGTGGTTAAAAAACATAATATTAATTTTGATGATCCTATTGATATTATTTCAAAGGTTGGAGGATATGATATTGGAGCAATGGCAGGGGTATTTTTAGGTGCAGCTTTCTATAGAATACCTGTAGTAATAGATGGATTTATATCCGTTGTAGCAGCCCTTTTAGCTAATAGATTAAACCCTTTAGTTAAAGAGTTTTGTTTTACCTCTCATAAGTCACAAGAAATAGGATACGAGTTAGCTATAAAAGAGTTAGGTTTAGATCCTATGTTAGATTTAAATATGAGATTAGGAGAAGGAAGTGGATGCCCAATAGCTTTTTCCGTAATTGACTTTGCAACAGCTATGATGAATAATATGGCAACTTTTGAAGAAGGAAATATAGATAACAGCTATTTAGAAGATGTAAAGGATGAAGAATGTTATATTGTTCTTTAAACCTTTAAAAATATTATAGGAGTTAATTTAATTAGTTATGATAGTTTTAATTATTGGAGGAGCTAAGAGTAGCAAATCTTCTTATGCTGAATTTTATAGTAGTAATCTTTCAAAAAAAGGAAAAGGGGAGCTTTATTACTTAGCTACTATGAACCCATATGATTCAGAGGATTTAAAGAGAATAGAAAATCATTTGAAAAATAGAGAAAAGTATGATTTTAAAACCATTGAAAAACATAGGAATTTAAATGAGATATTTCATAAACTTTCTAAGGAGGATACTGTTTTACTAGACAGTTTAACCTCTTTAGTTACTAATGAGATGTTTGTGGGAAAAGAATTTAATGAAAGTGTACATAGTAATATTTTAAAGGACATAAAGAGTCTAGGAACTAAGGTTTCTAATTTAGTAATAGTTTCAGATTATGTTTTTAGTGATGGAATTAAATATGATTCTTATACTGAGTCTTTTAAAAGAGAATTAGGCACAATAAATTGTGAATTAGCTTCCTTCTCAGATGTGGTTATAGAAGCTTCCTTTGGAAACTTAATATTTCATAAAGGAGAGGAGGTTTTAGAAAATGAAAATCTTTTATAAGGCTATAAATATGACCTTAAGCATGTTTACAGTTATTCCATTGCCTAAGTATGAATGGGATGACAGGGCTGCAAAACATATAATGAAGCTTTATCCCTTCATAGGGTTAATTATAGGAGCACTTTGGTATTTAAGTTTTTTTGTATTAAGTAAGCTAAATGTACCAATTATGCTTATGGCAGCTCTTATTTTAACAGTGCCATATATTTTAACTGGATTCTTACATCTAGATGGTTTTATGGATGTTTCTGATGCACTTCTTTCTAGAAGAGATAAGGAAACAAAGCTTAGAATTTTAAAGGATTCTACAGTGGGAGCTTTTTCAGTTATTTCTGTAGTTTTATTACTACTAGTAGAATTTGCTGGTATGTTTACTGTTTTAAATAAAAATTTAGATATGAAAATATTAATACTAATCCCAATAGCATCAAGGGCAATAAATGGATACTTTATTGTAAGTCAAGAGATGCTTGGACAAAGTTCTTTAGCTAAATTCTTTAAAGAAGGAACTGGAAAAATAGATGAAATAATTTTACTAGGAATATATGTAGTAGTGGCATTATTAACATTTTTCACCTTAGGAATAAATTATTTAATAGCTATTTTAGCAATGGGACTTATTTCTTTTATTTTACTTTTAAAAGTAAAAAAAGAGTTAGGTGGAATAAATGGAGATGTTGCAGGATATATTCTTGTTCTTATGGAGTTTACAGGAATTTTAGTTTTAGGAATTATTTAAGGAGGAGAAGCTTTTGAAACTTTTATTTGGCGGTGCCTATAATGGAAAGCTAAGGTATGTAAAAGAAAAGTTAGGTATAAATGAAGAGGAAATATTTTATTGCAAAGAAGATTCTATAGACTTTTCTAAAAAGGTTATTAGTGGCATAGATAGATTAATTTATTTTAATGCCTTACAAGGAAAAGAGTCTTTAAGCTTTTTTAAGGAAAAAAAAGAATTATTAAAAGATAAAATTTTAATTTGTGATGAAATATCTTCAGGAATAGTTCCTTTAAAGAAAGAGGAAAGATTATGGAGAGAAGAGACTGGGAAAGTTCTTCAGTTTCTATCAAAGGAAAGTGAAGAAGTTTATAGAATATTTTTTGGAATAGGAACAAGATTAAAGGGTGAATAATAAGATGATAATTTATTTAATTAGACATGGGAAGACTTATTGCAATGAGAATAAACTTTATTGTGGAATAAGTGATGTGCCTTTAAGTGAGGAAGGAAAAAAGGAATTAGAGGAAAAAAGAAAGAGTGTGAGTTTACCAATATGTAAAAGAAATTTTACAAGTGGAGCAAAAAGAGCTAATGAAACATTTAATATTTTATATCCAAATAAGAAGTATGAAGTCATAAAGGAATTTGGTGAGTATAACTTTGGAGACTTTGAACTAAAGTCTTATGAAATGCTAAAGGAAGACAAGGAATATTTAGACTGGATCTTAGATGAAAGTAAGGAAGTTTCTTGCCCTAATGGTGAATCAAGAAGGGATTTTGAAAAGAGAATGCAAAAAGCATTTTTAAAATTACTTCTAACCCTTAAGAAAGAGGGAGAAGAGGAAGCCTTAATAGTATGTCATGGGGGAAGTATAGCTTGTATTTTAGAACTCTTTGAAAAGGATGGATTAGACTTCTATACTTATCAACCTAAGTGTGGAGGCGGATATAAGTTAAAAGTTGAACAGGATATTTATAATTTAAGAGAAGATTTTTCAAGTCTAGAATTTGAAAAAGACATAACAGATAATTTAAGACTAGAAATAATAGAAAGGTTTTAGAAATGATAAAAATTATAATAGGATATGTTTTAGACCTAATAATAGGAGATCCTAATAATCCATATCACCCTATTAGATATATAGGAAAACTAGCATCTAATATGGAAAAGCTTTGGAGAAAGGTTTTTAAGAAAAATCTTAAGATAGCAGGCTTTTTTGCTTGGCTTTTTATAGTTTTCATAACCTTTGGAGTAACTTTAGGAATTGTACATATTGCTAATAAGATTAATCCTATTTTAGGAACAGTAGTATCTGGAATACTTATTTATTTTTGTATTTCTGCTAAGGGGCTTAAAGTTGAAGGGCTTAAAGTAATTAAGATTTTAAAAGAAGGAGATATTGTTAAGGCTAGAAAACAATTATCTTATATTGTAGGAAGAGATACTGAAAATTTAGATGAAGAAGCTATAGTTAGAGCTGTAGTTGAAACTGTAGCAGAAAATATGTCAGATGGTATTATAGCACCTTTATTTTTTGCAGGAATTGGGGGAGCACCTTTAGCTTTCTTATATAAAGCAGTAAATACATGTGATTCAATGTTTGGATATAAAAATGAAAAATATAAGGATTTTGGATTCTTCTCAGCTAAGCTTGATGATGTGTTTAATTATATTCCAGCTAGATTAACAGCTTATCTTATAGTAATTTCTTCTTTTATTTTAAGACTTAATTGCAAAAATAGTTTTAAAATATATAAAAGAGATAGATATAATCATTCAAGTCCTAATAGTGCTCATCCAGAAGCGGCAGTTGCAGGAGCTTTAGGAATAAGACTTGGAGGAGCAAATTACTATTTTGGAAAGCTTGTAGAAAAACCAACCATAGGAGATGCTAAAAAGAAAATAGAAATTTCAGATGTTTATAAGACTAATAATATATTAGGAATGGTTTCTTTTTTAGGAATGGTAGTAGCACTTATTATTAGATGTATTTTAGAGGTGATTATATGAATTTAGGACATGGTGGTAATGTAGAAGAAATTAAGAGAATTTATGGCTTAAAAGAAAATGAAATTATTGATTTTTCAGCTAACATAAACCCTCTAGGAATCTCTGAAAGAGTAAAAGAGGCCATGATCAAAGGAATAAATTCTATAGAGAGATATCCAGATATAACTTACTATGAACTTAAAAAAGAAATTTCAGAATTTGAAAAAGTAGCTTTAGAAAATATAGTACTAGGAAATGGTGCAGCAGAGGTTATTTTTAATGTGGTAAGAGGAATAAAGCCTAAAAAAGCACTTATAGTGGCACCAACATTTTCAGAATATGAGGATGCCTTAAATTCTGTAGAGTGTGAAGTTAACCATTATGTATTAAAAGATAATTATTCAGTGGATAATGGATTTTTAGAAGAAATCAAAGAAGAATTAGATATTATATTTTTATGTAATCCTAATAATCCTACAGGTGCTTTAATAGAAAAAGATTTTTCATTAAAAGTATTAGAAAAAGCAAAAAAAATGAATGTCATAGTTGTTTTTGATGAATCTTTCTTAGACTTTGTTGAAGATAATTATAAATACTCTCTTATTGATGAGTTAGATAATTTTAATAACTTAATTGTAGTAAAATCTTTAACTAAATTATTTGCCTTTCCTGGAATAAGATTAGGATATGGATTAAGTTCTAATAATAATGTTATAGAAAAAATAAATTCAGTAGGAACTCCTTGGAGTGTAAACACAGTAGCAGACTATGCAGGAAGAGAAGCATTAAAAGATGTTGAGTATATTAAAAACAGCGTAGCTTACATAAAAAAAGAAAATGAATTTTTATATAATAGGCTAGAAAAGTTTAAAGATATTACTACTTTTAAAGGTGCAGTAAATTTTATATTTTTTAAATTGAATAAAAATATAGATTTAAGAGAAAAATTAATTAGAAGAGGTATTATAATAAGAAGTTGTAGTAATTACATTGGCTTAGACCATAACTTCTATAGGGTAGCAGTTAGAACAAGGGAAGAAAACAAAAAGCTTTTAGAAGAGCTTTCAAAGGTTTTAAAGTAAGTTTTAAATTATTACTTTATTTCTTAATAGTTTTTATAGTAAATCAAGAAGTTTGACAATGATAAAATATAATAATATAATCAAGTTGATTAACTAATAATTGGTGTGATTTTCGCTTAATAGGGAATGAAGTTAAAGTCTTCAACTACCTCAGTAACCGTGAAGCAGACAAAATCTCAATATGTCACTGCATTTTTTGTGTGGGAAGACGAGATGGAGGAAGAAGCAAAGTCGGGATACCTGCCTTTTATTTAAGTACTATTATCTTCTGAGGGTAGGATAATAGGGTGCGTATGATTTAAATATGCTTAACATACCTTCTAAAAATGGTATGTTTTTTTATTTTCTACGTATTAATCTAAGCCTCAAATATTTTAATTGTTAAGTTTTATGAAAGAGAAATTTGATTGATGATGATTTAAGCTTGATTTAGGAAAGTTCAGATTTACTTTTATAGATTGTAAGGGATGCTTAGCAATATTAAAAATACATATTAAAATCATTAAATAAAATCAAATAGGAATCCTTCATATAACTTAAGAATTTATAAAGGTAAAGTGGAGGAAGAATATGAGAAACTTTAAAAAAATAATTTCTTTAGTAATGATAACCATGATGGCATTACTTATGTTTACTGGATGTGGAAGTAAAACAGTAACAATGAAAGATATGGAAGGAACTGAATTTACAGTACCTAAAAAGATTGAAAGAATAGTATCAACAGCTCCATCTAATACAGAGATATTAGTAGGTTTAGGACTAGGTGACAAAATAGTTGGTGTTGATAAATATTCGGCAGATGTAAAAGGATTAAATCCTGATATTCCTAAAATAGACTTTAGAAATCCTGATGCAGAGGCTATAGTAGCTCTTAAGCCAGATGTAATAATAGCTTCAGGACATAATAGAACTGGAAAAGAAGATCCATTTAAAGCTTTAAAGGATGCAGGGATACCTGTAGTTTATATTCCAACTAGTGATAGTATAGATGGAATATATGAAGATATCAATTTCTTAGCTAAGTTAACTGGAACAGAAGCTGAAGGAAAGAAAATGGTTGACTCAATGAAGAGTGAAGTAGATAAAATAAAAGCTATAGGTGAAACTATAAAAGATAAGAAAACTGTTTACTTTGAAATTGGATCAGGTTCAAAACTTTATAGCTTCGGAAGTGATACTTTCTTAAACAACTTATTAACTATAATTGGAGCAGAAAACATATTTGGTAATGAAAAAGGTTGGATTTCTCCAAGTGAAGAAGCTGTTATAAAAGCAAATCCAGATGTAATTTTAACAAATGAAAGTTATATTGAAAATGCTACAGATTTAATTGCTAAACGTCCAGGTTGGAATACAATAACTGCTGTTAAGGATAATAAAATATTCTTAGTAGACAATAATGCATCATCACGTGGAAGTCAATACGTGGTAAATGTATTAAAACAAATGGCAAAGGATATTTATCCAGAACAATATGCAGGAATCTAAAAAAAGAAAACTACTAATATTACTAGCTATTCCATTAGTAATATTAGTACTTTGTATTGGAACTTCCATAGGAAGTTCCAATATTAATATATGGGATACTATTTCTATAGTTGGGAATAAAATTTTTGATATTCCTCTTAGAGCTGGTATAAAACCAGAGGACGTAGCAATTATTTGGGTAATTAGATTACCAAGGGTATTATTAGCTTTTGGAGTTGGAGCTTCTCTTGCAGTTAGTGGAGCTATAATTCAATCTATATTAAAGAATCCATTAGCATCACCATATACTCTAGGAGTTTCATCAGGAGCTTCCTTAGGGGTTGGAATATACATAGTTCTTGGAATTTCTATTCCTGTAATAGGAAATTTAGCTATGCCTGTTATAGGGTTTTTATGTGGAGTTTTAACTGTTTTTGCTGTTATTATCTTTTCTAATAAGGTTGATAGAGGCCTTTCAAATAATACAGTAATATTAGCTGGTATGGTTCTATCACTTTTTACTAGTGCCATGTTAACAACTGTAACATCTATATGTAGTGAAGATTTAAAGGCTATTACCATGTGGCAAATGGGATCATTTGCTATGAAGAGTTGGTCATATGTCTTTGCTGGAATTCCATTTTTAATAATTGGAATTTTTATGGCTGTAAGATATACAAGAGAAATGGACATCTTAAGCTTTGGAGAGGATGGAGCAAAGGCAATAGGAGTTGAAACTAAAAAGGTAAAAAAGGCATTACTTGTTTCAGTGGCAATTTTAACTGGAAGTGCTGTAGCCTTAAGTGGTGTTATAGGATTTATTGATCTTATTACTCCTCATATAGTTAGAAAAATATTTGGATCTAGTCATAAGATAGTAATTCCAATGTGCATTATCCTTGGAGGAACTCTTATGGTATTAACGGATTTAGTTTCAAGAACATTAATTGCTCCATCAGAATTACCAGTTGGAGCAATTACGGCATTAATTGGAGCACCATTTTTTGCATATCTATACTTTGGAAAAAGAAGTAGGTGATATTTTGCTAGAAGTTAAAAATTTATGTTGTGGATATGATGGTAATGATGTTATACATAATTTATCTTTTAATATAAACATGGGAGAAAACATATCTATAATAGGACCAAACGGCTGTGGTAAATCTACAGTGTTAAAAGCCTTAGCTAACTTAATAGAATATAAAGGTGAAATAAAGCTAGATGGGGTAGAAATTAGAAATATAAAAAGAAAAGATTTAGCTAAAAAAGTTGCATTAATGAGTCAAAATTCTGAAGTGTATTTTTCTTATACTGTTTTTGAAACAGTTTCACTAGGAAGATATGCTCATATGGATGGTATGTTTTCAAGTCTTACAAAGAAAGATAGGGATATAGTCTTAAAATGTATTGAAAGCGTAGGATTATTAAATGAAAAGGACAGGTTAATAAATGAGCTATCAGGAGGACAACTTCAGAGAGTTTATTTAGCAAGAGCCTTTGCTCAAGATCCTGAAATATTACTTTTAGATGAACCAACAAATCATTTAGACTTAAAATGCCAAATTGAAATTTTAGATTATATAAATAAATGGACAAAGGAAAACAATAAAACTGTTATAGGCGTTTTACATGATTTAAATTTAGTTCAGATGTTTAGTGAAGATGCAATTTTAATAAAAGAAGGTAAAATTTATAGTAGTGGAAAAGCAAGAGAACTATTAAATAGTTCTAAAATTACAGATGTATATAAAATAGACATAAGAAAATTCATGCTAGAAGCATTAGAAAAATGGAAGTAGGTGTACAATATGAAAAAAAAGTTTGTTGTATCATATAGTTGTGGAAAGGATAGTACATTATCATTATATAGAATGATAAAGGCAGGACATACTCCAGTAGCTTTATTAGTTACTGTTGATAAAAAAGTTTTAAGAAGTTGGTTCCATGGCATACCAGATAAATTATTAAAAGACGTATCAAAATCTCTAGATATACCTCTAGTTTTAGTTGCAAGTAACGGAAAAGAAAACTATGGGGAAACATTTGTTGAGGCTTTAAAGAAGATTAAAGAGGAAATGGGTGCAGAAGCTTGTGTATTTGGAGATATTGATTTAATGGCTCATAGAACTTGGTGTGAAGATAAATGTGAAAAAGCAGGTCTTGAAGCTATTTTCCCACTTTGGGAAGAAGATAGAGAAGCCCTAACTTATGAGTTTATAGATAGTGGTTTCAAAACTGTAATTAAAAATGTGAAATTAAGTATTTTAGGTGAGGAATTCTTAGGTGAAGTTTTAACTAAGGATGTAGTTGAAAGATTAAAAGCAGCTGGTTCAGATGCTTGTGGAGAAAATGGAGAATATCATACATTTGTTTTTGATGGACCTTTATTTAAAGAAAGAATAAACTTTGAAACTGGAGATAATATATTAACAGAAACTCATGGATTCTTAGATATTAAGTAGGTGTGTTTTATGAAGTATAAAAGTATAATGCTTCTTGGTACAGCATCTTCCGTAGGAAAAAGTACTGTTGCAGCAGCCTTTTGTAGATATTTTAAGAAAAAAGGATATAGGGTTGCACCTTATAAAGCTTTGAATATATCATTAAATTCCTTTGTAACAAAGGAGGGGGGCGAAATAGGACGAGCTCAAGTGGTACAAGCTGAAGCCTGTGAAATTGATCCTAAGGAATATATGAACCCTATATTAATGAAACCTAGTGCAGGATTTAAAACTCAGGTAATAGTTAGAGGTAAAGTTCATTGCACTATGGATGCTTATAAATATAAGGAGCTAAACAAATATCTTAAGGAAAAAGCAAAGGAAGCTTATGATGACATTTCAAATGATTATGATTTAATAGTTTTAGAAGGGTCAGGAAGCTGCGCTGAAATAAACTTAAGAGAAACTGATATAGCAAATATGCATACTGCTAAAATGGCAGATGCTGATGTTATTTTAGTTTCGGATATAAACAGAGGAGGAGTTTTTGCTTCTATTGTTGGTACTATAATGCTTTTAACTGAAGAAGAGAGAAAAAGAGTTAAAGGGGTTATAATAAATAAATTTAGGGGAAAAAGAGAGTTTTTTGAACCTGCAATGAGACAAATAGAAGAAATAATAAAAATTCCTGTTTTAGGAGTTATGCCTTACTTTGATTTAGATATAGAAGAGGAAGATAGTGCTTCTATTAAATTAAGAAAAGGTAATGGCAAAGGGATAGATATAGCAATAGTTAGATTACCTCATATGTCAAACTTTACTGATTTTAATTCCTTAGGAAGAATAAAAGATGTAGGTATAAGATATGCTGAAAATCCTAAGGATTTAGAAAATGCAAATATGATAATAATTCCAGGAAGTAAAAATACTATAGATGATTTAATTTATTTAAAGGAAAGTGGTTTTAAAGATGCACTAATTAATGAAAGTTCTAATGGGAAATTAATATTTGGTATATGTGGTGGTTATCAAATATTAGGAGAAAAAATAATTGATTCCCTTGGTGTTGAAGGTGAAATAAGAGAAGAAGAAGGCTTAGGACTTTTAAATATAGTAACATCATTTAATAAAGAAAAAACTACAAAACAGGTTGTAGCCTTTGATTTAGAAGGAAATGAAGTTAGTGGATATGAAATTCACAATGGGGAAAGTATTCCTACAGCTAAGGAGAATATATGGATAAAAGAAAAAAATGGTAATGTTCTTGGAATGAAGAACAAAGAACAAAATGTTTTTGGTACTTATATTCATGGAATCTTTGATGAGGGAGACTTTGGAGAAAAGCTTATAAATAAATTAAAGAAAGAACTAAACATAGAAGAAAGTAATGAAGTTAATTATAAAGATTATAAAATGATTCAATATGATAAGCTTTGTGAACTTTTAGAAGAGAATATAGATATGGTATATGTTGAGAATCTAATTAGATCTTAATTTTAAACAGTGTATTAAGTTTTATTATTTAATACACTGTTTTTATTTTATATAAATGATAAGTTCATATTTGATATATATTTAAATCTTATGTATTATATTATATAGCAAGTTAAGTTTTAATAATAGATTGTAAGGTGAGTTTTAATGGATGATTTAATAAAAGCAATTGATAAAATTACAGAAGAGGAAATCATAAAACTAGTAATTAGTAATAAATTAAATAAGGATACTGAATATAAAAAAATAGTATTTCAGCTTAAGGAAAAAAATAAAAAGGATTTTTATCAAATAGAGAAATATACTGAAAAGCAAGTTTTTCATGAAAATATAGAAAAAAAAGAACTTAAAGAGAAGGTAGAAGAATTATTTATTTCTAAATACAAGCAATTAAATGCTTTTTCTAAGGAAAGTTCTTTTGATCTTAAGGTTTCTAAAAAGGGAAAGGTATTTTTAGGAATTAAGAAAAATAATGAATCTTTAAAAGTTTTAAAGAAGGAACATAATAGAAAGAAAAACTACATATTAGAAGAGGGAATGATTATAGAGCCTCTTATAGACTTAGGGGTTTTTACTAAAGAGGGAAAGGTTATAAACTCTAAATATGATAAATACAAGCAAATAAATAGATTTATAGAAATAATAGATGATGAAATAAAAAAGGTAGAGCAAAAAGAGCTTACAATATTAGATTTTGGATGTGGTAAATCATATTTAACATTCATATTATATTACTATTTTGTTGAGATCAAAAAGATAAAGGTTAATATGATAGGATTAGATTTAAAGGCTGATGTTATAAAGAAATGTAATGAAATAGCTAAAAAATATAATTATGAAAATTTACATTTTGAGCTTGGAGATATAAATGGGTTTAAATATAATAATAAAGTAGATATGGTAATAACATTACATGCCTGTGATACAGCTACAGATTATGCCTTATATAATGCAATAAAGTGGAATAGTAAAATGATATTCTCAGTTCCATGCTGTCAACATGAATTTAATAGTCAAATAGAAAGTGAAAAGTTTTCTATACTTACTAACTATGGAATAATTAAAGAAAGAATATCAGCACTTATGACCGATTCAGTTAGGGCTAATCTTTTAGAATGTGCAGGATATAAAACTCAGCTTTTAGAGTTTATAGATATAGCACATTCACCTAAAAATATATTAATAAGAGCAACTAAAGGAAATGTTTCTAAGGCTAAGAAAGAAAAGTCTTTAAATGAGGTTAATAATCTTATGGATGAGTTTAATTTAAGTCCAACATTATATAAGCTTTTAAAAGATGATAACTTAATATAATTAATAGAATCTTTAATTAAGCAAATTTATGATTTAATTTATACTTTAAGAGAACTATAAAATTTATAAATACCTTTAAACTTAATAGGTTTTTAAAATAGAGAGGAGAGTTTTTTAATTTCTTTCCTCTCTATTTTTTTATTTATTATTAATTTGTTTAGTTTTATATTAAAAAAATATAAAAAATACTTGTAATTATAAAAATATTATGTATAATTATTTGTGGAATAACGAACTATTAAATTTAAAAACAATATATAGTTCGAATAAATACTTTTAGGAGGGGCAAATTGAATATATTAAAAAAGACAACAAGTGTATTATTAGCTATATTAATTACAAGTTTTAGCTTAATTGCATGTGAAAGCAAGAAAAATGTAGAAGCATCTAAGGAAGAAAACACTATAGGTATTATAGGTGCTATGAATGAGGAACTAGAAGTACTTCTTAAGGATATGAAAAATCAAAAAGAAGTAAAAAGAAATGATTTAAACTTTTATGAGGGAGACTTATGGGGGCAACATGTTGTAGCTGTTGTATCAGGAGTAGGAAAAGTTAATGCAGCTTTATGCACTCAAATATTAGCAAGTGAGTTTAAGGTTAAGTCTTTAATAAATATAGGGGTTGCTGGAGGAGTATCTAAAGATATATATCCAGGAGATATAGTTATAGGTGATACATATGTACAACACGATGTAGATGCATCTGTTTTTGGAGACAAAGTAGGACAAATACCTAGAATGGATGTTTATGATTTTAAAGCTGATGAGAAGTTATTAAACTTAGCAAAAGATGCTGCAAAAAATGTTCCAGAGGTTAAAACTTATGTAGGAAGAATAGTATCTGGAGACCAATTTATTGCAGATAGTAATAAAGTTAAAGTATTAGATAAAGAGTTTAATGCTAAGGCAGTTGAAATGGAAAGTGCAGCTATAGCTCAAGTTGCATATCTTAATAAAATTCCATTTGTAATAATACGTTCAATATCAGATAATGCTAATAATGGGGCTCACATGGATTATAAAGAATTTATACCTGTGGGAGTTAAAAATTCAACATCAATACTAAAATCAATGTTTGAAAATATGTAATAAAAAAATCCAACTTAAAATTAAGTTGGATTTTTTATTAACTTAAAATTAAGTTGGATTTTTTATTATTGAAATTAAAACTTTGGATTTATTTCATCTCTTTGAATTCTTTTTATCTCTTTTAATCTTAAGTTAGTAACCTCTTTTATTTTATCGAAGGATTCACCATCAATAATCATTTGTTTAGCTATGTCATGGGCTGATTTATTATTATTCATTTTAAATACCTCCTAAAAAGAACTTCAATATATATTTTCTCTATAATTTTAGAAGATATTCTTTGAGAACATAGCTAAAAAAGTTAATATGTTACAATATATAAGCTTTTGTATAAAACCTTATAATAAGACTTAATTTATAAAAGAGCTTAATATTAATTAGTCTTCATATAAATATTTTCTTGTCATAGGAAGAGTATTGTTTATTCCTTTTGAGAATAGGATTTGATGTATGTCAATATCCCAATAGTGGAATGCAGCTGCACAAGTAGCAAGGTATAAATGCCACATTCTTAAGAATTCATCATCAAACATATCCCTTTCTTCATCTAAATGGTTCATGAAGTTTTTACACCATTCTTCTAATGTTTTCATATAATGAAGTCTTAAACTTTCTACATCTAAAGTACGGAAGTTAATATCTGCTGCAATATTAAGCTCTTCTCTTAATGTTGGAAGATATCCACCTGGGAATATGTATGTTGTAATCCACTTGTTTCCTTCTGTTTCTACAAGGTTAGTTATGTTATGTAATAGGAATAATCCACTTTCTTTTAATACAGAATCAACATTTTTGAAGAATAAAGGTAAGTTAGCGTGACCAACATGTTCTGCCATACCAACACTAACAATTCTATCAAACTCTAAGTTGGATTTTTCTAAATTTCTATAATCCATTAATTGAACATCAACTAAATCTTCAAGTCCTTCTTGTTTTATTCTTTCTTTAGCTTTTTTAAATTGCTCTTCACTAAGAGTTATACCTAAAGCTTTTACTTTATAAAGTTTAGCAGCTTCTATTATTAAGTAACCCCAACCACAACCTATGTCTAATAGATGTTGACCTTCTTTTAAATTAAGTTTCTTTAATATATGATGTATTTTATTCATCTGGGCATCATAAAGGGTATCTGTTGGATTTTTAAAATATCCACATGAATAACTCATTGTTTTATCTAACCATAAACTATAAAAATCATTACCTATATCATAGTGATGTGCTATATCTTTTTTTGATTTTATTAAAGATGGAGCTTTTATTTTAGAAGCAAGTCTAAATACTGTATTTTTGTTCATAAAGCTATCTTTGTTACGAATAATACTTTCAAAGAATTTTTGAAGATCTCCTTCTATATCAATATCACCTTTCATGTATGCTTCACCTAAAGCTACACTAGGATCTGCTAAAAGTTCTTTTTTACTTGGGAAGTTTTTTATAATAAGTTTAAATTCAGGTTCTCCTTCACCATACTTAATTATTTCTCCATCCCAATATTCTAAGTCAAAAGGTCTATCTGAAAGATGTTCAGCTATTGATTTGACTATGTTTTTGTTAATTTCCATAAAAAAAATCACCTCATTTAATATTTATATTTTTATGATACCCCATATTTGTTAAAAAATCTTTCGAAAAATGCACTTTAATTCCTTAAATTTACTGAATCTAATAAATTAATCAAAAAATACTTAAAAATACTCATAAAAATATTTGATAAAAAAGAGAAAATAATAAAATAAATATATTTTATGGAAAATATAATAATAAATTCAATAAAATTAGCAAATTGGTATTGATTTAATAATTTTTAATAGTTATTTACTAAATAATATAAATTTGATATTATTTTAAATGGTACTAAAATTAATAAAAAATTAATAAAACTAAGGAGGAAAAGATGAGTTTATTAAAAAAAATAACTTTAGGTCTAATAACAGCATCTACAACTGTAACTTTTATGGCTTGTTCTGCAAATAAAAGTAATGAATCAAATGCTTCTATTAAAGCCTTAAGTACAAAAGAAGTACAAGAAAATTTAAAAGATAATTCTTGGATAGCTGTTGATACACGTTTAAGTGATTCATATAATGGATGGATATTATATGATGAAGCTAGGGGTGGACATATTCCAAATGCAGAGGATTTTTCTGCAAACTGGATAAAGGTTGATGCTAAAGATAAGGAAAATAAATTAGATGAAGCCTTAAAAACTAAAGGCATAACTACAGATAAGAACATAATTTTATATGATGCTAATGGAGAAGATTCAAAGGTAGTTGCTAACTATCTTTCAAAAAAAGGATATAAAAATCTTTATTCATATGACATTAAAGAATGGGCTAGTGATAAAGATCTTCCTTTAGAAAAATATGAAGACTATAGTTTAATAGTTCCTGCTAAAATATTAAAGGAAGTTATTAATGGAGATAAACCAGAAACTTTTGAAAATGCTAAAGACATAAAAGTACTTGAGGCAAGCTGGGGAGATGAAAATCAAACATATGTAAAGGGACATGTTCCAACAAGTGTACATATAAATACAGATACTATAGAACCACCTCCAACTTGGATGCTTGCAGATGATAAGACATTAACTCAATTTGCTTCAGACTATGGTATTAATAAGGATGATACAATAATACTTACAGGTGCTGAGCAAATGGCAGCTTATCGTTTAGCTAGTGTTTTAAAATACATGGGAGTTAAAGATGTAAGAGTATTAAATGGAGGAGATGGAGCTTGGGCTAGTGCTGGATATGAATTAGAAACTAAGATTAATCCTAAAACTCCAGGAGTAGATTTTGGTGCTACTATACCAGCAGATCCAGAAGTAATTACTACTATACCAGAGCTTAAAGAGGACCTTAAAAAACCTAACTTTACTTTAGTTGATAACCGTACTTGGGATGAATATATAGGTAAAATATCAGGATATAGTTATCATGATAAAAAGGGCCGTATAGAAGGTGCTGTTTTCGGATACGCAGGAGTAAATGGTCCAACATCTTTAGAGTATTATAGAAATGTAGATAATACAATGAGAAATGGATATGAAATAGAAAAAATGTGGGAAGATCAAGGAATAAACCTAAAAAATCATCTTGCATTTATGTGTGGTAGCGGATGGCGTGCAGCTGAGGTTTATACTTATGCTAATGTAATGGGACTTAAAAATACATCTATATACAGTGATGGATGGATTGGTTGGAGTAATGGTGGAAATCCATCAATTACTGGAGAACCTACAAAATAGTTCATGGATAAAATAAAAAAAATACTATATCCAATAATAGTGATAATTCAAGCCATATTATGGATTGGAGTAATTGCTATTCAATATTTAACTAATAAAAAAGCTGGTGTAATGCACCATGTTTATTTTAGAAAATATCAATATTCAAATAGCATAAGTATTGAAAATTTAAATATTTTATCAATCATAGCTTTAATTATAGCTCTAGTATTTTTAATATGGTTTATTTATTCTATAAAAGCTAAAAAGAGTGGTTTTTATAAAATTCAAACTATTATAACAAGTATCATGGCTATTATATTAATGCTAGTTATAAAGCTAACATTTTTTCAAAATCTTTTAGCTTATTATTATTTTATAATGATAGGAATTATAGTATTAGTAATTCAAATTTTATGGAATATAATTATAGCTATAAAATATAAATAACAAAAAAACAAATCATCTTAGTATTTAATTAAGGTGGTTTGTTTTTATTTTGTTTAAAGCTTAAGTTTTATTACTTTTAAATAGGGATTTAAATAAATTATTTTTGATTTTAAATTTGATAAATTTATTTTATAAAAGAATATTTAAGTATTTTATTGTTTTACAAAGTTCTAAATCTATACTAATAATTTTATTTATAATCTTATATAAAATACTCGTAAATGAGTATTAAATTAAAAAAGAATAAATAAAAAAATATATAAAATAATAAATAAGAAAGAAAATTTAAGGAGGAAATAAAAATGAATGAAAATCAAGTAGTATCTTTTAGAGATGAAAATGGAAAAAAGATTGAATATCTTGTTTTAGAACAAAAATTAATTTGTGGTGCAGAATATGTAGCAATGGCACCTAAAAATGATAAAAACCATGTTGAACTATTTAAGATTAATTTTGATAAAGATTGGAACGAAACTTTAGATTCTGTAGAATCTGAAAAGGAAATAAATATGTTTAAGCAAGTATCTAATTTGAAATTTTAATAATTTATATCTAATTTAAAATAAGTACATATAAATTAGAATTTGTCACTATAAAACATATCTATATAAATATTATAATTGTTTTAGGCTCTGTTTTAAGTAAATCTTAACTTTTAAAACAGAGCTTATTTTAAAAAGATTTAGATAAAGGGGGATAGGTTTAATTAATTCATTAATTGAACTAATAATTATGAGAGATTTAAAGGTTATGACATTTAATTTAAAATATGATTTTAAAGCAAAAGATAATAATGAATGGAGCCAAAGATGCTTAAGAATTATAAAACTAATAAAAGAACATTTACCAGACATAATAGGTACTCAAGAGGGACTTATTCATATGCTAGATGATATGGATCATTTATTAGATGATTATTCATGGGTTGGAGAAGATAGAGAAGGAAATGGAAAAGATGAATTTAATGCAATTTTCTTATTAAATAATAAGTTTGAAGTAGTTAATTGGGAGCAGTTTTGGTTATCTAAAACTCCTAATATTAAGGGAAGTAAGGATTTTAATAGTAGTCTTCCTAGAATATGCACTGCATTGAAGTTAAAAGATAAAATAAGCGGATTAAATATAGATATATATAACACTCATTTAGACCATGAAAGTGAGCTTGCAAGGGAAGAAGGCATAAAAATAATATTAAAAGAAGTAAAGAAAAATTATGAAATTTATAAAACTCCCTATATAATTATGGGTGACTTTAATTGTTACTTAGAAGATAATCTTTTTAATATAATAAGAGAAGAAGAAACAAACAATACATGCTTTAATGTATGTTATGATAATATAGAAAATAATATAATGGGAACTTTTCATTATTTTAAAGGAGGATATGAGGGAAGAATAATAGATTATATAATCTATTCAAGGGAGTATGAGATAAAAAAATTAAGTATAGATGATAGAAAAATAAATGGGGGATATCCTTCAGATCATTACCCAGTAATATGTGAATTAGAATTAAAATAGCCATATATTCGTAGTATGTTGTCTTATTAATTTAATAAGGTATAATATAAATGGATTAAAAACTAATTGTAAATTATAATAAACTTTGTTTTTAGAGTTTTTAATTTTTTAAATCTAAGTTAATCTTTTTATTAAGATTTTAGATTTTGACAAAATTTATAGCAGCATAATACGGAGGATAAAATGATTTTAAACACAAAAAGAGATGGACATGTTCATAGTACTTATTGCCCACATGGTAGTAATGATAGTCTAGATATGTACATTGATACTGCATTAAAAAATGGCATTACAGAAATAACTTTTACAGAACACATGCCACTACCTATGGAAGACCCTTCCCCAAGAAAAAACAGTGCTTTACCTATGGAAAGATTAGAGGAGTATATAAAGGGAATAACTGAGCTAAAAGAAAAGGTTAAGGATAAAATTAAAGTTAATGTAGGCTTAGAAGTTGACTATGTTGAAGGGTATGAAGAAGAGACTAAAGCTATATTAAATAAGTATGGAAAATATTTAGATGATGCAATTCTTTCAGTTCATATAGTGAAGTTTAAAGGAGAGTATTACCAAATAGGTAATGGATCAGATATGATTGGTGAATTAGTAGATAAAATTGGCGGAATGGACAAACTTTATGATCTATACTATGAAACTATGCTAAAATCAATTAAATGCGATCTAGGAGCCTTTAAACCTAAAAGAATAGGGCATCCAACTTTAGTTAGAAAGTATAAAGCAGATTTTCCTAATGAAAAATATAATCTTAAGCTTTTAGAGAACATTTTAAAAGAAATGAAAAAGGGAAATTATGAAATTGATTTAAATACTTCAGGGCTTAGAAGAGAGAAATGTGGTGAAGTACATCCTCAAGGAATATTTTTAGATTTATGTCTAAAGTATAATATACCTATGGTATTAGGATCAGATTCTCATAGTTCAAAGTATGTTGGAGTAGAGTTTGAGAAGGTTGCAAATATGATTTTCCCAGATTCAGAAGCCATATAAAGATTTATACTTTTATACGTAAGTTTATTAAAAAGTTTTTATAAGAAGAAAGTTTTAAAAGATTATTTATAAGTTTATAGATAATAAAAAAGCACAAGGAAGATTAATCCTTGTGCTTTTTTATTTATTTACCGTATATGATTTTTTTAGTAACGTCATTATAGAACATTGTGTTTGGATAATCATTTTCTATTTCTTGAGCATATTTTTTAGATTCAGCACTATTACCTTCTTTATCATATAAAATAGCTAAATTATATAAACATTGAGGTGTGTACATAAAATCTTCAGCATCTGGTTTTGCCTTATAATCCTTTAAATACTCTTGGAAATACTTTATTGCCTCTGTATTTTTATCTAAGTTTTCATAAGAAGTTCCTATGAAATAGATTAAGTGAGGTTTTAAGTAAGAGTCAGATGAAAAGGCATATGCTTTTTCGAAGTCCTTAAGGGCAGCTTCATATTTTTTCTCTTTAAATAAATCTGATCCCTTTAAATAGAAATCCTTAACCCCATCAGTTTTCATTAAGTTTTCTGCTTTATTATAAGCATCTAAGGCATCTTGAGGTACTTTATCCTTAGGAGTAGAAGTTAATAGTGTATAAAGAGAATTCATATCATTATCACTAATAGCTTTGTTTAATTCATCTGCAGTAAGAGTCTTAGTTTCTGTTTTTGACTCTTCATTTGTCTTATTTTCAGTTGAATTTTCAGCCTTATTAGCATTATCAGTCTTATTAGCTTCTTCACTTGCTGTTATTTGATTTTTACTAGCATCTGTAGTTTTTATATTTTTTGTTACTCCATAAGCAAGTAATAAAACTATAGCACCTGAAACAGCTACAGCTATATATTTAACTGGTTTCTTTTTGTTAGATTTTTTAGCGTTAGATTTCTCGTTTTTAAAGTTAGGAGTACTAATAACTTTAGGTTCATTATCATCCTTAGGCTTATCTTTAGACTTTTTAATTTCATCCTTTTTGTGGAAATCTACCTTTGTCACATTATCAAGATGATTACTTTCAGTCTTTGAAGTTTCTTTAACTGGATGATCCATTTTTATGTCATCAATCTTAACATCTTCTCTAGGTTTTTCTTTGTTAATCTTAATAACTGGAGCTTGTTCAACCTTTTTATCTTCTTTTTCCTTTTCAGTGTCCTTAGGTAATGGCTTAATCTCAGGCTCTCTCTTTTCTAGTTGCTTAGCATATTCTTTTTGAGCTTCTTCCTGAAGTCTAGCCTTAATTTCATCCTTCATAGTTTCACTGAATATAGTACTCATTGCTAATTTTTTTTCATCTAAATTATTGAATTTATCAAGCTTTGTTCTAGCTTCCTCATTGTTATTATACTCAGCATTTATTTTCCAAGAAACAATAGCGTCGCTTATTCTGTTAAGCTTTTCAAGAGCTCTACTTTCTAGTGTAAGAGCTTCTTCGTTATTGTAGTCCTTATCAAGTACTTTTTCACATATATCTAATGCTTCTTCATAATTTCCATTTTCAAATTGAGCTAATGCTTTTTTAAGTTTTTTATCATATTTACTCATAGCTTTATAGCTCCTCCTTTTTTTATAATTTTTATCAAACATATTTCGATAAAATAAATAAGTATCTGTCTAAATTCTAATTATACATTATATATATAAAAGTTTACAATATATTTTTGGCAAAACTATGTCAATGTTCTTATTTTTTTTACAAAATAAGATTTTATTATGTGAAAAGGAGCAAAAAATAGTAAAATTAATCTATTTAGGAGTTTTACTATTATTTTAAAATTAAATTTTAGTTAATAATTATAAATAAGCAAAAAAGAACTATAAACAGAGTCTAAATTATTTTCATTAATTAAAAATAATGTGAAGAAAATGTTTATAGTTCATATTTTAAGTTTTTAATGTTACTAAATTAAAAAGTCATTATATACAGCATCTGAAGGCATTCTCCAATCTCCTCTAGGAGAAAGTGATATAGAGCCAACCTTTGGTCCATCTGGAAGAGCAGAACGCTTAAATTGTTGAGTGAAGAATCTTCTTATAAACTTATCTAACCATTTTTTTAGAGTTTCTTCATCATAATCATTTTTAAATGCTTCCTTAGCTAAAAATAGTATTCTTTCAGGACTTGATCCATGCTTTATAAAATGATATAAGAAGAAATCATGAAGTTCATAAGGACCAACAATGTCTTCTGTCTTTTGAGCTATTTTACCTTCTTTATCCTTTGGTAATAATTCTGGACTTACAGGAGTATCTAAAATATCTAGTAAAGCTTCCTTAGCATCATTTGATATCTCATGATTAGCAAAATAATTAACTAAGAATCTAACTAAAGTTTTAGGAATAGAACAATTTACTGAGTACATTGACATATGATCTCCATTATAAGTACACCATCCTAAAGCTAGCTCAGAAAGATCTCCAGTACCTATTAATAATCCACCTTCCTTATTAGCTAAATCCATAAGGATTTGAGTTCTTTCTCTTGCTTGAACATTTTCATATGTTACATCATGAATATCTTTATCATGGCCTATATCTTCAAAATGTTGAAGAGCAGCTTTAACTATATTTATTTCTCTAAAATCACAGTGAAGCTCTTTGCATAGAGTTACTGCATTATTATAAGTTCTATCTGTAGTTCCAAAGCCAGGCATAGTTATAGTTATTATATTTTCTCTTGGTATATTTAACATATCAAAGGTTTTTACTACAACTAATAGGGCAAGAGTAGAATCTAATCCTCCTGAAATACCAATTACTGCTTTCTTAAGATTTGTATGTTCTAATCTTTTAGCAAGGGCAGCAGCTTGTATGTTTAATATTTCTTCGCAACGTGCTTCCATAGCATAGTGAGATTTTGGTAAGAAAGGATGTTTATCTATTTCTCTATCAAAGTTTTTAATCTCTGTATTTTCTAAATTAAAAGGAATAAATCTAGGTTCATTGTTCTCATTAAAAGTTGAATTTCTAAAACTTATATTTTTTATTCTTTCTGCGTCTAATTTAAATAAATCAATTATACCAGTTAATAAATCATTTTCTCTTTTAAATCTATTGTTTTCTTTTATAATAGTTCCATTTTCAGCTATTATCATGTGACCACTAAATAATAAATCTGTAGTTGATTCATGAACTCCTGCTGAAGAGTAAATATAAGAACACATTGTTCTAGCACTTTGGTTTTGAACTAATGACTTTCTATAAGAACTTTTTGATACAAGTTCATTAGAAGCTGAAAGATTACAAATAAGGTTAGCACCCATTAAAGCTAAATTAGAGCTAGGGGGTATAGTAACCCAAAGATCTTCACAAATTTCAAAGCCTACTTTTAAATTTTTAAACGAGAAGATTAAATCAGTTCCAAAAGGTACTTCCTTTTGAAAATCTAAATCAACATTTAATCCTTTTATATTAAAACCTTCTGTAAACCATCTTTTTTCATAAAACTCAGAGTAGTTTGGTATGTAGCTTTTTGGAACTATACCTAAAACTTCTCCATTTAATATTACATATGCGCAATTATATAAGGAATATCTATATAAAAAAGGAGCACCAACAGCAATTAAAATATCTTTACCTTTAGAAAATTCAACTAGATTTTTTATTGCTAAATTACAGTTTTCAATTAACTTTTCGTTAGTAAATAAATCACCACAAGAGTATGCTGATATACTTAGCTCAGGAAAAACTAAAACCTTAACTTCTTCTTCTATAGCATTTAAAACCATAGTTTCTATTTCTTTAAGATTATATTTTGTATCGCTTATTTTTACTTTAGGTGAAGCTGCACCTACTTTTATGAAATCCATAGCATCATCTCCAGTATATTTTTATTTTTAGTATTTCTATAGTAATAAAAGTTTATCCTTTAAGTAAAACTAGATTTTTAAATAATATTTTCTTATAGTAGTAACTTTTACTAAACAAAACTATATATTAAATATTAATGTGAATTTATAATAAAATCAACAGGAGATAAATAGTATTAATTAACTCTTATTAAGTTTAAAAATATTATTTAAAAAAGTTTAAAATAGTACTTGCAATAATAATGTATAAACTGTATAATAAAGTAAATATTAATAAAAAGTTAAAATTAATAATAAAAAAGGAGGGGGCAAACTATGCTGTGGCTTTGGGTAGTAGTTATTCTAGCTGGAATAATAATAGACTATTTAAGTTCTGATGTTCTATTTGTTGGATTTTCTTTTGGAGCTTTAGGTGGTTTAGTATTAGCATTTCTAGATGTAAATGTAATATTACAATTCATACTATTCTCCATAATAACAATTTTATTTTTCTTTTATGTTTATCCTAAAATTAAAAGAAAGATAAAAGTAGATAATATAGGAACAAAAACTATGGAACAATCCTATATAGGAAGAAAAATTATATTAGATGAAAATGTAGAAGATTCAGCATTAATTAAATTTGAGGGGATTTATTGGACATTTAAAAGTGTTAGTGGACCATTAAAGAAAGGGACAGAAGTCGAGATCATAGGAATAGAAGGAAATAAAATTCTAATAAAAAAATAAAAACTAGGAGGGGTTACTCATGGTAGCTACTGTAATTATTATAATCTTATTATTAATAGTGGTATTTGCAGCAATTTCATCAATCAAGGTTGTAAATACAGGATATGTTTATGTATTAGAACGTTTTGGACAATTTAGTAAAATTTTAGAGCCAGGTTGGCATTTAGTTATTCCTTTCGCTGACTTTGTAAGAAAGAAAATTTCAACAAAGCAACAAATTCTAGATATACCTCCACAATATGTAATAACAAAAGATAACGTAAAAATTGAAATTGATAATGTTATATTCTATAAAGTATTAAACGCTAAAGATGCTGTTTATAATATAGAAGATTTTAAATCAGGTATAGTTTACTCAACAATAACAAACATGAGAAACATAGTAGGTAATATGTCTTTAGATGAAGTTTTATCAGGTAGAGATAAAATAAACTTAGAGCTTTTAACAATAATAGATTCAATAACAGATGCTTATGGTATAAAGATACTTTCTGTAGAAATTAAAAACATAATTCCTCCAGCTGAAATTCAAGATGCTATGGAAAAACAAATGAAGGCAGAAAGAGATAAGAGAGCTACTATATTACAAGCTGAAGGTTTAAAACAAAGTGAAATAGCAAGAGCAGAAGCTGAAAAGCAAGCTAAAATTTTAAGAGCTGAGGCTGAAAAAGAAGCTAACATTAGACACGCTGAAGGTTTAAAAGAATCTCAATTACTTGAAGCAGAAGGTAAGGCTAGAGCTATTGAAGAGGTTTCAAAGGCAGAAGCTGCAGCTATTGAAAGAATAAATACTTCAATAATTGAATCTGGAACTAACGAAGTAGTAATTGCTTTAAAACAAGTTGAAGCATTAAAAGAAATGGCAGCTAATCCAGCTAATAAACTTATCTTACCTAATGAAGCAGTTTCTTCTTTAGGAAGTATAGCAGCTATTGCTGATATTTTAAAAGAAAATAAAGAGAATAAATAATAATTATTAGGAATATACTATTTTTGAGCCTTTAAAAGGGCTTACGTAGGCATTAATTTTTTCCCTTTACTTTAAAAGAGTAAAGGGATTTTTTTATTTAGGCATAAATTAGTAATTTATATATTCATAAAAAAATGTTATCATATAAAATGTAATTTCAATGTAGAAAGAGGATTTTAAAATGAGTAATTATTTTTGGTGCGATGTAAATTTAAAAAATATAGAGAATAACATAAATGTAATAAGAGATTTAATAGAAAATAAAAAGTTAATTGCAGTTATAAAGGGAGATGCTTATGGATTAGGCAGTAAAGAAATTGCTAAATTTATAGAAGATAAGGTTGACATAATAGCAGTAGGTAATATTGATGAGAGCTTATGCTTAGATAATATTAATAAGGATATACTTATTTTATCACCTTTATGTACAAAAGATGATTTTAAAGATGAAAGAGATAATTTAATATTAACTTTAGACAATGAGGAAATATTAAATGAATTAGATAAGGAAACAAAGAAGAGAGTACATATATATGTAGATACAGGTATGAACAGAATGGGTATAAAGCCTAACAAGTTAGATTCATTTATAGAAAGAGTTAAAAATGAATTTCCTAACCTTGAAATAGATGGTATATATACACATTTACATAATGCTAAGGATGTTAATTATACCTTAAAACAAATAGAATTATTTAAATCTACAGTTGAAAAGTATAAAGATAAAGTAAGAATAATACACTGCATGGCGTCAAGTGCTATTGTAAATGATCAATTAAGAAAAGCCTGCGATTTTACTACAGGAGCAAGAGCTGGTAATGTGCTTTATGGATATATAGGTTTTAATAAGGGAATTAAGAAAACTTATGAATACTATGCAAAACCAGTAAACACATATAAAGTTTCAAAGGGACAAACTGTAGGATATGGTTGTCTTTTTAAGGCAGATAAGGATATGGAAATAGGAATAATTGAATGTGGTAATGTTCATGGCTTAGGCATAAGCAGGGAGATTAAAAATAATATTTTCTATGATATATTTAGAATGGTTTATAGAAGATTTAAAGAGAGAAGTGTAATCTTTAATAAGAATGTACCTGTAAAAATATTAGGAAAAGTAAATATGAATATAACTATTATATCTATGGAAAACTGCTCTAAAGATTCAGTTTTAAAAGTTGATATTTCACCTATAATATCAGATTCAAGCATAGAAAAAAGATATATTTATTAGAGGCGAAAATTTATATTTTTAAGAAACATAAGGCTAAACAAATCTAGTCTTATGTTTTTTTTATTTTTTGTAATATTTTAAGAGTTAAAACACTACCTTTTAATATAGCCTAAAAAGAATAATGCTAATGAAATATTGATTTATTAAAATCACAATTAACTAGTAATTTTAAAGTAGTGTACTAAGGATTTTAGATTTTTAAATTATTTATTTATGGGAGGGAAAATATCATGAAAGAAAATCTAAAATTAGGCATTATACTTTGTTTGATAACCTCTTTTGCAGGAATATTCTTAGGTTTTGCAAATGAATTTACAAAAGAAGTTATTGCTCAAAATGCAAAGTTAAGTGCAGATGACTTAAAAGAAATATTGCCTAAAGCAAATAAATTAGAAGATTTTGCCTTTGAAAAGAATGAAGATTCAACTATATCAGAAGTATTTCAGGCTAAAAATGGTTCTGAAAATGAAGGATATATTATAAAGGTTTCTCCAAAGGGATTTAATGGGCCAATAGATATGGTAGTAGCTATTGATAAGAATAGAGAAATTAGTGGAGTTAAAGTATTATCACAAGCTGAGACTCCAGGTTTAGGAGCTAATGTTGAAGAGAGTTCTTTCTCTGAAAAGTTTAAAGGGTTAACCATTGAAGACAATATAAAAATAGTTAAAACTGCACCAAGTTCTCATGGAGAAATTCAAGGAATAACAGGAGCAACTATCTCATCAAATGCTGTTTCAAGTGGAATAAATGATGCCATTAGTTTTTATAAAGAAAATGTTTTAGGTGAAGATCTATCAAAGGAAAAGACTTTAAATTTATCAAAGATTAACTTAGAAGGAGACTTAAAGGAATTAACTATTGACTTAGAAAAGGGAATAGATAAGGTTTCTATAGTATCTGATGGAGAAAAAGAGATTGGTTATGCCATAGAAGCTAGTGAAGTTGGTATGTATGAAGAGAAACCAATTAAATTTGCCCTTGGAATTTCAACAGGTGGAATAATTACAGGAGTACAAATAATAGATCATAAAGAAACTGCTGGTTTAGGAGATTTAATAGAAGATGAAAGCTTTTTAAATTCCTTCATAGGAGTATCTTCCCTAGATAAACTTTCAATTAAAGAAAATACAAATGAGATTGATTTAAGTGTTTATGGTGAAGTGGTTAATGTTGATTCTATAAGTGGAGCAACTAAGAGCTCAATGGCTGTTATAAAGGGAATTACTAATGTGATTAATTTCTATAATAATAACCTTAGTTAAATTAGGGAGGGATATTTTTGAAGATTTTATTTGAAAGATTAAAAAATGGTATAGTTACTGAAAATCCTATATTTGTTCAAGTACTAGCTATGTGCCCAACCCTAGCAGTTACCTCAAGTGTTGAAAATGCTGTAGGAATGGGAATAGCTTCTACAGTGGTTTTGATTTTTTCTAATATGATAATTTCAGCCTTAAGAAAATTTATACCAAACAAAATAAGAATTCCTGCATATATAGTTATAATTGCTTCATTTGTTACTGTAGTTGATATGTTAATGAATGCTTATGTTCAATCACTATATAAATCCTTAGGAATTTTCATACCTCTTATAGTAGTTAACTGTGTTATATTAGGGCGTGCTGAGGCTTATGCTTCAAATAACAAAATTCTACCATCTATTTTTGATGCCATTGGAATGGGAGTTGGCTTTACTATAGCTTTATTTTCTATAGGAACTTTTAGAGAAATACTAGGGGCTGGAACATTTTTAGGAAAGAGCATTATGCCAGAGGGGTTTAAACCAGCTACTATTATGATATTAGCTCCCGGAGCATTTTTAACCTTAGGAGCATTAATGACTTTCTTAAATTATAGAAACATAAAGAAAGCTGAAAAGGAAGGAAAAAAAGCTAAATGTTTAGAACATAATTGTAGTACTTGTTCTGGATGCGGTAAAAATTCTTAATAAAATATATAGGGATTAGAGGTGAAGTTTATGGAATTATTTCTGATTTTTATTGGAGCTATGCTTGTTAATAACTTTGTTTTATCACAATTTTTAGGAATATGTTCATTTATAGGGGTTTCAAAAAAGAAGGATGCCGCAGTAGGAATGGGACTTGCAGTTACCTTTGTAATGGTATTAGCTAGTATAATTTCTTGGCTTGTTTATAATCTTGTTTTAGAAAAATTGAATATAACTTATTTAAAAACAATAGTTTTTGTTCTTGTTATAGCTTCCTTAGTTCAATTTGTTGAGATGGTTGTAAAAAAATATAGTCCTAGTTTATATAAAGCCTTAGGTATATTTTTACCCTTAATAACTACAAACTGTGCTGTTTTAGGAATGGCTGTTACTAATGTGGAAGAAGGATATACTCTTATCCAATCAATAGTACATGCTTTAGGAGCTGCTGGAGGATTTATGCTTGCCATAGTATTAATGTCATTTTTAAGAGAAAAGATAGATGATAATGAAGAAATACATCCATATTTTAGGGGGCTACCAATAACTCTTTTCACAGCAGCACTTATGTCTATTGCCTTTTTAGGATTCCAAGGACTTATATAAATCGGGAGGCGATTAAATGGATTTTTCAAGTATAATCTATTCTATTTTAATTTTAGGTGTATTAGGTTTTTTATTTGGCATTCTTTTAGGGTTTGCATCTAAAAAGTTTGAGGTGAAAGTAGATGAGAGAGTTACTAAAATAAGAGCGATTTTACCAGGAGCCAACTGCGGAGGATGTGGTTATCCAGGATGTGATGCTTATGCTAATGATTTAGTTTGTGAAGGAGCTGATATGAGTTTATGTGGAGTAGGGGGTCCTAATGTAGCTAAGCAGATTGGTGAAATATTAGGAGCAGAGGTTAAGCCTATGGAAAAGAAAGTTGCTTTTGTAAAGTGTATTGGAGACTGCAAAAGCAAAAAGATTCAACTAAATATTCCAGAAAATAAAAATTGTATAGAGGCTAAAGACTTTTTAAAAGATAATGAAAGTGAAGGATGTAGCTTTGGTTGTTTTGGATTAGGAAGCTGTAAAGATGCATGTAAGTTTGAAGCAATAAGTATTGTAGATGGCATAGCAAAAGTTGATTCTTCAAAATGCGTAGCATGTAAGGCCTGTGTAAAAGCATGTCCACAAAATCTCATAGATATAATAAAGGAAGATCAAAAAGTAGTTGTTAGTTGTAATTCTAATGATATTGGAAAAGTTGTAAATCAAAATTGCTCCGTAGGCTGTATAGGATGTAAGCTATGTGAAAAGAATTGTCCAAATGAAGCTATAAGGGTTAATAATAATCTTGCAATAATTGATTATGAAAAATGTACTTCTTGTGGAATATGTGTATCTAAATGTCCTAAGAAATCAATAAATTTAAGAGAGAAATAACAATGAATTTTTTTAAAACACTTGAAAAAAAATAAAAAAACTTTAAAATTAGTGTTAAGTTTCTATTTAGGAGGTTAATATGATTAGCAAAAGAGAAGATTATATTTCATGGGATGAATATTTTATGGGAGTTGCATTAATTAGTGCTAAAAGAAGTAAAGATCCAAACACTCAAGTTGGAGCTTGTATAGTTGATAATGATAATAAAATAGTAGGTATTGGATACAATGGTTTTCCTAAAGGATGTTCAGATGATGATTTGCCTTGGGGAAATAAGGGAGATTTTTTAGAAACAAAATATCCATATGCATGTCATGCTGAACTTAATGCTATTTTAAATAGTACAGGTAAAAATGTTAAAAACTGTAGAGTATATGCTACTTTGTTCCCTTGCAATGAATGTGCAAAAGCAATAATTCAAGCTGGAATAACAGAAGTAATATACCTTTCAGATAAATATAAGGATACTGACATTGTTAAGGCCTCTAAATTTATGTTTGATAAAGCAAATGTAAAATATAGATATTTAGGAAGCAAGAGAGAAAGTTTATTAATATCATTTAAGCCAGAAGATGTTTAAAATAAAGGGCGTGTATTAAAATAAGTTTTATTATTATATTTTGATACAGCCCTTTATTTTAAGATAAATTTATAATAGTTGACAATTTTTATTTGGTATAGTATATTTTGAATATCAAAATATTTGGTTTGATATTCAAAATATTTGAATTTTATATCTAATAATTTTGAAGTAAGGGAGCGATTTTAGGATGAAGGAAAGTGAATTAGTATTAAACAATATTTTAGTTAAATTATTCAATAATATTTTGAGGATAGAGGAATTTGCATTAAAAAGTGCACCATTTAATGATTTATCTATAACAGAAATGCATACTATAGAGGCTATAGGGATAGGGAAAGCAAGAACAATGTCAGAGGTGGCATTGGATTTAAAAATAACAGTAGGTACTTTAACAACTGCTATAAATAAGTTAATAAAAAAAGGATATGTAAATAGAAGAAGAATAGAAGAAGATAGAAGAGTTGTTATGATAGAACTTACAGAGAAAGGAACTCTAGCTTATAAAGTACATGAAAAATTTCATGAAGAAATGATAGATCATGTTTTAGAGGAACTAGGTGTTGGAGAAGAAGAGGTTTTAATAAGTTCTTTAGATAAGTTAGATAAGTTCTTTCAAAAGAAACTAGAACTTATGAAATCAAAGGAGATTTAATATGAAAAATGCTAAAATGATAGGCTTTGGCTTATATACACCTAAAAATTTAGTAGAAAATGAAAAATTACAAGAATTTTTAGAGACTAGCGATGAATGGATTAGAACTAGAACTGGAATAGAGAGAAGATATATTTCATTAGATGAAAATACTTCTGATTTAGCAGTGGAAGCTAGCAAAAAGGCTTTAAGTCAAGCAGGGTTAAGTGCTGAAGATATAGATTTAATAATAGTAGCTACTGTAACTCCAGACAATTTTACTCCATCTACAGCTTGTATTGTACAAGATAAGTTAGGAGCTAAAAATGCGTGGGCCTTTGATATAAATGCTGCATGCACTGGATTTATATATGCACTTAAATTAGGAAGATCTTTAATAAGATCAGGTGAAGCTAATAATGCCTTAATAATAGGTGCAGAAACTTTATCAAAGGCACTTAACTGGGAAGATAGAGGAAGTTGTGTTCTTTTTGGAGATGGAGCAGGAGCTACTGTTCTTACAAGTACAGAGGAAGATTGTGGAATAAAATGTGTAAATGTAAAATCTGATGGTTCTAAGGGGGATTCCCTTGTTATTCAGGGTTTACCACTAAATAGTCCTTTTAAAGATGGAAAAGAAGTTTCTGAAAATTACATAAATATGAATGGAAGAGAGATATTTAAGTTTGCAACAAAAGTAATGGAAGAAAGTATAGTAGAGATTTTAGAAAAAGAAAATATAAAAATAGAAGATATAGCTGCTATAATTCCACATCAAGCAAATTTAAGAATTATAGATTACGTAGTTAAAAGATTAGGAATACCAAGAGAAAAATTTATAACAAACTTACAAAACTATGGAAACACATCAGGGGCAAGTATTCCAATAGCACTTTGTGAGTCAATTGATGAAGGTAACTTGAAAAAAGGAGACAACATAATAATGGTTGGCTTTGGTGGAGGACTTACTTGGGGAGCCGCTTTAATCAAGTTATAGTTCTTAAAAAAACAAAAATCTAGAAAATAATACTAAATGAGAATATAATTATAGATATATTTATTTTTAATCCGTTAAATTTTGGGAGGTATTTTAATGGCTAAACTAGGATTTTTATTTGCAGGGCAAGGAGCCCAATATGTAGGAATGGGCAAAGAATTCTTTGATAACTTTGAAGAAAGTAAAGAAGTATTTAAAAGAAGTAGTGATGCCTTAGGTATAGATATGGAAGAACTTTGTTTTAATGATCCTAAGGGATTATTAAATAAAACTGAATTTACTCAGCCTGCAATAATAACTACAAATATGGCTATACTTACAGCACTAGATAAATTAGGAGTTAAATCTAATATAAGTTGTGGATTAAGTTTAGGAGAATATTCTGCACTTATTCATAGTGGTGCCATTAATTTTGAAGATGGAGTTAAACTAGTTAAAAAAAGAGGGAAATTCATGCAAGAAGCTGTGGCAGAAGGTGTGGGTGGAATGGTTGCAGTTTTAAGAATGACTCCAGAGCAAGTTGACGAAATAATAGAAAAAACTTCTCCATATGGAATAGTTGAGGGTGCAAATTATAATTCACCTGGTCAAATCGTAATTTCTGGGGAATTAGTAGCTTTAGAAAAAGCTATGGAATTTATAAAAGAAGTTGGTGGAAGAGCTATAAAATTACCTGTATCAGCTCCATTTCACTGTTCAATGTTACAACCAGCAGCTGAGAAATTAGAGGATGAGTTAAATAAAATTTCAATAAATAAATTAAATGGAATTGTTATGTCTAATGTTAAGGGAGAGCCTTACTTAGAAGAAGATAATGTAATAGAACTTTTAACTTCTCAAGTTAAAAAACCTGTCTTATTTATAAATGATATAGAAAAAATGATTGAAAGTGGTGTAGATACTTTTATTGAAATAGGTCCAGGTAAAGCTTTAAGTGGATTTGTAAAAAAAATAAATAAAAATGTTACAGTGCTTAATGTAGAGGATTTAAAATCTTTAGAAAAAACATTATCAAAATTAAGAGAGATGGAGGTACTTTAACCTATGTTAAAAGATAAAGTAGCAATAGTAACTGGTGGAACAAGAGGTATTGGAAGAGCAATAGCTTTAAAATTAGCAGATCAAGGAGCTAATATTGTTATAAATTATAGAAATTCTGATAAAGAGGCAGAAGAATTAAAATCCATTTTAGAAGGAAAAGGGGTAAAAGTTCTTACTGTAAAATGTGATATAAGTAATTTTGAAGATTCTAAAAATCTTATGGATAAATGCAAAGAAGTATTTGGAAAGATAGATATAATTGTAAATAATGCAGGTATAACAAAGGATACTTTAATTATGAGAATGAAAGAAGAGGACTTTGATAATGTAATAGATGTAAACTTAAAAGGTACATTTAATTGTGCAAAGCATGCTTCTGCCATAATGTTGAAACAAAGGTTTGGTAAAATTATAAACATGACTTCTGTTGTAGGTATAGCTGGAAATGCTGGGCAAGTAAATTATGCAGCATCAAAGGCTGGTGTTATAGGATTAACTAAGTCTTTAGCTAAAGAATTAGGAAGCAGAGGAATAACTGTAAATGCTGTAGCACCTGGATTTATAAATACTGATATGACAGCTTCTTTATCTGAAAAAGTTAAAGAGGAAGCTTCTAAAAATATTCCTTTAAAAAGATTAGGAGACCCTGAAGATGTTGCTAACTTAGTAGGATTCTTAGCATCAGATGCAGCAAATTATATAACAGGTCAAGTCATAAATGTAGACGGCGGAATGGTAATGTAGGAGGAGTAATTATTATGGAAAACAGAGTTGTTATAACGGGATTGGGAGCAATTACACCAATTGGAAACAATGTAAATGAGTTTTGGACCAATGCTAAAAAAGGTGTTTGTGGAATTGACGAAATAACTTTATTCGATGCTAGTGATTATAAAGTTAAAATTGCAGGAGAAGTTAAAAACTTTAAAGCGGAAGATTTTATAGACAAAAAGGAAGCTAAGCGTTTAGATAGATTTACTCATTTTGCTCTTGCAGCTACAGAAGAGGCAATGAAGGATGCTAAATTAGACTTAAAGGATGAAAATGTAGATCCAAACAGAGTAGGAGTTATAGTTGGTTCAGGAATAGGTGGATATGGTACCTTAGAAGCACAATTTGATGTTTTATTAACTAAAGGACCAAATAGAGTTTCACCTTTTGCAATTCCATCAGGAATAATAAACTTAGTTGCTGGAAATATAGCTATTAAGTATGGAGCAAAAGGGGTATGTGAATCATTAGTTACTGCCTGCGCTACAGGGGTAAGCTCTATAGGTGCAGCTTATAGAAGTATAAAACATGGATATTCAGATATAGTTATATCAGGTGGATCAGAGGCTTCTATAACTAGAGCTGCAATTGCAGGATTTACTAATCTTAAGGCATTAAATACTAATAATGATCCTAAAAGAGCTTCAATACCTTTTGATAAAGAAAGATCTGGATTCGTTATGGGAGAAGGTGCTGGAATATTAATATTAGAAAGTTTAGAGAGTGCTAAAAAAAGAGGTGCTAGAATCTATGGAGAAATTATAGGATACGGTGCAACTTGCGATGCATATCATATAACTTCACCCGATCCAGAAGGTGATGGAGCTAAGAGAGCTATAGAAGCAGCTATAGAAGAAGGAAAAATAAACAAGGATGAAATTTCATATATAAATGCACATGGAACAAGTACTCCTTTAAATGATAAATTTGAAACTTTAGCTATTAAAGGATGTTTTGGTGAAAAAGCTTATGATATACCAGTTTCATCAACAAAATCAATGACTGGTCATTTATTAGGAGCAGCTGGAGCTATAGAATCAGTAATATGTGTTAAAGCTTTAGAAGAAGGATTTATTCCACCAACAATAGGATATAAAGTGCCTGATGAAAACTGTGACTTAGATTATGTTGTAAATGAAGGTAGAGAAGCAGAATTAAATTATGTAATTAATAACGCATTAGGTTTTGGTGGTCATAACGCATCATTATTATTTAAAAAGTGGGATTAGGAGTTGAAATTATGAATCTTAATGAGATTAAAGAGCTTATAGATAAAATCGATTCTTCTAATATTGCTTATTTTGAAGTTAAGGTGGATAATTCATATATAAAGATGGATAAATCTCTAACTAGAAATTTAGTAGAAGAAAATAAAGCTTCAAATCTAGAAGAAACAGAAAAAACTGATATATCAGAAGAGAAGAATGAATTAATTTCAAAGGGTGAAGAGTGTAAATCACAGCCTAAAGAAGAGGTGATTCAGGATGAAGACTTATATTTAGTTACTTCACCTATGGTAGGTACCTTCTATGAATCACCTGGAGTTGGAGAAAAGAGTTATGTTTCTATAGGTAGTAAAATTTCTTCAGGAGATGTTTTATGTATAGTTGAAGCCATGAAACTTATGAATGAAATTGAAAGCGAAGTATCTGGAGAAATTGTTGATATATTAGTTGAAAATGGAAATATGGTTGAATATGGTCAACCCTTATTTAAAGTTAGGAGAGCATAATTATGATGAATATAAATGAGATTAAAAAAATACTTCCTCATAGATATCCTTTTTTACTTGTTGATAAAGTAGAAGAGATAACTGAAAGTAAAGTTGTGGCATATAAGAATGTAACAATAAACGAACCTTTCTTTCAAGGACATTTTCCTGATTATCCAGTAATGCCAGGAGTTTTAATAGTAGAGGCTTTAGCTCAGGCAGGTGCTATAGCACTATTAAATAAAGAAGAGTTTAAAGGAAAAACTCCTTTCTTTGCAGGGATAGACAAAGTCAGATTTAAAAAACAAGTTTTACCAGGTGATACTCTAAGACTTGAAGTTGAAATAATAAAACTTAGAGGAAGCATTGGATTTGGTAAAGCTACAGCTACTGTAGATGGAAAAATCGCTTGTTCTGGAGAAATTATGTTTGCAATAGGTTAGGTGATTTAATTATGTTTAAAAAGATATTAATAGCAAATAGAGGTGAAATAGCTGTTAGAATAATACGTGCTTGCAGAGAATTAGGAATTCTTACTGTGGCTGTTTATTCTGAAATAGACAAAGATGCATTACATGTGCAGTTAGCTGATGAGGCTGTTTGCATAGGTCCGTGGAATTCTAAAGAAAGTTACTTAAATATTCAAAATATATTAAGTGCTTGTGTTCTAACTGGGGCTGAGGCTATTCATCCTGGATTTGGTTTTTTATCTGAGAATCCAAGATTTGCTAAGATGTGTGAAGAGTGTAATATTGAGTTTATTGGTCCTAACTGGAGAGCTATAGAACTTATGGGAAACAAAGCTATGGCAAGAGAAATAATGAAAAAGGCTGATGTTCCAGTTGTACCTGGATATGAAGGGGAAATTGAAAGTCCAGAGTTTGCTTTAGATATAGCTAAAAAGATAGGATTTCCTGTAATAGTAAAGGCTTCCTCAGGTGGCGGTGGAAAAGGAATAAGAATAGTTTATAAAGAAGAAGATTTTATTTCTAATTACAACACAGCTAAATCAGAGGCTCAAGCAAACTTTGGTGATGATAAAATTTACATTGAGAGATTTGTTGAAAAGCCTAAACATATAGAAGTACAATTATTATGCGATAAACATGGAAATGCCCTTCACCTTTTTGAGCGAGATTGTTCTGCTCAAAGAAAAAATCAAAAAGTTTTAGAAGAAGCTCCTTCATCAATTTTAAGTGATGAACAAAGGGATAAACTTGGTAAAATTGCAGTTAAAGCAGCTAAGGCTGTAAACTATAGCAATGTTGGAACAATTGAATTTTTATTAGATAAAAATGGTGAATTTTATTTTATGGAAATGAACACAAGAATACAAGTTGAGCATCCTATAACTGAAATGATAACAGGTGTTGATCTTGTTAAGGAACAAATAAAGGTTGCATCTGGTAAGGAATTAGACATAACTCAAGATGATTTAAAGATAAATGGTCATTCCATAGAATGCAGAATAAATGCTGAAGATCCAAGTAAAAACTTTATGCCATGTCCTGGTTTAATAAAGGAAATTAATTTTCCAGGGGGATTTGGAGTTCGTTTAGATACAGCAATTTATTCTGGATATAAGATACCCCATTGTTATGATTCAATGATAGGTAAGCTAATAGTTCATGGTAAAGATAGAGAAGAGGCAATTTCTAAAATGAAAAGGGCTTTAGATGAATTTGCTATTGATGGTATAACAAGTAACATAGACTATCACTTTTTAATATTAGATCATGAAGATTTTAAAAATGGTACTTATAATACTTCATTTTTATCTGAAAAGTTGGTGAATAAGTATGATTAAGAATTTATTAAACAAAAGAAAGTATATAACTGTTAGTTCAGTAGAGCTAAATGATACTGAATTAAATGAAGATGAAAAACCCAATATACCCTCTGGTATGTGGAGTAAGTGTGAAAAGTGTGCAAAAATTTTATATACTGAAGATTTAAAAGAAAATTTTAATGTGTGTCCTAATTGTGGTCATCATTTTAAGCTAGGAGCATACGAAAGAATTAAATACTTAACAGATGAAAATACTTTTGTTGAGTTTGACAAAAAAATGGTTGGAAAAAACCCCTTAGATTTTAATGGATATGAAGAGAAGATTAAAGGATATCAAAAGAAAAGTCATGTTATTGAAGGAGTTGTAACAGGAGAAGCTTATATTGCTCAGAGGAAAGTAGTTCTTTGCGTAATGGATTCTAATTTTATGATGGGAAGTATGGGAACGGCTGTTGGTGAAAAGATTACTAGAGCCGTTGAATATGCAACTAAAAATAAACTTCCTTTAATAATATTTACTTGCTCTGGTGGAGCAAGAATGCAAGAGGGAATATATTCTCTTATGCAAATGGCAAAGGTTAGTGGGGCAATTTATAGACATGGCAAAGAGAACTTATTATATATTACAGTATTAACAAATCCCACTACTGGTGGTGTAACTGCTAGCTTTGCCATGGAAGGTGATATCATATTAAGTGAACCAGGATGTTTAGTTGGTTTTGCAGGTAGAAGGGTAATAGAAGGAACTATTAATGAGAAATTACCTGATGATTTTCAAACAGCAGAATTTTTATTGGAAAAAGGATTTATAGATACGATAGTACAAAGAAAAGATTTAAAACAAATAATAACTTCTCTTTTAAGAATGCATGAGGTGGATTATGAGTAGAGAACTAATAAGAACAGCAGATGCATGGAATAAAGTAAAAATAGCTAGAGATCCTAATCGTCCTAATGCAAAATTTTATATAAATGAAATATTTGATGAGTTTATAGAGTTACATGGGGATAGAAACTTTGGAGATGATAAAGCAATAATAGGAGGAATAGCTCTTTTAAATAATCTAAGCTTTACTGTTATAGGTATATGCAAGGGTGAAAATACAAAAGAAAATATAAAAAGAAACTTTGGTATGCCTCATCCAGAAGGATACAGAAAAGCATTAAGACTTATGAAACAAGCAGAAAAATTTAAAAGACCGGTTATTTGCTTTGTAGATACTCCAGGAGCTTTTTGTGGCATAGGTGCAGAAGAGAGAGGACAAGGGCAAGCTATAGCTCAAAACTTAGTTGAACTAATGGGGTTAAAGGTTCCTGTAATATCAATAGTTATTGGAGAAGGCGGAAGTGGAGGAGCTTTAGCTTTAGCTGTTGCAGATAAAGTGTTTATGCTAGAACATTCTATCTATTCTGTATTATCTCCAGAGGGCTTTGCATCTATATTATGGAAGGATTCTTCTAGAGCTGAGGAAGCTGCTGGTGTAATGAAAATAACTGCTCAGGATTTAAAAAGCTTTAATATAATAGATAAAATAATAAAAGAACCTAGGGGAGGAGCACATAAAAATCCAAGCAAAATGGCTCAAAATATTAAAAAGACGATTTTAGAAGCCTTAGGTGAAATGAAGGGTACAGATTTAGATACCTTATTAAATGAAAGATACAATAAATATAGAAATATAGAAAATAATCTATAATAATATAAAATAAAACACATGAGATAAAAACTCATGTGTTTTTTATTAAAATTAATTTCTCTTTAAATTAATGCTTAATTAAAGAGAGGATTAAAATTTAGTTTGTAAGCATTTTAATTAGTATATCTATTATAGACTTGTTTTTCCTTAAAGCATCTACATAATCAGCAACGTGAAGTTTATAATACTCTTTACCTTCATCTGTTATTCTATACATCTTTTTTGTTCTTTTATTTATAAAGTCATCCCCTATCCAATAACTTGTAACTAAGCCCTTTTGCTCTAAGTCATAAAGTGTATCATAAATTGTACTAGATGATACTGGGAATGGAAGAGGAGCACTAGAAAATTCATCTCTAAAAGCTTCTAAAACTTTATTACCAAAAACCTCATGTCCCTTTGAAAGTTCTTTTAGTACATAAAAAGAATATAATTGTTTTGCGTTTATAATATTTCTTGGTGCGACCATACGAGTTCTTCTATCCAAAAAAACTTCACCTCCAATTTTACATTTTATATTATAAGTATAACTCAATTTATTCCAAAAAGTAATTAACAATTTGTGATTTCTTGAATATACTGTACTATACAAAAGAAGTGAGGTGGACTATTATGTCAAGAAAATGTTGTTGCTCATGCAATTCTTGTAGAAGAAATTCATGTGGATGCAGATGTGGAAATAATTGCTGTGGATTCAATAACTGTGGCGGTTTTGGAAACTGTGGTGGATTCAACAATTGCGGAGGATTTGGCAATTGTGGATTTGGAGCTTGTGGAGGATTTCCTTTACTTTGGCTTCTTCTATTAGGTTGTGGCGGTTTTGGAAACTGTGGCGGAAACTGGTTTTAATTAGTATCTAATTTATAAGATAGATTAGTTGTATAAGATAGGAGGTTTTCTCCTATCTTATAATTTTTCATAAGTTTCTTTTAGTAATAAGGCATCTTTTTCTAAAAGAGGACTTTCACATATTATGCATCCCTTTACTTTATAATCCTTAAGTGCCTTTAAGCATTCAATAAAGTTAAAATCACTTTCTAAGAAAGGTAAGTGGTTTCTCTCACCTTTATCTGTATAGTGTATTCCAGACATATGAATATGTAGATCTTCTAAGGCTTCATTTCCTAAATTATCTTTTATATATTCTAAAATTTCTGCAAAATCTTTATATTCTTTTAAAGCACCAATTCCTCTAGCATGTATATGAGAAAAATCAATGCATAATTTGCAAGATGGTACCTCTTTACATATATCAACTAATTCTTGTAGGTTTCCAAATTGAGTGCCCTTACCTGTAGTTTCTAATCTATAATCTACACCTTCATAAGGTAGTTTCTTTAAGTTTCTCTTTATTTCCTCTAAAGCTTCCTCTTTTGAGGATTTTAAATAAAATCCTGGATGGAATACTAAGCTTCTACCTCCAACACTTTTTAGCGCTTCGGCACCTTTAAGTATTCTTTCAATAGATTTTTCTTTCTTTTCCTCTTCTTCAGCATTTAAATTTATAAAATAAGAACCATGGGCTGAAAGATAAAATTCATTTTTTTCTTTAGCTTCTATTATTTTATCTCTGTTTTTAGCTGTAACATTAACGGATCTAACAAAAGGAAGCTCCATAGCTTCTAATCCTATTTTTTTTAAGTATTCAATTCCTGTTGCGTAATTGAATTTCTGGCCTTCTTCACCTATTGGTAAACCTGAAATTCCAAATAAAAGTTTTTCCATGTTATCACCTCTTATTAAAGTATAGCAAAACACTAGGAATTCTTCAATAGAAAGGAATTATTATTTAATATGAATTACAATCTATCAAATTTATTAATTTATACATAATTTTTTAAGTTTTTTACAGAAAAAATGCAATTATTCGAAATAAATATTGCATTTTACACCATAGTTATTTAAAATTATTAATAGAAACTATCATATGGAGTGTGAAAAATGGAAGAAAGATTGCAAAAATACATGGCAAGGTGTGGAGTAGCATCAAGAAGAAAATGTGAAGAAATAATTTGCAGTGGAAAAGTAAAGGTTAATGACATTGTTGTTGACTCCCTTGGAACTAAGATAGATCCATCAGTAGATGTTGTTAGCGTTAATAATAAAGTAATAAGTCCTGAGGAGAATAAAGTATATATAATGCTAAATAAACCTGAAGGATATGTTACAACAAATAAAGATGAAAAAAATAGAAAGACCATATTAGATATAGTAAAGGTCAATGAAAGAATATATCCTATAGGACGTCTTGATTATGACAGTTCTGGTTTACTTTTATTAACTAATGATGGAGATGTATACAATAAGATAATACATCCAAGAGTTAATTTAAATAAAGAATATATTGCCTTAGTAAAAGGAATTTTTACAGAGGAAGAAATGAATAAATTCAGAAAAGGCGTAGATATAGGAGATTATAAAACAGCAGAGTGTGAAATAGAATTACTAGAAAAATACACAAATAGCTGCAAAGTTAAAATAATCATTCATGAAGGTAAAAATAGACAGATAAGAAGAATGTGTGCTGCCTTTAATCATGAAGTTGTTTCTTTAAAAAGAGAAGCTATTGGAAGCTTGACTTTAAAAAATTTAAAGAAAGGAGAATGGAGATATTTAAGTAATTCAGAAGAGAATTATATAAAATCTCTATAGTAATTATGTTTAAATATGTATCTGATGTAAGTAATATATATCATAATATAATAACTTCTTTCATAGAACATAAGAATATAGCAATAGATGCTACCTTAGGAAATGGTCATGATTGTGATTTTTTAAGTGAATTATTTAAAAAGGTATATGCCTTTGATATACAAGAAGAAGCAGTGAATTCATATAAAGTAAAGAATAAAGAAAATGTTGAAGTTATTTTAGATTCACATGAAAACTTTGAAACTTATATAAAAGAAGAAAATGTTGATTGTATAGTTTATAATTTAGGATATCTTCCAGGTAATAATAAGGAAGTAACTACGGTTGCACATAGTACTTTAAAAAGTATAGAAATAGGATTAGATTTATTAGGTGATAATGGACTAATGATAATAGCCCTTTATAGTGGACATGAAGAAGGTAAAATAGAAAAAGATGCCGTACTTCAGTTTACAAGTAAATTACCTAAAAATAAATATGGTGTTTTACATACAGAATTTACAAACAGAGCTAAGAGTGCACCTTCTTTAGTTGTTATTGAAAAGAAGTTTAAATAAGATTTAAGTAAGTATAGAGAGGATTTTTAAAATGGAAAGTCAAGATTTAATGAGATTAATTCAAGTTAAGTTTCCAAAGCTTAGTAAAGGACAAAAGCTTATAGCTGAATATATATTAAAGAATTATGATAAGGCTGCATTTATGACTGCTGCTAAATTAGGAAATAATGTTGGAGTAAGTGAATCTACAGTAGTTAGATTTGCTACAGAACTTGGTTTCTCAGGATATCCAAAGTTACAAAAAGCACTTCAAGAGTTAATAAAGAATAAATTAACATCTGTTCAGAGATTAGAATTATCTAATGACTTTATAAGTGAAGAAAATGCTTTAAAGGGTGTTTTAAAAGCTGATATAGAAAACATAAGAGCAACATTAGAAAAAATAAATCATAAAACTTTTGATGAAGTGGTAAACGAAATATTCAAAGCTAAAAGAATATATATAATAGGACTTAGAAGTTCTACTGCTCTTGCAGAATTTTTAGGATTTTACTTAAATTTAATATTGGATAATGTAAGGGTAGTTTCAAATGGAATAAGCGATACTTTTGAACAAATGCTTAACTTAGGGGAAGGTGATTTAGTTATAGGTATAGGTTTCCCAAGATATGCATTAAAAACAATAGATGCTTTAGAATTTGCTAAAACTAGAAATGCTAAAATAGTTTCTATTACAGATAGCTTAATTTCTCCTTTAGCGTCTCAATCTGATCATACACTTATAGCTCAAAGTAATATGGCTTCATTTGTAGATTCATTAGTTGCACCTTTAAGTGTAATAAATGCATTAATCATAGCTGTTGGTATAAGAGAAAAAGAGAAGATAACATCAACATTTAGTGAGTTAGAAAAGATATGGAAAGACTATAATGTTTATTCATATAACAAAAATAATATAGAACCTTAATAAAAAAGCTGTATAAAGGTATAAAGAACATATAAATTATTTTATATAGAGCATAAATTTTATTCTATTATATAATTTATAAGTTTCATAAATTATATCTTTATATAGCTTCATTTTTCGAAATTACATAGAATATTAAAGAAATGCATTTGTTGACAAATGCATTTAATAAAGTTTATTATTAGTTTGATTCAATTAAATTAAGGAGCTGATAAATTGGCTAAAGTAATAGTTATAGGCGCCGGTCCAGCAGGGATGATGGCAGCAATATCTGCAGCAGAAAATCATGAAGTTATTCTTTTAGAAGGTAATGAAAGAATAGGAAAAAAGCTATTTATTACTGGTAAAGGGAGATGTAATGTAACAAATGCAAAGGATATAAGTGAATTTTTTGATTTTATACCAGGAAATCCACATTTCTTGTATAGTGCATTATATACTTATACTAATATTGATGTAATGAACTTTTTTGAAAATGCTGGAGTTAAATTAAAGGTAGAAAGAGGATCTAGAGTTTTCCCAAATTCAGATAAATCTTCAGATATAATAAGTGGATTATCAAGAGGATTAAATGAAGCTTTGGTAGACTTAAGATTACATAGTAAAGTTAAAGATGTTATTTTTAATAACAATAAAATAGAAGCTGTTATTTTAGAAAATGGTTCAAAGGTTAAGGGTGACTATTTTATAATAACAACTGGAGGTAAGTCATATCCTCTTACTGGATCAACTGGAATAGGATTTGATTTAGCTAAAAAGATGGGTCACACTATAGTAGAACCAAAACCATCCTTAGTACCTATAGAGATAGAAGAGTCATGGGTTCGTGAATTGCAGGGCCTATCTCTTAGAAATATAGAGCTTAAAATAAAGAACAAAAAGAATTCTAAAGTAGTTTATAGTGGGCAGGGAGAGATGCTATTTACTCATTTTGGAATATCAGGACCTCTTGTTTTAAGTGGTAGTAGATTCATAAAAGATGGTGAGAAATTTGAAATTTCTCTAGATTTAAAGCCTGCCTTAGAGGAAAAACAATTAGATTTAAGAATTCAAAAGGATTTTAAAAAGAATTTAAATAAGGATTTTAAGAATTCTTTAGATGAACTTCTTCCAAAGAAACTTATACCTGTTATTATAGAGTTATCTGGAATAGATGAAAATAAAAAAGTTAACTCTATAACTAAGGAAGAGAGAAGAACATTATTAAATCTATTAAAGAATTTAACTTTTACAGTAAAAGGTTTAAGAGATATAGCAGAAGCTATTGTTACTGCTGGAGGGGTTTCAACTAAAGAAATAGACCCTTCAACAATGCAATCAAAAATTATAGATAATCTTTACTTTGCAGGGGAAGTTATAGATGTAGATGCCTTTACAGGAGGATATAATGTTCAAATAGCCTTATCAACAGGATATTTAGCAGGAAAATCAATTTAGATTTAAAATTATAGTTGCTATAAAGTTAATAAAAATTTTAGTTAGTTTAGTAGAAACTTTATAGTAAACTTAAAGAGAGTATAAATTTTACAATGTTTTTATGAGAAAGGACTTAAGTATTATGAATGAACTAATTACAGTTGCTATTGATGGACCAGCAGGAGCTGGAAAAAGTACTATTGCTAAAATAATAGGAGAAAAATTTAATTTAATGTATATAAACACAGGATCTATGTATAGAGCTGTTACTTTAAAAGCCTTAGAAAATAATATTTCAGCTGAAGAAGTTGATAAATTATTAGTTATGATAGATGGAATGGATATGCATTTTGAAAATGATGAGCTTATATTAAATGGAGAAAATATAAACTCATTAATAACTATGCCTAACATAAGTAAAAATGTTTCAGCTTATGCTTCAATAAGAGAAGTAAGGGAAAGATTAGTTAACCTTATGAGAAAAATGGCCTTAAAATACAGTGTAATAATGGATGGAAGAGACATTGGAACAGTTGTATTAAAAGATGCTAACTTCAAATTTTTCTTAACTGCTAGCCCAGAAGAAAGAGCTGATAGAAGGTATAAAGAGCTTATGGAAAAAGGCGTAGAAGTTAATTATGATGAAATATTACAAGATATAATAAAAAGAGATTACCTAGATTCTAATAGAGAAGTAGATCCTCTAAGAAAAGCTGAGGATGCTATTGAAATTGATACTACTGGCATAGGTATAATGGGAGTAGTTGAAAAGATATCTAGCTATATGGAGAAATAGTATGGAAAGAAACGTAATTTTAGCTAAAAATGCTGGATTTTGCTTTGGAGTAAAAAGAGCAGTTGACGAAGCTATAAAATATCAAAAAGAATTTGGAAAGAAAATATATACTTTAGGACCACTTATTCATAACAATGATGTTGTTAATTATTTAGAGGATAATGATATATTTGCAATTGAACTTTCAGATGCTGATTCTTTAAAGAAAGGGGATGTTGTTCTTATAAGATCTCACGGAGTTAAAGAAAGTGTAATAAATGATTTAACAGATAAAGGTTTAATTGTTAAAAATGCAACTTGTCCATATGTAACTAATATTCAACTAAAGGTAAAGAAATGTTATGAACAAGGGTATAAGATAATAATTGTTGGGGATGAAAATCACCCAGAAGTTATTGGGATTAATGGCTGGTGTAATGATTCTGCCATAATAACAAATGGAAAAACAGAACTTGAAAAGATTCCATCAAAGGTTTGTGTAGTATCACAAACTACTGAGAAAAAAGAAACTTGGAACAAGGTTTTAAATGAAATAGTAAGAGAAAGTAAGGAAATAGTTGCTTTTAATACTATTTGTTCAGCCACTGATGTTAGACAAAAAAGTGTACAAGAACTTTCAAAAGAGGCTGATTTAGTTTTTGTTATAGGTGGAAAAAATAGTTCTAACACAACAAAACTATATGAAATATGCAAAAAGGAATGTCCTAAGAGCTATCATATAGAAAATGTTAAAGAATTAGATGAAAGCCTATTAAAAGATGAAAGTGTTAAAACTATAGGAATTACTGCTGGAGCTTCAACTCCAGATTGGATAATAAATGAAGTAATTTCTAAGATTAAAGAATTATAATTTTTAAATGTAATCCTGCAATTTAATTCATAATTATTTTGTACTACTGGTATTAAACTGGGAATTGTTTTATACTATAATATATGACCAAATTTAGGAGTAGTAGTATGAATATAGTTAGATTTAATTTGTGGGATTATTTTAAATATGCAAAAGTTTTAAATTTATCACTAAAAAGGCTATGTACTAATTATTTTGTCAAAGTAACTTATAAAAATAAGGTTCATATGCTTTGGGAAATAGATTATGTAGCAAACTTTGATGCATATATAAAAAAAATTACTAAGATAGGTAGCATGAGAAGTATTCCTGAAGAAAGTAGTGTTTTTTCAGAGTTTAATATAAGTAAATATATATATGAAACTGTAGAAGAAAATGAGGGAATTGATTTGAAAATGTATGGGTTTGAAAAGAGGGCTTCTAATATAATGTTAAAGATAGATATTTCTAATTTTAATAAAAAGAATAATGAAAACTTCACTTTCACACCTTTTGTAAAAGGGAGAGATGAGGGGATTCGTTGTAAGGTACAAAATGAAATCTTTTATGAAGAAAATAGAATTCCACTAAAAACAAAAGATATTGTTTATGAATGTAATAGAAAAGCTTTTTTAGGGGACTTAGCATTTTTTGAACTAAAGGATGACACAATAATTGGTTATGGTCAAATATTGCTTTTAAAGGATAAATACACTATTGCTAACTTTGGAATAATAGAAGAGTTTAGAGGTAAAGGATATGGAGAAGCTTTACTTATACACATATTAAATCAGGCTAAGATAAAAGGATTAAAGGAAGTGTATATAAAGGTTAAGTCTGATAACATAAACGCTATAAATTTATATAAAAAGACTGGCTTTGAAGAGGCCTCTGAAATAAGTATATATGAATTGTTAGGATAAATTATATGTATAAAAATAAATCTTTAATAAAACTTACAAATCTATTCTGAGAAGCTTTAGTTGTTTCTCTTAATAGGATTTGTAAGTTTTATTATTGAGTTTATAAAAGAGAATCCGTTGGTACATAGGATATTTTAGTTTTGAATACACTGTCTGTTAAATGGTTACTATAATAAGCACGATCGCTTATTTCTATATTAGTTCCCTCTTGATTTGATTGATTTTGTTCTAGTTCTTTTAAATCATACATGGTATTCACCTCCTCCTTACTAGTATTAACAACTTTAAAAAATCTTATTTAGGAGTTAGAAAATATTTTAATATAGACAAATTTAGGTTATTATTATATAATAATTATTATTAATTAAAGAATGGAGTGCTTTTTTATGGAAAATAAAATTAGCTTAGTATATGAAAATGGAGAATTTACTGTCTACATAAATGATGAAGTAGTTACAGTTAATAAATATATGGACAATGCAATAGAGAAATTTACTCAAACAGTGCATAATAACGCTACACCAAAATCAATTAAGTGGGAAAGTATTGAAGAGGATTTAAAAGGAATTGATTTAAAAGATTTAGAGATAAATAGTGAATTTAAAACATTAACTTATAAGGATATGAAGTATTTCTACAGTACAGATAAAATCTTTAATATGCATGGTGGAAGAATGCAACAATTATTAGGCGGATATCAATTATTCTCATTTATAGTTAAGATGATTTCTGAAAAACATTTAGAAGATTATTTAGAAGTTTTAAACTTTTGTGAAGATATCTTAAGATGTAAGGTTACATACAGAACTCCAGGAAGTAACTTTATAGTTGGTAGTCCAGCTTTTAACTATGGATCAGCATCATATGATTTTGCTACTGGAAAAGTTAATAAGGGAGCTTCAATAGAAAAGATGTCTTTTGAAGATTTCAAAAAATATATATTTGATATAATAAAATAACCTTTGGTATTCCAAAGGTTATTTTTTATTGAACATAATTTTAAAAGTGAAATAGAAGGATACAAGAAAGATTTAATATTAATAAAAAAACTAGAGAAGATAGTTATTCTACTCTAGTTTTTTTGCTTACTTTGTTTTAAGTGATTTATGAAAATAAATATAAACTTAAAACAGAGCCTTTTTAAAATTCTTGATACTCACGTGGAATATCTCCTATAAATTCTCTATCAGTTAGGACAATATACCAGAATGTTAAGAATGCTATAAAAGAGAATATAATTCCTAATATAGTCATAAATAGTCCAAATCCAAAATTTCTAAGGATTCTATAAAATACAATTACAAAAAGTACAAAGTTGGCAACTGGGATTAAATAAAGTATAAAATATAAGTATGATAATCCAGCTAAATGTAACAACTGAAAGTCTCCAAGTACAGGAAATAACATCATCCATGAATGTTTTAAGTTAGCTTTCTTAGCCATAACATAACTTGGATAGATTCTTATTAAGTAGAATATAAATGCAACTAAAATTCCCATGTTGCTTGAATCATATAATTCTTGAAAATACATAATAGTTTCCCTCCTTTTTGTTAATTATATCATAAAGTTTATAAAAAATTTAAAAATAACTAACAACAAAAGAGTATTAATTATATGAAAAAGGGCTTATTAGATAAACATATTTTAAGTTATATAGATACTAAGCAATAAAATTATAAGTATTTATTTAAGTTACTTTAAATTGATAAAAATAAAAAAATACTGTATGTTTAATAAAAAAATTTATTTATTAATGTATATATAATAAAAAAATCAAAGTAAATCTCCTTTTTAGTATACATATATGCATTAAGTTCAAATTGACAATAAATGTTTGTAGGTATACTCTAAAAACATAATTTAAAAAAATTTTTGAGGAGATGATTTAGGTGTGTACTCACATACATATTTCTAGTGTTAACAATAATCTTTATTGGGGAAGAACTTTAGATACATCATTTAATCCATTTGAAGTTGGTTCTAAAATAACAATCGTTCCTAGAAACTTTACTTTAGAAACTCAAAGTAAACCTTGGAAAACTAAATACGCCTTTTTAGGTATAAATTTATGTGGATCTACTCTGTTTTTTGATGGAGTTAATGAAAAGGGGCTTGCTGGAGGTCTTTTATTTTTAAAGGCATGTACATGGGATAAGAAAGAAAATATAGAAAAGCAAGGACTTATAGCAATTAATAGTGGAGAAATAGTTACTTGGATTTTAAGCAACTTTGAGAGTGTTAGTGATATAAAAAATAACATATCAAAAGTTGTAGTAACATCTGATGATATTCCTTCATTAGGAGAGCTTGGAAAAGGCAATCCTATTACTGCACATTATACTTTCACAGATAAAATGGGAGAATCAGTTGTATTAGAACCAACAAACCATGGACATTTCCGTGTTTTTGATAATACTGTAGGGGTAATGGCTAACGATCCAACATTTGATTGGCATATGACTAATTTGGCAAATTATATTCAAGTTCAAGGATTTAATAATCAACAAAATAGTTTAAATAGTAAAACAGTCATTACACCAATTTCAAATGGTACAGGTATGCTTGGATTACCTGGGGATTATACTTCACCATCAAGATTTGTACGTGTAGCATATTTAAGAAATTTTATAGGAGACATTACTGACGAAGAAGCTCCAGCACGTTTATTTAGTATTTTAAATTCTGTTTGGGTTCCAAAGGATGTTGAACGTTTTTATGAAGATAAAAAAGAATCAGATTTTTCAAGTTATATGTGTGCATATGATCAAAACTTAGGTAAGTTATATTTACGTGTGTTTAACAATATAGATACAAAAGAATTCTCTTTAGAAAATGTTAAGGAAAATGAATTAGTAACTTATTCAGTTCAATAAATAATTTTTACGTAGCAATAAAAAGTCTTAGAAATAAGACTTTTTTTATTTTAAATTCAGTTTATTGTTAAAAGTAATTTAATCTTTTTGATTTATATAATAAGATTTAAAAATCTATCTTTTAATAAAAATAAATTTTATGCTATAATACAACAGATAACAATTTAAATTGGAGGAAATGAAATGACATTAGAAAATAACATGGATAAAAAACTCTTCTGTATTTCTACATACGGATGCCAAATGAATGAAGAAGATTCAGAAAAATTATCAGGGATGTTAAAATCTCAAGGATATGAAAGAACTGAAAATAAAGAAGAGGCTTCTATTATAATCTTTAATACATGTTGTGTAAGAGAAAATGCTGAAAATAAGGTTTTCGGTAATCTTGGACAACTTAAGCAGTTAAAAAAGAAAAAACCTAACTTAGTAATAGCAATTTGTGGATGTATGATGCAACAAGTAGGTATGGCAGACAAAGTCTTAAAAACTTTCCCTTATGTTGACATAATATTTGGAACACATAATGCCCATAAATTCCCTGAATACTTACATAGAGTACTTCAAGAAGGAGTTCAAGTTAAGGAAATATTAAACAAAGAAGAAGGTATTGTTGAAGGATTACCTATAGATAGAAAGAGTGATGTTAAAGCATTCGTTACTATCATGTATGGATGTAACAACTTCTGTACATACTGTATAGTTCCTTACGTTAGAGGAAGAGAAAGAAGTAGAAAATCTGAGGACATCATAAAAGAAATAGAAGAATTAGTATCTCAAGGATATAAGGAAATAACTTTATTAGGACAAAACGTAAACTCATACGGAAAAGGCTTAGAAGAAGATATAGACTTTTCTGGTCTTTTAAGAAAGGTTAATGAAGTTAAGGGGTTAGAGAGAGTTAGATTTATGACTTCTCATCCTAAGGATTTAAGTGATGATGTTATTATGGCTATCAAAGAATGTGATAAACTTTGTGAGCAAGTTCACTTACCAGTTCAAAGTGGATCATCAAGAATATTAAAAGAGATGAATAGACACTATGACAGAGAGTACTACTTAGATTTAGTTAAGAAGATAAAATCAGAAATACCAGATGTTACTTTAACAACTGATATAATTATTGGATTCCCAGGAGAAACTGAAGAGGACTTCTTAGATACATTAAGCCTTTGTGAAGAAGTTGGATATGATTCAGCATTCACATTTATCTATTCAAGAAGAAATCATACTCCTGCTGACAAAATGGAAAATCAAATTCCAGATGACATAAAGCATGATAGATTTAATAGATTAGTTGAAGCTATAAACAAAAAGGTTGTAATAAAAAATAAAGAATATGAAGGTAAGGTAGTTGAAGTTCTTGTTGAAGGACCAAGTAAGAATGATGAAACTAAATTAACTGGAAGAACTAGAAATGGTAAATTAGTTAACTTTGCTGGTGATGAAAAACTAGTAGGTGAATTAGTTAACTTAAAAATAGTTAGAGCACAACCATTCTCATTAATTGGTGAAATAGTAGAATAATTTAAAAGTGGGATGTATCAAAAGGATTTTTGATACATCCCACTTAATTTTTATAAATTTGCAAGTAATCTTTCTTATTTAATTAGAGTGTATTTTTATTTTAGCTTATATAGTAATATCTTTTTAAATTTAAAAAGGTTTCCGAGGCAATATTTGCTCATAAAAATCTAACTTTTAATAAATTTTTATAACTTATTTGGGGATAATATAGTTTGAAATAGTGAAACTATCCATCATAACGAATTATATTTATTGTTTTTTAAATTAAAGTTCGTTACTGTGAAAATGTTTTTCTATTAAATTTATCTATGAAACTTTTCTTGCAACTTTAAAATGCAAGTAGTTTTTTAAAAAAATTGCATTTTTATTTTAAAAATACTTGATTTTAATAAATTGTTGCAATATAATTAACTTATAAATTTCATTTTTTTAAAACGAAAAGGGGGACTTATTATGAAGATACCTTGTTCCATGATGACTCAACATCCGGATAATGTAGAAACTTATATTTCAATACAACAAGAACCAGCAGAAGCGATAAATGGATTAACACCACAAGATAAAGGTGGTTTAGGAATAGAAGAAGTTATGATAGATTTTGAAGGAAAGTTAACACCTTACCATCAAACATCACAAATAGCATTAGGATTAATTTCAAATGGTATAATTCCAGGAAAAGACGTTAGAGTAACTCCTAGAATACCTAATGCAAATAAAGAATCAGTATTTAGACAACTTATGAGTATAATGTCTATAATTGAAACAAATGTTCAATCAAAAGAATTAACTGGAACTCCAGCAATATCAGAGGTTGTTGTTCCTATGATTGAAACTGGAAAAGAAATTTCAGAGTTTCAAGATAGAGTTAACTCAGTAGTTGATATGGGGAATAAAAACTACAAAACTAAATTAGATTTAAATAGTGTTAGAATAATACCTCTAGTTGAGGATGTACCTGCACTAGCAAATATAGATAGAATATTAGATGAACATTATGAAATAGAAAAGAGTAAAGGACATGTTTTAAAAGATCTTAGAATAATGATAGCAAGATCTGATACTGCTATGTCTTACGGGTTAATTTCAGGAGTTTTATCAGTTCTTATGGCAGTTGATGGAGCTTATAAATGGGGAGAAAAAAATGGCGTAACTATAAGCCCAATCTTAGGTTGTGGTTCACTTCCATTTAGAGGCCATTTCTCAGAAGAAAACATAGATGAAATCCTTGCTACATATAGTGGAATTAAAACTTTCACATTCCAATCTGCTTTAAGATATGATCATGGTGAAGAAGCAACTAAGCAGGCAGTTAGAGAATTGAAAGCAAAAATTGCACAATCAAAACCTAGAAACTTTAGTGAAGAAGATAAAGATTTAATGAAAGAATTCATAGGAATCTGTTCAAAACATTATCTTCAAACATTCTTAAAGGTAATCGATACAGTTTCATTTGTATCTGACTTTATTCCTAAAAATAGAGATAGATTAACAAAAGCTAAAACTGGATTAGAATATAATAGAGAAGTAGCAAACTTAGACAACGTAGCAGATTTAGTTAAGGATGAAGTATTAAAACAAGAAATTCTTAGCATAGATAACTCAAAAGAATATGCAGTTCCAAGAGCTATATCATTTACTGGAGCTATGTACACATTAGGAATGCCACCTGAACTTATGGGAATGGGTAGAGCATTAAATGAAATAAAAACTAAGTATGGCCAAGAAGGTATAGATAAACTTTTAGAAATATACCCAATCTTAAGAAAAGACTTAGCATTTGCTGCTAGATTTGCAAATGGAGGAGTTTCTAAGAAGATAATAGATGAAGAGGCTAGACAGGAATATAAGGAAGACATGAAATATGTAAATGAAATTCTTAACCTTGGATTAGATTATGACTTCTTAAACGAAAATGAATTCTACCATACTTTACTTAAAACTACAAAACCTATAATAATGCATTTAATGGGACTTGAGGAAAATGTAATGCGTAACAGCACAGAAGAACTTAAAATCCTAAATGAGTGGATAGTAAGAATGGGTAAAGTAAGAGGAAGTATAGGCTAAAATATATTTGGTACAAATTATATGAATAGTAATTTATATAATTTATACTATAACAAAAATTCCGATTAATATGATTTGAAGCCAATAAACATGAATTAAAAAGTTACAAAAACATCTTTTGTTAATTGATTAGATTAACAAAAGATGTTTTTTGTTATGGCAATAACTCTTAATAAAAAGAAACATGAATTGATAGATATATTAGATGATTTTATGACAAATTGTAAATATAGAGATTTAATACTTCATAAAAGTATTTTCATATAACTTTAGTAACTCTAATTGTTTGGTATTTAAGTTAGCTGTAACTAATGTATGTATTATATTATTTAACTCATTATTATTAGTTTTAGGTATGGTCATATACTAGTAAGCACTAAAGCATATTAGCTAAGGCTATAGTAGGATCTGAGATAGGATTGTATCTATTATGTTCTACATAAGATAAATGGCTTCTACTTAGTCCAGTAGCTTTGGCTAGATATTGTTGATTTATTTTAGGATCTTTAGATTTTCTTATTCTTTTTAAATTAGTACCTATTTTCATATTTATCACCTTAATTTAGATATTATAGAAAATAAAGTATAATTTTAATTAGCTTTACATTATATACATAATTTATTAATATAAAAAGTGAAGTTTTAACAGGTTATGGAGTGTGGTAAGTATGGAGAAAATAGAGAGAGGTGCTAATGGCTATTTGGAGATCAATTCTATTAGACTAGAACTTAAAGAAATTCATACAAATAAAATTGATAATAATAAATGGTTTCTAAAAGCTAAGTATGAGTATAATACTAATAATATTGATTTTATAAAAAATATAGCGAATAAATTTATTAATATTTATGTTTGTAGATTTGCTTATTATGATAAAATCAAAGTTGAAAAAATAAAATATATAAATAAAAATGAAATAGAAATTCTTTTTGAAGTTATTGAAAGTAAACTAGACTTTGAAATAAAATATCAAGGTGTTTACAATAAAGGAGAAAGAAAAATTGATGAATTAGAAAATAAAATATTAATAAGAGAATTTATTAATTTATATGAAATTAATAAATTACGTAATAGTTGCGCAATAAAAACATTATATTTAGATGAGAATGTCAAGAAAGAAGAGTTAGCTAATTTAACATTGGATAATATTATAGCAGTTAAATTTAATAATTTTTATGAGAATATAAATCTTACAAGTTATAAAAATATTATTCAAAATAAGGACATATATAAATATTTTAGACATAAGTTTGTTTTTGAACATTCAAATTTAGAAATGGAATTTGATTTTAGAAAAAATTCATATATTGAAATAGACAAAGATATAAGACAGCCTAATGGAAATATAAAATCAATTACTATGGTTGTTAGATAAACCGACCAAGATATTCTATATTTATATAAGTGAAATTTTAGTATTAATATGTTTAAATCTTTGAATAATACTTTAATAATATTGAAAGTTTATTTAACTAAAGATCATTTCAAAGTGTTATAATAATTAAAACAAATTATTATATACATGAGGGGATGAATATATTATGAGTAAAAAAGTATTTACTAAAAGAGAGGATATAGAAGAAGTAGGAGTATTATTAAAAATAGCAAATGAAGCTTTAACTGAAGCTTGTATTAAAGTTTCTAATAATATTGGTAGTTCTAAAAAACTTACAAAGTGCTTAAATAAAGTAGAAAATGATTTAAGTAAATTAAGAAGTGAAATGGATAATAAAATAGATAGTGAATTAATAAGTAATGAACTTTATAACAGCTTTAGTGAAAAAGAATTAAACAATATATTTTATAGACAAGGTAATTTACTAGATAAAGTTTTAGAAAATTTGAATAATTAAATAAACAAATAGGAGAGTATATCCAGTGGTATGCTCTTTTCTTATCCATAAAAATAAATTTATTGTAATAAAACTAGACACTTTGGAAATCATAAGTGAAGCTTTCATATCAGTAAGTATAATTAAATTATATAATTTTTAAAAAGTACTAATTCAGTTTTTTATTAAATTATTAAAAGAATAGTATGCTATTATATATTATATAAAGGGTTTATTAGGAGGGATATATATGGAGTTTGGCGGATGGTCATCATGGCAAGTTTTAACATTAACTATTTGTATTGCTACAGCAGTTATATGTGGTGTAATAGTTAGTACTAAAGATAAAAAATAAAAATAATATTATTTTATTTGAATTTAATGGTAAAATAAGTGGAATTAATGTATAAAGATTAAAATGATCTGTAAATAAAATGATTAGTTGTTATAATATTTCTATGTAAACATTATATGGGGGTAAGCGGTAATGGGGTTATTTAGCAAAATTAAAGAAGGAAAAGGATATACTTCAATTGATTCATATTTAAAAGAAAATAACTTAGATAATGACATTAAATCTGTGACAAATGTTAATATATTTTTTATGGATGGAGAAGAAGAGGATTTTTATTTAGAAGATAATATGCTTTTTAAGTTTAAAAAATTCATAGAGAATCCAGAGAAGGATTTTTTAGTATTAAAATATTATTCCTCATTGTATAAGAATGGTTTTAGTTTGGAAGAAATTACTTTAATGAGACATGGAATATGTAGATTTAGAATTGATAGTGAAAAGGAAAATATACTTGTATCTGATTAATAAAAAAATAGCTTTTAAAAAAGATGACAAATTTTTAGAGGAGATAGTTTGATGTGAAAAACAAAACTATCTCCTCTAAAAATTTTAATACTATGATAGTAATATTTATAGTATTAAGTGTACTTTATTATTCAATACTACTTAGATGTAATACTTTTGTTGCAGTTAATTCATCAGTAATTAAAGTATTTATTAGTTTTCCTCTTAAGGCTCCTAAAATAGCTACAGATTTAAATTTACCAGTTACTATACAGACCTTATTTTCTATGGCTTTTATTGTATCTGAATCAATTCCAAAAACCTTATTGTTTAAACTTGTATCTAAAAAATTTCCTTCTTTATCATAAAGACGACCATATATAGCTCCAACAGCTTGATGTTTTATAAATTCATCTTGCAAAAATGATTCTTTCCATAAAAGTGTAGAATATATTGCTTCAGGAGTTCCTAATCCAGTTAAGAGAATATCCATTTCTTTAGCCTTTAATAAGGATTGATTTATAACTAATTCCATGGATAAGTTTTTTCTTATCATGTCATCAATTATATAAAGTGGAGCATATAAAAGTCTATAATTTGAATCGTATTTATCTGATAATAAATGTATTAAACTTGGTGTGTCTACACTTATATTTCCCTTTCCAGATGTACCAAAGGGCTGAACAACTGTTATTGGTAGTTTTTTTGAAGCCTTTATATTCTTTATTGCATGGTATAGCGTTTTTCCCCATGTAAGACCTACAATGCTATCTTCGTTAAGTATTGTTTGAATATAATCAGCTGCTGTTTTACCTAGAGTTTGAGCATATTCAGATGCATCATTATTGTTAACCTTTAAAATTATAGCTTCTTTTAACCCAAATTGTTCTTTAAATTTTTTTTCAAGAGAGGACAATCTTATTTCTGGATGATTTATTTCTATATTTACTATGTTTTTATCACGAGCTTCTTGTAAGTATTTAGCTACTTTAAAACGAGTGGTATTAAACTCTTTTGCTATTTCTGACTGAGTTTTATTTTCGTTATAGTACATATTTGATATATTAGCTAAAAATTCATTATATTGATCTTCAAAATTTACTTCAAATTTCATATTGTCATACCTCTGTTTTAGATTATTTATAAGTTAATGCTAATTTAATTATAAAGGAAAATATTTTTTTATTCCATCTAAAAACACAGTTATTGCCAATAAATCTGCACTGCCTCCAGGGCTTATGCCTCTTTCTGAAAATTCCTTATCAATTTCAAAGATTTTTTCTTCTATGATTTCAGGTTTTTCATAACATATCATATTAAGTATTTCTTGAGATCTTTTCTTAACCTCTTCTAAAACGTAAATATCATTTCTATGTAAAAGTGTAGAGTCCTCACAATTAGCCATTATGCACAATAAGGTTAAATACAGTCTTTCATTTGTTTTTAAATTTTTATTCTCTATATAAAAAGGAAGGCTATAATCAAACACAGATGGAAGGCCTTTTTCAACCTCTCCTCTTATTCCTGTTATACCATATAATCTAAATATCTTCTCACCGTAAGTTTCATTTTTCTTATTAGTTTTTGAGTTTAATTCCTTAGAAACCAAACCGCTTGTCATCTCTTTTATTAAATTTCTTATTTCTTTAAAAGGTTTACCTTCATAAAATGCTTTTGATGTTGCTGCACAAACAACACCCATTAAGAAAATCAAACCTTTGTGTGTATTTATATTATTTGTAACATGAAACATAGCTTCTTCTATTTTTAATCCAATTGGACGTATTTTATTTAATAATTCACTTGCTTGTATATCTGACATACTTATTTCTGCTATTTTTCTAAATTTAGGACCAATTACTGAAATGCTATCTAAAAAAGTGTAGTAATTCATATCCTTATGTGCTCCATTTGAAATTGGAGATACTAATCCTGGGGAGGGGTAACAGCTTACCTCATATAATAAGGATTTTATTATTAAACTGTTTAGTTTTTCTAAGAAAACCTCTTGGTTAATATTCAAAATAACCACTCCTTTTCTTTAACATATGAAAAATATATCACAAATGATAAAAATACACAAATCAATATTAATAATAAAAAATCTAAATTTTTATTAAAATAATAAATTTTGCAAAAACCTTTATATAATCAAGTAAAATCATATAATAAAAGTTGTGAAAACGTTATAATTTTCGTAAATACAGAAAATCTATTGTACTTTAAAAAGAGTGTGGTAAAATAAAATTGTAAGTAACAAATGTTTAAAAAATAAACAAATGTTAAAAGGAGAAATGAAATGTCAGAATGGAATTATGAAAATGCTTTTGAAGAGGAGTTAACTTTCTTTTCCTTTAATCCACAAATAAATAAAAAATATAAATTTCAAGTTGAAGAATTTTTAAAGAAAGAAAATTTGCGATTTGTAGAAAGTATTAACTTTACAGTTTGTGTATTTAATAATAAAGATCTCATAGCTACTGGATCCTTAGATGAATATATACTAAAATGTTTTGCTATTAGAAGTGATTATAGAAAAAAAGGCATTAGTGAGAAGATATTAAGAATATTAACAGAAAAAGCTTTTGAAAATGGAGAAACACATCTTTTTATATACACAAAACCAAAGAACTCAAAGCTTTTTGAAAGTCTAGGTTACCACCAATTAGTAAATATTCCTAATTTAGTTTCTCTATTAGAAAATAAATCAACAGGAATTAGAACTTATATAAGTAATTTACAAAAAGAATCTTATATAAAAGGAGTAAAGGTAGCTTCAATAGTTATGAATTGTAATCTATTTACAAAGGGGCATAAGTATTTAATTGAAAAAGCTTCAAAGGAAAATGATGTTGTTCATTTATTTATATTAACAGAAGATAAATCAGAATTTTCTACTAAAGATAGAATTAACATGGTTAAACTTGGAACTAAGCATCTGAAAAATGTTTTAATACATGAGGCAGGAAAATATATTATTTCAAGTGCCACATTTCCTTCATATTTTATAAAAGAACAAAAAAATATTACAAAAGCTCATGCTTATTTAGATTTAACTTTATTTTGTGAGTATATATCAAAAGAATTAAATATTAAATACAGATATGTAGGAGAAGAACCTTTTTCCAATTTAACAAATGAATATAACCAATATATGAAAGAGATACTTCCTAAATATAATATACAAGTCATAGAAGTTAAAAGATTAAAAGAAGATGGACAAGCAATTTCAGCTTCTAATGTAAGAAGATTATTGAAAGAAGGAAATCTAGAAAAAGTAGAGAGTTTAGTTCCTAAAACAACATTTGATTATTTATTAAACATAAGTAAAAAATAATAAATATTTTGGAGGGGTTTCATATGGAAATTAAAAAACCAGCTTTAGCTGGAACATTAGAATCAAGTGATTGTATAGTTTCAGTAGAGCCTTCAAGGGATAATACTATTGAAATTAATTTAACAAGTACTGTAAAAAAGCAATTTGGAAATGAAATTATAAGAGTTGCAAAGGAAACCTTAAAAAACTTAGGAGTTAACAGTGTTGTTATGGAGATAAATGATAAGGGAGCCTTAAATTGTGTTATTGAAGCACGTATAGAAGCGGCAGTATGTAGAGCTTCAGAAATAAATGAATTTGATTGGGGGAGTTATAAATGCCAAGATTAAGAAGATCAATGATGTTTGTACCTGGAAGTAAGCCTGCTATGATAAAAGATTGTACTATATATGGTGCTGATTCTGTAATGTTTGACTTAGAAGATTCAGTTTCTATAGCAGAAAAAGATTCTGCAAGAAGATTAGTTTATCATGCTTTAACTTCTATGGATTTTGGTGATACAGAAACAGTAGTCCGTGTTAATGCTTTAGATTCAGAGTTTGGTATTGAAGATTTAAAAGCAATTGTAAGAGCACAGCCAGATGTTATACGTTTACCTAAAACTGAAACTGCTCAAGATGTTTTAGATATGGAGAAGGTTATTGCATCTATAGAAGAAGAAATAGGTATTCCTATTGGAACAACTAAAATGATGGCTGCTATAGAATCAGCCTTAGGTGTTTTAAACGCTTATGAAATAGCAACCTCTTCAAAACGTTTAATGGGAATTGCCTTAGGTGCTGAAGACTTTGTAACTGATATGAAAACTCATAGATCTCCTGAAGGTAATGAACTTTTTGCAGCACGTAGTCATATAATTCTAGCTTCAAGAGCAGCTAAAATTTCAGCTTTTGATACAGTTTATTCTGATGTAAATAATGAAGAGGGCTTTATTAAGGAAGCAACATTAATAAAACAACTGGGTTTTGATGGAAAATCCTTAATAAATCCAAGACAAATAGACTTATTACATAAGGTCTTTGAACCTACTGAAAAAGAAATCCTTAAAGCAATAAAAATTATAGAAGCTGCTAAGGAAGCAGAAAAACGTGGCTCAGGCGTTGTATCTCTTAATGGAAAAATGATTGATAAGCCAGTAATAGCAAGAGCAGAAAGAGTTCTTATGTTAGCTGAGGCTTCAGGAATATCATATGAAAAGGAAGTGTAATTTATGGGAATCAATAGTATCAATATAAATATACCAGATGACATATTAAAAGAGAGAAAAACTGTAGAATTTAAAGGAGAATTCGCATTAGAACCTAAGGGAAATATTCAAGGAAGAAAAATAACAGCAACTTTTTGTGGGAAAAATAAAAAATTATCATCTATAGCTGAATCTATAGAAAAAACAGGCCTTAAAGATGGTATGACCATATCTTTTCATCATCACTTCCGTGCTGGAGATTATATTATTCGTATGGTTATGAAGGAAATTGCTAATCTTGGAATTAAGGATTTAAATCTTTGCGTAAGTTCTTTAACAAGTGCTCATGAATTTTTAATAGATTATATAAAAGATGGCACAGTAACAGGAATAGAAACAAGTGGGATTCGTGGAAAACTAGGAGAAGAAATTTCAAAAGGAATAATGAAAAAACCAGTAATTATCCGTTCTCATGGTGGACGTGCTCGTGCAATTGAGGCTGGCGATACAAAGATAGATGTAGCCTTTTTAGGTGTTCCTTGTTCAGATGAATATGGAAATGCTAATGGAATACATGGAAAATCTCAATGTGGTTCTTTAGGATATGCTATTATTGATTCTAAATATGCAGACAAGGTAGTTCTTATTACAGATACTATAATGCCATATCCTAATGTACCAGCAAGTATCTCTCAACAGGATGTAGATTACATTGTGGAAGTTGAAGAAATAGGTGATCCAAATGGTATTGCTTCAGGGGCTACAAGATTTACAAAGGATCCTAAAGAGTTATTAATAGCAAAATATGCTTCTGCAGTAATTGAAGCTTCTGGATATTTAAAAGATGGTTTTTCAATTCAAGCAGGTACAGGTGGAGCTTCCTTAGCAGTTGCTCGTTTCCTAAAAGAGAAAATGGAAGAAAAAAATATAAAGGCAAGCTTTGGCCTTGGTGGAATAAGCAAACAATTTGTTGATTTACATGAAGAAGGATTTATAGGAACATTATTTGATGTTCAAGGATTTGATTTAAAAGCTGTTGAATCCATTGGTAAGAATAATAAACATGTAGAAATAGATGCTTCTCTTTATGCAAATCCACATAATAAAGGTTGCATTGCTAATAAATTAGATATAGTAATATTAAGTGCTTTAGAAGTGGATAAAAATTTCAACGTAAATGTTATAACTGGTTCTGATGGTTATATAAGAGGGGCATCAGGTGGACACTCTGATACTGCTGCTGGTGCTAAGTTATCAATGATAGTTTCTCCTTTAGTTCGTGGAAGAATACCAACAATAGTTGAAAAGGTTAACACTGTAATAACACCTGGCGAATCAATAGATGTAGTTGTAACAGAACGTGGTGTTGCTATAAATGATAAACTTTCTAAGAATAAAGAGTTAAAAGAAAGATTAGAATCAAATAAAAATATTCCTATACTATCAATAGAAGAGCTTCATGAAAAAGCTTTAAAAATTACAGGTACTCCAGAACCTATAAAATATGAAGATAGAGTTGTTGGAATTGTTGAATACCGTGATGGTTCAATAATAGATGTTATACACAAGGTTAAAGAGGACTAAAAAATGAACGCAAAGAACAAATTTTTAATGGAAATATTAAAAGGTAGAGAAGAAAGAGCCTTTGAAATAAAAAAATTAAATGAAAAATTTCATGGAACTATTATATGTTTAACATTAAATATTCCTGGTCCAGATAAATTAGATGAACTTTATTATTATGCATTTAATGAAGCCACTAAGGCATTGGAGGCTTCATTAAATATAAATGTTTTAAAGAAAAGAGCTCCTCTTTCTGGATATGAAGCTTATTTTGTTTCAGATAAGGATGTAAAAGAAATAAAAAAAATAGCTTTAACTTTAGAGAAAGAACATCCTTTAGGAAGGTTATTTGATATAGATATATTCTATAAAGACTTATCTAAAATAAGCAGGGAAGATTTAGGAGAGTCAAAAAGAAAATGTTTTTTATGTGGAGAAGATGCAGTGTCCTGTGGAAGAAGTAGAAAGCATTCAGTTTACGAACTTACTTCAAGCATAAAAGAAAAAATACTTCAGTATAAAAACAGTAAAATTAATTAGTACAAAATATTTAATAGTTTGAAGAGAGGTAATAATATGACTAAGGACGAATTGTTAAAACAAAGAGAATTAGCTCATGGATTAATAAGTATAAACCCTAATTTCGATATAAATAATAGAGAACAATTATCTCAAATATATACTCCAGGAGTATCAACTATTTGTAAAGAGGTTGAGCATCATCCTAATATGGTAAAAACACTAACTTCTGTTGGGAATTCAATAGCTGTTATAACAGATGGTACAGCAGTTTTAGGCCTTGGAAATATAGGTACTCTTGCAGGATATCCTATAGTAGAGGCAAAGGCTTTAGTGTATAAAGATTTAGCTGGTGTAAACGCTATACCTTTATGTGTTGATCAAATAGGATGTAATGAACTGATTAAAACCATAAAAAATATATCTCCAAGTTTTAGTGGAATTCATCTTGAAGATATAAAGGCACCAGAATGTTTTTATATAGAAGAGGAACTTAAAAAGACTTTAAACATTCCAGTTTATCATGATGATCAACATGGTACTGCCATTGCTGTTTTAGGTGCTCTTTATAATGGAGCTAAGGTGGTTAATAAGGATTTTTCAAAGTTAAAGGTATTAATTTTAGGGGCAGGAGCTTCAGGAATTGCAACAGCAAAATTATTATTAAAGGCTGGAATAGAAGACATTATATTAGTTGACAAAAATGGCGCTTTAGTTAGTGGTGATGAAACTCTTAATGCTCCTCAAAAGGAAATGGCTAAAATAACAAATAAAGAATTAAAAAAAGGAACTTTAGAAGAGGTAATTAAAGGACGAGATGTGTTTATAGGTTTATCAGAAGGAAATCTTGTAACTAAGGAAATGGTAGAAAGTATGAATGATGATCCTATAATATTTGCTTTGGCTAATCCAACACCAGAGATAAAACCTGAGATTGCAAAGGAAGCTGGTGCAAGGGTTATTGCAACAGGAGGACCTTCCTATCCAAATCAGATTAATAATATATTAGTATTCCCAGGATTATTTAAAGGATTATTAGAAGCTAAGGCAAGTGATGTAACTTATGATGTAATGATAGCAGTTGGCAAAAAACTAGCTTCCTTAGTTGAAAATCCAACTGCTAAAAAAATAATACCTGGAGTATTTGATGGTGATATAGTTAAGTCTGTTTCTGAAACTGTGGTTAAAAATATTGAGAAGTAGTTAATTTAGGGGGAGTTTATATGGAATTACAAAATAAAAAGATAGATGGTAAAGAAGAGAGCTTGCTTAAAAAGTTTTTTAATATAAATCTTTTTGGTGTTCCAATGTTATTGTTTTTGGTTGGAGCAATAATCATAATATTAGGTATATCAACAAATTCATTACCAAAGGATATGGTTGGAAGTATATTTTTAATATTTACTTGTGGTATTGTTTTAGGTAAAATAGGTGATTCAATACCTATTTGGAAAGATTATTTAGGTGGAGGGGCTATCTTAGCATTCTTAGTAACTTCCTATGCAGTTTACATAGGATTAATTCCTACCACTTATGTAAAGGATGTCAAAACTCTTTTTGATAGTGGATTTTTAGAGTTATATATTTCAATAATGATTTGTGGCTCTTTATTAGCAATAGATAGAAAGTTCTTAGCAAAAACTGTTGGAGGATTTATACCTATGGTGCTTATTGCAACCTTAACTGCTGCCTTAGGTGCTGTAATAGGAGGATTAATTACAGGAGTTTCTCCAAAAGAAGTTATATTAAATTATGCACTTCCTATTATGGGTGGTGGAAATGGAGCCGGTGCTATTCCTATGAGCCAAATTTGGGGACAAGTAACAGGAAAAGATCCAAAGATATGGTATTCATCAGCAATGGCAATATTAACAATTGCAAACATAATAGCAATATTAGCAGGTGCTATTTTAAATGGTATAGGTAATAAAAAACCTAAGCTTACAGGGAATGGAGAATTAATTAAAGGAGCAAAAAATGCAGAATCTACAAAATCTAATTTTAAAGCAACCTTTGAAGATGGAGCAGCAGGTCTATTTATAACACTTGCTTTCTACTGTTTAGGAAATTTATTTGGAAAAGGATTCTTCCCAACAATAGGTGGAGTTTTCATTCATCCATTTGCTTACATGGTTGTATTTGTATTAATAGCTAGTGGATTTAACTTAGTTCCAGAAAGAATTAGAGTTGGTGCAAAACAAGTTCAAAAATTTATGGTTGGTAATTTATTCTACGTTTTAATAGCAGGGGTTGGTATAGCAATGGTTGATTTTGGAGCTTTATTAAAGGCATTCAATTTAACAACTGTTATAATATCATTAGGTGCAGTTATAGGAGCTATATTAGGTCCTTGGATAACTTCAAAAATATTTGGTTTCTATCCTATAGAAGCTTCCATAGCAGCAGGATTATGCCATGTTAATAGGGGAGGTTCTGGAGACTTAGAAATATTAGGAGCTGCTAAGAGAATGAATTTAATGGCATATGCTCAAATAGCAACTAGACTTGGTGGAGCAATTATATTAGTTTTAGCAGGATTCCTATTTAGTTTATGGCTAAAATAATTTAAATCAATACATATTTAAATATTAATTAAGAGAGATTTTATTTAAGTTAAGAAATAGAGTCTCTCTTATTTTACTTGAAAATTATTACTTAAATTAAAAGTAAATGTTTGTTTGGAAATAATTATGATTATTTTATTTATAATTTATTAAGTATGTGAAAATTTTAAATATTTATTATTTATATTTTTTTAAAAATCCCTTATAATTTAAGTGATTATTTTATAATTCAATTTAAATATTAACAAATTAATAAAAAATTTCCTGTAGGTTATTGAAATTGATTATCAAAAACTTTACAATATGCTGAAAATGTGTTAAATTTAAATTGATAAAGATTTTCAATTAAGAAAGAGGGGGTAGACCATATGTTTAAACAATGGGAAGGCTTTAAAGAAGGAGTATGGCAAAAGGGAATAGATGTTAGAAACTTCATACAAAAGAACTATACTGCATATGAAGGAGACAAGAGTTTCTTAGAAGGAACAACAAAAAGAACTGATGCAGTTTTAGAAAAAGCTCAAAAGTTAATTATAGAAGAAATCGAAAAAGGCATTATAGATGTTGCTACAGATAGAGTATCTGGAATAGACAATTATGAGCCTGGATATTTAGATAAAGACAACGAAGTTATCGTTGGTTTCCAAACAGATGCACCACTTAAAAGAATAGTAAATCCTTTCGGTGGAATGAGAATGGTTGAAAGTTCTTTAAAAGAATACGGCTATGAATTAGATAGCAGTATAAGAGAACATTTCAATGCTTATAGAAAAACTCATAACCAAGGTGTATTCGATGCATACTCAGCTGAAACAAGAGCTGCAAGATCTGCTGGTCTTTTAACTGGTCTTCCAGATGCTTATGGTAGAGGAAGAATTATAGGTGACTATAGAAGAATTGCCCTTTACGGTATAGATTATCTAATAGAAGAAAAGAAAAAAGATTATGCTAATATATCATTTGAAAGCGAAGGCTCAGTAGAAGAATATATTCAATTAAGAGAGAATGTTTCAGAGCAAATAAGAGCTTTAGAAGCAATAAAATCAATGGCTGCAAGATATGGCTTTGATATATCTAAACCAGCTGCAAACGCTAAGGAAGCAGTTCAATTCTTATACTTTGGATACTTAGCTGCAGTTAAAGAAAATAATGGAGCTGCAATGTCTTTAGGAAGAACTTCTACTTTCTTAGATATTTTCATAGAAAGAGATCTTAAGGCAGGAACTTTAACTGAGTTAGAAGCTCAAGAATTAATAGATCAATTTATAATAAAATTAAGATTAGTTAGACACTTAAGAACTCCTGAGTATAATGATTTATTTGCTGGAGACCCAACTTGGGTAACAGAAGGTATTGGAGGTATGGGTGTAAATGGTAAACCATTAGTAACTAAAAACTCATTTAGATATCTTCAAACTTTAATAAACTTAGGACCTGCTCCAGAACCAAATATGACTGTTTTATGGTCAGATAGATTACCAGAAGGATTCAAAAAATTCTGTGCTGAGGTATCAATTAAGACTGACTCAATTCAATATGAAAATGATGAGTTAATGAGACCTATATACGGAGATGATTACTCAATAGCTTGTTGTGTATCAGCAATGCAAATTGGTAAGCAAATGCAATTCTTCGGAGCTAGAACTAACTTAGCTAAAGCTTTACTTTACACTATAAATGGTGGTATTGATGAAAAATCAGGTAAAGTTGTTATTAAAGGTTTAGAACCAATAACAGACGAAGTTTTAGATTATGATAAGTTAAGAGCTAACTATGATAAAGTTTTAGAGTACGTTGCTAAGCTTTATGTAGATACAATGAATGTTATCCACTACATGCATGATAAATATGCTTATGAAGCTGGACAAATGGCTTTACATGATACTCATGTAGGAAGATTAATGGCCTTTGGTATAGCTGGTTTATCAGTTGTAGCTGACTCATTAAGCGCAGTTAAATTTGCTAAAGTTAAACCTATAAGAGAAAATGGAATAGCTGTAGACTTTGAAATCGAAGGTGACTTCCCTAAATACGGAAATGATGATGATAGAGTTGATGATTTAGCTGTAGAAATAGTTAGAAAGTTCTCAAATGAGCTTAAGAAACATCCATTATATAGAGGTGCTACGCACACATTATCAATCTTAACTATTACTTCAAACGTAGTTTATGGTAAGAAAACAGGTTCAACTCCAGATGGAAGAAAAGCTGGTGAAGCATTTGCTCCAGGAGCTAACCCAATGCATGGAAGAGATAACAGTGGAGCTTTAGCTAGCTTAAACTCAGTTGCTAAAATTCCATACTGTGAAGTTTGTGAAGATGGTGTATCAAACACATTCTCAATCGTTCCAGATGCTTTAGGAAAAGAAGAAGATTCTAGAATAGATAACTTAGTTGCTATTATGGATGGTTACTTCAAACAAGGAGCTCACCATCTAAATGTTAATGTATTTAACAGAGAAACTTTAATGGACGCTATGGAGCATCCTGAAAAGTATCCAACATTAACAATCAGAGTATCAGGTTATGCTGTTAATTTCAATAGATTAACTAGAAATCAACAATTAGAGGTTATAAGCAGAACATTCCACGATTCTCTATAATCTTATATAATAAGAGTGTATAAGGTTACTTAAAAAGCCTATAAATATATTCTGAAAATTACTAGATTTCACTAAGAATTTATAGTTATTACTCCGAATATATTTCTAAAGCTTCGAAAACTTAAGTGAAATCCCAAATTTTAATTTGGAGGATTGAACTTATGCAATCGAACAAAGTGAGATTGTATTCATTATAGATATAACAGTCTCAGCTTTTTAACGAAATATATTCTACGTAATAACTTAAATTCTAAAGTTCATCTAGATATTTTCTTCATTATATTTATAGGGTTAATTAAGTTAAGACCTTGTACACTCTTTTTTGAAATGTTTACCGTAAGGAGGGACAGCATTATGGTTAAAGGAAGAATTCATTCATTAGAAACTATGGGCTTAGTAGATGGGCCTGGTATAAGATTTGTAGTTTTTATGCAAGGCTGCAACATAAGATGTGCTTTTTGTCATAATCCAGATACTTGGTGTAAAGATAAGGGGACTGAATATACTCCAGAGGAGCTTGTAAATAAAATAAAAAGATTTAAAACATATTTTAATGCATCAGGTGGTGGTGTTACTTTCTCAGGTGGAGAGCCTCTTCTTCAACCAGAATTTTTACTAGAATGTTTAAAATTATGTAAGAAGGAAGGAATACATACCACATTAGATACTGCAGGTGTTGGATTAGGAAATTACGAAGAAATTCTTGAATATGTTGACCTTATATTATTTGATGTAAAGGAAACTGATCCTGAAAAATATAAGAATTTAGTAAGAGTTCCAATAGATAAATCCTTAGAGTTTCTAAAGGTAGCTCAGTCTATGAATAAAAAAATGTGGATAAGACATGTTGTAGTTCCTGGATATACAGATAATAAAGAAGATTTAATGAGAATTAAGAATTTTGTAGATGGTCTTAATAATATAGAAAAGGTTGAACTTTTACCTTATCATGTTTTAGGTGTAAATAAATATGAAGGGCTTAATATTCCATATAGATTAGAGGGAGTTCCACCTTTAGATAAAAAGTGGTTAAAAGAACTTGAAAAAGAGATATTTAATTAATATAATTATTTAGATAAAAACTAAAGTCTAATTTTAGGCTTTAGTTTTTTCTTACATAAAAAATATGTTAGAATAATTAGTATGACATAATTAACATTTAAAAAATTAAAGTATATTTTCTTAACTTTTTAAAGAAAAGTTTTTAGGTTTTAGTAATTAGATGAAGAGAATTTATATTTAAAAGTTATAATAGTTATTCATTATGATATTTTTAGAAAATGTTATAAGGTTTTAGCATATAGAAATGATGGAGGTACTTAAAATGAAGTTGACCCCTATGATGCGTCAATATTTTGAGATAAAGGAAAATTATAAGGATTGTATTCTGTTTTTTAGACTTGGAGACTTCTATGAGATGTTCTTTGAGGATGCAGAAACAGCTGCAAGGGAATTAGAGTTAGTTCTTACTGGAAGAGATTGTGGCTTAGAAAAAAGAGCACCTATGTGTGGAATTCCATTTCATGCATCTAATTCATATATAGGAAGATTAGTAGCTAAGGGATATAAAGTTGCTATTTGTGAACAAGTTGAAGATCCTAAATTTGCTAAAGGAATTGTTAAAAGGGATGTTATAAAGGTTATAACTCCTGGAACTTATACAGATTCTTCTTTTGTTGAGGAAACAAAAAACAACTATATAATGACTATATATGCAGATTTAGATAAAAATAGATGTTCATTAGCCATAACAGATATTTCTACTGGAGATTTCTTAGCTACAGAGGGAGAATTAGAGAAGGGAGTTATTTTAGATGAAATATCTAAGTTTAATCCTAAAGAAATAATACTTTTAGATTCTTTAGATCAAGAGCTTATAAAAGATATAACATTAACTACTCCAGCCTTAATAAGTAGAAAGTCTATAGACTACTTTGAGGAAAACTTTGAGGAAGTATTAAATAATCAATTTGGAGAAAAATCAAACTCTCTAAGTTTAATGATTAAGAAATCAAGTAATGCTTTAGTTAAATACATATTAGATACTCAAAAAATAAGCTTAACCAATATAAATGATATAGAAGTATATAGTTTGGTTGATTTTATGACTATAGATTTAAGTTCTAGAAGAAATTTAGAGCTTACAGAGAATCTAAGAGAAAAAAGCAAGAAGGGTTCTCTTCTTTGGGTATTAGATAAGACAGAAACTTCTATGGGAAGTAGAATGCTTAGAAGATGGATTGAAGAACCTCTTGTTAATAAGGAAAAGATAACTTTAAGATTAAATGCTGTTGAAGAATTATTTAATGATCTTTCTTTAAATGACTCGCTTAAAGAAGCTTTACATGATATTTATGATATAGAGAGAATATTAGGTAAAATTTCAAATAAAAATGCTAATGCTAAGGATTTAATAGCATTAAAAACATCTATAGGTAAAATTCCTAATGTAAAAGGAATTATAGAAAATTGCACTTCAAGTCTTCTAAAGAATTATCACAATAATTTAGATGACTTAAGAGATATTTATGATCTTTTAGAAAAATCTATAAAAGAAGATCCATCTCTAACATTAAAAGATGGTGATTTAATAAAAGATGGATTTAATGGTGAAATAGATGAATTAAGACTTGCTAAGACTAATGGTAAGGATTGGATATCTAGCTTAGAAAATAGAGAAAGAGAATTTACTGGCATAAAATCTTTAAAGGTAGGATTTAATAAGGTCTTTGGTTATTATATAGAAATATCTAAGGCTAATTATAGCTCTATTCCTGAAGGAAGATATATAAGAAAGCAAACTTTAGCTAATGCAGAGAGATTTATTACTCCAGAACTTAAGGAAATAGAAGAAAAACTTTTAGGAGCTAGTGAAAAACTTTGCTCTTTAGAATATGATATTTTCCTAGATATAAGAAATGAAGTTGAAAATCATATAGATAGACTAAAAACTACTGCTAAGATAATTGCTGAACTAGATTGTATAAGCAATTTAGCTTTTGTAGCTTTAGAAAATGATTTTATAAAACCTGAAATTAATGAAAATGGGGAAACTAAAATAGAAAATGGAAGACACCCTGTTGTTGAAAAGGTAATTCCTAAGGGAGAGTTTATTCCTAATGATACTATTATAAATAAAGAAGATAATCAGCTTCTTATAATAACAGGTCCTAATATGGCAGGTAAATCAACATATATGAGACAGGTAGCTATTATCACTTTAATGTGTCAAATAGGTTCCTTTGTACCAGCTAGTAAGGCTAATATAAGTGTAGTAGATAAAATCTTTACTAGAATAGGAGCTTCTGATGATTTAGCAGGTGGTAAAAGTACCTTTATGGTTGAAATGTGGGAAGTTTCTAATATTCTAAAAAATGCTACAGAAAATAGCTTGGTTCTTTTAGATGAGGTTGGAAGAGGAACTAGTACATATGATGGGTTAAGTATAGCTTGGTCTGTTATAGAGTATATATGTAAGAATAAAAATTTAAGATGTAAAACTCTTTTTGCTACTCATTATCATGAGTTAACTAAATTAGAAGGAGAAATTCACGGAGTTAGAAACTATTCAGTAGCTGTGAAGGAAGTTGATAACAATATTATCTTCTTAAGAAAAATAATAGAAGGTGGTGCAGATCAATCTTATGGTATTGAGGTTGCTAAACTTGCTGGTATTCCAGATGAGGTAATAAATAGAGCTAAGGAAATCTTAGAGAAACTTGAAATGGAATCTTCAAAGGATAACTTAGATTTAGCTCTTAAAGAAGTAAATACTTCAAAAGGAGAAATTAACGAAGCTGCTATTACAACCTCTTATGAAGTTAAGGAAACTCTAGTAGAAGAGAACAAAGTTGAAATTAAAGAAGAAGTTATTTCAAAATCTTCAGAGGTTAAAACACATAAAGAAGATGATCAAATACAATTAGATTTTTCTGCCATAGGAAAAGATAACTTAATAAAAGAACTTTCAGAAGTTGATATTTTATCTTTAAATCCTATGGAGGCTATGAATAGATTATATGCTCTAGTTAAAGAAGCTAAAAATTTAATTTAGCTTAAAGGAAGGAGCTGTTATAAATTTTGAATAGAATAAATATTTTAAATGCAGATACAGCAAATAAAATAGCAGCAGGAGAGGTTGTTGAAAGACCCTCTTCTGTTGTCAAAGAACTTGTAGAAAATTCATTAGATGCAGGGGCTAAAAATATAACTATAGAGATTCAAAATGGTGGAGAATCGCTTATAAAGATAATAGATGATGGCTCAGGGGTTCATCCAGAGGATGTTGAAAAAGCTTTTAATCCTCATGCTACAAGTAAAATAAAAGATACTTATGATATATTTAGCATAAACACTCTTGGATTTAGAGGAGAAGCTTTGCCTAGTATAGCTTCCATTGCAAGGGTAGATTTTAAGAGTAAAACAGAAGACTTTGACATGGGTAAGGAGCTAATAATTAGTGGGGGAGAAAAAGAATCTTTAACAGATTGTTCTATGAATAGAGGAACTCAAATAGAAGTTAGGGATTTATTCTTTAATGTACCTGCTAGAAAGAAGTTTTTAAAGACAACAGCTAGAGAAAGTGCCTTAATAAATGACTTAGTAAATAGAATTTCACTAGCTAACCCAGATGTATCATTTAAATTATTTAATAATAATAAAAAGATTTTAAATACTTACGGTAATGGAAAGCTAATAGATGTTATAAGAACTATTTATGGTAAGTCCACTGCTGAAAACTTAATATATTTTGAAGATCATAAGGATACAGCTTCTGTTTATGGATTTATAGGAAATGATACCTTAGCAAGAGCATCTAGAAATAATCAAAGTCTTTTTGTAAATAAGAGATATGTAAAAAATAGAAGCTTAACTGTAGCTGTGGAAAATGCCTTTAGGTCTTTTAATGTTACAGGTAAGTTTCCGTTCTTCGTATTATTTATAGATACTTATCCAGAGCTTATAGATGTTAACATACATCCAACAAAATCTGAAATTAAATTTAAAGATGAACGTTTTATATTCAAGGTTGTTTTTGACGCTGTTCATTCAGCTATGAGAGAATATGTAAAAGACACCTTTACCCTTCCAGAAGAAGAGGAGAAAAAATTTGAAGCTTTAAAAGAAGAAGTTATTCAGGAAAGCTTAGATAAGGAAATAAGTACCTTAGAAAAATTAAAAGAAAATATAAATTATAAGGTAAGTGAGGATAAAAAGAAAGAAGAGGCATATTCTTATAATCCCTCTAAGGATTATGAAGCTAAAACAGAAGTTAATATGCCAGTAGATTTTTTATCTAAAGAAAATCAAGAGGAATCTTCTAAGCTTAATAACTCTTTAGAAAATAATGATTTTAAAGAAGGTTCCCCTAAAAGAGAAATTTCTTATGATCCTATACTTATAAAAAATGAACTTAAAGACAAAGTAAGTGAAACTGATTCACTTGAAACAAGGGATTATAAAGAATATGGAAATTCTGTAGAGGAAATAATCTATAGGGAAGCAAAATTCCCTAAGCTAAGAGTTATTGGTCAATTTAATAAAACTTATATATTAGCTGAGTATGATTCTACTTTATATTTAATAGATCAACATGCTGCTCATGAGAAGATTTTATTTGAGAAGTATTCTTCAGATATAGCTAAGAAGAAGGTTGAAATTCAGCCACTAATGATTCCATTAGTAGTAACCTTGCCTACAGAGGATTATCTTTATTATGATGAAAATAAAGAGATTTTTGAAAAGGCAGGATTTAAAATAAGTGACTTTGGTGATAATTCTATAAGAATTGAAGAGGTACCATACTTTTTAGATAAATTAAATCCAACAGAGCTAATAACATCTATGATAAATAACTTAAAGAAAATGGGTACTGGAGAAACTGTAGAGGTTAAATATAATAAAATAGCATCTATGTCTTGTAGAGCGGCAGTTAAGGCTAATGATGTTTTAAGCATATTAGAAATGGAAAACTTACTAGAGGATTTAAGATACATAAATGATCCTTTCCACTGTCCACATGGACGTCCAACTATAATTAAATTTACTAGTTATGAATTAGATAAGAAGTTTAAAAGAATAACTTAAGGAGAGAGACAGTTTAAATGAATAATAATTTACTTATTATTGCTGGGCCAACAGCCGTAGGGAAAAGTGACCTTTCAGTAGATCTAGCAAAGAAGCTAAATGGTGAAATAATCTCTGTTGACTCTATGCAAATATATAAATACATGGATATAGGTTCAGCTAAAATCTCTAAGGAAGAAATGGGAGGTATTCCTCACTATTTAATAGATTTTGTTGATCCTAGTAAGGAATTTAGTGTAGCTGAATTTAAAGAACTAGCTACAGAGAAAATTAAAGATATACAAAGCAGAGGAAAACTTCCTATATTAGTAGGGGGAACTGGACTATATATAAATTCAATCATATGCAATATGAATTTTGCAGAAAGTGATAAGGATGAAGAGTATAGAGAAGAGCTTGAAAAAATAGCTAATGAGCATGGAAATGAATATTTACATGAAATGCTTAAAGATATTGATTTAGAAAGCTATAATTCAATACATTTTAATAATAGAAAAAGGGTAATTAGGGCATTAGAAACTTATAAGTTAACAGGAAAGCCATTTTCATCTTTTAAAGCTAAGAATAGTATTTACGAAACTCCATATAATATATATTATTATGTACTTAATATGGATAGAGCAAAGCTTTATGACAGAATAAACAAAAGAGTTGATATAATGTTTGAAAAAGGTCTTTTAGAAGAGGTTAAGAATCTTAAAGCCATGGGATTAACTGATGATATGCAGTCAATGAAAGGTATAGGATACAAAGAAGTTTTATATTATCTTGATGGCAAAATCTCTTTAGACCAATGTATAGAGATGATTAAGCAAGGCAGCAGAAACTATGCTAAACGTCAGCTTACTTGGTTTAGAAAGGATCCTAGAGCTATATTTATAGATAAAGACACTTTCGCCTCTGAAGAAGATATTTCTTCCAAAATTATTAATGACATAATAAATTCTTAGGTTTATAATTAAATTATATTAAAAATTTATGGAGGGCAATAGAATGAATAAGTCAATCAATAACCTACAAGATATATTCTTAAACAATGCAAGAAAGGAAAGAATTCCTGTAACAATATTTTTAGTAAATGGGGTTCAATTAAAGGGTATCGTTAAAGGGTTCGATAGCTTTACAGTAGTTTTAGATAGTGATGGAAAGCAACAATTAGTTTATAAACATGCTATAAGCACAGTATCACCAGCTAAACCTATTTTATTTAATAATGCGCAAGTTTTTGATAATTAAATATATAAAAGAAAAATAGGTAAACCCTAGATGGTTTGCCTATTTTTTTTCTATATGATAAGATTTATAAATGTACGATATTTTAATAATGCGGGGGTATAATAATGCTTAATGCAACTATAGAATTACTAAAAAAACAATATGGTTTCACAGATGAAACTATAAAGCTTTATAATCAAGCTATAATTGATGTAGAAAATGAATTTAAAATATATGATGAAATAAGAGAATATAATCAATTAAAAGTTCTTAAGGCTTTCCAAGAGGAAAGAATTTCAGATAACCATTTTACTAATTCAACAGGTTATGGTTATGGTGATATTGGAAGAGATACTTTAGATTTAGTTTATGCTAGAATCTTTAATGCTGAAAAAGCTTTAGTTAGACCACATTTTGTTAATGGAACTCATGCTTTAGGAACAGCTTTATTTGGAAACTTAAGACCTGGAGATACTATATTAGCTGTTACTGGTAGTCCTTATGACACTTTGCATAGTGTAATTGGTATAAGCGGAGAAGAAAATATAGGATCATTAAAAGAGTATGGTGTTAATTATAAGCAAGTAGATCTTGTAGATGGAAAGATTAACATAGAAAAAGCTTTAGAAATGATTAAAGAAGATGAATCAATAAAGTTAATACATATGCAAAGATCAACTGGATACGGCTGGAGAAATGCTTTCCAAGTTAAAGAATTAGGAGAAGCAATAAAAAACATAAAAGAATTAAGAGAAGACTTAATAGTATTTGTTGATAACTGTTATGGAGAGTTTATAGACATAATAGAACCTACAGATGTTGGTGCTGATTTAATGGCAGGATCATTAATTAAAAATATAGGTGGAGGAATAGCTCCAACTGGTGGATACATAGTGGGAAAAGAAAAATATGTAGAGCAAGCATCTTATAGACTTACTGTACCTGGTATAGGAGCAGAATGTGGATGTACATTTGGAGTGATGAAAGATTTCTACCAAGGATTATTCTTAGCTCCTCATGTTGCTATAGAAGCATTAAAAGGAGCAATATTCTGTGCTAGAATAATGGAGCTTGCTGGATTTGAAGTTCTTCCTAAATATAATGATAAGAGAAGTGACATAATTCAGGCTATAAAATTCAATGATAAAGAAAAACTTATAAAATTCTGTAAGGGTGTTCAATATGCTTCACCAATAGATTCTTTCGTTGAATGTGAACCATGGGCTATGCCAGGATATTCAGATGAGGTTATTATGGCAGCTGGTGCCTTTATTCAAGGTTCTTCTATAGAACTTTCAGCAGATGCACCAATAAGAGAGCCATATATAGCTTATTTACAAGGCGGATTAACTTTTGACCATGCTAAAATAGGTGTATTAATAGCTTTAAATAACATTTTTAAATAATATACTAAATTAAATTATTAACTATAAAAATTAACATAGGCTTTTATCAAAAAAATAATAAGATTTACAAAGAAATTTCTTGAAAATTATTTGCTGTAAATCTTATTGAAATTTATTTTGATAAGAGCCTATTTTTTATATTCTTTTTATGGAATAAATCTCATTTATAAGATATAATTAAAATAGTTAATCAATTAAATATTACGTATTACATTTTATATATTACGTATTGTATTACAAAGAAAGGTGGAAGAGTCTTTTGGAAGAGAGCAGAAACAAAGAATTAAAAGTAAAAAGCTTTAGGGTAACTGAAGAAACTTTCGATAAATTTAAGAAAATAGCATCTGATGAGTTTGGAAATCAAGGACAATGTTTAGATGCCTTAATATCGTTGTATGAATTAGAGAATTCTAAATCAACCTTAATAGAGAGGAAGTTAGAAATAGAGTCTTTTCAGGATTATTTAAACAAAATAAACCAACTTTTCTTAACTTCGCTTCAAATGAGTGAGGATGCAGGAAAAAGAGCAGAAGAGGAATTTGTTAAGAAGCTTTCTATAAAAGATGTGACCATAGAGAGGCTGCAAAGAAGAGAAGAGGATCTTATAGAAAGAGATAAGACTTTAAAAGAGGATAATAAAGCTAAAACAAAGGAAATAGAAGAACTTAAAGAAAATATAAAAACTTTAGAAAAAGATAAAAGTACTTTATCTCAATTGGTATCTAGAAACTATGATTTAATAGAAAAAAATAAAGAAGAAATAGCTTCCTTAAAATCCTTAGAATCTTTAAAAGGTGAAAATGAAGTGTTAAGAAATAAGGTGGAAGAGGATAGAACTTCTTTAAAAGAAAGAGAAGCTCATATAAAATCCTTAGAATTAGAAAAAGAATCTCTTAAAGAAAAGCTAAACTTCTATGAAGAAAAAGAAAAATCTTATAAGGAAGAGGTTGAATCATATAAAAAGCTTGTAGAAGCTATGAGAAAGGATCATAAGAAGGAGTTAGAGTTATTAGAGACTAAATACTCTAAAATTGCAGAAAAAGAGTCTGAGAAGCTTAGAAAGGATTTTGAGAGCAGATTAGAGTTAGAGAAAAGAACCTTAGAATTAGATATAAAAACTTTAAAATATGAAAAAGAAGTTTTAGAGAGTAAGTTGAGTTCATAATATATGTTGATTTGTAAATCGAGTTATTAATTAGCTTCAGATAATTTGTGTAATTTAATATTCTGTATAGATTATAGCTTAATATTTAACAAATAAATAATATAGTAATCTTTTCTATTTTTAAATAAGAAAAATGCTAGGGAATTTTATGCACTGCAAATTTCCTAGCATTTTTCTTAATAAGCTCTATAAATTCCTACTAATTTACCTAAAATAGAGCAATCTTCAACTATTATAGGTTCATAATTTTTATTTTCTGGTTGTAGTCTTATGAACCCATTTTCCTTAAAAAATCTTTTTATTGTAGCTTCATTTTCTATTAGAGCTACTACAATATCACCATTTGTTGCTACGTTTTTCTGCTCTATTATTGCTAAATCACCATCTAAGATACCAGCTTCTATCATACTGTCTCCAGTAACTTTTAAAATAAATAAATCATTATTGTGCTTAACGTAGTTTATTGGCATTTGAAACATATCTTCTATGTTTTCTGTAGCTAAAATAGGCATACCAGCAGTGACTTTACCTACTATAGGAATATCTATTAATTCCTTTTCTTCATTAGATAATTCTACTATTTCTAAAGCTCTTGGCTTAGTTGGATCTCTATATATTAATCCTTTTTTCTCCAATCTCTTTAAATGTCCATGAACAGTTGAAGTTGATTTTAAGCTAACTGCTTCACATATCTCCCTAACTGAAGGTGGATACCCCTTTGATTTTGTAAATTCAATTAAAAAGTTATATATTTGAGTTTGTTTATCTGAATTTTCCTTAATAATCATAGTAATTGCACCTCACGATTCTTTGGTAATATTATACCACAGTAAAGGGAGTATAGCAAACTTATGTTCTCATGCCGTAACTTTGCTAAAAATACTTAAAATAAGGGGTTTTTGTATTGTTTTTTTAGGGGAAATCAACTTTTTATTTGATAAAAAAGAGTATATTTGTTATAATGAAAAGATGATTTTTAAGTAAGAGGTGATTTTATGGATAAAAAAGTATTTAACAATGATGATTATTGTGATGTGTATAATAGGAAGATTTGTGATAATTGCGGTGATTGTCTAGAGATGCAAGGTATAGATACAAAAGCCATAAGAATAGCTGACATAGCAAAAGAAGTTGAAGAAAACAAGAAAATAGAAGAAACTCTTAAAAAACTTGCTGAAGAAGAACAAGAAGAAATGGAAGATGATTTAGAAGAAGAGCTTACAACAGAAACTTGGGAAGAGTATTTAGCTAAACAAGATGAATATGAGGATGCTTTTGATCATATTGAATATCTTGAAGATATAGATTTAAATGATGATTTAACTATGGAAGAAATGACAGAAGAAGTATTTCCAGGGGTTAGAAAACTTAAAATAAAAGAAAAGTAGAAGAGTGTTTCTTATATAAAAGTGCTAAAAATACGAGTGTAGAACATATGTTCTACACTCGTATTTTCTACATAAAATCAAGAAATAAAGCTATTTTATATTTGCTAAAGGGTTAGTTTTAACTGCTTCTCTTAAAGTTTCATCATCAACATGGGTATATATTTGGGTTGTTGAAATGTTTTCGTGACCTAATATATTTTGCAAGCTTCTTATATCTACATTACCATACTTATACATAAGAGTGGCAGCTGTGTGTCTAAGTTTGTGTGGTGTATATTTTTGGTCTTTAAATCCTGCATTTTCTATATGTTTTTTCACTAAAATTTCAACGCTTCTTTTATTTATAGGTCTATATTTGCTTGACAAAAATAAGTACTTTTTAGCTTCTTCGGTAGCTTTTAAATCATTTCTATTTTTTAAATAGTTTTCTATAGCTGCAATTGAAGCTTCGTTTAAATAAACAGTTCTTTCTTTATTTCCTTTACCTATAATAGTTAAGGTATCTCCTTTGATTTTTTCTATTTCAATATTACAAAGTTCGGATAATCTCATTCCACAGTTTAAAAATAAGGTTAATATACAATAATCTCTATAATAATTTTTATTTTCTTTATCCATAGAGTTTAAAACCGTTATGCTTTGATCTAAGGTTAAATAAACTGGGTGTCTTTTATTTATCTTTGGTGATTCTAATTCTACTGTAGGATTTTCATCTATTAGTTTTATTTTAGAGTTTAAAAACTTGAAAAAAGATTTTAAAGTAGCAACTTTTCTAGCTCTGGCATAAGCGCTATTATTTCTAACTTTTTCTAAAAAAGCTAAGAATGCATAGATATCAGATAAGCTTATATCCTTTATGAAATTATCACCTAAATCAGAAATTTCAACTTCTTCAATTTTTTCTAATTCAATATTATTTTCTAAACCTTTATAGACTTTTAAAAATTTAAAAAATAATCCTAAATCAACTGAATATCCTTTTATGGTGTTTATGGATTTGCCTTTTACATTTTCTAAGTAATTTAAGAATTCAATAACTCTTTTTGGGTGCTTTGATTTCTCTAAAAAATCAAATTTTAATTTATTCTTTTTGAGCAATTCATCGGATTTGTTGTTTTTAAAATTTGATTTTTCAACAGAATTGGCACCTTTTTCTACTTCTAAAAGCTTGTCCATTCCAAGTTCTTTTAACCATCTTTTAATAATCCTTTGATTAACTCTATAGATCTTTGATAGTTCTGTAATACTAAGGTTTCTTTTAAAAATAAAAATATAAATATCTTCAATTAAATCTTCATAGTTACGCTGTATGTTTTGAGAATCGTAATAGTTATATATGTGATCCAGATTGTTTAAGTCATCATTACTTAAATTTATATTTAATAATTCTTTGGTTTCTTGTGAGTATTGAAAATTTTCAAATTGATTTTCTTCATTATTCATAGTTTAAAATCCTTTCAAAGCCTTGATATGACTATATTGTAGCATATTTTATAAAAAAACACAACAACTTCGCTAAATGTATATTTAGCGAAGTTATGAAATGGAGTGATTTTAGAAATTAATATGTTTATTTTAAAATATCTTCAAACTATAAAATTATATTGTTTTGATTTTGGTTGGTTTAAGTTGTTTGTTTATTTATAATAACATTTATCGATAAAGCTATTCAAATAATTTTGTTGACCAAATTGTATTACTTATAGTAATACACAATGATGTAATACCGAAATTAATATTATAAATAAAACATTAATATATCTTAACTATAACCAAAACCACAGTAAATATACATTATAAATAAAATAATATGATCTACAGCCAACAATTTAATCAATCATGCAAATTAAGCCCTATTCTAATATCGTATTTAGATATTAGAATGAAAAATAAAGGAGATAACTTAAATTTAGTTATCTCCTTTATAATATAGACATTTTTTTGAATTTTAATTATGATAATTCATCTAAATTATTGCTTTCTTTTCCATCAGGAATACTTCTTAAATAAGCTTCCCCTTTCTTTGAATGAGAAATTATTACTCCATCTATCATTCCCTCTTCTGCAAGCTTTACACCTTCAGCTTTAGAAACAGTTTTTCCACTGCTTAAAACGTAATCTGTAATTTCTCCATTACTATTCTTTTTTACTTTAACTATAGAATCTGACATAATTCTCACCTTCCTTTACTATTATTTTGCATACTTTTTAAAAAAATATTCCCTGTAAAAAATCATTTTTATTTGTTATAATTAAGTTATAAAAGGTTTACATAATGAGAAATGAGGGGTGATTATTTTGTATTTAGAAAAAATTATTAAAGCAAAAAAAAATATAGAAGATGTAGTTATAAAAACACCTTTAATATACAGCGAGGTATTTTCAAAGAAATCTGGAAACCAAGTGTATATGAAATGTGAAAATTTACAATTAACAGGTGCTTACAAAATAAGAGGTGCCTTAAATAAAATAAGATCCTTATCAGATGAAGATAAAGCAAAAGGGGTTGTTTGCTCTTCTGCTGGAAATCATGCTCAAGGCGTAGCTTTTGCAGCATCACAAGCTAATGTTAAATCAACTATAGTAATGCCAAAGACTACTCCTCTACTAAAAATCCAATCAACAAAGGATTTAGGAGGAAATGTTGTTTTATCAGGTTATGTTTATGATGATGCCTTTAATGAGGCTAAAAGAATTGAACAGGAACAAGGAGCTTTATTTATACATCCATTTAATGATATTGATGTAATTTGTGGACAAGGTACAGTAGCCTTAGAAATATTTGAGGATTTAAAGGATGTAGATGTTATCCTCTGCCCTATAGGTGGCGGTGGCTTAATAAGTGGAGTTACTCTAGCTGCTAAAGCCTTAAATCCTAATGTTAAAGTAATTGGAGTGCAAGCTGAAGGTGCAAATGCAATGGTTAAAAGTTTTAAGGCAGGAGAAATAATTGCTTTAGACTCTGTTGATACCATTGCTGATGGAATTGCAGTAAAAAGACCTGGTGATTTAACATTTAAATTTATAAAAGAATATGTTGACGATATAATAACTGTATCAGACCATGAAATTGTTGAAGCATTCTTTACCTTAAGTGAAAAACACAAACTTTTAGCAGAAGCTTCTGGAGCTGTATCATTAGCAGCCTCTTCTAAGTTGAAGTGTAAAGATAAAAATGTGGTATCAGTAATAAGTGGTGGTAATATAGATATGGTTACTATAACTTCATTAATAAATAGTGCATTAGTAGCTAAAGGAAGACTTTTTGGATTTAGTTTAGAAGTTCCTCATAAACCAGGACAAATATTAAAGATTGCTAAAGTACTTGCTGATACTAATGCTAATATAGTAAAACTTGAACATGATCATTTTAAAGCAACAGATGCTCTTAAGAATATGGTTATAGAAGTAACCTTGGAGACAAATGGCCACTCTCATATAGATGAAATTAAAAAAGCTTTAACAGATCAAAACTATGTGATAAAACAAATATACTAATTTTAAAATAAAAAGAGGTGAAAAAAATCACCTCTTTTTTAATAAGATTTAATAAGAAAATACTTCATCTTCTATACTTTCATCATTGTCTATATGCTCTACACTTAAGTCAACATCTTTTAAATCTATTAATTTAGTTTTATGTTTAATTTTATAATATGCAAATAATCCAAAGAATAAAGGTAATCCAATATAAGATGAAATTAATCCACCCCAGTCTACTCCATTTCTAACATCTAAGTATGCATATCCTTGACCTAAAACTATTATTCCACATAATATTAAAGCTATTATAGGTCCTAAAGGGAATAATTTAGCTTTATAAACTAATCTGTTTATATCTTTACCTTGTGCTACATAAGCTTTTCTGAATCTATAGTGACATATTGCTATTCCAAGCCAAGCTATAAATCCTGATAATCCTGATGCTGCAACAAGCCATACATAAACTGTATTTTCGGCATAAATACCTGTTAAGAAACATAAACTTGCAATTATTGTTGTTATTATAATAGCATTAACTGGTACTCCTCTAGAATTAGTTTTTTCAAAAATCTTAGGTGCCATTCCACTTTTAGCCATAGCATAAAGCATTCTACTTGATGCATACATACCTGAGTTACCAGCTGATAAGACAGATGTTAGTATTATGGCATTCATAATTGAAGCTGCTCCAGCTAATCCTAATTTTTCAAATACTATTGTAAAGGCACTTGTTTCTACTCCAGCTTGAGCATTTGGTACTAAAGCACCTATTACTAAAATTGTTCCTAAATAAAATAATAATATTCTCCAAAATATTGTATTAACAGCCTTAGGTACATTTTTTTCAGGATCTTCACTTTCTCCAGCTGCAACCCCTACTAATTCAGTTCCTTGGAATGAGAAACCAGCTATTAAGAAAATCATGAAAATTGATTTTGCTCCTCCAATAAATGGTCCTCCATTTTCATAGAAGTTTTTGAATCCAACATTATCTCCACCTAATATTCCAAAAATCATAAGAACACCTACAATTAAGAATATTATAACTGTAGCAACTTTTACAGCTGCAAACCAAAACTCTGATTCTCCATAAGCTTTGGCTGATAATAAATTAAGAGTTAATATAATTACTAAAAATAATGCACTCCAAGCTATTGCTGGAACATTAGGAAACCAAAACTTCATTAATAAAGAACCTGCAACCATTTCTGCTGCTATTGTTATAGCCCAGTTATACCAGTAATTCCATCCTAGAGCAAATCCTAAAGCAGGATCAACAAATTTTGTTGCATAAGCTCCAAAGGAACCTGTTTCTGGCATATACGTTGCCATCTCCCCTAAGCTTGTACATAAGAAATATACCATTACTCCTATAATTCCGTAAGCTACAAAAGCTCCTCCTACACCAGCTTGATGAAGTGTATCTCCCATTGCTAAGAAAATACCAGTTCCTATGGCACCTCCCATAGCAATCATACTAAGATGTCTTGATTTCAAGCCTCTTTTTAGATTAGTATTTTGTTCTTGACTCATTTTTTAGTCCTCCTTATGGTTTTAATAATTAAGCCATAAGTGATAACTAAGTTTTCGCTAACAAAAGAAACCCTTAAGCGTGTTTCATGCTTAAGGGTTCGTAAAGTTATATACAATACTCTTCTTTCATGATAGCACACCACAAAATAATTTGTGACAGTGTTACATATATTATATGCAACCCCAACCTAATAGAATTAAAGCCTCTTCTAATGGTTTCGGCGATTCATCCTTTCACTTTGTTTCAACGTGCTTACCTCTACAAAGTTACTATTAATCATCGCGCCTCTATCTCAGTTATTCACTTTATATTAACAATTATGAGATTAAATTTTCAAAATGTCAATATTTTTTTATTAATAAATTAAAATTAATTAACAATTTATTATATAGTTTAGTTTTTTTATTATTGACTTTAAATAATAATTATAGTAATATGTACTCATACAGAAAACAAGTGTATTCAATAAGAATACAAAAGAGGGGGCTATTATGAAAAATTTATCCTTAATAAAAAGAATATTTGTTGCAATTATTTTAGGAATACTTATTGGGCTAGGATGTTCCTATATTAATTTAGATATACCTATTAGAATATTAATGACCTTTAATAGCATATTTGGGAATTTACTTAGTTTCCTAATTCCACTTATAATAGTTGGATTTATAGTTCCTGGTATAGCATCCTTAGGAAATAAATCAGGAAAGGGACTTTTTATAACTACTTTAATTTCATATGCTTCAACATTTTTAGTAGGAATACTTACTTTCTTTATAGGGCGCGCAGTACTTCCTAAATTTATAGTAAGTGCTTCTCTAAGCACTGGATCAGTAAATGTTGATCCTTATTTTACAATTGATATTCCTCCAATGTTTGGTGTTATGTCTGCTTTAGTTTTTGCATTCTTATTAGGAATAGGAATATCAAGAATAAAGAATAGTTATTTATTAAAAGTATCAGAAGAATTTAACCATGTTGTTTCATTAACTATAAAGAATGTATTAATACCTTTAGTACCTATTTACATACTTTCAATATTTTCAAAGTTAAGTTATAATGGTGAAATTTTTACTACTTTAAAGTCTTTTGGACTTGTGTACTTAGTTTTATTTTCAATACAAGGATCTTATCTAGTGGTTCAATATGCTTTAGCTGGAACTTTAAAGAAAGAAAATCCATTAAAATTACTTAAAAATATGATTCCTGCATATATGACAGCTCTAGGAACTCAATCATCAGCAGCTACAATTCCAGTTACTTTAAACTGTACTAAAGAAAATAAAGTTGACCAAGATGTAGCAGACTTTGTTATTCCTTTAGGAGCAACAATAAATTTAGCAGGCGATACTATTACTTTAGTTCTTGCATCAATGGCTGTAATGTATATGAAAGGACAAGTTCCAACTTTCTCTATTATGGTTCCATTTATAATTATGTTAGGAGTAACTATGGTAGCAGCACCAGGGGTACCAGGTGGCGGAGTTATGGCTGCTTTAGGACTACTTGAAGGTATGCTTGGATTTGGTAATGTTGAAAAATCCTTAATGATAGCACTTCATGCTGCTCAAGATAGTTTTGGAACAGCAACTAATGTAACTGGAGATGGAGCTATAGCTATAATAGTAGAATCAATATTAAAGAAAAGAAACAATACTAACATTAAAATTGAAGAGGCTGAAGAAGATTTCATTCCAAAGGTTAGTTGTAATTAAAAAAATGACTATGAGAATTTCTCATAGTCATTTTTTATTTAAGAATTATATTGCTACTTTTAGGGAATAACTGATCATATAAAGAATCAAATCCCTCATCAGCTAATACTACTTCTGTATCATCATTTACATAAAATTGATTCATAGTATTCATTATAAGTTCATATTTCTTTAAATTACCCTCTTCAAGTAAAACTTCATAAAGATATGCTAAGTGATTTTGCATATACTCTTGCATTTCCTTAAGTTTTTCATCAGAAACCTTATTTTCTTTATGAAGCTTATTTACAGGTCCATTTCTAAAAATAAAATATGTTGAAGCTTTTGCTATTCTAGCAATATGTTCTTTAGTCTTAGTATCCTTCATATTTTCCACCTCTTCCATCTAACGTAATAATTATAAAATAAAATCAAGTACATTTCAATTTTCTTATTTATTCTAATATAGTAAGTTTTAACAGGGAATTTTTACTTACTTATGAATTTTTTTATTAAACTATTAAATTTATTTGACATATAGATTAACAATGGTTATAATCATTTTGTTTGGTTTTCTTTTAAGTTTTTAAATACACATTAAATATTTAAATTCACATTCAAAATACGATTCACAAAACTCAAAAACAAGGAGTGTATTAAAAATGAAAAAAGAAAAACTTATTCCTAAACTTATATTTTTCTTATTAGGAATGGCAATCATACAATTAGGTGTTGTAATATTCTTATTAAGCGGAGCTGGATCAGATCCCTTTACTGTATTTACTCAAGGACTTTCAAAAGCTCTAAGCGTTTCAACTGGAACTGCTAACATGATAATACTTGTTACTTTAGTTATTGCAATCTTCATTGCAGATAGAAAACAACTTAAAGTTGGAACTTTTGTACTTGTTATAGTAGTAGGCCCTACTATAGATGCAATCATGGGAATATTACGTAGAGTTGGATTAGATACTTCACTTAGTAACTTTAACTTATTTACAAAATGCGTAATTGTAGCTGTAAGCTGTATTATAATAGCTATAGGATTTTCATTCTTAGTTAGTACTGAATTAGGAGTTGCACCAAACGATTTAGTTCCTCTTATAATAAGAGATAAAACTAATTTCCAATACCGTTGGATACGTATCGGCTTAGATTTAAGCTTCCTAGTAGTTGGTTATTTACTAGCTGGTGTTGTAGGTCTTGGAACAATAATAGCAGTACTTTTCACAGGTCCAGCTATACAATTTTTTATGCCGCCATGTGAGAAAATTGTACATAAATTTATAGGCAAAAATGCTGCTTAATAATAGAAAAACAGTCCATATGGACTGTTTTTTTATATTTCCTGATATCTAGCTATAAGTTCTACTAATTCATCACAGAAAGCATCATATTTTTCTGTAGGATGTTTCACTGTAATTGTAATTTCTTCACCAATTTCTACTCTTTTCTGATCAGGCGAAAAGGTAAATGCCAATGTATCTTCTCTGTTATATATAGGTTTTATAGTAACATGAAAATCTTCTCCTAAAATTTTCTTTCTTAATAATGTCATAATAATCACCTCACCGTTTTATTATAACAATAAAAGAAAAACATGCCAATATTGGCATGTTTTTATATTGTATCAAAAAAAGCGTTTATCTTTTCTAATTCTCCATTTGCAAAAGTATAATCATCTAAATCATCTTTATTTATCCATTTATATGTAGTTATATTAGCGCCACAAGTAATTTTTTCTTTTAAGGAACCTGTAAAAACTCTTAAAGTTTCTTCTTCATTAACATTAAAATCACATAATGGATTTAAATCAAAAACTATGGTTTTTAAATCTTCCTTTATTGCTCTATTTGCACATTTTTCTGGAGTTTCTCTTCCTTTTATTTTTCTTTCAAAAATATACCATAGATGCTCATCTGCTTTTTTCCCTTTTCTTTTTGAAATTAAAATATTATTAAAGTCATCCTTTATAATGATAGAACAAAATTTAACATTACTCATATCCGTCTCCCCTTTTACACTTTTCGCTTGTTATATACATATTATAGCAAATTATTATATATAATTCCTCTACTTTAATATAAATTCAAATAAAGTTTTCAATGTTATTTAATAGTTAATTGATTTTAAACTATCTTATTTTTTTATATTTTAATATAATATTTTATTAGTTTTTAATTAAAATACAATTTTAAATATCATCTTTAAACGAATATATAATAAGTTTTTTGTATATAAGTTCGTTATTTAACGTACATTTATGGTAGACTAAAAAATACAAGCCCGCAAATTTTTATACAAACCCGAATTATATAATAAAACCAAAAATTAACATGATCTTTATATTTTATAAAAGTTTTAGGTTATTTATATCTAAATCATAAGTAACATCTTTTCTCTCTACAATTACTTTAATTTTTTCTTTAATTTCATCACATTGAAGAACTTTAGTAATAAGCTCTCTTGTTGGATTAATTGCATATGGTATTCCAACATTTTTAAACATTGTAAAATCTCCAGAGGTATCTCCGTAAGCATAACTATTTTCTAAGTCTACATTATGTTTTTCTTTTAATTCTAATATGGCTTTTTCTTTACTTTCAGAATCCCACATTGGAATTATATCTCCATTATATGTATTGTTATGATCAAGCTTATATATAGTACCTTTAAAATCATTCATATTATATTTTTCTGACATTTCTTTTACAAGCTCATAAGGAGATCCAGAAATAGCTATAACAATATGCCCTTGTTCTTTATGCCATTTAATTCTTTCTCTAGCAAATGTATAAACCCTATCCCCTTTTTGTTCTATTACTTTCTTAGCTATATACTCTATATGATGATTGCTTATTCCTCTTATTGCTTCAGTATATATATCAACCATTTTTAGTAAATATTCATCATAACCACCTTGTCTTTTATCCCATTTTATGAATGATGGACGTACATCCTTATACCACTTAGTTTCATCAACTAATTCGTATTTTATTATTTTCTTAAATACTTCTGTTATTAAACCTTCTCTATATATTGTTCCATCAATATCAAAAAATGCTGCTATGTTTTTTTCTTTCATTTTTTTCACTCCTCTTCTGTAAAATTTCTATTTATGTATTATTTAACAGTATATCATAAATAAATAAATTTTAAAGGGATTATACAATATATAATTGTACCCATACATTTGATAATACACTAATAATATTTTAATATATAAATATATTTTGGTTCTGGAGGTAAAAAAATATGAATGTTAGTAGTAATAGTAAATTTCATAAGACAGTTTTCACAGCACTAATGATTGCAATAATATTTATATCAGCAAATTTAATAAGAATTCCTACTGTAGGAGGCTTTGTTCATCTAGGTGATTGTATGGTTCTTTTAGCAGCTGCATTATTAGGAAAGAGGAGAGGAGCCTTAGCTAGTGGTATAGGAATGGCTCTTGTAGACTTATATAGTGGATATATAATTTGGGCACCTTTTACATTTATAATAAAAGCTTTAATGGCATATATAGCAGGATCTATTTTAGAATATAATCATAGAAAAAGTTATTTAGTACCATTTTTAATCTCTGGTATATTTATGGTTGTAGCTTATTTCTTCTCTGGTGCAATAATAGCATTTTTATTTACAGGAAGCTCTAATACAATAATAGGAGCTTTAGCATATTCAGCAAAGGATATAATAGGTAATATACTTCAAGTTGGTGTTGGTATAATTATAGCCTTACCTCTTTCAAAAGTATTATATAAACAAGAAAAGAAAGCCTTTAATTAAAGGCTTTCTTTTGCATATAACTATTCCATTATTAATTTAACAGGACAGTGATCAGATCCTAGTATTTCAGTATCTATAGAAGCTTCTTTTATTCTATCTTCTAAGTTATTTGAAACTAAGAAATAGTCAATTCTCCATCCAGCGTTGTTTTTTCTTGCATTAAATCTATATGACCACCAAGAATAAACTCCCTCTAAGTCTGGGTTGAAATAACGAAAAGTATCTATAAATCCACTTGATAATAATGTAGAAAACTTATCTCTTTCCTCATCTGTAAAGCCAGCATTTTTTCTATTTGTCTTAGGATTTTTTAAATCTATCTCTTTATGAGCTACATTTAAATCTCCACATACAACTACTCCCTTTTTAGATGAAAGTTCTAAAAGATAATTTCTAAAATCATCTTCCCATTCCATTCTATACTCTAACCTAGCAAGTTCACTTTGGGAGTTTGGAGTATAAACAGTTACCATAAAGAAGTCTTCAAATTCTAGAGTTATAACTCTTCCTTCCTTATCATGATGCTCCATATTTATTCCATAATAAACATTTAGAGGTTCTTTTTTAGTGAATATTGCAGTTCCTGAATAGCCTTTTTTCTCAGCATAGTTCCAGTATTGGTGATATCCTTCTAGATCTAAGTCTATTTGTCCTTCCTGAAGTTTAGTTTCTTGTAGGCAGAATATATCAGCATCTTCAGATTTAAAGTAATCTAAAAATCCCTTTTTAACACAAGCTCTTAAGCCATTAACATTCCATGATATTAATTTCATTTAAATTTCCTCCTATACTTAATCAATAAAAATATAATTAAGTTTTAAATATAACAACTAATTTTTTCTCATAATTTAATTGTACATAATATATTGTAATAAAAAAAATAAAATAAATCATTATTTAATTTTAAATAATTGGAATATAAATTTTAAATGGAAATAAAAAAGAAAGCTAAATTAAAAGCTAGGTAATTATATTTCATAATAAAAAGAATTAAGTATTACTATGGTATTTGATTTACATAAAAATGAAGAGGTGATTTTTAACAAATAATATAAAGGAAGTTATATTAGCTAAAATAGATAACAAATCTGTATAGTGTTTTATAAGGGTTTAACCTTTCTGTGCTCTCATATGCCTTTTATAAGCTCTATATTTGTTGAATATAGTTATAGAAAGTTTTTTATATTAAAAAGTCTTTATGCTTTTTATATAAGCCTTTAAAGGATAAAATTTAATAGTTTTTATTAAGTCTTTTAATTAAGGATTTAACAAAAGATAAAAATAGCATGTTAGAAGAGGTTTTAAATAGTGTAATAAAATAAGAAAGAGAATCAATATATTGATTCTCTTTCTTATTTTAGATTTACTCTATATAATTTACAAAAGCTACTCCATTATAAGTATCAATTGATTTAAATCCTATATTTTTATAAAATTCAATTGAAGAATCTTTATCTTCACTTATTAGAATCTTTTGCTTAACATCTTTATATTCATCTAATACAGAATATATTAAACCTCTCCCAATACCATTTCCTTGATATTCAGGAAGTACCACTATATCCTGTATATATATTATAGTTAGTCCATCTCCAACAACTCTAATTAGGCCTATTAATTTTTCTTCGTGCCAGGCTGAAATTATCTTCAATGAATTTTTAAATGCCTCTTCTAATTTTTCTAAATCTTCAGTATAGTCAAACCATCCTGCACTTTCATATAAGGAAGAAATACTTTTTATATCCTTAATTAAATCTTTTTTTAAAATAACTTTTCCTAAATTCATAATACCTCTTCAATCCAAATAATATTTTTAAATTCTATTTCTTATATTCGATGTTAATCTATATAAACTTTAAATATTTTAGATACATTATGAGTTGAATCCCAAATACCATCCACCTGAAAATTATATTCTCCTTTTTCCTCAGGAAGCATAAAGGAAAATTCTTTATTAGATTCTTCTTTCAAAAATTTATAATCCTTATAAGGAGAAACAGAAATGTCCTGTATAACTACAGATTTTGGCTCTTTAGAGAATCTTATTTTTATCTTTTCTCCACCCTTTGCATATAATGGCTCCTTTAAATTTTCAATAGGCTCAGCAAAAGTGCTATTTCCTCCAGCTCCTTTATTAAACCAATTAAATTCTCCATTTATTGTTGATACTTTTTCATTATTATAAGTTATTTTAATGGATGGTTTATTAATAGGAACACCACCTTTAAAAATCATAGCTATTATAGTAAGTGTAACTATTATAAATGTTAAGAAAAATATCAATTTACTTTTATACTTTAAAAATATAGTCAACTTATAATATCCTCTCTTTATTGTAATTAAATGTATTTTATTCTATTATAAGTAATAAAATGAGGATAATCAATTGATTTAAATAAGTTTTTAGAATATATTTTCTAAAATAAAAAAACTCTAGCTTTATAACTAGAGTTTTTTATAAATTATTAAACTATTTTATATTTCTGCTTCCTGGTTTTATGTAAGGAACTCCTTCTTTACATAGTGGGCAATTTTCTACTTCAAAGCTTTCTATATCAAGTTTTATTGAACTATACATTGGAAAATCTGTTACATTTCCTGGAGTTCTATCTACTATACAAACTACTGCTACAACTTCTCCTCCTTGTTCTTCAATAACTTTTGCAGCTTCTTTAAAGCTCTTACCTGTAGTTACAACATCCTCTGTTATTACTACCTTTTGTCCCTTTTCTATAGTAAATCCTCTTCTTAGAGTCATTTCTCCATTTTCTCTCTCAGTAAAGATTGCAGGCTTGCCTAATTGTCTTCCTAATTCGTAAGCTACTATAACTCCTCCCATAGCTGGTCCTACAACTAAGTCAAAGTCTATATCTTTTAATTGATCCGCCACAACCTTTAATACTTTCTCAGCTTTTTCTGGGTATTTTAATAATTGAGCACATTGGCAGTATCTATTTGAGTGTCTTCCTGATGATAATAAGAAATGTCCTTCTAATAATGCTCCAACTTCTTTTAATGTATCTATAACCATAGCGTCTGTATTTTTTTTCATGTTTAATTCCTCCAAAACTTTCTTATTTATTTTCTTAATATCTTCAAAATTACTTTTTATAAAAATCACTATTAATATGAAGATAAATTTTGTTATTTAATAACCTTTAAAATATATTTATAAACTTTATTAGCTCTTTAAGCTTTATTACTTTATACAACCTACAATTTCATTAATGTTTTTTAATCCTTCTTTTTTGCAAAAGTCTTCTAAGCCTTTTATTATTTCTAGACCTGCTTTAGGATTTACAAAGTTTATTGTACCTATTTGTATAGCTGATGCGCCTGCCATCATAAATTCTATGGCATCTTCGGCTGTAGAAATCCCTCCTAAGCCTATTACTGGAATGTCTACAGTTTTAGATACTTCATGAACCATTCTAAGGGCTACTGGTTTTACAGCTGGGCCAGAAAGTCCTGCATACACATTATTAAATACTGGCTTTCTATTTTTTATATATATTGCCATTCCTTTTAATGTATTTATTAGGGATATTGAATCTGCTCCAGCTTCTGCACATCTATATGCCATATTGCATATATTTTCAGCATTTGGTGATAATTTTACCATTAAAGGTTTATCACATATTTTTCTCACTTTAGAAACAACTTCATAGGCTACGTCTGATTGTATTCCAAAGGCCATTCCACCAGATTTTACATTAGGACAAGATATGTTTAGTTCTATCATGTCTATTTTTTCTTTATTTAAGAGAGATACTGCTTTTTCATAATCCTCTATAGTAGCTCCTCCTACATTGGCTATTATATTTGTTCCTAAATCTAACATTTTAGGAAGTTCTACTTCTATAAATTTCTCTATGCCTGGATTTTGAAGTCCTACTGAATTCATTATTCCTTGAGGAGTTTCATATATTCTTATTCCTTCATTACCTTCTCTACTATTAAGAGTTAGTCCTTTTGAACTTATTCCTCCTAATTTTCCCACATCATAGAAGTTATTGTACTCAGCTCCAAAGCCGAAAGTACCTGATGCTGCTATAACAGGGTTTTTGAAATCTACTCCATTTATAACTGTTTTTAACATACTTTTAACCCCTCCTAAATTAGAATTCAACTTCTAATCCATTAAATACTGGACCATCTTTACAAGTTCTCTTATTTCCTGACTTTGTTTTACATGTACATACTAAGCAAGCTCCTACTCCACAAGCCATGTGTTTTTCCATGGAAATATACACATTAACTTTAGCTTCCCTGCACATTTCAACTACCTTCTTCATCATAATTTCCGGTCCACAGCATAGTACTGTATCATACTCTTGAAGAGGAATAATTTCTGTTACAAATCCTTTATGTCCATGTTTTCCTGTATTTGTTGAAATTTTAACTTCATCTACATATTCTGCTATGTCATCTACTAAGTATATGTCATCCCTAAATCCACCATAGAAATCCATTTTAATATCTTTATTATTTTTTCTAAGTCCTTTTGCAAGTTCTACCATTGGAGCTGTTCCTATACCCCCACTTACTAAAGCAACTCTTCCATAATCTTTATTAAGATCAAAGCCATTTCCTAAAGGACCTATTATTTCTATTTCATCTCCAGAAATCATTTTTTTCATTTCATTTGTTCCGGATCCAACAGTAGCATACACAAAGCGTACATCTTTACCACTTACTTCACAAACACTTATTGGTCTTCCTAAGAATGTGTTTGGAGTTTTTATCATATAAAATTGTCCTGCATTTATTTTAGCTTCATGCTCTACTACTAGTGAGTATATTCCTTCTACTAATTCAATATTTTCTTTTACTTTACCTTTGAAATATTCCATAGCCATAATCTGTCCTCCCAAGTGTTTTATCTATTTTAAAATCGCTTCTCTTATACTGTCTCTCATTGAAATGGCTTCTTTTCTAGCACATTCTGCAAAGTTTTTACTATCTTCAATAGCTTTATAGGCTAATAGGATCTTTCTTGAAGAGTTTACAATTCCACCATTTCCATTTTTAAGATAAGCTGCTACATCTTTAGCAGTTCCTCCCTGTGCACCATATCCAGGTATTAAAAATGGCATTGTATCTAATTTATCTCTCATTTCTTTTGCTTCTTCTTGATGAGTACAACCTACAACTCCACCTATTGAACTATAACCATGTTTTCCTAAATAGTTTTTTCCAAGAGTATTTAACTTTTCTCCAACTACATCATAAACTTTCTTTCCTTCTCCAGCCTCTAGATATTCTATATCTTCAGCTCCTTTATTTGAAGTTCTTACTAGTACGAACACTCCTTTTTCATTTTTTTCTATATAAGGTAAGTATGGATCTATACTATCCATTCCCATATATGGATTTAGAGTTATAAAATCACTTTCAAAATCTCCTTCAAAGTGAGCCTTTGCGTACATTTTAGCAGTTGCAGCTATGTCCCCTCTTTTTATATCAGCTATGATTAAAGCATTCTTTTCTCTTAAATAACTTAAAGTGTTTTTGTAAGCCTCTAATCCTTTAAGACCTAGAGCTTCATAATAAGCTATTTGAACTTTAAAACATGCAGATACATCTAGGGTTGCATCTATTATTTCTTTATTGAAAGCAAATAACATATCACTTTCATTTGAAAATTTACTTTTAAACTCCTCTGGTATATAATCTAAGCTTGTATCTAGTCCAACACAAACTACTCCGTTTTTTTCTACCTTTTCAAATAATTTATCAGCTATCATATATACCTCCTAAAAATCGCTCTTATAAACTATTTTTCCATTCTTTATTGTTACTACTACATCTCCATAACACTCCATTCCATTAAATGGTGTGTTTTTACTTCTAGATACTATATCTTCTTCTTTGAATACTCTTTTTTTGTTTAAATCTATAAGAACTAAGTCTCCAAGAAAACCTGGTTGAAGCTTTCCTTTATTTATGTTTAATAACTTAGCCGCATTTCCACTCATTAATTGACTTAGTTTATTTAAGCTTATGTGATTTTCCTTAACTAGCTTCGTATAACATATTGAGAAAGCTTGTTCAATTCCAATCATGCCAGGAGCTCCTTTTTCTTTATCTTCCTTTGAATGAGGAGCATGATCTGTTCCTATACAATCAACATAGTTCATTTTTATTGCTTTTATTAAGAAATTCACATCATCTTCTTCTCTTATAGGCGGGTTAACTCTATAATTACTAATCTTATTATTTAAAGCTAAGTGGTGAGGAGTTATTTCACAAGTTACTTTAACTCCATCATTTTTTCCTTCTATTATATACTTCATAGCTTCCTTAGTACTTACATGAGACATGTGAAGTCTAGAATCTACAAACTTTGCTAGCGTAATATCCCTCCATGTCATCATATTTTCAGCTAATCTCATATCAACCTTTGAGAATTCTGGACTTTCAGCATGGGACATTACTATCCAGTTATTTTCCTTAGCTATTTTCATAGCTTCCATCATAATCTTAGAATCTGATACCCCTTTACCGTCATCTGTTATTGCCTTAACATTAGGATTTCCTTCAAATTCTTTAAGGTGATTTATTTCTTCACCTGATAAATTCTTTGTTATAGAAACTGTTTGATATAGATCTACTAAACCTACCTCTTTGCCTTTATTAACCACGTAGTCTAAAACTTCTTTTGAACTACAAACTGGTTTTGTATTTGGCATTAAGGTTACTGTTGTGTAGCCACCTCTCACTGCTGCTTTAGATCCACTTTCAATATCCTCTTTATATTCAAATCCTGGATCTCTAAAATGTGCATGGGTATCTATAAATGCTGGCATAAGCACTAAACCTTTTCCATCTAGAGTTTCACATTCTTTATTTAGTGAAGTTCCAAGTTCTTTTATTAACCCATTTTCTATATATATATCACCAAAAAAGTTGTTGCTTTCATCTATTAAATTTACATTTTTAATTAGCAAATTCATCTTAATTGTGTCCTCCTAAATTTAATGCTTTTGAAAAGTGTTTTCTGCGTTACAATAATCACAATTGTATGTATTATTCTTTTTATCTATTAAAGTAAAGCTTTGAGGAACATATTTTTCCACTTGAGTTATACATTTTGTGTTTTTACATTTATAATTTTGTAATTCTCTATTTTTCATCCTATTACGCCTCCCCTAAAAGTTTTGCCATTAATGCCATTCTTACATACATTCCGCATTTGGCTTGCTTAAAGTAAAATGCTCTTGAATCTTCATCTACTTCATAAGTTATCTCATTTACTCTTGGAAGAGGATGAAGAACCATCATATCTTCTTTGGCACTCTTCATTTTTGCCTCATCTAATACATAGACATCTTTTAATCTTTCATACTCACTTTGATCTACAAATCTTTCTCTTTGTATTCTTGTCATGTATAAAATATCAGCTTCCTTAATTCCTTCTTCTAAGCTAGTAATTTCTTTGTATTCTATATTATTTTTTTCTAAAATTTGCTCTCTAATATAATTTGGGATTCTAAGTTCTATTGGAGATATTAAGATGAATTTATTATTTTTATATCTTGAAAGTGCTTTTATAAGAGAATGCACTGTTCTACCGAATTTTAAGTCTCCACATAATGCAATTGTATTTCCTTCTAGGTTTCCTCTATATTCTTTTATTGTAAGAAGATCTGTTAATGTTTGAGTTGGATGTTGATGACCTCCATCGCCTGCATTTATAACTGGGATATCTGAATACATTGAAGCAACTTTTGCTGCACCTTCTAAAGGATGTCTCATTGCTATAAGATCTGCATAGCAATTTACTGTTTTAATAGTATCTCTTAAAGATTCTCCTTTAGCAACTGATGAAGAATTTGGTTCTGAGAAACCTATAACTTGTCCACCTAGTCTAAGCATTGCTGATTCAAAAGACAATCTTGTTCTAGTGCTTGGCTCATAAAAAAGTGTTGCTAGAATTTTACCATTGCATATGTTTTGATATTCTTTTGGATTTGCCATAATTTGATGTGCTAATTTGAAAATTTCATCAAATTCCTCTATTGTGAAATCTGATGGATCTAATAAGTGTTTGTTTTTTAACATAAAATTTCACTCCTTTTTAACCTCTCTGTGTTAATTTAAAGAAGAAAAGCTATATAATTTTATTAAAAAAAGTCTTCCTAAGATAAGGAAGACTTTTCACGTATAAATAAATCTTTTAAGATTATAATTCAACTATATAACTTCCTTATTGACCTCTCTGGATCAAATTTAAAGGTTATTTTATTCAGCCTCTCTGGACTGCTTTTATTGTGCTTATAATACCATATTAGAAATTTTATGTCAATAATGTTTTTAATAATTATTTTATATTATAAGTTAAAAATAAAACTTACAAACACATTTTGAGAATTACTATATTTTTATAAGAATTAAATCTTAGAATAATTATATATTCTCTCCATATTATTTGTAAGTTTTATTATTAAGGTTTTATAAAATACATTAAATATTAGTGCCAATTGTTCATGATGGCATCCCAGGTCATTTTACCAGACTTTGCCAAGGTCACAGTTCCGTAGACTGAGTTAGGAATTCCACTTGACATTACAGTACAAGCAAAGTTTCCTTTTTGAGTATGAATTAAGGCCGTATCATTCTCAACTCCCTTTTTGTCTCCTGTTTTGCTTGATATATCAAACTTAAGATTGTCTGGTATATATAAAGCTAGTTTGTTTTTAATCTGTTGTCTTGTAAGTATATCTATAAGCATTTGAGAATTTTCTTTACTTAAGAAAGAACCCTCACTAAGTTTTTTCCAGGCTAAAGTTAAATCATAAGCTGTTGTATAATTTTCTACATCTGATTTGAAATTTCTTTCATCGGCAGTTTTTCTATTAAGCTCAGTATTTTTCATACCAAATTCCTTAATAGTTTTATTTATTTTATCCATACCAACTAAATCAATTATTTTATTTGCTGCTGTATTATCGCTTTGAATTAGCATTGCTACCATAAGTTCAAATACAGTATAATCTCTTTCTCCAAATTCATGTATTATACCAGTTCCATAGACCTTATCTGAACTTTCTATTTTAACTTTATCTAAAAAGTATATTTTGCCTTCCTCTACTTCTTTTATAAGAGCTATAGCTATAGGTAATTTCATACAACCTGCTGAAATCATTTTAACGTTTTCATTGTAACCATAAGTATAACCACTCTTTAAATCCTCAAAGAAAAAGCTATACGAACCAATTCTGCTCTCTAAATATTTTTGAACCTCTTTCATAAATACCCACCAGCTTTCTTTTAATGTTGCTTTTATTGTTGCCTTGTTTAAAGTGTACCATATTTTCAGAAAATTTTGAAGTATTAATTGTAAATTTTTTCTTGTTAGCGTTTAATTTTTTTGTTTTAAGATATGTATTTATCTTTATAATTCACTAAAGTATAAGTGAGGTTTTACTAAATAAAAAAAGAAAACACCCATCAAATTAAAGTTTGATGAGTGTTTTTATATTATTAATCAGCGAAACTAATTCCTATGCTTTTAGCAGTATTTACTAGTTCTCCTTCTGGATCTACATTTTTAGTATGTCCAATTACATTTTCTAAGCTCTCATAGGAGACTTTATTTCCTTTTAATGCAACCATATTTCCAAATAAATTACTGTTTATAAGTTCAACAGCTTTAACTCCATATTTAGTTGAAAGTATTCTATCATAAGTAGAGGTATTTCCACCTCTTTGTATATGTCCAAGAACAGTGCTTCTTATTTCATGATTCTTTATTAATCCTTCTAAGTCAATGGCTAATTTGTTAGCTATTCCCCCTAGTCTTACTGGGTCTGGACTATCATCAACTATTTTAGAAACAACCACTTCTCCATCTTTAGGTTTTGCTCCTTCTGCAACTACAATAATTGTAAACTGTTTTCCGGCTTCTTCTCTTTCTTTTACTTTTTCAACTATTTTGTTTATATCGTAAGGTATCTCAGGTAATAATATTACATCAGCAGAACCAGCTATTCCTGATTCTAAAGCAATCCAACCAGCGTTTCTTCCCATAACTTCTAAAAGCATTATTCTATGATGTGACTCAGCTGTAGTATGAAGTCTATCTAAAGCTTCTGTAGCTATTTCTGTAGCAGTATTAAATCCAAAGGTTACATCTGTGGCTAATAAATCGTTATCTATTGTTTTAGGAACACCTATTACATTTACACCTTTTCTTGAAAAATCTCTTGCAGAGGTTAAGGTTCCATCTCCACCAATAACAACTAAAGCATCTACTCCTTCTTTTTTTAAGTTCTCAACACCAACATCAGAAACATCTTTTTTAATTATTTTGCCATTCTCATCTTCAACTTGATAATCAAATAGGTTGTCCTTATTTGAACTATGAAGTATTGTTCCTCCTCTATGAAGTATTCCAGAAACAGAATCAAGATCTAATTTTACAAAGTCATTATTATAAAGACCTCTATATCCAAATTTATAACCTATAACTTCATATCCATATTTTAAGATTGCAGTTCTAGTTACAGCTCTTATTACTGCATTTAATCCAGGGCAATCTCCTCCACCTGTTAGTATAGCTATTTTCTTAATTGGTTGCATCATATAAAATCCTCCTCCTAAACAATTTTACACCATAGTCTGTAAGTTTTTTACAATTACCTTTTAAGTAAATGATATCATATAATGTGCCTTTTTAAAAGTAAAATTATTTTAAAAATTTAGAAAATTATAATAATTTAATACCGATATTAAAAAAATATTATTTAATTCGATAAAAAAAGACAAGGAATTTTATCCTTGTCCTTTTGCTAACTAATTACTTTAGTAAATATTAAAATAGCTAATACTATACCAGCAAATACTCTGTATATAGCAAAAATTCTCATAGGTTTTTTCTTTAAGTAGTTTATAAACTTATCTATAACAACTAATGAAACTATAAATGCAACTATAAATCCTAAGATTAATGAAATCCAATTTGTTGCATTCATTTGAGAATAATCAAATTTAAATAAATCTAAGCCAGAAGCTCCAACCATAGCTGGTATTGCTAAGAAAAATGTAAATTCTGTAGCAACAGTTGTGCTTAATCCAGAAATCCATCCTCCCATGATTGTTGATGCACTTCTTGACATTCCAGGCCATAAAGATAAACATTGGAAGCAGCCAACTAGTAATGATTGACCGTATGTCATTTTATCAATATCTTTTACAATCTTACTTCTTTTAGCTCTTTTTCTAAAGTTATTTTCTATAACTATAAGTAATATACCACCTACTATAAATCCTACAGCTACAGTTTTTGTTGAAAATAAATATTCTTTTATTTCATCATGGAATAAAAGTCCTAAAATAGCCGCTGGTATTGTTCCTATAATTACATTTATACCAAATCTAAACCCTGTTTCTGATTCTGCAAGTCTTTTTTCATATTTTCTTTTATCACCAGATGTTTTTAATCCGATAAATGAAAATATGTAACTTAAAAACTCAACTACTGAGCTACTTATCTTTCTCCAATATAATACTACAACTGCTAGTATGGCACCTAATTGAATAACAACTTCATACATTTCAGGAAATCCACCTGATTGTGTATTAAAGTGAATAAGGTCACCAACTAGAATCATGTGTCCTGTTGAGGAAACAGGAACAAACTCTGTAAGACCTTCAACAATTGCGATTATTAAGGCCTTAAGTATGAATAAAAAATCAATTCCCATAACTACACTCGCTTTCTAATAATTAAGTTTTACTTTTTTATTATAATTTCATTAGTTAAATTTGTCCACTTTTACATAAATATAAATAAAAGAGTATATTTAAAACTAATTTTATTGATAATTCTTTTAAATTATTATTACTTTAGACTTTTTTATTCTAAAAGTAATTCATAACCATTTATTATTTTAAATTAGTTTTCATATACTCTTTCTTTAAATTATACAATTAAATTTAATATTTATTTTCTTAATAGATAATTATTAAGCTTTTACTACTGAAAGTATTTCCTCTTCAACAGCACCTTCTTTTGGAACATAACTCTTTAATAATGTCATGTTTCCTTTTAAAGAATATTTTCCTAAGGATGCAGGTATGAATATACTATCCCCTTTTTTAATTGTTAATTCGTATTCTTCTGAAGTTATGATTCCTTCTCCTTCAACACATGTAAATATGAAGAATCTCTCTTGATCACTTTCTTCTTCACATACTCCATGTATAGCATATTTTTCTAATGAGAAATATTCACATAGTGAAAGATAAGTTTTATCATATTGATCATATGAAACTTTTAATCCCTTAGCTTTTTCTCCTTTTAATGAGAAATCTATACAATCTAAAGCTTTTTCAACATGGATTTCTCTTCCTCTGTTATAGTCATATACTCTATAAGTTGTATCACTATTTTGTTGTATTTCAGCTATTATAACACCTTCACATATAGCATGAACTAGTCCACTTCTTACAAAGAAAGTATCTCCTTTTTTAACTTCTACTCTATTTAAATACTGATCAAATTCACCAGTTTCTATAGCTTTAACAAATTGTTCTTTAGTACAATCTTTTGTTCCTACTATTAAATTAGCTCCTTCAAAAGCTTCAACAACGTACCAAATTTCAGTTTTTCCAAGCTCTCCTTCAACTCTCATTCCATATTCATCATTTGGATGAACTTGAACTGATAATTTATCCTTAGCGTTTATTAATTTTATAAGTAGAGGAAATTTCTCTTTTGATATTTCAGTACCTACTAAGTCACTTCCTAATTTATCTATTAACTCATCAAATCTTAACCCTTTATATTCACCATTTTCAACTATACTCATTCCATTTTGATGACAAGCAACATCCCAAGTTTCTCCTATCATCCCTTCTGGTAGATTGTCTCTGAAAAGTTCAAAATCTCTTCCACCCCAAACTTTATCATAGTATAAGTTTTCAAATCTTATTGGATACATTTAGTATTCCCCCTAGTCTAGTTTATTTGTATAATTAATGCTATTTAATTATATCCTTCCTATATATAATACAATATTTCTACATATATTGCATTGTAAAATTTCTAGTAAGTATAGAATAAATACATTTAATTTATTAATAATAAAAAATCCCTACTTATTATTAATAAATTACTATATTGGTAAATTAAATACTTTGTGCTATACTATAATAGTTTAAGAAGATTGACTAAAAAGTAATTGTAAGGTGGTGTTTAAAATAGCTATTAAATCTTATCTAAGCATAATCTTATCTAAAATGACACAATTTATTTCAAAGAAAGTTTTTAAAGGTGGAACTAACTTTCCAGGTAAAGTAGCTTTAAAAATTGATAGAAACATTTTAAAAGTAGTTTCTAAAAATTATAAAGTTATTTTAGTTACTGGAACTAATGGAAAGACTACTACTACTTCAATGATATATAATGTCCTTAAAGGTAATGGATTAGATGTTATAACTAATGCTACTGGAGCAAACCTTTATCCAGGAATAGTTAGTACATTCGTAGCTAATTACAAATTCTCTTCAAATAAAGAAAGATATGCAGTAATTGAAGTTGATGAAGCTAACTTAAAATTCATAACAGAGTATATAACTCCAGAAATAATAACTGTAACTAATCTTTTTAGAGATCAGTTAGATAGATACGGAGAGGTTTATACTACTCTAAATAAAATATTAGAAGGAGTTGTTAAGGTACCAAGTACTACTCTTCTTTTAAATGGAGATGAATCTTTATTAGGAAGACTTGATGTTAAAAATCCTAAAGTTTATTATGGATTCGAAGTTTCTCCAAATAAAAATAAGAATATAGAAATTAATGCTGATGCTAAGTTCTGTAAGTTCTGTAAAGAGCCTTATTCTTATAACTTTATAACATATAATCATCTTGGAAGTTTCTACTGTCCTAACTGTGGATTCAAAAGAGAAGATTTAAAATATAAAGTAGAAGAAATAGTAGAACTTACCCCTGAAAGTTCTAAGGTTGTTATAAATGGTGGTTTATTTACAATAACTCAACCTGGTACTTATAACATATACAACGGATTATGTGCTTATTCTGTTGCAAAAGAATTACATATTGATGATGAAGTTATTCAAAAATCATTCTCTAATCAAAGTTCATCCTTTGGAAGACAGGAAACAATAAAAATCGGAGATAAGGAAGCTAGAATTATCTTAGTTAAAAATCCAGCTGGATATAATCAAGCTTTAGATACTCTTCTTCTAAATTCAGAAAGCTTTGCTGCAGCATTCTTATTAAATGATAATTATGCAGATGGTAAAGATGTTTCTTGGATTTGGGATGTTGATTTTGAAAAACTAAATTCAATGGACTTAAATGAAATATTTATCTCTGGAATGAGAGCTTATGATATGGCTGTAAGATTGAAAATTGCTAATCTACCAGTTGAAAAGTTTTTAATAAAAGAAGATTTTGAAGGCTTAACAGAGGCAATCAAAAATTCTAAGGAAAACAAGGTTTATATCCTTGCAACTTATACTGCTATGATTAACTATAGAAAATACTTACATTCCAAAGGTTATATTGATAAGCTTTGGTAGTTAAAGGAGAGATTCATATGGAATTAAATATATGTCACTTATATCCTGATCTACTTAATGTTTATGGAGATGTAGGAAATATTTTAATATTAAAACATAGAGCAAAATTGCGTGGAATTAAAGTAAATGTAATAAATGTTTCTATGGGTGATAAATTTGATAAAGATAATTACGATATAGTATTCTTTGGTGGCGGTCAAGACTTTGAGCAATCAATAGTATCTGATGACTTAATAAACCTAAAAAAAGATGTTCTAAAAGAATATGTTGAAGAAGGAAAAGTTCTTCTAGCTATATGTGGTGGATATCAGCTTTTAGGTAATTATTATACTGCACCTACTGGAGAAAAAATAGATGGTCTAGGAATTTTAGATATATATACTGAAGGTGGAGATACTAGATTCATAGGTAACACAGTGATCCACAACGAAGAGTTCGATGAAACTTATGTTGGTTTTGAAAATCACTCTGGTAGAACGTTTATTGGAGATTTAAAACCTCTTGGAAAATGCATTCATGGTTACGGAAATAATGGTGAAAGTGGTTATGAGGGATGTATTTATAAAAATACTTTCTGTACATACTTCCATGGCTCACTTTTATCTAAGAACCCAGAACTTGCAGATAGAATTTTAACATTAGCTCTTAGTAATAAATATGATAATATTTCATTATCACCTTTAGATGATACTTTTGAAATTAAGGCTAAAAATGTTATGATAGATAGATTAAATAATGAGAATAAGTAAATTTTTTTAAAAAACAGAGAAAAATCTCTGTTTTTTCTTTATTTATTTTTTTATTTTTTGTTTTGTTTTGTTTTTAGTTTTTTTATTTTTATAATCATTTACGAGTATATTATTTAAGATAATATACTCGTAAATATAATACATAATTTATAAAAGGAATTGTAAGGAACTAGTTAATATTATTTCCACTTATTATTTCTATTAAATATACACAAGCTATAAATGAAAATATTTAAAGGTGGTGTTATTATGAGACATAATGCAAAAGATAATTTTAGACTTGCAATCGATGAGCTTTGTTCTTGTCAAAATCATTTAAATAATGCATATATGAATTTAAGTAAAGAAGAAAATAGAACTGAGATACATGCTGCTTTAAAAACAGTTGCTAGTGCTATAGAACATGCTCAAAGTAATTATACTAACTATGAAGATTAATATTAAGGAGTGTTAATTATGGGAGACTCAAATAAAAACATAAAAAGAGAACTTAATATGGCAGTTAAAAATGCTATGCATGCTCAAGAATATATAAATTTAACTTTAAATACAGTTGAAAAAAATGAAAACAAACAACTTATTCAAAACACATTAAATAATATAAACAAATCTGTAGATATGACTAAAACTTCATTCTATGGATTTAAAGAATAATATAAATTTAAAACTATAGAAATAACCAAGAATATTAAAATAAAGTGAGAATAAAAATCTCACTTTATTTTAACTAAATATTTTCTTTCAAGAAACTTTGGGTTATAAGACATTTTTGATTTTCTTAATCCTAATACCCCTAAATCCTCTTCTCTATTAACATACTTTAAATCTAAAAAAGAATTTTTTAATAGTGAATTATTTATAAAGGCATAGGCTCCATTAAATTCTTTTAAGCACTTCTCTACATGAACTATATATGTGCTATCATTAAATCTCTCCCCTATGGAAATGCCTATTAATTTATTGTCTACATAAAGTTTTATTAAATCTAAATCTAGTTCCTCTAAATAATTTATTAAATTTCTTGTTCCATTTATTTCAGCTAAAAATTCATCATCTTTTTGTTTATTTTCTAAATACCATTTATCTAAAAAGTCTAAGCACTCCTTCTTTTCTTTATTATCTAAAAAGCTTTTAAAAAATTCTGTTTTATAATTATAGTTTTTAATAAACTGATTACATTTATTTCTCTTTTTTCTAAACTTTCTTCCTGATAAATTTATTAAATCATTAAAGTCATATACATAATCAAAGTTATTTATTTCTTCCTCAAAGATCAAATCTTCTTTATATATACCTTTTAATCTATTGAGAAAACTTATGCTAATATCTCCAAATAACCATTTTCTCTCTTCTTCTTTTCTTATAAGTTCTAAGTGATTAATAAGATTTATTAAATCAATATCATCTATATCGCCTAAAGGTTCCATAAAAAAATTCCCATTATTATTATCATATTTTTTAATAATAAAAATATTATTTAATATATCATATTCTATATTATTAAACTCTTTCCACATAAAAAGTGTAGCAAAGGAATATTCACAGCTTAGGAATTTATTTTTATCTATATATTTGTAATAAAGATATTTATCTTTTAAAGTAATTTTTTTAAACATAACTCCTCTTAAAAATTTATAGCTTATTAAATATAATATGAAAAATCCCTCAAACTTGTATATTTTTTCAATATTATATATTATAATTAAAGAAGGTTAATATAAAATCTAATAAACATAAAACTTTTTTACTATATAATTAAAATTATTTGAATAAAGCAAATTATGTAAAATCTACACATTTTATCTATATTTATCTGTTAAGTTATACTTACATATTTTTATAATATTATATAATTAATTATAGTTGAGGTAATAAAGGTGAGAAGTAAGAGAATGAAAAAATTAAATTCAAAAAAGATAGCACTACAAATTTCACTAGTACTTATAGCTTTATTCTTAATTTTAATCTCTGTAGTTTTATTTAAAACTTATTCTAGTAAAAATGTTACTTATGAAGGAATTTATGTTGAAAACATTAATGTGTCAAATTTAAATGAGAAAGATTTAAAGGAAAAATTAAATGAGCACTACTCTAATTTATTAAATAATTTTAAAATAACCTTTAATTATAAAGACAATTTTAATGAGACTTTTTCAGCAAAAGATTTAGGATTTTTCTTTGATATTAATGATTTATCTAATCAGGTTTTTTTCTTTGGAAAAGATAGTAATATATTTTCCAATACAGTAGCAAGATTAAATTTAAAATCTAATCCTAAACACTTTCAGTTTAAACCTCAATCAAACTCAGAGGTTTTAAGTGAAAAACTTTCTGAAATAAGTAATAAAATCGATAAAGAAAAGGTTGAACCAACTATTTCTTTTTCAAATGATTCTATATCAGCAACTAAAGAGAAAATTGGGTACAAGCTTGACTTAGATAAGCTTACTTCTGAAATAATAAATGATTTTAATAATAGTCATGATAGTTTAAATTGTACTATTGATATACCTGTTGAAGAAATAAAGCCTAAATTAACACAAGAAACTGTTAATAATATGGTTATTTTAGGATCTTATACTACTAAACTTCCTAGTTTAACAGGTGGACGTACTAAGAATATTAGTAATTATTTAAGTAAACTTAATGGTACCATATTAATGCCAGGAGATGTTTTTTCTGCTGATAAAGAGGGAGAAGATAGAACTGAAAGTAATGGTTATACTTATGCACCTGGTTATATTGGTAACAAGGTAGTAGATATATTAGCCGGTGGAATATGTCAAGGGGTTACAACTCTTTATAACTCAGTATTATATGCTGACCTAAAAATAGTTGAAAGAGCTCCTCACAGCCTTCCAGTAACTTATGCTCCTATAGGTAGAGATGCTACTATGGCAAGTGGAGTTATTGATTTTAAGTTTCAAAATAATATGAATAATCCAGTTATTGTTCAAACTTATATAACTTCTTCTGGACAAGTTAAATCTAACATTTGGGGTATAAAAGAAGATCCAGGAAAGGAAATAGTTATATCTGTAGATCAACATGGGCCTAAGTCATCAACAACTTATAAGGAAACTTATGAAAACGGAGTATTAGTAAAAAAAGAAGTGCTATCAAAAGACAAATATAATTAAAATAAAGGAAGCCAAAAATAATTGGCTTCCTTTATTTTAAACATATTCTATTTTAATTTATCTTCTTTTCTTAATTTTTGTAATAATTCATTGTATCTCTTATGTTTCATATTAGGGAATGCTTTTAAAAGTCTTCTTTGAAGAATATTATTTCTTCTTAGATATTTAGCTCTATTTAACATTTCTTCTTTTAAATTAGCCTCACGCTTAAATTTGCTCATAGTAAGTTCTAATTCTTTCTCAGTCTTATCTATAAAGGAAATTCCAAATTCCTCAAACTCCTTAGATAGATCTTGTAGACTGTGTAATTTTGAATTTAACTTAATCATAGCTTGTACTGTTACTACAAAATCAATAGCAATTATAGCTGTTAAAATTATTGTTACAATAAAAACTATCTTTTCTGGAAACTTACTAACAAAATCAACTATAATAGGATTTATAAACTCCACTAATACTACTGATAATATACCAAATAGTGTGGAATTAAGTAAGCACACTCTTCCATGAATATTAAACTTATGTTTTGAATAATCCCACCACTTCGTATGGAATATTGCTTCTAATAAAAAAGAGGTAATATACTCTAAAACTGATGTAATTATTATTCCTAATATAAATACTAATATTACATTACTTTTATACATATCTAAAAATGTTAAAACAAAAAAAGCTCCAAATCCATATACAGGGCACAGTGGTCCATTTAAAAAGCCTCTATTTGTAAACTTGTGATCTATTATATAACAATATATAACTTCACAGCACCATCCTAAAAAGCTATATATTATTATATACAAAATATTATATATAATGTTTTCCATAACAACTAAAAAGAGAATTCATCTCTTTTTAACTCACTTCCTTTCATAGTTTACTGATTATTTAGTATATTCTCTGCTTCAGGAGAAGCTATTTCCATGCCATATATACCTAAGTCATTTACTGCTGTAATATTTACTACTACTTTTCCCTCTGATCCCTTTTGAAAATAGCCAGCTAATATTTCTTTATGAGAATCTCCTAAAATATCTGTATAGTACATGACTAAAGAACCATTTTCCTCTGCTTTTACCTTTATTTCCTCTGAACCACCTGCTTTTATACTTGGTACACTAATATTTTTACTATTATTGCTATAACTTATTTGTAAACCACTTATTTCTTTATTAGTCTTATTATTAATAATGACCTTATATGTAGATTGGTTACTAAAAAAATAAAATCCTACTCCTATTAATACTATTAATATAACTCCTAGAATAATTAATGTTTTTTTCTTCATATGCTACACTCTCCATTTTATTATTGTTAAAATAATTATACTACATAAATTCAATAAGAATCCATATTAAGAAAATATAAGAAAAACAACACCTTAAAAAGATGTTGTTTTTAAATTATTTATTTTTCATTTTCTTCTCATAATTATGATAAAGTATAAAAGCAATTATAGAAAAAACTATTGGTCCAGTTATTTGGAATGCCATAGCTGTATAATCTTTATCCTCAATAACAGGTTTTATTATTGTAAATAAATTTGCAAATCCAATTGTAAATGTTACTATTATTGACCAAATTAATGATGATTTATATGACTTGTACATAACAAATGGCTTTTCTATATGTTTTTTCTTTTTAAATGCTGGGAAAGCTCCAGATAAGAACATATATGGTATAGTCATAGCAACATTACCCATTAAAATTAAGTAACTAAAGAATTTATTTGCAGATTCTCCACCAAAGGAAGCTACTAATATAAATATAACAACAACAATACATTGAACCCACATTGCATTAACTGGCATGTTATTTTCATTTAATACTGTCCATTTTTTAGGCCATATTTCTTTAGGTGTTCCTTCTATTAATTGTTTAATAGGTGCATAGCTTAATGTGAAGAAAGCTCCCATTAAGGCTAACATCATTGAAAGACCTATGTATCTTGCAAACCAAGCTCCTAATTGAATTGAAGCACTAGTACTCATACCAAAAGCTTGACCTAATTTTACACCTAAGTTTTGAATTACTATATATGCTACATTAGCTAGGTTAACATTATCCCCTGATAATACTTCTTGCCAATTTGTAAATAATCCAACACAAAGTATTCCAACAGCATATCCAACGGCTATTATTATAGATGCAATCATTAGTCCCTTTGGAAAGTTCTTTTTAGCATCCTTAGTTTCATCAACTAATCCACTTACAGCTTCTAGTCCACCATAAGCAAAAACTGCAAAAACTAAAAATCCTAATACACCTATTGGTGATTGATAAGATGGATTTTGTGCATGAACAAAGGCAGCTTTATTTATTACTTCAGCTGGTTTAAATCCATTGCTTGCAAAAACAATAATTGCTCCTAGAATAAGTACTATGTTTGATAATGCAACAACAGTTCCTCCAATTGAAGTAACCTTTGTTATACTCTTTAATCCTTTAGATGCTGCATAAGTTATAACTATTATAAGTATTGATCCTAATACAGCCATTGTTTGTGGAACACTTAATCCAAGTAAAGACCATGTTCCTGTGGTGTCTTTTCCATATATAACATTTGAGAAAGGAATCCATATTGATGATGAGTTGCTAACTAACCATATTAAGTTTGATGAATACCACATAAATGTAACTATGAAGGCATATTTAGGTCCTACAGATTTAGACATCCATGAGTATATTCCCCCTCTTTCCTTTCTAAATGCTGCTCCATATTCTGCCATCATAAAAGCATATGGAATTGAGAAAGCTAATGCTGATATTATGTACCATGGAATAGCACTATATCCCATTAGATAAAAGGCCTTTGGCATGTTAGCAAAACCATATACTGATGTGAAAATCATTAATATAAGCGCTGTTAAAGACAATTTACTTTTATGTTCTGAGCTCATATTTTTCCTCCTTGGTTAAATTATTAAGTTTTAAATTTTTTATACATATAATATATCATCTTATCATAAAATTTAAATATTTTAAATAATTTTTGAACTAAATAATAATAAATTATTAATATTTAGTTAATAATTTATTATTATTATAATATCATCAGAAAATCAAAAGTTTTTTTATTAATTAAATTACTATGTATATTATGCTAAAATAATTCAAAATAAAAGTTTTAATTTATTAATGTAATAAATTATGTGATATTAGCACAAAATATGTTATATTATTACTATAAATATTTTTTTGTGGGGTGATATTTTGGCAGCAGGAAAAACACATGACAAAATTACGGTTATTATGACCCCTTTTATAGCTTCTTTCTTTTTATTTATAAATATGATCTTCTTAGAAGACTTAGGAAGTAGCCTTGCCTTTACAATATTAGGCGTATCTGTATATATGTTTGGTGGGTATATGTTTTCAGGAGATTTAGATATTAAAAGTAGAGAATTTAGAAGATGGGGGTATTTAAAGTTTATTTGGATTCCATATCAAAAATTATTTGAACATAGAAGTGTTTTTACACATGGATTTATATTAGGACCTATAATAAGAATACTTTATGTGTCCATTATCCCTATAACAATTTCTTCACTGTTATATTCTTTTTCTATAATTAATATATCTACACCAGAAATGTTAAAGTTAGTTTTTAGTTTTATATTAAAAAATAAAATTTTATTTGGTAATATGGCTTTAGCCTTATTTTTAGGTTCTGGTCTTCACACCATAACTGATATGATATATAGTTATTTTAAAAGGAAATTCTCATATAAAAAGAGAAAAACAAGTAAGAAATATAGTAGAAGTAAAAGACCTGCAAGAAGGGTTGCATGATAAAAAATGCTTAGCTATTAAAGCTAAGCATTTTTATTTATTTTATTGGTAACTCTATAACAAAATTACATCCTTTTAAAGGACCATCACTTAAGTAGATTGTTCCTCCATGTTTTTCTACAATTTCTTTACTTATAGTTAATCCTAATCCAGAACCACCCTTTTTAGAATTTCTTGATTTTTCTTCCCTAACAAAAGGATTAAAAATATGTTTTTTTATTTCTTCACTTAAGCCTATGCCATCATCACTAACTATTATTTTAACCTTATTCTCTTCTTTTTTTAGACTTACTAAAAACTTAGTTCCTTTTTTATTATATTTAACACTATTTATTATTAAGTTACCTATGGCTCTTTCAAGTCTTTTATTGTCAAAATCTAAATAAAGATCTTCATCACTTATTTCAAAATCAAAATCAAAGTCTTTTTCTTCTAGAAGATATATATAATCTGCTATTAAATTTCTTAAAAATTCGCTTAAATCTTGATATTTTTTATGTAAAATAAATTCAGAACTTTGAAGTGTATAAAACTCAAAGAGCTCCATTATCATTTCATTTGCTCTTTCTCCATTATTCTCAATTATGCTTATATATTTATGTAAAGACTCTTTTTCAAGATCTGGATTGTTTTTTATAATATTAGAATATCCTATTATACTTGATAAAGGTGTCTTTAAGTCATGGGCTATATTTCTAACAAATTCTTTCCTTAGCTTTTCTGATTTCTCTTTTAATTTCTTTTCCTCTTCTATTTTAGAGGCCATATTATTAAAAGCCTCTCCAAGCTCCTCAAACTCATTGTTTTTTTCTATGTTAATTCTAGTAGAATAGTCTCCTAAGGATAATTTTCTAACTCCATTCATAAGCTTATCTAAAGGTTTAGTAAATGTCTTAGAAGTTAATTTTGAATAAAGGATTAAGCTCACTATAAAAATAAATATATATAAAGAAATCATAATATATACAAATATCTTAAATCCAATTTTAGGATTTCTAGTGAAAATCTTTCCGAAGTTTTCTTCAGGTATTCTAGTAATTACAAAAAATCTTCCTTCCTTGCTATAGCCAGTATAAGATAAGTAATCCTCATCTATATTAATTCCATGCATTTCATCTATCAAAATTTTACTGAATTCTTCACTGGAATACTTATCTCTTTTCACCTTTTGATCCCCTATTGTTTCTATTATATTTAAATCCTTATCTATAATTTCAATCCATCCACCATGCTCTGTTACATAATCTTGATTACTTATGCTATTATAATCTTTATTTTCTATTTCTCCTGCAAGTATTTTAGAAGATTCATTTTCTATTGGTTCACTTTTTAAATATACACTAACCCCTATAATAAATGAAATTAGAAATATAGTAGTAGTTATAATAGTTATGAGTAAAAATACCTTAAGATAATTCCTAAGTAATATATTTGATACCTTATATCTGTTTTTTCCTAGATTAAATTTTTTCAAACCTATATCCTATCCCTCTTATAGTTTTTATCTTGCAAGGATTTTTAGGATCTTCTTCTATCTTATCCCTTAAGTGGCTTATATGAACCATTATAGTATTGTCATCACCTAAATACTCCTCTTGCCATACATTTTCATATATTTGTTTTTTAGTAAACACTCTTCCAATGTTGCTCATAAGCATTTCTAAAATCTTAAATTCCTTTGCATTTAAAGTTACTATTTCTCCATCTTTTTTTACTGTACATCCTTCTTTGCTAAGTTCTAAATTTCCTATTTTTATAAGTTCATTTTCTCCAGAATATTTATAGCATCTTCTTAAATTTGATTTAATCCTAGCCATAAGTTCTACAGGTTTAAAAGGTTTTATAACATAATCATCAGCCCCTAAGCCTAAACCTAATATTTTATCATCATCCTCAATTTTAGCAGTTAAAAATATAACTGGAATTTGGCTCCATTCTCTTAACATCTTTAATAGATTAAAACCATCTATTCCATCCATCATAACATCTAATAAGGCTAAATGTATGTGTTCTTTTTTTAAGATCTCTAAGGCTTCTAATCCATTTACAGCCTTAAATACAGTATATCCTTCCTTTAATAAATGTAATTCTAAAAGATTTCTTATATCTTGTTCATCCTCAGCTATTAAAATATTCATATTCCCCTCCTATAGTAATTCCTTAAATACATTATAATATTAAACACTACCTTTACTAAACTTAAAATTATATTATTTAAGATATTTTTAAGCTTACTCTTTAACTTAGTATAGCATTCTGATTCTTTATACAGCTTAGAATTAATTTTTTAGATAAAACTAATAAAATTCTTTGCACAATTAAAATATTAAAAATTAAGGTCTCAAATAAAAAACAATTCCTTATTTGAGACCTTATATTCATTAGTTATTTAATATATATTCACTTAATTTAGCATTAGCTAACATTAATTTTATTCTATTTTCTTGATTTACCTTTGTTGAAGATGGATCATAATCTACAACAACTATATTAGCTTCTGGATGTTTTTCCATAATTCCTCTTATCATACCTTTTCCAACTATATGATTAGGAAGACATCCAAAAGGTTGAGCACAAACTATATTATTTACACCACTATTTATAAGTTCTAACATTTCAGCAGTCATAAGCCACCCTTCACCCATTTTAACGCCTCTTCCTATGTACTCTTCAACAGAAGTTTTTAATTCCTTAAATGGAGCAGGTGCTCTAAACTTACTATATTTTTTTATTGAATCTATCATAACATTTTGTAAATGTTCTAAATATGAACATCCAATTTTAGTGAATTTACTTGAAACTTTTTTCATTCCATATAGTTTATAATCTATTTCTGAATTAGATAAACAATACATGAAGAAATCTGTTACACCAGACATAACAACTTCTGCATTATCTTCTCTTAAAAACTCCTCTAAATTATTATTTCCTAAAGGAGAATATTTTAAATAGATTTCTCCTACTATACCAACCTTTACTTTTTCAGTTTCTTCTAGTTCTATCTTAGAAAAATCTAAAATTATATTTTTGTATAGTTCTCTTACCTTTAAATATTTTAAGCTTTCAAACTTTTCTTTTAAAATCTCAATCCACTTATCTAAAACCCTATCTGTTTCACCTTTATTAATCTCATAAGATTTACATTGATTATACATATACATAAGTAGATCTCCATAATAAAGAGCATATATACATTTTATTAATAAGCCTGGATACATCTTAAAGCCTTCATGTTTTTCTAATCCACTTGCATTTAAAGAAATTACTGGAACTTGCTCTAAATTATTCTCTTTTAATGCCTTTCTTAATAAATGTATATAATTAGATGCACGACATCCTCCCCCAGTTTGGCTCATTATTAAAGCTGTTTTGTCTGGATCATATTTTCCACTTTTTAAAGCTTCCATAAGTTGTCCAATTACAATCATAGCTGGATAGCATATATCATTATGAACACTTTTTAATCCTTCTTCAATGGCGCTGTTTGTATCACCATCAAAAAATTCTAATTTATAACCGTACTTTTTCATTATTCCAGATAAAAGTTTAAAGTGTATTGGCAACATTGTAGGAGCTAAAATAGTGTGAGTCTTTCTCATCTCTTTAGTAAATACTGCAAAATTTTTATTATTTTCTATTTCCATTCTATCACCTATTCCTGTGCTATAGCCTCTAGCAAGCTTCTTATCCTTATTTTAGCTGCACCTAAATTATTAGTTTCATCTATTTTTAATTGAGTATATATTTTGTTATTTCTCTCTAGTATGTCTTTAACTTCATCAGAAGTTATGGCATCTGTTCCACATCCAAAGGAAACTAATTGTATAAGTTCCATATCTTTATTTTTAGCAACATAATAAGCAGCATTATATAATCTAGCTTGATATGTCCATTGATTTAATATATTAACCTTTGGCTTTTCATGACTTACTTCAATAGAATCTTCTGTTAAAACAACAATTCCTAAGCTACTTAAAACCTTGTCTATTCCATGATTTATTTCTGGATCTATGTGATAAGGTCTTCCTGCTACTACTATAACCTTCTTATTGTTATTTTTAGCATACTCTATAAATTCCTTCCCTTTTTCCTTTATATGATCAGTATATTTCTCATACTCTATATAAGCCTTTTCTAAAGCATTTTTAACTTCCTTTTGTTTTATATCTCCAAAAGTTTTATTTAAAATCTCATAAAGTTGTTTGCTTAATAATTTTTTATTATTTAAGCTTAAATATTCCATCATAAAGTTATTGCTATTTAACTCTTTTACATTTGTCTTTAAAAGTTCTGGATAATAAGCTACAACAGGGCAATTAAAACAATTATCTGATATACCCTCGTCAAAATTATAACTCATACATGGATAGAATATATGCTCTATATTTTTACTTATTAAGTTTTCTATATGACCATGAGCTAATTTTGCTGGATAACACACAGTATCTGATGGAATTGTATGTTGTCCTTTTAAATACATCTTCTTATTTGATTCATCAGATAAAACCACATTAAAGCCTAACTCTTTAAAGAATGTAGCCCATAGAGGAATATTTTCATACATATTTAATACCATTGGTAATCCTATAGTTCCTCTTTTCCCTGCATCTAATGATTCATATTCTCTTAATCTTTTATATTTATACTGATACATATTAGGAATACTTTCAGATTTTTTATTACCAGTTGGTTTTTCACATCTATTTCCTGAAATATATTTTTCTCCATCATTAAAGATGTTTATTGTTAAATTACATCTATTAGTACATAATCCACATTTAGCGATTTTTGATTTATGCGTAAAACTCTCTAAATCCTCTTTAGAAATTATTTTACTTTCCTTTAAATTTTTTCTTTTTGCATAAAGAGCACATCCATAAGCTCCCATAAGCCCTGATATACTAGGTCTTATAACATTCATACCAAGCTCTTTTTCAAAAGCCCTAAGGATGGCATCATTATACATGGTTCCCCCTTGAACAATTATATTTTTTCCTAATTCATCAAGGCTCTTTGCTCTTATTACTTTATAAAGAGCATTTTTAACAACACTTACGGAAAGTCCAGCTGAAAGATCTTCAACTGTAGCACCTTCTTTTTGAGCTTGTTTTACTGATGAGTTCATAAAAACAGTACATCTTGATCCTAAATCTGCTCCATGCTTAGCAAATAAACCAAGCTTTGAAAAAGTTTCTACATCATATCCCATTTGATTAGCAAAACTTTCTATAAATGATCCACATCCAGATGAACATGCCTCATTTAGCATTATATTAGCTACAATGCCATCTTTTATTTTGAAGCATTTAATATCTTGTCCACCTATATCTAAAATAAAGTCTACCTTAGGATTAAAATGACTTGCCGCAATATAATGAGCTACAGTTTCTACTATTCCAAAATCAATTGAAAAGGCTTTTTTTATCAGCTCTTCTCCATAACCAGTAACTGCACTACCCATTATATTAATTTTTTCTCCACATATATTATAAATATGCTTTAATTCTTTTTTTACAACTTCAATAGGATTTCCTTTGTTAGATCCATAATATTCATATAAAATATTATCCTCTTTATCTATTAAAACAACCTTTGTTGTGGTACTTCCAGCATCAATTCCTACATATGCATCTCCAACATAATTATTTATATCACTAACTTTAACCTTAGCTTTTTGGTGTCTTTCCTTAAACTCATTATATTCTTCTTCAGAATTAAATAATGGATCTATTATATTCATAGTTGATATTTCATTATGATTTTCTTTTATTATATTTAATAATTCCTCATATTCATATTTTTTATTATCTTCTTTAGAATATATAGCACTTCCAATAGCCACAAAAACCTGTGCATTTTCAGGAGAAACAACATCATTATCCTTTAATTTTAATGTTTTTATGAATCTCTCTCTTAGTCCCTTACAGAAATATAAAGGTCCTCCTAAAAACATTATTTTTCCTTCAATACTTCTTCCTTGTGCTAGTCCACCTATTGTTTGATTTACAACAGATTGGAATACACTAGCTGAAATATCCTCTTTTCTTGCTCCTTGATTTAATAGTGGTTGTATATCAGTTTTAGCAAAAACCCCACATCTTGAAGCAATCTCATATATATTCTCATGTTTAAGACTTAAGTTGTCCATTTCATCTACAGTAAGCCCCATAAGGTGAGCCATTTGATCTATGAAAGCTCCTGTCCCCCCTGCACAACTTGAGTTCATTCTCTCCTCAAAACCACCAGTTAAAAAAATTATCTTGGCATCTTCTCCACCAAGTTCTATTGCCACATCCACATCATCATAATATCTTTTTATAGCTAAAGTTGTAGCAAACACTTCTTGAACAAAAGGTAAATTATACTCTTTTGAAATTCCATAACCAGCAGATCCAGTTATTGCTATCTTAAATTTTTTATTCTCAATTATCCCTTTTATATTTTCTAGTTCTTCGATTAGCTTTTCTCTTACCTTAGAGTAATGTCTTTCATAATTTGAGTAAAGTATCTTGTCCTCTTCATTTAAGACTATACACTTTAAGGTTGTAGACCCTGCATCAATACCTATTTTGTAATACAAAGTTAATGTCACCTCTTTATTAATAATTGATATATTTCTATTAATTATCATGCAAAAATATGAATAAATTTTGAAGAAATAATTCATTTTTCGTTAACTCTTTATTAACTATATCATAATTATTTAATTATATCATCTAATTAAAAGTTTTAATAACAAGCAAAATTTAAATTTACTTTTAAAAATTACTCCATATTCTCATTAAAATAAAGATTACTTATTAACTGTAAATATATGCATAAAAAGTGGTTATTAAGCAAAAAACTCAATAACCACCTTTCTCATATTTAATTATCTTCTTTTCTTGCCCTTTGAGCTTCTTTGACTCTTTTGATCAAACCCTCTTGATTTGTTTCCTCTTTGCTTTTTGCTATGAGAACTTCTTTTCTTATCTTCTGATTCTCTTCTTTCGCTGTTCTCATTTTTGCTCTTTCTTCTACTACCTTTGTGATTGCTATGATTATTTCCTTTTCCAAAGCTATTTTTATCTCTAATTAAGCATTTCGGACCATTACCAATTAAATCTTCTCTACCTGCTTTAACTAAAGCATCATAAACTATATTATAATTCTTTGGATTTTTAAATTGTAATAAAGCCCTTTGCATTGCTTTTTCTTCTTTGCTTCTAGGAATATATACTTCTTCCATTGTTAAAGGATCTAATCCAGTATAGAACATTGTAGTTGATAATGTTCCTGGTGTTGGATAGAAATCTTGTACCTGCTCTGGTTGATAATTTATATCTCTTAAATATTCAGCAAGCATAATTGCATCTTCTAACTTGCATCCTGGATGACTTGACATTAAATAAGGAATGATGAATTGTTTCTTTCCTAATCTTTCTGTAATTCTAAAGAATTTTCTTCTAAACTCATCATAAGTTTTTCCTGCTGGTTTACCCATATATTTTAAAACATTTGGAGATACATGCTCTGGTGCAACTTTTAATTGACCACTTACATGATGCTCAACTAATTCCTTAAAGAAAGTATCATCCTTATCTGCCATTATATAATCATATCTTAGTCCTGAACGTATAAATACCTTTTTAATTCCTGGTAATTTTCTTACTCTTCTTAATAAATGAAGGTATTCTCTATGATCCACCTCCATGTTCTTACATATACCTGGTGACATACATCTTTTATGTTTACAAGCTCCTAAAGTTAGTTGCTTCTTACATGCTGGCTTTCTAAAGTTAGCTGTAGGTCCCCCTATGTCGTGTATGTATCCTTTGAAATCATCATATTTAGTTATTTCTTCAGCTTCTTCTACTATAGAGTCTTCACTTCTACTAGTTACAATTCTTCCTTGATGGAATGTTATTGCACAGAATGAACAGTTTCCTGAACATCCTCTTGAACTTACTAAACTAAATTTAACCTCTTCAATAGCAGCTATACCACCATCTTTCTCATAAATAGGATGGTAAGTTTTTTGATATGGAAGAGCGTACACTCTATCTAATTCTTCCCTTGAAAGAGGCATTTCTGGTTTATTAATAACAACATATTTTCCATTATGTTCTTGAACTAAAGTTCTTCCTCTTACAGGATCTTGCTCATCATATTGAATTTTAAAACATTCTGCATAAGTTCTCTTATCACTTGAAACTTCTTTAAATGATGGCAAAACTATATGCTCTTCATAAATTTCATCTAAACTATCAGCTATGTAACATGTTCCTGGTATATGTCTTATGTACTTTCCATCAAATCCTTGATTTAAAAAGTCAGCAACTTCAACAATTTGCTTTTCACTCATTCCATATACTAAAAGGTCCGCTCCACTATCAACTAAAATTGATTTTCTCACCTTGTTTTCCCAGTAATCATAATGAGCAAATCTTCTTAAACTAGCTTCAATTCCACCAATTACTATGTTAACATCCTTATAAGCTTCTCTTATTTTATTACAATAAACTATTGTAGCTCTATCAGGTCGCTTACCCATTTCCCCCTTAGGAGTATATAGATCTTTCTTTCTTAATTTTTTGCTTACTGTATAGTGATTAACCATAGGATCCATGTTACCACCATTAACTAAGAATCCTAATCTTGGTCTACCTAATTTTTTAAAATCATCAACGCTCTTCCAATCTGGTTGAGCTATTATTCCAACTTTATATCCAGCATTCTCTAAAACCCTAGATATAATAGCTGTACCAAAACTATGATGGTCTATGTATGCATCTGCTGTAACTAGTACAAAGTCACATTGTTCCCATCCTCTTTCTATCATATCATCTTTGCAAATTGGCAAAAACTTATTTTCACTCATTTCTTCACCTACTTGTCTCTTCTTAAGCTTATTTAAAACTCCTCTAAATAAATCTTCATATGATTATAACATTAAAAGGAGTCTGTATCAAAATAATTTTTAGTAAACCTTATAAATAGTGTAAATAAAAATTCTAAAGAAATATATTTATTTCCTATATGTTTATAAGATTTATTTTTGCCTCTTTAAGCATCCTTCCAAAAATGTTCACAAGTTTTCTTAATTCCTTTTTCACTTTCTGCTAAAATATTTAAAAACCACTCTCTTGGAAGTAAACTCTTATATTTATTTGTAAAGTATCTATCATCTAATAAAAGTACTACCCCCTTATCCCTTTCTGTTCTAATACATCTTCCTGCTGCTTGAAGCACCTTGATTATTCCAGGATAAACATAAGCATAGTCAAAACCATTTTTACCTATAGAGTTATAATATTCTTTTATACTTTCTCTCTCTAAGCAAATTTTTGGCATACCAACTCCAATAATTATAACTCCAATAAGTTTATCTAAGGTTAAATCTATGCCCTCTGAAAAATGCCCCCCTAAAACAGCTAAGCCAAGATGTGTTTTTTCTCCCCCTTCTTTAAATAAAGATAAAAACTCTTCTTTTTCCTCTTCTTTCATATTGTCCCCTTGAGCTACTAAACTAAAATCAACTTCTCTTTTTTTAATTTCCTCATGAACCATCCACATATATTCATAGGAAGGGAAAAATACAAGATAGTTGCCTCTCTTACTTTTAGCACATTCTATTATGTAATTAACTATTTTAGGGAGAGTTCTCTTTCTATTAGAATAGGTTGTTGATACATCCTTTCCAACTATAGTTAGCTTATTTTTATAGGCAAAAGGGGAGGTTAAATTTACAGAATAATCTCCTTCCTGTGCTCCATAAAGTTCTTTAAAATATTCCATAGGAATAAGAGTAGCTGAAAATATTATAACTGATTTAAACCTATTCATTATGCTTTTAAGTATCCTAGATGGATCTAAACAGTTAATTGATAATTCTAAGTTGTTTCCATCTAACTTATATAAAGTAGTAAAATCTTCTCCATAATAAGAACATATATTTAAGAATTCATAAACATTAAAATATAACTCTAAAAGACTTGAATTCTCTTCACTAGATTTACTCTCGTAAATATCTACCTTTTCTAAAAAGCTTCTTAAAATTCCATATAAATCACTTGGTTCTTCCTTTTCTACAAGACTTTTAGTTTCTAAATTTTCTAAAACCTTTCTTTTTTCTATTAAATATTTATTAGCCCTATCTAAAGAGTTATATATCCCCTTATCCTTGCTTTTAAATTCTCTTTTTAGCTTTAAAAAATCATCTTTAAATATTTTGGAAGAATACATACTTCTTCCTCTATCTAAAAGATTATGAGCTTCATCTATTAAAATAGTATAATCCTTGGCTTTACCTTCTAATATTCCCTTTAAAGAAGCCTGAGAATCAAATATATAATTATAATCACATATTACTACATCACAAAAATTGCTTAGCTCAAGAGAAAATTCAAAAGGACAAATATTATATTCATCAGATAATTTATTTATATATTCTAAATTATATTCTTCCTTATGCTTTAGTGCTTCCTTTAAAGCCATATTAACTCTATCAAAATATCCATTAGCATAAGGGCAATATTCTGGAATACACTTTTTTTCTTCCATCTTGCAACACTTGTCCTTGGCAGTTATATTAACACTTCTTATGTTTAATCCTTTTTCTCTCATAATACGCAAAGTATTATTTGCAATTTCTCTTGTGGTAGTTTTAGCAGTTATATAAAAAATCTTGTTAGTTTCCTTAGCACCTAAAGCTTTTACAGCAGGAAATAATGTAGACATTGTTTTACCAGTGCCAGTAGGTGCTTCTGCAAAACACTTTTTTCCTTCTGCAATAGCTTTATAAACTCTAATAGCTAGTTCTCTTTGACCATTCCTATAAGATTCAAAAGGAAAATTAAAATTCTCTATAGAATCATTTCTAAAGTCTATCCATTTTTTCTCTAAAAGTATCCACTCTTTATATTTTTCTATTAAATCATAGAAAAACTCTTTAAGTTCATTAAAACTATATTCTTGTCTTAAAAACTTTGTTCCAAAATCTTCAACATTGTAATAAGTTAACTGGACTATTATTGACTCTAAATCTTTCTCTTTGCTGTATATATAAGCATATACTTTAGCCTGAGCCCAATGTAATTCATTAAAATCATAATCTATATCCATTACATTTTTTGTAGTAGTTTTTATTTCATCAATAATTATTTTTTCATTTTCCTCTAATATTCCATCTGCTCTACCTTCTACTCTTAAAGTAAAATCTTCAAAGTCAATATCTTCTTTTAATGTAACTTCAGCCCTATCCTTTTCAGAATAAGAACTTTGTATTTTCTTGTGACCCTTTATTCCTTCTAAAGCTCTTACAGATGCTTTTATACGACTATCTATACTTCCTCTTCTTAAAACAAATTCAACTAAGTTTCTTATAGAAATCTTTATTAATTCATCTTTCACTTAAATCACCTATTTTCACTGTGTATATATAAACTCTATCATATAATTAATAAAAATAAAAAGCCTAGAAAGATTAAATTTCTCTAGACTTTTTGTTTTTATTAAGAATTTACTTTTATCTCTTCTTCTAAACCTTGTGATAAATGTTTTTTATAAAATATAGCAAAGCATGTTACTGTTGATAAAGCTGCTATTATATCTGCAAAAGGTTCTGCCATAAGAACTCCCTTAAGCTTATTTTCAAAAACCATTGGAAGCATATATATAAATGGTATTAAAAGTACAACCTTTCTAAGTAGTGCTAAAATTAATGATATCTTTGCTTGCCCTAAGGCTAAGAAAGTTTGTTGACAAGCAACTTGAGCACCAAAAAGCAAAATACCTGCAAAGTATATTCTAATACTCCATGAAGTTATCTCCATTAATTGAGGATTATTGCTATTAAAAATCTTTACAAACACCTCCGGTAACATCATTAATGCACTCCACATAATTGTAGTAAATATCATTGATGATATTAAAAGTAATTTAAAGGCTTTTTTTACCCTATAGACTTTATTAGCTCCATAGTTATAACTTATTATAGGTTGTGCCCCTTGGGAAAATCCCATTAATGGAAGTAATATTATTTGCATTACACTACTCATAATAGTCATTGCTCCCACAGCTAAGTCTCCACCATACTTTAATAAATTATTATTCATACTTATTATTACTAAACTTTCAGTAGCTTGCATTATAAATGGAGATACTCCTAAAGCCATTATTGAAAATAATATTTTTAATTTTGGCCTTAAGAATTTTTTTCTTATTCTAAGAATACTTTGTTTTCCAAATAAAAAGTATAATACCCATATAGCAGAAGCGCATTGACCAATTATAGTTGCTAAAGCTGCTCCCTTAACTCCCATATTAAATCCAAAGATTAAAATTGGATCTAGTACAATATTTATTATAGCTCCTACCATAACTGTTATCATTCCAACCTTAGCAAACCCTTGTGTATTTATAAAGGAATTCATTCCTAAAGCAATTTGAACAAATATAGTACCTATTAAATAAATTCCTAAATAATCCAAAGCATATCCTATAGTTGCATCACTTGCCCCAAAGGCCCATAAAATTGGCTCCTTAAATATAAAGAAAAATACTGTTAAAATTAAAGCTAATCCTATAAGTGCAGAAAAACTATTTGTCATTATTTCTTCAGCATCTTCTTTTTTCTTTTCTCCCATTTTAATCGCTGCTAAAGGAGCTCCTCCCATACCAACTAAGCCACTAAAAGCAGCAACTATCATTATAATAGGAAAGGCTACACCAACTCCAGCCATAGCCATATCACCAGATTGCAATCTTCCTATAAACATTCTATCCACTATATTGTATAAAACATTAACAAGCTGAGCTATTATAGCTGGCATAGCTAGTTTAAAAAGTAGCTTTCCAATACTATCCTTTCCTAAGTCTGTTGTTTTTTTGCTCATACTATTCACCATTCTTTCTCTAATTTTATTTGTACTCATGATTTTTATATGATTCATACAACAACATTTATTACCAATGCATTTTCAACAACATCTAAATTTCATATTAATATTATTTTTATTCATTATATTAATACTAATTTTATCCACTTAAACTATAAGTAAATTTTAAGTTTTAATTTATTTTACTAAATTTTCTACTATTTTCCTTAAAATTTATAAAAAATTAATATATTGTTAAATATTGTATAAAAACTCTTAAGAATATTATCTTTATATAAAAAAATTCTTTTTTTAGTATTTTTTTTATAAAAATCTATAAGCTAATATAATGAGGAAGGATGTGATTATTTTTGTGGTACAAAAAATCAAAAAATGAAATATTAAAGGAGCTAGATGTAGATGAGAAGAATGGCCTTTCTTCCAATGAGGCTCTAAGAAGACTTGAAAAGTATGGTAAGAATAAACTTGTAACTAAAAAGAAGAAAACCTTATTTAAACAGTTCTTATCTCAGCTTAAAGATGTAATGATTTATATACTAATTATAGCTGCAATAATTTCTGCATTTTTAGGAGAAATAAGTGATGCTTTAATAATACTCTTAGTCATAGTAATAAATGCAGTTATAGGGGTTGTTCAAGAATCTAAAGCAGAAAAAGCCTTAGATGCTTTAAAGGAACTTTCCACCCCTAAAGCCCTTGTTAAAAGGGATGGTTCTTTAAAGGAAATTCTTTCAGAAGATATTGTACCAGGAGATATTGTAATAATAGATGCTGGGAGATATATTCCTGGAGATTTAAGATTAATTGATACAGCAAACTTAAAAATAGAGGAATCTGCTTTTACAGGTGAATCTGTTCCTTCTGAAAAAGATGCTTCTTTTTTACCAGATAAAGAAATTCCTATTGGAGATCAAAATAATATGGCCTTTATGTCTACTCTAGCTACATATGGTCGTGGAGTTGGAGTGGTTGTTGGTACTGGAATGAATACTGAAATTGGTAAAATAGCTAAAATGATAGAACAGGAAGAAAATGATGAGACTCCATTACAAAAAAAATTAAGTGAACTTGGAAAAATTCTAGGATTTTTAGCTGTAGGTATATGTATTCTAATTTTTATTATTTCTTTTTTTCAAGGAAGAGATTTACTTGAAATGTTCTTAACTTCTATTTCTTTGGCTGTTGCTGCTATTCCAGAAGGATTGCCTGCCATAGTAGCCATAGTATTAGCACTAGGAGTTCAGAGAATGGTAAAAAAGAATGCAATAATAAGAAAGCTTCCTGCTGTAGAAACTCTAGGTTCTGTAAGTATAATATGTTCTGATAAGACTGGTACTCTAACTCAAAACAAAATGACAGTAACTACTGTTTACACAAATGATTCTTATATAAAAGAAAGTGAATTTAATTTAAATGAAAATGAATCTAAACTTTTAGTGGATTGTATGGTTCTTTGTAATGATGCCACATACTCAGAAAAAAATCAAACTGGAGATCCTACTGAAATAGCACTTTTAGAATCTTCTTTTAAGCTTAATATACTAAAAGAAAAACTTGAAAAAGATTTTAAAAGAATAGATGAAATCCCCTTTGATTCTGATAGAAAGTTAATGACTACAGTAAATTTAATAGATAATAAAGCTCGAGTATTTACTAAGGGTGCCTTAGATTCTATACTTTCAATTTGTAATAAAATATCTATAAATGGAAAATTATTAGACTTTACAAAGGAATATAAAGCTAAAGTTTTAGAAAACTCTAATATAATGTCAGACAAAGCCTTAAGAGTTCTTGCCTTTGCATACAAAGATATATCTAAAGAAAATATAGTTTTAGATTCCTTAGAAAAAGATTTAGTTTTCATTGGTATGGTTGGAATGATTGATCCTCCTAGACTAGAAGTTAAAGATTCTATTAAACTATGTAAAAGTGCTGGAATAACTCCTGTTATGATAACTGGAGACCATAAAAACACAGCTTTTGCTATTGCAAATGAACTAGGAATAGCAGAGAATATTTCTCAAGCTATTACTGGTCATGAAATAGATAAATTTAAAGAAGAAGAGTTCAATGAAAAAATTATAAATTACAGAGTTTTTGCAAGAGTTTCTCCTGAACACAAAGTTAAAATAGTTAAAGCATTTAAGTCTCATGGAAATATAGTTTCTATGACTGGAGATGGAGTTAATGATGCTCCTTCCTTAAAAGCAGCTGATATAGGGGTAGCTATGGGTATAACAGGTACAGATGTATCTAAAGGTGCCTCAGATATGATTCTTACTGATGATAATTTTTCAACAATAGTTTCTGCTGTAGAAGAAGGAAGAAAAATCTATCTAAATATAAAAAAATCTATAGTATTTTTATTATCCTGTAATTTAGGAGAAATACTAACCCTATTTACAGCTATATTATTAAATTGGAATTCTCCTCTTCAACCAATACACATTCTTTGGGTTAATTTAATTACAGATAGTTTTCCAGCACTAGCCCTAGGCGTTGATAAAACAAAGGAAGATGTTATGAATAATCCTCCTAGAAATCCTAAGGAAAGTATATTTGTTAAGTCTGATAAAATTCAGCTTATAATAAATGGATTTTTAATAGGAGGAATAACCCTATTTGCATTTAAATTAGGTGAAAGACTTTATGCTGATTCCTTAATCCATGCACAAACAATGGCTTTTGTTGTACTAAGTGTATCTCAATTATTTTTATCACTATCTCTAAGAAGTAATACTAAATCAGCATTCTCCTTAGGACTATTTTCTAATAAGTACTTAGTATATTCAATTTTAATTGGAATCTTCCTTCAAGTAATAATAATTTCAATAAGCTTTATTGCTAATATATTTAAGGTTACTCCTTTACTTTTATATGATTGGATTGTAGTTATACTTGTATCCTTAATACCATTTGCAATAAATGAAATTTTAAAATTATTTAGAAAGTAAAATAAAAAAGTAAGGTATCTTACTCTAGATACCTTACTTTTTATTATTTTATATTTTTTCTTAAAAATTTTGGCATAACTCTTAAAAGTTTAGGTGAAATTTCTTCTATATCCGCCTTTTTAATTCCGCCTAGAATTATAATAGCATGAAGATACATAAATGCACCTATAGCTATAATTACTAGTAGTATAGCTATACCTAATATTAAACTTAACTTATTAAAATCTATAAATAAAGATATTACATATTTGCTAAGCATTATTCCTATACCCATGTATATTGATGCTAATAAAGGTTTTAATGCATACTTTAACATTGATATTTTCATCTTTAATGTTTTTTTCATTCTAAAGTGATTAAGTACTAAAGAAATTACGAAAGCCACCATTCCAGAAATTACAGCTCCATAAATATTTATATCTGGATTTGCAACTAAAGTCATATTTAATGTAAACTTTACTACAATACTAAGAGCTAAAGTAAATAATACATAGTAAAATTGACTTACACTTTGAAGTATTACATTTTGCATAAGTACTATTGCTGTTAATGGAATCATAGCAGCTCCTATTACCATCATCATATATCCATTTGAATCTGCAAAAATATACCTATATATATTTTCACTTAATAAGGCTAACCCAAAGGCTGATGGTATTGATAAAAGATATGTAACTCTCATGGAGAAATTAATCTTATTTTTTATCTCTTTTTTATCCTTTAAAGCATATGCTCTTGATATTGCAGGTAATGCCATATAGCCTAAAGAAGTTATAAAGACCATAGGAACATTTATTAAAATCTTATATCTTGTTGAAAAATATCCATAAAGTGCATTAGCCTCTAATTTTGAAATATGAGCTGCATTAACAAGTCTATTACTTACAGTTAACATATCTATTATATTTCCTAAGTTTTGAAGTCCAGTACTAAGAGTTATTGGCAATCCATATTTAAATAAGGTTCTTGCTATTTTTTTACCTGTAATTCTCTTAACTCCAGGCTCTTGTTTTTTCTTAGCCTCTTTTTCAACTCCATATATATTATATATGTATATTAAATATAATACCGCCATTAAGGCTCCAGCAGAAGATCCTATAGTTCCTCCTGCAACCCCTAAAGATACACTTTTCTTTATAAGGAAATATGCACATAATAAACTTAAAAATACATTTACAACCTGTTCAATAACAGTTGCTATAGCTATTGGTGTAGCTTGAGATCTTCCTTGGAAATATCCCTTATAAGTAACTAGCACAGTTGTTATCATAATTGTTGGTGCTAAGAAAATTATTGGATAAACCATTTCAGGCGTTTCACTCATACTAGCTATAAAATTAGCACTTAACATTAAAACTATAGTAAATAGTGTACCAACTACAAGTAAAAATGCCCTTGAAATCTTAAATGCTCTTAAGGCATCTTTGTAATTGCCAACTGCATCTAATTCTGAAACATATTTTGATATGGCTGTTTGTAAACCTACATTTGTTAAAGCATATACAAAAACAAAGATGTCATAGGTTTTGCCATATATCCCCATACCAACACTTCCTACAATTCTAGTAAGAAAAGGTACATAAATTAAAGATAATAATTTAGCAACTATGCTTGCAATGGAAAGTATTGCAAAGCCTTTAGTTATAGACTGCTCTTTCATAAAAATCTCCTATCTTAAAAACTAAATCCTAAATTTAAATACATCCTTCTTTATCTTTTTAAACATTGGAGGTAATCCCTGAGCTATAGTTTTGTTTTTTAAGTAATCAAACTTTTCAGGAACCTCTTTAAATGTAACCTTATAAGCATAAAGGAATTGGTATGTTAATCCAAACTTATTTTCAAAGAAGGAATTCATTTTATTATCACCATATTTAAAGTCTCCAACAATAGGATTTCCTAAATGAGCTAAATGCGCTCTTAACTGATGACTTCTTCCAGTTATAAGTTCTATTTCTAATAATGAAAAGGCACCATTAGTTTGTAGAACCTTAACATCCATTTTTATTTTCTTTGTATCTGGTCTTTCAGTATCATAAACTGTTGACTTATTTAATTCATCATCCTTTGATATATATGCTTCATATTTTCCTGGCTGTATTTTTCCCTTTACTAAAGCACAGTAATACTTCTTAACCTTTCTTTCTCTTATCATCTCGTTAAGTAGCTTTAATCCTTCAAAATTCTTACCGAAAAATACTATTCCTGAAGTATTTCTATCTAATCTGTTACAAGATGCAGGAGTAAAAGTTAATTCATTTTCTGGAACATAGTCTCCTTTTCTGAATAAGTATGATAATACATAGTCAGTTAAGGTTGGAGTTCCATTCTTTTTATCTGAATGAACTAATACTCCTGGCCATTTCTCAACTAAAAGCATATTTTCATCTTCATATACCACTTGAAGTGATCCTGAGTCAACCATTTGGAAATTAGGCTTTTTCTTCTCCTTAGTTACTACACTTTGAAGATATCTTATCTCTATAACATCTCCTTCTAAAAGAGAATATTTTTCTTTTTGCTTCTTTCCATTTACTCTTATATCACCCTTTCTTAGGGCCTTAAATATTGCACTTAGAGGTACATCCTTTAAATATTTTCTTAAGAACTTATCTAATCTCTGTCCCGCTTCATTTGTACCTATCTCTATTTTCAAATTGCTTCACTCCTAATTTAAATCATTTTATAATTACTATTCTATAGATTAATATTAATTTACTCCCTTGTCAAATAATTTAATGCTGCTTTACATTGAATTGAAACTCCAATTGGTAATAAATTCTCGTCTATATCAAATCTACTATTATGAGCTGAATAAATAATATTTCTCTCCTCATTTCTAGCTCCTAAGAAATAAAAAGCTGAATCTCTTTCTAGGGCAAAATATGCAAAGCTTTCAACTCCAAGCTTTGGTGCTTCTTGCTCCTTAACATTTTCAAAGCCAATAATTTCTTTTGCAGCCTCAGTTACTAAATCTACAACGGAGCTATTATTATAAAGACATGGATAGCTTTCTTCTATATCTATTTCACATTCACCTCTCATAGCAGCACAAATAGATGTAGCTATTTCTCTTAATCTTTCCTTAGCATAAGCTCTATCTTCTAAGGTCATTGTTCTTATAACACCTTTTAATACAACCTCATCTGGTATGATATTTTGAGCAGTTCCTCCACTTATACTTCCTACAGTAACAACAGCTGGATTGACAGGCTTTATTTCTCTACTTACTATTGTTTGTAATCCTAAAACAACTTGAGAAGCCATAACTATAGGGTCTACAGCCATGTGAGGATAAGCTCCATGTCCTCCTTTTCCTTTTATCTTTATTGTGAAAGGATTAGAAGCTGCATTAACTACTCCTTTTTTTATCATTATTTCTCCTACATCTAAAGTTTCTTCAACATGAAGTCCTATTATTTTTTCTACTCTAGGATTTTCTAAAACCCCTTCTTCTATCATTATAGGAGCTCCACCTGTTGTTTCCTCAGCTGGTTCAAAGAGTAACTTAACAGTACCACTAAACTTATCCCTATGTCTACTTAATAATTTAGCTGCACCTAATAATATTGTTGTATGAGCATCATGTCCACAAGCATGCATTCTTCCCTTAACCTTTGATGAATATGAACAAGTCTTTTTATCATCCATAGGAAGGCCATCAATATCAGCTCTTAAAGCTATGCATCTATCTTTTTTAGATTCATCCTTTAGTGTTCCCTTTATTATGCCACATACTCCTGTTTTAGCAGTTTCTATATATTCAATACCTTCATTAGTTAAAAATTCCTTTATTTTTCCTGAAGTTCTCCACTCTTCAAAACCTAATTCAGGATTTTCATGAAAATCTCTTCTTAAAGCTACAAGTAAGTCTTTTATTTCTTGAGCTTCATCCATTAAATTTATATTCATATCTTTAACACCTACTTTTCATTTATAAATAATATATTATATATACTATTTATTTTATATATTTTTGATTATATATTACTATGTTTTTTTCTTCAATTATATTTTATACTCATTTACGAGTATATTATTTAAGTGTATTATACAAAAAATTATAGTAACAAAGAAAATTTTTCTTTAAATCCTCTAATTTCCTTTGTTACTACCCATTTAAACTTCACAAATTATTTTTTCTATTAAATTATTTTCAATCAAAGTTCTTAAAGAAAATTTTTTATTTTCTCCTTGAACAAATTTAATTGAAACAGTACCATTCTCTATTTTTAAAATTTCTCCTATGCCAAAATAATTATGTCTTATGACATCTCCTTCCTTTAATCCATAATCAGTTATATTACATTGACTATCTATATTTGTATTATTTAAAAATATAGATGAATCCTTAAATTTACCCCTTACACTTTTAGGTGCATAAAGATATAGATTATTTATAGCTCTAGTTATACCCACATAAAAAAGTCTTCTCTCCTCTTCTAAATTTTCCATACTGTTTTTATGTGGTATTGTTTCATCAACTATATTTACAATATGAACATCATTAAACTGCATTCCCTTTACCCCATGCATGGTGCTTAATATAACAGAGTCTATATTACCTTTAGAATTTAAGTTTTCTAAATTTTCTTCAACGCTTTCTATGTGAGAAAGAAAAGTGATTATAGATTTAAATTCCATAGCTGAACTTTTAAACTCTTCTACAATATCTAATAAATCCTCTTGATTTTGCTTAAATTTAGAGGAATACTCTCTTATATACTGACTATACTCTAAATCACTTAATATAAAATCAATAGCACTATTTAAGGAAAGTTTATTTAAATAAGCTATGTCACTTTTTAGCTCCTCAAACTTTCTCATTTGAAATGGATGTACTCCTTCCACATTCATTAATATATCAAAAACATTTTCTCTCTTTTTAGAATTCATCACTCCATAAATAGAACTTTTTGAAACATATCTAAAGGGTTTGTTTATTATTTTATTAAAATCTTCTTTATTAAATGGATCTATTGAGAGTCTTAAATACGCAATTAAATCTCTACATATAAAATGATTAAAGAAATTATACTCTTTATCTAAAAGCTTAAAGGGAATCTTTTTTCTAATAAAGGCATCAATAAAGCTTCTACTCTCCATATTTGTTCTATACAAAATAGCATTATCAGAATATTTATTTCCTAACCTTTTGCTTTCTTCTATTTTTAAAGCAATTATATTTGCTTCCTCAGACTCATTAAAGGGCTTTTTAAGCTCTATTTTCCCTTGATTTTCATTAAAAGCTATTATTTCTTTTTGGTATCTCTCTTTATTATGCTTTATAACATCCTTAGATACCTCCACAATATTTTTTAAGCTTCTATAATTATATTTTAAATAAACCTTCTCACTACCTTCAAAGTTCTCCTCAAAGTTTATCATACATTTAGGAGTTGCTCCTCTAAAGGAATATATACTTTGATCCTCATCTCCAACACAAAAAACTTCATTATTTATAAGTCTTAAAAATTCTAATTGAACTTCATCACAATCTTGAAACTCATCAACTAATATATATTTTATTAAATTTCTATAATATCCTAATATATGAGGATTTTCTTTTAAAAGAGTTACTGCTTTTATTTGTAAATCATCAAAATCTAAAAGTCCTCTCTCATTTTTAAAAGTTTCATATGCTTCATAGCATTTATTAAAAATATCATAAGTCATTGATATTTCTAAGTCCTTAGAAGAAACTTTCTTTCTAGATATATTGTTTAATACCTCTTTTATTTTTTCATCACTTACCTCTTCTATATAAGAAGATAATACTTTCCTTATAATATTATAAGAATCCTTAGACTCTATAAGCCTTATTTCCTCCTTATTCCTAAGTAAAATTTTATAAAAAAGCCCATGAAAAGTTCCAAAGAATGGAACAACCCCTTCCTTATGCATTTCTTTAAATCTACTTTTCATATTTTCTGCTGCCGCTTTAGTAAAAGTTATTACTATAACATGTATTCCCTTAACCTTTTTTTCTTCTAAAAGGTATTTTATTCTATTTAATATTACTGTGGTCTTTCCAGCTCCTGGTGGTGCTATAACAAGGACACTTTTACTCCTTGCTCTCACAGCCTCATTTTGATATTTATCTAAATTAGACATTATAATTCTCCTAATGTTTAATAAAATTTATTTTAATTATTGACTAAAATTACGCTAGTAAACCATAATATTTAGTAACATATATATTGTAATAATTCTAACTACTGGTTACAATAGTTATTGATAACTTATGAAAAGGAGATAATTTTTATATGGATTATAAGTTTGATGTAAAAAACCCTAGAAATCTTACAATGCTAGTTGATTTCTATGAACTTACTATGGCAAATGGATATTTTAAAAATGGCATAGAAAATAAAATTGCCTATTTTGATATGTATTTTAGAAGGGTACCTGATGGTGGTGGCTATTGTATAATGGCTGGTGTTGAGCAATTAATTGAATACCTATCAAATCTAAACTTTTCAGAAGATGATATAGCCTATTTAAGATCAAAGGAATTATTTTGTGATGAATTCTTAGACTTTTTAATAAATTTCAAGTTTACTTGTGATGTTTGGGCAATTCCTGAGGGAAATCCTGTCTTCCCAAATGAACCTTTAGTTATTGTTAAGGGTCCTGTAATACAAGCACAGTTTGTAGAAACTATGATACTTCTTACTATAAATCACCAAACTCTTATAGCTACTAAGGCTAATAGAATATGTAGAGCAGCTAAGGATAAGACTGTAATGGAATTTGGTTCTAGAAGAGCTCAAGGATATGACGGAGCAATTTATGGAGCAAGAGCTGCTGCTATAGGTGGTTGTGATTCTACAGCCTGTACAATAGCTGATCAGATGTTTGATATACCTGCTATAGGAACTATGGCTCATAGTTGGATTCAACTTTTTGGAGACGAATATGAAGCATTTAAAGCATGGGCAGTAGCATATCCTGATAACTGCACATTATTAATAGATACTTATAACGTTTTAAAGTCTGGTGTTCCTAATGCTATTAAAGTATTTGATGAGGTTTTAAAACCTTTAGGAAAAAGACCAAAGGGCATAAGAATAGATAGTGGTGATATAACTTATCTATCTAAAAAATGTAGACAAATGTTAGATGAAGCTGGATACCCAGATTGTAAAATAATAGTTTCAAACTCTTTAGATGAATATATAATAAGAGATGTATTAAGCCAAGGAGCTTCCATAGATGCCTTTGGAGTTGGAGAAAGACTTATAACAGCTAGATCAGAACCTGTTTTTGGTGGAGTTTATAAATTAGTTGCAGTAGAAGATGAAGAAGGTAACATAATTCCTAGAATAAAGATAAGTGAAAATGAAGAAAAAATAACAAACCCTGGATTTAAGAGAATAATAAGAATATTTGATAATAATACTCATACAGCCTTAGCTGATTTAATTCTTTTAAATGATGAAGAAATAGACACTAATAAGCCATTAGAAATTTTTGATCCTATTCATGTATGGAAAAGAAAAACATTAACTAATTATTACGTTAAAGATTTACTAGTTAAAATATTTGAAGATGGAAAAGTATGCTACAAAAATCCAACAGTAATGGAAATTAGAGATTACGCTCAAAAAGAGTGTGAAAAACTTTGGCCAGAAATTTTAAGATTTGAGAATCCTCATACTTATTATGTAGATTTATCAAATGGTTTATGGAATTTAAAACATAATTTACTTCATAGATATTCTAGTATATATAAATAGAACTTATATTTATTTTATAAAAAATAAGAGACGCTTCCTTATTATGAAGCGTCTCTTATTAATTTACTTGACTTAAAACTAAATTTGATTTTTCATAATCATCCTCAAGTAAAAAACTTTTGTCTAAATATAATGAAAAGACACATTCTTCTCCTGTAACCTTCTCATTCATTGGACATTCCTTATAACACTTAAATTTTTCCCTCTCATTTGACCAAAATGGACAATATGCCATATTATACTCTCAATCCCCTCTTAAATTAATTATAATATAGTCTTTAATCCTGAATTCTTTATAACTGTAATGTTTGTAAGTTCATTTTGGAAAGCTTTAAGCAAAGCTTTTTCTAAAACTTTTTCATGATCAAAATTCTCAACATTTTTACATACAGCAAAGACTTTATTAGTCTCTCCCATAACATTTTTATAAGTTAATGTAACATTTGGTTTTTCATATAATACATCAACAATTTTTATGCCCCATGATAAGCAGGCAAAATCTCCATCTTTTTTTAAGAAGCTTAAATCTTTTAATTTTTTAGTTTCTTGATTAGGATCTGTAACAATAATTAATTCATCTCCAACTTTATACTTTGACATAATTAACCTCCTAAGTAATTTATTTATATAGTAAAGTTTACCACTCCTTTAACTTTAAGTAAAGTATTACAAGGTTCTATTTTTCTTTAATTTATTTACATTTATTACTTTTATTGTTTATTATGTATTAATTTTATTTGTAAAAATTTTATATTAATAATTTTTTTAGTGAATTCTCAAAAATTTTTTTAAAAAATATAAGATTTTTATAACATATTAATATTAATTTTAATTTCTTTACTTGCAATTATCTTTTTATACAAGTAAAATAGTTAATAGCGTTTAAAAAAAATTAATTCAAATTTAATTTTTATATTATAAAAAAAAGAACAGCAAAAAACTGTTCTTAAAGGAAAATGAAATGAACATGGAAAAACTTTGTTAATTAATTAACAACCTTTAAATAGATTTTATCATAAAAAGGCTATTTTTACAAGTTTTTTTTATTAATTTTTCTTAAATAATATTTAATAAAAATTAAGATTATTTAGTGTTAAATAGTATTAAAAGATAATCTTTGACATATAATAATTATTATTATATAATATATTTAATTCTTATATATGATAGGGATGGTGGAAATGGACAATATAACTACTATTTTTAAAGAAAAAAAATTAAAACTAACTCCTCAAAGGATTGCTGTTTATAAATACTTAAAGGGTACGAAAGAACATCCGTCTGCTGAGACTATTTACAAGGCTTTACAGGAAGATTACCCTACAATGTCATTAGCTACAGTTTACAAAGCGTTAAAAACTCTTGTAGAAGTGGAATTAATACAAGAAATTAATGTTGGTGAAGGAAATTTTAGATATGATGGTAACTCAAATGATCACTGTCATGTTCAATGTTTAGCTTGTGGTAGAGTTGATGATCTTGAGAATTTAGATTATACTCATCTAAACGAAGAAGCCCAAAAACATTCAAACTATAGAATACTTTCAAACAAAATGTATTTCTATGGAATATGTGAAGAATGTCAAAATAAACATGAATAAAAAAGAGTGGTAATTTACCACTCTTTTTTATATTTAAATATTTAATTCTATATTTTTTTACTAAATCAACTTATTTAGCTAATTCATATAAAGCTTTTGCGTATATTTTACTTATTAAAATTAAGTCATCTATTTTAATGTATTCATTTGGTTTATGAATAACGTCTGGTTCTCCTGGGAATATTGGTCCAAATGCTACTATATTAGGCATTTCCTTAGCATATGTACCTCCTCCAATAGACATTAGTTCTCCTTCTTTTCCTGTTTCCTCTTTATATACATTCTTTAAAGTCTTTATTAAAGGATGATCTGGAGAGAAATATAATGGTTTTTGATGTTCAAAGTTTTCTATTTCTATGCCAGTACCTTTTATTCTTTCATTAAAAGGAGTCATCATATCCTCTAAAGTCTTAGTTACAGGATATCTTAAGTTTAAAGTAAGTCTTCCTACTTTATCATTTAAATCAATAACCCCAACGTTAAAGCTTAATTTTCCTGAAGCTTCGTCTTGTAATAAAATTCCGAATTTTTCTCCATAGACATCTTCACCTATGTTATCATTTAGGAATTTAATGAAAGCTTTTATATCTTCTTGGGCTAAATTTAATTCTGCTAAAATTTTAATTGTTTGCATTATAGCATTTATACCCTTTTCTGGAGTACTACCATGAGCTGAAACTCCAAATACTTTTAACTCTATTTCATCATTTTTATGTGATACTTCAAATTTTATATTATTTTCTTTCGCAAATTTTGATATTTCTTCACAAACCTTATTTGCTTCCTTAGCTTTTAATTTTGTTTCACAAAGACTAGCAACTACATTTGATGCTATTCCACCCTTTATACTCTCAACTAATACATCTCCATCAGTTGTTTTTTCTCCAAAAGTTTTAACAATGTCAAAAATAGTGATACCCTTTTCTCCATTTATTATAGGGAATTCTGCGTCAGGAGTAAATCCTGCTACTGGAGCCTTTTCATGTTCTAAATAATATTCTATATCTTTGCTTCCAGTTTCTTCATTAGTACCAAAAATTATTCTTATTTTCTTTGATAAAGGTAATCCTAATTCTTTTATAGCTTTTAATCCATATAATGATGCCATTATTGGACCTTTGTCATCAGTTGTACCTCTTCCATATATTTTTCCATCATGTATTTCTGCACCATATGCTGGATAAATCCAATCATCACCTTCTGGAACTACATCTAGGTGTCCTAAAGCTGCTACATACTCTTCTCCATCACCATATTCAGCATATCCTACATGTCCATCTAAATTAACTACTTTAAAACCTAATTTTTTTGAAATTTCTAAGGCACATTCTAAAGATTTAGAAACTCCTTCACCAAAAGGCATACCCTCTTTTGGTTGATCCTCAACACTTTTGATTCTAATAATATTTTGTACTGACTCAATTAAATCATCTTTCATTTCATCAATTTTGCTACTTATTAAATTCATTTTTGACACTTCCTCTCATCAACTTTAAGTTAACAAAATATTAATATATATTATTATTATTTTACCACATTTCTACAAAATTTTCTAATCTATTTTATTAAAATGATGAATTAAGAAGTTAATATATAAACTTTAAATACTTAATAATAAAAATAGCAAGCCATATATATGACTTGCTATTTTTATTTAAGCAATTACTTCTTTTCTACTTTTTACTGATTCAAACTTAGTGATTATTAAGTTTAAAATAACACCTATTAAAGCTGCTAAGCTTAAGCCTGATATGCTTACAGCTTCACTTATTTCAATTCCTATAGGCTCTGACATGAATAAGCCTGATAAACCTACAAAGATTATTGATCCCATTAATATTAGGTTAGTTTTATTTAATTTAACCCCTTCATTTTTTATAGTTTTAACTCCAACTAAAGCAATCATAGAGAATAGCATTAAGCTTATTCCTCCCATTACTGATTGTGGAATTGTTCTTATAACCGCTCCAAACTTAGCTATAAAGCTTAGTATTATGGCAAAAACAGCTGTTAATCTTAAAATTGATGGATTATAATTTTTAGTTATAGCTAAAACTCCTGTATTTTCACCGTAAGTAGTATTAGCTGGTCCCCCTAAAAGAGATGCAACTAAAGTTGCTAATCCATCTCCTAATACCGTTCTATTTAGTCCTGGATCTTCTATAAAGTTTTTACCTACAACTTGTCCATTAGTAGTTATATCTCCTATATGCTCCATTGATACAGCTAAAATAACTGGTAAAGTTATCATTATTGCTCCAAAATCAAATTTTGGTAATGTAAAGTTTGGCACTGCAACCATTGTACTTTGTTGAATTAAACTTGTATCAACTTGTCCTAAAATTAAACTTAAAGTATATCCTACACAAACTGCTGTTATTATTGCTAACTGTGAAAAAAATCCCTTTCCAAACTTACTTATTATTAATGCTAATCCTAAGGTAGTGCAAGCTATTAAAACTGAAGTCATAGCTCCTGTTTGCCCAGCTATTAAAGATTTTACTCCAGCCATTTCTAAGGCATTAGGTATAAGATTTAAACCTATAACCATTATCATTGGACCAACTACCCTTGCAGGTAAAAATCTTTTTATTTTATCTACACCTATTTTCTTTATTCCAAAAGAAATTAATACGTAAGCTAATCCTGCAAAGAATATACCTCCTTGAGCATATCTTAAATCTCCATATTTAGCTGCAATTACTTGTATTACAGGTATGAATGCAAAGGATGATCCTAAAAATACTGGAACTTTTCCTTTAGTGCATAAATGGAATATTAAAGTACCTATCCCAGCTGTGAATAAAGCTACTGATGGATCTAATCCAGTTACTAGTGGTACTAATATTGTAGCTCCAAACATAGCAACTAAATGTTGTAATCCTAAAATTCCATTTTTAAGGTAAGAGAAAATTCCTAATGTCTTAATACTTCCTTGTTCTTTGCTTATTACTTGTTGTGCCATAATTTAAGCCTCCTTATTTTTTCTTAAGGAGAAAGCTCTGCTTCTCCTTTTTTCAGCCTCACGGGACTGATTTAAAAAGGTAAAAATAAAACTTCTTACCAAAGAGATTTAAGGCAAGAAGTTAATTCTTTAAACTAAATAAAATTTTTATTTATAATCTAAATAATTAATTCTTGTAGCCTCTCTGGACTATCTTTAAAGAATAGTTTTATTTTATTAGATTATATTTAAATTAATATTATTTTTCAATATATAATTTAGTTTTTTACATTTTATTAATAATTTATCAATACAATTAATGATTAGTTGATTTACTTTAAATTTTAAAATAAACTTCCTATTGTAATTTTATAACTTTGATTTTTTATCTATATATAGCTAACTTTAAATAATTCCATGTTTATATAATAAAAACTCTGCCTTAAGTTATAAACTTAAAACAGAGTTATCCTCTAAAACAAAAAATTTATTGTTATATTTCCTTTTGAGTTTTGTCCTATTTCACATTCAACGCCAAAAACATCTTTTATATTTTTAGGAGTTAACACTTCTTTTGTTTCTCCTCCATAAACTACCTTTCCTTTGTCAATCATATATACCTTATTACAATAAGCTGAAACTAAATTCATATCATGAAGTGCAGCTAATACAGTTATATTTAACTCTTTAACTATGTTCATTATTTCTATTTGATACTTAATGTCTAAATGATTTGTAGGTTCATCTAATAAAAGAATTTCTGTTTTTTGTGCTAAGGCTCTTGCTAATAATACCCTTTGTTTTTCTCCTCCTGAAAGATTTAGAAAGTCTCTATCCTTATATTCAAGCATATTAACCTTTTCTAAAGCCTCTCTTACTATGTTATAATCTTCTTCATTGTCTAATTGAAAAGTCCTTTTATATGGATTTCTTCCCATAAGAACAATATCTTTAACCTTAAAGCTAAAATTATATTGATTAAATTGGCTTACTACTGCTAATTCTCTTGCCATTGACTTTATACTAATGCTGTCTATTTCTTTACCATTTATGTATATTGCCCCACATTTTTTATTAATTAACTTATATATGGTTTTTAATATGGTTGATTTCCCGCTTCCATTTGGCCCTATAAGTCCAACAAAATCACCCTTATTAACATTAAATGAAACTCCCTTTATAATTTCACTTTTATTTATAGAAACTTCTAGATTTTCTAATCTTATCATAATCCTTACTCCTTTTCTCCAGTTCCTTTTACCATAAGCCATAATAAGAAAGGGGCTCCTATTACAGATGTAATTATTCCTATGGGAAGTTCCATATTAGTAATAGCACACCTAGCAAGTACATCTGCCCATATAAGAAATATAGCTCCAACTAAAGCACTAAAAGGTAGTAAAGTTTTATGATCTGTTCCAAATATAAGTCTTACAATATGTGGAATCATAATTCCAACAAAGCCTATAGTTCCACATACTGATACAATAACTCCAGTTATCAAAGATGAAAGTATCATATATATTTTTCTATATCTTTCAATATTTAACCCTAAAGTAATAGATGTTTCATCTCCTAATACCATTAAGTTTAAATTTCTATATTGAGTAAAGAAGTATATTAGTGGTATAACTGATATTACTATAGGAAGGACTATATTGCTCCATTCAGCTCCTGCTAAACTTCCCATCATCCAAAAGTTAACTGTTCTTATGCCTTCATTGTCTTTTGATAAAAATATTATTAAACTTGTAAGTGATGAACATATAGAACTTATAACCATACCAGCTAATATCATCTTAAAAGGAGTTATACGTCCACCTATTTTCGCTAAAAAATAAACAAATATAGATGCCATTAAAGCTCCTAAAAATGCTCCTAAGGGTGCTCCAAAGCTTGATAATATTCCTGAAAACCCTATTAGTATTGAAAATGTAGCACCTAAGGATGCTCCAGATGATAATCCTAATATATAAGGATCTCCTAAAGGGTTTTGTATAGTAGCTTGCATAATTACACCAACAACAGCTAAGGACATACCTGCAAAAGCTCCTAAAAGGACTCTTGGCATTCTTACTCCCCATATTATATCAAACACAGTGCTATTTAATATTTCATCTAAATTACCAATCTTAATTCCAAAAACCTTATATAAAAATACTCTGTAAACATCATAAGGTGGAATATCAACAGCTCCAAAAGATATTCCTAATATTATAGATGCTATAAAAAGTAAAATCAATAAAACTGCAATGAAAACTTTTTTGTCTTTTCTCCAACTTAAATTAAACAACCTTATTTATCTCTCCCTAAAATATATTATTAAGCTCTAAGAAACCATTTATTTAAATTAGTTCCTTAGAGCCACTATTTTACTTAATTTTATTTTAATAAGTCTGGATATAATCCTTTTGCTATTCTTTCTATTCCCTCTACAGTTCTTGCACCACCTGCATATGTTTCTGAAAGAGGAGTATATATTATTTTATTTTCTTTTATTGCAGTTACATTTTTTAAAGCTGGATTTTCTAATAATGCTTTTTCTTCTTTGTTATCTTTATTTTGATTTAAGTAATGTATAAGAACTATAGCCTCTGGGTTCATTTCTATTATATTCTCAACTCCAACACTACCTGATTCCTTTGCTACATTAGTACCGCCAGCTTTTGAAACCATATCTGAAACTAGGGTTTTAGGTCCATAAACTCTATATTTATTTTCCCCTTCCCCTTCTATTACTAAAACTTTCATAGGTTCCTTAACTGATTTTATTTTTTCAGAAATACTATTTATTCTTTCTTTCATATCATCAACATATTTAGTTGATTTTTCTTCTATATTAAATATTTTACCTATATCATTTATATCATAATAAACATCATTTAAAGTCTGCTCTTTTGAAATACCAGAGTTTCTTTGAATAAAAGTTTTAACCCCTTTTTCATTCCATGATTCTACAGAACCTAGATTTTTATCTGAAAATACACTTTTCCATCCCATTATTAAATCTGGATTTAAAGCTAAAACAGCTTCCTTACTTGGATATGTTTCTGATAGAACATTTATATTTTTATACTTATCTTCTAATCTTGGAAGTATAGGACTATCCATAAATGATGTTCCAACTAAGGAATCCTGTAGATCTAAATCAAGCATTATTTCTGTAGTAGTTTGATTCGTACTAATAACCCTCTTAGGTTTACTTTCAAAAGTTTCCTGAAATTCCTTTCCACTTTGATCATATGTACTTATTGTTACTGGGTAACCTTCCTCAGTGTTTTTTGAAGCTGTATTTCCCTTTGAACTTCCAGTACATCCTGCTAAAGCTAAGGAAAATACTAACCCTATAGTAGCTAAACCTAAAATTCTTTTTCTTCTCATTTTATCCCCCTGTTATTTCAAAATATTTTTAATGTATTTTACTGTTTCATCTATATCAGAAAAACATCTACCATAATCTATCTTAGGCTTTTCAACTATTATTAATTTAATATTTGAATCTAGTGCAGCCTTTGCTTTTTCTAAAGCTCCTCCTCTTTCACCACTATCTTTAGTTAAAAGAGCCTTTGCCTTGTATTCATCTATAAAAGCCTTATTAAGTTTATAGCCAATAGGACCCTTTATAGCAATTATATCTTCTATCTTAACTCCTAAATCTATAAGATCATTCATAACCTTTTTTGAAGGCAATACTCTATGAATAACTCTATTTTCAAGAGAAGATTCTAATATCTGCTTTACTCCATTACTTCCTGTAGTATTTAAAATAGGTCCATTAATAGTAGAGTCTAATTCTTTAAGCTTGTCTAAACCACTTATTCTAATAATATTAGGATGGTTTAATTCTTTTAATACACCATTTCTTTCATATCTTATGTATTCTATATTTAATTTTTTACATACCTTTATTGTGTTTTCACTAACATTCTTTGCATAAGGATGAGAAGCATCAACTATTCCTTTTAAATTAAATTCTTTAGCAAAATTTAAAAGTCCTTCTTCATCTAAAGGTTTTGTATTCATAAATGCAACTGGAAATTCTTTTAAAAGTTCCCCACCATATTCTGTAGCTGTAGATATAACTATTTTTTCTTCAAACCCCTTAAGCTTTTGTAAAAACTCTCTTCCTTCTGAAGTTCCTAATATAAGTGCAATCACATTCTCACCCCATTAGTTTTATTTTTTTATCTTATATCCTCTTGGAGTTACAAAATATCCATCTTTAATATAACTTTTTGAGTTTCCTATGATTACTATTGAGAACATATCAACTACTTCATCATTAAAGTCTTTTAAAGTAAATATTTCTTTACTTTCTCCTTCTCTTAAAGCATTTCTAACAACTGCTATAGGAGTTTCCTCTCCTCTAAATTCCTTAATTATATCAACACACTCTCTTAAATAGTGTGGTCTTCCCTTACTCTTTGGATTGTAAAGAGAAATTACGAAATCTCCCTCTGCTGCTAAACGAACTCTTTTCTTTATATCTTCATAAGGAGTCATTAAATCACTTAAACTTATGTTACAGTTATCATGCATTAAAGGAGCACCTAAAACTGATCCTGCTGCACTAGATGCTGTAATACCAGGTATTATTTCAACATTTTCATCTTTTCTCATCTCTAAGATAAGTCCAGCCATACCATAAATTCCTGAATCTCCAGTACTTATTAAAGCAACCTTTTTATCCTTGCTAAGTTCTAAGGCTTCTCTGCACCTTTCTTCTTCTCCACGCATACCAGTTTTGAAGATTTCCTTATCTTTTATTAAATCTTTAACCATTTCTATATATTTAGTGTAACCAACTATTATGTCAGATTCTTCAATAGCTTTAACTGCTCTTAAAGTCATTTCATCTAATCCACCTGGTCCAATTCCAATTACATATAATTTTCCCATTATTATTCCTCCTTATTATGTGGCTTAAGTTGTAAAGTATTATGGTTATAAGCTTATTAAAGCTTTACTTTTCTCCTATACTTTTAAAGAGTCTTTCTAAGACATTTATCTTAGTAAAGTTTTTCATACCTTTATAAAGCTTACTTCCCTTTACCTTTTAAGCTCTCCAATAGTTAACGTCATTCCATTTTTCTTTAGTTTATTTACTATAATATTTCCATTCATTAAAATAACTGCTGGCTCTGATACTGCTCTTACTCCAACAGATTTTTCTACGAAATCACTACCTTCAAATTCATCTTGAACAATTTTAATCTCATCCTTAGAAAAGGTTTCAAAAGGACAATTTAAATATTCACTTAAATCTAAAATAGCCTTTTCCTCTTTTTTTAAATCTATGGATCCTATTTTCAAGACAGCTCTCTTATCAATATTTAAATCCTTAAGGGAAGATTTAACAAAATCTATTAACTCTTGTGAAGGCACTCCTTTTCTGCACCCTACTCCAAGTAGTATATTTTTTCTTATTAATCTTAAAACTCCCTTAAGATTTTCCTTTTCACTTTTTTCCTTATTAGTTATCCATAAAGTATTGTCTTTTAATAAATATGTACTTTCATAGCCTAAGGGTAATTTAATTAAATTATCATCATCTAAAAAATAAACTTTTTTATTGTTTACTAATCTTGAAGCTATGTCTTTAGCCTTTTTCAAATCTTCTATAATAAGATTATTACTTTTAGCAACCATATCTGGTGCAACTTTATTTTGATTATCTGTGGCAGTTGTTATAACTGGAGTGTTATTTAAAACTTTGCTTACTTCTAAAGTTAATTCATTAGCTCCGCCAATATGTCCTCCAGCTAAACTTATAGTAAACTTATTGTTTACATCAACCACAACAATCCCTGGATCCTTATCTTTTTTTACTATAAAAGGAGTTATAGCCCTCACTGCAATTCCTGTTGAACTTATAAAAATAATATTCTTACAAGTTTCAAACATTTCCTGTGTGGCTCCTTTTAAAGAAAAATCTTCACATTTACTTTTATAAATTCCTTTGAAACTAATATTATTTTCTTCAAAAAAATTCTTAAGCTTATCCCCTATAAAGTCTCCCTTTTCAGTAACACTTATTATTCCAATCATATTTATTCAATTCCTTTTCTGAACATATGAGTAAAATGCTTATCATAAAGAAGACTCTTCTCATAATTACAGTCAATGAAATCTCCAACTAATATTTGAGCACATTTATTTATACCAGCTTCCTTAACCTTTTCTGATATATTTTCTAGTGTTCCTATGATTATTTCTTGATCATCCCATGTTGCTCTAGAAATTACAGCTATAGGAACATCCTCTCTTCCATATCCTCTTTTTAATTTTTCAACTACCTTATCAATCATTGATATAGAAAGGAATAATGCCATAGAAGCCCCAATTCCTGCTAACTTTTCTAAATCTTCTGTCTCTGGCACTGGTGTTCTTCCTTCAACTCTAGTTAATATAACAGTTTGAGTTACTGATGGAAGTGTAAACTCTTTCTTTATAGCTGAAGCTGCTGCTGTAAAAGAACTTACTCCTGGTACAACTTCGTATTGTATATTGAACTTATCTAGTTCATCCATTTGTTCCTTAATAGCTCCATATATTGATGGATCTCCAGTGTGAAGTCTTACTATTACTTTATCTTCTCCATCATTTTCCTTTATAACTTCAACTACCTCTTCTAAAGTCATTGAAGCTGAGTTATATATTTTAACTCCCTCTTTACAAACATCTAAATGCTCTTTGCTTACTAAAGATCCTGCATATATTACAACATCTGCTTTTTCTAATAAATTTCTTCCTCTAACAGTTATTAAATCAACAGCTCCTGGACCTGCACCTATAAAATATAACATTTTATCCTTTGCCTCCTAATAAAATACGATTTTTTATTTATAATTTCTCTTTATTTGCTTGCTAGTATTAAAGACATGTAATCTCTATGATTTAAGATTTCTTCTCTAGTTCTTAGGACTTTTTCCCCTTCTCTACCTGCTCTACTAACTAGAACATAGTCAAATCCTTTTTCTTCTAATACATCTAAAACTTCTTCTTCTTTTTTATAAACTTTCATTATTACAACGAACTTTTCATCTTTTATATCATGTACTCTACCTGCTGGAAGAACAAGTAATGGTTCATTACCTACAACTAATGTTCTATCAACTATGCTAGCTGCTGCACAGAAAGATGTTATTCCTGGAATAGTTTTTACATGGAAACCATGGTCTTCTACATAATTTAATAAATGTATATAAGTACTATAAACATAAGGATCCCCTATAGTTAAGAAACTTACATTCTTGCCTTCTTTAAGTTTTTCTAAAATAAAGTCATAAGCCTCTTTAACTTTTAATTCTCTGTTTTTCTTTCCCATTGGGAAATGTTTAACAGCTATTTCTGTTCCTTCTTTTATGTATTCCTGAGCTGCTATTAATGCTATACTCTCTCCACCTTCCTCTGCACTTGGAGCTACTATAACATCACTATTTTCAATAGCCTTTACTGCCTTTATTGTTAATAGTTCACTATCTCCTGGACCTACACCTATTCCATATAATATTGCCATTAATTTTCCTCCTTAAACGCCTTAACAATAAAAATTGGATTATTGCTAATCATCATGTATGTATTTTCTCTATTTTTACTTATGTTAACTAAAGAAATTTCTGTTTTATATTCTAATTTCTTTAAAAATTCTATTGCATTATATGCATTGTTTAAAGTTATAAAGTTTAATACTAAAACTCCATCCTCTTTTAAGATTTCATCTGATATATTTATAATTTTTTCAAGGCCTCCACCAGAGCCCCCTATAAATACAGAATCAAATTTTGAAATTTTTTCTTCTTTAATTTCCTTTGAAAGTGATTCCATATGTTCTATAGCATCACCCTCTAAAAGAGTAACATTATTACAATTAAACTTTTTTAAGTTCTCCTTAGTTACCCTTATGGCTTCTTCATCTCTTTCTATAGAAAATACAGATCCCTCTTCTATAAATTTAGAAGCTTGAATAGTAATACTACCAGTTCCACTTCCTATATCTAAAAAATTAGAACCTTTATGTAAATCTAATTTACTAATAGTAAGGATTCTAATATCCTCTTTTGTCATAGGACATTTTCCTCTTATAAACTCTGAATCTTTTATAAACTTCATATATCCTCCAAAGGAAAATTTATCTTTCAATTATTATTACAGATAAATCTCCATAATCCTTTTCGCAAATTTCTCTTGGGCTTCCAATTGTTATATTTTCATCTTCATAAGAAAGATTTTCTCCAACATATATAGTACATTCTATAGAATTTTCTATTAACCTTTTACTTAGCTCAGAAGGAGTATTTTTTTTATCTGTTAACCAAATAGAAAGTTTATTTTCCTTCACAACTTCTATAAAATTTTCTTCTCTTCCATGCATACTTCCCACAAAAGCATCATTCCAAGTCTTATTAACCCTACATGTTAAATATTGAAAAGAACTTATTCCAGGAACAATAGAAACTTCTCCCTCATAATTTTTACATATATAATTTGTAATTCCATAAAAGGTTGGATCTCCTGAGGCAACTATTGAAATCCTCTTTTCCTTATTTTCCTTTAGAAATTCTATTATTTCTTTTAAACCTTTTACTCTCTTAAATCTTTCATCATTTATACTATTTAAAAACTTTAAGCTAGAAATTGCTCTTTCAAAACCAACTATATAATCACTTTTTTCTAGTTCCTTAATAACTTTAGGAATTATATAGTCTTCATGGCCTGGTCCTAATCCTAATATTTTAACCAACAGCCTTCATTCCTTTCTAATTTAAGTTTAATCAAACAAGTTTGAATTTTTAGATTCATATAGTAGCTTCATTTCCTTTGATCCATAGTACATAAGAATATTAAAGTTTGCTTCACCATAAGCATATATATCTAATCTCTTTAATACCTTTTCTCCAATTCTTTCATATAACATAGGAAAATCCTCTCCAAGAAGTCTTACAGCACCTTCACTTGTTTTTTGATCTAAAACTTTTTGTACCAGTTCTAAATCATATCCCATTAAAGTGAGCTCTAGGGCTATAACTTCTAATCTAACATCTGAAACTCTACTATGTGTATTGAAACATCCAAAGGCAATCTTGCTTAACTTTCCTATATGACCTACTATGGTTAAATCCTTTATTCCTTGGGCTAAGGTACATTCTATAGAAAAACCTACATAATTAGATATAACAACTATATTGTCTTTTTTATATCCTCTTTCTCTTAAGAATCTTTCTCCCATATTTCCAAATACAAATACAAGGTCTTTATTATTTACAGCTTTTTGTCTTATTTCAATTCTAATAGATTCCTTTAAGGCCTCTTCTGACATTGGATAAACTATTCCTGTGGTGCCAAGTATTGATATTCCATCAACTATACCTAATCTAGGGTTAAATGTTTTCTTAGCAATCTCTCTTCCTCTTGGAACGAAAATTGTTATTCTAACTCCCCTCCCCTTAGGAAGAACACTTAAGACTTCTTTTTTTATCATTTCTCTAGGTACTGGATTTATGGCAGGTTGTCCTTTTTCTACAAAAAGCCCCTCTTTAGTTACTACTCCAACACCTTCTCCTCCACATAGTTCAAAGCCTTCTTCAATTTCTTCTGCCTTTGCAAAGATTTCAAGACCTGAAGTAGCATCTATGTCATCTCCACCATCTTTTACTATAGAGCAAGAAATTGAATCTTTATTAGCCTGTATATCTTGTATTTCTAAATTAAGTTTTATATTTTTAGGAGTATCTATTTCTATAACACTTATGTCTTTTTTATGAAAAAGCATATAAGTGGCGGCTTTAGCAGCAGCTGCTGCACAAGACCCTGTAGTGTATCCACATCTAAGTTTCTTTCCACCGCTTTCTATATACATATCAAACATTTAGATTACCTTCTTTATTACATATCTCTTTTATAATTCATATAAAGTAATGCATTTATTATAGCTGCTGCTACTGTGCTTCCACCTTTTCTTCCCTTAACTCTTATATAAGAAATTCCAAGTTCATCTAAATCCTCTTTGCTCTCACTAGCACCTACGAAACCAACTGGAACTGCAACTATAAGCTTTGGATTAGCTTTTCCTTCCTTAATAAGTTCTCTAAGTTTAAATAAGGCAGTTGGAGCATTTCCAAAAACAAATATATCTACATTTTCCTGTGCTGCAAGTTCAACTCCTGCCATTGATCTAGTTATTTCTTTTTCTCTAGCTAATTTAAATACCTCTTCTAATCCAACATAGCATTCAACTGATGCATTTAATTCTTTTAATGCTCTTTTGTTCATTCCTGATAAAGCCATTGTTGTATCAGTATATATTTTAGCCCCATTCTTTAATGCAGAAACTCCTGCCTCTATAGCACCTTCACTTATTTCTATTAAATCTTGATATTCAAAATCTGCAGTAGTATGTATAACTCTTTTTACTATTTGTAATTCCTCTTCTGAAAAATTATGTTCATGCATTTCAGAACCTATAATTTCAAAACTTCTTTTTTCAATTCCCATAGGGCTTTTCATGTAATCCATTATTTCATTTCCCTTCTATGTTTCTTCTTTTTAGTTTCTCCAAGTCCTTTATATGTACCATTAATAACATCATTAATTCTATCTATGTATAAATTTCCAAACTCTTCGTATTCACCTAATCCTTTTAAGACAACATTAGCCTTTATTCCTTCACTTTCAAATCTGCTCTTCCATGAATCTTCTTCATCTGAAGCCATATCATTTTTAGCATGATCTCCAGCTACAACCATTAAAGGAATTATTGTTATTTCTTTTATATCTTTCTTCTTAGCCTTCTTTAAGACATTTGAAAAATTAGGATACCCTTCTACAGTTCCTACAAAAACATCTTCATAGTCCTTATCTATTAAAACAGATTGTAAACATCCATAAACAGCATTTGATGGATGAGCACTACCATGTCCAACAAATACACATGGAGAATTCTCTTCTATTAAATCTTTCATTGTATCTACGAAATATGAATAATCATCTGGACCTGATTCAAAACCTTCATAATGGAATATTGGTCTTCCTATTTCTATCTTTTTAAAGCATGGTTCATATTCCTTTACCATATGCTTTATATAATCAAACTCTTCTCCTGGAATAATATGAAGTGGTTGAACTATAACTTCCTCATATCCTTCCTCTCCTAATTTCTTTAAAGCATCCTCTGGAAATAATACTTCCATGTTATGTTTTTCTTTAAGCTTTCTTACTATCATATGTGATGTAAAACTTCTAAAAACATCATATTCTTTAAAATTTTCCTGTATTGAATCTTCTATTTTCTTTATAGAATTATTTAACGCGTCTAAATGACTTGTTCCAAAACTTACTACTAATATAGCTTTTTTCATATTTCACCTCTAAAATTTAAAAATAAAAAGCATCTGTGCTACAAAGAACAGATGCTTACAAATCAAAGTAATTATTCCTCAAAATTATGAACAAATAAGTACTAATCTCTTCCCTCCGAAGCTTAGTTCATGATTTTTAGGCAGGTATCCTGACTTAAGGCTTATCCTCATTTCTCCCTTCCCAATTTATATAATCAGTGGTCAAATAGAAACTTGTATCCTATCACAGTAGCGGGGGCTGTAGTGGACTTTAACCACTTTCCCTTTTAATTAAAATCAAACCTAAAAATATAAAATATTATTTTTTTTAATTATAATATATAATCTTAATTATTTCAATATAGGGTAAATTTCTTATTTTTTATATTTGTAGTATAATTAAGTTGTTAATTTTTTCTTACCATATTTTAAAACTTTAAAGGTTAAATTTGTGTTACATTTGACTTTTATGTTATAATTCAGTAATATATGATGAAATACACTTAAGTTGTGGACAGTTTAACTAAAGGAGTGTAGTTTATGCAAAAAAGAATTTTATCAGCATTAATTGCTATGGCAATTAGTCTTTCAGCTACTCATGTAGTTTTTGCTGATACAGTAAATGATAAGAAATCTACTATACAGGAGAACAAAGTAAAATATTCACAATTAGATAATGAAGTTATTTCACTTAACTCTCAAGTGTCAAAACTCAATAATGAAATTGAAGATTTAAATGCTAAGTTAGAAGATAATAAGGCTAAAATGAAAGATACAGAAGAGAATTTAAAAGAGACAGAAAGCAAAGTAAGCACTTTAAAAACTGAAATAGATGAAAAACAATCTGTTTTAGGTAAAAGAATGCGTGCTATGTATAAAAGTAAGGATTCTATGAATCCAGTAGTTTTCTTGCTTAAATCTGAAGACTTATCAGATTTAATAACAAGAATAGATGCTTTAGCAAGAGTTACAGCTTTAGATAAAAATCTTATACACAGCTTAGATGAGCAAAAAGATTCTCTTAATAGTGATATTAAAAAGCTAGAGAGAGATAAAGCTGAACTTAAAGAATTGAAAGCTTCAACTGAGGAATCTCTTAAAACCTTAGATAGCAAAAAAATAGAAGAACAAAAGAAAATTGATGAATTAAATAGGCAAAAAGAAGCTGTTTTAGAAGTAATTAAAGAAAATGAAATGTCTTTAATATCTCATTCAGTTTCAGTTATAAATTCATCTTCATCAATTAGCGAAATTGAAAGTGCAGTAAGCACATTGAATCAATTAATACCACAACTTAACATTGATTCTGTAAAAGAGACAGCTAACAATTCTGTACAAGTTGCTAAAAATAAAATTGAATCATTAAAGGCTGAAGAAGCTAAAAAAGCAGAAGAAGCTGCTAAAAATAATGCTTCTAATTCTTCAGGCACATTAAATAGTACTAGCTCTAGCCAACCTAGTAGCGATGGCAAGTATAAGAAAACACTTTCTATGGAAGCCACTGCATATAGTGGTGGAACCTTAACAGCTATGGGGCTTAAACCTGTAAGAGACCCAGGTGGAATAAGTACAATAGCAGTTGACCCTAGTGTAATTCCCTTAGGATCAAAAGTGTACATCCCTGGTTATGGTTATGCTATAGCATCAGATACAGGTGGAGTTATAAAAGGAAATATTATTGACCTTTATATGAATTCCCATGATGAGTGTACCTCTTGGGGAAGACGTCAAGTTACATTACACATAGTTTCTTATCCTGGTGAATGGTAAAAAGATAAGACTTTTCGTCTTATCTTTTTCTTATTTTACTTCCAAAATTATTAAATACCTTTAAAAAAAGAAAGATTACTAAAAATGCTACTATTGCAGTAATAACTACAAATAAAAAGTTTAATAGATCCTTAAAGCTCAAACCTACTCCATCTAAAAAATTTCTAACTTTAATACTTACCTTAAAAAATCCCCATAAAATCAAACTTCCAACGATTCCTACTGAAGCTGCTGTTAGTCCAACCTTTGATTTTTTAATTATACATACTAAGCCTATGAAAGCAAAAGTTATTATTATAAAAATAAATTTCCAATCTAAAAATTCCAAAATCTATTCTCCTAAAAATACTTCTCTACTATTTTACTTAATAAAAGTTTTAATTATTCATTTACTTATTTAAGATTTTAATTATTTTACTAGGTAAGTAAATAAAATTCCTAGGAGATTCTTAAAATACTCCCCTTATAAAAATAGGATTTTAATAAAGGAGGTATTTTAATAAAGCCTAGAATAATTAGTAGCATAAAAAAATAGGAGTCAACTGACCCCTATTTTAATTAAGCTGTAAATCACTTTAATTATTATCCTGCAAAAACAGGTACATCAAATGTGAAATTATTTTCTAAGTATAAATCTTGATAGCCTCTCATAATATCAGCAATACTTGATGCATACCATGGTGTTGTGGCATATTGATGCCATATATTTGATACATTTTGATTATATCTCATCTTGTAAAGTGTGTTTTGACCATATCTTGAACTATGAACATAATTTAATGAAACAAATTCTGCTGCACCCTTTATAGCATTTTCAATACTTGTCCATCCTCTATTATAAGCATATGTTGTTCCTAATATTAGTGCTCTATTTGGGAAAACTGATGAATTATCCTTAGCACCTATTCCAAATAAATTATAAACTGTTACTGGCTTAGATAGTTTAATCATATGATATCCTACTAATTGACCATTACCATTATATATAGGTCTACTTTCATCTGCAATTTCAGTAATTGTTACACCCTTTGCAAGCTTACTTGTTCCATTACCAGTTTCATGTAAGCATTGAGCAACTAAATATATAGGATCTATGTTAAAGGCTTTAGCCGCATTTACAAAAGCTTGTCCTTGTCCTGTTAAAACCCCTTTGTTACTTAATCTACTACTTAATCCACTTACATTAACTGATCTGAATTTATCTATTCTTAAGAACTGTAGTTTATTATTAGCTTTAGCTGGATTTATATATTTTTCAAACTCTGAGTATGAATAATTTGAAGGATTATTTCTTTGTTGTAATTTTATATATTCGTTAAGTGATACTCCATAATTTGTTTTTGAAGCATTTCCTATGTCTAATCCAGGATTAACATTTGAGTTACCATCAAAAATATTTATATAATTTTTAGATGCATAAGCTTCTTGTCCTTTATAAGTTATCTTATAAAAGCCATTTTCTTCTCCTAGTATTTCAACACTTTCTCCACTATTTAATATTCCAACAATTTGAGATGAAGTATTAGCTTCTTTTCTTACATTTAACCCTTTAGACGCAGTTACAACTCCAGTTTTCTTACTATTCTCAGGAGTACTTGGTTTCTCTGGTGTTGTTGTAGTTCCTTGGTTACTATTGTTGTTACTTCCTGTAATATCTTTAATGTATTCCTTAGCTACATATCCATGAGAACCTTTGTATTCTATTTTATAGAAAGCTCCTTCTTCGCCTACTATTGTTACCTTTGAATTTCCACTTAAACTTCCTATAACCTTACTGCTTGTACTTGCTCCACTTCTTACGTTTAGAGAACTACTTACATTTACTATTCCTGTCTTTTGAGTAGTTTCAGGAGTGCTTGGTTTCTCTGGTGTTGTTGTAGTTCCTTGGTTACTATTGTTACTTCCTGTAATATCTTTAATGTATTCCTTAGCTACATATCCATGAGAACCTTTGTATTCTATTTTATAGAAAGCTCCTTCTTCGCCTACTATTGTTGCCTTTGAATTTCCACTTAAACTTCCAATAACCTTACTGCTTGTACTTGCTCCACTTCTTACATTTAGTGAGCTACTTACATTTACTATTCCTGTCTTTTGAGTAATTTCTGGAGTACTTGGTTTTTCCGGTGTTGTTGTATTTCCTTGGTTACTATTATTACTTCCTGTACCTGTAACATCTTTAATATATTCCTTAGCTACATATCCGTGAGAACCTTTGTATTCTATTTTATAGAAAGATCCTTCTTCTCCCACTATTGTTACCTTTGAATTTCCACTTAAGCTTCCTATAACCTTACTGCTTGTACTTGCTCCACTTCTTACATTTAGTGAACTACTTACATTTACTATTCCTGTCTTTTGAGTACTTTCAGGAGTACTTGGTTTTTCTGGCGTTGTTGTAGTTCCTTGGTTACTATTGTTGTTACTTCCTGTAATATCTTTAATATATTCCTTAGCTACATAGCCATGAGAGCCTTTATATTCTATTTTATAGAATGCTCCTTCTTCTCCTACTATTGTTACCTTTGAGTTTCCACTTAAGCTTCCTATAACCTTACTGCTTGTACTTGCTCCACTTCTTACATTTAGTGAACTACTTACATTTACTATTCCTGTCTTATTAATAGATCTAGCAGCTAAAACCACAGGGGCTGCTTTAGGAGTCACTTTAGCTTCTTTTTTAACTTCTTCTTGTTTTACTGCTTGAACATTTTCACTTTTTCCATCTTTTGATATATATTTAGAATAAACATATCCATATGAATTATTAAACTCTATTTTATAGAACCCGTTGCTTTCACTTATTATATTAACTTTTTCCCCACCCTTTAAACTTCCAACTATTCTACTATTGCTAGTAGCAGCTTGTCTAACATTTAAAGCTGTAGTTATATTAACCTTACCAGTTCCTTCAATAGGTTCTTTTTTCACTTCTTTCTTAACTTCATTATTTTTATATGAAATTAAGTTAACATATTTGCTAGATACATATGCTCTTCTACCATTAAAATCAATTTTATACCAACCATCAATTGATTTATCTAATACGCTTATCTTATCATTCTTATGTAAAGTTCCAATTACTTGACCATTTTCATTTGGACTAGTTCTAACATTTAATTGATTAGCAGAAATCAGCCCAACATTATCTTGATTTAAATTATCTCCTAGTACTCTTATATGTTTACTTTGTACATATCCTACAAAATCTTTATAACCAACTTTATACCAGTTATCAGATACCTTGTCTATTATGTTAACTCTGGCGCCACTAGGTATTGAAGTTATTATTTCATGAGAAGAATCTGCACCTTTTCTTAATCCTAGGTCTTCTGATGAAATAATTTCTCCAAATGAATTTCCTTTAGAAGTATTAATGTTTTTAACCTCATTCAATGGGCTTGCATGTACTTTAGTATTAGTTGTACAAACTATTGCTCCAGCTCCAATTACAGCCCCTACTATAAGACAGCTTAATCTATTTCTATTCATGTTACCCTCCTTTTATAAAAATTAATATTTTATATTAAATTATAAAAAATTCATTATAAATCAATGTTAATTCTAAGGAAAATAATGAATTTTTTATAATTATTACTTATTGCTCATAATCTTTCCAATAATATTATACTTCCTAAATCAAAATTAGCCAATAATTATAAAACAAATCTTTTTAAAATTCCACCATTTTTGTTTACTAACTTATAATTTTTCTACTTTTTTATATATTCTCTTGTATTAAAATGTTTTCAATTCAAATTATATTTATAATAAAAAAAGTACACGTCATACAAATTTAAACTTTATATAACGTGTACTCATTTATTTAAACTTTAAAATAGATTTATATCTTCCCTAAGCGTTGATATATCTATTATTTGTTCATTCCTTCTTCTACAGCAACAGCAACTGCAACAGTAGCTCCTACCATTGGGTTGTTACCCATACCGATAAGCCCCATCATTTCAACATAATTTTATAATTAATCATGTAGAAATGCCATTGTATCTATCTTAATTCTGTATAAGATAAAATTCCTGCTTACATCTTACACAATCAATTATATACTATGCTTTTAATATATACAATTATTTATTATGTATTTCTATCCACTTATAAATTTGTTTTTGAAGTTCATCCATAATTTTAATAGCTGTTTCTTTATCACCTTTTCCAGAATGGACAGCATCATTTCCATTAATTCTTATCCAATGAAGAATTTCTTTATCATTATCATTTATTAAACCTTCATAATTAGCTAAATTAATTCTTTCATATTGATTTAATTCAATAAACTTATATGGCAATACCTTACTAAAAAGTAGAACCTTCTCTAAATAACTTTCTGAAACTCTTCTTAAATGTGATATTGCAGCAATAAAATCTTCGATTTCAATACTTCTTTTTGCTCTATCAATCTCAACAAATAACTCTCTTATTTCATCTGAATATACAAAACTATTATTTTTAATTGAAATAGATGTATTTTCATTTATATGCTTGTCTATAAATTCAAAATATTCACCTTTTAAATTATATCCTTGCATGTCAAAACCGAATCTATCAAATCCTTTTAAATCATAACCTTCTTTATCATAACCATCCCTATCATAGCCTTTTTCATTATAACCTTTTCTATCAAAACCATCTTTATCATAACCACTTTTATTAAATCCTTGCATATCAAAACCTAATTTATCAAAACCATTTTCATCATATCCTAATCTATTAAACCCTTCTCTATCTATTCCGTTTATATTAAATCCTTCTCTGTCAAAACCATCTTTATCATAACCTTTTTTGTCATAACCATCTTTATCTATTCCATTCTTGTCAAAACCGAATCTATCAAATCCATTTCTATTGAATCCAAATTTATTATATCCACCTCTATTAAACCCCTCCTTATCTATACCTTCTCTATTAAAACCATCTTTTCCATATCCTAAATCATTAAAATAAGTTCCATTTTTATGTAGACCATCTTTATTAAATCCTTCTTTGTCATATCCATCTTTATCTATACATTGCTTATCAAACCCATCTTTATCATATCCTTTTCTGTTATAACCATACTTATTATATCCTAATTTATCATAACCATCTTTATCAAAGCCTTCTTTATCAAAGCCTTCTTTATTAAACCCATCTTTATCATATCCTAATTCATCATATTTAGTTCCGTTTTTATGAAAATTATATTTATTAAATCCATATTTATTATACCCAAATCTATCAAAACCATCTTCGTTAAAATATGTTCCATTTTTATGTATTCCATATTTATTAAATCCATATTTATTAAACCAAAATCTATCATATCCTTCCTTGTTGTAACCATCTTTATCATAGCCATACTTATCATATCCATTTTCATCATAGCCTGATGCATTATAACCATCTCTTTTATAACCTTTTATATTATATCCCGATTTGTTAAATCCCTCTTTATCATAACCATATCTATCATAACCCTCTTTATTATAACCATACTTATCATAACCTTCTCTATCATAACCATCTTTACCGTAGCCATATCTGTCATAATCATTATTATACTTAGAAAAAATGTCTATTATCCCCATTTTAACCTCCTAATTTGACATATTAATATACCATAATTTTATATTTAATATAAATTATTGTAAAGTTTATATCAAATTAACAGATTATAAATATTAACAATAAACCTTATTAGAATCTTAAATTATATTTTTTCAACAACATTATACCAACTATGTTGTTTTGTAATCATTTCAGATGCTTGTTCAGCATCTTCTTTAGTTGAAAATGAATAAATCCTTATTTGATATCTATCTGAAACTGGAGTAGCTTCCGCTTTTAATGGTATATTAGGATCTATTGCATTAGCTATAGCTCTTGCTAAATCTTCCCATGAAGTAGGAGAAAATATATCTATATCTTTAGCCGAATCGCAAAAACATGTTTCAAAGATTACATTAGGAGCATCTATATGTCTCATTTCATAATAATTAGAATTGTATTTTACACCTCTATTATAAAATCCTAACTTAGCATAGTTATCACATAATCTTTGAGCTGTAGCATTTGCTTTTGATGTTGCTCCCCATATTAACGATTAAACACTTTGACTTGAACTGTCATAATTATTCATGTGAAAGATATAAATAAATCTACTCCTGCATTATTAGCTCCTTCTGATAATTCAGCACTTTAATTAAAAGCATCACTATTATAATCAACTACTATATGACCATATTCTATTAATATTTTCTATACATAAGGATATAAAAATTTAATACTTTCTCACTCATTTCTTAATTCTATTGCTCCTGAACAATTTCCGCTGTGTCCTAATATTAATCCTATTAACATATTAAATTCCTCTTTCATTTAATTTATTTAATAAAAAAAAGCTATCTCTAGTCTTTTTTATTGTAATGATTTTTTAAAATGCTTACACTCTTGTAATTCTAATATTTGATACTGATGAATAAGCATTATTTTTATATCATACTTTTCTTCAAGTGCTAGTCTTTGAAATTCAATATCTTGAGGAAAAGTATTAGCACATATACATGCTATCTTTTTCAGATTTTCCTTATTATATATTTTATCATCTAACTCGGAAATGCTTTTAATAGATTCTTCCAACTTACCTGATTTTATTTTTCCAGCCTTTACTTGAATAAAAATTTTATTTTTACTATTTTTAGGTGATCTAAAGTTGAATCTGCTTTTTCAGCTTCATATAAATAATCTTCAGCATTCTCATCATGTCTAGGTTTTTTTATTTTATTAAAATAATCAATTACAGCTTGTTCAGCTAATAGCCCCTTTTTTATACTTGTTTTTCTTAAAAAGGGTTTCATTTGTCTATCAAATTTTTCGTTTAAAGTATTCATTTCTTTATACATCTTTTTTAAGGATTCTGTAAATTTACTATCTTCTTCTACTTCTAAATTTAATTTAGATTTATCAGCAAGTTTTTTTAATATATTTATAGCTGTAGTTATTTCTTTTATATCTAATTCATTAGTGTTATTAAAAGTTTTATCATTGAGTGAAAGAGTTATAGCCAAAGCTTTGTTTATTTCATTGTTATATTTTTCACCTAAGTTAGATATTTTCTCTATAAGTCTGCTTCTATCCAATACTCGTACTTGTTCTAAAATTAAAACTCCATATATATTTAAATTTGAATCTTCTGCTTCTATTCCTACATGTGTAGGTAATTTGGGTTTATTTAATGTACTTGTAATTGGCGCAGCAATTACAGTTGGTGAATGTCTGTTTCCTATATTATTTTGGAGAATAACTACTGGCCTTATTCCTCCTGGTTCTAATCCAACTACTGGACTTAAATCTGCATAAAAAATGTCTCCTCTTAATATATTCATCACTAAATCTCCTTATATGTAATTAAATTCAATTATAAGAATATTATAACATATAAATCTTTTTAATAATTTTACAGTTAAAACATTATCTTTATATTCTTATGTTACGCTTAAATAAAGAAATATAATATTTTATTGTGCCTTCTCTTAAATTTCTTGCTTTACAACTATAAATAAAATCATCAAATCCACTTTCAAATGTTTTAGAGAACTCTCTTTTAAGTTTAATCTTTGTCACATAAGAACCTCCTTAATAACATAAAAAAATAGCCTACATCCGTTTGCATTATACAAACTTGATGTAAGCTATCTTTTTTTATATCTTATACAGAATATTATTCAGTTAAGTAACCAAATGAACATCTTAAAATAGACTTAAATCTTCGCTAAGCGTTGATATATCTATTATTTGTTCATTCCTTCTTCTACAGCAACAGCAACTGCAACAGTAGCTCCTACCATTGGGTTGTTACCCATACCGATAAGACCCATCATTTCAACGTGAGCTGGAACTGATGATGATCCTGCGAATTGTGCATCTGAGTGCATTCTTCCCATAGTATCAGTCATACCGTATGAAGCTGGACCAGCAGCCATGTTATCTGGGTGAAGAGTTCTTCCTGTACCACCACCTGATGCTACTGAGAAGTATTTCTTACCTTGTTCAACACATTCTTTTTTGTATGTTCCAGCAACTGGGTGTTGGAATCTTGTTGGGTTAGTTGAGTTACCAGTGATTGATACGTCAACTCCCTCATGATGCATTATAGCAACACCTTCTCTAACGTCGTCTGAACCGTAGCATTTAACTTTAGCTCTTGGACCGTTTGAGTATGGAGTTTCTTTAACGATGTTTAATTTACCAGTTACATAGTCAAATTTAGTTTCAACATATGTAAATCCGTTGATTCTTGAAATTATGAATGCAGCATCTTTTCCAAGACCGTTTAATATAACTCTTAAAGGCTCTTTTCTAACCTTGTTAGCTTTTTCAGCTATTTTGATAGCACCTTCAGCAGCAGCGAATGATTCGTGTCCTGCTAAGAATGCGAAACATTTAGTTTCATCTCTTAAAAGCATAGCTCCTAAGTTTCCGTGTCCTAATCCAACTTTTCTGTCATCAGCAACAGATCCTGGAATACAGAAAGCTTGTAATCCTTCTCCGATAGCTTCAGCAGCATCAGCAGCAGTTTTACATCCTTTCTTGATTGCTATAGCAGCACCTAAAGTATAAGCCCATCCAGCATTTTCGAATGCTATTGGTTGAGTTTCTTTAACGATTGTATAAGGATCGATTCCTAAATTTTCGCAAACTACTTTAGCATCTTCTATTGTTTCCATTCCGTACTTTTCTAATACAGGTTGTATTTGGTTAATTCTTCTTTCATAACTTTCAAATAATGCCATTTTATTATCCTCCTTCAATAATGAATATATAGATTATTCGTGTCTTGGATCTATAGTTCTAACAGCTTCGTCAAATCTTCCGTATTGACCAGTAGCTTTTTCCATAGCTTCGTTAGCGCTCATTCCTTTAGCTACCATTTCCATCATTCTACCTAAGTGAACGAATCTGTATCCTATGATTTGATCATCTGCATCTAAAGCTACTTTTGTTACATATCCTTCAGCCATTTCAAGGTATCTTGGTCCTTTAGCTAAAGTTCCGTACATAGTACCTACTTGTGATCTTAATCCTTTTCCTAAGTCCTCAAGACCTGCTCCTATTGGTAGTCCACCTTCTGAGAAAGCAGTTTGGCTTCTACCATAAACTATTTGAAGGAATAATTCTCTCATTGCAGTATTTATAGCATCACAAACTAAGTCTGTGTTTAAAGCCTCTAATATAGTTTTTCCTGGTAATATTTCTGAAGCCATAGCAGCTGAGTGAGTCATACCTGAACATCCTATAGTTTCTATTAAAGCTTCTTCTATGATACCATCTTTAACGTTTAAAGTTAATTTACATGCTCCTTGTTGTGGTGCACACCAGCCAACTCCATGAGTTAAACCTGAAACATCTTTTATTTCTCTTGATTGAACCCATCTACCTTCTACAGGGATTGGTGCTGGACCGTGGTTTGGACCTTTAGCAATTACACACATTTCTTGAACTTCGCTTGAATACATCATATTCATTTCTCCTCCCTAAAAAATAACTTATAGTAAAAATTTACTATATCTATTCCTCTTAACAACTTGGGACTTTTTCCGTCCCTATGGGATATTAAATTACCCTCACGTCTATTTTAACAAAACAATGGCGATGTAACAATATATTTCTAAAAATTTTTCTAAAAAAACTCAATATTTTTTTATTTTATTACAACATTTGAGAATAATTCTCATATTTTTTCCCAAATTATTGAAATACCTTTATATTTTGTCTCTTAATCCTTTTCAGTAAATCTTTCTAATATTATAGCTTTCAAAAGCATAAAATATTGTTTATATAAGATTTTTCAAACTTAAAATCAGGTCCTTAAAATAGGATATTTCTTTAAAATAGCATATTTTTTTAAACAAAAGTCACCCTCTTAATTTTTACACAGCATTTCCCCCATGTAAAATTAAGAGGATGACTAAATATTTTTATCCTTATAATTAATAATATATCCTTAAATTTATACCTTCCTATTAATTACCTTATACTTTTAAAAACTTAACTTTATATCCTTTGGTTATAACCATTAATTTTAGGCTCTTTCTTAAACTCTTACCATTAAAATATTTAACTAAAATTATAAATTATTTATCTATTTAATTTTTCAAGTTATACTCTTTATATTTAATTTCTCCCTTTCTTTACAATTAGCTAAATCCTTATTTTCTCCCTCTGAAATTATAATTTTTGACCAAGGTAATTCAGTTATTCTATTAAAAGTTGTTCCCTCTTCATTAATTACTTCCTCTCTATATGTCCATTCTCCATTCCAAAGTCCTAATTCCTTAACTCCTTCATTTAAAGTTGTTTGATAATATACTTGTTTTTCATAATTAAGCACATTATTTTCTAAAGAGGCAAGTAATGTTCCATTATTTAAAAAGGCCATGCTATCATGAACTGGATTTTTATCCACCTCTTTTTCCCCTAAGTCATAGAAATAATACTGAGAGCTTAATATTCCATTAACCCTTTCTTCAATGGGATTTAACTTTTCTTCCTCTTCATCTATGCTTATAAGATTATGATTTGGAATTTGTATTTTATAAATCTTAAACTCCCCCTTTTCATTTATTTCTTCAAAGTGAAGTTTAAATGTATTATCAATTATTTTAAAAGATATTGCCATCTCTACATTTATATTTCTAAAATTCAATCTATATAAATAATACTCTCCTTCAATATGGTCACAAATTTTTTCTAAGGTTACTTTAGGTTTAAATCTAATTCCATTTATTAAAAATTCATCCCTTGATCTCCTTGCTCCCTTAAGGATCTTCTCTCCTATTTTATATTGAACTATATTAGGGAATTCCTTATCAATAACTATTTCTAACCTATTACCTCTTAATATTTCAGTGCTTAATATTTCTCTAAATTCTATATTTCCTTCTACAATAAGCTTAGGATTTGTAATATCCTTATTGTTAAACTCTAATCCTCTTTTTAGTTTTTCCTTTATGTCTATAACTTCTCCATCAATATTTTTCTTAGTTAACCCTTTACTACCGTAATCCTTTACTCCCTTTGATGCTTCTAAAGTTAATCCATAAATTGAAGTTAATAAATAAGATGTATATTTTGAAAGATTTTTTCTCATAAATTTATATTGCGCCATAATTTCCCCCTATCTTTCAGTCCTTAAGTTCTTTTTTATAAAAAAACTTAACAGCTTTTCTCCCTAAGTATAATTTTTATTTACCCTTCACATAATATGTATACTACAATATTTTTACAAATATTACCATATAATATTTAAAAAAGCGTGTATTAAAGTAAATTTTATTTAAAAACTACTTTAATACACGCTCTTTCTATGATTTATTACATATTTTATTATATTTTTCTATTATCTATTGTTATAATATTCTTCACATTTTTTCCAGTTTATAATATCGAAGAAATAATCTATATATTCTGGACGTCTATTTTGATATTTTAAGTAGTAAGCATGTTCCCAAACATCCATTGTTAATATAGGAATTAATCCTAAAGAAATAGGAGATGATTGATCCTTAGTTGACATGATTTCTAACTTTCCATCTTTATCACTAACTAACCACGCCCAACCTGAACCAAAGGTAGAGATTCCACATTGTTTAAACTTTTCTTTGAATTCTTCAAAAGAACCAAAATCTCTATCTATAGCATCTGCTATTTCAGCAACAGGTCTATTACAGCCTTTTCCTAAAATACTCCAGTAGAATTCATGGTTATAAACTCCACCACCTTGATTTACTAAGTCAGCCATAATATCCTCTGGCATATCATCTAAATTGCTTAAGATATCATATAAGCTTTTGCCATAAAGTTCAGGATGTTTTTCTAAAGCTTTATTTAATTTATCTACATATGCTTGTTGGTGTTTGTCATGATGGATTTTTACTGTTTCTGCATCTATTGATGGCTCTAGGGCATCATAAGGATAATCTAAAGGTTTTAATTTAAATCCTTCCCCTTTAGTTGAAGATGATCCACAGTAAGCTGGACACATTAATGGACTTTTTTTGTGTTTTAAAAAACTATTTTTCATTTTTTTACCTCCTCATATTTGAAATAATTTATTATTATTCTTCCCAATACCTATTTTTATATTTATTTTTTTAATTTAATACTTTGTAAAATCAAAGTTTTAAATATATAATAGCTAATAAAAAATATACCTAAAACAATTATTAAGGTAATAATTAAATTTAACCCATCCTTACTTTGAATTATGTATAAACTGTTTATTGTTCCATTAATAACATTACTATTCATTATAAATAAAGTTAATACAATACTTATCCACCTTATGTCTTCAAAATCTAATTTTTCTAGAAAAAGTGCATAAACAATATTAACAATGGCTATTATACTTATTGTTGTTATTAATGTACTCTTTAAAACGCCTTCTTTAAATTGAAAGATTTCATTTTTAGTTATTATCCAAAAGACTTCATTTATTATAAATCCTACAATTAAACTATCAACTAAAAAGAATATATTATTTATATACTTTTTATATATTAATTTTTTGCTCTCAACAAAATTATCTAAACTTTCTTTATAGTCTAGCATAATCATGCAAAAAGATAATATGCCAACAATATATTTGAAGAAACTCCATTTTAATATGCTAGACATAAATAGAGAAAGAACCACTGAAAGAATCAATAGCTTATGTTCTATAAAATGTTTTTTAAAAGAAAAAAATACCTTAAGCATATTAAGTCCTCCCTTGATGTAACTTATTTCCTTTGTATCCATTCTAACACTTTTATATGAATAATAACATAGAATATTTTTTCTCTTCCAAATTAAAACAATATTTTTAGGTACGCATTTTTTAATTAAAGTCAACTTTTAATAAAGAAAGTAATAATTAGAAATTTAATATTTTTTAATTCATAAAAGGCCTTTATACATGAAAAATATGAGTTTTTTCAATTTTGACAATAAAATTTTGTCGTTTTATAATTGTATAGTTAATGTTTAACAAAAATTTAATTAAAATTTAATAAAGGAGATGATTAGGTGAATAATGCTAATGAAAACTCTAAAAACACGGAAGATTTAGTTTATAAAAACAGATGGTTTATATTAGCAGTATTAGTAATGCAACCATTCATGGCATGTTTAGACAGTAGCATAGTTAATGTAGCCCTTCCAATTCTTCAAAAAGAACTTGGTGCAACTATGGCTGGAACTGAATGGATTGTAAGTTCATATTTAATAATAATTTCTGCATCTATTTTAATCTTTGGTAGATTAGGAGATATGCATTCAAAAAGTTCAGTATTTATAAAAGGGATTCTAATATTTGTCCTTGGCTCTTTCCTTTGCGGAATATCCCCATCACTTCCTATTCTAGTATTATCTAGAGTTGTGCAAGCTATTGGTGCCGCTATGTTAATGTCAACTAACCAAGGTATTATAACAGATGTTTTCCCTCCTAAGGAAAGAGGAAAAGCCTTAGGTATATCTGGTTCCTTTGTTGCCTTAGGTTCTATATTAGGTCCAGCATTAGGTGGATTCATAGTTACATATTTTACTTGGCACTATATTTTCTTAATAAATGTACCTATAGGTATAATTTGCTACATATTCGCTAAAAAATATCTACCAATAAGAATTCCTAAGGAATCTGAGTCAATGGATAAGCCTGGAGCAACAATGTTTTTCATTGCTACAATTCTTATATTTACATCAATATTAATTAGCCAACATTTAGGATTTACTAGCATATATGTAATCCTAGGATTAATAATTGGACTTATTATTCTTGCTTTCTTCTTAATCTATGAAAACAAGATAAAAAATCCTATGCTTCATTTAAGCTTATTTAAAAAGCCAATATTCTCAGTAAGCTTAATATGTGCATTTATTTCCTTTACTGCAATAAATACAATTAATGTTATTCAACCCTTTTACTTAAATGACATTTTAGGCTATAGTCCTGGAAAAATTTCAGTTATAATGACAGCTTATCCAATTGTATTATTTGTTATTGCACCCCTTAGTGGAACATTATCAGATAAAATAGGAAGTAAAATACTTACTTTAATAGGATTATTCTTAACAGGAGTTTCAATGATTTTATTATCATCATTAAATGGTAACTCAAGTGAAACATCCATATTCCTTATGTTATCTTTATTAGGTTTTTCAAATGGACTATTCCAATCTCCAAATACAAACCTTATAATGTCCTCTGTTCCTAAGGATAAGCTTGGAATAGCAGGTGGTACTAATGCCTTAATAAGAAATTTAGGTCTTGCCTTTGGAGTATCAGCTTCAACCTCTATTTTATATGCAAAAATGAGTAAATTAGCTGGTTTTAGAGTTTTAGGATCTGTTCCTAATAGACCTGATATATTTATTTCTGGAATGAGATTTGTATATATTTTAGTTGCTATTTCATGTTTTATATGCCTTATAATTTCTGTAATTGAATATATTCAATCTAAAAAAAATAAAAAATAAAAAAATAAAAGGTGCTGTATCAAAGTAGATTTTAATAAAATCTTTGATACAGCACCTTTTTAATTATTAGTTTCTTGTATGCTCATTATTCCTTGAGGATTGTTACTAACCTCTAATCTTGCTAAATTGTCAGGATTACTAAAATAAATATTGCCTCCTACAAATACTAAAAGTGCTAAAATTACCACTAATAAAATGTTTTTACTTCTAAAACTCTTCTTCATTAATTCCACCCTCTTAATAAAAATAATAATCTAAGTTAAATATGGTAAGAATAAAGTTCCTAAACCTAAGAAGAAGAAAAATCCACATACATCAGTTACTGTTGTAACAAATACGGCAGAAGCTAAAGCTGGATCTATTTTTAATTTTTTTAAAACAACTGGTACTAAATACCCTGCAAAGGTAGCAGCAGTCATATTTAATATCATAGCTAATCCTATTACTATTCCAATTGCAGGTTTTCCTGACCATAAAACAGCAACTATTGCAGTTACTAATCCAGTGGCAGCCCCTGTTAAAATACCAACTCCAATTTCCTTAAAGAAAATTCTCTTTGCATTTTTAAAAGTTAATTCTCCTAAGGCTATACCTCTTACTATAATTGTTAAGGTTTGAGTTCCTCCATTTCCACCCATACCTGCAACAATAGGCATGAATGTAGCTAAAATTACAACCTTACTAATAGTCCCTTCAAAAAGTCCAACAGTAGCAGAAGCTAAGAAAGCAGTTATTAGGTTAACAAACAACCACGGCAATCTACTTTTTACAGATTCTTTTACTGTACTATCAACTTTTTCTTCTCCATCTACACCCCCTAGACGGTGTATATCTTCTGTTGTTTCTTCTTTTATAATTTCAATAACATCATCAATTGTTATTATACCTAAAAGCATATCTTTGTAATCAACAACTGGTATTGTTAAAAGTCCATATTTATCAAATATATTTGCAACCTCTTCTTGGTCCATGTCAAAAGGAACACTTATGACGTTTTTATTCACAATCTCTGAAATTTTTTCGTCAAACTTACTTATTACAAGTTCTCTTAAAGAAACTACCCCTTGTAATATTCCTAAATCATCTACAACATATATGTAATAAGCTGATTCAGCCTTTGGAGCTTCTAATTGAAGGTACTCTAAGGTTTCTTTTACACTCATAGTATCCTTTATAGAAATAAACTCTGTGGCCATAACACCACCAGCTGTATCTGGTGCATATGTTAATAACTTTCTTAAATCCTTAGCATCTTGAACTGGCATACTTGAAAGTAATTTGCTAGTTTCTTCACGATTTAAGCTTGCCATAAGGTCTGTAAGTTCATCTGAAGCTATTAAATTTAAAACCTTCTTCTTCTTTTCTTCAGGTAAACTTTTTAATATATTTACCTTGTCATCATCCTTCGCAAAATCTATAATATCTGCAATCATATTTTCTGGAAGTTTTTTTATAAGCTTAATATTTTCCTCATTCTCCTCTAAAAGATCCACTATATCAGCTGGATGTATATTATCTAGAGAATCAAATTTATTAGTTGGATATTTAGCTAAAATATCCTTTAGCTTTTCTTTTGTTATTCTTTTATTCATATCATTTCCTCTTTTCCTTAAATAAGAGGAATAATAACTATCTATGCTTTAATCGCTCATTAAAGGTATATAAATGTACCATCCCTCTTATTTTAAATTTTAATCTTAAGTTCCTACTAGGGGGAACGCTTTCCATTCATACCACCTCCAAAGTGCAATAAAAATTTCAAAATATTATTTCTATATATTATATTAAGTATATTTAAACAATTTGTAAATAAAAATTTTCATAGTTTTTTTATATTTTGTAATATTCCATAAAAATAACTCATAAATATATAGTAATAAAAATTATAATTAAGTAATTTTTAACCTCACTTTTCTTTTTTACACAAGCATGTAGGGTCTTCTATGAATATTCTTAAACTATATAACCTGTAATTTGTTTCTTTGTGTTGTGATTCTCCTTTTACATTTTATTCATATAACTACATGCAAAACTAAAAAGCAGATTAGTTTTTTCTAATCTGCTTTTCACTTTAATTCTATATTTTAAGTTTTAATTACTTTTAGTCATAACTATTATCTAATATTAATCAATTAAATTTTTAATCTTTATAAAAGTTAAATGCCCTTATCAAGGAAATATGATTTACAAAAGGCAAAAAATTCTCTTGCATACATAGAAGGCACCAAATACCACTGAGTTTTGCTAGTGTATAAATCAGTCTTATTATATCCATTTCTTTTTGCTAAAAGATTACTTCTCATAGCATGAAAATCTGTTGTAACTATTAGAATATCTAAATCCTTTATAGATTTTCCACTTAAGTCCTCTATGATCTTCTTAGAATAATTTAGATTTTCATATGTACTAGTTGCTTTATTTTCAAGAACAATTCTATCCTTTGGCACTCCATTTTCAACTAGATATTTTTCCATTGCATAAGCCTCAGTTATGCTCTCTCCAGGCCCTTGTCCACCAGATACTACAATTTCTCCATCATATCCAGTTTTCTCTAAATATTCTATGGTCTTATCTAATCTGTCTCTTAATGTGGCAGTTAAATTTTCTCCCCTTATTCCAGCTCCTAAAACAACTATATAATCACAAGGTTTTAAGGATTTTTTAGGATAAAAAATTATTGCTCCCTCTACTATTATAAATATACTTATGCATATAAGAGCTAAAATCTTCATAGGCTTGTACACTTTTTTAAACCACTGTAATTTTAAAAGCTTATTTATAAAAAGGGTGTATAATATAATGACTATACCTAAAATTAAATAAAAAGAGCTAAAGGTGGTCTTTCCACTTAAAGCATTAACTAAGATGTAATATGCTATACATATTATTCCTATAAAAATTGAAATAAACTTAATAACTAAACTCTTCACATATATCTCCTTTCTCCAGTTCTCAATATAAAAATTTTATCAAAACTTTCCAGTAAACTATATACAATAATATTACAAAAGTAAATGTAAAAAATTACTAAGTATCCTTCTACTTTTCATAATAAATTACCTCTTAGGAAATATGTTTATATGAGCTTCAATTTAAAATAAGAGTAAAATTTCTAAAAAAATATGTTTAAATTTACTATTATATGAAATACTATTAGTGTTTAGACTTTTTTAATTTAAGGAGATGTATTTATGAGTAGTAGAACTGGAATAGTAAAATGGTTTAATCAAGAGAAAGGCTATGGCTTTATTTCTTGTGATGAAGGTGATGATGTATTTGTACATATCTCACAAGTGAAGGAAAAAGGACCTGAAAAAGATTTACATGAAGGTGAAAGTGTTTCTTTTGATATAAGCGAAGGGGAAAAAGGCCCTATGGCTACTAATGTTCAAAAGCTATAAAAACTAAGGCTTAAACCATGTTAAGTTAAGAAAAGCTTTAAAGTTTTTAATAAATATTCCGAGTAAACTCACAATATAATTTATGGTGATTACTCGGAATATTTTTATAGGATTTATTATAACTTTAATAAAGTTTCTTTTAGAAACTCTTACTAACTTCTTATAGAAAATCCTGTGTTTTCTATGCAGTTTTTAATTTCACCTTCACTTGTACGCTCATTAAACATAACTTCTATACTTCCTCTAGCTACATCTACACATACCTTTTGAACACCTTCTAAATTTTCTAAGGCATTTTTAACTTGAGTCTTATTTGTAGAACTTCCTAAGCCATCTACTAAACAATGAATTTTCTCCATATTAATTTCTCCTTTCAAAGTAATGTTCAAAAATAGTATGTGTAATCTAAGCTATTAAAACCGTAGTATTATCTGGTATATTATCATATATCCATTTAGCATTATCTGGATTAAGCCTAATACAGCCATGACTTAGTGCCTCACCAAGCCTACCATCTTTTATATTCTTTCCAGTCTTATCATATAATATTGAGTGATAATAATAGCCATCTACTATCCTTGTAGCATACTTTACTGAATAATCTGCTCCAGAAAATCCTGCCTTTCTTCCATTAATAAAGAAAATTCCTTTTCTAGTAGGTGTAGAAGGTTTCCCTACTGTGCTAATCCATTTATACATCCTTATCCACTTATTATTAGACTTCTTATAAACATAGGTATATTTAGTTTTTAAATTAGTTACTAAAAGGTAATCAGTGCTACTTTCTAGATTATTTGAATTAACAAAGGAATCCATATCACTATTAAAATTTGTATAATTTAAAGATTTATATTTTTTTAAAGCATTACCATCCAAATTAAATCACCTAAGAAATATTAATAATACATTATTATACTCCTTAGGTGACTTTTAATTTCATATATTATTTTTAATATTAAAGCTATTATAAAACTTTAATTATTTTTCAAAGGGATAAATAATTCCCCAGTCTTTTCTAACCTTATTCATAATCTTTGTAACATCATAAGTTAAATCTAGGCTATTAGATTCTTTATTTTCATTTATTTTCTCTTCCATAAAGATAACTTCGTAATCTAAGGCCTTTTCCTCTTCTCCACACTCTATAACTTTCACTTTTCCATCTAAATAATTTATGGTTGCCTTATTAGCTCTTGGGAAATTGTCAATTGTTATAAATCCATTGTCACAGGAAACAATTCCTCTCTTAGGCATTTTAGATCTAAAGGCTAGGGATATAGTTGCAATTTCATCTTCCTTTGTCTTTAATATTATTCCAGACTTTTCATCTACACCAGTTTTAGCCTTCTTAACTGTACTTAAGATTTCCTCTGGCATACTAGATAAGAAGTATCTTGCAAAGGATAAGGCATAAGTTCCAATATCTAATAATGCTCCTCCTGCTAAATCAAGATTAAAGAATCTGTTATTTTCATCATATTCTTTAAAACTTCCAAAGGAAACTTGAACCATATTCACTTTTCCTAAGTCTTCCTTATTTATCTTCTTTATAACCTTTTCATATAAAGGCATATGAAATAAGGTCATTGCTTCTTCTAAAACTAAATTTTTCTCTCTTGCTATTTTTAAGGCTTCTTCTAACTCTCTTTCATTTACAGTTATAGCCTTTTCACATAGAACATGCTTATTATTATTTAAACTTTTTATAATGTACTCATAATGATTACTGTGTGGTGTTGCTATATACACTACATCTATATCTTTGTCTTTTATAATCTCATCATAGCTTCCATAAGCTTTTTTAACATTATTTTCTCTTGCAAATTTCTCTGCTCTTTCCTTATTTCTAGAAGCTACTGCATAAACCTCTCCATTAACCCTATTTAAAGCTTGTGCAAAATCTCTAGCTATACTTCCTGGTCCTAATATTCCCCATTTAAGTTTTTTCATATTCTCAGCTCCTCTTTAATATAAAGTATATTATTTAAGCTTATTTTAAACTAATAATCCACTTAAAGCAAAAGTTATTTAAAAATTAAAAGGACCAAATTTAGGTCCTTTTAACTATATATAAAATATAACTTTTTATTTAATTAAGCTTTTTAAGTTTCTTACAACTATACTCTCATCTACGTTTCTGTTTCTTGAGCAAACTATAGCTGCTTGTATTACTGTTATTAATATGGATGTATTTCTTCTATAAGCTATGTATTTATACTCCCAATTATGACTAAACTTCTCTTTAAAGCGTCTTAATCCTTTAAAGGAGTAAAGTGCTTGTCCATTTTCATAGAATTGAAGGGCTAATTTTTCATTCCAGAAAGCATATTTAGATAAACCAACATTGGCTAAAGGAGCCATTCCCATATTGAATATTTCATAGCCATTTTCTTTTCCATACTCAATTAAATTTATGAACATAAAATCCATAACTCCCCTTGGAGTATTTTTACTAAATCTCATTAAATCTACTGAGAAGCTTTCATCATCATACATATACATTATATTAGCAAAGGCTTTTATTTCTCCCTCTCTATCCTTTAAAATAGCTATAGGAGCTTTATTTAAATAATCTTCATCAAAGAATCCCACTGAAAATCCTTTTTCTTTTCTTCCATCTAACCATTCATCTGATATTTCTCTTAAGGAATCTAAAAATTCCTTTGAAAAAGGTGGTTCAACCATGTGGAAAGTATAACCTTCCTTAGTAACCTTACTTCTTGAAGTTTTTAAGCTCTTCATTTTATTTCCTACAACTTTAAATTCTTTTACATCAACCTTAGCCTCTTCTCCAATTTTCATAAAATCATATCCATTAGAGTGAAGGTAACTTATCATTTCATCATTAACCTGATAAAAAACTGGTGTGTAACCATAGTTATCAGCATACTCACAAAACTTTTCTATTTCCCTAAATAGATTTTCATTATTTCCTACAGGGTTTCCTAAAACAAAAAGCTTATCTCCATAGACTTCATATTGAATGAAAAGGTCCTTATCTTCATTTAAATAAATATACTTGTCCTTTAAAAATACTAAATGAGTTAGAGAATCACCCTTGTATTCTTCTATTATCTTTTCCACATATTCACTACACTGATCAAAAGTCTTAACAGGAATTTTTCTTCTTATATTTAAAAAGTAAATAGCTACATATATTACAGTTACTAAAGCAAAGGCTATAAATCCAAATTTATATGCCATTTTATAAGGCATTTTACGAACTATCCCTACATATTTAAGATGTGTTCCAAAGGTAATTAAAATAAAGAAATAAATTGAAAAAGATGCAATTAATATACCTGAATCTATTAAGGTATTTTTACAACTTACAACAAAACTATCCCTATAGAACATTCTCTTACTTAAATATAAAAGGTAAGCTACAATAATTAAAAATACTAATTCATAAGGGTTAATTCCCTTTGTTAAGGATAATATTATTCCTAATATAAATAAAACCATACTTGCTTTGTAAATACTTTTAGCTCTATATTTTAGCATAAGAGCTGCAAGCATTATTAAAAATCCTAGTACTACGCTCATTCCAATTGATAAGCCTAATACCTGTTTACCTAAAATTTCTTTTAATAATTTTATCTTTAATAAATATTGAGGTGCTATATTTGATAAAACTATAATAGCTCCTGATATAAATACTAAAGAAACCACTATCTTATAAGCCACCTTAGAAACTATTTCATAAGGTAATCCATTAAACTTTTTATTTATTTTGCCACCGAAATCATGTACAAAAAGTAATACACCTATAAGTGCTGGAACTATGTAATAACTTATTCTATAAAGTATTATAACTAATAAGGTTTGTTCTATAGGAATGCCTAAGACCTCTAATCCAGTCATAAAGGTTAAATCAAAGGTACCAATTCCCCCTGGAATCATACTAATCATTCCTACAACTGCTGCTTCAATATATATTGGTAAGAAAGTTAAAACACTTATTGATGCTCCTGTTATTCTTAAAGTTGCATAAATTAAAATTATTGTTGTAAGCCACTCTAAAAATGATATGAATATAATACCTAAAGTACTGAAAAACTCTAACTTGTCCTTTGTTTTGCTATATTTATAAGCTGAGTAAATTATAAATCCTGGTGCATATAAAGCTATTATTCCTATGGCATATTTTATTATACCTAGGTTATTCCATGAAGATATTCTAATCCCCATATATGTACAACAAACTATTGATAAGCCTGTTAAGTTTAAGGCTACTATTTTACCAATTTCTTTTAATAATTTCTTTTTATCATCTACATAGTCACCATAAAAATACTGTTTAAAAGCTAGGGATGTAGCTCCACCAAATCCAAGTAAACTTGCAATAGAACTTGCTATCCAAGAATACTTATATAGCTTTCTATTTTTTAATCTTATTCCAACTTTTCTCTTTAAAATAAAATCGTAGAAAGATAAAGGAATGTAAGAAATTATACCTAATGCTGCAATTATTAATAGGTTTAAAAAGTCTAGTTTATTTCTATACATAAAGAAATATTCTGAATTGAAATTTTTAAATACTGAAGTAAATTCCCTAACTATAAATAGTATTACTACAGAAACGAATGCTATCTTAAAAAATAATTTTAATTTGTCACTTATCTTTATATTTAACTTCACCTTTTGTCCTCCCCATGTTTAAAATCCAAATTTATTATACACTTTACCTTTCTTAATATCCATTGATTAATATTTCATTTGCATTACAAAAATGTAAGAATTATTTCCCTTGTATAATTTTACTTGTTAAATATTACTTTAATGTTTCACTTTCCTTATTTTTACCTTAAATATAAATAAAAAGGACCTGTATCAAAACAACTTTTTATAAAACTTACAAACATATTCCGAGAATTACTAGATTTCGCTAAGAATTTATAATCATTACTCCGAAGATATTACTAAAGCTTCGAAACTTGCTTCGCTTCGAACAGTCTCAGCTTTTTAACGTAATATCTTCTCCGTAATAATTTAAATTCTAAAGCTCATCTAGATATTCTCTTCATACTGTTTGTAAGTTTTATTTTTTATATTTTGATACAGTCCCTTAATGCTTTTAGGACTTAATCCTCATTATTTTTTCTACTTTTTATTAAGGCTTTAAAATTCATTCCAAAATCATGAATATATAGAATTACCCCTATTGCTGCTGGCAATATGAAATAACTTATTCTATAAAGTATTATTACTAAAAAGGTTTGTTCTATAGGTACTCCTAAAGCTTTAAAGCCATCTATAAATGTTAAGTCAAAGGTGCCAAGTCCTCCAGGAACCATACTAACTATTCCAACTGCTGTAGCTCTTACATAAACATAAAAATATTCTGTTAGCTTTATATGAGCCCCTGTAATAGCTAATATTAAATATATAAGGAGCATATTTAAAGTCCATTCTAGAAAGGATATTCCTACAACCTTTAAGGTGAATCCTTCTTCATCCTTTTTCTTCTTATAATTATATAGTGAATTTATAATAACCAAAGGAGCATAGGCAGAAACTCCATATACCACATATTTTATAAGCCCTAAATTTTGTATATCCTTAAATTCTAAGAGAATATAAATTATACATAATACAGATAATCCAGTTAAGTTTAAAAATATGATCTTTCCAATTTCTCTTAATAGCTTCTTTTTATCCTTAACATGACTTCCATAAAAATATTGCTTAAAAGCTAAGGATGTAGCCCCTCCAAATCCAAGTAAGCTTGCAATGGAACTTGCTATCCAAGAATATTTATATAATTTTATATTCTTAATATCTATTCCAACATTCTTTTTCAAAATAAAATCATAAATAGATAGTGGCATATATGCAATAATACCAGCTATGGCAATTAGAGTTAGCTTAAAAAAATGTAATCTATCTCTATACATATTAAAATAGGTCATATTAAATTCTTTAAACATATTTTTAAATCCAAAGGCCACTAAAACTAATACTACTGCTATAAAAGTTATCTTAAAAAAAAGCTTAACTTTATTATTTACTTTAATCTTCAATTCATTTCTCTCCTTTGCATTTATTAACACATCATTAATATTATTTTACATTAATTTAAATAAAATTCAAAATTAAAAGCGATTTAAAAAAATTTTTAAATCGCTTTTATTAATATAAAATTGTAATATAAAACTCTCTATACTTTCATCCTCTGTTCAAAATCGTTTACATTACTAAAAGAATTTTCTATATTTAAAAAGACATCTTTTAATCGATTTGAGTTTATTACCATATATTTTGATTTATTACTGCCACCTAAAATTGAGTCATTAGGATATTCAACTATGTATTTCTCCTCATCTATACTATTATTGTTTATAACAATTACATCATTATTTTTTAAAAAGATATATAATTTCCTATCACTATCAGTTATTGGTGCAAAGTTCTTTTTTTCTGTAACATCACTTTCATTTAAAACACTTACTACCTCTTCAATACTCTGTTTCTCTAAATCCTTAGGTACATTATGGTAATTTTCACTTCTTTCTTTATTCATATAGTATTTCATTGCCACTACTTCACTTTCCTTCATCTTAAAGGAATTATCTTCTTTAATAAAAATAGAAACAAGAACTCCAAGAATAAGCATTAAAATTGCTATAGGGAATATTCCCTTTTTCCCCACAAAATTACCCCCTATCTATTTATGTTCATGTATAATTATATAATACTACATTTTTTTACAATTTTAAAGTTAACATGCATAAATGGGTGTATTTTCTTCATAAATAGTCCTTTAATTCTAAATTAAATATAGATAAAAATAGAATGTATAAAATAACTTATTATAAAACTCACAAACAGTATGAAAAGAATATATAGATAAGCTTTAATAATGTCTTTTAAGTAATGATTATAAATTCTTAGGGAATTCTATTAATTCTCTAAATATGGTTGTAAGTTTTATCCTTATATTTTCATACCTCTCTTTTGCTATTGTTTAAATAATCAACTAAGGTTATTTTATTAAAGTTATTTGATTCTACATTTTTTATATTTAAATACATATTATTTAAGATTTCACTTTGATCTTCTACTGAAAATAACTTTCCATAATCACTTTCAAAATTAGAATATATATTTTCTTCTAATCTTTCTTTTAAGTTTAAAATTAATTCTCCTATACTTTTAATATACTCTTCCTTAAATAAATCTAAGGCGTATAAAAGTTCTATTTCCATTTTATTTTCTATATTTTCATGTCCTATGAAATTCTCTATATCAATTAAAATCTTATTTTTTAAAAATCCCTTATTAAAAGATTCTATAAGCTTAAAAAATCTCTTATTTAAGGAAGTATAATCAACCTTTTCACATTTATATGAAACAGCATTCTCTGATTCTTTTATTCCTAATTTATTTAAACTTTCAAAAAAACTTTCATGGATTGCTTTTTCATATTTTCTATAAATATTAAATATCTCCTCATTTACAGAATTTAATTCTAAAATATCATTTTTTATTATATCTACTAAGTCTAAATTAATATCTTCCTTTGAAGATAATTTTATTTCCTTTAATACTACTTTGCTTTTTAAATTAATATTTTCTTTAATTCTTTTAGAAGAACCTTCTAGGTAAGCTTTTAATTCTTCTAAGAACTTTTCTTTTAAACCCTTACATTGAATTCCAAAATCAACTCTTAACTGATTGTGATATAAATAATCCCTGTTTAACTCTTCATTATACTCCTTAATAGATTCTAATAGTTTGTACTTTAAATTTAATAAAACTTCATCTATTAATTCCTCTTCTAAAGATTTAAAATTCTCTTTCCTTATAGAGTTAATTTTTATATCTATCTCCTTAAATTCTCTTTTTGCTTTCCTTAAAAAAGAATTTATTTTATTATCCTCCCCATTGCTACTTGCACATTTTTCTAAGGATTCTAATTCTATTTTTAAATCCTTTATATATTCTCTTAACTTTAAAGTCATTATTAATAGCTTATTTTCCTTTTCATACCTCTTTATATGCTTATATAGCTTTAAAAACTTCTCATTTAAACTCTGTGAATTATAAAGAACCTTATTTTCCTCTTTATCTTTAGAAACTTTTACTTCATATTCCTTAACTAACATGGTTTTCTCCTAAAATAAAACTGCTAAAATGCCTACAATTACTATACTAACTACTAAAAAGTAATATTTTTTATCTAATTCACTTTTTAATTCCTCGTGGAAAAATGGTTCCTCAGTACCCTTATTCATATTAGATATTTTTCTATCTAAATTATTAACTCTCTCCCCAAGTCTTCTTGTGGCATCTATTACATCAACATTATACTTATCTATGGCACTATTTAATAATTCCATAGAGTTATTCATATTGGTATTTCCCTCTTCTAAAAGATCCTTTATTTCATTAAATTCTAACTTAATATTATAATTTATCTCTTCAAGGCCTTCCCCCATATATTCCTTAAAGCCTAAGAAATTATCTCTAATTTCACTCTTATCAACTTTTAATCTATTTTCTAGTTTATTGACGCAGTTCATAACTCTTAAGCATTCGCCTTTTAGCATTTTATCCATCTCTTCTATTTTTTCTATATGCTCCTTAGCTATGTGATTGCTTGTCCTTATCTTTTCACTTAATTCCCTGCCTATTTTTTGTAAAGTAGCTATATTTTGAACTCCTTCTTCCTCTGATAGTTCCCCTATATTTTTATTTATTCCCTCTACTTGCTCTTTTAACTTTTCTACTTCATCATAGGTTTCCTTTGCCTTCTCTTTTAAATGGTAAATGTTTTCTTTTGACTTATTAGATACCTCTTCTATATTATTTAAAAACTCATTAGCTTTTTTCTCAAAGGCTTCTTCCCCTTGCTGAACCCCTAAATTAAAGTCTGCTATAGCTTCATCTAATATTACCTTTAAATTATTCTGTAAACTTATTAAGTTATTTCTATTTATTGTAGCAGTTTTTTCTGAAGTACTTGTAAGGGTCTTTATTAAATTTTCTTCTGTAAGTTTTAAATCCCTATAAATAGATTTATCAAAGACTGATTTACTTATTTCTGAAACTAATTCATTAAATTCATCTATTAAGTTATCTTCATTCCTATTCTCCATAACTTCCTCCTACCCCACTACCTAATATGAGTTTATATACTATAAATCTTCATTTATTACTAAATCTCTTCATTAAAAGTCATAAAATTCAATCTCTCTTTATAATAATTATACTTTATTTACCATATATGTAAATACTTAAAGGTACCTATTTTAAATAATTTACTTTTTATTTATGTATTCCTAACTTTATAAAATTTAATTAAAGAAATAGCCCTATTTTAGGGCTTAATCTAAAATAGGGCAAAAAAATTAAGAGGCTTATAAAAAGTTAATAATAAAAGCTACAAACATATTCCGAGAATTACTAGATTTCGCTAAGAATTTATAATTATTACTTCGAAGATATTACTAAAGCTTCGAAACTTGCTTCGCTTCGAACAGTCTCAGCTTCTTAACGTAATATCTTCTCCGTAATAATTTAAATTCTAAAGCTCATCTAGATATTCTCTTCATACTGTTTGTAACTTTTATTAAAACTTATTTTTATATAACCTCTTATATATTAGTTGTCTGAAAATTTAGCTAAAAGATTTAATATTTCAGTGTATAACCATATTAAAGTTACCATTAATCCAAAAGCTCCATACCATTCCATGTACTTTGGATATCCATATTGTGAAGCTTTTAGTATGAAATCATAGTCCATTATTAAGCTTGCTGTAGCAATTGCAACAACAAATAAGCTAAATCCTATACCAATTATTCCTGAACCATATATAGGTAAAGTTATTCCAAAGAAACTAAGTACCATTCCTAATAAGTAAATAGCTCCAATTGATATTATGGCTATGAAAACTCCTCTGCTAATTCTTCCAGCTATATCTGGAGTTCTTCTATATATAAGTACTGTAGCAACTAAGCATATTATTGTTAAAAGCATAGCTGGGAATACTATTCCAGGAAACATACTTTCAAAGTATCTTGATATAGAACCTAAAAGAACACCTTCAAAAGCTGCATAGAAAACTGCTGTAAACTGTGCAATCTTTGGTATGAATGATGTTAATAGTCCTAAAATTAATGATCCTCCTAGTGAAACCACTAAAGCACTTTTATAATTCACATCTGGATTTTGAAAAGCTATCCAACTATAAACAAAAGCAACACCTAAAATAGCTGTCATTATTAATATTTTTACTATAGTTCCTCCAACAGTCATGGTTGTTCCATCACTAACAGCCTTTTCAAACCCAGCTGCTAATGCAGGATTTGATTCTCTTCTCATGTTTCTACCTCCTATATAAATATAAGTAATTTATTATAGTTTAAATTATAAAGTAAAAGTATGTCAATTATGTTTCATTTATGGATACACTGCAAATTAATATTAATTTCATGATTAAATTTAATTTTTATAGTATGTCTTATTTACTTTATTATAATCATATTTCTTTAATATTAATCCTCATCTAAATCATTCCAACTGTGCAGAGAATAACTCCAAAGGTGTTCCTTTACTATATTTCTACCTTTACATTTTGGACATTCTTTACTTTCCTTAAAAAATAAAAGTCTTTTTAAGATTCCTATATTAAAAGTATTCCCACAATCAATACAAATAAAACCATAGGTGCTTAATATCCAAAGTCTAAATAAAAGTATTTCTAAAAATATATAAATTAAAAATAAAATAAACTTAAATAAATTAATAGGTTTTAATATATAAAAAATTATGGCTGTAGAAATTACTATAAGAGTAAAAATTAATAGGGTTAATTTATTTTTTTTAAAATTCATATGAAACTCTTCCTTAAGAATTTTTCCTAAATATTATTTTTCTCTTCTTTTCTTAAATAAGAATCAATGGATTTTGCAGCTTTTTTCCCAGCTCCCATGGCAAGAATAACTGTAGCTGCTCCTGTAACAGCATCTCCCCCTGCATAAATTCCCTTTAAGGAGGTTTTTAAACTTTCTTCATCTACAAGGAGACATCCTCTCTTATTTGTCTTTAATCCCTTTGTGGCATTAGATATTAAAGGATTAGGAGAAGTTCCTAAGGACATTATTACACTATCTACCGCCATAATAAACTCTGAATTTTCAATTTCAATTGGTCTTCTTCTTCCTGAAGAATCTTCCTCTCCAAGTTTCATTTTTACACACTTTATACCCTTTACCCATCCTTTTTCATCAGTTAAAATCTCAGTAGGGTTAGTTAAAATATCTAAAATAACTCCCTCTTCCTTAGCATGATGAATCTCTTCTAATCTAGCTGGTAGCTCCTTTTCACTTCTTCTATAAATTATGTGAGTTTCTGCCCCTAATCTTAAGGAGGTTCTAGCTGCATCCATGGCAACATTTCCCCCACCAACTACAGCAACCTTTTTCCCTAAATTTAAAGGAGTGTGGCTTTCATTTTTAAAAGCCTTCATAAGGTTTACCCTAGTTAAAACTTCATTAGCTGAAAAAACTCCATTAGCATTTTCCCCTTTAATTCCCATGAATTTTGGAAGACCTGCTCCAGAACCTATAAAGACAGCCTTAAAGCCTTCATTTTCTATTAATTCATCAATGTCCACAGTTTTGCCAACTACCACATTGTTTTCTATTTTAACTCCTAACTTTTTTATTTCCTCTATTTCATACTTAACTACATCCTTCTTTGGTAATCTAAACTCTGGAATTCCATAAACTAAAACCCCTCCAGATTCATGTAAGGCTTCAAAAATAGTTACTCTATATCCTAGTTTAGCTAGTTCTCCTGCACAGGTTAAACCAGCTGGGCCACTTCCAATAACAGCTACCTTCTCTAAAATCTTTTCACTCTTTTTTAGGGAACTTAATTTATTATTTCTTGCAAAATCAGCTATAAATCTTTCTAGTTGACCAATAGCTACTGCTTCTCCCTTTATTCCTAAAACACACTTTCCTTCACACTGAGATTCCTGTGGACAAACTCTTCCACATACAGCTGGCAAGGCATTATACTTTGATAGTTCTTTAAAAGAAGCTGAAAAATCACCTTTCTTTATGAAGGATATAAAACTTGGTATATTTACAGAAACAGGACAGCCCTCCACACACTTAGGATTTTTACACCCTAAACATCTATTTGCCTCCTCTAAAGCCTCTTCTTCTCCATACCCTAGAGAAACCTCCTTAAAGTTTTTACCTCTTTCTATTGGATCTTGCTCCCTAGATTTAACTCTTTTCTTTTTTAAATTACTCATTTTTCAAATCACCTCTACATCCACATCCACCATGACTATGGGTATTTCCCTCTTTAAGTTTTAAAAAAGCTCTTCCCTCTTCTGTTTTGTAGATAGCTTGTCTTCTAATAGATTCATCAAAATCCACTAAATGGCCATTAAATTCTGGTCCATCAACACAAGCAAACTTAACTTCTCCTCCAACTGTAACTCTACAAGCACCACACATACCAGTTCCATCAACCATTATGGGATTTAAACTTACAGTGGTAGGGATATTCAATTCCTTTGTAAGAATGCACATAAACTTCATCATTATCATGGGTCCAATTACAATTGCTCTATTATAATTTATGTCCTTATTTCTAACTAAATCTTCTAAAAGGTCAGTTACTCTTCCCTTAAAGCCATAACTTCCATCATCAGTAGCTATATATAAATTTTTAGAAACCTCCCTAAGTTCCTTTTCAAAGATTAATAAGTCCTTATTTCTCGCTCCAACTATAACATCTGCTAAAATTCCATGATTATATAGCCACTTTACTTGAGGATATACAGGTGCAGCTCCAACTCCACCAGCTACAAATAATATTCTTTCTTTTTTTAATTCTTCTAAATCCTCATATATAAAGTCACTTTCTCTTCCTAAGGGTCCAAGAAAATCATGTATATAATCACCTTCATTGTATTTTCCAAGTTCTAAGGTGCTAGCTCCAAGACCTTGAACAACAATGGTTACACTTCTATCTTCCTTATTATAATCAGCTATGGTTAAAGGAATTCTTTCCCCCTCTTCATCTGTTCTAAGTATTATAAATTGCCCTGGCTTAGCCTTGTTAGCCACCCTAGGTGCTTCTATCTTCATTAAATAAACAGAGTCATTTAAATATCTTTTTTCTAAAATTTTAAACATCTAACTAAACCTCTCCAAAAAAATATTTTATTCTCCCACCTAAAAAAATAGGATTGTATCAAATAACTCATAAAATTTATAGCTTTTATCTTTGAGTTTTAACACAATCCTCTTATCTTTACCTTATTTTAACTAGAAAAAATTTATTCTTTAAAAATCTACATCACTGCCGTAATATGCACAAGTATATAATTTTTCCATAGTTTCATCATCAATCTCCCTTGGATTTGATCCTGTGCATGGATCTAAAACAGCATTATGAGCTATAAATTTAAGATTAGCTTTAAAGTCATCCTCTTCTATGCCATACTCTTTCATTGATGAAGGTATATTTAATTCCTTATTAAACTTATTTATTAAATCTATTAGAGCATCTGTTAGCTCTCTTTCACTTTCTCCCTTTAATCCAATATGTCTTGCAATGTTAGCATATTTATCTTCACAAGCTTTTCTATTATATTTAATTACATATGGCAAGAAGATAGCATTAGCACATCCATGTGGTATATGGAATACTGCACCTACCTTATGAGCCATAGAATGTACTATTCCTAAAAGGGCATTAGAGAAGGCCATTCCTGCTAAACATTGAGCCTCATGCATTTCTCCCCTAGCTTCCATATCTCCCTTATAAGAATTTACTAAGTGCATATTAACCATTTCAATTGCCTTTAAAGCTAAAGGATCTGTAAAGTTTGATCTTAAACTTGCAGTATAAGCCTCAATAGCATGAGTTAAGGCATCCATTCCTGTGTGAGCTACTAACTTCTCTGGCATAGTTTCTGCTAAGCTTGGGTCTACAATAGCTATATCTGGAGTTATTTCAAAGTCTGCTAAAGGATATTTTATCTTAGCCTTATAATCAGTTATTACTGAAAAAGCTGTTACCTCTGTAGCAGTTCCAGAAGTTGATGGAATAGCTACAAACTTTGCTTTTCTTCTAAGCTTAGGTAATCCAAAAGGAACAATAGCCTTTTCAAAAGTAAAATCAGGATATTCGTAGAAAATCCACATAGCCTTTGCTGCATCAATAGGTGAACCTCCTCCTATGGAAACTATCCAGTCTGGATTAAACTCCTCCATTTCCTTTGCACCTTTCATAACAGTTTCTACTGATGGATCTGGTTCTACTCCTTCAAAAACCTTTGTTTCCATATTAGCTTCCTTTAAATAGCTTAAAACCTTATCTAAAAAGCCAAATCTTTTCATTGATCCGCCACCAATAACTATAAAAGCCTTTTTACCTTCTAAACTCTTTAACACCTCTAAAGAATCTTTTCCATGATATATGTCCCTTGGTAAAGTAAATCTTGCCATACTAATAATTCCTCCCAAAATAATATATTCTTAACAAAAAAACAAAGGGTATGTATCAAATAATCTTTTTTAAAACTTACAAACATATTCCGAGAATTACTAGATTTCGCTAAGAATTTATAATCATTACTACGAAGATATTACTAAAGCTTCGAAACTTGCTCCGCTTCGAACAGTCTCAGCTTTTTAACGTAATATCTTCTCCGTAATAATTTAAATTCTAAAGCTCATCTAGATATTCTCTTCATATTGTTTGTAAGTTTTATTATTATATTTGACTACAATCCCTTTACATTTTATTTATTATTATTTAATTTTATTCCTAAATTCTATTTATTTTCTTTTTTCCATTCATCTAATTGTCTTTGTAACTCAACCTTTATATCTTCTAGACCTGAATCATATAACTTCTTATTTAACTTTTCTAAAGTCTCTTCAGTATCTACAGAACCTGTGTATAAAGGTTTTATAAATTCTTTAAATGTATTACTTACAGCTGACATTTGAGTTACAACTTTTTCTGTATCAAATTTGAATCCTAATATAGTTGAAGTTTTAGCCTTTTGGTTAAATTCTTCAAAAGCATCCCACTTATCTACTGGGTCACTATCTAAAACATAAGTGTCAAATAAGTTTCCATAAGCCCAGCTTGTAACACTGTATGGACCATTTGGATCTCTCTTTATTTGGTTATCACTAACCTTTTCATAGTGAGTTCCCTCTATTCCAAACATTAATAGGTTTCTTAATGTAGAATCAGTATTTACTAAGTTTATAAGCTCCATAGCCTTTTCTGGGTGCTTAGAAGTTGATGATATAGCAGTCATAGCTCCTGTAGTTGAAGCATTTGTAACATATGGAGAAACTATTGATGAAGTTACAACCTCTCTACCTAAAGCTTGGCCCCATCCATTTTCAGCATATGGCTGTCCATCAGCCTTCCATACAAATCTCTTAACTTCATTTTTCATATTACTAACTGCTGCATCTTGATTTATATATCCTTTTTGATAAAACTCTCTTAATTTAGTGAAAAGATGTTTTAACTCCTCTGTTTCATACATATTTTTAACTGTTAAGCTTTCATCATCATAGAAAATACCTAAACCTGATGTTATATCCTCTAATCCTTCTAGTGGAATTCCATCACCTTGAGTATAGAATGGAACAAAATCTGGTTCTTTTTCTTTTATAAGTGCAAGCCATGGTTCTAAGTCATCAACAGTGTGAATGTCTTGATATGGAATGTTATATTTCTCAACAAGTTCCTTATCAAATACCCACATAGGTGCTCCTGCTATTTCCTTTTGGTTTGGAACTGCATATACATTTCCATCAACCTCAGCACCTTTCCATAGTCTTTCATCAATAACATTCTTTAAATCTTTTCCATGACTATCTATAAGGTCATTTAACTCTAAGAAAGCTCCCTTTCTTGCATTGTCTAAGTATGGGAATGCCCATGAACATGTAAATGCTAAGTCATATTCTTCTCCTGAGTTAGCTATTACGTTCATTTTTTGGCTATAATCACCAAAATCAATATGTTTTATGTCTACAGTAGCATTAATTTTATCCTTTATATACTTATTTACTTCTTCCTCTACTAATTCTCCGTCAGTTTGTGGTTTACCTATTACATACCATACTAAATTTACAGGCTCTTCTCCTTCTCCCCCACTAGACGAAGCATTTCCCCCTGAACCACATCCAGCTAAGATAGAAGATGTTCCAATTACTCCTCCTAATAATAAAGCGATTAGTTTTTTGTTTTTAAGCATTCTTATTTTCCCCCTTAAATTAAACTAATAAGTCCTCATTATATATGTATTAAATAAATTACTTTCTTATTCTCATTTTTTCTACAATTAACAAAACGTTTACAACACAATTTAATTATTCTTTCTCTTAAATTTTTAATTATCATTTACGAGTATTTTATTTAACATAGAATATAAAATTATAAAAAATATCTAGCATATATTTAATTTAAATTCAATTCACAATTATTCCATTATTTATTAACATTTCTAATTATGGTATAATTACATGGAAAATTTAAGTATTATACACTATTTTAAACTTAAGAAAATAGGAGATGATTTTATGGCTGTAGCAATAGTTCAGCAGCAACAACAACCTAATGATAAGATCAATATTGACTTGTCTAATTCTAATGTTGCTGTAGTTACAAGTAAAAAAGAAACAAAAGCACCCATTAAAGATGAAAATCAACCAAAAAGTAAGGATAATTTAAAATCAGAGAAAAAAGCAGAGCCTAAAGCTAAGGAGCAAAATAAAGCTAAGGCTAACTTAAAAGAAGAAAATAATACTCAGATAAAAACTGAGAATAAAGTTAAAGAGAATAAAGATACAAAGAAAAGTTCTGATGAAATTAAAGAAGAGGTAAAAAATCAAAAGCCTGTTATAAAGGAAGTAATATTACCTGTTGGAAAAGATTCAAAGAATTCTTCTGAAAATTTATCTAATAACTCAAGTGACTTTGCTTCAGATGTTAATAGAAGATTATATGAATATGAAAGTGTTAAAAGTAATCAAGCTAATGCAATGAATGAAGCTATTCGTCTTCATAATGGAGATCCTAGTAACACTTGTGTTTTCTTCCAAGGTGCTTGTTTAAGAGCAATAGGAATACCTGTTCCAGGACATATTGGATACACCTCTAACCTTTGGAACTGGCTAGAAAATAATAACTGGGAAATGCATAGAGATTTTTCAAATATCCAAAAGGGAGATATTATCTTTGCAGGTGAATATCACACAATGTGCTTCATGGGCTGGAAGGATAAATCAAAGGGTATTGCCTATGTAATGGGAAATGAAGCCTATACTTATGGAGATTCATATGCCCATCGTAATTTAAATGGACAAGCTCCTACTAAGGAAAATGGATGGACTAGACAGTATAGATCTACAAGATACTATAAATATAAAGGAAATTCTTCAAAAAACAATTCTAACATTGTTAAAACAAACATTGTAACATCAAAACCTCTTAGCTCAAAGGATCATAAATATACAGTTGAATCCTTAAAAGGTACTGTAACAGCTAAGCAAGATGTTTATGTTAATGAAAAGCCCTTCCCTACTACTGAAGGAATTAATCCTGTAGGACTAGCTAATGGTGGAGATAAACTCCATGTAACTGGTAGAGCCTCAAATGGATGGTATGAAGTTTTATATAATGGTCAAAAAGCTTACATAAGCAATAGATATACTAACTTCTTAGAAGAAAAGGAAGCTCCATCTAAGTCCTCTGATTCTATTACCCCTCTTGGCGTAGTTAAAACTAATACCTCTGATAAAAAATCAGATGCTAAAGAAGATAATAAAAAGGTGAACAAGGGATCTGAAGGTTCTAAGGGTAAAACTGAAGATAAAAAGGTAGAGGAATCTAAGGATAAAGGTACTAATAAAGTAGAATCAAATAAAGCTGAAAAAGCTAAAAAAACTGCCTTTATAAAAGCTAATGGTGGCTTATGGCTACATTCTAAAAAGAATACTTCATACTCTTCTAGAGTAACTTTAATGAGTAATGGAGCTAAGGTTAATGTTTTAGAGGAAGATAATTCTTGGTTTAAGGTTGACTATAATGGAAATACTGGTTTCTGTTCAAGAAACTATGTAACTACTCCAGTTTCTTCTGAAAGTAATAAAGCCTTAGAAGAAAGCAAACCTACTGCACCTAGTAAAACTGTAGAAGAAAATAAACCTAAGAAGGAAGTTGAAACAAGTAAACCTGCTTTAACAACTGTTAAAACTGCTTCTGTAAAAGCTAATGGTGGACTATGGTTACACTCTTCTAAGGATTCTTATATCTCTTCTAGATTAGCAATTATGGATAAGGGTGAAAAGGTTACAATCTTAGAGGAAAATGGAGATTGGTTTAAGGTTAACTATAATGGTAAAACTGGTTTCTGTGCAAGTAAGTACTTAAGTGAACCTACTACTTATGAAAAACAATCTGAATCTAATAAAGTAGAGGAAATTAAAAAAGAGGCTCCTAGTAAGGCTGTAGAAGAAAGTAAACCTACTGCACCTATTAAAACTAGGGAAGAAAATAAGCCTAAAAAGGAAGCTGAAATAAGTAACCCTACTTTAACAAATATTAAAAGAGCCTCTGTAAAGGCAAATGGTGGTTTATGGCTACACTCTTCTAAGGATTCCTCTGCATCTTCTAGAATTACCATAATGAGTAATGGAGAAAAGGTTGATATTTTAGATGAAAGCGGATCTTGGTATAAGGTTAATTACAATGGAACTATGGGTTGGTGCTCAAGCCAATTCTTAAGTAACCCAACTGTTATCTCTCAAAGCTCACAAAGTAAGGCTGTAGAGGAAAATAAAACAGTTGAAATGAATAAGCCAGTTACTAGTACAGTAAAAACAGCTTATATAAAAGCTAATGGCGGTTTATGGTTACACTCTTCTAAAGACTCCTATGCTTCTTCTAGAATAAGTATAATGAACAAAGGATCAAAGGTAAGAGTTTTAGAAGAAAGTGGTTCTTGGTTTAAAGTTGACCACAATGGAAATATAGGTTGGTGTTCAAGTGAATTCCTAACTACTCCAGTAACATCAGAAGGTAATACTGTGGAAGTAAGTAAAATAGTTAAGTCAAATACCAGTGAAGCTTCCCTAAGAGAAAGCCATATAAAGGCTAATGGAGGATTGTGGCTACACTCATCTAAAGACTCCTCTACTTCATCTAGATTAACTGTAATGGGCAATGGTCATAGGGTTGAAATCTTAGAAGAAAATGGAGATTGGATTAAGGTTAGATATAATGGAAACACAGGTTGGTGTGCTAAAAAATTTATAGCTTAAAATTTTAAAATAAAATTTAATATGGACTTATTAAAATTAATCATAGGCTGATGATAGCTTAATATTAGTTTTAAATTCACCTAATAAATTCAAATCTTTTATAAAATGGGCTTATATAAAAATAACTTTTATGTATATTTTGATATAAGCCCTTTCTTGTATTTGAATTATATACCTTGAAGTGGTCTTAGAAGTTTTATATATAATCACTAAATCTCTAATTTACTCATATATGTTTTTTTGATATAATAATTACTATGATTACGTACGTAAGGAGGTTAAAAATGGATAATAATTTCTTTTATAAATTTCCAGCACTTAAAGGAATTCAGGCATCTAGAGAGTTTTTCGTAATTATGTGTCCTTTATCTGTATTATCAAAGTTATTTATTTTTAATGATGATGAGCTACCTCCAGAATATCGTGCACAAAGATTATTAAATAAATCTAGAATACCAGAAATAACATCCTATATGGTGGATAATCCTAATGACTATGTGTTTTCATCTGTTACAGCATCAATTGATGGTGAATTTTCATTTGAACCCTTTGAAAAAGCTTCAAATGAAAATATGGGAACTTTGCAAGTGTCTATGGATAGCAGACTATTAATAAATGATGGTCAACATAGAAGAGCAGCTATTGAGGAAGCTTTAAAAGTTTCACCTGAATTAGGTAAAGAAACTATCTCAGTAGTTTTATTTATAGATGAAGGACTTAATAGAAGCCAACAAATATTTGCTGATTTAAACAAACATGCTGTTAATGTTTCAAAGTCAATAGGTATTTTATACGATTCTAGAGATCCAATTGCCTTAACCACTAAATCACTTATTGAAAAAAATAAGTTTCTTAAATACTTCACAGATAGAGAACAGCCCTCTTTATCTAAGTATTCAAATAAACTATTTACATTAAGTAGTATAAATGAGACAAATAAAAAATTACTTTGTAAACTTGACCCTAAGGATGAATCTACTCAAAAATTTGTATATGAATTTTGGGATTGCTTATGTACAAATATGAAAGAATGGCAGTTTGTTTTTAATAAAGAAATTAGCCCTAGTATCTTTAGAAAATCCTATATTAGTTCTAATGCTGTAATACTTGAATCTTTAGGTATTATAGGAAATTGTCTTTTTAGAAAAAATAAATCTAATTGGAAAGAATATATGATTAAACTAAATGAAATTAATTGGAATAGATCTAATCTAGAAGATTGGGGTAATCGTGCTATTGGAAATAACGGACGTATAGTAAAAAACTCTAATTATATAAAGCTCACAACAAACTTTATAAAACTACAGCTTGGAATTAAGCTTAATCATGATGAATTAGAGTTAGAAAATTCATATAGAAAGCAGAAGGAAAATAAAAATGAGTAGTTTAAATATAAATGACAAAATTAATAATATATTAGATGAAATGACTCGTGTATATAAAAATGATTCAAGACCTTGGGTTATAGGATATAGTGGTGGAAAAGATAGTACTACTGTTGTTTTATTAGCATTTAAAATGCTTCAAAACTTGCCAAAGGAAGAAAGACATAAACCAGTTTATGTAATTTCATCCGATACCTTAATTGAAAATCCTATAGTATTATCTTATTTACAACAAAACTCAAAATACATAAATGAAGGTGCTAAAAATCTAGGATTACCTTTATATACTGATATGATACACCCAGATTATAATAATACATTTTGGGCTAATGTAATTGGTAAGGGTCTTCCAACCCCTACTTCTATTAGATTTAGATGGTGTACTGAAAGATTAAAAATTAAGCCTTCTAATAAGTTTATCGAAGATAAAGTTAAAGAAAATGGCGAAGTTGTAGTATTACTTGGTGTTAGAAAATCTGAAAGTATAGCAAGAGGAATTAGAATAAAAAATAGAGAAATTGAAGGTTATTTACTAACTCCTCATGTAACTCTGCAAAACACTTATGTCTATAATCCTATTGTTGAACTTTCAACTGATGATGTTTGGGCTATTCTACTTTCAAACAATGGTGAAACTCCATGGGGAACTAATAATAATGATTTATTTGCCCTTTATATGGGTGGTGAAGGCGGAGAATGTCCTTTTACTGTAACAAACGACTCAGAGACACCTTCTTGTGGTAACTCTAGATTTGGTTGTTGGATCTGTACCGTTGTTAAAGAAGATAAATCACTAACTGGATTTATAGAAAGCGGAGAAACTGAACTTCAGCCACTACTTGATTTTAGAAGCTGGCTATTAAGCATACGTGATAAACATGAATATAGACAACAATATAGAAGAGATGGAAATCATTATTATAAAAAACTTTACTTAGAGAAAATGCCTTTACTAAATGATTATATTATTGATAAGAACCATCTATTCTTTGATGAAGAAAATAATGAAGGATATATAGATTTAGTTAGATCTAAAGAAACTGATGAGCTTTTAAATAAAAAGTCAACAGATAAAGACAAAATATTCCTAGAATTAATTCCAATAATTGAATCTGGTGAAGATATTAAATTAGATCTTAGTAAAATTCACTCTGATTCAAAAGGTGAATTCATAAATGTTGTTGGTTATGGACCATTTAATTTTAAGGCTAGAAAACTTATTCTTGAAAAATTACTTGAAACTCAAAATAAAATTCAAGAATCCTATGACCTTGATTTAATAACAATTCAAGAGTTGGAAGCCATAGATAAAATCTGGGATGACGAGGAAGATTTAACTCGTAGAAGCTTAGTTGAAATTTATTATAACAAAACTGGTAATAGACTTCCTTGGGATGATTATAAAAAACCTATTTTTGATAATTCTACATTAGAAACAATCTCTAATTTATGTGTAGAAACAGATATTCCAGAAGATTTAATCAATAAATTACTTATAGAAAGTAATAAATATAAACATTTTACAAATAAAACTATACTAGATAAATCTATAAGCAAATTATTAAATCAAAAACATTTACACAAAAGTTTAGTTGAGGAGATAGACAATGATAATTAATAATATAACACTTAAAAACTTTAGATCATATGAAGATGAAACTACCTTCTCATTTACTCCAAATGGCAATAAAAATATAGTTTTAATTGGTGGTGAAAATGGAGCTGGTAAATCTACTCTATTTGAAGCAATTAAGCTTTGTATATACGGCCCAACGACTTATGGATATCTTGGTAACAATTATAATTACCAAACTAAAATTAAAAATAATATTAATGATAATGCCTTTAAAAATGAAGATATAGAATCATTTATAGGCTTAAGCCTTTCATTTAAAGAAGGGACTGAGTTGAAAAGTTATTATCTTAAACGTATATGGAAATATAAAAATCATAAATTAAATGAAGAATTTAAGGTATTTTTAAATGATAAAGAACTTTCTGAAGATGATAAGCTTTATTTTGATAAATATTTAAAATCAGTATTACCACCTTCACTATTCGACTTTTTCTTTTTTGATGGTGAAGAATTAAGTGATTTCTTTGTTGGTAAATCATCAAGTTCAAACTTAAAAGAAGCCGTACTTGAACTTTTCAACTACGACACATTTGATGTATTAAAAAAACAATTACTTTCTTATCAAAGAACACATTCTAAAGAAAATAAAAATTTAGATGAAGCTCAAGCTAGATATGACGAACTTTCATCTGAAATACATGAAATTAAAAATAATATATCAGAACTTGAAAATATAATTTTAAATAATGAATCTATCCTTGATGATCTTTATATAAGAAAACAAAATTATGAAGATGACTTTAGAAATAGTGGGGGTATTTTTGAAGAAGAAAGATTATTGTTAAATTCACAGATCAATAAGCTTGAATCTGAACGTACAGAAATAAATCAAGAAATTAAAGATTTCTGTAATGATACTCTTCCATTTTTAATAGTCTCTAAACTATTAAAAAATACTAAAAAACAAATTGATGAAGAAGAAGCACTTATTTCATTTAATAGTATAAGTAAAAAGTTATCTGGTAATATTATAAAATCAACACTAAAGAAACATTTACCTAAACATAATAATATTAATTATGATGAAATAGCCTTAACTCTTTTAAATGAAATGTTTGAAGTAGATAAAATGAATGATATTTCTAATATATTGGAACTTTCAAATGAAGATAAAAATTCTATTAATTTCATAATTAATAACATATTAGGTAAAAGTAATGATTTTAAATTTAATATATTATCAAAATTCACTAGACTTAAAGAAATTTCATTAAGTATTAAGATTTTAAGAGAAAAACTTAATTCAACAGTTTCTGGTGATTTCTTAAATAACTATTTAGAAACAACTGCTATTTTAAATAAACAAATAAGTGAGACTGAAAATATAATTGCTTCTTCAAAAGCTAAACTTGAAGAAAAATATAAGCAATTATCTTTAAAAGAGTATCATTTAACAAGAGCTAAAAATGAACTTACATCATTACTACAAAATAATAATGTTTTAGAAATGTCATCTAGTATAATTAGCTATTTAGATAAACTTCTAAAAAATATTACTAGAGATAAAATTGATGCTATAGAAGAAGAATTTATTAACATATTTAAAAATATTATAAGAAAAGACAATTATGTAAATAGTATAGTAATTGATGATTCATTTAACTCTACTCTTTACATAAATAAAGAATATGATACAAATGAAATATTAAATATATTAACTAACCTTGGTTTTGAAGGAACTGAAAAGAAATATGGTTCTAAATTCATAGATGATTTATTTAATTATTTTGATGTAGCAAACTATAAAAGCTTAACTAAAAAACTTGAACAAATAGCTTTAGTTCAGTATATTTCTTTAAGCTCAAAGGTTAATATAAATGATTTTTCAAAAGGAGAAAAACAAATTTATATACTTTGCTTAATTTGGGCTATTATAAAAAGTTCTGGTGTTGAAATACCATTTATAATTGATACACCATATGCACGTATAGATGAAACTCATAGAAATGCTCTAACAACAACATATTTACCTAATATAAGTAAGCAGGTTATTATACTTTCAACTAATAAAGAAATTGATAGTGACTTATATCAAGTTGTTAAGCCTTATGTATGTAATGAATATCTACTTCTTTACAATACAAATTTAAGAAAAACAGAAGTTAAAAATGGATATTTTGAGGTGTAATTATGGGATTTAGATTAAAAACGTCAAAAAAAACAAAAGAAATATTTGAAGAATTAGGTGGAAGTTCAAATCTTAAGCCCTTTGCATTAAGTAAAATAGCCGTTTCTATGTCCCTAAATCATGAAACACCTATTGAAGAATATGAAAGCAAGGATACAAATGGACTTGAACTACAAAGAGCTACTGTTACTGGTGAATTTGATGCTATATTCAAAGCTCTTATTGAAATGAACTTAGGAAGACATATTTCAGATGATGACTACTATCCTACTTATATGAAGCTTCATATGGATAGAGGTGCTGAACTTCTTTATAATAAATATAAATACTCAGGGGGTAACTTAGAAAAATTTATAACTAAGATACTTGATGAAGGAGATGCTAGTATATGATATATCTAGATAATAGTGCTACTACTCCAATTGACCCAGAAGTTTTAGAAGCAATGTTACCGTATTTAAAAGAAGAATACGGTAACCCTTCTAGTAGACACTACACATTAGCTGTTAATGCAGAAAAAGCTGTAGAAAAAGCTAGAGAGCAAGTAGCTAATTTAATTAATGCAAACCCAAAAGAAATTATTTTCACAAGCGGTGCTTCTGAAAGTAATAATATGATTATAAAAGGTGTTTCTGACTATATTAAATTTTATGAAGATAAAGGAAATCATATTATAACATCTACTGTAGAACATAAATCAGTTTTACAAACATGTAAGTTTTTAAATGGTGATGTATTTTGGAATAATCCAGATAAAACAATTGCAAGCCAATTTTTAAAAAAGAAGAAAAACACTAAAAAAATTAATAGAGGATTTGAAGTAAGTTTCTTGCCTGTTAATGAGTATGGTCAAGTTACTGATGAAAACTTTAAAAACTCTATAAAAGAAAATACTATTTTGGCTTCTTTTATATGGGGTAACAATGAAATTGGATCTTTAAATAATATAGGCTCACTTTCTAAGATTGCTAAAGAAAATAATATACTTATCCATTCTGATGCAACACAAGTATTAGGGAAAGTTCCTATAGACGTAAGGAAAATACCAGTTGACTTTCTCTCCTTTTCTGCCCATAAGATTTATGGACCAAAAGGGGTTGGTGCTGCTTTTATAAGACAAGAAAGTTTTAATAATTACAAAATGACTTCTCTTATACATGGTGGTCAACAAGAATTTGGATATAGAGCTGGAACCCATGCAGTTCATAATATAGTAGGATTCGGAAAAGCTTGTGAAATTGCAAAAAGAGACATGAATAATTATATAGAAAAAATACTTAATCTTGAAGAAGAAACTAAAAGAATTTTAAAAGAAAAGTATCCTGAAATAGAGTTTTTAGGAGACCCTAAAAATAAAATACCCGGTGTAATAGGTATGATTATACCTAATGTAATAAATGAAATGTTAATAAAAAATTTAGCTGATAAAGTAGCTATTTCAGCAGGTTCTGCTTGTGGAATTGGTGAACCTTCATATGTTATACAAGAGATTGGAAAGGCTAATTGTACTAATCACTTTATTAGAATTAGTTTAAATAAAAATTCATTTATTGATGATATATCAAAACTTAATATATAATTAAAGACATGTAGAAAATTTCTACATGTCTTTCGATTTATACTAATATTAATTTATAATTTTTCAATATCTAAAGTAAAAATTTCTACAAATTTTTTAGCCATTTCTTTTTGTCTTTTTTCAATTTCTTCAATGCCCCAATTATTATATTCCAATAATTCTTTAGTCATAAGCATATCAGTATATTCTTTATAAACATCTTGCTTTTTATCAAAAAACTTATTTGATGTTTTACTTTGTGCTTTTGGCCCTAATAAAGTAAGATTACCTAATCTATTAAGATATAACTCGCATTTCTCCTTACCTCCAAAAACTCCAATCCACTTTTTTCCATAATTTTGGGACTCAGATACTGTTTGAGGTAATACATGCTCAATAGTAACACTTTTTCTTCCAGGTGCAATCCATTCTTCATTTGAATGCAAGCTTTTTTCATATTCTATTAATAAATAATATGTTGAATATGGCTTTTGTTTAACTTCTATAATTTCAAGTGCATTTTGAAATTCGCTATCTTTAGCATATTTATTAAATTCATAGGATAATTTGTCTATACTAAATTCTCTAGCAATTTCACCGAATAGCTTTTCTATTGCTGTTGGTTTCTTTTTCAAAATAGAAATATATCTAATTAAGAAATTCAAACATAATTTTGCTACTTTATAAAATTCTTGATTATTAATTTTGTAATCATATTTTTGAAGAGCTGCAATTAAAATCGGAAAATGAGAATTAAATTTCAAATTATTAGTTTCTCTTAAAACATTAATTAATTTTTGATTTTCTATAATATTCTCATTAGGATCTATTAATAATTTATAATATCTAGATAATTTATCTAAATTATTTATCATATTTTTAGATTTCTCATAGTCTTTTCCTAAATAAATTTTTATATTTTTAAATAAATCTTGAGTTCGTACAAAATCATATTTTGATATCCAATAATATCTTATAAAATTCTTTAACTCTTTATTATCTTCTATTGTAGATACAATTTCTGCCCATTTCTTTTTTAATTCTTCAAAATCATTCTTATTAGAAAAATTTTTAAATAGTTTATTTTTAATCAAATCTACAGATGAAAGCTCTAAACCACGTTCATTAAGCGTTTCAAAAATTAAAAAAGCATCAACATCATTCTTTACCTCTATATATACAACTTCTAACTTATCTAATATAGCATCATGAAGCTCTCTTAATTTATTATATATATTTGCTATATACTCATAATTCTCATAACTTTTTTCTGTATAACCAATCTTATCCTTAACGGTACTGTAAATATAATCATATGCTTTTACAATTTTTTCATTTACCTTTAAATCACCTTTATTTTTAAATTTATTCTTTACATATTCCCAATAAGCTTTATCTTTATCCCATCCATTAACAATGTATTCTTTAAAAAATTCTCTATTTACTATTCCTAAATTTAATTTTAACCCTATAATTTCTCCATCATCATTTGAAAATTCAAGTAATTTTTGAATGCTACTTAATCTGTGATTAATTGAATTTTCTTCCGAAAAAATTTTTTCATTATAAAGCCTTCTTATAACATAAAGAGTAATCATTATTGTTGTTAATCTTTGTTGTCCATCAATAACTTCTAACACTTTATCATCATCTTTTCTTTCTGAATTAAATACAATTGTTCCTATAAAATGATTATTTTTACTTTCTATAGCCGAATATATATCGTTAAATAAATCATCTATATGATTTTCACTCCATGAATAAGTTCTTTGATAGTCTGGGATTTCATATATTATATCCTCCTTCAAAATTCCTCTTAATGTACATCCATCTGCATCTATTTTCATTATATTTTTTATCTCCTCTTTTAATCTTTTAACAATTGCCAAAAAGCTAAGTCTTTCATAAATGATGGTCTTTCACTATCACCTATCTTTACTAAGCTATGATGTTTTGCTAATCCTTTTATAGTTGTTACAAGTTTATCTTCTTCCTGCTTACTTTGAGCATTAAATAGTTTTTTAACATCTCTATTATTTAAGTCATCAACTCTATGAACTACCCAATTTAATATATAGTTAGCATAGTCATTCTTATCTGTTGAGAAGTGAGTTAGTAGTTGTGTTGAAAGTATTGTTCCTACCCCAAACTCTCTACCTTCTTTTAGTATTTTCTTTAATGCTGTGAAATCTTTACTTAAGAAGTTATCAGCTTCATCTACTAATATTATTTTATTCAGCTGTCTTAAATTCCCTTCTATCTTACTATGTCCCCCAGCTTGCATTTGAGCATAGAATAAATCTAATGTAATTGCCACAACTAGATTTTGTATTCCTTCATCATATCCTGATAAATCTATTACTGTAACTCCATCTATAAGTTCAAATAAGCTTTTAGTTTCAAATGGATCTGGTTCAAATATTTCAAAATCTATAAGATTGCTTAATGCAGAATATAAACTATCATCCTTTTTCAAATCCTCTCTTGATTCATAAACATCATAAACATCTTTTAATGTTGGTGCTGGTTTATCCCAAGTTTCTTGATTATTCTTTATGATTCCTCTCTTCTCATAAGCTTCCATTATAAGTTCTCTTAATAGTGTTTCTTGCTTATTACCAAGTCTAAATCCTTTGGCAATAGTTTCTTTTAAACTATTAGCAGTGTGAAGAGGAAGCATTGGTTTTGAGTTTGGCCCCTTTACTACTGATAATGGATTAAACGGTAAATGATATAATTCAAAAACCTTAGCACCTGTAGCCTCTATAAAATCTTCTTTTGACTTGTTGTAATCTCCTTTATAGTCAAAAATAAGAATTCCAATGTCTTTACCGTCAACATTATTCTTTGATTCTCTATGAATTTGAGTAATTACTGACTTAGTAAACTGAGTTTTACCAGTTCCCATAGTTCCGATTATTCCCGTATTAGTATGAAGAACTTTATTTGTATCATTTGGATAAAGAATGATTTTTTTATTGTTTTTCTCATTAGTTCCAAATATTATTTCCATATTTCTGCTTTCTTCAACTAAAATATTTTCTTTTATTTCAAATAATTCTCCAGTTGTGTTCTCTTTATAAACACCATTTCTAATTACTAAATCTTCATCAGTATTCTCAATACTTTCTTTGATCTCTACACTTTTCTCAGGTATATATTCAATATTTTCTACTTCTGAAAAATCAACTTTAGAAATTAAGCCTTCGATTTCACTAACTGTTTTAGTTATAAATTGAATTCCGTCTTCTTCTGCCATTTCTATAACCATAACATCTTCAGTTATTTCAGAAATATTTTTAGTTACTCCTCTTTTGAAAGATACCACAGCAGCTTGTCCCAAAACTTTATCCATTGAATCTACTATTTGATAATCTTCATTTAATAGCTTTCTTCTTAATTCAGAATCTATTACTTTTTCCCAGTTCTGATTATTACAAACCCTATATAGATTTAATTTTTCTGCACTTGATACTACTAATTGCATCAAGAAGTTTCTATATACCTTTTTTGTATTTGAAAGTATTTCACCATCTTTAGGTAATAATGTTTCCTTTAAAAGTCCTTTTGTTTTTTTAGCTTGTGTTATACCCTTTACTATGTATCCATCATCATTTATACCAATTTTAACTTCTACAGGATAATAATGAACAAATACTTTTTCATCTTTTTCTTCTATTCCAACCATTAATATATCATCACTTGTAGCACCATTATTTTCAAATCCTAAATTTTTAACTGAGAAGAATCCTTCTGATTGCTTTAATCCTACTCCACCTGAAACCCTTAGAATCTCTTCTAATGATATTGGTACCCATATTATATTTTCATTTTTAAACTTAGCTAATGCTAACTTAATAGCTGAAAGTATGCTTATTTTTTCTTTAGGAAAATGTGATTTACTTGATAATAACCTTAATAACCAATCTCCATTTATAGCATTAAACATATTTATTATCATTGGAGAGTACTCTTTAGAATTTTCTATATAATTATTATTTAAAAATTCTTCTATTACTCTTTGATAAGGAGTTGATTTTCTAGTTACAGTTATTGCATCATATCCTCCTGCTGTTGTATATTGATCACTGTAATGTATTATTAACAAATCTTTTGCATCAGGATCATTTTTAAAGAAGTTTAAGTCAACCTTTGGATTTATAAATGTTACCCAATGACTTGCATTATATATATCATCTAATGAACTTTTACTTTTATTAGGAACTGAAATTGCTTTACATTGATCACTATTAAAAGGCTCTCCATTAGAAGCTGTATTTAGAGCATTAAGTTTCATAGCAACATTCATTAAATCAGTATCAGTATTTGCGTATTTAGTACCAAATCCAGTTCTATATGCATCACCTAAAAATACTGATGGAATTCCAGAGATTTCACCATTTAATATTACTCCTGATGGTATATCACTCATTTTTGATGTTATAGTCCTTACATCCTCACTCATCTCTAAGAATGTAATATGAGCATATTCTATTCCATCTTCAACTTTTTTTGTATAGAATTGTACTTTTTCTCTATAAAGATTAAGTACATCCTCCTCTGACATGTTGTCTACTTTTAAATCTATTCCATATAATCCTTTTATACTCGCTATATTTTCATTAAAAGCAACTTCTTCAAAAGCATTTGTTATATTTTCATCTGAATATATAAATAAATCTATTGGTAATACATTATTTCCTGATTTAAGTCTCTTTGTGTAATACTTAAAAATTCCTTGAAGAATTTCCTTACTATCTCCTGTGTTTATTAAATTTATTCTAATTGCTGCATTTTCAGACATGTTAAATAAATATCTAAAATGTCCTACAAACTCTTCGATTTTTTCTGTAACAAGCTTAGATACAAACTCCCTAGCTCCTTTATATCTTGGTAATTTTTCATCAACATAATATTTCCACTCTGGAGAATGTAATTGTTCCATTGGAATATACAGCTCATTTTCTTCTCCAACTATATAAGGTAAAAGATAAGTTGAAGTAAACCTCTTAATAATTTCATCTGATAACTCCTCGCCACCAAGTTCATCATTTATTTTTAATTGATATGCTATGTTTAAAGGATGTAATGGAGTAAATATTAATTCTTTATCTTCTATTTCTCTTTTTATCACTCCTAATTTAAATAAATTCTTTTGTTCTTTATTTAAATACTCACCTTCATTTATTGAATTTAATGCTTCTAAATAAACAATTATGAAATCCTTATATATTGATTTCAAATCATCATTTAAATATGTTAAACTAGGTAATCTTCTAGATTTTTTATAATACTCTAAAATTTTATAGTAAGCTTCTCTAACTTCAGAATATAGTAATATTTCATTTTTCTCTAATCCTTCTGTAGTTTCAATAAAGCAAAAGCCTTCTTTTTCTATAATCTCTTTTTCTAAAGCAAGATTTTTTCTAAATTCATCTCTTGTTAAATATTCTCTTGTTCCAAACTCTAGTTTGTTATCACCTATAGACTTAAAATCAGCCTTTTTTTCTCTTTTAAGTTTCCATACCTTCATACCTGTTGCATACTCTAGCACTTGACTTGTCCCAATTATTCCAAACGGTACAATATCATTTTCAATCTTTGCTGTAAATCTAATAAGTTCCTCATCATTTTCATAGTTAAAATTATCTGCTATTTTAACTTCTACTAACTCATCTGAAAGTATATTTATCTGTTCATTATTAGAAGTTAATTCATATTCTGATTTATTACTTTCAAACTCATTAAATATAATAGTTGAATCATTTGTATTTATAGAAATATAACTTTCATTCTTCTTAACAACCAATGTGTATTTAGATTTTATTGCCTCTAAGTATTTTTTATTAAAATTTAAAACAACTATTTTAAATTCGAATTTCATTTTTTCTGGTTTATAAACTACTTTATAAAAGTTTGATTTGAATTCATCTACCTTTAAGGTTACATTTAATTTCCTACCTGAAGTGGTAGCTTTTAGGTCGCCAACTATTCCTTTTTCATGAATATATTCTTTTTTTAGCTTATCATCAAATGTAAATTCTAAATCTATTTCTTCTAAGTTATTTTCATTAAAAACTATTATATTTCTAGTTCTTGATTTAGCCTTAGAAGTACCTTCTTCTTTATCCCATTCAACAGAAGCTCCTATATATTCTAGAGGTTTTATTTGTTTTTTATCTTCAACAGATTTTATCACATACTTATACTCAACATCTTTCCAATTAGCCTCTTTTAACTTATCAATACCTTTATCATCAAAATATTTCTCTAATTGAGTTTCTGGATTACCATAGTTATGAATCTCATCTACTCTACCAAAATATAATGCATTTTCATTTATTTTATTTTCTAATTCTTTTCCTGATAATTCCCCTAATTTGCTATCATAAAACAATCCAAAATTTCTATATTCATTTTTATCTATATAACCTTTATTTATTATTTCTAATATTTCTCTATATTCAAAAATTGAATTACTATCTTGAAATAGTGAACTTTTTTTTCTTTCCAAGTCTTTTTCAACAATAACTTTATCTACTTTACTAAAATTATTGTTTGAAATTTTTTCTTTAATATTATTTTGTATATAATTTACATGAAATGGCATACCTTCTTTTGAAAAAGATTCTGTTCCACCAACAATACTATCTAAAGTTGTATTGTGTATAAATAGTATTCCCTTATTCTCATATCCTGTTTCATGTCCAACCATATTTCTAAGTCTTGTTAAAAAGTCTGGTTGAACATTATCAATAGTAGCAGCAACTATTAATTCTTTACCATTATGAAAATTTAATTTATATGATTTGTACTTAACATTTCCATTTTCATCTTTGTATTCATAAGTTTCACTTAAAGTATTTTCCTTTAAAACATTATATAGATTTCTTACTTGTTCCTCAGTCTCAAATTGAATATTATATTTTGCTCCTGAATTTAAAGGATTATCTTTAAAAAACTCTAAAATTCTTTCTGATAAATAACTATAAAACTGATCTAACATATTGTGCATCCCCACTATCTGATTTCTTTTCTAGTAAGTTTAATTTTTCATAAAGCTGAATTATTTTTTTACTTGAATCTCTATCAAAAAATATTCCTCTTTTTTCAAATTCCTCAAATAAAATATTTAATTTTAGCTTTTTCTTATCATTAATACAAATTTTGGTCATTAATATTATATCATCTTCTGTCATATTTAAATTGTATCCTAATGCCCCTCTTCTCTTTCCAAAGTTCTTTTCAACAAATTTTACAAACCAATTTTTATAAGCATCATATGCTCTTTTTCTTGTTCCTTTATTAAATTGATATTCTAATGAGTCATAAAGTCTATATACTTCGTTGAATCCATTAACAGAACTTTGTTTTGAGGTTGGTTTAAATTCATTCCAATCGATATCCTTTATCTGACTTTGATATATATTTACAACTTCTCTTAAACTTTCTTCTATTTCCTCTTTGTTCATTGAATTATAAGCTTCTGCTAACTCCAAATAGCCCAGTTGATTTTCATCTCCATTTGTATTTAACAGTTCTAATGCTACAGCATGTGAAAATAAGGAATTAACTTTACCTTTTAATAACTCCCATCCTAATCTATAAGCAGTTCTATTTTTTGAAGTACTTTCCCAAGATAATGTATAGTAAACTTTTTCCATTTTATCTAATTCAGCATTTTCAAATTTATCTAACTTTATACTCAATTGGGATATATAAAACATATAGTAGTATTCTAATAACCTCTTTAATGAATCCTTATATAACTCTTCATGTTTTATTAAAAATCTAAAATCTTTTATAAACATTTCTTTTACATAAGGAACATAGCAATTATATCCACCCATTGAGTATTTTTTTTCTTTTAAAGTTGGCAATGATTTTAATACTAATTTATATAATATATTGTTTACTTCAGTATCATAATGGCTTAGTGCTTCTTTCTTTATATTTTCATCAAACAGTACTGAATATAAAAAGCTAGCTATCTTTTCATCTGCTTTGGTTGAGTTTATATAATTTAATGTTTTAATGTCAAAGTTAACTAACTTCCCATCTTCTATAAACATTGTTCTTATTATATCCTTAAAAGTCTCTTCGCTTAAATTTCCTTCATAGTCACCAACCTGTTCAGCAACCTCTTCTATAAACTCATCATAATTAAATGTACCTTCTATTTGTTTATTTGAAATAAGTCTTGAAAAACTTCCAAGAACCCCTGAAAAATCATCAACTAATGTCTTTTCATTAGCTGCATATGGTAAAAGCTTAAATCTTGATCCTTGTTTATGAGTTAATCCCTTTTCTGTAAACTTAAATCCATTTTTAAACTCTTTTAAATCTATTTTATAATCATTAAATTCACTCATGCTTAAATCTCCACAAATCTATAAATTTCAAATTGGTCATCATATTCTAATCTATATTTCTTATTATTATCTCTATTTTTTTCTGTAAATAAAAGATTTTCATTTTGAGAACCAGCAACCTCTAACTTGTTTATAAACTCAATGAACTTAACAAATTGATTCTTGTCCTTCTTATTTGGTCTATAACCCTTAATAACCTTTTTTAATAATTGATATAATGAATAATCTATATCAATAGTTTCTGAATTTTCTAAACTATCACTCTTAAATTTAATTTCCATAGTATTTAAGAATTTTATTAATTCATTATCTTTATTACTAGGTAAATTGCTTATATCCGCTTTAAATTCAATCTCTTCACTAACCTTGTATTTATTTTGATTTTTTCCAATAAAAATGTTTATACTATCTTTATCAGCTTCTCCATTCCATTTTAAAATTCCATTTTTTATAAAACTATATAAATCTTTAAGTTTACCTTTCTCACCTTTATTCCAATAATAAAGATTTCTTATAAACTCATCATAAATATCATCATTTAGTGAAAAGACATCATTTTTTCCACATAGTAAATAACTTCTAATAAATAGTTTTAATAAATCAATTCTTATTTTATTTACTACTTGCTTATCATTAAAATCTAACTCTTCAATATTACCTAAAAAACCTTTTGGATAATCAATATTTTCATTAAATAATTCTATTAAATTTACTGAGTTATTAAATTTAATCACAAAATCATCTAACTCTTCATTTCTTATATTTAATGGATCTAATTTATTTAATCCCTCGAATATTGATGATAGTTCTTTATGGCTAAATAATATATTAGGCATTAAAGAATTTATATATTCTTCAGGTTTTAATCTTGATATTTTTTGCTTAAATATCGGGGAATTAATATCTATATAGGTTCTAGATATTAATATATCATGTAAGAAATTCAATAAAGCTCTAGTTGATATTATAGCTTTGTTTTTTATTATTACTTGAACAAGTAATTCTATAATACTTTCTTGAACATTCTCATTACTTAGAAGCTCATAATTAACTTTTATTGGACATGTATTAGAAATTGAACAGTTTGTACAATTCTCTTTGTATGATTTATAAAAATAGTTTAACTCTGATTTATTAGTAATCTTTCCAAGTAACTCTTTTATATATTGTGATTTAACTTTACCGTCTTTTATTGTGTAAATATGATAATCACAAAAATTCACAAATTGAATATTACTCTCTGAATCAAAATCATTTTCTACTATGGTTTGTTCAAGTATTTTATTTTTATCTACAAATTGTTTTAATTTAGTAAATCTTGAACCATACTTAGAGTCAATAAAGTTATTTAAAGTTCCAAGATTTATAGCTAATATAAACTTTTGATTGCTTGAATCAATTTTTTCATCACTAAACTCATCTAATACATCATTTAAAGTATCCATAGAAGTTTGATTAGGCTCTAAACTTTCTGTAGCATCATTATGTAACTTAAACATTGATATTATATCTGGATATTTATCTTTGAAATAGGATATTATGTGAGATTTACCATCTCCTACACTACCACAAACTAATATTAGTTGTGCTTTATTACTTTCAGAAGCATTTATTATTAACTCCTCAAGCTTACTTTGAACATTTCTTTCTATATGCATATATTTCTTAAAATCACTAAAGCTATTTAATCCCTCTACAGCTTCTTTAGAAGATTCCTTTAATCTACCTAATTCATCTATTAAACAATTTCTCTTTATCTCTCTATTTTTTATGTTATTTTCCTTTTCTTCTTTTAAATCTTTATTAATCGATATTATTTTTTTTAATTCAACTTCAATTTTCCTATGATCATTATCTATAAATTTATTAAAGTCCACTAAAATTCTCCTTTATCTCTAAGATTTTTAATCATTTATTATAAAAAGCTCCGTAATTCTCTCAAAAATTTCTATAAAAACCAATAATATATTCTTATTATAAAATCTCTACGTATAATTGTCCAATTCCTTGTATTAACTATATATTTATAATTAGATATAAAATTAAAAGGTAGCTTAAAACTACCTTTTAATAACGCCAACAATTACAAATATTCTTTCCACTAGCACTTACTCTTACTCTACTTGTTGCCTTCCCCCCTATAAATTTACAATCTGGAGTTTTGTGAACATAGCTGTTTCCACTAGCTACATACCCATAGTCTGAAGTGGCTTGTGGCTTATTAGGATCACTACTTGGACTATCATATCCTGTTCTATGATCATGACTAGCCGTACCCCCATTTGGTTTAAATGTTCCATTATTTTTATTATTTGATTGATTATTTTTACTACTTGAATTACTACTATTTGAAGACTCTCTTTTTGCTTCTTCTCTCTTTAATCTTGCCTTTTCTGCCTCTTCTTTAGCTTTTCTCTCTGCTTCAGCTTTAACTATTTTTTCTTGCTCCTCTTTTTCAGCTTTCTTCTTTAAAAGCTCATTATAAACTTCCTCTTTTTTAGCTGTTTCAGCTTTTAAGTTTTCATAAGAGCTTTCAAGCTTTTTATAATTATTTTCTTCTAACTTATACTGATCTTCATTAATAGTATTATTATTTAATTCAATCTTTAAATTTTCATATCTCTCTATTGTTTCTTTATATTCATTTTTATTTATTCCTAACTCTTTTAAAGCTTCACTTTGAAAATTATTATTATTTAAACAACTATTAATAATTAAATTTATAAGAATTATAAATATACCTGGATAAACTATATAATTTAGTTTTTCATTTCTGCTAAATCTTTTTATATTTTTAAAACCAATTGCTATGGATGGTAAAACTAAAAGTATAAAAAATTCCCTTAATAAAAAATTGCTCCCATCTTCTTTAATAAAAAAAGTAACTATACTCAAGAAAATAAGAACTCCATAGTACACAGTCATAAATTTCTTGTATTTTCCATTTACTCCTGGTAGCTTCTTAAATAATTTCTTTAAACTATTTTTCATACTAAGTTATTCTCCTATCTCTCTTTTTAGCTCATCTATCTTTTTATCTAAAGCCTTTGAAGTATTTTCTTCATAATCAGAGTATTCCTTGCTTAACTCATCATACTTATTTTTAAGTTCCATATAAGCTTCTTTTCTTTCCTTTGCCTTGTTATTTTCTAACTCTAAAGCATTACAATCGCTCTCAGTCTTTATGTATTTTTCTTTAAATTCTTCTTTATTCTCTTTATAAATACTTTTATTAAGAGATATCATTAATAAACATCCTATAAATAAAATAATAGGAACTTTAAAAATAGAAATTTTCTCCTTTAATAAACTTTTCATTTTATTTCCCCCTTAAAAATATAAATTCTCATATATATTTACATATTTATAATTTTAAGTCAATAAAGTTTAAATTAAATTCAAGAAAATATAAATAATTTCAAAAATTAAATATAATCATCTAGCATTTTAATTTTTATATCTCTTTTTTGTATTCCTCATAATTCTTTCTAGCTTCTATTTCAGATTTCATTGCCTCATTAAAAAGCTCCTCCTCTGCTTTAAATAATTTACCTCTTTTCCTTTTACTCATATTTTATATCCATTTTCCACTTAATGTATAAGAAATTTGTTAATTATACCCATAAAGTAATAGTATTAAACACTCTCATTCACCTCTAAATTTAACTTTTAATGGTTTTTTACTGACTTTCAAGAGTTTGTGACGGACTTTAAAAAAGTCCGTCACACTCTAAAGCATTGATATGACTAGCTTTAGCCAGACTTTGCCAGACTTTTGCTATTTTTCACTCACTATATATAGGGTATTTAATAAATGTCTCTTTTTTTATACTATTTTTTTATTTTCCCTATTATATAGAAGTAAAAAAAGTCCGTCAACTCCGTCAAAACCCTTGGTATCACTAAGAAAACTCTGGCTCAAAGTCCGTCACAAGTCCGTCACAACTCCGTCACTAAAGCATAAAAAGCTATATTTTTTCCTGTAGATAAATATAAAAGTCTATAAATACTCTCCTATTTCCTACTTAACATCTTTAAAATTTATGTAGATGTTGTATAATGATAAAATAAAGAATTAAGAGGTAAGGGAGATCTTATTATGAATAATTATTTGACAGAGGAAAACGTTAGAAAGTTAAGAGAAGAGTTAGACTATAGAATGTCTGTTGTTAGAGCAAAGATTGCAAAGGAGAAATTAGAGGCGGCAGCCCATGGTGATAGATCAGAAAACGCTGAGTATAAAGAGGCTTGTAGAAACTATAGAGAAAATGATAATAGAATACAATACCTTTTAACTATGATTTCAACAGCAATAATAATTGATGAAGAAAGTAATGATAAATCTACACTAGGTCTTAATAGCAAAGCTAGAATTAAATTTGTTGAAGATGATGATGAGGATGTTGTTACTTTAGTTACAACTATGGATTTAGATTTAGAAAATATGTGTATAAGCATAGAATCTGATTTAGGAAAGGCCCTAATGGGTAAAAAGGTTGGAGATGTAGTAGAAGTTGAAGCTCCTGGTGGAAACTACACTGTAGAAGTATTAGAAATATTATAATAGACTTAACTTAAAGTGGATAATTTTATTTGTCCACTTTTTTATTTACTTAATCTTTTAACAATATACTTTTTTTAAATGTTCTATTTCCAAGACCTTTACCTTATAATATATTTAATAGTAAATTTTAGAAAAATCAGGAGGATTTATTCCATGAAAAAGCATACCACTCTTTCTGCTTCTATTGGCTCAACTGACTTTCATCATCTCCAAAAGGATTATGATGAAATAAAGAAATTAAACCTAAAGACTTGGAATGAGGTAGCTTGGATAGGAGATGAACTTAATTCTAAAATTGTTCTATGGACAAGCTCCTCTCCTGCTAATAATGTTACCCTTTATTCTAGTGATTTTATAAGTGAAAGGGGAGATTTAATCTCTTCAGATAATATTAAGATTTCTTGGCTTAAGGAGACCTTAGCTAGCATAGGACGTAGCAATCCTTCTTCCCCAGTTGAACCTTTTCCAGATATTATTCATAATTCTACTCCACTAAATATGGAGGAAAATAAAGTAGCCTCTGCTTGGATTAAGATAAAAATCCCTAGAGATGCAAAGGCTGGACTTTATACTGGTTCTATTGAGGTAAATTCAGAGGAATTAGAGGAGCCTCTTATTTTTAATTACTCCTTTGAGCTTTTAAACCTAGTACAACCTCTTCCAAGGGAAACAACAACTCAAATTGAGTTTTGGCAACATCCTTACACCATAGGAAGGTATTATGGATTATCTGAAAAGGATTTATTTACAGAAAAGCATTTTAAATATTTAAGGGAGAATCTTAATGAGTATAGAGATTTAGGAGGACGTGCTGTTATAGCTACTATAGTTCATGAAGCTTGGAATCACCAATCTTATGATAGTGATCCTTCCATGATTAAGTGGAGAAAAAACTCCCATGGTACTTTTGAATTTGACTACTCTCACTTTGATAAGTGGATTCAATTTAATATTGATTTAGGAATTCTAGACCATAAAAATAACTTTTGTCAAATAAAGTGTTATAGTATTGTCCCTTGGAATAATAGAATTCAGTATTTTAATGAGGCTACTAATAAAGAGGAATCCATAAATCCAAGCCCTGGAAGTTCCCTTTGGATAGATACTTGGACACAATTTTTAACCTCCTTTATGGCTCATCTTGAAGAAAAGGGTTGGTTTAACATAACTTATATTTCGCTAGATGAAAGAGGTATGGAAGATTTAAGAGCCTCTGTTGATTTAATTCATAGCATAAAAAATAAATCTTATGAGCATTTTAAAATTTCCTCTGCTATGGACTATGAAAGTGGAAATGACTACTCTTTTTTAGATAGAATAGATGATATATCCATTGGATTATCCCATATAAATCATAATTTAAAGGATATGAGAAATATGGCTACCCATAGACAAAAGCTTAATCTATTAACCACAATATACACCTGCACTGGTGATTATCCAAGTAGTTTTACTATAAGTGATCCTTCAGAGGGAGCCTTTACTATGTGGTACTCCTTATACCAAAACACCAATGGCTTTTTACGTTGGTCTTGGGATGGTTGGGTAGAAAATCCTTTAGAAAATGTATCTTATAAATATTGGGAAAGTGGAGATCCTTTTCTTATATATCCAGCAGAAAAAGATAGCTTAGATAAAAGCTTTTACTCTACTCCTAGACTAGAGAAATTAAAGGAAGGTATAAGAGATATAAACAAGGCTAAATACCTTATAGAGAAGGCTCCAAGCTTAAAAAATCCTATAGAAAATTTAATCTACTCTCTAAAGAGACCTAATAAGGGAGAAAACCCCTATGGCTCTGCAGTAGCAGCTTCTAAGGAAGATAGACTTTTAACCTCCTTAGAAGTAAAGAGAATGAAAAATGGCATAAACAACTTTGCAAAAGAATTTATTAAGGTTCTAAATAGATCTTAATTATAGTAATATATATTAACTAAATACTTTGTAAAAGCAACTTATTAATTTAAATATGGTAATGGGGGTATAGTTTTGTGAAAAGTAAAAATACTAACTTAATATATTTAGCCTTAGGGGCATTTATGCTTGTTTTATTGCAGTCTAATATATTCCTTGAGAGCTTATGGTTTATAGCACAGATTCCCATTCCATATTTAGGTGAAATAACAATTTTATTAAGTAAAATTTTATCTTTTATAGGTGCTCTACTCTTTATATTTGTGTCCTTAAAGTTAATAAAAATTAGTTTTAAAAATAAAGAGTCTTAACTAATTAAAGAGCAACATTTTTTGTTGCTCTTTATAATTTAATTTTTTTATAAGTTAAGTTTTTTTATAATTTAATAGATAAAAAGATCTCACTCTTTAAAGTTATTTTTAAAATAGGGTTATAAAACATAAATATCCCATCTCTAAGATTGACTCTTCAAAGCCATCATTTAAGAAGTCTAAAATCCCTTCTACATTATTCCCAATAATTCTTGAAAAAATAAGAATATGGTCTTTTACCTCTTCACTTTGTATTTTTTTGTCATTTATACAATACTTTAAAAAGGTAGCATATCTCACTAACAAATATTCTAATATAATTAGCTGAAAGGAAAGAGTCATATCTTCCATATCATCACTAATACAATTGCTATAAATCTTAGATATAATACATTTCTCCAAAATTTCATTAAATTCTTTAAATTTCTCCTTATAATCTTCCCACTTTTCACTTAAAGACTCCACATTAGCATCTTTAGCAAAATTTGATAGATTTTCTAATATGTCTTTTAAATTTGAAACTTCCCTATAATTTTCTACTATATCTAAAAATAAAGAATTTATTTCTACTAAGGAATCAACTCTATTTAATTCTATTTCATTATAAACATAGGCTAATTCTTTTCTATATTCATTATCACTATACTTTTCTAGCTCCTCTAATAAGCTTTCTTCACTGGTATAACTTTCATCCTCTAAGATGTTTAAAAGCATATCAAAGCCTATAAGTAGTCTTTCATCTAAGGAAAATTCCTCTTCACTTACTATATCTATTAAGGTCTCTCTTATTTTAAGTTCTAATAACTCCTCTTTATTATTCCTACCTTCAGTCTCCATAAGTATTTTTCCTTCTATTTTATCTAATATTTCTATAACCTCTGGGCAGGCACATGATAGGGATAACTCCCTCTTACTTTCAAAATAATTCTTTATCCTAGGAAATGAATGACAGGTTTTTGATAAGTATCCTTCTCCATGACTTTTAACAATATTGCATAAGCCCTCACAATCTAAAAATGGACACTTCTCAAAGGTTTCCTTATTTATAAAGTAACCCTTCTTTCCATTACAATCCTTAATTTTAACTCCCTTTAAAAGATATTTAGAGTCTTTTTCATCCTTTTTCCACTTTTCATAGGTATCCTTGTCTATATTAATGTCCCATCCTTCACAGCAAGTAAACTTACACTTATTTGCTGTGCACTTAAAATCATTGTATCCTGAAATTTTAAATATAGTTTTTTCTTTATCCATTATAATTTATCTCCAATTTTCATTATATTAATTTTAATTATAACACATTGTTAAAAGCCTTATTTTTATATACCTTTTTGTCCCTTATTTTAACTTAGGTTTTTAAACCTCTAATTAGGCTTTTTAAGATCCTGCATATTCTCCCTCTCTTATTTTAACTTATGTTTTTAAACCTTTTATTTTCCCCTTCCTATTTTTAACCCCCTACTTCTTATTCTCCTTTTTAAGCCTCTTATTTTCATAAGCTTTTTAAAGCCTATTATTTTATGACATCTCTTTAAACCCTTACTCTCCTTCACCTTTTTACTTAAACTATTTTAATATTCCACCTTACTCTTCCCTCCTATGCTATAAAAATAAAAAACCTATTAAAGCATAAAAATTATACTTTAATAGGTTTTGCTTACTCTTCACTTTTAAATAATCCAGCGCCCTTAACTATGTCCTGCTCTAAAAATAGACTTGTAACAGCTTGGTTATAGTCAACTACCTTTTGAGCTTTCTTTATTTTCTTAGCATATTTCTTATTATTTGAGAACATATAGATCATATATCCCCATAGCTCTTTCATTCTAAACATTGCATTTCTATCTTCATTAAATACTTCTCTGTATTTACTAAATACTTCATCATGAAACTCTTTTAATACCTTTTTGTCCATAAACTCATTATTTAAAATTTCATTCATTAAGGCTGGGTTAGCTAAAATCCCTCTTCCTAACATTATTTTATCCACTTCTTTGAATTCTTCAACCAATTTATTATGATCTTCTAAGGTAAAAATATCTCCATTATAACAAACTGGATTCTTACTTAAAGAAATTGCATCTTTAAAAACCTCTAAATTAGGCTTGTTACCATAAAAATCTTGTCTTGTTCTAGGATGAATAATAAGCTCCTCCATAGGGTACTTATTATAAATTTTTATAAGCTCATAAAATTCCTCAGGCTTATCCATTCCTAATCTAGTTTTTATTGAAAGTTTCATATCATCTATTTTAAATATTTCTTCTAAAAACTTATCAAGCTCTTCTCTATGGGCTAAAAACCCTGATCCTCTTTTCTTACCAACAACTGTTCCAGAGGGACAACCTAAATTTAAATTTATTTCATCATAACCTAAATCCTTAAGCTTTTTAGCTGTTAAAATAAACCCTTCTGAATCATTAGTAAGTATTTGTGGAACTAAGTTTATTCCTTTATTATTCTCTGGCAAAACATCTCTTAATTCCTTAGTTTTAAGACTTTTACTACTATTTGGAACAACAAAAGGGGCAAAGTATTTATCAATTCCTCCAAAAAACTTCTCATATGAATTTCTATATATAAATCCAGTAATCCCTTCCATTGGTGCTAAATAATACTTCATTTGTTTCTCCTTTTTTTAAAGATTCTAGAAAATATTATAACAGGCTTTTTTCTTCTTATCCACTTAGTAATTAAAGTATTTTTATGTAAACTTCTTTAATTAGCTATGCACTTTCTTCTATGGAAATTGCATAACTCTTATCTCTTATATAAAATTCTTTTATTAAAAATATAAGTATTAATATAGTAGCTAAAATATCAGCTAAGGGTTGTGAAATCCACACTCCATTTAGTCCATATACTCTAGGTATTATAAATACAATAGGTATAAATAGTATAACTTGTCTTAATAAACTTAAAAAAATTGACTTCTTAACATTTCCTATAGACTGAAAATATACTGCCCCTAAGATTGAAACCCCTAAGGTAGGTAAGGCAAGGGTATATATTTTTAGTCCATTAAGTGCTATATTTATTAGCTCCTTATCCTTTGTAAATATATTAATAAACTCTCTTGGATAAATTCTAATAAGTACAAGTCCTAAGTTTAAAATTAAAGTTGCAATTATTATAGTCATTAATAGAGTTTTTTTAGCACGCTTATACTCCTTTGCTCCATAGTTATATGCAACTATGGTCTGCATTCCTTGACTTAGTCCAAAGACTGGCATTAAAAACAAAAGGTATATAGATGTTATGGAGGTCATTGCTCCTATGGCTAAATCACCACCATAATCCTTAAGCACTCTATTTGTTATTAAATGTATAAACCCTGCTGCAAGCTCCATAAAAAATGGAGTTAAAGCAATTAAGATTATTGCCCTTAAAATATTCTTATTTAATATCCTGCCTTTAATACTTAGCTTTAGATTTGACTTTCCTAAGGTAAAATAATACATTGTCCATATAAAAACTACAAATTGACAGATTATAGTTCCTAAGGCAGCTCCCTTAATTCCCATATTAAATAAGAATATAAATATTGGATCTAAAATTATGTTTAAAATACAGCTTATTATCATGATTTTACCAGCTAACTTTGGATTTCCCTCAGCTCTTATTGCATTATTAAGAGCAAATCCAGGAAAGTTAAACCATGCCCCTATAAGTATTACCCTTATATAATCCTGTGCATATATAATAGTTTCCTTACTTGCTCCAAAAAAATATAGTATTTTTTCTAAAAAGGAAAATCCAAAGATCATAATAATTAAAGCAACAATTATGGATAATATAAAAGTATTTCCTAATATTCTTTCAGCTTCTTCCCTCTTTTCTTCCCCTAGCTTTATTGATATATTAGTGCTTCCCCCTACAGATATGGCTACGCAAAAAGCACCTAATATTGTAAACAAGGGCATAGTTACCCCTAAGCCAGATATGGCAAGGGCTCCTATATCATTAATAGAACCTATAAAAGCTCTATCTACAGTGTTATATAAGGAAGTTACCATCATAGATAGTATAGCTGGTAGGGAATATTTTAAAAGCAATCTCCCAATTTTTTCATTCTTTAGTTCATATTGATTTTTCATAATAATGTCCCTATTCCTAATGTCCTATATTTCTTATGATAAATAATTATTCTATCTGTTATTAATAATTATTATCAATTCCTGTTTATTATAGCATCTACTTATCCTTAGTCAATATTTTCTATGCATAGTTTTAAAAATATTAAATATTTCTTCCATAACTTAAAAAATAAATATGATTATAAGTATGCTTTCTTATAAACTTAAAATATCTTCCTTTATTTAAGAAAGGATTAAAATCCCCTTAAGTTAAATCTTTTCAAAATTACAACTCACTTAAAATATATCCTAAAATTAAAATAACCTACAAAAATCTATAAAAAGACTTTTGTAGGTTACAAGATAAAATCTATTCTACTTTTTCAATATACTTGCAATTTAAATATATGTGGTTTAGAAAAACTAATAGTCTTTCATAAAGGGGATGTACCTTTTCACCAAACTTAGCTTCTAAGGCTTCACCAATTTCCTTAACGGTATTAGTTCCATTGATTTGTAAAAAAACTTCACTACCATATTCATCTAAAGAGGTTCTTTTATACATTGGAATCTTAAATTTCAATTTTCTAAAAAACCTTTGAATCTTATGGTCTTGTTTTTCTAAAATAGTAACTATGCCCTCTTCATCAACTTCATACTGAAGATTATCACAGATTTTAAATCGCATATTTAAAAGTTCTTCATTATCCATTATAATTCACCTTAATGTTTCACCTTAGATTTCATAATAGGCAATGTAGTTGCTAAAACTAAAAGAATAAGCACTATTATTGCCATTCCATTGCTAGCTACAAAACCAGTTGGTGTTCCAGGTGTTATTATTCCTGTTACTTGTAGAACTATTCCTATTAATCCCACAATAGATCCTCCAGCAACAAGACCAGAAGATAAACTTATTCCATTTGAAACCTTAACTTCTTTTTCATGATCACTCTTGCTCATTTTTTCAATAAATACACGTATTAATGCACCTACTAAAATTATAGAAGTTGTTGATATAGGTAAATAGAATCCTATTGCAACAGTCATTATTGGTAAGTCTACTAAGTATAAGAATAAAGCCATAACTACTCCAACAATTATCATAGGCCAAGGTAAGTTTCCTTCCATTATACCTGAAGTTAATGTTGACATTAAGTTAGCTTGTGGTAATGCAAAAGGTGCATCTGCTCCAGTTATTGATAATTGGCTAGAAAGTACTAATATTGTTCCAGTAACAACAACAACACCAACTATACTTGCAATCATGAAAGAGTTTTGCATTTCTTTTTTGCTTCCACCAATTATATATGTTACCTTTTGAGATTGGCTATATCCACCTGCTACAGAGATTGAAACAACCATAAATGTAGCAAATAAAAGTAATGCTTTGTTATCAGCTTTTCCAGTCCATCCCATTATAACGAATACTAGTGTTAATATTACTAATGAAGCTATTGTCATACCTGATACAGGAAGGTTTGATGTTCCTATTGTACCAGTTAAACGTCCTGCAACTATTACGAATAGTAATGATAGGATTATTGAAACAACTGCTCCTGTTATAGCCATTGCAATGCTATTAGAAATAAAGAATCCTATAACAAAAGCTAATACAGCTCCTACTAAAAGTATTATTATAGATCCACTATTTTTCTCAGCATTTTCTTCATTAACAGGGCTTGCTTTTAATGTTTCTTTTATTGAAACTATTATAGTTGGTATAAGTTTTATAGCACCTATAATACCTCCACAAAGCATCATTCCTGCTCCTATATACTTAACGTAACTTCCTGATATTGCATTTACGTCCATTTGGTGAATTAACATTGAAGCGTCATTCCATGAATGCATGCTCTTCTCTGCCATATCACTGAAATATCCTATTAATGGAGCTATACCAAAGTTAGCTAGTATAGACCCTGCAAACATAGTAAGGGATACTTCTAATCCAACTATAAATCCAATACCAAGTAAAAGTGGGTTTACTTCAGTAGAGAACTTCCACTTATAAAATTTGCTTCCTAAATATGTAACAGTATTGTTTATTAAGTTTAAAAATGATCCTGTTAAAACATTTATGATACCACTTATAACAAATCCAATACCCATAAATTTAATTGAGTCTTCACTTCCTTCAGAAGCAACAAGAGTTTCAGATATTGCCATTGACTCAGGATACATAAGTTTTCCATGTTCCTCAACTATTAGGTAGTTATAAACTAGTGATAGACATCCTATACCAAATAGAACTCCTCCTACACCTGCAGCTACACCCTCTAAGAAAGTAAAGTCACTTCCTATTAGTATAATTGCTGGTAATACAAATATCATACCACTTGCTATAGATTCTCCTCCACTTGCCATACCTTGAGTTATGTTTTTTCCAAGAATACCCTTGCTACGTGCAAATATTCCTACAAAAACTGACCCTATGATAGCTCCAGGTATACCAGCAGCAACAGTTAACCCTGATTTCATACCTGAATAAGCAGTTGAAGCAGCAAAAACAATAGCTAATACTATACCTATTATTAGTACAGGAAGATTAACTCCATTTTTTGACTTACCAGTAAAATAAGGAACATAATCTTTACCGCTTACACCACCATAAGCTTCCTTAGGTAATTTCTTTTTCATACACCTAATCTCTCCTTTCGTTTATTCATACCAATAGTAAAATCTTTATTGATATGTTCTCTTGTTATATTTTCTATAAAATGCACAAATATTATACTATATCCACATAAAACAAAAGTTATAATGCTATCTAAACTAATTATTGCGCATATTATATTTAAATTCACCTTAAAAGACAGAGTAAAAAAAGCTGTCAATTAAGTTAACCTTTATATAGTAATTTAATTATCACTATACTTTTAAAATGTTTTTAAAACTTTCTAAATACATAAAGAAGAAATCCTTATAATTAAGTATTTCATTGTTTCAATGAATTAATACTTTGTTTAAATCTACCTATAAAAATTAGATTTTTCTTATATTTTCATGGTGTATTTTACTATTAAAATATTTTTATCATGCTTATAATAATACCATTTTAGCTAAAAAAAATCCATGATAATTCTTTCACATATACAAAATTTTTACATTTATTATTAAATAATCTTTAAATTTTTAAAATTTAACATTCCCTATTCCCTCTTACATAAAACCTATACAAAAACTCTAGGTATAAGCTCTAAATTAAATGACTTCCTTTAAGAGTAAAAAGCTACATAGACTTTATTAATCTATGGATCTTTTTAATAACATAAAAAAATATCAAAGCTATAAAATAACCACACACCAATTTAATTAAAGTGGTGTGTGGCTCTTTTAACACTTAGTTTTTTAAAACTATTCTTTATAAAATTCTAAAGTTTTATTTATATGTCCTTTTTCTCTCTTCTTCCGATTAAAGTCCAGTATAATACAAGTGCTACTAAAGATATAACTGCTAATACTAATAAAACGTTACTATATTGTATAGCTACTAAGTCACTGAAAAGTCCAGTAAAGTTCTTTCCTAAATACTTAGTTTCCATAAATATTGCTACATATGTTATTCCTATTGAAGTAGCTATGTTTAAACAGAAGTTATAGAAACCAATAGCAGTTCCTGTTTTTTCTTTAGGTATTGTTCTTGTTAATGTATCAATCATAGGTGCATACATTAAAGCAAAAGAACTTGAGAATAGTATCATTACAAAAATAAATACTAAAACTGATGTTGTTACAAATAAAGCTCCTAAAATAAGGCTTATAATTATACCTATTATAGCCATTTGAATACATTGCTTACTTCCTATTCTCTTAGAAACCTTTCCTGATAAAGCTCCTACAGTAGCAGCTAAAACATATGAAGGAACTAAAAGTAATGAAATTTGGTCTAATCTATAATTGTATATAGATTCAACTAAGAATGGGAACATAAATATAAATGCAAGTTGTACACTATATATAACAAAGGCTACAAGTAATACTGATATAAAGTTTCTGTTTGTGAAAAACTTAATGCTTATAAAAGCATTTTCATTTTTACTTATGTATATAAGGAATAATGCAAGTGCAACTATAAATCCTATTAAAACTCCCCATTGGAATCCTGAAACAAAGATCATTAATGTTGCTGCAACTGTTGCAACTAATATAAATCCTATGTAATCCACATTACCAGCTCTATTCTTTTCCTTAGGAATATATTTTAATAAAAAAGGTAATATTACTAAAGTTAATAATGGAATTAAAAATAGTACTTGCCAGCTTAAATATGTTGATATGTATCCTCCAGTAATTGTACCAATTACCTGTGAAATAGCATAACTACTTGTACTAAATCCTAAGTATTTTTTATGTTCACTCTCTTTAAAATACTTTGCTATAAATATTACATATAAGGTTTCTGCACTTCCTAATCCAGCTGACTGAATTATTCTTGAAATAACAATAATTAAAAATGATTTCTGAAAAATAAATCCTAATAGTGAACCAACACATATTAATATAATTCCTAGTACCAATAATGTTCTAACACTTATTGAATCAGATAAAGAAGCGTATACAACAGCTCCAATACCAATAACTAATCCAGCTAAAGTTACTTGCCAACTAACAGCAGTAGCTGATATGTTAAAAGCTTTAGCCAAATCTGGTGAAATAATTTTAAATGAGTTGTCAATAACTAAAGCAAAAATCATTAAAGCTAATACAGCAGGTACCGCTTTTTTTATTTTTACTTCTTCAACATTTTCTAAAGTATTAAGTGAAACGTCCATTTTAAATCCTCTCTTTTCTTTTTCATTTGTGCTTCTTAAATAATAGCTTACTAATAATCATTATAAACTTGTCTACTCTTTTTACTTCATCCTCCCTCAATAATCGTTTACAGAATATACTAAAATCAACTTGTTTAGCAATAAGTAAACTTGTCTAAGTTTTGCTTATTTTTTAGACAAGTTAATACTATCACATCTTTATTTCAATTTCAATACCCTTTATAAAGCTTTGTTTTATCCCTTATTTTCTCATTTCATCCTATATTATATAGAATTTACCTTATTTTAACTTGTCTATTTTTATCATCTCTACTTAAAATTAATTCTCTATTAATTCAAATAAATAGAAATTTATGATATACTATTTCTGTTAAAGGTTGTATATAATATAAATTTTATAAATAAGTAAGGTGTTAAGATGAAACTCACTACAAAAGATACTAAAACTTCAAAAAAATTGCTCTATACATCTGTATATGATAAGTTATATAAAATGATTATTGATGGGGAATACCCTTTAAATTCAAAATTACCCTCTGAGCCTGAACTTGCAAAAAGCTTTGGGGTTAGCAGAATGACTTTGCGTCAAGCACTTGCTTTGCTACAAGATGACGGTTTAGTAAAAAATATAAGAGGTAAGGGGAATTTTATAATATCTCCAGAAAAATGTGCTAAAAGAGATTTCTTAGAGTTAATAGGAAATCCTATATACAAGTGTCATACTGAAAAAATTCATGATATTGAATTTGTATTCCGCTTAGAACTTGATAGTGATTATACTAAACAGGTTTTAGAAAAGGATTCCACAGCAGTTGTTGCTTGTGAACGTTATTATAAAAGCAAAAATAAAGTTTTAGCCTACGCTTTTACCTTTATATCTGTTGAAACCATAAAAGAACTAAAAATAGATTTAAATAATGAAAGTGAGCTACTAGACTTTCTTGAACATAAATCCTATGAATTATCAGAAAGTTCTATATTAGAAATAAAGCATTCCTCTGCTGGTAACTCCTTAAATCCAAAATATAAGCTTGTTGGAGGAAATCAATGTGATTTAATCTTAGAAACATTATATGCTAATGATTATTCCCCTCCTATATTATTTAACAAATACTATATCCCATCTCAATATAGTACTTTTAAAATTAAAGCAAGAAAAAAAGAATAATGTAAACTTTTAAAAATATTTCTACATAAAAAAACAGCAATAATATTTTAAATATTATTGCTGTTTTCATTTCTAATTGCATTTTACTATATAAACTAAACAAAGTTAATTTATTTATATAATTAATCCAACAATAGTTGCTGTTAACATACTTACTAATGTTGCACCATATAGTAATTTAAGTCCGAAACGTGCAACCACATTTCCTTGTTCTTGGTTAAGTCCTTTTACTGCTCCTGAAATAATTCCAATTGATGAGAAGTTTGCAAAAGAAATTAAAAATACAGAAACAATACCAATTGATCTTGCTGATAAATTTAAAGTTCCACTTGATAATAAATTCATTGCAACAAACTCATTAGATACTAGCTTTGTTGCCATTACGCTGGCAGCTTGTATTGACTCATTTAAAGGTACACCCATTAAGAATGCAAAAGGTGAGAATACATATCCTAGTATCTCTTGGAAGCTCATTCCAAAGATTGCTCTAAAAATCATGTTTATTACAGCAATGATTGCTACAAATCCAACTAACATAGCTGCTACTATAACTGCTACCTTAAATCCATCTAAGATATATTCACCAAGTACTTCAAAGAAAGTTTGTTTCTTTTCATCCTCAACTACTAAAATATCCTCTTCTGCTGATACAGAGTATGGATTTATAACTGATGCTATAATGAATCCACCAAATAAATTAAGAACAATTGCTGTTACAACATATCTAGGCTGTAATAAAACCATGTAAGAACCAACTATAGACATAGATACTGTTGACATTGCTGATGCACATAAAGTATATAATCTATGTTTAGGTAATAAACCAAGTTCTTTTTTTACAGAAATAAATACTTCTGATTGACCAAGTATAGCTGATGCTACAGCATTGTAAGACTCTAATTTACCCATGCCATTAATTTTACTTAAAACTAAGCCTATGTATTTAATTACAAAAGGAAGTATTTTTAAGTATTGTAAAATACCAATTAAGGCAGAAATAAAGATTATTGGTAAAAGAACACTAATAAAGAATGAAAATTGATCATTATTAACTAGTCCACCAAATACAAAGTTTACTCCATCTCCAGCACAATCTAGAAGAACCTGAAACCCATTTGCTATACTTCCAACTAAATAATTTCCTACTTGAGTATTTAAAAGTATAAATCCTAATACGAATTGTAAAATAAGCATTAAAAATACAGGTTTATATTTTATATTCTTCTTATCACTACTTCCAATCCACGCAAGTGCTAAAATAACAATTAATCCTACAACTCCAATAATATATTTCATTTTCTCCTCCTTGTTATATACCATAAGTTTAATATTATTATCTTTTGCATATGGTACAATAAATACACCTTTAGTAGATTGTTTTTAATATTTCCCAAAAAAATCCTTATTCAGTTTTATTTTTTAAAAAAATATTAATTCGTACATCTTTTCGACACATTTATAAACATTTCAATTATAAATTTCTTTTAAATATATGTAAAGGCTTAATAATATTTAAATTAAAAGAAGAATCAAAAATTATTTTAATTTATGCCATATGAATACGTTTCGAACATCCAAATACGAATTTTTATGCATTAAAAAGAATTTTACAAAAAAAATATTCAACCTTAACTTAAATTTAATTAAAAAGTTAAGGTTGAACATATTAATAAACTTTATAGAAAAATTCTTTTTTCCTATTAAAATATATAATTTCTTAAAAGTGAACTAGTAATAAACTCTGTTATTTCATATGCTATTTATATAATCCTCTATGGACTCTAAAAGAACCTCCTCTGGATAAAGGGCCATAACTGAATCCTCTTCTATAAGCTTATAAAATCTTGTAGAATAAGTAATTACAAGCTTACTATTAGGAAGAGTAATCCTTAAGATCTCCCCATAACAATTAGGCTTTCCTCCACTAGGTTCCCCTATTATTTTTGCATTAGTACTATTTTTAAAGGTATAAGCATTTAGAAGGGCTGAAGAAAAAGTTTCTCTTCCTATTATAACTTTTAAATTCTCCTTTTTATTTATCTTTTCACTGCTCTTTAAATAATCTATTAAAGGAGTAAAAAGTGTTGAATCTCCCCCTAAATTATTTCTTAAATCTACAGTTACCTTTTCTATATTTTCCTTCTCAATTAGGCATATTATATTTTCAATCTTTTTCCCTATGCTTTCCTCTCCCTGTTCCCTACAGCTATTATATTTTATGTATAACTCTCCACTCTCTAAAACTTTAAACCAAAGATTCTCAGAATCATTTTTAGCATACATAGGAAGTCTTTTATTTGTATAAACTAAATCCTCAAAGGAACAGGTTGAAACTTCATATTCTCCCTCATCTAAGGTTATTTTTACTTTGTCCATGGTATCAATTATTAAAAGTCCATATAAAACCTCTGCTATTTGCATATATTTCATGCTTTGAGCCTTAAAGAAATACTCATTTTCAAAGGAAATAATATTAGAAAGTTCCTCTAAAACCTCTTCTATCTTCATATCACCAAGGGCTAAAACCTTCTTAAATAATAGCTTTTCATACCCTTTGCAGGTATTTATAATATATACCCCATGATTAAAATAATAAAACTTTAATGGAATAAACCTTTTAGCAGGAAATATAAGTGAAGTATGAGCATCCCTTAAAGAAGCCACAACCCTTGATATTTCAACCTTCATCTCCTCATAATCTAGTTCATTAACCATGTTTTTTAAATTCTCTATCTTTTCATTAAAACTTTCTTCCTCTGTATAAGCAAATAGATTTTTATGCCTTTTCTTAAGCTCTTCTTTTAAATATTCAATGTCCTCTACCCACTTTTTCTCCCATGTATTTTCCATAAACTCTCCTTTATAAGCTATTTTCTTTTAACTTATTAAACTCTTCAAAAATCTTACTATTAACATTATCACTATTAATCTCTATTAAATCTCCACTTTTAAAAATTGTTCTCTCAAGTCCCCAATAAGATTTTTTATAAGAAGGCTTTGGTACTCCCTTAATATAACCGTCCTGTAGTTCAGTAAATTCTAATCTATTATCCTTAATATCAGTAGGATAATAAAATGCCCACCAAGATGATGGAGATATTCCACTTGTCCATTCTTTTATGTCTTCATATTCAAATTTAGATATGAAATATACTGGATACTCTTCAAAGTTTATTCCTAATACATAAAGAGGACCATTTCTCCATCCATTCTCTAACTCTTCATCTTCAATACTTTGATATACTTTAAAAAATTTATTATATACCCATCCATCAACACTACTATCTGTATTATTCCTTAAAAATCTTGGAGTGCAAGCATAATAACCATTACTTTCTGAAACTTTATCACAATATTCCATAAGCTTTTTTACATTCTCTAAAGTATTATATACAACCGAAAATGCATTTTTTATATTTTCACTATAAGAATTCATAATATCCTCCTTTATCTATTTCAACATCATCTATAAATTCAAATTTATTATCTTTAAAACTTAAATCATCTTTGTTATTAACTTCAAACAAATAAAATTCATCTTTGTTAACTAAATTATTATTTACTTCATTTTTAAAGCCTTTAAAACTATTAAATCCTTTTTTAACTAAAAGTTTATACAGATCTTCAATAACTATCTTTTCAAAATAATTTAACTCTATATCCTTATTTAGTTCTTCTAATATTAAACATATATCTTCCCAAGATATAAACTTAAGTATTACCCCGTCTGCAATTATATTTCTTTTCACTACATCATTTATTATTTCTTTACCCTTATTTTTTTTAGCAATAAATAATAAAATAGGCTTTTTCCCATTTTCTTTAGCTATTTCATTAACTATTCTAGACTCTCTAGCTAATTGATTATTACTTTCCTCTTGATTATTATTCTTCTCAATCTTTTCATTACAATTTGATACTTCATCATCTGATGATAATCCACTCTTATACTTTACTTCTATACCAATAGTGACTAAATTAAGATTAATAATTGAATCTAGCTCTCCTTCTTTGTGATAAGGCCAAAATTCAATATTTTCTGCCCACTCCTCTGTTTCATATTCATCAAAATTTTCTTCTTCAATAACTTTCAATAGTATTGGTTTAATTCCTTTACTAAAAGGAATATATCTTAATGTGCCAAAGAAATCTCCAGTTAAATTATCTTCTAAAGACTCACTTAAGTTTGTTCCTCTACTACTAATTTTTCCATATAACTCTGCAATCAATTATATTCACCTTCATTACTATACTCTTTATTTTTATGGCTCACCTTTACTATAATTATACAATATAAGACATAGAAAACTATATTAAATTGGTTGATTAAAGGTTTACTTTTGGATAAAATATTAAGGTACGATACAAAACATTAAGATTAAGTTTATAAGATACTAATGAGGAGGATATTTTTATATGGACGTACTTGTATATGTGGCTATCAGCGTTGGTGTACTATCTGGAGTTTGGGCATGGATGGCAGCAGTATTTGGAATGGTAAGTTGGACTGGCTTTGTTGGTTGGACTAGTTATTATTCCTCAGGTGGAATGGCTAAAGGACTTTTTAGATCTCTTTGCTCAAATGCAACAGGAATTATTTACGCCCTGCTTATTATAAAAGGATCATCTATTTTCCCAAATGAATATTGGTCTTATTTTTTAACAGCCTTTTTCTCTTTTATGATGGTAATACAAGCCAAGTTTAAAAAATTCGAATTTATCTCTGGAGCATTCTGTGGCTGCTTCTCAACCTTTGGATTAAATGGAAACTGGCAAGCTGTAATACCAGCACTACTTTGTGGAAACGTATTAGGATATATATCACAAAAGATAGGAATCTACTGTCATAAAGTTTTCAGTAAGAATTAAAAATAATTTCATATACTTTTCCTTTTAAACTACAGTTTTATATAAAGCATTGATAAGTGAATTCTTATCAGTGCTTTATATGTTTTTATAAAAGTTAAAACTAACCTTATTTTTTAATAATAACCAATTATATATAATCTTCCGCCTCTCTACATAGCTCTAATATTGTACATTTTATATTTTCTTCTACATTTATTATACCTTTCTGCGGTCTCATAACCAAAAATTTCAAATTATGATCTACAACTTCTTCTTCTAAATTTTTTTCATTCAAATTTTTAGGATGTAATATAAATACTTTATAAATAGGATTAAATCTACGATATTTTTCTCCACCGAATAGATAAATAGATTCAAAATTTTTAGCATATGAAATTACTTGTCTCATAACTGCTGACTTATTATTTCTTATTAATCTTTTATCCCATATATAATGTTTATGTCTATATTTAATTTCAAATACTATACTTCTTATATATATATCATTTTTATAAACGTCTAATCTACAATCTGGTCTATTATTAACAGATGTCATATATAATGGATTTTCATTCTTTAATGTCTCTGTACTAGAAAATGGCACCTCTTTATCATATATTAAATGTAATCTTATGTCATTCTTTTCAAATATTATAGTTGTCCCAGAAGAAAGCTCTGGTATAAGTATTCTTTCTCCATGATTATACTCATCAAACAACCATCCACCTATTATATTAAACCCTAAATTATTATTACAAAGAATTTTACAAATTTTTATATAACACCACATTTCATATAACTTATCAGTTCTTTTCCATTGAAATGTATAGTGACTATCTATCTCTATTTTAAATTCATTATTTTGTAACTCTTTATACAATTTATATAAACAATTATACCTAGAATCACTAAATAAGACATGAGGCAAAAAATTATTTCTATTAACATCAACCAGTTTATACCACTCACTAGTTTTAAGTATATTTATTGAACTTTTCATTTGAACTGCTAAATCAATTAATTCATTCATATAATTTATTACCTTTTCATGTTGTTTAATTTTTAATTTTGTTGATTCTTGATGCTTATAATTTTCGCACTCACTAATTACCACCTTTTCCTTAATAATAAAATTTTTACTTGAATAAATAAATTGCTCTAAAACATTTGTAATCTCTTGGACTATTTTTTTTACCCATTGATTTTCTGGCAAATTATAATTTAATTCTTTTATAGGTACTTTTAAAAAATTTTCCTTTATTCTATTAGATAAATAATTCCTCATTGTTATCTCATCAATTTGTTTTACCTTCTCATTTTGAACTATTTTATACTCTTTACATATTTTATGATTTGGTCTAATTCTTAAATCCATAATTGATGCCATAATATTAGAAAAATTCTTCTTAATAATAAAGAATTTGTATAATTCTATTGGCTGAACATCTAAATCAAAATTATTTCCAACAGCTAAATTTTTTCTTATTAATTGAAATGCTAATCCCTTCATTTCTTTTTCTAAATCACTTTTTATTAAGTCACATTCTTCTTCGCTAATAAGTTTAGGCTTTACTTTTATTAATGAATAATAAGATTTTTTATTAACTACTACTTTTATTCTATATAATCCTGGTATTAATGGATAATAATCCTTACTGAACAAACATACATTTTCTGAAGAAGGTTCTAAATATACTTCTCCATATTCATCTTCTTTTACTTTTAACTCAGGCAATGTTTCTAATCCATCCATATATAATTTTGCTTCAATATCATTAGATAAAAATAATATTTCAGTATTAATATTTTCTTCAATATAAACTTCTTCATTTTCAAAATCAATTTTTTCTTCATCCTCATAGAAATTCATCATTATTTCATTTTTATTTTGAAAAAAGCTTACTTTAAAAACTTCATTATATAGTATATCCATATATCTTCAACTCTCTTGCTTTTTGTATTATATAATCTTTGGTAGCCTTAAAATCTGAAACATCTTTATATTCATCTAAAATATTAATTATTATGCTACCATCAACACATTTCTTATTTGAATTATATTCACCTATTAATTCTTGAAGTTGTTCTTGTGACCCTCTTAATTTAGTTAATACTCTCTGTAATATTTGCAAATCAAATCCTTGTGTTCTAGCTAATTCACAATTTTCAGGTATATTTTTTAAATACATATCTAATTGTTTTATAATCCTAAATCCAATTCCCATATTTTTATTAACTTTATTCATTTCAATGTGTAATTTATTTAATAACTCTATTTCCCTATCGCTTAACTCTACTTGTGTTTCTTTTGACTTAAATTGATTATATTGCTCTAAAGTTATTTCGTTAAATTTCTGTTTTTTAAACTTATTTTCTTCTTTTAATCTTGAAAATGGAACAGTATTTAAAGTTATTACATTTGCTCTATCTAAAACTTTATCCGAAAAATGATAAGTTGATTCATCTAAATTAACAGTTCCAACAAACATAACATTATCTCCTATATTTATTGATGCTGGATAATGTGAGGAATTATATAATCTCCCTTCTAACTCATCATTATATAATCTTAATTTTCTATTTTCCTTCTCCATTTCAAGTACAGATAAAAATTGCGAAAAATAATGCTCAACTCTTGCTAAATTCATTTCATCAAAACATATAATATATATTTTATCCATGTTCTCATTTTTAGAAGCTTGTACTAAAGTATTAATTAACCCTGAATCTCCTGGTTTATATATACTATGAATTAAATCAACATATCCAATTAAATCCCCATCATCAGTCCATGATGGTCTAACTGGAATAATATTCAGCTGAACATCATCTAATCCCAATACCTTACCATACGCCTGAACTAACTTAGATTTTCCGGTTCCGCTCATTCCTGATAATATAACTAAATTTGACGATTTCATTGATGTATGAAAATTTATTAAATCTATCTTATCATATATTAAATTTAACTCTTTAGTTGCTTCTATAAACAAATCAATAAAATCAGATTCTCTTTTAAAGTTATTATTTATGTCATCTATACAAACTCCATTTGTTAAATTTTCATACATTTCTAAGTGAGTATCTGAACCTATAAATAATATATTATCTATTTCAGGACTTTTAAATATGTCTAAATACCAATTTTGTTTAAATTCAACATAATATAATTTATTGAAATTAAACTTAAATCCAGCAAAATCATAAACATGACTTTCAAACTCACCTAAAATTTTGGTACTCTTTTCATCTTTCCATATTATGAAAGGAGGAGTATCCCCTAACTCGTTTGAAATTCCATCTATTTTCCCAACAAAACGGCCATCCTCTAAGTCATTACAAAATTCTTCAAAATTTTTATTATAATATTTTTTTTCAAACAAAGGTACAGCTATATATGTTGATTTATATTGATATTTATCGGGCTTTATTATTGTCTTAACATCACTTACAATAAAATAATGATCCGACTTTTTAATTGGCTTAAATATAAGTAATCTTTTTGATAAAAATTCCTTTAATTTATTTATTCTTTGGTATTCAGATAAATTAAAATCATCTTCAAACCCACATTCTTCTATATCTGATGTGTATGCGGTAAAATATTTATTATTTATAAAACTTTCTGGTTCCTGAGAAATTAGTTTAATATTAAACTGTAATGAATTTTGATTATTAATAAAAATACTTTGCTTACCTAAACTACTTATTTCCTCTTCACTTACTAATGTACCTACCATATAGACATTCCAACTTCTCATGTTTCTTCCTCTTTTCTATTTACAATTGTAATTTTTTAATTCTTTAAAATTACTAAATTCTATAATATTTTTAATTTTAAAAATTTCTTTTATTTTTTTTTGATTTAATATAGATATTTCATAATTTAATAACCAAATTTCTTCACAAAATTTAACTTTTTCTAAAACTTCTTTATTATCTAAATCTTGTATATTAACTTTGTGCAATTTATACCGATTTAAATTAATAAATTTTTCTGAATGTATTTCTCCAAATATCAAAATATTTTTTATATTGTTCTTTTCAATATTAAATTTATACTCTTTTAATTCTTCAAGTTCTTTATTTACTTTTTCATATTTCTCTCTTAATTCTGCTATAGATTTTAAATTTTCTAACTCATTCTTTTCTTTATTATGAATATTAATTTGAATACTATCATATTTTTTCTTCAAATTTAGAAATTCACTCTTTATTTTTTCTAACTTGTTAAGTAAATTTTCATTCTTTTTATTTAAATTTATATTTTTTTCATTTAATAGTCTTTTTTCTTTATTTAACACTTTCTTTTCAGATTTTAATTCTTCATTTTCTTTAATTAACATAATATTTTTGTAATTAACTTTTTCTAATTTTAATTTTAAATTATCTACTTCACCATTTTTCATATCTAAATTATTAGTTTCTATAATTTCTTTATCTACAATTTTTTCTATTATATCATCTGCAACTTGCTCATTTTCTCCTTTTCCAGAACCTATTAAATATTCTATTATTGGTATTATTTGATCTTGTTTTTTTACTCTATTTAATATTTGTCTTTTCGTTAACTTAGAATATTGAGAATCTAATAATAAAGACTTTTTTTTATATACAAGCTCTAATTTATCTCTATTAGAATCTAAGAATATTTCATTAATTAAAAAATTTCTTGGAGGATTAATTTTTCCATTGCAGTATGTAATTTTTCTAAATCCTTTAACTTTTAACTTCATCTCATTAGCGGCTAATTCATATAATTGTTTATTATCTTTATTTTCAACCAACCATTTTAAAACCTTATTTCTCAAAACAAAGCACACTCCTTCTTAAATAATTATACAACATACTTAATTTACTGTATATTTCAATTTTAAAAAAATTTAACATTAAATGTTTTATACTTTAATATTAAATTGCTCTATTAATTAAAATAATCTAAAAAAAACCTCAACAATACATTATAAATGTATTGTTGAGGTTTTTATGGTGGAGGCGACGGGTGTCGAACCCGTGTCCGAAAGCAGACCAGTAAGACTTTCTACGAGTGTAGTCTTGTGTTTTAAAATTCCCTCAGAGAACGTCCACAGACAAACTTTCTCTTTGGTAAGCTTCATAAATTCCGTTCCTAGCTCAAAGCTTTGCTAGGCTCGGTTCCCCACTTTTAAATGACACCCTTACTCTCAACCGTGGGCAATTGAGGAAGGATGAGCAGCGCTAAATTAAGCTGCTAATGCAAAATTATCTTCTGCGTTTATCTTTAATGCATACTTTATTATCGAGGCACCATGCTTCCCTCGACTCGCTTATCAAACCCATCTTACCCCCGTCGAAGCCAAAACGCCCCCATGTATGAGATAATAATATGGTCTAAACGCTAAATTCCATATTCAATTTTTAAATTCTAAAGTTTTAATCAAACTTATGTTCTCATTATATATTAATTAATTAATTTAGTCAAGGGACATATATTTTTGTTTGTAAGAGATAAATTCCTTGACTAATTAATTAACTTTTAACATTCTAAAACAGACAATTTATATAATACCTAATTCTACTTAAAATATCAATGGTTAATTTTACCTAAATTAAAATTTCTTATCTTTTGCTCTCTTTAGGCTTAAAATGTTACTTTTTAGCCCTATTTAGCTTATAAAAATAATCTTAAAAAAAATTATTTAAAGTAAACTTCTCCATCTTCTATCTTATCTATAGTAACTAGAGATTCAACTCTTATTCCTTTGTCTTCTAAGTGAGCTCTTCCGCTTTGGAATCCTTTTTCTATAACTATTCCTACTCCAACAACTTCTGCTCCAGCTTGTTTAACAACATCTATTAATCCAAAAACTGCACAGGCATTTGCTAAGAAATCATCAACTATAAGGATTTTTTCTCCTGGTTTTATGAATTTCTTATCAACAACAACATTGTATATTGTTTTTTTAGTAAATGAATAAACCTCTGAGTTAAATACCTCTTCTCTCTTGTTTCTTGGTAATCTTTCTATTTTCTTACCAAAAACAACTGGTACATTATCAAAGTATTGAGCAGTTATTATTCCTAATCCTATTCCTGTTGATTCTATTGTAAGGATTTTGTCTATTTGATCATTTTTAAATCTATCTTTAAATTCTTTTCCTACTTCGTTAAAAAATTCTACATCCATTTGGTGATTTAAAAAAGAATCAACCATTAAAATATTATCTTCTGTAACTCTACCTTCTTTTTTTATCTTATCTTTTAATAGTTCCATTTGGTTACATCCTTTCTTACTATTAATTTATAGTATTAACTTCCTATATTATATCATAATAGGAAAACCTATTGCTATCTAATTTTATTATACAGTATTCTTATTATTCATGTAATCCTTTTTAGTAATTCTTTATATAATAATAGTAGAAGAATATTTAGGAGAGATAAATATGACTTCATTTCAATCATTAATAATAATACTTATATGTATTTTATCCATAATTATAATTTTATATTTAATAGAGTCAGATAATTTTATGCCAGAAAAACAAATAAGGAAATATGTCTCTCTTGGAAAATTTAAACCTGCTCTTTATCTTTTAGACAAGCATTCAGAAAAATTAGATCCTATATTTTTCTATAATAATAAAATTTTAATACTATCAAAACAAAAAGATTTTGATGCAGCCTATGAACTTTCCATAGAGGCAATAAAAAAGCTTAAAGAACCTAACTATGAGCTATATAATAATATTTCATTTGTATATTACAATCTAAAACTTTACCATAGAGCCATAGATTTTGCAGAAAGAGCCTTAAAATTAAATCCAATAGATACCTTTGCTTTAAGCAATAAAGGTTTCTCTTATATTGAAATAGGGGAATACTCTAAAGCTGAGGAATCCTTTGATAAAGCACTTGAGTTTAATCCTTATTTTAAAAATGCCTTATCTGGAAAGGCATATTGTGCTTTTGAAAAGGGTGATTATCTTCTTACTATTAAATATCTTGAAGATTTTGTTTCAATTGAAAAATCCAATGCCTCTGCCTATAAAAAACTAGGAGAGTGCTACTTTCTTTTAAATGACTTAAAAAACAGTTCTAAAATGTATGAAAAATCCTTAGAAATAGACCAAGAAAATGATGCTTCTTATTGTGAATATGCAAATGTACTTCTTTGCTTAGGTCAATATGATAAGGCACTAAACAATTTAAATAAGGCCCTTGCCATATCACCTTATAACTTTATGGCCTTTTATTATAAAGCAAGAGCTTATTCCTTAAAGAAAGATTTTGATAATGCTTTTTATTATTTAGAAAGAGCCTTTAACTATTGTGACTCCTTAAAAGAAATAGCCCTTAAGGATGAAATGCTTACAAACTTAAAGTTTTTCTCAAAGTTTAGTGAGTTATTAGAGATTCATAATATACAAAACTAACTCTTAAAATAAAAACCTAAAAATTATCCTAATTAATTTTTCATAGGTTTAGAATCAATATAAAAAAACTTATTGAAGTTAAAAATTACACCCATTAACTTTTAAACTTTAAGAGTTAATTTTAATTTATACTGATTAGTTTCTTAACTATTAATTTTTAATTATACTTTCTTTTTAAATTTCTGTAGAAAAATCTTATATAAGAAGTTTAAAATATGAGCCTTAATAATATTTAGTTTTTATACTAACTTTATTAAGGCTCTAATTCTATTTATAAACTACTAACTTTCTAATGAGCATTTAGTCTTTTAGATTTATTTTAATCTCTAAAATATATTTTTAAACTACTCACTATAATCCTCTACACTTATACTTAAGAAAATACAGTCCTTACTTTTATTAATAGCTTCTTTTATTTCCTCTGAATCCATGTCCATTCCTATAACATTACTACTAATTCCATTTTCTGAAGTTGCATAATAAAGACAAACTCTCTTTCCTTTTTCAATCTCTAAATCATAATCACCAGCAAAATTAGCACTTAAATAGTCCTTTATATTTTCTTCAGCCTTGTAATTATGATGACTATAAACTCCCTCTCCACCTAAAAGACAATTTATCCTATTATCCTCCTTAAAATTTATTCCTAAGGTTATATTCTCTTTCCCCTTTTCATAATTTTCACTTACACTTGTTAAAATAGGCTCATTTTTAACTTCTTTCCCTTCTTTATAAACCTCATAATTTAAATCAATCTTATAACCCTTATCTTTAGAAATATTTTTCACCTTATAGAAAAAAACTCTATTGTCAGTTAAACTTAAAATCTGCTCCTCTTTTTCTGAAAGCGGCTCAAAACTTACCTTTGCAACATCCTTTTTAGAAATCTCTCCACATCCCATAAACAAGAATGCTGGAATCATAGCTAAAATTACCCCTTTTAAAATTCTCATTAAAACACCCCTATATTAATTTTTATATTATAATTTACAAAGCCCCATTTATATTAATTACATTAATTGTAACTATTTTTTATATTATATGATAAAATCCTAAAATAGTATTTAAAAAGTTTATTCTTAATTAAAGTCTTGTATACTTTTAATTTTCAAGGCTTTCCTAAAACACTAACTATTTTTAATTTATCCCCCCTAAATACTACCTCCTTTTAAGTTGTAGTTTCCTATTAACTTGTAGTTTCCTAAATTAATCCCCTTCTAAACTTTAACCTCCTTAAAGATTTTCTCCTTCCCCCTTATAAATTTTCTTCTTTATATAAGTTAATAAAAACATATAGTAACCTAATTTAATATAAAACCTTATAAATTAATTAATAAGCAAAAGTGCCTTCATTTAAATATAAAAAAAGTACTTAAAAGATAAAGTTTTAAAATTAAAATAATAACTTTTTCTTCTAAGTACCTTCTAGAAAAGAACCTAATATCTATTTCTTTCCTTAAGTTGTCTATCCATCTCTCTCTTATGAGCCTTTTCAAGCATTGTATCTCTCTTGTCGTAGTTTTTCTTACCTCTACAAACCCCTAAGTTAACCTTAACTCTTCCATTCTTTAAATATAAAGAAAGTGGTATTAAAGCAACCCCTTGTTGTTGAACTATTCCTATTAATCTTTGAATTTCACTTTTATGAAGAAGTAATTTTCTTTTTCTTAAAGGATCAACATTAAATATGTTTCCTTGCTCATAAGGACTTATATGCATATTATTTATAAATATCTCTCCATTATTTATATCTGCATAACAATCCTTTAAGTTAACTCTTCCGTTTCTAATAGACTTAACCTCTGTTCCAACTAAAGCTATACCTGCTTCCATAGCCTCATCAACAAAGTAATCATGTCTAGCTTTCCTATTCTCTGCTAATGTCTTATTGTCTTTTCTCTTTGCCATACTTCTCACCTACTATGGTTATATTAAAAGCAATTTTACTTACCCTAAGCAAAACGCCTCTTATTTCTTTTCTTTGCTTATTATTTTAACATATTTACTATTTAAATGTAAATTCACAAAACTATACTTATTAACCCTAAGCTAACAAGCCCCTATATCCTCACCATAAAACCCACAAAAGCTTCAAATCTTTTTATCATGTCCTCTATACTTTTCCATATAAAAAGCTTGAAATCCCCTTATACTTTAACTAAATAACTCTTAAACATAATAATTTTATATGTGAATTATTCTAATATTTTAATAAGCTAATAAATATTCTAATTTAAGATTTTATCCTATTATATAAACTTATCTCTTAAGAGCCTTTAATTATATAAAGATATTAATAAAACTTACAAACAATATGAAGAGAATATCTAGACGAGCTTTAGAATTTAACTTATTACGAAGAAGATATTACGTTAAAAAGCTGAGACTGTTCGAAGCGAAGCAAGTTTCGAAGCTTTAGTAATATCTTCGTAGTAATGATTATAAATTCTTAGCGAAATCTAGTAATTCTCGAAATATGTTTGTAAGTTTTATTTTTAGCTTTTTAAAGCTCTTCCTCAGCAGTTTCTTCTCTTGGCTCTATTATTTCAACCTTTCCCTCTGCTTCAAGCTCTTTTTTTACTTCATCAAGTAAATTCTCTCTCTTTTCAGTTTCAGCTTCCTTTTCCTCAATAGTGTACTTATCCTCAACTATTTCAAAATAAACTTCTCTAGTATCCATTTCTACTCTTGAGCAAAGAACCTTAACCTTTTCTCCAAGTTTATAAACCTTCTTAGTTCTTTCACCTATTAATTGAAGGTTTTCCTCATCATAGATGTAATAATCATCTCTAAAGCTTGTTACATGAACAAGACCTTCTACAGTATTTGGAAGTTCAACAAAGGCTCCAAATCCAGTAACTGAAGAAATAATACCATCAAATATTTCTCCAATTCTATCTTTCATATATTCAGCTTTCTTAAGGTCATTTGTTTCTCTTTCAGCTTCTTGAGCTATTCTTTCCATTTCTGAAGATTGCTTAGATGCAGAATCAACAATGCTTAAAAGTCTCTTAGCTCTCTTAGGATCAATTTTCTTATTTATATATTCTTTTATTATTCTATGAATTTGTAAGTCTGGATATCTTCTAATTGGTGAAGTAAAGTGACAGTAGTATTCAGCTGCTAATCCAAAGTGACCTGCACAGTCTGGAGAATATCTAGCTTGCATCATACTTCTTAAAAGTAATGTGTTTATTACCATCTCTTCATTTTTACCCTTAACTTCCTCAACAACCTTTTGTAAATCTCTAGGTTCAATAAGTTCTCCAAAGTTAAATGAATATCCTAAGCTATATGCAAAGTTTTTAAATCTTTGAAGCTTTTCATTATCTGGCTCCTCATGTATTCTATATACAAAAGGTATTTCAGCCTTATTCATATATTCTGCTATAGTTTCATTACATACTAGCATAAATTCTTCTATGATTCTATTTGCTATAGCTCTTTCATATGGTTTTATATCTATTGGCTTTCCTTTTTCATCTAAGATTATTTTGCTCTCTGCAAATTCAAAGTCAATAGCTCCTCTTCCCATTCTTCTCTTATTTAAGATTTTACATAACTCTTCCATAGCCTTAAAGTCATCTACTAAATCCTTATATCTTTCAATTAACTCTTGGTCATTATCTCTTAAAATCTTAGTTACATCAGTGTATGTCATTCTCTCATTAGTTTTAATTACACTTTCATGTATTGAATGGTTAACCACATTTCCTTTATGATCTATTTCCATAAAGCAAGTTAAGGCAAGTCTGTCTACCTGTGGATTTAATGAACATATTCCATTTGATAACTTTTTAGGAAGCATAGGAATAACTCTATCCACTAAATAAACAGAAGTAGCTCTTTTAAAGGCCTCTTTATCTAAAGGATTATTTTCTTTTACATAGTGAGTTACGTCTGCAATGTGAACTCCTAATTTATAGTTTCCATTTGGAAGTCTTTCTATAGATACAGCGTCATCTAAGTCCTTAGCATCTTCACCATCTATAGTAACCATTTTTACATCTCTTAAGTCTGTTCTTCTCTTAATTTCTGACTCTGGGATTTCATCTGAAATTTCTTCTGCAAAGGCTAAAACTTGTGGAGGGAATTCTTCTGGAAGAGCATATTTCTTAATTACAGTTATAATATCTAAGCCTAAATCTCCTCTGTTTCCTAGTATTTCTACTACTACTCCTTCTGGATTCTTTCTTCTACCATCTGGCCACTTAGTTATTTCAACAACAACTACATTGCCTTTTTTAGCTCCATTTCTATCCTTCTTAGATATGAATATATCATTTTGAATTCTTTGATCCTGTGGAAGTACAAATCCAAAACTCTTATTATCCTCATATATTCCTATTACCTTTGTGTTAACTCTTTCAGTTATTCTTACTATTTCACCTTCACGTCTTTTGCCTTCTTGGCTTTCCTTTACAACCTTACCTAATACTCTATCTCCGTTCATAGCGCCATTTAAAGCATTCTTAGGTATAAATACATCTGTTACACCTTCTTCATCTGGTATTAAGAAACCAAAGCCTTTTTGATGTATTTGGATTTTTCCAGGTATTAAACCTACTTTGTCTATTAAGCCAAATCTATCTTCCTCATCTCTTGCTATTAAGCCCTCTGCTTCTAAGGCCTTAAAGACTTTTTTAAATTGTTTATATTCAGCTTTATTTATGTTAAATATCTTTGATAATTCTAACATTGTCATTGGTCTGTATGCTTCTTCTTTCATAAGACCTAAAATTATATCTTTTATTTTCATGCTTTTTCCTCCGTTCTATATATAGATTTAAATGCAACTTTTATATTTTAGTTCAAAGCCTGTTTCTCTTAAATTCTAATGGATTAATTCACCTAATTATCTAAGATACTGCCAGGAAACATTGATTTATCATCTTACTAATATGATATGTTTAAATCCTCTCTTTGATTAAGGAAATTCAATCCAATATAATTCAAAAGCCACCCTAATTATATGGGTGGCCAAAAAATAACTATTTAACTAAGTTTATAGCTAATGTATTTATAGCGAATAATACAGATGCAAAGATAGTAACTTTTATAAGTCTAGCTTCTCTTGTTCTACCTTTATTTCTTGAAAAGAAGCTGTCTTGACTTCCTTGAATTAATCCACTTAAGGCATCTGCTTTACTTGGTTGCATCATTATTGAAACCAAAATTACTATAGCTAAAATAGTTTGGACCACTACTAAAATTGTGTTCATAAGAAAACCTCCTAAGCTTTGTATAGTTGCATAATTCCATGCAATTATCATATCACACCAATGAAAAATTTACAATATTTATATCCTTGACTATCACACTTTTATAAAACAATGCATATTATATAGTTTGACTATTTTTCTTTTATATATTTTCCCCCATCTTCCTGTTATTATATAATTTATCTAAATTTCTATCCTCTTATACTATAAGAGGCTCTTCTTAGAGACTTTTCTACAATTCTATATAATACTAGTCCTATAACTGTATTTAAAGCAACTGAAGGCACTACAACAGTTAAAAATAGTATTGAAAAGCTTGCTGGAAGTCCTACAATTATTTTAGCAGTTCCTAAAAATAAAATTCCACTTACTAAAGTTCCTAAAGGTAAAACAATTGCCATTAATATATTATTTCTCTTTTCTACTGATAATCTTCCTAATATATTAATTTTTTTTATTAAAGCTATAAATAAAAATACTATAAGGGCAGTAAAGATCTTATCTACTACGTTAGGTAATTGCCCACCTGGAAACTTAGTTGTCATTGCTGTAAATATGCCCATTAAAGTTCCTGAAACCATAGTTATCTTAAAGTTATCATTTAATATAATTATTATAAATAACATAGTAAGTGCAAAGTCTGGTTGCATTGGCAATCCTAATACTGGTGTTATTTGATGTAATATCACTCCTATGGCTAATAATAAAGCATTTATTGTTATAAGTTTTGTATTATTTCTTACATTCATTTTAAAATCCTCCTAATAATCCCTATTCTTCTAAAGGGAGTTTTTAACTTTAAATTTTCTATATTATTTTCATATTTATTTTTTAAACTTCATTTCATATTTAACTCCCCCCTATAAAATTCAAATTAAATGATCCTAATTAGTAAGGGCAATAATCCCCTATTAAATTCTTTCACTAAAACTAAAACATAAGATTTATTAGATTATAGTGATAAAGATAATTTTCACAGTAATTTTATTTGTAACAAATAAAAAAACTCCGCCCTAAAAATAGGACGAAGTTGAATCCGCGATACCACCTAATTTATATTAGTATTGTATTTTAATTGTGACTAAATAGACCTAGCTAGGGTTTTAAACTTAAAATACTTACTAATATCTCTTATTTTCAAGTACTAACATACTCTATCTGCTATAAGGTGCAGCACACCATTCCACTACTTTCTCTTAAAGAGATTTCATTTTATTCCTCCAAGGTCCATTCACTAAACTCTTTCTTGCCAAATTTCCACCACCATTGACTCTCTTTATTGAAACTAAGTTTAACTACTTACTCCTCTTCAAAGGATTATTTCATATTTTCTTTTTTCCTATATTACTTTATTAATGTATTATTTTCAATAGTTAAAATTATTTTATCGTTTTTTATTATTATATAATATACAATTGCTAAATATTACTTCCTTTTTATTATACCTGCTCTTTAACTTACTTCCTTTTTTTTGCTATAACCTCTATGTAAAATAAAGAATTTAATTTTCTTTTTTATTAAATCTATTTATTAAAGCTATTTATTAAATCTATTTATTTTTTATACCTAACTATTTTTATACCTACCTTTTTTTATTTCCACTTTTGCTTTTTTATTCTTTTATTTATTATCATTTACGAGTATATTATTTAAGAATAAATTAATATATAAACTGCTATTTCTAATTAATATAGCTTTAATAAATCTTAAACTTTTAAAGTTATGACAATCTTAAAATACTTATGTTCCATTAAAGTTATAAAACTTAAAATAACCTAATTATTTTCTCATATACATATTATTTTTCTTTATTTACGATAATAAAAGTTTCTATTTTTTCAATATAAAAAGATACTATAAAATTAAATTTTAATATAGAAGTAATTTCTAATGTAGAACTAATTTTTAATATAAACCTAGCTTATAAATATGCCAAAATAAAAAACCCCTAAGAAAACTTAGAGGTTTTTATCTATTTAACTTTTATTTTTATTCTTTAATATAATTATTTTGAAAGGTTGAAGAATGCATTTCTTCCTCTGTATTCAGCTACTTCACCTAATTCTTCATTTATTCTAATTAATTGGTTGTATTTAGCTACTCTTTCACTTCTAGCTGGAGCACCAGTTTTTATTTGACCTGCATTAACTGCAACAACTAAATCTGCTATAGTTGTATCTTCAGTTTCTCCTGATCTATGAGAAACAACAGCTGTATATCCTGCTCTGTTAGCCATTTCTATAGCATTTAATGTTTCTGTTAATGTTCCTATTTGGTTAAGTTTTATTAGAATTGAGTTAGCAATTCCTTTTTCTATACCAGTTTTTAATCTTTCTGTATTTGTAACAAATAGGTCATCACCAACTAATTGAACTTTTTTACCAAGTCTTTCAGTCATTAACTTCCAACCTTCCCAGTCTTCTTCAGCCATACCATCTTCGATTGAGATTATTGGATATTTGTTAACCCAATCTTCAAAGAAGTCAACCATTTCAGCAGCTGTTAAAGTTTTTCCTTCATGCTCTAAAACATATTTTCCATCTTTGTAGTACTCAGATGAAGCTGCATCTATTGCTATGAAGAATTCTTTTCCTGGCTCATAACCTGCTTTTTCAATAGCTTCTAATATAACTTCTATTGCTTCTGCATTTGATTTTAAGTTTGGAGCAAATCCACCTTCATCACCAACACCAGTTGAGTATCCCTTTGAATTTAAAGTTTTCTTTAATGCATGGTAAACTTCTGCACAAGCTCTTACAGCTCTTTCAAAGCAATCAAAACCTACTGGCATAATCATAAACTCTTGGATATCTACTGAGTTATCAGCATGGCTTCCTCCGTTTATTATGTTCATCATTGGAACTGGTAAAACTTTAGCATTTACTCCTCCAATGTATTGGTATAAAGGCATTCCTAAATAGTTAGCTGCTGCTTGAGCTACTGCTAAAGAAACTCCTAAGATTGCGTTAGCTCCTAATTTACCTTTATTTTTAGTTCCATCTAACTCTATAAGAGTTTTATCTATGTAAGCTTGATCTAATACATTTAATCCTATTATTTCTTCTGCAATTGTATCATTAACATTTGCTACTGCCTTTTCAACACCTTTTCCTAGGTATTTATCTTTATCTCCATCTCTTAATTCAACAGCTTCATATATACCTGTTGAAGCTCCTGAAGGTACTGCAGCTCTTCCAACTGTTCCATCTTCTAAATAAACTTCAACCTCTACTGTTGGGAAGCATCTTGAATCTAAAATTTGTCTTGCTACCACGTCAATTATTTCAATATATTGTTTCATCTTTAAATTCCTCCTTAAGAAAATTCAAGTTAATACTCAATTATTTTTATTCTTTACTTTTCTAATAGATTTTATGCCTTAATTTTAATCTATTTTTCATATTAAAAATATGATTTAAATCACATTTATTGAAAATGATTATCATTTTTCACCTTTTTAGAAAAATAATCCTTAAATACCTTTAAAATTTATAATTTATTAAGTAAATCTCTATTATACTTAATAGACTAGTCTTTTATATGAATTAACCATAAATATTAATCCCTCTAAAAAACTTATAAAATCTTATTTTTTTAAATTCAAAGTTTCTTTAATCTAAATTCCTTAAAAGAAAAATGAGCTATTTAAAAGCTCATTTTCATAATTTTAAAGTCCTTTTGTATTTGCTATTCCTGGTTCTTTAGCTGTATTACTTCTCTCATTAAATCCAGTTTTTGAATTTGAAGATTCAGCATTGTGCTGTTTCATACTTTGTTGTATTCCATTTAAAGTTTTTTTCTTGCTCATTTTCTATTCTCCTTGTCCTTTGTAATTAAGTAATTTAAATTCTATTTTATTATTTGCACTTATAAATGAATTTATAAATTAATTTTCAAATTTTGCTTTAATATTATTAGAAAATAAATAATATATAAATTTAAGGTATAAAAAAAAGGCTCTCCTAAACAAGATGAGTTATCAACTCTTTAGGACAGCCTTCTTTAAATTAGTGTTTATGACCTGCTACTATATGATGGATATTTCCTTCATGAGAATGCATGTATTTTTGACATAAATCATAAATAGCAAATGGTAATATTAATGATATTACATAGCTTATAATAAGCATCCACATATATTCATGTGATTGAACTGCATTTCCTGCAATTGATGTTGGTGGAACAAAGGATATAAAGAATGCAAATATAGAAGTTGCAAGTCCAATTATGGCTACTATAATCTTAACTGGTTTTCCACCAGGCATTTGATAAGCACCATTTAATCCTTCTCCTAATATAGCTTTTATATATCCTACGAAGAATAGAATATATCCACTTAAATAAATTACAACTGTTAAGGACATTGCTGCTAAGAATGAAAGGTTACTTCCACCTGCTCCAAAGGTTAAAACAGCATCCCATATACTAACAATTATACCTTGTGCTATAACTAAGTAAACTGGTACGTCATGTTCATTTGTTTTAGCCCATGATTTTGGAATAGCGCCTTCTTCAGCTGCTATAATCATTCCTCTTGTTGGTCCTACAACCCATGAACTTACTTCTGCAATTACACCAAAGGCAAGTAATAAAGCTATTATCTTAACTAAAATTGTATTGTTAGCTGTAAAGTGACCTAATAAAACAGCAAAGGTTTGAACTACCCCAGCACTTAAATTTATTTGATCTTGAGGAATAACTGCTGCTATTGCAAGACCTCCTAAAGTACTAACAACAATTGCTACTATAACTAATAAAAGCATTGCTAATGGATATTCTTTCTTTGGATTATCCATTTCATTTGCATGAGTAGCTGATGCTTCTACACCCATGTAAGATAATATAAAGGATACAAATACAACTAAGGTATTTACCTTTGTAAAGTCTGGAACAAAAGTATCTTTACTTGATATATATATAGGATTTCCTTGAATTATATATACAAGAGCTAAGATTATTAAAATAGCTGCTGGTAAAAGTATTCCTACTATAAAACCTATTTTAGCTATTTTAGCAGTGTATTTTGTTCCTCCAAATTGAGATAATGCTAAAATCCAAAAGATTACTAATACACCTATAAATTTTATCATTGGGTTACTATTTAGTGCTGGCCAGTCAAATACATATGATAAAGCCCCAAGGATGAAATAAATCATGGTTACAAATCCAACTGTTATTTCAAAGAATTCAAAAAATAAGTTTGCAAAACCATATTTTTTACCTAAGTTCTTTCCAGTCCAAGTGAAAACTCCACCTTTTTCCCAGCCATCTACAGTTGCCATTTCAGCAGCACATAAAGCAACTGGAATAAACCATAAGAAACCTCCTAAAAGTAGATAAAATACTAAGTGCAATTTAGATGTTGCAAAAGTAGGATATTCATATACAGCCATAACCATGGAGGCTGTCATTGCGAAGAATCCAAAAAGTGTCAATGATTTTTTTGTTGTTCCTTCCTGTTTCATTTAAATTCAACTCCTTTTAAGTTATTTGATTAGCTCAAATAAATTAAAAAGTTAGTTGCTTCAAATAGAAGTAAGAAACTTTTAAATTTTTGAGTTATAAACATAGTTAACATTTTGTTAACGTTTTATTTATATATATTATAACTCTTTACTCCTTATTTGTTAAATGTTTTTTGAAAATATTTCAAACTTCCATTATTTAATTTTAATCTTTAAAAATAAGATAAATTAAATGATTTAAATTACTATTAATATAAAATAAAGATATATTTTTTAACATATTTACTTTTCTTATATTAAAATTATTTTATCATAAATATTAATAATCAAATTTAAGTGTTAATAAAATAAGTATTAGTATTAAAATATGAAAGCCTTAAGCTTAAATTATATAAATTTAAATATTAATAAAAATAAATAGGAATTAAACTTATCTATAAAGCTTACTTAATAAAAAAATTAAAGCCCTATATGAGTAATAAAATCACAAGCTAAAAACTTATTTTATTATAAAAAAATAGTATCCTTCATGAAGAAGAATACTATTTTAAATATATAACTAACTTATATTATTTGTTTAAAAGACATGTTCCAGTCATTTCTGATGGAACTTCTAATCCCATAACATTTAACATAGTTGGAGCTATATCAGCTAATTTTCCACCATCTTTTAATGATTTTCCTTCAGCATCTTTTGATACCCATAAGAATGGAACTGGATCTGAAGTATGAGCAGTCATTGGTTTACCAGTTGAGTAATCTATCATTACTTCTGCATTACCATGGTCAGCAGTTATGAATAAAGTACCTTCTTTTTCTAATACCTTATCAGCTACTCTACCTAAGCACTCATCAACAGCTTCTATAGCTTTAACAGCTGCTTCTTGTACTCCAGTGTGTCCAACCATATCTGGGTTAGCGAAGTTTAAGATTATCATGTCATATTTGTCTTGATCTAATCTATTTATTAATTCATCAGTTACTTCATAAGCACTCATTTCTGGTTTAAGATCGTATGTAGCAACCTTTGGTGAAGCTATTAATGCTCTATCTTCATTAGTGTTTGGTTGTTCTACTCCACCGTTAAAGAAGAATGTTACGTGAGCATATTTTTCAGTTTCAGCAATTCTTAATTGGTTTAATCCTTTAGATGCAACATATTCTCCTAAAGTATTTGTGTAACTTTCTGGTCTGTAAGCAACATCTACACACTCTAAAGTTTTGTCATATTGAGTCATACAAACAAAGTTTACGTGTAATTGCTTTCTTTCAAATCCTTTGAATTCTGGATCAACTATAGCTCTAGTTATTTCTCTAGCTCTATCTGGTCTAAAGTTGAAGAATATTACTGAATCTCCATCTTTAATTCTAGCAACTGGGTGTCCATCTTCTTCAATTACTGTAGGTAAAACGAACTCGTCAGTTTTGTTATCATGGTAAGATTTTTCTATAGCTTCAACAGCTGAAGAAGCTTTTTCACCTTCTCCTAAAGCCATAGCGTTATAAGCTAATTCTACTCTTTCCCATCTGTTATCTCTATCCATTGCGTAATATCTACCACTTATAGTAGCTATTTCACCAACACCAATTTCCTTCATAGCATTTTCTAATTCAACTATGAATTCTTTACCTGATGATGGAGCAACATCTCTACCATCCATGAAAGCATGAACGTAAACTTTTTGAAGTCCTTTTTTCTTAGCTAACTCTAAAAGACCTTTTAAGTGATCTATGTGAGAGTGAACCCCTCCGTTTGATAATAATCCCATTAAGTGTAATGAAGTATTATTTTCTTTAGCTTCATCCATAGCCTTAACTAAAGCTTTGTTTGTGAAGAAAGTTCCTTCTTTTATTTCTTTAGTTATTCTAGTTAACTCTTGGTATATTATTCTACCAGCACCTATATTTAAATGACCAACTTCTGAGTTACCCATTTGTCCTTCTGGAAGACCAACTTCTAATCCTGAAGCTTGTAATTCAGTGTGTGGATATTTATTAAATAATCTATCATAATTTGGTTTATTAGCAGCAGCTACTGCATTACCTTCTTTGTTTGGAGAAATTCCAAATCCGTCTAATATCATTAACATTACAGGTTTTTTACTCATAATAACCCTCCAAAAACTAAATTTCTATTTATACATTTATTATAATGTGTACCTAATTAAAAAACAATAGCAATAGACAATTGGTATTACTTGCCTATTGCTACTATTTAATTACTAATATTTATTAGTAGTTTACGATTTGAGCAAAGTCAGCTGCAACTAAGCTAGCTCCACCAACTAAAGCACCATCGATGTCTGATTTAGCCATTTGCTCTGCTATTGTGTTAGGCTTAACTGATCCACCGTATTGGATTCTTACTTTATCAGCAACTTCTTGTCCGAACATTTCAGCAACCATAGCTCTTATAGCAGCTATTGTTTCATTAGCTTGGTCTGAAGTAGCAGTTTTTCCAGTTCCAATAGCCCAGATTGGTTCGTAAGCTATAACAACTTTCTCAGCTTGCTCTTTAGTTAATCCTTCTAAATCAGCAGTGATTTGAGCTTTTATAACGTCGTTAGTAGTTCCGTTTTCTCTTTGCTCTAAAGTTTCTCCACAGCAAAGTATTGGAGTTAAGTTGTGTGCGAAAGCAGCTTTAACTTTTTTGTTGCAAGTTTCATCTGTTTCGTTGAAGTATTCTCTTCTTTCACTATGTCCAATTATAACGTAATCTATGTTCATAGCTTCTAACATTCTTGGAGCGATTTCTCCAGTGAATGCTCCTTTTTCTTCAAAGTGCATGTTTTGAGCACCTACTTTTATGTTTGTTCCTTCAACAGCTTTTTTAACTGCATCTAAGCAAACAAAAGTTGGGCAAACAACAACTTCACATTTAGCATCTTTAACTAATGGCTTTAATTCTTCAACTAATTTAACAGCCTCGTCTATTGTATAGTGCATTTTCCAGTTTCCTGCGATTATTGGAGTTCTCATCTATATTCACCTCTATTAATATTTTAAATATTAAATAATATATATAAGGCTCAATCCCCTACTATATATTATTTCTCTAAAAGCTTTGAAAATATTAAATAATAAGCCTAATATTTTCTTAACTTTTAGCATAATAAGGCTAAGATTCAATGAAAATTTAAATTCATTGAACTTAGTCTTATTTTTTTATAAAACAACAATCTTTATACTTCAATCTAAATATCTACTTTAAGGTTTATAATATTATTTATCGTTTAAAGCAGCTATTCCTGGTAATACTTTTCCTTCTAAGAATTCTAATGAAGCTCCACCACCAGTTGAGATGTGAGACATTTTGTCACCGAATCCTAAGATGTTTACAGCAGCAGCTGAATCTCCACCACCGATTATAGTAGTAGCATCTGCTTCAGCCATAGCTTTAGCAACAGCTATTGTTCCTTTGTTGAAGTTTTCGAATTCGAATACTCCCATTGGTCCGTTCCAGATAACTGTTTTAGCATCTTTTATAGCTTCAGCGTAAATAGCTTCAGTTTTTGGTCCGATATCTAATCCCATGAATCCTTCAGCGATGTTTTGATCTTCTGTAACTACAGCTTCAACATCTTTGAATTCTTTAGCTACTCTGTGGTCTACAGGTAATAATAATTTAACACCTTTTTCCTCAGCTTTAGCTAACATTTCTTTAGCGTATTCAACTTTATCTTCTTCTACTAATGAACTTCCTACAGTATATCCTTGAGCTTTTAAGAATGTGTAAGCCATTCCTCCACCTATTATTAAAGTATCAACTTTTTCTAAAAGGTTGTTTATAACGTTTATCTTATCTGAAACTTTAGCTCCACCTAAGATAGCAACGAATGGTCTTTCTGGAGTTTCTACAGCATCTCCTAAGAACTTAAGCTCTTTTTGGATTAAGTATCCACATACTGCTGGTTTTAAGTATTCAGTTACTCCAACTGTTGAGCAGTGAGCTCTGTGAGCAGTACCGAATGCATCGTTAACAAACATTTCAGCTAAGCTAGCTAATTCTTTTGATAACTCTTCACCATTTTTAGTTTCTTCTTTTCTGTATCTTGTATTTTGAAGTAAAACTACGTCTCCATCTTTCATTTCAGCTACAGCTTTTTTAGCATTTTCTCCAACAACATTGTCGTCAGCAGCAAATACTACTTCTTTACCAAGCATTTCGCTTAATCTTTTAGCTACAGGTGCTAATGAGAATTCTGGTTTAGCTTCTCCTTTTGGTTTACCCATATGTGAGCAAAGGATTACTTTAGCGCCATTATCAACTAAGTATTTTATAGTTGGCATAGCTCCGTTTAATCTATTTTCATCAGTTATAACACCATCTTTTAATGGAACGTTAAAGTCGCATCTTACTAATACTTTTTTACCTTTTACTTGAACGTCTTCTATAGTCTTTTTATTGAAGTTCATTATATTCACCTCTTAAATAATATTTTATAATTACCTTTAATATAAACAAAAATCATTTATATGTTAAAGTAGTCTGGCCTCATAGCTTTAACTATAAAACCAGACCCTTTTATATAATCAGTCTAAATATTTAATTTTAAAAATTACTTAGAAACTAAGCATTTTAAAGTTCTGATTAATTGGTTAGTGTATGAAGCTTCGTTGTCATACCATGAAGCAACTTTAACTAATTGTTGTCCGTCAACTTCCATTATTTTAGTTTGAGTAGCATCGAATAATGATCCGAAGCTTATTCCGATAACGTCTGATGATACTATTGGATCTTCAGTGTATCCGAATGATTCGTTTGAAGCAGCTTTCATAGCAGCGTTTACTTCTTCTACTGTTACTTTTTTATCTAAAGTACAAACTAACTCAGTTAATGAACCAGTTATTACAGGTACTCTTTGAGCGTTTCCGTCTAATTTACCAGCTAATTCTGGGATAACTAAACCGATAGCTTTAGCAGCTCCAGTTGAGTTTGGAACTATGTTAGCAGCAGCAGCTCTAGCTCTTCTTAAGTCTCCTTTTTTGTGTGGAGCATCTAAAGTGTTTTGGTCGTTAGTGTAAGCGTGGATTGTAGTCATGAAACCTTTGTTTAATCCGAAGTTATCATTTAAAGCTTTAGCCATTGGAGCTAAGCAGTTTGTAGTACATGAAGCACCTGAGATAACATCTTCGCTTCCATCTAATATGTCGTGGTTTACGTTGTAAACAACTGTTGGTAGGTCGTTTCCAGCAGGAGCTGAGATAACAACTTTTTTAGCACCAGCAGTTAAGTGAGCTGAAGCTTTCTCTTTTGATGCGAAGAATCCAGTACACTCTAATACTACGTCTACTCCTAATTCTCCCCATGGTAATTCAGCAGGGTTGCTTTTAGCAGTTACTTTTATTTCTTTTCCGTTAACTACGAAAGCTCCTTCTTTAACTTCTATTTCACCATTGAATCTTCCTTGTGCTGAATCGTATTTGAATAAGTGTGCTAAAGTCTTAGCATCAGTTAAGTCGTTGATTGCTACAACCTCAAACTCAGGGTTGTCGATCATTAATCTTAATGCTAATCTTCCTATTCTTCCAAATCCGTTAATAGCTACTTTTACCATTATAAATACCTCCTAAAAGATGTTGTTTTTTATATATAAAATATTTAAAAATATTTTAAACAAAGTTATTTTTAGAGATTTCATATTTTTTTATTCATCTCTATTTAAAAAATTTAAAATTTCATTAGCTGCTCCTTCATCAGTAATAAGAACAGCATTTTCATTGCCATAAACAGTAGTTAATATGGCTTCTGCTTTATTCTTACCACCAGCTACAGCTATGTGATTTTTTATTTTTCTAAGATCATTTATTGTAACCCCTAAAGTTGGCATTACATAAACAACTTCTGACTTATCATTAAAGTAGCATCCAAAAGCTTCTCCTATAGCACCTAAATCTAATAACTTTATTATTTGATCCTTAGGTACTCCTCTTTTGTTAGCCATCTTTTTAGCCTGACCTATACCATATATTAGCATATCTGCATTTTTAATATTTTGTATAAGTTCCTTCATATCTTCCTGCTTCATTAAAGCATCCATTACTTCTTTGCTTATATTATCAGGAACATGAAGCATTTTATAGGTTCCATTTAACTTTTTAGCTAAATTTGCAGCTAATGTATTTGACTGCGTCTCAACCTTCTTACCCATACCACCTCTTGCAGGCACCACTAACACATTTTTTAGGTTTGCCATTTCTGGTAATTCGTCTATAACTTCTTTTACAGTACTTCCACCAGTAACAGCAATAGTATAGCCATCTTTAATGATATTCTTAGAATAATTTGCAGCGGCTTTTCCAAGCTCTTTTATGGTGTTTTCATCCTCACTGCAATCTCCTGGAACAACAATTACATTTCTTATATGAAGCATATCACATAATTGGTTCTCAAGATTAGATAGCCCTTTTATTTCATGTATAAATCCCTTTAAAGATTCTAACATGAATTCTCCTTCTTGGGTTACAGACATACCTGGAGTGTTTATTTGTATAAGGTTTTGAGATTTTAAAAAACCTATTTCTGTTCTTACAATTCTTTCACCTAAATTTAAATTGTTTGCCAAAGCTCTTCTACCTATTGGCTGATTATAATAAATTGTTCTGATTATATTGTATCTTTTAACTAATAGTTCTACCATTTCAGGAACTATTATCTTTTGCAATTTTAAAATCTCTAGCAAATCTAACAACTCCTTTGGACACTCTAAGTCCCACTCGCTTCTCAAATGTCCCGCACGTTTATTATAAAACATATTAAGAAAAAATTAAAGGGTTTTTAGAAAATTTTTTCTTATTTTTTTAAAAAATATAAAAAAATATAGAGAGATTACCCAGTCTCTCTATATTTTCACTGAAAATAAGCACTTTATAACCTCATTTACCACAAGATAGAAATTCTTCTCTTTTAAAATCTTTTTCTCTTGCTAGATGACTTTATGCCTAACTCTTCTCTGTATTTTGCCACAGTTCTTCTTGAAATAGCCATTCCTTTTTCTTTTAAAATTTCGCTTATGGCTTGATCTGATAAGGGCTTTCCTTTATCCTCTTCTTTAATTACTACTTCTAAAGCCTTTTTTATATTTATAACTGTAACATCTTCTTCTCCGTCACTTTTTTCCTTATTACTTATTGAGTTTACAAAAAGATCCTTTATCTTTATTGTTCCCATAGAAGTTAAAATATACTTATCTCTTATGGCTCTTGAAATAGTTGATTCATGCATTTCTAATTGTTCAGCTATTTCTTTTAAAGTCATAGGCTTTAAATATTTCTCTCCCTTTTCAAAATAATCCTTTTGCTTTTCAAGTATTTTTTGGAGAACTTTGTATAGAGTGCTTTTTCTTTGCTCTATGCTCTTAATTAAAAACATAGCTTTATCTATTTTTTCCTTTACATACTCTGTAGCCTCTTTATCATTAGTACTATCTTTTAATATATCTTTATATAAAGGATTAACTGAAAGCATAGGTAAAACTCCATTATTCATTAATATAAGAAATTCTCCATCTATCTTTCTTATTTCTGCATCAGGAATTATAAAACCCACTTCATCACCAGTATAAAAGCCTCTTGATGGTTTTGGCTCTAAGGTTTTTATTAAGTCTCCATAATCTTGTGCTTTTTTAGGAGTAATACCTAAATCCTTTGCAATAACTTGATATTTGTTATCTGCTAAATCATCTAAATGATTATATATAATCTCTTTAACTATAGGGTCATATTCTCCTTTTCTTTCTAACTGAATTTCTAAGCATTCCTTTAAATCTCTTGCCCCTATACCAGCAGGTTCTAAATTATGAAGAACTATTAAAGCCCTATTAAAAGTCTCTTCAGAACACTCTAGCTCCCCCATTAATTCTTCTTTTTTTATATCTAAATATCCCTTTTGATCTAAACACTCCACCATGTAACTACATATACTTCTCATATATTCGTCTATGGGCAGTTCTAATATTTGACCTTCTAAATAATCTGTTAAAGATTCTGGCTTACTTATGAAAGTAAAAGGTGATATTCCCTCTTCATCATATTCACCATAACTTTGAGAGCCATAATTATCTGACTCTAAATATTTTACTAACTCTTTATATTCTAATCTATCTTGCTCTTTTGATACCTCTTTAGTATCCTCATACTGAGCTTCTAATACAGGATTTTCTGAAAATTCTTTTTCAATATATTCTCTTAAATCATATGTTGACATTTGCAAAAGTTTTATTGAAAGTTGCATTTGTTGGGTCATAATAAGCTTTTGCTCTTGAGTTAAATTCAAATTAAAATCCATTAACATATATATATCACCTAAAATTATCTAATTCTAACCTATTCACTTTTATCTTTTAACCTTTCTTATATAATTATCCATCAAATAAAATTATTTTTCAATAATTTAAAATTTTAGCTAATTATAAAAGAAAGGCATATACCAAAATAGCTTTTAATAAAACTTACGAAACTTCTTTAGAAAATCTAATGATTCTAAGAATATTTCATAAGCTTTATTAAGCTTTGATAAATGCCCTTACTATTTTTATATTTAATTTAAATAACACTTCCTATTTCCATTATAGGAGTCTTTATTTTTCTCTTTATATCTTCTAAAGAATTATTTCTTAAAATAAATAATAAAGCTGTAGCAGGTCCTGCTGATTTTCTTAAATAATCACCTTCATAGGATAAGTTTATTCTTATTTTATTACTCTTTTCTAATTCACTTATTTCATGAATAATCCCCTTTGATCCAATAGGTAATATATCTTTAACATCCTTATTATCCATTAAAATCTTAAAGTCTTTAAAAGTAACAATTTCTCTAAGATTATTATTTATATCTTCTAAAACTTCTTGTCCAACTTTAGGTATTCCTAATAAACAAATGGAATCTCCCTTTTCAAAATTAACCTTTAATGTTTCTTCTTTTTCACCTATTATGGTTAAGCCTAAAAAGGTTTGAAAAGTTTTAAAGTTATCCTCTGTACTTCCTGTTACACACTCTAATAAATTAGATTTTTCATAGAAAAAGTCCTCAGCATTATACTCTTTTATTGCTCTATTAATTCCTTGTATTATTTTTTCTCCCCCATTATTCATAGACATACCTAAGTTATTAACTATTACTAATGGTTTTGCCCTAAAAGCTAAAAGCTCAAAAAGACATACTCTAGCTGAGAAATATGATACAATATCATTTTCGGCTTTTACAAAGTCTCCTTCATTTTCACCAATTCCACCACAACTATCGCAAGCTATTACTAGTTTATTTTTTTCATTTTCTAATACAGTTAAGTCTCTAAACTTGTATATTTGCATTTTTTAATCCCTTACTTACTATAAATGCTATAACTATATTAACTAAGCTTGCTAAAGTAAGTGGTAATCCTAAAAGTTTTAAAAAGTCTACAGGATTCATTCCTCCTAAAACAAAATACATAAATACTCCTGTTATAAAAGTAAATCCTATTCCATTTAAAAGAGTACCAACAATTCCTGCTAAAATAACTTTTCCTCTGTTAAATATTATTGATGTTATGTATACAACAACAAACATTTCTAATGCTACTAAAATATGTACTGGTAAACTTAAAGGAAATCCTGTTCTTAAAGCTACAAATAAATGAGCTAAAAGTCCTATTATTCCTCCAACTACAGGTGATATTATTATTCCTCCAACAAAAGCTGGCATAGAATCTAATGCTATACTAGAGAATATAGGGAAGTTAGCTAATATAACACTTATTGCTATAAGTATAGCTGAAAAACACAAACTCTTAACATCTAATCTCTTTTTTTCCTTAGTAAAATTCATAACTATTTTACCCTCCTAATTAATATTATTTTCCTTTTCTCTACATTATAAGGCATCTATTAACTAGCAAGTTATACTTTTAATATTAAATAAAATTTTATACCCAATAAAACATAAATTATCATTTCAATTTTTCATAATTATACTAAAACATAATATCTTTGTATAACCTTAGAATAATTGATGGCTTAATTAAATAGAGTTAAAAATTTTTTAATTAGAAATCTTTATTTCTAATTAACCTTTAGAAAAGCTTATACTCATTCTTTCTGTAAACATTTTTTCAAAATAAAAAAACTGGTACGGATAACTCTCCCCACCAGTTAAAATAATCTACATACTTTTAAACTTATATAATGCTTCCCTCCGAAACAATAAGAATAGCATACTAGGCAGGTCTCCTGGCTAATAAATCATCCTAAAACAATCCTTTCCATGACTATTTATCACAGTGGCTTTTTGTTCTCGTCCTTATCAACAGTAGCGGGGGCTGCAGTTTTTAACTTTCCCTATTAAGTTACTAAACACCTAATGCCCTTATTTTATTTTCACTTTATAATTACACACTTATATACCTTTTGTCAACCTTCATATTTATATTGCTTTTACTTAATATTAAAATTTTCAACCTCATCTAAGGTCTTTGGCACATTAAATTCTCCCTTTATAATAGAAGCTCTATACTTTTCTACCTTATCTAAAATTTCCTTAGAAACTAAATTGCTTGTTGACTTAGCTATCTCAATTCCATTGTCCTTAAGGCCTATTTCCATTTTGTTATTTGGACCAGCTTTAAAGTCACTATTTATAACTTCTTTTGCTGTAGTATATACTGCTTCATCTAGATTTTTTATCATTGATGATAATATTACATTAGCATACTCTGGAAATCTCTCTGCCCAATCAATATCAGCTCCTATGGCATACTTTCCTTTTTCCTTAGCAGCTCTAAAAAGTCCTTTTCCAGCTTCTCCTGCTGATTCAAATATTATATCTGCCCCTTCATCATACATTTTTTTAGCTATATCACTTGCTTTCTTTTGATCATTAAAGTTTCCTATATACTGAACTAAATTTCCTTCTCTTATATTTTTATACGCTTCCTCATTTGAAACCTTTAGTCCAGCCATAAATCCTGATAAAAATGTTTCTATTAATTCTTCTTCCTTTATTGCACCTATAAATCCTACCTTGTTTGTTTTAGTAGCATTCCCTGCTATTATCCCCATTAGAAATGCACCTTCTTCATCCTTAAAATCTATGGATTTTACATTGGGAAGGTCTGATACAGTATCTACTATAGCAAAGTTTTTATCTGGATAATCCTTAGCTACATTATTTAAACTCTCTAAAAATTTAAAGGCTGAAGCAAAAGTTAAGTCATTATTTTGAGCAGCTTCTCTAAGTCTTTTTTCATAATCCTCTGATGAATTTGTGTCAAAAACCTCAATTTTTGCACCATATTCTTTTTTTATTCTCTCTAATCCATCTACAGCTAAATCAGTAAAATAATTTTCCTCATTAGAAAAGTCATCTTTTACTAGGGCAAAATTATAAACTTGTTTTTCTATAACATCTACTTTTTTTAAAGCTGAGGAATTATTTGCACCACACCCAACAATTATTGAAGTTACTCCTAAAAGCAAAGCTAAAGCTTTAAATGTTTTTTTAAATTTCATTTTTAGTCCTCCTATTTTTTTAGTCAAAATTATTATTTCTTTAAGCAAGAAAATTTATGTAAAAAAAAGAAACTCCCTTAGGAGTTTCTTCTAATATTCTTCTACATAAAATAATGCACAAACTTTAGGACCAGAATGAATTGCTACTGAACATCCTAGAGGAAGTTTTAAATATTCAATATTATTATTTTCTAAGTATTCCTTTATAGGTAAGTAAATGTCCTCATTTTCAAGTTCAACTAATATAATAGGCTCTCCTTCTTTTTTAGGGATTGAATCAAATTGTTCAATCATAGCCTTAATCATCTTTTTAGTTCCTCTTATTTTTCCTTGAACATTCATTTCCCCATCTAATACATTAAGCATAAGTTTTATGCCTAAAGCATTAACAAATAAAGCTTTTCCTTTTGAAAGTCTTCCCCCTCTTACTAAGTTGTCCAAACTTTCAAAGGCTATAGTACTTTTAATATGATTCCTATATTCTAAAATTTCTTTTTCTAAATCCTCTAAAGTTATTCCTGATTCTATTAATCTAGCTGCTTTTAGTACAATTAATCCAAGTCCAACTGTTACATTTCTTGAATCTATTACAACTATATCATCACTTTCTAATTCAGCCTTAGCTAAACATGCTGATTGATAGGTACCACTCATATTAGATGATATATGTATAGATATAACTTTATATCCCTCTTCTAAGTAACCTTTATATTTCTCTATAAATCTAGTTGGAACTATTTGAGCTGTAGTTGGAAGAGCATCTTCTCTTTCTATTCTCTCCATCATGGCATCTACTTTTATTTCAACTCCATCTAAATAGCTCTCTTCTCCAAAGTTTATTAACATAGGCATTACGTCTATGTCATATTTCTCTATAATCTCCTTAGATAAGTCACAGGTACTATCTGTTATGATCTTTATTTTATCCAAAATATATTTCCCCCTTATTTCATGTTTGGAAATCCAATTTGTCTTAAAGCTTCATAAGCTATAATAGCTACTGTGTTTGATAAATTCAAACTTCTAGTAGTTGTGTTTATCATTGGTACTTTTATTCCATGGTGAGCATTATGAACATCCTCTGGAACTCCAGCTGACTCTCTTCCAAACATTATAAAAGCTCCCTCTTCATACTTTACTTCATCATAATGATCCTCAGCATGAGTTGTTGATAAGTAAATCTTCTTATCTCCATACTTTTTCATAAAGTCTTCATAACTTTCATGAATTTCAAGATCTAATTGACTCCAATAATCTAATCCAGCTCTTTTCAAATGTTTATCATCTATAACAAAGCCCATAGGTTTTATTATATGAAGCTTTGAATTTGTTAAAACACATGTTCTTGCTATATTACCAGTGTTTTGTGGTATTTCTGGTTGATATAATACTATATTAAGATTCACCTTTGTCCCTCCAAATAAATGTAAAAAATTATAAATTTTTAAGCTAAGTCATAAGTATATGATATTATCTAATGAAATAAAATGCAAGTTAATCATTCTTTAATACAAATTCATATATTACCTTTGCTACTCCATTTTTATCATTGCTTTCAGTTATATACTCTGCTTTTTCCTTTAAAGAATCTATGGCATTTCCCATAGCAACACCTAAGCCTGCATAATTAATCATAGATAAGTCATTTTCATTATCACCTATGCATATAACCTCTTCTCTTTTTATATTATATTCCTCTGCTAAAGCCTTCACAGCCCTTCCTTTTGATACCCCTTTATTATTTACTTCTAAGGCATATCTTCCTGATTGAGTAATTTCATAGTTACCATTTTTAATGAGCTCTTCTCTTATTTTCTTTAGCTTACTAGTATTTAATTCTATTATGATGCACTTACCTATATTATTGCTTTTAAAGATCTCTCTCCACTCTTCCTTTTCCTTCACATAAATATTCTTAACCCTATATTTTTCAGGTATTTTTTTATTTAAAATAACATCACATAAATGTTTTCTAAATCTTGATGGCCAATAAACACTATCCTTTGAATGAAAACTAGGAACACCTTTATATTTCTTACATATGTTCATAATATCTACACATTGATTTTCATTTAAAACATCCTTTGATATTATAACCTCCTTATCTTCATCAATTACCCAAGCTCCGTTATTAGCTATTACAGCACAGTTTACTCCTAAAAATTCTGAAAAATATATTGCATTTTTAGGATTTCTTCCTGTACATATTATTATATGTACTCCTTTTTCATAAGCCTTTTTTAATGCAATTCTATTTTCTTCACTTACAACTTTTTTTGAATTTAATAATGTACCATCCATATCTATACATATCATTTTATACTTCATAAATTCTCCTCCCAAAATAAAAGGGAAGAGTTAATTTATTAACCTCTCCCCCTTTTATCATATTCAATTTATTTTTATTACTTAAGTTTTAATTTAAAAACTAAAAATTCTTTATTTAATCCCTTAATTTATTCCTGCATTTTACTGTGCTGCTGGTGCTTGATTTGCATTAGGTGTTTGAGGTGTTGCAGCTGGCGGTTGATTTGTAGCAGGTTGTGATGCTGCTGGCTGTGATGTCTCTTGTTTTGGTGTCTCAGGATTTGCAGTAGCTGGCTGTTCTTGTTTTGGTGCTTCTTGTTTTGGTTGTTCAGCCTTTTTTGTTCCAACCTTTATAATTTCATCCTTTTGCTTATATACATCATGGCCTATTAATTTCTTATCTATTTCTTTTCCATTTTGATAAGTTACTAAATATCCTGATGACTTATACCCTGTAACTGGTCTTTGCTCAACAACCTTTTGCCCCTCTGGTAAACTAGGATCATCAACTGTTTTAACTGATGGTTTTAAAGTCTCATTTACTACTGTTTGTAATTCATAAGTTTTTCCATCCATACCTTGTACATTTCCATATATATTAAATGTTACATGTTTATTACTTGTATATCCTTGTATATATATTGGGAAGTCATAAGGGTTTTTAAATTGATAATCTAAAGATCCCCATGAAACTGTAGCATCTTCACTTGGTCCTGAATAAGTAGTTGTCATACTATGATTATGTCTCTCTGTTGGCATTATTCCAGCTCTTAAAACAGCTCTATATAAAGTTGTAGAAACTTGACAGATTCCTCCACCAGTAACCATTACTACTTTATTTCCTACATAAGCCGCTCCATCTCTATATCCTTTAGCTGTAGTTCTTTCTCCTAAAGTATTATTATAACTAAAAGTATCTCCTGGCATTAAAATAGTTCCATTAACTGTTTTAGCTGCAATTTCAACATTAGCACTTCTATTAGCATCTGAACTTGTGTAACTTGTTGTAAAGCTACCTATAACTCCATCTATTTTTGAAAGCATCTCTTTAGTTATTTTTGGCTTTGTAACCTCTACAGGTACTTCCACAACTGTATTGCTCTCTGGATTAGCATTTATAGCTTCCTTTACTAAAGAAACCATTTTGTCCTCTTCTATAACTTGTCCATCTTTGCCTTCTATTACACTTATATTGCCACCATTTATGCTTATAGTAGCATTTTTAGCCTTTTGATTTACCATTTCAGTAAGTTTTTTCTCATAATCTTTTAACTTAGATTCATCATATTTGAAGTCTAAATTTAATTCCTTTTTATCTTTTCCATTTAAAAGATTATTTTTTTCAAAAAGATTTAAATCTTTTCCATAATTCATAGCTTCATTAACAGTTTCATCTATATTATATTCTGGTGATAAATCAGAATATTTTATTTCAATACTTTTATCTGCCGCCTGAACCTTTATAGTTTTATTTTCTACTGGTTCTTTTACATCCTTCTCTAAAACCTCAATGGCTTTTTCCTTTGTCATTCCTGATAAATTTACATTTTCAACATATACATTAGGATATATCTTATCATTCCACTGTTCAACTTTTTTCTGAATGCTTAATATATATGCAACAATAGAACCTATTATAATTGCTAATATAATAACTATTGATATTATTATTTTCTTTTTGCTTTTAACTAAGCTTGCGCTTGATTTTTTCTTTTCTTCTTTCACAATTACACTCCTCTCTAGACCTTCTAAAAAAACTATAATCTAAATATTACTAAAAATTATTACAATATAATAACATTTCTTATTATAACAAAATTTTTATAGCTTTTGGAGAAAAATTAAATAGAGCTAAAAAATTTTAACTCTATTTAACACAAAAAATAATCTATCCTAGGAATTCCCCATTATTATCTAAAACATATTCAGTTCTTTCTTTTGAAAAATCTCCAGTAACATCAAATGCTTCTATTGATATTCTTATTGGCTTTCCTTTTGGAAGATAAAATTTACTTTTATCAATTACAATTTTAGTTGCTTTTCTTGGTAATGTTCCTGCATAATTATCATTTACAAAAACATTATATCCATTTAAATCATCTTCTTTATTAGCTGTCCAAGTAACAAATATCTTATTACCAGATATATATGCGTTTAATCCAGTAACTGCAGAAGGTGGCATTAAACTATCTATGCTATTTGGACCCCAGTTTAAATCTACTGGACTTCCAACTCCATCTAATTTTCCTTCATCAGTAAATTGCCACATAGTCCACCTCTTCCATCCTCCAACATTTGGTGGAATCTTAGGATTAGAAGGAATTCTGGTGTACATAGCAATCCATAAAGGCATATCACTTAAAGGATATCCTTTTCCTGGCACCTTAAAATCATCATATAAACCTATAAAGAATAATCCTGTATATAGCATTAATCTTCTTCTAGTTTTTTCTTCAAATCTATCTCTAAATCTATCAATCCAGTTTACAAGCTCTGTAGTAGTTAAGGATCTATCTGTAGGAACTTCCACATCTAATACTGGAAATAAATCTCCATAATCTCCAGTTCCAAAGCCCTGTTGCAAAACATCAATAAATTGATCTGCTTGAATAACTGCACTATTTAAATCCTTAGAGGGTTTAGCAAAATGATATGCACCACATGGAATTCCTAATCTTCTGCACTCTTTTGCAAATTCTAAAAACTTCTTATCAATTCTTAATTTTCCCGTTCCAGAGCCTGAAGCTCTTAAATAAATAAAATCTGAATTTTTAGCTAATGTTACAAAATTAACATCTCTACTAAATTCATTTAAATCTGGACCAAATGTACTTAATGGATTTTTATCTTGCATTAATACTCTCCCTGAAAGTAGTTCTTACTATATAAAATATAATCTTATAGGGAAAGTTGTTACTAAATAAAATTATTCTCTATTAACCTTTAAAGATTTTTCTATTATTGTATCTAAAAGTTCTTCAAAACTCATATTTATTCCTGCAGCACTTTTAGGGAATAAACTATTCTTTGTCATACCAGGTAGTGTATTTACTTCTAACACATATGGGATATTATCCTTTACTAACATATCTACTCTAGCATATACATCACACTTTAATAGCTTATAAGTTTCTAAAGCCATTTTTTCTACTTCTTTATGAAGATCTTCATTTAATTTAACTATAAATTCGTCTGCTCCTCCATCTTCATACTTTGAAGCTATGTCAAAGAATTTTCCCTTTGGTTTTATAGCTAAAACAGGTAACATTTTTCCATCAATTATAGGACAAGTTATCTCGTCACCTTTAATGTATTCTTCAATCATTACTTCTGTATCATATTTTAAAGCTTCTAATACAGCATCCTTAACCCCTTCTTTAGATTCAACTAAAGTTGTAGCAACTGAAGATCCCCCGTTATTAGGTTTTATAAATACTGGGTAACCTAAATTCTCTATTTTTTCATAGTCTATTTCATCTACTGATGAAACCATTACCCATCTTGCTGTTCTAACATTTCCAAAGGCTAAAATTCTCTTTGTCATATCCTTATCCATGCATATAGCACTACTTAATGGACCGCATCCTGAAAATGGTATTCCTAAAGTTTTAAGAACAGATTGAACAGTTCCATCTTCACCAAACTTTCCATGTAAAGCTAAAAGAGCAAAATCAATTCCTTTAACCTTCTCTATTAAATCTTCTTTTTCATTTAAAACTATAGGAATAGCTTCATATTTATCTTTATCTAAGGCATGAACTACAGAATTACCACTTTGTATTGATATCTCTCTTTCTGAAGAAATGCCTCCCATTATTACTCCAACTTTCATATTTTTACCTCCAAATAGAAATAATTAAGGACTTGTCTTTTTTAAACAAGCCCTTAATATTATATCACTATATTTTTAAAATAGAAAGTTTATGAAATCATTTAAACTGATTAAATCTCCTAATATATCTCATAAATATCAGCAAATTCTATTGATATTTTTTCAACCTCTGTTTTATAATCTAAACTTCCATTTTCCTCTATATCATTTTCTAATCTCACATTAGGTAATAATACTGAAAATTCACTTCCTGATTCATTGCTCTCCCTTAAGAAAACTTTTCCATTATGTAATTCTACTAAGGATTTAACTAAGGATAATCCTATTCCACTACCTTCTTTATTTCTATTTAAAGATTTATCATTTTGTATAAACCTTTCAAAAATAAATTCTTTCATGTGTGATGGAATTCCTATACCTGTATCCTTAACTCTTATATCTACCCAATTTTCATCTGTAAAAATACTAACCTCTATTTTTCCACCTGGCTCTGTAAATTTTATGGCATTAGATAATAAATTTAAAATTATTCTCTCAATTTTATCTGGGTCACACTTTATCTCTAATTCTTCACAATCAGTATCAAAGATTATATCTATGTTCTTTGATTCCACATAAGGAATTACAGATATGGTTATATCCTCTGTAAGTTTTATTATGTCATAATTAATAAAGTCCATTTTAATAAAGCCAGAGTCTATTTTTGTTATATCTATAAGATTATTTACAAGCCTTAGCATTCTAAAACAATTTTGCTTTAAGGTCTTTTCATACTTATCATATAAACTAGCAAAATTTGTTTTATTATTTTTACTAGTATTTAAAAGCTGTATGCATGAATATATTATATTAATAGGAGTTCTAAGCTCATGAGATAGATTTGCAAAAAATTCGCTTCTAACCTTATCATACTGCTTTATTTCCTCAAATTTATTTTTTAATATCTCTATTTCTCTTACATCCTCTACATTTCTAGCGACTCTTACCCATCCTAAGGTATTATTTTTATTGTCCTTAATTCTACTAGAAATAGATTCTAATTGAACTAATCCTTTTTTAGATCTTACCTTATCTATTGTTAAAATCTTATCTTCATTTAAATATTTGCTGTCTATTATATTTAAATTAGATTCAACTAATAATAGATCATAATAAATTTCACCTATTAATTCTTCTTCACTATATCCTAAAACATCTATAACAGCTTTATTTACATAGGTTATTTTTCCTTCAACATCAATTGTAAATATTAGATCTTTTATATTTTCAGTAACCCCTCTTAGCCTTTGCTCCTCTAATCTTAAATTTTTCTCCATTTTGTATTCTTCTGTTATATTATTAATTCTAAGTACATAATAAAGATGCTTTTCCTTTTTTATCTTTTGAAGATTTACTTTTACAACCTCATCCTCTCCATTTAACTTTATTATGCCTTTCCACTCCTTAGAATTTCTAAGCACACTTTCTATACAAATTATATTTTTATCATATAAAAATTCTTTAATTTGTTTTTCTAAATCACTATAAGTTTTATCCTCTATATTTTCATGTGATATTCTCTTACTTCTACATTTTTCATTTGCATAAATGACCTTTAAATTGTTATTAAGCAGTACTACTTCACTGTTACAATCAAATTCTATGAGATTAAAAAATGCACTTAATTCTTCCTGCATAAAATTTTTGTTTTTTATAACTTGAAGTGAATCAAAAAACATACCAAATACAAAGCTCATAAATGATATAAAATTAAAAAATACAATATTTATTTTTATAAGGTTATTATTAGTTATACTTAAAGAAATACCATAAACTAATTTTAATAACATAAGTGAAGCACTTATCATTATTACTAAATAAGTTATTTCCCTAAATTTAAAAATTTTAACTAAACAAACTATTGTGCAAGAAATATATGCTAAAACTATTAAAATTAAAGTTAAATTATATATAGGGTTATATTTATATACCCCTAAGTTATAATTAACATTTAATATTTGTAATATAACCGTTACCAAAATTACAAATACTAAGGTTAGTTTTTTATATTTCCTTATAAAAGCATCAAAATTTTCAAGGCATAAAACAGCTAAAAGTAGTAATATCCCTCTAAATAAAAAACTAAATAAATTCAAGTCATAAACCTGATTCTCAACTATGTCCCCTGTTAAGACTATAAAGATCATTTCAGTAATAATACTTACATAAACAAGGGATATACCAAAGAACTCTTTTCGTTTAAGTCCCCTATAATATATAAAGCATATAGATAATATCATAATACAGAGTATTATTTGAGTCATTACTATAATTTCTTCTGCAGCATAAATTACACTTACATCCTTAAATAAATCTCTATTTAAGGCACAAATTAAGTTTAACCCTTTTATAAAAAATAAACTAAGTAATATTACTGTAACTATTGCTATTCTTTTTAATGTTTTATCTTTAATACCTAAATTGTTAAAAAGTCCAATTAACATATATAAACTTTCCCCATTCTTATTTAGACTAATACTTCTATTATATATTAAATAAATATTTAAAATAAGTAAAAATACTTCTTTTTTTCAAAACTTTATTCATTTCTTCATAAAATTACTATATATTATTAATATTGACCTATTTATTTTTAACATCTAAAATGTTATTATATAATTTTTAACAATTTAATAGGAGGATTAAATGAATAATAAAACAAAGGGGATAATTTTAATAACCATATCAGCACTTAGTTTTGCTCTTATGAGTACATTTGTAAAATTATCCGGTGATTTACCATCAATAGAAAAAAGTTTCTTTAGAAACTTAGTTAGTTGTTTTGTGGCATTTTATTTAGTGAAAAAAGATAATGCCTTACTTTTTGGACACAAGGAGAATAGACTTGCTCTTATAGGACGTTCTACTTTAGGAACTTTAGGAATTTGGGCTAATTACTATGCAATTGATAGATTAATATTATCAGATGCTACTATTCTTAATAAATTAAGTCCATTTTTTGTTATTATATTTTCTTATTTATTCCTAAAAGAAAAATTAAAACCAATTCATATAATATGTCTTTTAGCTGCATTCTCTGGAGTTTTATTTATAGTTAGACCTTCTGGGAATTTAGCAAGTAACTTTATTCCTGCTATAATTGGACTTTGTTCAGCAGCCTTTGCTGGAGGAGCATATACCTTTGTTAGATATTTAGGTGGTAAGGAAAAAGGCGCTACTATTGTTTTCTTCTTTTCTTTCTTCTCAATAGTAACAACTTTTCCTATTATGTTATTCCAATTTAAAACCTTTAGCTTAGAACAGTTTGTATTTTTAATTCTTGCAGGTGTTGCAGCTTCTTGTGCTCAATTTGCATTAACAGCAGCTTATAAATATGCTCCAGCAAGAGATATTTCAATTTATGACTATACTCAAGTTATTTTCACTGCCTTAATAGGCTTTGTATTATTTGGAGATATACCAGATAAAATATCCCTAATAGGATATGCCTTGATTTTATTAGCATCTTTTTCTATATTCTTATATAACAAAAAAGAAGCTAGCAAATAAAAAAAGCTACACTATTTTGTGTAGCTTTTTATTTATTATTTTTAAAATAATCACAATATTTATTTATCTTACATATATCACATTTAGGCTTTCTAGCTATGCAGCATCTTCTGCCATGAAAAATTAAAAGATGATGGGTTAAGGACCATTCTTTTTTAGGTAATTCTTTTTGAAGCTGTTTTTCAGTTTCAAGCACATTATCTGAATGGGCTAAGCCAATTCTATTTGAAACTCTAAAGACGTGAGTATCTACTGCAATAGATGGAACTCCAAAAGCATTTGATAAAACCACATTGGCAGTTTTTCTTCCTGCTCCCGCTAAGGAAGTTATTCCTTCCATAGTTTTAGGAACTTCTCCACCAAAATTCTCTTTTAATTGATGAACCATCATAATTAAATTTTTAGCTTTATTTCTATAAAGTCCAATTTGCTTTATTCTATCCTCTAGCTCCTCTTGGCTTATAGTTAAAAAGGAATCTACATCTGGATAGTCCTTAAAAAGCCCTTTAGTAACCTCATTAACCTTTTTATCAGTAGTTTGTGCTGATAAAATAGTGGCAACTAAAAGTTGAAAGGGAGTTTCATAATTTAGCTCACACTTAGCATCTGGATACTCTTCTTTTAATATTTCTAATACCTCTTTAGTTCTCTTTTTCATAGTATGTCCCCCTAATCCTTATATACCCCTCTATAATCTTCTGGTAAAAGATTGGCTATATTTTTCATAAGGTAATTTAAAGCTCTTTCTTCATACTCATGCTTTCCTTCATCTTTTTCTTTCTTTGGAAGGTCCATAGGAGTTCCAAACTTTATGTTAACCTTTGAATGATGAAACTTTTCTGCTCCCATATTTTCATCATTTATTGGCATAAGCTTTTCAGTTCCAGTCATTCCAAAAGGTACTATTTTAGCCTTTGTTAATCTTGCTATAAGTATAATTCCCTTTTTAGCTTCTATCATTTTTGCATTTCTACTTCTTGTTCCTTCAGGGAAAATAACTATATTTTCTCCACCCTTAACAGCCTTAACAATTTTGCTTAGTGATTCTCTGTCTGCTGAATTAGGCTTTATTTTTATATTTTTAACTAATCTTGTACCTATATTAGTTAAAGCCTCATCATTTAACTTTACTCCAGCAATAAAATATGGATCATATTCCTTTTGTAAAACCTTATCTAAAACTAATCCATCTGCATTACTTAAATGATTTCCTATAAATATAAATGGACCCTCTTCCTTTTTTATCTTATCAAGTCCATAAACATTAAGGTCAGCATATTTATTTAAACATCCACCGATTAAAGTTCCCGCTATTGGTTTAAAAATACTATCCGGTAATCTAACTAATATATTAGCTCCTATACGAGTAAACATAACTTTACCTCCTGTATCAAATTTTAACAATATATTATTATACATCATAAAAATTTAAAAGTCTATTTCTAAAATTTTTAAGACTTTCAGAATTTAATTGATAGTTTGATATATCTTCCTTATTAATTAATACCTTTTTAATCATTATATTCCTTAAGATTGTATTTTTACCTCTCCATCCACAAGAAGTCTTTTTAAAGGTTTCATTAAATTCTTTTTTTCTTATTTTATGAAAATCTTCAAAAGAATCCTTTTGCATAAAAGTTAGAGGTTTAAAATCTTCTATATTGGTATAAGTTATTTCCTTATTATATGGACACTCTTTTTGACAGCTATCACATCCAAATATTCTTCCCTTCATAAGTTTTAAATATTTATCTTCTATATCTTTTTTCTGAGTTATATAAGACATACATGAATTAGTATTTTTCATCTTACTTCTATTTAAAACCTTAGTTGGGCAATTTTTATAACATATCTCGCAGCTTCCACATTCCTTATGAGTTCTTAATTGCTCTAAAGTTCTTTCTTCTTCACACTGAATTTCTAAATCCGTAATTATTTCTCCTAAAAACACATAGGAACCGTACTTTTTAGTAATTAGCATGTTGTTTTTACCTATGAATCCTATATTACCTAAGTATGCAATATATCTTTCAGGTAAGGAATTACTATCAACTAAAGAAATTGCTCGTCCTCCTAAAGACTCTATATATTTACTTATCTTATTTAGGAAATTAGATACAACATAATGATAGTCCATTCCTCTAGTATAAACTGAAAATCCATTATCAACATAGTCTTCATCATATAAATAAGGAAAAGCAATTGTTATTATGGTCTTTCCTTCTTCCATGTACACATTAGGATTTACTCTTTTTTCTATATCTTGTTCCTCAAATTCATTTTCAAACCCTTTATCTTTTCTTATATTGTACACCTCTTCAAGTTCTGAAAATCTTCTACACTTTACAAATCCCACAGTATCTAACCCTAAAGATTTACAAAACTCTAAAATCTTTTCCTTCAAAAATTATCACCTCAAACTAAAAAAGACTATATTAAATTTTTAGTTGGTAAATATAAAAACTCCTAGTTTTAATTTTTCACTAACTAATAAAATTTATATATAGTCTTATTATAAACCAAATAATAAAAATTGGCATATTTATAAATTAATTTTTAATAACTGCTGGAATTCCAACAACTGTTTTCCCCTTTGGAACATCCTTTAATACTACTGAGTTTGCTCCTATTTTTGCTCCATCTCCTATGCTTATAGGTCCTAAAATTTTAGCCCCACATCCAATAATAACATTATTTCCTACAGTTGGATGTCTCTTACCATTGTCCTTTCCTGTTCCTCCAAGAGTAACTCCATGATATATAGTTACATTATCTCCTATTTCTGCAGTTTCCCCTATTACAACACCCATTCCATGATCTATAAAAAGTCCTTTTCCTATTTTTGCCCCTGGATGAATTTCTATACCTGTAAAGAATCTTCCTAACTGAGAAACTAATCGTGCTAGAAAAAATAATTTTATCTTATATAGTCCATGTGCTATTCTATAAAATATCAAAACATGTATGCTTTGGTAAAGCAATAAAACCTCTAGTTTTGTTCTAGCCGCTGGATCATTTTTCATAACATTTTCTATATCATATTTTAATTTTTTGAACAAAATTTTCACTCCTATAAATTACTCATATAGCCCTGTTGAAAAATATTTTTCTCCTCCATCAGGTGCTATAACTAACACTTTTTTATCTTTTGCCATATTCTCTAAAATATCCTTTGCCCCTTTTAATGCAGCTCCAGAAGATATACCAACCAAAACTCCTTCTTTATCAGCAAAGCTTTTTGCCATAGTGTATGCATCTTCATTTTTAACCTTTATTATTTCATCAACTACTGATGAGTCATATATTTTTGGTACAAATCCAGCACCTATTCCTTGAATTTTATGCGGCCCAGAATTTTCTCCTGATAATACAGCTGAATCACTAGGTTCTACAGCAACTATTTTTATATTAGGATTGTATTCTTTTAATTTTCTTCCTACTCCTGTAATTGTTCCACCTGTTCCTACCCCTGCAATAAATACATCTAAGTCTGGAATATCTCTTATTATTTCCTCTGCAGTAGTTTCATAATGTTTTTTTGCATTGGCTTCATTTAAAAACTGCTGAGGCATGAAATATCCCTTTGTACTAGCTAATCTCTCTGCTTCTTCAATAGCACCCTTCATTCCTTTGCTACCTTCAGTTAAAATTATCTCTGCACCATAAGCTTTAATCATGTCTCTTCTTTCTTTACTCATTGTTTCAGGCATAGTTATAATAACTTTATATCCTTTAATCTTACCAATCATAGCTATTGCAATTCCTGTATTTCCACTAGTTGGTTCTACTATAACTCCATTTTCTTTTAATAATCCATTTTTTTCAGCTTCTTCTATCATTCCTAGGGCTGCTCTATCTTTTATACTTCCTCCTGGATTAAATTTTTCTAGCTTAACAAATACATTGTTCCCTTCAAATAAATTATTTGCTTTTAAAATTGGTGTGTTTCCTATTAAACTTAAAAGACTGTTAAAAACCATATAAATTTCCTCCTTAAAAATATAATAAAAAGGCCTTACACTATTTAGAGACGAAGTTTTTTACTCCGTGGTTCCACTCTAATTAGGTAAAGACCTCACTTAATCAAGTACTATAAATACTCTATCACTTTAACGGGTGATACTCGAAAATTTCTACTTATAACTTTTCGAAATTCCTGTTCAAAAGCGCACTTCTTATAAAGCTTTGGTGAAAGATTTCCAGCACCACTTTCTCTCTGTGACCTGTCTTTATAATACTTTACTTTATCACAACATTTATCCTACTATTTTGATATGAATTATATACTTTATTATATTCTTTTATTAAAATTTGTCAACTAATCTGTGTACTTTTTCTTAAATTTTCTTTTTAAGTTATTAGGAATTAATTCATCAACTATATCATGAATAAGAACCATACCCACTAATTTTTCTTCATAGTCCACAACAGGAATAGATATTAAATCATACTTTGTTGATTTTTCTATGGCATCCTCTATAGTACTATCTATATTAACACTTATGGAAGATGTGTGCATAATTTCCTTAAGTCTTTTATTTTCTTCATTCATTATTAAATCTCTTAAAGTTACAACTCCATTTAATCTATCTTCTTCATCAGTTATATAAACATAGTACATAACTTCTTCATCTGCATCTAATTCTCTTAAAAGTTCTATGGTCTCTTTTACAGTAAGATCTAAATTAAAAGATATAAAATCTTTGTTCATTATACTACCTACGGATTCATCTGAATATCCCATAAGCTCTTTAACTTCTTCTGCATCTTCATTTTCTAAGGCAATTAATACTTTTTCTCTTTCTTCCTCATCTAGTTCATCTATAATATCTGCTATTTCGTCATTTGGAATATTTTCAAAAAGCTCTGCAGTTTTAGAATGAGAAAGCCCCTTTATTATACTGCTTTGCACTTCTGGTTCTATTTCTTCTAAGGTATCAGCAGCTAAATCCTCATCTAAGCTATCGAAGACTTTTTTTCTGTTTATGGCATCAAGTTCTTCAAGTATATCTGCTAAGTCAGCTGGATGTAATTTTTGAAGCTTTTTATATGGAATAGCTAGCTTTAAGTTATCATTAATCATTTCTAAAGACTCAACATCTTCCCACATAATAACTTTTTCTTGAAACTTTTCTTTAAAAACTTTAGCTAATAATTTTCCTAGTCCTTCTAATCCATTACGTCTAAACTTTACTATCTTTCCAGTTTCAACAGCTATTACCCTAAACTCACCTGCTATTTTTACTATTCTTAAATCATCAACCTTAACTACTTTTTTTCCGTTTATATCTACTATTTTTCTATCTAATAAATTTTGAGATAAAAGATAGCTATAATTTCTTGGTAATATCTCTCTGCTACCTCTTATTTGTATTTTAAATTTCCCATTATCTTTTTGATAAAAATCTATATTTTTAAACTCATAATCAAATATGACTCCATCTCTCTTTACTTTGTATCCTATAATTCTTGGATAACCGTCCTCTGTGGTTACATAAACATCCTTTAAAACTCCTAGGACTTCATTGAATTCATCATATATTTTCTTATTGATTATGTTACTGTATAAAAACATTGTTAATTTGTTCATCCAGCTCTCCTCCTTTTTTAATTTTAAAAAAATTTTAAAATTAAATTTGATTTTAAGAAAAGGAGAAGCTTATTATAAGTTTAATCTAATCTAGAAAATCACTTCCCTCTTTTCTTTTAATATTTAATTTTAAATTGCACCTATCTTCTCGAGGGCTATCTTCCATTTAGTTTCACCACCTATAAATAAAAAATTACATAACTCTCTAATTTATTATATTATATAAACTCTAAAATGCAACGTTTTGTCAATATTTAAATAAAATTATTTTATTTCTTATTTGACTTCAATACTTCATCATGATAAAGTATTAGTGTAATAAATTGAAAGGAGAAAGATATGAAAAAGTTATTATTTTTATTAATTATCATAGTAATTCCCTTTATTCTTATTTTTGGTTGTTCCTCAAAGAAAATAGAAAGTAAAAAGGATAGTAACACAGTAATTATAGGAATAGATGATACTTTCGTTCCTATGGGTTTTAAAAATAAAAAAGGTGAAATAGTTGGTTTTGATGTTGATTTAGCAAAAGAAGCTTTTAAGCGTATGAATTTAAAAGTTATTTTTCAACCAATAGATTGGTCAATGAAAGAAACTGAACTTACTAATGGAAATATAGATTTAATTTGGAATGGATATACCATGACACCTGAAAGAGAAAAAAAAGTTGCATTTACAAATTCATACTTAAAAAATAGACAAGTTATAGTTACACTTTCTAATTCTAAGATAAATACCTTAAATGATCTAAAAGGGAAAACTGTAACTACTCAAGATGGTTCTAGCTCTCTTGATACCTTATTTGAAAATCCAGAACTAACTAAATCCTTTAAAAATGGAGAGCCTGTACTTTTTGATAGCTTTAATGATTGCTTTATGGATTTAGAAGCTGGAAGAAGTGATGCAGTTGTTTGTGATGAAATTCTTGCTCAGTATTATATTTCAAAAAATGATCCTAGTAAATTTCATGTTCTTACTGAAGATTTAGGAAAAGAAAGTTATAGCATAGGACTTAGAAAAAATTCTAATTTACTAGAACCTTTAAATAAAACCTTAGAAAATATGAAAGAAGATGGAACTATAGCTAAAATATCTAATAAATGGTTTGGAAAAGATTTAAAGAAATAAGGAGGTATTAACTTTGAATTATATTATTACTTTAATGCCCTCAATAATAGAAGGCTTAAAAAATACATTAGGTGTTTTTATATTAACACTACTTTTATCTATTCCTTTAGGAATAATAGTTGCAATACTTAGATTATCAAATATTAAAATAGTAAACTTTATATCATCTTTATATGTTTTAGTTATGCGTGGAACCCCTTTATTATTACAGTTAATCTTTATATTCTTCGGCCTACCAATAATAGGAGTTAGCATAGATAGATTCCCAGCAGCCATAATAGCTTTTACCTTAAATTATGCAGCTTATTTTGGAGAAATATTTAGATCTGGTATAAAGGATATTGATAAAGGACAATTGGAGGCAAGTAAAATCCTAGGTCTTTCAAAATGGTTTACCTTTAAAAAGATAATTCTTCCTCAATCATTTAAAAAGACTTTACCTTCAATTGCCAATGAAGTTATTACTTTAGTTAAAGATACATCCTTAGTTTACGTAGTTGGCATAGGTGAACTTTTAAGAGCTGGTAAAATTGCAAGTAACAGAGATGCTTCCCTTCTTCCATTGTTTTTAATAGGCATAATATATCTACTGTTAATAGGAATTCTAACTAAAATATTTAATAGGTTAGAGAAAAAATATTCATATTATAATTAGGAGGATTAAAAATGATAGAAATAAAAAACTTAGAAAAATCCTTTAAAGGAAATAAAATATTAGAAAATATATCTCTAACTCTTAAGGAAGGAGAAATATTAACCTTACTTGGTCCCTCTGGAGCTGGTAAAACAACAATACTTAGAATTTTAAATGGACTTGAAACCTGTGACTTAGGAGATATAACTTTAGATTCTATAAAAATTTGCGAAAAGGGAATATATAAAGATTCCAAAGCACAAAAGGAAATCCACAAAAAAATAGGACTAGTATTTCAAACATTCAATCTTTTTCCTCATATGAATATTTTAGAAAACTTAATTTTAGCTCCAATGTACACTCTAAACCTATCTCTAGAAGATGCTACTAAAAAAGCATTACAAATTCTTTCTAAACTTTCTTTAGAAGATAAAGCTAAATCTTACCCTTGCGAACTATCAGGTGGACAAAAACAAAGAGTTGCCATTTCTAGAGCTTTAATGTTAAATCCTAAATATATATGTTTTGATGAACCTACTTCTGCCTTAGACCCATCCTTAACTAAGGATGTTTCAAATATTATAAAATCCTTAGCTAAGGAAAATATTGGGGTGTTAATAATAACTCATGATATGGAATTTGCAAAAGAGGTCTCTTCAAGAATTATAAAATTAGATTCTGGAAAAATATTAGAGGATATACCTTCAAAAGAATTTTTAGACTAAAACTAAACTTTTAAAAGTTTAGTTTTAGTCTATTATTACCTCAAAAAAATAAATGGATAGTTAAAAACTATCCATTTATAGAAATTCTATTTTTCTTAAAAGTTAAAACTATATAAAAGCCTAAAATACATAATATTAGTTCACTTATTATAGCACCATTTAAAAACTTAATTCCTAATAATTCTAAGGAGTTTTCTATTATTATAAAAGCTAAGGTTCCCCCTAAAAACATAATTCCTTTTTTATCAGAATGGTTTTCCTTTTTAAAAAGTATTAAAGAGCTTAATATAGCTACTAATAAAAGAATATATATAGATTTAAGTAAAATTTGTCTTTCCGTTGTAATTACGTAACCATATTCCCAAGACATCTTAAAAAATGGTTTAAAAATAGTTATTACTCCAATATAGAATCCTGTTAATACTATTGGTGCAAATTTAAAAAACTGAAATTTTATCTTGTCACTTCTAATCAAAATATAAAAGGCTACTAATGCCATTAAAGGAATATATATTATATCTAAAAAACCTACATATTTAAATAAACTTATATACCTTTGATCACTTACTAAAGCTAGTGCTATTAAAGATATGATTCTTATAATTTGCAACAAAAAAACTATACCTATTATATTTTTTATTTTTTTAGGTGAATACCTATAATTTTCTACTAAATTACTTATAGTAATGAAAATTATAAGAAACAATATTGTGTAATAAATAAATGTTTGATTCATAATTCCTCCTAATTTATTTCTCACCTATCTTGTTTACATATTAAATCTCATTACTATAAGTTATTATTTATATTACTTATTTATTCCTAAAACTTGTATTCCATCTTTAATACATTGAACTCTTAATGGGAAATCTGGACCTCTCTCTCCATCTATATCTGTAACTATTTCCTCATCAGATTCTATAAGAAGCTCATCTGTTCTTATATACTCAATTCTAGAATCTTCTAAATGTTCTCCCTTTAATACCTTTATAAACATAGGTATTAATTCTGGAATATGACAAGCTTTAAATATAACTATATCTAAAAGTCCATCTTGAACCTTAGCCTTAGTTGCTAATTTAAAGTTTCCTGCTGTTTGGCCATTAAAAACAAGCATTAAATATATAGGCTCATTAAATACCTTTCCATTAGCAGTTATTTTAACATCTAGCTTTCTAAAGTTAGGTAATTCTTCTAAGCCTTTTAAATAATATGCTAATTTACCTATTGTATTTTTTAAGTTTGTATCTGTTTTTTGAGATACATCAGTAAATAATCCTGTAGATAATACATTTACAAAGTAATTATCATTTACCTTACCTAGGTCTACTCCAACTGCATAAGAATCTAATATTTGTTCAACACATGCACCTGCATCTTGAGGCATGCCTAAATGTTTTGCAAAGTCATTTGCTGTTCCAACTGGAATAATTCCTATCGGAATTTCTATTCCTCTTTTTTTCATAGCATTTACAACAGTATCTATAGTTCCATCTCCACCTGCTATAAGTATGTATTCATACGTAGAATCTACTATATCTAGAGCATTTATTACATCTACTCCCCTTTGAATTCTATAGGGAACTATAGTATATCCCTTATCTTGATGCATAGTGATTATTTTATCAAGTTCCTTTAAAATAGCATTCTCTCCCGAATATGGGTTATATATAAATCTTACTTTCTTCAATGTTTTACCCTCCACTTTTAATTACTTACTATAAATAAATTAAATTGATATTTCTTTCAATTAATGGTATCATTTTTAATATATTATACAAACCCTGCAATATTATAAAATTATATCATTTGTTAATCCTATTGTCGATAATATGGTATAAGCAATTACATTTTGACTTATACTAAAAATTATGCAATAATATGTATGTTTTAACTATTTATTCACAATTAGTCTAGAATTATTTTGTTCTAAGATATATTTAATTTTTGGATGTACATTAATATAATTTTATTATTGTTAATATTTTTATTAGGAGTGATTATATGAGAAAAAGTAGTATACCAAATATATTTACTTTTATAAACCTATCTTTTGGTATATTATCATTATTAGCAACATTTAAATCAGAGTATTTATTAGCAGCAATATTTATACTTCTTGCTGGATTAGTTGATAGATATGATGGTAGAGTTGCTCGTTATTTAAAGGTTTCTAGCGATCTTGGTAAGGAATTAGATTCTTTAGCAGATTTAGTATCATTTGGTGTAGCACCATCAATACTAACTTTTGTATTTTATAACTTTGAATCTTTAGGTCCTAAAGGAATTATAGGTTATGCATTATTACTTTGCTTCCCTATTTGTGGAGCTTTCAGATTAGCTAGATACAATGCAACTGAATTTGACGGTGTATTTAGAGGAGTGCCTATAACTATTGCTGGAGCTGTTGTTGCTTTATTTATTTTATTATCAATAAAGTTTACTTTAAACATATTATTCCCAGTAGTAATTTTAGTTGTATTCTCATACTTAATGGTTAGTAATTTACAATTAAAGAAATTTTAATAAAAAAGCCTATTAAAGAAAATTCTTTAATAGGCCTTTTTATTATTTATTCTTCTTCCCCTCTATTAGAGTTTTCAAAAAGTACATCTTGTTCTACTTCAGTTAAAATTACATCCTTAGAAGTTTTTTCTATTATAAATTTAGATTTAAGTTTTATATACTTAATATAAGCTTCTTCATTTTCCTTAATAACTTCTAAAATAGAATCTATAATCTTTCCCATCTCATCAACTCTATCTAAGGCATCATCTAAATCTCTCTTTCTAACTTTAGATATATTATTTAATTCTCCAGCTGCTCCAACTAAAAGTCTATAAGTATTAGCATAACTACTTAAAACAGCACTTAAATTATTGACTTCTTTAAAATGCTTTCTAAAAATCTCAATTTGTCCCATTAAAAAGTTCTCCTTTTTATACTAACATTCATTTAAAAGTCTAAAATATCCTTGAGGAAATCTACATAAAGGACAGTTTATTGGAGCTTCTTTTCCTTCATGTATATATCCACAGTTTGTACATACCCATTTAACAGGTTCTTTTGAGGAATATAAACTTTTTGATTGAATCTTATCATAAAAGTCCATATATCTTTCATTGTGAGATTCCTCTACCTCTCTAAGCTCCTTATAAAAGTCTGCTATTTCCTCATAGCCTTCACTACGTGCTGTTTCTTCAAACTCTTTATATATTTCTTTAAATTCATCACTTTCCCCCATAGCTGCTACCATAAGGTTATCTAGTATGTCTCCTACATTACCTAAAACTCTTCTAAAAACTTCTCTAGCATGAGCATATTCATTTTTAGCAGTTTCATCAAAGATATCTGCTATCCAATGTTGTTCTTCCTCTCTTGCCTCTTCAGCAAACAAATTATATTTTGTTCGAGCACGACATTCTCCTGCAAAGGTTTTGTAAAGATTTTTTTCAGTTTGAGATCCTTTTAAACTTTTCATATTAACTCCATATTTTATATTATTTATATTCTATAATATGAAAGTTTTTTTCTATTCATCACACATAAATAATATATCTGCACCATCTTTTCCTTTACTGCTTAAATTAACCTTTCTTCCCCATAAAATATTTATATACTTTAAGGTTTTCTTTGCATAATTAGCTTCTAATTCTCTTCCATCAAAAACATGTTCTAAATTTAAGGTCATATCTTTTTTGTTTAGCTCCCTAACTCTAATGTGTGGAATAGAACTTACACCACATTCATCTGCAATAAGATTCCTAATACTCTTCCACCCTAAATCATCAGAAACTTCCTCTACTACATAATCAAATCCCTTTTTAACGTACTGGAATAAATTAAGTTCTTCACAAAGGTCCCTAGTTAAATATTTTCTTATAAAAGAAGTATCTCTTTCTAAAGCTCTAACTTCAAAGATTTTTTCTTTGCCATACCTTTTTTCTATATCCTGAAAAATTCTAAAACCTATATAGTAAGGATTAAGTCCATAGGAAATAGGAGCTACAACATCATTATGTCTTTTTAAAAACTCTAAATGAAGTCCCTGTGGTAAATTTAATTTTTTCAAAATATTATAATGCCAATAACTTGCCCATCCTTCATTCATTATTTTAGTTTCTATTTGGGGTAAAAAGTATAAACTCTCTCTTCTGACTATTTTTAATATATTTTTTTCCCACTCTTCCAAATTGCTATAATCTATTATAAACTGAATAATATCATCATCTGGATTAAGTGGAATTTTACTTATATCAGGAGGAAGTATTTCTTCCATAGAGTCTAAAACCCCTCTATTTTCTTTTTTCTTATTAAATATCTCTAATACTCTTTTTCTCTGCTCATCTTGAGACTCTCTCTTTTCACCTATAACCCTTGGCACTTGATATCTTATGGAATGAGCAGCATCTAATATTCTTTCAACTTGGCTATAACCTATACTTGGATCATTTATATATCCTCTTATAGTATCTGCATCTAGCTTAAACATTTCTAAAGCATTATTTGCATCTGTTCCTTCTTTAAATAACCTATTATTTTTAAAGAAATCATTATGACCATATACATGAGCCATAGTTAATATTTGAAGCAATAAAGTGTTATCCTTCATTAAATAAGCTAGGCAAGGATTAGAATTTATAACCATCTCATATGGTAATCCTGTCATATTTAATGAATATAAGGTTTTATTCTTTTCATAAGCCTTACCATAACTCCAATGTGGATATTTAGAAGGCATTCCTACATATGCTTCATAACTTAGCATCTCATTATAGCCTATAATTTCATATTCCTGCGGATAATAATCTAGTCCTTCACTTTTTGCTATTTCTTCTATCTTATTGTTCCATCCTTCTAAATCTTTTAAATTATAATCCATATTTAAAGCCCCTTATCTTAAAACTCTCATTCCTTATTCTCTTCCTGTAGTTCTTCAGATAGCATATATTTTATAGCATTCCATAAATCCTTCTTTTCCTTTACAGTTACAGAAACAAAATTTTTCTTACTTATTTCCTTTTTAAATCTGTAGAACATTGTAGTTGAATAAGTTGAAGGTAGAAGCTCTATATATCCAAACATATTACTTAAATCTGAAATTTCATTTACGGCCTCCATAGCTTTTTCATTATCCTCACTCCAATTATCTCCGTCTGAAGCATAAAAAGGATATATATTCCAAACACCTGGATTATACTTTTCTTTTATTAAATCTATGGCAGCATTTATTCCTGAAGATATATAAGTTCCTCCAGATTCCCCTTTGTGGAAAAACTCATATTCATTAACATTCTTAGCTGTGGTAGTATGAGATATGAATTCAAAAGCTACATTGTTATATTTTCTTCTTATAAATCTAGATAAAACAAAGAAAAATGATCTAGCTAAATATTTTTTAGTATTATCCATAGAGCCTGAAACATCCATTATAAAAATCATTACAGCATTGCTTTCCTTTTTAGGTTGTTTTTTTACTTTATAATATCTTAAATCATCTTCTCTAAAGGGAAATCTGCCTATTTCCCAATCTTTCCCTATTTCACGCAATGCTCTTTTTTTTCCTTGTTTTCTAGCTATTTTACACATAACAGTTTTTTTCTTTGCAAGTCTTGGCCTTACACCATATTTTTGATACCCTCTTTTTTTAGCTGCACTTTCAACTATTATTTCAGAGTACTTCTTCCTATCTAAGTTAGGTAAATCAAGATCCTCAACTATATAATCCATAAGTTCCTCTAAGGTTATTTCAGTTTCATATATATCTTTTCCTTCTTGATTTCCTGCTTTATTATTAGAAATAGCTTTTCTCTTATCACTAGAAATTCTATCCCCTCGTCTTTCTCCTCCATTACCTGTTGTGACACCTTTATTATTTGCCCCATAAATAAATTGATATTCCTTTATTCCTCTAATAGGAATTTTATATTTTTTATTTTTAGTTTCTCCAATTATGCTCTCCTCTGAAAGTATATCTCCTAAATTTTCTTTAATAGATTTTTCTACTAACTGCCTGTGACGTCTTCTATCCTCTATAGATCTATCATGTTCCACATGGTTTTCTGCTTGATCTCTAAATATGGCCATATTTTAATCCTTCCATAGGTTATTAGCTGCATATTTTAATATTACATCACAGCAGTGTGGACAATAACCATTTTGCTCCATTTGATTTACCATTGAATTATATTTTCTATCTTGATCCTTATCTCTTACTCTAGATTTAGTTATTATTCTTGATAAATCCTTAACTGAAGCTGTTAATTTCTTTTCAATAGCTTCTTTTAGTGGTTCATAAGATCTATAGTCCATTTTTCCGCCACTTCTAACTATATAAAACATATATGATGTTACATCTGCCCTAAATCCCTTAGCAGAAGATTCTGATATTCCTATTTGTTCCTCTATGCTTCTCATAAATTCTTCATCTGGTTCTAACTCTTCACTAGTTGCAGAATCCTTAAGTTTTGTTTTATTTACATAAGCCTCTGCATTATCTATATAATTATTAAATAAACTTTCTGCTTGCTCCTTAAAAGAGTGAATAAACGCCTTTGTAATTTCTTTTTCAAGAATCTTATTATATTCTTTTCTTATGGTATCTTGAATATACCCTAAATACTTCTTCTTATCATCTTGAGATACATCCATATCCTTAATAGATTTTATTATGCTTTCCATAACACTTAGTGGATTTATACATTTATGCTCTGCATTTGATAGGGCATTATCTATTGCTTTTATAATAAATCTTGTTGAAATTCCCTTCATGCCTTCCATAGGTCCGGCTTCTTCTTTTAACTCTAAAACATCAATTCTCTTAGTTGTTCCCTTTTCAACAATTTCCTCTCCATTATAAAGTTTAAGCTTAGTAATTGGATCAACCTTCATAGAAGGAAGTAACCTTGTTAATATAGCAAACATTGAAGCAATTTCTATAGTATGAGGTGCTATATGAGCATCAAAGTTAGATTTCTTTAATATTTTTTCATAAATTTTAATTTCTTCACTAAGTTCTAAACAATACGGAACTTCAATCTTCACTATTCTATCTAAAATTGCTTCATTAGTATGATCTGATTTAAATTTATTCCACTCAGCTTCATTAGAGTGAGCTATTATAAGTCCATCAAAATAAATCATTGACCCCTTACCTGGTGAAGGAATAGATTTTTCTTGAGTTGCAGTTATTATAGTGTGTAAATATTCCACATCATTTTTAAATACTTCAATAAATTCAACTAATCCTCTATTACCAACATTAAATGCACCGTTTAATGAGAATATTCTTGGATCATCCTCTGGATACATATCCATCTTAGAAATATCAATAGATCCTGTTAAAATTGAAGTATCTTGATTATTAGGATCTACTGGTGGTACAACTCCAATTCCTTTTCTAGAACGAATTGAAAAATTCTTTGTTGAAACTGGAAACTTTTCATATTCTCCACCAAATTCATTTAATAATCTATACTTACAAACCGGACATAAATCTCCCTCGATTTTAACACCTAACATCTCCTCAAATTCTTTTCTTAAATGCTTAGGTATTAGGTGCAGTGGTTCTTCATGCATTGGACATCCATCTAAAACATATACTGGTGGTGCTGTTTCTAAAACTTTTTTTATAGCTTCTACTAAAGAAGATTTACCAGCTCCTACAGGACCAACTAAGTATAGTACTTGTCTTGCTTCCTCTCCCTTCATTGATGCTGAATGAAAATAGTTCATTAATTTCATAACAACTGTATCAATTCCATAAAAATCTTCTTTAAAAAAGTTATATCTCTTTATTTTTTCATTACCATATATCTTTTTAATTTTTGCATTTTCCTCAGGTCTTAATATTTCAAATCCCTTATCCATAATTAGATCATAAATCCTCTTATGAGAAAGTTTAGCAACGTCAGGATTATCTTTTACAATTTCTAAATAATCAAGAAATGTTCCCTTAAACTTCTGCTTATTATGTTTTTCCCTATCACTTTTTATAAACTCTTTAAAATCCATTGTAATCCCTCCTTTACCCTAAATATATTCCTTATCTATTATGTTCTATGACAAAATTTCCTTATAAAACAAAAAAGAAATTAGTAAAACTAATTTCTTTTTCCATACTTTTCATAATCCCTTAAGGTTGTAAGAATAAACGGACCATACTTTATTATTTTCTGTTCTCCAAAACCTCTAATATTTTTTAAATCCTCTTTACTTTTAGGATTTTTGTTTATTATATCCATAATCATTGAATCTGTAAAAACTATGTATGGTTTTACTCCTTCTCTTCTTGATATATCTTTTCTTAAAATACGAAGCTTCTTGAAAAGTTCTAAATCCTTACACATACTTTCTTCATTTCTATTTATATCTAAAAGTACCTTTTCTTCTCCTCTTAATATAGCTATAGATTTTCTATTTAACTTTATCATAGAATATGTTCCTTCTTTTCTCTCTAAAGCCTTAATAGATAAAAGCTCATTTATTATATCCTTTATATACTTACTTGTATATTCTTTCATTATCCCAAAGGTTGAAAGCTCATATAGCTTATATTTTTCAATCTTTGGCCCATGAATTCCCCTTAAAATATCTATTAAAACACTTTCTCCAAAGGCTTCCTTTGTTCTATATATACATGATAATATTTTTTGTGCCTCTAATGTCATATCTATTAAATCACTATTTTTTAAGCAATTAGTACAATTATTGCAATACTTTATGGAATTTTCCTCTCCAAAATAATCTAAAATATATTTTCTAAGACACTTATCATAATTACAAAACTCTATTATTTTTTCTAGTTTTTTAAGTTCTATAGTCCTTCTAGATATTTCTGTAGTTGAACTTATTAAATAATCCATGACCCTTATATCCTGCTCTGAATAAAGGAGATAACACTTGGCTAAGCTTCCATCTCTTCCTCCACGGCCTATTTCTTGATAATAATTTTCTATACTTTTTGGAAATGTTGAATGTATTATAAACTTAACATCAGGCTTATCAATGCCCATACCAAAAGCATTTGTGGCAATCATAACCTTAAAATTATCATTTAAAAATTCTTCTTGATAATAATTTTTTTCCTTGTCTTTTAAAGACCCATGATATTTCCCTACACTTTTCCCTCTATAAATCATATGTTTATAAAGTTCCTCAACTTCATTTTTAGTTGAGCAATAAATTATTCCTGACTCTTCCTCATGTTCACTTATAATTTCACTTATAATTTCTAATTTATCAACTTCTTTTAATACATTTATCTCCAAATTATCCCTACTAAAGCTGCCTTTATAAATAAAGGGATTATGGAGTCCTAAAAGTTCAATAGAATCCTTCATAACTATATCTGTAGCTGTAGCTGTAAAGGCTGTAATAATTGGTCTTTTCTTCAAATTACAAATAAATGGTTTTATCTTGCTATAACTTTTTCTAAAGTCATGTCCCCACATTGATACACAGTGGGCTTCATCAACTACAATTTGTGCAATATTAGCTTTATCTATATTATCTAAAAAATATTTATTTTCTAATCTCTCTGGTGATACATAAAGAAGCCTAAACTCTCCTTTTATGAATTTCCTAATTATATTTTTAACCTCTTCAAAGTCATTTCCTCCACTTATATAAGCAGCATTAATTCCTAAGGAATTTAAGTTATCAACTTGATCCTTCATAAGAGATATTAAGGGAGAAATAACAAGTGTTGTTCCTTTAAAAATATAGGCAGGTATTTCATAACATAAAGATTTTCCTCCTCCAGTAGGTAATATACAAAATACATCCTTTCCACTTAAAATCTTATCTATTACCTCCTGTTGCCCTTTTCTAAATTCCCTATATCCAAAAATATTATTTAATACCTCAAACTCTCTTCTCATATCCTTCTCCTAAACTCACAAATTATCTAACTTATATAATTAAGACCCTATGTAAAATAAAATTATTCCTATGTAAAATTATTCTTTAATTAAAATAGTCCTTAAATTATAAATATTATACTATAAAATAAACTCTAAATAAAAAAGAGATTCTATAACTTAAGAACCTCTTCTTGATTATTTCATATTTTAAGTTTAATATTCAAAAATTTTTATTTACTAAGAATATTTAAAAATTCCTTGCTTTTTTCTATTATATTATCACTATTTAACAAAGCAGATATAACAGCAACTCCATTTAAATTTTCTAAAATGTCATCATTTAAGTTATACGGAGTTATACCTCCAATTCCATAGAGTGGAATATTAGAAACAGATTTTATCTCTCTTAAGGTTTCTAAAGTCATTAATTTTGCATCCTCTTTACTGTTAGTTGAAAATAAAGCTCCAACACCTAAGTTATCTGCTCCCTCTTTTATAGCTTTTAAAGCTTCCTCTTTATTATGAACAGTAACACCTATAACTGCATCCTTTGGCATTATTTCTCTTGCTATGGAAACCTCCATATCATCTTGTCCTATATGAATTCCATGAGCTTTTACTGCTAAGGCTACATCTATTCTATCATTTACTAAGAATAATGCTCCAAACTCATCACAAAGCTTTTTTAATTTCTTAGCTTCCTTACACATTTCTTTAGTTCCTTTATTCTTTGCCCTATATTGAACAATGGATACCCCTCCAATTAAAGCTTCCTTTGTTTTTTCTAAGAGCTCATTAAAAGGAAGCCTATAATCAGTTACTAAATATAATTTTTTGTAATCTTTATTACTCATAAATAACCTTCTCCCTTTCCTTTATTATTTCATCATTAATAATTGAAAGTTCATCTAAAAGATTATGCTTAAATGTCATTAACCCCTCTTTTTCTTTTAATCTTTCCTCAGCTAATTCTCCACATATCCCCCATGTAGATACTGCTTTGACCACTTCTTTAAACCTTAAATCTTTATATTCATAAAAACTTAAAGCTAGTGTTAATAAAGCTCCTAGCATACATCCAGTCCCTGTAATTTTACTCATTTTATAAGTTCCATTTTTAACACTTGCACTTTCTTCTCCATTAGTTATAAAGTCAACCACTCCAGAAACAACTACTATAAGATTTCTTTCCCTTGCATATTCCTTTATTTTATTTTTTGTATTTTCACTTAAAGAATCATCAAAGGAATCTATTCCAATTGAATTTGAAGTTTCACCTATAAGGGTTTTTATTTCAGATAAATTTCCCTTTATAAGTGAAGGCTTTCCCTCTAGTATTAATTTTTTAGCAAAATCTTTTCTAAGTTTTGATGCTTGTACACCTACTGGATCTAAAACAGATGGAATTCCTTTTTCCTTTGCTATTTTCATAGAAATCATTGATGACTCCATTTGGTAAGGTTCTAAAGTTCCTATATTAACTAATAATCCATTAGCCATTTTTGTTATCTCTTTTAATTCATCATGATGGGTAGCCATAAGAGGTAAGCCTCCATAATTAATGGTTACTTGTGCTAAATCATTAACTGTAACATAATTAGTTATCATATGTATTAAAGGGTTTTCTCTTTTTAAAACTTCCATTTTTATTCCTCCTAGTAAAATTTATAGAAATGATGTGTTGGTCCAACACCTTTTCCAAGTTCAAAGCCATTTTTTATAGCACCTGTAATATATTCTTTTCCACATCTCACAGAATCAACTATATTCATTCCCTTTGATAAATTAGCTGTAATAGCTGATGATAAGGTACATCCTGTTCCATGGGTATGCTTTGTATTTATTCTCTCTTCCTTAAAAAGAGTAAAGTTTTCACCATCATATAAAATATCTGTTGCCTCTCCTTCTAAATGTCCACCTTTAATCAAAACATTTTTTGCTCCTAACTTTTTAAGATCACAAGCTGCCTTTTTCATATCTTCTATTGTAAGTATTTCTCTACCTAATAATTCCTCTGCTTCTGGTAGATTTGGAGTTATTAAAGTAGATATAGGTATTAATTTCTCTATTAAAGTATTTTTGGCATCATCTGATAAAAGCTTAAATCCACTTTTTGAGATCATAACAGGATCTAATACTATTTGAGGTAATTTCTCTACTTTTCCTAAAGCATTACTTATGGCTTCTATTGATTCAATTTTAGATACCATACCTATTTTTATGGCTCCTACTTCTATATCATTAAAAATAACCTCTATCTGTTTTTCTATTATTTCAGGAGTAACATCCATAATTCCCAAAACTCCTTGAGTATTCTGAGCTGTTATAGCAGTTATTATACTCATTCCATAAACTCCATTAGCAGAAAAAGCTTTTATATCAGCTTGTATTCCTGCTCCACCTGAACTATCTGACCCTGCAATTGTTAATGCATTAAATAATTTACTCATATTTTTCACTCCTTCTAAAAAAGAAAAAGCATATACAGCCCTAAGGCTATATATGCTTTAAAATCAATTTAAATATATGTGTCTCTTGGGCTTCCCTACGCTGGTATTAACCAGATCAGGTTAAAGGGTCAAGAAATTTCATTTCTAATCTCAGCCAGACACTACTGGCACCCCTAGCTATTTTTTATGCTATTTTCTAATCCAAATGATACCATAGCTCCTTTTATTTTTCAACATGCCCTTTTTGAAATTTTTTAATTTAAGGATTATAATCTTAAATATATTATGAAACTTAGGAGGATATTTTATGGTTAGCTTAGTTTTAGAAGGAGGAACTTTTCGTCCTATTTTTAGTGCAGGAGTTATGGATGCTCTTCTTGATAATAATATAATATTTCCTTATTGTATTGGAGTTTCAGCAGGAATAACTAATGGTTTTTCATATTTTTCTAATCAAAAAGGAAGAAATATTGAAATATTAAAAAAATATAGAAATGATAAAAGATATTTAAGTCTTTCTAACTTCTTTAAGTGTAGAAGCATCTTTGGTTTAGATTTTGTATTTGATGAATTAGCAAATAAACTCTTCCCTTATGATTTTAATGCACTTTCAAATTATAAGGGAAAAGTTTTAGTAGGTGTTACAAATGCTAACACAGGAAAAACAGAATACTTAGATGGAAAAATTAAAGATGAAAAATATATGGCTTTAAGAGCTACTTGCGCTATCCCTATACTTTTCCCAGCAATAAAAATAAATGGCAATGAATATTATGATGGTGGGCTATTAGATCCAATTCCAATAAAAAAGGCTATAGCAGATGGAAATGAAAAACACTTAATAATTCTTACTAGACCTAAAAGTTATAAAAAAACCTTAGGAAAAAGTAATAAATTAGCATCTAAAATAGTGGGACGTAAATATCCTAACTTAAAAAATTCATTTTTATCAAGACATATAAAATATAATGAAACAGTAAAATTTTGTGAAGAGTTAGAAAGAGCTGGAAAAGCAATTATAATAAGGCCAAAGGAAGATGAAGCTATTGAAAGCTTTGAAAAAGATGTAACTAAATTAGAAGAAGCTTATAACTATGGATATAATGCCTGCATAGAAAACTTAGAAAGAATCAAAGCTTTATTTTAATATTAGGCTATTTTAAATCTTAATTTATATTTTAAAATAACTAAAAGAGACTACAAAAAAATTTTTATGTAGTCTCTTTTAGTAAACAAAAATAAATTTACCTTTAAAGTCTTTTGCAACTTTCTCTTTCTATTAGCTTTACAGGTAAAACTATTTTCTTAGCTATTTCTCTTCCTGTTCTCATTCTCTCTAAAAGTGTATCAACTGCAATACTTCCCATATGATCAGTAAAAACTTTTATTGTTGTTAAGGAAGGGGTTAAAAACTTAGCAGTACATATATCATCAAAACCTAATATACTTATATCTTCTGGTATTCTTAATCCTTCCTCAAATATTGCTTTATAAGCTCCTATAGCCATAGGATCACTAGCTATAAAAAATGCTGTAGGAAGATTCTTCTCTTTTAATATCTTCTTCATAAGTTCATAACCATGCTCTGGTAAAAATCTACCCTTTAGAACCCACTCTTCTTTATAGTTACCCATTTTCTCCATATATTCTTTAAAGGTTTTCTCTCTGTAATTCACCTTTCTTATGGATTCATTGCCATTATGAGGAATTGATTCCCCACCTAAATATCCAATATCTTTATGGCCTAAGGATGTTAAATAATCTAAACAAATATTTACCCCATACTTAAAATCTACTACTACTGAATCATATTTCCACTCTTCTGGAGAAGAATCCACAAAAATTATGTTCTTAGATAGCTTTTCCATTAAGCTTATCTCTTCTTCTTCAAATATTCCAATAGCTAATATTCCATCTAAATCTCTATATTCTCTTGTTCCTTCATTAATTATCTTTTGAAAATCTATTGGTTTAAATTTAATTTTTTCTTCATTACACTTTTTCTCCACTGCCATTCTTATTGAGAGAAAATATGGATCATTTAATTCTTGTATTTCTGTATACCAATAAACTATTCCTATAGTGTAGTTTTTTATTTTATTTTTTCTTTCTTTTACTGGTACATAATTTAACTCTTCAGCTATTTCCATTACTTTTTTTCTTGTTTCTTCAGATACATTAAGCGTTTCATCTAAATTTAAAACTCTAGATACAGTAGCTATTGAAACTCCAGCACCCTTTGCAATATCTTTAATAGTAGCCACATAATCACTCCTTACTTTTCTTATTTTATATTATATATTTTTTTACTAAAATTTTCTAACCTTTTCTTTGTATAATATATAAAATTTAACTAAACAAATATAAAATGATACTTTATTTATTATTTTTTAACAAATTTCCCTTGAGTTATTTCCATTTTATGTTATAATTTACTTAAAATTACAATAAGTTTTAAGGTAAAATAGGGAGGACTTGTTATGAAAAAGAAAGGTTTAGCACTAATTTTAATTTCAGCTTTAACTATGGGAACTTTAGTTGGTTGTGGTGGAGGTTCAGGCTCTGGCTCTACTGGTTCAACTGGTGATACACCAAAAGAAAACGATTCACCTAAAATAGGAGCTACAATTTATAGTTTTGAAGATAACTTCATGTCATACCAACGTAGAAATATAGAAAAACTTTGTGATGGAAAAGCCGAGTTATTAATGAATGACTCTCAAAATAATCAATCTAAACAAATAGAACAAGTAGATACTATGATAGCTAAGGGTGTTGATATTCTTGCAATAAACTTAGTTGACCCTAAATCTGCTCCTACTGTAGTAGATAAAGCTAAGGCAGATAACTTACCAGTAGTGTTCTTCAATAAAGAACCAGACGAAGCTGTTATGCAAAGCTACGATAAGGTTTGGTATGTTGGTACAACTTCTGAAGAATCAGGAATAATCCAAGGAGAAGTAATGGCAGAAGGTTGGAAAGCTAATCCTGCTTGGGACAAAAATGGTGATGGAAAAATCCAATATGTAATGCTTAAAGGAGAACCTGGTCACCCTGATGCAGAAGCTCGTACAAAATACTCTATTGAAACAATAAATAAAGCTGGTATAGAAACTGAGGAGTTAGCAATGGATGCAGCTATGTGGGACTCAACTAAGGCTACTGAAAAAATGGATGCTTGGATTGCTAAAAATGATGACAATATAGAAATGGTTATCTGTAATAATGACGGAATGGCTTTAGGTGCTATTTCTTCTCTTGAAAAAGCAGGCTATTTAGATGGAACTCCTGAAAAGTTTGTTCCAATATATGGTGTTGATGCTATTCCTGAAGCTTTAGATAAAATCAAAGCTGGTAAAATGGCTGGTACAGTGTTAAATGATGCTAAAAACCAAGCTCAAGCTCTAGTGGATTCTTGTATGAATTTAGTAAATGGAAAAGAAATAACTGAAGGAACTAATTGGAAACTTGATGATAAAAAATCAATTCGTGTTCCATATGTAGGAATAACTAAGGACAATATAAACGTTGCTGAAGATTCATATAAATAATTTATAAAAATAAAGGGGCTATATCAAAATAAATTTTGATATATGCCCTTAATAAAACAGGAGGTAAAAAAAGATGAAAGACTCTTCAAACCTGTTAGAAATGCGAAATATCTCTAAAGAATTCCCTGGGGTTAAAGCCTTAGATAATGTAACCTTAAAGGTAAAAAAAGGTTCTGTACATGCCTTAATGGGGGAAAATGGTGCTGGTAAATCAACCTTAATGAAATGTCTATTTGGTATATATCACCCTAATTCAGGAGAGATTTTTATTTCTGGCCAAAAGGTACAATTTAAAAATTCAAAACACGCCTTAGATAACGGAGTATCTATGGTTCACCAAGAGCTAAATCAAGTTAGAGAAAGAAATGTTATGGATAATCTTTGGCTTGGTAGATATCCTAAAAAAGGACTTTTTATAGATGAAAAGAAAATGTATGATGAAACAGAAAAAATCTTCAAGGATTTAGATATAAATGTTAATCCTCGTGATAAAGTTTCTACCCTATCTGTTTCTCAAATGCAAATGGTTGAAATAGCAAAGGCGGTTTCATATAACTCTAAAATAATAGTAATGGACGAGCCTACTTCCTCTTTAACAGAAAAAGAAGTAAGTCATCTGTTTAAAATAATAAATAAACTTAGAAAACAAGGCATAAGCATAATTTATATTTCTCATAAGATGGAAGAAATATTAGAGATTTCTGATGAAGTTACCATAATGAGAGATGGTAAATGGATTGCTACTGAAAATGCGTCAAACCTTACTATGGATTCAATAATAAAACTTATGGTTGGCCGTGAACTTACTGATAGATTCCCTAAAAAGGATCATACTCCTAAAGAAACTATTTTAGAAGTAAATAACCTTAGTGATGCAAAAAATCAATTAAAGAATGTTTCCTTTAAACTTAGAAAGGGAGAAATTTTAGGAATTGCAGGTCTTGTTGGTGCTAAAAGAACTGAGACCTTAGAAACCTTATTTGGCCTTAGAGAAAAAGGCTCTGGTGACATAATTTTACATGGCAAAAAAGTTGATAACAGTAAACCTTTTAAGGCTATGCAAAACGGTTTTGCTCTTGTTACTGAAGAAAGACGACAAACTGGAATCTTTGGAAAATTACCTATAGATTTTAATTCTATAATAGCTAATATAGATAGCTATAAAACATCCACAGGTCTTTTAGCAAATGGGAGAATATCTAAGGATACTCAATGGGTTATAGATTCAATGAAAGTAAAAACCCCAAGTCAAAAAACTCTAATCGGTAGCCTCTCTGGTGGTAATCAACAAAAGATAGTAATTGGAAAATGGCTTCTTAGAAAACCTGAAATACTGCTTCTAGATGAGCCTACTAGAGGTATAGATGTTGGTGCTAAATTTGAAATATACCAACTTATAAATGAACTTGCTAAAGAAGACAAAGGAATAATTATGGTTTCTTCTGAAATGCCTGAACTTTTAGGTGTATGTGACAGAATACTAGTTATGAGTAATGGTAGAGTTTCTGGCATAGTTAATGCTAACGAAACTACCCAAGAGGAAATTATGCATCTATCTGCAAAATATCTATCAGTAACAGGAGGAGTTAACAATGCAAACGAAATCAAAGAAAAAGTTTAATTTAAATAGCCAATGGTTAATGAATAATGCTATTTATATAGTTTTAGTGGCCTTATTAATAGGAATTTGTATTATTTCACCAGATTTCTTATCATTAAAAAACTTTATTAATATATTAAGCCAGTCCTCTTCTCGTATAATAATAGCCCTTGGAGTTGGAGGAATACTTTTAACTGAAGGTACTGACCTTTCTGCTGGTAGAACAGTTGGACTTGCTGCCGTAGTATCAGCTTCTTTACTTCAAGCTGGAGATTATGCATATAAAATGTATCCTAACTTACCTGAATTACCTATATTTATTCCTATTTTAATAGCAATGGCTGTTTGTGGAATCGTTGGTCTTGTAAATGGATTAGTTGTTTCTAAATTTAATGTTCCTCCATTTATAGCTACTCTAGGAATGATGACAGGAATATATGGACTTAACTCAATATACTTTGATAGACCTCCATATGGAGCTATGCCAATAGGTGGTCTTAGCCAATCCTTTAGTAATTTTACACTTGGATCTATTCCTGTGTATGGAAATATAAAAATACCTTATTTAGTTATATACGCACTTATTGTAATAGCTGTAATTTGGACTTTATGGAATAAAACTAAATTTGGTAAGAATCTTTATGCCATAGGTGGTAACAGAGAAGCTGCTGTTGTTTCAGGTGTAAATGTTGTGAGAACACTTTTATTAGTTTATATGTTAGCTGGAGTTCTTTATGGTTTTGCAGGTACTCTAGAAGCTGGTCGTGTTGGTAGTGCTACTGCTAGTACTGGTGAAATGTATGAACTAGATGCCATAGCTTCCTGTGTTGTTGGAGGGGTTTCAACTGCTGGTGGAGTTGGTACTGTTCCTGGAATAGTAACTGGTGTTTTAATATTCCAAGTTATAAACTATGGTCTGGCTTTCATAGGTGTTAGCCCATATTTACAATTCGTTATAAAAGGTTTAATTATAGTTCTAGCTGTAGCTCTTGATATGAGAAAATACATGAAAAAGAACTAATAAAAATAAAGATGTATCAAAACATAATAAATTAAAACTTACAAACAGTATGAAGAGAATATCTAGATAAGCTTTAGAATTTAAATTATTACGGAGAAGATATTACGTTAAGAAGCTGAAACTGTTCGAAGCGAAGCAAGTTTTGAAGCTTTAGTAATATCTTCGGAGTAATAATTATTCAAATGACTCCAATGTAACCACAAAGTTCCATTGGATAAGTTCAAGTTTCCAAATTAAAATTTGGACTTTCACTTAAAATCTAGTAATTCTCAGAATATGTTTGTAAGTTTTATAAAAAGTTTTTTATACACTCTAATTTTTATATACACTCAAATTTAAAAGTTGTTTTTTGATAATACTCTTCATCCTTTTTAAGTATTATTCCTTCTAAAAAGCAATCATCATATCCTACTGGTAAGTTTTGTGTTTCAAAGCATATTCCATCATGTTTTTTTGCTGCTTTGCCATTTTCTAAAGGTAATTCATCTGGGAAATTCATTGAATAACACACTACTGCTTTTTGATCTGTTTTAACCTTCATTACTCTTCCTGATTCTTCATCTACTAAGATTGCATCAAAATCACCCTTCTTATTTAAAAGCCATGGATGATCATATCCTGATCCAATTTCTAGTTGCAAGTTATCTTTATTTATATCCTCACCTATTTTTTTTGGTTCCCTAAAATCAAAAGGTGTTTTTTCTACACTTAAAAACTCTCCTGTTGGAATTAAATTTTTATCTAATTCACATATTTTGTCTGAATCTATATAAAGTTTTTGTTCTAATACATTTCTCTTATTATTTCCTGATAAATTAAAATATGAATGATTAGTTAAATTTACCACTGTATCTTTATCTGAAGAAGCTCTATACTCTATAGAAAGCTTGTCTCCTTCAAGAGAATAAGTAACCTTAACCTTTAAATTTCCTGGGAATCCCCCTTCTCCATCCTTACTAAAGCAAGTAAAGGTTGCTGTAGATTTTTCTTCATCTTCACTATATGAGTAATCCCAGATTTTTTTACTAAAACCTTTATATCCTCCATGAAGGCAGTTTCCATTATTATTTTTATCTAATTCATAAACCTTATTATTTAATTTAAAGGAACCCTTTCCTATTCTTCCCGCTACTCTTCCTACTACAGCACCTAAACTTGAAGGATTCTCAATATAACTTTCTTCATCCTTATAAGCAAGTACTATATTTTCTTTATTCCCATCTCTATCCTCTACATTTATTTTTTCTATAATAGCTCCTAAATTTAATATTTCCACAGAAATTTTATTATTTTTCAATACTATTTTACTTATTTCATCATTAATTTTACTTTCTATAACCAAATTATTCACTCTCCCTCTCATATTTATAAATTAATTTTATCAACTTACTCTAGCTTTTTCAATAATCTTTATTCCCTTAAATATGCTAATTTAAAGAATTTCATCAAAAATTATATATTTAAAAATAACTTAACAAAAATTTAGTAAAATTTTTAGTAAAACAATTGATTTTTATTTTTTGTAATCGTATAATTAAGTTACAGATTTTCTATTCGGAGGTATATCATGGAATTAAATAAACTTAAATCAACTTTTATTAATAATTTTGGTAAAGAACCTACTTCACTATTCTTCTCACCAGGAAGAATAAATCTTATAGGTGAACATATTGACTATAATGGAGGATTCGTATTCCCTTGCCCAATAACTCTTGGAACTTTTGCAGCAGCAAGCTTAAGAGATGATAGAATTTTTAGAGCTTACTCTCTTAACTTTGAATCTCTTGGAGTAATAGAGTTTTCTTTAGATGATTTATCTTATAAAAAAGAGGATAATTGGACAAATTATCTTAAAGGAGTTGTAAAGGTACTTATAGAAAAAGGATATAAAATAGATAAGGGTATTGACTTAGTTATAAACGGAAATCTTCCAAACGGAGCTGGTCTTTCCTCTTCAGCATCTTTAGAAATGTTAATAGTAAAAATTTTAGACACTTTCTTTTCTCTTAATATTTCAAAGGTAGATGCTGCACTAATAGGTAAAGAAGTAGAAAATACTTATATAGGTGTTAATAGTGGTATAATGGATCAATTTGCTATTTCTTTAGGAGAAAAGGATAAGGCAATTTTACTTGATTGTAATAGCTTATATTATGAATATGTTCCTTTAAATTTAGGAGATAATTCAATAATTATAATGAATACTAATAAAAGACGTGAACTTGCTGATTCTAAATATAATGAAAGAAGAAAAGAATGTGATGATTCTTTAGATATTTTAAAGAAATATACTAATATTTCTTCTCTTTGTGAACTAACTTCATTAAAATTTGAAGCATATAAAGATAAAATAGAAGATTCTAACAAATTACGTAGATGCTTACATGCTATTTCTGAAAATGAAAGAGTAAAAGATGCTGTAAAAGCTTTAAAAGAAAATAATCTTGAATTATTTGGAGAACTTATGAATCAGTCTCATATTTCCCTTAGAGATGATTATGAAGTTACTGGTAAAGAATTAGATACCTTAGCTGAAAACGCTTGGAAACAACCTGGTGTTTTAGGGGCTCGTATGACTGGTGCTGGCTTTGGTGGATGTGCCATAGCAATAGTTAACAATGATCACGTTGATGAATTTATTAAAAATGTTGGACAGGCTTATAAGGATGCTATAGGATATGAAGCATCATTCTATGTTGCTTCTATAGGTAATGGTCCTACTGAACTTTAAAATAAAACCTTTGGGCTGTATCAAATATAATAATAAAACTTACAAACATTATGAAGAGAATATCTAAATGAGCTTTAGAATTTAAATTATTACGTAGAAAATATCACGTTAAAAAGCTGAGACTGTTCGAAGCGTAGCAAGTTTCGAAGCTTTAGTGATATTTTCGGAGTAATGATTATAAATTCTTAGCGAAATCTAGTAATTCTCGGAATATGTTTGTAAGTTTTATAAAAACCTATTTTGATACATGCCCTCTTCAATTCAATTAAGGGGGATTTTTCATGTATAATTTAAATGCTTTAATAGATAGATTAATAGAAATATCAATAAATAATAATCTCATAGAAGATATGGACACTGTATATACTAGAAATAGACTTCTTAGTCTATTTAACGAAAATAGTTATACTCCATGTGAAGAGAAGCTTACACTTTCTTTTCATGAGACATTAAATGAACTAATAAATATAGCTATAGAAAAGAAAATCATAGAAGATGCTTTATATTCAAAAGACATATTTTCTAGTGATATAATGAATATATTTTTACCTACACCATCTTTAATAAACAAGGAATTTTATAAAAGATATGCTATTTCACCTAAAGAAAGCACAGATTATTTCTACTCTTTAAGTAAAAGTTCAAATTATATAAGAACTGATAGAATAGCTAAAAATATAAATTTTAAGGCACCATCTAAATATGGTACTATGGATATTACAATAAACTTATCAAAACCTGAAAAAGACCCTAAAGAAATAGCTTTAGCAAGAAATTCTGTTAAAAGTAATTATCCAAAATGTTTATTATGTATAGAAAATGAAGGCTATGAAGGAACAGTAAGCCATCCTGATAGAGCTAATCATAGAATGATAAGATTAAATCTTAATGATAAGAATTGGATGCTTCAATACTCCCCTTATCTTTATTATAATGAACATTGCATAATACTTTCAGAGAATCATGTTCCAATGAAAATAGATATTTCAACATTTAAAAATTTATTAAGTTTTGTGGATAAATTCCCTCATTACTTTGCTGGTTCAAATGCTGATTTACCTATAGTTGGAGGTTCTATTCTTTCTCATGAGCATTATCAAGGAGGAAATCATAGATTCCCTATGAATGATGCTGAGAAACTATTTGATTTCTCTATAGATGGCTTTGAAGATGTAGAATGTGAAGCTATTAAATGGCCAATTTCTACTATAAGATTAAGAGGAGAAAATATAGACTCTCTAGTATTAGCTTCTGATTTAATACTAAAAAAATGGAGAGATTATTCAGATGAAGCTTTAGATATCTTAGCTTATTCTAATAGTGAAATGCATAATACAATAACTCCTATGGTAAGAAAAGAAAATGGGAAATTCGTAGTTGATTTATCTCTTAGAAATAACAGAACTTCTAAAGAGCATCCTCTTGGAATATTCCATCCTCATGAAGAAGTTCATCATATTAAAAAGGAAAACATAGGACTAATAGAGGTTATGGGACTTGCTGTTTTACCTGGAAGACTTTTAAAAGAGCTTGAAAAAATAAAGGAATACTTAAAGGATAATATTTCTTTAGATAATATTGAAGAATATCATAGACCATGGGCTCTTGAATTAAAGAAGAAATTTGATTATTTAAAATCATCAACAGATTTAAATGACTTTGTAAATAAAGAATTATCAAATAAATTCGTATCTGTTTTAGAGCACTGTGGTGTGTTTAAATTAAATGAAGAAGGCTTAGAAGGTTTCAAGAGATTTACAAATTCACTTAATAGCTAAATAAAATAGAGATGTATCATTAATAAAGCTTATACTTTATTTTGATACATCTCATTTATTTTAATATACTTTTTATTATTAAAATATTTCAAACTAGTATTTATAAATTGTATTAATCCCTACTTAATTTCTAATATATTTTAAGTATTACAGATAATAAAATAATTAATATATCTTAAATATTAATTTAATTAATACTTATAGAAGCAACTTCCTCCTATAAATTCTCTTAAAATTGAATTTTCAGGTACCCTCTCTGGCTTAACTTCCACAAAAAACTTTAATGTATTTATTATTCTTTTAGCTTCATAATAAACACTGCTGTTTTTATCTACTTTTTCTAATTCTCTTAAAGCATATTCCTTTAATGCTGCTAACTCATAAACTAAAGTTGAGTTAAACATAACATCTGCTTCTTCCTGATAAACAAATATATTCTTTTCCTCTCCTCTTTTTATAGAACTCCACATTTCTAATGTTTGTTCTGCTCCATACCCTCTTGATAAGGAATCCCTAACTATACGTCTTATTTTTCTTACATCTGTAGTTGGAATTCTATTGTGGTTATCTAAATTTAATTGTGTTAAAGCAGAAATATAAACCTTAAACTTATTCTTTGAATTAATTTTTTCTGTAAGTTTTGGATTTAGTCCATGTATTCCCTCTATAACAAGCACTCCATTATCAGGAAGTTTAATCTTATTGCCTAACCATTCTCTTTCTCCTATTTTAAAATTATAAGAAGGTATTTCTACTTCTTCCCCTTCTAAAATATCATAAAGATTCTTATTAAATAATTCTAAATCTAAGGCATTTATAGATTCAAAATCAGGTTTTCCCTCTTCATCTAAAGGAGTATGAATTCTATTTATAAAATAATCATCTAAGGATATAGCTATTGGTATATATCCATTAACTCTAAGCTGTATAGAAAGTCTTTTTGAAAATGTTGTTTTACCTGAAGATGAAGGTCCTGCTACTAAAACAATTTTAACCTCTTTTCTTTCACTTATCATATCTGCTATTTGTGCTATTTTCTTCTCATGTAAAGCTTCTGAAACTCTTATTATGTCTGATGATTCTTCTCCCTCTAATTTATAATCTAAAGAACCTACATCTGGAGTTCCTAATATATTTAACCATGTTTCATTTTCTCTAAATACATTAAATAACTTTTTTTGTTCCTTAAATACAGGTACAACTGTTGGCTCCTTATGGCTTGGTACCATAAGTATAAAACCTGGATTATAATATAATAAATCAAAATATTTTAAAATCCCTGTAGAGTATGCCATATCTCCATAAAAATAATCATACCTATCTTCTAATTTATATAAGTTTACGTACTCTTCTTGAACCCAATGTAATAAATCAACTTTATCCTGCATCTTATAAGATTTAAATATATCAATAGCCTCTTTCTTAGGCATCTTTATTTTTTCTATTATAATATTTTTATCTATTATCTCTTGCATTTTTTTCTTTATTTTTAATATATCCTCTTCATCTAAGGCCTTTTCTTTGTGAATTTCCCCAAAAGTACCCTTGCTTATAGAATGCTCTATGTTTATTCTAGCATCTTTAAATAAATCTAAAGTAGCTTTTATAAACACAAACTGTAAAGTTCTACTATAAGCTATTTTTCCATGTGGATCACCTATATTTATAAGTTCTATATCCCCATCATTATTTATTAAATCAGTAAACTCATAATACTTATTCCTCTGTTTAACTAAAGTAATAGGTATTTTTTCATTTATATAATCCTTTTTTAAAATTGCTGAATATTTTTCTCCCTCATTAAATATTAAACTTTCCCCATTTACATTAACCCTAAAGCTTTTCATAAACACCATTCCTCTCTACTTATAAGCCGCCTTATTGTTATTATACACTTAAAACTTCAAAAAAATTATCTATTTTTGTATAAATCCCCTTTAAATTTGTTAACCTATTTTATTAGAGGAGGTGTTTTTTTTGCTAATAACTTTTATAAGAACAGCAATACTTTATTTTATTGTAATTATAAGTATTAGACTTATGGGTAAACGTCAAATTGGGGAATTACAACCTTACGAGCTTGTAATAACCTTAATGCTATCTGATTTAGCATCCTTACCAATGCAGGATACTCGTCTTCCTCTCCTTTTAGGAATAGTACCTATAATTACACTTTTATTTGTAAAAATATTAATATCTGAAATCCAACAACATAGCCGTTTATTTGAAAAAATCCTAGATGGTACTCCTTCCATAATAATAAGTGATGGAGAGATCAACCTAGAGATGATGAAAAAACAAAGGCTAACAATGAACGATATATTAGAAGAATTACGAAGTGCTGGTTATTTAGATATAAGCGATATTCAATATGCAATTATAGAAACTAATGGAACCATATCAATTATTCCTAAAAGCGCTTGTGATACTGTTAAGAGAAAAGACTTAAAAATAAAAGAAAGTGAATCCAAAATTCCAATTGTTTTATTTGAAGATGGACATTTAAATAAAAAAGCTCTTCAAGGAATGAACAAGGATGAAAAATGGTTAGATGAAAAATTAAAATCCCTTAATTATCCACCTAGAGATAAATTATTCCTAGTTATGATAGATTCTAATGGCAAATTATTTATTCAAAGAAAAAATCAGAAAGATAAGGAGGACATCATACTATGAAAAACACTATAATTTCATCATTAATATTTTTTTCACTCCTTGGTTCTGTTTTATTTTTTAATAATAAACTAATAAATGTATGTGACAAGGTAAATGATTATAGTAATAAAATAGAAAGTTCCTTAAGTAAAGAGGATTGGAATGAATCTTATAAGGAGTCTTTAAAGTTAAGTAATCTCTTAGAAGAAAATTATGTTTCTTTATCTCTTTACATAAATCATGAACAATTAGATAATTTAAGTAAGGAAATACTTAGTCTAACTCAATATATAAAGGCTGAAGATGTTTCCAATAGTTTATCCTCAGTACATATAATAAAGAGCTATACAAAGCATATAAAGGATATTCAGAAGGTTAATATAGGTAATATTTTAAATTCCAACCTAAAAAATATATTTTATTGTGGAATTTATAATGATTTTAGTTTATAATGTTATTGAAAGGGGCAAGTCCCGCATGGACTTTTTTTGTCCCTATATATAAATCTAATAAAAGTTAATGAAAGATTTTGAAAGGTGGTAAACAAAATGGCATTAGTTAACGCAAAAGAAATGTTAAATAAAGCAAGAGAAGGAAAATACGCTGTTGGTCAATTCAACATAAACAACTTAGAATGGACAAAAGCTATATTATTAACTGCTCAAGAAAATAACTCACCAGTTATATTAGGAGTATCAGAAGGTGCTGCTAAATACATGTGTGGATTCAAAACAATAGTTGGAATGGTTAACGGAATGTTAGAAGAATTAAAAATAACTGTTCCTGTAGCATTACACTTAGATCACGGTAGCTACCAAGGAGCTATAGATGCTATGGATGCTGGATTCTCATCAGTAATGTTCGATGGATCACACTACTCAATCGAAGAAAACATAGTTAAAACTAAAGAAATAATCAACTTAGCTGCTGCTAAAAACGTATCAGTTGAAGCTGAAGTTGGATCAATCGGTGGAGAAGAAGACGGTGTTGTTGGAGATGGAGAAATTGCTGATCCTGCTGAATGTAAACAAATCGCTGAATTAGGAGTTACTATGTTAGCTGCTGGTATCGGAAACATTCACGGAAAATACCCTGCAAACTGGGCTGGATTAAACTTCGAAGCTTTAGCTAACATTAAAGCTGCTACTGGAGATATGCCTTTAGTATTACACGGTGGTACTGGAATCCCTTCAGATATGATCGCAGAAGCTATATCATTAGGAGTATCAAAAATAAATGTTAATACTGAGTGTCAATTATCATTTGCTGAAGCTACTCGTAAATATATAGAAGCTGGAAAAGACTTAGAAGGAAAAGGATTTGACCCAAGAAAATTATTAAATCCTGGATTCGAAGCTATAAAAGCTACAGTTAAAGAAAAAATGGAATTATTCGGTTCAGTAAACAGAGCTTAATAGTTTTAAATAATAAAAAAGAGATTAGATTTTCTAATCTCTTTTTTTATTTCTCTATATAGTTTTTAATGTTTTTTATAACCATATTTATGCTTCCATCACCATTTCTCACAATTTCAAATTTAGAGTCATCATGGTAAGCTTCATCATCAATATATAAATCTATTTCCTTATCTATTTTAAGTCTAGTTCTTTTCATCTTTTTTTCAATCCAAAGTTTATCTACTTCAACATCATTCTCTAAGCCATGACCTCTTACAAAGGTTGTAAAACCATCCTTTAACATGGGTTCTTCTTCATTAAATAATTCACGTGACAGTTCCTCTATATTTATAATATCCTCTTCTTTAAGCTTATTCTTTATTTTACTTCTTATTCCTTCAGCTTTTTCTGCATCTTCAATGATATTATTTCTAGTCCACTCTTCTGTTGCCTTTACAAAAGTTTTTGTCATATCTCTTTCATTTTGAAAAACTGTGCATCCTAAATAGTTATCTATAAAATAATTTAAAGATAACTCATCATCTTCTGAAGATTTCTTTTTCTTATCTATTACCATAAGATTAACCTTTTGATCTTCTCTTATAGGTTTTATAAATGCACACTTTTGAACTTTTTGTCCTGATGCTGGAAGTCCTGCAGCCTGTTCTACTATTCCTATTCCTATTTTATCATGGACAAAATCAACTTTATGGGTGAAGTTTTTTATGTAATCCATTTTTAAAATCCCAAGCATAGGCCCCTGATCTGTAGATATTGATACTGTAAGCAAATCACAACTTGGAATATTTATATTAGCCTTCATAATATAAAACATCTGTCTTGCTAACTCTTGTGAAACTTCAACTATGTCATTATTAACTCCATTTAAAAAATCTTGAGAAACATCCTTAACTACATGTCTTTCTGGATTAAAAACAGCATACTTTAAATCCTCACTTTTTAACCCTTTCTCCACATGTTTATATATAAACTTATAAATTTCATCTGTTAACTCTAATTTATACTCATTTAATATAGGTTCATCACTGTTACTATCTAATATATGTATAACAGCTTCTATTATATTTATATCATTTACGTATTCCATCTTTGTCCTCCCACTTTTCTTAAATTTGACACATCTTATATTTTATCAAAGTATAAAAGAAAAATCATCATACTATTCTTTTCTCCCTTTAACAATTTGTTTATAATAGTAATATAAAGAATTTGGAGGTAATTTAATTATGAAAGAACTTGAAACACGTATTATAGATATAGATGTTGAAAAGCTAAGAGAAACATTAAGTAAGCTTGGAGCAGAAAATGTAAAGCGTGAAAATCAAACAAACGATATTTTTGATTTTCCAGATAGAAAATTATTAGATAAAAAGGGATATGCAAGAATAAGAACTGTTGAAGACCTTATAAATAATAAAACAGTTTATTTTATGACTACAAAAAAAATGCTTAGTCAAGATAAATTCAAAGTTATGGAAGAAAATGAAACAATCATAGAAGATGGAGCTATGGGTAAAAACATCTTTAAATCTTTAGGTTTAGAATTATTTGAAACTATAAAAAAATATAGAGAAAGCTACAAATATAAAGACTCATTAATAGAGATAGATATTAATGATCCATCATTTTGTCCATTTCCATACATAGAGATAGAAACTTCATCTGAGGAAAAACTTAATGAGATTTTAATAGACCTAGGCTACTCAATTGAAGATACAACATCAAAAACAATTTATGAAATTTTAAAAGATAAAGGTATTTCTCCTGATTCTAATAAAAAAGGACTGTAGATAATAGCCTTTTTAGAAAGTTTTATAAAAATATAAGTAATTTTCACTAAAGAAAATTTATTTAAAGAAAAGGACGTTATATAGTTTTGTTTTTTACACAAAACTATATAACGTCTTTTTACTCCTCTCTTATGCAACCCCTTTATCTATTAAATACCTTAGTAGTCTTAAAAACACTGAAATTTATAGTTAATCTCCATAAAATCTATTTTTTATTTAATAATTATACATACTAGTTATAACCTAAGTAAATTGCTTTATTCTATTATTTATAAATTTTAAAAATCCACTTCCCTTTTTAGGTATTGCAAAGCTATTATGATGATACATCTTTTCATTTACTATATCTTGACAAAACATTTCTAATTCTATTAATAATTGATCATATTCTAAATCATTATTTTCTAAACCACTTTCCCATAGATTTAATCTAGCTAATACTCCTATACCCTTTTGCCATACAATATATTTCTTGTTGCATATCTCCATGCAGTTTTCTAATAAATTTTCTATTTTTTCTATTCCACTTAAAACCTCAAGGTCACCATTTAAAATAGCTGAAAACTTTATTTCTTTATTATAATCCTTCTTTTTATTTTCCTCTCTAATAGCCTCTAAAAATTTCTTTGATGCTCTATTAAATTCATCTTTTCTTAATGAAGTAATAAAAATTATATTATCACAATTTCTAAAATCGTAGTTTATATAATCTAACTCCCTATCACTTAATAATATTTTAGTGCATTTTACTCGTCCTAATAACTTTCTTTCTATATAGTCTGCTATATAATAAGAATTACTCTTTTCTCCCTCATAACTACTAATAAATAATAATAACTTTTTCACCAAATCACCTCCCATTATTTTACAATTAATTATATTATATTTTATAAAATTTGTATATTGCATAAATAAAAAAACAAGCTATATCTAGTAATCTATTACTTAATATAACTTGCTTTATAATAAATTTATTATGTTAATCTTAAAGAACTCTTCTTGCTCTCCCTATTTTACTCCATGGAACTGATGTAATAGAAACAAATTTACCTTTATTAGGCGCCTCTATCCATTGGCCATTACCTATATACATACCTACATGGCCTAAATTACTAAAGAATAATAAATCTCCTGGCTTAGCATTACTTGGAGAAACTTCATATCCATTGTTTATTTGATCCCAAGTTGTTCTTCCTAAACTTATTCCAGCTTGTCTAAAGCTCCATTGCATCAATCCAGAACAATCAAAGGCTCTATAATTACCATTTAAATAGTTTGATGGTATATCATAAAATCCTCTTGCAGCATGATCTGGGAAAGTTCTTCTTAAGCTACTTAACAAGCTTGAAGTTAGTACTTCTCCAGAGCCCCCATAAATGTATGGTGAACCAATATGAGACTTCATAATACTTAAAACTTGCTCATATTTACTTTGATTAACTTGTCCGCCACCTGTGCTTCCATTTTGGCTTGAACCTAAATTTTCAATTACGCCTCCATTTGAACCTCCATTTGAACCTTCATTTGAAGATACTATTTTAACATACTCTTCATTTAAATAACCAACTTTTCCATTATAATTTACTTTAAACCATCCTGAAGAAGTCTTTCCTTTTAAAGTAAATCTTTCATTTGGTAATAAATATGCTAAAACAGAACTACTAGTATTAGGTTGACTTCTAAGTCTTAAATTAGTTGTAACATTTACAACCTTTCCAGTTTTTCCATTATAAGATTCATCTAAATTGTTATTTTGGCTTCCAGCTTGATTATTACTTTGATTATTGCTTTGATTATTGCTTTGATTATTGTTATTATTAGAACTTTCGTTTCCACTTACTACTTGCACATAATCTCCATGAACATGCCCTTTTGTTCCTTGTGCATCAATATTATACCAAGCTCCATTTTTACCGTTTATTTTAAAAGTTTGACCTGCACTTAATGATCCCACAACTGAGCTACTTGTACTTGGTGATTGTCTAACTCTTAAAGAAGTACTTACATTTACAACCTTGCCTGTCTTTCCTGCTAATGAAGTATCCATTCCTGAGTTATTTTCTGATGATTGTCCACTATTTCCTGATGATTGTCCACCATTACTTGAAGTACTGCCACCTACTTGTACATAATCTCCATGAATATAGCCTGTAAGTCCATTTGCATTTATATAATACCAACTACCACTTTTACCTTTTATCTCAAAAGTCTGTCCACCTATTAAGCTGCCTACAACTGAGCTACCTGTACTTGGTGATTGTCTAACTCTTAAAGAAGTACTTACGTTTACAACAGTGCCCTTTTTACCAGCTAATGAAGTATCTAAATTGGAAATACTTCCACTATTATTGCTATTACTATTACTGTTACTATTAGAATTTCCACTTACTTCTTTTACATAATCTCCATGAATATAACCAACTTTTCCATTGGCATTTATTTTATACCATGAACCTTCTTTTCCATCTATATTAAAAATTTCACCATTAGTTAAGTATCCAATAACATCACTGCTTGTATTTGGACTCTTTCTAATTCTTAAATTTGTACTTACGTTTATAACTTGCCCTTTTTTTACCGATCTCGTTTGATTATTTTCTTCTAATTGATTAGAATTTTTATGTTCTGTTGCATAAGCATTCTCACTGTGTGCTGAGACAACACATACTGTTGATACAGCAAAAATCAAAGCTGCTATCTTATTCCTATTCATACACAATCCTCCCTAGTAGTCATATTACACCCTGCATAAAATAATCCTTCACTTTCTATAATATATTCTTTAGAAAGAATTATCAATAAAATAGTTACAAAAAAATATCAAAAATAACAAAAAAAGAAGTTATCCATATTTAAATTGGACAACTTCTATGTTCTATCATCTTTCTATACTCAACAAATCATCAGATTTTTCAACAATATATTTATAAGAATCTATAACACCTTGTATATAAAATTGTGCTCCTAAATTTTCCACAAAGAATCTTATAAGTTTGTCTAACTCTTCATCATCTAAACTTTCATTTTTTTCAAGCTTAAAGTATTTTAAAAGCTCTTCCTTTAAAAAATCTTTTTTTTCTTTAGAAATATCAAAGTTATTATTTATTGTAACGCTACCTTTCTTTTTGTTATCTATAATAATATCACTTATAAAAAAACTAGTGTAACAATGTCCTTGCTTGTCATAATAATCTTCCTTATTCCCATAATATCCTTCTTCAACTTTATTTAAATCATTTTTATTCATACAAATTCACGCCTTTAAAATAAATTTGGAATATATCCCATATAATACATTTTATTCACCAAGCATATTAAAGTTACTTAATATATTATTTTAATCTTTAAGTTTTTATCATTAAGGAAATTATAAAAAGATTTTATTTTATGATTATATAAATTAATTTTGTAAATAATAAATTTGAGGTGATTTTATGTATAAAGCAATTGGTGTAAATATGGATAAAGAATACAAAGCTTTAAGAAAAAAATCTAAACGCTTTGTTCCTCCATCTCATTATAGAGATAACTATTCAATGAATAACTCTAAAGAAGATAATATGGAGGATTATTCATTCTTTGATTCTATGGAAGATTTAAAAGATTGTGCTAATTCTAATAATGAGAATTTCAAAATAAGATCTTGTCTATTAAACAAAGAAATTCAAGTAAATAAAAAAGTTCTTATTGCATCTTGCATAGGAGCTGCAGCAGGTATTATAGGTGTAACCTGTGCAATGAAAAAAATGAATTCAAAATCAAGTAAAAGTCTTTTAGCAGCTGCTCCTTCTTTAATGAAATTTGCTAAAACTATGCTTTAAAAAGTAAAAAGAAGCCACATAAAATCTTGTGGCTTCTTTTGATTTAATAATTAAATTTTATTTTAAAATTCTAAACTTTTAATTTCTTAAAAGTTCTTTTTAACTATACTCTCATTAGTTTTTACTATTTTATTAAAAATGCAAAATTCCCTTCTACAACACTTACTAAGTCTTTTGAATTCATTTTTATTTGATGTCCTATCTTTCCTGCACTAAATATTATAAAATCTAAATCTTCTGCACTCTCATGTATAAAGGTTTTATAGTTCTTTTTCATTCCTATAGGTGAACATCCACCACGAATATATCCAGTATGCTTTAATATATCTTTAACTGGTATCATTTCAACCTTCTTTTCTCCAGCTATCTTAGCAGCACTCTTTAAATCTAATTCTTCTGCTACTGGTATAACAAAAACATATAACTCTTTACTTGTCCCTTGAACTACTAAGGTTTTAAATACATTCTTTTCATCTACTCCAATTTTATGAGCTACAGAAATTCCATCTATTTTTCCATCTTCACTTTCATAACTTAACATTTCATATGAAACTTTTTTAGAATCTAATATTCTCATAGCATTTGTCTTAAGTTTCTTATCTTTTGCCATAATTTTCACCTCTTAAACTTAAACTATTTATTATTATACAATAAAATTCCTTAAAAACTAAGCTTAACTTAATATTATCTCAAATGAAGTTAATATAAATTAAGATATTTTGTGTCCATATTCTCAGTATATAATATAAAATCTTATTAAACCAAAATACAATATTATTTCAAAAATACAGATATAAGATATTAAAAGAAGTTACTTTTGGACAAAGATTAAAAAAACTAAATTAATGTCAGGATATAAACAAGATGAACTTTCGAAGTTAATAGAATTATCAAGATTATATATAAATAATTTAGAAGCTAAAACAGAAACCCATCTAACTAAAGCTAAATTAATTAAGCTAAATTATTATCTAGATTTACTCTATTTATTTACATACAAATGGTCATTCATGTTATTCCTTTGCTAAACATATATAATTTAAAAATGCTTTTATAATAAATTTATTATAAAAGCATTTTTTTATTTGTTTAAATCTTCAAATATAGCTTTATCCTTAGTTGAAAATTTGCTTAAATCATTTGTTTGTATGTAATTACCATTTGAATAGTTTAATTTAGTATATCCTTTTTTTCCTATAGTATAAACAAATGGTTCTATTTCTTTATAATTTGATATAATATCAATAGCGTTCTGATTTTTAGTATCAAACAAATCTAATTTTTTATTGAAATTTTCATCAGAAAATTTATAGATGGCAAACTGTCCATCTACACCAAAGGATTCAATAGTATCTCTATCTCCTGCATAAGAGTATCTAGGTACTTCGTTATTATTTCCACAACCTATAAATAAAAGAGCAAAACTTAAAGCTATAAATATTAAAGAGAATTTTTTCATTTGTTCCTCCTAAAAAGTAATTTTAAAAATAATTAGCTATTATATTAATATACTATTATTTTCTATTTCTATATAATTATAAAATAAAGCACTTAAAATATATAACCATAATAATTCTAAATTAAAAGCACAGTTAAAAACTATGCTTTTAATTTAGAATACTTACACTTATAACACTTTTACAAATATAATGCTAATTTAAATGCTCTGTTTTTATCGCCGCATTAAAGCCATCTTCAAAGCCCTCTTTAATATCTTTAAATCCGAAAATTAAAAATAAAACTATTACAATTAAAATTCCTATTACAAATTTCTTTTTCATATATTCCTCCTAACAAACCATACATTAACATTATATAACATTATTGTAAACAAAAAAAGAATAAGTAAGAATTAACCTACATATTCTTTTAATATTATTCCCAAATATTAATTTTATAAATTTATTAAAACACCTTATTTTTATTTATCTTAGTAGAATTTTATAATCCATTTTTAACTACAAAATCTGTTACTTCCTTTGTTAAATCTTTAAAAGATCCGCTATTATCTACTGTAAAATCACATAAGTCAATTATTTTTCTTGTATTCTTTTCAAGGTCATCTTGTGAGTTTTGTTCATAACCATCTCTACTCTTTAATCTTTCTATTCTTACTTTCTCATCACATTTAACCCCTAATGTTTTAAAACCGCTCTTTTTCCAGAATTCAAAATCCTCATATGTTCTTCCACCAGTTACTATTATAAGCTGTTCATTATCTATATCCTTTATAGATTTCTTTTTAAACTTATCTAATATTTTTCCTAATACATAGTAACTTAAAAAGTCCTCATCTATTTCCTTAAGTTTTATAGCCGTATCTACATAAAATTCTCTTTTTTTATTTTCCCATTTATCTGTTGCTAAAAATATACATGACATATCTCTAACTAAGTCTCCTATATTAAAGAAACTAACACTTTTCTCTGAATATTCATTTATAAGTTTAGCTACAGTATCTTTTCCTGAACCTTTTTCTCCAAAAACTATTAACCCCTTCATATTATCAATCCCTTTCTTAGTTATAAGATTACATAACAATTATAACATTTATTGGAATTTTTAAACATCTTATTTTATTTTAATTATTCTTTAAAATTTAAAGTTCTTTCCTCTCCATCACTTCCAGTATGGGAATTTTCAAATACCTCTCTTGCATTAAGTATAAATTCCTTTGGATCATTAATAGCTGGACTAAAGTGAGTTAATAATAATTCTTTTACATGACCCTTTTTAGCTAAGTTGGCTGCCTCCTTAAAAGTCATATGTTTATTTTTTATGGCCTTATGAATATCTTCTTCACTTCCATAAGTTCCTTCACATATGTATAAATTACTTTCATTTATAAATTCTGGTATATCCTCAGTAGGTCTTGTATCTGTTGTGTAGCTTAGTTTTATTCCCTTTCTTTCATCTCCTAAGACCATGTAACTATAATATTTAACTCCATTTAAGTTAGCTTCCTCATTTCTTTGAAGTTTAGACCATAATTCCTTCGGAACTTTATTCATTAAAGCTTTTTCTACATTAAACTTTCTTCCTCTTCTAATATTAAAGGAATATCCTAAACAAGGAGAAGAATGATCTAATTCTAAAGTCTCTATACTTAAATCTGAGATTATATTTTTGTCTATTTCAACTAATTCCATTTTATCTTTTTTCACTATAAATTCTAAATTACGTACATCTTCTAGTATGTTAAGTTTATATGGAAGGTATGGTAGAGTTATTAAAAATCCCTCTATAACCTCTTTTATACCCTTAGGTCCTATTATATACATTTCTTCTGTTCTTCCACTATTCCCAATTGTAGAAAGTAATCCTGGCAATCCATATATGTGATCTCCATGAATATGACTTATACAAATAATATCTATACTTTTAAATCCAGTTCCATTTACCCTCATAGAAACCTGCGTCCCTTCTCCACAGTCTAAAAGAATTTTTCTTCCATTGAAATTCATAACAACTGATGATAAAAATCTATTTGGCATTGGCATGCCTCCCCCTGTTCCTAACAAGGTTACATTTAACATGTTAATCAATCCTCTCTTTCTATAACTAATTATATTATATAGCAAAATGATATTTATTATAAAAAGCAGTATTCCTACCCTTAATTAAGTTATTCTTCATTATTTCTTATACAAAAACAATATAACTTTATATCTAAAAATATCCTTTATAATTTACAAATCTATTATCTAAGTGATAAAATCAATTTAGTGCAATATATTAATCCTATGGAGCGTGATATTATAATGGCTAAACGTACAAAAACGCCAAACTACATAAAAATAGCTATTGATATAGCTAATAGAGTTTTAAATAATGATTTTAAAGAAGGAAGTAAAATTACAGGTCGTACAACCCTAGTTAGCATATATAAAGTTTCACCAGAAACTATAAGACGCTCAGTGGCCTTACTTAAGGATATGAACGTAGTATCTGTTAATGAAAAAAGTGGAATAATCATAAATAGTAAAGAAAATGCCAAGGACTTTTTAAGCAAGTTTAAAGCTCAATCTGACTTTACAACCCTAAGCAATGACACTTATAAAATATTAAAAGCTAAGAATGAATTAGACAAGCAACTTGAAAAAAATATAGAAAATATAATTGAATTCGCTACACAACTTAGAAATGTGGGAACTGTTATCCCCTTTGAAAGCATTGTTGAAAGTGAAAGCTTTGCTGTTGGAAAAAGCATTGGAGATCTAGACTTTTGGCAAAATACAAAGGCAACTATAATAGGAGTTAAAAGAAAAGGAGAAATGTTCCTTTCTCCAGGACCTTATTTCAAAATAATGGCTGATGATATAATAATGTATGTTGGTGAAGATGAAGTTTTAAAAAATGTAAAAAACTACATATCAAATAATGAATAACTAAAAAAAGAAGTATGATATATCCTCTTAAGGTCATATCATACTTCTTTTTTATAAATAACTACATTCTTTTTCCTTTAATGATCTTTTATCAAAAGGATTTGTAATTAAGGCTTTTAAGAATAACTGTGGATAATTAGCTTTTAATTGTTTCATATACTGAATCCATTCAAAGGTTAAATACTTATAAGCAACATTTATATCTTTTGCTAAATGTTTTATTTCATACTCTTCTAATTCATGAGAACATCTACTACTTAACTCTTCTCTTAGATGCAGTATTGACATAAGCATGTCTGAAAACTCTTCATGCTCTATTAACATTGGATTAGTTATTAAGTTTATAACTAAATCCTTTTGAGCATTTAACTTCTTTTCTAAAGCTATTAAATCCACCTTTTTAATATCTATGTCATACTCATATTCATCTACTAATTTTTCTAAATTTTTAAATTCATTTTTATTCCATTCCTTAGTCACTAAGGCCTCTTTAGCAATTATTTCAGTATTATCATCTGCATAAACAAATGTATTTAAAATATCTGTTCCTAATTCACTAAAAAATACTCCTATAAGCATACTTAGCTTATCCCTTAAATGCTCTTTCTCCCTTTTTTCAAGTAATTTATCAATTACTAAAGTAGTGAAGAATACTTCCATAGGTATAAAAGCTATGTCTGCAAAAAGAAATATTAGTGTATGATGTAAATCTTGAAATATAAGATAATGCACATAATGTAAAATTAGTGATAATCCTATTAATCCAATCCCAATCATAAGAAACTCTTTCTTCTGTTTACTCATTCTTGTCCTCCTCATCTGGTCTTAAATATTCTCAATTAATAATGTCTAGAATTTTATACTATCATATTATATCCCTGATTTAAAAGGCTTTTTACACTTTTTTTAAATTCAACTTACAAAAATAACTCACTATAAAAGCTATTATTAATACCTTAAATTTAACTTCTATAATTCCTGCAAGGCCTTTTTATAACTTCTATACAAAGCACATCTAAAATTAGATAACCTTTAATAAAGTTTATAAAAATAAAAAACCAATTCATAGTCTATTTAAAACTATAAATTGGTTCATATCATAATCACATTATTGATTTTTCAAGACATAAGAAAGGTTCTACTATATCTCTCATAGACATCATTTCTCCTACATGTACATATCCTAAGTTTTTATATAAATTAACTGCATTTTCATTTTTATGATAAGCACTAATTCTTATGGAATTGCACTTTTTTTCCTTTGCCATTTCTTCTACAAAATCTATCATTTTTCTTCCATATCCTTTTCCCCTATGAGATGGTGAAACAGCTATTCTATGAAATGATAAAAATGGTCCATCAACTTGCCATGCAATATCATTATAAACATCATAAGCATAATCATTAATAGTTGCAACGGCTACTATTTCTCCAGAAGCTTCTATTCCATAAAGATGTTTATTAGAGATATCCTTAAAAATTATTTCTGTATTGGGATAACTTTCGTTCCAATTATAAAGTCCTCTTAAATTCATTTCTTTTACAACATTATCATAAATACTTTTAACCTTGTTTAATTCATGTTCTTCTATTAATCTTATTTTCATTCCTCTTTTTACCTCTTCTAATAATAAATTAATTTAAAATAATGTTTATTTAAAAATCAAATCAAAATTTTACCCCATGTTCATATCTCCTTTAAATATTAATAATAAAATAACTTTAATTAGATAAAGTTTCCTTTGTAAACTATCTGCTTTAAATATGGTTCATTACTTATCGTGGAATAATTTTATTTTATTCAAAAGAAAAAGTCAAAGAATTTTCTGTTAACATTTTTCTATTTAAAAATTATTAATATTTATCTTTTATTTGCTTTTTTGATATACTCTATTTGAGGAGAGGAAGTGGAATTTATGTTAAAAAAAATTAATTTTCATACCCATACTAAAAGATGCAAACATGCTATGGGAGAAGATAAAGATTATATTAATTCAGCCATAAAAAACAACTTGGATATTTTAGGATTTAGTGACCATGGTCCTTATCCAGATAATAGATTTGGTCTTAGAATGAATTTCAATGAACTTGAAGAATATAAGTCTTCATTAGAAGATCTTAAAATAAAATTTAAAGATTTTATTCATATTAAAATTGGTTTGGAAATAGAATATTTACCTTCAGATGACTTTTATTATAATTACCTAAAAAATGAGCTCAAATTTGATTACTTAGCTCTAGGTCAGCACTTATTCTTAACTGAAAATGGTCAATTGAAAAATACATATTCCTTAGAAAGCACTAAAGACTATATAGAATATGCAAAAAGCATTTGTCTTGGTATAAAAAGTGGATACTTTGACTTTATAGCTCACCCTGATTTAATCTTTATAAATGATTTTCCTTGGGATGAAAATTGTGATAAAGCCTGTAATATAATTATTGATACAGCAAAAAAATATGATTTTATATTAGAATTTAATGCAAACGGTATTAGAAGAGGAAAGAAAAAATATTCTGATGGAGAAAGATTCCCTTATCCCTATGAAAAGTTTTGGAATAAGGTTTCTTTAGCAGGAGTTAAAACCATAATTAACTCAGATTGTCACACTCCTAATGATCTTTGGGATAATACTATGGATTATGCCTATACCCTTGCTAACAATCTTAATTTAAACATTATTGATAATATTTAGAAATTTAAATCTTGCATTTTAATATTTTTAGGTATATAATCAATATAAATTTGGTTTTAGGAGAATTTTTTATGATAAATAGTACAAACTTAATAAAAGCAAAACTTAATAATTCTTATTATTGCTATTATAGATAGTTTGTATTTATGATTGAATATATGCATTCATAGATACAAACTCCAAAGAAATTTTGGATTGTATCTATGATGGCTTAATTTTCGTTATAAAGATAGGTCACATAGGTAATACTATATGGCCTTAATAAAGAGTTTTAATACCCTATAGGTCGTATAGTTTAACTATATGACCTATTTTTTATATTTATATAAAAATCTAGGAGGTATTTTAAATGAAAGAACGAGAAAATTTTACTGGAAAGTTTGGATTTGTAATATCCTGTGTTGGCGCTGCTTTAGGCCTTGGTAACATATGGTTATTCTCCTACAGACTTGGTCAATATGGAGGTGCTGCTTTCTTAATACCATACTTTTTATTTGTTTTTATACTTGGAACTACAGGTCTTATAACTGAATTTTCCTTTGGTAGAAAGTTTAAAGCAGGTTCATATACTGATATAGTGGAATCTTTTAAAAGTAAATCATTAAAAGGAGGAAAATTCTTTGGTATGCTTCCTCCTATAGGATTAACAGGAGTTTTTATATTCTACTCTATAGTAATAGGTTGGATTCTTAAATATTTTTTCTTAAGTTTAACTGGATCTATTAATACTATTGACACCACTACTTACTTTAGTAATTTTGCTGGTACACCTAATACAATATTTTGGTTTGCCCTAGCAATAATATTAACTTTAATAATAGTTTGTTTAGGTATAGGCCGTGGTATAGAAAAATTAAACAAAATAGTGATGCCACTACTTCTTTTAATTTTTTTAATTTTAATCATAAGGTCTTTAACTTTAACTGGCTCTTTTGAAGGTGTCAAATATCTATTAGTACCAAGATGGGAAAACTTATTTAAAATAGATACTTGGGTAATGGCTCTTGGCCAAGCATTTTTTACAGTTTCTCTTAATGGATGCGGTATGGTTGTTTATGGTAGTTATATAAATGATAAATTTGATATTCCATCCTCAGCAATACAAACTGCCATATTTGATACTTTGGCTGCTCTTTTAGCATCTTTTATGATTATGCCAGCAGTTTTTGCATATGGATTAAACCCTTCATCTGGTCCTTCTTTATTGTTTATAACTTTACCAAAAATATTTCAAGGTATGAATTTTGGCTCCTTACTAAGCACATTATTTTTTCTTAGTGTAATATTTGCTGCTATTTCATCCTCTGTAAATATGTTAGAAGGTCCTGTTGAAGCCTTCATGGCCTACTTTAAGTCAAATAGAATAAAAACTTCAATTGTAATATCAGTCCTTTGTTTTTTATGTGGAATACCTTTATCATTAAATATGGGAATCTTTGATACCTTCTCAAATCTTATTACAATAATAATTTCTCCACTTTGTGCTTTATTGGTAGCTGTTGTATTCTACTATATTATTGGTGGCGAAAATGTATTAATAGAAGTAAATAAGGGTGCTCATAAAAAACTTGGAAAATGGTTTATTCCTTTAGGAAAATACATTTTTATCTTAGTTACTATACTAGTAATAATTCTTGGAGTAATATATGGTGGTATAGGTTAACTTTAAATAAAAATTTTTATTTAATAATTAATATTACTTGACCTAATTGTCATTTGCATATAAAATATACTTAGAATTATTTCATGTGCTAGGGGTGCCTTTAGGCTGAGAGATGATTATTTTATCATTAACCCTCAACACCTGATCTGGTTAATTCCAGCGTAGGGAAGCGTTTAGGGCTGTATTTAAACCGGATCTATATTTAGATTCGGTTTTTTTATTTACATTCTTTAGACTCTCTAAGCACACTTAAAGTTTAAGGAGGGGGTAAAAACTATGATGTCATTTTCACAAATAATAAATGATTTTATTCAAAGTTTTTCATCAATTAATTTAGGAGGAAATTTTAAGGAGATTGTAACTAATCCACTAACAATTCTCACTTTAATAGGAGTCCTAATAATATTAGTTTTACTTATAAAAGCTAAAGACATCAAATTTGATGCAAAAATGCTTACAACAATAGGAATTGCTTTAGCACTTACTGCTGTATTAAATATGCTAAAGATATATAAATTTCCTCAAGGCGGAGGAATAACTTTAGGTAGTATGATTCCTATAATACTTATTGCTTATGCTTATGGTCCATTAGTTGGAATGCTTACTGGATTTTTATTCGGTATAATTTCCTTATTTATAGATCCATATATACTTCATCCTGTACAAGTATTATTTGATTATCCTATACCATATATGGCATTAGGAGTAGCAGGATTCTTTAAAAATCATAGAATTTCAGGAGCTGTAGTAGCAATATTCTTAAAATTTTTAGCTCACTTTATTTCAGGAGTTGTTTTCTTCGGATCCTTTGCTCCTGAAGGAATGTCTCCAGTTCTATATTCATTTTTAGTAAATGGTTCTTTAATAGGTGCTGATGGTTTAATATGTGTAGTTATTTTAGGTATTTTACCTGTTAATAGACTTATTAAAGCCATAAGTTCTAAAAGCGTAACAAGCAAATACGCATCTTAAAATAAAGTAAGGTCTAGATTTCATTAGAATCTAGACCTTTTTATTTTTTAATTAAAGAATTATACTATAGGTAAGAGATAAAAAGTTATATAAACTTAGGAGGTACTTATGAGTATTAATCATGGTGCTAATTTATTTGATTTATCAAATGAATTAGGTATAAATAAAAAAGATATTAAAGATTTTAGTTCAAATATAAATCCCTTTGGAGCATCTAAGAAAGCCAAAGATGCAATTTTAAATAATATTGATATGGTTTCTATATATCCAGATCCTAAATATACAGATTTAAAGGAATCAATCTCTCAATATTGTCATTGTAAAAAAGAAAATATTATAGTTGGTAGTGGAGCTACAGAACTAATATCCTCTTTTATAAGTGTTATAAACCCTAAAAAAGCTTTATTACTTTCTCCATCTTATTCAGAATATGAAAGTGAACTTGAAAAAATAAATTGTGAAATAACAAAGTTTTTTTCCAAAGAAGAAGATAACTTTAAAATAGATGTTAACAAATTAATAGATAGCATAAACTCTTCAAAATTTGATTTAGTTATAATTTGTAATCCTAATAATCCTACTGGATTTGCTTTTTCAAAGGATGAAATTTCTTTATTACTAAAAAATACTTCATCCATATTCATGGTTGATGAAACTTATGTTGAGTTTACAGAGCCTGAAATTTACTCCTCTACTCCACTGGTAGATATATTTAATAATTTATTTGTAATTAGAGGAACATCTAAGTTTTTCTCAACTCCAGGTATAAGATTAGGTTATGGACTTATTTCTAATAAAGAAATTAAAAAGTCAATGGTTGAAAAACTTGATTTGTGGAATATAAATATCTTTGCTACAACAATGGGAGAAATTATGTTTAAAGATAAAGAATATATTCTTTCAAACACCTCTAAATTAAAAGAAGAAAGAGATTACCTATTTAGAGAATTAAGTTCAATAAAGGACTTAAAGGTATATGAAAGTTACAGTAACTTTATACTTTGTAAAATTACATCTAAAAAGTTTACTGCTACTGAAATTTACAATAAGCTTTTTAAAAAAGGATTAATAATAAGAAACTGTTCTTCCTTTGAAGGTTTAAATGAATATTTCTTTAGGGTTTGTGTCTTAAAGCCTGAAGATAATAAACTTCTTATAGAAAACCTTAAAAATTTATTTTTATAATTAAAAAAATTAAGAGGTTGCATATATATAATTTTATTATTAATTATATATGCAACCTATTAATTTTTGAAATTATATCTTATTTAATGTTATAAGTACTTTTTAAAATTCACTTATTTTATTTAATTAATCTTTTAATTTAAACGATCATAAACATAGCTGCTATTATTATGTAAACAGCTAAAAGTTGTACCCCTTCAAGCCAATTTGATTCTCCATCATTAACAATTCTATTTGCTATAAGTACTGAAACTATTAAGGCTACTAGTTCAAAGGCATTAAATATTATGCTCATAGGCTTAAATATAAGACTTAAAAATATTAATACTGGAGCCACAAATAAAATAACTTGCAGACTTGATCCTATAGCTATTTCTACTGAAACATCCATTTTATTTTTCATTGCCATTATTATTGCTGTGCTATGCTCTGCAGCATTACCTATTATAGGAATTAATATTATACCTACAAAAAGCTTACTTAACCCAAGAGTCTCTGTCATTGGTTCAACTGCCCCAACTAGGAACTCACTCTCTATAGCAATTATTACTGTAGCTATAACAAGCACTGCTACAGCCTTTTTTAATGACCATTTAGCTTCTCCATCTTCTTCATCTTGTTCCACTGCATATATATCCTTATGAGTGAAAAATGAGAATATTAAACTTAATATGTATATAGCAAACATTACTACAGCAACTATTACACTTAAGCTTTCATATTTTGTGTTTAAAAATTCTGGCTTTATTGTATGCATAAATATAGCAGGAATCGTTAAGCCAATAACAGCAAATAACAACATACTTGAACTAGTTTCCATTACTTTTTTATTGAAACTTTGTGTTTTATATTTTAATCCTCCTGCTAACATACTAGCACCTAACACTAATAATATATTTCCTATTACAGAACCTGCAATAGAAGCTTTAACCACATCAAATAAACCATCTTTTAATGCAAAAAATGAAATTATAAGTTCTGTAGCATTCCCAAAAGTAGCATTTAAAAAACCACCTAATTTGGGCCCAGTATAAAATGATATTTCCTCTGTTGCCTCTCCCATAAGACCTGCTAAAGGGACTATTGCCAATGCAGATAATATAAACATAAGAGTTGGAGAAAAATGCATAAATTCACCTATAATACTTATAGGGATAAATATTAAAAGCCATTTTAGTATTTTCATCTTTAGTCCTCCATATATAAAATAAATTTTACTAAAGATAATTATATCACTTTTGTTAATTATTTTAACAATTTATTCTTAATTTACCTATTTAAAATATTAACATTAATCTATATTTTAAACTAATTTTTATTTTATTAATATATTAAAAACTAAATACATCTTAGCATATCTATAAAAAGATAATAGACATCTTTTTATAAAACTTAAATTATATATTTAGTATGCTCAGAATCAACTTTTATTATAAAGCTTTTTTCTAAAATTATTCTTAAAAGCAAAAAAAACGCTATTTTAAGCGTTCTTTTAATTAATTACATATCTACATTATGAAATAATTTTTGGCAATATTTTTTCTACTATTTTAAAATATCATAATTTTGCGACAATTTCAACAATTTTATTCAATTAATTATTTTATTCAAAATCATAGAAAATTATTACATCTCTAATATTCTTTCTTCAACTATTCCATCTGCCTTTTGAAAATTAAAACCTAATATTTTTCCTAAGGTTGGTCCATGATTTATAAGTTTACCTTCCTCTAAAACAACACCTGATTTTATTCCTCTTCCAAAAGCTAAAAAGAATGTTCCATAATCTTTTTTTCTAGGTGAATATCCATGAACAGCTTTGTAAGTATGTTTGTTTTTTACATCTTTAGTTTCCTCAATAACTTTTCCTTCATATTCATTTGAAAAATAATATCCTCTAGTAGCTTCTACCATAAAATCACATTGATCATTAGCTCCAGTTTTTATAGCCTCTTCCTTATTTAATATGTATTCTAAAGCGCCTTCTTCCTTAAGCTTTTCTAAGACTTCTAAACATTTCTTCTCATCTTCTTTATTTTTACTATCTAAATAAATATAACATGAGCCTCCACATTCCCTAGCTATTGCTTTAAAACCTTTAAGCTTTCCATCCTTTAATTCTATTAAACCTTCTTCCCTAAAGGCACTATTAAGCCTTATTACCTTATGAGTATCTATTGCACTATGATCTCCTAGTAAAATCAATGTTGTGTTTTCATATATCCCTGCCTCTTTTAAACACTCTATTATTTCTCCCACTCTAATATCATGTCTTTTTAAAGCTTCTAAGGCTTCTAAACTTTCATATCCATAATCATGTCTATGAGAATCTACATCTATTAGATGAACCATAGTTAAATTAGGCTTGTATTTTTTTATTGTCTCCTTAGCACATGCTGTAACAAAATTATCTAAATAAGGTTCTTTTGTACCTTTTCTAAGAGAACCAAACTTTTTATTCATACTAAATTGATAAACCTTACTTCCAGCTAAAGCAGACATAATTATTTGATTATGCCAAGGTTTTGTCTCAAATATTTCTGGCATATTATAATCTATATTCATTTTTCCTGTAACTGGCCAAACCACTGAAGCTGTTGTAAGACCATTTTTCTTAGCTAGTCCAAAGAGAGTTTCTCCCTTTATTTTATTCCCGTACCAGTTCCAATTTGGATTTTCATCCTTAAAATTTAATACTATATTATTTGTTATTCCATGGTTAACTGGATATTTCCCAGTAATAATGGATACATGAGCTGGATATGTCAAAGAAGGATATATTGTTTCTACATTCTTTATAAGAGCCCCTTCTTTCATTAACTTAGATATATTAGGTAATTCCTTCATTATTTCAATATCTTTTGAAGATACTGCATCTAAAGATATTACCACCATGTATTTATTATTCATTTTCTTTATCATCTCCTGTTCCTATTAAATTATTTTAATTCTTTTATCCTCTATGTCAATGATAATTTTTATATTTTTAATAACTCTTTAAGTTCTTTATAAATAGAATCCTCTATATCCCCTTGTAATTTACTTAAAATCTTTTCTCCCTCATTAATTCTTCCATTTCTCACCTTCTCTAAAAAAGTGCTTACCCTCCATGATACTTTCATCTTCTTACTTAAAAATATTAATAAGCTTAATAAAAAAGTAGGTAATAAAACTCTAGGCTCTACTAATGCAATTACTACTACAATCCAAGCTATATTTGAAGCTATTTTATAAGGTTTACAAATTTCACTTATGTCATCACTATATTTTAAATCACACACTCTATTTTTTCTTTCAAAAACTTTACTTCCCATATATTCTCCCCCTATTAATCGCCTAATAATTTAATTATAATCTCTTTATACATTTTTTTCCATATAACTAAATAAAAAAAGGCTAGTACCAAAATAATTTTTTATAAAACTTACAAACACTATGAAGAGAACATCTAGATGAGCTTTAGAATGTAAATTATTACGGAAAAGGGATTACGTTAAAAAGCTGAGACTGTTAATTTCTTAGGAATACAATCTCACAAAGTTAGATTGTATAAGTTCAAGAATCCAAATTAAAAATTTGGTCTTTCACTTAAGTTTCGAAGCTTTAGTAATATCTTTTGAGTAATAATTATAAATTCTTAGTGAAATCTAGTAGTTCTCGGAATATGTTTGTAAATTTTATTCTTATATTTTGATACAGCCGATTCTATTTTTATTATCCTATTATATCTTTTGCCATTTCCTCTAATTTTGCTTCTCCATCTTTTTCTGAGAAGTTATAGAAACAATTAGCTACTTGTATTTTTTTAGCTCTTGATATATTTAAATCTTTACTTATTTTTTCTAAGAAATCAACTTCTTCTATATCACAATCCTCATCAACAAGTCCTATTCTAACAAGTTCAAAATAAACAATATTTTTAACCTTTTCTGATGAATTTTTTATAATTTCTATTGATTCTTCATATGAAAGATTTCCTAACTCCTCTTCTTCTAAATCTAATTCTTTTATGTATATACGAATTAACTCTTCTTCTTCTTTTTTGATGTTCTCATCAGCTAAAGCAAACTCAGTTACTAAATTTACAAATGCTAATCCTTGTTCTTTATTTAACTCTTTTAAAAACATTGCTTATCCCTCCGTATAAATAAATTTTAGCTTATTAATAATATACTATAAAAAATTTAGTATAACAAAGTCTTTAAGGTTAATTTTTAATTAAGAAATGACTACAATCCTCTATTTCCCTTATTATATTCTAAAAATCTACAATATTAAAGAAAAAGCTGTCATTACTTCTACGTAATGACAGCTTTTAATATTTTCTTATATGTTAGAAACCTTTTCTTTCTTCTCAAGGTATCCTTTTAACTGTTGCAATCCTAAAATTAAAGCTCCTCCTATAATAAAGAATAGGAAATTAAAGCTACTTAAATTCATAGCAGCCTTTGGAATCTCTAATGTAGTTGGTCCTATAAAAACTGCATATATAGATCCAATCATTAATCCTATTATGAAATAAATCATTTGAGATCTATAATTTGAAAGTAAGAATTTTATTAATCTTATTGTAGTTATTATTCCTACAACTACTCCTAGTCCAAAAACTATAAGCATAGGTAAATAACTGAAATTAAATGTTAAAACTTCTTTCACTCCATTTACAACAGGTGCATAAAGACCAAATATTAAAAGTAATGTTGATCCTGATATCCCTGGTAAAACCATTGCTGATATAGCAATCATTCCAGCAAAGAAAACATATAGTGCAAGTGGTAATGAAAACTCATTTAATACTAAACTTGTTCCTTTTGCACTTCCTGTAGCTGGATTAAAATATGTTATTGCCGCAACAATAGCCATTCCTAAAATAGCATATATTATGTATCCATAGTTTTTCTTTAATGCTTCTTTATCTTCACTAATTATTATTGGTATAGAAAATATTATAAATCCAGTAAATAAAGAACTGATTTTATATATTTCTTTATCAAATATTGATGCTATAAATAATATTGATAAAATCATACCAGTTATCCAACCTATTCCTAATTTTAATAGGAATATTATAGCATCTTTTTTGCTTACATCAGTTTTTTTTGCAGATGTTAAAGCATTTAATGAGCTTATAAACTTATTATAAAATCCCATTATAAATGCTATAGTACCACCAGAAACCCCTGGAACACTATCTGCTAAAGCCATTAAAAACCCTCTTATAAAGTTAATCACATACATAGCCTATCTCCTTTAAAATATTATATTTATATATTATTATTTTGCTATATCCAATTCATCATATAATTCCTCTAATGTAAGATTATTATCATAACAATATTTACTTACTTCTAAATCTCCAACATATCTATAGTGCCAAGGCTCATAACTATACCCAGTTATATCTTCCTTTCCTTTTAAATATCTTAGGATAAAACCATATTTATGAGAGTTTTCTAAAAGCCACTGTCCTTCTTTTGTATCCTCAAAAGATTCTTCTAGCTGAAACCCTATAGACCTAGTAGTAAAGTCTACAGCTAATCCTAATTGATGCTCACTTGATCCTGGTAAAGCTACAAGATTACTTGAATCACTCTTCTCTTTTTCTAAAGCTCTACCATATAAATATTCTTGCTCTTCGTAAGATCTATAAGCACAAGAAAGATATAAGTCTAACCCAGCTTTTTTTGCATCATTAAAAAGATTTTCTAAATCTTTTTTTAATACATTGCTAACCCTATTTCTAGGTTCATTTTCTAAGCCTACAAAATTCACCTTTGGAATAATTAATTCCTTCGGCTTATAATTTTTATCTATTGAGTTTTCCTTATTTACAACTTTAAACAATCCATCCTTATCATTTAAAATTATTTCTTTAATATGAATCTGCTCTTCACTAAGTTCTTCTTTATTTAACTCTTTATTTTCATTATCTATCTCTTCATTAGAACTTAGGTTATTCACCTCTAAAGCTTTCAATTTGTAAGACTCATAGCTTCTTCCTATAAAGAAACTAGTTATTGTTAATGTAATAATAACTCCTGTTAATATGTAACTTTTAAGTTTCACTTAAACATACCTCCAATTTATTAAACAGACTAATCCTTTAAATTATTACCAAATTAACATTATATAAACGTAATATTTCAAAAAGTTAAACTGTAATAATAATAAATTGAAGTTTTCTATTGGGAATTAATACAAAGTTTATTATATTATAAACTTTATTCCATATTCAATATTATAAATTAAAATCATATATTTTGATTAAAATTTAGCAAAGTTTAAAGTAATTTAAAAAAGTACTAAAAGTTAAAATCTTTTAGTACTTTTAATTTATTTCGCTTCTTTTAATCTACTTCTTCTGTGTCTATCTGTTTTGAAGGTAAGATTAACTGTAAATAATACTATAACTCCTGCATAACAAATTAAGTATAATCCTACTGAAATACTATTTATAAGAATCAAATAAATAGCTGTAATTATAATACCTAAATTTCCAATCCACTTAAATGTATTTCCTAAGACACCACTTACATACTCCAAATCATCTTTTTCCTTATCAAAACCTGATAAAAGATGAGCTAGATTCTTATCCTTTACTTTTTTTCCTATAAATATGTTAAAAATACTTAGTAATAATAATAAAATAGCAATAAGCATATATCCTCCTAAGACTCTTTTATTATAAAATACTATAATTTTACATATATATTCTCAGTTTCAACTTAACTTTATTAAATATTTTTTTAATTTTACTTTCTCAAACTTCTACTTTGTATCTTAAGTTTTTCATACAAATCCTTTGCTACTAAAAATATATATTTATCTTATTAATAAAAAAACACCTGATAATCTTCAGGTGTTTGGTGCCGAAGACGGGACTCGAACCCGTACGAGTATTAGCCCGGCGGATTTTGAGTCCGCTGCGTCTGCCAATTCCGCCACTTCGGCTTGAACATTTTTATTATATATTAACTGTTCATTTCTGTCAATACATATTCTTCCATACAAATCCCCCCTAAAAATACTTTTAAAATTTTTAAGTTTATTGTATTTTTATATTTAATATTCATAGCAAAGGAATATTCATAATATAAATTATAATATGATCAAGTTAGTTTAGGAGAATAATAATGAATGATCTTTTAAATCTATTTATATACATAGATGAATATTTAATAAAAAGTCTATCTTCTGTATATCTAAATGGATATATAGATATACGCACTTCTAAAAGAATTTGTGACAATACCTTAGCTGGAAGAATTCACCTAGATGAAAATAATAAAACCTTTTGTAGTGATGGTAAAAGTCGAATATATAATAAGGGTTTTAAAACTAGTAATAGATCGAATGACTTTAATGAAACAAATTGTTATGGAAATGATAGAAGCATAGAAAATAGACTATTTGGAAGAACTGAAGAAGAAATAAAAAGAATTTATACCTCTTTTGAAATACACAATACTATGCTTAAAAGAATGACCACATCAAAAGTTATTAAGGATCTTGAAAATTCTCATTTAGTTGATTCTCATATTTCTGAAGGAGATTTTATAAGAACAAAGGGATGCATAACAGAAACTTCACTATCTTCTTACTTAGATTCAATAATAAGCTTAATAGAATGTTTCCCCTTAGACATATTAGATTCTCTTTTAAAAGATAAAAACTTAGGCAATTTAAACTTTTCTATAATATTAAATTTACTAAAAACAATTAAAGATAAACTCTCTTTAAATTCAACTGAAGATATAATTATGAATTGTTCTGGCTATACTGCCATACTTAATACTAATTCAAAATACTTTTTAAATGGAGATTGTTATGTCTTTGATAAGTGTAATTGCAATTGCAATGTTTTAGGAAAAGTTATTAAAGTTTGTACAAATAATAATGATTGTATAAATTTATTAAGAAAGCTTACACAGGAAAATTATTATGTTGATTTATTAAAGTCAATTGAACCTTATTTAGATCTATTAAAAAATCTTAATATACCAATTCCTAAATGTCCAGAACCTAAAGTTAAATCACCAGCTGTACTAATAGCACCAATAAGCATGTATTTTTAAAGCCTTCTAAAATTAATTAGAAGGCTTTAATTTTTTATTATTTAGCTATTATTTCAATTCCATCCTCTGTAACTAGTATTGTATGCTCCCATTGAGCTGAAAGTGATCCATCCATAGTTAATGCAGTCCAATCATTATCTGCATCTACAAAGACATCATATTTCCCTTCGTTTATCATAGGCTCTATTGTAAAGATCATACCTGGTACTAATACCATTCCCTCTTCAGCATCTCCATAGTGATATACAAATGGATCCTCATGGAATTTTAATCCTACTCCATGGCCTCCAAAATCTCTTACAACTGAATATCCATTCTTTTCTGCATGTTCTTGAATTGCAGCTCCTATATCTCCTAAGAATCCCCAAGGTTTAACTGCTTCAATACCTTTTTCTAAACACTCTTTAGCTACTTTAACTAATCTTTTTGCATTTTCACTAGCTTCCCCAATAATAAACATTCTTGAAGCATCTGAATAATATCCATTATATATAGTAGATACATCAACGTTTATTATATCTCCTTCTTTAAGGATTATATTTTCATCAGGAATTCCATGACAAACCTCATCATTTATAGAAGTACAAACGCTTTTAGGGAATCCACCATAGTTAAGGGGTGCTGGAATAGCTCCTCTACTTACAGTATAATCATGTACTATTTTATTTATATCTTCAGTACTCATTCCTGCTTTTATTTTCTCTGCAACTAAATCTAAAACAGCATTGTTTATTTCTGCACTTTTTCTTATGCCTTCTATTTGTTCTTCATTTTTTATTATATCTCTAGTAGGAACTTCAAATCCTTCTCTAGCTAAATTTTCTATTCTCTCATCAAATTCCATATGACATTTTTTATATTTCTTGCCGCTATTACACCAGCATAAATCATTTCTATTTATTCTCATTTTCTTGTCTCCTTATAAAAACTTTAAATACACCTTAAAGTATATATCTATACTTTTAAGTATATACTAAGTTATACTTTTTTCAAGTTTACACCTTATTAATAAGATTATAAAAAAAAGATATAGGATTTATGTACTCTATAAAGTCCCATATCTATAATACTAAAAGTAATACAAACTTTACTTCTTTTTATCTATAAAAAGAGCTATATTTTCTCTTATTATACTCATTATAATTCATTAAATTATATATAACTCCCTTTATATTAATCCTCTTTGCAAATATTATCATATTAAATTCCTCCCATTTATCCTTTTTATAATAATATGTAATATTTGCTTCAATTATTAAAAAGCAAGGTATTTTTCTTTTGAAAGCTTTATTTTATCATTTTCTTCTATGGATTCTAAAACATATCTAACAACTGAATTATTTAAATACATAGCAAAAAACAAATCATTTCTATGTCCATATACATCTCTATATTTCTTTAAAGCATTTTTAAAAAAGACATCATAATCTGAATTACCTAATATTTTATAACTATCTTTTATTATTATATCTTTACTAAAAACCTTGTGTAACTTTTTCTCATATAATACATGCTTTAAGGTTACACTCTCCTTAAATCCCCATTCTTCATCATGAGGCAAGGAAAAAAAGTCACATAGAAAATGACATATTACTCCTAACTCTATGCTAAATCTTTCTTTTCCTAAATTATTTATTATTTCATCACTGCTTAATCTACTTAGCTCTTTTACTTTTTCATCAATAATTTCTTCAAACTGTTTTCTACCATGTTTTTTTAACCTATATTTAGGTGAAATATCTGGAAGAACATTTCCTTTTAAAAAACTTTTTTTATCAATTAAATTTCTTCCTCTTCCTTCAATAGTATTAAATGTATTTTCTCCTATTTCAAGATGAGTTTTATAAAGCATATTAATCACCACCCTTAGTATATTTTGTTCAAAGTACAAAAAAAAATTACAATAATAATAAAAAATAGACTATATGCATATAATCTATTTGAGGTGATTTTATGACTTTAAAAAACAAAAATAATTTAATAAAACATCTTAGTTTTATTACTATTATTTTAATTTCTTTTATTTTAATATTTACCTTTAAAGATAATTCTACTAAATCTGTTATTAATGAAAATACTATTAAAGAAAGTGTAAAGTCAGATTTAAATGGTGATGGGAAAGAAGATTGTTTATATATAGAATTAGGAAATGAAAATAAGTATATATTAAATGCAACTATTAATGAAAAAAGTTATGAGTTAACTCCAAATAAAACAATTAATTCTTTAGGGAACTTTTCACCTAGTCGTCCTATAACCTTAAACTTATTAGATTTAGATAGAAATAATATTCCAGAGATAATTGTTCAATCTTCTGAAGAAAATAGCTCCATACAACATTTGTTTAAGTGGACTGGAAATGGATTTGAAGATATATTTTACTCTACAAATAATATCTTAGGTATTGTAGATTCAAATAATGGCAAAACTCCTAAAATACTTTCTTTTTCCTTAGGAGATAGTAAAGAAAATATTCAAAAATATATGCTTTTAAATAAAAAATTTAAAAACATATCCTATGATACTGTTGAACCAACTGGACTATATTCTATAATTTCTTTTATAGATATAATATCTTTAAATTATGAGATATCTGAACTTCCAAATATATTTGCAACTTATATTCCTAAAGAAGATCTATCTCAAATATGGAGATTGGAAAAGGAGTCTTATTATTATGACTTTCAAGATGCTTTTTTCAGGGATATAGATTGGAATAATAATGGAGAGGTTACCAATTCATCTTGGATCTTAAACTTTAATAAAATCCCCAAAGAAAACCCTAATAATAAATCACAAGTTAAATTCACAATTCAATTAGAAAAAATTAATGATACATTTTTAATAAATTCAATAAATTTAAATTTTAATAAATAAAAAAGGTTAAATTATTTTAATTTAACCTTTTTTACTGAAATATATATTAATAAGTTATTTTTCCTTCCTTATACATCTTTAAAACCTTATCTAAAAATCTAGCTCTTTGAGGATCAACAAAATTTTTAAGTGAAAGTATCATTGTAACTATTGGATCCATACTTGCATCGCCACTTATATTATTTGTTGCTCCTAAATTTCCGCCTCCCATATTTCCGCCCATCATGTTAGCAATAGCTCCTAAGTTCCCCATGTTACCCATTGGATTCATTCCTTGAGCTCCGCCACCTAGTAACCCCATAAGTGAGCTTAAATCTCCCATAGGGTTTCCATCTCCCATCATAGCTGATAAAGGATTATTATTCATATTTCCTTTCTTGTTACTTTTATTCTTAGAAGAATTGTTCTTTCCTCCATCCTTGTTATTTAAAATAGAATTTATAGAATTCATATCGAATCCATCACTACCCATAGAAGATAGAACTTCTGATACTTTATTTACATCAACATCTCCAAGTCCTAACATATCTAACATCTGAGGATTTAATCCCCCCATAAAATTTCCTTGATTTGAATTTTCGCTAACTTTATTTTTGCGTCTGCGCTTTGACATCTCCTATCCTCCTTAATAAATTTATGTATATGTACTATAATTTTTTATTTTTTAGGAGGGTTAAAAAACCCTCCAAAAATTATTCTAACAACATTCATAGCCGCAGCTATTTGCGTTTACACCACCACATAGCCAGAATAATAAGAATAAGATATATGCTCTATCATTGCATAATAAGCCTGATTGACAAAGTATTAGCAATGTTGGTAATGTTGTGCAAGCATTAAATCCTGAACAACCAGTATTTCTACTTTGTTGACTGCAGCAATCATGTTTTTTGCTTTTGCATTTGCATTCGCATTTACATCTGCATCTGCAGCATTTCTTTCTACTCATAAAAATTCACTCCTTTTTCTATTAGCAACATCTATTATTGTTGCATCCACAAGCATTAAATCCACCACATAGTAATGATAATAAAATTAAGATATATGCTCTATCGTTACATAATAAACCTGAACATTGTAAAACTAAAAGAGTTGGTAGTACTGTACAAGCATCCATTCCTGTACATCCGCCATGTCTACTATAGTTTTCATGACTATTACAGCAACATTTTTTCTTTCTACTCATTTCTCTTTACTCCTTTTCTATTTTCTAAACCTTTGTTAACATCCACAATTTCCTAATAATCCATTACAGTTATTGTTTCCGCCATTATTTCCGAAGCCACCACATAAAGTTGCTAAAATAATTATCCATATTATAGCGTTACATCCAAATCCGCCATTTCCACCTCCACAGCAGCATTCATCTTCACAGCAGCAACAGCATCTGTTATTATTTCCACCGAATCCGCCATTTCCGCCGAATCCGCCACCACATAATAAGAATAACCAAATTAATGTCCATATTCCGCCACCGAAGCCAAAACCACAGTTATTTCCGAATCCTCCACAGTTGTTTCCTGAGCCACCACAATTGTTTCCGAATCCACCAAAAGAGTTATTTCCAAAGCTATTTAAGTTATTAACTCCTCCTACAGATTGTCCACAATTATCAAAAGAATTTCCACATCCTGAAGTATTACAGTATCCTGAGTTACCACAATTGTCATTTGACATTCCTTCTAAGATTTCATTTAAGTCCATAAATGTTACCTCCATATATTTTCTTTATACTATATAGTATTCTCTTCACAAACTTTTGACACATATTTATGGAATATTTTCTACTTTTTGTAATAAATATTGATAAAAGGGCATATACTTCAAAAAAAGAAGCTGCGAAGATAAAATCTTCACAGCTTCTTTAATACTATATTCTAGAAACATCTAAAAAGTTAATTTTATATTTAATTTATGAAATTAAACTTCTTCAACTAAATCATCAAAAAGATAATCTACAAGTTCATCTTTTCCTTTTTTATTTAATGAAGAGAAGAACTTAAGTTTGTGATCCTTAGGTAATCCTAGAGTTTCTTTTATAAGCTTTTCGCTTTTTCCTATTTGATTATTAGATATCTTATCACTCTTTGTTGCAATAACTACAACTTCATATCCATAATGCTTTATCCACTCATACATTTGAACATCATCAGCAGTAGGCTTATGTCTACAATCTACTAATAAAACAACCTTCTTTAAAGGTCCTCTATTTAATAAATATCTCTCTATTGTAGCACCCCAAGATGCCTTCTCTTTTTTAGATACTTTTGCATATCCATAACCAGGTAAATCCACTAAATAAAAATCTTTATTTAATAAAAAGAAATTTATTAATCTAGTTTTTCCTGGAGTTTGACTTACCTTTGCTAGCCCTCTTCTATTAGTTAATGAATTAATTATAGAAGATTTACCAACATTTGATCTACCAACAAAAGCTATTTCTGGTAGGTTATCATCAGGGTACTGTTCTCTCTTAACCGCTGATATTATAAATTCCGAACTTTTTATTTTCATTATTTTTCAACTCCAACCAATGCATTTTCTAATACATCATCAATTTTATCTGCAAGTATTATATTTAAACTATCCTTAACTATTTTAGGAAGTTTAATTACATCTTTTTCATTTTCCTTAGGAACTATAACCGTATCAATTCCTACTCTTCTTGCTGCTAAGCATTTTTCTTTTAAACCACCAATAGCTAAAACTTTTCCAGTTAAAGTTATTTCTCCAGTCATAGCAACATTGTGTTTAACTTTTTTACCAGTTAATGCTGATACTAAGGCAGTAGTCATAGTAACCCCTGCAGAAGGACCATCCTTTGGAACCGCACCCTCTGGAGCATGTATATGAATATCTTTCTTAGAATAAAACTCATCCTTTATTCCTAATTCCTTCATATGAGCTCTCACATAAGAGTATGCAGCTTTTGCAGATTCCTTCATTACATCTCCAAGTTGTCCAGTAAGCTCTAATCTGCCCTTACCATCCATAACCATTACTTCTACTGGTAAAGTATCTCCACCATAAGCAGTCCAAGCCATTCCTGTAACTACTCCAACCTTATCGTCCTTATCAATTTCTTCATAACTAAATATTTTTGGACCTAAGTATTTTTCAACTAACTTAGTAGATATATTTAAATTTTTCTTATCTTTTTCTATTATATCCTTTATTCCTTTTCTTATAACATTAGCTATTTGTCTTTGAAGATTTCTTACTCCAGATTCTCTTGTATAGCTATCTATAATAAGTTTTAAAGAAGAATCAGATATAGTTATTATTTTATTATCAACACCATGTTCTTTTAATACCTTTGGTACTAAATATTTCTTAGCTATTCTGAATTTTTCTTCGTAAGTATATCCTGATACCTCTATTAATTCCATTCTATCTAAAAGAGGTCTTGGAATCCCATCTAGAGAGTTTGCTGTTGTTATAAACATAACCTCTGATAAATCAACATCTACCTCTAAGTAATGGTCTCTAAAAGTTTTATTTTGTTCATTATCAAAAACTTCTAGTAAGGCATCTGCTGGATTTCCTTTAAAATCCATTCCTAACTTATCAATTTCATCTAGTAAAAATACTGGATTCATACTTTTAGCTTCCTTTAATCCAGTAACTATTCTTCCTGGAATTGCTCCAACGTAAGTTCTTCTATGTCCTCTTATATCAGCTTCATCTCTTACTCCACCTAAAGACATTCTTACAAACTTTCTATTTAATGAAGTTGCAACACTTTTAGCTATAGAAGTTTTACCTACCCCTGGAGGTCCAACTAAGCAAAGAATAGGTCCTCTTAATGAATTACTTATTTGCTTTACAGCTAAATATTCAAGAATTCTATCCTTTACGTCCTTTAATCCATAATGATCTTTATCTAATACTTTTCTAGCATCTTTTATATTTAAAGTATCCTCAGTAAACTCTCCCCAAGGCATGTCTAATAAATTTTCTAAGTAAGTTCTTGTAACTCCTCCATCTTGAGAATATGGAGATGAGGCCTTAAGCTTTGAAATCTCATATTGAGCTTTTTCCTTAACCTGATTAGGTAATTTTTTCTCATTTATAACTTTTTCAAACTCAATTATAGCTTTCTTATTATCATCATCTTCTCCAAGTTCTTCTTGGATTACCTTCATTTGCTCTCTTAAATAATATTCTCTTTGGCCTTTATCTAATTTCTTCTTAACTTTAGTTCCAATTCTCTTTTCTATTTTAGCTACTTCAATTTCTTGTTTAACATAGAATATTAATTTTTCTATTCTTTGCTTTAAATCTAAAGTTTGAAGAATATCCTGCTTGTCCTCTTGTTTTATAAGCGCATATGAAGAAATTAAATCTGTAACCTTATTTAAATCTTTTTCTTCTTCTAGATTATCAAATAAATCAACACCATTTATTCCACTACTTGCTGTAATATCTAAAAACTCAAAAAAGTCATCCTTTAACTTTCTTGATAAAGCTTCAAGTTCCTGGTCAATTTCATTATCAATCTCTATTTTCTCTATTGATGCTTCAAGTAATTCCTCTTTATCAAAGAATTCATCCATCTTTGCTCTTTCAATACCTTCTACTAAAACTCTTATAGTGTTTTTTGGCATTTTTACAATTTGCTTTATTTCACAGATTGTACCTATATTAAAGATGTCATCTTCACTCGGATTGTCAATCTCTATATCTTTTTGAGCTGCTAAAAATATCTTTTGATCTCCTGCCATAGCTTTTTCAACAGCTTCTATTGACTTTTCCCTACCAACGTCAAAGTATATAACCATATTAGGAAATACAGTTAAACCTCTTAGAGGAATTAAAGGAAGAATTAATTTATCTTCTTTCATAAATATCCCCTCCAAAAAAATTAATAACTACGTATTATATAAATATATAGTCTTTAACAAGTATACACATATTACAAGTTTTTTTCAAGCTTATTTAATTCCATAAAAGAAAACTAACACTTTAAGTGTTAGCTTTCTTTAGAGATTCTGCATTTAAGGCACCAGTAGCAAAAAATGCACTATTATCTTTAAGTATTAAGCTCTCTTTTTCTATACATTCCTCTTCATAAAGTGCAAGATTTAATACCTCTTCAATTCCCTTAACACCAACTATCTTTATTCCATCAATATCTCTAGTTATACTACTTAAATTTTCCTTAGGAACAATTACTAATTCTACTCCAGCTCTCTTTGCTGCTAATATCTTGGCATTTACTCCACCTATTGGTTTTACCTTTCCCTTTATTGATATCTCACCAGTCATGGCTACCCTATTATTTACAGGTATACCTTTTATAGCACTATATATAGCTGTAGCTATGCTTATTCCAGCTGATGGGCCATCTACCGGTATTCCTCCTGGAAAGTTAACATGTATATCATATGCCTTTGAATTTAAATTAAATATATTATCTAATACTGTTAACACATTTTGTACAGAACAATATGCTGTACTTTTTCTCTTTATTTTCTTCTCTCCACCGCCTAGTTCCTCATCATCAACTATTCCAGTAATTTTTATACTACCTGTGTTATTACTTGATAGCTTTGCTGTAGCTTCTATTTCCATTAAAGCTCCATTATTAGCTCCATACACCGCTAATCCATTTACATATCCAATTTCAGGCTTATCATTTATCATTCTTTCCATTCTAGGATTGTATTGACCATTTTCAACAACCCAATAAATATCGCTCTCTTTTATGTAATCTCTATTTTCATTTATTGCAAGGCCAGAACATAATTGAACTAAGTTTATAACTTCTCTTCCATTAGTACAATATCTAGCTACTATGTCTAATCCTTCATCACTTATTCTATAGCCAACCTTATTTGTGGCATTTAAAGCAATTTTTCTAATCTCTTCAACAGTTAACCCCCTAAAAAATATTTCTACGCACCTTGACCTTATAGCGGGCACTATTTCCTCTGGGCTTCTTGTAGTTGCACCAATTAATCTAAAATCCGCTGGCAATCCATTATCAAATATTTCTTTTATATATCTAGGAGTATTTGGATCCTCTGAACTATAGTAAGCTGAATCTAAAAAAACTTTTCTATCCTCTAAAACTTTAAGAAGTTTATTTAATTCAATAGGGTGTAATTCTCCTATTTCATCTATAAAAAGTATTCCTCCATGAGCCTTTGTTACAGCTCCTGGTTTAGGTTGAGGCACCCCTGCAATCCCTAAGGAACCTGCCCCTTGATATATTGGATCATGAACAGAACCTATTAAGGGATCTGCTATCCCCCTCTCATCAAATCTTAAAGTTGTGGCATCTATTTCAACAAATTTAGAGTCCTTATTAAAAGGAGATGCTACCATTTTCTTAGCCTCTTCTAAAATTATTCTAGCTGCTGCAGTTTTTCCTACTCCTGGTGGACCATATATTATTACATGTTGTGGATTAGGACCACAAAGTGCTGCTTTAAGGGCTTTTATTCCCTTTTCCTGCCCTATTATTTCTTCTAAATTACTTGGTCTACTTTTTTCAGTTAAAGGCTCTGTCAGTTTTATCATTCTTAATTTATTTAACTTTTCCATTTCTTTTTCATTTTCTTTTTCTAAGACACTATTATCTTTCTTCTTACTCGCAAAGGACTTGCTCATATATATATAGAATAAAATTGACATAAGTAATTGTAGAAACATTATAAATGTATAAGTATTCATCTCTAATACCTCCCGTTCTATAAGGTTAGTATTTACCTATTTTTGTGATGATATTCCAAAAAATCCATAAAAAATAAAAAAGATGCATATTATTTATGCATCTTTTTCTATTAAGCAGTTTCTATATCTTTTCTAGCTTTATTTTTCTTCTCAGTTCTTAAAGTTGGTCTAACTTCTCCTTCTGGAAGTTTTTCAAGCTCTGGATCTTTTCTATCTTTTATTGTCTCTTCAGTTATAGTAGCTTTTACAATATTTTCTTCTGATGGTATATCAAACATTATATCCATCATAGTTTCTTCTACTATAGCTCTTAATCCTCTAGCACCAGTTTTTCTATTTATAGCTTCATCTGCAATAGCTTTTAAAGCTTCTTCTGTAAAATCTAGTTTTACATTATCAAGCTCAAATAATTTCTTGTATTGCTTAACTAGAGCATTTTTTGGCTTAGTTAAAATACTTACTAAAGCTTCGTTATCTAAAGCTTCTAAAGTTACTAATACTGGTAATCTACCAACAAATTCTGGTATTAAACCGAATTTTAATAAATCTCCAGGCATTATATCCTTTAAAAGTTCTCCAACGTTCTTTTCGCTTTTTCCTTTAACCTCAGCGCCAAAACCTATCGAACTCTTAGTTCCTCTTTTTTCTATTATTTTATCTATTCCATCAAAAGCTCCACCACAAATAAATAAAATATTTGAAGTGTTAATTTGTATAAACTCTTGATGTGGATGCTTTCTTCCACCTTGTGGTGGTACTGAAGCTGTTGTTCCCTCTAATATTTTTAATAAAGCTTGTTGAACACCTTCTCCAGAAACATCTCTTGTAATAGATGGATTTTCTGATTTTCTAGCAATCTTATCTATCTCATCTATATATATTATACCTTTTTCAGCTCTCTCAACATCATAATCTGCATTTTGAATTAGCTTTAAAAGTATATTTTCAACATCTTCACCAACATACCCTGCCTCTGTTAATGTTGTAGCATCTGCTATAGCAAATGGAACATTTAACATTTTAGCAAGAGTTTGTGCAAGTAATGTTTTACCTGAACCTGTAGGTCCTAATAAAAGTATGTTACTTTTTTGTAATTCAACATCATCTTCTGCCTTATTAGCATTTATTCTCTTGTAATGATTATAAACAGCTACTGCTAAAGATTTCTTAGCTCTCTCTTGGCCAACAACATATTGATCTAAATAGTCTTTAATTTCTTGTGGCTTTGGAAGATTACTAGCTTCTAATGGTGATGATTCTGTATTTCCTTCAAATTCATCTTCTATTATTTCTGAACAAAGCTCTATACATTCATCACATATATATACACCAGGACCTGCGATTAATCTCTTAACCTGTTCCTGATTTTTACCACAAAAAGAACATCTTAATTGCTTTTTATCTTCAAATTTTCCCATCTTATCCACCTCAACTTTCAATAAGATTTAAGTTGTAGATTATTTTCTTTCTATAACTTTATCTATTAATCCGTATTCCACTGCTTCTGATGCTTCCATGAAATAATCTCTTTCAACATCTACTTTTATTTTTTCAAGAGGTTGATTTGTATTTTCACTTAATATTTGGTTTAATTTATCTTTTATCTTTAATATTCTCTTAGCATGAATATCTATATCAGTCGCTTGACCTTGGAATCCACCTAAAGGTTGGTGTATCATTATTTCAGCATTTGGTAATGCAAATCTCTTTCCTTTTGCTCCTGAAGATAATAAGAATGCTCCCATAGAAGCAGCCATACCGATACAGATTGTAGATACGTCAGGCTTTATATATTGCATAGTATCATAAATTGCCATTCCAGAAGTTATAGAACCTCCTGGGGAATTTATGTAAAGATGTATATCTTTATCTGGATCTTCACTTTCTAAGAATAATAATTGGGCAACAACAAGGTTAGCCGTTACATCATTAACCTCTCCACTTAACATTATTATTCTATCTTTTAATAATCTTGAGAATATATCGTAACTTCTTTCGCCTTTGCTTGTTTGTTCAACTACCATAGGTACTAAATTGCTCATTAAATTCCCTCCTTTTAAAAAAAACTCTAATTATAATATTGCCATATATATCATAAAAACATACATTATCATAATTATTATATAAAAAAAATAAAGATTTGTTAATTAGTCTTTTTCTAAACAAACTTTTAATTTTAAAATAATTGCCAAGAAATACTTCCTGGCAATTATCTGAAAGTTTATTTATTTATTATTTTAAAGATTCAAATAACATTTTTAAAGTTTTTTCTCTCTTAACATCTAACTCTAAAGCAGCTCTTTGAGCATTTAATAATAGATCAACCATTTTCTCAGTTTCTGCTCCGTTTGAGTACATTTTAGCAACTTCTTCTGCTTTAGCTTTTAACTCTTCTTCAGTAGCTTCTATAGCTTCTGCTTCAGTTATAGCACTCATAACTAAATCAGTTTTTACTTTTCTTTCAGCATTTTCTTTCATGTAAGATTTCATCTTATCTTCAGTGCTTCCAGTGAACTCATAGTATTGCTCTAAGCTTAGTCCTTGTTGTCCTAATCTCATTTCTAAGTCTCTTACCATGTTTTCTACTTCTCTGTTTATCATAGCTTCTGGAATTTCTACTTTTGCGTTATCAACTACAGCGTTTATAACTTTTTCTTCCATTTCTCTTTTAGCTCTTAATTCGTTAGCTTTTACAGCTTTTTCTTTTAAGTCAGCTTTTAATTCTTCTAAAGTATCAAATTCTGAAACTTCTTTAGCAAACTCATCATCTAAAGCTGGTAATTCTTTAACTTTTATTTCTTTTACAGTTACTTCGAATTTAGCTGGTTTTCCGTTTAAGTCTTCTTTTCCATAAGCTTCTGGGAATGTTACATTAACATCTTTGCTTTCTCCAACTTTTAATCCAACTAATTGCTCTTCAAAGTTATCTATGAAGCTTCCTGAACCTATTTCTAATGGATAGTCTTTTCCTTCTCCACCTTCAAATGCTACGTCATCTATGAATCCTTTGAAATCTATAACAGCTATGTTTCCATTTTCAACTGTTCCTTCTTCTTTAGTTTCAACTCTAGCATTTCTTGCTTGCATATCAGCTAATTGTTTTTCTATGTCTTCCTCTTTTACTTCGTAAGATACTTCTTCAACTTCTAATCCTTTGTAATCTCCTAAAGTAACTTCTGGGTAAGTAGTAACCTTAGCTTTGTAAACTAAGTCTTTTCCTTCTCCAACTTCTACTACTTCTATTTGTGGATAATCAACTGGTCTTACGTTGTTTTCTTCTAAAGCAACTCCGTAAGTTTTATCTATACAAGCGTTTATTGCATCATCAAATAAAACTTCAACTCCGTAGAATTTTTTAACCATGTTCATTGGAACTTTTCCTTTTCTGAATCCTGGTATGTTAAACTTCTTTGAGTTTTTATTATAAGACTTTTTTAACGCCTCGTTAAAGTCCTTAGCATCAACTTTAATTTCTAATTCTACAACATTTGTGTCTATTTTGTTCATTTTAGCTTCCATTGTATATTCCTCCTGTAAATAGCCTTTTAAATTCATCTTTTATGAATTAACCTAGGCAATTATAACATATAATTTCTTTTTTTATCAAATATTTCTTTTATTTTATTCTTACATTTATACATTTTATCATACTAGTAGTTTTTTTTCTATAAAATCTTTAACATCTTTTAATTCTTCGTAAATTTTAAAATTATCCCTATAAACTTCTATTATTAAAGGACCTTTGTAGTCTAAACTTTTTAATTTTTCAATTATAGTTTTATAATTTACTTTCCCCTGTCCTGGAAGTAAACAAATACTTTCTTCATCCCTATCGTTTATATGAAAATTAATTAAATCCTTCCCCATGATATCAATATAATGGAGAGGATTTTCCTTGCTTTTATATGCTTGTTTTATATCACAGGTAAATTTAATATCATATTTTATGTTATTTTTTAAATACTTTAAAAAATCTATATCTGAAGACATACACCAAGAAACATTTTCTTGAGATAAATATATATTATTTTCTCTTGCTATATAGGCTAGTTCATTATATATATCTAAAATTTCCTTCTTATTAATAGTATTAAACTCTTGTTTTCTCATACCATGAAAGGTATATGATGAAGCTCCCAATTTATTAGTAGCTTTGCATATATTCTTAAAAACCTCTAAAGAATCTTTTCTTCTTCTCTCATATTGATCAAATAAATAAGGTTCATACATAGATGAAAAAAAATGTACTGATTTTATATTAAAGTTATTTTTCTCTTTTTCCTCAATTAATTTCTTTACAAAATCATCACTATACTCATAATAAGTATTTAAAAATAATTCTCCTGTATAAAAACCCAATTCTTTCATTATTTTAATTGATTTTTCCAATTCAAAATCTGGATAAAAACATGCTGAAGAAATTCCAACTTCCAAATTAATTTCTCTCCTTCCTTTTTAATCCCTATTATTATAACTTATAGTAAACATTTAAATAAACTTTTTTAATTCTTATTTTAAATAATACCATTTGCTTATATGGAGATACTATGTTATGATAAGCTTTGTTTGATTGTGAGAATTTTAAAAATAAAATAAATTTTAAAAACTAAAAATATACAAGAAGAAAGAGGATAAAGAATGAACAATATAAAATTTGATGACTTAGGTCTTAAGGAAAGCTTACTTAAAGCTATAAAAGATATGGGATTTGAAGAGCCATCTCAAATACAAGCTGAAAGTATTCCTGTAGCCCTAGAAGGACACGATATAATCGGTCAAGCTCAAACTGGTACTGGTAAAACAGCTGCTTTTGGATGCGCTATAATAAATAATGCTGATTTTTCAGGAAAGAAGAAATCACCAAAAGCACTTATTTTAGCACCAACTAGAGAGCTTGCTATACAAGTTAATGAAGAACTTGTAAGACTTGGAAAACACGAAAAACTTTCTGTTTTACCAATATACGGTGGTCAACCAATAGATAGACAAATTAGAGCTTTAAAAAATGGTGTTGATATAGTTGTTGGAACACCTGGTAGAGTATTAGATTTAATAAGAAGAAAGAGTTTACCTCTTAATGATATAGGATTCCTAGTGTTAGATGAAGCTGACGAAATGTTAAACATGGGATTCATTGATGATTTAGAAGAAATTGTTAAATCATTAAAAACTGATAGACAAACACTTTTATTCTCTGCTACTATGCCTCCACAAATAAAGAAATTAGCTAGAAATTACATGAAAGAAGATACTAAGCACATCGCAATAAAGAAAAGTTCTTTAACAGTTTCAAAAATAGAACAATTTTATTTTGAAATAAAACATAGAGATAGATTTGAAACACTTTGTAGAGTTTTAGATTTTGATGAACCAAATGCTGCAATAATTTTCTGCAAAACAAAAAAAGGTGTTGACGAAGTTGTAGAAAAAATGCAAGCTAGAGGATATATGGTTGAAGGTATGCACGGAGATATGAGCCAAAACCATAGACTTCAAACTTTAAGAAAATTCAAAGAAGGAAGCTTAGACTTCTTAGTTGCTACTGATGTTGCAGCTAGAGGAATAGACGTTGAAAGCGTAACTCACGTTATAAACTACGATCTACCACAAGACAATGAAAGTTATGTACATAGAATCGGAAGAACAGGTAGAGCTAACAGAGAGGGAGTTGCTTATTCTTTAGTTACTCCAAAAGAATATATGATGCTTAAGCAAATTCAAAAGCATACTAAGAGTAAAATAATAAGAAAAGCTGTACCTACAGTTGATGAAATATTCCAAAATAAACATAATAACATAATAAATAATGTAAAATCTACTATAGAAGAAGCTTCAGAAGATTTCCAAAAGTTTATTCCAATAGCTACTCAATTAGATGAGGATTATAGCTTAGTAGATGTTGCAGCTGCTCTTTTAAAAATAGTATTTGATAAAGAATCTTCTTTTGATTACACTTCAAATTCTATAGAAGCTCCTGTAATGGACGAAACTAGATTATTTATGTCTGTTGGAAGAAGAGATGGTATAACTCCTAAATCTCTTGTTAACTTCTTAAAAGAGACTGCTAGAATAAGCCCTAAGCAAGTTGGAGATATAGACATAAAAGAAAACTTCTGCTTTGCTAACGTTGATGCTGATGCAGTAAATAATATAATGAAAAAATCAATGGGTAAAAAACTTAATAAAAGAACTGTTAATATAGAAGTTGCTAAAAAAAGAAAATAATATAAAAAAAATACATACTCATATGAGTATGTATTTTTTTTATTTATTCTTGCAACAACTAGATCCATTTGAACATCCACATCCATTTTTAGAACATCCTCCTTGGCATCCTCCCTTTGAAGAACATCCTCCACAGGTTCCATTTGCTTTTTTAGGACATCCTCCCCTACTTCCACAACAACTTTTTTTGAATCCTAATTCTTCCAATTCTTCTTCACTTAAGTATTTCAGTGGAAATTCATTTTCCCCAAAGCTTTCATACTCTGGAGTATCCTTAATTTCATTTCTATCTATATTTAACAAAATTATCACCTCATTATTTTTATAAATACAAACTAATAAATTATTATTTTGTATTATTACCTATTAATATAACATACTAAATAAGCTTTAACTACTCATATTAAAATTTTAATTTTTTATAATTTTTAGCATTTTTTCATTATTTATGATAAAATTTATTTATAAAACATTTACATTATGAGGAGGTACATTATGAGTATTCATATAGGTGCAAAAGAAGGTCAAATAGCTGAAACAATTTTATTACCAGGAGATCCTTTAAGAGCTAAATTTATAGCTGAAACATTTTTAGAAAACCCAGTTTGTTACAATGAAGTTAGAGGAATGTTAGGATATACAGGAACATATAAAGGAAAAAGAATATCAGTTCAAGGTACTGGTATGGGGGTTCCTTCAATTTCTATTTACGTTAATGAGCTTATAAGAGATTATGGAGTTAAAAATTTAATAAGAGTAGGTACTGCTGGAGGTATGCAAGAAGATATAAAAGTTAGAGATTTAGTTTTAGCAATGTCATCTCATACTGATTCTGCAATAAATAAAGTTAGATTTAATGGTTTAGATTTTGCTCCAACAGCATCATTTAAACTTTTAAAAGCTGCTTACGATACTGCTGTTGAAAAGGGATATTCTCCTAAGGTTGGTAGCGTATTCACAGCTGATAGCTTCTACAATGATAACCCTGAAGCATGGAAACAATGGGCTAAGTTTGGTACTTTAGCTGTTGAAATGGAAACTGCTGCTTTATATACCTTAGCAGCTAAGTATGGTGTTAATGCCTTAACAATACTTACTATAAGTGATCATTTAATTACTGCTGAAGAAACTACTGCTGAAGAGCGTCAAACTACCTTTACAAAGATGATGGAAGTTGCTCTTGATGCTGCTATAACTTTATAAAATAAATGAGCTATATCAAAATAACTTTTGATATAGCTCATTATTATTTATTAATTACTCTTCTCTTCTTCTAATCCTGGCAATGAAAAGTCTTGTACACTATAAACTATCCATTTTCCATTTTCATACTTCATATTTGTGAAAAAGTTTTTTTCTATTGATTCACTTTTAACATCTATTCCTAATATTTTCTTTTTTATCTTATATGAAACATTAACCACAATCCTAGCTTCATAAACACCATGATTTCGTTCTATTGAACTATTCTCCATCTTAATTTGAAGATCACTTATATCATAGTCATTCTTTAAAAGAAAATATTTCTGACTTAATGTATTATATATGTTATTCTTAACTTCATCTTTAGCATTTCTTATATCATTTTTATCCTCTGAATTTAAAGCTTGAAATACACTACTATAAAATTCTTTTACAACTTTTTCAACATCCTCTTTTATAATTGTGTCTTTTAAATCTAGCTCTATGTTTATTTCTGGATGGTCTTCTATATAAACCTTTTGGCTATCTATTTCTCCCCAAGGAGTGTTGCATTTTATAGTTAAATATGTTGAACCATCCTTTGGAAAAGGACCAACATCCTTAAAATCTTTTACCTTTATACCTGAGTCCTCTCCATTTATATATACATTACTATCCTCAAAGCTACTCTTAACCGTAACTAAGGTTCCATTTAAAGGTATATCTATCTTATTGTTATCCATAAAAATCACATTTTTTTCTTCTACCAAATTAGAATTATATGCTTTTTTCTCAACCTTAAGATCATAGACTCCTGGTATTAAATTAGGTATTTCTAAAGTTCTACTAGTGTTAGTTGTTCCTATGAAATTATCATTTAAATACACACTAGCTTCTGGGAAATTAGATGCCACAATAAGCTTCTTTTTCTCTATTGCAACATACCATTTTTCTCCCCAAAAACTTTTTTTAGCTTCTAACTTTGTAGAGTATATCTCATCCCCATTTTCTAAGGAAGAAACCAACTTATTAATTCTACTTTTATCAGCTTTAAAAAAATTAATATAGGGTATTAATTCCTCTTTTGTTATTCCAGAATTTTTATTTCCATCTTCTATTAAGTTCATTAAAGCTCTTTCATTTCCTTTGCTTAAGGAATTAGATAACTGTTCAATTACATCTCTCTTTTTACTACTTACATTGCCATATAGAAATACTATAATTAAGGCTAAAGCAATAACACAAATTATTATTACCTTAGGATCCTTTTCTTTTATAATTTTATCCTTTAATCTTTTATAAAAGTTACAAATGTTATGACCTACCCCTGTAATACTCTCTTTCAATTTATCCATATGTTAAACTTACTCCTCTAGTAAATTTATAATCCACTTATTGCATGATGTACATTTATAAACTTGTATTCCAAAAGGATATAGCATTTCATCTTTAAATCTATTATAGTCACTTCTTAACTCTTTTAATGAATAAAATTCATCATCTTCAGTTAAAGCCCCTACTAATTCGCATATATAATTTTCTTTAGTTTTAAAACAGCAATCATTCTCATCTGTACACTTTATTTTCTCTAATTTTAATTCTTCTTGAAAATCTTGTAATATAGGTATTATATCTTGAAATTCACTTATATCATCTTGAAAATCCTCTGCTAAAAAATCTACTCCACTTATAGTAAATAATTTATCCATTTAATCACCTCTAATTTCCTAATTAAAATTTGCTAACTAATTCTAGTATTACATAATTTAATTAATTTTACTAACTTATTTTAGCATAATAAATCTTATTGTAAATAACTTATTATTAACAATAGTAAAAATAGCCCTTAAATGAGCTATTTCTTAATATTTAGATTTAAAACAAAAGTTATTTATTCTATTATAGATAAGAACTCTTCTTCATTTATTATCTTAATATCAAAATTTTCTTTTATTAAATTTTCTGCTTTTTTTAATTTAATACTCTTTTCATTTTCTTTTAATTTATTTAAATCTCTAATTCCTGTAATTAAGTAATTAGTCTTTTTACTTACAGAGCTTGAGACAAAACCACCACATCTTATTACATTGCCTATGGCTTCTCCTCTAGACATAGAGCTTAAAGGTCCTGTAAAAACTACATTTTTACATTTTAAAGATATTTCTCCCTCTTTCTTCTTTTCTTTAAGTCTTAAATTGCTTGAATATTTACATTCACCCTTTCTTCCAGAAGATTTATATCCATTTTCATAAACAGCACCTATTCTTATGGCAAGCTTATCTGAAAGCTCTTCAACTGATTCTATATTTAAATCTTTGCATATATTAAGTAATATATTAGCACAAGCTCTTGCATCTTCCCCTGCATGGTGATGAGAAAACTCAAAGCCTAAAGCTTCACTTACAGTTCCTAACTTATGATTTGGTAATGATTTATAATAATTCTTTGCCATAACTACTGTACAAGCATATTCAAAGTCTGGATAAGGTATATCATAAAAATCCAAAGTTTTTCTAAGAACGCTAATATCAAAAGCTGCATTATGAGCTATTACTAAATTTCCATCTATGTAATCTTTTATTTCTTCCCATATTTCATTAAAAGTTCTCTCATTTTCAACATCCTCTGGTCTAATTCCATGTATCCATATATTCATTGGCTGAAATCTCATTTCACAAGGCTTTATTAAAAAATATTTTTCTTCAACAATTTTATTATTCTTAACAACAGTCAATCCAATAGAACAAGCACTATTTCTTTTCTCATTAGCAGTTTCAAAGTCTATTGCAACAAAATCCATTTATGTCTTTCTCCCTTTCTATGTAACAATAAACAATATTATATCACATTTTATTTTATTATTTTAATTTATTTAAATGTAATTTAAAATAAAAGACCTTACTGTAGAAATAAAATATTTCAAATACAATAAGGTCTAAAATTATTCTTTAATAATATTTTTTAAGTTGTATTTCTAGATTAAAATTCCTATTTACAATTAAAGCTCTAAAAATAAACTTACTTCTTAATTAAGGAATTTTAAAATCTATTTAATTGCACTTTTAATGTTATTAAATAACTCTTTATTTTCTTTTATCTTTTCTTCATTACCTAATACACAGATATAGTCTTCCTTCATTAAGTCTTTAATCATAGGTGCAAAACTCTTAATTTTTTCTACATCTGCATTTATGATTTCTTCTCTTTCCTTTTGAAGATCTTCGTAAGTAAAGTTACTTAAGTAGTATGAAACTGCTATATCACCTTTTATTCCATTACTTATAGGTTGATCATATTTTCTTATTGTACCTATGATGTATTTAGTCATTTCTCTTTCATCAGCTTCAAAATCATTTAAATAATTAGGTATATTATCATAAGCTTCTAAGGTGCTTTTTATATTAGGATCTCTATATGAAACTATATATGCTCCACCATCTCTTCTAAAGTTAGAAAACACTCCATAAGCTCCACCTTTAACCCTTACAGCATTCCATAAGTAGTCAAAGCCTAAGATGCTTTCTAATAAAGATAGGGCACCAGAATACTTATATCCATGAGTTTTATAATTTCCACCCTTAGCTACATACTGTACATTTCCTTGAGTTAAAAGCCCTTCATTTTTCTTTCCTAAATCAAAATTATATTCTTCTTTCTTAAAATCCTTATTATTTGTTTTGCTTATTAAATATTTTACTTTTTCCTTAAAGTTTTCATATTCCTCTTCTTTTCCTGAATAACTAATAAGCATATTTCCTTTATTAAAGATTAAGTCTCTCACCTTTTTTAAGCTATCTGATATTATTGATTTTTTATCTTCCTTCTCTATATTTACTAGAAAATCATAATAATCTAATCCACTTATTTTTTCATCATAAGCTCCTCTATTTGTAGAGTATGATAAAACTTTTTTCATAGCTATTCTATGACCACTATCAAATATAGCACCTTCTAGTCTAGCTCTCTTCTCTCTAATTATTTGCATAATTCTGTCCATATCATCTAAGTCAGTGTGATTTACAATCTCATCAACTAATTCTATCGCTTTATTAGTCTTACTGCTTAATGCTTTATATGAAATTTCTAAATATGGTCTAAACTCATTATTTTTCTTTAGATTAGCAAAAGTTATAGCTCCAAAGCTTATTCCACCTGTACTTATATTTATGGCATTTGATAACTTAGAATAATCATAATTTTCTGTTCCACACTTACCTAATATATCGCATAGTAATCCAACATAAGGTATTAAATCTTCAGGAACACTATTTGTATTAAAGAAGAAATTAACATAGTCTATTTTATTAGTATGGAAATCATGGTGTAATGTTGTAATTCCATCTATTTCTTTCTCTTCTGTAGGAATTTTAGTTGCTTCTTTATCTATATCCTCTAAAGATAACATAGGAATACTTTCTAAATCTTCTTTTTTATCTGGAGTACTTTGTCTTTCTTTTAACTTTTTGCAATTATCAATTATTTCATTTAAAGTCTTTTCATCAAAACTATTTTTGATTTCTTCTAACTTTTTCTTTAATTCAGCTGACTTTTTCTCATTTATTCCTTTTTCAGGATGAAGAGAAACAAGTGAAGAGTGAGTATTATTTATCATATATTTTTCTATTAAATCTTCAAAGTAATTACTTGTTAAAGCAGATTTTATTTTTTCAAGATTTTTTTCATATTCTAAATGAACATATGGATCTCCATCATAAAGCCAACTATCCATAACTTTTAAATAATAAATTAATCCATTAGGATAAGAACCATAATCCCCTTCTCTTAATTCAAATTCAACTCTATTTATGGAAGCTTCTATAAGTTCCTTATCTATTCCATTTTCAACTAAATCCTTTAAAGTATCCATTACTACTTTTTTAAATTCTTCTTCTTTGTTTAACTCTGCATTCTTAACTAAAACAGTAAAGGCTGATTGTTTAGTTGAATTATCAAAGTCTCCTGATACAGCCTTTCCTATACCTGCATCTATTAATGCTTTCTTTAATGGAGCTGCTGTACTTCTTGTTAAAAGATATGCTAAAACATCAAAAGCTAAGCCTTTTTCTCCATCTGTGGCATCGCCGATTACAAAGTTTAAGCTATAATAACTTTTGTGATTTAAATCTTCACTTTCAGCTATTCCATAAGTAAAGCTTTCTTCTTTCATACTTTCAAAGGATTTTTGTTCTTTTATTTCTGAATCTATCTCTTTATATTCAAAATTCTTTAAATACTCTTCATTTATAAATTCTAATTCTTTTTCAGTATCTCCATTACCATATAAGAAAATATATGAGTTTGATGGATGATAATATTTCTTATGAAATTCTACAAACTCTTCATAAGTTAAATTTGGTATTTCATCAGGATCTCCACCTGAAGATAAGGCATAACAAGTGTCTGGGTATATTGTTTGAGGAATTTTTCTATAAAGTATAGAGTCTGGAGATGAGTATGCCCCTTTCATCTCATTATAAACAACACCATTATACTTTAATTCATCTTCCTTATTTTCTATATAATAATGCCATCCCTCTTGCATGAATATTTCCTTATGCTTATATATATTTGGATATAATACAGCATCTAAGTAAACATCCATAAGATTCATAAAGTCTTTTTCATTTCTTGATGCTACTGGATATATTGTTTTGTCTGGATATGTCATAGCATTTAAAAATGTATTTAAAGAACCTTTTAAAAGCTCTACAAAGGGCTCCTTAGTATTAAATTTTCTAGAACCACATAAAACTGAATGCTCTAAAATATGAGGAACTCCTGTGCTATTTTCAGGTGGTGTTCTAAAACCTATTGCAAAGCATTTATTATCGTCTTCACTTAAGATTTTTATAAGCTTAGCCTTAGTTTTTTCATGTTCAAATCTTAAACCTACTCCATCTATTTCATTTAAATTTTCTATGTTTAAAAGTTTAAATCCACTATAAATATTATTCTCTTTAAAATTCATTTTTCACACTCCTATAAAAAGGTATTTTGTTAATATGTTTATTTTAATAATTGTACCATAATTACCCTATATTAAAAAGTTTGCTGTTATAGATTAAAATTTATCCCTTTAGATAAATTTAGTTTTTTAAAATAATATATTCTAAAAATAAAGATTATCCTAGTTTATTTATTTCCAAATAGCTTTTAATTTATTTAAATTTCTTTCTATATTTTGTTTAAGAGAATGTTAATTTCTAAATAAAAAAAAGAAATGATATAACTAAATCTATATCATTTCTCTTTTAGCTTAAGATTATTCTTTATGGTTAATCAATTTTTATTAAGTTTACTAATATTTCTTTTTAAAATATTGAACTAAAAATTATATATATAATTTTTATAGTATTCCAAAATATCTAGCAATAACATATAAGATTATTGCTCCACCACCTAAAAAGCTAACCTTTGCATTTCTTTGGTTATTAGCCATAACTTTTTCAAATATTCCTCTAGCTATAAGCAAAGCTCCAGCTGCTACACCAACCCATTGATTTGTTGTAAACCATTCTGGATTAAGATATGTATAAAAGTATCCGATTACAAGTGGGAAAATAAAACATCCAAAAATACTTCTTATAAATGGAATTTTTCCTTTTACTAATTTCATCTTATGTAATTCTCCTTTACTCTCTTATTACATATTAATTTTATCAACATTTTTAAAAATTTAAAAGCATATATCTCTTATTAAGTTAATATTTACTTTTATTTATTATTTTTTTTAGTTATTCATCATATACATTATTGAATTATGTATTAAAATAGGAGGAACTTAATGAAAAGAAAGCACAAAATATTATTAGTGACTTCTTTATGCCTAATAATATTATTAACCTTATCTATATATGTATCCGTAAACCAAAAGAAAACCTCAGCATTTTCAGAGGCCATAAATTTATTAAATGAACCTAACCAAAAAGAAGATGATGAATTTAAAGGAAAATTTCAAGAAGTACTTCAGGAATTATTTAAAAATAGAAACATAGCTATATTAAACAATGATTTAGAGGAATTAAAGAAATTTTATGATTTAGAAAAAAAGCCTAGTCTTTGGGCCTATGAAAGTGAAAGTAAAAAAGTTAAATATTTAAATAACTGGTCTCAAAAGCAAGGAGTTGTATTTAATGAAATAAAATCAAAAGCTGAAATAAGAAAGGCTAGAGAAAGAGAAAAGGACTTATACGGAATAATATGTGTTGTTTCAAGTGAATTTACATATTATTATCTTAATGACCCACTTAAAACTAATACCTTTAGATTAGGTACTTATCATTATTTAAATTTAAAAGATGAGGGAGATAGATATATTATTACTAAAGAATGGTACACTGATCCTTTTGCTGATTCTCTAGATTTAAATAATATAAAATCTGATGAAATTAAATCCTATATTTTAAATAGTTCTAGTCCAGATTATTCACCTGATGAAAGAACACAAAAGGCTATAGATTATGCCCATACCTATTGTGGAGCAGCTGCAGATGATGAACTTGGATTTAACTATAATAAAAAATATACAGACTTTAACCCGCAAGGAGGAGACTGTGCAAACTTCGCCTCTCAAATTCTTTTTGAAGGTGGTGGATTTAAGAAAAATTCAACCTGGAACTATTCTGATGGTGAAGGTTCTAAGGCTTGGGTAAATGCTCAAGCATTTAAAAATTACATGGTTAATAGTGGACGTGCTTCCTATATTGCTAAGGGTAAATATTCAGAAATATATAAAGCTGCCTATAACTTAAGACCTGGTGATTTTGTAGCTTATGAAAAAAATGGACGAATAACTCACATTTCAACAGTTACAGGATTAGACAGTAAAGGTTATCCCCTAGTAACTTGCCATAACACAGATAGACTTCTTGTTCCCTTTGATTTAGGTTGGAGCAATGACAACATACGCTTTCATCTAGTAGATGTTTATTATTGATTTAAATATAAAAATGATGTGTATAAAAATAACTAAGAAATAAAACTTATAAATATATTCTGAGAATTACTGAATTTTAAGTGAAAGTCCAAATTTAAATTTAGAATCTTGAACTTATCCAATTGAACTTTAATTTAATTGGGGTCATTAGAATAGCAATTACTTCGAATAATTTACTAAAACTCAGAACTCCCGCTGGTCAAACAACTTCACTTCTTAACGCAAATTATTCTACGTAATAGCTTAAATTCTAAAGCTTATTCAGATATTCTCTTCATACTATTTATAAGTTTTATATTCAAGTTTTAATACATATCATTTTTATTTTGAACTATAGTTCTAATCTATATTTTTCTAAGGACTTAACTATTAAATTAGCTATTTTCTGTTGATATAACTTATCTCCTAACAAAGCATCATCTTCCCAATTGCTCATAAATCCCATCTCTAAAATTATTACAGGTATTTGTGACCAGTTAAATCCTGTCATATCTTTTCTTTCAAAAACTCCATTAACTTTTACTCCCCCCTCTTTTAAAGTTTCACTTAAAATTTCTCCATATTTCTTACTTTCTTCATATATACCTTTTAACTCCTTTGTTTCTGATGAAGGAATTAAAATTGAAGCTCCTCTTTTTCCTGAATTATTTGACCCATCACAATGAAGTTTTATTGAAATATCTGCCTTTGATGTATTTCCTATTTCTGCCCTTTCTCTATTGCTTAAGGTAACCTGATTTTTCTCCCTTGTCATAACTACTTTATAGCCCTCTCTATTTAAAAGCTCTTTTAAGATCATAGCTACTTCTAAATTTATTTCATATTCCTTATTTTTTGTACCAACTCCTGCTGTTCCTGAAGATACTCTAGGCTTTTTTTCATTAGACCAAGGTGCTATAGGTTCAAGCTTCTTATCTCCTTTTTCTTGATGACCTGCATCAATGCATATAGTAACCTCTTCTTTTTCTTTTCCTAAAACTTTCTCTCCCAGTAAAGTAGTGCTAACTAAATTCACTAAAAGAAAAATTCCTAATAAAAATATAAATCTTTTTTTCATAATAAAAATCCTTTCTAGTATTTAAATAATAACTAGTATTTCTCTAAAAACTAAAAAATATTATCCACTGGTTTTACATATAAATTTTTCATGTTATAATTTTAAAGTCTTAAATTATGTCTAATAAAGAATTTAATATAAATTAAAGGAGATACATATGAAAAAAGTTAATTTTAAGGGAAGTGTAATGTTAAATCCTACTCCAGTAGTTCTTGTTACTTCTAAAAATAAAGAAGATAAAGTAAATGCTTTTACTGTTGGTTGGGTTAGTACAGTTTGCACTAAACCTCCAATGATTGCCATGGGAATAAGACCGGAAAGATTATCCCATGAATATATAAAAGAAAGTGAAGAATGTGTTATAAACTTACCATGTAGAGATATGGTTAAATTTGTTGATTTTTGCGGTGTTAAATCTGGAAGAAAAGTTGATAAAATTAAACACTTTGGATATGCCCTTGATAAGGGAATAGCTGTAAGTACTCCTTCTATTGAAAAAGCACCTGTAGCTTTAGAATGTAAACTTAAATCCATAACACCTTTAGGTACACATGACATGTTTTTATTTGAGGTTCTTAATGTAAAGGTTGATGAAAGTCTTATAGATGAAAAGGGAAAGATTCATTTTAACAAGGCTAATCTATTAGCATATAGTCATGGAGAATATTTTGGTCTTAATTCTAAACCACTAGGTTCTTTCGGTTATTCAATTAAGAAAAAGAAAAAATCAAGATAGTATTACTAATTAAATATTAAAAAGACACTAGAAAAATTTATTTACACAAAATTCTCCTAGTGTCTTTTTTTTAATTCTTATATAAGTTTCTTCACATTATTTTTTTAATTTAGTATTATCTTCTCATATGTATAATTAAATTTCTTCTTTAGCAGAGGTTAAGAATTGAATTTCTTCTAAAACAGAGCTTGCTCTACTCTCATCTACCATAACCACTAAATAATCTCCACTTTGTATTTCAATAGAACCCTTAGGAATTATTTCATTATTTCCTCTTTTTATTGCAACTAAAAGAGCTGTCTCTGGCCAATTAACATCTTTTATTTCTTTTCCTTCTGCTTCACTACCAAGTTCTACTCCAACCTCTAGTAAAGTTTTATTGTTAGAAGGTTCTTCCACTTCTGAACCAACCTTTTCTATCCATCTTTCTAATAAGGATTCATATATTGGTTCGCTTTTTAGTAAGTCAGATGTTACATATGAAATTATTACAACTACAGATAAAGCTAGCATATGTTCAAAAGAACCAGTCATCTCTGTAATAAGTATTATTCCTGTAATAGGTGCCTTTACTATTGAAGCAAAGTTACCTGCCATGGCTAATATTATAAAATCTATTATATATTGATTTGGAACTCCAAATGCATTACAACTTACTATTCCAACTATATTACCTACTACTGCTCCTAAAAGTAATAGTGGGAAGAATATACCCCCTGGTGTACCTGCACCAAAACTTATAATAGTTAATAAGAATTTAACTAAAAGTACAGCTAAAAGAAGCTTTATTGGAAAGTTCTTAGTTGCTAAATCCATTATAAGTTCATGTCCACCGCCTAGTATTATTGGTGCAAAAATACCTAATATACCTGTTAATAAGAAAGGAATCATTACCTTAACTTCTACAGGAACCTTTTTAAATTTTCCATATAAGCTTTGTACTTTTAAAATTCCCTTTGAGAATATTGCACCACCTATACCTAAAAGTACTCCTAATATTATTAAAACCCAATAATATTTTAAAGGTAATACAGGAACATTTTCCATTCCTAAGCTAGGATTCATTCCTAAAAATTGTTTTGAGACAAAATCAGATACTAAGGATGCTGCCATTGCAGAAACTAAAACTAAAGGTGAGAAACTCTTATGTACCTCTTCTAGAGCAAATATTACCCCTGATAAAGGTGCATTAAATGCTGCTGCTAAACCAGCTGAAGCACCTGAGGTTATTAAATATTTTTTCTCTATATTTATTCTTTTTAAGCTATTACTAAATCCTTCTCCTACAGCAGCTCCCATTTGTACTGATGGACCTTCTCTACCTAAAGATAATCCAGCTCCTAAGGAAATTACTCCTCCTAAGAACTTATAAATTAAAATCTTTAGCCAGTTCATTTTAAGTTTACCAATTAATTCTCCTTCAACTTGAGGAATACCACTTCCTGAAATCATTGGCTCTCTTCTAACCATAAATCCAACAAGGGCTCCTAAAATAGCTAATATAACTAAAACTATAATCATATTAGTTATACTTAAAGCTGCCCATGCATAAAGCTTTTTAAAAAGCGGAAATAAGTAATTAACAATAATTCTATTTAGCACTAAAACTAAAGAACATAAAAGTCCTATGGCAGCACCTTCTAGAACTAATTTAAATCTTAAATCCTTTCTATGTGACAGTACTTTTTTCGTACTCTCATTACTCAAAGATTTCCCCTCCTTACACTTAACATTTTATTAACATATTTATTATACCCTTATGTTTTTACAGATTCAAATTTAATTAAACTTCAATTTCAAATTATTTTTTCAAAAAATCCTTCTGTAAACCTTACACTCTTCTTATAGCAATAGTTTTACATAATTTTATCCCTTTAATATAAAATCTTATTAATTAAAAATATGTAATTTCTTAAAATTTTTATACATAGTATTAAAATATGAAGATTACATGAAAGGGTGTGTATCCATGAGTCTTTTTACCTTTAAAAAAGGACTTCATTTGCCTTATAATAAAGAACTTACTAAGGATAAAAGCATAGAAGTTTTTGAACCTAAAAAAGATTTAATTTTCCCACTTTCTCAACATATAGGAGCACCCTGTGAACCTATAGTAAAGGTTGGTCAAAAAGTTTTGACAAATGAAAAAATAGCTGATTCTTCAGCCTTTGTTTCTTCTCCTATTCACTCTAGTGTATCTGGAACTGTAAAAGATATTAGAGAAATTCAATCTATAAATGGATCTAATACACAGGCAATAATCATAGAAAATGATTATAAATATGAAAAATATCCAAATGAAAACCCTAAGTATTCTAATAGACTTTCTCTAAAGGATGTAGTTAATCTAGTAAAAGACTATGGCATAGTTGGCCTTGGTGGTGCTACCTTTCCTTGTCATGTAAAACTTAATGTTAAAAAGGATAAAGAAATTAAATATATAATTATAAATGCAGCTGAATGTGAACCCTATTTAACCTGTGATCATAGGGTCATGCTAGAATATACGGAAGAAATAATTGGTGGCTTGAGAATCCTTTTAGAACTTTTTCCTAAGGCATTAATCTACATAGGTATAGAAGACAATAAATTAAACGCCATAGATAAGTTTAAAAGCTTTTTAGGCGAAGAGGCTAAAATTAAGGTAATGCCACTAAAAACTAAATATCCTCAAGGCTCTGAAAAGCACTTAATTTATGCTTTAACTAAAATTCAAGTTCCCTCTGGAAAACTTCCCCTCCATGTAGGATGTATTGTTTTTAATGTATCTACTATATATCAGTTATATGCTAGTTTAATAAATAGGTTGCCTTTAACAGAAAGAATTATAACAGTAACTGGTGATTCCATAAGATCTCCTAAAAATTTAAGGGTTAAAATTGGAACACCAGTAAAGGATATAATTGAATTTTGTGGTGGATTTATAAGTAAACCAAGTAAAATCATATTAGGTGGGCCAATGATGGGAATTGCTATAAATTCTTTAGATCTCCCTATTACAAAAGGTACCTCTGGCATTTTATGCTTATCTAAAGTTGATGATTTTCCTAAGAGCCATTGCATAAGATGTGGAAAATGTTTAAATTCATGTCCAATGAATTTAATTCCTCAAAAATTAAATGAACTAGCTTTAAAAGATAAATTAGATGAATTTGAATTCCTTGGTGGAATGGATTGTTTAGAATGTGGTTGCTGCACATTTTCCTGTCCTGCTAAAATCTCTATAGTCAATAATATTAGAAATGCTAAAAAATCTCTTAGAAATAAATCTAAAAATTAAAGGGGTGAAAAAAATGGTTGATACAAAACAAGAATCTATGGAATCCTTAATATTAAGCCATATAAGTGACGAAAATCTTTTAGTTGATTCATCTCCTCACATAAAAGATAAAGCATCAACACAGAGCATAATGAGAGATGTTTTAATAGCTCTTATTCCAACTTCCTTAGTTGGAGTATTAGTTTTTGGATTAAGAGCAATTTTTATAATTGCAACCTGTGCAATTTCAGCTGTAATTTCTGAATACACCTTTCAAAAAATAACAAAAAAAGAAATTACCATAAAGGATTTAAGTGCTATTGTTACAGGAGTTTTACTTGCTTTAAATCTACCTATTAACACTCCTCTTTGGGTGGCATGTATTGGCTCAATTGTTGCTATAGTATTAGTAAAACAAATTTTTGGTGGTATAGGCTGTAATTTTATGAATCCAGCTTTAGCAGCTAGAGCCTTTTTATTAGCATCTTGGCCTGAAAGCATTAGCATATTTACATTAGATGGAGTTACCACAGCTACCCCTTTAGCTTTACTAAAAAATGGCGAAGGAAATCTACCTCCTTTAAGCAATGCTTTTCTTGGAAATATTGCAGGGTGCATAGGGGAAGTATCTGCTCTAGCCATACTAATTGGTGCTTTATATTTACTTTATAGAAAGGTAATAACATGGCATATTCCAGTTGTTTATATTAGTACTGTTTTAGTGTTAACTACTGTTATAGGTAGAAATGGCTTTTTAAGTGGAAATGGAATTTATGAAATCTTTACAGGCGGTTTATTTTTAGGAGCCTTTTTCATGGCAACTGATTATGCAACATCCCCACTAACAAAGAAAGGACAAATTATATTTGCCTTTGGCTGTGGACTTATAACTACTTTAATAAGAATATTTGGAGGTTATCCTGAAGGGGTTTCATATTCAATTCTTCTTATGAATTTACTTGTACCTGTTATTGATTATTACATTAAACCTAAGGCCTTTGGTAGTGAAAAATAATTTTTAATTTTGTATATAACTTAATATATTTGACAATAATATTAGCTGTAGGGTTATTTAATCTATACAGCTGTTCCTATATAATATTTCTCTACTTTAGGGAGCTAATTTAAAACTATATTCTAAAATGTACGCGTTATTATTTTAGGGTTTTAAATTTCTCTAAACTCATTTTTCGTTATGGCTAATCTGCTGTAACCTCTTATTCATTAAGATAGCTCAGAAGGATTTTAAAATACTTTCTGAGCTATTACGTTTATTTTAATTTTAAACTTTTATTAACTTTACATATAACTTTAAGGGCTAGTAATAAATCCATAAAATTATTATTTTCTATTTAAACTTTTAACTTCAAATTCTTGAAATCTATATTTCTGTCCTGTAGGATTTTCTTTTTCCTTTGGAACTTCCTCTAAAAACATATTATAAGGTCTTACAAATTGACCACACTCTCCATATAAAGCCCTATATAACACCATTTTTTCTCCACTTTCTGAATGAGTAACTACTCCCTCTACTAAGTAAAGATCACCTTTAAAATGTCTAAATATTTTTCCTATACTTTTTTCAATATTTCTCTCCATAATAACTCCTCCTAAAAACAAAAGGGTTTGTATCAAAATCTAGTAATAAAACTTATTTTGAAACACGCCCTTTTATTTTATATTTAATTCTTTTAAAATACAATAAATAATCTCATATAAAGCTAATTATTCAAATATGAAAGTTTCCATTTCATCTATAGCCTTATTTACTAAAGCTTCTATATCAAGCTTTCTTTCAGCTATTATCATATCCTTAACTCTAGGCTTAGTCTTTGGATGTTTTGGAACAAATATTGTGCAGCAATCTTCATATGGAAGTATTGATGTCTCATAAGTATCTATATCTCTTGCAATATCCATTATATCCTCTTTATCCATAGCTATTAGCGGTCTAAATACAGGTCTATCAGAAACATCATTACTTACCATAAGTCCTTCCATAGTTTGAGATGCCACTTGCCCTATACTTTCTCCAGTAGTTATTGACTGTATTTTCTTTCTTTCGGCAAGTTCACAAGCAACTCTCATCATAAATCTTCTCATTATTATTGTTAATTCATCTTCTCTACACTTCTCTATTATATCCATTTGTATTTCTGTAAAAGGAATCACATAAAGAGTTATTTTTTCTGTGTATCTTCCTACGATCTTAGCTAATTCCTTAACCTTATCCTTAGCTCTTTCTGAAGTGTATGGATGGGAATGATAATATACACAATGAGTTTCAACCCCTCTTCTAGCCATTAAGTAGGCTGCTACTGGTGAGTCAATTCCTCCTGATAACATAACCATAGTACTTCCATTCATTCCATATGGTAAGCCTCCTACAGCCTTTATTTTATCTTTATCAGTAAACACATAAGCATTTCCTCTTATTTCTACATAAAGCTTACACTCTGGATTATGTATATCAACTTCTATTTCATCCCCAAGTTCTGAAAGAATATATCCTCCAACAGCTCTTGAAACCTCCATAGAGTTCATTTTAAATTTTTTATTAGCTCTGTTTGTTTCCACCTTAAAGCTCTTAGCTTTGCTTTCCTTAATTTTCTTTAATCCCTCTTCTTTTATTGAATCAAAATCCCCTTCAACTTGAGTAACTAAGCAAAGTTCTTTTACTCCAAAAACCTTTTTTACCCTTTCAATAACTCCATCTAAGTCTTCTGATTTTATGAACCATCTATTTTGATCTGTTATAAATTCATGATCTATATCTTTTAACTTTTTTCTTATATTTTCTTTTAATTTTCTCTCAAACTTATTTTTATTAAGCCCCTTTAAAAATATTTCTGAGGCATATTTTACTAAAATTAAATTATTCATATTTTTATTCTCCTTAAAAATTTTAAAGCTTTTTCTAGTGAAGCTATGGTGTAATCAACTTCTTCTAAAGTGTTATATCTAGAAAAGCTAAATCTTATAGCTCCTTGAATGCATTTTGACTCTAATCCCATAGCATTTAATACGTAACTTCCCTTTGATACATCAGTTTTTGAAGAACAGGCTGAACCTGTTGAAACAAATATGTTATCCTCCTCTAACATATGAAGTAAAACCTCTGATCTAGTTCCTAAAAAAGAAACATTTAATATGTAAGGACTATATTCTTCACTACTAAGAGTGTTTATTACTACATTATCTATTTTAGAAAGTCTTTCTATAAAATACTCCTTAAGATTTTTTACATGATTATAAGAGTCTTCTAAAGAATCATAAGCAATATCCATAGCCTTTACCATTCCCATATATGAAGGAGTATTTTCTGTTCCTGCCCTTAATCCTCTTTGCTGTTCTCCACCAGTTATTAGGGATTTTAAATTTAATCCCTTTCTCATATACATAAATCCAACTCCCTTTGGTCCATGAAACTTATGAGCTGAAACAGAATAAAAATCTATATTACATTCCTTGACATCAATTAAAAATTTTCCAAATCCCTGTACTCCATCTACATGAAATTTTGCTCTTTTACTTTTTTCTTTAATTAATCTTCCTATTTCCTTAATCTTTTGTATGCTTCCTACTTCATTGTTAACCTGCATTATAGATACTAAAACCGTATTTTTATTTATTGCCTCTTCTAATTCTCTTAAATCTATAAAACCTTTATTATTAACCTTTAAATATGTTACACTTACACCTTGCTTTTCTAATTCCCTATAAGTATTTAAAACACTAGAATGTTCAAAGGTTGTAGTTATAATATGATTATTTTCTCCAACTAATCCTTTAATAATCATATTATTGCTTTCACTTCCTCCTGAAGTAAAGATTATTTCTTCCTTAGATGAATTTATTTTTTTTGCAATACTCTCTTGAAGTTCTTCTATTTTTCTTTGCATCTTTACACCCAATTTATGTAAAGATGATGGATTACCCCAAAATTCATCCATAGCATAATAAACTTCATCTCTAACTTCCTTTAACGGCTTAGTAGTAGCACTATTATCAAAATAAACTTCCATATTCACCCTCCTTATACTTATATAATTTCTATTAAATCATTATATATACACATTTCTTATATCATATTAATTATTAAACCATAATAATTATCCTTATCAAAAACATTTTCTACCAAATACATAAATTTCAAAAAAAATTCCCAACTTAGATCATTCTAAGTTAGGAATTTTTCTATTCCATGGCAACAAATTCTACCTTTTCAACGCCATGAACTAATTCTATTTCATTTAACATTTCCTTTATATCACACTTCATAGTTGATATGTCTATTGTGAAACTTACATGAGCTAATCCATGTATAGGTAGCCCTTGATCTATTGTAAGTATATTTCCCCCAACATCTGATAATATATTTAAAACTGATGATAAAACTCCCTTTTCATGAGTAACTACCATATTAAATATAACTTTTCTTCCTTGAAGTGTTTCTGCAAATTCAAATATATAGTCTTTATACTTATAATAAACACTTCTACTAATACCAGCTTGCTTTGCAGCTTCTGTTATTTCCTTTACTTTTCCTTCTTTTAAAAGTCTTTTAGCGTTTATTACCTTTTCAAAAACTTCTGGTAACACTCTTTTATCTATAACTAATAAATTTCCTTCCATTGGAACTATTCACCTCTTTACATCTATAAAATATCCAAAATCTAAGTAAAATAATAGCCCTCTTTTATTCGCTACTTATTAAAATACCACCTATAATTAATATTTTCAATAAAAAACATCATTTATAAATTAAATTTAAAAATACTTTAACACTAAAATAAAAATATTAATTAAAATATTTTTATTATATTTACTTGATATAATTAGATATAATTTTTAAATATTCTATATATGATAAAATCAAGGTTTTAATCTTTAATCATATACACACCTAAAGTATATCACCCCACCTTTTAAAATACAACTGTTCTCTATTTAAAGACACTTAAAAGTAATAAAGAGGACATATCAAAAGATATATCCTCTTATTACTTACTTATTAAAGTACTATTTCAAAAGTTTTTATTTGTCTCTTTGAAATAATTCCATTAATAGCATTTTCTTTTACTTCTAGTTTTTCTATAAGTTCTTCATTTAAGTTAACTTCATTTATTTCTTTAACATCTCTATTAACTTTTATTTGGAAGTTTTCTTCCTTATCAGAAATGTTAAATATTCTTACTATTATAGAATCTCCCTCTTCAGCTTTCTTAAAGGCTGATAAAACCACATTTTCTCCTTTAATTGAAACTAAAGAATCCTCTGCTTTAAAATCTCCTTGAAGGGCTAACATTGGAGTATTTAAGTTATATGCTTCTTCATAAGCTCTTTCTCCAGTATAATCTCCTTCGTGAGCTATTATTGAGTATTCAGCAACATTCTTTCCTAAGCATTGAGCCTCTGGTGTTTTAAATACTCCCCAATCTCCTAACTCTCCAACAGATCTTAATATTGTTAAAGCTATAGTATTTTCACCATCTCTTAATACCTCATATTCAGGTAAACCCTTATTAGCAATCATAAGTCCAACTTTTCCGTCATTTACATCAACAAAGTTTGTTTGTTTTTGACAGTTAGATGGATTTTGCCATCCTTCCCATGGAGTTGTTTCTCTTTCTATAACATCAAAATGTCCCTCTGCAAAATGAGTGCTTGCTTCTATTCCAGTTGGGAATAAGGCTCTTACTCTATGATCCTTTGCAGTATTTTCTATTTCAACTTTAACATCAACTCTCTTAGAAGCTTCACTTAAGATTATAGTAGAAACTAACTTAATTTCAGTTTTTTCTTCTACTCTTCTATTTTCTTTCTTAATAGCTTTTACTGGTACTTCTAAAGCATTTTTAACCTCTATTACTTTTTCTACTTCATTATCTTTTAATACATTAATAGAAGCTTTATTTCCTAAAGTATTTACTAATACGTCTTTCTCTGGCGCTCTAAAGATGTACTCATCTCCTATATCTCCACAGTCTTCAAAGGCATTTAAATTCTTATACTCCTTATTTGTTCCTTTATGAAGTAAATCAAATGTACCATTTTCATTGAACTTTAATGAGAAGAATTTATTTTCAAAAGTTAAATCTTTAGAAACTTCTTTTTCTTCTACCTTTTCACAAGGAACTATTTTAAAGGATTTTAATCCTAAAGCTTTTATATTATTAGCTAAGAATTTCACCTTAAATCTATTTACATACTCAGGTTGTCTAAATCTATTATTTGGAAGAGTATATTTAAATGTTTCTCCTAAGGCTTCAACTACTGATGGAACTTCCTCTCCATTTTCTGTAACAACCTTAAAGTTTTCTATACCTGATTCTTTATTTACATCAACTGTAGCCTCTACTACTTCACTTCTATCCCATCCTAAGGTATTAAATACAACAATGCTTTCTCTATCAGTAGTAGTTCCATTTACTAGATTTAACATATGCTCAGTACTTCTAGCTATCATTTCCTCTGATATTTGCATACTAGATTTAAATCTTGTTACCATATCTTGATGAACTTCATCAATACTACATCCACAGATTGAATCATGAGGATGGTTTTGAATTAAATATTTCCATGCTTGAAGTATGAAATCACTTTCGTATTTCTTTCCTTCTAATGAAGCCATAACTCCTAAAGGCTCAACATATCTTTCTAAAAGGACTTGAGACTTATTATTCATTTGCTTTAAGTAAAGTCTTGATGAAGCTGTGTTACATAGAGTCCACCAGCCATCTGTATATTGACCATTTAATTCTCCTGTAACCTCTTTTAAGTCTTTAACTTCTTTCTTAACATCTTCTATATATTGAACTAAATTACTGTGAACTAATTCAAAATCAACATCTTCTTTTACATTATCTATTATGTCACCAACATTTGTTTGAACTGGTTGATGATCACATCCATTCATTAATAATATTTGATTTGTTGTAGCATACATATCTGCTTTATTAACTCTATCATTTAAGAATTCAATAGCTTCTTTTTTGTCTGCTGGAATTTCATTACCATTACTATACCAGTTAGCCATAAGTATTCCTAAAACTTCTGATCCGTCTGGTGATTTCCATAATACCTCTGAGTGATATTCATTTTCTCCTACTTCTTCAACCTTTTGATTATCAAAAGCTATTGGAGTTATTCCTCTACCAAATACTGCATTATCTATTCCAAATCCTCTTAATATTTGAGGTGCTTGAGATATGTTACCAAAGGAATCTGGGAAATAACCTATTTTTACTGGGTTTCCAAATCTTTTTGCAAATCTCATTCCTAGGAGCATATTTCTTACATTTGCTTCTGCACTTATTAAATATTCATCTTGAAGAACATACCATGGTCCTACATGAAGTCTTCCCTCTTCTATAAGTTTCTTTAATCTATGAAACATATATGGCTTTATTTCTAAATAATCATCTAAAGCTATAGTTTGTCCATCTAAGTGAAAATATTTAAAATGCTCATTATTCTCTAAAGTATCTATTAATGAATCCATAAAATCTACTAACTTAACTCTATGTTTTTGAAATGGTATATACCATTCTCTATCCCAGTGACTATGTGAAACTACATGTACTTTTTTCATGCCTAACCTCTCCTTATCTAAAGTTCATTAACTTATACCTAGATTATATACGTTTACAAACCATTCATTCAATTTTCAATCTTATATGTTTAGTGGACTTTTTATAGATTATTTAATTTTTAAATGAAATTAATATCACTTAAATAAAATTCAACTTGTTTTTCAGGATCATAAACTTCTGTACCTGAATATTTCATTATATCTTCATCTGAAAATAAACTAATGAAATGATTCCTATGCTTTTCTTCTATTTCTTTAAGTATAAATCTTTCAGTCTCAATAATAGGAAACTCTAAAAAAACTTTTTCCCTCTTATTTTCACCCATAATTATATCCCCTTATTATACCATTATTCTTTTATACTCTATTTCAAATTAGAAATAGCTCTTATATATTCTGGAGTTGTTCCACAACATCCTCCTATTATATTAACTCCCTTTTCAAGGGCTCTTTTAGATAAATTTTTAAATTCTTCTAAAGTCTTATCATATACAAGCTCTTCCCCTACTTTTTTTGGTATTCCTAAATTAGCCTTTATCATTATAGGAAGATTTGTGTTTTCCTTAAGTATATCTAAGGCCATTAGTATTTCTTCGTACCCTGTACAATTTATTCCTAAAGCATCTACTCCTAAAGGCTCTAAAGTTGAAACCATATTTTTTATAAAATTAGGAATATCCTTTTTATAAGCTAAAGTAAAGGAACATATAACCTTTTTATCTGTTAAAGCTTTTGCCTTTTTAACTGCAAATTCCCCTTCCTTTACACTTCCTAAGGTTTCAAAAATAACTAAATCAAATTTATCTTTTGAAGCATTAATTATTCTTTCAGTATTTTCATAAACAATTTCTTTAAAAGAAGAATCATTTTCTTCTATATAATATGAAAGAGGTCCTATATCTAAGGCAACTAAGCCTTCATCTCCCCATGCTCTTTTAGCAATATGAAGCCCAGATTCTATAACTTCCTCTAAATTATAATTATTCCTTTTTGCATTTATAATATTACACATAAATGTATTTGAAAGTATTAAATCAGCTACCGCATCTATATACTCTCTATGAATTTTTTCTATTAATTCAGGCTTTTTAATATTTAAAAGCTCTGATGGAGTTTCTTTTAAATTTACTCCTAATTCCATTATTCTAGTTCCCATAGCTCCATCTGCTATTATTACTCCATTTTTCAAATCTAAATTTTTCATCTCAATGTATTCTCCAATCAAAGTAATTTATATTGTAAAATAAGTTATTCTGCTTTATTTTTTATTTAAATATCTAAAACAAAACATTACTCTATTTTTGTAAATTATATTCTATAAGAAAGAAATAGTAAATATCCCTACTTTTTTATTATTGCTCTCCACAAAATAAATTCCATATTTGATATTTTTTAAAAACTGTTATAATATTACTTAGTACTAGTAATATTAAAGGGGCGAAATATATGTTTAGATCTATATATTGGTATGGAAAAGGATATGCCTGGACATTAATAAAATCCTTATCTGATATAAAAAAAATAAATAAAATGGAAGAGGAAGGTAAGCTTGAAGAAAGAGATGAGTACATATATCAATGCAGTAGAAGAATAGCTCATACTTTTCTTAAGGATGCTGGAATAGAAGTTAATGTTGAAGGTTTAGAGAATATTCCTGATGGACCTGTTCTTTTTGTTTGTAACCATCAAAGTAATATGGATATTCCTGTAATCATGTACTCCATTGATAGACCAAAGGGATTTATAGCCAAAAAAGAACTTGAAAAAATGCCTATATTAAAAGATTGGATAATACTTTCAAAGGCCATATTTATTGACAGAGAACATCCTAAAAAAGCTATGGCAGGTATTATACAAGGAATTAAACAATTAAAAGAGGGATACTCAATGGTTGTTTTCCCTGAAGGAACAAGAAGTCAATGTAGTAAAATGGGAGAATTTAAAGCTGGTAGTTTTAAATTAGCTACTAAACCAAAGGTTCCTATAGTTCCTCTTACAATTGATGGAACATATAAAATAATGGAAGGAAATCATTATTTTATAAAACCTGGTAAAGTAAATCTTTATATTCATCCGCCAGTTTATACTGATAAACTTACAAAGGAAGAAATTACAGAACTTCCTGAAAAGGTTGAAAATATAGTTAGAAGTAAACTTCCTAATAACGGAAGATAAAAAAATCCATGAGTAAAATTTACTCATGGATTTTTTATTTATATTAATTTAAAACAGTTCCTTCTAATTCTACCTTCTCTTCATTTAAAGATTTTTCCCTAAAGAATTCCTCTGTTTCTTCTATAACTACTTTTCTTAATCCAATAATACCTACAAGGTTTGGAATTGCCATTAATCCATTAACAATATCTGCAATTATAAATATTAATGTTAATGGTAAGAATGATCCTATAGCAACTAAAATTATATATAAAATTCTATATGGTTTTATAGCTTTTATTCCAAATAAATACTCAATGCATCTTTCTCCATAATAGTTCCAACCTAATATTGTAGTAAATGCAAAGAACATAAGTCCTATATTAACTATATATGTTCCTATATTGCTTATAGGAAGACCTATTTCAAAAGCCTGCGTTGTAAGTGCTGCTCCTTCTAAACTTCCACTATAAGCACCAGTAAGAATTATTACTATACCTGTCATTGTACAAATAAGAATTGTATCAAAGAATGTACCTGTCATTGAAATAAGTCCTTGCTTAACTGGAGACTTAGTTTTAGCTGCCGCAGCTGCTATTGGAGCACTTCCAAGACCAGCTTCATTAGAGAAAACCCCTCTAGCTATTCCACTTTTCATTACAGTTATTATACTAACTCCTACAGCTCCTCCTAGAGCCGCCTTAGGATTAAAGGCACTTTCAATAATTATTGATACTGCATGAGGAACCTTATCTAAATTAAAAGCTATAACTATTAAAACTCCTAATACATAAAGCCCAGCCATTAAGGGAACTACCTTTTCTGATACACTAGATATTCTCTTTATTCCACCTAAAATTACTAAAGCCACTAATAAAGTTACTACTCCTGCTGTAACAATTGTAGGAACATTAAATGTAATACTTGCTGCATCAGTTATGGACTTAACTTGTCCAAAAGTTCCTATTCCTAATAAAGCTACACCAATTCCAAAGAAAGCAAAAATATTAGCTAGCCAATTTAAACCAAGTCCATTTTTTATATAGTACATTGGTCCACCAGCCATTTGACCATTTTCATCTACAACTCTATACTTTATAGCAAGTACACCTTCTGCATATTTAGTTGCCATTCCAAAGAAAGCAGCTACCCACATCCAGAATAATGCTCCAGGTCCACCTGCCTTTATAGCAGTGGCAACACCAACTATGTTTCCTGTACCTATAGTAGCTGAAAGAGCTGTACATAAGGCTCCAAAACTTGAAACATCTCCCTCTGCATCATCACAAGAAGATTCCTCATCTTTTTTAAATACATACTTTAAAGCTAGTGGTAATTTTAAGATTTGTAATAGTTTTAATCTTATAGTCAGGTATATTCCTGTTCCTACAAGCAGCATAAGAAGTGGCACTCCCCATACTAAATTGTCGATTTGATTTAATAAGTTTTCCATAAAAAAAATCCTCCTTAAATTTAAATTTGCGGAGGAGAATAAGGATACTTAAAAAATTTAAGTAACTAACCTTATCCTCTGTCCTTTTACCTGAGAGTTTCAGTCAAAAATTTTGACCTTGCTCCTTCGGTGCTCTTTTTTAAAAGAGTCTCTCCAGAGGCTCGTCCAGTAACGGTCCTAATACCTGAAAGATTTCCCTCTTCGGTGGATATTTAAAATATCACTCTCCCATTACCTTCATCCGAACATATTGAATTTTAATTTATAATAGACATTATATAAGTAATCATTACAAAAATCAATTACTTATTTTCCCAAAACATATAATTTTTCATAATTACTCTTAGTTTTCTCATTGACTTTAAGTATAAAATCATTTATTGAATCTAAAATTTTTTTCTTATCTTCTAAAGTCTTTTTCCCTCTTCCAACTCTATCACAATAAGTCAATAAAGCTATATCATGAAGATCTGAATTTTTAACCATATCTTCTGCTTTTACAAAGGGTAAATTTTTATCTATATAAAGATAAGACATATGATATCTAACTAAACTGCTTACTTCACTTATAAATCTCTCCTCATCTGTAATCTCTTCTAATATTTCTTTTGAAAGTTTTGCACCTACTCTATCATGGTCATAAGCAGTCCATCTTCCCTTTCTCATCTTAGTAGTATCTCTCTTACCAATGTCATGAAGTAAAGCTGCCCACATGAATTCTCTTTTATTATTAGCAAGACCTCTTAAAGTAGCTGCTTCATCTAAAACTTGCAAGGTATGAATCCATACATTTCCTTCTGGATGATGTTTTTTCTCCTGCTTAACCTCTTCTAAATCCTTTAATATTTCTAAAAAAGAACCTTCTAAAAGCTTCTTTTCCTTTAAAGAATTTAAAAATTCTGATGGTTTATTATCTTCTAAAATATGCTTTTCTAAGATTTCAAATAATTCTTTATCCTTCATATATAAACTCCTAAACTTTCACTAATTAAAATTTATTTTTAATTTAACTTAATTATATTTTACCACTAATAATTTAAATTCATTCTTTTATTAATTGTCAGAAAATTACTACTTTATGTTTTTAATCCCTTTAAGTAAGCCATTCTACTTTTTATGCCATTTATAAGTTTGCACAAATTTTCCTTATTATATTGAATTTCTTAAAAAATTAATGTTAAAATATCACTGTCGGTATTCTATATTAGAAGCTGAACTATTTTATACGGTTAAAAATTTAACAACCGAATTATATCCCAATGGGAATAAGAACGGAGGAGAGTCAATGAATGCAGTCTATCAAACTAGACAAAAAACAAGAAAACTAGTAGTTATTGGTATGCTATCTGGTATATCAATATTTCTAGGATTAACAGGATTAGGATTTATAAATATTCCACCTGTTAAAGCTACTATTATGCATATTCCTGTTATAATAGGAGCTATTATTGAAGGTCCTATTGTAGGAGGATTAATAGGACTAGTTTTTGGATTATTTTCTATGTATCAAGCTTTTACGGCACCAATGCCAACTAGCTTTATGTTCTGGAATCCTATTATAGCTTTAGTTCCTAGAATTCTTATAGGTGTAGTAAGTTACTATGTATATGCATCTATGATTAAAGGATCTAAAAAGAATTTAAAAGCTACAGCAATTATAAGTTCTCTTATTCTTGGAGTTCTTTTATTTGTAAGCTCTAATGCTTTAACAAATTCTTTAACTATATCAGCTATAATTGGTATTTTATTCTTTTTAGCAAGTATGATTATCATGTTTAAATTTAAACATAAAAATAAAGAAGAAGCCTTATCTATAGGTACAGCTTCCGTAATTGGAACCTTAACAAATACCATAGGTGTACTTGGCTTAACATATGTTTTTTATTTAGAAAGATATGCTTCTGCCCTAGGAATATCTGAACATGCTGCAAAATTAACTTTAGCAGGAATAGGAGTTACAAATGGAATTCCTGAGGCATTTATATCAGCCTTAATATCAATTCCTGTTATATTAGGAGTTAGAAAAATTTTAAGATAATTTAAGATTATAAATATATTTTAGCGTATAGCTTACTTAAAGTTATACGCTAAAACTTTATTCAGTTATTAGTAAAGGTTTAAATTTTATTAAACTTTATATTTCTTTTAAACTCTGCAAAATATAAATTATGTAAAACAGAGCTTTATTTTTTAACTTTAAATAATATAAAGTAATTTAATGGAGGTATAAATCATAATGTTTGAAATAAAGATTACAGATATAGAGGGTTTTAAACTAGGACATGCACAAGACTTTCAGGGTGCTACAGGATGTACAGTATTACTATGTGAAGAAGGTGCTTCTGGAGGAGTTGATGTTCGTGGTGGAGCTCCTGGAACTAGAGAAACTGACTTATTAAATCCTATGGAAATGGTTGATAAAGTTCATGCTGTAGTATTATCTGGTGGATCTGCCTTTGGACTTGATGCTTGCTCAGGGGTTATGGAATATCTAGAAAACAAAGATATTGGATTTGATGTAGGAGTGGCTAAGGTTCCTATAGTATGTGGTGCTGTTTTATTTGATTTAGCCTGTGGTAATCCTAAAGTAAGACCCAATAAGGAAATGGGCTTAGAAGCCTGTAAAAATTCTGAAAGCTACCTTGACTCAAAAAACGGCAATATAGGTTGTGGAACAGGTGCCACAGTAGGTAAAGCCTTAAATCAAAAACTTGCTATGAAAGGTGGTTTTGGAAGCTATGCAGTGCAAGTTGGTGATTTAAAGGTAGGAGCTATTGTAGGAGTTAATAGCCTAGGTGATATTGTTGATCCTAATAATAACAATAAAATAATAGCTGGAGGCTTAAACCAAGATAGGAATTCCTTTATAAATATAGAGGAAAGCTTACTAGCTAACTACTCTAATCCTAAAAATGTTTTTAAAGGAAACACTACTATTGGTTGCATAGTAACTAATGGAGATTTTAATAAAGCCCAGGCTAATAAAATTGCCTCTATGGCTCAGAACGGTTTTGGAAGAACCATACGCCCTGCTCATACTATGTTTGACGGTGATACAATATTTACTTTATCTTCAAATAAAGTTAAGGCAGATATAAATGTAGTTGGTCTTTTAGCTGCTCAAGTTATGGAAAAAGCTATTATAAAGGCTGTTAAAGAAGCGGATTCTTCATATGGATTTTTATCACATAAAGATTTAAAATTTAATGTATAAATTAAAAAGCTCAAGCAGATAATACTTCTGTTTGAGCTTTTTTCAAAGGTAATTAAATTTTACTTTCTTAAGATAAACCAATTCTATTTGTAATTTTATACCATAATGTGATTTTTAATCCTATATTGGATATAAGTTTATAGATTATTAAATCCAATTCTGCACATTATAATATTGAAAGGAAAAGAAAAACTTAACCTTTCAAAAAATCTTATTAAACTTAAAGGAGGAATTCAAAATGTCACAACATTTAGTTCCAGAAGCAAAAAACGGATTATCAAAATTCAAAAATGAGGTAGCAAATGAAATGGGAGTACCATTCTCAGATTACAACGGAGACCTTAGCTCAAGACAATGCGGAAGCGTTGGTGGAGAAATGGTTAAAAGAATGGTAGAAAAATACGAACAATCAATGAAATAATAACACAAAATAAGAGGTAAGAAAATTCTTACCTCTTATCTTTTACTTTAAGAAACTTTTTTAAGCATAAAGTTTCTCCAATTTCCATCCTGTATTAATATACTGTTATTTTCAAATTCCTCTTTATCATTCATTCCATAGTAATAAACATAACATTTTTCAGAAGATTTCTTTCCTAAGATTTCAACATCCATCTCAATTCTATTATATTCATTATTTTTGTTATTAACTCCTAAGTATCCTTCCATAAGATCCATAGCATTTATAACATTTTCGTAATCAAGAATAGTCATAACTTCTCCATATACAAATCCATCCCCTTCAATTAAAGCAGGATATCCTTTTTTAGGCATATGATATAAAGTTCCCTTTACTCTTCCTAATTCACTTTTTATAACTTTTCCCTTTAAGTATTTTTCATAATTGAAAAACCCTGTTCTCAAGCTTCCATAAACAAAGATTTTTCTTTTAACCTTAGGTTCTAACATTAACAAACAGCTCCTCCTACAGTTTTAATATCATTATCATTTAAAACTATAGCCTTTATACTAAGCTCTAATCCTTTTGCTATATCATTAATAGACATAGAAGGTGTATTAGGTTTATTTACAACCTGTGCTGGAATATAAGGTACATGTATAAATCCAGCTCTTATATTTTTATACTTTTTATTTACTAAGTATAAAACTCCATACATAACATGGTTACAAACAAAAGTTCCAGCTGTATTAGAAACTGATGCAGGGATTCCATTATCAACCATTTCCTTAACCATTGCTTTTATAGGTAAATTACTAAAATATGCACTTTCTCCATCTTCATATATAGAAACATCTATTGGTTGATTTCCTTCATTGTCCTCTATTCTAGCATCATCCATATTTATAGCTACTCTTTCTGGAGTTACACCAAATCTTCCCCCAGCCTGTCCTATAGAAATAACTACATCTGGCTTAAATTCCTCTATTTTTTCTTCTATTTTTTCAAGGGATTTTCTAAAAACTGTAGGTATTTCTAATTTAATAACCTGAGCTCCCTCTATATTTTCTGGTATCATTTTAACAGCTTCTAAAGCTGGGTTTATACTTTCTCCTCCAAAGGGATCAAATCCTGTAATTAATACTTTCATTCTCATACACTCCTTACTTTCTAATACCTAGTTAATTAAAATGCTAAGAAATACATTAAAGCTATATGTATAACTAATAAAATTATAGCAAATAAACTTTGACATTTCATAACCACATTCTTATCTTTTGTCTCTAATAAGGCCGCTGGCATAACGTTAAAGTTTGCTGCCATCGGGGTTAATAATGTTCCACAATACCCTGCAGTTAGAGCTAAAGCTCCTGCTATGGCTACATTAGCTCCTTGAGCAAATACAAATGGTAATCCTATTCCCACAGTTATAACTGAGAAGGCTGCAAAGGCATTTCCCATTATCATAGTGAATACTGCCATTCCTACACAGTAAGCTACTACGCCTGCTAATATGTTTCCCTCTGGAATAAAATTAGATATACCTGATGATATAACATCTCCTACTCCTGCGGCAGTAAATACTGTTCCTAAAGCTGCTAAAAGCTGAGGTAATATACTTGTAGATCCAACTGATTGAACCATTCTGTTACTATCCTCTACTAAATGCTTTGGTTTAGCCTTTAATACTAAGAAAGTTGTTATTACAGCTGCTACAGAAGCTATACCTATGGCAACAGTTCCTGATAAACTTGTAAATTGTGCAATAACTAAAGATCCAACTGCTATTACAATTGAAGGTAAAAAAATCTTATTCTTTAGCTTTTTAGCTTGCATTTCTGCAAAATCTACATTAGGCATTTTTAAGTTTCCTATATTTACTTGTTTGCTTGCAGTTAATACTCCTATAACTAAAAGCAATGCCCCTACTACTACAGGTGGAATAGCTCCTCCTACTATAAATATAATTGACAATATCGTCCAAAAGACTGCTGTTCCTATTCTAGTTTTATGTTCCTTGTCTTTTAATGTATCAATTGCAGTATTTAACATTAAAAGTCCTACTATTATATAAAAGATTTCAAGCAATATGTTAGAAATCATTTGCATATTCATTTAATTATCACCCCTATTTTATCTCTTCTTTGTTCTTTGATAGGTTTCTACTTAACCTTTTATCTAATAATCTATTTTGTAATACTCCTAATATTAAAGCTATTACAGCTATTGGTACTGAAGCTTTTGCTATCTCTAAAGCATTAACTCCATATCCTAGTTCTTCTAAGGTTCCTGCTATTAAAAGAACTCCTGAACTTGCTAAGAATACATTTTGTCCAAAGAAGTTTCCATAGTTGTCCATTGCAGCTGCTGTTCCTTTTATTAAGTCTTCATTTTTATCATCTAATTCTCCATATTTACTAACAGCTGCTCCTTGAGCCATTGGATTTATAAGTGGTCTTATAAATTGTGCTTGTCCACTTAATCTTAGTGAAACTGCAGCTCCAACTTCTCTAATAAATAAATAGCAACTTAAAAGTTTTCCAGTTGACATATTTTTCATATTCTTTATTAAGGTTATAGCTCTCTCTTTTAATCCAAATCTTTCACACATACCTATTACAGGTAAAGTTAATATAAATAATGTCATGTGTCTTTGGCTTACAAAGGTTGATCCTAATTTTTCTAATATTTCATATAAACTCATATGTGCTACTAACCCAGTTGATAATCCTGCTACTAATACAACTGCTATAGTATCAAATTTAAGGGCAAACCCTATTATTACTATTACTATTCCTATCAGTTCCACTTTTCTCTCTCCTTTTCAATTTATAAATCTTATCTTCTCATTTTTATTTTCGTATTTTAAAATTATTATAACCATAAAATTTTCAATTTTCTACAGTTTTTTATTAAAATTTTATAAATTTAAAATGTTTTCATTGTTAATTTGTTTTTTATTATCATTTTATTAAAAATATATTTAAAATTACATAAAAATAAGGACTATAGATTTAGTTAAACCTATGGTCCTTATAACTTTACTATATTTTATTTTCTAGAAACTATAATTTTTCCATCTACTCCATCTATTAAAGCAACAGATCCATCATAAATTTCTCCTGCAATTATCTTCTTAGCTATTTCAGTTTCTAAGACATTGCTTATATATCTCTTTAATGGTCTAGCTCCATATACTGGATCATATCCTTCTTCAGCTAATATTTCCTTAGCTCCATCAGTAACTTCAAGAGTTATATTTCTTTCTCTTAATCTATTTTCAACATCTCTTAAGAAGATATCTATTATTTTCTTAATTCCTTCACTGCTTAAAGGTCTAAACATTATGATATCATCTACTCTGTTTAAGAATTCTGGTTTGAATCTTAACTTCATTTCATTCATAACATTTTCTCTAATATCATCTTCTATACCTTCACTAGATTTATTTTCTAATAAGTATCCACTACCAATATTAGAAGTCATGATTATTATAGTATTTTTGAAATCAACAGTTTTACCTTTATTATCTGTTAATCTACCATCATCTAATATTTGAAGGAATAAGTTAAATACATCATCATGTGCTTTTTCTATTTCATCAAATAATATTACTGAATATGGGTTTCTTCTAACAGCTTCTGTTAATTGTCCCCCTTCTTCATATCCTACATATCCTGGAGGAGGTCCTATTAATCTAGATACTGCATGTTTTTCCATATATTCAGACATATCTATTCTTACTATATTGTCTTCACTATCAAATAAATTTCTAGCTAAAGTTTTTGCAAGCTCTGTTTTACCAACTCCAGTAGGTCCTAAGAATATAAATGATCCTATTGGTTTTCTTTCATCTTTAAGACCAGCTCTAGCTCTTATTACAGCATTAGCAACTGCAGTTGTAGCTTCATCTTGACCTATTACTCTTTCTCTTAATTCTTCTTCTAGTCTTAAAAGTTTTTCTCTTTCACTTTCAACTAGTTTTGTAACAGGAATTCCAGTCCATTTTGAGATTATTTCTGAAATTTCATTTTCAGTAACCTCTTCTTTTAATAAAGCATTTTCATTATCTTTTTCCATACTTGCTTCTTGTTCTTTTATTTTACGCTCAAGCTCTGGAATTTTTCCGTATTTAAGTTCTGCAACCTTATTTAAATCATATTCTCTTTCATATTTTTCAGCTAATCCTCTTGCTTCATCTAACTCAGCCTTTAAGTCTCTAACTGCTGAAATATGAGATTTTTCTTTTTCATATTTAATTGTCATCTCATCATTTTTATCTTGAAGCTCTGCAAGTTCTTTTTCTAAAGCAACTAATCTTTCCTTAGATGCATCATCATTTTCCTTTGATAAAGCTTCCTTTTCAGTTTCAAGCATTAAGATCTTTCTTCTTATAATATCTAATTCAGTTGGAAGAGAATCTATTTCACTTCTTATCATAGCACCAGCTTCATCTATTAAGTCTATAGCCTTATCTGGTAAATATCTATCTTGAATGTATCTATGAGAAAGTTTTGCAGCAGCTACTATTGCTGAGTCATGGATTCTAATTCCATGGTGAATTTCAAATCTTTCTTTTAATCCTCTTAAAATTGATACTGTTTCTTCAACTGTTGGTTCTTCAACTATTACAGGTTGGAATCTTCTTTCTAGCGCTTTATCCTTTTCTATATATTGTCTATATTCATCAAAAGTTGTAGCTCCTATACAGTGTAGTTCTCCTCTTGCAAGCATTGGTTTAATTAAGTTTCCTGCATCCATTGCACCATCTGTTTTACCAGCACCTACAATTGTATGAATTTCATCTATGAATAAAAGTATTTTTCCTTCTGAACTTTGAACTTCTTTTAAAACAGCTTTTAATCTTTCTTCAAATTCTCCTCTGTATTTAGCACCAGCTATTAATGCACCCATATCTAATGAGATAATTACCTTATCCTTTAGTCCTTCTGGTACGTCTCCTCTTACAATTCTTTCTGCTAATCCTTCAACTATAGCAGTTTTACCAACTCCAGGTTCCCCTATTAGTATTGGATTGTTCTTAGTTTTTCTTGAAAGAATTCTAACAGCTCTTCTTATTTCTTCATCTCTTCCTATAACAGGATCTAATTTATGTTGTTTTACAAGTTCTATTAAATTAGTACCGTATTTATCTAAAGCTTCATAAGTTCCTTCTGGATCTTGTGAATCAACTCTTTGACTTCCTCTAACTTCATTTAAAACCTTTAGGAATCCATCTTTAGTTATATTATTTTTTCTTAAGATTTCTCCTACAGCTCCATTTTTATCTATATCTATCATTGCAAGCATTATATGCTCAACACTTATATATGAATCTTCAAATTGTTTTGAAATTTCTTCTGCTTTTATTAATACTTCATTTATTCTTCTTGTAGCAGTAACTCCTGATGATTGTGCAGCTTCTCCTAAAACCTTAGGCATTCTATCTATTTGAACATGAATGTCTCTTTTTAATGAATCTATATTAACACCCATTTTTTCAAATATATTAGGAATTAAACCATCTTTTTGATTTACTAATGCTGAAAATAAGTGAATTATATCTAATTGTTGATTATTATATTTAACTGCTATTTCATAAGCATCGTTTAAGCTTTGTTGTACTCTTAATGTCATTTTATCTGCATTCATTTTATCACCTCAATATTCTCTTTTTTGTATCTTATGTAATTATAATACTATAAAAGTCAAAGAAAGTCAAAGTCTATTTTTCACTTTCAGAATTTATTAATTAGTACTGTTTTTTTCTTATAATTTATTATTAATAAATCCTTTATATAATTAAAATTTAATTCTAAAGGGATTTTATTAACAAATTATTTATTTTTATAAAAGTACCTATATATAATATTATTTAAAATTACTCTATTGTTATACTTACTATATGTTGGTATTATTAAACTATACTGACTTTATTAAGAAACTAACAAGGACGGTGTTTTAAATTTGGAATTAAAAGTTTTTGAATTTACAAAAGGTACTTTAGAATTACTTAAGGAGATGAAAAAAGATTTAGCCTATAGTGCAAATTTACTTGATGATTTTTTCTACTCCCTACTAGAGAACTCTTGTGAAGGATTTTTTAATATATCAACTAGAGTAAAATCTGCTTCTAGTTTAAAAGAGAAAATAATAAGACATAATTATTACATAAAATATGATTCACCTACGGATTTATTTAGAAACCTATCTGATTTAATAGGTGTAAGAATAGAATGTAGATTTATAGAGGATGAGGAACATATATTTAAATTTATAAGAACAATATTTAATTGCACTAATAAAGATGGATTTTCTTACTCATCACAAAATCCAAATATATTTTTAGACCTTAGAGAACATCAACCCTTAAAGCAGAAAAACGGCTTTGAATTATATAGAATAGATGGTTTTATTCTAAATGAGGAAGAAAAGTTTAATTTTGAACTTCAAATAAAATCTATGGTAAATAATTTCTGGGGTGAAATTGAACATAAGATCATATACAAAAACTATAATATGATTTTAGGGGATAAATTTTATAAAAATATCCTTAATTCTATAAAAAACAATTTATGTTTAATAGATAATCAACTTTTAACTATATTTAACCATGTTAATTCTCACATGGATAATTCTAATGGGGTTGGATTAAAAAAAGAAGGTATTGAAATTTTACTTTCTAAAATGATATATGATATATACTCTTCTAAAGTAAAAAATGATTTAGGTATATCTGTTGATTTTAGAAACGCCTGTGACATAATAATAGATTATATATTTACTAAAAATAATTGTAATACTTCTCAAGAATACTATAATACATTTGTAAATACTTCTGTAAGATTAAACGAAGTTTTTAAGGATTCCATATCCTTTAAAAACAAATTATCTATAGGTGCTGAGCCCCTATGTTTTGACTCAGAATTTTCTAATTCAATTGGTAATAAACTTGCCCATGCTATGAATTATGATTTTCATTGGAACTTGTTCTTTAAAATACTATTTCAAATAGAACCTGGTAATAATAGAGAAGATTTTTATTCCTTTATAAGATACTTAGAGACTATTTTTTCTAATAGAGATTCTTACTTAAATCTTTATTTAACTTTTTCAGCAGAAGAAGTATCAATAATAAAAGAAGATATTTTATCCTCTTTAAATAAAGCCTTCTTAGAAATTGACTCTATAAAATTTATTTATAGGGATAAACTTTCTGAAATATTTAATCACATTGATGACTATGTTAAATTCCTATGTGAAGGCATAGATTCTTACGAAAATTATGCAAGTCATAAACATCTTTACAAAGAGTATCTTTATATTACTATATTAAGTTCCTTTAATATGGACTTAGATAAGAATTCCATATTAGAGTTTGCTAGTGAGCTTAAAAATAGCAAATGTAAACTTAGAATAAGCTATAAGGGAATAAAGCTTTTAGCCTCTACTCCTGAAAATTGTACTGTCAACATAAATGAACTTTTAGAACAAATATATATAAGGTAACATTTTTAGTTTATCAGTCTAATATATATTAAAAAAATTTAGACTGATAAACTTTTTTAAATACAAAGGAGGAATTCTTATGCACTTATTTTTAAATATGATATTCTTAATAAATATTGTGTTTATTATTTCCATAATCTTTATTGAAAGGAGAAATCCCCAAACTACTTGGGCTTGGATTTTAATCTTAACCTTTCTACCTATATTAGGATTTATAATCTACATTTTATTTGGTCAAAATATTACCCGTGAAAAAAACTTTAAAAGAAAAATTATAGATGACAAGACAAAACAAAAATATTTAAATTCATTTAAATCTCATTACAAACTAGATGATATTTCTTTAAAATATAAGGACTTAATAATGATGAACTTTAATAATGACAACTCAACCTACACTCAACGTAATGATATAGATTTATATTTTGATGCTAAAAGTCTTTTTGAAGAAATGATTGATGAAATAAATAAAGCTGAAAAATTTATTCATATGGAATTTTATATTTTTAAAAGCGACGAAATAGGCAAAAAAATCTTGCAAGCCCTAACTAAAAAAGCTAAGGAAGGTGTTGAAGTAAAATTACTAGTAGATTCTATTGGTAACTCTATACACAAAAAAGATATAGATAAATTAAAGGCAGCTGGTGGAGATTTTAAAATATTTTTTCCTGGCTTTTGCAAATATATAAACTTGAGAATTAACTATAGAAATCATAGAAAGATACTTATTATAGATAGCAAAGTTGCTTTTTTAGGTGGCTTTAATATAGGTGATGAATATCTTGGAAAGGATAAAAATATTGGTCATTGGCGTGATACTCACACAAAAATAAAGGGCCTTTCTATTAATGATTTAGAAGGAAGATTCCTTTTAGATTGGAGTTATGCTGATGAATCAGATTTAGACATAGATTTAAAAAAATATTTTATAAATCCTCATTCGACCGATTTACCAAAGAAGATTATTGGAGCTCAAATAGTTTCCTCTGGTCCTGACCATACTGAACAACAAATAAAAAATGGATATTTTAAAATTATAAATTCAGCTAAGAAAAACCTTTTTATACAAACTCCTTATTTTGTCCCTGATGAACCTATGCTGGAAGCTTTAAGACTTGCTGCCTTATCTGGAGTTGATGTAAAAATAATGCTACCTGGTAATCCTGATCATAAATTTATGGGATGGATAGCAAACTCCTACTTTGAATCCTTATTAAATGCTGGTGCAAAGATCTACTTATATGAAAAGGGCTTTCTCCACGCTAAAACTATAGTGGCAGACTCTTCTATATGCAGTGTAGGAACAGCTAATATGGATATAAGAAGCTTTTCTTTAAACTTTGAAAGCAATATCTTTATATATAATGAAGCTATTTCAAAATCTATGGAAGAGCAATTCTTTAAAGACCTAAAGGTGTGTACTAAAGTAACCCTTGAAAGTTTTGAAAAAAGATCTATCATATCAAGAATTGGAGAATCTGTCATAAGATTAGTGTCTCCTTTAATGTAGAAAAATACAGTGTATGATAATCATACACTGTATTTTTAATTAATAAACAATTACAAAATTTAAATTGTATTGATTAGCCTCTGTTTTAAAATAATGTTGATTTATAGATATAAATAAAAGGCTCTCTTAATAAGCTATTAGAATTTTATTATTTGTAGTAATACTAATTTTCTTTAAAATAAGCTTTAATCTCATCATCTAACTCTACCATTATCATATTATCCATGTTTTTATTTACCTTTGGATAATCATATCTATAGTGAGAACCTCTACTTTCTTTTCTAAGGTCAATTGCTTTTAATATAGCCTTGCATAATAATATATTGTTTTCTAATCTATATGAGTTTCTTAAATTCTCCATATTTACTTCTTTTTTATATACAAATTCCTTAGATATTTCATCTAATTTTAAAAGTGAATCTTTAACACCTACTTCACTTTTCTCTATCATTGCATTTTTAAACATTATTTCTTGAACTTCTAAAATAAGCTCCTCTGCTCTATCTATTTCATAAGCTTCAAATTCTACTTCTTCTTTTTCACTTAAACCTTTACTAGAAGCATATCTACTAGCACTTTCTCCAGCTATTCTACCAAAAACAAGACCATTTGCTGTAGACAATCCCCCTATTCTATCTGCACCATGCATACCACCTGTACATTCTCCAGCTGCAAATAACCCATCTACCTTTGTTTCTCCTTTTTTATTTATGCTAATTCCTCCATTAGCTGCATGAAAGAATATTCCAATATTTATTTCATCATCTGGGGTAAGATGTTTATTTTCCTTTAACCACTTAAAATAAACTTCAATAAACTCTGGCATATTATTCTTTAAACTATCTTTATATCTAACAGTAACTCCATTTTTATTTTTCATAAACTCTTTAAATATAGCATAGTCAATATCCTTAGAGTCTAATCTTGAAGTAAAAGGCCCATAAGTTGATCTTTTTTCAAGCTTTTCTCTTAGGTTTTCTATACCTTTAAATACATCTTCTCCCTCTTCATTTCTAGCTTCTATATATTTAAATGTTTTCTCATTAAATATAGTTTTTGGACAGGGCTTTATATATCCTGGCATCATTTGCATAAACTCTATGTTTGTTAAATTACACCCAGCTTTTAAGGCTAAAGCTTGTCCAATACCCCTTATATCTGTAGTATTTAATCTATATTTAAATAAACCACCTATTCCTCCTGAGGCAATTACAAGTGCTTTACATTTTATAAACTCAAGCTTATTTAAACTGTTAATAAGTATTACACCTATAATCTTATTATCTTCCTTTACTATTTCAATTACCTCTGAAAAAGGATATTCCAAAACTCCATTGCTCTTTAACTTACCTTCTAAAACTTTTTTTGCACTTTCAAATAAAATACCATTCCAATTTCTATTTTTATGATCAAAGCATGGTATGAATTCTTTTTCTCCTGAATTATTAGCTTCTTTAAGCTTAACACCCATTTCTTTTAATAAATCTATACTTGGATTAATATTTTTAACAAAGGTTTCTACTAAGTCATGATCTACAACATTGCACCCAACTTCTTTAATTGTCTTAGCTAAATCCTCTTCATCATTTTTATCCTCCGGACCTATTAACCCTAAGCCCCATGTACCAGGATAAAAACTTGACCCTGAAAAGATATTTGAACTACTTGAGATTATTACCTTTTGACCATTATTAGAGGCTTCAATTGCTGCCATAATTCCTGCAATTCCAGCTCCCATTACAAAAACATCACATTCTTTGTCTTTTTTTAATTTCACTTTTTCTCTCATAAATACCCCACTTAATTAAAATTTCTAATTATAAAATTAAAGCTGATTTATAGGTATATAAATATCTTAATTAAAAAGAAATTTTCTAATACAAAAGCATATAAGTATATTAAATTTGTAATAAAGCTTCCTATTAAATTAAGACTTTTTTTAAATATATACCTAAAAATCAGCATTGATTTAAAACTTTTTAAATTTTATTATCCTTCAAAACTTTCAAAAGCTTCTAAGAATTTATCTATATGTTCTTCTGTATGTTTTACACTTAAGAACATTGCTTCAAATTGTGATGGTGGTATGTTAAAGCCTTTGTTTAACATATGTAAGAAGTATCTCTTAAATCTTTCTCCATCACAAGTTTTTACATCATCATAACACTTAACTTCTTTTAAATCAGTAAAGAATAAAGTCATCATGCCCCCTTGTCTATTAACAACAAGACCAATACCTTTTTTCTTTGCTATTTCAAGAACTCCCTTTTCAAGTTTTGATCCTATTTTTTCAATATGATCGTAGTATGATGGATTTTCATAAAGTTTTTTAACTGTTGCAAGTCCTGCACTCATTACTATTGGGTTTCCTGACATTGTTCCAGCTTGATAAACTCCACCTAGTGGTGATAAGTTTTCCATTATCTCTCTTCTTCCACCATATGCTCCACAAGGTAGTCCACCACCCATTATTTTAGCATAAGTAACTAAATCTGGCTTAACATCAAATAAAGTTTGTGCTCCTTTATATGCTACTCTAAATCCACACATAACTTCATCAAATATAAGAAGTGCTCCATATTTGTCACATAATTCTCTAAGTTTTCTCATAAACTTAGGATCACATTTAACAACACCCATATTTCCAGCAACTGGCTCTATTATTATTCCAGCAATATCATTTCCGTACTTTTCAAATAATTCTTCAACTTGCTTCTCATCATTGTATATTCCTATTAAAGTATTCTTTATACTTTCCTCTGGAACACCTAAGCATCCTGGAATTCCTTCTGTTAATACTCCTGATCCAGCTTCTATTAAGAATCCATCAAAGTGTCCATGATAGCATCCTGCAAACTTAATTATTTTATCCTTCTTTGTGTATCCTCTTGCTAACTTTACAGCACTCATAGTAGCCTCTGTACCTGAGTTTACCATTCTTATCATGTCAACATTGTCTAATGTTTCACATAAAAGTTTAGCTAAGTCTAATTCTAATTTTGTTGAAGCACCAAAGGCTATACTTTCCTCTGAAGTTTTCTTTATTGCTTCTACCACATCTTCATCACAATGACCTAATATCATTGGTCCCCAAGCTAAAACAAAGTCAATATACTCATTTCTATTCTCGTCCTTTATCATAGCTCCTTTACCACTTTTTATTACTGGAGGATTTATTCCAACACTTCCAAAAGATCTTACAGGACTATTAACCCCACCTGGCATATATTTTTTTGATTCTTCAAATATTTCTTTATTTCTGTCCATATTCATTCTCCTAACTATAAGATTGTTAACCAAATATATTTTTTGATTATATTATAGTCTTAAACTATTCTTGTAACCATTTAGCAGCTTCTATAGCATAATAAGTTATTATCATATCTGCCCCTGCTCTTTTCATTGATAAAAGCATTTCTAAAGCTACTTGTTTTTCATTTATAAGTCCAAGTTTAGCTGCTGCCTTAACCATAGCAAATTCACCACTTACATTATAAACACAAACTGGTACATCTACTTTATTTCTTACTTCCTTAACAATATCTAAATATGATAAGGCAGGTTTAACCATAACTATATCTGCACCCTCTTCTATGTCTTGCTCTACTTCTTTTATGGCTTCTCTTGAATTTGCAGGATCCATTTGATAAGTTTTTCTATCACCAAATTGTGGTGCTGAATTAGCAGCTTCTCTGAAAGGACCATAGAAAGCTGAGCAATATTTTGCAGAATAACTCATTATTCCAACATTAACAAATCCAGCTTCATCTAAAGCATTTCTCATAGATAATATTCTTCCATCCATCATATCTGAAGGAGCTACCATATGAGCACCAGCCTTAGCGTGTGAAACTGCTATTTTATCTAAGAAACTTAAAGTCTTGTCATTATCTACATCTTTTCCTTCTATTATTCCACAATGACCATGACTAGTGTATTCACACATACAAACATCAGTTATTACTAATAAGTTTTCATAATCTTTTCTTAATTTTCTAATAGCCTTTTGAACAATTCCATTATCAGAATATGCCTCTGATCCACAAGCATCTTTATGTTCTGGAAGACCAAATATAATTACACCTTTTATATTTAAAGCTACCACTTCATCAACTATTTCATTTAATCTATCTAAAGATACATGATAGTTTCCTGGCAGAGAACTTATCTCCTTTTTTATGTTGTTTCCTTCAACTACAAATATAGGAAATATAAAGTCATTTGCTGTTAAAATATTTTCTCTAACAAGGTCTCTCATTTCCTTATTTATTCTAAGTCTTCTTCCTCTCTTTATCATAATCTTTCCTCCTAATTTGTTTGTAATTTGCCTATAAAATTAATTTTACCACAAATTTATTTTTTAACCTCTTGCCATATACCCTCAATTTCACTTAAAAATCCATCTCCACAATGTGTTTTGCACATTTTTCCTTCAATTCCACTTTCATTTAAAGCTTTTAAGGTTATAGGTCCTATAGCTATGCTTACTTTCTCTTTAAGAGCTTCAAGTCCAATCATATCAATCATGTTTTTAACCGTTGAAGGACTTGTGTATAACACCATATCAACTTCCTTGAAAGCTCTTGGATTTTTAACATCTCCGCATATAGTATCATAAATATTAACTCTATGACATTTTGCTCCTAAAGAAGCTAAATTATCAAACAAATATTCTCTGCTTAAAGAAGAGCATGGAATTAGTACCTCTTCTCCCTCTTTAATATTATCTTTTAAAACTTCAAATAAACCTTCTGCTGTAAATGAATGAGCCATTATGCTTGGTACAATTCCTCTGGCTATTAAAGCTTTTTTAGTTGCTTTTCCTAGTACCGCAAAATCTGCTTTTATTTTTCTTATATCAACTCTATTTTTTACTAAATAATCAAAGAATACATTAACAGCATTTACTGAAGTAAATACTATATGATCATATTTTTCTAAAGTATTAATATATTCGTCTAAATTATAAGCAGTTTCTTTTATTTTTATAGAGTTTATTTCTGTTACTTCCGCACCTAACTCTTTTAATTTCCACTTAATATCTTTAGATTGTTCCTTAGATCTTGTTAAGCAAATATTAGCTCCAAATAGAGGTAATTTTTCATACCATGAAAGTTTTTCATTTAATGAGACAACATCTCCAACAACTATTATACAAGGTGATTCTAACTTAGCTTCTCTAACCTTTTTACATATATTTTCTAATGTTCCAATAACCTTTCTTTGCTTTGAAGTTGTTCCTCTCATTACTACTCCACAAGGAGTTTCTATATCTTTACCATTTTCTAAAAGCTTCTCAACAATTGTTTCTAAATTTGAAAGTCCCATCATAAATACTAAGGTTCCATTTTCTTTTGATAAAGCTTCCCAATTTACATTTAAAGTTCTTGCTGACATTCCTGTTACAATATGAAAACTCTGTGCTAAGCCTCTATGTGTTATTGGTATACCAGCATAATTTAAAACAGAAATAGGTGAAGTAACCCCTGGAATAACTTCAAAAGGTATGTTTTCTTCTACTAAGGCTAATACTTCTTCTCCACCTCTTCCAAAAACATATGGATCTCCGCCTTTTACTCTACCAACAACATGGCCTTTTTTAGCAAGTTCAACTATACTTTCATTTATCTCTTCCTGTGTTTTATAATGACATCCTGGTTCTTTTCCACAATAGTAAATCTCACAGTCATCATTTAAATAATTAAGTATATTGTTTCCAACTAATCTATCATATAAGACAGCTGTGCACTTTTGTAATGCATTAATTGCTTTAAGTGTTAATAACTCTTCATCTCCAGGACCTGCCCCTATTATATATGCTTTTTTACTCATAGTTCCTCCTATACCTCTCCTAATATTTTTTCTGCAAGTTTTTTTCCTAATAATATATTATCCTCTTTATTTCCTAATATATCTTTTTTAACTATTCTATTATTTACAGTAAATGTACCTATCATATATAAGTCATTATCTTTAACTTCTGAATAAGCACCTATAAGGCTATGACATCCTCCATTTAATACCTTCATAAAGCTTCTTTCAGCTTCAACAGTAGTTCTAACCTCTTTGCTATCTAAAGCTTTAAAATAATTATTAAATTCTCCACCTTTTAAGCACTCTATTCCTAAAGCTCCTTGACCAATAGCAGGTAAAAATACCTTTGGATCAAAATAATCACTTATTACATCTTCCATGCCAAGTCTTTTTAATCCTGCTGCCGCTAAAATTATTCCATCTAAATTTTCTTCAGTTATTTTTTTAATTCTAGTTTGAACATTCCCTCTAATTGGAACAATCTCTAAATCATCTCTAAATAATTTTAACTGCTCTGCACGTCTTATACTGCTAGTTCCGATTCTAGCTCCTTTTCTTAAGTTAGATAAAGTTGATCCATTTAAAGATACAAAGGCATCTCTTATGTCTTCTCTCTCTGGCATTGCAACAAGTTCAAATTCACTAGGAAGTTCAAAAGGAACATCTTTCATACTATGAACTGCTCCATGAGCTTCTTTATTTAAAAGAGCTAATTCTATTTCCTTTACAAATAAACCCTTGCCACCTATTTTATTTAATGAAACATCTAGTCTTCTATCACCTTCTGTCATAACTAAAAGCTTCTTACTATCTACATTTTCTTTTTCCTTTAAAAGTTCCATAACTTTTTCAGTTTGCACTTGTGCTAACTTACTTTTTCTAGTCGCTATTATTAATTCCATTAATCCAAACCTCGCATTTTGATTATTTTTATAATAAATTTAGTTGCTTTTTTCAAAGCATTTAAAACAAATTCTTACCTTAATAAAACTAAAGTGATGTATCGAAATAATTTCTTATAAAACTTTCATACAGTATCCTCTTATATTTACTTTAATCCTAAAGTTAAGGAATTAGCTAATTCTTCTCCTAAAAGATTTCTTAAGTATTCATACTCTCTTTTTTCTAAAAGTGCATTTTTAAATTCTTTACTTGAAATAATCTCTATTATATTATCCTTTAATTCTTCTTTTTTAGCTTTTTCTCTAATTTTAGCTACCTTAATTGAGTATATGTCATTTTCCTTAATAATATTTGATACTTCTTCTCCTATAGCCCTAGTTATCCTAGGAGATCCTAATTTACTACTTATACTAAAACCTAGATTTTCATAGCATCTACTGTAAGGAATAGCTACCATACCATCTTTATAATTAGCTGCATTTAAATATAGTTTGTACTCCTCATCACAATCCTTGCTTATTCTATGTACTAAAGAACTTTCATTTACAGCTATTATTATAAGATGCCCATCTTTTATAAACTCTTTATAGTAGGTTCCCTTTTCAAGTTTTAAATTTTTATTTTCAATATCTAAGATTTCCTTTGAAAACTCCTTAGATAAAATATGTACATAACACCCTTTTTCTAATAATCCTTTAACCTTTATGGTAGCTGCTTTTCCTCCACCTATGACATTAACATGAAATTTACTGCTTATAATGTTTATTGGTACTAAGTTAAAAATATCTTCTCTATTATTTCTGCACAAGAACTATCACTTCCCTTTAAGGCTTCACTTTTTAAAAGTTCTATTGCCCTATTAACATAAGCATCAGCTGTACTTTTTATCATTCTTTCTGCTAATTTAGTATTTTCTCCATTTCCTTTATTAGAAAAAGTCTTTATTCTTTCACTACAAATTTCATTTTCTCTTATTTTTATGTTTCTTATTTTACTTGAAACTTCTCTTATTTTAAGCCAGTTTAAAAATTCCTCTATGCTCTCTTCAACTATATGCTTATACTCTTCCATTCTTTCTTTTCTTATTTTTTTATTTTTATCATCAATCTTACTTATTTCATCTATATCCTTAAGAATTACTCTCTCTTTTTCTGATAATTCCTTATCAACATCTCTTGGAACAGCTAAATCATATATATGTATTATTTCACCTTCAGTTTTTATATCTTCAGTTCTAACTACTGTGTGAGGTGCTGCTGTACAAGAAACTATACAATCAACCTCATTTATAACTTGATTTTTCTCATTAAAATCTAAAACTTCTACAATTTCACCTTCTAAATCACTTGCCTTACTCTTATCCCTTACTATTAAATAAATACACTCTACTTTATGGCTTAAAAGGTGCTTAATTGCTAACTTCCCAATTTCTCCATATCCTAATACCATAAATTTTCTACATCCTTTTAATAAGGCACTATTTATTGATATTGATACTGATGAAACTGGAACTTCAAACATTTTACACTCTGTTTTAAATTTTTTACCACAAGCAATAGCTATTTCAAACATCTTTTGTAATTCTGATGAAATACTATTATCTGAAATAGCTGTTTTATAAGCATCTTTAATTTGTCCTAGGATTTGATCTTCACCTAAAATTCTTGAATGAAAACCACAAATAACCTCCATAAGATGGGTTACTGCTCTCTTTTCCTTTGATAAAAACATATATTTTTTCAAATCATCATTCCAATTGAACACCTTAAAAATTTTTTTAAAAATTTCATCCTCTGAAATCTCTTCAGTGCAATTAAAATAAATCTCTGTTCTATTGCAAGTATTTAATATTACAACTTCTTTAAATGAATTTAATAATTCTCCTACGTATTTCTTATGTTTTTTAGGATATAAGGCTAATTTTTCTCTTATTGCTATATCTACATTCCTTTTAACCCCTATAACTCCTATCATGAACTGCCTCCTAAGTTTTTATATCATCTGTTAAAATTTTATTAAAACACTCTATTTTATAATATCATAAAAATTATATATGCCCAATGAAATAATTGTATTAGTTATATTAAAAATACATATTTATTATAATTAATAGCTTATATAAATAAAAGCACTCTATAAATAGAGTGCTTTTTTATTAAAATCCGTTTGTATAATGTATTCCGCTCCAATAAACGTTGTTTTTCATTAATGCTTTTTCAGATAAAGTTACTCCTTCTAAAGCCCACTTCTTGAATTCCATAAATCCAGTTCTATCTATTATGTATCCAATGTGTTCTTTTCCACCTGGAGCATCTTTAGCAATATATTCTGTAACATATTTATAAGTATTTAAGATTATTTTTATGATGCTATCCTCATCTACCCAAAGGATAAAATCTTCTGCTAATCTTGGATTTTTCTTTCCTGTTCTACCCATTATAGCTAATCTGTAGTATTTTTCTTTACTTCTTGTCCATGCATTTGTTGGGCAATTCATAACACATTCTCCACAACCAATACATTTACTTCCATCTCTAACTACTTTGAAGTTTTCAAAACTTAAAGCTCCTGTAGCTTTCTTTTTACAAGCTCTAACACATGCTCCACAAGATACACATCTATTTCTTTCATATTGTGGCTCTGTCATACCTATAATACCAAAGTCATGCATTCTAGCCTTAATACAATCATTTGGACATCCAGTTAAAGCTATTTTGAAGTGTAAATCATTTGGGAATATTGCTTTTTCTATTTTCTTAGCAAAATTTGTTGTATTGTAATTAGCAAATGGACAAACATTATTTCCTATACATGCTGAAACGTTTCTTGTTCCTGCTGCATTGTATCCATCTCCTGGATTTTCTTGATTTATTTCTAAAGCTTCTATAATAGGTTGAAGTTTTTTATTTACTTCTGGTATATCTTTCATATCTATTCCTGGTATTTCAAAACCTTGTCTAGTTGTGATATGAACTGTACCATCTCCATAAGTATCAGCTATTTCTTGAATGTTAAGTAATAACTTAGCATCTAAGTGTCCACCTGGAACTCTTATTCTTGATGCTGTATATCCTCTTCTTTTAGTTACCCTAAAAGCGTTCTTCTTAAGTTTTTTAGTATTTATATCTAAAGACATAGTCCTTTTCCTCCTAATCTATTAAAAGTTTACCCTTAGTGTAGTTGAATACTGGTCCATCTAAGCATATGTATGTATCATCGATCTTACAGTGTCCACATTTACCTAATCCACAACACATTTTTCTTTCTTGAGATATCCAAATATTTTCTTCTTTAATTCCTCTTTTTAAGAATTCTAAAACTGTAAACTTCATCATCATTGGAGGACCAACAACTATAACTTGAACATTATCCATATCTTTTATTTCTAATTCAGGAATATACTTAGTTACAAGTCCTGTATTTCCTTCATAACCTTCTTCAGCTGAGTCAACAGTTATGATCATATTCATATTCTTTTCCCATTCTTTCATGTCATCTTTGAAAAGAATATCCTTTGGTCCTTTAAATCCACTTATAAGAGTAAAGCTTTCTGCATCTTTTGGATTTTGTGAGAAATAATCTACTATTCCTTTAACTGGTGAAAGTCCAGTTCCTCCAGCAACAACTATAACTTCTTTTCCCTTGTAGTTGTTAACATCAAAGCCATTACCATAAGGTCCTCTTAAGAAAAGTTTATCTCCTTCGTATTTTTCAAATATTTCATTTGTTACTACTCCAACTCTTCTTATTGTAAGTTCCACATAGTCTTCTCCTATACCACTTACTGATATTGGCGCCTCTCCAAACTTTGGAAGAGAAACTTCAAAGAATTGTCCTGGCTTAACATCACCTTTAAATTCCATTCTAAAAGTATATTCTATGTCAGTATGTTTTTTTACGTTTAATATTTTTGATATAAAAGGAGTATATTCATTATGCATTATCCTTCACCTCTTCTACAGCATCTTTAAGTTTATTTACACATTCTGAAAAAGATATGTATTCTGGACAGATATCATCACATCTACCACATCCAACACACATATGGTATCCCCATCTCTTTTTGTAGTCATATACTTTGTGCATAACTTTAAATCTCATTCTTTGACCTTTATCTTTTCTAAAGCTATGTCCACCAGCCATATCTGTATATCCATCTACTTGACATGAAGCCCAAACTCTTCTTCTTTCACCTGCATTTTCATTATCTTTGTAGAATACATCTTGCATTGTGAAACAAGTACATGTTGGACATACAAAGTTACATCTTCCACAAGCTATGCATCTTTCTGAGTATTCATTCCATACAGTTGATTTTATTATATTTAAATCAATTCCCTCTGGAACTTCAACCTTAGTTTCATTTTCTTCTACAAATTTTGGTGAAACTTCTTCTTTATTACTTTCTACTGCTTCAAAGATTTTTGATAACTCTTCATCTTTTATATCTAATAAAACACAATCATTATCTAATCCTATATATGCTGAATATTCATCTGTTTTATTAGTTCCCATGCTTACACAGAAACAATTATCAAAGCTATTTTCACATCCCATTACTATAAACTTAGCTTTTTCTCTTAGTTTTTTGTAATAAGGATCTTCAAAACCATTTCTTAAGTATATATCATCAATTCTTCTTAAAGAATGCATATCACAGCTTCTTAAGAAAATTAATATATTCTTTTCCTCTACACTTGCTTCACTGAATTTATCTTCAGTAAAGAAGAATAAAGTTTGAGTTATTGGAAGTAAAACTTCTTTATATGAGAAATCTGACTTCTTTGAAAACTCAATATCATTTATAGAATCTATTTCTCCATATCTTGTCATGTCAGTATCTGAAAATCTTCCTTTACCTTCCATAACTTTAGGAGCGTATATCTTATATTCTTTTTTTAAACAGTCTATTATCTTATCAAAATTGTCTTTTGTAAGCCTTAAACCCATAATAAAACACCTCTTAAATTTAACTTTATTTTGAAATTAAATAAATTCTAATAGATTATAATAATGAAAGTTTTTTTCTTTCATTTGTTTATAACATTTTAATAATTAAGAATTTAACAAAGTCTATTATAAGAATAAAGTTTTATTGAGTATGTGATTTTTGTTACACTGTAAAAATTCTTAAAGTGCAAAATAAAAAATAAGTAAAAGCTATAAATATTTATTTTTTTAAAGCTTCTTTATATTAATGATTTAAAATATGCAGCAATTCTTTCTCTATCAGGCACTATTATCTTTTTATTTTCTTTTATTATTAGATTTTCATCTCTTAAGGTTTTAATAGCTCTAGATACACTTTCCCTTGGAGATCCAAACATATCTGCTAAGTAAGTTATGCTTATATCTAAATCAATAAGTGTCCCCTCTGGAACTTCTTTTCCATAATCTTTGCTTAACTTCCAAAGCTTTGCTGCTACTCTTTTTTCTAATTTTATTGGAGTTACATTTTTCATTTGTCTATATAATCTTCTTACCTTTTTGCTCATTTCATTTAAAACAATCTTTGTAAGCTCAAAATCTTGACTCATTATATTTAATAATTTATTTTTGTCTATGCTAAGTATTATTGAATTTTCAAAAGCTTCTCCATTTATTGATGCTGGCAAATCATCAACTATTACTTCATTTAAAAAGCTTTCCTCTCCAAGTATATAAACTATTCTCTTTTGTCCATATTCATTCATCTTATATAGAGTTACTTTTCCTTTTAAAACAATAAAAATATCCTGAACCTTATCTTTATCTCTAAAAATATGCTCTCCCTTTTTCTTTTTTAAAACTTTAGAATTTTTCTCTATATATTTTAAGGTTTCATCATTAAGTCCCGAAAAGAAACTTATACCTTTTAATTTATCACTACTTAATGCTTTCATAATCTCTCCTACTCTATAAAAATCTTAGTATTCAAACACAATATAATCTAATTTAACACAAAATTTCATTAAATAATAGAACTTATATAATTATATTTTTAACATTTAAAAGAAAAATATAAAATAGCACTTTATGAAAATATAATAAAAAAACTTACAAACATATTCTGAGAATTAATAGAATCCTCTTCATAATCTTTGTAAGTTTTTTAAAAAGCTATTTTTGAATATGAACTAGTTTTTTATTTTCTAGTTTTTTATTTTCTACTTTTTTATTAGATATATAATGGTAGGTTACCCCTAAAAGAACTCCACCTATTATATTTCCTAATGTAACAAAAAATAGATTATAAAAACTTCCTACTACTGTTATAGTAGCTCCCTTTGTTAATATAACTCCTATTACTAATAAGCTCATATTTGCAATGCTGTGTTCAAAACCAGATGTTACAAAGGCAAAAAGGCACCAGAATATCATTATTAACTTTGATGTTTCTGTTTTTAATCTAAAGGTACACCATACAGCTAAGCATACTAATATATTACAGAATATTCCCCTTATAAATAATTGCTCTGGTGGCAAGCTTATTTTTATTTCCGCAGTTTTAATCATAAAATCACTTACACTGCCTGTAGTTAATCCTGCCCCTATAAAACCTAAAGCTGCTATTATTGATCCTAAAAAATTCCCAACGTAAGCTAGTCCCCATACTTTCCCGCATTCTTTAAATGTTACCTTTTTGTTTAGTATTCCTATAGTCATTACAAAATTATTTCCTGTAAAAAGCTCTGATCCTGCAAAAACTACTAAACTCAAGGCTACACCAAAAGATGCTCCCATTATTATTTTAGTGCTTGGAGAATTAGCACTATCTAATATTCCTCCTATGGTAAATGCTAGCATTATACCAAAACTTACGTAAAGTCCAGCAAGCATAGCATATACTAAATAACGTCCCTTACTATTATTTAGTAAATCAATCTTACCTCTGCCTGCACTAATAACATTACTAAATTCTTCACTAAACATGTTAAAGCCTCCCCACTTAAAAGTCTTCCCTTAGATTCTAAAATAAAAAAGGCTTAATCACTATAATAAAAGAAGAAAAAATTCATTTTTAACCTTTTATCCATAATTAATTAATAATAAATCAATATTTTTTAGTGTAAAAAATATGATGTATCAAAACTAAAACTTATAAATTAGTTCTTTTGATACATCATACTCTTCTTAACTCTATTTTCTTTTATTATTTTCTTTCATAAAGTCTGTTAAATCTTGAAATAATCTATTCTTTTTCCCCTTTAAAAACTTATTTAAATATGGAGCTAAAATTATAGGGAATATACTTCCTGTTATTATATCTTTCATAGTGTCAAATAAACTTATTTGAGCAGTTAATCCAAAGGTTTGATCAGTAAAGAACTCCCACATTTCCCATATTGCTGTGCAAGCAATTCCAAATATCATAGAAAAAATAGCTATAACTAAAGAGTTTACATTATCAGTTTTATAATTATTAAGATATAAAAACAACATATACCCAAGTATAAAAGTTAATATTCCTGATACTGTATGTAAAAAAGTGTCCCAGTGTGGTATTGCATAGAAATTATTTACCTTAGCTAAAAACATTGAAATAAAGATAAAGCCTACAATTATAAAATTTAAAAATGGAGATAATTTTATTTTTGCAACCTTACATATAAGTCTAGGTAAAATTAAGGTTATAAAGGTTAACCCTGTTGAATATAATAAAATCAAATCTTTATTTATTATTCCATAGATTAAATATCCTGCAAGTAAAATATAAAAAATAATTTCAAAATAAATATCATAGGTTAATTTCTTTTTCATAATTTTCCTCCTTAATACTTTTGCTACTTATTAGTTTTAACTTCTGATTTCTTGTAAGCTTCTTTATATAATACTCTCTACTTTGAGCTTCTCTTTTATTCTCAAAAGATTCAAAATAAACAAGTTTTACCGGCCCTCTTCCTCTAGTATATTTAGCTCCGCATCCATTATTATGTGCTTTTATTCTTTTTTCTAAATCATTAGTCCATCCAGTATATAAAGATTCATCTTTACATTTTAAAATATAAACATAATTCAAAGTGATCACCACTTTTAATATTAAATCATCCTTTTATTTTTATCAACTGAACCTATAACATTATTTAACAAATTTTATTTTTAAAATTTATTAGGCTATAATATTAATAAAAGCGAATTTATTTAAAATTACAGTAATTAATAGCTTATTAGTGTAAAAATCTTTTTAGGAATTAATTTTATTAAATAAATTCAACTAAATTTTATATAAATAATACTATTTAGAATTTAGTTTAATCCTATTATATAAAGGAGTTTTTTAAGTGAGAAAAGAATATGTTAATTTCCCTTCAGACATACCTGTAACCATATCTTATGTAAACATAAAAAACTATCCCTTGCATTGGCATGATGCAATAGAAATACTTTATGTTCTTAAGGGCAGCATAAAAGTAGATATAGATACTGACAGTTATGAAATACAAGAAGATGAAATTGAAATAGTAAACACAGAACAAACTCATAGAATTTATTCTAATAAGGATAACAGAGTTTTAATATTTAAAATAGATCCACACTTTTTTGAAAAATACTATAGCGACATAGAAAATATGTTTTTCTATACTAATACCTCTGATGAAGGTGCTCAAAGTGATGAATCTTACGATAAACTTAGAGTATTTTTATCCATTATATTATGTGAAGAAGCTCAAAAAGTAGATGATTATGATAAATATATAGAAAAATCCCTAGTAGAACTTTTATTCCACCTTTTAAATAATTTTCACTATCTTTTATATGATAATGATGAAATTCATGAGAATAATATGCTACTAGAAAGATACCATAGAATTTCTAAGTATATATATAATAATTACAATAAGAATATAACCTTAAAAGATATTGCTAATACTGAGTTTCTTAGTACACACTATCTTTCCCATGAAATAAAATATGCAACAGGACTAAGCTTTACAGATCTTCTAAACTTAACTAGAGTTGAAGAATCAGTAAAACTTCTTTTAGATACTGATAAGTCCTTATCTGAAATATCCTATGAAATAGGCTTTTCTCATACTCGCTATTTTAATAAACATTTTAAAGCCTATTACAATTGCACTCCTCTTCAATTTAGAAAAAAACATAAAATAAGTGAAGAGGAATATAATAAACAAAAAGAAATAACTTACTATCCTTTAGCTGATAGTCTTGAGGAACTTTCTTATTACTTAGATGATTATCCAAGATTTAATTATGAAGATAAGATTCATAAGCTTACTTTTAATATGAATACTGAAGGCACCGAATTTAATAAGTACTTTAAAGAAGTTCTTAATGTAGGAGATGCCTTTGATTTATTATTAGAAGATAACCAAGATATTGTTGAAGATCTTCAAGATCATATAGGGTATAACTATATAAGACTTCTACATGTGTTCTCATCAGATATGGGCATATTCCCTGGTTCAAAATTCTTTAACTGGACTAGGACCTTTGATATTTTTGAATATATATCTTCATTAGACTTAATTCCTTTAATAGTCCTAGATGATTCTGGGTATTCTAAGGATAATTTCTTAGATGTTATAAAATCCTTTATAGACTTTTTTAGCGAGGTTGAAAGTTTTGAATTAACAGATTTAAAATTCCAATTTACCTCTACATTTAATGAGGACCTAAAAAATTCTTTAATTGAATTGTTTGAATCTAAGGATTTGAATTTAGTAAATGAACTTTATACTCCAAACAATAAAATAGATTTAATATATGACACAGCTTACATGCTTCCATTTATAATTCACAATACTGTAAGCTCTGGAAGCAAATTAAACTTTATAAAAGCCTTTGATGCCTTAGATAGACAAATTGATATTACAAATGAGGTTTTCTTTGGTTATCCTGCAATGGTAAATGATAAAGGAATTAAAAAACCTTCTTATTATGCTTACTATTTTTTAAGCAAACTAGGAGATACCCTTCTTTATAAGGGAGATGGATATATACTAACTAAGTCAGAGGATGAATATCAGCTTCTTGTATATACCTATAATGATGAAATTGATTCCCTTATAGATTTTAAAAACTTTACTAAGTTAAGAGGGGTTAAAGATTTGGTAGATAAAAAGCTTTCCTTAAACCTACTTGATTTAGATAGCGATGTTAGAATAACTAAATACACCATAGGGGAGAACTTTGGCTCTTCATTTAACTACTGGCTTTCCATGGGAAAACCTAAAAGGTTAAGAAAAGCAGAAAAGGATATATTATTCCAAGCTTCCTATCCTAAAATAGAGTTTAAGTATGCCAAAAAAAATACTATTTTAAATATACAAACAACTCTTCAAGGATATTGTGCAGAACTATTTATACTAAAAAAAGTTTAATATTGTATAATAACCATGAAAAAAGAGTACTTTTTTGCCTTTTTCAAATATTTTCCTTAAAAACTTTCCTTACATTTGTACATTTTTTTAAACATACATGCAAATTATTTTATTAAGGAAATAGGTATATAATATAAATATAGAAGAAAAGAGAAGATATGAAAGAAGGTATTTTTTATGGCAAGGCTAAAAAAATTTTTTAGACCGATTAATTTAAATTGTTTTAATTGCAAATTAAGTTTTTTACAACAAACAATGGACTTATTTTATAGAGATTAAATATATATGAAAAGAGCTAGAATGTTAAATTCTAGCTCTTCTTTCATTTTAAAATAAAATTAAGGAGTTACATCAAGATTAGTAATACACTTTACAAACATATTCCGAGAATTACTAGATTTCGCTAAGAATTTATAATCATTATTCCGAATATATTACTAAAGCTTCGAAACTTGCTTCGCTTCGAACAGTCTCAGCTTTTTAACGTAATATCTTCTTCATAATAATTTAAATTCTAAAGCTCATCTAGATATTCTCTTCATAATGTTTGCAAAGTGTATAAAAAGTTAATTTAATATAATTCCTTAATTCTATATTAATATAAATTATCCACTTCTTTTATAGCAAAACTTAAATATTTTAAAGCTTCATTAGTATCATCTAAATAGTGATAAAGATCAGCCATTTCTAAATATCTTTCTCTTTTCTCTTCATATGTACCAAATTTAAGTAAAAGATCTGTTGCTAAATTCATATACATTTCCCATTGCATATCATTTCTCTCATTTTTACTTAATTCCGCTTTAAAATAATAACTTCTCTCTATAAAGAACATATTATTTTTATTTATTGCTAACTCTAGTGATAGCTCACAATATTCTTTAACACTTTCTATACATCCATTGGTATTGTATACATTTATTATAAATAATAAAAGTTCTATATATCCTATTTTATCTTCCTTATTAGCCTCTACTATAGATTCTTCAGTAAGCTTTTGGGCTTCTTCATATTTTCCGCATTTTAAGAAAGCATCAATAATAAGACTGTTTATTCTTTTCCAGTTATAAGAATTGCAATCTATCTTTTCTTTATAATAAGTATAATTTCTTTCAAATTCTTCACTATTTCCTTCTAGAAGTGCTAAAATAGCTAAAATACCTTGGGCTTCCCCTAAGCACTTACTATTAAGATCAATTCCATGAATAGAGAAAATATCATTTATTATCTCTCTACTTTTCTCTATACGTCCAACTCTGTAATTACATATTGCTAAAGCTGTAGCATTTTTTATATAAAGTTCATTGTTTTTTTCTATGCCATCTTTTAATAGGAAATCTAAAAGCATGTTATAATATGTTATTGCATCTGCAAAATTCTTTCTTACTGTAAAGTATAAAGCTAAATCCTCATAATATAATCTTTTACTCTCTTTATTGCTTTCGTATATGTTTGAATACTCATTTAATAAATCTTTTGCTTTTTTAAATTCCCTAATATTAGTATAATTTATAAATAAAATATGCATAAGTTTTGCAGAAATATCTTCATATTCTTTGCTTAAAGAATACTCTAAATATTCTCTTATCTCATCAGCTTCACTTTCAGTTAAAACTTTCTTTTCAATATACTTATCAATAGAATTATTTAGTTGTGTTATATCATCACATAAAAGATACTCAAGGTCTAAATCTAATCTTTTCGCAACTAACTCTAGTACCCATTTATCTGCTTTTACTTTTCCATTTTCTATACAGCTCATTCTAGATATAGATATATCATCTTCACAAAGTTGCTTTAATGTTAAACCTTTATATATTCTAGCTCTTTTTATTTTCTCCCCAGTAGATAAAAAATCCATCACTCTCACCTATACCTTAACTTTTAATTACACCTAAATTTTTCAGGTTATTTATACCCTTGTCTAAGTATTTAGCAGCTTCATAATCTCTCTTAAGCTCTAAGTAGAATTTCCCTAGTCTTATGGAGATATCTGCTTCTTTCTTTTTCATATCATTTCTCTTAGCAATTTCAAGTGTATCTAATAAAATATTTTCTGCTTCTTTTATATTATTTTGTAAGACTTCTATTCTAAAAGTCAGAATCTTATATTCTATTAATCTATTAACATCACTTACATTTAATTTATTTTTTATTTCATTAAGAATTTCTATGCATTTACTCATATTTTTTGTCTTAATATGATTTTCACATAAATTAAATAAAGTATCTAAAAGTTTAGAATCAGTGTTTTCTTCTCTTATTTTCATAGCTCTATTGTAATGTTCAAAGGATTCTTCTATATTGTCAAATTCAAAGAATAATTTTCCTAAAGAATCTTCTATTGAACTTATTTTATCTAATTGTTCTAATTCTTTATAAACGTTAAGACTTTGCTTTGAGTATGCTATTGCACTTTCTAAATCACCAACTTTAGCATGCTCTTCTGCTAGTAATTCCAAACTCTTAGCATAAGCTTTCTTGTTGTAAACTTTTTCAAATTCGCTTTTTGCTAAAAATGCAAAATTGATTGCCTTTTGTAAATTTTCAATAAAGAAGTATGTTTTTGATATTAAATAATATATTTCTCCTAGAAGTAAATCTTCAGTTAATTTATTATTTATGTATATCTTCTCAGCTTCTTTTAAGTATGAATTAGCTGAATAATATGCTTTTGAATGTAAGCTTATTTTGGCTATATTCAAGTATGTTTTTACCATATCTATATTACTGTTTATTTGTAAAAACAACATATTTGCAGATAAGAAATATTGTTGAGCTAAAACGTATTCTTCACTTTTTAAATACATCTCAGCCTTTAATGCTAAGTTTTTAGCCTTTCTATATATTAGGTCGTACTTATCAGCATAATATATTGCATACTCTATAAATTTCTCACCCTTTTTTATATCATCATTTAAAATAGCGCTTTCTGCTATTTGCTCGTAATATAAACATATCTTTTCAGCCTGTGTCTTTTCTGTTTCCATTAAATATTCAACGGAAGTATTTAGTGTGATTGCAATATACTCTAAAAGATCCATTGAAGGATTTGATCTCCCTGACTCTACCAAACTGATTTGTCCTGGTGTTATTCTCTCCCCCGCTAATTCCTTAAGAGTCATATTTAATTCTTTTCTTCTTCTTTTTATTTTTTCTCCCAATGATAATATTTCCATAGCTTAAATCATCCTCTTACTGTTATTATTTTAACATCCATAACCAATTAAATTATATCATAAATTTAGGTTTTAATGTCAATTATTCAGTATTTTTGTAAAAAAATCTATATGATTGTGCATTTTTTAACATTTTTTAATCATATACTTTAATTTTAATAACTTATATCTTTATTTTTTTAATATATATACTTATTCTTTAAAAATATTATATATTATAATTAAAAATTTCTCTACATAATAAAAAAATTTCTATAAATATACAAAAAAGCAGCCTTAAGCTGCTTTTTTATAAGTTATTCCATCCATCCCATACTTTCGCCGGCTGCATCAATCATTCTTCTTGAAGCTTTTTTAAGAGCTCTTTGAGTTTTTCTGTCTAAATTTGGAGTTACCATCATACCAACAGCTGCTCCAATAGCACCTATGGCTAAAGTAGTCATTAATTTTTTTGCCATGATAATCACCTCTTTTAATAATGATTTCATATTTAGTTTGTCTAATTAAAACATTTTTATTAGAGGTAATTCATAGCATTAAAGACTTTCTAATGCTTTTTTGGCAAGTATATCTGCCCTATCATTAAATTTATTTCCGCTATGTCCTTTTATTTTTTTAAATCTAACCTTTATAACTTTAAATTTTTCTTGCATAAACTGGTGATAATTTTGAGTTATTCTATTATTTCTTTTCCAAGTTCCTAAAGCCCAGCTCTCTATTCCTTGATAATCATAACAAAGAACTATATCTTTATATCCATTTTCTATGGCATATTCAATTGCCTTCATAGCTCCTTCAACTTCTCCTGATACGTTTCTTAGAGCTATTGCTTCTTTATCATATCCAACACCATTATCTTCATATAAAATCTCATCATTTTTTACTACTAAGAATCCATAAGAATAGTTTTCTTTATGAACCATAAAGCTACCATCTACGTAAATATAAGTTAAATCATCCTTAACTTCTTCATTTCCTTTAACTTCCTCAAAGCTTCCTCCATTTTCATGAATAGCAATAAACTTTTCTGCTTCTTCCTTTGAAGTGAAACTTTTATACTTAGCTCCCTTACACCCTATTACTTCTTTTTGACACTCTGGCCAAGTCTCAACAATTTTAGGAATACCTGATTTTCCTTTTGCTATAGCATAATATTTTTTAGCCATTATTTCGCTCCTTTTTTAGTTAGTTATTACATCTATGACTTCATATATATTATCTAAATTATTAGCCCCTGTAAATCCACTAAAGAATTCCACAGTTTTTCTTAAAATAACTACAAATTCATTTTCTCCTTGCCAATTTTCTAATATAACATTTATGTCTACATCATTTATTATTCTATTTAAGGCAAAGAAAATTACACTTAAATCATCTAAAGCACCTACAAAAGGTATTTTATCTGGTAATATATCAAATGGACAAACTACATATCCTAAAGAGGCACCTACTACAGCCTTAGTCTTCATAGGAACTCTATTATCTTTTAAAAGTCTAAATATTAAAGCTACTATATCAGGTAAAAACATAATATAATCCTTATAATCTTTAGCTTTCTCTGGAATATGATTAACCACATACTCTCTGCTACTTGTGTACATATCTTCAACTTTTTGTACATCAATGCTCATTATGTAATCATCTGTCTTTTCCTCTTCTTCTATATCCTCTCTTACTTCTATTTCTAAAACAGGTTCTTTAATCTTTGAAAGCTCTACATCTATTTTTTCTAATCCAATATTTAAAACCTCTCCTTGAATTTTTAATTCCTTAAAATCTAAATTTAAGAAAGGTATATTACCTAATATTTTCTTATAACCTACAAGTATTTTATCCTCTTTAACTAAGATTCCCTGATTTTTAAAACCTTTTAAAGCTATCTTTAGACCTATTTTTCTAAAAGGCTTTAAAATTCCAACACTCATAAGTTTAGCTTTTGAAAAGCCTACAACAAGATTATCCCCTTCTACTCCTAAAATATCCAAAGTTGCCTTAAATCCTAAGGCAAGAACCTTTTTAAATACTCCTTCCACTTCTATACTATTGTTTATTTTTAAGCTTTTTATTTCTAAACCTTTTATTTTTACAAAATCATTAATAAAGCTCATTAAGTCATCTGAATTTAATTTTATATCTACATTTGAAATTTGCAAAATACTTCTCCCCTTATTATTTAATAATCATCCATCTTTTAGTATATAGTATTTATTCTTAATTTTGAAGGTAAAAAAATTCCTCTGCCTTATTTAAAACAGAGGAGTTTTTATCTTTTATTTTCTTATTATTTTATAATTATGGAAGAAAAGGGCTAAAATAGCTCCTGCTATGAATCCGCCAAAATGAGCAGATATATCTATATTAGAAATTGATAGGCCAATAAATACATTAAGCAGTATAATAACTATTATATTAGTTACTAAGCCTTTACCAATCCTATCTTTTTCATTATAAGCAAAAACTAAAGCTGCTCCTAAAAGTCCAAATATAGCTCCTGAAGCGCCAACTCCCATAACTGGTGAAAAGTATAAGCTAAATATACTTGCTACTATTCCTGAAACAAAATAGATAGCTAAATATTTTTTTGCTCCATAAACCCTTTCTATGAAATCACCTAATATATATAAGGCATACATATTAAATAAAAGATGGACTATTCCACCATGCAAAAACATAGAGGTTACTAATCTATAATATTCTCCATGGAACATTATTGCCTTATTATGCTTAGCACCCATCCAATATAGAATTTGTGGATTTATTTCTACTATATTTCTGAAGAATCCGGCACCTAAAGCAGTAGCTATAATAAGACAAACTAGAAAAGCTAAAATATTTAATCCAATCAATATTCCTGTAACTTTTCCACATCTTAATTTCTTGTACCAAGGAACCTTTGGTTCTTCTTTCTTTTTTAATAAAAATTCTAATATTTTTGCTAGAGGCTCAGAGCTCCTATCACTTTTTAAAATTTCTCTTTTCTGAACATCAACAATTACTCTATGACAATTCTCATCTATAGAAAAGTCTTCATCCTTTTCATCCCTATCATAGCTTTTATAAAGAATTATATTATGAAGAGAGTATGGTTTATCTAAACTTTTTAAATAATCTTCTGCAATTTTTAAGTTTTCTTCCTCTTCATAAGACTTGGATATTATAACTGCATATTTTCCATCATCTTTAACTGTTTTTAAAGCTATCCATAATTCTTTATCCTGTTCTCCTTTTAAGTCTTCTACATAAAAACCATAATTATTTATAAGTAAGTTGAAATAATCTTGCTCAAATTTACTCATTGCCTCTCCTCAATCTTCTAAATAATTTCTTCCAACATATCTAAAAGCTCATTAAATCTATTAAATGTATCTTTAAGAGGTTTAGCTGTTGTCATATCTACTCCAGCCATTTTTAATGTGTCTATAGGATACATTGATCCTCCAGCCTTTAAGAAGCCTTTATATTTTTCAACAGCCTCTTCCCCTTTTGAAAGAATTGAATTTGCAAAGGAAGATGCAGCTGCGTAACCTGTAGCATATTGATATACATAGAAATCAGAATAAAAATGAGGTATTCTAGCCCATTCTATAGCTATTTCTTCATCTACATTCATATCTTCACCAAAATATTTAATGTTTAGATCTTTCCACATCTTACATAAAACTTCTGATGTAAGAGATTCGCCATTTTCAATAGCTTCATGAGTTTTTAGCTCAAATTCTGCAAACATTAATTGTCTAAAGACAGTTGTTCTTATTTGTTCTAACTCTTGATTTATTAAATATAATTTTTTATTTTTATCAGTTTCTTTCTCTATTAAATGATGTATAAGTAAAATTTCATTTGTTGTTGAAGCAACCTCTGCACAGAAAAGACTATAATCTCCATAAATATAAGGTTGAGTCTTTCTAGTATAATAAGAATGTATTGAATGACCCATTTCATGAGCTAAAGTTGAGGCATCATTTAACTCATAATTATAGTTTAATAATACATATGGCATAGTATCATAGGATCCCCATGAATAAGCTCCACTTCTCTTTCCTTTATTTTCATATACATCTATCCAGCCTTCACTTATTCCTTTATTAAATATGTCTAAATATTCTTTTCCTAAAGGTTTTAATCCCTCTTCAACTAAGCTTATGGCATCCTTATATTCTAAATGCTCTTTTTTACATTCTATAACTGGAACATATAGATCATACATATGAATTTCATCTAAGTTAAGAAGTTTTTTCTTAATCCTAACATATCTATGAAGAGCATCCATATTTTCATCTACAGTTTTTAAAGCATTATAGTAAACTTCTACTGGAATATTATTAGGTTTTAAAGAAGCCTCTAAGGAACTATTATATTTTCTTGTTTTACTTTCAAAAACAAAGTTTTTAATAGAACTTGATAAGCTTGTTGCTAAAGTATTTTCATACTTTTTATATGTTCCAAATAAAAGTTTAAATGCAGCTTCTCTTACCTTTCTATCTTTGCTCTTTATAAAAGAATTGTAGTTTCCTTCACTTAACTCTACCTTTCTACCACTTTCATCTAATATTTCTCCAAAAGTCATATCTGAATTAGTAAGCATTGAATATATGCTCTCTGGAGCTCCTAAACAATCTGATACAGAAGCTAAAACAGATTCAACTTCCTTTGATAATATATGTGGCTTTTCATTTAATATCATTTCAAAGTAGATTTTATATTGTTCTAAGTCCTTATCCTCATTTATGAAATTTTCTATTGTTCCTTCTTTTAAGCTTAATATCTCTGGAACAAAGTATGCAGTATAACTTGAAAACTCTGCTGAATATGGATCTATTTTATTTACTAAAGATTGCATTTCAGGATTAGATGTATCCTCATGACTTCTCATGTGTGCATAAACATATAGTTTACCAAGCTTTCTGCTTAACTTTTCATTTAATAAAAGAAAGGCTTTTAAATCTTCCTTATTTCCTAACTTGCCCTCAAAATCTTTTAATTTTGGAGCTTCCTCTTTTAACTTATTTAATTCCTCATTCCACTTAGCTGGAGTTTCATAAATCTTATCAATTCTCCACTTATCACCTTCTGGAATTTCATCTCTTCTTCTAAGTTTTTTGACCTCACTCATTTTAATTCTCCTTTCAAATATTATTTATAATCTTCTTCTTTACCCTTTATATCCTCAAAAACCTTTTTCATTTGTTTATCTATAATAGAGCAAACTTCATTTAAAACTGCTCTCATTTCCTCATGCTCATCATCAAATTTAAATTTGACTACCCAAGTTGGATTATATTCTTCATCAAACTCTTCTACTATATATCCTAATGAAGTAAGGGCCTCCACATTGAACAAATCATATATTGCTGAAAATTCCCATTCTAAAACATCCTTGTCTGTATCAAAAAAAAGACTTACATCTCCATCGACGCAATATAACTTTTTAACAAAATTAGTTCCTTCTAAAACTGAATAACTTCCTAATTCACCCTTTATAGCTCCATTTTCTTTATCTTTTTCCATTATAACTAATGAAGAAAAATCCATCTTATATCATCCTTTCCTCTTTTACTATATATACTAATTATAAAATTTCTATTTATATTTGCAAGTGCATATAACATATATAAATAAAGTCTTATCATGTATCTTTATTCATTTGTAAAATTATGGTAATATATTTTGTGTAACATTAATATAATAGAGGTGATTTTTTTCATGAATAAATTTATTATAAGAAGACTTATTTTAGTAGTATCCCTATTTTTTATTATTATATTTTCAAGTATTTTTATTATTAATAAAATTTATATTAAGCAAAAGTGTAAAGATTTATACTTTGCAACTGAATATTTAACAACAAGAGGTGATTTAGAAAATAGCCTTTTAACCATTAAAAATTTTGAATTATCCTTTTTAGATAAGGATATTGCCATTGTAGAAATTAATGGACTTAGTTATGATAAACCTCACCAATCCATTTCTTGCAAAGCTTATTTTGAAAAAAATAAAAATTCAATTTGGGATTTAAAAGAAATAGAAAAGCTAACTTAAAATGCAAATTATTTGCACTTGACTTAAAATCCATGTATAATTTATTTAGAATTATACTAGGAGTGATACGATTTGATAAAGATAAATAATCTTTCCTTTTCCTACAGTGGTAAAAAACCCTATCAATTAGACGATATAAATTTAACCTTACCTGAAAATGAATTTATATCAATAGTAGGAGAAAATGGAAGTTCTAAAACTACTCTTTTAAAACTTCTTTTAGGATACTTAAAACCTATTAAGGGAAACATTGAAATAAATTTAAACAGCGTTGGATATGTTCCTCAAAAAGTTGATAACTTTAACTCTCAATTTTCCATTACGGTTTATGAAGTATTAAAAGTACATTTAAAAACATTAAAAATAAAGGATAAAAGCGAAATAGACAGGGTTCTTTCAGCTGTTAATATGCTAGAATTTAAGGATAGATTAATAGGTTCTCTTTCTGGTGGTCAACAACAAAGAGTTTTTATTGCAAGAGCTTTAATAGGACACCCTAATATATTAATATTAGATGAACCTTCTACAGGAATAGATGAAAAGACTCAAAAAGATATATATGAACTTATTTATAAGTTAAATAAAGAGAAGGAAATGACTATTATATGTGTTGAGCACAATATAAGAAAATCTCTTAAGTATTCATCATATATTCTTGAATTAAAAGATTCTAAAGCTACTTTGTTTAAAAATAATGAATACTTAAAAAAACTAGATGAAATAAATAATGAATTTATATAGAAAGGGCTCTTTTTAAAAATGTCTATTATACAAAATATGTTTCAATTTGAATTTATGCGTAATGCATTTATGGCCGGTTTTATAATATCTCTTCTATGTCCCTGCATAGGACTTTTTCTTGTGTTAAAGAGATATTCAATGATAGGGGATACACTTTCCCACTCATCCTTTGCAGGAGTTGCAATTGGGTTAGTATTTGGATTTAATCCTCTTTTAACAGCATTTTTATTTACTACTATTTGTGCATTACTTATAGAGTTATTAAGAAATTATTATAAAAAATATGCAGAATTATCTATGTCTATTATACTTACCTTCAGTTTAGGATTAGCACTAATATTAGTTAGTAGTGGTAAGTCTAGTACAACAGTTAATTCTTTTTTATTCGGAAGTATATTAACAGTTTCGAAAACTGATTTAACCATAATAGCTTTAGTTTCTCTACTTTGCTTTATAGGTATATTCTCATTATATGATAAATTAGTTTATACTACCTTTGATGAAGAAGGGGCTAAGGTTTCTGGAATAAATACAAAACTTATAAATTATATTTTTACAATCATAGTAGGAGCTACTATTTCTGTTTCAATTAGAGTTATGGGAATACTAGTTATTTCATCAATAATTGTTATACCAGCAGCTACTGCCATGCAATTTAAAAAAGGGTTTACTAAATCCCTTATTATCTCAATGATAATAGGAGTTATAGATGTCTTAAGCGGTTTACTTCTAGCTTCTCTATTTGATTTAGCTCCAGGAGGAACTATAGCTTTAACATCAGTAATAGTACTTATATTATCATTAATTTTAAACAGAAAAAAATTATAATACCAATATAAAATTGCATATAAAGAAATTAATAATAAAACGTACAAACATAATTTGAGAATTACTAGACTTCGCTAAGAATTTATAATTATTACTCCAAAGATATTACTAAAGCTTCGAAACTTAAGTGAAAGTCCAAATTTTCAATTTGGATTCTTGAACTTATACAATCAAACTTTGTGAGATTGTATTCCTAAAAAATTAACAGTTTCAGCTTTTAACGTAATATCTTCTCCATAATAATTTAAATTCTAAAGCTCATCTAGATATTCTCTCCATATTGTTTGTACGTTTTATTAATCTTTTATAAGCCACATTATTTTTAAAACAGAGTAATAAATATATAACTTGAATTTATATACTTATACATTCCTCTCCATTTTCATCCTTATAAACTTTAAAAAGTTTGTTTTTCTTATATAAGTATCTATATATTGCATATACCACTATCCCTTTTAAAGCTCCTGTTATACTTATGGCCCACCAAATACCTTCTAATCCTAAGAACTCAGGCTTACACATAATATAAGCCATTGGTATTCTTGCTCCTGTTAATAATATACTTATTATTGATGGTATATAGGTTCTTCCTAATCCATTAAATGCTCCTGTTGTAGTTATTTCTACACAAACAAGAATCTGACAATAGCCAAGTATCTTTAAATAAACTGTTCCTTGCTCTATAGCTTGTGCCTCTGGTATAAATATTCTAAATATCTCTTCTCCAAATACAATTAATACTAAAGAAGCAAATACTCCTACTATAAGAGAAATTATCATAGTTATATTAAATCCCTTTACTATTCTCTTTAGCTTTCCTGCTCCATAATTTTGTCCAACAAATGTACTTAAGGCAGTAGATATTCCACCTGCTGTCATCCATGCAATTGCTTCAACCTGCGAACCTACCTTTTGAACAGCTATAGGAACCGGTCCAAATACTGCAACTATTTTTCCTATAAACATTGAAAAAACAGTAAATAATCCACTCTGAAGTGCTGCTGGTAATCCAATATGGAATAAAGTCTTCATACAATTTATTTTAATTCCACTTAAGATATTTATTTTTAAGTATTCAACCTTACTTTTTATCATTATATATAAAAATGTAACTGTAACTATAACCTGAGCAAAAACTGTGGCTAAAGCAGCTCCTAACACCCCCATCTCTGGGAATATTCCTATACCAAAGATTAATATTGGATCAAAAACTATGTTAAAAATTAATCCTATAGTATTAGCTATAAAAGGTGTCCTACTATCTCCTGAACCAGTAAATACAGCTGTAAACACTGGATTTAAAAAGTTAAATATCATACCTAAAGCAACTGCAATTAAATATATCTTAGCCATTTTTATAACTTCAGCATCACCTAGGTCAAAAAATCCTATTAACTGACTATTAAATAAAAGTAATATTATTGAATAGATAATAGCTAATATAATATTTATTTGAAAGGCACTTTTTATATAATCCTTTGTGCTATCTATGTCATTTCTTCCTAAGCTTTGTGCTACTTTTATTTCAGCTCCTACCTTAGAAATCATTACAAAGGCCATACCAAGCCAAGGAAAGAATCCTGCTGTTCCAACAGCTGCCACTGCACTACTTCCTATTCTTCCAACCCATATCATATCTGCCATGTTATAAGCCATTTGTATAAAAGAGGTGGCCATAATAGGTATGGAAAGTTTTATAAGGTTGCTTGTTATTTTTCCTTCAGTTAAATCAATTCGCTTGTCCATTTTTCCCCCTGTGTATCTAAAAAATTATTCTTACACATTATAATTCATATTTAATATAAGCTAAATATATAAAATTATTTTATATAACAGTAACTTGATCAACAAAGATAAATGTAGGACCCTCTCCAGGCATTATACTCCAAGCTGGACATACCTCTTCATTTTTTGCAAATATTTTAATATACCTAGCCTTAATTTCTCTTTGTGATGTAATATCCTTTTTGCCTACTTCTTCTCTTTTTTCATTCTTATCCTTTTCTTCCCTTGTTAATAAGGTAAACTTCTCTCCATATAATGAAGAATAAAACTCTACAAATTTAGGATAGTAAATCCAAGCTCTTGTATCTTGTAAAAATCCAACCATTATTTCTTTTATTTCTTTTACTTCTCCTAAATCCACTATTACTTCCATATCTTCTGTATATCCAAGCCATTTTCCATCAGTGTAATGTAAACTTCCCTTTTCACCATCTATTAAATCGTAAACTCCTCTTTTATTGTACATATAGTGGTCTGTAGGCTTAGTTAACCCTTTAATATTAGCTATTGGTAAAGTTACATATATTCTACTTTCCACAGTATTACTAGGCTTATATCCTTCTTTAAAAACCTTAGCTTTTATAAAAGCTCTATCACAAACAACTATTGGCTCTTTATATAATAAGGATTTTTCATTTGGCTCGCTTCCATCTAAGGTGTATCTAATCTCTCCCTTTTTATCTCTTTTTCCTAAAAGAATTTCTTGAGAAAATGGTTTGTTCATAAGTAAAGTATCTATATTTACAATTGGTCTAAAGGCTCTAAGTTTAACCTTACTGCTTTTCTTATACCTTTTATATTTTGGCACATATCCATCTATCTCTTTTCTATTTTTTAAATATTCATAAGTAAAAAACTCATTTTCCTTAGGTCTTTCACAAATAGTATTTAAATCTAAAAGTATTTCTCCCTCCTCTGGAATTATTAATATTTTAGATTCCTCATCTACTGAAAATTCTCCCTTAATTAAGGAGATTTTATATTTAAAATCATTGTGTTTACATAAAATCGTCTTTAAATTTAATTCCTGAAGAACTGGTAAGGTATTTATAGAAAGCATATATTTTTTAGAATCTTTCACATTAAATTTAATATTCATCTTATCTTCATAGCAAAGTATTTTTATACTTTCTTCATGATTTAAATCCCATATTATTTCACATTTATCTTCATTAACTCCCTTAAAGTCTATGGTATCTCCTTTAATTTTTTCATATACACCAATTCTTTTTAATTTAACAAAGCTTATTTCTGGTCTTTCATCTATTTCATTTTTCCAGTAATGAGGTCTCATTAGAGGCAATGCATCAAATATACTTTCATTGCTGTTTAAATAGTTATCATAATATCTTGATTTATAATTTTCATTAAATAAATGAATATCTCTTATGCTTAAAACATTGTTTTCAAATAAAAAACTACTTCTATAAAACCTACTATTATACCATAAAGTTTTCATATTATAAGTGTTCCAATCCTTTTTAGCCCCAAAGGTAGTAGGTGGAGTTAATCTATATTTCTTCTTATACCAAAGAGCACTTTCAGCTAAGGTTTCAACTCTAAGCTTTTTCTCCTTTTCTAAATTTGATATATGCTCTATTTGAACCTCATATCCCTTATACATGGTATTCCATAAAAATGTATTTTCCTGTCCTACCTGAGCATAAGAAAATCCTAAGGTCTCCTCTTCATTTAAACATTCAAAAAACCAATGAACCCATTCCTTATTTTGTCCAATTATCCATGCTGGCTCTAAAGTATGAACCCCCTTTAACTCAGGACGTAATCCCTCTTCAAAATTATAAATTGGATCTGGTCCTAAAAGCCTAAATAAAGGTAAATCCAATTGCATTTCTTCCCTTTGAGCTGGAATATATTCATTTAACTTGCTTGGATAATAAGCTTGATTAAAATATCCTCCCCAAAGAGTAAAGCCATCAGTTCCAATTTGATCTCTACAAATAGCTCCTCCTATTACTCCATACTTCTCCTTTAAATATGTTAAAGTTCTTATATCTATAACCCAAGACCCAACTGTCTTAGGATAGTATCCAAATATACTCTTAAAATCAGCCATGTAAACATCAGCCATTTTAAATCTATCCTCTGGGCTATATCCAAGTGAATATCCCTTATGAACATGGTCATCAATAGGTGTTTCTCCCTTCCATTTAACTCCTGCCTTCTTTGCTAATTCCTCAGTTATTTCAAACCAAGCTCCAACTTCGTCATATTCGTCTATGGATTCTTTTATAAGGTTTACAAATCTTTCATCCATTAAAGCGTCGTGTTTAAGTGCATAGGTTGCAGGAAAACCATATTGTTTTATTAACTCAATTTCTCTAACTACTGTCTGAAAATCATCTTCAACAAATTCACCACTTGGATAAACAGTTTTTCTTATAAAATTATATATATTTACTATAGTAATATTATTCTTCTTTTTTTTATCAAACTTTATCATATAATCCCCTCCTTTTTAACCTCATTTTAAGTAATCTAAATACTTTAAACAATGAATAAATTACAGTTTTTCTTAAGATTTTCTTTATACTTTCTTTTTTGTGAATTTATCCAATTTAATAAAAAAAGCTATGAAATAATGAATATTTTTATTCACTATTTCATAGCTTAAGATTTTATTACAAACACTTTTTTCAACCTATTTTTTCTTATTATTTATACACTCTTCACATATACCCTTTAAAGTAAGATTATGCTCCTTTACTTTAAATCCTGTTTGATTTCTTAAAAGCTCCTCAATCTGTTGCATAGGACATGGAACTTCTATTTCTTTATGACATAAATCACATTCTAAAATATGCTTATGAATATTTCTATTCTTTAACTTATAAGAACTCTTTCCATCTCCTAATTCAAACTTATCTACTAAATCCTTCTCTAAAAACACCTCTAAAGTTCTATAAACAGTAGATAAATTTATCTCTTTACATTTACTATATATATAATCGGCAGTAACACTTCTATCACTTTCCTTTAACAAATCATATATTAATAATCTAGCTTTGGTAACTTTCACACCCTTAGCTTTAAATATTTCTTTTACTTCCATAACAATCTCCTAAACAAATATTTAAATCATTAATATAAATTATATCACATAAAAAAACTTGTATAAAATATATTTATAAATTGGAGTATTAAACTGATCTAGTCTTACTTACGATTTTAAAAAAATTAATTATAGATTTAAACACAAAAGGATATATTAAAATTGCATATTTGCAACTGTAATATATCCTTTTTATAATTTCATTTTTTAGTAGAAATTATCCACACATACTATCTAATCAAAAGCTAAAACAAAAATCCATTGTATTTAAACCACTGAATTTTTATAAGTATATTTTAGCATATTCCTAATAAACCTAATATTATACCTAAGAACATAACACCAAACATTACCATGTTTATGTTAACTTTTTTACGTAGAAGATAGAATGCAAGTAAAGTTACACATAATGGAACTATACCAATGAATAACTGATTCAGATATTCTTGAATCATAATAGGCTTGTCACTTCCTTCTACAGCAACTTGAAGTATAGTTTTAAACTTAACATTAGATGCAGTCATAGAACCCATCATAATAAGACCAAGTATGCTTGAAGCCTTAGTTAATATTTTCATACCACCACTTTCATACAATTTTTGTATAAAATTAGCACCTACTGAATATCCACTATAAAGTGCATAATAATGTATTAAAAATGCTGGAATATTATATAATAATAAAAATACTATTGCTCCTAAAGGTGAACCTGTACTAGCTAATGATATACCTATACCTGCTGCAACAACTCTTAAAATACCCCAGAAAAAGGAATCTCCTATTCCTGAAAGCGGTCCCATTAATGAGGCTTTTACAGCAGTGATTGAACTTGAATCAAAGTTTTCATCTTCACTATTTTGGCGTTCCATAGCAGATACAAGTCCCATAATAAAGTTGTTTAAATGCATAGTAGCATTAAACCAAGTAGTATGACGAACTAAAGCTTCTGATCTTTCCTCTTTAGTTTTATAAAATCTATTTATTACAGGTAAAAGAGTGTATATAACTCCTACTGCATGATATTGTGTAGCACCAGTACGGCTAGCATTCATAGTCCAAGAACGCCAAAATACTGAACGTAACATTTTTTTATCTTCAATTGATAAGTTTTCCTTCATCTTCATTACGCAAAAAATTCCTCCTCTTCATCTTCTTTGGTCATCTGTCCAGACCCTTTAGGACCTGCAAGGACAAGATTTGAAATCTGTAAATCCCTTTGTGAAGTTACAACACATATTACAACTCCTACAACTGCTACAGCAACAGCTGGAAGTTTTAAATAAGCTGTAAGAATAAATCCTAATAGATAAAATACTGCTAATTTATTATCCCAAAGTAATTTCATTAACATTGCGAAACCAACTGCAGGTAAAAGTCCACCAGCGGCACTTAATCCATTCATTAGTTTAGCAGGTATATTTTCTACTAAGGCATTTACAGGACCACTTCCAAGTAATACACCTAAGAAAGATATAGCTGATATTATAAGATAATATAATACCCATGTGCCATAATGAAGTGCTACTATTTTCTTTTGATTATTTTCTCTAGCAGCATCGTCTAAAGCAGGTGCAAAAACATTCATTAAAACGTTTTTTAGGAACATAACAACAAAAGCTGCTAACATACCAATAGGTATAGCTAAAGTAATGGCTGCCTTTGTTTCCACATGAGAAATAATTGCAAAAGTTGTTGCTAAGGTTGTTGCAGTAACTGGTTCTGCTGCTATAACCCCACCTATATTAACATTTCCTAAGAATACGGCTTCTAGAGCTGCTCCCATTAAAATACCAGTTTTCATATCTCCCATTAATATACCAGTTACAAGGCCTACTACTAAAGGACGTTCCATCATACTTTGTCCTGTTAAGTAGTTACCAGCAAAACAGATAAATACACTTAGTGCTGCCATTAAAGCATGCATCAACATATTTTTTACCCCCTAAAAATATTTAGTTTTTTAATATTCACTTCTAAAAAAGCTTTATTTAGCTTTTATTTTCTATAAAAATCTAATGTAAATCGATTTATAAACTATTCTAAGTTTTCAAATTAAACCAAGCTTAGTTTCTCTAAGCAATTACTATATTAAAATTGTGCTAAAGCTTTCTTTAAATCAAGCTGTGGATTTGATGGTAATACCTGATTATAAGACTTAAGATTAGCTATATCAGCTAATTCCTTAGCAGCTTTTAATTCATCTGGATTTAATTGAACACTTGAAAATACCATTACTTTGTCTTTTGGATTAGATTTGTCAAAACGTCCTGCATTAGCAACGTTTACAGATTCTATATCACTAACTTCTTTAGCAATCTTTGTAGCATCTGATACACTGTTTACTATAACAAACATTCTTTTATCCTTACCACGAGGATCGTTAAAAACTTTTATAGCATCATCAACTGAACGGATTAAAAGTTTCATTCCATTTGGTACAGCCATTTTTAAAGTCATTTGCATAACTTCATTCTTTGCTGCTTCATCATTTGCTACTACTAAAAGTGGTGCATTTAGCTCCTTTGTCCACACTACTGCTACTTGTCCATGTATTAAACGGTCATCTACACGTATTTGAGTTATCATAATTTTTTTCCTCCTAAAATTTTAAAATAATATTTTGTTAATTTTTTCTTTTTAAACGATTACTATTGCTCTAAAAAAATTTATTGTTTCATATAAATACAATTAATCGTTTTCTCAAAGTGTATTATTAGATATTGGTTTTTAATTTCTTAATATCTAAAAAAAGTCATCCTCATCATCACTAGATAACTTTGTTGAAACAAGAGTTACTTGAGCTTCATCTATAGCATTTTTTATAGACTCCTCTGTTAACTCATCTTCAGCAGAAAATAATAATGATAATACTATTGCTAAATTAGCATTAGAAATTATAAAAATATTTTCTTTTTTAGCAGTTGCAACTTGTGTTACTGCTTTTTGATTAACACTACCACCAAATAAATCAGTAAATATTATACCTTGTTCATTCTCCCCAATGCTCTCGATAAAATTTACAATTTGTGGAGTGTAATCTTCATCAGTGATATATGCATTTATAACTTCTACATCATCACCCTTGTCTGCAAGTATATTTAAGGAGCTTTGAATTCCCCCTGCCAACTTGCCATGGCTTGCTATTAAGATTTTTTTGTTCATAAAAAATTCACCTCTCGATTACTAATTATAGCACTATGTGAACAAAAATCAACCAAAAAATGAATAAAATAGAAATATTTCTTTAATCATTGTTAATTTTTCTTAATACTTTCTTGATAATTTCTTTAATAAGTTACCCAATTTTTAAATAAAACTTCATTTATTTTTTTAAATTAAAATATCAATTATTTTTCTTAAAAATTTAATAAAAGCCTTTATTTTTAAAGTTTTATAAATAAATACGAATCATTTCCAAATTAAAGTTAAATTAAAATTTTATTTTTCCTATTTGACAAGAAATATTAAAGTAGTGTATATTATGAAATAGAGTACGTTATTAAGTTTAATAGTATAGCACATTTAACCTATTTTATATAAATGTGCATAATAAAAGGAGAGATTTTTCAAATGAATTGTATTATAGCTCAATCTGGTGGACCTACTTCAGTAATAAATGCTAGTGTTTATGGTCTAGTTAAAGCAAATAAAAAACTTAATTTATATGAGAATGTTTATGGTGGATTAAACGGAATAGAAGGTATTTTAAACAAGAAAATAATAAACCTTTCAGATCTTGATGAACTTCAATTAGAAAGATTTAAAAATTCACCAGCCTCTGGTTTAGGTTCTTGTAGATATAAATTAAAACCTCTTAGCGAAAGTGAAGATGAGTACTTAAAACTTTTAGATATTTTAAATTCACTTAATATAAAAGCTTTCTTTTATGTAGGTGGAAATGACTCAATGGATACTACTGCTAAATTAAATGCTTTTGCAAAAGCTAAAAATATAGATATAAAATTCTTTGGAATCCCTAAAACAATAGATAATGATTTAATGCACACAGACCACACTCCAGGATTTGGTAGCGCTGCAAAATTCATATCTACAGCAGTTTTAGAAACTTATTTAGACTCAAAAGTTTATACTAATAATGGAATTTTCATAATTGAAACTATGGGAAGAGATACAGGTTGGTTAGCAGCTTCCGGAGCTTTAGCAACTATAAACGGAAGTAAGTGTGCTGATTTAGTGTATTTACCTGAAAGAGCATTTTCAGTACAAAGCTTTTTAACTGATGTAGCTAGAATATTTAAAGAAAAAAAACATGTATATATTGTAGCTTCTGAAGGATTAAAAGATGAAAATGGAAAGTTTCTTACTGAAACTGCACCAAATGACGATTCATTTGGACATGCTCAATTAGGTGGTGTAGGTGCTTACTTAAAGAACCTAATAATCCAAGCTAGTATAACACATAGAGTTAAATCTCTAGAACTTAATACTCTACAAAGATGTTCTATGCATGCTTCATCTAAAATAGATGTAAATGAAGCTGTTATGGTAGGACAAGCTGCCTTAGAAGCTTCTGTCAGTTCAGAAGGTGGATATATGGTTGCTATAAGAAGAGATTCTTCATTCCCATATAAGAGTTCTACTTTCTTAATTGAAGCTGATAAAATAGCTAATAATATAAAATATTTTCCAGATGAGTGGATAAATGAAGAAGGTAATAATATAACCGAAGAAGGTTTATCATACCTTAAGCCATTAATTAGCGATTTTGAGGATAGAGATTCTCTTCCTCTTTATCATAGTTTTGTTCTATAAATATTATTTAACTCAATTACCTACATTTAATAAAAGACATGCAAAAACTGCATGTCTTTTATTTTTCTTTAAGAACATCCTTTAAAGTATCATATGCAAAATCTATTATTTCCGCACAACTTACCTTACTTTTCTTTAAGTCTAAACAAATTTCTGAATTAAACTCTTCTCTTATTTTATTTAAAAGTTCCTTTGAATAAGCTCTTGCCTCATTTTTCTCATCATTACTCTCTCTACCCTTTATGAAACCAATAGCTACAACTGCTCCATTTACAGCTCCACATAAACTTCCAACAGCCATTCCTGTTCCCATACCACTTCCTAAAGCTACTGGTATATCCTTATTAAACTCTTCATTATAAGATTTTATAATAGCCTCTGCACAAGTATATCCTTCCTTGTGATATTCTGATGGACTTTTCATATTTTTCTCCTTCTTTCTAAAATCTCTTCTTAATATCTAACAAAAGATAATTATTTATAATATTTTGCCTTCTATTAAATTAAACTAGTAAAAGACCTTATATAGAATATATACCTTTTAATTTTTAATTTAATATAAGATTAATTACATAATTTATAATATCAAAAATTTCTTTTTATTTCTGTGATTTCACATAAAAAATTCTAAATAAATTCTTATATATAAAAACTTAAGAATTTATTTAGAATTAATTTTATAATCTAAAATCTTTTTCTTTTACTATTTCTAAGGTATTTAAAAATTCCTCTATTTCCTCTTTGGTATTATATAATCCTAAACTTGCTCTTAACATGCCTGGTCTAGGCTTATTACTATAAGCATATTTTGAAAACTCTTCATCCTTAAGGTTTAAAAGTCTTCTAACATAAGGATGAGCACAAAAACTACCATTTCTAATAGATATTCCTCTAAAGTTAGCTAATCTGTCTGATATTTCATCGTGATGAATATCCTTAACATTAAAGACAACTACTCCTATTCTATTTTTACATGTAGAATCTCCATATGTTATTATATCTGGCATACGCTCTAAACCTTCTAATAAAACTTTTTTTAATTTTTCCTCTAATAAGCTTATTTTATCAAAACCTATGGATTTTATTACTTTAATTGATGATAAAAGTGAACATACTCCTATTATATTAGGGGTTCCTGCTTCAAACCGCTCTGGCTCACTATCTAAAAAGACCTTATTATCTGAAACTAAATCCACTGCTCCTCCACCTTTTAATAATGGATCTTTATCTTTTATAAGCTCTTTTAATGCAATAATTACCCCTGTTCCAAAGGGAGCATACATTTTATGAGCTGAGAAAACTAGAAAATCTATGTGATCATTATTTCCGGTTCCTCCTATATTTATTGGTTTATGAGCAACTAACTGAGATGCATCTACTATTATTTTAACTCCATTCTCATGAGCCATTTTTGCTATTTCATTTATTGGATTTAAGTATCCTGTTACATTAGATGCACCTGTTATTGTTAAGTATTTTACTTTTCCTTTGTGTTTTTTAATTAATTCTTCTATCTTTTCTTTTCTTAATAGTCCTAATTCATCCACTTCAGCATATAAAACATTGCTATTTTCTCTCCAAGGTAAGTCATTTGCATGATGTTCCATTCTAGTACTTATTACATAATCCTTTTTATTTCCTAAAGAATGTGCTAAAAGATTTAAACCCTCAGTAGCATTTTTAACATATATTACAGTATAATCCTCTGTATTCTTAACATTAAAAAACTCTAAAATCTTTTTTCTTGAGTTTTCATAAAATTCATTACAAAAATTTGCTTTATAACCTTTTCCTCTTCCAATGGAACTATATACATGCAACATGTCACTAAGGCATTTTAATCCTTCTTTTAAAGCAGGTGTAGTAGCTGCATTATCAAGATTAATTGGTACTATCTTTTTTCCATTGTAAATAGTTATTTCTTCATCAACGCCTATAAACAATTCTCTAAAATTATTATTCATAACACATCACTCCATGATATATATTATTCTAAAGATTTAAATTAGGTTCTTAAAACATAAGCATTTCATAAAATCATTCACCCCTAAACATTTAATTTGATGAAATTCTTCATTATTAGTATAATTGTATGTGATTAATACTATAAATTCGATGATAGGAGTTTTAAAATGATTATTTTAAGCTGTAGACACTTAACTAAAAGTTTTGGTATTGATGAGATTTTAAGAGATGTAACATTTAATATAAATGAAGGTGACAAGGTTGGTTTAATAGGACCAAATGGAGAAGGTAAATCAACCTTATTTAAAATTCTTACCAAGCAACTAGATTATGATAGTGGTGAATTATTTTTAGATAAAAACAAAACCCTAGGATATCTCTCTCAGAATTTATCTTTATATAGTGAAAATACTATTTATGATGAGATGCTTTCTGTATTCTCATCTTTAACGGAACTTGAAGATAAAATTAAAACCTTAGAAGAAAAACTTAATGAACCTTATGATTCTTCAAATGAAGAATATCATAATAAACTTATAAAGGATTATACCTTATCTCAAGAACTTTATGAAAATAGAGGTGGTTATACTTTTAGAGGAGAAATTTCTAGAGTTCTTAAAGGTTTAGGTTTTTTAGAGGAAGATTTCAATAATCAAATTATAAACCTTAGTGGAGGTCAAAAAACTAGATTAGCACTCTGTAAACTACTTTTAAGAAAACCAGACCTACTTCTTTTAGATGAGCCTACAAACCACTTAGATTTAGAAGCTATAGAATGGCTTGAAGAATATCTTAATGGTTATAAGGGAACAGTCTTTGTTATTTCCCATGATAGATTTTTCTTAGACTCTGTAACAAATACAACTTTTGAACTTATTGGTGGAAAGATACATTGTTATAATGCAAGCTACACTAAATTCCTTGAACTTAGAAAAAAGGATATTGAAGCTAGATTAAAAGCTTATAATATTCAACAAGCAGAAATAAAAAGACAAGAGGAAATTATAGAAAAGTTCCGTTCCTTTAATAGAGAAAAAAGTGTTAGAGCTGCTGAAAGTAGACAAAAAGCTTTAGATAAAATGGATCGTTTAGAGGCACCAGAAGTAATAAAAGAAGCTTCTAAAATAAGCTTTGAAACCTTAGTTAAAAGCGGAAATGATGTTTTACATATTGAAAACCTAAAAAAGAGCTATGATAGTCTTTTATTTGAAAATGTAAATTTAGATTTAAAACGTGGAGAAAAGGTTGCCCTAATAGGGGAAAATGGTAGAGGTAAGACTACTCTATTTAAAATAATAATGGGAATGTTAAAACAGGATTCTGGTTCTGTATCCCTTGGTAAAAACGTATTTACAGGATATTATGACCAAGAACAATCTAATTTAAATCTCCATAAAACCATAATAGATGAAGTTTGGGATGACTTCCCTAATCTTACTACTACTGAGGTTAGAAATTATCTTGCTTCTTTCCTATTTACTGGTGATGATGTATTTAAAGAAATTTCCCTATTAAGTGGTGGTGAAAAGTGTAAGATAAACCTTTTAAAACTTATGCTTTCAAAGGCCAATCTTCTTCTTTTAGATGAGCCTACAAACCACTTAGATATTATGTCTAGAGAAGCCCTAGAAGATGCTATTTTAAGTTATGATGGAACTTTAATAGTAATCTCCCATGATAGATACTTCTTAAATAAAGTAATTAACAAAATCGTTGAACTTCAAGAAAACGGTCTTAAAACATACTTAGGAAATTACAACTATTATATGCATAAAAAAGCTAATCCTAATAGATATGAAGATATTGATGAGGAAATAAATCAAGGAAAAACAAAAACACAAATAAAAGAAGAAAGAAAAAAGAAAAAGTCTGCTGAGAAATCAGCTAGAGCTTTAAGAGCTCAACTTAGAGAGGTTGAAAAATTAATTCCTCAAAAGGAAGAAGAACTTGAAAAACTTCAAGGAATGCTTTGTACTGAGGAGGTTTATTCAAATCCAGAGGAAAGCGTAAGGGTTAATAAAGAAATTAATTCAGTTCAAGAAGAAATAGATTCTCTTTACGCTACTTGGGAAGAGCTTTCTGAATCTCTTGAAGAATAAATAATAAAAGAATTTATTCATATAACAATCTAAAAAAGAGAATGCATGGAAAGTTCTTCAAAAAAAATTTTCCATGTATTATCTCTTTTAAATTGAACTTAAATAAAATAGTGTATTAAAATAAATTTCTTAAAGTTATTTTAATACACTATTTCTTTATTTATCTATTTTGTTCCTGTAGTACCAAATCCACCACGATCTTTGTTTCCAAAGGATTCTACCTCTTCAAACTCTATTTCTGGCATAACTTCCATGATTCTAAATTGACCTATTTTATCCCCTTTTCTTATCCAAGTTCCTTTAATCTCTTCCCCATTCTCACTTTCAATGTCTTTTCCTTGTAAGCAATAAACAGGCATATGCCACTGATCATTATCTCCTATATATGTATCATCTACAACACCAACACTATTAGTTTGTATAATTCCCCAAGTTTTAAAAGTTGAACTTCTAGGTGCTAAATGCCCTTCCCATCCTTCTGGAAGTTCTAGAGCGAAGCCTAAAGGTACCATTGCTCTCTCTCCACATTTAACAAATACATCCTTATTAGCATATACATCTATCCAATTACCCTTTGTTATTTTTTTTAATTTAGTTGCTTTATCAAAATATTTAATTCTAATTATCATATCAAATTCCTTTCTTTTGTTTAATCTATATAATTTTTTAGAAATAAAATTAAACTATAGCTATTATATAATTTTATTTCTAAAAATTAAAGCCCACAGAATATTCTGTGAGCTTCTAAATAATTTTATTCTAATTATTGACAGCTTGCTTCACTATTGCATCTACAACGTATAGGTGGTCTATTGCAGTCTTCTCTATCTCTTAATTTGTTTATTATTACTACTTTAGCATATTTATTTCTTGGAGAAATACATACTTCATAGCATGGATAATATTCTGGTGCTTCAAAATAGCAACGATCTACAGGTTGTTTAACAGCATATAATCCGTCTTCTAAACATTTAAAACAAACCTTACCGCAACGATCTGTGTATTTACAATCTACAAGTTCAAAACCAGTGTTACAATCCACTTTATATAATTCTATTGGCATTCCACTTATTGGTTCACCATCAGAACATCCTAATAAGGATTGAACTTCAATAATTCCTTTCTTAGGAATTGGTTTTGGTTGAGGTCTCTTACAACAATCTCTTCCATCATCACAGCATCCATGATTATGATCATGATGATTGCAATGGTCATGATGATCACAATGATTGTGATGTTCATGGTTATCACAGTGGTTATGATGATAGTTATTATATCTTGCATCTTCAAATAATTCTTCTAATTCATTTAATTCTATTCCTTGAGAATCACATTGGTAATCTTTATAATCCATAATTTACCCTCCTAGGTTTTATCATATGATTAATATATATTATGACTACCAATTACAAATTGTTACAATATATGTGTTTTACTGTCTATTCACTATCAAGTATTTTTTCAGCTAGCTTTTTATATATATTTGCTTTATCCACAAGCATTGCAGATAGAAGTAATTTCTTTTCACTACTTTCTAGGGAATTAAATTCTTCTCCTAAATTATTTAAATCTATATTAATTTCCTGCTTTATATCTTCTATATTCTTCTCTTGTCCCTTTAAATATATTTTATAGAGCTTTCTTATATCCTCTGAATTAAATTCCTCCTTGTTATATCCTTCAACAATATCTCCTAAAGCTAGTTTTATATCACTAAGGGCTAATATACCTTTCATATTATATATAAAGCACATAAGTATAATATGTTCCTTACTATATTTTTTATTTTTTATATCCATTAACAATTTTCCCTTAGCATAATTGTTAATCATAGTTTTAGTTAAAATCTTATCTTCTTCAAATCTCTTATTTCCACCTAATTTATTTTCAAATAATTGTATTACTTGATCCATATATAAATCTAATTCTGGTATATCCTCTAAATTAATATTATTATCTAAATTTAAACTCTCTAATAAATCATTTAAATTCATAAAATCACTTCCATTCCATTTAATTTATCACATAGTTTCTAAAACTACATTTCATCCTATATATATTATATTATAAGGAAATCAAAATAAATTCAAGCTATTTGGCAATATTATCTACATATCATTAAAATTCTCCCTAATTTAAAGGTTGATATATTCCTACATTTAAACGATAATTGTAATATGATACTAAGTAGTTTCGAAAACTACTTGAAAACTTTTTCCTTGGAGGTATGTTATGAAAAATACGTTTTTTAGAGAACCAATAAATGGTTTTACTCATTTATTTGGTGCTATTTTATCAATATTCGCCTTAGTGGCACTAACAGCTAAAGCTACTTATATATACGGGATTGGATTACCACTTTTATCAGTTATTCTATTTGGTTTTTCATTAGTGTTGCTTTATAGTGCCTCTTCTATATACCATTTAGTTAATGCAAAGGAAAAAACTATAGCATTTTTAAGACGTTTAGACCATTCTATGATCTTTATACTTATCTGCGGAAGTTATATGCCTTATTGTCTTATTGGTCTTGAAGGTAAAGCTCAAATTTTTATAACTTCTTTAATAGTAATTCTTACGGTTTTAGGTATTTTATTTAAAATGGTTTGGTTTAATTGTCCTAGAATTCTTTCTACTCTTATGTATATAGGAATGGGTTGGATTTCTTTAGGTGCTATTCCATTTTTCAAAAACATACCTGCTTTAGCATTAATTTGGTTAGCAATAGGTGGAGTTATATATACAATTGGTGGAATAATTTATGCACTTAAACCAAAATTTCTTGAATTTAACAACTTAGGATTCCATGAAATATTTCATATATTCATATTATTAGGAAGCCTATGTCACTTTATATCAATTTTCTTTTATCTACTATAAAAAAAGAAAGGATAGTAATACTTAAAAAATAAGTATTACTATCCTTTTTTATATATCTGAATTTTTAATTTTATCTACAAATATCTCTAAGTTTTTAGAAATAAATTTATCTTTATGATATATAAGATATAACTCTCTACTTACCTTAATATCATCTATTTTTATCTCTTTAATTAAGCCCTCATTAATTCTTTCATCTATGGCTTTACAGGAAACACAAGCTATGCCAAGTCCTGTTTCTACAATTCTTACAATAGCTTCTGTATTTCCAAGTTCCATATATACATTGTAATTACACCCTTTGTTTATAAGATAATTTTCTACAATTTCTCTTGTACCACTTCCAGGTTCTCTCATAATAAACTTTTCATCTTCTAAGTCTTTTAAAGTTATTTTATCTTTTGAAAATATAGGATTATTAGGATTTGCTATAAATATCAATTCATCCTTTCCTATATCTAAAACTTCTAATTCATCTGATTTTACATATCCTTCTACTAAAGCAATATCAACCTTATTTTCCATAATAAGCTCTTCTATTAACTGTGTATTCTCTATTATTAAAGAGATTTCTATATTTTTATGTAACTCATTGAATTCCTTTATTAACTCTGGAAGTATATATATACCTATTGTTGTACTTGCACCTATAACTATTTTCCCTTTTTGACCTTCTTTACTACTTCTAATGGTACTATTAGCCTCTTCATAAAGGTTTAAAATTCTTCTACTATATTCAAAATATACTTCCCCTTCATGAGTGAGATAAAGTCTTTTACCTATTCTATCAAAAAGTTTAACATCAAGATCACTTTCTAATTCAGCTATGGCTTGACTTATAGATGGCTGACTTATATACATAGACTTAGCTACTTTAGTCATATTTAAACATTTAGCTGTTTCAAAAAATATTTTTAACTTTCTAAAATTCATTAAATCAATCCTTATTTATCATCTTTTACTTCTTCAAAATCAACATCAATAACAGGGCCATCATCTTGCATATCAGACTCTGATTTATTTTCTTCTCTTGTAAATGTGTAAGTATAAGATTCTGTTTTTTCTTTTTTGTTTTTATTAACATATTTCCTTATAAACTTAAAGTACACCCATCCTATAAGGATCAGTATTGCAACTCCTATTAAAATATAAGGTAATACCCAAATTGCAAAAGCGAATATAAGTATTGTAACAATTATTCCTAATAATATTCTTAAATACTTCTCCATATATTATCACTCTCTTTATATTTTTTATTTTATTAATTATAACATAAAGTGAAAGAAATAAAAAACAATTATTCCTTTCTAATTTGTAACCTAATGTGCTTATATTTAATGCTTTTTTTGAAAATACTAATTAAGATGTTTTAAATATAGAAATAATACTTAAGGAAGTGATAAAATGAAAAAATTTGCTCTTTTACTAATTACATTAATATTTTCTTTTTCAGTCTTAGCTACCTCTTCAAAACCTATTAAAGCAGCCCAATTAGAAGAAAGCACAAAAAAAATATTTTTAACCTTTGATGATGGTCCTGGTGGAAAGGTTACAGAAGAAATTTTAAATACCCTTAAAGAAAATAATGTAAAAGCTACATTTTTTTTAATAGGAGAACTTGTAGAAAAACACCCTGATTTAGTAAAAAGAATGAATGATGAAGGTCATTCCATAGGTGTACACACCTTTACCCATGAAAGAAATAAAATTTACAGAAATGACTCCTCATTCCTAGAAGAGAACTTAAAGGCTCAAGAATCCATAGAAAAAGTTATTGGAAAGAAAGTATTTTCTCTTAGATTTCCATTTGGTTCTAATAACAGTACATATACCTTAAAAAGATCCTTAGTAGACTCCTTACATGAACAAGGCTTTAGAATATATGATTGGACAGTAGATAGTACTGATGCCCTTAATCCAAACTTAAGCCCAAGTTCTATAATTCAAAAGTCAATTTCTAATTCTGATTATATTGTACTTTTAATGCATTGTGGATATTCTAATAATAATTCTGCTAAAGCATTGCCATCAATCATAAAACATTTTAAATCAGCAGGATACAGTTTTGAAGTAATAGATGAAAGTACTCCTGAAATTTATAGATTAAAAAATAAAGGTTGAGAAATTCTCTCAACCTTTATTTAGTCCCTAAATTTAAAATAGATTCAACTAAGGTTTTAGCTATGCATTCCCCTTTTTTAGCCACTTCAGATTCATCCTTAATATTTAGATTTAAGTCTATTATTATACTTGGTTTATCCACATATAAAAGATTATAAACCTCTGCATTCTTAACGCCCTTATTTTTATAATTGCTTAATTCAAAAAATGAGCATATATTCTCTGCAAACTTTCTCCCCTTTGAATCAAATTCTTCTACAAAGCAAAAAATTTCATTTGATTTTGAAAAATCAATATTTAAAGTAATATGCAAATCTGATTCACTTCTATTTACTCTTTTCACTATGCTTTTTAATTCTTCTCCATTTGAAATAAAAATTTCATTATAGGGAGTAAAGTCAATACACCTTAAATTATTTTGAGCTACTTCCTTCTTAAAAAAATAAAGAATAGTTCTCTGAATTTTTTCTTTTAAACCATCTGATGTATCTTTATCTATAATATGCCCTTTACCTAAGTCCAAACTTATAATGGCACCTTGAGCTAAATACATATTATCCTCCTATGTTAAAAGGTTCTAATTTATAATATGTTCTTAATTGTCAAAGTGCCATTATATTAAGCATCTCACTAAAATTTCATTTATAATATATAAAAATTAATAAGTTAAACTATTTTCTTACTATAGCCTTATCTCCATTTTCATAAATAACTAATTCTAATTTTGGATTAATTTCTTTAGCAAAGGCTCTTATCCATGAATTTCTTAAATCATGAAAGTTATTTACATCTCCTCCTACACCTTCCCAAAATCTTTCATGTAGATCTCTATTCATATGCCACACTATTTTTTCAGGAGAATTTTCTAAAACTTCATTAATTCTATCACAAGGCATACCATCTAATATATAATCATTTAAAGAATTATACACTTCTAAAATATTTTCTCCATTTATTTGTCCTTTGCACTCATCTGCATTTATTTTCCCATGATTTTCATAAAGCTCTATAAGTTCCGTCTTTACTCCCTTATCTTCCTTTAACATATTAGTTATGTAATATGCACATCTACTCTCAGCTGAATTTATTCTTCCTTCTAACCAACCATGTATATTACTTTCATCTATTATTTCATCTAAAGGTTTATTTGGAGTTTTTTCTCCAAAATTTAAATTTGCATAAGAAACCCAATCCTCTACTGGCATATTTCTTTCCTTTGCTATTTTTAAAACTTCTTCCTCTAGATTTTCAAACCATTTTATTTTATCAAATAACCAAAAATGTATTTTCCCTAAAAATAAACTCATACTTTCACCTCTTAATATAATTTATAAATCAATTATATTTTATCTTTCCCTATTCTTCTGTAACATAGGTTACCATCAATAGAATTTTTGTAAACTTTCTATAAATAAAACAGCTATTTCCTAATTAATAACGTTTCAAATCGTTCTACGAAATTGTAAATGTACCATTTAAGTAATATAATAGAAATCGACTGTTTTATAAGGAGTTGATATATTTCAATGTACAAACCAAAGTTAATTTCTCTTTTAGATGATAAAGAGAACGGATTTTCAAAAGAACAATTTTTTAAAGATTTAGTTGCTGGGATAATAGTTGCTATTATAGCACTTCCCTTATCTATTGCATTAGGTATTTCTTCAGGGGTATCTCCTGAGAAGGGATTAATAACTGCAATCATAGCTGGATTCATAATTTCATTATTAGGAGGAAGTAGAGTTCAAATTGGTGGGCCTACTGGTGCCTTTGTTGTTATAGTATTTGGTATTATACAAAATCATGGAGTTGATGGACTAATAATTGCCACATTTATGGCTGGTATTATTCTTGTTTTATTTGGTTTATTACGATTTGGTAGCTTAATAAAATACATACCTTATCCAATAACAGTAGGATTTACTTCTGGTATAGCTGTAACACTTTTCTCAACACAGGTTAAGGATTTTTTAGGACTTTCAATGACTAAAACTCCTTCTGAATTTATACCTAAGTGGGAAGCTTACATATCTCATATGAACACTACAAACCTTTATACATTAGCTATAGGATTACTAGCACTTATTATTTTAATCTTTTGGCCAAAAATAAATAAAAAGATTCCAGGATCTTTAATAGCTTTAATAGTAACAACTTTAGTAGTATTTATATTTAATTTACCAGTTGCAACAATAGGAAGTCAATTTGGTAAAATAAGCTCAAATATTCCAATGCCTCATATTCCTAACCTAAATCTTAATACATTAAAAGCATTAATCGGACCTGCTTTTACAATAGCGCTTTTAGGTGGAATTGAATCTTTATTATCTGCTGTTGTTTCAGATGGTATGATTGGAGACAAGCATAATTCAAATGCAGAACTTATAGCACAAGGAGTAGCTAACATGGGTTCTTCTCTATTTGGAGGAATTCCTGCTACTGGAGCAATTGCTAGAACTGCTGCCAATGTTAAAAATGGTGGAAGAACTCCTATTTCGGGTATAGTTCATTCAATAACTTTATTACTTATAATGCTTGTATTTATGCCTCTTGCTAAATTCATTCCATTAACTACTTTATCAGCAATATTAATAATTGTTTCATATAACATGAGTGAATGGAGAACTTTTAAAGCAATACTTAAGGCTCCTAAAAGTGATATAGCTATATTACTAACAACATTTTTCTTAACAGTATTATTTGATTTAGTAATTGCTATAGGAATAGGAATGCTAGTTTCTATGTGCTTATTTATGAGAAGAGTTGCTACTTCTATAGAAGTAAATGAATTAAATGAAAATGACTGTTCTGATAAATCTAATATAGATACTGATATGGAAAATCTTAAAGTTGGAGAAAATGTCTTAGTATATGATATAAGAGGTCACCTTTTCTTTGGTGCTGTAGATACATTTATGAATACAATGAAGGAAATAAATGATGATGCAAAGGTTCTTGTTTTAAGAATGAGACATACTAAAACTTTAGATGTTACAGGATATAAACAAATAAAAAATATAGCATTAAGTTGTAAGTCTCGTAATATGACATTAATAATATCTGAATTACAGGAACAGCCAAAAAAAGTTATGAGACTTATGGGATTTATAGATAATTTAGGTGAAGATCACTTCGCTACAAATTTTGATGAAGCTTTAGAAAAAGCAAATTCTTTAATTTAAAATAAAAGACACTAGTAATTACTAGTGTCTTTTTCATTTTCTATTCTTCAGATTCTATATTTTGTAACTCTAATTCTAAGTTTTCCATATCTTTTTTATTTTTTTGATTTTTATCATATAACAGTGATGCTACAAAAGCACTTCCTGCTAGGGCTAATAGAGCAAGTTTTCCTTTTTTTATTTTTTTACTCATAATCTCACCTCACCACATTTATATTTATGTAGGCTTAAATTCTAAGCCTACAAGAAAATCTAAAATATATTATTCTATTTATTTAAATCGTATTTTTCTTCTTCCCAAGTTGTTTTCTCTAACTTAGCTAAAACAGTATCTAAAGCCATATCTGGATGAATTGTTTCCTCATGAGATATTGTTATATTAGACATAGTCATAGCAAATTTAACAATATCCTCTATAGGCATTTTATTCATATATCCGTATCCTAATCCAGCTACAAAAGAATCTCCTGCTCCTGTAACATTTTTAACTTCAACCTCTGTTGCCTTTATTTTACCACAAGATACACCATCATTGTAGAATATACCATCAGCATCTAAACTTATAAATACCTTTTTAATTCCTAAACCTAAGAAATAATTACTTGCCTTTATTAAATCCTCTGTATCTGTTATAGGGAAGCCTGCTAATATTTCTGCTTCATGTCTATTAGGTTTTATTGTATGGAAATCCTTTATAAGGTGTTTTACCCAGCTTGCTTTTTCAGCTGATACTGGATCTAAGATAAAGTTAGTTTTATCCTTAAAGTTTTTTAATAAATATTCCATTATTTCTGGATTATCAGAATCTAAAACTGTATATTCAGCATTCTCAAAGATTTCTTTTTTAGAATCTATGAACTCAGTATTCATAGCTCCTATACTTTTCATATCTGCAATAGCAGAAACCATTTCACCATTTTCATCTAAAATAGCTAAGTAAGTTGGAGTGCTTCCACCTTCTATTACCATAGAATCATCCATATGATATCCTATTTTCTTTGAGTGCTCTACTATACTCTTTCCATGTTCATCATTACCTAATATGGACATAAAGTTAGTATTTACTCCTACTCTTGCCATATTTTCAGCAATGTTTCTACAAACGCCCCCAAAAGATATCTTTACATGTCCTGGTGTTGAGTTATATGGTCTATAACTCGCCTTACTAAATCCAAACACATCCACTACAGAAGCTCCAAATACCAATAAATATGGTTCTTTTCTTAAGTTCATTTAATTAATCCTCCCTATTTTAAAAAACATAAATTATAATTATTCAGCAACAAACTGATTATTTTCACTATTATATATGTATCCACATTCTTTAAGTCTTTGTCCAATAATTTCTTTTTCAATTCCTAAATCATCACACATACTATCTATATTACTATAATAATCTCTTAATTTTAAATTTATAATACTAAGTAACATATATGGATCCATCTTTCTATAATTGCCAATGTCCATTATAAAAATCTCTCCTTTAAAAAGTGCTTTAATATTATTATATACAACTTATTTAACTTCTACAATTTTTTATTTAATTTATTATTATATTTTTATTTAATTTATTATCACATTTTAATAAATCTGCATAGTATGTTATTAGGTTAATTATAAGACAATACCAATTATACTAACTTAACCTCCTGTTTAAAAATTACTATAACTCTTACTATACTATATTTACTTCTTTGCATTACAATAAAAACCGTTGATAATCAACGGTTTTTATTATTTCATATGCTTTTTCTTTTATTTTTCATTTCAAATATTAAGAATAATAAAAGTGTACTTAACTCAGTAATTGGAATTGTTAGCCATACTCCATAAACACCTATAATTCTTGGTAAGACTATTATAAATATAATAACAAATACAAGTCCTCTAAGTGTTGATAAAAGAGAGGATTCCTTTGATTTTTCAACTGCTTGTAAATAAGCTATGTTAAGTATATTACTTCCATTAAATAAGAATGCTATAAAGTATAAATATATTCCCTGTCTAGTTATACTTAATAATCTTCCTCTATCACTTGTAAATAGTCCTATCATTTGATTTGGCAATAATAATCCCATACCTAAGAAGCCTACACCTAAAATTAATACTATTATTCTTGTTAACCTTAAGAATTCTTTAACACGCTCTTCCTTTTTAGCTCCAAAATTTACACTTATTAAAGGTTGAACTCCTTGAGATACTCCATTAAATACTGCCATGAATATTAAAACTATGTTTGTAATTATTCCATAAGCTGAAACTCCTAAGTCGCCTTCAAATTTATATATTACAATATTAAAAATAAATATGACAAAGCCTGCTGATATTTCATTTAAGAAACTAGGCACTCCATTTTTAAGTACCTTTCCTATATTATCTAAATTTATTCCTCCAAGTTCTATATGCATGGTATTATTTTTCTTTATGAAATGTATTGATAAAACTCCTAAAGCTACTAATTGCCCTATAGATGTTGCTAAAGCTGCTCCAAACATTCCTAGATTAAATATATATATAAATACATAGTCTAGTACTATATTGGCTGTATTTGATCCTATTACTGCATACATAGCTAGCTTAGGCTCTCTATCATTTCTAACAAAAACAATAAATGCAGATGCAAAAATAAAAGCAGGATTAAAGGCTAAAATAATCTTTAAATACTCTTTAGCTAAAGGAAAGGTTGCTTCTGAAGCTCCAAGCATATAAACTATTTTATCTAAAAAGAAAATTTCTAATAAACTTATTATTATGCAAAATATAATAGTTGCAAATACTGCTGAAGTAAATATCCTATTTACCCTATGGAATTTTTTTTGCCCCATAGCTACGGATAAGGCTGTTGCCCCTCCAACTCCAATGGTAAGACCTATGGCACTATATAAATTGTATATTGGCAAAGCTATGTTTAGTGCTGCTAAGCCTAATTCTCCGATTTTATGACCTATAAACATGGTATCAAATAATATACAAACTGATAATCCTAACATTCCTGCAACTGAAGGTATCATATATTTTCTTAATAGCATACTTTCTTTATCCTGTAGTAAATCTAATTTTTTGCTCATTGTACCCCTCCTTTATAATATTATTCTTTTAAAATAAGTAGAATTTTATCTTCTATATTATTTTTTTCTTTTGATCTTTGTACATCTTTAAATTTATCCATTAAAATTGCTGGGCTACCACCTAAAATAAATATATTATCTCCTAAGCTTAAGGCCTCATTTATGTCATGGGTAACCATTATAACTGTATTATTTTTTTCTAAATGATTTTTTTTAAATATTTTAATAATATTTTCTTTGCTACTTTTATCTAAGGATTTAAATGGTTCATCCATTAAAAGAAGTTCTCCATTATAAAGAAGTGCCCTAGCTATATTTGCTCTTTGCCTCATACCTCCACTTAGCTCTTTAGGATAAGAATTTATATAATCCTCTAGTTCAACTTCTCTTAGAATATTTTTAATTTTCTCTTCCCTTTCATCCTTTGTGTAAAATTTTAATAAGGGTAATTCCATGTTAGTGTAGATACTATTCCATTCAATAAGTCTATCCTCTTGAAACACATAGGCTATTTTTTCAGGAACTCCTATAATTTCGCCTGAGTTAATATCTTCAAGATTGGCTATTATATTTAATAAAGTGCTTTTTCCACACCCAGATTTCCCTAAAATACAATTTATTTTTCCCTCCTCAAAGATTAAAGAAAATTTATCATATATTTTTTTGTTTCCAAAATTCTTTTCTATATTTATTAATTTAATACTCATTTTATTTCATCCACCTAAAAACTCTACCATCAATAGTTTTTTGTATTAAAGAAAAAATTATTCCTATAATAATCACTACTATTATCCATGCAAATACCATATTAGTATTTAAATAATTCTTTTCCACAAAAAGAGCTGTTCCTATACCATACTTAGGTTGTCCAATAACCTCTCCCCCAACTACTAACTTCATAGTTAAAGAAAAGGTTGAAACCATTATTCTACATATGGCAAAACTTATGCTTGGCAAATATATATTCTTTATTAAATTACCTATACTAAGCTCATAAACCTTAGCCATCTCTAATATATTTTTGTCTATACTTAATATAGCTCCTATTATGGCATCATAAAATATGGGAAAACTCATTACAAAGCCAACTAATATAGGTGCAATACCTTGGCTTAACCAAATTAAAGCAAGTATTATAAATCCTATTGTTGGTAAAGATCTCATTACATTTAATATAGGTACCATAAAGTTATAAATATATTTATTAAAAGCACTAAATACACCTAAAAATAAAGCAATAAGTAATGCTAAGGTAAAACTTATGAAAGTTCTTCCTAAGGTACTTATTATTATTTTTAAAAAGTCATCTAATTTTATTACTTCAATTAACCCCTTAAACGTTAAATAGGGAGAAGGTAATATTACCTCACTCCCTATAATCATACTAGCTAATTGCCATAAAATAAAAAGTATAACTGAAGATAAAAATATCAATTTCTTATTTTTGTAAGAAAATTTCTTCATTTATCTTTTTACCTCCTATAGCTTTAGGCTCTAAGCTGTAAATCTTGTCATAAAAATTAATATATTCACTTTCATTATCTAAAGCACTTACATAATTTAAGTTTGCTCTTTCTAAAGCTTTAGCTGTTATTTCTTTTTTGCCTGTTATGCCTACTTCTTCTGCAAAGGCACCTGCTTCTTCTTTATTTGCATTTGCCCACTTAATACTATTATCTATTTCCTTTAAGACCTTTTGAACAGCCTCTGAATTATTTTTTGCTAAGTCCTCTTTAACTATAACACTAGACTGAGGATATCCATTTTTTGAACCACTCATTTTTTTCCACTGTTCATTTAATGATGCTACTATTTTTGTTTCTGGTTTCTTTGTCATTATTTGAGTTAACATAGGTTCTGGAACAACTGCATATTTAGCTTTTCCCTCTATAAATAAAGGAGCTAATTCTGAAGCTGCATTTACATAACTTAGTGTTAAATCTTTTTCAGGATTTATTCCATCATTTTGAAGTAATATTTTAAATATTAAATCTGGAGTCAACCCTTGACCAACATTGTAGACATCTTTTCCTTTAAGATCTTCTAAGCTATTAACAGAATCATCACTGCTTATAACATATAATGAACCAAAACCTACTGTTCCTGCAAGTTTATATTTAGCTTCCTTGTTATATGCAATAGCAGCTACATTTGAAGGAACTATACAGATATCTCCCTCTCCTTTTAACACCTTAGAAACTAAAGCATCTGATCCTTTTACTATTGAATAATTTATATCTAAGCCCTTCATTATTTCTGGTTTTTCTTTTATCATTTTAACTATACTAATAGCTGGAAGTCCATCTGGTACTACTATCTCTATGGATGTTTTTTCTTCTGGTGCCTTAGCTTCTTCTTTCTTAGAATTATTGCATCCTACTAATATGCTTAATGAGAATAATACCATTAGACCTAATGATAAAAACTTATTTAATTTTTTCACCCCTGCACCTCCATATAATAAATTTTCTATGTTTTATTTTGCCACTTATTCATTATTTTTTCAATATATATCTATTTCTTTCCTTGAATTTCTGGCACTGGTTCTTCATTATTCTTTTTAGGTGCTTTAAATCTTTTTGAATTCCAAGAAGATTGTTGATCTTTCTTTGCCATAAATCTCACCTCCTCATCTTAAATCAATTTTATTTTATGAGTAAAGGCTTATTTTATTCATGGCAAAATTAATCTACTTATTTTCTCTCATTCTAGTTATTAATTCACTTTCTATAAGTTCTGACTTTGAAAAACCTTTTCTAAAATATCTTATTTGTTTATACTTTATTCCATTCATTTCAAAATCTAAAACATCTATTCTATCACCACTATAAGTAAAAGGATCTCTTCTTCCTTTAACATAAACTAAAAGTTCCATTCTTTAACTTCTCTCCTTTAAAAAATCTATAATGATTTTAATTATAGCACATTTTTCATTTTTATGAATATACTCTTTATGATGTTCATATTTTCAATATATTATTTAAAACACTAAAAATAAGCTTTAGAAAAGAATAATTTCCACCTCTAAAAATTATTCTCATCCAAAGCTTTTTTATTAAAAGTAAATTTTTCTATGCTATTTAGCCTTCTGCATTTTGAAGCTCATAAATTTCTTCTATTGTTATACCTAGCTTTTCTGATATTAACTCTGGTGATAATATACCTGCAAGGCTTTTTGCTATTCTTAATTGCTCTTCTTTTCTTGCATTTTTAACAGCTAAATCTCTTTCTTCATTGTATAATCTCTCAATCTTAGTCATTTCTAACAACTCCTTAAGCTCTCTTGCCTCTTCTTCATTAATAAACTTATCTGTAGATTCAATTATTCCATTTAATATAATTGCCTCATCTCTTTCAGATTTTATTGATTTTGCTAATTGAACACAATCTCTTAAAATATTGCTATCATCATGTTCACTCTTCATAAGTGGCAACATAATAAATTTTATCTTATCAGCTTGAGTTAAATTGCCTTCTAAAACTTTCTCCTTTAACTCATTTAAAACCTTCTCTGCAGTTAGCTTATTCATAAATATGCTTTCTGAACAAATAAGTATATCTCCAAAACTTAAAGTGTTTCTTGCTTCCTTCACACTTGAATTATAAATTATAGCCATTCTAACCTTTGGAAAGGCTCCTCTATGCTTATAATATCTCTTTATAACCTTAACAGCTACCTCTAAGTATATAAACATATTTTCATCTATATTTTTTTCATCCTCATATCCGAAAAGTAAAATAGAGCCATCTTCTAAAATAAATATTTCATTAGGCCCTCCCTCTGAAACTTCATTTTCAAAAAAGTTTCTTGGTAGCCTGTCCATTATTTTAGGCATATCATTAACCCCTAAAATTTCTAATGGTTTTCCTTTATAAAGTTGTCCCATAAGCTTATATAAAATATCCTTAGCTCCGTAACTTATATTAGTTCTTCCCATGTTTTTATCACCCTCACTTTGTTGAGAATATATTCTTTTCAATTATTATATCATATTTTATTTACATATATATTTCATCTAGGCTTAAATTAAAAAGTTTTTATTAAATAGCAGTTATAAAATTATATATATTTAGTCCTATAATTAAAATAGTTATAGTATTAAAAACTCTTAATATTATTTCATTGCTAAAGATTCTATTAAATTTTGCTCCTATAAAGCCACCTAAAACACCTCCAAGTATCATATATGGAAGCATGGATAGATCATATCCAGAAAAGCCAGTTCCAAAAGCAATTGTTAAAAGTTTAGATGCTTGAGAGAATAATATTATAAGAACAGAATCTCTAGCAGCATTCTTAGCTTCCATAGAAAAGAATATTGTTAAAAAGGCCACATTTATTGGTCCTCCCCCAATCCCTAAAAAAGCTGCTATTAATCCTAAAAATATCCCGATTATAGTGCTTAAAATAAAATTATCGATTTTGTAACTCTTAAACTTCTCTTTATTATTCATGTATATATAAACAAATATTAATAACAATGCTAAAATTCCACTTTGCACTAAAGATACGATTCTTCCTTGAACAATTTTTAATATAAAAGTTAATAACTTTTGTCCTAATAATCCACCAATCACAGAACCAATACCTAATAAGCCAGTATTTTTTATATCAATCTTGCTTTTATAAGATAGTTGTTTAATTATTGAAACTAATGCCATAGAAAAAATAGTACATGCTGATAAAACTCCAATAGTCTCTATATTGTAGTCTCCTAAGAAATCTAAAACTGGCTTTATTATTACTCCTCCACCTAGTCCAGCCATTGATCCACAAATTGTTGATAATAGAGCTACTAAAAAATATACTAAAACCATATTTACACTTCCTTAAATTAGCTATTTATATTATTTTAAAATTCTCATCTATTATATTCTTTTACATTCCCTCCTTTCCATATTTAATTTAAAAAGCTCGCCTAAACTCACCTAAAAACTCTATATTTATATATTACAACAAAGTATTTCAAAAAGCTTAAACCCTAAATTGTTTACATAAGAAATCTTATGTAGTATGTTATACTTATATATTACACTATAAGGAGATATATTATGGAAACATTAAATGACTTATTGAATTTAGATTTAAATAAATGTAGTATTTTTGACATAACAGAAGAACACTTAATCTTACTTAAAACAAAGGATTTTCACACTCAAAATAATTTTTATTTTTATCTTTATAATAAACTTACTTCTATAGAAAAGACAAAAAGAAAGGAACTTGCTTACTGCAATTATCTTATATCCTACTATTTATTTATAGTAATGACACCCTTATATTATGAAGAATTAGCTTTTTATCATGGAAAAAAAGCCTTTCAGTTAGAAAATTCCACAAAATATATGGAATGGCTTTTATTATTTGGAACCTTAGAGAAGCCTCTATTAACTTATGAGATTTGTTCTAATCTTGCTAAAGAAATTTTAAAAGAAAATCCTAATTCAACCTTAGCTAACTTCTTTCTTATGTAAGATATGAGAAAATAACTAATAATTTTCCTCTTATTTTAAAAAGGATTTTCCTTTTAGACTTATTATTTTTCATATAAAATTTAAATTGGCTGTATTAAAATAATCAAAACTTAAATATATTATTTAATTTTCTAAGATTAATTAATAAATTTTAGTTTAACTTATTATTTTAATACAGCCATTTTTATTTACATACTAGCTTTTATTTTAAAAATACATCTCCAAAGAAATATCCTGTAAATATAAAACCTAAATTCCACAAAAATATTCCTGGAGTAGAATAGATTAAAAACTTAAAGAAATTCATTCTTACTGAACCTGCTATAATAGAAACTATGGTTCTTAAAACAGGCAATAGTCTACAAAGAAAAACTCCAAAAAGTCCTTTTTCCTTTAAAATAGTACTGCTTTTTCTTATAGTTGGCTCAATCTTAGGAAACTTCAATCCTAATTTATCTAAGAGTATTGCCCCTCCATAATATCCTATTAAATACAGTACTATACTTCCTAAAACTCCAGCCACAACTGATATAAAAACTACAAGAATTAGACTTTGATTATTTCTAGAAGCTAATATCCCCGCAGCAGGCATTATTATTCCAGCTGGTAGTCCTGGTAGATTTAAATATTCTAAAAATACTATTACAAATAACAAGGTTAAACCATAGGTTGCAAAATAATTTAGCACAGCATCTATGTCCATAAAACTTTTCCCTTCTCCTTTCATATAATCTCTTTAATCTAATATCTTCCCCTAAAATCTTAATAAAATTCAATACACAAAATCACAAACTAAAATCTTATCTTTCCACCAAAGAAATATCCAACTACAATGCCTGTAAAATTCCAGCAAAATATACCTGGTATAGAAAAAATAATAAACTTAAAAAAATTAACCTTTACAGTGCCACATATTAAGGACACATAAGTTCTAATAATAGGTATTAATCTACATATAAATATCCCTAAAAAACTATGCTTCTCTAATATTTTTTCGGTTTTTTCAAGCTTATCTTCTATTTTAGGATGTTTAATTTTAAGCTTTTCTAAAAGTGTTGATCCTACAAAATAACCTAATAAATATAATATTATACTTCCTACCATCCCTGCAATTAAGGATATTAGCATTACTTTTATTATTCCCTTATGAGCTTGTCCTGCGATTATTCCAGCAGCTGGCATTACTATACCTGTAGGCATTGCAGGTACGCAATATTCACCTACAACTATTAAAAATAATACAATTAACCCATAGGTATGTATATAATACAAAATATCTTGCATGGTCATAGCTATCACCATTCTTTCCTTAGTTAATATAAATAGGTTACTATATAAGACTATTATAACATATAGTCTCTTTTAATCCTTATTATTCCTACTAATTAAGTGTAAAATAAAAAGGATGTATAAAGAGAAAATATAATTTTTATTTTCTTCTTAATACATCCAATTTTTAATTGTCTATTTGCATACTCTTTATTTCTTTTAAAGATAAACCTGTTTTTTCAGCTATTACTTCATCATCTAATAATCCTATAAGATTTCTAGCTATGTTTTGTCTTTCATAGGCAACAGCTTCATTTACTAAGCCTTTTTGCTTTAATTCAGCTGTTGAATTTAATAGGGACTCTTCATCATAAAAGTCTAGATAAGAATAATGTTCTCCATCAATATCCCATCCTAAAATAGAATCTACACTTACATTTTGTGCTGCTCTAAATATTGATTTATCTACTCCATCAAACTTTTCTTTGAACTCTTCAATCATATCCTTAATTTCAAAACGCTTATTACCTATTTTTTTAGCTGCTACCATACATGCACAGTTTAATGGCCATATTCCAGCTCTTTGAATCCATCTTTTTATATATTTTTCTTCTATATAATATAGAGGTCTTATAAGCTCTATTCCATCAAAATTAGCAGCTTTTAATTTTGGTAACATGGTTTTAAAGTTACCTGCATATAAAACATTAAGCATTGTTGTTTCTATAACATCATTAAAGTGATGTCCTAAGGCTAATTTATTACATCCAAGCTCCTTTGCCTTACCATATAATGATCCTCTTCTCATTCTTGCACACATATAACATGGATAATCCTTAGCTATTTTGTCTACAACTTGGAATATTCCTGAATCATAAATATGTACTGGTATATCTAAGTATTTACAATTATCCTCAAGTAACTCTCTAATTTGAGGATGATATCCTGGATCCATAGCTAAAAATACAAGTTCAAAGTTTATTTGTCCATGTTTTTTTAACTCTTGAAAAAGCTTTGCCATTATTAAAGAATCTTTTCCTCCAGAAATAGCAATAGCTATCTTATCCCCTTCTTCTACTAATTTATAATCCTTTATAGCTTTTATAAATTTTGACCAAACTTGTTTTCTATATGTTTTAACTAAACTTCTCTCTATCTCAGCTAAAGGTCTTCTCTCATTAAATGGTACTAAAATCTCGCATCCTTCTCCTGCTACACCACTCATTTTAATCACCTCACTATATAAAACTCTTTTGTTATTATAACAATTTTATCTCTTTTTGTCTTTATAAAATAGCACTTAATTAAATCCCTTTACCATTTATCTAAATACATCTAAAATATAAACTAAAATCAAACAAATAAAGTATTATTTGCCGTATAATTGTTTATAAATAAGTTTTTATATAGGTATGATAAATAATAAAACCACAGCTGTTAGAATAATTCCAGTACCTAATAAAGATCTAGGAGATATGGTTTAGTTTGGTGGCCTTTTTTAGCTTCTGCTCGTATTATGACAGTTTCACCTGGTAATTGTAATGACTTTATCTCTGGAGGTGGAAGAATTCCAGCCCCTGTTCACTCTTTTAAAAATTAATAAAGATATTCTACTTAATTATTTATAAATTAAAATTTATAAATAAGCTTACAAAATAAACTAAATTTAAATAAACCTTACAAACTCCTTTAAGAATTACTAAGTTTTACTAAGAATCTAAATTCTAAAGCTTATCTAGTTATTCCTTAAGAGAATTTGTAAGGTTTATTATTAGTTTTTATAAAATAAATTATTTCTATATTAATAAAATTATCTTGTTATAATATTTAATTTACCAAAATATTTTTTATTTATAAAGTTAAATACAGGCACTCCTATTATTGTTATTATAACAAATTCTCCTAAGGCAACCTGTCCCATTGATAAAACTAAAGGTAGTCCATAAACATAATTAAGCATCCACCCTATTATAATACCATTAAAGATTGTTGGCCAAATTGAGGCAATCCATATAGATTTCTTTCCTTTTATGTATTTACCAGTTAAATAAATTCCCCAAACACTTATAAAGGTTGCAAAGGTACCTAAAATAACATCAATAGTACCATTTGGGCCTAATATATTTGCTATGAAACATCCTAGGGTCAATCCTACTATATAATCTTTTTTATAAAAGGCTAAAAGAACCATTATTTCTGATATTCTAAATTGCACCCCTAAATAACTTATAGGTGCTAAAGCTATTGTTAATGTTGCATATAAAGCTGCAATAAGTGCTGATATAACTATTCTTTTTATATTCTTATCTGTCATATTTCCTCCTTAAAACATAGAAATTCTAAAAGACTCCAAACTAACTAAGATGTTTTAAGAAAGGTAAATAAAACCCTAAATATATTATTTTAAATTTAAAACAATATATTTAAAGCTAAAAATAATTGCAAATAAAAAACCGTAGAAAAATTCTACGGTTAAAAGCACACAAAATAAATCTTATATAAAATATAAAAAATTATATAATGATACTTAAAACACCGTAGTTTTATTTAAAGACAGGAGGCTTTCGAACTGTCTATATATTATTTTTCCTTGTCATTATATAATATATATTCTTAAAAATCAATGTAAGCTTTAATAATTCAACTTTTATTATTTATTTTCACTATGTAATTTTACATCTAATTTTTTACCATTAGAACTTATTGTTATGTCACCATCTCTGAAAGTTTCATAAACTGTTATACCAGCTTTTTTAAGTTTACTCATAGTTTCCTTATGAGGATGACCATATTTATTATCTTTAGCACAAGAAACTATGGCTATACTTGGATCAACAGCTTTTAAAAACTCCTCACTAGTTGATGAATGTGATCCATGATGTCCTAACTTAAGCACATCAGCCTTTAAGTCCTTATTCTCATTTAAAATTTCTTTTTCAACTAAACTTTCTGCATCTCCAGTAAACATAAAGGAATTTTGTCCATAGGATATTTTCATTACTGGTGAATAGTTATTTAATTCTTCATACTGAGATTTAACTGGTGAATAAACCTGAACCTCTGTATCCTTTCCTAAGTCAATATTTGTTCCTTCTTTTATCTGTTTTATTTTTAATCCTTCATTTTTTACTGCCTTTAGCATATTTTCATAAGTTTTTGTTGTATGTGCTACCTTAGGAGCATAAAAAGATTTAACATCAAAGTTCTCTAAAACTTCATCCATTCCCCCTATATGATCTTCATGGGGATGAGTTGCTATAGCTATATCTATAGTTTTTATACCTCTATTTTTTAAATCTTTAACTAAGTCATTCGCTCCTGCATTAGTTCCTGCATCAATTAGCATATTAATTCCATTTACCTGAATTAATTCACTATCACCTTGTCCAACATTTAAATATGTAACACTCATTCCACTATATTCACCACTAGTAGAAACCTTACTAATATTATTTTTTTGAGCTCCACATCCTGCAAAGCTTAAAACTGTAACTGTACTTATTATTGCTAATATTTTTTTAAACATTTTCCCTCCAAGAATCCTTTTTTATAATCTTAACACATTTTTAATTTTTTTGTAATTTAAAATATTTTTATAGGAAATATACCCCTTCTAAATTTAACATAAATATAATATAATTATAGATATAGTCAACAAATATATAAATAATAAAAAAAGAAGCATAGATTTTTTATCTAGGCTTCTTTTTCTTGATTTATAGGAATAAGCATTTTTAATATGAATTTATCCTCTGAGGGCTCTATAGTTATTTCTCCATTATATTTTTCTAAAGCTAGTTTTATATTTTTAAGGCCAATACCATGTAAAAACTTATCTTTTTTATCAGTTAAAAAATCTCCATTTAACTTTTTTATTTTATTGGTTTTAGAATTCTCTATTTTAATAATATAAAAATTGTTCACACAGTTACCTTTTAAACTTATGTATCTATTATTATGATCTTTTATCTTTTTACAAGCTTCAATAGCATTATCAATACAGTTAGAGAAAATTGTGCATATATCAAAGTACTCAATAAAATTAACCTTTGAAAAATCTATAAAAACCTTTAAGGAAATATTATTCTCAACACATTTTTCTCTCTTATTATTTAATATTACATCTAACACTTCATTACCTGTGTTAAATCCTAAGTTTAGCTTGTCTATTTCTAAATTAAGACTATCTATGTATTTTTTTCTTATACCTGTTTCTTTGTTATTTCCTTCAATACAGGCTATGTGATTTTTAATGTCATGATAAAGTCTCTTTACCTTCTCTTGATTATCCCTTAAATTAGAATAATACTTATATTCCATTTCTAACTTGTCCTTTATAAATTCATTTTCTAATTTTAATTTATTATTTTTTATTATTTTACTAACAATAAACATTAAGGACATATTAGATAATAACAATAATATTGAAACAAAGAATATTGTGGCATTTTCTCCATAATCCTCTCTTCCTCCCTTAAAGGCATATCCAAATATAACTAAAATAATAATTATATTGGTAGCTATAGGAGTAAGAATATAAATAAAATCTCCCTTTCCAATATCCACACGAAACTTTAAACATCTAACTACCATTATTAAGGATATTAATATAACCTTTGATAATATCATAGTCTCTAGCCTATATATATTTCTACCTAAAAGTTCCGATATACTAACTAAATTATTTATTTTTACTATAAAAGAAATAGATAAGGCTTCTACTGTAAGCAAAAACAACCAAAATATTAATGAAATCATAATACATTTTATACTGTTTAACTTAAAGTTCAATTTATAATACACTAAACCTATTAAAAAGCATAATATTATTCTTTCATTTGGATATACATTTAGAATCTTCAACAAAATAGAAAAAGTTATTACTACAATAAAAGAAAAAATTTCTTGTTTATTTTTTCTTTTCTTAGTGCTAAATTGACTTATAATTAAATAAAAACTTATCCATTCTATAACCATGGAAGCATTCTCCATGAAATCCCAGAACATTTTATCCATCAGCATATTAAATCACCTAAAAGGCTAGTTAACCTTAATTTTAAATTTTTCATTCTATGCTTACTTACAGGTAAAGTAAATTTATTTATTAAAAGATAATCCTTTTTAATCTCTTCTATCTTTATTAAATTTACAATATAACTAGTATGGCATCTAAAAAAGCCCTTATTATTAAGCTCCTTTTCTAGTTTGTTCATGCTCATCTTTACCATGTAATCTTGAGAATTAGTATGTATTATTACCTTTCTCTCAAAAGTCTCAAGAAAAAGTATATCTTCTGTTCTAATCTTTAAAACATTATTTTTATCTTTTATTGTTATGTATGTATATCTTTTGTGTAAAATATTTTCTACGCAAGCCTTAACTTGTTCTTGTAGTTCCTTAAATTTAACTGGCTTTATTAAATATCTAAAAGCACGAACTTCATAACCTTTTTGAATATAATCCCATAGAGCAGTTATAAATATAATTTCAACTTTATCATCATATTCTCTAACCTTTCTAGCAGTTTCCATTCCTGTTAACTCCCCCATTTGAATATCTAAAAAAAGTATGTCCAAATTTTCTGGATATGCTTTTAATAAGTCTTCTCCTGTTTCAAAGGTTAAAATTTTATACTCTACTCCTATTTCATCTAAAACTTTACTTAAATTATTTTTTAATTCTTCTCTTTGCAAGGAATTATCTTCACATAAGGCAATACTAAACATGTCTAATAATCTCCTTTTCAACTTATATTTCTTATGTAATTTTATCATATTTTATTCTATATTGCTTAAGTTTATAAAGCAAATTTGAAATCTTAAAGATTAATAATAAGTTTTTTAATTTAAACTTACCTAAAAAACTATTAAAATACACCCTATAAAAAGCAATTTAAAGAATTTTAAAATAAAGTAAATAATAAAATTTAGTTTTCTTAATCAAAATTTAAGGCATTAAAAAAGACCTACTTTTCTAGGTCTTATAAAAATCAATCTAAACTTATATATTTTGCTGTAAACCAAGCAGTTTTGTAGCCATTACTTGCAAAGTAAGTTCCTAGTGCATATCCACTTTCTATTTTATGAACATAAAGCCTTTCACCGTTTTTTATCCATCCCATATTATTTGATTCTTGAGACCTTGTATATCTAGCATGTAATTTTGTAACTACATTTATAACAGTAGCATTAGTATCTATTTTTAAATAATTCTGCTTTGCCTTAACCCATACCCTTTGTGACTCTATATTAGATGAATCTTTCCAATAAGTTATAGGCAAATAATCCTCTTTGTTACAAATCTCTGGTAAAACCCTTATTCTTTCACCTTTATATATCTCTCCTAAGTCTCTATACATGCCACTTGGATTATCCCTTGGATCTAAATTAACTATAGTCTTTGCGTTGGTTAATCTTAAAAACTTCTCTTTTAAAGAACTCTCTATGTTTTCAGGCTTTATATCTTCTAAGATTTCCCCTTCATTTATAGCTTCAGCAATTAACTTTCCTATAAGCTCTGGACCTTTTTCTTTATATATCTTAACATCCTCAGTTGCTTCACAAAAACAAACTTCAACTAAAATAGCTGGCATTGATGTTTTTTTTAATTCATATAATTTAGGATTTTCCTTAACACCTCTATTCTTAAGTCCAGTTCCCTTTGAAATGTTATCTACTATTCTCTTAGCATATACCTCTGCTTTTCCACCTCTGCCATAAATCCAAGTTCCAGTACCTAAAGCCCCTTCATATCTATCATAAGCCTTATCAAAGTGTATTGATATAAATAATTCAGCATTATTATTTTCAGCTTTTTTAACTCCTAAGTATAAATCAGTATTAACATCTGAATCTCCTGGAGTTACATCTATAACATTATGACAAGCTATACTTAAGTATTTTATTAAAGACTTATAAACCTTTCTATTCTCAATGGTTTCATCTATTATACCTATAGCTCCTTTTGCTTTAAAATTATGTCCTCCCCTTACTGCTATTTTCATAAAAATACCTCCTGAAAATATTTTTTCACTATATAAATATTTTCAAGAGGTAAATTAAGTTATTTTAGTTTTTAAATTTGTATAAACTTATATTATCTATATTTCCCAACCTTTTCATCTATAGTTACTCCGCCTTTTTTATAATCAATTTTCACTATTGATATAACTCTTCCAGCACCTTCTTTAAAGCATATTTCTTGAGATTTTTTCACAATTTCTAGCAATTCATCTAATTTACCTTCCATGGTAGTTTCCATAGGACCAACCTCAAACTTTACTCCTGTTGATTCTATATATTCAATAACCTTATCAACAACTTCATAAAGTCTTGCATCCTCTACTGAGGGAAGTATTTGTAAGCTAACATTACAAGTATCCATTTTATTCACTCCTACTCTTAATATTCATAATTTATTTTTTACGCACTAAAATGCTATTATTTTAAATCTTATAAATTCATTTTATCATAAGTAATACATGGATAAATATTTAAATCCATATTAATTCAAAATTTTATATTTATACAAATTTATTTCAATATAAAATTTTTCAAAATAAAAAGACAGGCCTAAAGCCTGTCCTTTTATCGTAGTTAATTTAATATATAAACGTCTAAGTTTCTAACGCCCCAGTTAGATGCTTCTGCCTCTGTGTTAAAGAAAAGATCTACTCTATTTCCTTTTATAGCACCACCTGTATCAGCTGCAATAGCATATCCATATCCTTCAACATATAATTTTGTTCCTAAAGGAATTACACTTGGGTCAACGGCTATTGTACTGTATCCATTTGGATCTCTTAAAACATGCATTCCTGATGCAGTATATGCTTCTGCAGAACCTAATGGATGATTATAAGCTGTGGATTTAACACTTAGTTTTTTCTTGAAGTTTATGCTTTCTCCACCTCTGCTTAAAGTTTGAGTTTTCTGTGTTCCTTTAACAACTTCCTTATTAACAGGCTCTTTTACAACTAGTTCCTGTATAACGTTATTACTTACTTCTTTTCCATTTTCATAAACAAGTTCACGAGTTACTTTTTTCTCACCATCTTGTCCATCATTTAATACTTCTGTATACGTTTGTGGTTTACTTTCATCCTTTTTAACTTCTGTTGTAAACTCTATAGGATGAACTTCTGTAACTTTTTTTACATCAACTTTTACCACTTCAACGTTCATTCCGTCTTTTAAACTTTCTTTTTTGTCTGGTAGTATCTTATCATCATCATCAAAAGATATTCCTTCTGATTTTAACATATCCTCTACATTATCTTCCGCACTAACAATCTCTTTTTCGCCATCTTCTGTTTTTATTTTTACATTAACGGCCTTATTTATAGTGATTGTTTCATTTTTTGATATTTTACTTTCTAATGAAGGTGTTACTTTGTCTTTAGGTGCTAATGTTATTCCATTATCGTGTAAAGCCCCTTGTACTGTACCTTTATAGGTAACAATCTCCGTTCTCTCTCCATTAACTACTACGTTAAGAGTTTTTCTCATTGAAAATACTACTATTCCTCCAACTAGAACTAACCCCGTCAGTCCTAATGCTAAGGTTTTATTTCTATTTTCCTTTGAAAACAACTTTTTAATATTTACCATATTATCTCCTCCTTCTGGCAAGTAAAAGTTTTAATCTTCCCTGCGAAAGTTATACGCTTTTCTGTATGTCAGAAGGGATTTTACACTTTTTAAGTAAAATACATTACTTATTGTAACCTATTTGTAATTATTAATCAAACGGTCTATTTTACTCATATTCTTACTATTTCTATAAATTCTTAGATATAAGCTGTAAAAACCCTGTTTATGTCCACAAATGCTCTAATATACTTCTTCTTCCTTTAAATAATGCATAGTTTTATGCTATTAATTAAAAATTCAGACAATTTAACAGGATGATTTTAAAGGCTTTTTTAGAAAAAAATAAGCTAAATTCTATTAAAATCCAAAGAAACTTTCATAAAAATCTAATCTTTTATATTTTCATTTAGTTTCTTAATAGAATCTAGCTTTTTAATTAATATTTATTTTTCATTCATTAAACCTAATTTATCGAATATCATAAATGCTATGCTTAAAATCATAGCAACTATAGTAGCAAGTCCCATTCCTTTAATTTCTATTGCACCAAATCTTACTGCTATATTACTTAAACCAACTATCATTGTAACTGATGTTAATATTAAGTTTTTTGATTTTGAATAATCAACTTTCTCTTCTATGAAAGTTCTTAATCCTGAAGTAGCTATAGTACCAAATAAAAGTAAACTTACTCCCCCTATTACTGGTGTTGGTATACTTCTTATTAAAGCTGATAAGCTTCCTGAAAATCCTAAGATTACAGATAAAACTCCAGCTCCACAAATTACGTAGGAACTATAAACCTTTGTTAATGCCATTACTCCAATATTCTCTCCATAAGTTGTAGTAGGCACTGATCCAAAAAATCCAGATATAATAGTTGATAAACCATCTCCTAGAAGTGATCTATTAAGTCCAGGATCTTTAGATAAATCTTTTCCAACTATGCTACTTGTTACTACTAAATGGCCAACATGTTCTGCAACTACTACAAAGGTTGCAGGTAAAATTGTTAAAATTGCATTTAAACTTGGTTTAGCTATATGTATTTGAGGCAATACAAAGAGGCTTGCCTCTTTTACTTGTGTAAAATCTACTAGTCCTAAAAAACAACTAACTAAATATCCAGTAACTATACCTATTAATATAGGTATTACCTTTAAAAATCCTCTTAATAAGACTGAAGCTAAAATTACAGTTATTATTGTAATCATTGAAACTAATACCCATGTTGGATTTAAAACCTTAGAATTTGATAATCCTACTGGAAACCCAGCCATATCTGCTGCTGTTGGAGCTAGCTCTAATCCTATTATTGTTACTATAGCCCCCATAGAAGCTGGCGGAAATAATTTTCTAATCCATCCTGTTCCTACAAAACCTACAATTATTGCTATAGTAGCAAATAATAAACCTGACACTACAAATCCACTTTGTACTTCAGTGAAGGAATATCCCTCTCCCATTAAAAGTAATACTGGTGATATAAATGCAAAACTTGATCCTAAATATGCTGGAATTTTTCTTTTTGTTATGAAAGCATATAATAAAGTTCCTATTCCATTAAAAAATAAGACTGTTGCTGGATCAATATTTAAAAGAATTGGTACTAAGACTGATGATCCAAACATTGCAAATAAATGTTGGACACTTAAAGGAATTGCTTTTTTTAGAGGTAACTTGTCCTCTACTCCTATGACTTCTAGTAGTTCTACCTCTTTATTTTGTACAGATTCTGTCATATTATTATCCTCCCTTTTCTAGACTCTCAGGTCTAAATTAAAAGTTTATATAAAATATAGCATACCGTTCATAATAATTCAATATTTTTTTGTCGCATTTTATGTTATAATAAGTATTCATGTGCATAAAAATAGTTTTTTTGCATTAACAAATTATTAAAATTTAAAGAAGAAAGGACAGAACTTAATGATTACAGTAAATAATGTAAGCTTAAGATTTGGTGGAAGAAAACTTTTTGAAGATGTTAACTTAAAGTTTACTCCTGGAAATTGCTATGGGGTTATTGGCGCAAATGGTGCTGGTAAATCTACATTTTTAAAAATATTAGCTGGTGAAATAGAACCTAATACAGGAGAAGTTTCAATTCCTGCTAAAACTAGAGTTTCTGTTTTAAAACAGGATCATTATCAATATGATGATTGTGAAGTTTTAAAAACAGTTATAATGGGAAATCCAAGATTATTTGAAATAATGGAAGAAAAAGATGCTTTATATGCAAAGCCTGATTTTTCTGATGAAGATGGAATAAAAGCTGCTGAACTTGAAGCAGAATTTGCAGATTTAGATGGATGGGAAGCAGAATCAGAAGCTTCTTCATTACTTCAAGGCTTAGGAATAGGTACTGAGCTACACTACAGCCATGTTAGAGATCTTAAAGGTGATGAGAAGGTTAAAGTTCTTTTAGCTCAAGCCTTATTTGGTAAGCCAGATGTACTTATCCTTGACGAGCCTACAAACCACTTAGATATAAAAGCTATTACTTGGCTTGAAAACTTCTTAGGAAACTTTGAAGGTACAGTTATAGTTGTATCCCATGATAGACACTTCTTAAACATGGTTTGTACACAAATATGTGATGTTGACTTTGGAAAAATCAAATTATACGTTGGTAACTATGATTTCTGGTATGAATCAAGTCAACTTGCTCTTCAAATGGCTAAAGACCAAAACAAGAAAAAAGAAGAGAAAATTAAAGAGCTTCAAAACTTCATTGCTAGATTCAGTGCTAATGCTTCTAAATCTAAGCAAGCTACTTCTCGTAAGAAGTTATTAGATAAGATTACTTTAGATGATATTCAACCTTCAAGCAGAAAATATCCTTTCGTTGGATTTAAGCCTGAAAGAGAAGTTGGGAACGACATTTTAGAGGTTAATGGAATATCAAAAACTATTGATGGAGTTAAACTTCTAGACAATGTAAGTTTCAGAGTTAACAAAGATGATAAGATTGCCTTTGTTGGAAATGAAAGATCAATAACTACTTTATTTAAAATAATAAATGGAGAAATGGAACCAGATTCAGGAGATTATAAGTGGGGTGTAACTATAACTAATGCTTACTTCCCTAAAGATAACACTGAATTCTTTGAGAATTGCGAATTAAACTTAGTTGATTGGCTTAGACAATTCTCTGATGAAAAATCTGAATCTTACTTAAGAGGATTCTTAGGAAGAATGTTATTCTCAGGTGAAGAAGCTCTTAAACAAGCTTCTGTATTATCAGGAGGAGAAAAGGTTAGATGTATGCTTTCTAAATTAATGCTTAGCTCAGCTAACGTTTTAACTTTAGATCAACCAACTAACCACTTAGACTTAGAATCAATAACAGCAGTAAACAATGGTTTAGCAGATTATAAGAGCGTATTATTATTTGCTTGTCACGACCACCAATTTGTTGAAACTATAGCAAACAGAATCATAGAATTAACTCCAGAAGGAATTAAATTTGATAAAGTTTGCACATATGATGAATATTTAGAGACTAAATAATAAAAAGAGCGTGTGTTGAAAGTTTTATTTTAATACACGCTCTCTTCATTTTATACATTAGCATCACTTATGGTTTTAAATTCATACCCTTCTTCTTTATAATATTTTATTATTTCAGGTAATACTTTTACTGTCTTTTCTTTTCCAAAGGTATCATGCATAAGTAAAACTACTTGATTTTTCCCCCTTGATGTTCTTTTTACATAATCAATCATTTCATTTAAGGTATAAGGTTTCCCTTCTGCATCACCATTTAAAGCATTCCAATCTATACTTACTATTCTATTACTCTCTAAATTATTATCTAACTCTTCTAAATTTCTATCCTTGTAATATACTCTACTATTATAACCTCCTGGCATTCTTAGAACATTTGTATCAAATTCAACGCCAAGAATTTCCCTCATTATATCGTTGGTTTTTCTAAATTCATCCATAAAATAATTAACATCTGTTATGTTACCTGGATAAAGCTTTTTAAAATTATGACTATAACTGTGATTAGCTATAGCATTTCCCTCTTCTATAGCTCTTTTTAAACTATCCTTAGGCGCTTGTCCAGAGTCTAATCTAGAACCTAACATAAAAAAAGTTCCCTTTACATTTTCACTTTTTAATATATCTAAAACTTGTTCTGTAAGTGGACTTGGTCCATCATCAAAGGTAAGAAAAACATACTTTTCATTCCCTTCATAAGAACCCTCTACCATTTTACTCACATCTTTTACATTAACAGCGTAATTTTTACCATCAAAAGTAACATTTCTACCTGGAACAATATCTGTTGATTTATATTGTGGAAGCTTAACTGTAGCTTCTTCCATTACTAATTCTTTATTTTCATCTTCATTACCTGTATTGCCCTTAGCTACTTCTACTTTATTATTTAAAGCAATTCTTGTCCCTAAAATGACTAAAGCAACTATAGCAATTAATACTACCCCAATTCTTCTTCGTATATATTTTTTTTCTAAATTCTTCTTTTTTCTTTTGCTCAAAGTCTCCTTACTCATAATACCTCCAAAACACAACTTAATTTATTTTATTATATAAAAATTTTACTTTTGAAATGGTAAGTTTTTTATTACAGAATAGTTTTATTTTATGTACTTTTATTTAATACTAATATGAAGTTTTTAAATAACATATTTCTTTATACAAATAGTATACTCAAAAGAAAAATTTATATTATTTTATAAAAAAGTAACTCTATCCTTTTTTGCTTATTTAATGTAAATAAGTTATTAAATGAATAAAGTTAAGTAAATTTGAAATTTTATATAGAATAAAGAACCATACCAAACCTTAAAATAAAACTTATGACTCTTAAATAAATATATTTTTATCAGAATTTATAAATTTTATTAAGTGAATTTGATATGGTTCTTAAAATTTAATTAATCAAATTTAAGCCCACTTAAAAGATCAGCAAAAGGATTATTTACATCTTCATTTGCTTCCTTTTTTATCTTTTGCATTATTTTATTTACTTCTCTTTTATTTGTTTTGTTATTTTTCTCAAATCTCTTTTTAAATTGAGATTCTTTTTCTCTAAAGTTACAATTTGCTCCAGGGCAAACATATATTTTACCTTCTCCATGTCCCCTAAGTTCTAGCTTTTTCTTACAGTCAGGACATCTAACATTAGTTATTCTAGATATATTCTCTCTATATCCACACTCTCTATCTTGGCAAACATTCATAGTTCCATTTTTGCCTTTTACCTCAAGCATATATTTACCACACTGCGGACATTTTTTCCCTGTTAAGTTATCATGATGGAATTTGCTTTCCCCAAGCTTAACATCCTCAACTAAAGCAACAGTATAATTTCTTATATCTTTTATAAATTTCTTAGAATCACCTTTCCCTTTACTTATTCTTTCTAACATCTCTTCCCAATTAGCTGTTAAAAGTGGTGACTTTAAATCCTTTGGTACTAAATCTATAAGTTGTTTTCCCTTAGAGGTTGGCATTATTTCCTTTCCTCTCTTTTCTATTACAAAAGAATTAAATAATTTTTCTATAATATCTGCTCTAGTTGCAACAGTACCAAGTCCTCCTGTTTCTCCTAAAGTCTTTGCTGAAGATTTATCTACTGATATAAACCTTTGAGGATTTTCCATGGCAGATAATAAAGTTCCTTCATTAAATCTTGCTGGTGGTTTTGTTTCACCCTTTTTAACATTAACCTTAAGAACTTTAAATTCATCTCCCTCTTTTAATTTAGGAAGTTCTTGTTCTTTTATATCCTCTTCTCCCTCATCATCAACTTCTCTATCATAAAGCTTCTTCCATCCTTTAGCTTTAACTACTTTTCCCTTTGCAATTAATTTTTCTCCATTAACTTCACCAGTTAAAGTTGTTTGAATATATTCAAATGGAGGCATTAATACACTTAAAAATCTCTTAACTACAAGCTCATAAACTCTTCTTTCATCAGAACTTAAATTAGCTAGATTTCCTTTTTCCTCCGTTGGAATTATAGCATGGTGATCAGAAACCTTATTATCATCTACAAAACTTTTGTTTGCTTTTATAGGATTTTTTAATAAATCATTTGCTATAGTTCTAAATTCTCCTGTAGCTACAGCTTTTAATCTATCTGGAATAGTAGAAACTATATCCTTTGAAATATATCTTGAATCCGTTCTTGGATATGTAAGAAGTTTATGATTTTCATATAACCTTTGCATTATATTAAGGGTCTGTTTTGCTGAATATCCAAAAATTTTATTACAATCTCTTTGAAGCTCAGTTAAATCATATAATTGAGGAGAAAATTTCTTTTTATTACTTTCATTTATATTAATTATTTTTCCTGTTTTCTTCTCATTTAAATTAGAAACAACTTTTTCTTTGAAATCATTTTTAAATATTCTTGAATTATTATCCTTATTTATCCAAGTAAAATTACACTTATCTGTTTCTATTAAAATAGTACTATACTCTTTTGGTTTAAAGTTTTTAATATCCTCTTCTCTTTGAACTATCATTGCTAAGGTAGGTGATTGAACCCTTCCTGCTGAAAGCTGAGCATTATATTTACAAGTTAAGGCTCTAGTAACATTTAAACCAACTAACCAGTCAGCCTCAGCTCTACACTGAGCAGCCTTATATAAGTTATTGTAATTTTCTCCTGGTTTAAGATTTTTAAATCCATCTAAAATAGCTTTATCTGTTTGAGATGAAATCCAAAGTCTCTTTATAGGCTTTTTAACATGGGCTTTTTCTATTATCCAACGGGCTACAAGCTCTCCTTCTCTTCCAGCATCTGTAGCTATGATTATTTCATCTATATCTTTTCTTTCCATTTGCTTTTTAACTTCATAAAATTGCTTAGTGGCTTTTTTAATAACCTTAAGCTTCATGTGCTTTGGAAGCATTGGAAGTGTTTCCATAGACCATGTTTTTAGCTTGTTATCATAATCTTCTGGAGATTGTAACTCTACTAAATGGCCTAAAGCCCAAGTTATTACATAGTCCTTTCCTTCAATATAACTTCCTTTATTATTATTGCATTTTAAAACCTTGGCAATTTCTCTACCAACGCTAGGTTTTTCTGCTAGTACTAATTTCTTCAATAAAATCATCCTTTCATGATACTACATATCTGTAATATCTCTAATAATATACTACCTTAAATATATTTCTTTAACAAATAAAATCCTATATTTCTCTTAGGCCCACTTCTTTAGTTCATCATAAATCTCTAATTTTAAGTTTTTTAATTTAATCCAATCCAGTTTCTTTTGGGAATAAAATCTCAGCTTAAAATTACCAAGTTTTTTTCTTATTTGAAGGGGATTTGATGTTACTCTTATTTCTTCCATACTAGATCTTTTTATAAAAATTTGTCTTCTATTAAGAGATTTATAGCTAACATAATATAAGTCCTTTCCAAAACCTATTTTAGTGTTTTTATATAACAGAGTTCTATCAATAATAACTACAGGCACGCTTATTAAAATGGGCCATATCTCACCAGTTAATAAAAAAAATCCTATACTAGAATATAGGGCAACTTGTATTGGAATAGTAAAAAATCTTCTAAGATCTTTCTTTTCTGGCATGTACACTTGTCCTTCAAATATAAACTCTGGAATAAGATTTTTTAATATATCTCTATATCCTTTCTCATTACATAAGGGAAATATAAGTTCATCTTCCTTAATACTATTTCCATATCCAACTACACAACATTTTATAGTATAAAACTTAAATATTTGATTTATAATATTTTGCTCTATTTTTACTGCATGTATGCTTTCCATTGGAATTGAATAGCTTCTTCTTGTTATTAAGCCATACTCAACTTTTAAATAATTATTATTCCTATATATTGTGAATTTATAATACTTAGATAATATTGCTAAAACAGAGAATATCAATATTACTAATAATAAAATACTAAATAAAAAAAGTGCTGATAAAAATATTGCTAATATGGTATCTCTAGATATTACATTTTCCTCAATAACATTCTTAAAAAAACTTATTAACTCTTGATTCAATCCCTTGTATATTTTGCTCATAAAATGTATGCTTGAATATAAAACCCCGATTCCTAATAATATATTGTTTCTAAGCATTGAAAGTAAAATCAAATGAATAGCTGATATGTTATAGACTAAGGTTTGATTTATTTCTCTTTCATAATGTATTAAATTCCTCATCCTATAACTTAAGTTTCCATAAAGAGATTCTAACTCTCTCTTTTTTAATACCATTATTATTTCTGCATTTTTCTTTGAAGAAGGATACACACTATCAATCTTTATCTTTCTAAGCTTAAAAATTCTATAAATTATATTTCTTTCAAGCTCTATTAGGGATATGCTCCTTAAGGGAATTACCATTTCCTCCTTAAGTATAGCCCCTTCCCTGTATATTAAAAAATTTTCTTCAATTAAAATACTGGTATTAAACCATTTCACCACAGAAAAAGCTAAAATTACCACTATAGAAATAGAAGTTATTTCTACAATATAATCACTAAACTTCAAAGCTAAAAATATTATTACTGGCCAAGTATTTTTCATCAACTTAAAAAAGGTTATAAAAATTTTGCACCAATGATTTTTTTTATAAAAACTCATTTTTCACTCCTAAACTCTCTCCTGAACTATATAATTGAAAAACTCTACCTGTTCCTTATTAATTGCTGGGATACTAACTTTTCCCCCTGCAGTGTAAATATTTATGCTCTTTATTCTTAAAATCATATCTATTGGGTTTTCACACACATTTATGTATTTTATATTTTCTCTCTTTATACATATATATCTTTTAAATAAAAGTCCATATCTAATTTCAATAAAATCACTAAATATAAAATAAGACCATGTAAAATACTTAATTATCGGACATATTAATACTGATATAAGAAATATAACTGTAATTAATACCTGTGAAATCCATAAAGTATTATTCATAACTCTATTTAATTGATTAAAGCTACTAAGACTTTGTAATCTATAAAATCCTAGTCTTAAAACCAAATATAAAAGTGAAAAAATTAAAAATCTAAGAATAATAGATTTAATAATAAATAATTTACTTAATTTATATTTCATTCACTCCTCCTTTAATAAAAAAAACCTATAAGAAAACCATTCTTATAGGCTACCCTCCTCATACTAAAACTTTCCCTAGTATTAAATATTTTACCACATTATAATATTTATTTAAATCATTATATATTCTCATATTATAAAAGTTAATTCACCCTATATTTATTTAAATTAATTTCCTTTTTAAGTTCAGGTAAAATAAAACTCATAAGTCCCTCTTTATTATTATTTTCTGCAAAACTTTTTACTTCTTCATAATTATCAAGAATTATTTCTATTATTGACTTTATCCAGCATACCACCTTCTTTTCTGAGATAATAGTACAATCATAAGAAATTATTAAATTTAATTTTTTATAAAAGAATTCAACCTTATTTATCTCCTTCATTGTCATTATTGCTTCTTTAATAAGCTCTTCATATTCCCTATTATTTGATAGCCCTCTTAATATTAAGTCATTTTTTAATATAACTTTTCCCCTCTTACTATCTACTACCTTTATATTTGAAGCCATTTTTATTGCACATCTTTTTAAATCTAGCATACTCTTCTCCCTAAATAATATTTCTTATCTAAAGCTTATGATTAATTCTACTTTAAAATTCCAACCATAAAATAATAGGGGAAATATAAAAGAGAGCATACTCTAAAACAACTTAATAAATAAAACTTACAAACATAGGGATTAATTCTTTGCCTTGTTTGTAAGTTTTATTAAAGTTATTCTTAATATACTCTCTTTTTAAATTAGTTATTTGCTATTCTCTTGTCTTATAGGTAAGGTAATTATAAAAGTACTTCCTTTATTAAGTTCACTTTCTACTCTTATTGTACCATGGTGAAGTTCTATGATACTTTTTACCAATGTTAATCCTATACCACTACTTCTATATTGTTTTTTAGATACGCTATCAGCTTGTACAAATCTATCAAATATAATCTTCTGCTGCTCCTTAGATATTCCAACTCCAGTATCCTTTATAGCAATTTCTACAGTTTCATTTTCACACTCTTTTATGAAAACTTCAATCGTACCATGTCCATGAGTGTATTTTATAGCGTTAGATAAAAGATTAATTACACATCTTTCAATCTCATTTTTATCACACTCTACATCTAATTCCTCTATTTCAGGATCTATTATAATATCTAAGTTATTTTCTTCAATATAAGCTTTTAAACTTAAAGCTGTATCTTCAACTAAAGAAACTATATCATGCTTTTCTATATTCAACTTATATGAACCTGATTCTATTTTAGATGAATCTATTATATCATTTATTATCTTAAGTAAATGATCAGCATTATTCCTAAGTGTATTAGTATAATCTTCTACTTGATATTTTCCTAAGCATTCTTCCTTGTTCTTTAATTTTATTAACTGTACTGTAGCTAATATAACATTTAATGGAGTTCTAAGTTCATGTGAAAGATTTACAAAATAATCATTTTTGAACTTTTGTCTCTTTATCATCTCATCTTTAAGATCTGCAGCTTCTTTATAAAGCTTCTCTTTTTCTATGTAAAGTTTTTCTTTTTCCTTAGCCTCTTTTTTAAGTTGCTCTGCTCTTTTCTTCACAGTTTTCTCTAAGGCAGTTACATAACTCCACATTAAGAAAATAACTATTACTGCACTTGAAAAATATATTAAATATGCTGTTGGTGTACGCCATGGTGGTGGAGCAATTTTCAAGTCTAAGGTAGTAACTGGAGTTAAATCTCCATGGTTATCCCTAGCTCTAATTAAAACTTTATATGTTCCAGAATCTAAAGTTGCATAATTTGCATTATTTCTTTTATTTGCAAAGGTCCACTCTTCATCAACACCTTCTAACTTATACTCATAAGTAGTTTTTGTTGTGTTTAAATAATCTGGTAAAAAGAAATCAATAGATATATTATTTTCATTATATTTTAAGCTAAGATTTCCCCCATAGTATGGATAAGTTTTATTATTAACCTTAATTTTATCTATTACTACTTTGCTCTTATTCCTATTACTTGATAATTTTAAAACGTCCTTAGGATAAAATGCAGTTACTCCATTTATACCACCAAAAAACATTTCTCCATCTTTACTTTTAAAATAAGATCTTCCATTGAATTCATTACTTTGTAATCCATCCATAGCAGTATAATTTATAAACTTATTTGCTTCTTGATCAAATCTAGAAAGGCCATCATTTGTACTTATCCAAAGATTATCTTCTTCATCTATAAGTATTCCATATATAAAATTATTAGCTAATCCATTTACAATAGTATAGTTTGTAAATTTATCAGTTTTAGGATCAAGTTTACTTAAGCCCGCTTCAGTCCCAATCCAAACATTTCCCTTTGAGTCCTTTGCTAAGCAACGCACTCCATTGTTTATAAGACTATTGCTATCAAAACTATTGTTTAAGTAGCTTTTTAATACTCCTTTATCCTTATCAAACTTTACTACACCACCATCAATACCTATAGTAATCCATAAAAAGCCCTCTTCATCTTGTGAAATGCTTGTTACAGCATTTTCAACTATACCTACCGCCTTAAAAACATTAGAATAATCAGTGAAAGTTCCTGTTTTATCATCATAGGATTGTAATCCGCCTCTTGCTCCTATCCATAATAATCCATCCTTGTCCACAAAGACATTTCTAGCATCCATTTTATTTCTTTCTTGCATATTACTTGGATACTTTAACCTTTCAACACTTCCACTCTTTTTATTTATCTTATTAACTCCCCCTTGAGTTGCAACCCATAAATTATCTTTATCAGCTTCACATATTTGCCAAACCACATTGCTACTTAAGGTATTTTCATCACTACTATTACTATAAAAATTTGTAACTTCACCAGTCATAGTATTTAATTTATTTAAACCTGCTGAGTTAGTTCCAAGCCACAATATACCATCAGAATCTTTGTAAATTCCACTCATACTATTATCACTAATTGTATTTTCCTTATCTGGCTCTCTTCTATAATGCTTAAATGGTTGGTTAGGATTTAATAAACTTATTCCATTATAAGTACCAAACCAAATTAATCCGCTTCTATCTTCATATGTAGTTAATACATTATCATTAACTAAACTTGTATCATCATAATATCTACTTTCAAAAAGATGCATTTTTTTGTTTTCTTTATTATATTCTAATACTCCCTTTTGAGTTGATATCCATAGATTCTTATAGGTATCTTCATAAATAGCATTTACACTATCTGGAGATATTTGAAAAGACTCTAATTCTTTATCTAAATAAGTAATATCTTTATAATTGCTTGATACTAACATAATATGATTATTTGTTACTACCCATATATTATCGTCTCTATCTCTATAAATATTAGAAATTGCTGAATTCTCTTTATCTAATGTATCATTTATTGGTTGAATTTCCTTAGTCTTTGTATTAATTAAACTTAACCCTTCACTTGTTCCAACCCACACATTTCCATATTTGTCCTCACATAAAGAAGTAACTACATTGCTTTTTAATCCCTTAGGCTCTGTATCTTTAAAAATTTGGTACATATCTCCTGTTTTAGGATTATAAATATTTAGCCCTTTTCTAGTAGCTATCCAAATTGTTCCATTGCTATGTTTTAATATATCCCATATATTATTATTTGATAGCTTACTATTTCCATCTTCATCCTCAAACATTCTACTCACTTCATTTGTTACTACATTTATCTTGCTTATACCTTTACTTGTTCCAACAAGAATATTATCATTGTCATATTCTATTAGAGCTGATATAAAACTTGAATTAATGCTCTTTTTATCATTTCCTAATTCCCTAAATACAACAAACTCATGTCCATTGTATTTATTTAATCCGTCTGATGTCCCAAACCACATATAACCCTTATTATCTTGAATTATTCTATTTACAGTAGATTGTGATAGTCCATCCTTTAATGTTAAATTGTTGAATCTTACTTCTGATTCTCCTAAAGCAAAAACATTTTTGCCTTGAATTAGTATTAGTATTAAGGAGAGAAAAGCATATCTTATAACTAGTTTTTTTATATTCAATTTTATTACCTCTCTAAAACTAAAATAACAATTTAATTTTCTCAAAAAACAAGAATATTGTCAAACAATGTCACATTAATTTTAATACTTTATTCTACTGATATTTATATCTCTCAAAAAATTTTCCATATTATATAATATCAATACATCATTAAAGTTCGTATCTTTAATATATTCACTTACCTTCTGTGAAAAACTCCTAAGATCAACCACATGAATTTCCTTAAAATTTCTACTTAAAAAGGGAATCATAGAATTAGCAAAGGAATCTTTAAATATTAATAATTTTTTTCCCTCTTTTATACTTTTATTTTCTATAATAGTAAGTCCATTATTTCCCCTAATAAATACTGAGTACTTATCTCTAGTATTTAACTTATCATAGTCATATAAGCTTTCAAAAACTTCTCCCTGTATATTCATAGTAATATTATCTACATCATAATAAGTTAAAACATCACTTTTTGCATTGAAAGATTTAGCCTTTGAAAAATAAGTTCCATAAAACCCCTTAACCTCATTCTTTTTTAAACTATTTAGGTCAATAGGCTTTTCTCCTAAGCTTTCAATATAAGCTTTATAGGCTAAATATGCCCCATAACTTGTCCAATGGTGATCAGTTTTGTAATATATATACTTCTCTTTATTTTTTTTAAATAAACTTATTAAATCTATATTTCTATCTTTAGAATTTCCCTTATAAACTTCTTCTATAAGCTTCTCTTGATTTAAAAGATCTATTCCCCCTGGAACATATTCCTCATAAATAGTGTATGAATTTGGAACTATCATAGTAGTAACCCTACCTTCATATATATCAATAAATTTATTTATTGAATCTATGTTATTTTTAAATCTCTCCTTATCATAAGAAATATTCTTTTCAAACATATAATTTTCTTTCCCATAAATTATATTGTTATTTTCTAACTTTCCTAAGGTGTACTCACTTATAGATTTTAAGTTTATCCACTGATTTCTAAAAATAAAGTTATCATTTATATACTCTTCATATTTATCTCTATATTTTCCCTCTACAAAAGAACTTATTGAAAATATAGGTTTCCTTGCAAGATTCTTATTTTCTAATTCTGAAAAAGTATTATTTTTTTTTACAATATCAAAAAAAGTTAAAATCATTATAAAAGAAAAAAACACATAAACAATTGGATGCTTTTTCATAAAATATTTCCTCTCTAAAATCTAAAATAAAGAAATGGATTGTAAGTAGAATCTACTAAATATGCTACTGATAATATAAATAAAATCATAAGTAATATGCATTCTAAAAATTTATTTTTCTTTATAAGTCTCTCATAAATATTGTTTATTATCTTTGTAGATCCTAAAATGGCTATTATTATAACTAAAAAATAATTTCTTAAATAATAAATAAAATCTAAAGAAAATTTCATTCTAAATAAATACCTTATATTAAATAAATCCTCAAAGGAAAAAAGTGCCCATCCAAAAACTATAAAAGTTATTGCATATATGTGAGAAAAGATTTTATATTTATTTAAATAATTCATGAGAAAAACTTTTTCTATAACAATAAGAGCAAAAAAATATAATCCCCATATTATAAAATTATATTTTGCTCCATGCCAAAAACCAGTTAAAAACCATACAATAAAAAGATTCACTACTGTTCTCTTTTTTCCTAATCTATTTCCTCCCATAGGAATATAAACATATTCCTTAAACCAAGCTCCAAGGGTAATATGCCATCTTCTCCAAAACTCAGTTATACTACGCGATATATATGGAAAATTAAAATTTTCAGGAAAATCAAATCCAAGCATCTTTCCAAGTCCTATGGCCATAGAGGAATATCCACTAAAATCAAAATAAATCTGAAAAGAAAAAGCTATTAAGCCAAGCCATAATAAAGGAGTTGATACATGGCTTATTCCAAGTTCTTGAATTTCATTCCATAGAAGTCCTATATTATTAGCTATTAAAACCTTCTTCACCATTCCTATTATAAATTCAGTAATCCCTTCTTCAACTTGATTAAGTTTAAATTCCCTATTTTTAAGTTCATTTTTTATGTCTGAATATTTTACTATAGGGCCTGCTATAAGCTGTGGAAAAAGACATACATAAGCTCCAAAGTTTATTATATTTCTTTCAGCCTTTATCTTCCCTCTATATACATCAATGGTATAGGACATGGTTTGAAAGGTATAAAAACTTATTCCTAAAGGTAAGGTTAAATATATTAGTGATAAAGATGTCCCAAGAATTAAATTTATATTTTCAATAAAGAAATTCAAATACTTAAATAAAATAAGCATACCTAAATTAAATATAATTGAGCAAAATAAAAGTATCTTAGGTATTATTTCTCTCTCTCTATATTTTTCAATAAAAATACTTATTGAATAATCTACCACTATGGATAGAAGCATTATAATAAAATACTTGGGCTCTCCCCATGAGTAAAATACTAAACTTAATATTAATAGAGATAAATTTTTAAATTTATTTGGAGTTAGGTAGTATATTATAAACATTATTGGTAAAAATCTAAATATAAACATAATACTGCTAAATACCATTTTAAATATCCTCAAAATTCAATTTTATATTTCCAAGAGACTTCATTAGTCTCTTTTTTTATTATCTTTCACTCTAAATAGTTTCTAAATTTAAAATATTAGCTTTAAAAGAATAAATAAATTATTTAAACTTGCTAATACTTAGAGAAAAAGCTAAAAACTTATCTTTTCCTCTAAGCATAGCAAGTTTAAAAAACTAAAATATTAATTATTATTTCTTTAAATAGGAATTAAGCTTTATTTAAATTCCCCTTCATAAATCTTGTTTGCTTCTTCTAATTGATCTTGTGGTAATATAAATAGTGAAACATAATTTCCCTTAACCTTAACCTCTGAAGACTCTGCAATCTCTTTTTCCTCTGGATAAAAAGCTTTTCCAATCTTATCTTCTAAAACCTTGTCTAAAGATCCTTTTACTGATTCTACTTTTCCCTCCTTAGCTTTTGCAATAATAATTAAGGCATTTCCTGGTGATCTTCCAGTTTCAGAAATTCCATATTCCTCTACATCATCTAAATTTAAATGATAAAGTTCCTTAGCCATTTGATCATCTACAGACATAGGCATTATAACCATACCAGAATCTACAAGTTTGTTTGTCATATCTGAAGCACTCATAGACAAAATTATATTACTTTGTTCAACCTTTGTTCCATTATTATCTTTAGCTCTACAAGATGTTAATGTAGCCCCTATCATAGCTGCTGCTAAAACACTTATTAAAAACTTTTTCATCCCTATATTCACTCCCTAACATACATAATTTATTATGTTAACGCTATTATATCCTATAACCTAATCCCCTCCAATAATTTTGGAATATTGTTAATCCTTTAGTAACTTTTAAAGATTATTTTTTATAATTAAATAATTTTCTTCTAAAATCATCTTAATTAAAATCTAATTAATAATAGATAAAAACTACTATTTAAATAAAAAAAGCATCAAAAGAAATGGATTCTTTGATGCCTTAAAATATATATTTAATTATCTTTTTTTATATACCTTTTTAGGTAAATTGCTTTTCTTTTTACTATTGTTTTTATTTGAAGGAACCTTTTTTACCTCTGTTTCATGTATCTTTCCTTCATATAAATAAACTCTAGGAATTTTTATTTTTAATTGTCTTTCACATTTTACTATGATTTTTTCTTCTTTATAATCTGCTAAAGAGTATGCAAAGCCTTTTTCTCCAGCTCTTCCTACACGTCCTACTCTGTGTAAGTAATTTTGAGAATTCATAGGAATATCTAAGTTAACTATATGTGTAGCTCCCTTAATATCTAATCCTCTAGCTGATACATCTGAAGTTATTAAAACCTTGGCTTTTCCACTTCTAAAATCTTGAAGAGCCTTCTTTCTCTCCATTTTATTATCGCTTCCATGAAGAGAAACTGCTTCTATTTTATTATACTTTAACTTTTGAATTACATTATGTACATTATAGCTATTATTTATAAAAACTATTATTTTTTTCTCATCACCTATAGCATGTATAAGCTTTCTTAAAAAGTCTATTTTATCTCTTAATTCCACTTGAAAATATCCATGCTCTATATTTTCATTAACTTTGTTTGCAGCCTTAGCTTGAATAAGCTCACTTGTTCCTATTAATTCATCTGCAGTTTCTAAAGCTTTTTCATTCATTGTAGCTGAGAATATAAGCTTTTGAGTATCTCTTGGACAAGATTTAACAACGCTTTTTACATCTTTTATGTTTATAAAATCTAATAGTTTATCACCTTCATCAATAACTATTGTTTTTATAGTATTAGTAGTTATTTTTTTCTTGTTTATAAGCTCTAAAATTCTTCCTGTAGTTCCAACAAGTATATGAGGCTTATTCTTAAGCTTCTCCATTTGTCTCTTTATATTTCCACTTCCAACTAAAGTTGTTGAAGTTATCTTCTTTCCAAGTCCTCTTTTAAGATCATTTAAAACATTGTTTATCTGAACTCCTAATTCATGAGTTGGTGAAAGAATAATAGCTTGCATCTCATTTTTTGAATCATCAATCTTTTCTATTATAGGAAGTAAATATGCTAAAGTTTTTCCTGTCCCTGTTTCAGCTTTTCCTATTACATTTTTACCGCTTAAAATTTCAGGTATAGCTTTTTCCTGAATATCTGTTGGCTCCTCTATTCCTAATCCTACTAAAGATTTTAAAACCTCTTCACTTAATCCTAACTTTAAAAATTTATCCATTAGCATCCCATCCTTCTTTAACTCTAAAGTTTAATCTTATTGTTTTTTAATGTATTCTCACAAAGAGTTTCAAAATGAGAAGTATCTACGCCTTCCTTCTTTAACTTAGAAAGTCTTAAATTTATTCTTTCTAAAGTTTCCTTACCTTCTCTTTTATCTCTTTTTTTAATACATGTATTAAAGTAATCAACTAAATAATCTATTTTTATAACTTCATTAGCTAAGTCTTCCCTATCTTCATTTATAAGTTCTATCAATAAAGAATATACCTTAGGAGAAGTTGAATTTCTATGCATTTTTAAGAAATCATTATTTCTACTAGTTATCTTTGCCATACTTATTTTCCTTTCTAAATAAATTATGATTTAACATAAATTATTGACATAACATCCTTTAATATATCATAAGTAAAAAGAAAAAAACAGAAGAAACTATATGAAAATAAACTTTAAATAAAACTTATTAATATATTTTACTAATTTACTAGATAAATCTATAAGCTCTATTTTTAAAGATTCAGTATAGTTTCTTCTTAAAACAATAATATTCTCTATTTTTTATCCTATAAAGTTTAGCTTTAATTTAAATATCAAACTTAAAAATATATAATACTTAAAATAAAAACTAATTTAAAAGTCCTTATTATATAATACCATGGTCTAACATAGCATCTGCAACCTTTTTAAATCCTGCAATATTAGCTCCCACTATTAAATTTCCATCATGACCATATTCAGAAGCTGCATTTCTAGAATTATAGTATATATTTTTCATTATGTCTTTAAGTTTTGCATCAACTTCTTCAAAAGTCCAAGACATTCTTAAACTATTTTGACTCATTTCTAAAGCTGATGTTGCTACTCCACCTGCATTAGCAGCTTTTGCTGGTGCAAATAAAATTTTATTATCTACAAAAAGTTTTTGAGCTTCTAAAGTTGAAGGCATATTTGCCCCTTCTCCTACAGCAATTACTCCATTATGAATTAAAGTTTTTGCACTGTTTGCATCTATTTCATTTTGAGTTGCACAAGGAAGAGCTATATCACATTTAATATTCCAAATTCCTCTGCACCCTTCAGTAAACTTAGCTGTCTTAACATAGTTTACATATTCAGAAATTCTTCCTCTTTTTACTTCTTTAATTTCCTTTACAACCTCTAAATCTATTCCATTTTCATCATATACATATCCTGATGAATCTGAAAGTGCAACAACTTTTCCTCCAAGCTCTTGAACTTTTTCAGTAGCATATATTGCAACGTTTCCTGATCCTGAGATTACAACATTTTTTCCTTCTATTGTTTGACCATTGTCTCTTAACATTTCATCTACAAAATATACTAAACCATATCCTGTTGCTTCTTTTCTAGCTAAGCTACCACCATAAGTTAAGCCCTTACCAGTTAAAACTCCAGCATCTACTGAGTTTTTAAGTTTTTTATATTGACCAAACATATAGCCTATTTCTCTTCCTCCAACCCCAATATCTCCTGCTGGAACATCTGTATTAGGTCCTATATGTCTATAAAGTTCACTCATAAAACTTTGGCAAAATCTCATTATCTCTCTATCTGATTTTCCCTTAGGATCAAAGTTAGATCCTCCTTTTCCTCCTCCAATAGGAAGAGTAGTTAAAGAGTTCTTAAATATTTGCTCAAATCCTAAAAATTTTATTATGCTTAAATTAACTGAAGGATGGAATCTTAATCCTCCCTTATATGGTCCTATAGCACTATTAAATTGTACTCTATACCCTCTATTAACTTTTACATTTCCAGCATCGTCAACCCAAGGAACTCTAAACATTATAACTCTCTCTGGTTCAACAATTCTTTCTAATATTCCCTCTTCTATATACTTAGGATTTTTTTCTAAGACAGGTACTAAAGAGTATAACACTTCTTCTGCAGCAGCTAAGAACTCACTTTCTCCAGGGTTATTTTTCTTTAAATCTTCCATTAAATTATCTACATATTTTTTTACTTCCATTTTAATGCCCCCTTTTTATGTTCACTATAGCTTTTACATTGCCTATATTATTTAAAAGTTATAGCTTTAAGCTAATATTCTAGGAAAATATTTTCTTAATTAAATCTTATTTTATATTATAGCACAAAGTACCATTTATTAAATAATAATCTTTAATATTTAATAAATTGATAATTTTAACAGTATTTATATTATAAATAAATATTTTTAACCTTAAAAATATTTATCATACTTCTTTTTAGTAATTTGTTTATCTAAAATTTTAATTGAATCTTATAAAAATAAAAGGTAACTTTATTTAATAAAGTTACCTTTTTTCTTTATTACCTAATAACTTTTTGAGGATTTGAAAAGAAGAATAAATCAAGCATTTTTTGATCTATTAAAACTTCATATGCAACCATTTTACTTTCCCATCTAACCACGATTACATATACCTTTTTTCCTTCTTGAATATTAGTATAACATTTATTTACTTTTGCATTAGAATATCTCTTTAATTCACTATTTCCTAAAGGAGCAACAATTTCAACCTCTCTTAGATTTATGTTACCCTTTACTTTTCTTCTAACTCTCTCATAAATAGCACTTATTTCAAGCTCTCCATCAGTAAATTCATAGTCATATTCAACCATTGTGAGTCTTTTAGCTATAAAAAGAGGTAAGCATATTACTATTAAAAATATCAAAGCAGGTATTAGCCCTGTAAAAATAAATATTCCAGCTGCTAAAAACAAAGAAATAACCATAGCTGGCACTATCATCTTATGTAGCTTTGATTCTTCGCCACTTATACTTAATTCATAAAACTTCTCCATACCCGTCTCCCTTTTCCATTTGCTTTTTCTTTAATTATAACATAAATTTCTTTTCAATTTTATATACTAAACCTAGTAATAAATATTAATTTTTTGTATTATTTTAATATTTATATGATTTAAATTTAACATTAAAATAAATTTATTTTGCAATTTTAAAATTTTAATCTTTCATTTTTTAAAATAAAATGATAAAATTAAAAAGTATTAAATTTTGATAGGAGTGTTAAACTATGGATAAAAAGACAGCTATTGATTGGAACAATCTAGGCTTCTCTTATATGAAAACAGATTACCGTTACATATCTCACTATAAAGATGGTAAATGGGATGAAGGAAAATTAGTTACAGACAACAAATTAAGCATAAGTGAGGCTTCAACTGCCCTTCACTATGGACAACAATGTTTTGAAGGTTTAAAAGCTTATAGAACAAAGGATGGAAAGATTCAACTTTTTAGAGTAGATGAAAATGCTAAAAGAATGAATAAATCATGTGATAAACTTTTAATGCCTGAAATACCAGTAGAAAAATTCATAGATGCCTGCATGCAAGTTGTTAAGGCTAATGAAAGATTTGTACCTCCATATGGTACTGGTGCAACTCTTTATATAAGACCTTTCATGATAGGTGTTGGTGATAATATAGGTGTTAAATCTGCTCCTGAATTTATATTTTCAGTATTCTGCCTTCCAGTTGGTGCATATTTTAAAGGTGGAATGAAGCCTGTAAACTTTATGATTGCAGATTATGATAGAGCTGCTCCTAAAGGAACTGGTGCTGCTAAAGTTGGTGGAAATTATGCAGCAAGTTTAAAAGCTCATGAAATAGCTGCTAAAAAAGGCTTTGCTGATTGTATATACTTAGACCCAGCAACTCATACTAAAATTGAGGAAGTTGGAGCTGCAAACTTCTTTGGAATAACAAAGAAAGGTGAATTTGTTACTCCATATTCAGAATCAATTTTACCAAGTATAACAAAATACTCTTTAATGCAAATAGCTAAAGATTATTTAAAAATGCCTGTATCAGAAAGAGATGTTTTAATAGATAACTTAGATGAATTTGCTGAAGCTGGCGCTTGTGGTACAGCTGCTGTAATAACTCCAATAGGGGGAATAGAATATAAGAACAAACTTCATGTTTTCTATAGCGAAACTGAAGTTGGTCCTACTACTAAAAAACTTTATGATCTTTTATCTGGAATGCAATTTGGAGATGTAGAAGCTCCTGAAGGCTGGATATTTGAAGTTAAATAATACATAAAAAAGAGAGTGAGTAAATAAACTCCTCTCTTTTTATTTTCTTACTTAATAAAATTTTCTTTTATTTCTCTTAGTAATTCTTCATACTTATGATCAGAATCTATTATCTTAAAAACTTCATGATCAATCTCAATAAACTCTTCACTTAATGATAAGTTAATATACTGCTCTCCCATGTATATATTATAAGCATTTAAAATTACTGGCTCTTTAAAAGGCTTAACTATTTTTATTTCCTTAATATCATCATATATACTTGCTATATAATTTTCATCATCTATTTTATAACTATTAAGCTCAGAATCATCTTTCTTTTCTGTAATAACTATACACTTTGGCCTTTCTCTTAACATATTAAATGCAGCCTCTAATTTAATAGGCATAAAGAAATATGAACAAATAATAACTGATATTGTTATAAAAAAAGTAATCACTAATTTATTAAGAAGCTTCATATATTCCCTCAAAATTAATTGCTTACTTTAATACTATTCCTCTTACATCTAAATTATGCTTTTTAGCTAAATCACTATATATTTCTAGCATATTATTTTCCTCAAAAAACATAGGAAAACTTAAATTGTAATTACCCCATATAGTAATAGGCTTTTCTATAAAATATATGGTGCAAAAGAATAGTTCTCTAGTGTTTAATCTAGTTATAAAGGACATTAGCTCTTTATTATCAAACTGAAAATAAGCACTTTTTATTTCTTGTTTATTAATATTCTCTATTAAAATATTTTTATCTCTTTCATCTAGCCCCTCTAAAAGACTATTTAAGCTCTCATCTTCTAAATTTTTTATGTATAAGTCTATTATTGCTTTTCCCTTATTAAGAACTAATGCTTCATTAAAAAAATTAATAAAACAGTCCTCTTTTATTTTAAAAGAATCACTATTTCCATTATATTCTAGAAGTCCATTTGAATATCTATCAAACCCATCTAATATATTATTAAATCTTATTTTTATTTTATTTTTAAATTCATCTTCACTTATAGATTTTAAGATTTGACTCAAAAATAACACTCCTTTACTTAACTTATTATGATTATTATACACAAAGCTTATTTTATTTGGCTATGTTATTATACACTCTATATAAAATTTCTCATCTTTAATACATATAAAAATCTATTTAATCACATAATAAAATTATTATTTATTATAAAACATGTTGAGGTGATTTTACTGTGTTTAAATATTTTAAGAAAAACGCACTTATTATTTTTCTAGTATTAAGTATTTTTACTAGCTTTTTTATTAGTAATACTTTAGTTGTTTCAGCAGAAGATAATAATATACATTTAGTTTTAGATACTAAAAATATTAATAATCTACCAAATAACTTTAGAACAACATCAGATTTAGAAAGATTAAAAACCTTATCTAATATTAATATGAAAGGTTTAGATACTCTTAATATTTCAGGCAGTCAACAGTTTTCTCCTAACAACCTTTCACTTTTAGTGACTTCAATTAAAACCACTTTACCTATAACAGTTGTGGATTTAAGACAAGAATCTCATGGATTTATTAATGAATATCCTGTTAGTTGGAAAGGCGAAAAAAATGATGCAAACTTAGGATTAACAAGAAAAGAAGTTATTAATACTGAAAGAAATCTTTTAAATAGTATTACTTTAGGAACTCCAATACAATTTTTTAATGATCCTAAGCTAACTGTTATTCCTGAGAAGGTTCTTTCTGAAAATCAATTAGTTAAGGCTAATTCTATTGATTATATTAGAATTCCAGTAACTGATGGTAAGCTTCCTACTTATGAAATGGTAGATTTTTTTGTTCAATATGTAAATTCAATTCCAAAGGAGTCTTGGCTTCATTTCCATTGTAAGGAAGGGATAGGAAGAACAACAACTTTTATGATTATGTATGATATAATGAAAAACTATAATAATGCTACTCTTGATGAAATAATAAATAGACAATTAGCGCTTTCTGGAATTAAGGAAAAATCTATACTCTCCTTTCCATCAAAAGAACGTGTAGACTTCTTTACTAAATTTTATAAATATGTACAAGAACAAAATAATGATTTTAAGACTAGTTGGAGTCAATGGCTTAATAAAAATAATTTTCCTCTAGTAACTATGCACTAAATATATAAATATTATCAAAAAAGGATGTATTAAAACTTAAACATAAAACTTATATATAATAAGAAATAACTTATAAGTTTTATATATGAATTATTTTAATACATTCCTTTTCTTAATTCTTTCTGTATATTCAATTAAAACAATAAAATTTAAGTAAAATTCTCATGCACTACTTAAATTTACTTTTCCTCTTCATGAAAAATCTCTTCTTCATAGTCACAAACATCATATGTCTCACTACCATACTCTTTATCAGTAATATTATTTGCAATATTTTTACTTGCTTCTTTTATTGCATCAAAAGTAAAAGGCATGTTATTTTCTTCTTTTTTAAAATCTTCAGCTTCAAAGGAATTAGCTAAATTTAGTATTTCTTCAAGCATTGTTTTTGCTCCCTTAATTATCTCATTAAAACTATTCTCATTTACTTCATTAAACATGCCAGTTGCACCACATATACTTGGGTTTCGGAATAAATCTAAATTATCAAAATAATATTTAAGATTTTCTTCTTTTTCATTAAAATTATCTATAGAATCTTCTTCTGAATTCCAATCTTTATCTATATCTTGCTCTTTATTAGTATCATATTTTTCTTCTATATCCTTTTTTGGAATCTTCTTATTTATAAATTCTTTATCATTATGTTCTATAATAGGAATTTTTTCTTCTCTCTTATAATTTAGTTTATTTCTTTGAAGGATTATCCTAGTAAAACTAAATCCATCCCTTAAAACCATTCTATAAATTTTCTTCTTGAAGGCAGGATGTTCTATGGTCAATACGTAAATACCTAATGGAACTAAAAATTCTACTATTCCAGCTAAATCTGTTTCACCTGCATATTTTTCTCTTTGATTTTCAATTCTTACTATGCACTTTGTAATAGGCCTTTGATTTTCATCTAAAACATTAAAAAAAACTCTTTGATTAATCATAATATCTATTAAGATTTTACCCTCTTAATATTTTCACACTCCGAAGAATATTATACATTATATAATTATTCTTTAATTTTGTTTTTGTTAATAAAACTTATAGAAAAAGACTTTTGAATTTAAATTCAAAAGTCTTTTTATTAAATTTAATATATTAAGGATTATATTTAAGTATTGTTGGTACTGATATATTACCTTCGTAATCTTTTAATGTTATAGAAATATCAGTAGCCTTTTCTGGAGCTGGAATATTATTAAATCCATCTTTTCCTCTCATATATGAATATTCAACTCCATCAACAACAATAAACATCTTCCACCAATCTTTAGAAATTGGTCCATCAAAAACTAACTTTCCATTAGAAATTTTATAACTTCCTACATATGGATCTGCATAAAAATCTTTAGTTTTACCTTTAGCAGTAACAGTATCTAAAATCTTATTTTTATTATTCAATGTAGATACTTTTACTTCGTATTTTTTACCATCTTCTTTCTTTAATGATACTTTTACAGAAGTTATATCTGTTTTAAATTTTTCTGAGAACACCTGATTTTCTTCCCCATTTTCTAATAAATTAACTTCTACCTCTATACCTTTAAAGGATTTTTTGTCTGGCTTATTCCAACTTATTTCTAGTCCTTCATCAGTTTCATTTGCCTTTAACCCCTTAACTTTGTAATCTTGAGATAATTTAATCTTAGCTGGCTTACTTTCACTTCCATCTTCCCCTTGAGCAGTTAGTAAAAGTTCTTTAGTATCCTTTGGTAAATTTTTAATATAATACACATCATCATATATTCCACCTAAGTAAGTTAAAGTTCCTTTATCACCTTTAGAATAAAGATTGTATTGTTTAACCTCATCATAATCTTCTAAATCCCACTCTACGTAAACTTCATTAGTATTTAAATAAGCCTCTATTTCAAAATCCTCTGGCATCTCTGGAGTATAATTCTTACCATCAGTTATCTTTATCTCACCAATATTTATTTGATAATTAGAAGAAACTTTTCCATGGTCCGGTGTAAAAGCAAGTCCAATTACAGCTACTTTCCTACCTGCAAATTCACTTAAATCAACCTCCGTACTAACCCAACCATTACTATTAATATTTGATCCTTTAATAGTAATATATTCAACTTTATTTGGATTATCCTTAAATATAAGTCCTAAAGACATCTCTCCAGCATCTTCTCCTGATACTTTATTATAAGTTATAGTAGCTTTAGACTTGTTTATAATATCTAATTCTGTTTTAAATAAACGTAAATAATTTTCTGAATCTAATTCCCCATTAACTACTAAAGAGCTTCCTCCCTTATATGCTCCAACTTGTTTATAAGTAAATTTATCACCTTTTTCTACATTTGGACCATAATCAAAATCTGCTTGTAATTTAGTACCTTCAGTATCTATCCACCATTGCCATGTTGGAAGAATATCTTGAATATTCATATTTGCCCATTCTTCATTATTAGATATTTCTCCATCTTTATAATAATGTACACCATGTCCTGTATTAAAATTTGTAATAAAAGTTTTGCCATCAATAACAGAACGTTCAGTTATATATCTTGATACTCCCCCCCATTGACTTGCATCATTTAGTCCAACATCCGGCCTTGAATATCCTTCTTTTTCTCCTGTATCTAATGGATCGATGGTTACACCAGTATAAAACATTCTTTCACGTTCTGCTACCATCCATTGATAATCAGCTTGTCCTCTTCTATTTTGATTAGGATCACCTAAATCTCCATCTAATCCAGCCTTTACATAGTCTGGAGTAAATAGAGCTATTCCAGTCTTAGGGTTACCATTTTCATCTAGTATTACATCCATATTTCTTGTTGAGTTATGAGAACCATTAAATTTTCCCATAGTAACTTCAACTCCCATAAGAACTGAATCCAAAGGATTAATTCCTATACGCTTAGCTTCCTCTACACTTGCATCTATATATCTAGGATCTGTACTTTCTCCATTATTCCAACCATCTGGTGAATTCCAGTTGTAATTCATAAATATAGAATCATTTACACGTCCAAGATTTTGATCATATACATAAGAACTATGTGAAGGTATTAATGATGGTTTATATGTTAATTTACCATCTACATCATCTACACAGTCATACCATTGAGTATAAACTCCTGCATCTAATAAAGTTTTAGTAAATTCTTTATATGGAATGATATGTGATGGATCTATACTAGTTTCTTGATTTATAAAGTATCCATCGAAACCAAAATATTCTTTTATTTCAATAAGTTTTTTAGCGATTATATATTCTCCATTCTCATCCTGTTTTAATAATTCATCATAAGGTTGACCTGATCTTGGTATAAATAAACATCCAATTGACTTAACTCCATTTTTATGAGCAGCGTTAGTGTAAGCTGGATTTGGAAGATTTAGTATTCCAAATTCGAAGTTACTGCTATCTTCACCACCTGAATATAAGCTTAATGGAACTCCATCAGTTGGCATTCCGTGCCATCCTCCATAATAATCTGTATATTGCCAGAAATTATAAGCATACTGGCTAAAATCATTAGTATATGATGTACTATCAAAAAAATAATTTCCATAATCTCCATTTAAATTTGTAAGTGATGTTTCAGGATTTAAATTAGGATTTGCTTGTGTTGCTGCAAGTGGTTCTATACGTTCTTGAAGTGGTACATGTGATCTTAACATTTCTGCATAAGTATCATTCTCTAGATTCCAATTTTCAATATCAATTACTCTATAACCATGTTGAAATGGCTGATTTATTCCTTTCTTGGCATTTCCAGCTGGCGGAAGCGAAACACCAGCCTCTGCTGTAATAGCTAAAGACGATGTGGCAACGCATACCATAGAAGCTATAATAGCTATCTTTTCCCTTACTTTTCTCACGCTTTATCCCCCCAATATTTACTAAAAATTATATATAATATTTTAAATAAAGTATAAGATTGCAAGTAAACGTTGTCAAACATTTTATGTAATTAAATTTAATTTTTTGTAATAAAATACAAATTAATTATTAAATTTTCCTATTTATTAATTTATTTCATTACTTTTTATAAATTACTTAAATAAAAAAAGTCATGATTTTATACATGACTTTTTTACTTAAACTATAAAATTTCTTTCCTATTTCCTTTAAATTCTCCTTAAAATAAAAATTAAGAATTTTATAAATTCAAAATATATTTTAAGCTATAATATTTTCTTTTTCAGTATTATTAAATTTCTTAAACTTTTCAATAAAATTATCAAACATATAAAGATAAATCATCATTACTCCCATAGATAATAATATTGCTCCAGTTAACATTTCCCCTCTACCAAACTTTAATATCTCTTTATTACTTATTAAAACACTATATAATAACAAAGATACAAAATTCTCTAATACAACAACTTTTCTTAAGTTAACTACTGTCTTAACATCTTGTTTTTCTAACTTCTTAATGTCTTCATCTTTTTTGCAGTGAAGATCATATACAAGATAAGCACTTATTCCTATTTCAACTAATATAAAAATTAAAGCTATAAAAAATCCAACTACCATACTTACCCCCTAAACCATTAAATTCTTTGTAATCGTTTCACTAATTATTATATCATCATATGATTTTATTTCCAACTAAATATATTTAAAATTAAATAAATTGATGAATATTTATATGGCTAATAAAACATATAATAATTTATTTATTAATACTTTTTTAACCTTTTTGTAAATTTAAACCTTAATTTGTAAAATATTATTATAAATGTACACTTTTTTAATAATTTATTAAGTTTACAATTCTATTTAATTATAATTTAAATTAATACAAGGAGGCACTATATGAAAAAACTTTTTACAACTTCCCTTTTAATTCTTTCCATGATTTTTCTAATAGGATGTGGATCTAAAGGTGAAAACAAAAACTTTGGTCTATCTGTATTTGGATTAGAAAAGTTTTCTGGACTAGATAAACCTGAAGATAATATTAAAATAAATCTAAATGGTAAAGTACAAGACTTAAGCTTACCAATATACTTAGATAAAAATAGATATCTAATTCCTATAAGTGAAATAATTAATAATAACAATGGGGAGTTTAAAATAGAAGATGATTCTTTAAATATTAAATTTGATAATAAAGATATTAAAGTTAATTTAAAAGATAATACTTGGACTGATTTATCAAAGGAAAATACAGAGGCTAAGAAATTTAAAATTGACCCTATAATAAAAGATGATACTATATATATGTCTTTAATTGATATTGCTAATATGTTTGATTTAAAAAGCAGATGGAACTCAAAGGACAAGCTAATAAAATTATATAATAATAAAGACATGTTAGATGTCAAACCTTATAAAGGAAACGGACCTCAAAAAGGCATTATAAGATTTGAAGATGTTGCCTCTACTGGAACTGGAACAGAATATGATTCACAATATCTTGAAACTATAAGGGTTATGGGAAGATATTTAGGCAAAAAAAATGTACCTTACCACATAGCTTGGATACCTAGATATATAGATCCAGAAAAGAAAATAGACAATGATCCATCTAAGGAAAATAACTTTGCTAATGCTGAGCTTGTATACACTTTAGACTTTGCCGCTTCTCATAAAGGGGAAATAGGTTTACATGGTTATACTCATCAAATTGGTAATACAATTAGTGGTCATGGCTTTGAATTTGGAAAATATAATCCTTCTGTAGAAGATTTAAACACAAGAGTTGATAAAGCTCTTCAAATAGCTAAAGAGCTAAATATAAAAATAAACTTTTTTGAAGCTCCTCACTATACTATAAACAAAGCTCAAAATGAAGCTTTAGAAAAGAACTTTAAATATATATTTAATGATTATGATGAAAATAAGGCACAATCAGAACCTATGAAATCACCAACTGGAAGTGGTTCTTATTATGTACCTACCCCTCTTTATTATATTGAAGGTGGTAAAGAAAATGTTATGTTAAATAAAATACAAAAAATGTCTAATACTACTTTTGCCGGAATGTTTTATCATCCATTTTTAGAAGCTAATCTTTTAGAATTTAAAGATGGACAAGATGGTTATCCTGAAGATAATTACAAAAAGCCATCTATAATCCAAAAAGTAATTGATGAATTCGAAAAAAGAAATGTATCTATTATTTCAATAGAACAGGTTTCTCAAAAATAAATTACACTTTTAAATAAAGGTTAAATTCAAATTATTTATTTTTAATTTGGATTTAACCTTAAATTCATTTTAATTATTTATTATTCTTTACCTCTTCCCACATCTTAAAAAATAATCCAACAAAGAATAAAGTTAAAAATAATATCTTAAACCCTTTGATACTATTATTTAATCCATAAAAAGCTATTATACAAATTACTATAATAGTTCCTAAAGATACTATTTTATTAAAGACCTCTAAGGAATGTAAAATTATATTTATACTAATAATCATAGCAAAAATCAAAAAAATTATAGCTATAAAAGTTATAAAAAGAATAAAAACTTCTTTTAAAGCTTCAACTCCCTTTAGATTAAATATTTCAAATATATTGTTTAACCCTTCTTCTCTTTCTGTTATATTTAAAAATATTAAATTTGATATAAATGCAAGACCTATAGCTAAAAGATTTCTATCATCATAAGATATACCTTTCAAAAAATTCTTCAAAGATTCCTCCTAAAAAATCACTTTACTAAACTATATTCCTGTTAAATTTTAATATAACCTCTTAATTTAAAGTTAAAAATAGTATTTAATTTAAAATTTTTTGAATCATAAAACTATAATATAAAATATACTAAAATAAAAAAAGCATATGAGAACTAAAGGATTTTAATAGATTCCTAAAACTTCTCATATGCTTTCAAATAAATTATAATATATATTCTCTTAATTCTTCTTCATTTGGAATAGCATCAATAGCCCCATAATTTGTACATGTTAATGCTCCAACCTTATTTCCATAACTTATAATTTCTCTCCATGAATTTAAGTATAAATTCTTCTTATTTTCTAACTCACTTACTTTCTTAAGAACAGCACCAACGAAAGCATCTCCTGCTCCAGTCGAATCTACTTGATTAATTTTTATTGATGGAACTATCTCTAAATTAATTCCATTACTTAAAAGAGTTCCTTTTCCTCCTAGTGTAACAGCTATTATTTTAGCTCCTAAAGAATGAAGTTTTTCAACTCCTTTTTCTAAATCTTCTTCCTCAGTTAAAAGCTTTATCTCCTCATCACTAAGCTTTAAAAAATCGCAAGAGCTTATAAATTTCTTACAGTCTTCTTTAAACTCTTCAATTCCTTCTTTAATAAGCATATCTCTATAGTTTGGATCAAAAGATATGAAGTTTCCATTTTTACATCCAATCTCTAAAAGCTTAAAATACGTGTTCTTAAGTTCACCTTTCAAGAATCCAGTAGCTGAACCAAAATGAATTATATCATCCTTTTCTATTTTACTTAAATCAATATTATTAAATGAGTATTCTCCATCACTACCTCTATGAAACTCAAAATCTCTTTCTCCCTTTTCATCAATAGCCACAAATGCTAAGGTTGTATATCCATCCATTTTAGTCATTTCAGTATTTATACCTATATTTTTTAACATATCAACTAAAAATTCTCCAAAAGAGTCATTACCAACTTGTCCTAAAAAATAAGATTCTCCTCCAAGCTTACAAACTGCTGCTCCAACATTTGCTGGAGCTCCTCCAGCCTTTTTCTCAAAGTTTACCCCATTTTTAAGACCTTTTCCTATATCTTTTCCTATAAAATCTATTAGTAATTCTCCTATACAAAATACTTTATTCATTATAATTCACCTCATTCATTTCCCATATACTTAAGGAATTTATTTTAATTTTACCCTCTTCTGATTTTAAACTTAAATTAAAGCTATCTTTTTTAGGATAAAGCTTTAATGATGCTACTTCAATTCCATCTTGGAAATATATTTCTACTGATGACTTATCCACAAACATATTAATTTTTAAATTTCCATCAGAATGTAGCTTAAACTTCCTTATTCCCTTTTCCCCATTAATCATTGAATTTCTATCTATTATACAAATTTCTTTTTTAAAATCATAAATTAAAGATGTGTGTTCCTCATTACTCTTCATAAAATTAATTTCAATCTTTGACGCTTCATGTCTTTCTATATCTAGTTTAAGCTCATAACTATTTTCTTTTACTTCACTAAAATTTAAATATTCAATAAATGTATTTTTTAAACTTACAATTTTATCTCCCCTAAGGTTTCTCATCTCATCTATAGGATTTTGATGTAAAATTCCATTCCTTAAGGTTAATTCTCTAGGCATAGTTAAAGAAAATATCCATCCATTCTCCCTACTACAATGAAACTCTTCCTTTTCAGGAAGTCCCATCCATCCAATTAATATATTTCTTCCTTTTTCATCCTTAAATACTTGAGGAGCATAAAAATCAAAACCCATATCTAATTCCTTGAACTCATTATTATTTTTAAATTCTAAAGTATCATAATTTAAATTTCCTATTAAGTATCCCGATTGATATATATTCTGATATCTAAACTCTTCTTCTTTAAGTCCTTGAGGAGAAAATATAAAAATATCCTTATTATCAATTCTAAAAAATGATGGGCATTCCCACATAAATCCAAAATCTTTATAAGGAGTTTTTAGCTCTCCATAAAACTCCCAATCCTCTAGATTATTTGATTTATATATTACGCATCTACCCTTTAGCTTTTCAGTCTGTATTCCAAGAATCATATAATAATAACCATTGTTTTCCCAAATATATGGATCTCTAAAATGATCTGTATATCCCTTTGGTAATTTAGAAATAACTGGACCTAATTTTTTTAACTGTCCATTTTCTTCAAGAATCCCTTTGCATTGATAAGATATTCTCTCTCCTTTATCACCTTTAACATTCCCAGTATAAAATACTTGTAAATTACCATCCTTAACAATAGCACCACCTGAATAACATCCATCCTTATCAAAATATTCTTTTGGAGTTAAGGCAATTTTAGGTATTGAGAAATCTTTAAAATTATTTGTTTTTACAATTCCCCAATGTTTATTCTTATGCTCACAGCCATATGGGTTCCACTGAAAAAATATGTAATATTCTCCTTTATAATAGCTTAATCCATTTGGATCATTCATAAGCCCAAAGGAAGGCTCAAAATGAAAATTATCTCTCCATATATCTTCAGTTTTATTATAATATTCTTTTGATTTTCTATTTATATCTTCATCATTTAAAAACTCCATTTACTTCACCTTTCTTTAAATTATTAGGTGAAGCAAACTCTAATTTAAGCTTTTAACACTTTCTCTTACCATAAGTTCTAAAGGAATTTCACAAGTATTTATACTTTTCTCTCCATTTATCAAACTTAAAATATTAAGTGCTATTTCTTCACCAAATAATTTATAATCAATTTTTACAGTGGTTAGTGATGGATATGTTATTGCACTCACCTCATATCCTCCAAAGGCTGCAATAGAAATATCCTCTGGTATTTTCTTTCCATTCTCAAGAAGATATCTCATAAGTCCAAGAGCTATATTATCTGTTGCACATACAATTGCTGTTGGATTATATTTTAAAACTTCTTCTCCTGCTTCATATGCTTTATCAAAAGAAAAGTCTGTTTCCACAAAACTTATATTGCACTCTTTTCCAAAAACATCACAAAATCCTTTTTTTCTAAGAATTCCAACTTCTCTATCACTTTCACTAACCCCTAAAAACACAATATCTTTATGCCCTTGTTCTTTTATATATGTTCCTAAAATATTTCCTATCTTTTCATCATCTAAAACTAAATAATTTATATAATCATTTTTTTGTCCTGAAAACAAAATAGGGATTGGAAGTTTATTTGCTAATTTTACATGTTCTTTTGAAATTTCAAAAGACATTATAATAATTCCATCTACGCCTTGATTATATAACTTATTAATTTGCTCTAATTCCTTTTCTATATTAAATTCACTTGTTAATATTATTCCCTGATAACCCTGTTCCTCTAGTTTTTTATTTATACCATTTAATGTTTTACCTGCAGTAAAAGAATCTATTCTAGGAACTATTATTCCTATTAACTTACTTTGTTTAGACTTTAACCTTTTAGCAAAAAAGTTAGTTTCAAAACCAGTTTTTTCTATAGCCTCTTTTATCTTAATTGTATTTTCATTACTCACATAACCACCATTTAAGTATCTTGAGACAGTACTTTTTGATACTCCTACCATATTAGCTATGTCCTGTATTGTAACTTTCATGATTTTCCTCCTAAATAAAGATATATATCTTCTTATATTATAAATTATATCATTACCCAGAAGTTTTTAACCATATAAGACTATTTTGAAATATTTAAAAGCAGGCTCTGTTAAATCACAGAGCCTAAAAATTATTCTTGTGGCTTAAAGAATATATATGTTAATGCAAAGGAAATAGCAAATCCAATAGCAATTGTTATAAAGTACTGAGTTAATCCTGTATTAATATAAAGTAATGTTCCTGGTATAGCTGTTATTCCCATACCTGTTCCAGCCAATTTCATAATTGATGCAAACATTCCTGATGCAGCACCACCTATACATGCAAATATAAATGGTTTGATAAATCTTAAGTTTACTCCAAATATAGCAGCTTCTGTAATTCCTAAAAATGCTGGTATTGCAGAGGAAATATATAATGAACGTTTTTTCTTATCTTTTGTCTTAAAGCCAACTGCAAAAGCTGCTGCTCCTTGAGCTACTATAGCTCCAGTTATTACTGCATTAAATGGATTTAATCCTGTACTTGAAATTAATTCAACTTCTAAAGCATTAAATATATGATGAACTCCAGTTACAACTATAACTTGGTGAACTCCTCCAATTATTGCTCCACCTATTCCAAATGGTAGGCTTAAAAACATTTTAAATAAATCTAATATGTAGACTTCACTTGTATGCATTATAGGACCTACTACTAAGAGTCCAAGAATCATTGATACTAATAAAGTTAAAAATGGAGTAAATATTAAATCTAGTACATCTGGCATAAACTTTCTAATAAATTTTTCTAATTTAGCTGCTATAATACCTAATACTAAAGCTGGAAGTACTGATCCTTGATATCCTACTATAGGTATACTTATTCCTAATAAAGAAATATATATTGGATCTGCTCCTCCTGCTACCTGCCAAGCATTTGGAAGCTGAGGGGCTACAAGCATAAGCCCTAATACTATACCAACTACAGGTGTTCCACCAAATTTTTTCATTGTTGACCAAGCTACTAAGGCTGGTAAGAATATAAATGCTGTGTCTGTTAAAACCTCTGATAAAGTATTAAAGGTTGGACTAAATTCAACTCCTAAATTAGTTAAAAGCCCTCTTAATCCCATAAATAAACCTGTTGCCACCAGTACTGGAATTATAGGAACGAAAATATCTCCTAAAGTACGTGATATTTTTTGTGGTAAAGTCATATCACTATATGCATCTTCTTTTACATTCCCAGTTTCTACTCCTTCACCATTCATAGCTGCAAAGACTTTATTTACAAATCCAGTTCCTAGAATTATTTGATATTGAGCAGCAGCAAAAAATTGCCCTCTTACTCCATCAATATTCTCAATTGCCTTTTCGTTTATTAGACTTTTATCTTTAACTATAAGTCTTAATCTAGTTGCACAGTGTTCCATTGATTTTATATTTTCTTTTCCACCAATATTTTTTAATATTTCTTGAGCAACTATTTGTTCTTTACTCATTTTAAAACCTCCTAAATTCCATTCTCTTTTGATATCCTTTACTTCTTGAATATATGGTATCAGTTCCACATACTTTCTGTCAAGCTTCAAACTTTACATTTTAAAATTAATTAAAGATATTTTTTAATAATTTTAAAATTAAAAACTTATAAGCTTATTATTTTATCAATAATAAGCTTAAATTAATTAAAATATAACATTTTATTAAACCCTTTACATTATATATATGGAATTAGTTTCATAAAATATCAAGAACATATTTAAAATGAAAAAGAATAAGGTTAACCATTCCTGATTAACCTTATTCTTTTTCATTTTAATTTAATTATTTCAGTATAAAATCTTTTTCTATTTGTAAAGATTCTTTTAAAGCATCAACAGTGTTCATAATATTTCCTTCTATATCAAGAGCATGATTTGCACCTTCTATTATAAAACTTTCTACATCTTTTCTTTTCTCTATCTCTACTCTATGAGCTATACTTAATAATGGATCTTTATCTCCTGTTATAACTAAAGAATTAGATTCTATGTTAAACTCATCTAAAGTCTTATTTATTGGACTTATATATATATTTCTTATATTTTTAAATCTTCCACTTAAATCCTTGTTTAGGAATGACTGTACACTTGTTCCAATACTTTTTCCTATTATTAAGATCTCTTCATACTCTTTTTCTATAGCATTATCTATAACTTCTAATGACTCAGAAACCATTATGCTAAACTCTTTTTCAATATTAAATTCGCTTCTGTTTATTTGATATCCATATTCTATTTCTAGAACATCATATCCTATTTCTTTTGCTAATTGTTTAGAATAATCTAAGTAAGATCTATCTAAACAATATCCTATTCCAGGTAATATTATACAAAGTTTTTTACTTCCAGCATCAATAAATCTTGGGCTTAATTCAACACCCCAATATGATTTTATTATTTTATTACTCATTTTAAAAACCTCCTAAATTTTAAAGTTTTCAAAAATCTGTCCTAAAAAGTGATATGAAAGGGAGAAGAAATAATTCACTTCTTAGGACAAATTATTTTTAAATCTATAATAAATTTTGCTGATATTCTTTTCATTTAATATTATAAATTTAAATAATAATACAATCAAAGTATTAAAAAAATAAAGATTTAAAATACCACTTCATTTTATTAATAATTTGTTAACTTATTTATATTTTATTAATATTAATTTGCTAATTCCTTGTATTTTTTGCTTATATAAAAAAATTACATAGATTAGGAATTTTTATATAATCTATGTAATTTTTAAATAAATTCATTTCTTAATTTTTAATATAATATTAAACTTATTAAGTTTATATTTAATTTAAAGAGTGTACCCCTTCTCTAAAAATTAAATCTTTATAAATAATATAAACTTTTAAAACTTAAAGTCTTATTATAATAAATTACTTTTAATTAACTATGATTAAAGTTATATTTCTCCTTAAAGAATTATCTTAAAGGTCTATTAGATTCTATGGTTTTATGCATCTTTATTGGCTTAACATTAAAGTTTGATCTGTACTCTGTTTCAGCCCAGAATATATTATCTGCAACTAAAGCTTCTGGATTTAACTCTACTCCATCTAAAATTATTTCTTTAAATTTATGATATCCAGCTCTGTCAATTAAGTGACCACCATGTAAATATTCTGGTTTATAATCTAAAGCCCAAGCAGAGAATTTTTGCCAGTTAGCAAAGATACCAAGAACAACTTCTTCTGTTGCAAAGTTTATAAATGTTTTTCCCATTCTAGGAGTTTGCTTTCCTGTTCTTCCGCCTATAACTATTCTATAGAATTTTTCTGGTTTTCTAGTCCAAGCACTTGCAGGACATGCTAATACACATTCTCCACATCCAACACAACAACATGGATCCTTATCAACTAATCCTTTATCATTTAAACTTAAAACTCTTGTAGCATGATGTTCACAAGCTCTTACACAAGCTCCACAACCTATACATCTTTCTGGATGATATTCCATTCTAGCTTGTCCTATAACACCAAAGTCTTGGAAATGCCCTTTAGCACAGTCATTTGGACATCCAGCTACAGAAACTTTTATGTGATAGTGTGATGGAAATACTAGTTTTTCTATTTTATTAGCCATATCCTTAGTATCAACATTTGCTTTTATACAATGTGAATTTCCGATACATGCCATAACATTTCTAGCACCTATTGTTGGATATCCATTTTCATCAACTTTCATATCACAATTACATCTATCAACTTCAACTTCTTGTAAATAATTCTCTATAAACTTATTTACTGCTGGAATATTTTCATATTTAATTCCTGGAATATTAAAGGTTTGTCTCATTCCCATATGAAATGTTCCATTTCCCCAAGTTTCTGCTATTTCTTGTATTTGTGATAAATACTTAGCATCTACTATTCCCCCTGGAATACGCATTTGAAGCATAAACTCTCCTGGAACCTTTGATTGACGAAAACAATTTAATCTAACTTTTTTAATATCTATATCATGATTCATAAATAATTCCTCCTAATCTAATAATGTCTTTGCTTTTGTATAGTTAAACACAGGTCCTTCAAGACACACATATGTTTCATTTATTCTACAATGTCCACATTTTCCTACTGCACATGACATTTTTCTTTCAAATGAAACCCATATCTTATCTTCTGGAACTCCAAGTTTTAAGAATTCTAAAGCTGTAAAATGCATCATTACAGGAGGTCCAACTATGATAACCTCATAGTTATCTCCAAAGCTTTCTAGAGGTAATTTATTTAAATGAACTGTTACAAGTCCAGTTTCCCATCCTTCTTTTGTATCATTATCTAAAGTATAAATAGTATTGAATTTTTCATTCCATCTATCTAAGTCATTTTTAAAAAGTATTCCCTCTGAATTTTTAAATCCAAATACTAAACTTAAAGTTTCAACATAATTTGGCTCATCATAAAATTTATTTATTAAACTTCTAACTGGTGCTACTCCTGTCCCACCAGCTACTATTATTACATTTTTATTTTTAAATTGTTCTACAGGCCAACCTTTTCCATAAGCTCCTCTTAAAGCAATCTTATCTCCAGGTTGTAGTTTAAATATTTCATCAGTAACTTTACCTACTGCTCTTATTGTAAAATCTAAGTATCCTGGTCCAAATCCACTAACAGAAATAGGTGCTTCTCCAACTTTAGGAAGAGATAATTCTAAAAACTGACCATGCTCTGGAACAACATCAGAAGCTATTCTAAAAGTCCATTCTTTATCAGTTTCCTTAACTATATCTATTATTTCACATGATTTAGGTGTTAAAATATTTTCCATTTACATCTCCTCCATTATCTCTTTTACTGCTTTTGAAACCTTATTAATAGTAGCTGTAATTGATATATGTTCTGGACATCTATCTGTACATCTTCCACATCCTACACACATATGCTCTTCTCCAAATTGAGCTTTATAATCATGAATTTTATGCATAACCTTATATCTAATTTTATCGCCAGCAGTTTTTCTAAATACATGTCCACCAGCCATTTCATCAAATCCATCTACATGACAAGATGCTTGTATTCTTTTTCTTTCACCTATATTGTGGTTTGAATCATGAACTATGTCTCTTGTTGTAAAGCATGTACATGTACTACAAGCTAATGTACAACTTCCACATTGAATACATCTTTTATTGTATTCTTCCCACATTTTATGATTCTTTAATTTATTTAAAACTTCAACACTCTCTATTTCTGGTAATTCAACCTTAGCTATATTTTCTTCAATAAACTTAAGTTCAAATTCCTCTTCTTCTTTTCCCTCAAAGTATTTATTAAATTCTTCTTCTTTAACATTAAAAAGTAAATTATCCTCATTAAATCTTACTGCTAAACTATAATCATCAGTTTTATTGCTATTCATTGTTGTACAGAAACAAGTATCCCATCCCTCTATACATTCCATGCAAATAAACTTAACTCTATCTCTCATTCTTTTATAGAATGTATCTTCAAAATTTCCACTTTTAAGATATATAGTATCTTGTCTTCTTTGAGCATTTATATCACATGGTCTTGCAAATATAAGCATCTTTTTTTGACTATCCATTTTACTTTCTCTAAACTCATTTTCTATGAAATAATATAAAGTTTGAGAAATTGGAGTAATTATTTCTTTTACTGGATAAGTTGACTTTTCATTATGTACTATTTCTTCCACATTATTTATAACATCATATTTTATAATATCTGTGTCTGAGTATCTTCCTTGCTTCTCAAATCTTTTTGGAGCATAAATTATATACTCTTTTTTAAGCTCGTTAAATAACTCATTTACTTCTTTTAAATTTAATTTGTATCCCATTCAAACACCTCCAAAATTTAAACCATTCATCTTTTGATAGTTTATTTTTTAACAAACTCCTTACACATTTATAATACTCTATTTTCATAAATAAGTTAAATTCATATTTTTTATTTAAACTATAAGTATTTACTTATATAACTGTAAAATAGTTTTCTTAAATTATCCTTAATTTTTAACATTTTATCCATATAGCTTTTACATTTTATTTACTTTTATGGTATATTGTAATAAATAACTTTTAAAGGGGGACTATTTATGGAAAATGAAAAACAAAATAAATTAGGAGCTGGAATAATCACTATTTCTGCAATAGAATTAGTATTTTCTGTTTTATTAATTTTGGGATTAATCCTTTTTTTAATACCAAGTTTTCTTGAACTTGCTGGATTATCACTTGATCAAATGGGTATATCACATATAACCATTTTTATTAGATTGGTTGCAACTCTATTAAATATTTTAGGAATAATACTAATATTAAGAAAAAAAGCTATTGGGCTATACATATACCTATTATTAACTGCTGCTAATATAATTTATTCAATTATAATGAATGGATTTATGATATCAACATTAATAGGTACATTAATTTTACCAATATTAATGACATTCTTTGTTTATAGAAAAAGGGAGCTTTTCGGATTAAGCAAATAAGAATATTAATAAAAAAAGATGGAAATTAATTTATAATTTCCATCTTTTTTCTTTATCTTTTATGATTAATTTATATATTTATTACCCTAAATTTTCTTTATCTGTAAATAGCTTTTATAGGATCTAACTTACAAGCATTGTAAGCTGGTATTATTCCAAATACTACTCCTTCTATTATTGAAACTAATGTAGCTCCTACAAAGGTGCTCATTGTAAGTATTGGTTTAAATGGTAAAAATGCTCCAGCTGCTTTAGATATTAAATATCCTAATAATATTCCAATTAATCCCCCTATTAAGGTTACTAATACAGCTTCAAATAAGAATTGAAGTAGTATGCTCTTAGGCTTTGCTCCAATAGCTCTTCTTATACCAATTTCTCTTTTTCTTTCAGAAACGGAAACATACATTATATTCATAACTCCAATTCCACCTACTAAAAGTGATATTCCTGTTATAAAGGCTATGAATTTTGTTAATCCACCGATTAACTTTTCAAAGGCTTTTGTAACCTCCTCTGGATCTTGCATCTCATATTCTCCTCCAATATTAGGATGGTTAGCCATTAAATATTTTTCTATGTCCTTATATACTTCTTTTTTATCAACCCCTGCATTAAGTGATACATCTAAGGAAGTTATTACTTCATTGCTATTCATATTGTCTATAGCTTTCTTTGGAACATAACTTGTATTTCCTCCAAAACTCATAATATCAACCTGTGGTAAAATACCTATAACCTCAAAATTCATTCCATTCATGGTTACAGCCTTACCTATACCACTTTCTATTGGATTAAATAATTCTTTTGCAACATTATTATCTAATACAATTACATACTTATCCTTATCTCCCTCTTCAAACCATCTTCCGTATTTGACTTTTTCATTTTTTCCATCATATGATCCAAGCATAGCAAATTGATTTTTATCAAAATACTGAAGTTGACTACTTGAAAAACTCATTATACCCATAAAACCTTGAGATGGCTTCACATCTTTAACTCCCTTTATTCCTTTTATGCCGTTCATATCTGACTTTGTAAAAGGTTCTAAAAGACTCATATTAGCATCAAGATTATCTGGTTTAAATGTTATGTTTATCTTATTAGCATTAGTTTCTTGAGAAGCTTCTAAGACATAAGCTTTTAATCCATCTCCAACTGAAAGTATTGTAACTACAGAGCTTATGCCAATAATAATACCAATCATTGTTAGAAAAGTCCTTAACTTATGGAACTTTAAACTAGCAATGGCTGTTTTTATTAAATTAATTGCTGACATAATCTTCCCCCTTTGTTATAACCCCATCCTTAACTCTTATTATCTTATTTGCGTATTTAGTTAAGTCTTCATCATGTGTTACCATGATTATTGTCTTATTATCCTCATTTAATTTTTTTAAAATCTCCATGATTTCTGTACTAGTATTGCTATCTAAGGCTCCTGTTGGTTCATCAGCAAAAATAACATAAGGGTTATTTATAAGTGCTCTTGCAATAGCTACCCTTTGTTGCTGACCTCCTGACAACTCTAGAGGAAGTTGATTTTTCTTTTCTGATAAACCTACCATTTCTAAGTATTTATCTATAAGTTCTTCTCTTTTCTTACGAGGTATGCTTTTTTCATTATATAATAAGGGAAGTTCAACATTACTTCCTATGGTCATAGAGTTTATTAAATGGAATTGTTGAAATATAAATCCCATGTACTTATTTCTTATGTCAGCTTTCTGATCTTCTTTTAATTTACTAACATCAATATTATTAAACTTATATATACCATCTTCAAAGCTATCTAATAATCCTAGTAAGTTCATTAAAGTTGTTTTACCACTACCTGATTTCCCCATTATCATGACAAAATCACCTTGTTCTATTTTCAAATTAACATCCTTTAAAGCATGAAATTTTTCTTTCCCTAAGCTATAGTATTTATTTAGCTTAATAACCTCTACTATATTACTCAACCTTCATCCCCTCTTTCATGTTAGGAGTAGGCTTAGAAACTATTTTATCCTCTTCGTTTAATCCACTGCTTACTATAACTACATCTTCACTTCCTTCTTTAGGTGAATATGTTATAACTTGCTTAACAAGCTCTCCATCTACATTTTTAAATACAAATTCTTCATTATCTCCACTTAAAATTGCTTCCTTAGGAATTTCTATTGGCTTTTTATCTAAATTAACAGATGCTTGAACATGGAATCCATTAGTTAAATCTTCCTGAGAATCTGGTGTTATCTTAACTTCATAATAAGACATATTTCCACCTGTTCCTCCCTGTGCCCCTGTCTGCGCTGCTAAAGAAGCTCCATTATCTATAGGAGTGTTTCCAACAGAGGATATCTTACCATTTACATTTTTATTGGTTGAAAGAATAGTTATCTGAACTTCTTGTCCTTCCTTTATCTTAGGTTGATCTTTTTCATTTACACTTCCACTAATATAATAATTACCTGATTCAACAGTAATATATGGTTGAGTAGGATTTGTACTTGATTCTGCCAATATTACTTTTCCATCTATAGGAGCAGTTACTTTGTAATATTCCTTATCCTTTAATGCTTTTATTTGCTTTTCTAGAAGCTTTATTTGCTCATCTACGCTTCCAGTTGGTAGCTCCCCACCTGTATTCTGTCCTAAATTAGGCATTTGATTTTCTAATCCTGCTTTCTTTAAATCCTCTAATTGTTTTTTTGCTTCTGCATTTTGTTTCTTAATTTCTTCTTTTTGACTTTTAGCAGAATTTAATTGCAGTTCTAATTGTTCTATTTGACTTTGAACCTGTTCATTTTTATATGTAAATAAAATATCTCCTTTTTCAACAACATCTCCATTTTCAACTTCTACTTTATCTACAGTTCCCTTTGTAGCATCTAAAAATATGTTTTCAACTTTTTCTGGTTCTATTTTCCCATTTACAAAAACCTTTTCTGTAGATGGAACAGTGTATATTTCCATAGTTGCCACTGATTCCTTATTCGTACTTTGTTTTAAAAAATAACTTCCAACTCCTACCCCTGCAAGTATTACTACTGTTGCTATTGCTATTATGTATTTCCTTTTCATGAATATCCTCCCTTACGAATTATTTATCCTAATAATATCATATTTTTAAAAATTATGTATAATTTTTGAATATTTTAAACCTTAAATAAACCTTAAATCCCATTTTTCATATTTTCTTAATAAAAAAATAAGATAGCAAAACTATCTTATTCTCCTAAAAGATTTTCTATACATTTTTAGTTAATTAAAGCATAAAGTTAATTATATTCCTCTAAATTAAATCATCTTTAAATTTCATAATAACCTTATTAAGCTCATTTAAATCATACTCTTTTATATCTTCTATCTTTGGCACAGTTGAAATATTATTTATTCCTGTTAATTCTTTGATTATCTTTTTATTATCTCTGTGTATGATATTATTTTTATTAAATTCATTAAGTATTATTCCTTTTACCCTTACTCCTAAGTTTCTTAAATAACTTATTGTTAAAACAGTGTGATTAATAGCACCTAATCCACTATTAGAAACTAGTATTATTGGAAGGTTAAATTCTTTAATTATATCTTCTAGCATGAGCTTTCTCTCTGAAAAACTTATGGGACATATTATTCCCCCACTTCCTTCACAAAGAATAAATTCATATTTATCTTTAAGCATCTTGTAATCTTTTTTTATCTTTTCCATACTTATATAAACTTTTTCTACTTCACTTGCTAAATGAGGAGAATATGGTTTTTCTAGTATGTAAGAAACCATATTTTCATAGGATTCCTTAAGTCTAGAAATTCTCATAACTTCTTCACAATCTAAAGGTATTAATCCATCTTTATCCTTTTTAGCTCCACTTAAAACAGCCTTGTAATACCCTGCATTTATTCCCTCTTCTCTTAGCTTTTTTAAAATTAATCCACTAATAAAGGTTTTACCAATATCAGTATTAGTTCCTATTATATATACTCCCTTTTCCATAATTAAAATATCCTCATTCCAATACTCTCTATTAATCTTTTATCATCTTTTATCTTATTTCCACATGTAGTTAATAAATTTCCTGTTATAGTAGCATTTATTCCTGCTTTAAAAGCATTTTCGCCAAAGTTTTTAAGCAAATACCTTCCTCCTGCTAATCTTATTTTAGCTTCTGGATTTATAAATCTAAAAACAGCTATTGTCCTAAGAACTTCTTCTTCATTTAAAGGAATCATATGCTGAAGTTTAGTTCCCTTAATAGGACTTAAAATATTTATTGGAATTGATTTTATTTCTAACTCTCTAAGGGTAATAGCTAAATCTATTCTATCTAATATACTTTCTCCAAGGCCAATTATTCCTCCAGAGCATACTTCTAAACCAACTTCCTTAGCATTTTTTATAGTCTCTATCCTTTCCTCATAAGAATGAGTTTTGCATATTTTCTCATAGTAGTTTTTAGATGTCTCTAAATTATGATGATATCTTTTCACTCCTGCTTTCTTTAATTTTATTAAAGACTCTTTATTTATTATTCCATGGGAAGCACAGAGATTTATTTTAAGTTCTTTATTTAAATTTGAATAATAAGTTATTACTCTCTCAAACTCCTCACCATAAAGTCCTCTTCCTGAGGTAACTATAGAAAATCTATGAACTCCTTCATCCTCATTTTCCTTAGCAACCTTTTTTATCTTTTCATAATCAAGAAGAGGATATTCATCTATATTAGTCTTATAATGCTTAGATTGAGCACAAAAAGCACAATCTTCTCCACACCTTCCACTTTTCCCATTAATTATTGAACATAAATCAACGCCTTCCCCATGAATATCTTTTCTTATATTATTAGCTTCTTTAATTAACTCTTCTAGATTACTATTAAAAAGTCTTAAGCCTTCTTCTCTAGTTAGCTTTCTATTTTTTAAAGACTTATCCTTTATTTTTAAAATAAAATCCATAGAAATCAACTCCACTCTTTAAATATAATCAAGTCTTCTTAACCTTGTGCAAACCTTAGATCCTACTAATGCAATTATAAATGTCAATAATAAATCACTTGGTAAACAGGCTATAGCTCCAATGCTTACTGCTGATACTAAACTCATAGCATCCCCTAGATAAAAATTATAAATTACATACATATATGAAACTCCAAATAAATAGATTACTAAAAGTCCTAAAAGTCCAGCTAAAAATAAATTTTTAATATTTATAGCCTTTAGATTTTCTGTTATTTTTCCTATTATATAAGCTCCCAAAATAAACCCAATTAAATATCCAAAGGTAGGTTGAAATATATATGAGGGTCCTCCACCTTGAGTAAATACAGGAATTCCAAGGAGTCCTACTAATACATAGATTATTTGAGCTAAGGCTCCTCTTTTAGCGCCAAGTAAAATTGCTCCTAAGGCACAAAAGAAATATTGTAGTGTAAAAGGCACTATTGGTATTGGTATCTTAATAAAAGCTCCAATAGCTGTAAGAGCTGCAAAAATAGGTATTAGTGTTAAATCTCTTGTTTTCATTTTCATAGTTAACTCTCCTTTAATCTTATACATACTACTTTCAAAATAAATTTATCTTGATTATCAAAATATATTCCCTATAATAACCTTATATCTCACAATTGTCAACCTTATCATAATTTTAAGTTTACAATAAAACTTAATTAGTTTACCCTAAATCCTATTTAAAAATAAAAAAAGAGAGTTAAATACTCTCTTTTTCAATACTAATTATTTTGTTTGATTTTGTCCTTGTTCATTTTCTTGATTTTGATTATTCTCATTTGACTGAGTTTGTGGCTTATCTTGGATACTTTCTTGATTCTTTGATTCATCAGAATTATTTCCTGTTTTTATAACTATATTACCATTTTCATCATAAGTTATTCCATCTTTAACTTTTTCACTAGCTGAACTAAACATATTTACTAGAAAATCCTTAATATCAACTAAAACATTTTTTATACCATTTAATGCTTTTTCTAAAAGACCGCTTTCTTCTAATTGCTTTCCTGTGTCTTTTAATATTTGTTGAAGCTTATCATTCATCTGATTTAAAGACTCTTTCATAGCACCATAATTATAATCTAAATCATTTATTTTAGACATAAATTTTATTGTTTGTTCTTGTTGTCCTTGTGTTAAAAGTATATTATAGTTATTTGTAACATTATTTACTATCTTACCTATTTCTTCATCATTTTTAGGTTTATCTTTAATTACATCAGTTTTAATATCATTTACTACTACAGCAGCTTCATCTTTTCCTAAAGTTTGTCCATCTTTAGTTTTAGCATTACTTAAATTATTAGTTAAAGAAATTTCTTCTCTTGCAGCCTCTTTCTTTGGAAGAGATAACTCCTCTCCTGATGCATCTTCAAATCCTTTTAAAATACCAGCTAAGGCAGCTGTTCCCGTAACCTTAAATGGAGCATCAGCCTTTACATCAGCATTATTTACCCCTGAAGTAAGAAGGGCATTAGCAAGCATGCTTCCTGTTACCTCTGTTAAATTGTGAGTAGTTACATTTATTCCACCTTTATCCTTAACCACTACATAAGAACTTGATATCGATTGGCTACTAGCAGGTATTGGTTTACTTGTATCTAAACCTAATTGTTCTCTTATATCTTGATTAGTTACATCTATTATTTTAACCTCATTAGCTTTTACTCCAAAAGCATCTAACATTTGTAATCTTTCTGCCTCTGTTAAATTAGCTCCTAAAGTTACTACAGCCTCAGTTTTTCCACTTTGTGCAAAGACTGGAGTAGCCATTCCAAACATGAATGTACTAACTATTGCTCCACAAAGAACTTTCATAATACTCTTTTTCTTTATCATACTCTATTTGTTGTAAGTAATAGCTAATATTTTTAACTATTGCTCTATTACTAACAACCTCACCTCCTAAAATAATTATTATGAGAAACTTAAGCTTTAAAGTTAAAACTCTGCTTAATTAATCATCTGTTTTCAAATTATATCATGGTAAATATGAGTAAAAATTAAAATTTAATTACGTTAGTATATCTTAAGAAAAAAGTAATTTATATAAATAAAGCCCTAGCACAATATTAATCGTACTAGGACCTTAGCAATTTACATAAATTTAATGCTCTTTCAAATAGCCTATCTACTTTACTTAAAAGGATTTAATTTATAAATTTAGTTATTTAAAAACTTCCATTTTGAGTTGTATTTTTCTTTAAAAAGATTTCAGTGCTCTTTAATATATCCTCTGATATAATTCTATTTATTGTATTTATATCAAAATCTTCATCACAAACTCTAATACTTTGTACTCTTACTAAGCTATCTAAAAATTGCTTAATCATAAGACCATTTTTAAGAGCTAGCTCTCCCATTCTCTTTTGTATATCTCCAATAGCATTTTCTAAAGCAGTTTCAGCTTCTTCATCTAAGGTAAAACCTTTTTTAACTAAAGTACTTGAAGCTATGTCATATAATTCCCTTTCATTGTAATTTCCAAAGTCAACCCACACAGGGAATCTATAATTTAATCCCTCATTAGTTAAAATAAGATCTTTCATCTTTCCTCTTATTCCACCAAGAACAATAACTATTCTATTGCTATTGTTATCTATGAATTTTATAAGATCAGATACTATTTCATTGTATCTTTCTTCTCCAAAGAAGGTGTTCCATTTATCTATATATAATATTTTTCCAACATGCTTATTTAATATGTCTTCAACTTTCATACCTGAATTAATCATTGCCATAAATTCATATTTATCTATTTGAACTATGTTTTTTGCTTTGATTATACCCATACTATATAGCATTTCTGAATATATATTTAAAACTGTCTTTTTCCCTGTTCCACTTTCTCCAGTAAAGACCATATTCATATACTTATTTAAATCAACTTGAAAACCAAGTTTCTTTCTCTTTTCTCTGATTTTCATAAGTTTATATTGCCCTCTAAGGAAATCCTTAAGCTCTTCATTTCCAATTAAATCATTTAACTTTTTCTCCAAATCAAAGTGATTATCATATTTTATTGCATTCATAGCCTTTATATCTTTTGTGTTTATAAGGTTCATTTCATAAACACTTATATCACTTTCTGCAATTCTAATACTTTGATTTCTTATAAGTTGCTCAACATAGTTTCTTACCATTCTTCCATTTCCAGATTGAGCATCTGCATTTTCATATATCTCTACAAAATTCTTTTTAAGTTCTGAATATCCATTTTTAGAAAGTTTAAATCCCTTAGCTTCTACTAATTTTATTGCCATTTCTAAAAGCTCATTAGGATTGTAGTCTTCAAATTTAGTCCAAAGTGGGAATCTTGATCTTAATCCTATATTAACATCAAAGAAGTTCTCCATTTCTTCTTCATATCCTGCTAAAATAACTATTACTTCCCTTGAATAGTCCTCTATTAATTTAAGAAGTATCTCTATAGCTTCTCTACCTATGGAATCATTAGCTAAGGTATATGCTTCATCAATAAATAAAACTCCTCCTAAGGCTTCTTTAAACTTTTCTTCAGTTTTCTTTGAAGTTTCTCCAGGAATATCTGAAACAAAGCTTGATCTATCTGTTTCAACTAATTGTCCAACCTTTAAAAGACCCATGCTGTTTAACATTTCAGCTACTAATCTAGCTATACTAGTCTTTCCTGTTCCAGGGTTACCTGCAAATATCATATTTAAATTTTGCTCTATTTTTGTATTTACACCAACAGATTTTCTCTTTTCTTGAGCTACTATAAGCTTATATTGACTTCTTAAAAATTCCTTAACCTCTTCAAGACCTATTATTTCTTTTAACTTTTCTTCTAAATCAAATTTTGCACTTACCTTAAAGTTAAAATTGTCTTTTTCTAGAAGATCAATAGCTCTCTCTTTATTCACTAAATACTTCTTAGATGCATCCATTATTGCATTTTCTACAATGTTTCTAACAAATCTTGCATTTCCTAAATCGCTTTTCCCAACCATTTGGTTTTTAGTAAATAATTCAATAAGTCCAGCCTTTGCACTTTTAGCTATTCTATATCCCTTTGACTTAGCAATATTAACTGCTATTTCATACATCTCTGAAGGATTATAGTCCTCAAACTTAATTACATTTGGGAATCTTGATTTTAATCCTTGGTTAAAACTTAAGAAAGTTTCCATATCCTTCTCATACCCAGCTAAAATAACAGTTATGTTGTCTCTGTTATCTTCTATTCCTTTTAATAAAGCATCTACTATTTCACGACCTGCCTTATCATTTTCATCCGTACATAAGGAATAGGCCTCATCTATAAATAATACTCCACCTAAGGCTGATTCTATTATTTCATTAGTTCTTCTTGCTGTATTACTAATTCCTTCTCCTATGAAATCTGCTTTACTAACTTCTTTAAATATATTTTCTTTTATCATGCCTAAGGCATATAAATACTCAAAGGTTATTCTTGCTGCATTAGTTTTACCAGTACCAGCATTTCCAGCAAATATCATATTTAATGAAATTTGTGTAGTCTTTAATCCAAGTTTCTCTCTTATTTTTTGAACCTTAAAGTTATTTTCAATCTTATCTATAAACTCCTTAAGCTCCTTCATACCAATTATAGATTCTAATTTATATCTAACTTCTTCTAAGGTTGGATTACTATACTTACTTAAATCATAAACTTCATCATTTGATTTACAATAGATTTCATCATCTTCTACATATATAAGCAATCTACTGTTTGCTTCAATAGCTTCTTTTCTGATTATATTGATTATAGGTTTGCAAATCTTATATGATATGTATTGATCTAGGCTTAAGCTTCCTTTTTCTCTAAAGTTATCTTCTATATAAGTACAAACCCCTGCTCTTTCTTCTATATCTGGGTTTTCATCTACTCCTATTATTATGTCAATATCAAAAAGTTCCTTAACCTTATTTATTTCTTTTAATAACTTTTTCTTTATTACTTTATTTTTGTCCTTTTCACTTAAGGCTTTTCTATATAAGGTTTTGTCTTTATTTATTAAGAATTCATTATCTATTATTTCAAGTTCCTCTCCCTTATCCTTGTTATAAAGGAATATGAAGAACTTATTATTACAAATAATTTTATTTACAATATCCTCATCAATTTCTTCAGCTTCAACTAAAAATTTATTTTTTATTACATAATTATCTTTTAGCATTATACAAGAATTAGGGCTTATTCCTGAAAGAACATTTAATATATCTTCACTTGCTTTATCTGTATTTTTAAATACTAAACATTGAGAGTCATTATTTAATTTTTCATATAAATCTGTTAAAAAGGCATTGTATCCTAAATTAAACTTATATGCAGCTAAATCAATCTCATCAATTTTACTATTCTTAACAAACTTATAATAATTAAGTTCTTTGAAAAAGTATTTTAGTACACTATTTTTAAATATGTCTCTTTCTTCTACTATAAGCAATATGCCTTTGCTATCTTCCTCTATTTTTTCTTTGAAGTAATTACATAACTCCTTATTGAAAGTTTTTTGTCCTATAAATTCTTCATTTAGCTTTTTTTCTATTTTAAAAAATCCATTTTCTATAATCTCTTTATTCACCATATCTTTTCGCTCCACAAAAATACTTTATGAAGCATCCTCCTTTTTCTTTAATGTTTAGTCCCTTAAAATACAACCTTTCTCTTTTGATCTTTATTTATTATATATTTTCAATCTCTATAAAGGTTTCATTATAGGTTATTTGTCCACCCATATCAGAGATTCCTGATTCAGTTAAAAAGTTTGGATTCCCATGTTTCTTCCACCAACCAACATACATTAAAGCCACATAATCTTGAACTCCATTATCTAAAGAACAAATTGCTGTAATCTCTCCAGTCCTTGATTTTAATTTAACCTCTTCTCCGCAAATTAAGGAAAACTTTCTTATCATGTTCTCATTTAAATATACTTTTGCCTTTTCATCTACATCTATATAATGCTGACTTGATAATGAATCTTTAGAATGATTAGTAAGCAATCTAAAACAGTTTTCTTTTATTCTAGGAATTACGTATGTTGGTGTTAAGCTTCCGCACTCTTTTAAAGCTCTTTTAGATGCAAGTTCAAATTTGCCAGAAGGCGTTTTAAAGCTTTTATTCTCCCAAGCTATATCCTCATAAACTGTAAAAGGATTATTTTTTAAATAATCTAAGGTTATATCTTTATTATATCTCATTAAAGGTTCAATAACCTTACTTAAATATTCTTTTTTAGATAGGATTGGATATCCTTTTAAGTTCATCCTCTTAGCTAACTCTCTAAAAAAGTAGTATTCATCCATAAGTTTTTCTCTAGGTTCTATTATCTTTTCATTATATATTAAATAAGGATTAGTCATTGAACTAAAAACCATATCTTCACTTTCTAAGGTATTGGTACAAGGAATAAATAAATCACATTTTGAAGCAGTATCTGTCATAAACATATCAAAACAAACTTTAAACTCCACCTTATCTAAAGTGCTATTTAATCTATTTAAGTTTGGAAGTTGATTCATAAGGTTACTATTAGCTATTACCATTATTTTTATAGGTGCATTAGAATCCTCTGTATTTAAAGAATATTTTTTAGGTTCTTCTATAAACTCATTTATATTAGAAACATAAAATTCTTTATTTTCTCCAAATTCTCCACTTTTAAAGGGATCTAAATCTAAAATCCTACTTAATACCTTATTGGCGTAATTTACTCCACCGCCTTCAACTCCAATTTGGCCAGTTAAAGCACCTAAGGCATCAATAGCTCTTATGGTATTTCCACCATTTTTATATTTTTGCATTCCATATCCTAAATATATGCTAGAATTTTTCTCACAATAGTATTTAGTTAGCTTTTCTATATCATTTATTGCTATTCCACATTCCTCACTTAAATAGTTCAAATCAAAATTCTCCAAATGATCTTTATATTCTTGGAACCCTAAAACATATTTATTTATAAAATCCTTATCTTGAAGACCTTTAGAAATTATTATTTTTGCCATGGCCATAGCTAAAGCTCCATCTGTACCTGGTTTAATTTTCACATGAATGTGTCCAAGCTTTGCACTTTGAGTATTTATGGGATCTATAACTATTATCCTACTACCGTTTTTCTTTGCCTTATTTAAAATTGCCATAGTATGTATAGTTGTATTTGCAGGATTTTTACCCCATAAAAATATGTTTTTACTATTTATCATATCCTCTAAAGAATTTGATACAGAATCTCCAAAATCATATTTTTGAGCTCTCATTCCAGCACTCCAGCAAGGGCCTCCTGTAGCTTTACTTACACCACCATAGAAATTAAAGAATATATCCTCTATTCCCTTTAGTATTCCTCCGCTTCCATATTGGCTGTAATATAATATTGACTTAGAAGAATATTTCTCTTTTGTATATTCAAGTTTCTCTTTCATTATTTCTAAGGCATCTTCAAAGGAAATCTCTTCCCACACTCCATTATTCTTTAAAAGAGGAGTGTATATTCTATCTTTATGATTTAATCTTTTTAAGTGAGCTACTCCCTTTTTACATATGAGTCCCTTTGTAAATGGATGATCTTTGTCACCTTCTATTTTTAGAATTTCACTTCCTTCTTTATAAACATTAAATTTACAACAATCAAAGCAATCTAATGTACACCCATGACTTAATACTTCCATAATAACTCCCCCTTCTCTTTAAATGACATACATAATAAAATTCCTCTATTTCTAATTTAGTCTAATTTTATATGAATGTTCCTTCTTTAACAACTATAAAATCAAAAATTACTATTACAAAGTAGAAATAATTAGAATCATAATATACCCTTTTTACCCTCTATTAATTTAAATTTAACTATAAAAAAACAGATTTTTTATAAATTAAATTTAGAATAATATTCATATTTTCTAAAAAATCTAAATTATCTGACAACAAAATTCCAAGTTTTTTATTAAATTTAGTGAAAAATTATGATAAATTTCTATTTTTAAAAGTAAATTATTCGTATATAATATAAATGACGATATCTTTAGTATTTACGATTGTAAAATATTTTAAATAAGCATTAAAAAAGGAGATAGACGAATGAACGAACAAAATCATGGATTAGGTATTATAGCTTTAGAAAGTTGTACAGAACTTGGTAACGCTATAGACAAGCTTATACAAGAGAAAAGAAATTGCGAGGAATCTTTTTTAATAAAAACTGATGAGATAAGATTCTCTAATGGTGAAGGAAAAGTAAAAATACCTCAATCTGTAAGAGGAAGAGATATATATATTCTTTGTGATATAGGTAACTATAGTTGTACATATAAAATGTTTGGTTTTGAAAATCATAAGGGACCAGATGAACATTTCCAAGACATAAAAAGAACAGTTTCTGCTATAAGAGGAAAAGCTAGAAGAATAACTGTAATAATGCCTCTTTTATATGAATCAAGACAACATAGACGTAAAGGAAGAGAATCTCTAGATTGTGCTTTAGCACTTCAAGAACTAGAAAGATTAGGCGTTGATGAAGTTTTAACTTTTGACGTTCACGATCCTAACGTTCAAAATGCTATCCCACTAATGTCCTTTGAAAACTTCTACCCAACTTATGATATAGTTAAATCTTTAATTCACAATGAAAAAGATTTAGAGCTTGATAAGGAAAAATTACTTGTAATAAGTCCTGATACTGGTGCTATGGATAGAGCAATCTACTATTCAAGCGTACTAGGTGTTGATGTTGGTTTATTCTACAAAAGAAGAGACCATTCACGTATAGTTAATGGTAAAAACCCAATAGTTAAACATGAATACATGGGAAGAGATGTTGATGGAAAAGATGTCTTAATCGTTGATGATATGATAGCTTCTGGAGAATCTGTACTTGATATTGCTAAGGAACTTAAAGGAAGAAATGCTAGAAATGTATATGTTGCTACTACTTTCTCATTCTTTACTGAAGGTTTAGAAAAATTCAACAAGTTCTTCAATGATGGAATAATTAAGAGCGTTTACTCAACAAACTTAACTTATATCCCTGAAGAATTAAAGGCTGCTCCTTGGTTTAAAGCTGTTGATTTATCTGACTTTATAGCAAGAATAATAAACAGATTAAACTATGATAAATCTGTAGCATCATATATGGACGCTACTAACATAATCCAAAGATTATTAGACGAAAAATAATATGCTTAATTTAAAAGTGCTCTGCAAAAAAGCAGAGCACTTTTTTAATCTATTCAAATAAAAATTCTAAAACACCTTTTGCTTCCTTATGATTAAATGCATTGTTATAAATATCATCTAGCTTATTTTTTATTTCTTCCCCTTTTGCTAAAAAAGCTGTTCCCTTTGCCACTTGATTTTTGTAATTTAAAGCGATCTTTTTAATCTCTTCTTTGTGAATTTTATCAACATCTCCATCAATATATGTTGTATAAACATCTATTATTTCATCATCTTCCCTACTTGGGAAATATTCATGAGGAGCTGTGCTATCAAAAATTGCAAAGTTAAGTTCTCTACTTATAACCATATCCTTACTGTCTGGATCAAAGCCACAATTATACACTTCCACATCATAACCTAATTCCATTACAGCCTTAGCTATTTTCTTTAGCATAGTTGACTTTCCTGTTCCAGCTCTTCCTTTTAAAAAGTATCTTTTTACTCCTTCAGTTATGCTAGGAACAGAATCCTTAGGACCATTTGGGGTTGCTCCACCTAAATATCTTTCAACACACTTACCTTTTGACTCTTTCTTAACTGCTCCCTCAGTTAGTAAAGAAATAACATGATCAGTAAATTTATTTGCCTTTTCAATATTTAAGTAAGGGAAATAAATATCTTCCCAATAATCATGTATCTTTAGAGCCTTTTCATATTCTTTATTGGCATTTTCCATACACTCTTTAAATTCTTCCTTTAAAATTTTTATAGTCTCTTCATTTTTTTCTATTTCATCTTTATCTAAGAATACCTCTAAATCTATCACTTCAACATTATCAATAGCTAAATTCATAAATCCATGAAGAGGTGTTCCATTTATTACTGCAATTTCTTTTTCTCTTAATATTACTCCCTCCATTTCATTATTATCTATAGTGCTCACGATTCCTTCTAAACTTAAAGTATCACTATATTCATCTATAAGTTCCTTTATAATAGCAGTTTTAAATATATTGCTACCTCCATTTAGTGAATAAATTTTCTTTACTCCTTGAAATATAGAATTGTAAAGTGGTCTAAACCCTTTTGCTGTGTTTCCTGCTCCATAATAATAAACTACATTTTTCATTTTCTTCTCCTTAATATCAATATATAGCTCTTAACTTATTATATTTTTAAATTTGTAAATAAGTTACAGCAAAGAAGAGAGCTGATCTTATTTTTATAAAATCAACTCTCTTCTTTATATTAAATAATATTCCTTAAATCCTTCTATATTTAATTAAGTATTAATATTTAAAAATTTAATGTATGTTTATTACTAATAATTTATCTTTACTTTGTTTTATTGTCAGTATTTTGTGAACTATTAGTTGCATCTGAAGAATTATTTTCACCTACAGGTGTATTTTTTATTACTTTAAATGCATATCCATGTTCTTTATAGAATTTAATTATTGCAGGTAATGCTTGTACAGTTTCTTTCTTAGCTGCTGCATCATGCATTAATAAAATTACATGATTTAAAGTATTAATGTTTTTAGCTGAGTTTTGAACATATTGCTCTACTGTATAATGTCTTCCTGTTGCATCCCCTGTTTCTGCATCCCAGTCTATGCTAACTATATTATTCTTTGCAAAAGTCTCATCTAAAGCTTTTAAGTTAGGATCTCTATAATATCTTCTAGACATATATCCACCTGGCATTCTAATTACTCTAGCATTGAAGTTTTTTCCTAATACACTTTTCATTATTTCATTAGTTTCATTTAATTCGCTCATAAACTTATTTACATCAACTGAATTTCCTGGATACAATGTTTTATAATCATGTGAAAAACTATGACCTGCTACTGCATTTCCTTGATCAATTTCTTGCTTTAATAACTCTTGATTTTCTTTATTATCTTTTAAGGCAGATCCTATATCAAAAAATGTAGCATGTACATCTTCTTCCTTTAAAATCTTTAATATTTCCCTTGTATTTTCACTTGGACCATCATCAAAAGTTAAAAATATTTCTTTATCATTATTTGAAGCTTTTCCTTCAAGCATTTTTTCAACTTCATCTGCACTAACAGCATAAGAATCTGCAGCATAAATTATATTACCATTTGGCATTATATCAGTTGGTTTTGGTTTTTCCTCTTCTTTTTTAGTTTCCTCTTCCTTAACTGATGCTAAAGCCTCCTTATTAGCCTTATTGCTAAATAAGGACTTTATTCCACAACCTACACCTACAAGTACCACAATACCTGCTACAGCAACTGCTATTCTTCTTTTTAAATACTTATTATGTTTTCCATTTCTTAATTTGTTACTCACAAAATTCATCTCCATGTCTATATAAATTAAATTATTAACCTCTCATTATTTATAATAAAACTTTATAAAAATATTTTTGTTACAAATTGTTTAAATTTAATTCATATTAAATTATATAACAAAAATAGAGCTCTATGAAAATTTCATAATAAGCTCTATTTTAAACAATGGGCTGTATCAAAATATAATAAAGCTTACAAACATATTCCGTAAATTACTACAATAAACCTTACAAATATACCATAAAACCATTAAATTTATTATAGTACTATTTTGATGCAACCTACAAACCTTATAATTCTATTTAATCACTTAATTTTTTAAAAACACAAGCTGACTTTCCTATTATATCATAAAAATCTCTAGCTTCACCCCTTACCTCTTTTCCTGAAAACTCATTATTCACCATAACTCCCCAAATCCCCTTAGGAAGTTTTATTTTAACTTTATTATTATTACTATTAAAAACTACTATGAATTCATTATTATTATCTTTTAATCTATAAGCAACTATACCTTTTTCCTTTATTCCTAACTCACTCTCTATAAATGAAATTTTTTCTCTTATTTCTTTGTTACTTTCTAACCTAAATAAAGAATATTCCTTTCTTAATTCAATTAATCCCTTATAGTATTTAAATAAATCCATATACTGTACTTTTCTAGTCCAGTCAATCTTATTTACAAAGTCATTAGAGTTATAACTATTTTCAATAAATTCTCCTTTTTCATTAATTTTAGTTCTTAAGAACTCCTCTCCTGAATGGATAAATGGTATTCCTTGAGATGTTAAGAAAATAGCAGCACTTAATTTATTCATTTCTATTATCTCTTCTTCTGAAGCATTTTCACATACAATTTTAAGCTTATCATGTAATGTATTATTATCATGGGCAGAGCAATAATTTACTGTTTGATAAGGTTCATTTGCCCAAGGAGAATCTGAATAATTTACTTTATTATAATCTACTCCTTCATGATAAGTAGAAGCTACTATTCCAAACTTTATACTCTCTTCAAAGTCTTCTCCTCCATTTACAAAGCCCCCTTCTTTAAGATGTGCTACATGTCCTTTTATTCCATCTCTCATATCATCACTAAAAGCTGCTATTTGTAACTTATCAAATTTACCTATATTAAATTTAAAGCAAGCATCTTCTCTAGGCAGTGGAGAATCCCCTCCATTCCACCCTTCACCATATATTAATATTGAAGGATCAATTTTATCTAATTCTTCTCTTATTGCCTTTAAGGTTTCAATATCATGTAAAGCCATTAAATCAAATCTAAATCCATCTATGTGATATTCTCTTGCCCAATACTTTAGTGAATCAACCATATATTTTCTTACCATAAGTCTTTCTGATGCCAATTCATTACCACATCCAGAACCATTAGAAAAATTTCCAAAGTCATCTTGTCTATGATAATATCCTGGGTAAGATAAATTTAAATTAGAGTTCTCTCCTGAATAAGTGTGATTATATACAACATCCATAACAACTCTTATTCCTGACCTATGAAGTTTAAGCACCATTTCTTTAAACTCTTTAATCCTTACTTCCCCTTTATATGGATTTTTAGAATATGACCCTTCTGGTACATTATAATTTACAGGATCATAACCCCAATTATACTGTTCTTCATCTAATCTATCTTCATCAACTGTCCCAAAATCAAAGGAAGGTAAAAGATGTATATGGGTTATGCCTAATTCCTTTAAATGATCTAAGGTTGTTTTTACTTCTGTACCAGGAACTTTTGTATTTTCCTCAACTATACCTAAAAACTTTCCTCTATTTTTTAAAGAAACTCCTGAACTCTCATCAATTGAAAAATCTCTTACATGCATCTCATATAAAATTGAATCTACAGGATTTTCAAGTGATGGTTTCTTTTCATTTTCCCATCCCTTAGGATTTGTTTCCTCTAAATCAATAACCATAGCTCTATACCCATTAACACCTAAAGCTTTGCCATAAGGATCAACAAAATCATGTTCAAAATCTTCTCCTACAATATGGTATTTATAATAAACTCCATTTAAATCTCCTTTCTTTACTACTTCCCAAAGTCCATTACTTTTTTTATGAAGCAAATCTCTTTCTATTAAACTCTCTGTATTTCCATCTCTATAAAGTAATAATTCTAAGCTCTTAGCTTCTGGTGACCATACCCTAAAAATAGTCTCCTCTTTATTATAAATAGCTCCAAGTTCTCCATCATAATAAAACTTATCATTAAACTCTTTAGAATTAAAATTTATTCTCATAAAATCCTCTCCCCCACTTCGGTAACGTTTCCAATTAACTGTATATAAATTACAACTAACTTAATTATATTAAAGTAGTAATTAAATTTCAACCAAAAGCTAATTATTAGTTCTTATTTATACTAATCAAAAATACTTTAATAATATACTCTTAATATCCATGAGGTAATAATTCATGAAATGCTTTAATTATATTTTAGATCCGCCTGATAGCTTTTTTAAGATTATAATAACCCTATTAATATCCTTAATTCTAATTTTAGGTTTCTTCTTAAACAATATATTCATAGCTGTTGTTGATGGCTCTTCAATGGAAGATACTATTCATCATGGTGATATATTAATTATAAATAAAAAATCCTATTCCACGTCTTCTCCTGAAAGGTATGATATAGTAAATATTTATGCTCCTTGTAAATATGATAATTTTCTAGTTAAAAGAATTATAGGTCTTCCTGGTGATACTATTGAAATAAATGATTCTATAGTATATATAAATGGAAATAGAATTTCTGAACCTTATATAAAAGAAGAAATGAATCTTCCTTATTATTTAAAATTAAAAATACCTAAAGATAAATTCTTTGTTATGGGTGATAATAGGAATATAAGTTTAGATTCTAGATATTTCGGACTAGTACAAGACACTGATATTCAAGGAAAGGCAATATTTAAATATTGCTGTGAGAATCGTAAATTTAAACTATTTTAATTTAAATTAAACAAACTAGAGAGAAGTAAACCTCACTCTAGTTTGTTATAAAAAATTTAATTCAATTCTTTTTTAATTCCCTCTTTAACCTCTTTAACTTTCCATGATTCTTTATCTACTAAATACTGGCATATAAATGCTGGCTCTGGCTTTCCCTCTGGATAATAGTATTTGTTCACTATAAATCCATAACTATTATCTCCTAGATCATAAATCTCCTCAGATTTTAACTCTAAATACTGATCTTTTTTTACTATACCAAGATTTTTTACTGTTTCTAAGGCTTTATTTGATAACTCCTTATTGCTTTTTTTCTCTTCTTTATTGTTATCTTCTTTAACAGTCTCCTCTTTATCAAGCTTTTCGTCTAAATTTTTCAATTTAGAATTCCCACTTGCAATTAACTCCTTAGCATTCTCTCCTAAGTAAGAAATATTTTTAAGAGATTTATTTAACAAATCCCTTGCTTCTGATATCTTACCTTCACTTTCTAAATCATTAACCTTTTCCATACTTAAGTAAAAGTCATCTATAGAACTCTTATCTTTACTTATTTCTTCTTTTAAACTATCAATATCCTCTTTTATTAATTCTTCATTTTTATTTTCTTCTACTTTCTTTAAGCTATCTAAGGCCACATCTAACTTAAATTCATTATATGCTTTAGTAGATATTACATAATTATATGTTAAATCATATAGGCTTTCAGCCTCTTTCTTATCTTTTGAATTCTCTTCACTTGCCGCTTTAAAAATTGCTGTAGCCTCTTCGTAATTTCCTTGTTTTATAGCCGCTTTACCCTGTTCTACTAAACTTTTATTTCCACAACCCACAAAAAAACTTAAACTAAATAACACTCCCACAGCTACAACTATTTTTTTTATCATATTTTCACTTCTCTCCCCTATTTACCATTAATAAAATATACTCTTCATAAAGAAATTAGGTAGAACTTCTCTACCTAATTTTTATTTTAAATTATTTTCTATATTTTACATATGCTCTTAAAACATCACTAAACTTTTCATTTTTTAATGTGTCAATTACAACACCAATAACTTCATAACTTGAAGTTTCTCCATTATCTTTTCTTATTGATTTTAGTGTTTCCTCAACATCTTTTGCAATTATATTTATATCTGATTTATTAAGCGTGAAATTTAAATCACTTGCTGCATTAGATAAGCTTGTTGATAACTTTTCTAGTTTGAATTCTTCAACTCTTCCATCTTTTTTTATTATGTTCATAAATATCCTCCTGTTAAATTAGTATAATTTAGTAATTCTTAAATTAAGTATAACATTTACATTTTATTCTTAAAAGATAAATTTATATTAAGAACTAATAAATAAAAGGCCATTCTTAAAATTTTAAAGTTATATGTTATCAATTTAATTGAAATCATATAATTTTACGAACAGCCTTTTATATAAATTAAACTACTATTTTATTTCTAGTGAATTGCTAGTGCTTAATATTTTGTCATACTTTCCTATTTGACCAACTGAAATACTTTTAATATTTGAAGGAATTTCAGTAGTTGTTAATGTATTTTCATCTATAAAATTAGTTTCTTTAATCTTTCCATTTATAATAATTTTACTCTTATAATTAAAGTTATCCCCAGTTACAGTTAATATATCATCTTTTATATCATAATTATTTAGGGTTATTTCCTTTAATCCCATTTTCATATTAGTTTTTTCATACTTATTTTTATTTTCATTTAGAATATATTTATTTCCAAATAACATGTCATATTGAAGAAGCTCAAAATCTTCTTTATAATTTTCATCATCCTTACATGAATTATGGAAGGTAGGCATAACTCCTGCCACCATATTAAGCTTTTCTAATATATATGTTGTAAACTCCTCAGCTTCCATGTTTATATTTTCCTTTGGTAAACCAATATTATCCCATATAAAGAAGTCAGCTAAGTATTTGTTTCCATCTTTTAATACACTTTCATCATCATTTATTATCTTTAATGAAGGCAGATGGTCTCCAAACATGGCTATTACTGTAGGTTCTCCTGATGCTTCTACATAATCAACAAGCTCTTTTATATATTTATCAACACCTCTTAATTTATCTATGTAACATTGAAGTTCATTTTTTTCTTCTTGATCTAAGTTTCCATCCACTGTATAATTTTCAAAATCTGAAGAGGAATATCCCCCATGACTTTCTACAGTTACATTATAAATAAACTGAGGCTTTTCATTATTAGATATTATATCTTCTATAGGCTCTATGTTTAAAACATCCTCTGGATATTGCCAATCAGCATTAGTAGGTTTGTCCATATACTCCATAGATATATATTTATCAAATCCTAAATTAGGATAAACTGTATCTCTATTATAAAAATTCCCCTCATAATTATGTATAACATTTGTTCCATAACCATAATCATGTAATATGTAAGCTAAACTTTCAACTGGTTGTTTTTTCAGTATATTATTATTAGGTATTTCCCCTACTGGTAAGTAATCAGTACTTAATCCAGTTAATACTTCAAATTCACTTCTAACAGTTCCTCCTCCATAAGTAGGAACCTTTAAAAATCCCTGTGTTGATTCATTGGCTAATTTTCTAAAGGTTGGTATAGGATCCTCTGTAAAAGTTAATCCATTTATTCTTTCTAAATCCATAAATGATTCTAATTGAACAATTATTATATTAGGAAATTCTGCTGGCATAGCAGATGCCATTTTAACATCATTACTAGCTAATTTTGCCTCTTCAATTATATCATTCTTTATATCTTCAATAGAGTCCTTATTATAATCACTTGGCTCTTTAACCTTAAATCCTGCTGCAGTATCTAAAAATGAGTACATAAAACCATTTCTATCATATGAAGCTGGTAAATCCCATCTGTATACTTCTATACGCCCTTTTGCACTTCCATAAAAAGCTCCTATTACAAAAATAGATAAAGGTAGAATTATAAAACCATATGGATTAATCACTTTATTTCTACTTTTATATCTTTCACTAAACCATAACAATACTAATATTGCAATTATAACCACTAAGGCTATAAAAACATATTTTAAAATATTAAGGTTTAAATAATTTCCCGCTATAGCTAATCCTTCCTTAAAGGAAAACATATCTGCCCATATAAGTGGTGTCCCTCTAAAGCCTAGTATTACTCCGCTTGCTATATAAAATCCCATAAGAATAGTGCTTATTATCCCATAAACCATTCTAGTTTTCTTAAATAAAAAAGCAATTGAAGTAATCATTAAAAATATTAAATAATTTAATACAAAGACTGTTGTCTGATTATCTAAAAAATTCTTTCCATTTTCAATAGACCCTCTATGAAATGATTCTCCTAAAAATACTAGAAAAAAAGATAATGTAATCCAAATAAATAAGTTAATCACCAAATTCTTCAAAGTTTTTTTATTTCCCAAAACCTCTTTAAAGTACTTTTTGTTCATTTTATGCCTCCCTTAGAACGAATGTAAGAACTAAGACTTAATTAAGAATTAAATTTATAAATCTATATTGATTATTCTAACTTATTTAAGAATTTTATGCTATTTTAATTTTGTTAATATTCGTTAAATGAATATTATTCATATTTATCCAATAATTATATTTCACCACAATTATTAGAGATTTTTTTATTTTATATAACATTGATTTTTTGTTTTTATAAAAATCTCTAAATCATTGATAAACTGAAATAACATAGCTCTATTTTCAAATTCTTCTCTAGTCACTGGAAGTTCTTGTTCACTTAACTCTTTTTTTAACCTATTTAATCTATTAATAAGTATATTTACATTAACTTCTTTACCTATTACAGAAGCTACTTCTTCTGTAAAATTAGCAACTAACTCAGTTTGTTTTACAGTAATAGATATTCTTGAAAAGTGTTCTCTCATATACTTTAACATTTGAAATTGAACTTCTCTCATATCTATATAATGCACATAATACCTAACATCTGAAAACAAGTAATTATTAAAATTATCATTGGCTCTTTTTTTTGCTAGATCTATTCTATTTTCAAGTTCATCAAAAAGTCTCTGTTCTTTTATTGAAACACTATGTGTTCTTAGTGAATATGCCATATCCATAAATATCTCTTTTATCTTTTCTGATATATAATCTATGTCTTCTTTTATCTTTTCCTCATTCTTAGGCATATAACTATTTAATATTAATGCAACTAAAACACCAACTAACATAAGTCCTAGTTCATTTATTATCCAATATGAATTCACCTGTTTCTCAACTAATAAATGAGTAACTAAAACAGAACTTACAACAATTCCATCTGTAACTTTTAATTTTACTGTTAAAGGTATAAAAATTAAAAGATATAGTCCAAAAACAACTGAATTAAAGCCTAATGCTAAGAATAAAACTGAAGATACTATTAAGGCTATAATAACAGATTCCATTCTTTTTATAGCTATTTTTAATGACTCTCTTTTTGTACTCTGTATGCTTAATATTGTTATGATTCCAGCTGAAACCCAGTAACTTAGCCCTAATTCCTTTGCTATTATCATAGCTATTACAGCGCCTATTCCTGTTTTCCAAGTTCTAACACCTATAAATCTCATTTTTTCAACTCCGTCTAATTAACATTAAATTTTTCCATAGAATAATAATATAATCAAAATTTAAAATAATCAAATTTATGTATTTTATTTATTAAAATGGGAATACTTTCATTTGAATCTATTTTTAAGAAAGGGTTGAGACATATTATGAGAATTCCAAAACATATAGGGGTTATCCCAGATGGTAATAGACGTTGGGCTGTAGAAAATGGACTTGAAAAAGATCAAGGATATTTACATGGAATTGACCCTGGACTTGAACTTTTTAAACTTTGTCAAAGACTAGATATTAAGGAACTAACTTATTATGGTTTTACTACAGACAATACCAAAAGACCATCCTATCAAAAAAAGGCATTCATAGATGCCTGCATAAAATCAGTAGAATTAGTTGCAAATGAAGATTGTGAATTACTTGTTATAGGAAATGCTGATTCTCCAGTTTTTCCTGAAGAGTTAAAGAAATATACTAAAAGGACTAAAATGGGTAAAGGTGGCATACGTGTTAACTTCCTTGTTAATTATGGTTGGGAATGGGATTTAAATATTTTAAAATCCTGTGACATTAAGAGTAAAAATATCTATGATAATATTCAATCAAAGGATATTTCAAGGATAGATTTATTAATAAGATGGGGCGGTAGACGTAGATTAAGCGGATTTTTACCTGTTCAATCAGTTTATTCTGATATATATATAGTTGATGATTTATGGCCTAATTTTAATAAAGATCATTTCTTTAAGGCCCTTGAGTGGTATAAAGATCAAGATATTACCCTAGGTGGTTAATTAAATGAGTCCAAAGAAAAAGGCTATAATAGTAGGAGCTGGAATAGGTGGATTAGCTACTGCTGTTCGCCTTCTTGTTAATAATTTTGAAGTAGATATTTTTGAAAAAAACTCTAAGATAGGTGGAAAAGTAAATTTAATTGAATACAAGGATTTTAAAATAGATTCTTCTGCTTCAATATTTATGTTACCTAAGCCTTATTTAGAAGTATTTAAATATGCAAAAAAAGATCCTAGAAATTATATAGAGCTCTTAGAATTAAATACTTTATATAAAGTATTTAATGATGAAGGAGAGAGTTTTAATATTTATTCAGACTTTTTAAAAACTACAGAGTCCTTAGAAAAGGGCTTTAATGATGAAAGTTCAAATTATTATAAATATATATCTGACTCCTATAGAAGATATCTTTTAGTAGAAAAATACTTTTTAAACAGGAGTTTTTTCACCTTAAATTATTGGAGCTATTTTAAAGCTTTACCTGAACTAATTAAAATACATCCTTTTAAAAATTGTTATAAAACCATTGAAGAATATATAAGTAATGAATATTTAAAGACCTTATTAGCTTTTCAATGTATGTATATTGGTGAGTCTCCCCTTAAAAGTTCTAATGTTTTTAATTTAATTCCATCAACCACTCAAATATATGGATTATATTATATTAAAGGTGGAATGTACTCTTATGTGAAGGCTTTAGAAAAATTAATCCTAGAACTAGGTGGAAAAATACATCTTAACTCAAATGTAACTAATATACTTATGGAAAAGAATGTAGCAATTGGAGCAAAAATAAACCATGAAAATATATTTTCTGATTTAATTGTTTGTAATTCAGATTTTACCTATACCATACAAAATTTAATACCTAGAAGTGTATTAAAAAGTAAACTTTCTAAAAGAAAACAAAATAACTTATCCTTTTCTTGCTCTACATTTATACTACATTTATTTCTTAAGAAAAAATATGAAAATTTAGATGTTCATAATATAGTTCTTAATTTAAATAAAAAAGAAGTGTTATTGGCTCCCTTTATAGATGGGCCTTTACCTAAGGAATATATATATTATATCTATTGCCCAAGTTCAATAGATACCTCATTAACTCCTAAGGATTGTGAATGCATTAATATAACAGTACGTGTTCCAAACTTAAGGAAATATAAATCAAAATGGAGTGAATCTACAATTATTTCTTTGAGAAATAAAATCTTATATGACCTAAGTAAGATTAAAGGTTTAGAGGATATAAAAGAAAATATAGTTTATGAAAGATACACAACTCCTATGACCTTAAAAAATGACTTTAACTGCTTTTTTGGTGCAGCCTTTGGCCTTAATCATAATTTATTACAAACAACTATTTTTAGACCTCAGGCCAAAATAAAAAGATTAAAAAACATATATTTTGTAGGAGATTCAGTGCATCCTGGCTCTGGAATATCAATGTCTTTAACCTCAGCTAAGCTATGCTGTGAAAAAATAATATCAGATTTTAACTAAATAAAAAGAGGTGTATTATGATACATCTCTTTAAAAATCTTGTATTTCGTTTATATTTTCCTTAACCACATCACTAAAAATTCCAACTATTTCTGGATCAAATTGAGTACCACTACATCTTTCTAGTTCAACTAATCCTTCATCATAAGTTTTTCTTTTATTATAAGGTCTACTTGAAGTCATGGCATCAAAACTATCTATTACAGTTAAAACCCTTGCTAGGTATGGTATTTCTTTCTCCTTTAATCCTACTGGGTATCCAAAACCATCATATCTTTCATGATGATATAAAATAAGAGGTACAACATCCTTTAAGGAATTTACTGATTTTATTATTTCTACCCCATCCTTAGGATGTTGCTTTAAAATCTCCCATTCCTCCTTAGTAAGTCGCATCTTTTTAGTTAATATCTCATTAGGTATATTTATTTTGCCTATATCATGCATATAAGCCCCATATATTAACTGCTTTTTTTCCTCTTCTGAAAGCCCTAATTTTTTAGCCATAAGTCTACTATAAATAACTACTCTTTCTACATGACTATATGTATATTTATCCTTTGCATTTATAATGCTTATTAAAGTTTTTATAGATGTTACAAGGGCATTTTCCTCTTCATTTAAATCTCGTTTTAACTCATCTAAAACAGATACATAGGTTTCCACTCTGTTTTTATGGAAAAATTTAGCTCTATACAATGCGTCATCAGCACATTTAACTAACTCTAGCTCACTTTTAGCTTTATCTGGAAATACAGCTATACCAACTGATACTGTAAAATTAGCATTAGGTTGATTTTCTTGACCCTCAAAATATGTCTTTTCTACTTTATTTCTAATTCTTTCTGCAATTTTAGTAGCTTCCTCTTCTGAAGTATTAGGTAAAATTATTGCAAATTCTTCTCCTCCATATCTAGCTACTAAATCATTTTCTCTAGCTATACTTTTAAGAAGTTTTCCTATTTTCTTTAACGCTTCATCACCTTTTTGATGTCCGTATAAATCATTATAATGCTTAAAATAATCTATATCCATAAATATTAATGAAAGCTTCTCGTTTTCTACCTCACTAATATGCATTTTCTCTCTTAATTTATCGTAAAAATATCTATGATTATAAACTCCTGTTAATCCATCTTCATTAACTAAGGTTTGTAATTCATTTATATGATCATTTTCAGTTTTCACATAAAACCCTAAGGTCCAAGCTGTTAAAACAAACACTCCTGCTAATATTAAATCATTTTGAAAGTAAATATTTACATCAGCATTTCCTGAAAAAATCAAATCTATAGATAAAATAATAGCTGATGACACTAAGGATACCACGCATCCTCTATGCATGCCCCCCTGTATTGTAGATGTTATTATAATAAATAAAAATAAAAATTTATTATTACTAGAATTTCCTCCTGATAATAATATTGCCATTATAAATATGATCATAAATAAAATTATTTCAATCAATTGTATCTTATTTATATGATCTTTGTATTTATTTAAACTAGCTAAACTCCATAATATATATATTATAGATAATAAAAAAATAGAAAACAGAGCCGCTGATACTACCCCATAATAAACTGGTGTTTCATCATATAAACTTATAACATTAAAAATATACTGTAAAAAGGCTATAGCTGAAAATAATAATGATGATACTTTTACTATTGATAATATTTCATCAACTTTTTTCTTTCTATTGTCACCTGTATCTCTAATCATACTGTCCTCACTAAAAATCACAAAATAAGGCCGGCTTAAAAACCGACCTTATCACAAGTTATTATTCATCCCTTAAAGATTTTGGTTCCTCTGGTTGATGTGTAAACCAAATACAAGCTGAAGTAGCAACTGCTGTTGCTATTACTGTTGTTAATGCAGCAAATACTGTTAATAAATTTTTGTTTAATTTTTTCATTTAACTCATCCCCTCAAGATTTATAATAATTTATTTGTAAAAGAATCTATAGTTTTTAACAATATATTTCCTATGTAGGTTAGAGTCATGCATTGCCATGCTACTCCAAAGATTATACTTAACATAACAGGCTTAGCTAAACTCCATCCTGAATTATAATATAAAATTATACTTAATAGTTCAATAAATAAATATATAGTTAAAATCTTTAAAGATCCTTTTTTCATGCGTTTTTTCTTCTTTTCGGTTTTTATTGGTTTATTTTTAGTATCTACTGGAGCAAATTTAAAAACTATAAAATATGCAAAAACAAAAACAACTATTCCAATAAATACCACAACTTCAAAGTTCATTTTTACAAAGAAACTACTTTTTATTAAAAAACCAATACATATTGAAATTATTATACCTAATAAAGTACATACATTAGATGATTCTGAATGTGCTCCTCCAGAATATTTTCTAAGTATGCTTGCTGTAAATAAAAATATCAAAGCTTCTAAAGCTATATTAAACACTAATCCCAGTATAAAAACTGAAATTATTGATATTAATGTCTGTATTAAAGCATAAGTTCCATACTGAATAATTTCTTTTCTTTCATTGTCATAACTTAACTCACTAGAAACTTTTTCAGCTATTAACTTAGATATATTCTCAATCATTTTATCTCAACTTTCCTTTTTTTGATGCTATTAAATAATATAAAATAACTATAGTAGCAAAAATTATGGTAGATGGTATTCCCAAAATAACTCTATCTAAAGGAATTTTAAATGATTCATTTAAATTTTTATGTAAAACATACTTAATAAACCAAACATTTAATCCTTCACAAATAAATAATATCATTAAAATTAAAATTGATGCTCTTATACTTGCTATTAAATCTATTTTGTTTATATTAAAAATTAAAAATATTAAAACAAATACATTTAATATTGTATGTACCCCATAACTTATTGGTAAAAATCTTACTAAATATACTACTAAAGCAATTATCAAACTAGATACCACATAATTCTTCCCGTTTACCTTTTTATTAGCAAAACAATAAGCTGCTAAAACCATTAAAAAAGCTTCAGGTATCCCTCTTACTAATAACTCTAAAAAAGTTACCTTTAACATTTATTCCTCCAATTTTGTCAATTAACTAATCTAGTCTTTTTAGTCTTAAATTCTTCATTTGTTTTTTTAACTGTAACATATATTATTATTACCACAAATACTCTTATAAGTATGTCCCCTACGCTTAAAATTGTATAACCAATATCTATTATATCACTTAGATATTTAAGTTTAACTGAACTATCACCTAACATATGTATATCTTGTATTTTTGAAAATGTGTCAGCTTTAAGATAGCCAGTAAAATATGTTAAGCTTGGGAAAGCTGGCATTTCTCCACCATTAGCAGCCATTACAATATGATTTAAAAAAGTTCCTGCTAAAATAAATAATGATCCAATTAAAGCACTTACATACTCTTTGTACCAGAATATAGGTATTAAAAATAAGTACATATATATGCTCTTAAACCACGGTGCCCATTTTACAACATCATAGTTACCCATAAATATACTTATTTGAAAGACTATATAAATAGCTTCAAAAATCAAAATAGGATAGATTGTCCAACTTTTAAAGAAAGGTTTTAAACTATATCCTTTTATTTTTGCAATTATCAATGCTATAATTACTGCTTCAATCATTATGTTACTCCTTAAATTAGATGTAAAGCTTTAACAATTTATTAAGACTTTGTTCATTTAAATTAAATCATATAATTCATATTAAATCAATAACAAAGACCTATTTTTTACAAAAAACTAATTTTTTTGTTTTTTAATGATAAATTTATCATTTTATACTTTTTTCTCTTTTATTTTTTTTAATGTTAATAGAAATAAAATTAAACTTAATACTCCAATAACAAATTTTAAATTTTTCTGTGAAGCCATTATGACTCCATAGCTAGCTAAGACCTCTAGTAAAATAGACGGTATTTTTCCTAAGAATGTAGATATTATAAATGTAAAACTATTAACACTACTCATAGCAGCAGCTAAGGTTACTAAACCTGATGGAATAAAGGGTATTAATCTTCCTTCAAAAATTAAAATTCCAACACTTTTTCCTTCTCTCTTTACAATTTTATCTATTAATTCGTATTTTCCTTCAATATTTCCTGCAAATTTATTTATTCCTTTTCTATATACTTTAAAACTTATCCATCCTCCTATAACTTCACCTAATAAGGAAATTAAAAATCCATTTATAGGCCCAAAGAATACTATGTTAGCTCCTGTAACAAATACAGATGGAACTATTCCAAGTAATGCTATAATTACACTTATAAACAAACTTATAAATATAGCTAACTCACTATACTGATTAAATATATTTATTAAACTATTTATATTTTTCTCCTCCTTCACTTACACATTAACACTATTAATTCTCATTTTAAGTATATCCTCCAAAGTACCAAAGTTTCAATATATTTTACCTAATAGTAATATTATTTATTTCTCTCTATTTATCATAATTTTATATTTAATCTTCTATTTAACTAATAAAAGTTTTTTAAATTTTTAGCTATAATATTTTAAATAAAATTCTATAATATATGCTAAATTTCACATAAAAAATAACTGTCTTAAATTAAGACAGTTATAAAAAATTAGTTTCTCATTATTATATATACTGTATATCCAATGTAAAGAACTAAAAGAAATATCCCTTCATACCTAGTAAGCACTTTTTCCTTTTTCTTATTTAAGAAAATTAAAGCACCTATTATTAAAGTAACAATTATAAGAAATATTAAATCTACTGACAAGCTTGCAGCTATTGTTATAGGACTTATTAAGGATGATAAACCTAATATTAATAATATATTAAAGGTATTAGATCCTAATATATTTCCAAGAGCTATGTCATTTTCACCCTTTTTAGCTGCAACTAAGGAAGTAACAAGTTCTGGAAGAGACGTACCTATTGCTACAATAGTAAGTCCAACTAATTTTTCACTTAGTCCTAAACCTAAGGCAATTGCAGAGGCTGAATCAACAACTATTTTCCCACCTAATATTATTCCTATAACTCCAATTACTGATAAAATAATATTTTTAAATGTGCTATTAGATGACTTTATATTTTTCTCTTCAAAATCTTCAAATTCTGCAGTTACTGCTACTTCATCTTCTTTTTTATTGCTTCTCTTAACTGTATATATTAAATATATTATATATGTTATGCACATTAAGAATAATATTCCTCCCTCTATTCTAGATAGAGAATTTTTGCTTCCTATTAGTGCAGTAAAAGTAAAAACATACAAAACAAAAGTTGCAAGTAAATTTACTATAAAATCATTTTTTATTATATGCTTCTTTATAACTAAAGGAGCTACAATAGCTGTACATCCTAAAGCCGCTAAAAGATTAAATAAGTTTGACCCTAAAACATTTCCCATAGTAATATCATTACTACCTTTTAGTGAAGCTGATATACTTACTGCAAGCTCTGGTGCACTAGTTCCTAAGGATACAATAGTAAGTCCAATTATAACTGCTGGAACTCCTAACTTTTTAGCTATTCCTGATGCACCATCTACAAAAAGATCTGCTCCTTTAATAAGTAAAAGGAAACCTATTATTAGAAGTATGTAGTTCATTAATTTCTCTCCATTTCAAATAACTTTATTAAATATAGATATTTTTTATAAATCATAAATATTATTATACTATTTATTTAAATAATTTCTATATTATCGAAATTTGTTTTCATCTAGTTAATAATTTGTCTAAACATCAAAACTTAACTGCTTACTTTCTTTAACTATTATATTTTCTTCTAAAGATGATATTGTTATTCCTAATAATCTTACCTTTTTATTTTTAAAATCCACTACTCCTATAAGATCTTTTACACATTCCATTATTTCCTTCTTTTCTTTTAAAAAGTTTTCTAAAGTAATACTTCTTGTTATATGCTTAAAATCGTTAAACTTCACCTTTAAGGTTACTGTTTTACCCTTTTTATTCAATAAATCTAAACTCTCACTAACCCTTTCTGCTATTTTCTCTAAAACCTCTATCATTTCCTCTATGTCTTCTATATCTTCTCTTAAAGTAATTTCCTTCCCTATAGACTTTCTAATTCTGTATGGATTTACTGGCCTATTATCTATCCCTCTAGCAAACTCATATAAGATCTTGCCCCTTTCACTAAATATATCTATAAGTTCTTCTTCAGAAAATTTAAGTAAATCTTCTCCTTTAAATACTCCTATATTATTTAATTTATTTTTAGTCACTCTTCCAACTCCAAAAAATTTCCCTATAGGTAGATTTCTTATAAAATCCTTTGAATACTTCTCTGTTATTACTGTTATACCATCTGGTTTTCTAAAATCTGATGCCATCTTTGCTAAAAACTTATTAAAAGACACTCCTGCTGAAGCAGTAAGACCTAGTTCTTTAAATATTCTCTCCTTTATTTCAAGAGCCATTAAGGTTGCAGATCCTTTGCATCTTTTACTTTTAGTGACGTCAACAAAAGCCTCATCTAAGGACAAGGGTTCTACAAGATTAGAGTATTCATTTAATATATTCATAACCTGTCTAGAAACTTTTTTATAAACATCCATTCTAGGTCTTATAAAAATAGCTTTAGGACATAATTTATATGCAGTTAAAGAGGGCATAGCTGAATGTATTCCATATTTTCTTGCTTCATAAGAGCAGGTTGCAACTACTCCCCTCCTATTTGGATCTCCCCCAACAATCAATGGCTTTCCTTTATATTTAGGGTTATCTCTCTGTTCAATGGATGCATAAAAAGCATCCATATCTATATGAATTATTTTTCTATTCTCTTTCATAAAGCCTCCATGCAAACATATGTTCATTTTCAATTTTACACTAAGACTTTTTAAATTCCAATATTATAAAAGATAAGTTTTAAAGAATAAAATCATTTAAAACTTATCTTAAAATAAATATAAATTCCTTTATTTAACCTTTTCAGGCTCCTTATACTCTATTCCCTTTGTATCTACCTTAATTGATTCTATAACAACATCCTCAATTGGTTTATCACTTTCTCCTACAGAAACCTTTTCTATCTCATGAACAACATCTAATCCCTTAGTAACTTTTCCAAAGGCAGCATATTGACCATCTAAATGCGGTGCTTCTTTTGTAACAATAAAGAATTGGCTTCCTGCACTATCTGGATTTTGAGATCTTGCCATTGATAATACTCCCTCTTCATGCTTAATATCATTTTCCACTCCATTAGAAGAAAACTCACCTTTTATCATATATCCAGGTCCACCTATACCTGTTCCCTTTGGATCTCCACCTTGAAGCACAAATCCCTTAACTATTCTATGAATAGTCAATCCATCATAAAATCCATTATTAGCTAGACTTATGAAGTTATCAACAGTGTTTGGAGCTTTATTTGGATATAACTCTGCCTCTATAGTTCCAAAATTTTTAATTTTAATAGTAGCTACAGGTAATTTATCCTCTGGTATATTTTCCTTTTCCTTTTTACCTGTTCCTCCACATCCTACTAAAAGTAAAGATGCCATTGTAATTCCTATTGCTATTTTACTAACTTTCTTTAATAAACTCATTTTTATTCCCCTTTCTTAAAATTTAGCACTAATATGTTTTAAATTATATCATCTAAACCTTTTAAATTTATGTAATATAAGCTATTAATTTGTTTCTATATAATTAAATTTTCCTAAAACAAAAAAGGTATGTATTCTTTTTTGTATTATAAGAATACATACCAAAAACATTTTTTTATTATACCTCAAGTTCTTCAACTTCAACAGCAAAGTTCCCACAATTTTTACAAACATTTATATTAACTAAATAACTCTTGTCTACTTTTTTATCTCTTAATAATTTATTATAAGTAAGACCTTCATAAGCTTTTTCTATATTGCTTATTACAAACTTTCCATTCTTAGCATAAATAAACATATTAAACTCTAAAAATGGGAAGCTCTTCTTTTTTTCCTCTATTCCAAATTTACACTCTTCACAAGGGCCATCATAATAAGCTTTTCCAAAGCTAACCCCATCACTACTATTTAATATTTCAAAAAGCTTATCTATATCAAAACCTTCAACATCTTCATTAAAGAAATAAAGCAATTTATCCTCTGATAAAGTATATTCTTTTTCATCAAAAGTGAAACTAAACATTTAATCATTCCTTTCTGTGAACAATTCACATTTTATTATCTATAAACATATTTAATAACTTTAAAGCCAATATGTCAAACTAAATTTCTTTTTATTAAACCCTTTATTTCTATTACTCTAATATAAATTTCTCTATAGCCTTAGCAACTCCATTATTTTCATTTGTATCTGTTATATAATCTCCATATTTCTTAATAAAGTCTGGTGCATTTCCCATTACTACAGCTAAACCTGCCACCTCTAACATAGATACATCATTTCCACTATCACCAATGCATATTACTTCTTCTAAGCTTATTCCTAACTTATCTGCAAGTTCCTTAACTGCACTTCCCTTTGAAGTTCCTTTTTTCATAATCTCTATGCATCCACCCCAAGAAGCATAAACTAAATCTACTCCTTCTAAGGCTTCAAATTCCTCTTTAGCTTCTTCTATATTAGGTCCACCTTCTTGTTTTATTATTATAAACTTTAATATGTCTTCTCCATGTTCATCATAAGCATCTCTTAAATCATCATACTTGTAGAATTTTATTTTTTCTTCTTCATCTACCCAGCCATTCATAAGTCTATGACTATCATTCTCTGGAATATCTGTATCTGCTATTAATCCATCTGTAGAGTCTACATAAGCTAAAAACTTATATTTGTTTATAATATCACATATTTTAAAGTAAGTTTCCCTATCTAGTGTAGATTTAAATATTACCTCATCAGTATTTTTATCCTTTATATATGAACCATTTGAACAGATTAATGGTGCATTCACTCCTATTATATTCCCATATATTCTAGCTGAAGGAAAAACCCTTCCTGTTGATATGGCAATATGTACTCCTTTTTCAATAGCTTTCTTTAAAGCCTCTTTATTTCTTTCACTAACTCTGTGATGAGAATCTAAAAGTGTACCGTCCATATCTATACAAACTAATTTATAATTCATTTAATTCTCCCCTTTCTAAATTAAATTTTATATAGACTTTCTTTTTTAATCAAGATTTAATATATAATCCTAAAAATTAGTTATGTTCTAAATTAAAATTCTATTTGTTATAAATCCTATATAATATTTTTCTAAAGACTTATAAAATTATCTTATAAAATAAAAAACTTATAAATATCTTCTGAGAATCTCTGAATTCCACTAAAAATTTAAGTTAATTCAAACATTCTCTTTTCAATATTTATAAGTTTTATTTACGAGCTATTTTAGTATAACCCTTTAAAATTCATATTATTTATTTTTATATTTCTCTAACTCTAAATCTACCTCTGAATTTGAAGTTTTATCTTCTTGTGTATTTTGTGTTCTATACTTATTTAATTCATCGTCTAAACTTAATTCTTCTAATTTAGCAAATTCATCATCTAAGCTTTCACCTTTTAATTCTTCTAATCCAGCAGCATAACTCTCTTTTCTTGAAATACTTCTTTCTATATCATCAATATTAATTGAATTACTCTTACTTTGAACATTTGCAATAACTTCATTTATTTGTTTTGAAGCTTCAGCATTATTAAGTCTAGCTACTGCTTCATCTCTATAACTTCTTGTTTTATCTAATTCTTTTTCTAATTCCACTAATTTTGCTTTTAGAACATCTGCTTTAGCTCTTTGTCCTTCATAGCTTGCCTTTAAAGACTCAAATTTCTTATCACTATCTAATTTAAGTTTTAAAGCTTTCTTAGCTAATTCTTCATTGCCTTTACTCATTGCTAATCTTACTTTTTCATCATACTGAGCTGACTCTTCCTTAGCTTCATTCATTTTCTTTTCAGTATCTTTTAAATTACCAAAAATTTGAGCTGATGATCTTTTAGCTTCATTAAAAGATTTCTCCATATCTCTTATTTTTTGATCCAATAATTCTACTGGATTCTCCATTTCATCTAAAGCTGAGTTAGTCTTAGCCTTAATCATATTTGATATTCTATTAAATATTCCCATTTTATTACCACCTTTACCGACTTTTTATTTAGATTTATTATACTCTCTCTTTTTTACAAATTCATGTCATAATTATTAATTTTAACTATCTTCTTTTTCTAATTGCAAATATTATTAAAGCTATTAATAAAATAGTTCCAATACCTACAAAAGGTCTTCTTATAAACATAAAACTAAACATATTTCCAAACATATTAAATATATTATTTAACATAAGCATATCAAAAAAGCTAAATCCTCCTGAATTACTTCCTCTATAGCTTTTATTTGAACTACTACTGGATTTATCATTATTTTCGTATTTATTATTTTCTTTAGAACTTCCTTCTGAATTATTAGGGGCTTTGCTATTAAACTTATCTGTAGTTGAATAATTGTTATTTCCCTGTGAACTACCTTTATTTGAGTTACTAGAATCTGTCCCACTTTCTACTTTATCAGAACTTGAATTACTCCCTGATGAAGGCTTATTAAACTTATCTGTTGTAGAGTAATTGCTGTTTCCTTGGCTTTTTTTCTTTTCACTAGATGAACTACTAGGCTTAGAATACTTTTTACTTGAATTATAAGAACTACTCTTACTTGAACTTCTAGAAGAACTTCCTGAACTTCTCGAACTACTTCTAGAGCCACCACCTGATGACCTTCCACCTTTAGCAATAGTATTTTCTATACCAAAGGTTTCTGCCTTAACTTTTTTAATTGGGGAAATATTAAAACATCCCACTAAAAAGAAAAAAGCTATAAAAAATAGAATTAACCGACCAAACCTCTTATGTTTTTTCACCCTCTTCCCCTCCTTAAATATGTTATATATCATCATTATAAATTAATTATTAAATTTTGTATATTTTAATAGTCTAAATTCATAATTATTTGATAATATATGATATCATAAATATATATTATTTATATGGTGAAGGAGTATAGCAAATGAATGCAAAGGAATTTTTAGATAAAGAAAAAAATACTTATGGCAATCTTTACAGTGAGCTAATTTTTGTTTTAGATGATATTGAAGATTTAAGCGAAGATTCTACCTTAAAGGAAAGAGCGTACTATAAAAATATTAAAATATTAAAAAAATATAATGATTTATTAGATAAGTTATCTAGAGAACTTCCAGAAAAAAAATCTTTCTTGTCATTTTTAAATAAATCTAAAGAAAATGAAATTATAAAGGAATGTGAAGATTTCAAAAAAACTTATAAGGATTCTCTTGATAAAATTTTTGTATGTTCTCAGTGTATGTGTGTAAAATGCATAAGAGAATGTGGCTTTAACCCTTGTTTATCATGTAACAAAACTGGAAAGGTTAATTATTGTGATAAGGAAAATACTAATCTTATAGTATTTAAAAACTTTATAAAACAACAATACAATAATGAAACTAATGAAAATGAACCTCTTGAAATTCTTTGTGAAGTGGAAATGTTAGATATGGACAAGCGCTTTAGAATAATTAAAGAAGTTTTAAGTGGTGAACAATTTGTGCTTGAGTATGTCTATAATATAAAAGATGGTGATTTATATAATTCAATTGATGATGTAGACTTATTTAATGAAATAATAGATATTTATGAAAGTAATAAGCTATAAATAAAACTAAATTATTCAAATACTTAATAAGGACATGTATTAAAATAACCTTTTTAAAACTTACAAAAAGAAAGAGAATTACTAATTCCTCTTTAGAATTCAAATAATTCTTAGAAAACTCTAGTAATTCTCAGACTATCTTTGTAAGTTTTTTATACAGCCCTTAAAATATTATTATATATAATTTTTTATTTAATACTATATTAATATATAATGTTTTTATCTTATCTAATTAAATAATAAATCTAATATTTTTTCACCAGCTTTTCTATTCTCCCCTTTGTAAGGGAAACAATGAATATGTATTGCTGGATTAAAATTCAATTCTATTATGCCATGATTCTTTTCTTTTGCCTCTTCCTCTATATTATCTATTACCATATCTACTCCGCATATAAGGGCTTTAACAGCCTTAGCTGACTTTAATGCCACCTCTTTATAACTATGATGTATTTTGTCAGTAAAGTCTATGCTATCTCCTCCTGTGCTTATATTAGAATTTTCTCTTAAATAAATTTTTTCTCCATTTTTAGGGATAGACTTAAAGCTTAGTCCTTGATTTTTCAAAAACATTTCCTCTATCTCTCCTAATTTTATTTTTTCTAAAGGAGTCTTATATCCCTTTCCTCTTAATGGATCTTTATTCTTTTCAAAGACAAGCTCTTCTATGGTACTTTCTCCATTTCCAATTACATTAGCAGGTTCTCTATGAAGTATTCCTACTACCTCTTCCCCTATTACAAGAAATCTATATTCTTTTCCTGTCATAAACTCCTCTATAAGGATTGAACTATCCTCTCTAAAAGCTATTTCAACAGCCTTATTATAGTCTTCTCTTGAATATTCTCCAGGAAATATACTAATTCCTAAACCAAAATTAGTAGACTTAGGTTTTATAACTATTTTCTCATCCTTAAATAATCTAAAATCTTTCTTCGCCTCATCTATATTGTCATAATCTTTCCCCTTAGGAACCCTTATATTGTTTTCTCTTAAAATATCCTTAGTAACTAATTTATTTTCCATTATTAAAGCAGTTATATATGAATCCTTAGAAGTTTTGGTTGCTTGCTTAACATATTCAACCTTTTCTCCATGACTAAGAGAAATAAAGTTCTCTAATCTATCCATCATATTAAACTCTATTCCTCTTTTAATAGCATCTAATATTAATATTTGTGTTGATAATTCTAAATCTTCATAACCAACTAAATTAAATTCTTTATTTTTAAAGTTATTTAAGTACTCCTTAGCTAATCTCATGTGGAAATTAACATATCCCTCTTCTTTTATATCCTTAATAAGCTTCTCTGAAATTGTATCATGAGGATTATTAATTTTTTCTAATGCTCTTTTGATAACATTTTTAAATTCCTCATTATTTGAAAATAAGATCTCTACAATTTCATCAATTTCACTTAGTATTTCTCTTCCTTTGTCTTTTAATAAAACAGAAACTCCATTTTCATATATAACAGCCTCTTCATTTCTCCCCTTTAAAGAAACCATATCATGATTTTTGAAAAATTCTTCTTGCTCTTTATATGTTATTTCCTCATTCTCTTTTAATAAAGTATAAATCATAAATAAATGCACTAGATAAAGTGTTTCTTTACTTACTCCTTGAATACTTAAAGGATCTAAGTCTAAAAGTCTTACTTCTAAGTAATCAATTCCCTTATTAAGTAAGCTTTCAAGCATATCTTCACTTCCTAGTGATTTTAGCCTTATAGGATTGTAATATTCTTTTATACTTTGTATTTCCTTATCCTTAACTAAATTCTTTATGTCACTAGCATACTCTTCTATACTGTTATATGAAACATAATAATCCTTTTTATTTTTATATCCATAAGAACTATTTCTTAAAGAAGTATCATCTTTTATATAATAAGAATCATCTCTTAATTTTTCACCCTCTTCTTTAATCTCATCTATATAACTTTCATGGAAAACAGGACTCGCTCCAGTTAAATATATTAATAACCAATGATATTTTTGAAAGTTTCTAGCCATTCTAAGATAAATATCATCTTTAAACTCTCTAAAATCCTTTTTCACTTTAAGTTCTTTATAAAGTAACTTAATAAATTCCTCTTTAAATGAAAAGTTATAATGTATTCCACTTATTACTTGTTTCTTTTTGCCGTATTTCTCACTAAGATTTTCTCTATATAATTCATCTGCTCTATTAGAAAGCTTAGCAATTGGAATCTCCTCTTCCCTTGGTAATATAGGTGGATTGCTCTGAGGCCATAAAAACTCTCCATTTTTCATAATTTCTAAAGATACAACCTTATTTAAATTACATATAAAACTATAAACTTCATCTAAAGTATTACAGACAGGTGTTACCATTTCTAACTGACTCTCAGAAAAATCTGTTTTTATATATGGATTCTTTTCCCTATCTCCAAAGGCCTTTGGATGAGGTGTTAAGGCTAAGTTTCCCCTTTCTGTAACCCTAACATTTTCTTTTTCTAAGCCAAAATTAGCCTTTATAAAGTAATCTTCTAAACTTTCATTTTTTATAATCTTTAATAAACCTTTATCTAAATTCACCATTTCTCTCCTCCTGGAATTCTCTTATCTATACTAACCAGTTCTATTTAACCATTTATAATAAAACATCTACTTATGTATTATTTATGAACTAACCTATTTTTTCAAATTATATTAATCAATAAAAATAATATAACATTTATTAATCACCCTAATTCTTATAGGAATTCTAGGCTTTATTATAAATATATAAGAAATTCCTTATATAGTCAAAGGGGTTATTATATTTATTTCTTTTATTTTTTCAAAATTACTTTACTATTCTCCATATTTCTAAACACTCTAAAAATCTCTATTAGTTAATACATTTTATTTTTATAATTAAAAATCTTTTATTTCTTATGGTAACCTTTTTCTTTATTTTTTATTTTATAAATAAAAAAACACCATAGCTTTTTAACTATAGTGTCTTTCAGAAAATTTTTCTTTAATTCCCTTAAAACTATTAAACAACCTATATAATATTGGATTTTTTTCATTCATTTCATATTCAAAGCTAGTTTTTGCTAAACTTATTATAGGTCTCATAAGATTCATAGTATCCTCATAGCCTTGCTGTGCTCTTAATCTTTTTGCATCTATATCTAAATTTAACGTTCCATTTATCATGCTATCATCTAAACTCTTAGGAACTATTTCTATTATCTGAGCATTTGGATAAAGACTTCTATCTACAGTTCCCTCTTTAGATAAATGTACTACAATAATTAAATCACAGCCTTCTCCATAAACTGGTTGAATTGGTGTATTATCAACCATTCCTCCATCTAAATACTTCTTACCATCTACTTCAGAACTATCATATATTAAAGGTAGTGATGCTGAGGCCATTATTATCTCTCTTCCTACCTCTTCATCATAATCATTAATTTTAAAATATTTAACCTTACAGTCTGGCAATTCTGTACAGGCAGCATAACAAATTTTACCTGATTCTTTAACCTTATTTATATCGATAAATTTATTTACAACTTCATAAGCTCCATCCTTAGGGAAATCACCATTTTCTAATCTATCTGACATATGTTTTTTAACAAAGTTAATACTTTTTACTCCTAAAGCTAAAGCTACACCTTTTTTTAACAAATCCATTTTAGTCATAGGAACTAACTTCTCCATAGTAACTTCATCCCATAAGGCTTGAGCATTGTCCATATCCCCTTGGGCAAATAGGGCAGCATTAAATGCACCAATAGAAGTTCCTGATATAACTTCTATGTACTTGTCCAACTTCATTTCAACTAAAGCTTTCCAAACACCTAGTTCATATGCACCTTTTCCTCCCCCACCTGATAAAACTAATCCAACTTTCATAATATTTCCTCCATTCATTATTAAATGAATCATATTATATCAATAAGATATCCATTATACTATTTTACTACATTATACAAAAAATTGATAATAAATTATATAAAAATAGACTACATGATAAAATCAAATAGTCTATTTTCTTAATTATTATATTAAAAACTTAAGTAAAAATACTAATCCTAAAATAACAGTAGTTAAACTTATCTCTTTTCTTTTTCCAGAGAATAATTTTAATATTATGTATGATATAACTCCAAATACTATACCATCTGATATTGAGTAAGCAAATGGCATCATGATTATTGTTAAGAATGCTGGTATAGCTTCTGTAAAATCATGTAAGTCTATTTCTTTTATTGGTTCAATCATAAATAATCCAACTAAAACTAAAGCTGATGCTGTAACAGCTGGAGTTATAACTGCAAATAATGGAGCGAAGAATAAAGCTAAGAAGAACATAAATGCAGTTGAAACTGCTGTTAATCCAGTTCTTCCTCCTTCTGCAACCCCTGAAGCACTCTCTACAAAAGTACTTACTGTACTTGTTCCTAAGCAAGCTCCTAATGTTGTACCTACTGCATCAGAAAATAAAGCTTTCTTTATGTTAGGTACTTTTCCATCCTTATCTAACATTTTAGCTTTAGTTGCAACTCCAACTAAAGTTCCTATTGTATCAAACATATCCATAAATAATAATGTAAATAATGCTATTACCATATCTAAAGAGAATATGTTATGGAAGTCGAACTTGAAGAAAGTAGGCGCTATTGAAGGTGGCATACTAATAATCTTACTTGGCATAGGAGTTATTCCCATAGGTATTCCTATTATTGCTGTAATAATCATACCAATAAATAATGCTCCCTTAACATTTTTAGCTATTAAGACACTTGTTATTAAAAGACCTATTATTGCTAAAAGTCCTGATCCTGAAACTATGTTTCCTAAAGAAACTATAGTTCCTCCATCTGTATGTACTACTATTCCTGCACCCTCTAATCCTATTAAGGCAATAAGTAATCCTATACCTACTGATATAGCATTTTTTATTCCCTTTGGTATTGAGTCTACTATTGCTTCACGCACGTTAAATATAGTTAAAAGTATAAATATTATTCCTTCTAATAAAACTGCTGTTAAAGCAAATTCAAATGAATATCCCATTTGAATAACTATTGTATAAGCAAAAAATGCATTTAGTCCCATTCCTGGAGCTTGTGCAAATGGTAACTTAGCATAAAGTCCCATTATTAAAGTTGCTATTACTGCTGATAAAGCCGTTGCTGTAAATACAGCTCCTTGATCCATTCCTGCTGCTGATAATATTGATGGATTTACTATAAGTATATAAGCCATTGTCATAAAAGTAGTTAATCCAGCAATAAATTCTGTTTTTGCATCAGTGTTATTTTCTTTAAGCTTAAAGAACTTTTCCATAATCTCACTCTTTCCTTCATTTGTTTTTCTAAATCACCTTTAATATATTATCAGATTTTTTATATTTATCAATACTTTTACGAATATTTTTGTCGAAAAAGTGAAATTAATAAGTTTTTTTGTAATTATTTTAAAACATATGCGTACATTTAAGATTTTTAATTCCTATATAATACGTATAAAAACATATTTTCATAATTTAAATCTATTCAATAAATACTTTTTTATTAAACATGCGAACTTTTAAATATTATCTTCTACTTAGTTCAACTAATGCACATCCTTCTATAGCACAGATATTATTTTCCTTACAAAAACTAAGTATCTCTTTACTTTCAGCTCCTGGTTGAATTAAAACCTTATTTATTCCTAAAGTTTTAGCCTCTTTAATAAATTCTATACCCTTAATAGGATTTATACATAAGTCTATAACCTCAATGTTATAAGGAACTTCTTTTAAGCTTTTAAATATGTTTTCTCCTTCTTTTAAGCTAACTCCAAAAGTATTATAGCCCTTTTCTTTAAGCTTATTTAAAATTCTATATGCATACTTTTTCTCATTTCCTACATCACCAACAACACACCAATTTTTAAAATTCAAAAAGTCTTTAGCTAACATTCTTCATTCCTCCATTTAAATTTTATTTAACTCTATTATGGCTAATTATATTTAAAATATAAAGGATATAAAATAAATTAATCTTGTTTTTACAATTTTATATGATTAAATTATTCTCTTTAAATTAATTCTCCCTAAAAATATATTTCAAAATAAAAAACCTACCTCTGGATATAATAAAATACTATCCAGAGATAAGTTTTTAAAAGTTACTATCTCTTATCCTTTTGATATGGCTCTCCAGCAGCCTTAGGTGCTTGAGATGTTTTAGAGAATACTATTAATGCGATTAAAGTAACCACATATGGGAATATCTTAAGCAGTACTGGAGGTATAGTTGAAAGTGATGGTATTATTTGAGATACGTTTGCTATAGTTGTAGCAAATCCAAAGAAGAATGTTGCTCCTAATACTCCCCATGGCTTCCATTGACCAAAGATTAAAGCAGCTAAAGCCAAGAATCCAAGTCCTGCAACACTTCCTGTAAACTCTCCACCGTAAGTTACAAGTATTATAGCTCCACCAAGAGATGAAAATGCTCCTGATATCATAACACCTATATATCTCATTTTATAAACATTTATACCTGCAGCATCAGCAGCTTGAGGATGCTCTCCACAAGCTCTAAGTCTTAATCCAAAACTTGTCTTATATAATAAGAATGTACTTATAGCAAGTATTAAAATAACTAACCATGTAGTTGCATAAGTTTTTGAAAAGAATAAATCTCCTATTACTGGTATTGAAGATAATACTGGAACATCCTTTGGTATAAAACCTTGCATAATTCTTATATTACCACTACCTGTCATATTTCTAGCTAAGAATACAGTTAAAGCTCCAGCTATCATATTTATAGCTGTACCACTTATTACCTGATCTGCATTTAAATTTATACTTGCAAATGCATGTAGTAAAGAGAATAATACTCCTACTAAAACAGCAACTCCCAAACCAATCCATAAAGGAAGTGAGCTACCTGGCATAGCCTCTTGAAGCTTTGATACTGTAAATGCTCCACTAAAAGATCCTACGATCATAAGACCATCAAGTCCTATATTTACTACACCGCTTCTTTCAGAAAATAAAGCACCTAATGCGGTTATTAAAAGAGGTATAGTAAAAGCTATTGCATAAGGAAATATTTGTTGAATTGTTTCCCACATTATTTGCTCACCACCCTTTCTTTAGTTGTTTCTTGATTGGTATTTTTATTTAATTTATCTTTCTTTCTTTTTTGGAATTTATTAAGCACTCTCTCCATTATTACACTTGTAGCAGAGAAGTATATTATTGTAGCCATTATAGTATCTGCTATTTCTGGAGGTATGCTTGTCATAGCATTCATAAAGCCTTTTCCTGTATATAAAAGACCAAAGAATAAAGCTGAGAATAAAACTCCTATAGGAGTATTTGCACCAAGTAAAGCTACTGCGATACCATCAAATCCTTGTGTAGGCATAACACCTATTTGTATGCTTACAGCATTTCCTGTGTATTGAACAACCCCTGCAAGGCCTGCTAAAGCACCAGCTATCATCATTGATAATAATATATTTCTATTTACTGAAATACCTGCATATTCTGCAGCATCTCTATTAAATCCAACAGCCTTTAATTCATATCCTAAAACTGTTTTATTTAATATAAACCAAACTGCAAATACAGAAATAAGTGCAATTAATATTCCTATATTTATAAATGATCCTTGGAAAAAGTCTGTAAGTGCTTGTATTCTTAAAGTAGCTGCCGCTGGAAGCTGTGCTGATTCAGTTTCTAAGAATTCCCCTTTAAAGTACATAGGAACCATGTAATAAACTATCCAGTATGCTATCCAGTTCATCATTATTGTTGAAACAACCTCATGAACATTAAACTTAGCCTTTAAAACACCAGGAATAAATGCCCATATAGCTCCTCCAAGGATACCAGCAAGAATCATTAATGGTATTAAGACTGGAGCTGGTAATTTCACTGTTAATCCTACTGCTGTAGCAAAAAATCCACCCATAAGCATTTGTCCTGGAGCACCTATATTAAATAATCCAGTTTTAAATGCAAAGGCTAAGGAAAGTCCTGTTAATATTAAAGGAGTAGCCGTAGCTAAAGTATTTCCTATTCTTTCTATATTCATAAGTCCACCTTTGAATAAGAAAGAATAACCATCTATTGGATTGTGACCCATAATAGCCATTAAAATAGCACCAGCAATAAGTCCTAATATAATAGCCATTAAAGATATAATAAACTGTTTAAACTTCATGCTTCTCTCCTCCTTTTATACCAGCCATCATAAGACCTACTTCATTTTCATTAGTTTCATCTGCATTTACAACACCTATAAGTTCTCCGTTATTTATTATTGCAATTCTATCTGAAACATTTAATATTTCATCTAATTCAAGAGAAACTAAAAGCACTGCTTTTCCGCTATCTCTTTGCTCTACAAGTCTTTTATGAATATACTCTATAGATCCTACATCAAGTCCTCTAGTAGGTTGTGCCGCTATTAAAAGTTCTGGATTTAATTCTATTTCACGGCCTATAATTGCTTTTTGCTGATTTCCTCCTGAAAGAGATCTTGCTATTGATTCAGCTCCTTCTCCAGATCTTACATCAAATTCATCTATTATTTTTTCTGCATATTTTTTTATTTCTTTTTTGTTTAATAAACCTTTATTTGAAAATGGTTTTTTATCATATACTTCTAGAACCATATTCTCTTCAATTGTGTAATCTAAAACTAGTCCTCTCTTATGTCTATCTTCTGGAATATGTGCAATACCTGAGTTTATTCTATTTCTTATAGATTCTCTAGTTATATCCTTATTTTTAAAGTTTATAGTTCCACTTTCACTTTTTCTAAGTCCTGTAATAGCCTCAATAAGTTCACTTTGGCCATTACCTTCTACCCCTGCTATACCTACTATTTCTCCTGCTCTAACATCAATAGAAAAGTCCTTTAATCCTAATACTTTCTTATTATTCTTAACTGAAAGATTTTTAATATCTAATACTACATCACCAGGCTTAGCAGGCTTTTTATTAACCTTAAAGGATACTTCTCTTCCTACCATCATTTTAGCCATTTCAGCTTCACTAGTAGTTTTTACATCTACAGTACCAATGTATCTACCTCTTCTTATAACTGTACATCTATCTGCAGCAGCTTTTATCTCCTTAAGCTTATGAGTTATAATTATTATTGATTTTCCCTCATTTATAAGATTTTTCATTATTTTTATAAGTTCATCAATTTCCTGAGGAGTTAAAACTGCAGTAGGCTCATCTAATATGAGAACATCAGCATCTCTATAAAGCATTTTTAATATTTCAACTCTTTGTTGCATACCAACAGATATATTTTCAATCTTTGCATTAGGGTCAACATTTAATCCATATTGTTTTGATAATTCTTCAATTCTTTTAGCTGCCTTGTTTAAATCCATTCCTAAGCCAAAAAGAATCTTAGGCTCACATCCTAAAACTATATTTTGAGTTACTGTAAAATTTTCAACTAATTTAAAATGTTGGTGTACCATTCCTATTCCAAGATCATTTGCAACATTGGGATTTGTAATTTTTACTTCTTTACCTCTAACCTTTATAACACCTTTATCAGGTTGGTTCATTCCAAAAAGAATTCCCATTAAAGTAGATTTACCAGCTCCATTTTCTCCAAGTAAAGCATGTATCTCTCCTTTTCTAAGTTGCAAAGTTATATTATCATTTGCTACTATACCAGGAAATTCTTTACGGATATTAAGCATTTCTACTACATATTCCATAAGTTATCCTCCTTAACACTCAAATTCTATATTCTTTATAATTCTAACTTTTATATTTTATTAGCATAATAAAAGGAGATGGAAGCTCCATCTCCTTAATAAAAACTTCCTTGAATTTTGAATTAATTTATTAAGTCTCCTTGCTCGTTAGAAACTTTTATTTCTCCATTTTTTAACTGTTCAAATACTTTATTTACTTCAGTCATAGTTTCTTCACTTAAGTTTGGATTCTTATCAGGTAAACCTACACCATCATTTTTTGCATCATATAATAAAGTTTGTCCACCTGGGAAAGTTCCATCTAATTCTTTCTTTATCATGTCATAAGAAGCGTGGTCTATTCTCTTAACTGCTGAAGTAAGTATTACAGATTTATCTCCTTCATATATACCATCGTCATATTGGTCAACGTCAACACCTATTATCCAAGCTTCTTTTCCTGAAGCAGCTCTATTTTTAGCTTCTTGTATAGCTCCTACACCAACACCACCAGCAGCACAGAATATAGCTTTTACTCCATTGTCATACATTTGAGCAGCTATTTGTCCACCAGCTGCTGAGTCATCAAATGATCCTTGATATATAACATTTTTTGCTTCAAGAGTCATATGAGTTCCTAATTTTTCGTTAGCAAAAGCTACCCCTTGTTGGAATCCCCAGTTAAACTTTTGTACTGGTGGAATTTCCATACCGCCTATAAATCCTAATTGACCTTCTTTAAGTTGTAATGCTGTAGCAACACCTGCCATAAATCCAGCTTGCTCTTCAGCAAAGAATATTGAAACCGTATTCGGACCCACTTCTGGTTTTGCATCCTTAGCACCTGAATGAGGAGCACCGTCTAATAATACAAATTTAGCATCTTTATATTTTTCTTGTCCTTTATATATAGCTGTCTCAAATTTAAATCCTGGAGTTACTATAAATTTGAATCCCGCATCGTAAAGATTTCCTATTTCTTTTAAATAATCAGCTTCTGTTGTTCCACTTGGTTTTAAATATTTAGCTTCTACTCCTAGGTCTTTTTCAGCTTTTAATATTCCTTCCCAAGTTCCTTGGTTAAATGATTTATCATCTATTGTACCAGCATCAGTAACCATTCCAACCTTCATTTTGTCTCCCTTAGAAGCAGTATCACCTGATGATGCTTGTCCATCACTTGAACCTCCACACCCTGCAAGTAAAGTAGCTGTTGTAAGTACTGCTAACACAGCAGAAAGAAATTTCTTTTTCATTTTAATAATCCTCCTTAATACCTATTAAAATAATTCTTACTTTAAAGATTATGTAATAAACTAAAATTAAATTAATAATCAAATGTAATAAACTAATATTCATAAGATATTTTTAACTTAATATTCGAGTTTACAACATAATATTAAACCGTGAAAGCGCTATCTTTCCATGTGTTTTTTTTATTTTAATATTTTATTTTCAATTTTATAGTAATTGGTTATATAATTTATACTTTATACAAAATTACTCTTTACAAATTATTCTTTTTTATCCTGTATTATCCTTTAGATTTTTTCTCTCTTTTTCATTCATTTATTATTAATACTTTATATATAATTTATTTCAAATTTATTAATATTTGCCAAAAAAGCCAGGAAAGCGCTTTCACAAATTAAACATTATTCTTTTATACTTTAATATATTAAGTAGTTAAGGTTTTCATTCCATTAACCTAAATTTACTTTCCATTATTACTTGCTCTAATTAATATTAAAAGAATATTTAATTTAAAATATAAAAAGATCATAGTAAAATTACTATGATCTAATAAATTAAAATCTATTAATAAAACTCATTATATCTCCAGTTTTTTCATTTCCTAATCCTATAAATAAATTTAATAAATCTAAATGCTTATATCCATCTAATTTTAAAAACTGTCCATTCCCTTTAAATTTATTTATCTTTTCTACAAACCTTTTGGAATTTTCATAACTAACTATAGAATCCCTAGCTCCATGAATACATAGTACTGGAATCTTAGGTGACTTTTCAGTTATGAGGTTTATTGGATTAACGTCAAAAATCTGTTCTTTTCCGTATAAATATCTTTTTATATACTTTTCATATTCTTTAGAATTACATTGGCTAAAATCTAAGGTTCCTCCTAGTGTTATAAAAGAAGATATTATGTTTGTATCTATATTGAATTTTTCTTTCATGTCTTCATTGTAAACTAAGTTTGCAGCTAAATCTGCCCCTGAAGAATATCCCATAACTACTATTCTATTAAACTTATTATTTTCTACATAATGCTTAAATGCTGAAAATATATTTTCCATTTGAACTGGATATTTATGTTCTGGAGCTAACTCATAAGATGGAATTACTACAGTAAATCCATATTTATAAAAAAACTTACCTATAGCAGCACACCCCTTAGGACTCCCCTTCCATAAACCTCCACTATATATAAAGAATATAGTAGGCTTTCTTTTATCATAGCCTTTGTATACCCTATAGTAATCTCTCTTATTGTCACCATATCTAAATTCTTTATATTCTATGTTTCTATCCTTTAAGAAATTGTAGTTAAAGAATTTAAAAAACAATTTTCTCTTTAATTTTTTCTCTTCTTTCTGACTCTCATACATTTATAATCTCCTTAAACTTTAAAATTACATTTAAATTTCTCTCATACCACTATACATTATATTTATTAACATTTTCAACACTTTGTTTAAAATTTATTAATATTTATTTCATTTTTATCTTTTATTTTTCTATTACCCTAAAATAATCAACAAGAATGCTTTTGATTGTAATAAAATAAAGGGGCTGTATCAAAAATTATTTTGATACAGCCCTTACTTAAACTTTATATTCACTATTAAATTATATTTTTATTTACTATTTTACAAAAGGATTATAAAATCTACTTCCATTATTAAAGGTAAACCATAATGATAAAGCAAATATTAAGATAACTACAATAATAGCTAAGTAATCACCCTTAGAAAATTTTCTTTCATTATACCAAGTTCTTTTTTTGTTCTTTCCAAAGGCTCTAAGCTCCATTGCTGTACTTATGTTTTCTATTCTATCTAAACTTGAAAAAATAAGTGGCATTAAAACTGAAGATATATTCTTTATTCTTTTTCCTAACTTTTCTTTCTTTGACATATCAATTCCTCTTGCTTGTTGAGCAAAGGATATATCATGATACTCCCTTTGAATATCTGGTATATATCTTAAAGCTATTGATACAGAGTATGATATTTTGTAACTAACACCTATTTGATTTAAAGATGAAGCAAACTCACTTGGATTTGTTGCAAGTATAAATAAAAGTGCCATAGGTATAACTGATAAATATTTTAAAGTAACATTAAACTCATAAAATAATTGTTCCCATGTTAGTGTGTATGGCCCAACTATATGAAATATATCATGTCTTGTTCCATATATATTAACCCCTTCATAAGGTGAAAATATAAAAATAGCTAAATCATTTAAAAGTAAAAAGAATAATATAAAATAAACTATAAAGGAAACTTCCTTAAACTCTATTTTTGAGACTTTAAATATAATTAAACTAAATATAAGCATGCCAATTAATACTCTTGTATCATATGTAAGCATGGCAGCTAATGTCCAAAATATAAAACAAATAAGTTTAGTTGCTCCAGTAAGTTTATCAATAGGAGAATTCTTTTTTATGTATGTAAGCATTGCATCCACTAATTTCTTGCCCCCCTGTCAAAGTCAATAAATTTACAAACAAAATCCTTAGGGTCTTCCACCTTAAATTTTAAGGCTAAATCATATAATGAGGTTTCTTTTAAGCTTGCCTTCTCTATGACTTCTTTATCTGTAAGTATTTCTGCTGATGTTGTATCAGCTATTTTACGTCCATTTGAAATTACAATAGCCTTGTCTGTATATTCAAGCATTAAATGCATATCGTGAGTTATTAAAATTATTGTAACTCCCTTTTTATTAAGTTTTAGAAGAAACTCCATTATTTCATTATAATGTCTATAGTCTTGTCCTGCTGTCGGTTCATCAAGTATTATAACCTTAGGATTTAAAACTAATATTGAAGCTATAGTAACCCTCTTTTTCTGTCCAAAACTCAGTGCAGAAACTGGCCAGTTTCTATATGGATATAAACCACAGGTCTTTAAAGTTTCAATTACTCTTTCCTTAACTTCCTTTTCATCAATTCCTCTAACTCTCAATCCTAATGCAACCTCATCAAAGATCATTGTTTTAGATATCATCTGGTTTGGATTTTGAAGAACAACTCCTATTTCTTCTCCTCTTTCCTTAATAGTCTTTCCATCTAAACTTTTTCCTTCAAATATTATATCTCCCTTTGATTCTTTGAAAAAACCACATATAAGCTTAGATATAGTTGATTTACCTGCACCATTTTTTCCAACTACACTTACTATTTCTCCTCTGTTAATTTTAAAATTAATATCACTTAATATATCTTTTTTCTTGTCGTAAGAAAAAGATACATCTTTAAATTCTAATAAAGTATCATTTTCTCTTTCTTTCTTATTAGATTTTAAACTCTTATACCAAGTTTTTAATTTCTCACCTTCATCACTAAGCTTTAGCTTATCTATATGCTCAAGATTCATTTCCTTATTTAATTCATATCCACTATATTTAAGTGCTGTTATGTATAAAGGTTCTCTTATTCCACACTCTTTTAACTTATTAGAAGCTAAGATTTCATTTGGATTTGTATCAGCAATAATTTCGCCTTCATTCATAAGTATTATTCTGTCTACATCACAGCTTAAAACCTCTTCTAATCTATGTTCTATTATTATTACTGTCTTTTTTTCTTCCTTTTGTATTTTATCTATAAGCTCTATAGAAGCTTTCCCTGCTGCTGGATCTAAGCTTGCTAAAGGTTCATCAAAAAGAAGTATATCAACATCATCAACAATAGTTCCCGCTAAGGTTACCCTCTGCTTCTGCCCTCCTGAAAGACTATATGGAGCTAAGTCTAATCTATTTTCTATATCAACTATCTTTGATACATAATTAACTTTTTTCTTCATCTCTTCTTGAGATACACAGTTATTTTCTAATTTAAAAGCTATATCTTCAGCTACTGTTAATCCTATGAATTGACTATCTGGATCTTGAAGTACAGTTCCTACAATTTTAGATATTTCAAAAACACTTAAATCCTTTGTCTCTTTTCCCTTTATTTTAAGGCTTCCTGAAATTTCAATATCAGTTGAAAATGGTATTAATCCATTTATACAGTTAGCTAATGTACTTTTTCCTGAACCTGAAGGGCCAGCAATAAGAACTTTTTCCCCTTCATATATAGTTAAATTTATGTTATTTAAAGTTGGCTTTGATTGAACTGTATAATGAGCAGTAAAATCTTTAAACTCTATTATTGCTTTTCTTTCCATATCAATCTCCTTTACAAATAGTCATTTTAAGTTAAGGAATTGTATATATTATTTTTTAACTCTACCTTTAAGTTTTATACATCTCCTAAATTAAACTTCAAAAAAAGGTTGTCTGAAAATATCTTTCCCACAACCTCATATACTTCTAATATTCTTTTCTTAAGCTACCTTTTTGTATTCTTGTTTTAGCATAATTAGCTATTAAAATAGTTCCTAAAACTCCAACAGTAACCATATTAGAAATTCCACCAATTACCCCTTGTAGATAAACCTTATTTGCAGGTTCAGAGTAAATTAATATATCTAAAGTTGGTGCTACTAAAAACCAAGCCACTCCATTGGCAATTATTTGTATTAAATTAAATATAAATATTTGTTTTAACTTGAATACTCCTTGATTAATTTTTATAAATCTAGCTCCAAAACCAATTATTAATCCTACTATACCTGAAGCAAAAACCCAACTTATCCAAGGTGATCCAAAAAATACTATATCTTTTAAAGCATGTCCTATGAATCCTATTAAAAACCCAGCTAAAGGACCATATAATAATGCCATTAAAGCTAAAAATGCATATGCAGTTTCTATATTTGTATTAGGAATTCCTGTAGGTAAAGAACCAAATCTACCTAATATCATAAAAACCGCTGAGCCAATTCCTATAGCTACAATTGTTTTAATTGATAGTTTGTTTTTTTTCATTGTTCATCTCCATTTTAGAAAAATCTATCTCTAGATAATAAAATATCTTTTAATATCTATAATTATAAATATAATTTCACACAGTTAACTATAAAGATTATTAAAGTAATTGTCAATAACCTTGAAGCCCCCCTTAAATATTAACATTTTCTTAATTGCCATATTATTTAATAATGTGTTAAATTCTATTTATATGTTTATAAATAGGAGGATCTTTATGAAAAGAATATCATTATTATTACTTAGTCTAACTTTAACAGCTAGTTTATTTGTAGGATGTGGTAATAATAGTACTGAAAAAAAGAATGCTAATACTGAAACTACTTCCCAATCAAGTTCAAATTCATCAAGCGAAACTTCATCTCAATCAGTTTCAAAAGACATCTCAATAGAAGAATCAAAAAAACTTATAAATGAAGGGAACGTTAATCTAATCTTAGATGTTAGAAATGAAGATGAATTTGCTAAAGGTCATTTAAAAAATGCTATTCAAATTCCAGTTAAGGAACTTAAGGAAAATTTAAGTGATATAGAAAAATTTAAAGATGAATTGGTTTTAGTTTATTGTAGAAGTGGAAAAAGAAGTGCTGAAGCTGTTGATATTTTAAAAGAAAATGGTTTTAAAAATCTTGTTCACATGAAAGATGGAATATCTAAATGGGATGGAGAGGTTGAAAAATAATCTTTTAATGATAAAGAGAAATACTTTTTAAAGTATTTCTCCTTATTATTTTTTATCTCTCTTTTCTTTTATAACCTCATTAACATTTCTTTTTATTTCATAGCTTTTACTATCTTTTTTTAGGGATCTTAATTCATCACAATCAAGCCCCTGAAAGATTCTATTCATTCTCCAGAAAAAATCAGTCCTTTTTTGTTCTAATAAGTAATTTATATTATTCATCTTTCTTAATTTTTCTATATTACCTTCTTCACAGGTCTTTAATTTATTTTCAGTACATATTTTTATTAGTCTTAATATATACTCATGATGATCCCTATAAGCTAAGCTTTTCTCACATATATTTAAAATACTCAAAATTCTACTCATATCTTACTCCTTTTTTAATAATCCTCTATATTCTTTCTAACTTTAATATATTACTTATTTTTTTATTTGTTACCTTAGTTCAAAATCAAAAAAACTACATAGTTATATTCTATGTAGTCTTTTAAAAATTATTTATATTTTTTATTCATCATAGAGCATCATCATAGAATGAGATTTTACTTTAGGAATTTCATCCTCACTTACTCTTTCTCCACCCGCCTGATTTATAACACCATTTTCAACTGCAATATTCCAAAACCCATTACTTGATTTAGGCATAGAAGAAATTACATTGTAATCATCAATGGTAGTTCCATTATATATAACCACTATATTTTTCCACAAATCTTCATTAGCATTATTTTTATGGTGAGCTATTATTACTCCGCTAGTATCATTATTTTCATAAAAATAAACCTCTAAATTTTTTATTATATCCTCTGGATCTTTCATTCTAAAGGCACTATGACTTTTTCTTAAGCTTATTAAGTTTTTATAATAATTAAAAACCTCAATATACTTTTCTTTCTCTGCCCAATTTAAAGCATTTACACTATCTGGACTCTTATAGCTATTATGATCTCCATCCTTAGATCTTAAAAATTCAGCCCCAGATTGAATAAAGGGAATTCCTTGAGAAGTAAATAATATAGAAGCTCCTAGTAAATCTTCCTTAACATAAAAATTATCTAATATATTTTCTTCATTAAAATCTCTGTAATGTCCCTTTTCCACACTATGATTTTGACTTTTTACTATTTGATCCCATAGGGTATAGTTATCATGTGCTTCTAAATAATTTATACTTTCCATAGGTTTATAGGTTATTGAATTTATGGATCCATTAATTCCTTCTATAACTTGCCAAGCTTTATTTTTATTGTGCTGTTCTCCATTTATAAATCCATTAGATGGATCATTATTTCCTCTTAAAGCATTCCTAAAATCATCATTAAATATAGAAAATTCAAGACCTTTTTGACTTCCCTTGTAGGTTCCATTATTTAAAGGAGAATCTCCACCTTTCCATGGCTCACCATAAATAAGTATTTTTTCATCAATCTCCTCACTTCTCTTAACTATTTCCTTCATGGTGTCTAAATCTATAAGCTCCATTAAATCAAATCTTAATCCATCTATATGATAATTTTTAATCCAATGTAGTATGGAATCTAAAATAAACTTCCTAACCATAGGTTTTTCAGAGGCCATTTCATTTCCACAGCCAGATCCATTTGTATATTTCCCCATCTCATCACTTCTAAAGTAATATAAAGGAACTATATTATCCATGTTTAAAGTTTCATACATATGATTATAAACCATATCTAATACAACCCTTATTCCATTATCATGAAACTTTTTTATCATTTCTCTAAATTCCATTATTCTTATTGAAGGTGTATATGGGTCTGTTGAATAACTTCCTTCTATGGCATTAAAGTTTTTAGGATCATAGCCCCAGTTTCTATTATTTTCATCCTTAGTTATTTCTTCATTAACAGAGGCAAAATCAAAGACTGGAAGCAAGTGAACATGGGTTATCCCTAATTCCTTTAAATGATCTAATCCTGTTTTAACCTTGTTTCCACTTTCTTTATTAATATAAAAAGTGCCCTCTTCAACTGCCCCTAAAAATTTTCCTCTTAAACTTTCAGAAACTCCTGAATTTTCATTTATGGTAAAATCTCTAATGTGCATCTCATAAATTATTGAATCTTCTTTATTTATTAACCTAGGTTTATTATACTTATTCCACCCTTCTGGTACACATTCCTTGCTAAATAAATCTACTAAAGCTCCCTTTTCTCCATTTACTCCTACTGAAACAGTATAGGGATCTATAGCATAGGTTATATTATTTACATGTTTACCTTCTTTACTTAAATCATTAAAATATAATCTGTATAAATAATATTTACCCTCATTTTCCTTTCTTGGGACTGTGATTAAATGAGTTCCATTTTCTTTTTCTCTATTCATCTCATATTTTCTTAAAGGATTTTCCCTTAGAGATTTATAATCTTCATATATTAATAATTCTACTTTCTTAGCAGTAGGTGCCCACAGTCTCAGGCTTATATTTTCTTCACTAAATCTTACTCCTAGGTCATTTCCTCCATAATAGTAATCATTTAAATAATCTCTTACTATTACTTTGCAACTTGAAAACATACTAGAAGCTCTTATTTCTAGTAAATCTGCTGGATCTATATCACTTGGAAGATTAGTGATTAAAACTTCTTTTTCATTTTCTCTAACTATGGTTGAAACGCCCTTAGCTTTTATTCCGTTTATATACAATCCATACTTAACTCCAATTAAAGGCTTATGGGAAAGATATGCTTTTATAGTATTTTTATGATCCATTAAGGCAACTTGTATTTTAGGAGTAGTTTCTTCTATAGCATTCTTTAAAGAAGTTAATATTTTATTGCTTTCATATATACAAAATAAGTTTGTATCATCCTTATTTAAATAAAAGGTATATGTCTGCTCATTCCAATCATTTACCCAATTGCATCCCCAAGTTCTCTTTCTAACTATAAATTTTTCTTCATCTACAAAGGCTCCTACACCTAAATCTGTTTTAATATTTAAATTAAATTCTTTACCTGAGCTATTTTCTCCAAAGCCCCAAATATTCCAGCTGAAATTTTCTCCATAATATAATCCATTATTCTTTAAAAATTGTACAAAAACACCTTTTTCCTCTTCTTCTCTAACCTCAATTTCCTTATAAGCTGTCATATCATTTAAAGAATCATAGGCCTTTACTAGAATTTTAGTGCCAGAGGATACTTCTTCATTTATTTTTAAAAACCCATTTTCTAAGGTTACTCCCCTTAAAGAGTTCTCTAGGGAAAGCACCGCCTCTTCAATGGTTATATTCCCATAAAATGAATTTTTAACAGCTACTAATTCAACTGGATATCCAATAGAGACAAAATCTCTTGAAGTTTTTATTTCTAAGGATTCTTCAAAGGGCTCCCAAAGGAAATAAAAATCATTTTTCTCTTCATTTAAGTTATCCACATATATTTCTTTTCCATCTAGAGTAATAATTATATATCCATACTTATACTCGCCTTTTTTTAGCCCACAAGGAAAGGTAATATCTTTAATCATTTTTACTCTACCATCATTAGTATCTAAACCCCAATTAAGCTTAAAATTTTCGCTTTTTTCCCAATTGTTAAAATCTCCAACTAAATAAGCTTCAACCGCCCCCTTACAGCATAATGTTGCCCTTATGGTATTAGTTAAGGGACTAATCTCTATGTAGTATTCATTATCATCATAACAAACAAGTTTTCTTTTTACAGAATCAAACATATAAAATGCTCCTCTATTAATTATTTATGTAATAAAAGCTACTATTCATCCAAAGTAAAATAATATTATGTACTTAGATTTATAGTAGCTTTCTCTTTCTTATTTTACTTTTAAAACTAAAGTTCCTAATGGAGGTACCTTAACACTTATTGAATAATCAAAATCCTTAAAACTTTCTTCTTTTGCTTTTAAAATACTATCTCCCATAATATTTCCTGCACCGCCAAATTCTAAAGCATCTGAATTAAAGACTTCAACATATTCTCCAAGCTTTGGAACCCCTACTTTAAAATCATAATAAACCTCTGGAGTAAAATTACATATAAATATTAATTTTTCCTTTTTATTCTTGCCAATTCTCATAAATGAAAATACACCTTGTTCTGAATTATCAGCATCAATCCATTTAAAACCTTTTTCTTCATAATCAAGTGACCATAAAGAACTATTATCTAAATAAAAATGATTTAATGCTTTAAAATACTCCTTGGTTTTTCTGTGTATATCAAATTCTTCAATAACATTCCATTGAAGTTCTTCCCATTCTCTCCATTCAACAAATTGACCAAATTCACAGCCCATAAACATTAATTTTTTCCCTGGGTGTCCCATCATAAAAGAAGCATAAAGTCTTAGCCCAGCATACTTCTTCCAATCATCTCCCCACATTTTATTTATAAGAGATTTCTTTCCATGAACAACTTCATCATGTGAAATTGGTAGAATAAACTTTTCTGAATAATTGTACATCATTGAAAAATTCATTTTATTGTGATGATACTTTCTATATATTGGATCTAGCTCAATATAACTTAAAGTATCATTCATCCATCCCATATTCCATTTGTAATCAAATCCTAATCCACCTTCTTTAACAGGCTTAGTAATTCCTTCCCATGAGGTTGATTCTTCCGCTACTGTAATTGCACCTTTTCCCTCATTCTTTACAATTGTATTTAGTTCTTTTAAAAAGGCAATAGCTTCAAGGTTTCCATTTCCTCCATAGATGTTTGGTTCCCACTCTCCATATTCTCTTCCATAATCTAAATAAAGCATATTAGAAACTGCATCTACTCTTAAGCCATCTATATGAAACTCATTTATCCAATACATAGCATTGGAAAATAAAAATGATTTAACCTCTGGTCTTCCTAAATCAAAATTACAAGTTCCCCATCCTTCATTATTAGCCTTCCACCAAGCTCCATATTCATAGGTTGGTGATCCATCAAACATAAATAATCCATGCTCATCCTTACAAAAATGGCTAGGAACCCAATCTAGTAATACACCAATATTATTTTTATGAAGTTTATTTATAAGTATCTTTAATCCATTTAAATCTCCATATCTACTTGTAACTGAGTAATATCCTACACCTTGATATCCCCAAGATGCATCTAAGGGATGTTCATTTATAGGCATAAACTCAACATGGGTGTATCCCATGTCTTTTATATATTCTGGCAATATATGGCTTATCTCTTCATAGGTCATAAACTCTCCATTTTTTCTTTTCCAAGAGCCTAAATGAAGTTCATATATATTCATAGGTTTATTATCCAAACCTTCTTTTTCTCTTTTATTAAGCCATCTCTTATCTCCCCATCTAAAACTTTTAATTTTAGTAAGTACTGAGGCTGTATTAGGTCTTAATTCTGATTTAAATGCATATGGATCAGCCTTATATACTGTATTATTTCCGCACTCATTTACTACTGCAAATTTATAATTTATACCCTCTTCTAATTTAGGAAGAAATAAACTCCATATTCCTCTTTCATTAATTTTTTCCATGGAGTATTCTTCTTTTAATTCCCAATTATTAAAATCACCTATAACATATATTTTACTAGAACTTGGAGCCCAAGTAGTAAATCTTACACCCCTTTTTCTATTTTCAGTTACAAAATGAGCTCCCATAAACTTATAAGCTGAATGTTCTTTTCCCTCTAAAAACAAATCAAAGCTTAATAAACTTTCATCTTTAGACACCCTTTTGCTTTTTCCTTTGTTTTTCCCCATTTTTTCGGTAACGTTACCATTTTTCTCATGCTTAAGTTTTTTACAATTTCTCATCTCTTTTCCCTCCATAGTAAACCTCTCATTAACAAAGACATTGTAAATACAATATTTTGCTTTAATTATACTATTTTAGGTATTAAATTACAATTAATTATAACAGTTCTTGAAATTTCTCTCTTTACCCAATATCAGTTCTCTATCTTTTATGACAAAGTTTCCATTAATATTAAATACAACCCTACTTTGTATTATACCTATAACATCTACTAGTACTATTCCTATAATATTTTGGCGTATTAAAAAATCATATTTATTACTTCCAAGTTCCTTTATTTCATAATAGGTATTAATATCAGAAATACCAGGATTAATTTTTAATTTTACATTTCCCTTTTCATCATATATAAGATTTAAATAAGATTTATCCTTTGAAGAGAGATCTATAATATATTTTTCTTTTGCTCCGTAAGATACCTCCACTTTATAATTGGGTAAATACCTTATAACAGCTTTGTTTCTAGCACTTATTTCCCACTGATTAGTTATTTCTCTTATTTCTCCATTATGATATTCATATAATAATAAAATAGCAATTCCTCCAGAACCTTGAAATCTTCCCTTTACCAAAATACAGTCTCTTCCACTTCCTAAAAAGTCCCCTAAAAACAAATGCATATTATATCCACCATAAGGCAATTCCTTTTTTATAACTCTATTACTTCCTTCTAAGTATAAATTTATTTCAACTTCATCTGCTAATTCTCCTTTTTTAAATGGATAAATTGTTTTTAAAACAACTCTATCTTTAGAAATTCTACTTTTTATATGTCCAATTTTAGAATCTAAAATAGCCATTATAATTACATCCTCTCTAATAAAATACATTCATAATTAATCTATGCAAAGTTCTAACTATAGTAACTAAATTATAAATATAAATCTATTAGCTATTTTTCATTAAAAAAACATATTTTTTTACACATTTTTAATTTAAAGTCTTTATAATAAACTCTTCTTCAAAGTATAATAGAAAAGAAATATTATAATAATGAAAAAATGTTTCTTAATTAATCTTACATACTTATTTGGAGGTACATATGGATTTTAATAGAATTATCAATTTCTCAACTGAACTTGGTACTCTAATGCTTGAAAATGGCGCTGAAACATATAGAGTTGAAGAAACCATGAGCAGAATATGTTTGGCTTATGGAATAGAAAAGGTTGATGTTTTTGTAATTCCTACAAACATAATAATAACAATAAAAACATATAAAAATGCAATTTCTAGAACTAGAAGGGTAACAAGTAGAACCATTAATTTAGATAAAATAGCTAAATTAAACAACCTTTCAAGAGAGGTTGCCTTTAATAAAGTTTCTATTGAAGATGCTGAAAAGAAGCTAAGTAGTATAGCTAATGAAAAAGAATATTCTCTTAAAATAAAAATATTAGGATATTTAATTTCAGCTTCAACATTTACTCTACTTTTTGGAGGTAATTTAAAGGATTCTTTAGTATCAGGTTTTATAGGAATAGTTCTTTGTCTTCTTGCATACTTTTTTAATATTTTAAAGACAAACAATTTCTTTCTAAATATAATATCTGGAGCTTTGGCATCATTGCTAGCTTTTCTTGCAGTAAGATTTAATATTGCACCTAATCTAAATGAAATAATAATAGGTTCTTTAATGCCCTTAGTACCTGGACTTGCTATAACCAACTCACTTCGTGATATAATAGCTGGTGATTTAGTTGCTGGAAGTGCTAAATTTATTGAAGCCTTTTTAATAGCTGTAGGAATTGCTATTGGAAGTGCTAGTATTTTATCTATATTAATAAATCACTATGGGGGTATGGCTATATGAACCTAATAATAAACTCAATATATGCATTTTTTAGCTCTTTAGGTTTTGGAATAATATTTAATATAAAAGGTAAAAACTTATTTTTCTCTTCCCTATGCGGTGGTTTAGGATGGTTTGTTTATCTTTTTTCCTCAAAATTTATAAGCACAAATGAAAGCTTTAATTATTTTTTAGCTGCTATTTTCATAGCTCTGTTCTCTGAAATTTCAGCTAGGGCATTAAAAGCTCCTGTATTAGTGTTCTTAGTATGTGGAATAATTCCTCTAGTTCCTGGAGGAGGTATGTTTTATACAATGCTAGAAACCTTAAAAGGAAATATAGATAAGGCTTTATCCTTAGGATGCAATACACTAATGTTAGCTGGTTCCATAGCTACTGGACTTGTTTTAGTTTCATCCTTTACCAAACTATATTTTTCTATAAAAAGACTTATTAATAGTAAAATTAAAAGTACTGAAAATAATAACTATTTAAATAAAAGTATTTAGTTTTATTAATATGTTTTTATAGATGCAATAAATCACATAAAAAGGAGTTATATCAAAATAAGTTTTATTGTTAACTTTTGATATAACTCCTTTTATAAATTTTATACTAGCTTTTTATTTATCTATAGATAAAACATACAATTAACTTTAAATTTGTAATTAAAAGTAATTATTTTTTAAACTATAGATATTATCTTAAATAGTCATTTCCTTCTGAATCCCAAGAAATAAAATAATAAACATCCATTAAATTATCAAATTCATTTTTAACAAAATCTATTATTTCATTCCTTGAATTGCTAACATGATTCTTATCATAATCTTTTCTTATGGTTAATCCATATTTTTCTCCACTGTCTGTATATTTTATTATATCCTCAACATAATCTGTTTCATCTTCATAGCTTCTAGGATTATTATCCTTAATTAAATATAATCTATATCCCTTTTCTTCTAAAGCCATAAGTATATTTTTAAATCTCTCTTTTAGCTCGTAGTTTTCTCTTATTTTATTAACAAGATTTCTTTGTTCTATGGCTCCATACTTATCCAAATATAGCGCTGTATTCCAAGAATTAGAGTCTAATCCTAATTGAATGCGAGGAATATAATTAAATACCATGTCATCTTCTATTCTACTTCCCTCAATATCATGGAATAAATTTAAAACCTTTATAAGCTTTCTAACATCAGCTCTATTTTTCCCATATGATAAATATATTCTATCAACATACTCATCATTAACTCTTTTTAGTGGCCAAGTTATACTAGTTATATATTGTTTTTCCCAATGAGAGCTTAACCCTTTAGAATTCATAAATTCAAAAAGCCCTAAATTATTAAGTTCTCTTAATTTCTCAGCAGCAACTCTTCTTCTCTCTAATATTACTTTATCTCTACTTCTTGATTTGTCTATATCAAAAGCTCTAAAATCACTTTCTAAAAAAAAGTTTCCCATATTTATACCCTCCTTAATAAAACATATTAATCTTTGTTTTATTAAATATTTAACACTATTATACACCTCTTAAAAACCACTTCAAAACATTTTCATTTGACAAATCTTAGCCTAAAACCTTAGATTTTTTATATCCATTTAAAAACTCATTATTTCTTCTAAATAAATCAAAAATAATACCCTTATTTTTTTAAACTTCAATATAAAAAATAAACTTTATTTATAAAAAGTAAAATTTTCTTAAAAAAAGAGAGCCTTATAATTTAAAAGACTCTCTTTAATATGATGAACTTAACTAAACTAGATATAAAATATTTACTTAAAAGTCAAACTCAACTTAAAATATATGCTTTTATTTTTTCTCTACTCTTTCCTTTGAATTAGCTATTAATAAACATAAGTTAATAAACACCTCTGGTAAGGACATAAACTTAGGATATGCTAAATATCTCGGCTGCCAAATAGGAGAAAACTTTGACTTATATCTTCTTAGCCCATCAAAACTATAGAATATATTACCACTATTATAAACTAATCTTGCAAGCTTTTCTTGTAAATGTGAATGAGTGTTAAATCCTACATTTGATAATGGTGCTTCTCCTAAACTAAAATATTTATATCCTTTTTCTTTAAATGTTAAGAATAAATTAAGCATTAAGTAATCCATAGAGGCATTAGGAGCATTTTTATCTATTCTCATTAAATCTATTGCTACTGTTTCTCCTCCATCATTAGCATCCATTATTGTTACAAAGCCCATAATCTTATTTTCTTCTTCATTCTTTAAAATAGCTATAGGAGATCTTTGTATATAATCCTCACTGAACCAGCCTAAAGAAAATCCCTTTTCCTTTCTATCCCCTAGCCATTTATCAGATATTTCCTTCAATTGACTTACTACTTCATTATTAAAAGGAGGCTCTATAATACTAAAACTATATCCTTCCCTTTCAACTCTTCTTAAGGTGTTTCTAAAGGCACTCTTTTTAGAACCAATTAAATTAAACTCTTCTAAATCTATTCTTGCTTCTTCTCCTAGCTTAAAGAAATAATAACCTGCATCATGATAGATAGAAAAGTTTTTTTCTTCTATTTCATAAAAGACAACATCATATCCATATAAATTTGTAAAAGCTTGAAACTCTTCTATACAACTATATAGATTTTCCTTAGTGGCTATAGGGTCTCCCAAAACTATTATCTTATCTTTGTACTTACTGTACATTATTAAGGACTTGCCTTCATTAGCCCAAAAGACCTTTTTATCCTTTAAATAAACTAAATGAGAGAATATTGTTCCATAATTTATTTCTCCAAAGAATTTTGATATCTTTTCTAAATCAGCATCCATATATCTTTCGTCATCTTCTATTTTAGGCATTGTTAAATACCATATTATCACAAATATTATAAAGGCTACATAGGTGAATAATGCTACCCTTAAATAACCCTTTGTGCTGTGGAAGAAATCTACATAGTACTTATAATTCTTACTAAAATGTATGTTAAATTTATGTATAAAATTTGCAAAGATAATCATTACAATTGAAAGAACTAATAATATACCACTTAATTTAGTAACCTTAATAGGTACACTTTTTCTATAAAAACTCTTTTTTGATAATATTAAAAGTATTATTACTCCTAAAATAAAAATTCCTTCTTTGTAATCTAAATCTTTTACAAAGGCAAAGGCTCCTCCTATTATAAGCAATGTTAATGTAACATAATAAGCTCTTTTTACCTTAAAGAAAACTTCCTTAGATGTCATTATTAACATTAATCCAATTAATACGGAAGCTCTATGTGAAAACCTTAAAAAAGATAAACTATATATATTGTCTAAAAATTTTATCTTATAAAATATACTAGGATAAATTCCTGAAATTATTAAAAGAATACCGCTTAGAAATACCAAAACTGATACTATTATGTTTGATATATCACTTAATATTTTGTAGTTTTTTAATAGCTTCTTTATATTTTCATAATTTCTTTTATCAGTAACAAATCCTAAAATATTTTTTAAATGTCTATAACTTTTTTTTATTGAATCCCACATACTATCTCCTTTCTTTTAAGAATATATTAAAACATTGTCAAATTATTCATATTTAACTTGTATATAGTATATAAAATTTTATTTTACAAATCAAATTGAATTAAATATTTTAATAAAGCATAGAAATAGAACCTAGAATTTTCTCCTAAACTTTTTCATATGTTTATTATTTTTAATTATAAAGTTCAAAATACCTATCTATAACCTTTTCTAATTCAACAACACTTATATATTTAGCTTCTCTTATAATCTCCTTGCCATCTATATATAAAATAATTGCTGGAAACATAAAAATGCTTAATTGTGCTACTATATCTACACTTTTATCAGCCTCAACTTCTATAATTTCTGCATTGGGGTACTTTTTTATTAATTCCTCTATTTTAGGTTTTAAAACGCCACAGGCACAACAAGTATTAGTGCTTAAATAGGCCAATCTTATACCTTTTTCATTGCAAAATTCCTTAAATTCTTTTTCCTTATGAATAATCCTCATAAACTCATCCTCTTTCTAAATATGTATAAAGGGATGAATTCAATTTAAAATTCATCCCCTAATATAATTATATCAATTATAAAATATTATTCAATTTAAAGATTTATTGCCCACTTATATATCCTGTCCTTTAAATTTAGTAAGTAAGGCTTTTGTTCACCCTCATATAAAACTAGTTCCTTTTCACATAGAATATTATTATAAGCAGCAAATTGAGTTGACGGAGGACACATATCATCCCTTAGTCCTATAGCCATGTTTACTTTCCCTTTTATTCTGTGAACCATGTTTTTTATATCAATATAGCCTAAGGTATTAAAGACATATTCTTCATTTTCATGATTTGGATCTATAAACTTAAAATATCTTATTAATTCCTCATAAGAATCTCCACCTAAATCCATAACCCAAATTCTTTTGTAATCACATAAAAACGGATAATAAGCATAAACACTTTTTATTCTATTTTCTAAGGCTGCACAGGCTAAAGCTAAAGCTCCTCCTTGTGAACCTCCAGTTGTAATAACTCTATTCTCATCTACAAATTCCATATTCATTACGATTCTAGCTAAAATAGCAGTATCTAAAAATATATTCTTAAATAGCAATTTTTCTCTACCTTCAACTAATCCTCTAACTATATGTCCTTTTGACTTAAAAGATTTAAACTTACATGAATCTTCTTTCAAGACATCTTGTCCTCTACATTCCATAACTGCAACACAGATTCCGCTAGCTACATAATGAAGATTATTACTCCAGTCATTGCTTTTCTCTTCATATCCATGAAACTCTAACAAAGCTGACATTTCCCCTTTAACTTCTTTAGGTTTCATAAATTTTGCATATACTCTAGCTCCATCAATGCCATTAAAATATAAATCATAACATTCTGCTATAGGACTTTCAAAGTCAGCTTTTTTTAATTCTAATTTAATGTCTAAATTAGCTAATTCCCTTAACTGATAATTCCAAAATTCATCAAAATCTTCTGGCAGTGGGCTAATCCCTCTATATTCATAAAGCTTTTCCAAAGACATATCCAAAATTGCCATAATACTCTTCCCCCTATATTCCCATAAATCTACACTTAATTAGATAATTATTTTCCCCTTATAAACAATTATTTATATTTTTTTTATTTTCATTTAATTTAAACATTTACTACATTCCTAATTTTACCATTAAATCATACATTCTATTCAAGAAGAGTATCTTAGAAAATTTTTTATATAAAATTAATTGAATATACTCTAAATCATAATTAATTTCTTATTTTAACTATTCCTTGTAGCTTAATAGTTATGTCTATTTTCATAAGATTACTTAAATTATTAAATCTTTAAAATAGTAATTTTAATTTTATTAAAAAGTTTACTCTTAATATAAACAATGTACATCTATTAAACTTTATATTAAACTATAATTCTTATTGATGAATTTAATTCCCACAAATAAACTACAAGGAGATTTATTACATGGATAAAAAAAAGAAAATTATTAGCTCAATTATTGGAATTATAGTTGTTCTTTTAGCTGGATATTTTGGAATAGATTTAACACAAGGATCTAAAGTTCCTAAGGACTCTCAGCTTATAATTTCTTATATGGATGTTGGACAAGGTGATGCAGCATATATAAAGGTAAATGGAAATGATATTTTAATAGATGCTGGTCCAAGAAGTAATTCTAAAGAACTATTAGAACAATTAAAAGCTAAAAACATTGATGATTTTGAGCTAGTTATTGCAACTCATCCCCATGAAGATCACATTGGTGGAATGGTTGATGTATTTAGAGAATATGAAGTAAAGGCTTTCTATTCTCCTAAAATAACTCATACAACTAAAACATATGAAAATCTTGTTAAAGCGGTGAAAGATGAAGGCTTAAAAACTAAAGAATTAAAAAGTGGAATGGCTATAGACTTAGGAGAAGGAGCTAAATTTGAGGTATTTACTCCTCAAAAATCAGAATACGAAGAACTTAACGATTATTCTCCTATAATGAAATTAAGCTTTGGTGATACTTCTTATTTATTCACTGGTGATGCTGAAAAGTTAGCTGAAGAGGAAGCCTTAGCTAAGTATAAAACTTCTCTTGATTCAGATGTAATAAAATTTGGTCATCATGGATCTAGTAGCTCATCAAGTGATGCCTTTATAGAAGCTGTTTCTCCAAAGTATGGAATAATAAGCTGCGCTAAAGATAATAAATATGGACATCCACATAGAGAAACTTTAGACATAATAAAAAAATATAATATTAAGACCTTTAGAACTGATACAGATGGAGAGATAATTCTAACTTCAGACGGAAAATCAATAAATTTTAATAAATAATATTTTCTAAACTATAAAAGGCACTAGTGTAACTAGTGCCTTTTGTTTATCTGTATTAATACAAATTAAAAACTTTGTAAATTAGTTATTTTCATGAGTAGTCATATCTCCTGATCTTAACGCTCTTCTTTCAACTATTAAATTTTTGACTAAAACATCAATAGTCCAATTAATAGATGTTTCTGTAACCATTGCAACTAAAGGTCTTTGGATACCTACTTTTTTTAAGTTTTCTAAAAATATATGAACTTTTCCAGGAGCTATGGCATTAAATATTATTGCTCTTTCTTTAACTCCTTCACCTTCTGTTTTTTCAATTTTATCTTCTAATATATTCTTTATAGTTTCATCTCCATTTTTAGAATTTAAAACTATTTGATCTTTTATTCCCATTATTCTAGCAAAGTTTTGTATTTTCTTTAATTCCCTATTTCCAAAGTTATATAAAATTATACAACTTCTTCCTTCTTGTTTACTTCTATCTGAAATATCTATTCTTTCAAATGACATAATTAATTCTCCTTTGATAACAAATTGTAATTATTAATTAATATGAATTATACCATAATTCCATTAATAATCATATAATTTACACTTTCCTTCAGATAAATCTAAGTATATTTAAAGAGATTTAAAAGTATCTAAGGACTTCTTTATATTATTGCTCATAAATAAAAGTGACATACATGCAAAATCATCAGCACCAGCCCCTAATACTTCTTTAAAGTTAAGTTCATTTATTCCTCCTAAGGCTATGACCTTGCAATTTACCTTTTCCTTAATCTCTTTTATAAAATTAATTCCCTTAGGAATTACCCCCTTTTTACATTGCGTTTCAAAAATAGGAGATACTAATATATAGCTTGCCCCTAATCTATCAGCTTCAATGGCCTCTAAGATAGAGTGAACAGATACTCCAACCTGTAAGGATTTAATTTCTTCTAAATTCCTCTTAAAATCATTAAAATTTAAATGAATAAACTTCTCTTTCAAAATCCTTGCTGCTTCAATATTGGAATTTATTATTATATTTGTTTCCTCTGGAACTAACTCTTTTATTTTTATATAAATCTCTATTAATTCCTCTGTGCTTAAATCTTTTTCTCTTAAAATTATATTTTTAACACCATATTTACCTGCATTCTCTATGGTATTAAAATATTTTTCCCTATTTACTAACTTTCTATTTGTTATTAAAAACATAAAAATCACCATTTTAATAATTAAAAATTTATTTTAAAATCTATGCCAATCCTTAAATATAGGTTGATACCCTTGACTTTTTATTAATTCCTTAACTTCGCTTACAGAACTTTCATCATTTATATCAAATTGGCTTGTACCTTTTTCTTTTAAAGAATGACCTCCAACCTCAGTAGAAACTCCAGCACTAATTTTACTTACTCCTAAAGGAATTAAATTTCTTCTAAAATCCTTTCCTTCTCTAGTAGATATATTTATTCCCCCTTGAGGATCAAATAGTCTATAGGCTAAAAGTATTTGAACTAGTTCCCTATCATGAACTTCATTTAACTTTTTAAGTCCTCCTTCACAGGGTCTTATTCTTGGTACTGAATAACTTATATCTATATGAGGATACTTATCCCTTAAATATTTTCCATGCATTGCTGTAAAGAAGGCATCTATCCTAAAATCAGCTAATCCTAATAAAGCTCCTATACTTATGCTTCTCATTCCAGCTTCTGCTCCTCTCTCTGGAGCTTCTAATCTAAATTTATAATTTTTCTTTGGCCCAGCCACATGAACCTTATCATATACTTTTTCATCATAGGTCTCTTGATATACAGTAAGACCTTCAGCACCTGCTTCTACCACCTTTTTATATCCCTCTTCTGTCATTGGATATATTTCAATGGTTATTGAAGGAAATTTCTCTTTCAAAGTTTTAATGCTCTCTTCTATATACTCTACTGGAGTATGATATTCACTTTCCCCTGTTAATATTAAAATGTGTTTAAATCCCTCCTTTGAAATAGCTTCCCCCTCTTTTTCTATTTCTTCTTGATTTAATTTTTTCCTACATATTTTATTTTCTACATTATACCCACAATATGAACACTTATTTACACAATAATTTGAAATATACATAGGTGTATATAATAATATTGTTTTTCCAAAGTATTTTAAAGAAAGATTTCTTGCTTCTTGAGCAATTTCTTCTAAAAGCTCTTCTCCCACAGGAGATATTAAATTTAGTAAATCCTCTGGTCTCTTATTTCTTTCATAAATACTCCTTAATACATCTTCCTTTTTTACAGAATCAAAATATCCATAAAAATCAAAATCTCTATATTTTTCTACTACATCATAAAAACTCAATTAAATCATCTCCTAATCTAAAAATCCAGTAAGTGGAGATGAAGCATTTCCAAACTTTGATTCTCTTCCCATTTTAGCTTCATAAGCTAATCTACCACCTTCTACTGCCATTTTAAAAGCTCTAGCCATATTTATAGGATCTTCTGAGGATGCTATGGCAGTATTAACCAAACAAGCTACAGCTCCCATTTCCATAGCTTCCATAGCCTGTGATGGCTTTCCTATACCTGCGTCAACTATAATAGGAATATCTAATTCATCTATCATTATTTGAATCAATTCTTTAGTCTTTAACCCTCTATTACTTCCTATTGGTGCACCAAGTGGCATTACAGCTGCCGCTCCAGCTTCTATTAATCTTCTTCCTGCATAAAGATCTGGACACATATAAGGAAGAACTACAAAGCCTTCATCAGCTAATACCTTAGTTGCCTTTATGGTTTCTTCATTATCTGGAAGCAAATACTTAGAATCTGATATAACTTCTATCTTTATCCAGTTTCCACATCCCATGGCTCTAGCTATCCTAGCTATTCTAATAGCCTCCTCTGCATTTGTTGCCCCAGAAGTATTAGGTAGTAGTATTACATCCTTAGGTATATTTTGAAGGATATCCTCTTCCTTATTATCTAAATCTATCCTTCTTAAGGCTAAGGTTATAACTTGAGAGCCACTTCCCTCTAAAACATCCTTTATTATTTCATTTGAAGGATATTTACCACTTCCAACAAAAAGTCTATTTTTTATTTCTACTCCACCTATTATTAACTTGTCCATAAAAAACTCCCCTTTTCTACTCATTACTCTTCTTAGTTCTTTATATTTTAAAATAGTATTTTATTTTTTATATAAACTTTGTCTGAAAAGCACTAAGAATCTACTCTTTTTTTGTTAATCTTTCTTTTTAAAATTCCATTTTATTAACAGCTATATCTATAACTAAGTTAGCCATGTGATTTGCACATATAGCCACTCTAGGAGCCATCAACCCACAGCCTTCCTTAGCTTCATTTATCAAGTCTCCACAAATATAAAACTTATCTGTTATTTTCTTTGTTTTTATTAAATTTGAATCATAAAAGCCAGCCATTCCCGAAGAGGAAATCAAAAATTTGTCCTTCATATTACTTAAAACATAATTAGCTAATAAAGCTTTGTAATCTGGATTATCAAAGGCTTCTATTATTATGTCAGCTCCTTGTAAAATACCCATATTATCTTCAGAAAGCTTAATATTTAAAGCTTCTATTTTTATAAAAGGATTTATTTTAATTAAGTTTCTTTTTAAAGCAGTTACTTTAAATTCTCCAATATCCTCAATATAATACTGTTGCCTATTTAAATTAGAAGGTTCCACTATATCAAAATCTACTAAGCTTATACTTCCTACTCCTATTCTTCCTAAGGAAATAGCAATATTAGATCCAAGTCCTCCACATCCAGCTATTAAGACCTTAATTCTTTTTAGCTTTTCATGAATACCTGGTGTATGCCTAGATACCATAAGTTCTTCTAACTCCTCTTTATTAGGCATAACTCCCTTTCTTATAAAGACAACCCTATCCCCCTCTTTAAGCTCCTTATCTTCTACAAGGGGAAATCCATTTAAAACTATAATATGAGAATCAGGAAACTCTTCATTTCTTAAAGAATATGCTGTGTACTTTTTCTTTACCTCTCTCCACTTTTCATTAATCTTTATATTCATAAAGTCTCCTCTTATCTTTTTTCTCTTTTATTTTCACTCACCTTTTATTCTTTAGACTTCTTAAATCCTTATTAATCATCCTCCACCAACAAAGGCAATAATCTCTATTACATCTTCATGATTAAGTAAGATTTCATTATAATCACAGGAATTAATTATCTCTTTATTAATTTCTACAACAACTCTCTTACTATTTACATTTAAACTTTTTAGCAAATCATAAACTGTATTAAGTTCACCCTTTTCTACTTTCTTACCATTAACAATCATCTTTTCACCCCTTTCCCAATAACTATCGCTTTTATACCAACAAAAAAAGGTTTAGCAATATTGCTAAACCTTTTAAAAATATATTCTCTAATTAATCATAATAATATTTTCTAATATGAAAAATCACAACTTAAAATATACTTCCCTACGTTGGTATTAACCAAATCAGGTTATTAGAGTTAGGACTTATTATCCCTCTCAGCCTTTTACAGCACCCCTAGCAATATCTTAAAATTATTTATTTTTATTTATCATAACTCAAAAAACATTTTTTATCAATTAGTTTTTTCCTTCTTTTCTAATCTTCTATTTTTCATTGTTATTAAATTATTATTTAACATAGCTGTTAATATTAATCCTACTAAAGCTATAATAGCACATGTTAAGAATAATTTAGTATATCCTGTATTCATTGTTTGTTGAAATGCACTTTCTATTGCATCTTTAGCTCCATCTAAACTTTGCATATATGATTTTTCAATCATATCAATATTCATATGAGGATTATTTGCAAACTTGTCTCCTAAAGCTGAAAATTGTGATTGTGCCATTCCTTTTATAAGACTAAATATATTAGTAACACTGGCATTTCCCATTGAATTAGCAACATTTGAAGCTCCACCACTATTTGACATGATATTAGACATTCCATCTACATGTGGCATAACTTTTTGTAATGCTCCTGGCACTCTTCTACCTGCATCTGATATAAAGTTAATAAGAATGTTTGGTGATACTGCAATACCTATAGATTTAATTAATGATACTGCTGATTGTCCAACTGTAGCTTCATTATCTGGTACTAAGCTAAGCATTAAGTAATTTATTGGTGTTCCCATAGAGAATCCTAAACCAAATCCCATAATAGCTAAACCTATTATTAAGTTAACCATACCTGGATGTTTAGTTGTTACATATCCTTGATAAAGGTTTCCTATTATAACTAAAGACATACCTATTAATAGTACTTTTTTAACTCCTATTTTATCAATGAATTTCCCACCTAAAGGTGCTGCTATACCTACAAATATTGCAAATATTGTAACTATATATCCACCACTACCCATTGGTGTTCTTAATATATTTTCACTAAATTGAGGAATAAATACTGTTGCCATTAATCCACAACCTACAACAAAGCTTAATATTAAAGTTATAGCTATTTCCTTATTAGTAAAGTAAGATAAATTTATTACTGGATCTTCTGCTTTCTTTTCTACCCAAACTAATATTGGAATTGATATTATAAATATTAAAAGATATGGCCAAACATCTAGTGATTTTATTGAATTAGCAAAATCATAGAATTTTAAGTTTGTAGCTCCATACATTAAAGATAAAATTAATACTGTTAATACCCCTGAACCACAAACATCTAACTTTTTAATTCCTTGTGCAGAAGTATTTTCTTCTAATTTAGTTGCCATAAGTAATATTATTATACTGATTGGAACATTTACTAAGAATAAAAATCCCCAGTTTTTATCTCCAAAAATAGAAAGTATTCCTGAACCTAAAGTTGGTCCTACAACTGTTGCTATTCCATATACTCCTCCAATCATTCCTAGAGCTGAACCTCTTTTTTCAACAGGGAATGATGTTCCTATGTATGCTGTAGCTATTGGCATTATACCTCCGCCACCTATAGCTTCTATAACTCTTGAGAATAATAAGAATGTATAACTATTTACGTAATCTGATACCCCACATAGTAAAGAACCTAGTCCAAATAAAGTTATTGAAACCATGTAAACTTTTTTTCTACCATACTTATCAGAAAGTTTTCCCATAAGAGGCATTGATACTGCATATGCTAAGGTGTATATTGTTACAACCCAAACACTAGCATTTTGTGAAACTTTTAATCCATCAGCTATTATATCTCTTGCTGGTGAAACTATACCAGAGTCAATAGCTCCCATGAAAATTCCTAACAAGAAGACAGCCATGGTAATTCCAACTGATTTTTTCTTCATTATTATCACCCTTTCGTAAGTTTTTACTTATTCTAAGTGTGACTTTTATTAATATTATTTCTTTAAATACTATTAATAAAACTCACAGTGAACTATGTTCAGTTTACTACCAAAAACTTATAAAATCAAAGTTTGAATTTTCTTAAATTCTCCCAAAATTTATTAAAACTCCTTATTTATTTTATTTTTATTCACATCTAGTTAATATTTTGTTAACATTATATTTTCTAAAAATTAAGAGCTACATTACATCCTAAAAATAAAAATCATAGATAATTCTAAGAAATATTTATGATTTTTATTCTTAGGATACATAAATGTAGCCCTTTTAATTATTTTAACTTTTCAATTTCTTCTTTTAATTTTATTATTTCTTCATCTTTTTCTTTTAACTTACTTTCATAATAATTGTCTTTATCATCTAAATTATTATTTAGCATATTTATTAAGGAAGCCATTTCATCTGCACTTCCTACAATTCTGTTAAAAAGTAAAAGATTAGATTTTAATATCTCTGGAATTTCATTATGAGAATATCTAAGTCTATGGTCAATTTCTCCATACCCTTCTTCAAAAATAGTTCTTACTTGAATTTCTGCAATAACCTTTTGATTAGTAGGATAACATTCTACAAGATAATGAACTGATCTATATCCTGATTGCCTTGATATAACTTCAATACCTAGATTATCAAATATACTTCTATCATCTCCATCTCTTATATTAGCTGTTATTTCAATTACATTCCAAGTCTTTATTATGAAATCATGTATCTCCTTCCATTGATCCTTAAATATATGTAAAACTCTTATTCCTATTAAGTCTGTTATTTCATTTTTATAGTTATCCTCATTAAAATAAAAATCTTCACCATACTTTTCTTTTCTATCTTCTGTTTTTCTAATTATTTTTTCTATTAACCTCTCTGGATTTTTTATCCTTGATTTAACAGAATGAACATTTTCATTAGAACGAAGTATATTTGCTATAAAATCAGCTTGATTATAATAAGAACCCTCAAACTTAACAAAATCCTTATATATTTTTTGTAAATCTTCAAACTTAATTTTATTTTTCTCTATGTATTCTTCTGTGTGAGGATATTTTTCAAGAAAAACTTCTTTATTTAAACTTCTCATAACTATCTCTCCCTATTTTGATTTATTGATATATACAGTAGACTATAAGCTATGTTTATCTATTAATCTCTTTAAATCTTCTAAACCTAAATCAATTTCCTCTTTTGAGAAATTACACTTTTTAAGCTCTTCTTCACTTTTATTAGCTAATAAGCTATACATTTTTTCTCCTATTTCATATATTTCTATAGATGGATTTTTCTCTGCCTCTTTAAAAAGCATATCTTCAGCTTCATCAATTTTCCCTTTAGATATTAATCCTCTTAAAGTTATCCAAAAGATATGATCCTTTGAATAAGTATCAGCTAAAAGAAAATCATTTTCTCCATCATTATTTAATAAGAAACCCATTAAAACACCTACTTTTCTATTTTCTTTATTATATACTGTTTTTAATGTTTAACTTTATTTAAAAAGCTCTAAATATTCTTCATATCCCTTTTCCTTTAATTCTTCCTTTGGAATAAATTTTAAAGAAGCAGAATTTATGCAATATCTTAATCCACCTAAATCCTCTGGCCCATCACAAAATACATGGCCTAAATGTGAATCTCCTAGTTTACTTCTAACTTCTGTTCTAATCATTCCATGACTTTTATCTACCTTTTCTTTTATGATGCTTCTATCTATTGGTTTTGAAAAGGCAGGCCATCCACAAGAAGAATGAAATTTATCCTTTGAAGTAAATAAAGGCTCTCCTGTGGTAATATCTACATATATTCCTTCCCCATTAAAATCCCAATATTCATTTGTAAAAGGTCTTTCAGTTCCATTTTCTTGAGTAACATAATACTCTTCCTCAGTTAAGACTTTTTTTAATTCCTCTTTTTCCTTCTTTGTATATTTCAAAATGATCACTCCATTTTTTATTTATTACTATTTTAAAATAATACTTATGTAAAATATTATTTTAATACTTTTTATTTACATTCTTTCAAGGTAATCTTTTATATTTTCAATTATTATTTCTAAAGCTTTAATGCTCCTTAATACATTTCCTTTTATACATAATGAATGACCAGCACCCTCTATTTCTAATACTCTTAATCCTTTAGATTTTATTTTTTCCAAATTCTCTGAAGATATTAAAGGATCCTTAGTGCCAGTTATTATTAATCCTTCTTTATCTAATTCCTCTTTAAAGGTTTCATTTATAGGAGTTAAATAAATATTTTTAATATTAATATTATAATTTTCTTTAATTTCTTTATATATTTTATCCTGTAATACTGTACCTAGACTTTTTCCTATAAGAATAATTCTCTTATATTTTCCTCTTCTAAGTTCTAAGGCACTAAAAATAATATCTAGAGTTTCAAGTAATAATTCCCTAATATCATTTTCATCCTGTCTATTAAAATTTTCCCTACTAACTTGAAATCCATATTCTATTCCTAAACAATCAAATTTAAAATCTAAAATAAGCTGTTTGGAATAATCTAAAAGTGCCTTATCTAGGGTGTACCCAAGGCCTGGTAGTATTATTGCTAAAGTATCACTTTCATTGCAAATTAATTTATTCTTAGTTATACATTTCCACATTGATTGTTTTTCTATATTAAAACTGTTCATATTTTACTCACCTTCTTTTTAAATTCTATTATATAATTATATGTTAAATTTTTTCAAGAAAGAAAAATGATGCTTTAAGAAGTTTTTCTTAATAATCACTAGTCTACGTAACTATATACCCTTTATTCACTTTTCTACTTTTTCTAGAATTACATACACCCTTAAAATATTCTATTTTCTTAATGTATTTATATTTTCCCCAAAGGATTTTCTATAAAATGGAAGAATATATTATATAATCACTCTTTTAGAAAGGAGTTTTTATGAATATTGATAATATAAAAGAAGTTCAAGCAAAAAGAAATAAAATGATCTCTGAAATTCATTTTAAAGAACAATGTAGTTGGCTTAGAAATTCAAAAAAGAAAAAAGATTTAAAAGATGATTTTTCAAAAGAAATTTATGAGGATCTAAAAGATAAAAAAATGTATTTAGACTTACTTGAAAAGGAAATTAGTGATATTTTTTCTAGCAAAGATTTTACAAGTAAAGAAAAGAATCGTATATATGAATTAACTAATGAGTCCTTTTGGAAATGGAAACTTACTATAGATAAAAAATAAAAAAACATCATTAGTATCTTCTAATGATGTTTTTTATACTATTTACTTGTTTTTTCTTTATTATTTTCACTTTGATTGCTATTGTTTTCTTCCTTAGAAGTATTTTTTATAACTTTAAACTCATATCCTTCATTTTTGTAGTAATCTATTATTTGTGGTAATATTTCTACAGTTTTTTCTTTTCCTGCTGCATCATGCATAAGAATAACTACATGATTTTTTCCTTTTGATGTTTTTTTCACATAATTAAGCATTTCCTCTGTAGAATATGGTTTTCCCTCTGCGTCACCATCTAAGGCATTCCAATCAACATTTATTATTCCATTTTCCTGTAATGTATTATCAAATTCTTTAAGAGAAGGATCCTTATAATATTTTCTTGTTCCATACCCACCTGGCATTCTTAATACTCTACAATCAAATTCTCCTCCTAAAATACTCTGCATTATATCATTAGTCTTATTAAATTCATCCATAAAATAATCAATATTTAGCTTATTTCCTGGGTATAATTTTTTAAAGTCATGACTATAACTATGATTTGCAATAGCATTTCCACTTTTTAATTCTTCTTTTAAATACTCTTGTCTTTTAGAGTCCTTTTCTATACTACTTCCTAAAACAAAAAATGTTCCATGTACATCCTTGTCTTTTAATGTATTTAATATTTTCTCTGTTGAATTAGATGGTCCATCATCAAAAGTTAAAAATACATATTTGCCTTCACCTTTATATGTATCATTAGCCATTGCTTGTACATCTTTAGCATCAACTGCATATTTATCTGCTTCATATGTAATATTCATTCCAGGCATTACATCATCTGGATTAGGCTTTATAACCTTTTCCTGCTCTGCTTGTTCTTCATTAATTGAAGCCTTATTGGCTAAATTGCTACCTATCATTGTAACAACTTTTATTCCACCCCATAATAATAGTATAATTGCTAAAACTCCTAAAAATATTTTAAAAAAATTATTTTTATTTGAGTTTCTTTTTTTAGAAAAAATTTCTTTACTCATTCTTTCCTCCTATGTTTAATTTATATATTTTAGAATTAGTCCATTTCTCACTTAAATAATTATCTTTTAATTTTTTTAATTTATCATTTCAAAAAAGTTACATTTTTTTAATAATTATAAAATTGACTTTAACCTAAATCTTATTATATATCAAATGAAAGTATATTTTCCAATAAAAATGAGAATAAATTCTATCACCATACTTTTCTAGAATTTATTCTCATGATTAGATTTATTAACTTAAATTATTCTTAAAATACATAAGTCCATACATACCTACTGAAATTCCTAAAAATATTAATTGAATAAAAGAAAGTCCACTTATTAAACGATTGTTAACTTTCCCATAAATAAAAATCCTTCTTAAGACTTCTATTATTAAAAATATAGTTAAAGTTTTAAGATATATTTGTTTTTTCTCTAAATATTTGCCGTAACACACATATATAAGATATATAATACAAGTTACAACAATAAAGCTTATAATAAAATCTTTATTTATCATCCTATCCCCCCTCACTAAAACTATATTTTTATTTAAATTTACAATTCTATATTTTTATTTTACAATAAAAATTGCTGAATAAATATAAAGGATGGTTTAATAATGACGAAATTTTATAAATTTTTAATTTCTATAATAATATTAGCCTTAGTTTGTGTTATATTTTTCCTGGCTAAGAGTAATATATTAAATTTAGATAGCTTAAAAAACTTAATTTTAAGTTCTGGATATTTTGCTCCCCTAATTTATATAATAGCCTTTGCCTTAGTTCCATTAACTTTTTTCCCTGATTCAGTACTAGCAATCTTAGGTGGAAGTATATTTGGACTAGGAGGAGGATTCTTATATACAAGTATTGGTGCCTTAATAGGAGGAAGTATATCTTTCTTTATTTCTAGAATCCTTGGTCAATCCTTTGTGGAAAAGTTTGAAAATGATAAGCTTAAAAACATACAGGAATTATTAAAAGACAATGGATTTTTAATGATTCTACTTTTAAGATTAATTCCTCTTTTCCCCTTTGATTTAATAAGCTACGGAGCTGGTCTTACTAAAATATCATATAAAGACTTTGCTTTAGGTACCCTAATAGGAACTATTCCTGGTATATTAGTTTTTGTAAATCTAGGTGCTCAATGGATTACTTTTAACAAAACAAGTATATATCTATCTGTAAGTCTATTAATATTATTTATAATAGTATCTGTATTCTTAAAGAAAATTTATATAAATAAGCATTTAGCAAAAGAGAATTAAATCTTTAAAAATAAAAAATAGTCCAAGGACCTTTTCTTCCTAGGACTATTTTTTATTTATAGATCTTTATAGTTACTTATGTTTATTGGTTCTATATTATTTTGTCTTGCCCATCTGTTAAACATATTAAACACATGTTTTTCATCTAATTTTTCTCTTAATAAATTTTCATCTTCTTTATTACAAGCTAAGTATTCTTTAAATAAACCCTTCTTATCATCTGATAAGGATTTTATAAATTCTTCTCTCTTTTCTGCTGATATATTATTAAACTGATTTTTAAAGTCAAAGTTAAAATCCTTTCCTGCCTTTCCATTAGTATCTTTAGAAAAACTCTTAAATACCATTTTTATTTTATACATTGACTCAAATAATAATCCTACAGCAAATAATATTATTCCTACTAAAATTAAAGCTTTCACTTAATCATCTCCAAACTAAATTTTTATTTAAACTATATGAAGTAAAAAGGAGTATATTAAAATTTAACTCCAAAGAAATTCTACCATAGTTTTCTTTGTAAATATAATTTTAATACACTCTCTCTAAATTAACTTATATAATTCATAGGATTTACCCATTCACCATTTATCATTATACCAAAATGAAGGTGAGGTCCTGTACTATATCCTGTTGATCCTACATAGGCAATTACTTGTCCTTGTGATACATGTTGACCAGCTTGTACAGCTAGTCTAGATGAATGTCCATATAAAGTACTTGTTCCATCTCCATGATCTATTATAACCATATTACCATAGGCAGTATTCCATCCTGCTTCAACAACAGTACCTGACTTTGATGCAAGAATAGGTGTTCCATAAGATGCTCCTAAGTCAGCCCCTGTATGAACACTTCTTTTTCCAGTAACAGGATGCACTCTAGGTCCGAAGGGATCTGTAACTCCACCTGGAGCTGGTCTCATAAATCCACTTGAGGAATTAGCCTTTGTCTCTGAATTTCCCTCATTACTAGATGAGCTTGATTCCTCTGTACTTTTATTGTTTGTACTACTTTTACTATTATTATCACTATTTACCTTAACACTTTTTTTCTCATTAATTAAATTATTTATATAATCTTTAAGATTAGCATTATCTTCTTCGTAACTATTAATTTCATCTAATACTGTTCTTTCTTTTTCACTTAAGCTATTTATTTCAGCTTGTTTTTCTTCTTCTAAAGAATTTAATTCATTTAATTGAGATTGATACTGACTTACTAAGGTATCATATTCTTTCTTCTCATTTTCTAACTTAGTTTTTTTACTTGATAAGTCTTCTTCTTGACTTTTTAATTGAGATTCTTCACTTTTTAATTCACTTTGAACCTTCTTTATATCATCAATTAACTTATTATCTGTGTCTACCACATATTTTATGCTTGATACATTACTTATAAAGTCCCCTACATTTTTTGATTCAAGCATTATGTATAAAAACTGATTGCTTAAATTAGATTTATAAGCACTTCTTATTCTACCTGAAAGTATTTCTTCTTTTTCTTCTTCTTCCTTTTTCTTCTTATCTATATTACTTTGAATATCATTAATTTGTCCTTGAAGTTTATCTATACTATCCTTTAAGGAGTCAATATTACCTTTATATTCATCAACCTTCTTTTGAGAAGTAAGTAACTTTTGATTTTTATCAGCTACTTGTTTTTGTATTTCATCTAATTTACTTTGAGATTTACTCTTCTCAGAATTTATATCACTTTGTTTATCTTTAAGATCATCTATTTTATTTTTATTACTATCAATTTCTTGTTGAGCTTCTTCTGTAGTCTTAGCTTGTACAATATTAGTGCTATTTATTGAAACCGCAAAAATCATTGATATACTAAGTATAATTGCAGTTAATTTTCTCTTGTTCATAATATTTCACCTATTTCTTCTTTAAATATATTATTTTACTAAAACACTACACATCAACATATTATACACCATAAAAATAATTTTGTTAATATAATAAGTATATATAGTAAATTAAATTAATATCCTCTTAACTATGCTTTTAAAAAGACTATACAAAAACATACTTTTCTTAAGTAATATGCTTTTATATAGTCCTTAATTATAAATTAAAATTTTTCATTTTTTATTTCATTAATTATAAATTAAAATTTTTCATTTTTTATTTCATTATCTATAAGTTCTTCTAGAGTTTTAAACTTACTTTTTCTTTTTAAGTAATGTTTTTTTATGCTATCTTCCATTTCTGATAGTGAAACTTCAGCATAAAACTCTTCTTCCTTGAAATCATGTTTCATTCTTTCATATATTCTTTTTATTATATTCTCTCTATCTTTACTACTTATTTCTTTACTCATAATCATTCACTCCCTATACAAGTTAATAATTTATTAATAATTATATTATACACATGGACTAAAATATATTAAAGTAATTAATTAAAATTATTCACCAAATCTTCTATTAATATCTATACTATTACTAGATTTTAAACTTAGGAGGTTTTTTTATGAGTAAATCTGCTTGGGACTATACCTTAGAAATTCTATCCTTAATGGGTGACATTGATTATTACAATGATTTGTTAAGTAAAAATCTTAACAAGAAAGAGCGAGAAGTGTATTCTAAAAAAGTAGACGCACTAGAAAGTAAGTTCTTCTCTTTAAAAGAAAAGCTAAAAAACACATCAATTTTTTAATGAAAAAAAGGTCCAACAAAAGTTGAACCTTTAAACAAACTCAATTAATGTTCCCAAATATGCCGTCACACTTACAATTTTATACCTGCCTCTCGCAGGTGGGTTTTACGCAAACTAACTCGATCATCTTCCGTCACAAAAGTGAAGTAAAACTTGAAGCCCGATTTCATTAGCTGTTTTGCAAATCCCGTATTTCTCATGTAGGTTAAAATTAATAAGCTTCGCGTACATCTCAGGATTAATCATGTTTTTATTATAACACAAGATATAAAAAAAGCAACATTGAATTTTTAGAATGTTTTTACTATTAAGATAGTTTTAGTTAAGTATAAACTTAAAACTATTCTAAAAACTATTTTAATTCATCTAAAATATCATCTATTTCTAGTTCTTCATCCTCTGGTAAGAACACAGCTAAGAACTGTTTTCCTGAATAATTGCTAGCTTCTATTTCATATCCTTCAGCTTTAGCTATTATTTCAAAGTCTTCCATAACTTCTTCTAAAATCTCTTCAACACTATCTGTTGCAATATCATCTAAATATGGAATAACACCTTCCACAATCCATGGATTACTATCTTCTTCATAGTCTGTTTCATCATTTGCACAAGCTTTAGCTCCTTGTATTTCTACATCTTCAAAATCATAATAAAATTTAAGAGCTAATCTGTTATCTTCTGAAGAAACTTCCTCTATTTCTGTTAATCCATTAGTAGATAAAAAATTTATTATTCTATACTTTTCCATAATATTTACCTCTTTTTAGTATAATAACTTCTTATATTCTTTTTTTACTAATCTAAATTCTTCATCATCTTCAACTAAGTTATATTCAACTGAATCATTTACTTTATCAACTCTAAAAACAAAGTCATCAGCTTCATCTCCGTTACCTTCTACTGGTGAAAGAACTATATATTCTTTTTTGTTCTTTTCTCCTAAATATATTTTAGCAACAACCTCAAATTCAACTTTATTTCCCTCTTCATCTCTAAAAGCCATTATTTGTTTTTCTTCCATTATTTCTCCTCCTAAATCAACCTATTAAAGGTGATTTTTCCTCTTTATAAAATATATATTCATAATGTAACGCTCTAGTTAAAACCACATAAAGAAGTTTCTTATCTATTTCATTATCATTATAATTTTCCTTATTTAAATTATAAACTATAGTACAGTCAAATTCTAATCCTTTAGTAAGATATGACGGTATAATTATTAAGTTCAAATCAAACTCTTTTTGATCATCTTTAATTAATTCAAAGTCATAATTTGAATATTTCTTAACTAAAGTTCTTATCTTCTTACATTCATCAATGGTTTTACCCACTATAGCTATTGAAGTTTTTCCTTCATCTTTTACTTTTTTAACTATGTTATCTAATCTTTCACAAAATTCTTTTGCATTATTAAACTTAATTTCCTCTGGAACCATTCCATGTCTTAAAACTGGCTTTGCTGGCTCTTCATAGGTATTTTGTTTAACTAAAACCTTATTTGCATAATTTATTATCTCTACTGTACTTCTATAGCTTTGGCTTAAGTGCTTATACTCTGCATTTTCATCATAAACTAATTTAATAGCTTCTTTCCAATCATTAATGCCCTTAAATGAATATATTCCCTGTCCAATATCTCCAACTATTGTTAGAGACTTTCCTGAAGCCATCATAGACATAACATATAACTGTAGCATGGAATAGTCCTGAGCCTCATCAATAACAATATGTTTTAGTAAGCTGCTCTCTTCTATGCCTTCTATTCTAAACTTCAAATAAAGCATAGCTGCTAAGTCATCTGAATCTATTATTTTTTTATCTATATTATTAGCCAAATTTTCTCTCATATATTCAGCCAACTTATCTGGTATTTTCCCACCTGTTACTTCATTAAAAATCTCCTTGTTTTCAAAGAAATTTTTATAAACATTAGTTGTATCTATACCCTTCCATCTATTGAAGTATTCATTAAATTCTTTTCTAGCAGACTTTTTTATTTCTTTTTTATGATTATCTCTCTCATCATAAAGCTCTATAAGTTTTTCTCTTCTTTCCTTAGAATCTTCCATACTTTTTTTAAGTCTAGCTATTCTATACTCATACTGAAAATCAACTTTATCTAAAACCTTACTTACCTTTTCTCCTAATTTCTTAGAAAAATAGTTTTTGATTTCATCCTTTCTCTTGTTAACAGGATATTTTATTAAATCTTTTAAAAATAATCTTTTTATCTCCTTTGAATCAAAAACTGAATATCCACAAATTCTTATATTATCTATATCGCTATCTTCTCTTTCAAGAATTTGAATATATCTATCTAACATTTCTTTAAATAATATAGACCCTTTTATTTTACTATCATTCATTATATATTTATTTTTTTCTAAATCATTTTCTAAAATTTCTACTAATTTTTTATCCTTAGTTATAACTTTGCCTTTCATACCTAACTTTTTTAAAGCTAATTCTTCAAAAGTTTTTTGTTCAACCTTATCTACTCCTAAATTAGGTAATACTTCAGAAATATAATCTAAAAATATTTTATTTGGTGCTATAACTAAAATATCTTCTCCAGTTATGGTTTCCTTATATCTATATAATAAATAAGCTAGTCTATGAAGAGCTACAGTGGTTTTTCCTGAACCTGCTGACCCTTGTATTATTAAAGGTGAATTTTTAGGTGCTCTTATTATATCATTCTGTTCTTTTTGTATAGTAGCTACTACATCTTTTAATTTAGTACCTGTGCTATTTTCTAAATTAATTCTAAGGAATTCGTCTATTAACCCATCCCCTTCTTCATTAAGACCAGATTTTAAAATAATTTCATTAATTCCCTCATCAAAACATTCCTTTAAGTTATGCTCATTATCAAAAAGAAATTTTCTCTTTAAGCTAAGCTCCCCCTCAATAACTCCAATAGGTGCCTTATAATATGCCTCTCCTTGAGTACCACTATAATAAAGATCAGCTAGTGGAGCTCTCCAATCTATTACCTTTTCTTCTCCTTCTAGCATATCTCCAAGTCCACATTTACCTATATAAAAACTTTCAAAATCTTTTCTATATTCCCTAAAATCTATTCTTGCAAAGTATGGCTTATTATAAGCTTCTTTAAATTTTTCTTCTTCCTTTGATAAAAAGTCCACAGACTTCTTAACTATTTCTATCTCTGGATCATAGGCTCCCTTAGATTTCTTATTTAAAGCATCTAATTTTTCATTTGCTTTTAACTTTTCACCTTCTAATCTTTCCTCTTCACTTTCAATCCACCTTTTAGTTTCTGAAAGGACTTCTCTCTCATAAGTTAAAATCTTATTACCACTCATAATAAATACCTCCCTCACTAAATAGTCCTATTTAATTTCTCATTTAAATCACAAATAATAAAATAAAAATTTTTAAATTCTAAAATATACCTTAAAAAAGGTGTAAAAGACTACTTCATTATTATTTACTAACAATGTAAGTCCTTTTACACCTTTATTTCACGAAATATGTTTTAATCATTTAAATTCTTCTATAATCCTAATCCATTTAGCTAAAATCATATTAAAGATAGAATATATTTTAGGTATAATCAATTTATTTTCCTTCATAAAGTCATTATTATAACTTGCCTACATCATATTGTTAATTATATTAGATTTTATTATTAAGTTCAATTATATTTTCTATTACAAAATCTATTAATATACTCTAAAATCATAAACCTATCAATTAACCTTTACTAAAAACAATATTTTAAAATATTAATATGAAACTAAGAATTTCTTATTTAAAATAAATTTTTCTAATTATTTTTTTATAAAAGGACAAAATAAAGTTAGAGGTGATATTCATGAAAAAAATTACAGATAGAACTCCTAGTGAAGCCTTAAACGATAATCTTAAGGGGCTTTATATGGGAATGGATATTTTTAAACGTTACGAAAAAAAATGTAAATCTAATGACTTAAAAAATTTACTAAATGATGTTATAAATCTTTACTCTAAGGAAGCTTGCGAACTTTCAAGTAAAATATCTGCTCTTGGTGATTCACCAGCTTCAAATGTTGGCATTCTAGGAAAAGCTTCTGAAGCTATTTATAACATAAAAACTGTTACAGCTGATACGGATAGTGAAATTCTAGAAGAAAGCATAAAAGCTTTTAAGACAGGTATAATTATGTTTCAAAAGTTTTTACAGGAAAAAGAAGATCAATTAGATAAAGAATCAATTAATCTTGTAAAAAATATAATACAAGAAAATGAAGAACTTAGTAAAAAATTAAATGAGTACTCAAGCCCTCATCAAGCTAACTTTTTCTAAATAAGCAAGGCTATATAAATAGCCTATAAATAAAACTTATAAATTATTTATTAAACAATTTATAAGTTTTATTTAAGCTTTTATATAGCCCAATTTTTATCCCTAGTAAAGGATATATTTAGCCATTTTTCATAATTTATATGGGATAAAGAATTAAATATTTTTTCTCTTAATCTATCCATTTCATCTAATGCTTTAATATTCGATTCTTCATTATATATAAAATCTATTTCTATTCTTAAATCACTGCCTGTTTTAGAAACCCTTGTAATAGACTCTTCAAATTTATATTCTCTCTCTATTCCCTCTACAAGTTTGTCTATTTCTAAAGTTATATTATTATCAGCCTTAAATTCTAAAAGTTCTTTTAATCCATGACTAAAAGATTTTAAAGGCATTTTTATAAACACTGATGAACAAATAATAACCATTAATGGATCTAAGTATCTATTAAACCAAATAAACTCTGTATGCTTAATTATATTTGCTATTAAAAATCCAACTAAAACTCCCATGCTTAATAAAGTATCCATTAACCATTGACTACTTTCTATATTTACTAAACTTGAATTAATAGCTTTCCCTTTTTTCTTCAAGAAATAATATACAATTCCACACCCTATAGTTGATATTAGGGCATATATTAAGGCATACCCATATTGAACTTCATTACCACCAGCTATTAAATCTTTAATAGCTCCTGTAAGTGAATATGCACACATAATAAAAATTGCTAAGGATTTAATTATTACTATTAAAGGTTCTATGACCTTCTTTCCAAAAGAAGAATTATCATAATCCTCTTTATTTATATAAATACTTCCTATTAAGGCTAGTAATGATAAAATCACACCACCTAAAGAGTACATTGCATCAAATAAAATCATCTCCGACTTTACAGTTCATCCCCATGCTATTCCTAACACAGCAAAAAACAATGTTCCTAATGTAGATATCTTAAGCAAATAACTTTCCGTCGCCATAAATTTCACCTCAAAATAAACCTTCTAATAATATTTTATGGCTTTTTTCAAGTAAATTCACTAACTAATAAGTCTTAAATATGACACTATTGCATTATCTTTGTCTTTTATAAAATTTAGTGCAAAACATTTTAAGCACTATTTTATATAAGAAAGCTACTTTAAAAACTAATTATTTAACCTAAGACTATATTCAATATTTTCTTTTAATATTAAAGCTTTTTCCTTTGAAGGATAGGGATATTGAAAACTTAAATTCATGTTTATTGATTTTAAAGCTTCAATTAAATCTCTTGCAAAGAACTGTAATACGGCTAAGTAATACCAATATATTGATGATGAATTAAATTTTGTATGATCATTAAAGCATTCATCTAAACTTTCCCAATTATTTTCATAAAGATTTCTTGTATCAATTAGAAAATCTTTTTTATTACTTATTTCTTTACTTCTATTATTTTGATTTATAAAATTTCCTTTTAAAATTACTGTTTGGTCAATTATATTAAAAGAATTCCCTTGCCATTTTAATGTGCTTTCAATTAGACCTATATTATCTGTAGCAGCTTGACCAATAACCTTTTGAACAATACTTAAGTTAGCAACTTCACTTCCCATAGGATAATATGAGTTACATCCCCATACACTACTTATATTTGCTTTCTCCTTTCCTTCTTTTACTTTCCCATCTCCAGAATATACAAAATCCAGATAATATTTAAAATTTTCTTTTATATCAACAATATATTTTTTATTTCTTTCATAGTTAAGTACCTCAACTTTATAATCATCTCTATAAAAAGCACTTACTTTATTTTTCTCATAGAAATCATTTGTATTGAATATTTCCTTTAATTCATTTCCTTCATAAGTAAGAATTTGCCCCTTAACACATCCCCCAAAACAATCACCTATGGATCTTATAAATATATCTAATTTATTTGTATCCTTAAAGTGTTCTAAATGAACTTCAAAATTATAATTATTTTCTGTTAATTCATATCTTAATACCCTTTCTGAATTTCCCTCTTTAATAAGAAGCCAATGTCTATTTAAACATTGGTTAAAGGCACAAGACATAATATAAACTTCGTCATTAATACCATCTCCTGTAACATCACCTAATTTGTAATCTATTATTTTTTCATTATTATTCTCAAGCATATTAACTCCAAATTATATAGTTATATTATTATTTTATCTTCTCTTTCCTTATCTGTTACTTTCATCTAAAAACAAGTGAAATTTAAATTAATTTAGTTTATAATTGAATTAATAACCACTTATAGATTGGAGATAATTAACATGACTAAAAATAAAAATAAAATTTTTATAGTTATATTATCAGTATTAATTTTAATATTAGCTTGTTTTTTTGGAGTAAAAGCAGTTTATAAATCATATTTTGCTCCTAAAGTATCTGTAACTTCAATTAATTCTAACATAGAACTTAATGATTGGAATTTAATAAAAAAATTCCTTCCTAACAATATAAATCTTTCTTTAAAAGAAATAAATGTTAGCTCTACAACTGAATTTTCTGATTCTGAATTAACAGATTTATTTATATTAGCTTTACGTGAAGAACCTGAGGCAATAAAAGATCTTACAGGTTTAAAAGTAGATATAGAAAATGATGATATTAATATTTATGTAGATATAAACTATAAAGATATACCTTTCCAAGGAAAACTTACCTTTACAGCTCAAAGTAAGGATGGTAAAGGAATATTCCACTATAAAGAAGGGAAAGTTGGCTTTATTGATATTTCTAAGGATACTATCTTTAAAAATCTTCAAGATAATTCAATACTTTCCTTTGACAAAACTAATGGAGATATAATCCTTTCCTTTAAGGATATAATAAAATATCTTCAAATAAAATCTATAAAGGTAGAAAATAATAAAATAGTAATAGTATTTAATGGTACTATTCCATTACTTAGCTCAATCTTTCCAAACCTAAATTAAAAAATGGCTTTATCAAAATATAATAATAAAACTTATAAACATATTCCGAGAATTACTAGATTTCGCTAAGAATTTATAATTATTACTCCGAAAATATTACTAAAGCTTCGAAACTTAAGTGAAAGCCCAAATTTTTAATTTGGAATCTTGAACTTATGCAATCGAACTTTGTGAGATTGTATTCCTAAGGAATTAACAGTCTCAGCTTTTTAACGTAATATCTTCTCCGTAATAATTTAAATTCTAAAGCTCATCTAGATATTCTCTTCATATTGTTTATAAGTTTTATCAAAAGGTATTTTGATAAATGCCTTTTTTAATTTCTAACATAAATTTATATATTAAGTGGAATAATAGATTTATTATATATTAGTTTAGGTGATGTTTATGATTGATAAAGTTATAAAGAAATACAATTTAGATGTGGATTCAATGAAACGTGAGGGAACAATTGCTTGTTTAACATTTTTAGCCTCTTGGATATTCTTTGGAATCAATAATGCAATCTTAGCATATCCAATAGCTTTAACCTCCTCAATTCTTTTAAAAGAAAATTTTAAAATAAATCCTTTAGAAAAGACTATACGCCTTTTATTTTTATATTGTTTTATAGTTGTTTTATCTTTTTTAGCATCAAACCATTTTTTATTAGGAATTATAATAAACTTTTTCACCATATTTTTCATAGCTTATAAACTCTCAGTTGCCTATACCCCTTTGTTATACAAACCATTCTTAATGTTATATGTATTTACTTATTTTTATAAGGTAGACTTTCAAGGCTTACCTAGAAGATTATTATCCATATTCTTTGGTTTTAGTTTAATAATAATCTTTCACTTGTTTTTAAACAAGCTAAGTTATAAATCCTTAATAAAAGATAGTATAAATAAATCCTTATTTTTATTAGAAAACCAAGTAGATAACCTTATTTTTAAAAGTTATAATTCAGATTTGCAGCAATCTATCTCTAAAGAACTTACTACTATTTGTTATAACCTTTATACTACAAGAAAGAGAAAAATTTTAACTAATAATTTAGGTAGTATTCAATTTAAAATATATATAATATTAGAAAACTTAAACTTAGATTTATATAATCTAAATAAGCTCTACTTGAAACTTAATTACAACAGTGCCTTAATTAAATCATTTTTAAAGGAATTAAAAAAATCTATAAATATTTTAAGATTATATTTAAATGATGAAATTTCTTATTATGAAATAGATAAACAACTTTATAGGTTAAATAGATTTCATGAAGATTTACCTGATCAATTCACTTTTTTTCATGACTTATCTATTTCAGTAACCAACCTTTATTTATATTTAGCTGACATGACTACTCTTGAAGAAGGTGAAGGATATAAAAGCTATGATTTATGGAAAAATACAGATAAAAACCAATTTAAATTTAGAGATTCTCTACATTTTGGTACAATAAAATTTAATTTTGCCCTAAGGATCTCCTTAACCTTAAGCCTTGTTTTACTTCTTAGCTATTTATTTGATTTTACTAAAATGAGTTGGCTTGGAATAACTATAATGTCCATAATGCAGCCTTATTATGAAGAGACCTTAAATAAAAGTAAAGATAGATTAAAAGGAAATCTTTTAGCTATTTTCCTTGTAATTATTATTTTGAACTTGTTTCAAAGCCAAGTTGTGCATATTATTGTATTAATTTGTAGCCTATATTTAACCTATGGATTTAAAAGCTATTATAAGCTCTCTCTCTTTACTGCCATCTCTGCTATTTGCATGGCATCTCTTAGCTATGGAGTTAATACCTTAGCTATTTTTAGAGTTTTTTATTTAGCTTTAGGTATATTAATAACCTTCTTAGCTAATAAATTTTTATTTCCTTATAACTTAGATCAAGGATTAAAGGAGTTAAGCTTTAAATTAATAAAATATATAAATATATTAGCAGAAGATCTAATAAAAAACCCTTCAAAAAATGAAGAGGAAATAATAAATTTAACCATCCATATAAAACTTATGTGTAATAAGCTTACACTTAGAAATATTCAAAAAAAAGATAAGAACATAAATAAATTAATACTCTTAACTGAAAATCTTACTTCTTCTTTAAGTTACTATACTCTCTTAAAGAAAGATTTAGGATTAGTATGTGGAATAAATAAAGATGAGCTAATTAAGCTTCAAAGTAAATTGCAACGTTACCTTAAAGAAAAGATACCATTAATAGATATAATAAACCTATTAAACTCAACAGTTGATTCTCTTATTAATTGCCCTTACTCTAGGAAAGTAATTTATAACCCTACCTCTAATGGGCTCATATATTAATTAAAACTTACTTCTTAATTAACTATATAATTTTTAAACTAACTAGAATGAAATTTATAATGAGATAAATAAAAAACTTATTTATGTGATTAAGTTATAAACACATATAAAACCAAACTATAAACCTTAATAATATTATCTTAATTTTATAAAAATATAAGAGCTTATATGAAGCTTAATAAAACTTACAATTTTAAAATTAATAAAAATCATTTTTATGCTCTTTGTAAGTTTTATTCATAAGCTATTTTCATATAAGCTCTTTTTATATTAGCAAAACTTATTATTTTAAATCATTTATAGGTTTTATCCTTAACTATATACTAAAGCTCCATGTTTCTTAAATCACTAAATTTATTATCTTATAGTTTATTATTAACCTAAATAATCTACTTTGAATAAATCCATTAGCTCTTCTTCACTTAAGGTATTAAATGTACTTCCTGAACCTAATTCTCCCTCTTCAATAATCTTAGAAATCAATTCCTTCTTCTCCTCTTGAAGAGCTACTACCTTTTCCTCAATAGTTCCCTTAGCTATTAATTTTATAACCTCTACTACATTTTTTTGTCCAATTCTATGAGCTCTATCCGTTGCCTGATTTTCTACTGCTGGGTTCCACCAAGGATCAAAATGGATTACAATATCTGCTGAAGTTAAGTTAAGTCCTGTTCCCCCAGATTTTAAGCTTATTAAAAATACCGAGTTTTCCCCTTCATTAAATTCATTAACCATATTTATTCTTTTCTTAGATGAAACACTTCCATCTAAATAACTAAAAGAAATCTTTTCTTCCTTAAGTCTACTGCTTATATTTTTTAATACTGAAGTAAACTGTGAAAAAACAAGAATTTTATGTCCTTCTTCTATTCCCTGATTTAATATTTCAACTAAGGCCTCTATTTTTGCACTTTCTCCCATATAATCATTTATTGTTACAGCAGGATCTAAAGCTAGTTGTCTAAGTTTAGTTATATAAGATAATATCTCTATTTTACTCTTATTAAACTCCTCTGCATCCTGTTTCTTCTCCATAATTGATAAGGCATTATTAGCATATATTGAATACACCTTTTTCTGCTCTTCTCCTAAATCAACTAAATGCATCTTTTCAATTTTATCAGGTAATTCCTTTATAACATCTTTTTTCTTTCTTCTTAGTATGAAAGGTTTTATAAGGCTATGTATTTCACTTAATACTTCTTCACTTTCATTTAATTTTTTATAATATCTAACAGTGAATCTTTTTCTATCATAAAGATATCCTGGCATTACAAAATCAAAAATTGACCAAAGTTCCATAAGAGAATTTTCCATAGGAGTACCCGTTAAAGCAAACTTATATTCTGAACTTATTTCTTTAACAGCTTCAGAATTTTGAGAATCTGGATTCTTAATAGCTTGAGCTTCGTCAATAAAGCAATAATCAAAGTTTATCTTCTTATATTCCTCTAAATCTCTTTTTAATAGATTATAAGTAGTTATAATTACATCCTTACTCTCTATATCTCTTAAAGCTTCTTCTCTCTTATCTTTTCCTTCATTTAACACCTCTACAACTAAATTAGGTGCAAACTTAGTAAATTCTTCTTTCCAGTTATATATTAAGGAAGTTGGTGCTACTACTAGTGTCTTCTTTCCCTTATTAGAAAGAATAAAGGTAATTGCTTGAAGGGTTTTTCCAAGTCCCATTTCATCTCCAAGAATTCCACCTAAACCTAAATGCTCTAAAGTTTTAAGCCAATTGTATCCAAACTTTTGATACTCTCTAAGATTAGCCTTAAGATCCTTAGGCACTTCAAAGGAAAGTTTATTTATGTTCTTAAATTTACTTTTTAATTCATTTAACTTCTTTTTCCCCTTAATATATCTAATACCCTTCTCTTCTATGTAATTAGCTATATATAATGCCCTACTATTATTTATTTCTAGGCTATTATCCTCTAAATCTCCATTATCCACTGAATCTAATAACTTTAAAAATTGCTTTAACTCTAGCTCTTCTAAATCAAGAAATTCTCCACTTTTAAGTTTAAAAAACTTTAAATTTTCTCTAAAAGCTCTAAGTATTTCACTTGTTTCCTCACTAGGTATATCTCCTATTTTAAAATCGAACTCAAAATAGTTATATCTTCCTGGTTTAATATCTCCCTTTATTCCCTTACTTCCTAAACTTTTTATACCTTTAAAGTTTTCTGAATAGTACACTTCTCCATAATCTTGTAATCTACACACATCATATTTAAAAAAGCTAAATATATATTCATCTCCTAAATAGAAATAAAACTTTTTATTTATTTCTTCAAGGCTAAATCTTTCAATTAAGGCAATAACCTCTTTTTCTTTTTTTATATCTCTATATATTATTTTTTCCTTGCAATCATCAAATATATTAAATTCATAAGAACCATATTTTACTTTTAAGGTTAAAGTTACTTCTTTCCCCTCTTTATCAAAGTAAAAATTAAATTTTACAGGCTCTAAAACTATCTTGTTCATTATATTTTTAGAAAGAACTACATTCTCAGTTAAATCTCTTAAGGAAGGAATTAGCTTTCTAAATACTCTTTCCTCTTCACATTTATCAATCTTTATAACCTTTCCTTCTGAAAATATATCTAAATAATTCTTTATCTTATAGCAAAAATCTTTTTTAGGAATATATATATTAGTTCCATATAAGAATACATCAGCTCTATCGCCTAAAACCTTAGGCATTCCATTTAAGGAGCTAAGTTCAAAATTATTTTTTGAATCCTTTAAAGAAAAATCTATTGGAACCTCTTCAAAAAGCACTTCCCCTTCTACTGCTCTATAAAAAAATCCTTCATTTAAGTAAATTCTATGATCTTTTATAACCCGAAAAAAATCTCTTACTAAATAATTAGGTATCTTTATGCTTTTACCATCTATAAATGTATCCCTGTTTCTTAAGAAGCTTTTTATTGGCTTTTCTATCTCTTTTAAACTTTCTATAAACTCTATTAACTCCCTATCCTTAGTACTTAACTTTTGTTCCCTTATATCAAAAGTAAAAGCCTTACTATATTTAATAGGTATTCTGTTATAGTAAGCTACTAAAAACTGCTCAATATCCTTTAATATATAAAGTTTATTTGAACTCATGGACTTAGCTCCTATTTTAAACTCTGCTAATATGCTATTGCTCCACTCATTTTTATTTATATAAACCTCTATTTTCAACTCTTCCTTATCTGTTTCCTCTTGAAGAATCAAATCTAAAATTTTATTTTCTTTCTTCTTAGCAAATAAGTTTTTATCCTCTTCAAACTCTTTTTTCTTAGCTAAATCCCCTAATGCTTTATAAAAAGTTGCTACTAAATGCTTGCAACAATAATTTTCCTTACTAAACTCATGTTTTTCATAATCAGTACAGGTACAATATGTTGATAAAATCCCCCTAGTTCTAATATCTATCTCTAATTTCGTACTATACTTACTAAATAACTGTTCTGAAATTACTATTCCATTAACGGCTACTAAATCCTCTTCATCTTCTATTTCTACTGACTCCACAAGATCATTATTTATTATTCTTTGTCCCTTAGCATAATTTCTTCCTGTAGTTTCCTCTTTAAACCTTTGTAACAATAAATCTTCAACTAACATATTTACTCCTCTATTTAAGTGCTTCATATCTTATAATTATAACATAAATTTATTTTCTCTGAAAAACTATGTTAACTTTACTTTTTACAAAACTTATTTTTAAGTAAAATGAAGAAAATAAAAAATGAGGTTGTGCCAAAATAGCTTTTAATAAGACTTTTGACACAACCCCAGTAATTATTTTACTGTTCCCCTCTCCACTAAAGAAGGCTCTAAATTTATTATTTTGCTTTTTAAAGATTTATTGTTTATTAAATCCATAAGTAGTTTACAAGAAGATTCCCCAATTTTATATATTGGTTGAGCTATGGTAGTTAATTCTGGCTCCATATAAGAACAAATGTTTATATTATCATAACCTAGTATGCTTATATCTTCAGGTATTTTATATCCGTTTCTTATTAAGTATTTCATACCTCCAATTGCCATAACATCACTACTATAAAAAATTGCATCTACCTTTTTATTGTTTTTAATTATTCTCTCTGTGGCATTTATTCCACCTTCCATAGAGAAATCTGATTCTTCTATTATGGTCTCACTAGATATTCCCAAGTTCTTTGTAGTATTTTGAAAACCTTCCAGTCTTAAATTAGCTATTTCCAAATTAGCTTTTCCTGTAACAAAGGCAATATTCTTCTTACCTTTATTAACTAAGTAATTTACCCCTAATTCAACACCTTTCTTATTATCACAAAATACCCCATTAGCATTTTTTTCATCTGAAACCATTCTATCTATCATAACAAAGGGAATCTTATTGTTTTTTAGAATTTTAATCCACTCTTTACCATCACCACAAGCTGCTATTATAACACCATCTACTAACTTACTAATTAAAAGTTTTAAGTATTCCTCTTCTTTCTTCTTTTCATTGAGAGTGTTGCATAAAATAATACTGTAACCATGCTTTTCACTTTCAATTTCTATGGCCTTTGCCATTTCTGAGAAAAAGGGGTTTTGAATATCTGGTATTATCATCCCTAAAGTATAGCTCTTTTTAGTACTTAAGCTTCTAGCTAAGGAATTTGGTATATAATTCATATCTTTTGCAGCTTTAAATATTTTTTCTCTAGTTTCTTTTGAAACATTTATTTCTTTATTATTTAACACCATAGATACAGTGGTCTTTGATACATTTACTGCTTTAGCTATGTCTAGTAATGTAGTTTTTCCCATTTTACGCAACACCTCTTGTCCGCTTCGTTTTATAACAACAGTAATTATACCATATTATGCCTACCTATAGCCCTACTATTTAGCATATACAAGCATCATTTAATCTTATTAATCAAAGCAAATCTAACCTTTTACTACTTATTTAGTATATACCTTAAGATCTGCTGCTATTTTATCTTTAATGCTTTCACCATTATATATCTTATTAGCTAATTCTACACCTAATGCTCCAATTAAATCTGGTTGTTGAGCTATTGTAGCTGTCATTTCATTATCATCTATAGAATCTTTAGCATCATCATTTCCATCAAAACCTATAACTAATGCATTTATTCCACTAGCCTTAATTGCTTTAACTGCCCCTAAAGCCATTTCATCATTGTGAGCAAATACAACTTGTATATTATGATTAGCTTGAATTATATTTTCCATAACTTGAAGACCTTTTTGTCTATCAAAATCAGCAGCTTGTATTGAAACAAAGTTAAATTTATCATTTTTATCCATTATATTATGGAATCCTTCTCCTCTATCTCTAGTAGCTGATGCCCCTGGAATACCTTGTATCTCAACTACATTTATTGGTCCTTTTTCATCTTTAAACTTATCTAATACATACTCAGCAGCCATTTCTCCACCTTTTATATTATCTGAAGCTATATGACTTGTTATTTTTCCTCCATTAGCTTGTCTATCTAATGTTATAACTGGAATATTACTCTTATTAGCTACTTCAACAGTCTTAACTACAGCATCACTATCTGTTGGATTTATAAGTAAAGCAACAACTCCTAATTGTACTAAATCCTCTACATTTGCTCTTTCCTTAGCTGGATCATTTTGAGAATCTAATACTACTAAATCATATCCTAACTTTTCTGCTTCTTTTTCAGCTCCATCTTTCATATTTACAAAGAATGGGTTATTAAGAGTTGATAATACCATTCCTATTTTAGGCTTATTATCTCTTCCACACCCTATAAATGAAGTCATAAGCATCATGAGCATTAATCCAACTGAAAATATCTTTTTATTTATATGCATAAAACTCACCTCTTAAGCTTCTTAATTTTTTCTGCTCTTTTTATCTAAAAGTACTGCTATTAATATAACTAAACCTTTTACTATTGATTGATAGAATGGTGATACATTCATAAGGTTTAACCCATTATTAAGTACACCTATAATAAGAGCACCTATTAAAGTACCTGTGATTGTTCCTTCTCCTCCTGCTAAAGAAGTTCCTCCTATTACTACAGCAGCGATAGCATCTAATTCAAATCCTGTTCCTGCATTAGGTGAAGCAGATCCTATTCTACTTGTTATTATTACCCCTGCAATAGCTGAAGCAAAACCTGATACTACATAAACTAAAGTTTTTATCTTATCTGTATTTATTCCTGATAATCTTGAAGCATCTTCATTTCCACCTAAAGCATATAAATATCTTCCAAATCTTGTTTGTGATAAAGCATATACTGCTATGATTGCTATGATTATTGTTATTATAACTGGTATTGGCATAAATCCAATTTTACCATTTCCTATTTTAACAAAAGCTTCAGGTAATTTTGATATTGGAGTACCATCTGTAAATACTAAAGTAGCTCCTCTAAATATTGTCATTGTAGCTAAAGTAACTATGAATGCTTGTAATTTTCCCTTTGATACTAATAAACCATTTATTAATCCAACTGCTATACCAATAACAGCTGCCACTATAATTGCTAAGAATACGTTTCCAGTAGACTTAACAATAGAAGCCCCTACAGCACCACTAATAGCTAAAGTAGATCCAACTGATAAGTCTATTCCACCAGTTAAAATTACAAAAGTCATACCTATTGCTATAATTGCATTAACTGAAACTTGTGTAAATACGTTAGTTATATTAGATACACTTAAAAAGTTTGGAGTAACTATAGTAATAACTATGCATAATAATACTAGTCCTATAAGAGATTTATATTTAGATATATTTGCTTTAACATTCGCTTTCATTATGTAATCCTCCCTAATTGTTTATTCCAACGGCTAATTTCATTATACTTTCTTGATTTGCTTCATCTCTATTTAATTCTCCAGAAATTCTTCCTTCACTCATAACCATAATTCTATCACTAATTCCTAAAACCTCTGGTAAATCTGAAGAAATCATTATTATGGCTTTTCCGCTAGCTTTAAGTTCATTTAAAAGCTCATAAATTTCTTTCTTTGCTCCTACGTCTATTCCTCTAGTTGGCTCATCAATTATTAATACTTCTGGAGATAGCATAAGCCATTTAGCAAGTATAACCTTCTGTTGATTACCTCCACTTAAATTTTTAATGAACTGTTCCTTATTTGGAGTTTTTATGTTTATCTTCTTAATATAATACTCTATATCCTTTGCTTCTTCTTTTTTATCAATAGATTTAAACTTATTCTCATATTTCTTTAAGTTACATAAGGTCATATTTTCTCCAACAGACATTCCTAAAATACAGCCCTCTTTTTTTCTATCCTCTGAAAGATAACATATACCATTATTTATGGCATCACTTATACAATTTATATTAATAGGACTTCCATTTAAAGAAATTTCACCACTTGTTTTTTTATATTCTCCAAATATGGTTTTTGCAAGCTCTGTTCTGCCTGATCCCATAAGACCTGCAATTCCTAATATTTCTCCCTGTCTAAGAGTAAATGAAGCTCCTTTAACACCTTCCTTACAGCTAAGATTTTTAACTTCTAAAGCTAAATCTCCTTTTTTAACATCTCTGTATGGAAATTGATCCTCTATGGTTCTTCCAACCATCATTGCTATAAGCTTATCATTATCTATGTCTTTTATTTCTGCACTTCCTGCATATTTACCATCTCTTAATACTTCTACTCTATGACATATTTTAAATATTTCTTCCATTCTATGTGATATGTATATTATTGCTATTCCCTTTTTTCTTAAATTCTCTATTACTTTAAAAAGGTTTTCAGTCTCTACATCAGTTAAGGCTGTAGTAGGCTCGTCCATAATAATTATTCTAGCATTCTTAGTTAAGGCTTTTGCTATTTCTATCATTTGCTTTTCCCCTACATTAAGATTACTAACTAATCTATTTGGATCTATATCACAGCCAATTTGTTCTAAGAACATTTTACTTCTTTCATCTAATAATTTTTTATTTATTCTTCCTGTAAATTTATTATGTTTTTCATTACCTAAAAATATATTTTCTGAAACAGTTAAGTTATTTAAAACACTAAGCTCTTGGTGAATTATTGTTATACCAGCTTCTTCTGCTGATTTAATTCCCTTTACTTCTACTTCACTTCCTTCAATGAATATTTTACCTTCATCTTTTTTATATACTCCACTTAGTATTTTCATTAAAGTTGATTTTCCTGCTCCATTTTCTCCCATTAAAGCAGTAACTTCTCCACCATAAGCCATTAAGCTAACATTATCTAAAGCTTTGACTCCTGGAAAGGATTTTGATACACCTACCATTTTTAGCATTGGTATTCTTTCACCCATTTACTACACCTCCCAAAATAATTCCTATTTTGCAAAGAATATTCCACCCAATAAATACTGAGCAGAATATTCACTTTTACACTTTTAAAAAACAACCCCTGATTTTAAGATTATATTTGCATATGGAGTTTGTTCTCCAGTTCTAACAACTGCCTTACAATCTTTTAATTCTTTCTTTAACTCCTCATGTGATACAAAAGTTATTTTTGTATCTTTTATAATCTCTTTTATTTCTGTAAATAAATTAGGACTTACCTTTTCTGTTTCCTTAGCAATAAGTACCTCTTCTACTTGTAATTCCTCTAAAATAGCTTTTAAAGTTTCTATAAAACCTGGTACACCTTTTATTAAAGCTAAGTCTATTCTCTCAGTTTCCTTTGGTATAGGTAATCCACAATCCCCTATAGCTAACATATCAGTGTGTCCCATCTTTGATATAACTGAACTTATGTTACTATTTAATAAGCTTGTTTTTCTCATAATTACTCTTCTCCCTTATAAATTTCTAAAACTTCCTTTAAATATGGTATTGATGGTTGAGCTCCTTTTCTTTGCACTGCTATTGATGATACCTTATTTCCAAATCTTATGGAGCTAATTAAAGTCTCTTTTCCTAAATTTTTAGTATCTAACTTTGAACTTAATCCTCCAATGAAGCTATCTCCAGCAGCTGTAGTATCTATTGCATTAACTCTATAAGCTGGAACTATTTCACAAAAATCTTTTCCTATTAAAGCTGCTCCCTTTTCACCAAGAGTAATAATTGTAAACTTAACTCCTTTACCTAAGAATACCTCACCAGCTTTTTTAGCATCTTCTATATCTTTTATTTCAATTCCAGTTAAAAGCTCTGCTTCTGTTTCATTTGGAACTATTATATCTGTGTAATTTAATAATTCATCTTTTATTTTTTTAGCTGGAGCTGGATTTAATATTGTAACCTTTCCATTCTCCTTAGCCATTTTAAATGCTTCTATTGTAGTATCCTCTGGTGTTTCAAATTGTGAAATTATAATATCTGATTCTTTTATTAAGCTTTCAGCACTATGTATTTCCTCTTTTGTTAATGTCATATTTGAACCTGCATTAACAATTATTGAATTATTTCCATTATCATTTACCATTATTAAAGCCATTCCTGTTGGCTCTATTCTATCTTCAAAAACATATTTAACATCTATATTATCTTCTACTAATTTATCTCTTAACTCTCTTCCATTTTCATCTTTTCCTATTTTAGAAATCATGAAAACTTCTGCGCCACTTCTTTTAGCTGCTACAGCTTGATTAGCTCCTTTTCCACCAGCTATTTTTTGAAATGACTTAGAAAGTATAGTTTCTCCTACTTTAGGCATATCTTTAACCTTTAAAACTAAATCCATATTCATACTTCCAAGTACACATATCTTATTCATTAATATCCCTCCCTAGTTAACCGCTTCACTGAACCGATTAACTATATAATAATACTTTTGTAAACGATAATCAAGACTTTTTTAGAAAAATATAAAAAAAGAGTATAGATTTTAAAATCTATACTCTTAAATTAGCTATTTATTTTTCAACTAATTCGTACATTTCCTTAGCTCTATCAACGTACATAATACCTTCTAAGTGATCTATTTCATGTAAGAAACATCTTGCTAAAAGATCTTGAGCTTCATAAACTTTTAATTCGCCCTTTTCATTTAAAGCTTGTATTCTTACTGCTCTTGGTCTTTCAACTAATCCCTCATGCATTACATAGCTTAAGCATCCTTCATAGTCTTCATAAGTTTCCTTTGAAACTCCTGTTACCTCTGGATTTATAAGAACATATTCATTCTCACCATCTCCAAAATTTATATAAACAACTCTTTTATTAACTGCTATTTGAGGTGCAGCTAATCCTATTCCTTCTACAGTTGCTAATGTATCTTTTAAATCTTGTATTAATCCTTTAACTTCATTAACATCTTTAACAGGTTCTGAAACCTTTTTTAAAGCTTCATGTCCTATTTGAACTATTTTCTTAACAGCCATTTAACTTCTCCTTTCAAAATTCCTATAAATATATTAAAACATAAAAATATAAATTTTTCACTAATAAATTATATATTATATTCTCTGTAAAATATTATTGACTGTCTTTAAAGCATCTAAGTTAAAACTTATTATACTTTAAAGACAGTCAATACTTATAATATTATCATAATTATTAATAATGATACTAAACTTAAACATCCACTTAGTATGCATATATATGACACAATTTGCTTTACAGACATTCCTCTTTCCTGTAACCTATAATGTATTTGGCTTCTATCAGCTTCATAAACAGGCTTTCCTGATTGAAATCTTCTAAAAATTACAAAGATATTATCAAAAATAGGAACTCCTAAGGCTAATACAGGCACTAATATGGATAATGCTGTTGCTTGTTTAAAAGCACCTTCTAAGGCTATAATAGCTAAAATAAATCCTAAGAAGTTAGCACCTGAATCACCCATAAATACCCGTGCTGGATGTCTATTATATCTTAAAAAGGCTAATATTGACCCTACTAGAGTTATTGACATATATGCAGAGTTAAATTGTCCTTTTGCAAGAGCAACAACAAACATAGTCATAGCAGATATTATGGAAATGCTTCCAGCTAATCCATCCATTCCATCAGACCAGTTTATTACTGTAGTAACCCCAAAAATCCATGTTATTGTAAGTATATATTGAATCCAACCTGAAAATTGAATAAACTCTCCAGTAAAAGGATTATTTATACCTCTAAAAACAATCCCAGCTTTAAAGACCATAGTTGCAGCTAAAATTTGAATTATAACCCTTGGATAAATTGGAAATTCTTTGCCCTTTCCCTTATAATAGTCATCAATTACTCCTATTATTATTACCAAAGTAGATGCTATAAATATAATAAAAGTTTGTGATAATTGCCTTGTAGAATCTATTCCAAAAAGGTATGTTGCAAAGAATCCTATATACATAACAACCCCACCTATTAAAGGTGTTAATTTATCATGCTTTTTTCTACCTGTAGGCTTATCAACAAAACCCTTTTCATTTGCAAATTCAATAAACTTTGGCATTAATAAATATACTATGACAAAAGGAATAAGCATTACAATTAAATACTTAATCATTTTTTCTCCCTCTGTATTAAAAACATTTTTTCTTACATATACTATTCTAGTAGATTAATAAGTCATATTAATGACATTTTAATTAAAATTATTTTATCACTTCTTATTATATCACTAATTAAGAAATTTAATCCTATTTTAATAATTACTCTACTTCATGTTTTAAGCAAACTGAAAATACATGACAAGGTGTTTTCCCTTCTTCTTTTCTTTCGTATTTTTTAACCAGTTCTCTCATTTGTCTATTTACTTCTTTAAACTCTTCTTCATTTAAGTATATGTTCTTATAATTAAAACCTATAGAATCCTCTGCATTGCCAGTATCAACTTTCTCAGATATTCTTTTCATAGTTTGTTCCTTTGAACTATCATAATATTCACTTAAAATATTTAATATTTGAGATTTGTAAACTTGCTTAGCTTCCTTTTTAATTTGATTTCCCTCTATATTGAAGCTTTCTGCAGTTAGATAATAGTATTTTGCTATTATCCCCTTTATTTCTTTTGTTTTTACAAGCTCTAAGATGCCTGCTTTTTCTAATTTTTTAATGTGGTAATGAACTTTTGCTGGTACTTCCCCAAAAAAATCAGCAATTTCCTTTACCGTAGCAGATTCTTGATTATTTCTAAGATAAGTTATTATCTTCAGCCTATAAGGATCTGAATATGCTTTTATTTGCTCCAAAGTTGTTAAATTCATAACACTGTTCATTTTAAGCCCCCCTAATATTTCAGTATAATTTTTACTTATTATACCATATTTTTAGATATTTTACATATATATGGTGTTATTAAAATTTTTATTATATTAAAATATCTATTTTGCTTAATAAGATTATACATTTTATTTTTAAAATAGTAAAGAAAAAAGGCAAATCTTGATGTTTTATTAACATAAGATTGCCTTTTTTATTAATTTAAATATAATTATCCTCTTTGCTCTATCATAGACTTAACTTTCATAAGTCTTGTTAAGGCACTTCTCTCATTTTCATCAAGCTTCATTCTGATGTATCTGATAGTTTCTTTTAATTGAGGAATTGTCATATATTCAAGAGCGTTAACTCTTCTTCTTGTCTTTTCTATCTCGTCTGCCATAAGCTGACCAGATTTCTCAACTTCAGCAAGCTCTAATAACTTTGGTAAAATTCCATATAGTTTAGAAATTGCATCATCAAGTTCAGCTGAAGTATTCATAAAGCCATAAGGATAAATACTACCTTCATCACCTTCTAATTTTCTTTTGAAGTTCATTATAGGCACATTTACACTCATTATGTTTTTATTTCCCACTTCAACCTCAATTTCTTCTTTAGGGTATGCTATAGCTTCCTCTAGGAACTCTGAACTCATAACAGCTCTAGCCATAACGAAGTCTTTTAAGGAACTTCCTAGTTCCTTTTCAACTTCATCTCTTAATTGATTATTATATTTGATAAGATTTATGAATTGTCTCATTAACTCATCTTGCTTATCTTTTAATAATTTATGTCCTCTTGTTGCTGTTGCTAATCTTTTCTTTAGCTTTGAGAGTTCCATTCTAGTAGGATTGACATTTAATCTTTGTGCCATTCTTACTCATCCTCTCCAACAGGCATATACTTTTCAAGATATTCATCTCTAATTCTCTTAAGCTCTGTTCTAGGTAAGATCTTAAGTAATTTCCATCCAAGATTTAGAGTTTCCTCTATTGTTCTGTTAGTTGTGAAACCTTGTGAAACATATTCATTTTCGAAAGCTTCAGCAAATTTAGCGTATGCTTTATCTACATCTGATAATGCTGATTCTCCTAAGATAGCAGCAAGTTCTTTTGCTTGCTTACCTTGAGCATATGCTGAGAATAACTGGTTCATTGTATCAGCGTGATCTTCTCTAGTTTTTCCTTTACCAATACCCTTATCTTTAAGTCTTGATAATGATGGTAAAACATCTATTGGAGGCATTATTCCTTTCTTGTAAAGTTCTCTTGAAAGGATTATTTGTCCCTCAGTGATATATCCAGTTAAGTCTGGAATTGGGTGAGTCTTATCATCTTCAGGCATTGTTAATATTGGAATTTGAGTTATTGAACCTTCTTTTCCAACTAATCTTCCTGCTCTTTCATATAATGTTGAAAGGTCAGTATATAAGTATCCTGGATATCCTCTTCTTCCTGGAACCTCTTTTCTAGCTGCAGAAACTTCTCTTAAAGCTTCACAGTAGTTTGTTATATCTGTCATTATAACAAGAACGTGCATTCCTTTTTCATATGCTAAGTACTCAGCAGTAGTTAATGCCATTCTTGGAGTAGCTATTCTCTCGATAGCTGGGTCTGATGCTAAGTTCATAAATAGAACTGATCTATCTATAGCACCAGTTTTTGTAAACTCATCTACGAAGAATTCAGCTTCTTCGAAAGTTATACCTATAGCAGCGAATACAACTGCGAATTTAGAATCTGAGTTTAAAACTTTTGCTTGTCTTGCAATTTGAGCAGCTAACTCTTTGTGTGGAAGACCTGATCCTGAGAAAACAGGAAGTTTTTGTCCTCTAACTAGAGTGTTAAGTCCATCTATTGCAGAAATACCAGTTTGAATAAATTCTGATGGGTAGTTTCTAGCAACTGGGTTTATAGCTTCTCCATTTATATCTAATCTCTTCTCTGGTATTATGTTTGGACCATTATCTTTTGGTCTTCCCATACCATCGAATACTCTTCCTAACATATCTTCTGAAACACCAATTTCAAGTGGTCTTCCTAAGAATCTTACTTTTGTATTTTTAAGGTTAATTCCTGCTGAACCTTCGAAAAGCTGAACCATAGCTTTATCTCCGTTAACTTCAAGAACTTTACCTCTTCTTAACTCACCAGTTTGCATTTCTATTTCAACTAGTTCATCGTATTTAACACCTTCCACGCCTTCAACAGCCATTAAGGGTCCTACAACTTCTGTAACTGTTCTGTACTCTTTAAGCATTTAGAACACCTCCCTCGCTGATTAACTTGTTCATCTCTGATTTTAATTCAACTAAGATGTCATCCATCTTACTTATTTCTTCTTCTGAAATATATTTACTTCTTGCAATTCTATCTCTAACAGGAAGTTTTAATACTTTATCTAAATAAACTCCAGCTTCTAAAGCTTTTTCAGCCTCATGTTTGAAACTTAAGATTAAGTTTAACATTTTGTACTGTTTATTTAATGAAGTATATGTGTCATTCTCATGGAATGCGTTTTGTTGTAAATAGTCTTCTCTTATTGACTTAGCAACTTCAAGTTTTAATCTATCACCTTCTGAAAGTGCATCCATACCAACAAGTCTTACTATTTCTTCTAAGTTTGCTTCTTCTTGAAGAAGTGCCATAGCTTCTGTTCTTAATGCTGACCAATCATCTGCTACGTGAGCATCCATCCATTCACCCATTTTTTCTAAGTATAATGAGTATGATGTTAACCAGTTAATTGATGGGAAGTGTCTCTTATATGCTAATTGAGCATCTAGTCCCCAGAAAACTTTAACTATTCTTAAAGTTGATTGTGTAACTGGCTCAGATATATCTCCTCCTGGAGGTGATACTGCTCCGATAGCTGTAACAGCTCCTTCTCTTCCATCTTTACCTAAAGCTACAACCTTACCAGCTCTTTCATAATAATCAGCAAGTCTTGATCCTAAGTATGCTGGGTAACCTTCGTCTCCTGGCATTTCTTCAAGTCTTCCTGACATTTCTCTTAAAGCCTCTGCCCAACGTGAAGTTGAGTCAGCCATGATTGATACTGAATATCCCATATCTCTGAAATACTCTGCTATTGTTATACCAGTATATATTGATGCTTCTCTGGCAGCAACTGGCATGTTAGATGTATTAGCTATAAGAACTGTTCTCTTCATTAAGCTTTCCCCAGTTTTAGGGTCTTTAAGTTCTGGGAATTCGTTAAGAACGTCTGTCATCTCGTTACCACGTTCTCCACATCCAACGTAAACAACTATCTCAGTATCTCCCCATTTAGCAACTTGGTGCTGAACTACTGTTTTACCAGCTCCGAAAGGTCCTGGAACTGCAGCTGCTCCACCTTTAGCTACTGGGAAGAAAGTATCTATAACTCTTTGTCCTGTAGTCATTGGCTCAACTGGATTTAATTTTCTTGCATATGGTCTACCTTTTCTTACAGGCCATTTTTGCATTAATGTTAAGTTCTTATCACCTTTTTCAGTTTCTACTACAGCGATAACTTCTTCTACATTAAAATCTCCAGCTTTGATTTCTTTTATTGTACCTTCAACGCCGAAAGGAACCATTATTCTATGAAGAACAACAGCAGTTTCTTGAACTGTTCCTATTACGTCTCCAGCTGAAACCTTATCTCCAACCTTAGCAGTTGGTACAAAAGGCCATTTTTTCTCTCTATTTAAAGATTTAACTTCTACCCCTTTACTTAAGAAAGCAGAATTAGCTGCTTTCATGAAAGCGTCTAGAGGTCTTTGTATTCCATCGAACATTGACTCTATTAGTCCTGGTCCTAATTCTACTGAAAGTGGTTCTCCAGTAGTTATAACTGGGTCCCCAGGTCCAATACCTGATGTTTCTTCATATACCTGGATTGAAGCCTTATCTCCTCTCATTTCAATGATCTCTCCGATAAGACCTTTTTCTCCAACTTTTACAACGTCATATACATTAGCTTCATCCATACCTTCAGCAACTACTAAAGGACCTGAAACCTTGATAATTTTCCCCGTTTTCAAGTTATCTACCTACTTTCTATAAAATGTTAACGCCAACTGCTTTTTCAACGTTATCTGATATTCTTTGTTTTCCTATATTTAGAGTTCCTTGATTGCTTGGAATTAATATTACAGCAGGAAGTACTTGTCTTGTATATCTCTCGATAGTTTCTTCTATATTCTTAGCTACGTGCTCTGTAACAAAGATTACTGCATAACCTGTCATTGCAAGCTTATCAATTGTTTTTCTAGCTTCTTCATCTTCAACTACAGGGAACACATCTATTCCAAGAGCTTTGAAAGCTAAAACTGAATCTTTATCACCTACAACTCCTATTTTCTTATACATATCCATCACGCAGCCTTTCTCTTATTACTTCCTTAGTAATATTGTTTAATTTACCAACCATGATAGTTCTTATTTGCTTTATTTCATTTTCTTTAACATACATATATGTTAAAACTGGCTCTAAACCTTTAGTTACTATTTTAGCTTCCTTCATTATACCCATTATGTGATTATCAATAAGCTTTTCAAATTCACTAACTGATGAAGTCTCTATGTAACTAGCTATACCTTCTCTTAGTACTTGTGAATATTCTTTACTGCTTAAGTTATTAGGAATATTTTCGATTGTATCTAAGTATAAACTTCTAAACTTACTTGCATCTATACTACCACCTGGTACTATAGCATCTAAAAAGAAGTTAACATTTTTATCTTGCTTTTTAGCTCTTAATAATGTTTTTACATTATTTAAATCTATAAGATTAGTAAGATATCTATCTAAAGCCTTATCTTTTATATTTTTCTTATTTGCAATTTCATGAATATGAGCATATAAGTATTGATCTGCGATTAAATCTATAAATTGAGGATCATTAGTTTCCTCAAACTTTTCAAATATTTTTCTTAAGCACTCTTCCATTTTCTTAGGAAGTCTACCAAAATCTTCTCCATTTATTGCAGATTTTAAATCATTTACTCCTACCATACCAACTGGTATTAGCATTTGGGAAAAATCTTTGTCTAAGATTTTCCCCTTAACTAACACTTTTATGTTATGATAGTCATATTTTAAAGCCATAACATCTATGATTTCTTTTAAAGGACTAGCTTCATACATAGTTTTATATAATCTAACTAACTCATTTGATAAAAGAATTTCATAATCATCTGGTCTTCTTACTTCATTCATAAATGCTGCATACTCTGTTTCTTGTAGAACTTTTAATGCACCTTCTGAAGTGTTTGCATCTATCATTCTTTCTATTTGAGCTTTATCAAGGAGTTTCTTTTCGTATACTCTGATTCTAGGAATTAATTGCAAAAATTGCATTGAATCCATTCTTCATCCTCCTTAATCAAATAATACTTTGTTCACCTCAAACTCTAACTCTCCTCTTAAAGAGTTAATTAAAGCTTCAAAGGTATTATTTATTTGTATTCCATTTCTATCTAATATGAAGCCACCATTAAATTTGCCTTCCATATTTAATGTAATACTTCCTTTTTTTCCTTTAGATTCAAGTTCTTTATTTAATGCTTCCAAGAACTCATTGCTAAATATATCTTTATCTTTTTCATTGATTATAATAACTTCTGTTCCTTCTAACTCTAAAGAATCTAAAGTTGAAATAACATAATATTTATAATCTCCATTAGAAAGATTTTGTAATTTTTCTATAGCTTCGTTAAATACTTTTGATATAACGTCTTGCTTAGCTCTTAACATATCATTTCTTACTGATAATTTAGCATTTGAAATTATTCTTGCTTTTTTAACTTCTGCTTCTATATTAGCTTTAGTTATTATTTCTTCTTTATCCGCTTCTGCTCTATTAGTTTTCTTAGATATTATTTTATCTTTTTGTGCTTCAGCGTCAGCTAATATATACTTTTTCTTTTCTTCAGCATCATTTAGAATCTTGGAAGTTAAATTATTTAAATTTGACATTCCCTTCACTTCTCCAATCTTTGCTTACTATTTTATTACGCTTGCACCATTTACTAATAAGAATGATATAACGAATCCTAATAATGCATATGTTTCAACCATTGCTGCGAATATGATACCTTTAGTGTTGTGCTCTGGTCTTTTAGCTAAGATTTGGATACCAGCTGCAGCTGCTTTACCTTGAGATATACCTGACCATAATCCAGCGATAGCTATTGGTAAACAAGCAAATAATAAGTATAATCCTTTAGCTAATGATGCATCACCATTACTGATTTGGTTAAATACTAAGAAACCTATAACGAATCCATAAAGACCTTGTGTACCTGGTAATAATTCAAGAACTAATGCTTTACCAAACTTTTCTGGTTCTTCAGTAACTAATCCCGCTGCTGCTTCCCCAACTATACCAACACCTTTAGCTGATCCTATACCTGACATACCTACAGCTAATGCTATTCCAAAAGCTCCAAATATTAATCCTCCGTAATTTGCCATAAAATATGAAATCCAGTTTTCCATAATTTAATTCCTCCTGAAAATATAATGTTATTTTAATTTAATTTTAACTATAATTTATTTATTTCTTTTTATTGTTATGAATTTATTTATTGTTCTAAATGGTGTGAATGCTTTTCCGCCACCTTCATAGAATTTTGAGAAGTACTCAACGTACTGTAATCTCGCTGTATGAACATATGCTCCAAGTAATGATAAAAGCATGTTAAATGTATGAGCTGCTATAAAGAATAGAGGTCCTACAATTATAACTGCTATTCCTGGGAACATACCTATTATTAGGTTAAGTGCAGCTGCTATTGATCCACCTGCAATACCTAAAGCCATAAGTCTTGTATATGATACTAAGTCTCCTACGTATCCTGTTATACCATATAAGGCATATAAACCTTGACCTATTTGAGCACCTTTTGTTTCTTCATCTCTACCTTGAGTTAAGATTATTAATATTGAACCTACTATTGCTAATACTTTACCTACTAAGCTTATAGGGCCATCAAAGAATAACATTGGAAGACCTATTAAAAGCATAATCCATGATCCTACATCAAATAAAGCATATAAGTATTGCTTATCTCTGATTAACATGTACGCTTTTATAAATAATCCAAAGAATATTTGAACAACCCCAAATCCAACTGATAAAATTAATAACAAGTTGGTATCTCTACTTGGATTTATAAGTCCAAATGGTAATTCAAATCCAAAGGCAGTGCCAAATACTGCTCCTGCAACAGTTGTTGCTATACTTAAATACATAAAGAATTTAGCAAACTTTTCTTGTGCCTCATCTAAATTAAGTAATTTCATAGCTAATAGTGATCCTGCAAATAATACTAGTCCGTATCCTAAGTCTGCAACCATCATTCCAAAGAATACTAGGTAGAAAGGTGTTAAAAGTGGTGTAGGGTCTATTTCATCATATCTTGGTAAGCTATACATTTCTGTTATTGAGTCGAAAGCTGCTGCTGGTCCCTTATTGTGTAATTTAACTGGAACTTCTGCAACCTCTTCTTCTTTAACTTCTTCAAACTCAAGATAATACATATCTCCTACTGAACTTTGTATGATTCCTTCTAAAGAAGAATTATCATTTTTAGGCACCCAACCTTGAATAACAACTACTCTATCTGTTTTTAAGAAGTTTTCACTTGCTTCTTTTCTAAGAAGTATGTTGCTGTAATATTCATAAGCTAATTCTAAAGTTCTCTTTTCTTCTCTGTAATTTGAAAGTACTCCTCTTAAGTCTGTTTTTTGAGCTTCTATTTCTTTTATCTTTAATTTAAACTCTTCAACAAGAACTGAAGCTTTTTCTTTATACTTAGTTTGGAACGCTGAAAAACCAAAGTTCTTTAAAACTTCGTCCATTTCTTCTGCATTTTCTTTCATTGTCATTACAAAGACATATGAATCTTGGTCAGTGTTAGAAATAACTTCTATATAACTTTCCTTGAATTCGCTTTCAATTTCGTTCTTCATGTTTTCAAGGTTTTGACTTGAAATCACACCTAAGAACGCAACTACTTTTTCAAAATTATTTAATTCACCTAGTGGAGCATCGAAACTTTGCCATGGCTCTAAGATTTCTATTTCACCTAAAAGTTTTGTCTTTTCGTTTTCTAGAGTAGCAAGCTCTCTCTCCATTTTCTTAACCTCTGAATAAACGACTTCCCAGTTGCTATTTTCAACCTTTACTTCTAGCTCATCCAAAGTTAAGCTTTCTTTACCAGCTTTTAAAGCCTTAAGTCCTCCAACTTCAGCAACAAACTCTTTTAAGAAGTCTAAAGCTGATCTTGTTTTTGAAACATTTTCTTCTATAAGAGTTGTTTCAGCATCTAAATCATCTTTGCTAAGAGATTCAAAGACTTCATTGCCTTCCACTTTTTCTTCATCTTGTAAGTTTATGAACTCAACTTCTGAAGAACTTTGAATTTTTTTAAGAAGCTTTTCTTTCTCTGATTCAAAGGCAAGTAAGGTGAATTTATTCATCTTAACTATTGCCATTAGTTTTCACAATCCTCTCAATAACTAAATTTACTGCTGAATCAATCTTAGAACCTTTAAGATTTGACACCTCAGCACATTGTTTTTCACCTTCTGAAAGTATGACCTCAGCCTCTTTTCTTCCGGCTTCCTCTGCATTGCTAACAATTCCTCTTGCAACATTTTTAGCTTCTTCTATTATTGAGTTATATCTTTCATCAGCTTCTATTGTTGCATCAGAAATTATTTTTTTGCTTTGCTCATGAGCTTTTTTAATCATTTCATCAGCTTGCAATTCAACTTTTTTAATTTCTTTTATTGCTTCTATTGCCAAAGTTTCACCACCTTTATATAAGGAATTTTTATAAAATATATATTAATACTTTATATAGTATTAATTAACCCTTATTATTAATTATACATGAAAATTAACTTAATTCAACATAATTTTATGTATGTATACATTTTCAAAGTTTTTTTTGCAAAAATCCACATTACATTTTTTTGAATAAAAGATTAAAACTATTAACATTTACAGAAAGTCGTATTAATATCTTTGCATATTGTATATTAATACGACTAATATACTAATAAATTTTTAATTTTCCATTTATTTCATTTCCACTTCTACATATGAATCATAGTCAAAATTCATTTCATCAAATATAAGATATTTTGGTTCAAAGTTAATTTCCCCATTTTTAATGTAATTAATTATATCTATTTCAAATTTTTCTATATGAGCTTTTTTAAATGGCATTTGTCTATCAAAACTATCTTTTATACTTTGCTCATCCTCTTTAGTAATTGTTCTTAATAAAAAGTCTGGTAACCACCTCTTTTTATTAAAGCATAAATAATCAAATTTTAAAACTTCCTTAAATAGACCTTCATCCTCTCCTCCTATCTTCTCAATATAAAAATCTAATAATATCTTATAATATTCAACATTTCCTATACTTCTCTTGAAATTACCCTTTTCTTCAAAGAACATAGCTAAATCATAATAGAAATCAAAAGGTTTCTCATATATGTTTAAGAAGAATTTAATTACATTGTTAAATTTACATGAATTATAATATTTATCAACCATTGCTTCTACTTTCTTTAATAATAAAAGTTCTTCGTAACTTATATCTTTACTTCTTATTATTTCATATGGAGCATAAGGTGAATAAACTATTCCCCACTTTTCAGCTTCTTCTCTCATAGAAGATCCCTTTAATAACTTTAGAAAACCTAATTGAATTTCATCTGGTCTTATAGCATGAACATCATTAAAAGATTTTTTAAATGACTCTAGATCTTCTCCTGGTAGTCCTGCAATTAAATCTAAATGTTGCATTACATTTTTTCCTGCTGCAACTTTTAATACCTTCTCTTTTATATTTTCATATGTAATATATCTATTTATATTATGTAGGACTTCATTATTTGTAGTTTGAACTCCAACCTCTAACTGAAATCTTCCCTTTGGAGCATTATTTAATATTTCTATTTGCTCCTCTGTTAACAGATCTGCTGCAACCTCAAAATGGAATCTTGTCTCTGTGTCCTGTTCGCTTAAATATTTAAGAAGCTCAACTGTATATTCTCTATTACAGTTAAAAGTTCTATCAACAAACTTAACTAATTTTAATCCTCTTTCCATGAAATATTTTAATTCTTTTTTTACTCTTTCTACATCTAAGAATCTAACTCCATGCATTACAGATGAAAGACAATATTTACATTTAAAAGGACATCCCCTTGAAGCTTCATAGTAAACAATCTTATTATTTATATCTTCTTCATAAGTATAAGGGAACACTAATTCATTCATATCCATTTCAGGTCTTTTAGGATTTTCAAAGACTTTTCCATCCCTTTTGTAGTTTAATCCTTTTATATTTTCTATTTTTCCTTCTCCAAGCTTATAAAGAACAAACTCTCTAAAAGTTTTTTCTCCTTCTCCTACTATTACATATTCACCTTCATGATTTTCTAAAAATTCCTTTCCTTCATAAGAAACTTCTGGTCCTCCATAAAGTATTTCTATCTTAGGATCAACAAGTTTTATAAGTTCAGCTAGTCTATTTACAAATTCCATATTCCATATGTAACAGGAGAAAGCCACTACATCTGGTTTCTCCTCAATAATACCTTCTAAAATATTCTCAACTCTATCATTTATTGAAAATTCTTTTATATCACCTTGGAAATCTAAATCCTTTGTAAATGCCTTCAGATACCTCACTGCTAGATTGCTGTGAATGTACTTTGAGTTTATTGCTGTTAGCAGTATTTTCATTATTTATACTTCCTCTCTTTATTCCTTTGATAAATATTATTTTATCACAAACTTTAGTTTCCTCTATTTCAAAATATTTTTCAAGTATTTTTTTTGAGCTATCTACTGTAAATTCATTAGAAATACTATTATCTATAAATTCAAACTCTTTTTCTTTGTTTCCTGTCATTAAAACTTTAACCTTATCATTTACAGTTTCTTTTTTCTGCTTTTCTCTATCCCATATATATAAGTTTCCTCCAAATCTCACATTGCTCCATATGTTTTTTACAACATCTTCAACCTCATTTTTATGCAGTTGACTTAAAGAAAAGAAAAGCACCCCATTATCATATTGATTTCTATATTCTCCATTAAAATTTTCAACATAATAATCTACACTTATTTCACTTTCTGTTTGCTTTAAAATATTATAAATAATTCCATAATTATTTATTCCAACATCTAAAGTGTTACCTTTAAAATTTATGTTACTCATATCAAGTATAACTTCTCTCACCATAATATCACTCCCAATTTATTCCATATTAATTTCTATTATACATTTAAAGAGTAATTCTTTCTATGCTTATTAGAAAAAATTACTCTTATAATTTTATTTTCTATAATTATTTTTTATATTTTAAAATTTAAACTAATTACTTCATTTATTTTTTCTTTAAAGATAGTACAAACTTAACACCTAAAACTCCAATTAATATAAAGTTTATCCCTAGTATAACAAAGTAATTATAAATAGGTATGTTATTTATATTATTACTTTTTTCTAATCTAAAAAGTACCCCCTTATTACCATCTAGTATATAAAGATTGTCCCCTATTATCTTCATATCATTTATATATGAATTTTTATCTAAATATATTAATTCTTTAACCTCTCCCTCCTTTAATAATTTTGAAAGAGTATTATTTTTGTTGTTAAAGAATAAAAATGAATTCTCATCTCCCAAAATTCTTCCTTCTCTATCTATTAATAATGTATTTATATTTCTAGCACTTTCACTTTGGTATAGTGGTTTTGGCATTACATAGCTTTTATGTTCATCTGTTATAAAATTAATTATAGGCTTTCCTTCTTCTCTAAATCTTGGAGAATTAACAGGATCTCCCCCACTATAATCTGGCCAACCATACCAAGTTCCCTTTCCTTCTATTTTATATATATAATCTGAATCTCCACTTAAAGGTCTAAACCCCTCATCTTCAATTCCTCCAACAATTGCAAAAATCTCTCCTGAACTATTTAAATCAAAGCCTTTAACATTTCTTATTCCATAAGAATATAATTGCTTTTTCTTATTTTCTATATCAAATTCTATAATAGCTCCATTACCTAATATATTTCCTTTTACCTTTTCTCCCTTTGTTGTCTTAGTGTTATAGGGCACAAAAGCTCCCTTTTTATTTTCATCATAATTCCTTCCACTTAAAACAATATCTACTGGAGGAATATCAGGATTTTCTCCCTCTTTATCTACTATTCCAGAATTTGTAGAAGTCCCTATAGTTAAATAAAGCTTTCCTTCATTTATTAAAATTCTAGTATCCACTTTATTTATTCCCTTATTAGGAATGTCCTCAATTAAAACTTCTCTTTCTGAGCTTTTTATATTGTAAGATACTAACTTTTCATCTAAAGTATAATATAAAAATTCATTATAATATTCTAAATCATATATATTTCCCTCTTCATTTACCTCTAGAAATACATTATTATTTCTATCTATTTTCAAAATCTTATTTTCTAATGCTATATAAATATTCTCTTCATTGTTACATAAGGCTCTCGCTCCCTTTAACCCCTTTAATATTAACTCTTCACTAAACTCTTCACTTTCTAAATATTTACCATCTTTATTAGTAAAAAAACATATTATACTTCCTAGTAATGCACTAATTAAAATCAAACTTATAAACTTTATAACATTCTTCATATTCCCTCCCTAAAAAGCCTTATTAATAAATTTCAACAATTAGAAACTCATAGATAATTAATAATAATTACCTCCTATATAATGAATATTTAACATAAGTTGTGAATATTCATTATTATTGAACTTTTAAATAGGGTGGTGATTCATTGAGTAAAAATGATTTCTATAAAAACTCTTTCATGCTAACAGCCTCTAACTTAACAACTGGATTATTAGGTTTTATATTTTCTATGTACCTATCAAAGGTATTAGGCCCTGAAGGGATGGGACTTTATGGTATTATAATGCCTATTTATAATTTATTTATATCAATTATGACAGCCGGTATAATTGCATCTATCTCAAAAATAACTGCTGTATATTCAGCAAGAGATGATTATAAAAACATAATTCGAACAATGAAAGTTGTGGCTATTTTTAATTTTATTTGGTGTCTTATAATAGGAATATTCGTATTTTTCTTATCACCTATAATCGGACACTTTTGGGCTAAGGATCCTAGAATAATAAAATCTATAATGGTAACTTGTCCAGCCATGATATTTATAGCACTTTCAAACATATTAAAGGGATTTTTCTATGGAACTTCAAAAATCACAGTTCCTTCTTTTATAGATATTTTAGAAAAATCTTTGCGTATCTTTGTTTTAGCTATACTAATTTTCATATTTAAAGCTAAAACTTTAGAGTCTTTAGTTACTTTAGCTTACTTAGCCTTATGCCTTGGAGAACTTCAAAGTTTAATACTTTTATTTGGCTATTTTAAATACTCAATGAGTAAATTCCCAAAAACAAATGCAAAAGGAGAAAGCCGTGCTCAATTATTATTTGATGTTTTAGTAACATCAGTACCTTTATGCTTAAATGGATTTTTAATGAGTATTTTTAGTGTTATATCAACACTTTTAGTTCCTAAACGGCTTATGGTTGCAGGATTTACTTATTCTCAAGCACTTTCTCTCATAGGAAAGTATTCTTCTATGGCTATGTCCATAGTAACTTTTCCTATAATTATAGTTTCTTCAATAAATACTATGCTAATACCTGACCTATCTCAAACATTAAGTAAAGGGAATTATCTTTCAGCTACTAAAAGAATTAGAGATGTTATTAAAATAGCTTTTTTAATAGGTATTTGTACCACAGTCATTGGCCTATGTGTTCCTGACTCTTTAGGTAAATTATTCTTTGGAAGAGATGATTTAGGAGAATATATAAGAATAACATCATTAATGATGCCAATAGTATTTACTTCAAACACTATGTATGGAATCTTAAATGGACTTGGAAGACAAAACGTAATTTTAAGAAACACTATAATAACAGAAGTTTTAGAAGTTACATTATTATTTTTCTTAACTGCAATACCATCTATAAATATTTATGGCTATGCAATAACTATGCTTATAATTTCATCCCTTTCTCTTTGTTTAAACCTTTATGAAATATATAAAAATATAAACATAGGTTTATCCTTATCAAACTTCTTAATATATATACTAACAGGAGTTTTAACCTATATATGCTTAAGCCCACTTTCACTAAAGCTTTCTTTTATTGATTTTAGGGTTCAAGTTTTAGCTGTAACTTCCATAGCAGCTTCTATATTCATATTTTTAATAATAAAAGAGAAATTTTCCTCAAGGTTTAGAAAAATCTCTTTAAAGAGCAGATAAGGCTATACTATTTAGTATAGCCTTCCTTTTTTGAAAAAACCTTAAACTCTTTAGTTTCTCCAAGAACTCTCATTATTTTCAAACCTTTTTCTTCATTTAAGTTATAATGTTTTATTCCTAGCTTTTCTATGGATTCTCCATTTTCTAAATCTTCTATTATAACTAAAGGCTTTAATCTCTTAACTAATTTTTTCACTTCTTTTTTACTTTCTTTCTCTGAATCAATTAAATTTAAAATTTCAACTCTACACTCCTCTATATTGCTAAGGTTAATTGCACTATCATAAGCCTCTTCTGATAAAACAGCTAGCTTAATATTATCTACAGTGGCAAAAATCATACCTTCCTTAGAACCCTCTATTTTTTTTGCATTTAAAGAAATGCTTTCCTTATTATAATTAAATCCCTCTTCCATAGATGCTATTTCTATATTTTTTCCCTTTAAAATATTAATTACCTCTTCACTTACTCCCTTTAAAGTGGGAAGAAGTATTTTCTTTACACTACTTTTATTTATGAACTTATTTAGAAGCTCATCTGTTTCTTCTTCCATAGATCTTAAAACAAGCAAATCAATTTCCTTTAAATTTTCTTTATTTATTCCTTCTAAAATCCCCTCTACATTATCACCTTCACTTATAAGAACAGTTTCACCAGTGCTTCTTAAAATTAAAATCTCTTCATCATAACTTAGAAATTCTATAGTATTAGGATTTTCCTTTGCAAAAGCAGTATTACCTCCAATGAATAAACATGATATTAAACTTATAAGAAATATTATTCCATTCACTTTTATTTTTCTCATAAAATTCACCACCTATACCAATAAAATCCCCAGAAAATTATTTTTTATACTAAAAAATATAATAATAAAAAAGAGCCTATAGAGTAAAAACTCCATATAGCTCTATATTATATTATATTATTTTAATCTAGTACCAAATTCATCTTGCTCAATTAAACCTTTTTTCATAAGTCCACCTAAGGCCATTTTAAAGTAATTTTTAGAAGTTTTAAAAGTATTTCTTATTTCATCTGGAGTACTCTTATCATTTAAGCTCATAACTCCACCATTTTCTTTTAAGTAATTTAATATAGTATCTCCTAATTCATTTCTTTCCTTAAGTTTATGATTTCTTAAAGATAATCCTACTATTCCATCTTCATAAACCTTTATTATCTTACCTTTTATATTATCTCCAGGCTTAATATTTGTAAAATATTCATTTTTAAGAACTACAGCTCTATGTTTATTATCTATTGCTACTCTTAAAGAACCATTAGTTTGGTATCCATAAACTATTCCTGAAACTTCTGTTCCCATTTTAGGTTCTTCTATTTCATCTAAATATTTATCAATCTCTGTTGTTGCTGCTAATCTACCTGTTTTATCAACATAAATATATACTAAGTACTTTTTACCCTCTTCCATTTTGTACTTTTGTTCTTTTAATGGAACAAGTATATCTCTTTCTAAACCAAAGTCAACAAAAGCACCTATCTTAGTAATGGCTTTAACCTCTAATAAAGCAACATCTCCCACAACTGCTAAAGGCTCTTTTAATGTAGCTATAAGTCTATCCCTAGAATCTCTGTAGATAAAAGCTTCTACTTCATCTCCAACCTTTATTTCTTTTCCATCTAAATTTCCAGTTGGAATTAATATATCATCTGAAGTATTTCTAGTTCCTCTGTCTAAGTAGTATCCAAAATCCGCTTCTCTCACTACTTTCATTTTATTAAATTGTCCTATGTTTATTATCATAAGCTCCTCCTTTATTTAATATAAAGATTTTTCATCTTTACATATTCTCTTCTTGAATTTTTTATACTTTCAATTTCATCTTCAGTAAGTTTTCTAACAACCTTCCCTGGAACTCCCATGACTAAAACGCCCTCTGGTATTTCCTTGTTTTGACTTACTAAAGTTCCAGCAGCAATCATAGTATTTTTTCCTATTTTTGCTCCATTTAATATTATTGCTCCCATACCAATTAGGCATTCATCCTCTATCTTACACCCATGTATTATAGCACCATGTCCTATAGTAACACCATGACCAATTTCAACTTTATATTCTTTATCACCATGCAATACTGCATTATCTTGTACATTGGTTTCATTTCCTATTTTAATTAAGTTGTAGTCTCCCCTTATTACAGCTCCAAACCAAATTCCACAATCTTTTCCTATAGTAACATCTCCAATAATATCACTACTGTGAGCTATAAATGTTTTTTCTCCTACTTTAGGCTTATTTCCTCTAATTTCAATTAACATGTGATCACCTCTTAGTCATTCTTGTAATTTTATCATATGAAAGTAGACTATGTCTACTTATGCCTTTTGTATGCTTAATTTAATCTTTTCTATATTAAAGATTTCCCTTATAAAAATTAAGACATTTTAAGCTAAATATACTTAACATTATATCCATAAAAATCATATATAAAAGTAATAAAAAAATACATTTAATTTATATATCATAAATATTATATATTATACTAATATTTATAAAGAGGTATTAATGGATAAAAAAGCTATACCCTTTGATAAACTTAAGTTTTATTATGGAATTCCCCACTCTCATACATCCTTATCAACAGGAAAAAGTAGTCCTTATGAGTCCTTAGAACATGCTCGTTCCAATGGATTAGACTTTTTAATAATTACTGATCATAATAAATATTTAAGTGAAACTATCAAAGAAAAAAATAAAGAAATTTCAAAATGGGCGTATTTAAATAAATGCATAAATAAATTTAACAAAAAACATTCCGACTTTTTAGCCTTATGTGGTTTTGAAGCCAAATCAACAACCTTAGGACACTTAAATATCCTATGTCCTAACACATTTTTCACTGGAATAATTCCAGACATTAAATATCTATTGCTTTGGCTCATTAACGATCATACAGCCCTACTTAGTATTAATCATCCTAAAAATTCTATAGCTAAAAAAATTGAATTCACTCCTATTTTAGATAAACTCTTATGTTCTATAGAGGTTGGGAACGGAATTCCACCTAGTACTTATACAAGATATGATTCTCAATTTTTCTCCCTTTTAGATAAGGGATTTAAACTAGGTGCTATAAATTCCCAAGATAATCATAAATTAAATCAAGGGGATAGTGAAAATTTAACCTGCGTAATTTCACATAAATTAAATAAAAATTCCTTACTTAACGCATTTAAAAATAGACATGTATTTTCAACTGAATCAAAAACTTTAAAAATGTTATTCTCTTTAAACTCAACCTTTATGGGGGGAACAATAACTTTAGATTCCTCCTCAAAAATTAGCCTATATTTACAAGTAGAAGATCATATAAACAAAATATCTAAAGTTCAATTTTTAACTAATCAAGGAAAAATAATTAAAGAAATTAAAGATATAGATTTGCATAATGTTAAATATATTTTTGAAAAAGAAGTTTCTGTAAGTGAAACTTGGTTTGTAGCTAAAGTTTATTTAAATAACAATAAAGAGGCCATGTCCTCTCCAATCTTTGTTACTTATGAATAAAAAAACAAACTCCATTAATAATGGAGTTTATTTTTTTGAATCCTTATTATGTTTAACTCTATTTGGTTTTGCCTTTGGTTTAATAACAACTTTTTTCTCTTTTTTAAGTTTTGGATATCCATTTCTAAGAATATCTAAGAACCATAAGAATAATATAGTTGCTACTGCAGAAATTGCTAACACAATCCACTGATTCATAGGGATGAACGTAGGAATAAGGAAGATTATTATTGCTGCAGCTAAAATTATCCATTTATTAATTTTAACTTTGTTAAATACAAATCTACTTAATAATGAAAATCCCCCGAAAATCACTACTGCTAAAAGTATTATTTGTAAAATTAATACAAATATTCCCATAGTTTTGCCTCCTTGCATAATACTCCTTATATAATATATTAGTCTAAAAGAAAAACATTTTCAAGTTTTTAATTTTTAAACTTGTTCTCACAAAATTAACATTTACAATATCATTTTTATTAATGTGTTAAATTAATAAAAATATATTTGTGATTTTCAAAAGTATATATAGTATTTCTATAAAAAATTTGATAAAATAGAATTATCATTTTATTCAAATTTTAAAGAGGTGATACTATGTCTTTAATAAACACATCAACTCATTTAGATGAATTAGATTTACAAATTTTAGATATCCTAATTAAAGATTGCAGAACTCCTTACTTAGAGATAGCAAGAATATGCCATGTTTCAGGTGGTACAATCCATGTTAGAATGAAAAAGATGGAAGACTTAGGAATTATAAAAGGTACAAGAATACTTTTAAATTTACCTAAATTAGGTTATGACGTTACATGTTTCGTTGGTATTCATGTTAACTCAACTTCATCATATACTCATGTTTTTGATGAACTTTCAAAAATTAAAGAAGTAGTTGAAATTCATTTAATAACTGGAGGTTATGCTATTTTCGCTAAGGTTATTTGCAAGAGCATATCAGATCTTCAAGATATTTTAATGAACAAAATTAATCATATTGAAGGAATAAGCGGAACTGATACCTTTATATCTCTATCTCAACCAATAGATAGAAATATAACTCTTTAAAAAAAGAAATAGCTTAAGCTATTTCTTTTTTTATTATATTTTTAAATATGAATAAAATACAAATTTCTACTAATAATATTAACATATCTTAGAAAAGGATGTGTTAACAATGAAAACATTAAATATTATTGCTCTTACTTTAGTAATAATAGGTGCTCTAAATTGGGGTCTAATTGGTATTATGAATTTTAATTTAGTAGACTCAATCTTTGGAATAGCTTCTATTTGGAGTAGAACAATATATGTATTAGTAGGATTAGCAGGATTATACTGCTTATCATTCTACGGTTATTTCAATCGTATAAAAGACTAAAAATAAAAGGTCTGTATCAAAATAACTTTTTATAAAACTTACAAACAATATGAAGAGAATATCTAGATGAGCTTTAGAATTTAAATTATTACGCAGAAGATATTACGTTAAAAAACTGAGACTGTTCGAAGCGAAGCAAGTTTCGAAGTTTTAGTAATATCTTCGGAGTAATAATTATAAATTCTTAGCGAAATCTAGTAATTCTCAGAATATGTTTGTAAGTTTTATTTGTTATATTTTGATACATACCCTTTTACATTTTTTCAATTATATGAAAAAGTTCTATGGCTGCTTTTTTAGGTCCTTCCTTTTCAAGGCCTAAAACACCTAAACAAGTTTTTATTTGTCCAACCCTCACTTTATTATTAAACATATCTTCAAAATACTTATCTATTATTAAATCCATCTCTTCTTTCTTTTGCACTGGTCCAAAAGGATTAGCAAAATATGATTCCACTAAGCCATTTTCAGTAGTTGTTCCCTTTGCCATTCTAGCACCAGCTTTAAAAATTTTCTTAGCTTCCTCTGGATTATTAAAATATTCAATAGAATTTTCTCCCTCATCTACTCCATCATAATTGTTAGCATAAAGGAAAAGATCTACATCATATCCCTTTATTATCTCATCATACTTACATACTGGCATAAGAAGTCTAGCATTTATCTTATCAGGATTCATAAATATACTTCTATCTATTTCCTTAAAAGCATATCCTTGATCTAAGTCATCAAGTCTTACAAAGGCTCCTATTTCAGTGCCATAGCCCTTAATTACGCCATCTACATTTTTAAATACACCCATATCATCAAAAATTATGGTCATATCACTTATATATTCTTCACTCAAGGCTCTAAAGGCTTCTAAGCTTTCAGATTTCCCTGCTCCACTATCACCCATTATTACAATATTAGCTTCTTTTCCATTTTTAAGCACCACATTTACCATAGCTCCATGAATAGGCATATATCCTCTTTTTATCATTATTATATTGTGAAGAGTTAATATCATTTTTTTCATATATCCAAAATAATCTATTTCTTCACTATAATTAGCATACCCTAGCATTATATTGTTTTTTTCATCATCATAGAAACAAGTTTTTAATTCATCTTCATCATCCTTAGCTCCAAAAACATAAATAATGTCTGGCTTTACCCCTCTACACTCCTCTACAGTTGCTAAATCAAACAAATTACATAAACTTATACCATGAGACATAAAATCTCTATGAAAATATACATAAGCTAATAATTCCCCTACCTTAGCAGGATAACAAAACCATTCTTCACTATTTATATGAGAACCACTTAAAGGATTTTCACTTGTTTCTAAGAATATACCATCCCTAGTATTCTTGCTTGGATAAGTTATAAATGGTGCTTCTAAGGATATTGCATCTATAAATGGAATATGATCTAGTATGGAATATTCCCTTGGACTTGGCCATATTAAATTACTTACCATGATACTTGCATTTCCACCAGCAGAAACCTGTCTAAGTATGTTTGGCATACTTCCTAATAGATTCTTTTGAAGTCTCCTATAAAATCTTAAAATTAAATCATTAAAACTTTTATTAGCATCTACAAAACCTACTGCTGCAATTCCATCTTTTACTTTGTTATTTTGAATAACAGTGTATCTCTCTAATTTTCTCCAAAATGAATAAACATCGTCTATAATATTAGCAAAAGATTTCTTATCCTCAAGCAACCCTTCAAAAGCATCATTAACAACTAATACCTCATCAGCCCCCATCATAGATAATAGCTTTAATGTGCTTATTAAGTACCTAGATATAACCTTTATGTCTTCAGTACCTATGGCTTCACTTAAGAATCTAAAATTATGACTCTTTTTATTTTTAGTCTTTTTTAAATAAGTTTCTAAAACTTTTCTAAATCCTTCGCTATTTATTATGGATTCAAAACTATCACAATACTTTGCAGTAAAGTTCATAGTTACTTTTCCATGCTTTAAGCAAAATTCTTTTCTCATTATTAAGCCCCCTTTTTACTTTTTACAAGTTTAAAGATAAATATCTCCAATTCAATTATATCACCAAAGTTGTATCTTTCCAAAAATTTTCATTGTTTATTTTAATTGTAATTATAAAATTTACAAATTAAAGTTTATTACTTTCACTATCTGTTAATAATCCATTATATGATTAATTATTTTCAAAGGAGTTTTTTAATTGAAAATCACCTCTAAAAAAGTTAGTTTATTTTTAATATTTATACTATTAACCTCAATATTTTTTTACTCTCCTTCATACTCAATTCCAAAGGAGGATTTTATAGTCCATTATATAGATGTAGGACAAGGAGATTCTGCTTTAATTCAAAGCAATGGTAAAAATCTTTTAATAGACGCAGGCACTCCTGAATCTACTAATTCTCTAGTAAAATATTTAAAAAACCTTGGAATTAAAAAGCTTGATTTTATAATAGCCACTCATCCTCATGCTGATCATATTGGAGGTATGGAGTCTATTATTAAAAAATTTCATGTTAACCACTTTTTTGCACCTAAAGTAACAGAAAATACTGATGTATTTAAAAATATGGTAACTGCACTAAAAGAAAAGGATATTAATATAAATACCCTATCTAAATCAAAATCTCTTCCTATAGATTTAGGTGAGAACACTAAAATAGAAGTCTATTCTCCTTCTAATAAAGAGTATGAAAACTTAAATAACTACTCACCTATCCTTAAGATATATTATGGTGAAACCTCTTTTTTGTTTACTGGAGATGCAGAGACTGAAGCAGAAATGGAAGCTGTTAAATCAAATAAAAATTTAAAATCAGATGTGTTAAAGGTAGGCCATCATGGAAGTACAACTTCTTCAACAGATTACTTTTTAAAGGAAGTTTCTCCTAAAATAGCTGTAATTTCTTCAGGGCTAGATAATTCATATGGACATCCAGCAAAAGAAACCCTAAAAAAATTATCTTCCTATAAAACTAAGATTTTTAGAACAGATGAAGATGGAACTATTATTTTAACTTCTAATGGAAAATCTATAAAAAGGCATAAAAACTAAAGGCACCAACAACTGGTGCCTTTAGTTTTTATAGTTTTATTCCTATAATAAACTATTAATTTTCACTTTCTTTACTTTCACTGTCTTCTAAATTAACTAATATCTTTTTCCAACTTAATAATATGTAAAATAAATTTACAACATCTTGTTCATTATAGACAAGTATCTTTTCAACTTTTTCTTTTGGCATTCTTTGAAAATAATCTTTATCCTTTAAAACCTTATGGAATGTTTTTGCTAAATTTGAACCTGAAAGAACATCTCCTTCTCTTTCAATTCCAAATTTCTTTTCCAAAGCTTTAAGACCTATCCCTTGCTTAAAAGTATGCTCATAAATTTTCTGTATATCCACAGATCTAAAGTAATTATTAAAATCAAAGTTTATCCCATATTTATCAAACAAATAATTTATAACTGTAAAGTCATTATTTCCAGAAAAAGTTACTATGTATTTCTTCTTTTTCTCTGCTGCAACCATTATAAAATATTTCTTTGCTAAGTAAAGAATATCTCTCACTTCTCCCTTATGCTCTATCATGTACTGAGTAGTAATGAATTTTGATTTCTCTTCATCAAAATATCCAGCACCAAAAACTCCTATGCACTTTGGTTTTTTATATACATAGTGTTCTAAATCAAAATATACAGCCTGTTTATATATATCATAATTTTCATTAAAAGATAGGGCATTACTAAGATCTAAATCATTTATATCTATTTCATGCTCTTTTATGATCACTCTATCACTCTTTTCTTATATAAACTTATAACAAAAATATTATATCATTATATCATTATTTCGTTAAGTATTAATAAATATTAATTAAATTTTTAATTAATAGAATTTATCAATTGACAAATTCCAGGTAACTTGATATAATTTAGATGAATTTGATAATGATTTTCATTAGTGAGGTGCTTAAGATGAGTATATATGATTTAAAAATAGGCCAAGCAGGCATTGTAGATAAAATATGCGGACACGATGGTTTAGCTAAAAGACTTCTTGCTTTAGGATGCATAGAAGGAACAGAAGTTAAACTTAAAAGAGTTGCTCCACTTGGCGATCCATTAATAGTAAATTTAAGAGGATTTGATTTAGCAATCAGAAAGAAAGATGCTAAAAATATAATTTTAAAATAATAAATAAAATAGAATAATTTAATTAGGGGGAAAACTAATGACAACAATAGCCTTACTCGGTAATCCTAACGTTGGTAAAACTACTCTTTTTAATGCCTTAACAGGCTCTAACCAACATGTAGGAAACTGGCCAGGTGTTACAGTTGATAAAAAGGAAGGATTTTTCAACTCTAACAAAATAGTAGATTTACCTGGTATATATGCTTTAGATACCTTCTCAAACGAAGAAAAAGTATCTAAAAAATTCTTAGAATCTGGAGATGTTGATTTAATATTAAATATAGTAGATGCTTCTAACCTAGATAGAAACCTATATTTAACTATGCAACTTAAAGAATTCAAGAAGCCAATAGTATTGCTTCTTAATATGAATGACATCGCTGAGAAAAAAGGAATAAAAATTGATCCTAAAAAATTAGAAAAGGCTTTTAATCTTAAAGTAATTCCTATAACAGCATCTAAAAAAGAAGGTTTAGATGAGGTTAAAGAATTCTTAAATAAAGGTAATTTCGAAAAATATTTAGATAAAAATACTTACTCATTTAAGGATGAGGCTAATACTTATAAATTTATTGAAGATAAATTATCAGACTGCTTTAATAGATCAGGTAATTCTTCAACTACTTTAACAGATAAGTTAGATAAAATATTTTTAAACCCATGGCTTGCATACCCATTATTTATAGCACTTATGTACTTTGTATTCCAATTTACATTCTCATGGGTTGGACAACCTATTTCAGACGCTTTAGATGGATTTTTAGGCGATACTTTCATGCCATACTTAAGTGATCTATTATCAGGTACAGCTCCTTGGTTCCAATCATTACTTGTTGATGGTATAGTAGCTGGTGTAGGTGGAATTATAGTTTTATTACCAATAATATTAGCTTTATTCTTATGTATAGCAATATTAGAAGACAGTGGATATATGGCTAGGGTTGCATTCTTAATGGATAAGTTCATGAGAAAAATAGGACTTTCAGGAAAGGCTTTTCTTCCTATGATAACAGGATTTGGATGTACAGTTCCTGCTATTATGTCAGCTAGAACTTTAGAAAGTGAAAAGGATAGAAAACTTACTGCTCTTTTAGCACCATTTATGTCATGTAATGCTAGACTACCTGTATATGTAATATTTGCTGGATTATTCTTCCCAGATAATGCATCTATGGTTGTTGCTTCTTTATACATATTAGGTATATTAATAGCTTTCATATTAGGCTTAGTATTTAAAAATACTTTATTCAAGAAAGATGAAGAACCATTCATTATAGAACTTCCTGAATATAAAGTACCAGAAGTTAGATCTGTATTAGCTCAACTTTGGGATAAATCAAAGAGCTTCTTAAAGAAAGCTGGAACTATTATCTTTGCAATGAGTGTTGTTATTTGGTTCCTTCAAAGCTTTAATTTCGCTGGAATGGTTGAAGATATAACTCATAGTTTCTTATATAACATAGGTTCATTTATAGCTCCAATATTTGCTCCATTAGGATTTGGAGATTGGCAAGCTTCAGTTTCATTATTAACTGGTTTAATGGCTAAAGAAACTATAATATCAACAATGGAAGTTATTTATAAAGGTGATTTAACTCATATGTTACCTCAATTCTTTACAGCACTTTCATCTTACTCATTCATGGTATTTGTATTACTTTATACACCATGTATAAGTGTTGTAGGGGTTATGAAAAAAGAATATGGTGGTAAGTTCACAGTTTTATCAGTAATATTCCAATTCCTAGTTGCTTGGATAAGTGCCTTCATAATTTATCATATCGGTTTATTAATCTTTTAAAGAAGGTGTTTAAAATGGAAATTCTTATTACAGCTTTAATCGTAATAGCTGTTGTGTTTATATTATATAAAAACTTCAAAAAATCCTCTAAAGGACAATGTAGTGGTTGCAGCGGATGTGCTTCTAAAGGAAGTTGTCCTAGTAGAAAAGATAATAAGAAGTAAAAAAATAACCAATTCCAAATGGAATTGGTTATTTTTTATTATAAATTACATTTTTTCAACTACATCTATTCCTATTAAGAATAAAGCATTTTTTATAACTTGAGCAGTAGCTTTTATAAGTTCAAGTCTTGCAGCTTTTAATCCTTTATCTTCTACATTTAAAACTGTATGGTTATTGTAGAATTTATTGAAAGCCTTAGCTACTTCTATTGAATATCTAGTTACAACTGAAGGTTCTAACTTATCTATTCCTAAAATTACAGCCTTTTGTAATCCTTCTAGAGTTTTAGCTAATTCAAACTCTTCTTTTGAAGTTAACTTTGTGAAATCTGGCTCAGCTGTTATGTTTTGTTCTTCAGCTTTTCTTAATATACTCTTAGCTCTTGCATATGAGTATTGAACATATGGACCAGTTTCTCCATCAAAGCTTAACATCTCTTTCCAATCAAAAACTATATCTCTTTCTCTTGAGTTCTTTAAGTAAGTAAATAATATAGCTCCTATACCTATTTTCTTAGCTACCTCTTCTTTATTTTCTAATTGTGGGTTCTTTTCTTCTATAGTTTCTCTAGTTTTATCTATAGCTTCGTTTAATAAGTCTTCAAGTAAAACTACATTACCTTTTCTTGTTGAAAGCTTTCTATCTGCAAACTTAACTAATCCAAATGGAATGTGTACACAGTTTTTAGCCCATTCATTACCTGCTAATTCTAATGTTTTGAATACTTGGTTAAAGTGTAATATTTGGTCCTTACCAACTACATATATACATTTATCAAAGTTATATGTTTTATGTCTATAACTAGCTGCTGCTAAGTCTCTTGTAGCATATATTGATGCTCCATCTGATTTAACAACTATACAAGGTGGCATATTGTATTCATCTAACATTACAACCTTAGCACCATTACTCTCAGTTAATATATTAGCCTTTTCTAGCTCTTCTACTACTGTATCCATCTTATCATTGTAGAAGCTTTCTCCAGCCCAAGAATCGAAATCTACGCCTAACATATCATATATCTTATTAAACTCTTTTAAAGATAAGTCTTTAAATCTTTCCCATAGAGCTACAGCTTCTTGATCCCCATCTTCAAGCTTCTTAAAGTACATTCTTCCTTCATCTTCAAGTTCTGGATTATTTTCAGCTTCATCATGGAATTTAACATATATTCTTAAAAGCTCATTTATTGGAGCCTCTTCTAAAGCTTCTTCATTTCCCCATCTTTTATAAGCTGAGATTAACTTACCAAACTGAGTTCCCCAGTCTCCTAAGTGATTTATTCTTATTGGATTATATCCTTCAAAGTTTAACATTCTGTATAATGAATGTCCTATAGCTGTTGTGAATAAATGTCCAACGTGGAAAGGCTTAGCTATGTTAGGTGATGAATATTCAACTACAACATTTTTTCCCTCTCCTATTTTAGAAGAACCATATTTATCTCCTTCTTCTAAAACTTTGCTTATTATATTTTTTGAGAAAACTACTTTATCAACAAAGAAGTTTAAGTAAGGTCCTAAACACTCTACTCTTTCAAATCCCTCTTTATTTATCTTTTCAGCTAATTCAGCTGCTATCATATTAGGAGCTTTTCTCATAACCTTTGCTAATTGGAAGCAAGGGAATGCAAAGTCTCCCATTTCTGGCTTAGGTGGTATTTCTATAAGTTTTTCTATGTTTTCTAATTCTAGATCAACATGTTCTTTAATTCTTTCTGCAACTAACTTTTTGTAATCCATAATTGTCCTCCTTATTTTATCTGATTTTAAAACATATATTATAATGACATTATTGCCAAAATATAAATTTATTTACAATATAAAAAACCGCCTCTTTGTAACAAAGAGACGGATATATCCGCGGTACCACTCTAATTGGTTAAAAACCCACTTTATAATTTAACGCATAAGCGACACTTTAATAAATTTACTAGTTATTAAAATGCAATCTCAGAGGCTCTCTTCATCTAAACTATTCTATAAGGCTTACACCATCCCTTACTCGCTTAAGAAATCATAAAGACTACTCTTCTCTTCACAGACTTTTTATATTATATTTTCTTAACTTATTATAGTATTTTACCTTAAACCCTGTCAATATCCTCTTTCATTTATTATGAATAATATTTTATTTTGAAATATCCATTGAAAACTTCTTTGAAATTCTATAGTATCAGTATTATAATCAAATTATATTTTAAACAAGTAGAGGGGAAAAGAAATGGATAGAATAGGAGTAATAGACATAGGCTCTAACTCTGTAAGATTAACACTTGCTGAAGTTGAGAAGTCTGGATATTTTAAAATAATTGATGAGTTAAAGGAGCATATAAGACTTGGCTCTGATTTCTTCGCTTGCTCTGTTTTAGACGAAGAGAAAATTAAGCTTACAATCTCATCTATAAAAGCTTTTAAATCTATGTGTATATCCTGTGGTGCATCAAAAATTATACTTATAGGTGCAGAAAGCATAAAAAAGGTAAATGACAAAATTAATCTTAAAGAAATAATAAAAAAAGAACTTGGATTAGACCTTAGAATATTATCTAATGAAGAAGAAATTCATTATAACTTTTTAGGAGCTAAAAATTCTCTTTATATAGATAATTCTCTTCTTTTAGATATAAACGGAAATAACACTCACTTATGTTGGTTAAAAAACAACGAAATTTATAAAGAAGTTACTCTTCCCTTTGGATACGTAACTTTAACCTCCTTATTCCAATTAAACGACATGATTGGATATGAAAATAATACAAACTGTGTTAATTATATTAAGGAACACCTTGAAAAAATAGATTGGCTTAAAGATAATTCCTTTAAATCCGTTATAGGTGTTGGAGGTTCTTTTAGAAACTTAGGAAAGATTGATAGACGTAGAAAAAGATATCCTATTGATATAGTTCATAATTATGTTCTTTATGACTATGATATTGATGAGATGTTTCATCTTCTAAAAAGTAAAAATCTTCGTCAAAGACAAAAAATTGAAGGACTTTCTCCTGCTAGAGCTGATGTCATAGTTGCTTCTACAGACTTAATAAAAGAAGTTTTAAGCTTTACAAATACTAATGAAGTAATAATATGTGGTCGTGGTCTTAGAGAAGGACTTATATATGAATATATAACAGATAAATTCCATACTTATGATGATATTTTAGATGTAAGCTTAAAGGGAATTATGGATACTTTAAATATAAATATTCCTCATGCTCAAAATGTATGTAAACTTGCTTTTTCACTATTTGAAGGTTTAAAACCACTTCATCATTTAGGAGATGAATTTAAGAACATATTAAAAACAGCTTCCTTACTTCATGATTGTGGTATAAGCATAAGATATTATGACCACCACGTACATTCATTTTATGTTATCTTAAATTCTCATATAAGCGGATTAACTCATAAAGAAATATTATTAAGCGCCTTATGCGCTGCTTACCATAGAAATAACTCTTTCCAAGCTCCAATTGCTAAATACTCAACTATAATCAATAGATTAGATGTAAAACATGTGGAGTATTTAGGAGTGATTCTTAAGCTTGCTGAAGGCTTAGACAGAGGATTAACTGGCCATGTAGAAAGTGTTGATGTAATAATTAATGAAGACACTGTTAATTTAAAACTTCATTCTGAATATGATTTAGAATTAGAGCTTCGTCAAGCTAGAAGAAGTTCTAAAGCCTTTGAAGAAGTTTATAATAAAAATCTAATTATTGAAAAAGCCTAAATAAAAAAGTTTATGGGAAAATATTCTCCCATAAACTTTTTTTAAATTTATAACCTAATTTCTTTAAACTTAAATTACTCTAATTTTACATAGTCTTTATTTTTCCACTATAGATTTAGTTGATTCTAAGGATTTATTTAATTCCTTTAAGGTTTCCTTATCTAGCTTTTTCCCTTCTTCACTATTTAAGGTCTCTTCAACTGGTAATATATAATAATCAGACTTTTTATTTTCCCTTGGAATCTTATATACCCAAGTTGGAGTATAATCCCACTTCTCTATTTTTACCCCTTTTCTACTCTTATCTAAGGTTAAATTTAATATAACACCATCAGCTGTTCTTCTATCTCCCATAGTCTCTAGTCTTTGATTAGAGATAAAATTTCCTAAAGAATAAGCTACTAAGGTTTTATGTCCATCTTCTCCCTCTATTTCTTCTATAGGTTGTACAACATGAGGATTACTTCCTAATATTAAATCAACTCCATATTCATTTAAGGCTTCAGCAATTTTCACCTGATATTTACTAGGCTCAATGTTATATTCTACACCCCAGTGCATTCCAAAGACTATAAATTCTGCCCCCTGATTTTTCATCTCTTCTACTAAGGCCTCCATCTCCTCTAGCCACTTATCTAATTTATTATAGGAAAAAGTATTTAAATTAATACCTTCAGGAATTTTATGACCATTTAACTCTCCCTCTTTGCTCTCATAAGTATAAGATGTAAAACCTATTTCTATTCCCTTTACTTTCTTAATAATATACTTCTTATTCCCAATAGAAGTCATTTCTTTATCTATTTTTTCTCCTGTTTTACTAGCTCCTTCTTCTCCCTTATCTAAGGAATGATCCGTTGCTACATTTATAATATCAAATCCAGTATCTTTTAAAGTATTTATCATGGAATCTGGCCCATTATAATTAGGATATCCAGAATACCCTATTTCTTCTCCAGCATAAGTTCCCTCAATTGTTCCATAGGCTATATCACTTTTTTCTATAAAGTTCTTTATATACTTAAAATTATTCATAAAATCATAGGACTTATTTTCTTCATTATATGCAGACCATATTTGTTCATCATGTAATATTATGTCTCCTACAGCACTTATATTAACCTTTCTTCCTAAGCTAAACCTATTAAAAAATCCCTTTTTATCATTCTCCTTAATTACTTCTTTTTCATCAATGCTAGCTCCCTTTGTTGTTACAACATTATTGCTTATAACACTATTTATTACTAAAACAGAACAAACAATAAGTAGAGAGGCTAAAATCACTTTCATTTTTTTAGACATTCTTATCATATTCTCACCCCTCTATATATTACCATATTTTTACATTTTATTTCAATTATCTTTCCATAAAAAAATTAGATTAGATATTAAATTTGAAAATAACTTATAAATCAAGGGTTATTTTCAAATTATGAACCTAATCTAATTAATGAATTACTAATTTCAAATTATGATTAAATAAATAAACCACCTATAGAATATACAAAAATCATAGCTAATTGAGATGGTATAGCTAATACATATCTTCCAAGAAGTATTATAACTATAAGTATAGGATAATAATATTGATATACTATTCCAGATATCTTATAGAATAATTGAGGTTTAAGGTCCTCTAAAATTCTAAAACAATCAAGTCCTGGCAGTGGTAATATATTAAATACAAAGAAGTTTACATTTAATATTATTATATATTGTAATATTAAAAATATAATTTGAGAAAGATCTCCTCTTAAACCAAAGAATCTTAAGTATAATCCTGTAAGTATTACTCCAATTATAGCAACAACTAAGTTTGAAAGCCATGCAGCTATATTAACTTTAAGAGCATCCTTCTTTGGATTTTTAAATGCATATTTATTTATCTCTACAGATTTACTCCAACCAAATCCAAAGAAAGCCATCATTAAAGCACCAACTATATCAACATGTTTTAATGGATCTAAGGTTAATTCCCCTTTAAACCTTGGTGATTTATCTCCTAATTTATCTGCCATTTTGGCACGAGTATATTCTTTAACTGAAAAAGCTATTAATATTGCTGGAATACTAAGAAACGCATCTAATAAAAATTGCATAATCAAGACCTCCTTATTTTGTATTTTAAATTATACCATAAATTTCTTGAATTTATTATTCAGTAAACTTAATAATTTATTAATTTTAATTTTTATTTTACCACAAATAAGTTTATATATTTTTCTAAACATTTAAAAATAGAGGTTTCTTTTCTCCTATTTAGGAGTAAGAAACCTCTTAAAAGTCTAAATATTATAATCTTTTTGCAGCTTCATAAGCCAATTCACTTCTCTCACATTCGTCGTATTTTAATGTAACTTGGTAGCAAAGATGACTTCCTTTCATCTTTTCTGAAGCATAACAAAGTCCATTACTTCTTGAATCTAAGAAAGCTTGATCTATTTGCTCTGGATCTCCAACTAGTATTATTTTTGATCCTTCTCCAGCTCTTGTTATAATTGCTTTAACTTGCTTTGGTGTTAAGTTTTGTGCTTCATCTATTATAATCCAATTCTTTATTATGCTTCTTCCTCTTAAATAAGCCACAGCCTCTGTTGTTATTATCTTTCTTTCAAAAAGCTCCTCTATTTTATCATTTAACTCTCTCTCATTTGAATATCTTTCTTTTTCATCTGAATCTATTAAAATCTCTAAATTATCATATATAGGTCTCATAAATGGAGCTATTTTTTCTTGCTCAGTTCCTGGCAAATACCCTATTTCTTCATCCATTGTTACATTAGGTCTACAAACTAAAATCCTTCTATATTGTCCACTTTCCTCTTCTAATATCTTTTGTAATCCAACAGCTAATGAAAATAAAGTTTTTGCTGTTCCTGCTGGCCCCTTTATAATTACTAAAGGTGCCTTTTTAGCATCCATGCTCAAGCATTCTAGCATAAATTTTTGGCCAACATTTCTAGGGCTTATTCCCATAATATTATTGTTATCTTTATAAAGTAAAGGTCTTATAACTTTTCCATCAAATCTTCCTAAGGCAGTTTGTTTATCATTATCATTACAGTGTATTATTAAAAATTGATTAATCTCCAATTTTGGTTCCACATAGCACTTATTTTCTTCATCATAGGAAGTTAAATCTTTTTTCTCCATAAATTTATTTTTAAAGAACTTACTTAAGCATTCAGAACTTGTGTAAACTTCCATTCTTCCACTATATTGTTCTTCAAATTCTGGAACTACAACTTCATAAAAATCCTCTGATTTTATGCCAACAGTATCAGCCTTTATTCTCTCAAATATATCCTTAGTTATTAAACAAACATCTTCTCCCTTTTCCTTTAAGGCCTTACAAATTTGTATTATTCTATTATCAGGCTTACTTATATTCCATGCTTCTGGTATTTCAGTATTATAAAAATTAGTAACCACCTTAAGCTTTCCGCCTTTAGGTAAATCAACTCCTTCGCTTAATGATCCACTTAATCTAAGTTTATCTAATTCTCTTGCAACATTCCTAGCATTTGCTCCTAAATCATTATTCATTTTTTTAATATTGTCTAATTCCTCTAGAACCACCTCTGGAATAATAACATTGTTATCTTCAAATGAATATATAGCTCCTGGTGAATATAGCAATACATTGGTATCTAATATATAAGTTTTCTTCAAAACAATCACTCCTTTAGAATAATACAGCTATAATAATCAAACTTGATTTTCATTTGTTTATATATTAATATTTAAGAATACTCAATATAATTCTTAAATATTGATATTTTATAATCAAAATTTCTATAATCTATAATATATAAATTTTAAATTAGATTTTATTAATAAAAATTTTAGTTTATACTATTATATGGACATTAGAATATGGGAGGCCTTAAATAATGAAATTACTTTTTTTTGATACAGAAACTACAGGAGTCAAACCCGGAAGTATATGTCAACTTAGTTATATCCTTGTAGACACTTCAACTAAACCTCAAAAAACAATAGGTAAAAATATATTTTTTACAGTTGATGAAATGGAACCAGAAGCTGAAAGAATACATGGTTTTTCCTTAGAGAAATTATATGAATTAAGTGAAGGAATGTACTTTGAAGATCTTTATGCTGACTTCATAAACGACTTCTTAGAAGCAGACTTTTTAATAGGTCATAACGTTCAGTTTGATATTAAATTCTTAAAACATGAATTACTAGGTCTTGGAGAATTCTTTGAACCTAACAACGTATTTTGTACTATGAAATATTATAAGGATATTTGTAAAATATTAAGACCTACTGGAGATTATAAAAATCCTAAACTTGAAGAAGTAATTAAACACTTAAATATAACTGATTCTGAAATAAGTGAAACTGCTAATAAGTATTTCCAAGGTAGTGGAAACTATCACGATGCTAGATTTGATACAGCAGCAACTTATCTTACTGTTATAAATGGTATAAAAAAAGGATTAATTCCAAGAAATTATTTTACAAAACTTTTAGAAGCAAAATAAAAAGATATATTTTCACAATATATCTTTTTTCTTTACTATGAAATATCTTTTTCTTTTGCTTTATTAAGAAGATTTATATTAGAAGTTTGTATATTTGTATAATATCTAACTTCTCCACTTTCACTTTCGTATCTACTCTCTACTATTTCTCCACTTACAGAGACTAAGTCTCCTATGCTTACAAATTTCTCTAAGAAATCCACTGTAGATTTACTCCAAGTAATTACGCTTAAAAAGGTAGTTGTTTCTTCTCTTCCATTAAAACTATTAACAGCTATTCTGAATCTAACATATTTTTTCTTATTTTTAGATTCCTTAACCTCAATTTTAGTAGCAATTCTTCCAATAAGATCCACTTTATTCATGCTTTTCATCTCCTTGATTATGATTTACCTAAAGTATTGACCATATTTAAGAGTCTCAAACATATGTTCTTTAAAATTTCTTTAACAAATAGATTTAATATAACATAAAAATTTATTCTTAATTGTAAAATGTTAAATATTATTTTTATCTTTATAATTTTTTTACACTAAAAAGTTATATGAAAACTCAAAATAAAAATTCATAAATATCTTTTATGAATTTTTTAATTATTTCTATAAAAAAAGAGCTATTAAAGATTTCTCCAAAATAGCCCTACATTATATTAAACTGTTATATCACTACTTAAGCTAGCCGCGTCCTTATTAGCTTCTATTATAGGGTTTACATATTCATCAATAAACTCTACAACTTGGCTTGGAGCTCTACCAACAAATTTAACTGGATCTATTATAGCTATAATTTCTTCTTTAGAAAGATTAAATGAAGGATCATTTATTATTCTTTCTATTAAGTCATTATTAAGCCCTTCTCCTTTAACTCTTTGAGCAGCATCCATAGAATGAACTCTTATTCTTTCATGAAGTTCTTGTCTGTCTCCGCCTTTTTTAACTGATTCCATCATTATATTTTCAGTTGCCATGAAAGGTAACTCTTGATTTACATGAGCTTCAATAACTTTATCATAAACTACCATATTTTCAGCAATATTTATATAAAGATTTAAAACTCCATCTAAAGCTAAGAAAGCTTCTGCTACTGCAATTCTCTTATTAGCTGAATCATCTAAAGTTCTTTCAAACCATTGAGTTGAAGCTGTGATAGCTGGATTTAATGCATCTACTATAACATATCTAGCTAATGCCCCCATTCTTTCACTTCTCATAGGATTTCTCTTATATGCCATAGCTGATGATCCTATTTGATTCTTTTCAAATGGTTCTTCTATTTCTTTCATACTTTGAAGTAATCTTAAATCATTTGAGAATTTATATGCACTTTGTGCAATTTCTGATAATGTATTTAAAATTATAGAATCTAATTTTCTTGGATAAGTTTGACCTGTAACTCCAAAACTCTTTTTAAATCCCATTTTTTCTGCAACGATTTTATCTAAAGCCTTAACCTTTTCTTCATCACCTTCAAAAAGATTCATAAAGCTTGCTTGAGTACCAGTAGTTCCTTTTACCCCTCTTAATTTTAAAGTTGATAATAGAAAATCTATGTTCTCCATATCCATTACTAAATCTTGCATCCATAATGTAGCTCTCTTACCTACAGTAGTAAGCTGTGCTGGTTGGAAATGAGTAAATCCTAGAGTAGGCATATCCTTATATTCTAAAGCAAATCTTTTTAAATTATTTAAAACTGCAACAATTTTTTTCTTTATTAATAATAAGGCATCTCTCATTATTATTACGTCTGTGTTATCTCCAACATAGCAGCTTGTTGCTCCTAAATGTATTATACCTTTTGCTGAAGGACATTGAAGTCCATATGCATAAACATGACTCATAACATCGTGTCTAACTTCTTTTTCTTTTTTTATTGCTTCTTCGTAATTTATATCTGAAATATGACTTTTAAGCTCTTCTATTTGCTCGTCAGTTATATTTAATCCTAATTCTTTTTCACCCTCTGCAAGAGCAACCCATAATTTTCTCCATGTTGAGAATTTCATATCATCTGAGAAAATATATGACATTTCTTTTGACGCATATCTTGAATTCAATGGTGTGCTATATAAATTTTTCACTTTGTACCCTCCTAAAATAGAAATGCTAATTTAATTTCATTATATCATAAGATAAGTTTATTATAAATAAATTTATCTATTTTTTGCCTATCATTCGTGTTTTTATAGCTATTTTTTCAAAAATAACTGTAATAAAAACTTCAATGTACGTGTCTTATTTATAGTTTTTGAAAAACAACAAAAAATTATTAAATAAATTTAAAAAATAAAAGGACTCCACTAGGAATCCTTTTACGAAGATTACTCTTCTAAATTTTCGATTAACTTAGCTATTTCTTCAGCTGCTAAAGCTTCATCATCACCGCTAGCGATAACCTTAACATTAGCATCTTTAGAAACTCCTAATGATAAAACTCCGATTAAGCTCTTAACATTAGCTTTTTTTCCATTGTACTCTAAGCTTATGTCTGATTTGAAAGCTGAAGCTTTTTTTACTAGTAAAGTTGCTGGTCTAGCATGTAAGCCTGTTGAATTTTTAACTATAACTTCTTTAGTTACCATTATAAACACCTCTTTACTTTTATTTGTTAATTAACAATACTAACTTCTTAATTATACTCATTTTTCTAGAAAATTTCAACAACTTAAGAAAAGATTAATCCCTATTCATAAGTTTATTAACAAATTCTTTTATTCTTTTTAAGCCCTTAATTATTTCCTCTTTAGATGTAGCATAAGATAGTCTTATAAAGTTATCTTCCCCAAAAGCTATTCCAGGTATTACAACAACATTTTCCTCTTTTAGTAATAGATTTGCAAATTCCATTGATCCTTTTATATTAGCTTTTTTTAGAACTTTAGACACATCAATCATTACATAAAAAGCACCCTTTGGCTCTATAAAAGTAAGATCCTTAATTTCACTTATAAGTTCTATCATAAGCTCTCTTCTTAAACTAAATTCTTTAACCATATGCTTTATAGTTTCTTGATCTCCATTTAAGGCTTCTAAGGCAGCAAACTGAGCTATACTATTTGTATTTGATGTCATATGACTTTGAACATTGTTCATTACCTTAATTAACTCTTCATTGTAACAAGCTGCATATCCAATTCTCCACCCAGTCATTGCATAAGCCTTAGAAAAGCCATTTATAACTACTGTTCTTTTAAAGGCATCTTCACTTAATGAAGCAATACTTATATGCTCTTCTTTTCCATATATAAGTTTTTCATATATTTCATCAGAAATTATTATAAGATCATTTTCTTTAGCAAACTTTGCAATAACTTCTAAATCTTTTTTTGAATATACAGTTCCTGTTGGGTTATTTGGTGAATTTATTACTATTGCCTTTGTATTTTCACTTAAAACTGATTTTAACTCATCATAAGTAACCTTAAAATCATTTTCTTTTTTTGTTTCTATAAAAACAGGAACTCCATCACTTAATTTAACTAGCTCCGGATAACTTACCCAATATGGTACTGGTATTATAACCTCATCTCCTGGATTTAAAATAGCCATAAATACATTAGCTAAAGATTGTTTAGCTCCTGTTGAGATAATTATATTTTTAACTCCATATTTAAGTCCATTATCATCATGTAATTTCTTTGCTATGGCCTCTTTTAATTCTACTATTCCAGATGTGGCTGTGTATTTTGTCTTTCCTTCTTCCATAGCTCTAGTGGCAGCTTCTATTATATTCTTAGGTGTATTAAAATCCGGCTCACCTACTCCAAAGCTTACTACATCTATTCCTTCTTTTTTTAATTCACCTGCTTTAGCTGTTAAGGCTAAAGTTAGTGATGCCCCTATATTTTGTGCTTTTCTAGATAATATCATCTAATCCCCTCTTTACTGCTTTAAATTTATTTTATTACGCTTCCAATATATCATTTTTATTATTTAAAGTAAACCAATAAAAAATACTGCTATAAGTTAAAATACTCATAGCAGTATCTATTTATTTACCAAATTTAGTTCCTCTATAAACTTTATCTTGGTTGTATTATAAGCTTTATAGCTGTTCTTTCTTCACCATCAATTTCGATGTCTGTGAATGCAGGAATACAAACTATATCTTTTCCACTTGGGGCCACAAAGCCTCTTGCTATGGCTATAGCCTTTACAGCTTGATTTATAGCTCCAGCTCCTACTGCTTGTATCTCTACAGTATTTCTTTCTTTTATTATGGCTGCTAGTGCGCCTGCTACTGAATTAGGATTTGATTTAGTTGATACCTTTAATACTTCCATTATATAAACCTCCTAGACCTTTTTAGGATACGTTTACATTTATAGTTAACGTTTTCCTTTACCTAATAATATTCTATATAAACTCTCTAATTCCTTCTTAAATAGATAAAATATTTTTAATTTTTATTTTAAATAATAAGAAAACTCTACTGAAATCATCCAGTAGAGTTAATTAAAAAAATACATTTTGTAACCAAAATGTATTTTACATATTCATTTATTTAGCATAGTCAACTGCACGGGTTTCTCTTATTACATTTATCTTGATTTGACCTGGATACTCTAATTGTTCTTCTATCTTCTTAACAATATTTCTCGCCATCTCAATTGCCCCTGCATCGTCAACTTGATCTGGTTTAACCATAATTCTAATTTCTCTTCCAGCTTGAATGGCATATGACTTTTCTACACCTTCATATGAAGTAGCTATTTCTTCTAATTTTTCTAATCTCTTAATATAAGCTTCTAAAGTTTCTCTTCTTGCACCAGGTCTAGCTGCTGATATAGCATCTGCTGCTTGAACAAGTACTGCTTCAAGAGTTTGCATTTCTGTATCACCATGATGGGCTGCTATAGCATTTACCACAGCTGGTGATTCATGATATTTCTTTGCAAGTTCTCCACCTATAACAGCATGAGGACCCTCATATTCTTGGTCAACTCCTTTACCTATATCATGTAAAAGACCTGCTCTTCTAGCTAGATTTACATCTAAACCTAATTCAGATGCCATTAATCCTGCTAAATATGAAACCTCTATTGAATGTTTTAAAACATTTTGACCATAACTTGTTCTGTACTTTAGTCTTCCTAGAAGCTTAATTATTTCTGGATGTAATCCATGAACACCAGTTTCGAAAGTTGCTTGTTCTCCCTCTTCCTTAATGTCATTTTCTACATCTTTAATAGCTCTTTCTACCATTTCTTCAATTCTAGCTGGATGAATTCTTCCATCTACAATTAATTTTTCTAACGCTATTCTAGCAACTTCTCTTCTTATTGGATCGAAGCTTGAAAGAATAACAGCCTCTGGAGTATCATCTATTATTAAGTCAACTCCTGTTAATGTTTCTAAAGTTCTTATATTCCTACCTTCTCTACCAATGATTCTTCCTTTCATTTCGTCATTAGGTAGGGCAACAACATGTACTGTAGTTTCAGAAACATGATCTGCTGCACATCTTTGAATAGCAGTAGTAATTATTTCTCTTGATTTTTTATCAGCTTCTTCTTTGGCCTTAGTCTCAAGTTCTTTGATCAGCATAGCTGATTCATGTTTTATTTCTCTTCTTACTTCATCTAATAATAATGTTCTTGCGTCTTCACTTGAAAGATTTGAAATTCTCTCAAGTTCAGCTCTTTGTTCACCGTATAAATTTTGTACACGTTCTTCAAGTTCTTGAATCTCTATAGATTTTTTGTTTATGCTATCTTCTCTTTTTTCAAGCATTTCACCTTTTTTATCTAATGACTCTTCCCTTTGGATAAGTCTTCTTTCAAACCTTTGAATCTCATTTCTTCTGTCACGAGTTTCTTTATCAAGATCTGCTCTTAGTTTGTGCACCTCTTCTTTAGCTTCTAATATGGCTTCTTTCTTTGTTGATTCAGCTTCTCTTTTAGCCTCCTCAAGTGTTAAACTAGCTTCTTTTTCTAAGCTTTCCACCCTATTTTTTGAAGCTTTTTGTATAAGAGTGTATTGAATAAACCCTACTACCCCTAATATTATTATTCCTATAAGTATTCCTACTACCATATAAACACCTCCTCGCTTATTCTCTCTATAAAAACACTTCGCGTAGAAAGGTGTCATACTATTCTCACTGTAATTTTTTGAATATGATAAACCAGTATTTGTTATTATTGTATAGTAATTTTAAACTTATGTCAAGGTTACCCCTTGCGTATATTATATGCTAAAAAGCTAAAATTATTCTCTTACAATACTAGTTATATTGTGCTTTTTTTAGTTTTTTATATTCTAAAAAAGCTTTAAAATTTTATTAATGTTAACATATTCATAAAACTTTAAATCCACACCTTATATTTATTAAAAAGTGATAAAATTATAAAAAAAAGATAAGGAAATCCTTATCTTTTTTATTAGCTTTCAACAGACTCTTCTGTATTTTCTTCTATATTTACTGATTCAACAGCCTTAGCTAAAGGAAGAGAATATTTTTCTCTTATTTGATTTTCTATATCTAAAGCAACTGCTGGATTCTCTTTTAAATATTGTTTAGCATTTTCTCTACCTTGGCCTAATCTTATGTCTCCATATGAGAACCAAGCACCACTTTTTTGTACTATATTCTCTTTTACTCCAACGTCTACTATGTTACCTTCTTTTGATATACCTTCATTGTACATTATATCAAATTCGGCTTGCTTAAATGGAGGGGCAACCTTATTCTTAACTATTTTAACTCTTGTTCTATTACCAGTTATTCCGTCACCTTGTTTTATTGAATCTATTCTTCTTATATCCATTCTAACTGAAGCATAGAACTTTAATGCTCTACCACCTGGTGTTGTTTCTGGATTACCAAACATTATACCAACTTTTTCTCTTAATTGGTTTATGAATATTACTACGCAGTTTGATTTGTTTATTGTTCCTGTTAACTTTCTTAAAGCTTGTGACATTAATCTAGCTTGAAGACCAACGTGAGAATCACCCATTTCACCTTCAATTTCTGCTCTTGGAACTAAAGCCGCAACTGAGTCCACAACTAAAACATCTATAGCTCCTGATCTAACTAAAGCTTCTGTTATCTCTAAAGCTTGCTCTCCTGTATCTGGTTGTGAAACTACTAAATCATCTATATTAACACCTAATCTTTTTGCATAAACTGGGTCTAAGGCATGCTCTGCATCTATATATGCTGCTGCTCCACCTAATTTTTGTGCCTCTGCTACTACATGTAAAGCCACTGTTGTTTTACCTGAACTCTCTGGTCCATATATCTCAATAATTCTTCCTTTTGGTACTCCACCAATTCCTAAAGCTATATCAAGATCTAAGCATCCAGTAGAAACAGCATCCATTTGAGGAGCTCCTTGCTCTCCAAGCTTCATTACTGATCCCTTTCCAAATTGCTTCTCTATTTGACCCATAGCCATCTCAATAGCTTTTAATTTATCTTTATCTATATTTGCCATACTTAACCTCCTTAAATAACCGAACATAAGTTCTACTATTATTATAATATATACAAAAAAAAAGTCAATATCAACATGAAGTTCTTAAAAGAACCTCATGCCTTAATAATTGACTATTTTTTGACTTTTAAAACATTATTTATAAGTATTTATAACATTTTTATTTTTTCTAAAGTAATCTACTCCAGAAATTATTGTTATTGCAACAGCTAAATATAAGAATATATCAGGAACATATATAAAGAAATTTCTTAAAAAGTTGCTTCCTGCAACTAACTCCTTAATTCCTGGTGAATTAATTATATTTACTTGTAATAATAAAAGCACTATGGCGATTATTTGTATTACAGTTTTAATTTTTCCCCACCAGCTAGCAGCTATAACTAACCCCTCTGATGCAGCTATAGTTCTTAAACCTGAAACAGCAAACTCCCTAGCTATTATTACAATAGCTGCCCACGCAGGAACTAATTGTAATTCAACTAAAGATATAAGTGCTGCTGTAACTAGTAGCTTATCTGCTAAAGGGTCCATAAACTTACCGAAGTTAGTAACTTGATTTCTTGATCTTGCGATATATCCATCTAGTTGATCTGTAACAGATGCTATTATGAATATAAGTGTTGCTATTACACTACCATAAGGTAAGCCTTGGTAAGCTATAAATACTAAGAATATGGGCACTAAAATTATTCTAATTAAAGTTAATTTATTTGCAAGATTCATTGCATACAACTCCTACCAAATCATATTCTAAGGCCTTTTCAATTTTAACTTTACAGAACTGGTCCTTTTTAGCTCCATTTCCTTTCACATAAATACATCCATCTATATCTGGAGCCATCTCATAGCTTCTTCCTATATAGTATTCTCCATTAAACTTTTCGATAAGAACATCATATTCTCTACCTACTTTGTTTTTATTAATTTCTTCTGATACTTCTTTTTGAAGTAACATTATTTCTTCTTCTCTAGCTTTTTTAACTTCTTCATCTATTTGATCTTCCATTATAGCAGCAGGTGTTCCTTCTTCTCTTGAATAAGTAAAGACTCCAACCTTATCTAATTTTATTGTCTTTATAAAATCTTTTAATTCATTAAAATCTTCACAAGATTCTCCTGGGAAACCAACTATTAAAGAAGTTCTTAAAACTATGTTAGGAACATTTTTTCTTAAGTCATTAATTTTTCCTATTATCTCTTCTTTTGTTGTTTTTCTACCCATTCTTTTTAAAACATTATTACTAATATGTTGTATAGGTAAATCAAGATAATTACATACCTTATCATTTACTGAAATCTCTTTGATAAGTTCATCATATATAGCCTCTGGATAACAATAAAGAACTCTTATCCACTCTATTCCTTCAATCTTAGCTAATTCTCTTAAAACTAAGTGAAGTTTCTTTTCACCATATATATCTATGCCATAATTAGTTGTGTCTTGAGCTATTAATATTAACTCTTTCACTCCATTTTCAGCTAATTTTTTCGCTTCTTCTACAATGCTTTCTAAAGCTCTACTTCTAAACTTACCTCTGATTTTAGGAATAATGCAATAAGTACAGAAATTATCACATCCCTCTGCAATTCTTAAGTATGCAGTAGCTTTATCAGTTGTTATAAGTCTTAATCCTTCATTAATTGATACATCACTGTAATTTGTAGCTTTTACTTTTTCATTATTTCCATTTATAAAGTTCATTATGGCTTCATTTATTTTAGCATAATCATTAACACCTAGCATTATGTCTATTTCAGGCATTAATTCTAATAATTCATCACCATATCTTTGAGTTAAGCAGCCTGTAGCTATAAGTAACTTACAGTTGTGACTTGTTTTATATTTTGCCATATCTAATATTGTGTTTATGGATTCTTGTTTAGCCTTTTCTATAAATCCGCAAGTATTTACTATTATTATGTCAGCTTCCTTTGGATTATTAGTAAGTTCGTACTCATTCTGAACCATACCAAGCATGATTTCTGAGTCAACTCTATTTTTATCACAACCTAAACTCACCATTCCTACCTTATATTTCGCCAAATCTACTTCCTCCTACGTTTAAATATATATTTCTTATTTTAAAACTCTTTTTTAAATTAAACAAGTTTTTATTTCATATTTTCTAATTCATCTTTGCTAAGAAGTACTTGTCTTGGTTTACTTCCATCCCTTCTGGAAATAACACCACATTCTTCTAGCTCTTCTATTATTCTTGCCGCTCTATTAAATCCTATTCTTAATCTTCTTTGTAAATATGATGCTGAAGCTTGACCACTTTCAACTACAATTTCTATAGCTTCATCTAAAAGTTCATCTCTATCACCATCACCATTTCCCTCAGAAGCAATAGTTGCTGAGTTTATATGCTCTAATATATCCTCTTCATACTGAGCATCCTTTTGTGACTCTTTTATAAAGGATACAACATGTTCAACTTCTTCCTCTGAAATAAAGGCACCTTGAACCCTTTGAGGCTTAGATTCTCCAACTGGGTAGAATAACATATCTCCTCTACCTAAAAGTTTTTCAGCTCCTGCTGAGTCTAATATTGTTCTAGAGTCAATTTGGCTTGAAACTGCAAAGGATATTCTAGAAGGTATATTAGCCTTAATTACCCCTGTAATTACGTCTACAGATGGTCTTTGAGTCGCTATTACTAAATGCATACCTGCTGCTCTAGCCATTTGAGCAAGTCTACAAATATAATCTTCTACATCATGAGGACAAGCCATCATAAGGTCTGCAAGCTCATCTACTATAATAACTATATAAGGAAGCTTCTCTGGAACTTCTCCTTTATTATATAAAGCATTATATGATTCTATATTTCTTACTCCATTATCTGCAAAAAGTTTATATCTTCTAGTCATTTCATTTACAGCCCAGTTTAATGCCGCAGCAGCTTTTTTAGGCTCTGTAACTACTGGAATTAGTAAGTGTGGAATTCCATTATAAACATTTAACTCAACAACTTTTGGGTCTACCATTAAAAGTTTAACTTCATCTGGAGAATACTTATATAATATACTTACTATTAATGTGTTTATACATACACTCTTACCAGAACCAGTTGCCCCTGCAATAAGCACGTGAGGCATCTTACTTAAATCTGTAACAACAGCCTTACCTGTTATGTCTTTTCCTAAAGCACAAGCTACCTTAAACTTGTTATCTAAAAATTCTTTAGATTCTACAATCTCTCTAAAGAAAACTGGTGTTTGCTCTTTATTTGGAACTTCTATTCCTATGGCAGATTTTCCTGGAATAGGTGCCTCTATTCTAACCCCTTTAGCTGCTAATCCTAAAGCTATATCATCAGCTAAATTAACTATTTTACTAACCTTTATACCAGCCTTAGGTTGAAGTTCAAATCTAGTAACAGATGGTCCTTTTGTAACTTGAAGTATTTTTGCCTCTACACCAAAGCTCATAAGAGTTTCTTCAAGTTTAGCAGCATTAGCTAATAATGCCTTTTTATCATCTTTATCTAATTCATTATTATTGTTTAAATTTAATAAATCTGCATTTGGCGCAACATAACTAGCCCCTACACTTGAGCCTTTACTAGCTATATTATTTGATATTTCTTTATCTATAGATTCTTCTTCCTTAGCCTTTTCTGAATTGAACCCTCTTTGCTCTATTATAGTATTATCTAAACTTAAGTCTCTAGGCATTTTAGACTCTTGTTTAAAATCATTTATCTTAATATTATCCTTTAATTGATTGTCCTTTTCCTTCTTATTGTCTTCTATATCATTTAAAGAAGAATTTTTCATAAAGTCTAATATTTTTATCTTATTGTTATCCTCTGAAGTGTCTTCCTTTTTAGCTTCTTTATTTCCTTCAGAAGTGCCATCTTTTTTCTTCAGATTAATATAATCATCTTTTTCATACTTTTTATCCACAAATTTAACCTTAGAAGCCTTTTCTTTAAAACCTCCAAAGAAGTTTCTTATTGAAACTAGATTATAATCGAATATAAGCATTGAAGATATAAGATATAAGGTTACAAAAATAACAAAAAGTCCTATTTTACCAACTAATTTATATAGTGGTAATACAATTAAAAATCCTACTACTCCTCCATGCCATTCACTTTGAGAATGCCATATAGTTTTTATAGATCCCCATATGCTTCCTTGAACATAATAATCGTTTATATTCACAGTCTGAATAAGTAAAACACTAGTTATAAGTGCTATGGTTATTCCTAATCCTATTCTTGAAAATAACACCTCTCTTTTAAATAAGAAAAGCTTTGTACATAAATATATTATGTAAATCGGAATAAAAAAAGCTCCTATTCCAAAAAGTCCTATTAAAAGAGTTCTTGATATAACACTTAAATATCCTGCTTTATCAGTATATAAACTAAACATAACAATTAAAGAAACACATATCGCTATTAAGGCATATATTTCTTCTGTAACTTTAATTTGGCTTTGATTTTTCTTTTTTTGAGTCTTAGTTGCGGTTTTCTTTTTTCCCCCAGCCATACTAAACTAAATCACCTCACCCTATTTTAATTTCAAAATGGTAAAATACTTGTACCAAAAAATATTATATACATAAATGACTATAAATTGTCAAAATATTTTTATATTACATAAATAGAACCATAGATATACTATGGTTCTACATTATAAGCTTCTATTAAGCTATTTAACTTATCTAAGGCTTCTTTAACACCGCCAACTTCGTTTATTAATCCGCATTTAACTGCTTCTTCTCCAACTAATATTGTTCCCATATCATTTAAAAGTTCATCTGTTTGCATCATCATCTTTTTTAATACATCTAATTTGATTCCTGATGTCCTTATTATAAAATCATTTATTCTCTCTTGCATTTTATTAAAGTATTTAAATGTTTGAGGAACCCCTATTACAAGTCCGTTCATTCTTATTGGATGTATTATCATTGTAGCTGATGGAGAAATAAAGGAATACTTAGATGCCGTTGCTAGAGGAACTCCTATGGAATGACCTCCACCAATAACTAAGGATACTGTTGGTTTTTTTAGGCTTCTTATCATCTCAGCAATTGCTAATCCTGCTTCAACATCCCCTCCAACAGTATTTAAAACAAATAATATACCTTTTATTCTATCATTTTGTTCTATATCAATTAGTTGAGGAATCATATGTTCATACTTAGTTGTTTTAGTTTGTGGCGGTTGAACACTATGCCCTTCAATTTGCCCTATTATTGTTAAAACCTGTATATTAGAATCTTCTTTCTTATGCTCAGGTAAAACTGCTCCCATTTCCTTTATTTCTTCTATACTTTTATTTTCATTTTCTTTATTATGTTCCATATATATCCCTCCTGTACTAAATTTATTTTGTACAGAAAGGAAATTTATATACATTATTTCATAAAAGCTCTATGAAGTGCTTTTATAGCTTCTTTTACATTTTTACTTTCAACAAGACACCAAATTGTCATATGTGAATCTGCTGTTTGTAAAACTTCTATGTTTTCCTGATCTAAAGCACCTACTATTTTAGCCATAACTCCTGGAATTCCTCTCATTCTTGAACCAACTATAGCTATAGTGCTTAAATCTTCTACTAAACTATATTTTAAATGATTTTTTCTCATAATATCTTCAAATAATTCTTTAACACCTGCATCTATTGTAAATACTTTTTCTTTAGGGAAGATATTGATTAAGTCTAAACTTATTTTATTGTTTGCAAGACTTTCTAAAATAGTCTTATAATTTATATTATCTTTATTGTCATCAGATTTTATAGAAACTTGAATTCTATTTCCTTGATGAGTTATTCCAGTTATGAACTTATTATTATCTACATCACCTAAGCTATCTATCATTGTACCTATGCAAGTACTCATAGTATTCTTTATTACTAAGGTTACATTTCCCTTCATAGCTATTTCTACAGCTCTTGGATGAATTACCTTAGCTCCTTGATCTGCTAATTGGAATACTTCATTGTAACTTATTTTATTTATAAGCTCAGCATCTCCAACTATTCTTGGGTCAGCAGTCATTATTCCATCAACATCTGTATATATTTCAATTTCTTCTGCCTTTAATGCTACACCTAAAACTGCTGCTGTAGTATCACTTCCGCCTCTTCCTAAAGTAGTTAAGAATCCATTTCTATCAACACCTTGGAATCCAGCAACAACAGGCACTTTTCCTTCTTTAAGAACTTCTAATATTAATTTAGGATTTATATCTATAAAATCAGCACTTGAATAGTTATCATCTGTAAGTATTCCTGCATTTCCTCCTGTTAAAGGAACTGCTTCTATTTCTGCCTCTCTTAATTCATCACTCATAACAACAGTGCTTATAATTTCTCCACATCCCATAAGTAAATCAGTAGCTAATTTATTTTCTTTTTTAAACTCTTCTGATACTAATCCTAAAAGTGTATCAGTTGCATAAGGTTCTCCTTTTCTTCCCATAGCAGATACAACAACCACTGGTAAGTATCCTTTATTTATTGCCCCTTTTACCTTTTCTACAACCATAGTTCTTCTTTCTTTTGTTGATACAGAAGTACCACCAAATTTTTGTACTACTATTTTCAAAATCCCCACACTCCTACAGCTTAGTTTTTTTTATCATATCACTATCTACATCTAATATTATGGTTTTAGCTCCTATTCTTTTTACATTTTCCCACTCGATTTCTAAGTATTCATCTGAGTTAAAAAGATTAAACTTGCCACCACCTAAGTTTACAATTAAATATTTTAGCTTTCCTTCTTCATCTATAATAACATCATTATTTATAAGTCCGCTATACTTTTCACCATCATTTATGTTTATAATTTCATATCTTTCTATTTCGCTTAAATATCTAACATTATTACTCATAAAACATACCTCCACTTATTTATTAAAACAATAAATAATATGTTGATTATAAATAATATATGTCAATTCTCATTAAAAGAGGTAGGCTTTATGAATAAGAAAAAAATAAAAAGGCAATAATAATTGCCTTTTACTATTGCTGTTTATTTTCTTCTTCAGCTTCTTTTATTGCATCTTTTCTTGAAAGATTTATTCTACCTTGAGAATCTATTTCTGTTACCTTAACTAAGATTTCATCTCCAACAGATACTACATCCTCAACTTTTTCTACTCTCTTATTATCTAACTTAGAAATGTGAACTAATCCTTCTTTATTAGGTAATACTTCAACAAAGGCACCAAATTGAGCAATTTTTGTAACTTTACCTAAATAAATTTCTCCAGCTTTAACCTCTTTAGTTAAACCTTCTATTATTTTAACAGCTTCTTTAACACCTTCTGATTCAGCTGATGAAACATAAACTAATCCATCTTCTTTTATATCTATTTTAACACCAGTATCAGCTATAATTTTGTTTATAACTTTTCCACCAGCACCAATTACATCTCTGATTTTCTCAGGATCTATTTGTAGAGTTGATGTTTTAGGTGCATATTTTGAAACTTCTTCTCTTGGAGCTGGTATGCATTCTTTAATCTTATCTAAGATCATTAATCTTGCTTTTCTTGCTCCATATATAGCATCGTGTATAACTTTTTCTGATAGACCTTTTATTTTAGTATCTACTTGGATTGAAGTTATTCCCTCTTCTGTTCCAGCTACCTTAAAGTCCATATCTCCAAAGAAATCTTCTAAACCTTGGATATCAGTTAAAACTTCTTCCTCAGTTAAATCTTTTGAAGTTATTAATCCCATAGCTATACCTGCTGCTGGTCTCTTTATTGGAACCCCAGCATCTAAAAGTGCTAATGTACTACCACAAACTGAAGCCTGTGAAGTAGATCCATTTGAACTTAATACTTCTGATACTAATCTTATTGTGTATGGAAACTCAGCTTCTGAAGGTATAAGTGGTTCTAAAGCTCTTTCAGCTAAAGCTCCATGACCTATTTCTCTTCTACCTGGTCCTCTTAATGGTCTAACTTCTCCTACACTGTATGCTGGGAAGTTGTAGTGATGCATATATCTCTTAGATTCTTCTTCACCAATACCATCTAATATTTGAATTTCACTTATTGATCCTAAAGTTGCAACAGTCATTACTTGAGTAAGTCCTCTTGTAAATAATCCTGTTCCATGAGTTCTTGGAAGTAATCCAACTTCACAACCAATATTTCTTACTTGATCAAAAGCTCTTCCATCAGGTCTTTTTCCTTCTTTTAAAAGCATATGTCTTACGACTTCTTTTTGCATATCGTAAACAGCTTCTCCAATATCAGACATATTATCTGGATATTTTTCTTCGAACTCTTCATTTATTTTAGTTTTTACTTCGTCCATTGCAGCATTTCTTTCGTCTCTATCAGTAATGTGCATTGACTCACTAATCATATCAAAAGCAAATTCTCTTACAGCTTTTTCTATTTCTTCTGGTACTTTATGTAGTTCTGGCACTTTTTTCTCTTTACCGAACATACTTACAGCTTCTTCTTGGAATTTTATTATATCTTGACACTTATCAAAACCAAATTTGATAGCATTAATCATTGTATCTTCTGGGATTTCATCTCCACCAGCTTCAATCATCATAACTCTTTCCTTAGTTGCGCAAACAGTTAATTGAAGTGAACTTTCTTCTCTTTCCTTTGAAGTAGGGTTTAGTATGAATTCTTCTCCTATTAATCCTACTTGAACTGCAGCCACTGGAGTAGTAAAAGGTATGCTTGATAAACATAATGCCATTGAGGCAGCATTTATAGCTAGTATTTCAGGAAGGTTATCATTTTCTACTGAAACAACTGTACATACTACTTGAACATCATTTCTATATCCTTTTGGGAATAAAGGTCTTAAAGGTCTGTCTATAGCTCTACCATTTAGTATAGCTTTCTCTGAAGGTTTTCCTTCTCTTTTTATAAATCCACCTGGTATTTTACCAACTGAATATAATCTCTCTTCGTATTCAACACTTAGTGGGAAAAAGTCTATTCCCTCTCTTGGTTTTTCTGATGCATTTACATTTGTTAATATTACTGTATCACCATAACTCATTAATATAGCAGCATCTGAAAGCATTCCTAATTTCCCGAACTCAACTTTCATCGGTCTTCCTGCTATGATAGTTTCATGGGTATGATTCATATAAATACCTCCTTTCGGTATATAAAGACTAAATTTTTACAATATTAATATTTTTAAAATAATAGAGCGGTAAAAAACCCGCTCTACTAAATTATCTTCTTAATCCTAATTCTTTGATTATAGCTCTGTATCTTTCGATATCTTGCTCATATAAGTAGTTTAATAAACCTCTTCTTTGTCCAACCATCATTAAAAGACCTCTTCTTGAGTGGTGGTCTTTTTTGTGTGTTCTTAAGTGATCAGTTAAAGAGTTTATTCTTTCTGTTAATAACGCGATTTGAACTTCTGGTGAACCAGTGTCTCCTTCGTGTCTTGCATGTTTAGCTATTATTTCTTGTTTTCTTATTTTATCCATTGTTACACCTCCGAAAAATTATCCCCTAGTTCCAAGAAAAAAGACGGTTACCCTTAAATCTTAGAGTTAGGTTCTATATGATTATATCAAAACTCGCTTTTCTTGTAAATCTTTATTACAAAGAAATTTTTATGTTGCTTTCTTCTGCGAATTTTTTATCCTTAATTAGTTGTTCTTTTAATTCTTCTAAAGAATTAAATTTCTTTTCATTTCTTATCTTACTTATAAAGTAAAGTTTTATATGCTTTCCATATATGTCTTCATCAAAATTTAGTATGTGAGTCTCTACTGTAGTATTCTTACCATTTACAGTAGGATTATTCCCAACTGAAGTTATACCTTTATAAATTTCTCCATTAACTTCTACATTAGTATAATAAACTCCTATTTTAGGAAGAATTATTTCATCATTATTTTTTAAATTGGCTGTTGGAAAATTAATTGTTCTCCCTATTTTCTTTCCACTTACCACTTCACCACTTAATGAGAAATATCTTCCTAACATATTATTAGCATCTTCTAACTCTCCTTCTGATAAAGCTTTTCTTATTCTTGTTGAACTAACTACTTCTGATTTATATGTAAATGGCTCTATAACATAAAGTTCTATTCCCTTTAAATCACATAACTTTTTAAGGAGCTTTACATCCCCTTTATTTTTATGGCCAAATCTATAGTTAAATCCAACAACAATTCCTCTTACATTATAGTTTTTTATAAGATTTTCTATAAACTCTTCTGGTTCTAGTTTCATAAACTTTTTATTAAACTCAACAAAACTACTTAAATCAACTTTTAAGTCTTCAAGAATTCTTATTTTTTCATGTAAAGTTATTAAAAGTTTTGGTGCACCTTCCTTGTTTATAAATTTTCTTGGATGATTTTTAAATGTATATACCATACTTAATGAATCGTTTTTTCTAGACAATTCATTACTTTTGTTTATTAAAGCTAAATGACCTTTATGAATTCCATCAAAACTACCTAATGCTATATAGGTGCTTTTTTGAACCACTCTCTTAAAATCATTATTTATTAAAATCATTGACTACTCCTCTATCAGTAATTTCTCCAATTTAAATCCTTTTTCATCCCTTTTTCCTAATCCCAAAAAGACTCCATTGTCTTCATATACTCTGTATAGTTTATTAAATTCAACTTCTTCACTATACATTCTATTATCAAATACTTTAACACCATTTCTTAAAAGCTTACCAAACTTCTCATTTACTGTGATTTTTTCAAAAGAATCTAAAGCCTTTTCAATGGAAATAATGTGTTTTTCTAAAAGTTCTTCTGTTAAATCCTCTATATTTATTGCTTCTTCTTTAGTAAATGGACCATTTTGTATTCTCTCTAAGGCAGTCATTGTTGCTCCAACATTTAATTTTTCACCAATATCATAGCAAAGACTTCTTATATATGTTCCCTTAGAACAACAAACATCCATTTGTATATTATCATTTGATTCTATTTTTATATTTTCAATAGAATAAATAGTAACTTTTCTAGCTTCTCTGTGAACTTCTATTCCTTGACGTGCTAATTCATATAATCTTACTCCATTTTGTTTTAAGGCAGAATACATTGGTGGAACTTGATCTATTGTTCCTACAAAGGAATTTATACAATTTAATATTTCATCCTTTGTTATATGTGATGCATCCTTCTCTCTTAAAACTTCTCCTTCTAAATCATATGTGTCAGTAACCATACCAAGTTTTAAATTCACTCTATAAACTTTTTTATTTTCCATTATATAATCTATAATTTTTGTAGCTTTTCCAAGGCATACAGGTAAAACTCCAGAAGCCGCTGGATCTAAAGTTCCTGTATGTCCAACCTTTTTCATCTTTGCAACTCTTCTTACCATGGCCACAACATCAAATGAAGTCATTCCCGTATTTTTATATATGTTAATTACTCCATTCATATATTACACCATCTCTTTTGCAAGTATTTCTAATATTTTATTTTTAGCTTCATCTATACTTACACCTTTAATAAATGCTCCAGAAGCCTTTGTATGACCACCGCCACCAAAGTTTTCTGCGATTTTTCTAACATCTAGTGTATCTTTAGATCTTAAGCTAACCTTTACTCCCTCATCTACCTCTTTAAGAAGTATGCACCCTTCTACACCTTTTATTTGATTTCCCAAGGATACAACATCTGAACTATTTTGAACTTCTTCTCCAATAGAATCTATCATCTCTTTAGTAATTCTCATAAGAACTATTTTATTATTGCAAACCAGCTCCATATCTCCTAAAACTAAAGACATTAGTTTCATTTTAGCAAAAGGCTTATTATCAAATATATTTCTATGAATCTCATCATGTTTTATATAATTAACTAATTCCCCTGCTATTATATGAGTTCTTTCAGTAGAATTTGAATATCTAAAAGAACCTGTATCAGTTATTAATGATGTATATAGACACTTAGCTATATTTTCATTAATTTCAACCTTTAACTCCTTAAGCAGCATAAATATTATTTCAGCTGTTGCAGAAGCCTCTGTATCTACATAGTTAACAGCACCATATTTATCATTTGATAAATGATGATCCATATTAACTAAAGTTCCTTTAAATTCGCTTAGATCTGCAGAAATTCTTTCAACATTTCCACAATCTAATACTATAACACAATCAGTATCTTCTGATGGCTTTATAACTTCTCCAGTTATTTCCTCAGCATAAGGCAGAAAGCTTAGGTTATCTGAGACTAGGTCTTTAGAGATAACATAAGCTTCTTTACCATAAATTCTAATGCCTTGAAGTAGTGCTAAGACACTACCTAAGGCATCACCATCTGGAGATACATGATATGTTATACCAATCTTTTTGCTTTTATTTATAATTGATATTACATCATGAAATCTCATTTTTTATTTCTCCTTGATTTTGTTTAGCAATGATTCAATATACATTGCATTATCTATAGAATTATCTTCTTCAAATAATATTTCAGGAGTACTTCTTAGCTTAACTCTGTTTCCAACTTCTCTTCTTATGAATCCAGCTGAACTTTTTAGAGCCTTTAAGCTTTCCTCTTTTTCTTCATCATTTTTAGCGAATAGGCTAACAAAAACTTTAGCGTATCTTAAATCTTTAGTAACTTCAACTTGAGTTACACTTACCATAGCTGTTAGTCTAGGGTCTTTTATTTGATTTCTTATGATATCACTTACTTCTTTTCTTACTTCTTCATTTATTCTTTTACCTCTGAAGTTAGCCATATAAATCACCTCTTTATAAAATTAAAGTTCTTTTCTTTGAACAGCTTCCATAGTATATGCTTCTATTATATCGCCTTCTTTAATGTCATTGAACTTTTCTACACTAAATCCACACTCATATCCAGCATTTACTTCTTTTACATCATCTTTAAATCTCTTTAATGATGCTAACTTAGATTCAAATATTACAATACCTTCTCTTATAACTCTTACATCTGCATTTCTAACTAATTTACCAGTTAATACATATCCTCCAGCAATTGTTCCAACATTAGAAATTTTGTAAGTAGCTCTTATTTCAGCAGTTCCTAATACAACTTCTTTGTATTCTGGATCTAACATACCGATCATAGCTGACTTAATATCTTCTATAGCGTCGTATATTACTCTGTAAGTTTTAACTTCAACTCCATCTCTTTCTGAAGCTGCTACGGCATTGTTATCTGGTCTAACATTAAATCCTATTACTATAGCGTTAGATGCAGCAGCTAATGTTATATCTGTTTCTGATATAGCACCAACAGCTCCGTGTATAACTCTTACCTTTACATCATCAGTTGATAATTTTTCTAATGATGCTTTTATAGCTTCAACAGAACCTTGAACATCTGCTTTAACTATAACTGAAAGCTCTTTAACTGAACCTTCTTTAATTTGGCTATATAAATCTTCTAATGAAACTCTATGTGAAGTTGCGAAACTTTCTTGTCTTATTTTTTCTTTTCTAGCTTCAGCCATGTTTCTAGCAGTCTTTTCATCTTTAACAACTGTGAATCTATCTCCAGCAGCTGGTACTTCTGAAAGACCTAAAACCTCAACTGGGATTGATGGACCAGCTGATTTTATCTTCTTACCTGAATCATCAAACATAGCTCTTATTCTTCCGTAAGTGCTACCAACTATGATTGAATCTCCCATGTGTAAAGTACCATTTTGAACTAATAATGTTGCTACAGCACCTCTACCTTTATCTAATTTAGCCTCTACAACTGTTCCTTTTGCTTTTCTTCCAGCATCTGCTTTTAATTCTTGCATCTCTGAAGTTAAAAGAACCATTTCTAATAGAGTATCTATGTTTTCTCTAGTTTTAGCTGAAACTGGTACTGCTATTATGTCTCCACCCCAGTCTTCAACAACTAATCCATGCTCAGTTAATTCTTGTTTAACTCTATCTGGATTAGCACCTTCTCTATCCATTTTGTTTATAGCAACTATCATTGGAACATTAGCTGCCTTACAGTGATTTATAGCTTCTACTGTTTGTGGCATTATTCCGTCATCAGCTGCAACAACTAAGATAACTACATCTGTTATTTGAGCTCCTCTAGCTCTCATTGCTGTGAAAGCTTCATGTCCTGGTGTATCTAAGAATGTTAAAGTTTCTCCGTTTACTTCAACAGTGTAAGCACCTATATGTTGAGTTATTCCACCAGCTTCTGTACTTGTTACCTTTGATTTTCTTATAGCATCAAGTAATGAAGTTTTACCATGGTCAACGTGACCCATAACTGTTATGATAGGTGGTCTCTTAGCTAAGTTTTCTTCTTCTACATCAGTTTCTTCTTCGAACTCTTCTAAAGTGTTCTCTTCTTCTTTTTCATAAACTGCAACCTCATATTTTTCAGCAACCTTTTCAGCTGTTTCAAAATCTATCTCTTGGTTTATAGCAGCCATTACTCCTGTGAAGATAAGAGTTTTTATAACATCATTAACTGGTTTGTTTAATTTCTCAGCTAATTCTTTAACTGTTATAGTCTTCCCGATTTCGATAACTTCAACGTCTTGTTCTAAGTTATCATCTTCGCTACCTTTTTTTCTTTTCTTTTTCTTCTTAGCAGCATTATTAACTTCTTCAGCTAATTCAGCTTCATATTCAGCAACCAATTCACTGTTTGCTTCACTTCCTGCTAAAAGTTCTTTTATTAACGCAGCATCTTCATCTTCTATAACGCTCATATGGTTTTTAACCTCAACGCCGAACTCATCCATTAATACGTTTATAAGAACTTTACTTGGAACTCTTAACTCTTTTGCCAATTCATAAACTCTTATTTTTGACATATATTCACCCCCGAAAAATTTTTAGATGAACTAATTATTATTAGAATATGACAAAAGTTTTTCTGCCATATTCTCATCAGTTACTCCTAATATATTGATTTCGCATCTACCTATACTATATCCTAACTCTTCTTTTGAAAAATTATCTATGTATGGTATATCATACTGTTCACAGTACTTAACGAATTTATCTTTTGAACGATTTGAAATACTATTTGAGAAAATAAATAAGTAGATCTTACTTCTTTTCATTTCCTCTTCACATTTATTATAACCCTCCAAAAGTTTACCTGCTCTTTTTGTAAGTCCTAAAAAATTAAGAAATTTATCCATTTGTTATCTCATCCCTCAATCTATCATAGACTTCATCTCCAATGTTAGATTGAAGATTTTTATTTAATCTTTTTGCTTTAAATGCTTTTTCTAAACATTCAACACTTTTACAAATGTAAGCCCCTCTTCCTGATTTTTTACCAGTTAAATCTACAGAAACTTCTCCTTCAGCATTTTTAACTATTCTTATCAGTTCTTTTTTAGGCTTCATTTCCATGCAACCATTGCACATTCTCATTGGAATTTTTTTAGGTTTCATCTTGTCACCTCCAAAGTCTAGAAGTTATTATTCTTCTATTATAGTGTCTTCTTCAACAACAATATCTTCTTCTTGTAATAATTCTTCTGCTTTAGATTTGCTCTTTATGTCTATTTTCCAACCAGTTAACTTAGCTGCTAATCTAACGTTTTGTCCTTCTTTACCTATAGCTAATGATAATTGACTATCATCTACTATAACCTTAGCTGATTTAGTTTCTTCATCAGCATCTACACTTACAACCTTAGCTGGGCTTAAAGCATTTTCTATATACTCAGATGGAGTATTACTCCATTTTATTATATCAATTTTTTCATTTTTTAGTTCATTAACTATATTTTGAACTCTAACACCCTTAGGTCCAACACAAGCACCCATAGCATCTACTGATTCATCATTTGAGTAAACAGCTATTTTAGTTCTTGATCCTGCTTCTCTAGCTATACTTTTTATTTCAACTATTCCTTCATATATTTCTGGAACTTCTAATTCAAATAATCTTTTAACTAAACCTGGATGTGTTCTTGAACATAAAACTGAAGCACCCTTAGATGTTTTCTTAACTTCAACTACATATAATTGTAATTTTTCATTGAAGTTATATTTTTCTGTAGGCATTTGTTCATTTGGTCCTAAAACACCTTCTATTTTTCCTAAGTCTACAAATACATTACCTTTATCTTTTCTTATTACTGTACCAGGTAATATGTCAAATTCTTTTTCTGCAAATTCTGAGTAAATTACATTTCTCTCAGATTCTTTTATTCTTTGGATAACCATTTGCTTAGCAAGTTGTGCTGCAACTCTTCCAAAGTTTTTAGGTGTTACTTCTATTTCTACTATATCATCTAATTGATAAATAGCACTAATAGCCTTTGCATCTTCTAAACTTATTTCTGTTACATCATCATAAACTTCTTCAACAACAACTTTTTGAGCATAAACATGGATTTCTCCTGATTTCTCATCACGTTTTACCTTTACATTTTGTGCAGTTGTTCCTGAATTTGAAAAGTTTTTCTTATAAGCTGCTATTATAGCATCATCTATAGTTTCTAATAAAGCCTCTACTGAAATACCTTTCTCTTTTACTATTTCAGATAATGCCCCTAGAAATTCTTCATTCATTTTTAAACCCTCCTTAAAATTATATCTCCCCTTCAAGGTTCGCTGTCTTAATTTTATCTTTAGGAACTTTTATTTCATTCCCTTCACATTCAACTATTATTTCATTTTCTTGTACATCTTTAAGAATTCCTTTTACATTTTTTCTTCCACTTAAAGAACTCTTAAATCCAACAAAAACTTCTTTTCCTATAAATCTATTAAAATGCTCATCACTATGTAATCTTCTATTTAATCCTGGTGATGAAACTTCTAAGAAGTACGCATCTTTTATTGGATCTTCTATATCAAGCATATCACTTAATGCTCTACTTACAATTTCACAATCCCTTAGAGAAATTCTCTCCTCTGGCTTTTCTATATATAATCTTAAATAATATTCATTATTTTCTTTTACATATTCAATATGATATAAATCATATCCCTTTTCTTTAACTATAGGAGCACAAAGTGCTTCAAGATCAGCTACAAGTTGTTCTTTTTTCATTATACTTCCCTCCCTTATTAAGTTTTAAATCTTATCTTTATTGTATCCAATAAAGCAAATACCTATTAATTTATATAATAATAGGTATGCAAAAACGCAACTTTATTCTAAGTTGCGTTACAAATAGAAAGAGCGGGCTTTTTTGTCCCACTCCTTTACCTCAAACTATTAGTAAAAAACTTCTACTTATATAGTAACATAGTATATTTTATATTACAAGAAATTTTTAAAATTAGCCAAACAAACTAAGTTGGTTACTTTCTTGCATTCCTTCTAGGCATCCATGATTATCTAAAGTTTCTATTACAGTCTTTGAAACCTTAGATCTAAGTCTTAAATCTTCCTTTGAAATAAACTCTCCATTAACTCTACATTCAACTATACTTTTTGCAGCATTGTCTCCAACTCCTTGAAGAGCATTTAATGGAGGTCTTATACCATCTTCTTCTATCTTAAACTTAGTTGCTTCTGATTTATATAAATCAACCTTTAAGAAATTCAATCCTCTTTTATACATTTCATAAGAAATTTCTAAAATAGTTAAAAGACCTTTTTCTTTTACTGATATGTTATTTCCTAAAGAATTTAGTTCTTCCATCTTTGCCTTTATTGCTTCTTCACCCTTACAAATTAAATCTGCATCAAAGTCATCAGCTCTTACTGTAAAGTATGTTGTGTAATATGCTTCTGGATAATAAACTTTATAATATGCTATTCTAACTGCCATCATAACATATGCAACAGCATGGCCCTTAGGGAACATGTATTTTATTCTTTTACAAGATTCAATATACCAATCTGGTACATTTTTCTCTCTCATTAAAGCTTCATCATCTTCACTAAGTCCTTTTCCCTTTCTTACCTTTTCCATTATAGTAAAGGCTGTCTTAGGTGGAAGATCTTTATACATAAGATAAACCATAATATCATCTCTTGTTGCTATACAGTCTTTTAGTGTAGTATATCCTTCTTTAATAAAGTACTGAGCATTATTAAGCCAAACATCAGTACCATGGGAAAGTCCAGATATTCTCACAAGGTCTGCAAAACTCTTAGGTTGAGTATCAACTAGCATCTGTCTAACGAATTTAGTACCGAACTCAGGAAGTCCATAACTACCAACTTCACATCCTAATTCTTCTTTAGTTACCCCTAAGGCATCTGGTGATGTAAATAAACTTATAACCTTAGGATCATTTAAAGGTATTGTCTTAGGATCTAAGCCAGTTAAGTCTTGAAGCATTCTAAGAACGGTAGGATCGTCGTGTCCAAGTATATCAAGCTTAAGAAGTCTACCACTTATTGAATGGTAATCAAAGTGAGTAGTTATAATATCTGTGTTAACATCATCAGCTGGATGTTGTATTGGACAAAAGTTATATATTTCATTGTCATTTGGAACAACCATGATTCCACCTGGATGCTGTCCGCTAGTTCTTTTTATTCCAGTACATCCAATAGTAAGCCTTTCTATTTCAGCTTGAGATACAACTAATCCTCTTTCTTGAAGATATTTTTTTACAAAACCATAAGCTGTTTTTTCAGCTACTGTACCTATGGTTCCAGCTTTAAATACATATCCTTTTCCGAAAAGAACCTCTGTGTACTTATGTACAACAGCTTGGTATTCTCCAGAGAAGTTAAGGTCTATATCTGGTTCTTTATCCCCTTCAAATCCTAAGAATGTTTCGAAAGGAATATCATGACCATCCTTAATATACTTAGTACCACAATCAGGACAATTTTTATCTGGTAGATCTGCTCCAGAACTTATAGAACCATCTAAGAAAAATTCTGATTTCTTACAATTTGGACAAACATAATGAGGTGGTAATCCATTAACCTCTGTTATATCTGACATTGTTGCTACGAAAGATGAACCAACAGATCCTCTTGAACCAACTAGGTATCCATCCTCTAAGGATTTAGCAACCAACTTTTGAGCTATAAGATAAAGCACCGCATATCCATTATTTATTATAGAATTAAGTTCTTTATCTAACCTCTTTTGAACAACTTCAGGAAGATTTTCTCCATATATGCTATGAACCTTATTCATAGTCATGTTTCTTATCTCTTCCTCAGCCCCCTCTATTTTAGGAGGGAATGTTTCATCTGGTATAGGTTTTACAACATCAACCATATTAGCTATCTTCTGAGTATTTTCTATTACAACTTCCTTACAAGCCTCTTCTCCTAAATACTCAAACTCTTTTATCATCTCATTAGTAGTTCTAAAATATAAAGGTGGTTGATTATCTGCATCTCCATATCCTTGACCAGCCATTATTATTCTTCTAAATACTTCATCATTAGGATCTAAGAAATGACAATCACATGTAGCAACTACTGGTTTATCCATTTCCTTTCCTAAATCATATATTTTTCTATTTAACTCTCTAAGCTCTTCTTCATCCTTTACATTTCCTTTTCTTATAAGGAATTCATTATTTTGTATTGGCTGAATTTCTAGGTAGTCATAAAAAGATGCTATTTCTTTTAATTCCCCATCTGTTTTGCCTTCTAAAACTGCCTTATATAATTGCCCTGCTTCACAAGCTGACCCAATTATTAATCCTTCTCTATATTCAGTTATTATACTTTTAGGAAGTCTTGGCCTTCTAGCAAAATAATCTAAGTGAGCCATAGAAACTAATTTATATAAATTCTTAATTCCAGTTTGATTTTTAGCTAATATTATTATGTGATGTAGAGGAAGTTTCTTTACATCTATATTTGATAAATACTTTTCATTTAGAGTTTTAACATCATGAATATCCATTTCTTCTTTCATCTTTTTGAAAGAAAACTTTAATATCTCCGCAGTAGCCTTTGCATCATCAACAGCTCTATGGTGATTTTCAAGGCTAATTCCTAAATGTTTAGCAACTAGATTTAACTTAACCTTTTTTAAATCTGGATAAAGATATCTAGCTAAAGGAACAGTATCCATTACAGGATTCTTTAAAGTTTTTCCCATATCCATTAAGTTCTTTTTTATAAAACCAACGTCAAAGGCAGCATTGTGAGCTACTAATACAGAATCTCCTACAAATTCCATAAACTTAGGAAGCACCTGATCTATAGTAGGCTGTCCATTAACCATATTTTGAGTTATACTTGTAAGCTCTGTAATCTTATATGGAATATTTACCTTTGGATCAACAAAAGTACTAAAGGAATCTACTATTTCTCCATCCTTTAACTTAACAGCACCAATTTCTATAATCTTATCATTTTTACTTGAAAACCCAGTTGTTTCTATATCAAAAACCACATATTCATCATCAAAGGATTCCTCATGGCCATTAATAACTATAGGTGTTCCATTATCAGCTAAATAGCCCTCTACTCCATAAATAACTTTTATGTTGTTCTTTTTAGCAGCTATTTGAGCATCTGGAAAGGCCTGAACAACTCCATGGTCTGTTATGGCTACAGCCTTATGTCCAAACTTTGCTGCTCTTTCAACAATTTTACTTGCAGCAGTTACGGCATCCATTGAACTCATAGTTGTATGCATATGAAGTTCTACTCTTTTTTCTTCTGCTGTATCCATACGCTCTATTTTAGTAAGCTTATTTATATCCCTAGCCATTATTACAACTTCCTTAGCATAAGGATCCATAGTAGCTTCCCCTCTTACTTTACAATAAAGACCTTTTTTAACATTTTCTAAAACATGTTCTTTATCCTTATCTCTTAAGAAGCATTTAACAGCTATGGAACTTGTATAGTCTGTTATGAAGAATGTAAGTATTATTCTACCTGTCTTAGTTTCAAAAATATCAGTTTTAAATACATCTCCTGAAATAGTAACAATTCCAGAGCCCATATCTATACTACTTATATCTATAGTATCACCTTGAATATTTCTTCCAAGTATAGTGTTTTCATTTTTAGGCTCATCTTTATAAGACTTCTTCTCATAACCACCTTTATTACCACCATTTGATTTATGTTTATTATCATTACTTTCCTTTTTAACAGGCTTTTCTTGAGCTGCTTGAGCCTTCATAGTTTCTATAACTTTTTTAGCTATTTCTTTGTTTTCATTTAACTTTTCATAATTGTAATTCTTATTAGCTAAACTTTCATCATATTTAACTTCTACTAAAGAACTTATTCCAAAGAATGACTTTATATATCCCTTAATCTCTCTATCTATATGTTTCTTATTAACAAAAGTACATAAAAATTCAGAACCATTTTTTATAATTATTTTTTCTCCCTCAATTACTATAGGAGAATTAAGTAAAACTTCTTTTAAAACAGGATGTTTCTCTATAGTTTTTTCACAAACATGATTCCAATGCTGATCTACTACCTGTTTTAAAGTTATATCAGAAATATCTATGTAATACATAATCTCTATATTTATTTCAAACCCTATAGCCTTTTTTATATATTGCTTAATTATCTTCTTTTGTTCTTCTGATAATTGATCTTTGCTTTTTATTACAGCTCTTAAAGTATTACTTTTCTTCAACAATTGAAACTTAGTTATTTCAAACTCTAAATCATTAAGATTATCATCTGATTTTATGGATCTGTTAATCTGTTTAACAAACTCGCTACTCAAACTCTAAGCCTCCTTTGAATTTTATTTTAATTTATCCCTATACGACATAAAGAAGGGATATTACTCCCTCCTTTAAACTATATTGTTTCTATTATCTTTATAAGCTCTTCAACTAAGTCTTCTTCTTTTACCTTTTTAATTATTTCACCTTTTCTAAAGATAAGACCTTCGCCTTTACCTCCAGCTATTCCAATATCTGCTTCTCTTGCCTCTCCTGGTCCATTTACAACACAGCCCATTACTGCAACCTTTATATTTTTCTTGCAAGAACTTAGTCTTTCCTCTACCTCTTTAGCTATGTTTATTAAGTCTATTTGAGTTCTTCCACATGTAGGGCATGATATAAACTCTATTCCTTCTTTTACATATCCAAAGTTTTTAAGAATTTCTTTACCAACTTTTATCTCTTCAACAGGATCTCCAGTTAAAGAAACTCTTATAGTGTCACCAATTCCTTCTGCAAGTAAAGTTCCTATTCCTATAGCAGATTTTATTGTTCCTCTCCAAGGTGTACCAGCCTCAGTAACCCCTAGGTGAAGAGGATAATTTGTTTTTTGTGAAGCTATTCTATAACTTTCTATCATAGTTTCAACATTTGATGATTTCATTGAAATTACTATATCATGAAAATCTAACTCTTCTAATATTTTAACATGTTCTAATGCACTTTCAACTAGGGCATCTGGGGTAGGCTTTCCGTATTTTGCTAAAAGCTCTTTTGATAATGACCCTGAGTTAACCCCTATTCTTATAGGAATATTTTTTTCTTTACAAGCTTTTACTACAGCTTCTACCTTTTCTCTTGATCCAATATTTCCTGGATTTATTCTTATTGCAGAAACTCCATTTTCTATTGCTTTTAAAGCTAATCTATAATCAAAATGAATGTCTGCAACTAGAGGTATATTTATTTTTGCCACTATATCTTTTATAGCACAAGCTGCATCCATATCTAAAACTGCACATCTAACAATATCACATCCAGCTTCTTGAAGCTCTCTTATTTGCTTAACTGTAGCTTCTACATCTTTTGTATCTGTATTGGTCATAGATTGAATGGAAACTCTAAAATCTCCTCCAACATATATGTTTCCAACCTTAACCTTTCTAGTTTCTTTTCTATTCACTATTAATTCCTCCAAATTTCTATAGTATCGGGAATATTATATCTTTTATAGTTACTAATACCATAAGTCCCATAAGTAGCATGAATCCAACGGTATTTACAGCTTCAATGTATTTAGCAGGTATTTCTTTTCTAATTATCATTTGAATAAGCTCTATAAATATTCTTCCACCATCTAAAGCTGGGAATGGTAAAAGGTTAAATACTGCTAATTGAACACTTAAGAATGCCATAAACCATAAAAGAGTATTTGCTCCTGCTTTTGCTGCTTGCCCTGACATTTTAATTATTGTAACAGGACCTCCTACATCAGTTTTTAAATTTGCTTCTCCTGTAACAATAGTCTTTAATGCAATAAATGACTGCGATACAAGACTTCTTGTTTCATTAAATCCTTGTTTTATCCCTTGAAGCAAAGTAGGTTTTTCAACAAAACCATAGCCTATTCCAACTTGATACACTCCACTCTCATTTAAAATCGGCTGTACTGTTTTTGTTAAGACATCATTGCCTCTTTTTATCTCTAATTCAACTGGATTTCCCTTAGCTAAAGCTAATCCCATTCTAAAATCATCAGTTGTATGAATTTTGTTTCCATCTATTTTTAGGAATTCATCTCCCTGTTCAATTCCTATTTTCTGTGCTGGTGAATTAGGTACTACACTTGCTACTTTATTTTCTGCAAATCCAGAACTCATAGCTAGCCCAATAAATATTATAAGGGCTAATACATAATTCATAAATGCCCCAGCTCCCATAACAAGTATTCTTTGAATAGGGGTTTTTGCATTTAAGCTTCTTGAATCATCACTTTCATCCTCTTCACCAAGCATTTTAACAAATCCACCAAAAGGAAGGATTCTTAAGTTATATTCTGTTTCTCCAACTTTTACACCAAAAAGCTTTGGACCCATACCAATAGCAAATTCCTCAACATAAATCCCATTTAATTTAGCCACGATAAAATGTCCAAGCTCATGAACTAAGATTAAAGCACTAAATGCTAATAAAGCAAAAATTATATACACCCTTTTCCCTCCTAGTTATATTTTTCATATATATACTGTCTTACTTCTTTATCTAAATTTATTACATTATCAAGAGTAACCTCTTTGTTGTAATCAAAAGTATTCATACATTCTTCTATTATCTCTGGTATTTGCAGATATGTTATCTTTTTATTTAGGAACAGTTCAACACATACTTCATTAGCCCCATTTAAAATCGTTGGCATAAGTTTTCCTTTTTCTCCAGCTTCATAAGCTAATTTTAAACACTTAAATGTATCTAAATCTGGCTTTTCAAAAGTTAACTCTCTAATCTTAAATAAATCTAACTTTTCACTAATATTTCCTTCTCTATTTGGATAATTTAAAGCATACTGAATTGGTAATTTCATATCTGGTACACCTAATTGAGCTATAACTGCTCCATCAGTATATTGAACCATAGAATGTATTATTGATTGTGGATGAACTACAACCTCTATATCTTTATAAGGACAATCAAATAACCAATGAGCTTCTATAACCTCTAATCCCTTGTTCATTAGAGTTGATGAATCTATTGATATTTTTTGACCCATATTCCATTTTGGATGCTTAAGCGCTCTTTCTGGAGTTACTGATTTTAAATCCTCTATAGTAAATCCTCTAAAAGGCCCTCCAGAAGCAGTTAAAAGTATTTTATCAATTTTGTTATGAGCATTTCCTTGTAATGATTGGAATATAGCACTATGCTCTGAGTCTACTGGAAGTATTTTTACTCCATTTTCTTTAGCTTCTCTCATAACAAGTTCACCTGCTACTACTAAAGTTTCTTTATTTGCTAAAGCGATATCTTTTCCTTTTCTTATAGCTTCCACAGTTGGTTTTAATCCAATCATACCAACAACTGAAGTAACAACTATATCAATTTCATCTAAAGTAGCAACTTTAACTAAGCCTTCCATACCATAGATAACTTCACATTTTAACCCTTCGCTTTTTACTAAATCTACAAGTTTTTTGTAAGACTCCTCGTGATTTATTGCAACGTATTTAGGTGAAAACTCTTTTATTATATCCAGTGTTAATTCTATATTTCTATTAGCTGTTATACCAACTAATTCAAAATCTTCTTTATGAAATCTTAATACATCTAAAGTTTGAGTTCCTATAGAACCTGTTACCCCTAGTATAGATATTCTTTTCATATTCTTTCCTCCTAAGTTCTTCCTTAAACATAATAGACTAAAATTATCTACTTAGCCTATTATATTATTTTATATCATTATATCTCTAAATACAATAATATACATTTATTATGTTTTCTTTAACAGAAAGTTATCTACTCTTTGATAAAACTTTTTTATCCAAAAAATAAGCCTTTTCTTTAACCCCATTCCACCTTAATAAACATATCTACATAATAAATATACTCAAGTTATTACTTAATATTCTATTAATAATCTTATATTTTTCTTTTTAAGCTAAATATATAATAAAATTTTTTATAAAAAAAAATGCTTTAGAAAATCTAAAGCATTAAAATTTTAAAACCAGTGTTAAATAGAAGAATACTATTGTTCCAGCAAATAATATACTGTCAAATCTATCTAATATTCCACCATGTCCTGGTATTAAATTACTATAATCTTTTATTCCTGCGTATCTCTTTATTGATGAAGCAACTAAATCACCAAATTGACAGAATACTCCACATAATATACCTATTATAAAATAATGATATACAGGTATTAAAGAGAAACTATTAGATATTATTATACCAAATATTCCACAAGCTAATGTACTTCCTAATATTCCTCCTATAGAACCTTCTATAGTCTTCTTAGGACTAACCTTTGGACACAATTTGTGTTTACCAAAGAATCTACCTGAATAGTATGCAGCAGTATCACAAAGCCATGATGATAGGAATATTAACCAAACTAGGTATTGTCCACCTTCTTTGATGTTTACTAAATGTATGAAGCTAAAGAAAACTCCTACATATATAAATCCTAAAATAGTAACTGCAACATCTATAAATGTATATTCAATATTAAGTATAGGAACACAAAGTAATATAAATGTAGCTATTATTATTAAAAATGATAACATTTCAAAATTATTTGAAGTTAAGTAATATAATATTAATAATATATATCCCCCTATAGAAATAGGCTTTAATTTTGCTACTTTAACAGTTTTATAATATTCATATAATCCTGCAAATGAAAGAGCAATAGTAAATAGCTTAAGCCAAATTCCACCTAGGAATATAAAAGCAATAAATGGAGCCATTATAAGTGCGCCTAGATATCTGCTATTAGATTTCACCCAAATCACCTCATTATTTATTTAATTCCACCAAATCTTCTATCTCTATTTTGATAATCAAAAATAGCTTTTCTTAAATCTTCACCATTAAAATCTGGCCAGTTTATTTGAGAATACCAAAATTCTGAGTATGCACATTGCCATAATAAGAAGTTGCTAAGTCTTTGTTCTCCACTTGGTCTTATTATAAGATCTGGATCTGGCATTCCTTTAGTATAAAGATAGTCATTAAACATATCTTCCTTTACGTCATCTATACTTATTTTACCCGCTTTAACATCTTCTATTACAGATTTTATACCTCTAACTATTTCATTTCTTCCACCATAATTTAATGCTAAGCTTAAAACTACTCCAGTATTATCTTTAGTCTTTTCCATAGCCCAAAGTATAGCTTTTTTAGGTTCTTCTGGGAATCTTGATAAGTCACCTATAGTTTGTACCTTTACTCCGTTTTGATGAAGTTCATCAATTTCATTTTTTATAAATTCAACAACTAACTTCATAAGGGCATTTACTTCATCTTCTGGTCTTTTCCAGTTTTCAGTGGAGAAAGCATATAAAGTTAGATATTTAACTCCTAATTTATCGCATTCTTTTACAATAGTTTTTATAGTCTTAACCCCAGCTCTATGTCCCATAGTTCTTGGAAGTCCTCTTTTTTTCGCCCATCTTCCATTACCATCCATTATTATGGCAATATGCTTTGGCATTTTATCTTCATTTAGAACTATTTCTTCTGAATCTTCATTTCCTTTTTTACTAAAAAAATCTAACATAGAAGGTTCCTCCTTATAATTCAATTATAAAATAAAAAACCTGCTAAAGAGCAGGTTTTTTTAAATTAAATTGACATAATCTCTTTTTCTTTAGCTGCCACTATAGTATCTATTTCTTTAACAAATTTATCTGTTACTTTTTGGATGTCATCTTCACCCTTTTTCATTTCATCTTCAGTTATAGTTCCTTCTTTTTTGAAGTTTTTAACTTTATCATTTGCATCTTTTCTTATAGATCTTATAGCAACCTTAGCTTGCTCTCCAACTTTTTTAACGTTCTTAACTAAGTTTTTTCTAGTTTCTTCAGTTAATTCTGGAACTAAAAGTCTTATTATAGTACCATCGTTATTAGGGTTTATTCCTAAATCTGATTTTAAGATAGCTTTTTCTATTTCTTTAAGCATTGGTTTTTCCCAAGGTGTTATAACTAATAATCTTGGTTCTGGTGATGAAACATTAGCTACTTGATTTAAAGGACACATGCTTCCATAATACTCAACTTGAATTCTATCTAACATAGTTGGGTTAGCTCTTCCAGCTTTCATTGTAGCTAATTCTGAATTTAAAGAATTTATAGTTTTATTCATTTTTTCTTCTGATTTTTTTATAACGTCCTTAATCATTTAAAACTCCTCCTTATTTTTTGCTTACTATTGTTCCTATATTTTCTCCTAAAACAACTCTCTTAATGTTTTCAGGATTATCTAAAGCAAATACTAATATAGGGATGTTGTTGTCCATACAAAGTGATGTTGCAGTTGAATCCATTACTTGTAATCCTTGCTCAAGTACTTCTATATATGATAATTCATCATATTTTTTAGCATCATCGTATTTATGTGGATCTTTATCATAAACTCCATCAACCTTTTTAGCTAATAATATTACATCAGCTTCTATTTCAGCGGCTCTTAATGCTGCTGCTGTATCAGTTGAAAAATAAGGGTTTCCTGTTCCTGCTCCGAATATTACTACTCTACCTTTTTCTAAGTGTCTCATAGCTCTTCTTCTTATATATGGCTCTGCTATTTCCTTCATTTCTATAGCAGTCTGTACTCTAGTGTCTACCCCTAAAGATTCTAATGAATCTTGAAGTGCTAAAGCATTTATTGAAGTAGCTAGCATTCCCATATAGTCAGCAGTAGTTCTATCCATGCCTTCTCCACTTCTACCTCTCCATATGTTTCCGCCACCTACAACTGCGCCTACTTCTATTCCCATATCAACAAGCTCTTTTACAGCCTTTGCTATGTTCATTGCTATGTTAAAATCTATTCCAAAACCATTTTCGCCTGCTAAAGCCTCACCTGATAACTTAAGCATAACTCTTTTGTATTTACAAGTTCCCATCTTAAACCTCCAAAACGCTGAATTCTCTATTTTTGTTAATTTTTTATATCTATATTCTAAAAAAAGAGAACACAATGTGTTCTCTTATGTTATTATTTTCCGCCCATTTTAGCTACTTCTTCAGCGAAGTTTTCTTCTTTCTTTTCGATTCCTTCTCCTCTTTCGAATCTTACGAACTTAGTTATAGTTATTGGAGAACCTACTTCTTTTGATTTTTCTTCTAATAATTTAGCGATTGATTTGTCGCCATCTTTTACCCAAGCTTGATCTAAAAGACAAACTTCTTTACAGTATTTTTTGATTCTTCCCATTACCATCTTATCAACGATGTGCTCTGGTTTACCTTCGTTAAGAGCTTGAGCTCTGTATATTTCTTTTTCTTTTTCTAAAGATTCTTGATCAACATCAGCTTCTGATAAGAATAGTGGGTTAGCAGCAGCTATTTGCATACAAACATCTTTAGCAACTTCAGCTAATACTGGTGATGAAGCTTCACATGCTAATTCAGCCATAACACCTATTCTTCCGCCACCGTGGATGTAGCTTTGAACTAATCCGCTTTCAACAGAGAATCTTTCGAATCTTCTTACGCTCATGTTTTCACCGATCTTAGCGATTAACTCAGTTAAAACTTCTTGAACAGTTTTGTCTCCGTCTAATTTTTCTGCTAATAATTCTTCTACAGTGTTTACATTTGAGTTAGCAACTAATTCTGCTACTCTTCCTGCAAATCCAACGAATTCTTCGTTTAAAGCAACGAAGTCAGTTTCACAGTTGATTTCAACTATTGAACCTTTTTTCATATCTTCTGATACGTAAGTTTTAACGATACCTTCAGCTGCTACTCTTCCAGCTTTTTTAGCTGCAGCTGCTAATCCTTTTTCTCTTAAAACTTCAACTGCTTTTTCCATATCTCCATTAGTTTCAGTTAGCGCTTTTTTACAATCCATCATTCCTGCGCCAGTTCTTTCTCTTAACTCTTTAACTGCTTTAGCTGTTATCATTGAAATTCCTCCTGACTATTTAATTAAAAGGTAAACGAAGCAGAGAGCTTCATCTACCTTTTCAGTATTTATCTTAATATTACTCTGCTAATTGCTCGCCTTGTCTTCCTTCGATTATAGCGTCTGCCATTTTACCAGCTATTAATTTAACTGCTCTTATAGCATCGTCATTTCCTGGAATTACGTAGTCAACTTCTTCTGGATCACAGTTAGTATCAACTATAGCTACTACTGGGATTCCTAATATTTTAGCTTCTGCTATTGCATTCTTTTCTTTTCTTGGGTCAACAACGAACATAGCTCCTATGTTTGAAGCGTCTAATTCTTTGATTCCGCCTAAGTTTCTTTGTAATTTTTCTCTTTCAAGCTTTAACTTGATTACTTCTTTCTTAGGTAAAACGTCGAATGTTCCGTCTTGTTCCATTTCATCTAATTTGTTTAATCTGTTTATTCTTGTTTTTATAGTTGTGAAGTTAGTTAACATTCCTCCTAACCATCTGTGGTTAACGAAGTACATGTTTGATCTTTCAGCTTCTTCTTTAACAGCTTCTTGAGCTTGTTTTTTAGTTCCAACGAATATTACGTCTTTACCAGCTTCTGATACTTCTCTTATAAAGTTGTAAGCTTCTTCAGCTTTCTTTACAGTTTTTTGTAAGTCGATTATGTATATACCGTTTCTTTCTGTAAAGATGTAAGGAGCCATTTTAGGGTTCCATCTTCTTGTTTGATGTCCGAAATGAACACCAGCTTCTAATAATTGTTTCATTGAAATTACTGACATTATTTTTTCCTCCTAGATTGGTTATTTCCTCCACTATCTTCTTTACTATAAGCACTACTTAAAGTAGCACCGGCTTATAGATTCGATAATGTGTGTATTTGTTACCTTTGATAGTATAACATAGGGTTATAAAAGTATCAACAAGATTTTTCAAAGTTTTTATAAAATAATATTATATCATTATTAAACATTTCATCTAATTAGATTTTATCTTAAATTATCTATAAATATACTGAAAAAGACTAATTAATTATAAAAAATTACTTATTTCTATTAAACTGCTTATAAAAGTTATAAGTCATAGATTTTTATATTTATTTCATTATTATTAGTTTCTTATATAAAAAAGAAGAAGGTGTAAAAAACACCTTCTTCAAATCTTATTTTATCTTTTTAAGTTCATCCATTAACTTTTCGTTTAATATTTTTATATGAGTACCTTTCATTCCAAGACTTCTTGACTCAATAACTCCTGCACTCTCAAATTTTCTAAGAGCATTTACTATAACTGATCTAGTTATTCCAACTTTATCAGCTATCTTAGAAGCCACTAATAATCCTTCATCTCCATTTAACTCACTAAAAATATGTTCTACAGCTTCTAATTCTGAGTAAGATAAAGTTCCAATAGCTAATTGAACCACTGCTTTTTTACGTGCTTCCTCTTCTATCTCACCTTGTCTAGCTCTTAAAAGCTCCATCCCAACTATTGTAGCACTATATTCTGCTAAAACTAGGTCATCATCATTAAATTCTTCCCCAAATCTAGCTAATAATAAAGTTCCTAATCTATCTCCATTACCAACTATAGGAACAATAGTTGATATTTTTTTAGAGATTAAACATTCGCCTACCCCTTCAAAAACACATATTCCTTTATTAGGTATGTTTGCAATTGTATCTTGAATGTTTATTAATTTATTATTGTAGTCTTCTGGGAATTTTCTATCAACAACAACTTTTTCTTTCATTATGTCACATTCAAATTTTTCAGAAAAAGAATAACCTAATATTCTACCTTTTCTTCCAACTAAATATACATTACACGACATAACATCACTTAATAATTGGCATATATCTCCAAAAGCTATAGCTTCAGTACCTGATTTTTGTAAAATCTTATTTAATCTTCTAGTTTTACTAAGTAGTGTCGACATTATATCCTCCTCGCACCATTTTACAAAAGATGTAAATTTCAGAATTTTTAAAATATTCTTATAATAAACTTATTATTTAAATATTAACATAGTAAATACTTCATTTCAACCAGTAATACTGGTGGAGATAAGGACTAAAAACTACTTTTCTGAGTTATTTTCATCATTACTTTTTTCAATTATTTTTTCATATTTACATTCTTTATCGCTACACTGTAAATATTCACCTTTACTCTTAGAGTATCTCTTAACCATATATGAACCACATTCTGGGCATTTTTCATTTGTTGGTTCATACCAACTTACGAAATTACACTCTGGATAATTACTACATCCATAGAATCTATTTCCCTTTTTGCTTCTCTTAACTAAGATCTTTCCTCCACATAGTGGACAGTTTGCATCAACCTCTTCAACTATAGGTTTTGTGTTTTGACATTCTGGATATCCTGGACAAGCTAAGAAATCTCCAAATCTTCCATGCTTAATAACCATAAGTCTTCCACATTTATCACAAGGTACATCACTTACTTTATCTTCTATAATAACCTTAGATATCTCTTTTTCTGCCTTTTCTATGTCTTCTTTTAATGGAGTAAAGAATTCATCTACTATATGAGTCCAACTTTCTTTTCCCGCTTCAACATTATCAAGCTTAACTTCCATCTCAGCAGTAAAGTCAGTATCAACTATCTGCTTAAAATAATTTGAAAGTATATCATTTACTATAAACCCTAATTCTGTTGGTATAAGAATCTTTTTCTCTCTATCTACATATTTTCTACTTATTAATGTAGATATTGTTGGAACATAAGTACTTGGTCTTCCAATACCTTTTTCCTCTAAAAGCTTAACAAAAGCAGCCTCTGAATATCTAGCAGGCGGTTGAGTAAAATGTTGTTTACCTTCAATTGATTCTTCTTTTAAAATTTCATTTTCCTCTAATTCAGGTAAAAGTACTGATTCTTCCTCTTCTCCTGATATATATTCATAAACTTTCATGAAACCATCAAATTTTATAGTTGATCCACTAGCTCTTAATGTATAATCACCATTTTTAATCTCTAGGCTATTTGTATTTAATATACATGTAGCCATTTGGCTTGCTATGAATCTTTTCCATATTAAAGCATATAACTTATATTGATCATTACTTAAATTTGCCTTAGCAATCTCTGGTGTTATTTCAACATATGTAGGTCTTATAGCTTCGTGGGCATCTTGTATATTTTTCTTTCCTTTATATACTCTTGACTCCTCTGGAACATATTCTTTTCCATATGTTTCATCTATAAAGTTAAGAGCTTTCTCTTGAGCTTCCTTTGATATTCTAACAGAATCAGTTCTCATATAAGTTATTAAACCTACAGTTCCAAACTTCTTAACCTCAACCCCTTCATAAAGTTGTTGAGCTACTGACATTGTTTTCTTTGTCATAAAGTTAAGCTTTTTACTTGCCTCTTGTTGAAGAGTACTTGTAGTAAAAGGAGCTAAAGGATTTTTATTCTTAGTTCCTTTTTTTATCTTGCTTACTATATATTCATTTTCTTTAAGTTCATCTATTATTTGATCTGCTTGTTCTTTATTTTTTATTTCTATCTTTTTCTTATTTTTAGTTGTTAACTTAACAGGGAAAGACTTCTTTCCTTTTTTAAGTTTTACATCAACAGTCCAATACTCTTCTGGATTGAACTTCTTTATTTCTTCTTCTCTATCACATATAAGTTTTAATGCTGCTGACTGAACCCTTCCAGCACTCAATCCCCATTTTACATTTCTCCATAGAAGTGGACTTATTTCATATCCAACCAATCTGTCTAACACTCTTCTTGCCTGCTGAGCATCTACTAAATTACAATTTATTTTTCTTGGATGCTTTATTGAATTTTTAACTGCATCCTTTGTTATTTCGTTAAATTCTATTCTACAATTCTCGTTTTCATCTATCTTAAGCACATTAGCTAAGTGCCAAGATATAGCTTCCCCTTCTCTATCAGGGTCAGTTGCAAGGTATATCTTATCACTTTTTTTAGCTAACTTTCTAAGTTTGCTTAAAAGTTCACCTTTTCCTCTTATTGTTATATATTTAGGATTATATTCATTTTCTATATCAACGCCTAATTGGCTTTTTGGCAAATCTCTTACATGTCCCATTGAAGCTTCGACTACATAATTTTTACCTAAATATTTTTCTATTGTCTTGGCTTTAGCTGGTGACTCAACAATTACTAATTTTTGACCCATCGTAAACTCTGAATTAAATCCAGAGTGTTCACCCCCTCAAACTATCATATTATTTTTGTATAATAATCTCCTGGTATAACTTCTATTTTATTTTCAAATTGCAATTCACATAATAACTCATATATGATAGATGTGTCAATATTTGTTACTCTTATAATATCGTCTATATGTAGAATATTATTCTCTAATATGCTTAAAAGCAACTGATTAATCTCTGAATTTTCCTCTTTTTTGCCATCTTTATTACATTTTCCTTCTTTTTTTATTTTAAAAGGTATTGAATTTAATAAATCACCTATATTAGTGAATATACCTGCTCCATCTTTTATAAGATTATTACACCCTTTGCTCTGAGAAGAAAACACATCTCCAGGCACTGCAAAAACATCTTTTCCTTGATTCACAGCATAATTTGCAGTTATTAAAGATCCACTTTTTTCTCCAGCTTGAACCACTATAACAGCTTCAGATAATCCACTTATTATTCTATTCCTCTGAGGGAAATTATATCTAAGAGGTGGCGTATCAGGGAAAAATTCACTAATTATACATCCATTTTTAATTATTTTTTTATACAATTCTCTATTATAGACAGGATAATCTAAATTTATTCCACAACCAAAAACGGCAACATTATAAAAATTTTCTTCAACACACTTTTTATGTGCTTCAGTATCAACCCCAAAAGCTCCACCGCTTACTATTCCAACACCTGCTTTTCCTAGGCCTGAAGCTATAAGACTTGCACATCTTTTCCCATATGGATCGCATTTTCTTGACCCAACAATGGCAACATTTATATCTTCAGCCCTTTCTAAATCCCCCTTATAAAAAAGAATATAGGGAGGTTCATCTATATTTTTAAGTCTTTTAGGATAGTCTTTATCTAAATATGTTACTATTTTATAGTCTTTCTTATTTATATCATTAATTACCCTACTATTCAAATCAATGTTAATATCATTTTTAAATTTACTAGCGCATTTAATTCCTGTTTCCTCTATATCCTTTCTATGAATGTATATATTTTCTTCATTTCCTAATTGATTTAAAAGCTCTACTTTTATATTGTTTGAAATCTTTAAACTGCCAAACCATATTTTATAATTTAAATCAACCTCTTTCATTTATATAACCTCTCCCTCTAAATTTTTTCTATAATTAAGAGCTTCATAAATATTGCTTTTTTTAATATCTTCACTGCCATTTATATCTGCTATGGTTCTAGATAATTTTATAATTCTATCTAATGCCCTACTACTTAAAGAAAATCTTGTATATATATTATTTAAAACTTCATGGCATTCTTCATCTAATCTTATTAAACTTTGAATATGACTATGTTTCATCTGAGAATTATAAGTTATTTCTAATTCTTTAAACCTAAATTTTTGTCTTTCTCTTGCTTCCTTAATTTTATTTTTTATATCCTCTAAATTTTCTTTTTTATTATTTGAATTAAGTTCATTATAAGAGGCATATCTAACAGAAGTAAAAATATCTATTCTATCTAGCATAGCCTTAGAAAGTCTATTTCTATATTTGATCCTTTCATATTCATTACAAGTACATACTCTTCCTTCATAACCACTTAAATAATTTCCACAAGGACAAGGATTAAAAGCACCTATAAGCATAACTTCAGCTGGATATGTTACACTTCCTACATTTCTAGATATGGTTATCTCTCCATTTTCCATAGGCTCTCTTAAACATTCTAAGGTTCTTCTATCAAACTCTAAAAGTTCATCTGAAAATAAAATACCATTATGAGCTAAGGTAACTTCTCCTACTCTTAAATCTCTTCCTCCACCTATTAAGGATACCTTAGTTGCAGTATGATGAGGATTTCTAAAGGGTCTTTCAATTTTTCCTTTAGTATTATTTAAAAGTCCTGAAACACTATATATCCTTGTTGTCTCTAATATTTCTTTTTTATTTAATTCTGGCAATAAAGATTTAACTCCCTTAGCAAGCATTGTTTTACCTGAACCTGGAGGCCCTTGCAAAATAACATTATGATTTCCAGCTGCTGCAATTATCATAGCTCTCTTTGCACTTTCTTGACCACAAATCTCATTAAAGGAATTATCCTCCTCTGACATACAAATTTCCTCTTCTCTTTTATAAGGTAGCACATCTCTATAAGTTAAAAATCCAACTACCTCTTTTAAGTGAGAAAAACCATATAAATTAATATTATCAACACAAGAACATTCTCTTAAATTATCCATTGGTATAATAAACTTATCATTATTATTTTCAACACCAGATATAACAGAACACAAAGCTCCATTAACTGCCCTAATATGACCATCTAAAGATAACTCTCCTAAATAAACAGTATTCTCTAAAATCTCCCTTTGAACTTGACCACTCTCAATTAATATAGCTAAAGCTATAGGAAGATCAAATCCAGTTCCTACCTTTCTTAAATTACCTGGAGCTAAATTTACTGTTATTCTCCCTAAAGGAAATTCATAACCACTATTTAAAATAGCTGCTCTTACTCTCTCCTTAGCCTCTCTAACTGAAGTATCCGCTAAACCTACCAAAGTAAAACTTGGCAGACCCTTACTTATATCAACCTCTATATTAACAATTACACCTTCTATTCCTATTAAAGTTGAACTTTTCAAACTTACAGACATACAAATCACCTTCTTTAAAAGATATACTTTCAAAAATCATACTAACCACAAAAAAATTTTTTAATCATTAAAATTTTAAAAATGTTTAAACTTGTACTTAAGTGTTAAAAATTCAGTAGAGGTGATTTAAATGAAAAAATATAATAAATCTATAGGTTTCTATGGGGAGGATTTAAGCGCAAACTTCTTAGAAAAAGAGGGATATTCAATCTTAGAAAAAAACTTTAATTGTTCCTCTGGAGAAATTGATATTATAGCTATGAAAGATGAAATAATTTCTTTTATAGAAGTAAAAAGCAGGTTTTCTAACTCCTTTGGTAAACCAAAGGAATCAGTAACCTGCTCTAAACAAGGTAGAATAATAAATGTAGCAAAATACTATCTACATATAAAAAAACTCTACAATTATTATATTAGATTTGATGTTATTGAAGTTAACTTTCATATTGATAGTTCAAAGTATGAATTAAACTTTTTAAAAGATGCTTTTAGAGTATAACTATAGAATATTCTTTAAAAAACTCATTCTATGAATTTCTGTAGGTCCTACTTCTTTTAAAGCATCTACATGAGTCTTAGTTCCATAACCAACATTTTTTTCAAAATCATATTGTGGATATTTTTTATGATATTCCTTCATAATATTATCTCTATAAACTTTTGCAATTATTGAAGCACAGGCTATACAAGCACTTTTTGTATCACCTTTTATAACATGCTTATTTTCTCCATTAAAGTTCTTTATTAAATATCCATCTGAAAGAACTAAATCTGGCTTTATACTTAGTCCTTCACAAGCTTTTATGAATACATGATTATTACAGTATCCTATGCCTTTTTCATCTATTTCCTTGCTATCACACATTGAAATAGAATAACTTAAGGCTTTTTCTTTTATGATCTCACTTAACTCTTCTCTTTTATGTTCTGATAATTTTTTTGAGTCATTTATGTAAAGAATTATATCATCTAAATCACTAGAATCTAATATTACCGCTGCTGAAACTATGGGGCCTGCTAAAGGTCCTCTTCCAACCTCATCAACTCCAGCTACATACTTATAATCACCAAAACTCTTATCAAAAAGATACATGTTTTTAACTCTTTCCTCTTCTTTAATAAGATTATTTAGGTTTTTCTCTAATCTATTTCCTAAAGATGATACATTTTTTCTTTTATCCTCTTTTAATAAATCAGCAAGTTCTTTTATTTGAGCTTTGTTATCTCTATTTACATCTAACTCTTTTACTAAATCACTTACTACTTTAAAAGAGTATGAATTTAAATTTTCTCTCATATCTTTTATTAAATTATCCATAATAAACCCTACTTCCTATTCTGGTTTTTCTAAAGATATTTTTCCTATTTTTCCGCCTCTAAATTCATCTAAAATTATTCCTGCAATTCTATTGTAATCTATTTGATTACCTGCCATTATAGCTCCTCTTTTTCTAGCTATAGCATCTAAGTTATCTAATGGATTTTCATGAAGTTCTGTAAGTTTATATCTAGTCATTAATTCTTCTGGATTTGTTTCTTGAAGTCTTTCCACTAGTTTAAGAGCTAATTCTTCAGTATCCATTATTTCGTCTTTTATAGCTCCAGTAAATGCTAAATTTAATCCAACGATCTCATCCTCAAATTTAGGCCATAAAACTCCTGGTGTATCCATTAATTCTATGCCTAACTTAGTTTTTATCCATTGTTTATTCTTAGTAACACCTGGTCTATCTCCAGTTTTAGCTATATTGTTTTTAGCCATTTTATTTATAAATGTTGATTTACCAACGTTAGGTATTCCAACAACCATAGCTCTAGTAGTGATTTTAGCTAAACCTTTAGCTTTTAATCTATCATGTTTCTCTTTTAAAAGTTTTAAAAGAGCAGGTTTTATAGCATTTAATCCTTCACCTTTTAAAGCGTTTACTTCTAAAACAATTGTTTCATCATTAGTTAGGCTATCTTTCCAAGCTTTAGTTACCTTAGGGTCTGTTAAATCACTCTTATTTAAAAGTATTACTCTAGGCTTACCAGCACATAGAGTGTCTATATCTGGATTTTTAGAAGATTTAGGTATTCTAGCATCTCTAATTTCTATAACGGCATCTACAAGCTTTAAATTGTTCTGTATTTCTCTTTTCGTTTTGACCATATGGCCAGGGAACCAGTTTATTGCCATAATAAATCACCCTTCCATTTTTTATTTTAGGTTATATTCAATATATTATCTTAAACAAATTAAATCAATATTGTTTAAAGTAAAATTCTAATATTTTTATACAAACAAAAAATGGGACTATTCACTAGTCCCAGTTTATGTTTAAATTATCTAGTTAACTCTTTAACTTTAGCAGCTTTACCTACTCTGTCTCTTAAGTAGAATAATTTAGCTCTTCTTACTTTACCTCTTCTTACAACATCAATCTTATCGATGATTGGAGCGTTTATTGGGAAAGTTCTTTCAACACCTACACCGTAAGCAACTCTTCTTACTGTGAAAGTTTCTCTTAATCCACCGTTTTGTTTTTTGATAACAGTTCCTTCGAATACTTGGATTCTTTCTCTGTTACCTTCTTTAATTCTAACGTGAACTTTTATAGTGTCACCTATGTTGAATTGAGTTAAATCTTCTCTGATTTGTTCTTTTTCGATTGCTCTTATGATTTCGTTCATTGTGCATTCCTCCTTGATATCTTCTAAAATTTTGACGTTCTTAACACACTCTGTGACAGAGGACCGCCGGTACTAGCACGAAGTTTATTCTATCATACTTGTATTCTTTAATCAATATATTTATTTTGATTTTAACAATTTTATGTCTTCTTTTGAAAGTTTAATTTTTTCAAACATATCTGGTCTTCTTTCTTTAGTTATAAGAAGTGATTCTTTTCTTCTCCACTTTCTTATATTTTCGTGATGACCTGACATAAGAACCTCTGGAACTTTCTCTCCTTCAAATTCAAAAGGTCTTGTGTATTGCGGATATTCTAAAGTCCCATCATAATAACTTTCATCTTGGAAACTCTCTTCACTTCCTAAAACACCTGGCACTAATCTAGATATGCTATCAATAACTGGAATACATGCCATTTCTCCACCTGTTAACACAAAATCCCCAAGAGAAATTTCTAAATCAAAATATTTATAAACTCTCTGGTCTATACCTTCATAGTGTCCACAAACAAAAATAAGCTCTTCCTCTTTAGAAAGTTCCTTAGCCATTTCTTGATTAAAAGTTTTTCCTCTTGGTCCTAAAAATATAACTTTACCCTTATTTTTTTCTTTAACAGCCTTTATAGCATCTACAACTGGCTGAGGAGTCATAACCATTCCTGCTCCGCCACCATAAGGATAATCATCTACCTTCTTATGCTTATTTAAAGTATAATCTCTTATATTTACCGTCTCTATATGTAGAAAGCCGTTTTCCCTAGCTCTTCCTATTATGCTATGTTTAAATATATCAAACATCTCTGGGAACAATGTAAGAATATTAATCTTCATATTGCCACTCTCCAGAAGGTCTTATAGTAATTAATTTTTCATCCATATTAATATCTAAAACTATATCCTTTAGTACTGGAACTAATACTTCCTTCTTTCCTTGAACCCAATAAACATCATTACTTGGAGTTTGAATTACATCTTTGATTTTTCCATACTCAAATCCTTCTGTATCAACAACAGTACATCCAACTAAATCAACTATGAAATATTCATCTTCTTCAAGTTCTATAGCATCTTCACGTTCTATTTCTAAATAAGTTCTCTTTAGTTTTTCAGCTTCTTCTATTGAATTTATTCCTTCTAATTTAAGTATAACTTTATCCTTAAAGTATTTTACGCCCTCTACTTTAACCTTTTTTCCTTTTAAAATAACATACTCTAAATAGTCAAATCTTCTCATATCTTCAGTTAAAGGCATAACTTTCATTTCACCTCTTAAACCATGAGTGTTTATTATTTGACCAACTACTAATAAATCTTCCATTATTACACCCCTTTTCTGTATATAAAATAAGAGTTAGGTATTCCCCTAACTCTTTTTAAATGATTTCTACTACAACTTTTTTATTTTCTTTAATTGCAGCAGCTTTCACTACTGTTCTGATAGCTTTGGCAATTCTACCTTGCTTTCCAATAACTTTTCCCATATCTTCAGGTGATACCTTTAGTTCTAATATGATTGATTCCTCTCCTGCGACCTCATTTACATGAACATCCTCAGGTTTATCTACTAGTGACTTAGCAATTATTTCAACTAATTCCTTCATATTATTCCTACTTAAAAATAAGTAGATTCACCCCCTAGGAAAACTATTTTATACCAGCTTGGTTGAATAATTTTTTAACTATATCAGTTGGTTGTGCACCATTTCCTAACCACTTAGCAGCCTTTTCAGCGTCTATTTTAACTTCAGCTTCTGGCTTAGCGATTGGGTTGTAGTATCCTATTTCTTCGATGAATCTTCCGTCTCTTGGACTTCTTGAATCAGCAACAACTACTCTGTAGAAAGGAGCTTTGTGAGCACCCATTCTTCTTAATCTTATTTTAACTGCCATTACATTTTCACCTCCTTCAAAGTGTGTTCAATTTATTTCATAAAAGGAAGTTTACTTAAAAATCCCTTTTTACTAGCATTTTTTTGGAATGATTTCATTTGCTTCATTTGCTTTTTCATCATTTCATAGCCTTTTAAGACTTTATTTACTTCTTGTACTGTTGTACCAGAACCTTTAGCTATTCTTCTCTTTCTTGAACCATTTCCTATTACTAAAGAAGGTTGTTTTCTTTCTTTAGCTGTCATTGATTGTATGATTGCCTTAACCGTAGCCATTTGTTTTTCTCCTTGAGAAAAATCAATGCCTTCAAGTTCCTTTGTATTAACACCTGGAATCATCTCTATCAATTTATTTATAGGCCCAAGCTTTTTCATTTGATCCATAGCTGATAAGTAGTCATCAAAGTTAAATTCTTGATTTAACATTTTTTCACTTAACTTACTTGCTTCATCTTGGTCAATAGCTTGCTGAGCTTTTTCTATTAAAGAAAGGACATCTCCCATTCCTAATATTCTTGAAGCCATTCTATCTGGATGGAATACTTCAATATCACTCATCTTTTCACCAACACCAACAAATTTAATTGGCTTACCAGTAATGTCTCTTATTGAAAGAGCAGCACCACCTCTTGTATCACCATCTAACTTTGTTAATATTATTCCTGAAAGATCTAATGAATTATTAAATGTCTCTGCTACATTAACAGCATCTTGACCTGTCATAGCATCAACTACTAATAATATTTCACTAGGATTTGAAACTTCTTTAACATCTTTTAACTCTTGCATTAAATCTTCATCTATATGAAGTCTACCAGCGGTATCTATTATAACAACGTTATTTCCATTGTCTTTTGCATGCTCTATTGCAGCTTTGGCAATATCTACAGCCTTAACCTTATCTCCCATTGAGAATACTGGTATATCTATTTGTTTTCCTACAACCTGTAATTGCTTTATGGCTGCAGGTCTATATATATCACAAGCCACAAGTAATGGCTTTTTGTTTTTCTTTCTTAAGTGCAATGCAAGTTTTCCAGCCATAGTTGTTTTACCTGCACCTTGAAGACCTACTAACATGAACACTGTTGGTCCATTGTCTGAGTATTTTAATTTACTCTCAGTCTCTCCCATAAGAGTTGTTAGTTCGTCATTAACTATTTTAATAACCTGTTGACCTGGAGTTAAACTATTTAATACTTCCTCACCAACACATTTATCTTTAACATTTGATATAAACTTTTTTACCACCTTGAAGTTAACATCTGCCTCTAAAAGCGCAAGCTTTACTTCTCTCATGGCTTCTTTTATATCTTTTTCTGTTAGCTTACCTTTACCCTTTAATTTTTTAAGCGTGTCTTGTAATTTAGACGCTAATCCATCAAAAGCCATGCTTAACCCTCCTAAGCGTTTATAATTTCCTCTAATTTCTCATCTATATATTTTTTTATATTTTCATCTAAATTAGAGTTCTTATTTAATTCTGCCATAAGCTCTTCTTTAATTCTATACCTTTTATCAATTTTTTTTGATAATTTAAGTTTTTCATCATAAGAATGAAGTTGCTTACAACATCTTTTGATTAAATCATAAATTGCTTGCCTACTGGTTTTATTAATTTCAGCAATCTCTGCTAGTGACAAATCTTCATTGTAATAAAGGGTCATAACATTAAACTGCTTTTCCGTAAGCAATGTTCCATAGTAATCTATTAACATTGATATTTCAAATCTATTTTCCATATAACCACCTTGCTCACGAATAAGATAATAACAAATAATTTTATAAGTGTCAAGTATTTTTACTTAACACTTATTTTTTTGATATTTATGCTTAAAAACCTGATGATTACTTAATGAATTACTATCTATTCATTTATGATTAATAATTTTTCTAAATATTTTTTTATTTTTTTCTTATAATAATGCTTCTGCAAATTCCTTAGCATTGAATTTTTGTAAATCCTCTACACCTTCTCCAACACCAATATATTTAACTGGTATATTTAAAGTGTTTTTAATAGATATAACAACTCCACCCTTAGCTGTTCCATCTAACTTAGTTAATATTATTCCATCAATAGGACAAGCCTCCATAAATTGTTTTGCTTGTATAACTGCATTTTGTCCTGTTGTACCATCTAATACTAGAAGAGTTTCTTTTTTTCTATCTCCTAATTCTCTATCTATTATTCTATTTATTTTAGCTAACTCATCCATAAGATTTTTCTTGTTATGAAGTCTTCCTGCTGTATCACATATTAATAGATCCACATCTCTAGCTTTAGCAGCCTGCACTGCATCAAAAACTACTGCTGCAGGATCTGATCCTTCTTGATGCTTAACTATATCTACATTAGCTCTTTGACTCCATATATCTAATTGATCTATGGCAGCGGCTCTAAAGGTATCTGCAGCGGCTAATAGAACTTTTTTACCATTATTTTTGTTTCTAGCTGCTATCTTACCTATTGAAGTAGTCTTACCTACTCCATTAACCCCTATTATAAGCATAACTTTCTTTTCGTTATCCTCTTCTTCCTCTTCAGAGTCTCCTTCTAACATCATTTCTGCAATAACTTCTTTTAAGGCTGGTTTAACCATTTCAACATCATTTATTTTTTCTTTTCTTATTTTAGCTTTTAATCTATCAATTATTTCAACAGTAGTATCCATTCCTATATCTGACATTATAAGTGCTTCTTCAAGTTCCTCATACATATCATCGTCTATAGTTACAGCTAAATTTAAGGCTTCATTTATTTTATCTGTTAAGTTATCTCTTGTTTTTGTTAATCCAGTTTTTAATTTATCAAATAATTTTCCAAACATTTTTTGTCCTCCTCTATTTGTCCAAGTCTACTGAAACAATTTTAGATATACCTTTCTCTTCCATAGTAACTCCATACATAACATCAGCAGCTTCCATAGTACCTTTTCTATGTGTTATTACTATAAACTGAGTATTATCTCTAAACTTACCTAGAAACTCTGCATACCTTCTTACATTGGCATCATCTAAGGCAGCCTCAATTTCATCTAAGATACAAAATGGTGTAGGTTTCATCTTTAATATGGAGAATAATAAGGCTATAGCAGATAAAACCTTCTCTCCTCCAGACATAAGATTAATATTTTGAAGTTTCTTTCCTGGCGGCTGAACATTTATGTCTATATTTCCTGTAAGTTCGTCACCCTCACCTAAAACAAGCTTTGCACTACCACCTTTAAATAATTCTTTAAAGGTTTCATCAAATAGCTTATTTAATATATTAAAGTTTTGTCTAAAGACCACTCTCATCTTAGATGTCATTTCCTCTATAACATTTAAAAGTTCTTCCTTAGCCTTTTCCAAGTCATCTCTTTCTGTTGTCATAAAGTTATACTTCTCTGATATTTCTTTAAACTCTTCAATAGCATTTACATTTACATTTCCTAAACCAGTTATTCTAGCTTTAAGAGTTGATATTCTTGATTTATGAGAATTCATATCTTCAATAGGCTTAAATCTATTTTTCTCTTCTTCAAAACTTGTATTAAATTCTTCTAGAAGTCTTTTGTTTAAGATATTTTTTTCATTTTCTTGTTTTGTATAAGTTATATCATTTTTATGAACTTCTTCTTCCTTTTTAGCTATTTCAACTGAAAGAACTTCTAAGATATTCTCAGCAGAGCTTATTGTCTCTTTTAACTTACCTTTTTTAAGTTCAAAGGATTTAAAGTTCTCTTCAAGAGTAATTATATTTACTTCCTCTTCTTTTATGAATTTCTCACATAAAACTATTTCTTTTTTACTTTCTTCCTTATTAGCTTTTATCTCTTCTAAGTACTTAGTAATATTTATAAGTTTATTTTCCACTTCTTCTATAGAAGAATTTATTCTATTAGCTTCCTTTTCTCTTCCCTCAATAACTTCTTGAAGTTTAGCCTTATTTATTTTCATATTAGTCAGCTTATCTTTATATTTAGAAAGAGTTTTTGAAAGTTCTTCACGTTTTTTATCTAATTCTTTCACTTTTTCTGAATTAGTTACTTCTTTGTTTTCAAATTGACTAATTTTTTCATTAACAATTTCAATCTCTTTAACTATCTTAATCTTTCTTGAATCAATATCCTTAAGCTCTAATTCTAAAGATTTTATAGAATTTTTTATTTTAAAAGTTTCATCATTAACATTTTTAATCTTATTATTTAAATCTGCTAATTCCAAATTCTTTTCATATATTTTATCTATAATTTCTTGTTTTTTTATGCTTAACTCTTCTTGATCTCTATTTAACTTTTCCAATTCTTTAGTTAGTATGTGCTCTTCATTTTTTACCCTAACTAATTCATCCTCTAAAGCTTTAACTTCATTTTTTCTAGACATTATACCTGTGTTTTTTTGATAAAGACTACCACCTGTAAGTGCTCCACCTGCATTTACAACCTCACCAGATAAGGTAACAATCTTATGTCTATAATTAAGCATTTTAGCAATTTTTATGGCATTATCTATATTATCACATATTATAGTTTTACCTAACACATAATTTATAACATTATTATAAACCTCTTTAAAGTTTACTAAATCTGAAGCTATTCCTAAGAATCCTTCGCTTTCAACTATATTTTTGCTAAGTTCTAATTTCTTACCCCTTATTACTGATAATGGTAAGAATGTAGCTCTTCCTAACTTATTTTCTCTAAGATGATTAATAAGAATTTTTGCAACTTCCTCATCTTCCGTTATAATATTAGAAATACTTCCACCTAAGGCTACCTCAATGGCAGTTTCATACCCAGCCTTAGTTTCCACAACCTCTCCTAAAACCTTGCATTTGTTTTTATTTATTTTAACACGTCCAGCATCTACACTAGCCATTATTTTCTTTACTGAAAGGTTGTATCCTTCATATTGCTTTTCTAACTTATTTAGCATTTCTTTATTAGCTTCAATCTTATTTACCTTTGATAAAATTTGATTAAGTTTCCCTTGAGTTTCCTTAATTAACTTTAAGCCATCTCTAAACTCTTCTTCTTTTTCCCTTAACTCTTTTTCTTTATCTTTCTTTTCTTCTTCTATAATTTGAAGCTCTTTTTTAAGATTTAAACTAGTTGCTAAATTAATCTTTAATGAATTATCATAATTTATCTCTTTGTTTTTTGATGAATCAAGTTTTTCATTTATGTTACTCAATTCACTTTCTAACATTGTCATTTTATTTTTAGATAAGGAAACCTTTTTTAAAAGTTCTAATTCCTCATCCTTTATCTTTTTAATTTCTTTTTCCTTAGAAATAAATTTTAAATTAAGTTCATTAACTTCTTTTTCTAAGCTATTAATTTCTTCTAATTCTTTTTCAAACTTACTTTTATTTGAATTAAAATCCTTCTCTATAGAGTTTTTTTCCTTTATTAAGGTATTTAATTTCTTCTTATTTTCTTCTAACTCTTCTTTGTTTTTAAGAATTAATTCATCTATATTTTTAATTCTTTCATTTAAAAGATTTACTTTTCCTAAGCTTTTATTTATTTCTTCCTTTTTAGCAAAATATTCTTCTTGCTTTTTAGAATGGCTACCTTCTAAGGAGTCTAACTCTTCCTTTAAAGCAAACATTTTCTCTCTTTCTGCTTTATACTTTTCTTTTTGCTTATCATTAAAAGCTATTAAATCTTTTATCTTTTCTTTTTGCTTTAATATAACACCATCAATATTATGTAATTCACTCATAATAGATGATATTTCTTTGTGCTTTAATTCATTTGAAAGCTCTAAATATCTTAAGGCTTTATTTTTCTCCTCTTCTAAAGGACCTAATCTTTCTTCATAAGTAAAAATTATATCATTTATTCTAACTAAGTTTTCTTCCGTATTCTTTAACTTTTTCTCAGCTTCACCCTTTCTAGATTTAAACTTTACAATACCTGCAGCTTCCTCTAGAATAGCTCTTCTATCTTCCGGCTTACCACTTAGAATACTATCTATTTTACCTTGACCAATAAGCGAATACCCTTCTTTTCCTATTCCTGTATCCATAAATAGGTTTACAACATCTTTTAATCTACAAGGAGAATTATTTATTAAATATTCGCTTTCTCCAGAACGGAATAATTTTCTAGTAACTTTTACATCTAAATAATCTAAAGGGAGTTCCCCTGAAGAATTGTCTAAAGTTAAAGAAACCTGTGCATATCCTATAGGCTTTCTATACTCTGTACCAGTAAAGATTACATCTTCCATCTTAGCTCCTCTTAAGGTTTTAGCACTTTGCTCCCCTAAAACCCATCTTACACTATCTGATACATTACTTTTTCCACTTCCATTAGGCCCAACTATAGCCGTTATTCCTTTTTTAAAATTTAATTCTGTTTTATCAGCAAATGATTTAAATCCCCTTATCTCAAGAGATTTTAAAAACATATATTCACTCCTATCCTTACATAAACATAATCGGTAATAAAGTTGCTAAAAAGCATATTACAACAAAAATAATAGTAATTTTTATAACCCTGTCTCTCGTAGTTTTTCTCACTGTACTTCACTCCTCATGGTATAAGTTTATATTATGCCAATTAAAATATCAATAAAAAAAGCCTCAGAGATTAACTCCAAGGCATATAATAACTATAAATCTATTTTATATACTTTCGATTCTACTTCTATATTTATTTTATCTACTTCCATAGAATTATCTACTTTAACCTTCAAATTACAATTTTGTGCCTTGTCTTTAAGTTCATTGAAGTATCTCTTTTTATCAGCATAAAGCTTAGAAACTGACTTATTACTAATTTTTATAGTTACCTCTCCACTTTTATCCTTTAAGATATTATATATATTTTCATTTATAATACTACTCTCTACTAATTCCCTAAAAGCAGGATGGAAAGGTCCATCTACAATATCCTTACCTAAAGCTATATTATCTGTAGGCTGCAAACCAATTCTTATAACCTGTATATTATTCTCTTTATACATCTTATAAATTTCAGCACTTATATTCACAGCCTCTTCTAGAGTATATGGCTTATAAGTTCCCTCTAAGTACATATCCTCCATAGGAGTATTTTTCACTGTAAGGGCAGGATATATTCTACATATATCAGGTTTCATCTTTATAGACTCTTTTGTTGTTTCTATATCCTTCTCAAAAGTGTCCTCAGGAAGCCCTACCATTATTTGATGCCCTAAAGTAAAACCATATTCTTTAATTAACTTTGAAGCTTTTAAAACCTCATCATAACCATGACCTCTACCTGATTTATGTAACACTTCTTTATCTAAAGACTGAACTCCAAGTTCTATTATATCAACTTTATAACTTTTTAAATGATCTAAAATAAACTCATCAATATAATCTGGTCTAGTAGACAACCTTATATAGTCTATAATTTTTTTGTCCTTATATTCCTTTGCAACAGCTAATAGTTCTCTTTGCTTATTTATATCAATAGCAGTAAAAGTTCCTCCAAAGAAAGAAACCTCTAATACTCTATCACCTTCGCCAATTGTTTCTATATATTCTTCAATTGTCTTTCTTACAAAATCACTATTAACCTTATTTTCTTGCTTGTACTTTGGCCCTAATATAATCTCTTTATTTTCTCCAGTTATTTTTCCTTGATTACAAAAAACGCAATCATGTGGACATCCTTCATGAGGAACAAAAATAGGGATTATATAGTGTCTTTTTCCCATTTAATTTCACCTAACCTTTGTAGTGCTGCTTTAGCTGCATTTTGTTCTGATTCTTTTTTACTAAATCCAACACCTTGACCCATAATCTCATTATTAATTAAAAGGTCTGTAAAGAATTTTCTTCTATGTGGTGGTCCTTCATGCTTAAGTAAATTATAAGCAATATTAACTTCTCCATTTTTTTGAAGAACTTCTTGTAATCTAGTTTTAAAGTCTAAGATTATTTCTTCATTTATAGCCTTATCTATAACATCTTTGAAGTTTCTTAAAATAAAGTCATTTGCAACTTCAATTCCTTTATCTAAATAAACTGCAGCAATTACTGCCTCTAATGCATCAGCTTGTATTGAAGTTCTTTCTCTTCCTCCAGTTAATTCCTCACCTTTACTCATTCTTATATACTTACCAAGTGATAGATTTTTTGAAACTTTATGTAAAGAATTTTCACAAACTACTAAAGCTCTTATTTTTGTTAATTCACCTTCAGATTTATCTTTGTAATTATTAAATAAATATTTTGTAACACAAAGTTGTAAAACTGAATCTCCTAAAAATTCTAATCTTTCATTATATTTTACATCTTTAAATTGATTTGCATATGAACTATGCGTTAATGCTGTTATAAGCACCCCTTTGTTTTCAAACTCAATTCCTAGAAGTTTTTCAACTTCTATTAAATTTATATCTTTCACCTTAAAATTCATCTCCTTAAGGTTTATTCTTCAAGTTGTTTTTGAAACAACTTCAAGAATAAACTTAAATTAAAAATCCCGCTTATTGCGGGACTTTATTACTTCTCTGTATGCTCTGTAATGTATTCTACTACATCTCCTACTGTTTTGAAGCCCTCAGCATCTTCATCTGGGATTTCCATCTCTAACTCTTCTTCAAGAGCCATTATTAATTCAACTATATCAAGAGAATCCGCACCTAAGTCATCTATAAATGTTGATTCCATAGTTATTTCATCTTCGTTTACGCTTAATTTATCAGCAATAATTTCTTTTAATTTATCAAACATTCAGTTCACCTCCTAAGTTAATCTAATAAAATATTATTATATATAAAATGCATAGTCAATACGCATTACGTAATTTTTAAATATTTTTTTGATTATCAAAGCTTTTTTTAGTGATTTCTTCACTTAATTTCCCAATCAGATCATTTTCATGGAACTTTCTTGCCTGTCTTATTGCATTTTTAAAAGCTTTTGCATCAGAACTACCATGTGCTTTTACACATATTCCCTTTACACCTAAGAATGGTGCTCCACCATATTCTTTATAATCCATTTTTTTCTTAAGATTCATTAAAGCTGGTGCTAAGAATGGCACTCCTAATTTAGCTAAAAATGATGATTTAACTTCTGATTTGATCATACTTAATATTGTAGAAGCTACTCCTTCATACATCTTTAAAACAGTATTTCCAACAAATCCATCACAAACTAAGACATCAACATCTCCTGTTGAAACTTCTCTTGGTTCAACATTTCCAATAAAGTTAATATCTTTTTCTTCTTTTAGAAGCTTATAAGTAGCCTTTGTAAGGTCATTACCCTTTTCTTCTTCTTCTCCAATATTAACTAATCCTACCTTAGGGTTATTAACATCCATAACAGATTTAAAGTAAACCTCACCCATTTTAGCAAATTGAACTAAATAAGAAGGTTTAGAATCAACGTTAGCTCCTGCATCAATTATCATAAAAGGACCATTTTTACCTGGCATAACTGGTGCTAAAGCAGGTCTTTCAACCCCTTTTATTCTTCCTACAATAAGTGTACATCCTGTTAAAAATGCACCTGTACTTCCAGCTGATATAACTGCTTCACACTGATTATCCTTAACAAGTCTAAGAGCTTTAACAAGACTTGAGTCTTTTTTCTTTTTAACAGCCATAGCAGGATGCTCATTTGTACTTATTACTTCTTTAGCATCTATAAAAGTAACTCTTTCCTTGTCATATTTAAACTTAGAGAAAGCCTCTTTTAAAATATCTTCTGGTCCAGTTATATATATTTCTATGTCCTTAAATTCTTCTAATGCCTGAACACACCCTTCAACTACTGCACTTGGGGAATGATCTCCACCCATTCCATCTACAGCAACTCTCATGAGTTTCACCCCTTTTTTTCCTATATATAAAGAAAAGAAAGTCATAAGACTTTCTTTTATTCTTCAACTGATACTACTTCTTTACCTTTGTAGTGTCCGCAGTTTTTACATACTCTATGAGCCATTTTCATTTCATGACATTGTGGGCATTCTACGATACCTGGTAAGCTTGCCTTGAAAGTTTGAGCTCTTCTTGAATCTCTTTTTGCTCTGAACGTTTTTCTAGCTGGATTTCCCATTGTTACACCTCCTTATTACTTAAACAAGTCCATTAGCTTTGCCATTCTTAAGTCAATTTCTTCATTGTCACATTGGCATGTTTCTTTATTTAAATCAATACCACATTTTTGACAAAGCCCCTTGCAGTCTATGCTGCAAAGTCTTTTTATAGGTAAGGTTGAAATTACGTTTTCTACTACCGCTTCAGCAACATCTAATTCGTCGCCTTCTACATAAGCAATAGAATCATCTTCTTGATTTGAATTATTTGTAAATTTCTCATCCATATCTATTGATACTTCATAAGAGAAATTAGTTAAGCATCTTGAACACTTCATCTGAAGTTCTCCAGTAATGTTACCTACTAACTCTATAAAAGACTCATTAGATATAACTTCACCAGTAAAATGTAGAGGCTTTATAACCTTCATATTTTCGCCTTCAAATTCGAAGCTTTTTAAATCCAGAACAAAATCTAAAGATTTTCTTCTTTCTCTTTTTGAGCATATTTCTGAAAAAATTAATTTCATAATCATCGTAGTTAAATAACTACTTTCACGCTCCTTAACATAAGATATGCATTGTTTATTCCTAAACAACACATATCTTATTATATTAACTAGCTATTTAAAAGTCAAGTATTTTATAATTATTTACTTACAATACTTACTGTATCTTGTGCTATCATTAATTCTTCGTTAGTTGGAACTACGAAAAGTTTAATTTTTGAACCCTCTTTGCTTATTTCAGCAACTTTAGCTCTTATGTTGTTTCTTTCTTCATCTAACTCAATTCCTAAGAATTCTAAATCTCTACAGATAGCTCCTCTTTCTATGATTGAGTTTTCTCCAACACCAGCAGTAAATACTATTACATCACATCCATTCATCTCTGCAATGTATGCTCCTATATATTTCTTAACTGAGTTTCTGAATAAATCTAAAGCTATTTGTGCTTCTTTGCTTCCTTTGTCAGCAGCTGCTTCAACATCTCTAAAGTCACTGCTTACTCCTGAAACTCCAAATATTCCTGATTTTTTGTTCATTAAAGTATTTACTTCTTGTGAAGTATATCCTAATTCATCTATTAAGTATGTAACTACAGCTGGATCTATATTTCCACATCTAGTTCCCATTACTAAACCTTCAAGTGGTGTGAATCCCATAGTAGTATCTACACATTTACCGTTTTTTATAGCTGCTATACTTGCACCATTTCCTAAGTGACAAGTGATTATTTTTAAATCTTCTATGTTTTTACCCATAGCTTCTGCTATTTTAGCTGAAACATATTTGTGAGAAGTTCCGTGGAAACCATATTTTCTTATGTGTTCTTTTTCATATAATTCATATGGTAATGCATATACGAATGCTTTCTCTGGCATTGTTTGGTGGAAAGCTGTATCAAATACAACAACCATAGGAACATTTGGCATTAATGCTTTACAAGCATTTATTCCTATTATATTTGCAGGGTTGTGAAGTGGAGCTAATTTAGCACACTCTTCTAAATCTTTCATAACTTCCTCTGTAACTAATGCAGATTCAGCATATTTTTCTCCACCATGAACAACTCTGTGTCCTATAGCGTTTATTTCATCTAATGATTTTATAACACCATGTTTTTCATCTATTAAAGCTCCTAGAACTAATCTAATAGCATCTTGATGATCTTTCATTGGTTCTACAATTTCATATTTATCTTTACCTTCACTCTTTTGAGTTAAGTTTGCGCCTTCTAATCCTATTCTTTCTACTAATCCAGTTGCTAAAGCATTTTCAGTATCCATATCTATTAATTGATATTTTAATGATGAGCTTCCGCAATTTATAACTAATACGTTCATTATAAAATCCTCCTGTTAAACCTATAAACTAAAATTCATAAGCTTAATTCACTTTAATTTTATCCATCTATATAAAATTCTAATCAATTACTATTTAGTTGCTTGTGCTTGAACAGCAGTTATTGCAACAACGTTAACTATATCTTCTGAACTACATCCTCTTGAAAGGTCGTTTATTGGTTTAGCGAAACCTTGACAAACTGGTCCAATAGCTTCTGCATTAGCAAATCTTTGAACTAATTTGTATCCTATATTTCCAGCTTGTAAATCTGGGAATACTAAAACATTAGCATTTCCTGCTACTTTACTATTTGGAGCTTTTTGTGAAGCAACTTTTCCAACTATAGCAGCATCTAATTGTAATTCACCATCTATATCTAAATCAGGTCTTAATTCTTTAGCTTTTTCTGTTGCTACTCTTACCTTTGTTACTAAATCATGGTCAGCACTTCCCATTGTTGAGAATGAAAGCATCGCAACCTTTGGATCCATTTTGCAAAGATTTTTAGCAGTATCAGCAGTAGCTATAGCTATAGCAGCTAATTGATCAGCATTTGGATTTGGGTTAACTGCACAGTCTGAGAATAATAACATTCCACCTTCTCCATATTGTGAACCTGGTACCATCATTATGAAGAAACTTGATACTACAGATACTCCTGGAGCAGTTTTTATTATTTGAAGACCTGGTCTTAAAAGGTCACCAGTTGTGTGTACAGCACCTGATACCATTCCGTCTGCGTCACCCATCTTAACCATCATTGTTCCGAAGTATAAAGGATCTCTTACGATTTTTCCAGCTTTTTCAACTGTCATTCCTTTAGCTTTTCTTAATTCATAAAATTCGTTTATATAAGTGTCTAATTTATCTGAAGTTTCAGGATCAACTATGTTTACTCCCTCTAAGTTTACGCCTAAAGCTTCAGCTTTTTCTCTTATTACTTTTTCTGAACCTACTAAGTAAACGTCAGCAAGTCCTTCTTCTTTTATTCTTTGTGAAGCGACAAGAGTTCTCTCTTCATCACCTTCTGGAAGTACTATTTTTTTTCTGTTATTTTTAGCACTTTCCCATATTTGTTTCATAAGTTCCATGTTCATTTCTCCTTTCAAGTCAAAGCAGATGTTATGTGTTATTACACACAATACTAATAATACTATACTCCTATACTAATATATTTTTCAACAGATAACAAACAAAAAAACGGTATCATAATATTGTTTTTATATTTAAAATTATCTGAATTTTCTAATAAATATATACACTTTATTATTTTTATATATTAGGTTATTATAGTTTTATCAAAATAGGAAAAAGTGGTGATTTAAATGAATATAACTGGCATAATAACTGAATATAACCCTTTTCATCTTGGTCATGAACTTCACCTAAAAAGTTCAAAAGAAATTACAAATTGTGATGGAGTTATTTGTGTTATGAGTGGAAACTTTGTTCAAAGAGGTTTACCTGCTTTAACAGACAAATGGACTAGAACAAAAATGGCCTTAGAAGCTGGAGTAGATTTAGTAGTAGAATTACCTACTCTTTTCGCAACTTCTTCAGCAGAATTTTTTGCCTTTGGTGCAGTATCTTTACTTAATTCCTTAAATGTAGTTAATAATATTTGTTTTGGATCAGAATGTGGAGATATAGATTTAATTAGAAAACTTAGTGAAATTATTATCAATGAACCCCCTTTATTTAAAAAATATTTAAAGGATAATTTAAAGGAAGGACTTCCCTTTCCTAAAGCTAGAAGTGAAGCTTTAATGAAATACTTAGAGGATAATAACTATAAAATTGATTTTTCATACTTAGAAAAAGTTCTAAACTCTTCTAATAATATCTTAGCCATTGAATATTGTAAAAGCCTTTATAAGCTTCAAAGTTCTATAAAACCTTTTACTATACAAAGATTAGGAGCAGATTACAATGATGAAGAACTTTCAAAAAATGAAATAGCTTCTGCTTCTGCCATAAGAAAAAGTATTTACACTTCAAATATGGAAGAAAGTCTTGATTTTATGCCTAAGTATAGCTATAACTTATTAAAAAATACTTCCTTTAGTGATTTAGACAAAATGTTTGACTTAGTAAAATACGCTATAATAAGCAATCCTACTGTATTAAAAGAAATACCAGAGGCTTCTGAAGGAATAGATAATAAGATAATCCAAAACATAGGAAAAGCTAATTCCCTAGATGAATTAATAAACCTATGTAAAAGTAAGCGCTATTCATACACTAGATTAAATAGAATTTTATGTCACGTACTCTTAAATGTGAATAAAGATCTTCTTTCTCTTAGAAAATCTTCTCCTAACTATGTAAGAATCTTAGGATTTAATAATAAGGGAAGGGAAATTTTAAAAGAGATTAAGAAAAATTCTGAAATAAACATCGTTAATAAATTATCAAAAGCTAAATCAGATCCTTTGTTAGAATTTGACATAAAAGCCACTAATATTTATAGCTTTCTAAATCCATCAGTTAAAATTAACAGTGATTATTTAATTAGTCCTATTATTTTTAGATAACAATAATATTATTATATGTACTTAAATATAAATACTATATATGATTTCGTAAAAGGAGGAAACCATGTATAGTATTTTATTTTTACTTATAATAATTCTAAGTATAATTTTAATAAAATTATTAAAAATAAAAGGCAATATTATTTTTTCTTTATTTTTAACCCTAACAGTAATTTATTTTATAGTAAATCCCAAACTTTCCATGGAAGCATCCTTAGCTGGTGCAAAGTTATTTTTTTACTCTGTACTTCCAACTATGTTTCCATTTATGGTTATATGTAACATGATAATTAATTTAGATGGAATAAAACTATATTCAAAAATCTTAGGCCCTATTCTATGTAAACCCTTAGGATTAAGTTACCCTTGTAGCTTTGCTTTAGTTGCAAGTTTTCTTTGTGGATATCCACTTGGTGCAAAATATTCCACTGACTTATATAAAAAAGGACTTATTCCCCATGATGAATTTGTAAGACTTTTAAATATAGCTTCTAATATAGGACCTTTATTTCTATTAGGAGCTGTGGGAACATCTATGCTTGGTAATTCAACTCTTGGATATTTATTGTTAATACCAAGTTATCTTTCTGCAATTATTATGGGTATAATAACTAAAAATAAAAAAAGAGAGAACAAACTCTCTCTTTCTAAAGAAGCCATTACTGAAAATAAATCTAATTTTAACATAGGAGAAGTAATTAAAAAGTCTATTGAAGATGCCTCTTTAAATATACTTATCTTATGTGGATACGTAATTATGTTTTCAGTAATAATAAGCATGATAAAAACCTTATTTATTTCAACTGAAACCTTAAGAAACTTAAGTTCCATTTTAAATATACCTGAAGGCATATTTAACGGTTTATTTTTAGGAAGCATAGAAGTTACAAATGGATGTAACATAATAGCTTCTAGTGATTTATCACTTTTTAGCAAATTACTCTTACTATCATTTTTAAGTTCCTTTGGTGGACTTTCAATAATAATGCAAACTTCTTCTTTCTTTTATAAAGAAAATGTATCTATAATAAAATACTTCTTATTTAAAGTTTTACAAGGAATAATTGCCTTTGTACTTATGTTCTTCGTTTATATGATATTTAAAAATAATATTGCTGTTTTTCTTATAGAAAGTTCATTTTTAATTACACTTTCTCCACTAATATTAATTATAGGAATAACCCTTGGCTTAGCAATTTTATACAAATTACTTATCGCCTCTTAATTCCTTAATATTGCTTCTTATTTCACCAGTTGCTTTATCTAAATCTTCAGTGAAATCAATAGCAAACTTCTCCATATTATTTTTCATATGGTTAAGAAATTCTTCTCTTTTATTAGTTATTTCATTTTCTAATTGAGATAATATTTCATCAGCATATTCTCTTGAGCCTAGTCTAATAGTTTTTGCTTGTCTTTGAGCATTAGCTATTATCTCCTGGGCTCTTAATTCTGCTTCTTTTACTATATTATGATTCTCAATTCTTTTTTTCATCATTTCATAAGTTTCTTGCTTAACACTCTCATTTTCTTTTCTAGCTTCAGCTAAGATTCTTTCTTTTTCTCCTAAAACCCACTGTGCTTTTTTAATCTCATCTGGAAGACAATTAATCACTTGGTCTAAAAGTTCTAAAACTTCTTTTCTATCAACAACAACCTTACCTGTTATAGGGACCTTAGAAGCACCCTCAACAAGATCTCTTAAGTAATCTAACAATTCAATAACTTGTGACTCCATGTTAATAATTATCCCTCCCCTCTTAAACTAATAATCCTTTCTTCTAAATCCTCTACTATCTCTTTTGGAACAAAGTTTTTTATTTCTCCATTAAAACTTGCAACCTGCTTTATTGCAGACGAGCTTATATAAGAGTAATTAGGGCTTGTAACCATAAATACAGTTTCAACCTCATTTGCTAATTCTCTGTTCATAAGTGCCATTTGGAATTCATATTCAAAATCAGTAACTGATCTTAAACCTTTTATTATTACATCTGCCTTTTCTTTTCTCACAAAATCAATTAAAAGTCCATTAAAACTTTTAACCTGAACATTATTGTATTTTGCAACGCACTTCTCTATAAGATTAACCCTTTCTTCTATAGAAAACATACCTTTTTTATTTATGTTTATAAGAACAGCAACTATGACCTTATCAAATTTACTTGCCGCTCTTTCAATAAGGTCTAGATGTCCTTTAGTAATAGGGTCAAAACTTCCTGGATAAACCCCTACTCTCATTTTAGTCCTCCTCTATTTTATAAAAGCAAACTGTTGTGTTTCCATACTTCTTAACTTTTGTAAGCTTTATCTTTTCAGTTCCTTCAAAAATTTCTTCACTTGAATCTATTTTAGTAACTATTAACCCATCTTCTTGAAGTAAGTTCTTTTCTTCAATTATTTCTATAGCTTCTGGAATAAGATTTTTCATATATGGAGGATCTATAAACATTAAATCAAATACTTTACCTCTTGAAGCTAAACTTCTTAATGCAGAATAAGCATCTGTGTTTAGAGCATGACAAAAATCTCCGAAGCCTAAATTTTCTATATTTTTCTTTAAAACAGGGAATGTTACTGGACTCTTATCAACTAAGTAGCACTCTTTAGCTCCTCTACTTGCTGCTTCTAGTCCTAAGCTTCCTGTTCCTGCAAAAACATCTATAACTACAGCATCAGGTATATACCATTGAATCATGCTAAACATTGATTCTTTTACTCTATCTAGTGTTGGTCTTGTTTCATATGTTGGTGGTGATAATAGTTTTCTTCCTCTTGCTTTTCCTGCTATTATTCTCATTTATAATGTCCTCCTTTGATTTTCCTTAATTATTTTATCATATTACTAGTTTTTGAACAATTTACTAATTGAAACAAATATACCTACTATTTCTTTCAATTCCCCTCATTATTTCTGTACAAAGCTTTTTATTATCTTCATTTATATTATTTACTATTAATTTAGCTTCATGATTAGCACATTTTAATATATTTATATCATCAACTACATTAGCTAGAATAAATCCTTCATCTCCATGCTGTCTCATTCCAAAGACTTCACCAGCACCTCTTAGTTTTAAATCCTCTTCTGCAATATAAAAACCATCTGAACTTTCTGTCATTATTTCCATTCTTCTTCTAGTAATATCATTTTTAGTATTAGCTATAAGAATACAATAAGACTTGTGTTCTCCTCTTCCAACTCTTCCTCTAAGCTGATGAAGTTGTGCTAAACCAAACCTCTCTGCATTTTCTATAATCATCATTGTAGAGTTTGGTACATTAACACCTACTTCTATAACCGTTGTAGATATTATACCTTTTATTTCCCCATTTTTAAAGGTATTTATAATTTTATCCTTATCTTTTCCAGACATCTTACCATGTAAAATTTCAATTCTTACATCCTTAAAGATTCCATTTTTAAGTTCTTCATAAATTTTTTCAACAGAGTTTAAATTTAACTTTTCATTTTCCTCTATTAAAGGTGATACTATATAGAATTGTCTTCCTTTCTCCACTTCCTTTAAAGCAAAGTTATAAGCCTTCATTCTTTGATTCATATCTACTAACATAGTATCTATTGGCTTTCTTCCTGGAGGCAATTCATCTATTATGGAAATATCCAAGTCACTATATAAATATAAGGAAAGAGTTCTTGGAATAGGAGTCGCAGTCATTACTAAAACATCCGCTCTCTTATTTTTATTTATAAGCCTACTTCTCTGTTCTACTCCAAACCTATGTTGCTCATCTGTTACCACAAGGCCTAAATTATTTAGTTCAACATCATCCTGTATTAAGGCATGAGTTCCTATTAAAATTATTTCTTTTCCTGAGGCTATTTTCTCTTTTATTCTCTTCTTCTCTTTTTCCTTAGTACTTCCAGTTAAAAGCTCTATATCAACTCCAAATTTATCTAAATATTTTTTGGCTTCAGAATAATGTTGATTAGCTAATATTTCTGTAGGTGCCATAAGAACAGTTTGATATCCATTCATGTACACGTTAAACATAGATATTAATGCTACTAAAGTTTTTCCTGATCCAACATCTCCTTGAACTAATCTATTCATTGCAATATTTCTCTTTTGATCTAGAAGTATTTCTCTAAGAGTTCTTGATTGTGCATTAGTTAAAGTATATGGAAGTGACTCTTTTAAATCCTTAAGAAGAGGACTCATTTTAAAGCTTATTCCACTGTTTTCTTTTTTTATATGAGCCTTCATCATTATTATTTTTAGGGAGTATGTAAATAACTCTTGAAACTTAAGTCTATTTATTGCACTTTGTAATTCTCCTCTACCCTCTGGAAAATGTATGCTTCTTATAGCTTTATCTAGGGATATAAGTTTATACTTTTTTACTATTTCCTCTGGTAAATTTTCTTTTATAATCATATTCTTAAGTATTTCATTTATAAGTTTAACTAAAATTTTGTTTGTTAAGCCATTTTTCAAAGTATATATAGGTAAAATCTCACTTTTATTAGCTTCTTTACAAGGTATTAATGGATTAATAACTTCTAGAGTATTATTAACCTTTTTAAATTTACCCATAAGATTATATTCATTACCTAAAATGAAATTCCTTTTTATATAAGGCTGATTAAACCATTTTCCTATAACCTTTAAATTATTATAGGTAAAATTAATTGTAGTTAAGGTTTTACCATTTCTAGTTCTTATGGAACTTCCATAACTTTTAGCCCTGCATTTTAAAATAGCTTTTTCATCACTTGCATCTCCATCTAAACTTATATCATCATTTAAAAATTCATAATCCCTTGGAAAATATAAGAGTAAATCTAAAACAGTAAATATACCAACTTTATTAAGTCTCTCTTTAAGTTTAGGTCCAACACCTTTTACTAATCCTATGTCATCGTATATGTTAATCCTAATCCCCTCCTTAAATAATAAAGCTAATTTAATCCTCCATTAAAATTAATATATCTTAATTTTGTTCTTAAAATTGCAAAATTAAAGGATTATAACCATAAAACTTATAGCTATAACCCTATAATAAAATTTCTATCATATTAGCTTTAAAAACTAAAATTTCACTAAAAATTATTAACTCTTAATTATTCTACTGACATTATGAAGTAGTATAATGGCTGTTCTCCCTTATAACATTGAACATCTAAATCTTCATATTTTCCTTCTAATTTTTCAATTAAGGCATCAACTTTTTCCTCTTCACAGTCTTTACCATAGAATATAGTGATTAACTCTGAATCTTCATCAACTGAAGAATCTATTAAATCCTCTGCTACTTTATATGGATCTTCTCCAACTTCCTTTATCTTACCTTCAACTAAGCCTAAGATATTACCTTCTTTGATTTCTTTTCCATCAACTTCAGTATCTCTAACAGCATATGTTACAGAAGTTGTTTTTACCATTTCCATAGCTTCTTTTAACTCTTCAGTATTTTCTTCAACGTCAGCTTCTGGGTTAAACATAGTTATACAAGTTATTCCTTGAGGAATTGTCTTAGTTGGTATAACTCTTATATCCTTATCTGATATTTCAGCTGCTTGATTAGCTGCCATAATTATATTTTTATTGTTAGGTAAAATAAATATATGCTCAGCATTTAACTTTTCAATAGCTTCTAACATATCTTGAGTACTTGGGTTCATAGTTTGACCACCTTCTATAACATAGTCAACACCTAAGTCTTTAAATATGTTTTTCATACCTTCACCCATAGCTACTGATATAAACGCATATTTTTTAAACTCTCCAGCTGCAACACTCTCCTCTGTTTCAGCTGCCTCTTCATACATACCTTCAAGCATTTCTCTATGCTCTTCTCTCATGTTATCAATCTTAATTTTTGAAAGTTCTCCAAACTTAACTGCCTCTTCTAGAACTTTTCCTGGATTATTTGTGTGAATATGAACTTTAATTACATCCTCATATCCAACAACAACTAGAGAATCCCCCTTGTTTATAACCTTTGACTTAAATTCTTCTGCATGGTTTGAGTCCCCTAAGATTATAAACTCAGTACAATATCCAAATTTAATATCTTCTTCACTCATAGTTTCACTTCTTTGAGCTTTAGCTACTGAAGATTTAACAGCTTGTGGTGTACCTGTAGTTACTTTTAATCCATTTTCTAAAGCTTCTTGCATTCCTTGAAGGATTATTAATAATCCCATTCCGCCTGAATCAACAACTTTAGCTTTCTTTAATGCTGGTAACATTTCTGGTGTCTTATCAAGCATAATTTTACTTTCTCTGCATACTTCTCTCATAAGTTCAGTTATATTATCTTCTTTTAAGGCTACAGCCACTTCACCAGCAGTTCTAACAATTGTAAGTATTGTTCCCTCTGTTGGTCTCATAACAGCCTTATAGGCTGACTTACTTCCCTCTAAAAGCGCATTAGCAAATTCACTTGCATCAGCCTCTTCTTTTCCTTCAAGCCCTTTTGATATACCTCTAAGAATTTGTGAAAGAATAACACCTGAGTTTCCTCTTGCACCCATAAGAGCACCTTTAGCTAGTTTCTTAGAAACTTCACCAATGTTTTTGTTATCCATTCCTTCGATTTCCTTAACAGCAGCTCTAAATGTCATAGACATGTTTGTTCCTGTATCTCCATCTGGAACTGGGAAAACGTTAAGAGAGTTTACATATTCACTCTGTAACTCTAGCTTATTCGCTGCATTACTCATCATATAATACAAGTGTTCCCCATTTACTTTATTAAATTTCATTCTGTTTTACCTCCTAGACTCTAACCGCTTGAACATTTACTGTTATGCTAGATACTTTAAGCCCAGTATAATTTTCAACATTATATTTAACTTTTTGAATTATATTGTTTGCTATTACAGATATTTTTGTACCATATTCTACCATAACAAATACTTCTATTGTTAACTTATCATTTTTATCATCTATTTTTACGCCTTTTGTTAAATTTTCTATTCTCATTAACTCCCAAAGGCCTTCTGTAGCGCTCTTAGAAACCATTCCAACAACTCCGTAGCATTCCATTGTTGATAATCCAACAATCTTTGCTAAAACGTCATCAGTATAAGACACATTTCCATATTCATTTGAATATCCTATCATGGCGATTCCTCCTCAACTATTAGATATACTGTATTCTATATTAACTGCCTATAAAAGTCACTTAAAATAAATACATAAACCTATTACATATACTATATTCTATATTAAATACTTTGATTATTCAAGAACTATATACCTTTTGAAACATATTTTTAAAGAATTATTTTAATATTATACTTGCATAACTAATATATATTATGATAGAATATTATCTGTCCTATTGAAGATTTTATCTTCATTTTAAAGGAGGTGTTTTTAATGGCAAGAAGATGCGAGATTTGTAACAAAGGAGTTGTAGCTGGAGTACAATACAGTCACTCTCACAGACAATCAAAGAGAACTTGGGCTCCTAACATAAAAAAGGTTAAAGCAATCGTTAAAGGAACACCAAAAACTGTTCACGTTTGTACAAGATGCTTAAGATCTGGAAAAGTTCAAAGAGCTATATAAGAAATCTTTGGCTAAAATGCAGTTTAATAACTGCATTTTTATTTTGCATAAAAATAGGGGATAAGTAAAACTTATCCCTTAATTTTTTCCATCTTATGTATCAGATTTCTTATTACCTTTAAACATCCTAACTATTTTAGCTAAGAACTTTGGTAATTTAATAGTCATTATTCTCATAAACTCTCTCCTACCTTTAAAATTATTTCTTATTTTATTTTATGCAGAAGAAACTCAAATTGTGTTTAATCTCTTGAATATATAACTAAAACTTCACCTTTTTCAAAGGATATATCAATATATTCATCAATAAACTCATTAGACACACATAATGAATCTCCTATTAAAAGTTTATGATTATAAAGTTCATATTTAGAACCTTTTATAGAAAAATTATTTACTGGAGAACCAAAAGCTTGAAATGATATATAATCTCCAAATTCTTTTTTTAGAGTTGTCCCTTTATTCTTTAGGTAAATTTTATTATTATTATCAATAATATAGGCCTTAATACCTCTCTCTAAAGCTTCTCTTAAAAGTCCTAAGTTAGCCATAACATGGTCTAACCTTGTTCCTGTAACCCCTAAGAAGGTAATTTCTGTAGCTCCTAATTCAACGGCTTTAAAAAAAGCAATTTCTGTATCAGTATTATCTTTCTCAGGATTAAATTTTTCTACTTTTATTTTATCTAATATATCCTTATATTCTTCTCCTATAGAATCAAAGTCTCCTAAAGCATAGTCTGGAGTAAATCCATTTTCTAAATAGGATTCAGCTCCTCTATCAGCGGCTATTAATAAGTCACACTCTTTAATTTCACTTTTTAATAACTCACTACTAGGCTTTTCCCCTCCAGCTATTATAAGAACTTTCATTTTATAGTGCCTCTCTTAAAGCTTTAATGTTTTCTTCTATTTTATCTTCTTTAAATACAGCTGATCCAGCAACTAAAACATTAGCTCCAGCTTCTACTATCTCTTTTATATTATTTGCACCTACTCCTCCATCAACTTGGATTAATAAGTCTTCCTTACCACAAGCCTTAGCCATTTCTTTTACTTCTTTTATCTTATCTAAACTATATGGTATAAAACTTTGTCCTCCAAAACCTGGATTAACAGACATTATTAATACCATATCTAATGAAGGTATTAAATTCTTAAGCATTGAAACTGGTGTACCTGGGTTTAAAGCTATTCCAGCTTTGCATCCTTTACTTTTTATGTAATTTATTGTTCTATCAATATGTCTATCAGCTTCATAATGTACAGTTATTAAATCTGCTCCTGCACTTATAAATTCATCTACATATCTTCCTGGTTCTTCTATCATTAAGTGAACATCAAAAACAAGATTGCTTAATCCCCTTATAGCTTTCATTATTGGAAATCCAAAGCTTATATTAGGAACAAAATGACCATCCATTACATCTATATGTAAGAACTCTGCCCCACCTTTTTCTACTCTCTTAACTTGTTCTCCTAAAATACTAAAATCTGCTGATAATATTGATGGTGCTATTTTAACCATTAATTACCCCTCCTATTTATTATCTCTTCTAAGGTTTTTATATAAAATTCATATCTTAGCTTGTTTATTTTACCCTCTTCAACTGCTTCTTTCACAGCACATTTAGGCTCTTTATAGTGATTACATCCATTAAATTTGCAAAGATTATTGTAATCATTAAATTCTGGGAAGCAATATTTTAAGCTATCTCTATCTATAAAAGTAACATCTAAAGTTGTAAATCCTGGAGTATCAACTAAATATCCATTGTCTACATCTATAAGTTCACTATGTCTAGTCGTATGCTTACCCCTTCCTATTTTTTCACTTACACTTCCTGTTTCCATATGTTCTCTATCTATAAAAGAATTTAAAAGTGTAGATTTTCCTGCTCCAGAAGGGCCACAAAGGACTGTTATGTTATGTGCTAATCTTTCCTTTAAAGCATCAAAACCTTTTCCTTCCTTGGCATTTATGAAGAGAACCTCATAACCTATATCATTTATTAATTCCTTTAAGTTTTCTTTTTCTTCCTCTGTACATAAATCTTCTTTATTTAAACATACAACTGCATGTATATCATTATACTCACAAAGAGTTAAAAATCTATTTAATAAATCTAAATTTATGTCAGGATTTTTTATTGCAAATACAACAAAAGCTTGTGTTACGTTTGCAACAGTTGGTCTTATAAGCTCTGAGCTTCTCTCATGTATATCCTCTATTACCCCTTTTCCATTCTCTACTTTTATGGTAACTCTATCTCCTACCATAGGCTTTAATGAATTGTATCTAAATTTACCTCTAGCTTTACATTCAATAATTCCTTCATCTGTTTTTATATAATAGAATCCACCTATACCTTTTATTATAATTCCTTCCATGTTTCCTCCCTATCTTTAATTATATATTCTTATAATAAACAAATTTTAATATAAAATGCAAGAATCTTAATAATTATATAGACTCTTTTACTTTCCTTTTAATTATATTTTCTATTTATAAATCAAGTTTTTCTCTTATTTATTTGACTATATAAAATAAAAGGGAGCATTAACTCCCTTTTACCTTATAACTTTTCTTTATTAATTTTTACCAGATGGTTCTGGTTGTTTTTGTTGCTCTGGTTGTGTTGGCTGAGTTGGTTGTGCTTGTTGATTTTGTTGATGTTGTTCTTCTGGTTTCTCAGGTTTCTTTTCTTCTTCCATAGTTACAGAAACTGATCCTCCTTCTTCAACCTCCCCAGAATTACTTACTGATTTAACCTTAGCAGTATCACTTGTAATTCCACTTACATTTATTTTATTTTTTGAAGCCCACGCTTTAGCTTGAGCCCCAGTCATTCCAACAAGTTCTCCAGCATTGTGTTTAGCTTTAACATAATCACCGTAGTAATTTATTGTTATAGTCACCTTTTCACCTTGCTTAATTGTAAGAGAACCTTTTTGGCTTTGACTATATACTTTACCAGCTTCTCCTTCACTTCTAGCTGGGTCTCCCTTTACAGCATTAGCTTCAACGCCAGCACCAGATAATATTGATTTAGCTTCATCTACACTTTTTCCTGAAACATCTGGAATATTTAAAGTTGTAGTTTTTATTTCTTTACCCTTACTTATAGTAACATTTACTTTAGAACCTTTATCTACAGATTCATTAGCATTAGGGCTTTGAGAAATAACTTCTCCTCTAGGAACGCTATCACTATATTCCTCATTAACAGTTCCAATCTCTAAACCTAAACTTTTTAATGTTCTCTTAACACTGTCTAAATTCATTTCTGCAAAGTTTGGAACTTTTATTTGTCCTTCTCCAGCACTAACAGTAAGTTTTACTTCACTTCCACTCTTAACAGTAGAATCTACATTTGGGTCAACTTTTAAAACAATTCCTTTTTCTTCATCACTTTCTTCTGTAACTTCTACCACCTTTAATCCTAAACCTTCTAGCTTACTCTTAGCATCTTCTGCTTTTTGTCCTACAACATTAGGTATTTTAACATCTTTTCCACCTTCTACAAACTTCTTCATACCAACAAAACCAAGAGTTATTCCTAATGCTATAACTAAAATAGTTGCAATTATAATTAATATTGGTGATTTCTTTTTATTTTTATTAAGGTTTTTTTGAGGCTTAGTTTGAATATTATTTTCTTCTTCATCCTCATCATCTTCATAATATTCATCATCCTCATCATCTTCATCCTCATCAGGTTCTAAGTTGTTAGCTTCAGTCTTTGGAACAACAACTGGAGACATGACTCTTGTAAATTGTTCCTCATCTTCTGAAGATTTTGATGATATTGTAACATTTGGATCCTTCTTTATCTTTTCTAAGTCACCTATTATTTCCTTAGCTGTTTGATATCTGTTAACTGGATCCTTTTCCATAGCTTTCATTATTAAATCATTTAAGCTATTTGGAATATTTTGATTTATATTCTTAGGAGGTATTGCTTTCTCCTGTATATGTTTCACAGCTACAGTAACAGGTGAATCACCATTAAAAGGAACAACTCCTGTAACCATTTCATACAATACTATTCCTAAAGAATATAAGTCAGTTCTATAGTCAGTATAAGTTCCTTTAGCTTGTTCTGGTGAAAAATAATGTGCTGATCCCATAACACTATTAGTGTGTGCTATAGTTGAGGAATCCATAGATTTAGCTATTCCGAAGTCAGTTACCTTAACAACGCCTTCTTCGTTAACTAATATATTCTGTGGTTTAACATCTCTATGTATAATTCCACTTTTATGGGCACATTCTAAAGCTTTAGCAACCTTTATTCCTATACTTATGGCAACCTCATAAGGTAAAGCTCCTTTTTCTTTAATTATATCTTTTAAAGTCTTACCTTCAACATATTCCATAACAATATAATTAATGTCATCTTGAGTTCCAACATCTAATACATTTACTACATTTGGATTAGATAAGTTAGCAATAGCTGTAGCTTCTTTTTTAAATCTTCTAACAATTTCTTCATTGTTTTTAAATTCATCTTTTAGTATTTTAACAGCTACGAATCTATTTAATTTTCTACATTTTGCTTTGTATACAAAGGACATGCCACCTTCGCCTACGCACTGAAGTAACTCGTACCTATTCCCTAAGATCTTACCTATCATTCTATTTCTCTCCTCCAAAAACTAACACTGTAATATTATCTTTTCCTCCCCTTGCTTTAGCCATATCAACTAATTCATTGCATGCTTTATCGAAATCATTAGATTTAATTACTTTTTTCCAAATTTCATCCTCATCAACATCATTGCTTAATCCATCTGTACAAAGTAAATATGCCTTATATTCATGTCTATCAACCTTAAAGACATCAACATCAACATTTGAATTAGTTCCTATAGCCCTAGTTATTACATTTTTTCTTGGATGTTTTTTAGCTTCCCCCTCTGTAATACAACCACTATCAACAAGCTCTTGAACTAAGGAATGATCCTTTGTTAGTTTTTTTATTCCATTTTCATTAATACCAAAACAAGCACTATCACCAACATTGGCAATATAAACTATATTTTTAACCTCTAATATAGCTGTTATTGTTGTACCCATGCCAGATAAACCTGAACTTTCTTGACTCATACTATATATTTTACTATTAGCATGTAAAATTGCGTCTTTTAAAAGATTATCTAATGGTATAACACCGAAATTTTCTTTAACAAAACAAATAATGCTTTCCACAGCTCTTTTACTAGCTACTTCTCCAGCATTATGTCCACCCATTCCATCGCCAACTACATATATTGAAAATTCATCTTCTCTAGAATAAGACAAAAAATCTTCATTTAATTCTCTAACGTTTCCTTTATCTGTTACAAATCCTAACATAAATTTTCCCCCTACAGCTTTAACCCTTTTGACTTAATATAGCTTCTTCTTAATTGACCACAGGCTGCATTTATATCTGAACCCATCTCTCTTCTTACTGTAGCTTCTACTCCATATGTTTTAAGAGTATTTAAAAATGTTTCTATGTCCTTCTTAGTAGATTTTTTAAACTCATTTTCCTTTATTTCATTTACAGGAATTAAATTAACATGACAAAGCATGCCTTTTAATAATCTTCCTAAGCTCTTAGCATCTTCTTTAGTGTCATTAACTCCACTAACTAAAGAATATTCAAAAGTTATTCTTCTTCCTGTTTTCTCAATATAATAATTACAAGCCTCTAAAATTTCACTAATTGAATACTTATTAGCTATTGGCATTATTGTTTTTCTCTTTTCATCTGAAACAGCATGTAATGAAATTGCTAAAGTTACTTGCATTTCCTTGTCAGCCATTTCACGAATTTTTGGCACAAGACCACATGTTGATAATGTTATATGTCTTTGCCCTATATTTAACCCATAATCAGCATTAACAAGCTCTAAGAACTTCATAACATTATCATAATTGTCTAAGGGCTCTCCACTTCCCATTAAAACTATATTAGATATTCTCTCACCTAAAAGTTTCTGTCCAATTAAAACTTCTGATAATATTTCTCCTGCAGTTAAATTTCTTACCATTCCTTCTAAGGTAGATGCACAGAATTTACATCCCATTCTACATCCTATTTGTGTGGAAACACAAATAGAATTGCCATATTTATATCTCATAATAACACATTCTATTATGTTTCCATCACCTAATCCTAAAAGGATTTTTCTAGTACCATCTTCACTAGATGATAAATAATCTATAACTTCAGGGATACCTATATAAAAATTTTCTGAAAGCTTGCTTATTAGGGCCTTTGAAATATTTTTCATCTCTTCAAAATTAAATACTTCTTTTTTATATATCCAATCTAAGATTTGCTTTGCTCTAAAAGCACTCTCTCCATTTTCCTTCATCCACTCTTTTAACTCTTCTAATGTAAAATCTAAGATGTTTTTCATACAGTCTCACCTTCCATGTTTATCCTCTTTGCTATTTACTTTATTTTTTCTTAAGCTTAGCAATAAAGAAACCATCCATGTACTTATTAGGTAATATAGTAACACTTCCGTTATCATTATATACAACATTATCAGCCTTACCTAAAAATACTTTTTCTACTTCGCAGTCTGAATTTCTTTCTACGAACCAATCTATAACTTCTTCATTTTCTTTTTTATTTAAAGTACAAGTAGAGTAAACTAATTCTCCACCTTCTCTTAAATAATTCCAAGCATTTTTTAATATTTCTTTTTGAACCTTAACAACTTCTGTTAAGTCATTGTTCTTTTTATTCCATTTTATTTCTGGTTTCTTTCTTATAATTCCAAGTCCTGAGCAAGGTACATCTAATAATACTCTATCAGCCCAATTTATATACTTAGAATTTATCTTTGTAGCATCTCCTAATTCAACTTCAACATTAGTTAAGCCTAATCTATCTATATTTTCCTTTATTAAAGCTAACTTATGGTCATGAATATCAAAAGCAACTACTTTGCCTTTATTCATCATTAATTCACCTATATGAGTTGCTTTAGTTCCTGGTGCACTACATAGATCCATAACTTGTTCATCACCCTTTAAATCAAATAAAGGAGCTACTAGCATAGCACTTTCATCTTGAACTGTTATTAAACCTTCTTGATAAAGTTTATTTTTCTCTATTGCACTACCTTTTTTGATTATGATAGCTTCAGGTGAAAATGCACCTTCTTCTATATCATATCCTTCTTCTTCAAGTCTTTCATAAACTTCATCATAATCAGCCTTAAATGTATTAACTCTAACTGTTAAATATGGAACTGTATTTAATCCTCTAAGTATTCTTAAAGCATCCTCTTTTCCATATTGCTTTATAAACATTTCTATCATCCATCTATCAAAAGAAAAGTCATAACATAAAGCTTCATTATTTCTTAAGCCAATTTTAAAGTTTTTATTTTCATTTCTTAAATAATTTCTTAAAACTCCATTTACAAATTTAGCTAAATTAGGTGCAGTTTCTTTAGTTAAGTTTACAGCCTCATTAACTATTGCATATGGAGGAACTCTATCTAAGAACTTCATTTGATATATAGCACTTCTTAATATGTTTACTACGCTCTCATCTATCTTACCAATATCAGCAACAAAATTTGAAAGAATTATATCTATCATTTTTTTGTATTTTATTGTTCCATAAACAACCTCTGTTATTAATCCTTTATCTTTTGGATCTATATCATTAGATGCAAATTGCTTGTTTATTTCTATATTTGAATATGCTCCATTTAATAAGACATTGTCTAATATTTCCACTATTATTTTTCTTGCATTCATATTTTAACCTCTAATCATTTGAATTTCTGTTACTTATAGCTATAAGTCTTACTAATTGTAAAACAGCCATAAGTGTTGCTGCAACATAAGTTAATGCTGCTGCACTTAATACCTTTCTAGCTCCATCTACTTCCTTATCATATAGTATTCCTCTTGCCTCTAAAATTTTTAAGGCTCTTGATGAGGCATTGAATTCTACTGGTAATGTTACTAGTTGGAAAAGTACAACTACTGAGAATAATATTATCCCAATAGTTACTAAAGTACTATAACTAAATAATATTCCAATAAAAAACAAAATCCATGATAAGCTTGATGAAAAGTTTACTACAGGTACTATGGCATTTCTAAAAACTAATGCAGAATAAGATTCTTTATCTTGTATAGCGTGCCCAACCTCATGAGCTGCTACGCCTATAGATGCTACAGAAGTACTTCCATAAACATCAGATGACAATCTTAAAACCTTAGCTCTTGGATCATAATGGTCACTTAATCTTCCCGGTACTTGTTGAATTTCTACTTCTTGAAGTCCAGCATCATTTAAAAGAATTCTTGCAACTTGTGCACCAGTATATCCATTTATACTTCTAACTGTGCTATATTTATTAAATGTGCTAGAAACTTTAAATTGTGCCCATGCCGATATTAAAATGGCTGGTATAAGTATTAAATATGTTGGATCAATATAATATGGATAAAACATACCATCACCCTCTTAAATTATTTTAAAACTTTACCTACTTCTATTGTGTTTCCATTTATAAATTGCTCTACAAATAGTTGCTTACTATTTGGGAACTGTAATTTTTCTATAACAAGTATATCTTTTCCTGTTGAAACCTTAATTCCTGTTTTATCTACAGCTATTATAGTTCCTGGTTCTTTATTTTTATCTCCTTTTTCAACTCTAGTTTGATAAACTTTCATTGTAATATCATCATATGAAGTTAAAGCTACAGGCCAAGGATTTAATCCTCTAACTAAATTATGAATATCCTGTGCTGAAAGAGACCAATCAATTTTAGCTATTTCTTTATTAAGCATTGAAGCGTAACATGTTCCTTCGTCACTTTGCTTTTCTGGAGTTATTTCATTATTAAGTATGCCCTTTATAGTTCTAACTAATAACTCTCCTCCTCTTTCCATTAAAATATCATGTAATTCTCCTGCCGTCATATTATCAGTTATTTCTACTTCATCTTTTAAAAGCATATCTCCAGTATCAAGACCTACATCCATAAGCATAGTTGTATTTCCTGTTACCTTTTCTCCTTTGATTATACTCCAGTTTAAAGGTGCTGCTCCTCTATATTTAGGAAGTAATGATGCATGTAGATTTATACATCCATACTTAGGAATATCTAAAACCTCTTTAGGTAATAACTGACCAAAAGCTACTACTATTATGAAGTCTGGCTCCATATTTTTTAATTCTTCTATAGTTTCTGGTTCATTTTTTAATCTTAAAGGTTGATAAACTGGTATGTTGTTTTCTAAAGCAACTTCCTTTACAGGTGACATACCTAATTTCTTTCCTCTTCCCTTTGGTCTATCTGGTTGAGTAAAAACAGCTTCTACTCCAAATTCATTTATTAAGCTCTTTAATGATGGAACAGCAAAATCTGGTGTTCCCATAAATACTATCTTCATGTCATATTCCTCCTTAGTCTTAAAGCTCATGATCTATAAAAAGAACTCCCTCTAAATGATCATATTCATGTTGTATAGCTCTTGCTAAAAATTCTTCTGCATCTAATACAAACTCATTTCCATTAATATCTAAAGCCTTTATCTTTATTTTATTAGCTCTCTTTACTGGTTTATGTCTACCTGGTAAGCTTAAACATCCTTCTTCATCAGTTTGTTCTCCACTTTTTTCTAATATTTCTGGATTTATGAATACTCTAGAACCAGCTCCATCCATAGCATCAACAACAAAGATCCTCTTTAGTATTCCAACTTGTGGAGCTGCTAATCCAACTCCATTATTTTCATACATAGTTTCTATCATATCTTCTACTAAGACTTTTATTCTATCATTAATGTCATCAACTACTCTACATCTTTTTCTTAATATTTCGTCGTCATTAAATCTTAAGTTTCTTATTGCCAAAATAGATTCCTCCTTACATTAAACTATTAGGATTTATGTCTAAACCAATCTTAATCTCATTATAAACATCTTTAGATAATTCATAAACCCCTTTTTTTATTTTAGAGCATACCTCTAAATCTAACTTTCCCTTAATTAGAATTTGCCATCTATAAACATTTTTTATTTTACTTATAGAGCAAGGACATGCTTCGTATATAAATATATTATCATATTCTTTTAATATATTACGTAAATACATCTCTAATTTTTTTGCAAAAATCTTTACTTTTATTTCTCCCTTTGCACTTAAGTTTATTAAAAACAAATCATCAAAGGGTGGATATGCCATAAGTTTTCTTACATTTATTTCTCTTTTAAAGAACTCTTCATAATTATTATCCCTTGCGCAGGTCAAAGCATAATGTTCTGGAGAATAGCTTTGAATTATTACTTCTCCCTTTTTATCACCACGTCCTGCTCTACCACTTACCTGAGTTATAAGTTGAAATGTCTTTTCACTAGACTTATAATCTGGCAAATTTAAAGACATATCAGCAGCCATAACTCCAACTAAGGTTACATCTGGGAAATCAAGGCCTTTAGCTATCATCTGAGTTCCAATTAAAATATCAGCTTCCTTACTTTTAAATGAGTTATAAATTTCCTCATGAGAATTTTTCTTTCTTGTTGTATCTACATCCATCCTTAAAACCTTTGCTTCTTTGAAATAATGATGTACTGCTTCCTCTAATTTTTCTGTTCCTACCCCAAAATGTTTAACATAATTACTCCCACACTTAGGGCAAAGCTTAGGCATCTTTTCAGTATTTCCACAATAATGACAAACTAAGTATCCATTATTATGATAAGTCATTGATATGTCACAATTGTTACATTTAAAAACAAATCCACAACTTCTACAAGAAACAAAGGATGAAAATCCTCTTCTATTTAAAAACAAAATTATTTGTTCTTTTTTCTCCAATCTATCTTTTATCTTCAAATATAAATCCCTACTAAACATTGTTTTGTTATTTGATTTTAGCTCTTCCCTCATATCCACAATAGATACATCAGGAAGTTCTCCATTATTAACTCTATTTTTAAGTTCAATTAATTCATAAGTGCCTTTAAGTGCTTTATAAAAACTAACAACACTAGGAGTTGCTGAACCTAAAACAACCTTACAATTTTTTAGAACACTTAAATACTCACAAACTTCTATAGTATTATATTTAGGATTCATATCTGATTTATAACTACTTTCATGTTCTTCATCCACTACTATTAGTCCTAAATCATTAAAGGGTAAAAATATAGCAGACCTTGCTCCTATAACAACCTTAACTTGATTATTTTTAACTCTATACCATTCATCATATCTTTCTCCATCTGAAAGCCTACTATGAAATACTGCCACATCTTTTCCAAATCTTCCTTTAAATCTTTCAATCATTTGAGGAGTTAAGGCTATTTCTGGCACTAATATTAAGGAACTCTTTTCAAAAAGAAGCATATAACTAACTAAATTCATATATACTTCTGTCTTTCCACTTCCAGTTACGCCCTTTAATAAAAATATATTTTTATCACTTTCTAAAACAGTATCATACGCTCTTATCTGTTCTTCATTTAAACTTTTAGGTGGATAAGGTTTAAACTCTCTTAAATTTTCCCTTCCAACCCTTACTTCTTCACTAGAAGCACAACCTAATTCTATTAATTTATTTACCATGTATGTTGATATATTAAAAATTTTATTCCATTCTGCTTTTGTGAAACCACCACTTTTTTCTTCAATTAGCTCTAAAGCTTTTTTTTGTGGCTCACTTAATTCTTCTATATATTTTTTAAATACTATAACTTGTTTTGTTTTCTCCTTATTTCCACTCATTATTTTAGGTGGAATCATAACTCTTATAGCATCTATATACTTACATAAATATTTCTCTCTTAAAAATTTAATAAGCTTTAAAGAATCTTCACTTAATAAGGGTTCATTATCACAAACATTATATATAGATTTATATCTTATATTTTTATTTTCAACACTATCTAATATTTTTAAAACAAAACCTTCAATTTTTTTATTTCCATTTCCAAAAGGAATTAAAACTCTATGTCCAACCTTTATATTATGAACTAAATCTTCTTTAATCTTATATGTAAAAGGCTTATCAATTGTAACAGCTTCACTATTTACAATTACTTCAGCAAATTTCTCCAAAATAATCACCCTTGTTCATATAGAATAAAAAGGCGCAATTAGCGCCCTTTTATAATGTCAAATATATTCTTTGCAACTTCTCTTTTAGACATCTTTTCTAAAGATACCTCTTCACCAGATTTGCTTATTATAGTAACTTTATTTTCATCACTTGCAAAACCTGTTTCTGGCTTACTTATATCATTTGCAACAATATAATCTAGATTTTTCCTCTCTAGTTTGCCTTTAGCGTTTTCTTTTAAGTTGCTACTTTCTGCTGCAAAGCCTACTAGAATTTGATTTTCTTTCATATCTCCAAGAGTTTTTAGAATATCTCTATCTCTCTCAAAAATTAAATTTAAATCATCACCTGTTTTTTTAATCTTTTCATTTCTATAATTTTTAGCTTTATAATCTGCTACAGCTGCTGACTTAATAACTATATCAGCATCTTCAAATTCATTTTTTATAGCATTAAACATATCTTCATTTGTCTTTATATCAATAACTTTAATTCCATTAGGTTTTCTTAAAGAAGTAGGTCCTGATATAAGAACAACTTCTGCTCCCCTATCTCTCGCTTCCTCTGCTATTGAGTATCCCATTTTACCTGAAGATCTATTTGTTAAAATTCTCACTGGATCTATTGGCACCATAGTAGGTCCTGCAGTAACAACAACCTTCTTACCAAGTAAATCCTTAGTAGAATGTAACCTTCTCAATGTTTCTTCTGCAATAATTTCGGTATCTTGAAGTTTACCTTTCCCCTCATCACCACATGCTAATCTTCCACTAGCTGGTTCTATAAATTCATAACCAAGCTCCTTTAGAAGACTTATGTTCCTTTGAACTATAGGATTTTCATACATGTTTGTATTCATTGCAGGGCAAAAAACAACTGGCGCCTTTGTTGCCATTATAGTTGTTGATAACATATCGTCAGCTATGCCATTTGCAACCTTTCCTATAATGTTTGCTGTAGCTGGTACAATAAGCATTAAATCTGCTTTCTTTGCTAGTGATATATGCTGTATTTCCCAAGCCTTTGGTTCAGCAAACATATCTGTTATAACCATGTTTTGGCTTAATGATTGAAAAGATAATGGTGTTACAAACTCAGTAGCGGATTTAGTCATTATTACATGTACTTCTACATCTTTTTTTCTTAATCTGCTTATAACATCTAAGGCTTTATAAACAGCTACTCCTCCACTTACTCCTACAACAACACATTTCTTATCTTTCATAGCTCTTATTTCTCCTCAGTGTCTTTGTAATTTACAAATCCTTCATCTATTTCATTTATAGCTATTGTTAATGGCTTATTTGACTCAACATCAACAAAAGTTTCTGCTCCGTCAATTATTTGTCTTGCTCTCTTAGCACTTAATATTACTAAAGAATATCTATCTTCTACCCTTTTTAATAAATCAACGATTGATGGATTAATCATAGAGTTGTTCATGCATTTCGTCCTCCTTTGACTCTAATAGGTTTTCTTTTAATCTATCTACTCTACATTTTTCTGCTAATAATATAGCTTCTATTTTCTTTACTGCATCTTCTACATTATCGTTAACTACTGCATAATTGTATTTTGACACATAATTAATTTCTTTATAAGCTGACTTAAATCTAGTCATTAAACTTTCTGGAGTTTCGCTACCTCTTTTTATTATTCTTTGCTTAAGCTCTTCCATTGAAGGAGGTAATATAAAGATAAATACTCCATCAGTAGCCTTTTCCTTAACTTTTAAAGCACCTTGTATATCTATTTCTAATATTACGTTTTTTCCTTCATCAAGCATTTTTTCAACACTTGATTTAGGAGTTCCATAATAATTTCCATATACTTCAGCATGTTCAAGGAAATCATCCTCTGCTATTCTTTGTTTAAATTCTTCTTTTGTTAAGAAATGATAATTAACTCCATCAACTTCTCCTACTCTAGGGTTTCTAGTTGTAGCAGAAACTGATATAAATATATCATCATGTTTTTCTAATAAGGCTTTACAAATAGTTCCCTTACCTGCACCTGAAGGACCAGAAATAACTATTAATACACCTCTATTATCCTTATGTATCTTATTCATCATCTTCAACAACTACTTCTTCCTTAGTTGATAATCTGTGAGCCACTGTCTCAGGTTGAACAGCTGAAAGAATTACATGATCTGAATCTGTAATTATTACGGCTCTTGTTCTTCTACCATAAGTTGCATCTATAAGCATACCTCTATCTCTAGCTTCTTGTATGATTCTCTTTATAGGTGCTGATTCAGGACTTACTATTGCTACTAATCTATTAGCTGAAACTATGTTTCCAAAACCAATGTTAATTAACTTTATACTCATTTGCTACCTCCTATTATTCTATGTTTTGAACTTGTTCTCTAATCTTTTCAATAATATTTTTTATATCTATAACCTTGTTGGTTATTTCTAAATCTGTTGACTTTGATGCTATTGTATTAGCTTCTCTGTTCATTTCTTGTACTATGAAATCTAGCTTTCTACCTATAGGTTCATCTAAAGTTAAAGTTTTTCTTAATTGATTAATATGACTTCTAAGTCTTATTATCTCTTCATCAATTGAAGCTTTGTCAGCAAAAACAGCAACTTCCATAGCCACTCTGTTTTCATCTACTGGAACTTCCCCTAATAAATTCTTAAGTCTATCCTCTAACTTTTGCTTATAAGAAGCAACAATAACCTCTGCCTTTTCTTCTATAAAAGCTACTATTTCTTCTATAGAGCTACACTTAACTAATATATCACTAGCTAATTTCTCACCTTCAACTTTTCTCATAGAAATCATATTTTCTACAGCCATATTTAATAGTGAGTTTATCTCTTCCCATATAGCTTCTAAATCTTCTGATTTTTCTTCTATAGTTATTACATCTGGGTATCTAGCAACTAATGATAAACTTAAGTCGTCTTGCATATTAGGAAATAAGGACTTTAATTGTTCTAAAGAATTTACATAGCTCTTAGCTAACTCTTCATTTAAAACAGCAACTCCTTGATTTTTAGCATAATCTTTATAATTTATAAAGATGTCAACTTTTCCCCTGCTAAGTTTAGAAGAAATAATATTTCTTATTTTTTCTTCTAAAGAAACCATACTTCTTGGCATTCTTATGTTCATGTCTAAATATCTATGGTTTACACTCTTCATTTCTAGAGAAAATATTCTATCTTTTCCCTCTTCACTAGTTGCTCTCCCAAAACCAGTCATACTTTTAACCATAAAGAGAGCCTCCTTGAAAATAATCTAAATATAGATTAATATAAAATCCAAGTAATAACAAGTTATTTTTTACATTTTGTTAACATTTATTTTTTTAAAGACTTATTTCTTCAAAATAAAAAAGACTTTACTTAAGTCTCAAATTATTTTTTATTAAATAACTCTTGATCTTATAGTAAAGTCTTTTAAAGTACATATTCTAAATAAAATTTATTTTAACCTATCATCTGAGTAATTAATGGTAGACAAAGTTTTATTACAAATATAATCGCTAAAACTATCATTACCATTGATAATTCTTTTTTATCTTTTTTATTTTTAGTAAAGATATTGTGCAATATATTTAATATTACATATGCTAAAACCCCAATTGTTAGTCCGTCACCTATACTATAAGTTAAAGGCATTAAAGCTATTATTAAGAATGCTGGTACTGCATCTGTAATATCACTAAAATCTATTTTTAACACACTAGTTAGCATTAAATATCCAACATATATTAAAGCTGGTGCAGTAGCACATGCTGGTACTGCTACAAATATTGGTGAGAAGAACATTGCTACGAAAAATAAAGTTCCTATTGTTATAGCTGTTAATCCTGTTCTACCACCTTCTTCAACTCCAGTAGCACTTTCAACATAAACTGTTACAGTAGACGTTCCAAGTAAAGCACCTGCTGTAGTTGCTATAGCATCTGTCATTAATGCTCTACCTGCATTAGGAACTCTTCCCTTCTTATCTAACATATTAGCTCTTGAAGCTACCCCTATTAAAGTTCCCACTGTATCAAAAAAATCAACAAATAAAAATGTGAAAACTATAGTTATAAAATTAAATACGTGCTGTGGTGAAGTTAAATATGAAAAATTAACTTTACCTGCTATTGGAGCTATTGATTCAAATTTAAATATTCCATTTGGTAAATAGATTCCCATACTAGCTGCAGCTTCAGTATTTATTAAAGCATATCCCCAAGCTAAAAGAGTTGAAACTACTATACCAACTAGCATTGAACCTTTAACTTTTTTCTTTTCTAAAATTACTATTATACAAAGTCCAACCATTGCTATTAACATTTTAGGACCAACTTGTCCCATAGCAACCATTGTGTCTGGATTTCCAATAACAACTCCAGCTCCATTAAATCCTATAAAAGCTATGAAAAGACCTATTCCAGCTGTAACTGCATATTTTAAATTTATTGGAATTGCATCAACAACAGCCTCTCTTACTTTAAATAATGATAAAAGTATAAATATTATTCCTTCTACAAAAACAGCTGTAAGAGCTACTTCCCAAGAAATCCCCATTCCTATAACTACTGAAAAAGTAAAAAATGCATTTAATCCCATTCCAGGAGCTAGTCCAAAAGGTAGTTTTGCATAAAATCCCATTATTAAACATCCAATAACTGCTGATATACATGTTGCAGTTACTATAGCACCTGCTGGCATTCCTGCTGCACTTAATATAGATGGATTAACAGCTATTATATAAGCCATTGCTAAGAAACTTGTTGTTCCAGCTAAGAATTCTCTCTTATATTCACTTTTATTCTCAGGTAAAACACGTAAATTTCCTTCTTCCCTTAAAGCATGAATTTTATTTTCCATAAAAAACCTCCATATTCGTCTTAAGTTCATAAATATAAAAAAGCTATTTTAAGTTTAGTAAACTTAAAATAGCTCTTATCCAATTATTGAATAATAACTTTAATCAAGTTTACTATTAACATCCTCTCTTTAAAAACACGAACATTTTTATATGAAATGAACTTTTCATCTGTCTACGAATGTTATTGTACACTATTCTAAGTTAACATTCAATAATTATCGAATATTTTTTATTATTATTTTTAAAACATATGTGTTTAATATCTTTCTTTCTCAAAACTATGTTTAATATATCTATAATCTTTATTAAATCCAAGAAGAGTTAAAAGCTTTATTCTAGCTTTTTGACTTGGCATACTTTCTCCAAATATAACTCCAAGCTCTTTAAGATTTTTTCCTCCTCCAAGATATCCATAGCTATCACTTACTCTTCCTTCAAAGCATCTTGAAGTAAGTACTACAACTATTCCTTTATCTAAGGCATCTTTTATTGCTTCAACCATAGTTGGAGGTACATTTCCTCTTCCTAAAGCTTCTATTATAATTCCATCATATTTTTTCTCTATACAATGATATATAAAATCTCCATCCATACCTGCAGCACATTTTATTATGGCTACTTTTTTATCAATAACCTCTAATGGTATAAAATCTTCCTGTGGAACTCTTCTATCAAATATTACCCTATTATTATCAACTATTCCTATTGGTCCAAAATTAGGTGTTCTAAAAGCATTTAAAGCCATTGAATTAGCTTTAGTTACCTCTGAAGCACTATTTAACTCCCCATTAAAACAAACTAAGACTCCTCTATTTTTTGCTTCATCTGATGCAGCTGTGCATATTGAAGCAGCTAAGTTAGCTGGACCATCATATCCTAACTCTGATCCACTTCTCATAGCTCCAGTAAATACTATTGGTTTACTTGTCTTAGTTGTTAAATTAACAAAATAAGATGTTTCTTCTAAAGTATCTGTTCCATGAGTTACTACAACTCCATCTATATCTTCTCTCTCTACTAAAGCATTTATAAATTTTGATAGTTCAAGCATTATCTCTGGAGTAATATGTGGACTTGGTAATGAAGAAAAGCTATGTGACTCTATTGTTGCAAAGCTTTCTATTCCTGTTACCATAGCCATTATTTCCTCTCCTGTCAAACTTGGAACTGCAGCCTTTATTCTATCATCAACTTTCATTGATATTGTTCCACCATTAAAAATTACAGCTATTTTCTTCATGAGTACCTCCGAATTTCTTTTTTATTTGACTAAGTATCATTCGCCATACTGCTTATTATAATTAAATTAATAATTCTATTCAATCTTTGCAAAGCTAAACTTAGATTAAATACTAATAAGACATAATAACTTAATCATTCCCTTAATAATTATAATCTTTTTACAAATTTTATAAAACTAATAAATTAAAGCATATTTTTTAATATAATCTTCTTTTCGTAAAATACATATATTATAAAAATACTTATATATATTTTTTGTCCTCTAAAATTCATAAAATTATTTCATTAAAATTTAAAAGACCATATCAAAATAAAATTTGATATGGTCTTTAAATATATTAATCACCTTAGAAAATAATACAGATTAAGTTTCCTTCACCTTCATTAATAATTCTTTGAAGAGTTTTTTGAATTTTACTTTGAATGTCATCTGGCATCTTATAAAGTTTGCTTCTTAAACCTTCTTGAACTAAAGTCTCTAAGGACTTACCAAACATATTACTTTGCCATAATTTTTCCGGATCACTTTCAAATTGCTCAAGTAATGTTTTAAATACCTCTTGAGTTTCTTTTTCAGTTCCCATTATTGGGCAAATTTCTGTTTGAATATCTGCTTTTATTAAATGTAGACTTGGAGCGCTAGCCTTAAGTTTAACAACATATTTTGAACCTTGCTTATCAATATCTGGTTTTTCAAACTTCATTTCTGATAATTGAGGAGCAACTAGTCCATAGCCTGTTTCCTTAACACTATTTATAGCTTCAGCTACCTTATCATATTCAGATTTTGCTTTATGCAAATCTTTAATTAAAGCTATTAAATCACTTTCATCATTTAATTCTTCATCACACATTTCACTTATTATTTTATAGAAGATACCATTTTTAGGAGTCATTTTAACTCTTACAGTTCCATCTCCTAAATTCATCTCACTTATATCTGCTACTCCTAAGAAATCTTCTCCATAAGTACTAAGTAGATCCTTAACGTCTCTAATTTTTGATATGTTTTTACACATGTCTTTAACTATGTCTATAAAATTAGATTTTAACCAATGAGAAGGCTCTAATTTTTCAATCCATTTTGGCATGTCTATATTAATTTCCTTAACAGGAAATTCTTTAAGTACTTTTGTAAATAAATCGTTTATGTCATTTTCATTCATATTGGCTACATCCATTATTTGAACTGGAACTCCATATCTGATTTCTAATTCTTGTTTTAAATCTAAAGTCTCTGCTGCCCTTGGATCTAATGAATTAAGTACAATTATAAAAGGTTTGTCTATTGATTTTAACTCAGCTACAACTCTTTCTTCAGCCTCTAAGTAATCATCTCTATCTATACCAGTTATACTTCCATCTGTAGTAACTACTAATCCTATTGTTGAATGGTCTGTTATTACTTTTCTAGTTCCTATCTCAGCTGCATCCTCAAATGGAATTTCATAATCAAACCAAGGAGTATGAACTTTTTTAGATTCTCCATCATCAAAATAACCATTAGCCCCTTTAACTATATATCCCACACAATCAACCATTCTAACACTAAACTTAATGCCATCATCTAAAGCAATTTCTACTGCCTCATTAGGTACAAATTTAGGCTCTGTTGTATGAATAGTTTTTCCTGATCCACTTTGTGGTAATTCATCCTTTGCTCTTTCCTTTTTATAAGCATTATCAATCTTAGGTATTACCATTAAGTCCATAAATCTTTTTATAAATGTAGATTTACCTGTTCTTACTGGCCCAACAACTCCAACATAAATATCTCCCTGTGTTCTTTCTGCTATATCTTTGTATATATTGAAATCTTCCAAGATACACCCTCCTATAAATATTATTAACACTATATATATATTAGAAACTTTGAAAAAGTATACTGCTTAAGCAAAATATATTTTCACTTTAAATTAAATACACCTTTTAACTATTTCATTTAAACTTCAACTTTCTCTTTCTAATATTATGTATTAATATTATTTATTCAAAGAACTCTAAATAAATGCTACTTATTTTTAAATAATTTTATTTTTTTAATATGTAAGACTTAACATAGTTTTATAACTAAATAAAAAATAAATTTTTTTAAAGATTCCACCTTTTAATTAAAACAAAAAGAGATAGAAAAACTTCTATCTCTTTTTAAAGTAAATTTTATATTTCTTCTTTTTTCTTATCTCTTTCCATTAAAAGGCTTACAGCATTTTCTGCCTTCGCCCCTTCAAAAAGAACTTTATATGCTATATCAGTTATAGGCATTGTTACTCCTTCTTTTTCTTTTAACTCATAGAAGGCTTTACAAGCTTTTATACCTTCAACAACCATTCCTACTTCTTCTATAGCTTCTTCAGCAGTTTTTCCTTGACCTATAAGTATTCCAGCTCTTCTGTTTCTTGAATGCATACTTGTACAAGTAACTATTAAATCACCCATACCAGTTAATCCAAAGAAAGTTTCAGCTTTTCCACCCATTTTAATTCCTATTCTAGCTATTTCAGCCATTCCTCTAGTCATTAATGCGGCCTTAGAATTGTCTCCATATCCTATACCGTCACAAACACCTGCCGCTAAGGCTATAATGTTTTTAACAGCTCCTCCAATTTCAACACCTATGATATCATCATTAGTATATATTCTAAAGTTTTTATCCATAAATAGGTCTTGAACTTTCTCTGCACATTCCATACATTCTGAACTTGCAACTAAAGTTGTTGGAATTCCTTTTGAAACCTCTTCTGCATGACTTGGCCCAGATAAAACTACGACCTTATTATTTGGTAATTCTTGATTTATAACTTGAGATAGTCTCAAATTAGTACCCTCTTCTATTCCTTTAGCAATATTAATAATTATTACATCATCATTAATCTTACCCTTTAGGTTTTTACAAGCTGTTCTTATAACATGAGAAGGTACTGCAAGAACTACATATTCAGCCCCATTTAAAGCTTCATCTAAGTCTTTATAAGCAGTGACATTAGTAGGAATAGTTAAATCTTTTATATATTTGTCATTCTTTCTGTTTACGTTAATGTCATTTATTACATTTTCATCTCTATCCCACAGAGAAACCGTAACACCTTTATTCCCCAATAATATACCTAAAGAAGTTCCAAAACTTCCTGCTCCTAAAAAAGCCACTTTACTCATAAAATTACTCCTTTCTAGCTCTATATTCTATTTCTATACCAGTTCCATCAAAGTCAAAACTTTCTCTTAATTGGTTTTCTAAATATCTACCATATGAGAAATGTAATAAATTAGGGTCATTTACAAAGAACACAAACTTAGGTGGCTTTGTAGCAACCTGAGTAGCATAGTATATTTTTAATCTCTTTAAGGCTACAACTGGTGGCTCTTTCATTAAAACAGCCTTACTTATAACATCATTTAATAATCCAGTTGAAACTCTCTTTGAGTAATTATCATAGCAATATTTAGCTGTTGATAATATTTTATGTACTCTTTGTCCTGTTAAAGCTGATATGAATAAATATTTAGCATATGGCATAAACTTAAGTTTTTGTTGTAAGTCTTTTTGGTAGTTGCTTAATGTTTTATCATCTTTTTCAATAAGATCCCATTTGTTTACAACAACCATAATTGCTTTATTCATTTCATGAGCATATCCTATTATTTTTTCATCTTGCTCAGTTATTCCTTGCTCAGCATCTATTACAAGTATAGCTACATCAGCTTTCTCTATAGCAGCATAAGTTCTGATTACACTATATCTTTCTATTTCTTCTTTTACTTTGCTTTTTCTTCTTAATCCAGCAGTATCAACTAAGATGAATTTTCCATCTTCTGTTTCTAGGTAACTATCTATAGAATCTCTTGTTGTTCCTGGAACATTACTTACTATAACTCTCTCTTCACCTAATAATCTATTAATAAGTGATGATTTACCTACATTTGGTTTACCTATCATAGCTATTCTAATATATTCATCATCCTCTTCATCTTCTGAAGGATCATTGAAATATTTAACAACTTCATCTAGCATATCTCCAAGTCCTAATCCTTGAGATGCTGATATAGTTATAGGATCACCAATTCCTAAATTGTAGAACTCATAGCTATTTTCTTCTAAAGCTAATCTATCTATTTTATTAACAACTAAAACAACAGGCTTTTTGCTTTTTCTAAGCATTTGTGCAACTTCTTGGTCAGCAGCAGTAAGCCCTTCCTTACCATCAACAACGAATACTATTACATCAGCCATTTCTATAGCAATTTGCGCTTGTCTTCTCATTTGTTTAACAATTATATCACTACTTTCAGGCTCTATTCCACCTGTATCTATCATTGTGAATTTTCTGTTTAACCATTCTGATTCTGCATATACTCTGTCTCTAGTAACCCCTGGTGTATCTTGTACTATTGAAATTCTTTTTCCTGCTAATTTATTGAAAAGAGTCGACTTACCTACGTTCGGTCTTCCAACCATAGCAACTATTGGTTTACTCATTCTTATTCCTCCTCACAGTGTTCATTTATTAAGTCTATTAGGTCTTCCCCTGTATAGCTACAAACTATAACTTTAACTCCCAATCTTTCCTCAATATCCTTTGCTGTCAAATCATCTAACATTATTCTTTGAGTTATATCACCTGGCTCGTAACCTTTTCTAAACATGTTATCTGCCATAATTAAGTACTCACTATCAATGTTATCCTTAAGTTGAGCAATAACATCTTGACCTGTTAAAAGTCCTGCAACTGTTATTGTATGACCAAAGAAATCATTTAATATAACCTTACACTTAATATCTATATTGTTATTCTCTTCTCTTATATCAGTACAAACCTGATCTAATTCTTTAAATGCAGATGTTCCTGTAATAAGAGTAAATTTACCTTTTCCACTTTTAGTTAACTTATTCTTTATATCTACTGCCATGGTTTCTCTTAGAAGTCTTATCATTCCAACTCCATCTTCTATTTGCTCATATCCATTATAGAATTCTTCATTTGGGACTTCCTCATCTGCCATAACATAAAACTCATCTGATAATCTTACAAATGGGCTTCCTATTTCTTTCATATATTTTTCTTGAAGAACCTTTATTCTATCTAATTCTTCTTTAGCTGTTTCTTTATTATATATTTCAAGGTCAGCTAATCCTTCTCTAAACTTTGTTATTCCAATTGGTACAGCAGCAACATTTTCTATTGAAGGACGTAATTTGTAAAGATCTTCTACAGTTCTTACTAATTCGTCTCCATTGTTTATTCCTGGCATAACAACTATTTGAGCATTTACAGTTATACCAGCCGCCGCTAACTTTTGTAATCTTTCATATACATTCCCTGCAAATCTATTATTAAGAATTTTTTTTCTTAACTCTGGATTTGTTGTATGAACTGATACATTTATAGGACTTATTCTATATTTTATAATTCTATCAATATCTTCATCCTTCATATTTGTTAAAGTAACAAAGTTACCTTGTAAAAATGAAAGTCTTGAATCATCGTCCTTAAAATATAAAGTTTTTCTCATTCCCTTTGGTAATTGATCTATGAAGCAAAATATACATTTATTTGTACAACTCTTAGCTTTGTCTAGGATGGCCTCTTCAAATTCCACTCCTAAATCTTCGCCATATTCCTTTTCTATTTCAAACTCCCAAACCTCTTTGTTTGGTTTTAATATTTCTACCTCAACGTATTCGTCTGCTAATAAAAATCTATAATCAAGTATATCTTCAACTTTAGTACCGTTTATGCTTAATAGTATATCTCCCTTTTCAAAGCCTAATTCCTCACCAATTCCTCCTGGTAAGACTTCAGCAATTCTACTTTTCATATGCTTCACTCCTATTTTAGTACTATCTATGTTATATTACCTTAATTAAATAATGTAGTCAACTGAAATAACTTTATACCTATATATTGTGTTTTGTTTCAATTACTAACTTTTTATTTAACTCTAAATTTAATTATTAACTTTTTCATTAAGCTTTAAACTATGTTATTTAAATATTAAAAAGTAATCCCCTAAAAAAATTTTGAGGATTACTTTTAATATCTATCTCTTAATTCTATTATAGTAAATTTTTTTAATATAACTTATAAATAAGTATTATTAGTTTAAATATTTTTAAAAGTGTCCATTAACTAAAATTATATATTTATAGGTATAGTTATTACTATTTTAGTTCCTACTCCTAGTTCACTAGTTACATTTATCTCACCATCAAAAAGTCTAACTATGTGCTTAACTATGGCAAGTCCTAGTCCAGTTCCACCACTTTCCCTACTTCTAGCTTTATCCACTCTATAAAATCTTTCAAATATCCTTGGAAGATCCTCTGCACTTATTCCAATTCCGTTATCCTCAATAACTAAAATAAGATTCATATCACGATTATAACTTTCAACTCTCACCTTTCCACCTTTTTCAGTATATTTAACAGAATTGCTTACAAGATTAAGTAGCATTTGTTTAAACTTATCCTTATCTCCCATAAGAACACAATTACTATTTGTATCTAAAAAGATTTCCACACCTTTTTTCTTAGCTTGATCATTTAATAGCATATAAACTTTTTCAATTTCTTCATCAACATTAAACTCTTCTAAAACAGTGCTTCTCTTTTGTTCTATTTCATAAAGACATAATATATCCTCTAAAAGTCTTGCTAATCTATCTGATTCTTCATCTATTATGCTTAAAAATTTATTTCTAGTTTCATCATCATCTACATATCTTAAGGTTTCTGCAAAACCTTTAATTGAGGTAAGTGGTGTCTTAAGTTCATGAGATATATTAGCCACAAATTGGCTTCTCATGTTTTCAAGCTTTTTAATATCTGTAATATCTTGTATAACCACAACTGTCCCTATTATTTCAGGTTCATTTATTATACTTGCTTTTCTTATTTTTAATATTTTTGGATCATCATTATAATTAACTTCAATTTCAACCCTATCTTTTTCATCAAAAAAGGCCTTTAGTACCTCTTCATCAGTTATATAATCCAAAAGTTTATTTCCAATAATCTCTCCGCTTATACCAAATATTTTTTTAGCATAAGGATTTATCATTAAAACATTCATATCTCTGTCAAAAGCTATTACTCCACTACCCATACTTTTTAATATGGCTTCTAAACCATTTTGTTTATCCTTAAACCTCTCCATGGTTATTTCTAATTGCTCTGCCATATAATTAAAGCTTTTTCCTAACCTTTGAATTTCATCATCCTTAGAGTTGATTTTTACTCTCTTATGAAAATTGCCACTTGCAATAGTAGAGGTTAATTGTTCTAACTCCTTTAGTGGATTTAATATTATATTAGTTATTTTAACAGTTAACACCAATGCAATAACTAAGGATAATATAACACCTACTAATAAATAGTTACTATTTATACTATCTAGTATCTTTGCATTTTCAACAGCTATTGATGTTCTAACAATAGAGCCATCCTTAAGTTTAAGCGCACTATAAATCATGTTTTGATGAAGATCATTACTATATCTAACACTGCTTCCTAAACCACTTTCTATAGCTTCTACTATTTCCTGTCTCTTAAGATAACTTTCATTGTCATTAATTAATTTTTTATGGGTATCAAAAATAACATTTCCATCCTTACTGATATATGTTATTCTTATATTCGTCATATCATTACTTGATTCTATTCGTTCTAATTCACTCTTAATATTTCCATTATCATTTTCTAACAATAAAGCTATAACCTTGTTATATTCATTTAAAATATTCTTTGATTCCTCTAAATATTTATGATTAGATATTACTAAGTACATAGAAGTCATTATTGCTAGAAAAAAAGTTATTATTAATGTTGTAAAAATAATAATTCTTTTCTTCATTTATTAATCCACCTTAATCAATAAATATTGATGAAAATAATCTTCCTGCCTTTTCTTGACCTTCTCTATAACTGTGCATCTTCACTTCTTTTTCACAATAAGTACAAATTCTAGTAGAAGTTATATTCTCTTCTTTAACAATACCTTTAAGTTGAATTTCTACACACTTCTCAAGATTTAACATTCTTCCCTTACATACCTCTTTCCCAAATTCTTTACTAAACTTTTCTGCTAAATCTTCACTAACTTCATAACAGCATTGTCTTACGTGAGGTCCTATTATTACTTTAATATTTTCACATCCATATTTCTCTTTCATGTATTCACAAGTTTTTCTAGCTATTTTATTATACGTTCCTTTCCATCCACTATGAATAGCTGCAATTACTTCCTTCTCTTTATCATAAGCTATAACTGGAACACAGTCTGCTGTAAACACACCTATAAGTGTATTTTTATCCGTAGTAACTAAGGAATCACAGTCTCTATCCCCTTTAAATTCTTCTCCAGTTGCATCAATAAAATCACTACTATGTGTTTGGTTAACATAAACTACCTTATCTACTTTAAATATTTTCTTTAAGTCCTCTAAATTTTTCTTTCCCTCTTCATCTTCTTTTTTATAATTAACATTATTTAATGCAGTTGAAAATCTAACTTTTATATTTCCATCATTAAAAACTATAAATTCTTTGTTATCTATTATTTCTCTCTTCATAACTTTCACCTCAAAAACACAAATTATAATCTACTTATTTTACCATATTATCATATTTCAACTCTTTATTAAATTAAATTCAAGTTAAATATTATTTAAGTATATGGATAAATTAAAACAAATAAAAAAGCCATCTTAAAGAACTTTCTTTAAGATAGCCTTAAATTATTTCATTAAACTTTTTATTTCTTCCATAAAGGTATTAATGTCTTTAAATTGTCTATATACAGAAGCAAATCTTACGTATGAAACCTCGTCTATATCCTTAAGTCTCTCCATTATCATTTCACCTATGTAATCAGACTTTATTTCTACCATCATTTTATTACTTATGTTTCGTTCAATATCAGCTGCTATTTCTTCTATTTGAGCCCTAGATACAGGTCTCTTTTGACATGCTTTAATTAATCCGCTTATAATTTTTTCTTTATTGAAACTTTCTCTACTTAAATCCTTTTTTATAACAAGTATTGGTATATCTTCTACCTTTTCATAAGTTGTGTATCTCTTAGAACATCTTAAACATTCTCTTCTTCTTCTAATTGCATTATAATCTTCTGCAGATCTAGAATCCACAACTTTACTTTCTTCATAAGAACAGTAAGGACATCTCATTTTAAAATCCACGCCTTTCTCTAAGTTGTAATAATATTATACCCTCTTTTTTGCTTAATTTCTATATATATTTTTGAACATCTAGTATATTTTTCCCCTTTGAATCTATTAGTATAACATCTACTCCAACTTTATATACATCAGACCATTCTATCTCTATATCCTCTGACTTACTAAAAAAGGATGTTTTTTCTCCAGGTATTATAATAGATAGTATTCTATTATCATCACAATCTATCTTAACATCAGCTATTAGACCTAACTTTTTACCCTCACTTACATCTATCACTTCCATAGCCCTTAAATTATTTAAAGAAAATAAATTTTCCTCCATATTCAAACTCCTCCTAAACATATAATTCTTATATTTAATTTATATGTTTAATTTTTATATTTATTAATTAGAAGAAGTAAAAAATACTAAATAACATAAGATTTTTAATTTTCCCATAAAAAATAGAGCTCAAAAGAGCTCTATACATACTTCCTCATATGCTTTAATGCTATTTTTTCCAACCTTGAAACTTGTGCTTGAGATATACCAATTTCATCAGCTACCTCCATTTGAGTTCTTCCATTAAAGAATCTTAAATTCAATATGAGTTTTTCTCTATCATTTAATTTCTTCATAGCTTCCTTTATTGCTATATTTTCAAGCCAACTATCATCTTGATTTTTTGAATCGCTTATCTGATCCATTACATATATTGCATCTCCACCATCATGATAAATAGGTTCAAATAAAGAAACTGGATCTTGAATTGCATCTAGGGCAAAAACAACATCTTCTCTTGGAATTTTAAGCTCTTTTGCTATTTGAGATACAGTAGGCTCCTTATTATTTTCATTTACTAGCTTATCTCTTACAAGTAAAGCCTTATAAGCTATATCCCTTAAAGATCTACTTACTCTTATAGTGTTATTATCCCTTAAATATCTTCTTATTTCTCCTATTATCATTGGCACAGCATAAGTTGAAAATTTAACATTTTGTGATAAATCAAAGTTATCTATAGATTTCATAAGTCCTATACAACCAACTTGAAATAAATCATCTACATTTTCGCCTCTATTATTAAACCTTTGGATTACACTAAGCACTAATCTCAGATTCCCCTTAATAAATTTTTCTCTAGCACTTGTATCTCCATTTTGCATTTGTAGCAATAATTCTTTCATTTCTTTTTCTTTTAAAACTGGTAATTTAGCTGTATTGACTCCACATATCTCTACTTTATTTATCATCATAATTGAAATCAACCCCTTCGAAGTAATTCCCTTCCGCATTTTAATTATTACCTGTAGAGGTTAATTTTATACTCTTAAATCATTTTGTTAATTTCTTTCTTTAATCTTTTTATAATTTTCTTTTCTAATCTTGAAATATAAGATTGAGATATTCCTAGCATATCAGCTACTTCTTTTTGAGTTTTTTCCTTATATCCACATAGTCCAAATCTTAATTCAACAATTTCTTTTTCTCTATTTGAAAGATTCTTCATTGCAGTAAATAATAATTCCTTATCAACTTCATCCTCTATTAAATTGTAAACAATATCATCATCTGTACCAAGTATATCTGAAAGTAAAAGTTCATTTCCATCCCAATCTATATTTAATGGCTCATAAAAGGATATCTCCGCTTTAACTTTACTATTTCTCCTTAAGTACATAAGAATTTCATTTTCTATGCATCTTGATGCATAAGTAGCAAGCTTTATCTTTTTTTCTGGATTAAATGTATTTACTGCCTTTATAAGTCCAATTGTTCCTACAGAAATTAAGTCTTCAACACCTACACCAGTATTCTCAAACTTTCTAGCTATATATACAACTAGTCTTAAATTTCTCTCAATAAGAATACTTCTAATAGCTTCATCATTCTCCCCTAATTTGTTGACTAATTCCTCTTCCTCTTCTTTACTAAGAGGTGCTGGAAGAACATCATTTCCCCCAACATAATAAATTGGTTCTACCATAATATCTAATTTAGTAAATAACTTATTAAGCAAAAGTCTTATATTTAACATAACCTAATCACCCCTATATAATTCCTCTAGACAATAAAGCTTCATATTCTCCCTCTTTACTTAATTTATTATCACAAAAACATAAGATTGCATCTCTTGTCATTGTTTCTCCATTAACATTACAAAGCTTTATATTGTCAATCTTAATCCCTTTCATATATCCTGAATTTCCATCAACTACTTTATACGGTATCCTAAATTGATCTTTCTCCTTAATGTTTACCCCTCTAAACTTTTCTCTTTCTGCTATTATTACAGGTAATGCAGTTGCAGGCTCTACAAGTCCATTTCCCGTATCTAAAAAAGCTTTAATATTAACAACTTCAGAATCAATACATACATCTAAATCATATATAAAGTTATTTATAATAGCTCTATTTTTAAAATAATTCATAACTCCACTAACAAGTATATAACTTATAATTAATGAGAATATTATAGATTTAGTTGAATAATCATTTATTATAAAAGATTCTGAAATATTATACTGATTTTCAACTAAAGCAAACATAAAGCAAGTACCACAAAAGGCAAAAGTTATCACTAAAAAAGTTATATATCTTTTTATTATTGTCTTTAATTCTCTTCTTTCCGATATTATGGTAATCATAAGCAGAGAAAAAAGTAGTTTTAAAGGCAATGATGTGAGTATATCTAATCCTGGAATAAAAACAAATAAGGTATATATTGCTCCTAAAAAAGCTGCTAGTATTATTCTCTTGTAAATTATTGTATCTTTTAAGGTCTGTAAAGTTAAATAAAGTAGAAAAAAATTAATTAAAAAATTTTCTAACATGACAATGTCAATATATACAGTCATAAATCAACTCACTCCCTATTTATAATTATAAAACTTCTTGTTCTAAAATTTTGTCATTATATATTCCATATGCATATTTTCTATCTTTCTTTTTCCTCATTATTCTACATTTTTCTGCCAAAGAAATTTTTTTTAATATTATAATTATTTTTTGTATGTCTATCCTTGCATTAAAAACGTATTCATTTAATATAAGTTCATAATTTATTAAACTGTAAATCATAAAATTCAATATTTTTTTCCATTTATCCTATTTTATATACGAAAATATTGAAAATAAATTAAGAAACTTTTTATTTCTACATAAACTCCTTTGTAAATACATAAAACTTTTTCTAATTAAAGTAAAAATAAAAGCACTTATAGTATTCAGTTACTATAAGTACTTTTCTATTTAAAAATACTATCTTCTACCTCTTCTTAAAAACATAGGTATTTCTAAATCATCATTATATCTATCTTCTTGTTGTGGTTGTGAAGATGCAGCAACTTCTTGCTCAGCTACTTTTTCTTCAACTTTTTCAGCAACAACTTCTCTTTGAGTTTGAGCAGCTCCACTTGTTACTCCTTGAGCTCCCATTCCCATTCTTTGACGCTCCTTTTCAAATCCAGTAGCTATAACTGTTATTCTTATTTCATCTTTTAATGTTTCATCAATAACAGTACCAAATATTATGTTAGCATCTGGATCTGCAGCTTCTTGAACTATTTCTGCTGCTTCATTTATTTCTAATAGTCCTAATTCAGAGTCTCCTGTTACGTTTAATAATACTCCAGTAGCACCAACTATTGATGTTTCTAATAATGGAGATGATATTGCTTCTCTTGCAGCATCCTGTGCTCTTGTTTCTCCTTTACCATATCCAACACCCATATGTGCTAAACCTTTGTCTAACATAACAGCTCTAACGTCTGCAAAGTCTAAGTTTATTAATCCTGGATTAGTTATAAGATCTGATATACCTTGTACACCTTGTCTTAAAACATCATCAGCTTTCTTAAATGATTCTAATAAAGTTGTTTTCTTATCTACCATTGATAAAAGTCTTTCATTAGGTATTGTAACTAATGTATCAACTTTTTCTTTTAAGTTTGCTATACCCATTTCAGCATGAGTCATTCTTCTTCTACCTTCAAATGGGAATGGCTTAGTAACTATACCTACTGTTAATATTCCCATTGATTTAGCTATTTCAGCTACTACTGGTGCAGCTCCTGTACCAGTACCCCCACCCATACCGGCAGTTATAAATACCATATCAGCTCCTGATATAGCTTCTGTTATTTCATCTCTACTTTCCTCAGCAGCTTTTTTTCCTATTTCAGGATTTGCCCCTGCACCTAGTCCTTTTGTAAGTTTATCGCCTATTTGAATTTTATTTTGGGCATGAGATAGTGTTAAGGCTTGTTTATCTGTATTTATAGCAATAAATTCAACATCTCTTAATCCTTCTTGAATCATTCTATTAACAGCGTTTCCGCCTCCGCCTCCACATCCAATTACCTTAATATTAGTAAATGATTGTATATCTACATCAAAATCTAACAAACTAATTCCTCCTTTAAAAAAGCTCCTCTAAGAACGCCATTATTTTGGAAAGCCCTCTCTTCTTTACACTTTTATTTTCACTTTTATTTTCTTTATCCACCGTTACTTTTCTTCCTGAAAGTAACTCTTCATCACATATTAATTTTAACCTATCATATACCTCTTTAACAATACTAATTGCATTAATTATTGAAGAATTGTCAAATAAAAATTGCTTTTTAGTGAAAATTCTTACATTCTTATCAGTTGTATACTCTATTCTTTCCTTAATATGTTCATAATAACTAATACCATCACCAGTTAATATTATCATATCTGTAGTATTTAGAATATCCCTTTCCATCAATTTACTATTAACTAATTCTACTATTTCGCTTAATCTTGCATCTATAATATCATGGATTAAATAGGTATCTAATATGTGTTCCTCAAAGGAAATATTATTATAATCCTTTCTAATACTATAATATTTTGAAGAATATTGCAATTTTAATCTTTCTGCTTCCTCTTCTGATATAGATAAACATATAGCTAAATCTTTGCTTATATTTCTTCCACCTAGTGGTATATAGTCTATATCCTTTAGAGTATTTCCTTTATAACTATATATTTGTGTCTCTTCTGCCCCTACATCTATAATTACAACATTAGAAGTTTCTGTTTTTTCACTTAAAAAAATATTTTTAAATCCAAATCCCAATGAAACTGTTCCTAAAACCTCATATCCAGCTTCTAAGATAACTTTATTTAAAGTACTTATTTTAGATTTAGGAGCAACAATTAAATCTTCATCTATTTCTATTCTTTCTGCTCTAATCCCAATTGGATTTTGAACAAAACCAAATTCTTCAGTATAGAATGAATTTATTGTACTGTCAGCTACACATTCTTCCTCTGAAAGTTTTAATGTTCTTCCTTCTATATAAGCTTCTTCTATATTTTCTTTAAAAACTAATGAATCATCATTATCTGTATAAGAATATCCTTTATTTTCTACCATTCTACAATCATTATTTTTTAATGATAAATAAACACCTTGAATATTATGTCCACTTTTTTCTTCTAGTTCTTTTAGACATTCTTTAATGGTTTTTATAACAGACTCTTCATCTATCATTTTACCTTTAGATACACCTTGTAAATCCTTTACTACAAAATCTAATACTTCGAATTCTCCATTTTCATTTTCACCTGATATCGCCGCACAAATACTTCTGTTCCCAATATCTAGACCCACTATGTTTTTAGACATTTTTTCTATGTGTACCTCCCTATCTAAAAATTGTGATAATATATATATTCTCTTAAAAATTCAAATTCCCTCTATAATTAATACATCAATAATCGACTTAGAATCTCTCTATCTATAGCAGAGTTCATTGCAGTTTCTTGTGTTATTACACCTTCTCTGTAAAGATTTGAAAGTTCCATATCCATTGTTCTCATTCCATATTTACTTCCTGTTTGTATGGATGATTCTATTTGATGAGTTTTTCCTTCCCTTATTAAATTTTTTATAGCTGGTGTAGCAACCATTATTTCTAATGCCGCAGTTCTATCTCCATCAACTGTTTCTACTAATTGCTGTGATATAATTGTTTGTAAAACAGAAGCTAATTGTATTTTTATTTGCTCCTGTTGATGTGGTGGAAAAACATCCACTATTCTATCTATAGTCTTAGCAGCTCCTATGGTGTGAAGAGTTGAAAATACTAAATGTCCAGTCTCTGCCGCTGTTATAGCTGTTGAAATAGTCTCTAAATCTCTCATTTCTCCAATTAAAATAACATCAGGATCTTCTCTAAGAGCTGCTTTTAAAGCTCTTTCATAACTTAAAGTATCCTTACCTATTTCTCTTTGGTTTACAATAGATTTATTATGTTTATGAAGAAACTCTATAGGATCCTCTATTGTTATTATATGAGATTCTCTATTACTATTTATTTCATTTATTAAAGCAGCTAAAGTTGTACTTTTACCACTTCCAGTAGGACCTGTAACTAATACAAGGCCTCTTTTAAGATTGCATATATCCTTTAAAGTATCTGGATATCCTAAGCTATCTAAAGTTGGCATATCTAAAGATATAACCCTTATAGCTAAAGCTGTACTATTTCTTTGTTTATATATATTAACTCTAAATCTACCTTTACCATGTATTGAATATGATGTATCGTATTCTCCAATAGCATCATACTTTTCATATGCATCCTGTAATATCTCTCTAGCATACGCTTCAGTATCTTCAGGGCGTAATATTTCATGTTCTAACCTTACTAATTTTCCATTAACTTTTATTATAGGAGAAATACCTACTGTTAAATGCAAATCAGATGCTCCTTCTTTAACTGTTAACTCTAAAAGTTCTGCTAAACTTTGCATAAATCTCCTCCTAAACTTAATTCTTAATAAATAATTTGTTCACTTCACAAAGAAATGAACAAATTATTTATAGAAGAATCCACCTTTTTTATCGTATAATAAATATTATAAACCATATGATATATCAATTCCATAATTTTATAAAACTTATTTTTTTTTATACATTTTATTAAGTATCATTTAACATTTAAATTCCTTATTTAATTTTTTTAATGCCTTTTTTTCTATTCTAGATACATATGATCTTGATATACCAAGAATTCCAGCTATTTCTCTCTGTGTTTTTATATCTCCATCTAAAAGACCATATCTCATTTGAATTATTTCCTTTTCTCTAGTGCTTAAAACATCTGACATTTTTTTATAAAGCTCTTTAACCTGTAATGAATTTTCAACTGCCTCTAAAACCGAATCTGAGTCGCTACTTAAAATATCTATGAGACAAATTTCATTTCCTTCCTTATCCACTCCTATAGGATCTTGAAGGAATACCTCTCCCTTTGTCTTCTTGGTGTTCCTAAAGAACATAAGTATTTCATTATCTATACACTTAGCTGCATATGTTGCAAGGCGTATTCCCTTATTAGTATCAAAAGAATCTATAGCTTTTATTAAACCTATTGTTCCTATGGATATTAAATCATCCATTTCTTTTGAATTTTGATAACTTGAAGAATACTTCTTAACTATATGTGCTACTAGTCTTAAATTCCGCTCAACTAGTACTCGTTTTGCCTCAACATCTCCATCTTTTAACCTTTCTAAATAAATTTTTTCTTCCTTCTCATTTAAAGGCTTTGGAAAAGTAGAATTTCCTGTTACATAGCCAGTTAAAAATATTTTACTACCAACTAATTCTAATAAGTATTGTAACATGAACATGCCGTTCCCCCTATTAATGCTTATTATTATAATATGAGTTGATAGTTAAAATATTGCCAAATCTATTTATTTTTTTGTAAGTTCTAAAACTATATCCCTAAAAATAGGACCTGCAGTATTTCCACCTCCTGGTTTTCTATCTTCATAGACATTTTTTATATTTGGCACCATAACACCTAAAGTATAGTATTTTCCTTCGTGTTTAAAATACCCTAAAAACCATCCATGTAATTCTCCACCTAAAGCTTCAGCTGTTCCAGTTTTAGCTCCTATCTCAACGCCTTCAATTTTAGTTATATTTGCAGTTCCTTCTAAAACAGTTGAGTTCATTACACTTTTTAAGTCCTCTGCTGTCTTTTCAGATATTACATTTTTTCTTAATTCCTTAAATTCTTTTTTTACCTCTCCTTTTTGATTTTCAAAATCTTTTAATATATAAGGCTCTACGTATTCTCCTTCATTAACAACAGTAGATATTATACCTGCCATTTGAATTAAACTAGTTTGCATTGATTGACCTATAGAAAGATTTGTTATACTAACATTTTCAGGAACATCTCCCTTAGTCTCCATACCTGTTTTTTCATCTAATCCTAAAGCTAAAGAGAAAACTCCTTGCTCCTTTGCAAAATCTAATAATCCTTTTGTTCCTATTTGAGCTCCTAATTTAGAAAAAACATCATTACATGAAACTTCAAAAGCTTCTTTAATACTTATTGTTCCATGTATTTTTTCCTTTTTACATACTAATCCGTCACATCTTAATTTATCTGAAAGAGTAACTCCCTTTTCTTCCATAGCAGCCTCTAAAGTTAAAATTTTAAATATTGATCCAGCCTCATACCCATTAATACTACCTGAGCCTAAAACAACATTTGGAGCTGATTCATCTTTTTGAGCTAAAGCTAAAACTTCACCACTAGCACTATCAATTAGTACTGCTCCTGCATTTTTAAAAGTTTTATAATCCTCCTTAGCTAAAACATCTCTAACTATTTTTTGAAATTTATTGTCTAAAGTTAACTTAACATTTAAATTTTCCTCTGGAATATCATATTGTCCTTCTCCATATAATCCTTCATGGTCCCTTTCAAAAATAATTTTAGGATCTTTATTATTTTCTAACTCCTTATTTATTATCATTTCTAGAGAGTTTTCTGATTTATCAACTTCTTTTGTTTCCACCTTTTTATCTTTGTTCTCTACTAAAGCAAAACCTTTAGTGGAAGTTACCATATTCTCTATTTTCCAGTTATCATCTTTTTTCTTTTCTTGTGCCGTATATGTATAAATTCCTTTTATATTTTTCAAACTATTTATCTTATCAAAACTTTCCTGTGAAACATCATAATATAATTTTCCTCCACTTTTTACTACATTATCAAAAGAAAAATCCTTATCTTCAGATTGCATAATATAATTAAAGGCCATTATATTCTCTAAGTTTTGATTTAAATTATTTAATCTAAAAGCCATAGAATCTATAACAACTTTGTACTTAGTCTCATATTGAAATATACTTTCTCCTTCTCTATCTAAAAGTGAATAATTAAGGGCAGAAATATTTTCATATTGCTTGTGATTCCCTTTAAAATTACCTGTTTCTTTTGTACTATACTTTTTCTGTACATAATAAATTCTCATATCAAGTAGTAGTAAAGCTAATAGCAATAAAGAAACTAAGCTTATTAATCTATTTTTAATTTCAATTTTTCTTTTTCTGTTAAACATAAAAACACCCCTCCTGGCTAAATTCTAGCCAAGTTAGGGGTGTTTTATTCAATAGGAAACCATTAGTTTTATCCCATATCAAAGTAAAAATTAAAATATAAACTTTACTTTAATATATTATTCGTATTTTCCTAAAACCTCTTTTATTTTTGCAACAATAATATCTATAGCAACTTTATTATGTCCACCTTCTGGTATTATTATATCAGCAAATTTCTTTGTAGGTTCTGTAAATTGATTATGCATAGGCTTTACTACATTTAAGTACTGATTTATAACAGACTCCATAGTTCTTCCTCTTTCATTTATGTCTCTGACCATTCTTCTTATGATTCTAACATCAGCATCTGTATCAACGTAAATCTTTATATCTAGAAGTTCTCTTATTCTTGGATCTTCTAGTATTAATATTCCTTCTACAATAACAATTTCTTTTGGCTCAACCTTAGTTGTATCTTCAATTCTATTATGTATAGAGAAGTCATAACTAGGTTTTTGTATAGAATGTCCATTTAAAAGTGATTCTAAATGTGAAACTAAAAGATTGTTATCAAAAGCATTTGGATGATCGTAGTTAGTTTTAACTCTATCCTCCATTGATAAATGGCTTTGATCCTTGTAGTATGAATCTTGCTCTATCATTGCTATACAATCTTCACCAAATTGTCTATATATCTCCTTAGCTATTGTACTTTTACCTGAGCCAGTGCCTCCTGTTATTCCTATAAAAATTGGTCTCTTCATTAGCTGTTTGCCTCCTTGCACTTAATTAACATATCATTTACCTTTACAGGCTTATCTATTTTAACCTTGAATATCATTTGAGCTTTGTTAGCAACATCTATTTTTTCGTCTTTTTCATCCTTCATATCATTCATTTGGATTTCATAGTAATCTCCTACTGGAGTTAATACCTCTACTGTATCTCCTTCGAATAATCTGTTTCTTTGTTCTATAGTTGCTACCTTAGTTTCTTCGTTATAATCTCTAACAACTCCTACGATATCATAATCTCTTATATAAGATGATGATTCATAAACTTGCTCTCCTGATTTTCCAAAGTAAAATCCTGTGTGATATCTTCTATGACTAACCTTTAAAAGATTATCCATTAATTTTTGATCAAACTCATATCCTTCTGGATCATCCCAATACTTATCTAAAGCTTCTCTGTAAGCTTTAACAATTGCAGCAACATAGTATGGGCTCTTCATTCTTCCTTCTATTTTAAATGAGTATATACCACTTTTAACAAGCTCTGGTATATATTCTATCATACATAAATCCTTAGAGTTCATTATGTATGTACCTTTATCATCTTCTATAACTTGGAAATACTCTCCAGGTCTCTTTTCTTCCATTAAATAATACTTATATCTACATGCTTGTGAACAAGCTCCTCTATTTGAGTCTCTTCCTGTCATGTAGTTTGATATTAAGCATCTTCCTGAGTATGCCATACACATTGAACCATGAACAAATGCTTCTAAATCACAATCTTCTGGTAAATTCTCGTGTATTTTTTCAATCTCTTTAAAACTAAGTTCTCTAGCTAAAACAATTCTCTTAACTCCTAAGCTATGCCAAAACTTAGCTGACTTCCAGTTTACATTGTTTGCTTGAGTACTTAAGTGTATTTCTAAATCTGGTGCAACTTCCTTTGCAGTCATTATTATTGATGGGTCTGAAACTATTATTGCATCTACATTTAAATCATTAAGACCTACAATGTATTCTTCTAATCCTTCTAAATCTGAATTGTGAGGAAATACATTCATAGTAACATAAACTTTTCTTCCTCTATCATGAGCATACTTTACACCTTCTGCAATTTGTTCATTTGTAAAGTTATCAGCGAAAGCTCTTAAGTTAAGTTTGCTTCCTCCAATATAAACTGCATCTGCTCCAAAATCAATTGCTGTCTTTAATTTTTCTAAGCTACCTGCTGGTGCTAATATTTCTGGTTTTCTCATGTTTGCTACCTCCTCTTAGTTAACGCAATTCCATCTCCCATAGGAATAACAGTTGTTATTAAATTTTCATCCTTTGAGACCATATCCAAATACTTTCTCATTCTCTTAACAATAGTTATTTTTCTTCTCTTTACTAAGTCATCAGAAGCAACCATTCCTCTAAACAAAACATTATCTGCTATTATAATTCCATCTTTTTTTAAAAGTCTTAAACATTCTGGTAAAAAATGATTATAATGTCCTTTCCCTGCATCCATGAATATCATATCAAATTCATCCTGAAGACTCTCTAAAACTTCTAAACAATCTCCCTGTAAAATTTTGATTTTTTCCTCTAATCCAAATTTTTTAATATTTTCTGTAGCATAATTTATCATATTATCATCTCTCTCGATTGTAGTAATATGACATTCTCCACTACAAGCTTTATTCATCAGTATTGAAGAATAACCTATAGCTGTTCCTAATTCTAATATTTTCTTTGGTTTATTCATAGACACCATAAACTCAAGGAACTTAGCACCTTCCTTTTGTATTATTGGCACCTTATTTTCTTTTGCAAAATCTTCTAATTCTTTTAATTCGTCATCTCTATCTGGAATAAGATCTCTAAGATACTTTTCCATATATTCAAAGGTTACTCCACTCATTTGCTCCTCCAAATTTTAGTATCCAAATTCTTTCTTCTTAGCTAGGAAATCTTCATAATTATTAGTAAAATAGTGCTTATTATTTGATGGATTCAATAAATAATATATGTAGTCTGTTTTAGCTGGTTTTATAGCAGCTAAAAGTGAAGGTTTTCCTGGATTGCATATTGGTCCAACTGGAAGTCCTTTAATCTTGTATGTATTATATGGTGAATCCACTTTTAAGTCTTTATATAACACAGTCTCTTTATGCTCTCCTAAAGCATATAAAACTGTAGCATCGATTTGTAAAGGCATGCCTTTTTGAAGTCTGTTATATATAACAGATGCTATTTCTGCACGCTCACTATCATCCCTAGCTTCTTTTTCAACCATTGAAGCTACTATTACATATTTCTCATACTCTTCCTTTGGAATAGTAATACCTAGTTCACTTTGTATCTCATTAATTACCCCTTCAAACCTGTTAAGCATCATTGCAACTATTTCTTTTGGTGTTGTACCTTTAGGAATAGCATATGTATCTGGAAATAAAAATCCTTCTAGTTCATATTTTCTTTCGTTATTAGGTTTTATATAAGATGGTAATGGATACTCTTTTACTACTTTTAAAAACTCATCTTTTGTGCATACCTTAGATTCTTCTAATTTCTTAGCCATATCCTCTACAGTATATCCTTCTGGAAATGTTATCTTAGATTCTGATACTTTCCCATCAGTTAATACACTTAAAAAATCTTTAAAACTTATGTCACTATTTACAGTATATGTACCTGGTTTTATACTTTCTTCTACGTTATTAAACTTTATATATATCTTAGAAAAAAAGGAACTTCTAAGTACATTTTCATTGTTTAATCGTTCAAAAAGTCCATTTAGTGATTCTCCGTCTTTAACTTTAAAGGTTATATTAGCTTCATTAGATTTTAAAGGGCTTTGCTTTATAGAGTTATATTTAACTACAAATACAGCTAAGTTAATCACAAGTAAAATTATGAATATGGATATTAAAACCATACTCTTAGAGTTTTTTAGCCTTTTCACAGTAGTACCCCCTTATATTTTAAGATAAATGGCCATAAAGCCATTTATCTAATTATAAATCTTTTTCTCATAAAAACAAACTTGTTTTACTACTTTTTGTTTATGTAACCAAAGTTATAAATAACTTATTATTTTTTACTTCTATTTATAGCTCTCTTTCTCTCAGCACTATCTAAGATTCTCTTTCTCATCCTTACATTTACTGGAGTAACCTCAACTAATTCATCATTGTTTATGAATTCTAAACATTGTTCTAATGACATTTGTCTTACTGGAGTTAATTTTAAAGCATCATCAGCTCCAGATGATCTTGTATTAGTTAATTGTTTTTTCTTACAAATATTAACGTCTATGTCATCTGCTCTTGAACATTCTCCACAAACCATTCCAGCATAAACTTCTGTACCTGGCTCTATGAATAAAGTTCCTCTTTCTTGAGCATTAAATAATCCATATGTAACTGCTTCTCCTGATTCAAATACTACGATTGATCCTCTGCTTCTTCCTGGGATCTCTCCTTTGTATTTTTCAAATCCATCAAATACGTGGTTCATTATTCCGTTACCCTTTGTATCTGTCATGAATTCATTTCTAAATCCTATAAGTCCTCTTGCAGGTATTTTGAACTCTAATCTTGAATATCCATTAACAGCTGAAGTCATATTTACCATTTCAGCTTTTCTAGGTCCTAATTTTTCCATAACAGGTCCCATAAATTCTTCTGGAACGTCTATAGTTAAGTGCTCTATTGGTTCAACCTTAACACCATTTTCATCTATTTTTGTTATAACGTTTGGCTTAGAAACTTGGAATTCATATCCTTCTCTTCTCATTGTTTCTATAAGTATTGAAAGATGTAACTCTCCTCTACCACTTACTTCGAAACAATCTGGAGTTATTTCTTTAACTTTTAAACTTACGTTAGTTTCTAATTCTTTTAATAATCTATCTCTTAAATGTCTTGAAGTTACGAAATCCCCTTCTCTACCAGCAAATGGTGAGTCATTAACCATAAAGTTCATGTTTAATGTAGGCTCGTCTATTTTAACAAATGGTAATCCTTCTGGATTTTGTGCATCTGTTATAGTTTCTCCAATATTTACGTCAGATATACCACTTATTGCAACTATATCTCCTAATTGTGCTTCCTCAACCTCTATTCTCTTTAATCCATCATGAGTATAAAGACTTGATATTTTGAATTTATTTACTGTTCCATCTTGTCTTACAACAGCAGCTTGTTGGTTTTTCTTAGCTACTCCTCTAGTTATTTTACCTATAGCTATTTTACCAACATATTCACTTGAATCTAAAGTTGTAACTAACATTTGTAAGCTATCTTCTATAGATCCCTTTGGTGATTCAACTTTTTCGATTATAGTATCGAATAAGTCTTTCATGTTATCTTTTGGCTCATCTATGTTAATTGTAGCTACTCCATCTCTAGCTGAAGCATAAACTATTGGGAAATCTAATTGCTCATCATCTGCACCAAGCTCTAAGAATAATTCAAATATTTCATCAATAACTTCTTCCGGTCTAGCATCTGGTTTATCTATTTTGTTTATAACAACTATTGGTTTTAATCCTAACTCAAGAGCTTTTCTTAAAACGAATTTTGTTTGAGGCATAGCCCCTTCATATGAGTCTACTACAAGTAAAACACTTTCTACCATTTTAAGTACACGTTCAACCTCTCCTCCGAAGTCAGCGTGTCCTGGTGTATCTATTATATTTATTTTAACTCCGTTATAATGAACTGCTGTGTTTTTTGAAAGTATTGTAATACCTCTTTCTTTTTCTAAGTCATTTGAGTCCATTACTCTCTCTTCTACTTTTTCGTTTGTTCTAAAAACGTTACTTTGTCTTAATAATGCGTCCACTAAAGTTGTTTTACCATGGTCAACGTGAGCGATTATAGCTATATTTCTAATATCATTTCTTGTAAATTCGTTACTCATTATATTTATTCCTCCAATTTTATGTGCATAAAAAATTGGATACTATTTAAGTACCCAATTTTCTTTACCTTATTAGATTCTACTGTTAAGCTTAAAAAAAGTCAACACAACATTTTTTACTTAAACAGTTACATTCTACATTATCATCTAATTTTTTTATATTTCCATTATTATTGGTAATATCATTGGTTTTCTCTTAGTTTTTTCATAAAGGAAACTTCTAAGGCCATCTCTTATGTTAGATTTCATAGTAGCCCAGTCACAGATTCCTTTCTTTTCACAATCTCTTAAAACATCTTTTACTATTTCTTTAGCCTCATCCATTAAGTCTTCTGATTCTCTTACGTAAACAAAACCTCTTGATATAATATCTGGTCCTGCTACCACTGAAGCAGTTTCTTTTGAAATAGTAACCACTACTGTAAGAATTCCGTCTTGTGAAAGATGCTTTCTATCTCTTAAAACTATGTTTCCTACATCACCAACTCCAAGTCCATCAACAAAAATTTGCCCTGAAGTAACAGATCCATTCTTTTTGATTGAATCTCTAGTGATTTCTATAACATCTCCATTTTCAGCTATCATAAAATTCTTTTCTGATAGTCCAACATCAACAGCTAACTCTGCATGCTGTTTAAGGTGTCTATACTCACCATGAACTGGTATAAAGAATTTAGGCTTAACAAGAGCTTGCATAAGTTTTAATTCCTCTTGGCAAGCATGACCTGAAACATGGACATCTGCTAACTTTCCATACACTACTTCTGCACCTTTTTTGAAAAGTTGATTAATAACCTTAGAAACTAACTTTTCATTTCCTGGTATAGGTGTTGCAGATAGTATTACTGTATCTCCCTCAATGATATTAACTTTTTTATGCTCTGAAGATGCCATTCTAGCTAGTGCTGACATTGGCTCTCCTTGGCTTCCTGTAGTTATTATAGTCACTTGCTCATTTGGATATTTATTTATAGCATCTATGCTAACAAAAGAATCCTTATCTATTGTTAAATATCCTAACTCTATAGCAACCTGTACTATATTTTCCATACTTCTTCCTGAAACAGCAATCTTTCTTCCTGTCATTTCTGCAGCTTCAACAATTTGCTGTATTCTGTGAATATTTGAAGCAAATGTAGCTATTATTATTCTTCCCTTTGCTCCAATAAATATTTTTTTAAGATTTTCTCCTACAGCTCTTTCTGACATTGTATATCCTGGTCTCTCTACGTTAGTAGAGTCAGCCATCATTGCAAGAACTCCTTTTCTTCCTAATTCTGCAAATCTAGCAAAGTCCATTACCTCTCCGTCAGTTGGAGTATAGTCTACTTTAAAATCACCAGTATGAAGTACAACTCCTAATGGTGTATGCACTGCTATAGCAACTGAATCTGCTATACTATGATTCGTTTTTACAAATTCAACAGATGATGATTTTAATTTTATAATATCTCTTGGTTTAACTCTTATAAGCTCTGTGGTGCTTAATAAACCATGTTCTTTTAGTTTAGTTTCAACTATTCCTAAAGTAAGTTTTGTTCCATAAACAGGTACATTTAAATTTTTTAACACATATGGTAAAGCACCAATATGATCTTCATGACCATGAGTTAAAAATATTCCTCTAACTTTTTCTGCATTTTTAACAAGATATGATACGTCTGGAATAACTATATCAATACCAAACATATCTTCGTCTGGGAACTTTAGTCCACAGTCGACTACAATTATATCATCTTTAAATTCGATAACAGTTAGATTCTTACCTATCTCGTTCAAACCACCTAAAGGTATAATTTTAACCTTTAGCTTTTCACGTTTCATATTTTCCCTCCTCTTTTTTGTAGTAGTACGCTTATGTATAAAAGAGGTTTCCTCATTTGAGAAAATTTCTCTATTCATTTTTACAATCCTTGCATATTCCGAAAAACTTTACTGTATGATCTAATATTTCAAAGCCATATTTAGTTTCAATCTCTTCTTCTAGTTCGTCTAATAAATCCGCTTCAACCTCAAAAACTTTTCCACATTTATTACAAACTAGATGATGGTGTCTATGCTCTTCATCGTCATGAGCAAGTTCATATCTACTGCATCCATCTTCTAAATCTAACTTATAGATTACACCCATCTCTTCTAGAAGAATTATTGTTCTATATACGGTAGCTAATCCAATCTCTGGACAACTTTTCTTAACCTCGTCATAAATTTCCTCAGCAGTTAAGTGTTTACCCTCATTTTGTATTATAGTATCAACTATAGCTCTTCTCTGAGGTGTTAACTTATAACCCTTCTTCTTTAATTCTTCTTTTAAAGCATCAAAATCTACTGAAGCTGTATTTGCCATATTAAAACCTCACTTTACCGTTATTCTTCTTCTGCGAATAAAGTTGCATAAGCTTCTTCTATCATTTCAATTTCAAAATCATTCTCAACTGGAGCTAAAGTCTCTTCTCCATCTTCGTCTTGAACAACTTGCATAGCTATAACTACGTCTTCCTCACCTTCTGGTGATAATAAGAAATATTCTTTTTCTTCGATATCTAATTTAGTTACTACGTTGAATGTTGTTTCTATTCCTTCTTCATCAACTAAAACTATTGGTTGTAAATCGTTATTCATTTTAAATTCTCCTTTTTATTTTGATATTCTGTCTAAGTATCCTTGTAATATATAAGTAGCCGCTATTTTATCGACTATTTTTTTTCTTTTCGCTCTTGATAGATCCGCTTCTAGCATTGCTCTATGAGCAGCAACTGTTGTAAGTCTTTCATCCCAAAACTCTATTTTACCATGAAATGATTTTTCAATTTGTTCGCATAAATTTTTAACCATTTCTCCAGATGGTCCTATTGTTCCATTCATATTTTTTGGCATACCTGCAACTATAGTTTCTACTCCATACTCTTTACATATTTTCATGACTGCCTCTACGTCTTTAGTGTAGCAATCTCTTTTTATAGTTGTTACACCTTGAGCTGTCCATCCAAGTGGATCACTTACTGCAACTCCTATAGTTTTGCTTCCGATATCTAAACCTAAAATTCTCATTGAATCTCCTTACATAAACGAAAGAGTACCCTTTCGGGCACTCTTTGTTATTTTATCTCTAGATAAGATTTTATAACTTCTTCAAGTATTTCATCTCTTTCCAGTTTCCTTACTAAAGCTCTTGCCCCGTTGTAATTAGTGATGTAAGTAGGGTCACCTGAAATTAAGTATCCAACTAGCTGATTAACCGGGTTATAGCCTTTTTCCTTTAGTGAGTTGTATACATCAGTTAATATTGATTTAGTTAAATCTTCCTTATTTTTACTAAAATCAAACTGCATTGTGTGGTCAAAATTGTTACTCATAACATGCTGCTTATTAGCAGCTCACCCCCTTACAGTAAATATATTTTAATTTATATATTTACATATATTATTATCTTTTAAATTAGTTTTTATTCACGCTTTACTTTATACTCATTATAAACTATATTCGCACAAAAGTACAACTATTTTACAAGTAATTCTAAAACTTCTTTTGCTTTTTCTAGGGCTTTAGCTATATTTTCTGGATTTTTTCCACCAGCTTGAGCCATGTCAGCTCTTCCACCTCCGCCGCCGCCTACAACTGCTGCAACTTCTTTTATAACTTTTCCACAATGAACTCCATTAGCTAATGAATTTTTAGTTGCCATAGCTACTAAGTTTATTTTTCCACCATTGTCACTTGCTAAAACAACTATTCCATTATTTAATTTATTTCTAACTTTATCAGCTAAATCTCTTAATGAATTTCCATCAACATCTTTTAATTCTGCTGTAACTAATTCAACTCCGTTTATTTCAACTTTGTCTTTTAATATATCATCCTCAGCACCTTGAACTAATTTAGCTTTAAGTTCTGCTATTTCTTTATCTTTTTCTTTTAATTCATGAGCTTGTGCTGCTATTCTCTTAGCTATATCTTTTTCATTACACTTAAGCATTGAAGCAGCTTCCTTAAGCATGTTATTTTTAAGTTCCATGAATTTTAATGCGCTTATTCCAGTAACAGCTTCTATTCTTCTTATTCCAGCAGCAACTCCTGATTCTGAAACTATCTTAAATAATCCAATTTCTCCTGAGTTAGCTACATGAGTTCCTCCACATAATTCTTTTGAGAAATCTCCAACTGAAACAACTCTTACTTTTTCAGCATACTTTTCATCGAAAAGACAAGTTGCTCCACTATTTCTAGCCTCATCTAATGACATTTCCTTTGTATCAACTACAGATACAGTCATTATTTTTTCATTTACTAATAATTCAACCTTTTCTAACTCTTCTTCTGTTAAAGCTGCAAAATGAGTAAAGTCAAATCTTAATCTTTCTTCATCAACATATGATCCTGATTGATTTACATGGTCTCCTAAAACTTCTTTTAAAGCTTCATGTAACATATGTGTAGCTGTGTGGTTTTTACATATGTTAGATCTTCTTGAAGCATCAACTGATAATTTAACTTCTTGACCTTCTTTTAAGCTACCTTCTATAACCTTAATGTAGTGAACAAATTTTCCACCAACATTTTTCTTACAATCTGTAACTATTGCCATTCCAGTTTCTGAAGTTATATTTCCTTTATCTCCAACTTGACCTCCCATTTCAGCATAGAAAGGAGTTTTATCAGTTAATAAGAATCCTTCTTCACCTTCTTTAAGTTCAGCTTTAAATTCTTCATTATTTCCTAGTACTATAACTTTTGAGTTAAGTTCTAAATTAACATATCCATCGAATTCAGTAACTATTGAAGCATCTACTTTGTTTACTGGACTTTCTTCACTTCCCATATAGCTACTTTCTCCTCTAGCATTTCTAGCTCTTTCTCTTTGCTCTTTCATTTCCTTATTAAAGTTTTCTATATCTAACTCTAATCCTTTTTCTTCTAGTATCTCTTGAGTCAGCTCTAGAGGGAATCCATAAGTATCATATAATTTGAAAGCTTTAGCTCCTGATAAAACTTTCTCATTTTTTTCTTCCATTTCTGAAATATAGCTCATAAGTATATCCATACCTGAGTCTATTGTTTCATTAAATCTTTCTTCTTCTAATTTAATTATTTTCTTAATGTAATCAGCTTTTTCTCTTAATTCTGGATAAGCTTCACCGTAATTTTCAACTACAGCATCAACCATTTCATTTAAGAATATACCTTTAACTCCTAAAAGTCTTCCATGTCTAGCAGCTCTTCTAAGAAGTCTTCTTAAAACATATCCTCTACCTTCATTTGATGGTTGAACACCGTCACATATTAAGAAAGTAACACTTTTTCCATGGTCAGTTATTATTCTTAATGATACATCTTTGTCTTTATCTTCTCCATATTTAGCATTTGTTAATTCACATGCTTTATTTAATATGTTCTTAACTGTATCTATTTCAAAGATATTATCTACACCTTGCATTATTGTAGCTATTCTTTCTAATCCCATACCTGTATCTATGTTCTTTTGAGCTAACTCATTATAGTTTCCTTCTTCATCTTTATCAAATTGAGTGAAAACTAAGTTCCAGAATTCAACTATTCTATCTGCATCTGAAGCTTCTAAGAATTCTTCTACAGTTTCAACCTTTCCTTCTCCTCTATCAAAGTGAATCTCTGTACAAGGACCACAAGGACCTACCCCTATTTCCCAGAAGTTATCATCTTTTCCTAATCTGAATATTCTACTTGGATCTACATCTGTTTTACTAGTCCAAATATCATAAGCTTCATCATCATTTAAATATATAGTTACATATAATTTATCCTTTGGAATTCCTAAAGTTTCTGTTATAAACTCCCAAGCCCAAGGAATTATTTCTAATTTGAAGTAATCTCCAAATGAGAAGTTTCCTAACATTTCGAAGAACGTACCATGTCTTGATGTTTTACCAACATTCTCTATATCACCAGTTCTTATGCACTTTTGACAAGTTGTTATTCTTCTTTTTGGTGGTTCTTCTAAACCTGTGAAATAAGGTTTAAGTGGTGCCATACCTGCATTTATTAATAATAAACTCTTATCATTTTTAGGCACTAATGGAAATGACTGTAATCTTAAATGGTCTTTGCTTTCAAAAAAGCTTAAATATTTTTCTCTTAATTCATTTGCTCCCATGAATTTCATAATTTATTCCTCCAAATTTTATGTATTTATCCTTTAGCCTTTAAGTTTAATCCTCTATTTATAAAATAAGATTAAACCCTCTACTTAGCCTAGATATTCTTTTATTTTATAATTAGTTTCACACATAAAAAAAGAACATAAAACACCCCACCCCTAATTAAAAGGGACGAAATCCTATGCTCCGCGGTACCACCCTAATTATGTAAAACTACATCACTCTAAAAATTATAGCTCAAAGATAGCTTCAACATCTCTTTTAAGAAGTTCTCACCAACCACTTCCTCTCTGACTAAAAGATAAATGCCTACTCATTCTCGTCAACGCTTTTCATTAAGTTATTATAGGCAAATTATAAAAAAAATTTCTTTACCTGTCAATATAATTACAAATTGTATAGATCTATTTCTTTAAATTCTAATGACTTATTTATAAATATGAAATAATTTATAAATTATCTTCACCTATTTATTTTATCATAAAAACATATAATAATCCCAATCATCAAATAAAACTTTAATTACAACAGCTATAGGAACTATAAAAACCATTCCTAAAAGCCCTCCTATTTGCTCTCCAATTAAAAGTAATATTATGATTAATATTGGATGCATATCTATACTCTCAGCTGTAATTTTAGGTGCTATTAAGTTTCCTTCAATTTGTTGAATTATTAAAAATGTTAATATGACCCATAAAATTTTATTTGGCCCTTCTACTAGTGCCACAACTATTGCAGGTATTGCCCCTAAAACTGCTCCAAAATAAGGTATAATATTAAGTAATGCATTTAAAAATGCTAATAATAGAGGAAACTTTATTCCTAATATAAGCATTCCTATAAATGTCATAACTCCAACCACTAAGCTTAAAAGTAATTGACCTAAAATATATTTACCTAATACTTTATCAACATCTCTACCTAGATTTTTTAATAGGCCTCTCTTCTCCATTGGGCAGCAATATAAAAATTTATTAGATAACAAATCTCCATAGGCTAAAAAATAATATGCTAATACAGGTATAACAGCAAAAGCTAAAATATTTTCTGAAAAGCTAATTAAATTATTTATAATACTAGTTGCAAAACTAACTAATAATATATTTAATTTCTCAGTAACTTGAGCTTCAACAACATCAAAAATTCCTAATTCCATAAACTTCATCTTGATAATCAAATCATTTATAAAGGCCTCTATGCCAGTTATTAAACCATCAAAGCTTTCTCCTTCTTTAAACATACTAGGAATTAAAACTGTTAAAAAGAATAATATAAGAAAAATTACACTAAGTATTATAGCCATAGCTAAAAAATTTTTATTTAATTTTGTTTTTTCACATAAAAATCTATATAGAGGCTTAAGAATGTATGCAAAAATTCCTGATACAAGTACTATAAAGATAATATCTCTAAAAGCTTCAAATTGATACAAAAGGAATATAAATAAAAAAATTATAAATGTTACTATTAAATTTCTTATGAATCTTTTTTTATCTTTTAAAGCTCTAAACATTCCCATTCCTCCTTTTTAATTTACCTAGCTAAAATATTTTCTTGGAATCATCCTCATATTTATATTTTTATTTCCAAAAAATAATATATTTTCTTCTCCTAAAATAGTTTCTTTTAATTGTATAACTCGCTTTCCATTTTTAAATTTGTCAAACAATCCACTTACTACTATTAATCCTCTTATATAAAAGTCATAGTCTATTAAAATATCTTCTAATATCCCTATCATATGGCCATCCTTATTTATAAGATCAAAGTTTTTTATCTCACTAAATTTTAATCCCCTGTGTACATGTACCCCTTCTGTCATAATAGTATCACTTAAAGAAATAACATTAGTTAAGTCCACATAATCTCTCTTTGAAAATAATTTTTTTGTTATTATAAATCCCATAACTTTCCCATTAAAATAATCTATAGCAAGATCACAAACTACTCCAACCTTTTTTCCACTAGAATCAAAAACCTTAAGACCAATTAAATCTCTTATTCTATACACTCTAAAAGTCATCCCTTTCTAATTTAAGTAAAGCCATTAGTAATATATTTAGTATTATCTATATCCTTCCAAAAAATACATAGTTTCATAAAGATTTTAAATACAAAAGAAAAAAGCTCCCTTTCGGGAGCTTTCTATTAAAGTAGGCTTTCGATTATTCCTCCACCTACAACTAAATCATCTTTGTAGAAAACAACTGATTGACCTTTAGTTATAGCTCTTTGCTTATCTTCAAAAGAAACTTTAACTCTTCCATTTTCCATAGGACTTATAGTAGCCTTAGCTGGTCTAGCTGAATATCTAATTTTAGCTTCAACCTCCATAGGGCCTTCAAGTTTATCTATAGATATGAAGTTTACATCTTTACAAACTAAATCCGTTTTAAAGATATCTTCTTCTGGTCCTACTACAACTGTATTTGTTACAGGATTTATATCAGTAACAAACACTGGTCTTCCAAGAGCTAATCCTAAGCCCTTTCTTTGACCTATTGTATAATAGACTATTCCTTTATGTTTTCCTAAAACATTTCCATACTTATCAACAAAGTTTCCTTCTCTAACTTTGTTTGGAGCAGCTTCACATATGTATCTTCCATGATTATTATCTGGAATAAAGCATATTTCTTCACTGTCCTTTTTATTATGTACATCTAGACCAATCTCTTTAGCTATTTCTCTAATCTTATCCTTAGTGAATTCTCCACAAGGCATTAAAGTATGCTCTAACTGCTCTTGAGTTAAATTATATAAAGCATAAGTTTGATCTTTTCTATCATCCTTTGATCTTATAAGTTGGAATCTTCCATCTCTTTCTTCGATTTTAGCATAGTGACCTGTTGCAACATAGTCTGCACCTATACCTTTAGCTTTTTGTAAAAGCTCATCAAATTTAAGATATTTGTTACATGCAATACATGGATTTGGAGTTCTACCTTGTATATATTCATCTACAAAATAATCTATTACGTTTCTTTTAAAACTATCTCTAAAGTTTAAAACGTAAAAAGGAATATCTAGTTTTTGAGCAACTCTTCTTGCATCATCAACTGCTGAAAGTGAACAACATCCACCTTCTCTTTCCTCATATTCCTTATCCTCTTGCCATATTTGCATTGTAACACCAATTACATCGTATCCCTGTTCCTTTAAAAGGTAAGCAGCAACGGAGCTATCAACTCCGCCGCTCATACCTATAACAACCTTTTTCTTTGTCACAAAATCACCACTTTAATATTATTCTTGACCGTGAACATGCTCATGTATGTCATGTGAATGTTCTTTCATATCCCAAGGCTCTAATCCTTGTCTTTGTCTATAGTCGTTTATAGCCTTGTGTATAGCTTCCTCAGCTAATACTGAACAGTGCATTTTTACTGGTGGAAGACCATCTAAAGCTTCCGCAACAGCTTTATTTGATAATTCCCAAGCTTCTTCTACAGTTTTTCCTTTTATAAGCTCTGTAGCCATACTTGATGAAGCTATAGCAGATCCACATCCATAAGTTTCGAACTTAACATCTTCTACAATGTTATTTTCTATTTTAAGATATATTCTCATTATATCTCCACATTTAGCGTTACCAACTTCTCCGATTCCGTTAGCATCTTTAATTTCTCCTACATTTCTTGGGTTTTTGAAATGATCCATAACTTTTTCACTATATATCATGATTAATTCTCTCCTTCTACTTCTCTTAAATGATTTTTCCATAATGGTGACATACTTCTTAATCTTGCGATTATTGGTGGTACTTTTTCTAATACGTAATCAACGTCTTCTTCAGTTGTACCTTCACCTAAACTTAATCTTAATGATCCATGTGCTATTTCATGAGGTAAACCTATTGATAATAACACGTGTGATGGATCTAATGATCCTGATGTACAAGCACTTCCACTTGAACCACAAATTCCTTCAAAGTCTAATGAAAGAAGAATTCCTTCACCTTCAATGAATTCAAAGCATACATTTACGTTACCTGGTAATCTCTTGCTACCATCTTTTGGTCCGTTTAATCTTGTAAATGGTACTTCTAATAATCCTTTTATTAACTTATCTCTTAACTTAGAAACTTTAGCTATATGCTCCTCTAAGTTTTCTCCAGCTATTTCCATAGCCTTTCCTAATCCAACTATTGCAGGTATGTTCTCAGTTCCAGCTCTTCTAGCTCTCTCTTGACCACCACCGTGGATTAAGTTATCTATTCTTATACCTTTTCTTATATATAAAGCTCCGATTCCTTTTGGTCCATAAACTTTATGTCCAGCTAATGAAAGTAAATCGATGTTCATATCTTTAACATCTATCTTTACATTTCCTACAGCTTGAACTGCATCTGTATGGAATATTACTTTTCTTTCTCTACAAATCTTTCCTATTTCCTTAACTGGCTCTATAGTTCCTATTTCATTATTTGCAAACATTACAGAAACTAAGATAGTTTTATCAGTAATAGCATTTTTTAATTCTTCTAAATCAACAAAACCTTCTTCATTTACATCTAAGTAAGTTACTTCAAAGCCTTGTTTTTCTAACCATTGGCAAGTATGTAATACAGCATGGTGTTCTATTTTTGTAGTTATTATATGATTTCCTTTATTTTTATGAGCAAAAGCTATTCCTTTTATTGCCCAGTTATCTGCTTCTGATCCGCCACCAGTAAAGTAGATTTCATTTGTATCAGCATTTAATACTTTAGCTACTCTTTCTCTAGCAGTGTCTACAGCCATTCTTGATTCTCTTGAAACTCCGTAAAATGCTGATGGATTTCCAAACTTATTTGTGAAATATGGTAACATTTCCTCTAATACTTCTGGCTTAACATATGTAGTTGCTGAGTAGTCCATATAAACAACTCTATTATTCATTTTCTTCACTCCTACTAACAATTTTTAAAGCTTCATTTTTTTCTTTCATAGCTTTATAATCTTCTACTATATCTTTAAGTGTTACTGAATTAGTAACCTCATCTATACTTGTTTTTATCTTTTTCCATAAAAGTCTAGTGGCACAACAATCAACATTATTGCAAGTTACACCATCTAAACAATCTGATATTTCTATTGGTCCTTCTAAAACCTCTATAATATCTGAAACTGTTATATCTTCTGGTTGTCTATTTAAAATATATCCTCCTTGAGCACCTCTAATACTCTTTATAAGCTTAGCTTTTCTTAAAGAACTAAATAATTGTTCTAAATAATATTCAGATATATTCTGTCTTTGCGATATTGACTTTATTGACACAGGTGATCCACCATAATGTATAGCTAAATCAACCATGGCTTTTACACCATATCTTCCTTTGGTAGATAATTTCATTTAATCACCTCTAAATCTGACTAATTCGATGTACTTTATGTGATTATAATATCAAAACCGAGTAAATTTGTCAACAATAATATTCACATATTTTTTACTTAAAAAATGGAATTTAAAATTAAAATTCAACTATTTGTTTTTTACATTATTCCAGTAGGCTTTTATACTATTTTCGTACTTATTATCCTTAGGCTTATAATATTCTTTTCCCCTCATATTTTCTGGCATATATTCTTGACTTATATAACTATTTGGATAATTATGGGGATATAAATACCCACCAACACCTAAATTGCTTGCCCCACTATAATGAGCATCTTTTAAATGTTTTGGCACATCCCCTGCATTATTTCTTTCTAAATCTCTTAAGGCATCATCAATAGCCATATAAGCACTATTAGACTTAGGTAAGGTAGCTAAATATATTACTAATTCAGCTAATATTATTCTAGCCTCTGGCATTCCTATTTTTAAAGAAAGCTCTATTCCACTATTTACAACCTGCAAAGCATTAGGATGAGCAAGACCTATATCTTCAGCTGCAATTACTCCTATTCTTCTAATTACACTATCCATATTTCCACCCTTAATAAGTCTAGCTAAATAGTGAATTGCTGCATCTGGGTCACTTCCTCTTATGCTTTTTTGAAGAGCACTTAATAAATTATAATAATCATCTCCTGATGAATCAGATTTCAAATTAGATTGACCTAATTTTTCTACATACTCTTTATTTAAAACAATATTATCTTTTTCTTGAGATTTAATAGCTAATTCTAAAACTGTGTAAGCCTTTCTCACATCTCCTTGTGAAATTTCTCCAATATATTTTAAGACGCCTTCTTCAAGGGAAATAAGATATCCTTCTTTTTCAAGTTTGCCTACAGCTCTTTCTAAAGCTATTATTATGTCTTCAGTACTTACTGGCTTAAATTGAAATATGGTACTCCTGCTTAGTATGGCCTTATGTATAGCAAAGTATGGATTTTCTGTAGTACTTGCTATTAATACCACTCTTCCATCTTCAATAAATTCTAAAAGAGCTTGCTGCTGTTTTTTATTAAAATGCTGAAGCTCATCTATATAAAGTATTATCCCCTTAAAATTCAATAAATTATCTATATCAGAGGTTATACTTTGTATTTCTTTTATGGAAGATGTAGTAGCATTTATTTTATAAAATTTCTTATCAGTGTAATTTGAAATTATATTAGCTAAAGTAGTTTTTCCAACACCAGGTGGTCCGTAAAAAATACAATTCATTATATTCTTATTTTTTATAAGTTTATTTAAAGGAGTTCCCTCTCCTACAATGTGTTTCTGTCCAACTATATCCTCTAAATTCTTAGGACGCATAATATCCGCTAAAGGTCTCAAATTTTTCAATCATCAAAATTTCAATAACATTACTATGTTTAATAAAGAGTTTTCTTAATTATTTCTATTTATTAAAAATCTCCTCATTTATAAAACATAGTACATCAATATAAAACTTGATAATTTTCCTCCCTTCTTATACTTTTATAGTTAATCAAATTCCTAAACTAAGCCTTAATTTAATTACAGACTTATTAGAATACTAAAATACAGTTTTATTTCTTCCTGTCATTTTTGCCATATATAATTTTTCATCAGCATTTTTTATGGTATTAAAGGGATCTTCTTTTTCTGAAACTTCACAAACTCCAAAGCTAGAGGTTATTTTTATACTTAAATCATCATAGTTAAAGCTCATTTTTTCTATGATTTTTCTAAGCTTTTCAGCAACCTTTACTCCATTTTCTAAATTAGTATTATTTAAAACAATTATGAATTCTTCTCCTCCATATCTACCAATCCAGTCACTATTTTCTCTAATATTATTATTTAATAACTTTGCAAAATCTCTTAAAATTTTATCTCCTATTAAATGACCATAAGTATCATTTACTTTTTTAAAGGAATCTATATCAGTCATAATTACAGTTGTAGGTATGGACTCTTTTTAGTTTCTATGAGCTTCCTTTGAAAATCTCTGATCTATATACCTTTTATTATAGACTCCAGTTAAATAATCCTTAATAAGATTTTCTCCCATCTTTTTAATTGTTAAGTCTAAATAATCTGTTTCTCCTGTACCTTCTACTATTTCTCCATTGTTTGTTATATCTTTTAATATTTCAACAACATATTTTCTTTCTTCAATTTCAATCGGTGAAGCTATAACTAAAAATATATGATTTTGGTTATATTCTAATTTCATAAAAGTATCATTTTTTAAATAAGCTTTTTTTGATATGCAGGTGCTGCATATTGATTTTTTTCCCCACACAGCATAACAATTGCTTAGTGAACACTCTTTTTTATTAAGATTTCCATTGATTTTTTGGTTAAATTCATCTGAAAATACTATGTTATTTATAGGATCCACCACTCTAATTTCATCGTAAAAGTTCTTAAATATAGACAATCTTTCTTTTATATCTAGTAAAACTCCCAATATTCTCTCCTCCAGTCCTTAGAACTTTTATTTTTTTCTACACCTTATCACACATTAAAGTGTTATTTAAAAATAATTATTCTTAAAGTTAATTAATGCCTTTCCCTACACTCTTTATTAACAATTATACAATAAAAAAAGATTCTAATAAAAACTATTAGAACCTTTATATTAAAAATTTTTTTAAAGAAGTTCTACTTCTTCCCCTAAAAGAATTTCTCCTCCATTTAATACCTTTGTAAATATACCATAAGCAGGCATTATACATCTTCCAACTTGATAGTATATTGCACATTTATCATGACACTTCTTTCCTATTTGCGTTACTTCTAGAAGAACATCTCCTATTTTTATTTTTTGCCCTATAGGAAGTTTATTTAATTCTATTCCATCTACAACTAAGTTTTCTCCAAAGGCTCCAAAATCCACATTTCCACCGTCTGCTCTAAAATCTTCTATTTTTTCAAAAGCTAATAAACTTACTTGTCTATGCCATTTTCCAGCATGAGCATCTCCTTTAATTCCGAAATCTTCTATAAACTCAGCTTTAGGAACTTGAACCTTAGCTGTACCCTTCTTTTCACTTATACAAATAGCTCTTACCTTGCTCATTTTTATCCTCCTATTTCATACATAAATCTTTTATCTTCATCTTTTTCTTTCATTTTAAAGTTATGTTTTTCTGGCTTTTCATAAATACTCTTTTTAATTATTTCCCTAAGCTCTTCATCACTTATTCCTGCTCTCATCTTATCTCTTAAGTTTATTCCATACTTCCAATGTAAACATTGTTTCATAAACCCCTCAGGAGTAACCCTTATTCTGTTACAATCCTCACAAAAACAATCACTCATAGCACTTATAAAGCCAATTTTTCCTTTGAATCCCTCTATACTTATGTATTTAGCTGGCCCATTTAGTCTTAAAGTTTTTCCATCACTTAATACATTTCTTTCTTTCTTTATAATTTCTAAAATCTCACTATTAGTAACACCCTTAAACTTTTTCCCTTCTCCAATAGGCATAAGCTCTATAAATCTAACATCTATTGGATTTTTACAAGCTAAGTTTACTAAATCTAAAATTTCATCTTTATTGAAATCTTCTAATACTACAGTATTTATCTTTACCTTAATATTATTCTCTAAGCACTTTTCTATTGAATAAAGCACTTTATCTAAGGTTCCTACCCTTGTTATTTCCTTAAATCTATCTTCTTTTAATGTATCTAAACTTATATTTACTCTCTTTAATCCATTTTCACTAAGTTCCTTTACTTTATCTCCTAGTAAAATACCATTAGTGGTTAAACAAATCTCTTCTATCTCTGGTATTTTGTTTATGTTCTTTATTAAATCTACTACACCTTCCCTTACAAGAGGCTCTCCTCCTGTAAGTCTTACTTTTTTTATTCCAATAGAAGCACACTCTTTAACAACTCTTAAAATTTCATCTAAAGTCATAAGCTTATGATTTTGAATAAAATCATTGTGATATTCTTCCATACAATAAGCACATCTTAAATTACATTTATCAGTTAAAGAAATTCTTAAATAGTCAATTTCTCTTCCATATTTATCTTTCAAATTCTCACCTTCTTCTTTATACAAATTCCATTCCGCTTTAGGTGAATAATGATTTTAGCTTCCTCTTTAAATCCACTTCCTATCTAGCCTAAAATTAAAGATTTAGCTTTATCATTAAAATTATCTTGCACATTTATCTAGTATCAACAATAGTTTAAATCACAGCAAAACACTAAATTAGTTCTCTATAAAATTTAAACCTACCAATATATATTAGGTTTAATCTTTTAAAATAATAATATAATTACTTCCCAAAGGAACAATGTGGGAAAGTACAAACTGGGCAATTTAAACAAAGTCCACCATGACCATATTCAGCTATATCTCTTAAAGTTAATCTTTCATCTGCTAAAACCCTTGGAAGGACTAAGTCTAAAGCTGTTCTTTTTGAATACATGGCACAGCTTGGTATTCCAATAATAGGAACATCATTATAGTAAGCTAAAAGAAGCATAGCTCCAGGAAGTACAGGTGAACCATATGTTATTAATTCTCCTCCACATTCCTTTATAGCTGTAGGAGTAACATCGTCTGGATCAACTGACATTCCCCCTGTACAAAGTATAAGTTCTGCACCTTCATCTAAAGCTCTTTTTATTTCCTCTATAATTTTCTCCTTATCATCTGGAAGAATAACTTGTCTTTCAAGATCTATATTAAATTCCTTAAGCTTTTCCTTAAGAACAGGGCCAAAAGCATCTTTTATCCTTCCACTATAAACTTCATTTCCTGTAGTTATTGCAAAAGTCTTTTTATTTTTTATCTCTTTAACTTCTATAATCTTATCTTTTATACGATTTTCTGCTTCTATTATTTTATTTTCATCTATAACTAATGGAATTACTCTAGTAGCCCCCACCTTATCACCTTTTTTAACTGGAAAATTCCCATGAATTGTAGAGACTATTATTTCACCTAGCATATTTAATTCTAATAATTTTTCCTTATCTATTTTTAAAAGTCCATCTTTATCAGCTAAAAATTCTATTTTTCCTTCTTTTATTTCTCCAAAACTTAATCCTTCTCCACAAACTAAGTCCTTTAGTCTTTCAGCAGCCTCATTTTCATGAAGCATTCCCTCTTCTTTTTCCCATACATAAACATGTTCTTTTCCTATTGATAAAAGTTTTTCTATGTCTTCTTCTCTTATAACATGGCCCTTTTTAAAGGCTCTTCCTTTAAATTTACCTGGTATTATTTGAGTTACATCATGAGATAATATTGTTCCAACAGCATCTTCAACTCTTATTTGTTTCATAATAATCCTGTTATAAATTATTTATTTTAAATTTCTCTCCATCTAAACTGTATATTTAAATATAAATAACTTTAAACAGTTCACCTCCTCTTAGTGTTTTTATTAATAAAAGGTTCCCTAAAATTCTTTTTTCTTTATTAAATCTTCATATTCATGAACTGTATTTATATTATAAAAATTCTTTATTTCTTTTTTATGTACTTTTTCTATAAAGGGAAATTCTTCAACTACCTTCATAGAAAATTTTAAACAAGTTTTTATTAATTTATTGCTATTATTTATAAGTTCTTTTTCCATAATATCTTTGCAACTTTTTTTATATATGGCACAAAGAGGTTGTAGTCTTTCCTGAAATTTAGGTATTAAAATTTCATAGTCTTCATTTATATTTCCTAAATAATTAACCACCTCTTTATTTATAAAAGGCATATCACAGGCAACAACTAAGCAATAATCATTTTTAATATGATTTAAGGCTGAATGAATTCCACTTAAAGGCCCTTGACCAGGATATATATCCTTAAAAACTTTAAGTCCAAACTCCTTATACTCTTCTGGATTATTGGATATTATTATTATTTCCTCATAATCCTCTAAGGCTTTTATTATTCTCTCTATAAAATAGTCCTCTTCATATTTCAAAAAAGCCTTATTTCTATAATTCATTCTACTACTTTTCCCTCCTGCTAAAATAGCAGCACTCTTTTTTATCACCTTAATACACCTCCTATAAACTTATTTTTAAGCTAATTATTTATTATAATTTTATTATGTTTACTTCCTCTCCTCTATTTAAGCCTTCATTTCCTTTTTCAACTTCTATTAAGCAATTAGCATTTAGAAGAGAACTTAATATACCATTTCCACTTTTAATTTGAGTTATATAAACCCTTGCTCCCTTTTCATCATATATAACATTCCCTCTTAAAAACCTTCTTTGAGGGCTTTTTTTATTAAAAGAATCCATTAAGATTCCCTTTTCTCTTTTAATATTTATATTTTCTTCTTCTCCCTCTAATTTTTTAAGTACAGGCTTTCCTAATAATTCAAATGTTGTTAAAGCAGCATTAGGATTTCCTGAAAGGCTAATTAGTATTTTTTCTTCCCTTTTGCTACAAACAACTGCAGAGCCAGGTTTAATCTTTATTTTCCAAAATAACTTTTCAAAGCCTATGCTTTCAGCAACCTTTTGCATAAGATCCTTTTCTCCTACAGAAGCTCCTCCTGTAGTAAATACTATATCTGATTTTTCAAAGGCTTTTTCTATGGCTTTTCCTATTTTTATGATATTGTCTCCTACATGTTCCATAGACAAAACATTGTATCCTAGCTCTTCTATTCTTCCACTTAAACTATATAAATTACTGTCATATATTTTTCCTGGTTTTAAGGTGGAATTTATATCACATACCTCATCCCCTGTACTAATTATTGAAACCTTAGGCTTTTTATAAACAAGTACCTGACTTATTCCAGAACTAGCCATTATGCCTAAATCAGCATAATCAAGTCTTTTACCTTCTTTTATTAAAGTTTCTCCAATCTTTATATCCTCTCCCATAAAGGATATATTCTGATTTTCTTTCATTTCCTTAAATATTTTAACTAAGTCTCCATGTCTTTCTGTTTCTTCTTGCTTAAGTACACAATCAGCTCCCATAGGAATTGGAGCTCCAGTCATAATTCTAACAACCTCTCCAGATTTAATTTCTCTTTCTGAAAAATCACCTGCAAATATCTCATCTACTATTTTAAGCTCTATAGGATTTTCTTTTGAAGTTCCCTTAGAATCTTCTGATTTAAAAGCATATCCATCAAAAACTGACTTATTAAAGGGAGGATTATTAATCTTAGATTTAACATCACCATACAAAACTCTCTTTAAAGAATCCTTTATGCTAACAACCTCACTTTTTAAAGCCTTAGTGTTCTTATTTAGTATTTCAAGAGCTTCTTCTAAAGCTATAAATTTTTTCAAAATATCACCATCCCTTTATAAAATAAAATGCTTATTATTTTTGTTACAATAACAAGAATAATAAGCATTAAATTAAATAGTCCTTTTAGACCTTAATATTAAAAGTAAAAAATATAATTAACGATATTATTATGTAAGTTATATGTTTTTTACTTTTGCTTATTCTCCTTCCCAAAATACGTGGAGGCAAAATTCTTTCAAACCTTACCCTGTGGATTACCCCAATTAAACTAATTAACATATTAAGTTCTTATTAAACTTAATGTTAAATAATTTAGTAACCCAGGCTTAAAAATCATAGAACCTTCTCCTTAGATCTTTAAGCTTGGAGATTTATACTAATTTTCTATTACAAGGTTAGCAATTTCTTCGTAATTATTTAAATCAACAACTCTAACGCCTTCTAGAGATAAGCTAACATCACTGGCAACTCCTATAAGCTTTTCCTTTGGAGTTATTATTTTCTTACTAACACCTTGTCTATATACTTCAAGCTTTCTATATTTACTCTTTTTATAACCTTCTATTATTATAAAACCGAAATCTTCAACTTGTTTTATTAACTCTTCTAGAGGAATTTCTTCTTGAACCTCTCTTATAAGGGCCATTCTTTCTTTTGAGGAAATTATTACTGCTTCAGCTCCCGCTTTTCTATGACGCCAAGTATCTTTTCCCTCTTTGTCTATATCAAAGCCATGAACATCATGCTTTATAGTAGCAACAGTATATCCTCTATTTTTAAGCTCTTTTATAAGCCCTTCTATTAAAACTGTTTTTCCTGTATTAGAACAGCTAGCAACTACATTTACAATCTTAGCCAAAGCCTTTTCCTCCTAATTATAACTTTAATTTATTATTTTCTAAATTAAAATTTACATACTTATATTAAATAAATTTAATTATAATTTATATTAATATGTGTACTCTAAATTTTCTTTTATATTGAAGAAATCTGCGTAGTCAATTTCAAATAATGGTTTTTTAACCTTTGATACATGTATCTTCTCTTTTATAAGCTGAGTTAAAACTCCTGCATAAGATAAATCACCTTGAATTATAGCTCCATAAATTTTTCCATCCTTATGGATTATCTTTTTATAATTATCTCCTGAAATATCAATTTCTTCTGTGTAAGAATCATCTGGAATATTAACAACTCCTAAAGACATTGTTGTAAGTCCTAAGAAATTCATTGTATTTTTACTTCCAAAGAAATCTTCCATGAATATTTCATTACCAACCATATTGTTTGCTGCTATTATACCTTCTTTTACAGCAGTTGGCCATATAGGATTTCTTCCAGTTATATCTCCAGCTCCATAAACATCTCTTGCATTAGTTTCGCCTTTTTCATTTATTATTAATCCAAATCTATCTGTTTCTATAGAACTATCTTTTAAGAATGCTATATTTGATCTAACTCCAGTTGCAACTATTATAAGCTCGCAAGGAATTTCTTCTCCTGTATTTATAAGTAATGCCTTTGGATTTTTATTTTCATCAATTAAAACTTTTTCCGCTCTAACTCCAAGTTTTAATTTAACTCCAGCATCTTCAAATCTCTTTTCGTATTTAGAAGAAGCATATTTATCAAGTTGAATTGGAAGAACTCTGTCTCCCATTTCAACTAAAGTAACATTTAAATTTTTAAATGCAAGTCCTGCTATGGCATCTATACCAACAAGTCCTGCTCCTAAAACAACTACATTTTTAACTTTTTCTGCCTCTTCTTTAATTTTAATAGCATCCTCTAAGTTTCTTAATCCAACAACATTTTTAGCTTCTCTTAAATTCTCTACTGGAGGAATAAATGCTGAAGCTCCTGTTGCTAATAATATCTTATCATATTTTAAGCTTTCTCCATTTGAAAGACCTATTACATGTTCTCTATCATCTATAGATTTAACTTCTAAACCTTTTTTCCACTCTATGTTGTATTTTTCAAAGAAATCTCTATCTGTAAAATCTAAAGCCTTAATATCTCTATGGCCACTTATGTAATGATGTAATATACATCTTGAATAAACATTTTCGTCCTTTGAAACTAATATTATTTCTGCATCTTTGTCAAGTTCTCTAAGTGTTTTTGCTCCACTTATTCCAGCAGCTGATGCCCCCACAACAATATATCTCATATTATTCTTCTACCTCCTCTAAAGTTATTGCTCCCATTGGACATTTTGCAACGCATTGAGGAGTTTTTTCCTTTGTACTTGCACACATATCACATTTCATTATATATTTATTCATTTCATGTTCAGCCTTTAATACTCCATATGGGCAAGCCATTACACACATAAAGCAACTTGCACATCTTGATTTGTCATAAGTTACAAAACCAGTTTCTTTATCTTTCTTCATAGCACCGCTCATACAAGTGTAAACACACTCTGGTCTATCACAATGTCTACAGAAAATAGGAGTATATTTTCCTTCACTTGTTATTGCAATTCTACTTCTTGTATCCTCTGAATCATGAGAAACTATACAAGCAGTTGTGCATGTTAAGCATCCCACGCATTTATCTCTATTGATTTTTATTCTTTTCAAAATAATCCCCTCCTATTTTCTAACCTTTTCTATATTAACTTGAACTGTTTTATATGAAGGCTCCTTAGAATAAGGATCAAATACAGATGGTGTTAATAAATTTGTTTCTATATAGTGTATTGGTGCATATAAATCTTTTTCTTTAAGATTATCAGTTAGTCTTGCTATAAACTTAGATGTATGCCCATTTGATGAATGAATTAAAACTTCATCATTTTCTTTTATATCAAGCTTTTCTGCATCTTTTCTATTTATATCTACATAAGCCTTTTGTGAAACTATATTAGTTACAGCTTGTATTTCTCTAGTTCTAGTATGAGTATGCCATTGACCTACAGTTCCTCTACCAGTGTTTAAGTTAAATGGGAACTCTTCATTTGTAGCATTTGGATTTTCAGTTACATCTTCAAAAATAAGCTTAGCTTTTCCACTTGGAGTATAGTATTTTCCGTCTTCAAATAATCTTCTTTCATCAGACTCTAATTCTTCTCCTTCTCTACAAGGCCATTGAACTCCCTTAGAATCTCTTAATCTCTCATAAGATACTCCTGTAATATCACAAGGCATTCCTTTACTACATTCTCTTAGAAGCTTAAAGGCATCCTCTGGAGTTCTCCATTTGTCTAAAAGACTTCCCATTCCTAAGGCTTCCCCAATTCCTAATAATATTTCATAATCACTTAATTCATCTTCTTCCTTCTCTAAAACAGGAACTAAAGCTGAAAGTCTACGCTCAGTATTTATTAAGAAACCTTCTTTTTTAATGGCTGGAACTGAAGGTAAATATAAATCACATTCTTCTGAACTATCTGTATCCTGATAAATATCTTGAACTACAAAGAAATCTAGGTTTTTCATAGCTTTCTTAAACTCTTCATTGTTACTAAATGAATGTCTAGGGTTAGTACAAACTACCCATAGTCCTTTGATTTCTCCCTTGTTTATTCCTTTTATTATTTGTTCATAATCTAAAGTTGGCTTACTTGGAAGCATATTTTCATCCATGCCTAATATATCGGCAACCACTTTTCTTCTCTCTTTGTTATTGTATTCTCCACCACCATAAAGAGCAGTTGTGTTACTAAACATTCTTGATCCCATGGCATTGCATTGTCCTGTTAAAGAGTTAGCTCCTGTTCCTTCTCTTCCCATGTTTCCTGTGATTAAAGCAAGGTTTATAATTGCTTGAGCAGTTCTAACAGCTTCATAGCTTTGGTTAACTCCCATTGTCCACCAGAATGAAACTCTCTTTCCTTCGTGGATTATTTTTGCAAGTTCTAGAACTCTCATCTTAGAGATTCCTGTTCTTTCTTCAACATCCTCTAATGTATATTTCTTAACATGTTCTTTGAAATCTTCAAAACCTTCTGTGTAATTATTTATATAATCTTGGTCTATCCATCCTTTTTCTATAAGAACATTTGCTAAAGTATAGAAAAGAGCTAAATCTCCCTTAGTTTTTATATCAATCCACATATCTGAATTCATAGCTGTCTCAGACTTTCTTGGATCTATAGTAATTATTTTAGCATCCTTATTTTTTCTAACTCTTCCCCAAGCTATTGGATGAGCTATAACTGGATTTGCTCCAATAAAGAATATAGTATCTGAAAGTTCTAAATCTTTTAAAGTATATGGAGGTGCATCAAATCCAAAACTTTGTTTATAAGCTACAACTGCTGATGCCATACAAAGTCTTGTATTACCATCTCCATTTATGCCCATGTAACTTCTTCCTACATGGCCTAAAAGAGCCATTTCCTCTGTTGGTAATTGACCTGTGCTTATGTAAGCTACACTTTCCTTACCATACTTTTCTTGAATAGCTGTCATTTTGCTAGCAAATAAATCAAAAGCTTCTTTCCATTCTATAGCTTTTCTTTCTCCATCCTTCATTTTAAGTAAAGGCTTCTTTGAACCATTAAACTTAGTACATTGTTTATCTAAATTAAGTCCTTTTATACAAGAAAACCCCTTATTAACTGGATAATGTGGAGTTGGAACTACTCTTTTTATTTTTCCATCCTCTGTGTAAAAATCTAAATTACACGCAAGAGCACAATAGTTACAAGTAGATTGTATTCTTTTCATACTTTTTTCCTCCGTTCACAAACATAACTTTGTTAAAAATTTATCATACTTATTTGAATTATATCATTATATTATCCATAATAATATGATAATTATCACGCTTTTTAAGCACATTTTAAATTATTTTAATTTTCTTTGTTAAAACTTTTTTTTAATCTGAAAGTTATTCTTTTGTTTTTAAATTTAAATCTTAACTAAAAAAAGGTACTATAAATTAATCCTAGTACCTTTTACTAACATAACAAATAAACTATATACTTATTTATTGCTTATATATTTAATTTTTTATTTAAACAATAAATAAACTGAATAAATTAAAGTTACTACTCCAATTACTTTTAAATAACTTTCATAAATATCAGCCATATTATCCCCACTAGAGTCTTTCAAAGAAAAAATATGTTGAATCTCAAAAACAAGACTAGTAAACTTTATACACATAATACCTGATATCCCTAAAACTATAGTTAAAAGAATATTTGAAAAACTTAAATTTCTAAAGTTTAAAATAACTGCAATTAAAACACCTAATAAATATGTAATAAAAATAGCTTTTTCTAAAATACTTTTTAATTTTTCTTTTCTTATTAAATTATTTTTCGCCTTATTTTTAAGGGCTTCATAATCTTCAAACTCTTTACTTAAGCACTCTCCATTTTTACAAAGCAAATTTTCATCCTCATTGACCTCTCCACATCTTTTGCATATTTTCATATAAACACCCCCTGTTACCTAATTTTATAATATAAATTCCCATTATAATTAAATCCCTACTTAATTTAACACTCTATTTACTTACTAAAATCTTTTTAACTTCTTTACAAAAAATAAAGTATCTAAAGAATATAAATAAACTTAATATTTATAAATACTCTAAAGATACTTTTTCTGTTTAAACTATATTTTAAGCATAATAATTATATAAAATCTTAAATTTAAATAAGTTTTTTGCTAAAAACTCCATCTAAATTTAATTGAGCTACTCTCTTTTTAATTTCATCCTTATCTATTGTATAAAGTCCTAACTCTTTCATTCTATTAAAGTAAACTGAACCAGCAAAGGTATATCTATTTTTCTTTCCTTCTCTAGATTGAGATTCTTCATTAGCAAAGGCTATTATATCTCCTAAAACAGTTGCTCTTGGAAGAATCAAGTAAGGAATTCCTAAAGCATGTCTTACTGCATTATGTCCTGCTAGAGTACCTGTAACTATAGCCTCTGTATGCCCTACAAAAAGTCCTGATTTTTCTCCTGCACAGAATAAATTAGTAACTCCTTTAACCTTCATATTATCATCCCTTGGAGCCACTGATAGATATCTTATAGAGTTACCCTTTCCACCTGCATATGGATCAACATACTTAGCATTTTCAAGTCCCTTAATCTTTCTAAGCTTTTCAAGAGGATAATAAGTAGTCATAAGTTTAGCATGTCCAGTATCTAATAAGACTACATTTTCTGCAAACTCCTTAAGAGCATATTGCTGACAAACCTTTGTATTTAATTTATCATAATTAACATCTTCTTTTGGAATTTTAAGAACGACACAACCTTTTTCCTCAAGTTCTTTTCTTATTTCCTCTGAAAGAGTTTCTTTTGCAAGTTTACATGAACCACTAAATGCTCCTAGTTCATCTCCAACTCTTTCTCCTTGAATATCTTCCACTCCGCATCTTGAACTTATACTAATTCTAGGACCAAAGGAAGGGCATCTTAAAATACACATAGAGCATCCATTACCATATCTTAAGCAATTTCCCATAGGGCCTGTTGAACCAGTAGTTTCAATGAACACATCTCCAGGATAATATTGTCCATCACTTGTATAAACTCCTAAAATTTTATTGTCTTCTTGTTTTATATCAATAATTCTAGAAACCATTTTTGTTTCAATTCCTAGACTTTCTACATATCTCTTAACTTCTCCCTCAACTAAATTAACATCATAAAGCCAAGCATGTTCATGTCCTGGGAATGGTATATCCTTGTGTCTACTAACCTTATCAGTTATATTTATTAAATCTCCACCGCCCATGGCTATTAATTCCTCAGAGGCTGTGTATCTTCCATTATTCCTCATTATTCCGCCCACATTACCAAGTCCTAATAATAAATCTGTCTTTTCAAAAAGAACTACATCTGCTCCCATTTTTTTTGCTTCAATAGCAGCTGCAACTCCTGACCATCCGCCACCAATAACAACAACCTTCATAAAAACTCTCCCTTCTATAAATTAATCTTTATTAAATGAATCTTCTATCTTCAAATATCTTTCTAGGGTCACTTTGTACCTTACAAAGTCTTTTTACCTTGTGACCAGCAAACCTAGCTGTACAGCTTCCACATACCCCTTCTCCACAGCACATTTTAGCATTATTACAACAAGATACTTTTGTAGATTCATCTTTTAAATCATTTAAATATTCTATAAGTTTATAAGTTAATATATCCGCTCCAGCACAATGTATTAAATCCCATTGTCCATTTTTAATAACTTCCTTTGCTTCATTTGATATTTCACCTTTGTTGATTAAATTCATAGGAACATACTGAACATCGTATCCCTCTAAATATTTTTCTATATAACTTTCTTTAAAAGGTGCCTTATCTAAAAGAATTTTAACCTTATTTCCCTCATTAGCTAACTTTTTAATAACTGGTACAGCAGGAGCTAATCCAATTCCTCTACAAAGTACAAGGACCTCTCCATTCTTAGTTGAGTCTATATTTTTTATTCCAAAAACTCCATTAAAATAAGGCCCTCTTATAGTTATTTCTCCTTTAATCTCAGTATTTAAGAGCCTCTTAGTTTTTATTCCTCTAACTTCAATAAGTACTTTTATTATATTTTTATCAGCATCAGATTCTAAAATAGATATAGGTACATCAAAAAACGGATTATCATTAGTTCTTATGAAAATAAATTTACCTGGTCCAAGTAAATCAATACAAAGTTTATGAGGTGCCCTAAACTCTATAAATAATAATCCTTCTTCAACTTCTATGGCATCTATGACATCACAAGTAAAAGTTTTTCTTCCTTCCTTAGCTTTAAATCCATTGCTTGCAAATTCTTCATATATGCAAACGCCTTTCCAGTTTACACAATCACAAAAACACTTTCCGTGAAGTTGAGAACAAAGTATGCATTCTCCTTCTTCTGCTAAGTGACAAGGACAAAATTCCGTACCAGCATCTATACAATCAATTACTTCATAATCCATAAAAACCCTCCCATTTGAATTCTTACTATTAAAATATCCTTAAGAGATTAAAAATGTTACAAAAATTCTTATTTTATATAGTTTTTTCTAAAGTTAAATATAAAAAAATAAAAGGTGTTATATTAAAATTTCAATATAACACCTTTTATCTTAAGAATAATTTTCTTTCACATATTCATAAACTCTTTCAGTGGCTTCCCACCTAGTTGGACAATTTAAAACTACTATGATTATATTTCTTCCATTATGGTCTACAGAACTTACTAAACATTTCCCTGCTTGACCAGTATAACCTGTTTTTCCTCCATTAGCATTAGGCAATCTCCAAAGCATTTTATTTATATTGCTGTAACTTCTAGTAAAATTATATTTTTCAGCCCCAACTTCTTTAGTTCCTGATATTTCTCTAAAGAAAGGTTCTTCCATAGCTTTTGACATTAAAACAGCTAAATCATAAGCAGAGGAAAAATGCATTTGGCTATCTAATCCATGAGGAGATTGAAAGTTTGAATCCTTAAGACCTAACATTCTACCAAAGTCATTCATAAGTATAGAAAAGTTCTCTATGCTACCACCAATATGTTCTGCAATTGCTATAGCAGCATCATTTCCTGATTTGTACATAAGTCCAAAAAGAAGTTCTCTCATTGTAACCTTTTCTCCAGCTCTAAATCCAACTTTTGATCCTCTAATACTTGCTGCGGTTTTAGATATTGTAACCTCTTCATCTAAGTCAGAATAATTTATGGCAACTAAAGCTGTTAATATTTTAGTTGTACTTGCCATAGGCACATTTCTAAAAGCATTCTTTTCATATAAAATCTTTTTGTTTTTAGCATCATAGGCAATGGCAAAATGTGCATCAGGAGTAATATCCTTGCACTGCTTTCCATATCCATCTTTTACATCCATAGTCTCTACTGAGGCTTCCTCTGGAACACAACTTTCTTTTCCAAGAACAATAACATTAGAGCATATAGATATTGTTATTAAAAAAAACATAAGAATTGAAATCTTCTTTTTCATAAAATATCTCTCCTTAAACTAAGCTTTTTTATCTATGAAACCTTCTTTTATTAGCTTTCCACTTTATAAATTTAATAACCTAGTATATTTTTGGATAATTAAAGCTATTATTGTCAATAATGTATAAATGGTAAGGAGGTTTATGAAGTGCTGAAGTTTTTTTTATTATTTTTATTATTACTACTTTTAGTTTTATTGTTTTTTCCAATCAATTTAAAATTCAAATTAGTATTTTCAGAAAAAGATTTTAAGATTAATTTTTATAAATTTGAAATATTATCTTTAAATAAAATATTAGGAGCTCATAAAGAAAAAAAGGAAATTTCAAAAAAAGGAAATAAGGACACTAAAATAAAGAAATCTTCTAAAAAGAAAAGAACCTTTTTGAAGCCTCCATCTAACCTTACCATTGCGAAATTAATAAAATTATTAACTAAAAGTAAATTTAAACCTTCTTTAAAAGTTGTATTAGATTTAGATTTTTCAAGTGAAGATGCAGCTTTAACTGCTATCTTATATGGATTTATTCATCAAATTTTATCTTTAATATACACAAGGTTAGATTACTTTTTTAAACTCAAAAAATTTACTGGAAACATAAGTCCTAAATTTAACAATGAAAATTACTTATTTCTTGAAGTTCAAGGTATAATAACCATAAATTTTGCTCAAATTATATATATAGGATTTCTTTATTTATTAAACTTCAAGAAATTATAAATATTATTTTGCTTAATTGTAAAATGAAATTGAACTAAATAAAAAATCCATGGTGGATTAACCTGTGTTATGATTTAATCGCGAAAC